>Ga0334900_1000001_pt1 | contig 820305 bp, 788 predicted proteins | sample GraSluR3_MG_2_FD_207231 | JGI IMG/M metagenome (GOLD analysis project Ga0334900, IMG submission 207231) | Sludge microbial communities from methane-producing bioreactor in Wageningen University, Netherlands - Granular Sludge_31_08-R3 | ecosystem: Engineered > Bioreactor > Anaerobic >... | reverse complement strand
TACAGGAACGCTGGTTATGAATAATGGAGTAGTAAGCGGGGCAGGAAATGTAACAGGAAGTTCAAGTTATATAGGAGGATTAGTAGGTCGAGTAAACGGAAATGCAACAATAGAAAATAGTAGTTCATCTAAAACTGTAAATGGAAGTTCATATGTCGGGGGACTAGCTGGAACTGTGCAAGGAACGCTTGGTCTTACAAATGTTACTAATAGTGGATCACCAAGCGGAACAAGTTATGTAGCGGGACTAGTAGGGTATACCGGAGGACTAGCTACAGTAAATAACAGTTCAAATACAGGAATAGTAAACGCAAGTTCAACATACTCAGGAGGATTAATCGGATATGCACCAAGTGGAATAAACTTTGAAGTAGTAAGTAATACGAAAGATATAAATGGACAGCAATATAGTGGAGGATTAGTAGGCCGAGTAGGAACAAGTGCGATAATTAATGATGCAACCCAAAGTGGGAATGTAGGAAGTGGATCATCTTACAAAGGAGGACTAATCGGAGGAAGTGATGCGAGCGTAACAATAAACTTAGCTGAAGTAACGGGAACAGTAACTGGAAACTCAAGTTATGTCGGAGGATTAGTCGGATCAGTAAGTGGAAACATAACGATAACAAATAGTGGAACAACCAAAAATGTAGTCGGAACAACATATACAGGAGGATTAGTTGGATATACAAGTAGTTTAACAACAATAACAGGAAGTTATGCAAGAGGAACAATAAGTGGAGGAACGAATGTTGGAGGCTTAATCGGAAGAACGACAACAGCGAATGTAACAAGTAGTTATGCAACAGGAGCAGTAACAGGAAGTTCAGATTACGTTGGAGGATTAATTGGATATATAACATCAACAAGTACAAGTACGAAAGTATTAAATAGTTATGCAACTGGAAATGTGCAAGGAACGGTATATGTCGGAGGATTAATTGGAGATATAAGAGGAGGAAATGTTGAGAAGAGTTATGCGAGTGGAACAGTAAGAACAACAAGTACAACATATATAACAGAAAACTCAGCAACAGCGTATAGAGCATATGTCGGAGGATTAATCGGAAGAAACCAAGCAACATTGTTAAATGTATATGCACTAGGAGATATAACAGCTCATGCATCAACAGAGAGAACAGTTGGAGGATTAGTTGGATACAATACAGGAAATGTAACAAATGCATATAGTATAGGAAAAATAAATGGAGCAAGTACAAATTCGTTCATTGGTCCTATAATTGGAGAGAATGCTGGAGGTTCTTTAACCGCATCATATTGGGATAGAGATACTTCATTAATTTCTACAGGAAACTTTGGTCTTGGAAGAACTACTGTTCAGATGCAAACTCAATCAAACTATTCAAACTGGAACTTTACAACTGTATGGCAAATTAGTGCTAATGAATATCCTAAATTAAGGTAGAAGGGAGTAATGATATGAAAAAATGGTTTAAAATATTTGTAGTCGTACTACTAGTAATGGGGTTGACTGCATGTAAGGCAAAAAAAGAAGATACAGATGAGAACAAAGATAAAAATCCACCTGCTGCAGTAGAAGATCCTAAAATTGATGAGAAATTAGAGGATAAGACTGAAACAAAACAAGGTGATCTTGAGTTTAGTGATATAAAAATCACTTCTAAGGGAGCTATTAACATTGTTTCTGCTAAAGTTAAAAATGGAAGCAATAAATCTCGCAGTTTTTTAGCAATTCTATATATGAAAAATGCAGATGGAAGAACACTTGGAAAAGTTGAAAAAGAAATATTAAACTTAGCATCAGGAGCAACCACCGATATTTCTATCGAAATTATGGGTGATTATAGTAATTTAGCTTCATTTGAAGTGAAAGTTGAGGAAGTTAAATAAAAGCAAAAAAGCAATTAATTATCAATTAATTGCTTTTTTTTGTAATTCATATAAATAAATTATTATCTGCTTTTTCCTATTTCTTGATCCCTGTCATTATCAAAATCAGTTCCTACTATAGTGATAGTTTGCATAAATCTTGTCATTAAATCGAGTATTTGTCCTGTTTCTAGCTTTATTTTTGGTCTTTCTGGAAATCCTTTCGTTTGACTATAAACAATCCCTTGTATTCCATTTGATAAAGTTACAGTTGTTCCAGTTGGATAAATAGCAATATGATTAAGGAAACACCTTACAACTTCAGGATTATATAATGTCCCATAACCACCTTTTAAGTGTTCAATTGCTTCTGATGGACTGCCGATTTCAGCAGTATGTCTTTTTTTATCATAAACATTAACAACATTAATTATTTTAGCATACAATGGAGTTTCTTTTATTAAAGAATCATATTTTAGAGACCCAGTTGTTCCAGTTCCGTTCTCGTTTATGTGATGAGTCAAAATCGCTTTGTTTACAATTGCGTTTACTCCATAATCACTATCATTTTTAAATAATCTAAATCCATATAGAGGATGCATTTCTTCATTATATTCTTCCACCGTCTTAGATTCAGCAATTTTTTTCATGAATTTAGGTTCTTTAAATAATTTCCCAATATCGTGAAGTAAAGCGGCAACTGCAAGTTCAGTCAATTGATTTTTATTTAAACCTAATGCACTTCCTATTACAATTGAGGATTCTGCAACGAAGATAGAGTGTTGAAATAATTCATTTTCATAATTTCGAACATCAATATAATCAATAAAAATGTCTTTTTTAGATAATACATTATCCACAATTTCTTTGGCATTATCAATGGTAGATGCAATATTCATGTTTCTTAAGTCAGAAATCGCCTTATATCTTAGTTGATTTGGAATCAAATCAGTTATTTGAATATCTTTAGTAAGTTCTGTTTCTATATAAAAACCATCGAAACCCAATTGCTGTAATTTTTTTATTTTAAATTCACTTAGTGCTTCACCACTTGCAACTAATAGTCTATTATGCATATCATGTATACTCTCGTGGACTACATCGCCTGGCTTTAAATTTTTTATTCTAACATATCTCATATAAACACCTTCTTTTTTCTTAAATCGTGTTAATTATAACATAAGAATATTTATATATCAACAAATTTAGATTAACTCAATGTAAAGGTCCTATGAAAAAAGAAAGAAAATGATGTTAACAGTATGAATTGGATTGTTAAAATATCTAAAAATTTTAATGCAACTCTTGACAAAGTGTAATTAAAAAGATAAAATATTAACATCGTTAATTTTGTTAACTGCGTTAATAAGATTGGTAGAAATGGGGTATATATGAACAAAAAGGATATACAAAGAAAAAGAATAATGAATTATTTCATAGAATCGGCTAAAGAAATTATTAAAAAAGAAGGTGCTGGGGGATTAACCGCTAGGAAGGTAGGCGAACACGCCGGATACTCTTATGCAACCATATATAACTATTTTAGAGATTTAAATGAATTATTAGCTTATTGCGTTTTTGATTTACTCGAAGATTGCTATAGGTATATGATTAACTTTAAGGATGAAAGCATAGATTGTAAGGAACAGATATTAATTTATTCAGAAGCATACATGAGGTATTTTTCAGATAATCCTGATATGTTTCAATTAATATTTATAGAAAATTTAGGAAGTATACCTGTCGAAATGTTAAAGAGAGATGAAATTCCTTCGGTAAGTTCTTTATTAAGCCAAAACATAAAAGAGTGTGCAAATCGCGGATATATACCAATGGAGAGGGTTGAAATGTTAGAAAATTTAATTGGGTCTTCTATTCATGGTAAATTACTGTTTTATTTAAATAAGCGAAATAGTAATAGTTTAGATGATATCTTAAAACTAATGAAAGAAGAAATTAAGTTCCTAATAGGAGGAGAAGTAAAATATGAAAATGATAAGTAAATTAAAAAAAATATTGATTCGTGTTTTTGTGGTATTTGTAATCATTATGATTATCTTTATTATAGGATTACAGATGAAATTGAAAGGTTTTAGTGATGAGATTAAAAAGATTGAAGTCAATAATATAGAATTATCATTTATTGCGGATGGTAAATATAAAGGTGAATATTATATGAATGAAATGGCTGGTGCGACAGTTGAAGTAACAGTTCAAAATCATAAGATAGTTAAAATAAATATTCTTGAACATAACACTGGTCTTGGAAAAAAGGCAGAAGTTATTACAGAAAATGTTATTGATCAACAAAGTTTAGAAGTGGATACAATATCTGGAGCTACGGGGAGTAGTATTATAATATTAAAGGCTATAGACAATGCTCTTAATGAAAAAAATAATGAAAAGAGGGAATAAAATGAAAACATTAATAGTATATAGTACAAAATATGGATGTGCTGAAAAGTGCTCAAATATTTTAAAAGAAAAAATAAAAGGTGAGGTAGTGTTACATAACCTTAAAGAAGGAAATAAGATAGACTTATCAATGTACGATAATGTTATAATTGGTGGTTCGGTTTATTTTGGTAGAATTAGAAAAAATGTAACAGAATTTTGTGAAAAAAATTTAGAAGAGTTATTAAAAAAAGAAATCGGCTTGTTTATATGTTGTATGCGAGATGGAGATCTAGCATTACAAGAATTAAAAGATGCCTTCCCAAAAGAATTATATAATAAAGCAATTATACGCGAATATTTCGGTGGAGAGTTTATTTTTAAAAAAATGGGACTTATGGACCGTTTTATTGCAAAGAAGGTCGCAAATGCTAATGATGATGTTTCAAATATACGTATAGATAATATAGAAATTTTTGCTAATAAGATTAACGAAAAATAAGAATAAAAAATAACTATCATATAACAATGCATATTCAGTTCCAATATAGGTAATAATATAAATGTGCGAAGGGAATGATGATAGTGGATTTTAATTGGATTTGGAAAACAATATTAATTTTTTTTGTTGGGAAATTTATTTTAAGAATTGGTGGTAGAAAGTCGATATCTCAAACAACTATTACTCAAACAATTGTTATGATTGGAATTGGTTCATTATTAATACAACCAGTATCAGGCAAGGGATTATTTACTACTTTTTTTGTAGCAGCCCTTCTTACTTTATTGATGATTATTACTGAATATCTAGAAACAAAATGGGATTTTTTTGAAACGTTTTTTTCTGGTAAAGCTGTAATTGTAATAGAAAACGGTGAAGTTAAATTCGATAATTTAAAGAAAATAAGAATGACAGTTGATAGGTTAGAAACAAGGTTAAGACAATCTGGTATATCATCGATAACAGATGTTCAATATGCTACTATTGAGGTAAGTGGTCAGCTTGGTTATGAATTAAAAGAGGAAAAAAAACCACTAGCCAAAGAGGATATAGAACTTTTATTATCTGAAATTAATAACTTGAAACACGCTATAAGGAAAAATAGAAAAAAACAAGAAAATAATAATAAAAAGAAAGATATATTTGAAGAAATAAAGACTAAAAAACACGAAGGAAACAGAAAAGAGCCGTAGTGTTTTTTTGTTGATAATATTAAAAAAATAATGTAAAATTGTAGATGTATAAATTGGAGGTAGTTAGATGTGAAAAAAAATAAAAAAAAGTTAATCCTTGTTGTAATAGCAGTCATTATATTAATAGCAGGTGTAATATTCTCAATAATTAATATAATGATTGCTAGTAACGTAATATCATCTATGGCTGATATTAGGATAGAAAAAAATGAAGCCAAACTTTCTGATTATGGCTTGATTGGCGAGCAAATTCAAGTTTCTAGTTTTGATGGTGTTAAAATTAGTGCATATGTAGTTTCAAATAGTGAATCAAAAGGTAATGTAATTATATTGCATGGAATGCATGGTATGGATGCAACTTCACTTTTTGATTATGCTAAATTTATCCATGATAACGGATATACACCTATAGTTGTTGATATGAGGGCCCACGGTAAAAGTGGTGGGACAAGTCTTTCTTTTGGATACCATGAAACTAATGATGTTATTTCAATTGTAAGGTATTTAAAACAGGATGAACGTTTTAAAAATGTTCCCTTTATATTATATGGGCTTTCTATGGGGGGCAGTACGGCTATTAATGTAGCATCAAAAAGTAAGGATATAGATGCGGTAATTGCTGTTAGTCCGTTTTTATCTATACAAGATCAAGTTGCTGATTACATGAGAAGAGATGGTGCCCCATCGTTATTTGTGAAAATATTCAAACCATATGTAAATTTTGTATTACGAAGCAAATATGATGTAGATCCGGTGAAGGAAAGTCCTAAAAACAGCATTAAAAATATAACAGATATACCGTTGTTTATTATACATGGAGATATCGACAAACAGACGAATGTATATCATGCCTACGAACTTTATAAACGCAGTCAAAGTCAGAAAAAACAAATATGGATAGTTGAAGGAAAAGATCATCTTATAATTGATAATATTTTAGATGAGGAAAGCAAATATTATCAAGAACGAGTTGTAGAATTTTTAAATACTATCAAATGATTAGGAGTGATAAATTGCAAAAGAAAAATATAGAAATTCTATTGGAAAATAATTTTAAACAACAAATAAAAAAGGACAAAAATATAAAAAATGCATTAATGCTTATTCATTCGGATAAATATAATATTCATTTAAATATGGCTGAAGGAATGACGGAAGGTGTAAAATCAAATTCTATGCAGCCTTTTCATATTGCAAGTATTGGTAAACTATTTACCTCTGTTTTAATTGGAGTACTATATGAACAAAATAAATTGACGTATGAAGACTATATAATTAAATATTTTGAAGACGATTTATTAGATAATATTCATTTATATAAAGGTGCTGATTATACCAATCAAATTAAAATAAAGCATTTATTAAATCATACTTCGGGTTTGCATGATTACTTTGATGATAAACCTAAAAAAGGTAAATCAATGTTGCAATTAATAAAAGAAAATCCGTATAATTCGTGGTCTCCAAGAGAGATAATAAAGTGGTCAAAAGAAAATTTGAAGTCCCATTTTCCACCCGGCAAAGGATTTCATTACTCAGATACAGGTTATCATATATTGGGACTTATCATAGAAAATGTGACCAAAATGCCTCTACATGAAGCTTTTGAATTTTACGTATTTAAACCATTGGAAATGAAAAATTCTTATTTAGCTAGCAATTTACAAGAAAATAAGGAAAACAAGTATCCAATAGCAGATGTTTATTGGGATAACATTAATGTTAAGGAATATAGTATTTTGAAAGACGATTACGCAGGAGGAGGCATTGTAACTACAACAGAAGATGCTTTAAAATTTATGAAGGCAATTGTTAATTTTCAAATTATAAAAGAGGAGACATTCAATAAAATGAAAGACTGGGCTGGATTTTTTAATTTGTTTTTCATAGGTATTGACTACGGTTATGGTTTAATGAATTTTAAAACAATACCTTTATTGATGCCTTCAAAGTATAATGTTTGGGGAAATGCTGGTTCAATTGGATCTTTCATGTTCTATAACAAGAAAACTGATACGTATTTTATAGGAAGTTTGAATAACTTTAGGTATCATAGAAAAGGAATACAATTAATGCTTAAATCCATTAATATTATACTTAGAAACAAATAAGTATGAAAAAATCTCATAGGAAACGTAATGGTAAGTTGATTAGGAAAAATGACTTCATTTTGTAAGTATATATCAATTGTTGCCTTTTTAAAATTTGTATCAATCGGTATAACAAGGGGTGTTGTGAGTTGAGCGGTCGATGTTAATAATATAGAATATACAATTCATAGATTGTATATTTTTTATACCGAAATGTTTTAATATGTGGTATAATGTATTAAAATAAATTTAATTAATAATCAACATAACATTATGTTGATTTACTACAAGCATTGGAAGTAGGATTGGTGATTACTGATGTATATATATTTAGTGTTTTCTAAAACTGGAACTTGGCTTTCCAAGATTTTGAGAATATATACAAATTCAAAATATGTTCACGTTTCATTAGCGTTTGATAAAGAGTTAACAACAATGTATTCATTTGGAAGGATAAATCCAAAAAATCCATTTTCTGGAGGATTTGTAAAAGAGAATATACAAGAAGGTATATATAAGATTTCGAAGGATCCTGAATGTATTGTATATAGAATTAAAATAACAGAACAACAGTATAATATATTGTTAGCCGAGTTAAATGAATATGATAAAATTCGTGAAGAGTTGCGATATAATTTTTTAGGATTGATAGCAGTAGCTGCTAATGTACCATTAAAAAGAGAAAAATATTATTTTTGCTCACAATTTGTTTCTCAATTATTAATCAAGATTGATGTTCTTAATGATGAAAAACCACCAGAATTGACAAGACCTACTGATTTAATGGTAAATGTAAAGGATAAGGAAGAAATTTTTAAAGGATATATAAGAGAATATAAACACTTAGTTATTGATACAGAGTAAAAAAAGTTCTATATTTTAAATAATACAAGAAAAATAGATAGTTGCAAACTATTTATTTTTTTATATGCATAAAATAAAAGGAAAATAAATAAAATTATAGGGGGTTACAATGGAAAAAGCACTCTTTCCTTTAAAGTATATGAGACAAACACAGGGAGTCAATGGTGAATACTCTCATCAAGGTACATATGCAATAGATTTTGGGAATCGGGGGACTAAAGAAAATCTACATGCACCATTTACTGGAGTTATAAAAAAAATATATACTCAAAGTGGCAATGGTGTGTGGTTAGAAAGTGTTGACAAGGTTTTGTGGGCAGATGGAACAATTGATTATATGACTGTACTAACGTTGCATGATGACGATGTTTCGAATTTAAAAGTTGGAGACAAAGTAAATCAGGGGCAAGTATATTATCAACAAGGAACTGCTGGAAACGCAACAGGAGTTCATGTCCATATTGAAGTAGGTAAAGGAAAATTTACTGGAACAGGATGGTATAAAAATAATAATGGTATTTGGATGATAAATAATGCTGTTCATCCAGCAACAGCATTATTTTTACCGGAGGATGTGTTAGTAGTCGATGACGGTGGTAATAAATGGCGTAAAATATTTGGAAGTCCGGTTGGAAGAGATATTAACAAAGATCAAATTGAAATTTTAATTAATAACTTGAGATGCAGGAAAACTGCAAACGGAGAAATTTTAGGATATATCAATGCCGGTATTTACAATATTATAAGTAAAGTTCAAAATAGTAATTACGATTGGTATCAAATAGAACCTAATAGATGGGTTGCTTACGATAAAAATTGGGCAAAAATATATTTAAAAGAAGATTCCTGCTCTGAGGTTAATAAAGAAACTATTGATAAATTAAACAGTGAGATTTCCTTGTTGAGGCATGAAAATGGATTGCTAAAACAAAAAATTGAAGAATTAGAAAAAAAGAAAGAAGTAAAATTTAGTTTCATTTGTAGAAAAACCGATATGTATGCTATAAAGTTATATAAAGATGAGATTCTATACATTAGTGTAGATGAATAAAATAGTTTAAAGAAAAGAAAAAAAGCATTACTTTTTCTTTTTTTATTTGACCTTAAACATCTGTGTATGGTATCATTTGTATGATGATACGAAAGGTAGTGTAGTTATGAAGAAAAAAGGATTTACATTAATAGAATTACTTGCAGTAATAGTAATTTTAGCGATTATAGCTTTAATTGCGGTGCCAATAATAATGAATGTTGTAGATGAGGCCAAGGGAGGAGTCTATGACAGACAACGTGATATGATAGCAGATGCAGCTGAATTATATTACTTTAATTATAATGAAGAATTAATTTGGGAAGGTAATACTTCATATGTTGAAATAGGAAGATTAAAAAGTACAGGATATCTAAGAGGTGGAGTATTAAATCCATTAAATAATCAGGAAATATTAGATGAGACAAAGGTGTTAATATATAAAGAGGGCAATGTTGTCAAATATTCCTTACAATTATACGATAATGATACATTCAAATGGTATCAAGAAAGAATGGTAGCTAGTGTAAAAGAATCAAACCTGACTTTACCAACTGAGATTGGACAAAGTGTAGTTGTTGATTTAAATACTTTAATTGACCAAGGCAAAGTAGCGGAATTTAGAATTCCCACTAATTTAACGAGCCGTTGTGTAGGTAATGTTGAAATAGAAAAAATTAGTGATGAGGAATACGAATATAATGCATATGTTGATTGTTTGACAAATGCAAGTACATTTGCAAGCCATTATTCAACTTATGGTGGTAAATACAATGATACATTTAATGATGTAAAAGAAACATCTGATGGAGGTTACGTAGCAGTAGGATATAGTAATTCCAAATATATAGGGGATTCCACCCTAAATGGTAAACAGGATGCAATAATAGTAAAATATAGCAGCGATGGTGAATTAGAGTGGAGTAATTTCTTTGGTGGCAGTAACAATGATTATTTCAATAAAGTGTTAGTTATTAACGACGGATATATAGTTGTAGGACATACAAATTCTTTTGACGGAGATTTAGAAGGTCTTTATAATGGTGGAGATAATGATGCAATTATTGTAAAATATGATTTACAAGGAGAATTAGTGTATAAAAGAAGTTATGGTTCTTCAGGAACAAACGGTACTGAACAATTTAGAGATATAATAAAAGTTGATAATGGTTATATAGTTGTAGGTAGTGTTAATATTCAAACTCGTGATGGTGATATAACTGGGGTAACGAATCCTGGAAGTAGATCTTTAGCAGCAATAATTAAATTTGATGAAGAATTTAATACCGTATGGAGAAGTTTCTTTGGAGGTAGTTATTATGAACATTTTAGAACAGTCAAAGAAACAATTGATGGGGGTTACATTGTTGTTGGTTCTTCTAGTTCAACCAATTATGATATGACTGGATTAGGATGGGAAACTTCTAGAAATGATGAAGCCATTATTGTAAAATACGATCAAATGGGTAACTTGCAATATAAAAAATCATTTAGAGGTACTGCATCAGATGCATTTTATGACGTTGTAGAGGTAAGTGACGGGTATGTAGCAGTAGGATATAGCAATTCTATTGACATGGATATGACTGGCTTAAATAATGGTGAAAACGGGATTAGTGAAGCCGTTATAGTAAAGTATAGCCATAATTTAAATTTAGTATGGAAAAAAACTTTTGGTGGAAGTAATGATGATGTTTACACCAGTATAGTTAAAAGAAGTGATAATGAATTTGTTGTTGTAGGATATAGTAAATCGGATGATTTTGATTTAAGTGATACGAATATATCAGGTGGTGGATATAGTAGCGGTCTTATTGTTAAATATAATGCCAGTGGTGATATATTAACGAAAAGAATCTTTGGAGGCACAAGCAGTGAGACTTTCAATGCCATCATAAAAACAAATTATAATACCTATATTTTAGCTGGTGATTCTTATTCAATAGATAGAAACTTACAAAATTTTAATAAAGGTAATAGTGATGCGTTATTAGTTGCGTATGATATTAACTTAAACTTAACTAAAATTTTATCTGAACAGGTTGTTATAATAGAAAAAATGAAACCAATTACAAGAGATTATGGTTCTTCAATTAGTGAACGATATGATAATATATATACTACTAATAATCCAGAGACTGATTTAGGTGGATGGTGTACAACAACTGATGCAGATATACCTGAAAATCAAAGTAATTATGTATATGGACCTTGCCTAATTCCTCTTAATAGTGATGATTTAAAACTACTAACAAATATAGATACAACATCATATAAAAGAGTTTTAGCAGGAGAAAATGAATACACATTAGATATTGAGCCTGACAATATACATAATTGGCATAGGATATACATGTATTTAGCAGGAAGTAGCAGCAATATTGAGATATCAAATTTGAAACTAAAATTTGAGGATGGTAATTCTTATAGCATAAGCGAAGCTGTAACTAACGGATATATAGAACCACTTGTTACCGTATCTAATTCAATGAGTAACAATGTAATTAGATATTTCCCAACATTAATGGATATTATTAATCCAGGTGGAACAGCAGGAATGGGAAGTTATCCTCAACTAAATATAACTATAAAACCAAAAAGTTCTAGATTAGTTAGCTTGATTTTTACAGCGAGTAAAAATTCTGTAACAAATGATGGTTTCATAGTTCAAGAATTACGCAATTTTGATATGTCAATACAACCCACAAATTAAAAAGATAACAACGTTATCTTTTTTTGACAGTTTTTTACATAGTTGTTTGATTATAAAACTAATGTGTGGTATTATTTTCTTAAGATATATACGAAAGGTAGTGTAGTGATGAAGAAAAAAGGATTCACATTAATAGAGTTACTCGCAGTAATAGTAATTCTAGCAATCATAGCCCTAATAGCTGTGCCAATAATAATGAATATTATTGATAGAAGTAAAGGTGGAGTCTATGATAGACAAAGAGATATGGTAGCAAAATCCGCCGAATTATATTATTTTAAATATAATGATGAGTTAGTGTGGGAAGAAGATATAAGTTATGTTGAAATAGGAAGATTAAAAGAAACAGGATATTTAAGAGAAAAAATATTAAATCCTTTGAATAATCAAGAAATACCAGATGAAACAAAAGTACTAATTTATAAAGAAGACGGTATAGTAAAGTATTCTCTTCAATTATATGATAATGATTCATTTAAGTGGTATCAACAAAAAATGGTAGCTAGTGTAAAAGATTCAGGAATTAGTTTACCAACTGAAACAGGTGAAAAAACTACAATTGATTTAAATACCTTAATTGATGAAGGAAAAGTAGCAGAGATACGTATTCCTACCAATTTAACAAGTCGTTGTGTAGGATATGTAGATATAGAAAAAGTAGATAATGATAATTATACATATGATGCATATGTAGATTGTTTATTAGATGCTTCTACATTTGCAAGCCATTATGTCAGTTATGGTGGAAAATATTTAGACGAATTTAATGATGTAAAGGAAACAACTGACGGTGGATACATTGCTGTTGGTTCTAGTAATTCGGAAGTTATTACAAAGTATGGAAATGAAGGAAAAGGGAATTTAGATGCAATAATAGTTAAATTTGATTCCATCGGTAATGTTGAATGGAGTAGAAATTTTGGTGGAAGTAATGATGATGTTTTTTTAAGTGTTATACCAAATGAAGATGGATACGTGGCAGTTGGAAGTACATCGTCAAATGACAATGATGTAGCGGGATTATATAGAGGTGGTATAAGTGACGGATTGATAGTCGAGTTTGACACCAATGGAAATGTTGTATATAAAAGAAGTTATGGCGGTAGTGGTGAAGTAAGCAGCGAAGAAAGTTTTACTAAAATTATTAAAGATGGGGATTACTATATATTGGTCGGCTATGTGTATGGGACAAATAAAGATGGAGATTTAGAAGGTACCGATGTGAGTAGTAATGCAGAAGGAATAGTATTAAAAATGAATTCAAATTATGATACGGTTTGGAGAACATTTTTTAAAGGTAGTTATTCTGAAATCTTTAATAACGTTATTAAGGTAAGTGACGGAGGATATGTAGTTGTTGGATATTCGAACTCTAACAATTTGGATATGTCTGGTGTTGTTTTTGATGGTGGGAGGACATCAGAAGCAATTATTATAAAGTATGATAACTTAGGTAATTATCAATATAAAAGTATTTTTGCAGGTAATTCTTCTGATTCTTTTTATGACGTACTAGAAGTAGATAACGGATATGTGGTAGCTGGAATGAGTAGATCTACATCTGTTGATATGGAAGATATTAGTAAAGCATATAATGGCAAGGCAGATGCTATCATTGTTAAATATGATAAAAATTTAGAAAATATAATGTGGAAGAAAAGTTTTGGTGGAACAGAAAATGATGCTTTTTATTCTGTAATCAAGGATAGCCCAAATGAAGTAATTGTAGTAGGGTATAGCCAATCTAAAGATATGGACATGGATGATTAATCGATTTCTAAAGATGGATATAAAAATGCTGTATTGGTAAAATATAATTCTGATACAGGAAATATATTATCAAAAAAAGTGTTTGGCGGAACCAATAGTGACATATTTAAAAAAATAATCAAAATAAATAACAATAGATATGTAGTCGTTGGAACAACCTACTCAAACAATGGACATTTAAAAAATTTTAACAAGGGGCATAGCGATGCTTTACTCGTAAGTTATGATATCAATTTTAATTTGTCAAAAATATTTCAAGAACCAGTTATAATAATAGATAGATTAAAATCTATCCAACCTAATTATGGAACGGAGTTAAGTTTAAAATATGACAATATTTATACAAGCAATGATTCCAAAAAAGATTTTGGTAATTGGTGTACTTCTGTAATTCCTTATTTAGAAGAAGATGTGAGCAATTATTATTACGGAATTTGTCTAAGACCGTTTAATGAAGATGAGATAAAATCATTAACATTTGAGGAAACAAATAGAGGTATGAAACCGGTATATATAGGCGAAAATGAATATTCTATAGATATTGATCCAGACTATCAGTATAATTGGCACAAGATTTTTCTTGATTTTGCAGGCCACACTCCAAACATAGAAATTTCTAATCTTAAATTAAAATTTGCAGATGGATACATTGGAAGTATAAATGGTTCGATTAATACTGGACGTATTGAACCACTGGTTACTATATCTAATAGATTAGCGCCTGCGTATAGATTGTTTCCCACTATAATAGATATAGTAAATGATGGTGGAACAACCGGATTGGCAACTTTATATCCACAATTACATATACATTTGAAGCCTAAAAGTACCAAATTAGTAAGTGTGATTTTCACATCTAGTAGAGATTCGGTTAGCGGGGATGGAGTTCGAATTGAGGAATTGCGTAATTTTGATATGTCAATAACTCCAACTAATTAAACTATCAATGAAAGGTAATTTTATAATTGCCTTTTTTCTTGATATAGAATTCAAAGTAAGTTATAATTATTTTATGAAAAAAATATTTTAAGAAAGTAGACATTAATATGAAAGAAAAACTACAAGTGCTAAAAAAGAAAATGGAAGAAGGGGTATATAATGGAGTCTTTCCAGGGGCAACATATGCTGTTATTATAGATGGAAAAACTTATACTGATTATGTTGGTTATAGAGATTTATATCCTAAAAAAGAAAAAAATACCATAGATACTTTATATGATTTAGCGTCATTAACTAAAGTTATAGTTACAACTATATTAATAGCTCAGTTAATTGATGAGAAAAAATTAACATTAAATAATAGGGTATGTGATTACTTCCAAGACTTTAAACATAAAGATATAACCATTTATGATTTATTGACTCATTCATCAGGGTTGCCGGCAAACATTGATTGGATGCAAATAACTACCAAAGATGATTATATTAAATTGCTTTTTGAGACTGAAAAAATATATGAAACCAAGAGTAAATCCGTATATTCAGATGTAGGATTTATTATATTGGGTCTAATAATAGAAAAAATATTAAACCAACCATTGGATGTTATAGCAACCAATAAAATATTCAATGTATTAGGCATGAAGGAGACAATGTATAATCCTATTGATAAAAATAGATGCGCTGCTACTGAAAAAGAAAACGATTTTTATTTAAAGGGAATAGCGCACGGCAAAAAGACCCTTCTTTTTGATGGAATGACTGGTCATGCTGGTTTATTTAGTACAATATCTGACATGGTTAAAATTGCAGGGATGCTCCTAAATGATGGCAAATACTTAAATAAAAGAGTATTAAGTCCGAATGTTTTTGACTCACTATTTATACCTAGGATTAAGGATACAAATGGTTTTTTAAGAGGATTAGGGTTTATTAGTGGAAAAAATGAGTTGGTAGGAAGTTATGTTAGTGAAAAAACAATATATCATACTGGCTTTACAGGAACGAGATTTCTAGTTGATTATGGTAACAAAATAAGCTTTATAATATTATCTAATCGTATTCACCCTACTAGGAAAAATGATAAATTAAAGGAATTTAGAAAAGAAGTTACTGACATGGTTTATGAGTTATTTATAGTTGGTGAAACAATTAAGTAAAATAACTCATAAAAATAGTTTTATTGGTGTATTAACATTATATTACGTATATAAAACACTTTAAATAATAAAAAAATACTTTTATCTTTATTTTTCGATTTTTTTTTGATATAATCAATTTATGATAGTGAGGGATTTTAATGGATAATAAAAATAATATATTTGATGATGGGATTGAAATTATTGATGAATTTGAGCCAACACCAAATACTAACGATAATAGACAACAAGCAGACACAAATAATCAAAATGATTTAGTAATGGATGATTACATGAAAGAGTTTGCTTTTGAACAACCAACTAATGAAGTGGCGACTGATCCTCTTCAATCGATTAATATGAATCAAAACGATGGGGTTACAAATGCAGAAGAACCGGATCTTTTAAGTGCATTTAACATAGATTTCAATAGTGAAGACACTAATGTTCCAGCTGCTCCTGGCCAAGCATTAAATGTAGAACCAGAATTAGAGACAGTAGAGCTAGATGTGCCAATTACAGAAAATAACAATGTTCAAGGTGAACAGCCAGTTATGAATAGTGAAGTAACTGCTACACCAGAAAATACCGATAGAATTATTGAAACTTTAAACACAGCTGGTGTTGACGATTCAAGATCATCTATGCCTGTTAGTGAAGAAAAAGAGGAAGTTTTAGCGATAGCACAAGAAGAAAAAAAAGATATTGATAACAAAAAAGGAATAATTTTCATTGCGGTTTTATTTATATTATTGATTGTATTTATAATTGCATTGCCGCAAATAACTCAAATTGTTAAACAAATTACAGGTTAAAAAAATAACTTATTAAAAGTTATTTTTTTATTGTATTTTTGATAGTTCTATTATTAGATCCATATTATCATCATTTGCCATAATATTTTTGTGATTTTTTTTGCACTTCTCACAGCGATATATAATTTTATAACTATTTTTAAATTTTTCTATTCCAATTGGTTTTAATATACCTAAACATTTATTCATTCTGTCGCCAGGATTTATATCAACGTGTTTTGAACAAAGACAATATGGGCAATGATCACGAGCAGTATAGTTTAATTTCGAAACATTCTTGTGACAATTTTCACAAATAAATTCTTCATCAATCATAGTAAATTTTTTCATTTTATCACCGGTATAATTATAACATAAATTTAAATAAATAAAAGGGAAATATCTAGTTGTTTATTAAAATAAATTTGTGTTATAATAGAAACATCTGGATGTGATAAAATGAATTATAAAATAATGATTGATGAGTTTGAAGGACCATTAGACTTATTGTTACACTTAATTAAACAATCTGATATTGATATTTGTGATATTAGCATTGTAGAAATAACTGAGCAATATTTTAATTATATTCATACGATGGAAGATATGAATTTAAACATAGCTAGCGAATATTTAGTGATGGCAGCAGAACTTATTGAAATAAAATCTCATACATTATTACCAAATAAAAAAGAATGTGATGCTGATGAATATGAAGAAGATCCAAGAGAACAATTGATTAACAGATTACTATTATATAAACAATATAAGGAAGTCACTAGTACTTTCAAACAATTAGAAGAAGAACGCCAAAAAATCTATACAAAAGATCCTTCTGATATGAAAAGTTTTATATCGTGTGAACCAGTCAAAATCGATGATGATCTTACTTTGCACGATTTAATGGATGCATTTAATAGATTTTTAAAAAAGCAACTAGATAACATGCCTTTGAATACTAAAGTAACAAAAAAAGAGTTGTCAGTTAGCATAAGAAGTAACGAGATTAGAAAAATATTAAAAGAGAAAAAGAAAGTCGAGTTTACAGAATTATTCCAGGTTTATAATAGAGAATATGTTGTTGTTACTTTCTTGTCTGTTTTAGATTTAGCAAAAAAACAAGTTATTAACATTAAACAAGATCAAAATTTTAACAAGATATATTTATTAACTAAAGGAAGTGAGTAAAGTGAATTTAACAGCAGTATTAGAAGGGCTTTTATTTTTACGGGGAAATGAAGGGATACTATTATCTGAGATAAAAAGCATATTAGAAATAGAAGACGATAATGATCTTAAAAATCTAATAATGAATTTACAAGAAGAATATCTTAAAGAAACAAGAGGCATAAAAATCGAAAAATTTGGGGAATATTTAAAACTGGTAACTAAAAAGGAACACAAGGAGTATTATGAAAAATTAGTTGAGATCGATGAGAACACAGGACTTAGTCAATCAGCTTTAGAAACATTGGCAATTATTGCATATAATGGTCCAGTGACCAGAGTAAAAGTAGATGAAATAAGAGGTGTGGGAAGTAGTCATATGATAAGAAAATTACTTTCAAGAAACCTAATCAAAGAAGAAGGAAGATCAGACTTACCTGGTCGACCTATTTTATATGGTGTAACACCTGATTTTCTTGATTATTTTGGATTAAGCAGCATTGAAGACTTGCCGAAATTAGAAGCCATACAAATAGGTGAATTAGATGAATTAGATTTGTTCGAATCAAAATATAAAGAAGAATAAGTTTATATAAATAATTATTAATATCAGAAAAAAATATAACAATAGCATATTGTTATATTTTTATATTTATGTTATAATTTTTCTATGCAGGAGTGGCGGAATGGTAGACGCGAAGGTCTCAAACACCTTTGGTAGAGATACTGTGTGGGTTCAAGTCCCATCTCCTGTACCAATAATTATTAATATAATACAATAATAAAATGTATGAGAGTTATATAACTGAAAAGATCAGTTTTTTTTAACCTTTTGCCACATTACTTTGTATAGATTTAATGGAGGAATAATTTTATGACCAAAAAAGAAAATGTAAAATTGAAAAGTGTTGTCGTTATGACTATTTTAGTATTATTAGCGAGTATGTTTGCTATCATGTCAAAAGCTTTTTTACCGAGTGATGTAAATATTGATGACTTCAATAGTGTCTTTGTTACAATTTTAGGATTCCCCATTGTTGCCTCACTTTATTTTATTATGGTGTATTCGCATAGTGCGATTGTTACAAAAATTTTTGGAGAGAGAACAAATCTATCAAAAATACAAATAGGTCTTCGCTTTGGCGTTTGTTTTGCGTTGATTTTCCTATTTGGAATGCAAGAAGTTGTAGTTGAAGCATCACCTTTTTCTAGTTGGGGGATTGATTTTGTTGTATATCAGTTTTTTATGGGATTAGGGGAAGCGCTTGTTGCATTAATCATGTGTTTAGCAATATCTAAATGGACATTAAAAGATAAGAAACTTGTTGACCATCCTGGTGACTATAGTATAAAAAATAAGACTTTATTATTGATATTTATTGTTGTTGCCTTTACCCTAGGAAGGGCTATGGTCTATGAAATTGGTTTAATAGCAAGTAATGTAGATAATTTTCCAATCGCAACTTATGGGTGGACAATTTTATTTGGATTAATAATAGCTTTTTGCTTTATTTTACTTTATCCTATTTTTGGGGAAGAGAAAAATAGTTTTAAGTTATCGTCTAAAATAGTTTTAATGACAATAGGGCTTAGTTGGATAATTTTTAATATGTTTATAGGTTTGATTTTTAAAGGAGCAATGGTAGATGTGCTATTAAGAAGTGGCTTAGATGTGTTTTGGGTCTTTGTAGCATCTTACTTTTGGCACAAATATTTTAATGGGAGTAATCATCCTACTAGCGATTTACAATGAATTTTGTTTTAATTTTAAATTGTTAATATATGTAAAAAAGATAAAAAACATTGATTTTATCTTTTTTTTTAGTTCATTATAAGATATACTATTAGTAAGGAATAAAGGGTGTGATAATGTGATATTAAGAAAGCCATATGCATTTTTCATTAAACAGTTTAAATTAATCCATTTAATTTTAACAGCTTTAATAGCTTATTTGATTTATCGTACTGGTTTATCATTAGCATTCTTTAATGAATACATATCTACAAATCAAACAGTAATTGATCAAGATTTGACAGGCAATTTATTTAATATTTATATGTTTGTGATTCCGTTTTTAATTATTTTAGCATCCGTAACTATCTTATCAGTTATGCAATTGAAAAAGAAACCAATACTATTTTATGTAACTTTAATTATCATTTATATTGCAATGCTGTTTGTCTATAATCATGTTTATTCTACTTTATTATTAATGGAAGGTAGACTCATTGATATTAGAACGGTTAGAATGGCTCGCGACTTTTTAATGATGGGCTTTGTTGCTCAAGCACTAAGTGTCATTATCACATTTGTTAGAGCAACTGGATTTGATATTCAAAAGTTTAATTTCGGACAGGATTTAGCTGCTTTAGAAATTAGTGAAGAAGATAGAGAAGAGTTTGAAGTCGAGGTAAATCTAGATACGGACAAAGTTCAAAGGAAAGTTCGACGTAATGTTAGGTTTGCAAGATACATATATGTAGAAAATAGATTTTTAATAAACTTAGTTTCATTAGTTTTAATAGCAACTATATGTTTTGTTGTCTACTTAAATCTTAATATTTATAACAAGGTATATTCTGAAAAAGATGCTTTTTTAACATCTGATTTTAGTATGTGGATAAATAAAAGTTACATCACAAGGGAAGACTATGAGGGTAATGTTATTACTGGTACTGACCATTCTTTTGTTGTTCTAGAGATAAGTTTAAAGAATAATTTCGCAAATAAACAAAAATTAGATATCGCTAGAACTCAACTTGTTATAGGGGATAAGATATTTTATCATGATTATAACCATCGTGAGAGACTTTTTGACCTTGGGCGTGTATATGATGACACTTTATTGCCTAACAATTTTACCAAGTGGTTGTTGGTATATAAAGTTCCAAATAATATGCTAGTAAATCAAAAAATTTCGTTTAGGTACGTTGATAAAGTTGACTATGTAGGAGGAAAGTTAAGTCCAAAATACATTAATGTTACGGTATCACCTAAAAATTTAGATCAAAAGACTAAATCATATAGTTATAATATAAAAGATGAAGTAAGTTTTAGTGATAGTATCCTAGGAGACGTTAAATTGGTTGTAAATAAAATTGATATTGCTAATCAATTTAAATTAGATTATCAATTTTGTGTAAATAAAGATGAATGTTATCAATCATATGAGTACTTGAAACCAAGTATTATAAATCAACACAATAAAACTCTTCTATATTTGAATGGATTTATTGAATGGGATGAAAAAATAGCTGTTGATCCAATTCCGAGTGTGTATAAATTTATAGATTTGTTTGGCACGTTTGTGTATGAAATAAATGGTGAAACTAAGATTCAAAACATTATTTTAAAAGAGGTAAGATCGTTAAAAATAAAAAGAGCTAATGACTATTACATAGAGTTGTTGGAAGAAGTTCAAAAAGCTGATAAAATTTCAATTATTTTTAAAGTAAGAGACGTTGAATATAAATATACACTAAAATAGTGTAAAATAGTGTTTATAATATAGATTTTGTGGGAAATTATGGTATAATAATTAAATGGAGGATGGTATGATGAAACACTTTTATTTGTTTATACTATTTATGTTTTTTATCATATTAGTCCCAAACAAAGTAGATGCTTTATGTGATTATAATGAAAAAGCTCGATTGAAGGCAATTGCTGCTAATATCACATTTAAAACAGATCATATTGAATCTGATGGACAAGTAGAGTTTTTTATAACACTTAGCAATCTACACCCTGAATTATATGTGAAGGATGTTATGGGTTATAAATTTCACTATTATAATGCTTCTGCAAAGAATCCAAAAGAGTTAACAATTGGTGGTTACTCTCATGGTAGGACAATACAGTATGAGTTTTATACTAAAAACGCTGGTTGTACGAATGAAGTCTTACTAATAAGGTACGTAACTTTACCTCCATATAATAGATTTTATAATGATCCTCTTTGCAAAGGTCTTGAAAGTTATACCTTATGTCAAAAGTGGGTTGTAAATAATCTTAGTTATGGCAACTTTAAAAAGCAGATTGAAGATTATAAAAATAGACCTATTGTTGATCCCGATGATGAAGATCCAGGAGAAAAAATAGATCACTTTGATATGATTGCTAATTTTTTAGGTAAATATTATGTTTATATCTTAATGACAATTATTATAGTGTGCTTAATATCAATATATAGAATAAATAAGAAAGATAGTTTCGACTTTTCATAGGAGGTGTATGTTTGTGAAAATTAAATTACATAAATTAATTATGCTTGTAATAGGTATTTGTGTTATTGGTAGTGTAGGTAGTGTTTCTGCAGAAACTAACATCGGTGGTGGTGGTAATGCGGTTACTAATCCTTGTAGCACATCTAGACCAGCAACTTGTTATAACGCTAAACTTGGGACTGGGTCGGGTGATAGTCTAGTACAAGGTGTACGTGTATCTGTTGTAGATAAATATGGAAATAGAATACCAGGTACTACGAGTATAGATTATGTTCAAAACAGTGGGCATGCTAATCAAATAAGTACAAGCCCATATTTGAAATTTTTTCAAAGTGGTAAATATACCAAAAATGAGATATTAGCTGGAAAAGCGAGTGGTGCATCAGCAAGCGGGAGATACGCCGTAACTCATCTTGGTGAATTGCCAACATTTATGAATATAGGACCTAATACGGTTATAGAAGATTATTTAAAAGCAAAAAAAGTTAATAGAGATTATACAAAATTAAAACAATTATTCATGGATCCCATAGGATATGATCCAAAAAAATTTCCGGCTAATGATGTGAAAACTCATTCTTTGCTTTTTGAACCATTAACTTTTATGAGAGTTACAAAATATCCAGTTTCTGGTTCCCCAACAATAACGAATTATTTTGGAACAGTAACGGAAGTTTCAAAAATGATGGTAGAAGATGGCACAATTTTATGGACGGGTTATTTTGGAAAGATGTTACCTTTAGCGATTTATGTTAGAGATTATAAAGACCCAATAACTGGCGCAACACAAACTAATCGTGCTGGGCTACAGTCAATTTCAGCTTGGGTAGCGGCAAATAAGAGTGATTATTCAACCGAAATTTTAACATCAAATGGTACGGCAGCAGGACACTTTTGGGTAAGTGAGTTGATTGAAGAGGAAAAGGATCCTTGCGAAGTCAATCCTAATAAATTACCGGAGTGTTGTGCTTTACCACAAAATAAAAATAAATTACCAGAATGCTGTGGTTTAGAAGAAAACAAGAATAAACCGGAGTGTAATCCCGATCTATGCACATTCACATTGGACTTATCTTGTCCAGGAGATTGTGATGAAAGTACAACTGGTTATATTAAAGATATTGAAGACTGGCAGTGTATTTTTGGAAGTAGAACAGCTACTGACGCTAATATAAGAGATCACTTCTACAAATGGGGAAATCGATATTGTTCAATGTTCTGTCGGGAGAGTTTAACTTATGAATTCCCTAATGGAAATATGACTGTATCTGCAGGAAGTCACTTCACAATTGGAGATACTTGGTATTACCCAAACTGGGGACCTGTTCATTTTACTGGACGAAGTGAGTGTAGAACAACAAGTGATACAGGAAGTATTAGATGGGATTTATTCGAAAAAGATTGGGCTCCAGCTAATGATACTGTTAAAAGTAGATGGGATACTTATCAAATTGCTATAAAACAAGATGCAGCAGTTTCATCTTCGAGCTCCAGTGGTAAATTAGATTGTAATTGGACTTGTGATAGATATCACCCTACATATCCTTGTGGTACTGCAGAAAAACCTAGCACTTGTGGTGGTGGTTGTGCGGCTGGAAGCTATAAAAGTACTACGATGTATCCAGCTTCAGCTTCATATGATGGTAAAAATATTACTCCAGGATCATGGTGTAGTAATAGTAGACCTAACTTCGATGTGCCTGGCAAACGTTCAAGTTATCTGAGTGCCGTAAATGCAAGAGATACTTTAGAAAGTAATCTACGTCAATGTAATGATTGGGAAAGAGGTTATGAAGAGTTCGAACCAGTCATTGGTTCTCAGTATGAAGAAGCAGTTTATGGCGGACATTATTATAATTTATCGAAAGTACTAGAAAGAAGAACTCAAACTCATTATTTCATCAATGGAAATAGTACGCCTTCGATTGATACCTATAAAAGAACACGTTCGGATTATAGATATGTTTGTAATACAACTGGTGTTCCTTGTGTTAAAGGTCCGTCAGTAGGAGGAAGTTTGATGGTTTACCCTACAAATGACTGGATAAGACAATTTACTACTAAAGAGTATGATTATACTTTACCAGCAAGTGTTTATAGATATGTTTTAAAACCATCTGGTGAATCTGTTAATCAAAAACCAGGTGCAGGAGAAAACTATGTTGATCTTGGTTATAGTAATTTACCAATTCATTATTCAAGAGCAACTGGTTCATATGATATATTTTTACAATATACTTCACTTGGACCTAATCACAACTTCAATAAATTTATTTTTGAAGGTGCTGAGTTAAATGTAAATTATGGAGAAAGTCTATCAATATATACATGGTTATTTGAAAATAACTTAACATGGATGATTGCCGATTGTGGTGAGGGTGGCCACCATTTAAGTCATTATTTTGGAGCCCCGCTTATTGCTGCAGGGCGTCTGAATGAATTTTTAGATTCGGGTTGTGCGAAACAATATGGTTGTAAATTGTTAGAAACTAGGTCACCATATCGTGTTTCATGTCCTGGCGATATTGTTGATAGTAGACATGGCGGGTCTTCGAGTAATTACAAACGTTTAATGCAGTGTATTGCAGAAAAGCGAATTGTTACTGCAAGTAGCGAAGAGTGTGATACAAAATACGATTGTAAGTACAACGTTAGAAATTCATTAATGGATAACCCTAACGATCCAACACTTAATCCGCAAGGAATTGATGTTGTTTATCGTACGATCTCACTAACAAATCCATTCCCAGGTAAAAATGGTAATGGTAGAACTCCAGGCTCTAACTGGAATAGTAGTAGTTTAATTAAACAATATATTACTAATAATAGAAATTTATCAAATCCAGAAAGAATATATTTTGACCGTGAACCTATGTATGAAATTAATTTAACTCCGGTTGTAATAAAAGAAATAAGAACTCACAACCGTAAACAAGCTGCATATAACCGTGGTGGTTATGCTGATTTTGAGTTAAATTGTGGTACTGGAACTGGTCGTGAATGTAAGAGTTATTTTATAAGAGATGTATTTAGTAAATATTTTATTTCTAATAGATGTGGAATGAGTAGCAACTGGAACGCTTGCCTTAATTCCGATAAGAGTAAGGGGTGATGTAAGTGAAAGAATCATTTTGGGCAGTTTTGGTTATATTAATGGGTATAATATCAATAGTATTTGTATACTTATTTCAAAATTTAACCAATACTGATGAACATAACTACCACTTATTAAAAGAGGCTACTGAAGCAGCAATGTATGATGCTTTAGATTTAGCTGCTTATCGTAAAGATAAGACAATTAGAATTGATCGTGAAAAGTTTGTGGAAAACTTTGTAAGAAGATTTGCGGAAAGTGCAAACCTTGCGCAAACTTACAATATAAAAATTTACGATGTTAATGAGACTCCCCCAAAAGTGAGCCTACAAGTTTCTAGTAGACAATCAGGAACTAGTGGCAGTGAAATTATTGAATTTGATATTGTTAATCGTATAGATGCAATATTGGAAACCCCATATTAGAAAGGAATGAGAAGGAATGAATAATATTATTATTTCAATCAAAAGATTTTTTAAAAACAAGAATACTGTTACAGTTGTTGGGATAATTGCAATAATTGGTATATTATATTGGGGATATAATTACCAAATTAATAGACAAGTAAATCCAGTTAGAAATATTCCAATAGCAAAAACGACAATCCAACCTAGAACATTAATTACGGAGGAAATGATTGACTATGTTGATATTGCTCCAATTGTGCTAAGACAAAATACTGTCACTTCTTCTAGATTAGTTGTTGGGAAATATACTGACTACAATACAGTTATCCCAGAAGGAAGTTTATTTTATAAGAATGTTTTAGTAGATAAAGATGAACTACCAGATGCAGCTTTTGTTAAGGTAAAAGAAGGAGATGTTGTATATAACTTCCCGGTTAATATGGATACTACTTATGGTAACTCTATTTTCCCAGGAAATAAAATTGACATCTATATGAAAGCAGAAAATGCAGGAAGACAAATTATGGTTGGGAAATTAATTGAGAATGTTGAGGTTATCGCTGTTAAAGATAGTAGTGGATTACATGTATTTGAAAATACGGAAGAAAGAAGAATTCCATCTACATTGATCTTTGGTGTAACTCCAGAAATTAATATCTTATTAAGAAAAGCAAGTTATATGAAATCATTTGCTGTTGAATTATTCCCAGTTCCTCATGGTGGGACAATTGTAAACCAAGGTGAAATACAAGTTACTTCACAAAGTTTAAAAGATTTCATTAATGCTAATACTGTTCCTAATGATGATATTGTAGCTCCAATTGATGAAGACCCTATTATCGATGAAGAAAATAATGACGATATCGTAGGTTAGGAGGAAAAATTATGCATGATAATATATTTGCCCAGATAGACTTCGGTGCTTTAAACGAGTATATTCAAAATGATGACGTAACCGATGTTTCATATAGTAATGGTGGGCAAGTATGGTTAAAAACCTTATCAAAAGGTATATATAGAGTAGATAATCCTGCAATCAATAATGCTTTTATGGAAAAACTAGCCTTTCAGTGTGCTAACGTTATGGGAAAGACATTTAATATGGCTCATCCTTTCTTAGATGCTGAAAGCGCTGAACTCCGTTTGAACTTTGTGCATGATTCAGTAGCACGTAATGGTGTTGCGGTAGTTATCCGTAAGACACCAGCTAAAATACGTCTTGAAAAAGAAAAAATTATTGAAGATAAGTATATTACTTTAAGTATTCATGATTTTTTAGTTAAGTGCATTGAGGGTCACTGTAATGTTATTGTTTGCGGTGAGACTGGTTCTGGTAAAACAGAATTTGTAAAATATTTAGCCTCTAAAACTAAAGAAAATGAAAAAATTATCACAATAGAAGATACTCTGGAACTTCACCTTGATAGAATTTTCCCGCATCGTGATATAGTTGCAATGAAAACTAATAATATCGCATCATATTCAGATGTGTTAGTCACATGTATGCGTCAAAATCCTAAATGGATATTACTATCTGAGGTACGTAGTGCGGAGGCTGTTATGGCTGTTCGAAACTCAATATCATCAGGACATTACATTTTATCTACAATCCATGCTGATAAAGCAGCATCAATACCTAACCGTATGTACAGTCTATTAGAAACAAATCAAGATATTGAACAGTTCTTGAAATCTATTTACAGATACATACAACTAGGTATTTATGTTAGAGGATATCAAGATAAAGTTAGTAAACGTTTCATTCGTGAAATAGCAGAAGTGACAGAATTTTATGTAACACCTGATAATGAGGCTAAGTACAATACAATCTATAGAAAGATGGCTGATGGAAGAGTTATCCAAAAGCGTCCTAGTGATTATTTATTCGATTATTTAGAAATACAAGGTGTTATGTTAGATAAGAATATTATTCAACCAAGTGAAGATAAAGAAGATACTGAAATTACAGGTGAAGATATAAATACTGTGGTTGAACCAACGAATACTAATAGTGGTATTTTCGAAGAAAAAGTTGAAGTATTGTTTGAATAAAGGAGGGATATAATGAGTAGTGGTGTTATTTTTATAGTTATTTCTTTTATAGTTGTTTTTATTATAGCTTATAGAAAAAATACTGGTGAGAATGTCTATAAATATATAGTTAGGCAAGTTGGAACTGCCTATGATAAATATGCCCCTTTTTCATTTAAAGTAGTTAGAGAAAAGGTAAAAGATTTAGGTCAGGAGTATACTCCTAGACAATATGCGATTCAAATTACAATTTTTGCGTTAGGATCATTAATTATATCCTATATGTATTTCTATAGTTTGGTTATATCGCTAATGTATATGACTATATCTATAACAATAATTCCTTATTTAACATACTTAAGATGTAAGAGACTATATAGTGAGTTTATTTTTGAACAAATTCAAGTATACACAACTAACGTAATTATGGAATTTGCAACAACTCAATCATTTGTTAAATCATTAGAGGGTGTTTACGAATCTGGGGTTTTAGAAGACCCAGTAAAAAAAGATGTAAAAGCCATGATTGATTTGGCATATGAAAACGGTACTATATATGCATCTTTAGATCATATGGATAAAAATTACAATTTTTATATAGTAAAGAACATGCATCAATTATTTTTACAAATAACTAATGAAGGTTCTAAAGATGCTGGTGCATCTTTAGAAAATATGTCTCTTGATATAGATATGTTAGTTGAAAGTGTGTATAGAGATAGATTAGACCGTTCATCATTCCATAAAAAGTTTTTACAATTTGGTATCGTTTTATACTTAATGGTAATGTTAGTACAGTTTTTATTAGGTGTAGAAACCTATATAAAAATGCTTGATAACGTTCTTGTTCAGTTGTTACTGCACTTAATTGTCCTTGTTAATACATTATTTTTGTTAAATGGGGAAAAATATTACAATGAGAATGTGGGGGCGGAATAATGGAATTTATATTTATTGCGATAATAATACTATATATATTAGAAATTAATCGACAAGTAGATACAAAAAAATTCATTGATGATACCGAACCATATTTTCGCTTTTTAATGGAAGATGACTATAAGTTTTTATTGATGCTAAGATATGGGTCTGATGTTGATGTAAATAAATTATATACAATTAGAGTAAGAAATGGGTTAGTTGCAATTATATTTATGATTTTTGTCTTTATGACTAACCTAAATTTCATTAATGTAATATTTGCTTTTATTGTTGGATTTATTATGTTTAAATTACCATATAATAAATTGCGCAATTTTTACAAAGCAAATCTTCATCAAATTAATTTAATGTTGCCTTATTATTTGAAGAGTTTAGAAATTTTAATTCAACATTATACAGTTCCAGTAGCGCTTGGGCGTTCAATTGAAACTGCACCAGACATATTCAAACCAGGTTTAAGAAAATTAATTGCTAAAATAGAATCTGGGGATCCAACGGTTGATCCATATATGGATTTTGCGAAAGAATACCCAGTTAGGGATTCAATGCGTATGATGAGATTGTTATATCGACTTGGTCTTGGATCGCAAGAAAATAAGCAAGATCAATTGATGATGTTTTCTAGAACTGTGTCGGCACTTCAAAGTAAATCTAGGGAACAAAAATATCGTGATCGTCTCGATAAAATGGAAAATCAAACTATGTTAATGTTGGGGGTAACTGGTGGCGGAATAATGTTACTGATGTTACTGTCAATGATGATGATGATGCAATTTTAATGCTTGTTAATATTAGGCTTTTATGCTATAATTAATGTGTTGATAACGAAAGTAAGGTGGTGATAGAATGAAAGAAGCGGCAGGGGAAGCAAACTTAACAGTAGTAGCTATTATTCTAATCGGGGTAATCGCGGCTGTTGTAACACCTATTGTCACAAACATGATGAATACTACTCAAAAAAGATCATGCTGTTTAAATAACGGTGGAACTTGGGTAAATGGTAAATGTCAAGGAGCTAGTGATGTTTGTCCTAGTTAATTAATAAGAGGTGTTGACTTATGAGGGAAGGTATAGGAAGTGTCTTTTTATACAATATAATTATTACTTTTATAATAATAGTATTCGCTTTTTTGGCTGGAACTCTTAGTTATACTAAAGCCTTTAAAGTAAATACTAAAATAGTTAGTGCTATTGAAAAGTATGAGGGATATAATAATTTATCTAACAACGAGATAAATAAAGCGTTGCAAACTTTAGGTTATAGAATTAGTACAAATAATACTTGCCCCAAAAGGGATGGCAAGAGTGCCATGACTAATTTATCTAATAACTATAAGTATTGCGTATATGAATTTTCTGAAGGAAAAGGATATCGTACTTATGGAGTTGTAAGTTATATTTCTATTGATATTCCGATTATAGGTGGTTTATTACAAATACCTATATATTCAAGAACAATAAAAATGTATAATTTTTAGAAGGTGAAGATATATGAGAGAATCAGTTGGTAATACGTTTATATTTAATACAATTATTATATTTGTTTCGATATTAATTGCTTTATTAGTTGGTTCTCTTAGCTATTCAAAAGCTTTTAAAGTAAAAAACCGAATTGTATCAATAATTGAAAAGCATGAAGAATATAATTCAAGTGCTAGAAATGAAATTGAGGCTGCATTAGCAAGTATTGGTTATCGTGTCAATCCTAATGGCACACAATCGTGCCCTAATAGGGAAGGTGCGTCAGCTATTAATACAACTAATAGTAACTACCGTTATTGTGTGTATCTGTATGATACAGGTACCTACGGTAAAGGGAGATATTATGGAGTTGCTGCTTATATGCACTTTGATGTTCCGATTATTGGACAATTTATTGAGTTTCCCATTTATGGAGAAACCAGAATCATTTACGTTATATAGTTTGGGAAGGTGAAAAGATGAATGTAATAGTTTCTAATAAATATCAGTCAATGCTTCAAAGTTTAAATATTGACATAATTAAAAATCAATCAGGTGAATTTGAAGTAGAGGAATTGATTTCAACTTTCCAAAACTTTTATTATCAAAGAATGATTTTAGATATTACAGCAATCAAAAATTATAAAGATGTTAAGACTTTGCAAAAATTGTCTATTTCTTTGGACATGGATAAAATAATTTTATTATTAGATGATTCTGCAGAAAGTACATCATCAGACTATTTATCAAAACTAATTTCAATGGGAATTTATAATTTTACTAGAAATATAGAGGGTATAATGTATTTATATCATAATCCAAATAGTTATCGTGATGTTGCTCACATTCATCAATTAGATAATTTTAACGATGAAGATAAAACTCAATTTGTTATTAATGTTACTAACAACGGTGTTCGTATCGTTGGGGTGAAAAATGTTACTAAACAATCTGGGGCTACATCTTTAATCTACATGATGAAAAAGCAATTAGAACGAAATTATTCTGTGGTTGCACTTGAAGTTGATAAAAGGGATTTTATGTACTTTAAGGATAAAGAAATGCTTAGTGTTGTAAATGCCGAAGTAGGTAATACAATTGCTAAACACAGTGATTGTGATATTATTTTAATTGATATAAATAATAGTGTGTCAGCAGAAGGTTTGTGTCATGACATTATCTATTTAATTGAACCATCAGTTATAAAGCTTAACAAACTTATGATGCTTGATGGTAAAATATTGGAAAGACTAAAAAATAAGAAAGTTATTTTAAATCAAAGTATGCTAAGCTCTAAAGATGTGTTAGACTTTGAATATGAATCAAGAATTAAAGTTTTCTACAATATGCCACCTTTGGATGAGAGGGAAAAGGAAATTCATATTTTAAATGTGTTTTTAACAAGATTAGGGTTCGATCGTCAAAAGAGTGAAGAAACTGAGAAAAAAAATAAACTTTTAGGTTTATTCAACATATAATCGTTGACAAAAGATGGAAAATGACGTATTATATTTGGTAATAAGGGAGGTAATTTTATGTTTATATTAGCGACAACAGTTCAATGTGGTGGATACAATGTACCCGTTCCAATTATTAACATAGTTCATACAATTGTTGAACTTATTAAAATTGGTGTTCCTATTTTATTAGTTATCTTTGGTATGCTTGATTTAGGAAAAGCTGTTATGGCTCAAAAAGAGGATGAAATCAAAAAAGGACAACAAACTTTTATTAAGAGATTAATCGCAGCTGCAATTGTTTTCTTTGTAATCGTAATTGTGCAGTTAGTATTCAATTTAGCTAGCGGCGGAGATGAAGCAAACATCTGGAGTTGTGTAGAAAAATTCGTTGTAACTGGTGCTTAAAAAGAGAAAAAACAATTAATATCTATTTATTATTGTTTTTTTTTATGTTATAATGTAGGTGGTTAATTATCGACATAGGAGTTGTGAATATGAAATTAAATAAATATATTATTTCGTTTGTTTTATTAGGAATATTTTTTTTAGGTGGCATAAATGGTGTTAAAGCGGAAGTAGATGCAGTTAGTGGTGCTGCCCCAATAGCAGAAAACGCTTTTTATGCTAGTACTAAGTGTTGGTATGAACGTAGTAACGGTAAACAAGCTGTTATTGAAAGAAAATATACGGCTAATGGTATTGTTAACACTGTTACTAGATATAAGAAAGATGGGAGTCTTGATGACACCAAAGATAGAACTATTGCCTTTACTGGTTTTTGGTATGTTTATAACAATACTACTGAGTGTCCAAAATCAGTTGATATAAAAGGTGGGGGATTGTTTAGTGCTGATCAAATATATCCTTTTGATTACGAAACTGAATATGTACTATATAAACAAGAAGCTACGGGAGAAAACTTATTAAATAAATTGCCTACTTGTGAGTATCAGTCAAATGTTTCTCAATATAAGGGAGAAGAATTTAAATTAATTCATACCCCAGTTTTTGAGGACTATAAAACACATTATAGTGAAATTTATGTTAAAATTCTGACATTTAAAGTTAGTGTTCAAAAGACAATCTTGCAAGATGGTGATTTTGTATGGATAGATGAAACTAGTACCCCTTTATTGGGTGATAAAAATCAGTACACTACTACATGTCCAACATACGCACATTATAATCCACCAGGGAGTATACACGAGTATGTTCTGACAAGTTCTTTTGATAAACCAAAAGGATGGAAAGAAGATTATATTTTAGAGAGATATGTTGATTTTTCTAGTCAAGAAGCAGCAATGGATAAAATTCATGATGATTTCAAAAAAATTGACGATGACATATATTATGATTTATCTGATTGTTTTGATTCGCTTACAATAAATGCTTCAACCTGTGATACGGTTAATTTAAAAAGCGGGTGTTTAACTTTAGATAAGTTAAAAAGTCTTGATCAAAAATTGGTAAGTGCTTATAACGATGCAATGGCAAAGATAAGGGCGATTAAATTAGATGGTGATTATACAGTTAAAGATATAGAGGAAGGTAATATAAGTTCTTCTATATACAAAGGTATATCACAAAAATATGCTACTATTATAGAATCGATCAAGAAAAAATTTAGCCTTAGTAGTGAAATGATAAGTTGTGCATACTTGAAATTAGAAAATGACACAACTCTTACCGAAGAAGAAAAAGAAGAAATAACTACAGCAAGAGCAGAATCGGAAGAAGAAAGAAGCGTAATAATAAAAGAACTATCGAGAATTGATGGTAATTTTAACGTTGATCCAGGTGAATATGATTGTAGTGTTATATTAGATGATGCGATGATAGAATGGATAGAAGCTGCATTTTTATTCATCCAAATAGGTGCTGCAGTTGTGGTTGCTGTTATGGGAATGTTAGATTTTTCTAGAGCAGCCGTGTCAAATGATGCCGATGCGATGAAGAAGGCTTGGCAAAAATTCATTAAGAGGTTGCTGGCTTTACTTATATTATTATTGTTACCATTTATTATTCAATTTTTATTGGGATTGATTGAAATTCCAGGTTTAACTAATACAGACCCATTATGCAAATAGAGAGGTGGAGATTTTATGGATTGGTTAGAGAGTATTGTTAGATTCCTATTTGCATGGATAGACAAGATTATTGCTTGGGTAATAGAACAAGCATATTCTCTTTTTATACTAATATCTGATACTAATATCTTCAATCAACAAGTTTTAGAGATGTTTAGTAGGAGAGTATATGCCTTACTTGCAATATTTATGTTATTTAAATTAGCGTTTTCGCTAATTAATTATATTATAAATCCTGATGATTTTACTGATAAAAGTAAGGGGGCAGCTAAGCTCATAACAAATGTTTTTATTGTGTTAGGACTTATTGTTACCGTACCTTACATGTTTAAATTAGCTTATGATTTTCAAGGGTTAGTGGTAAAAAATAGTGTCATTCAAAAAGTTGTGTTAGGTGTTGGTGGCGCTAGTGTTAAGGATGACCAAACGCCTGGGAAAATTATGGCATTTACTGTGTATAGTGCGTTTGTTACACCAAATCCAAATTATCCAGGTATGGATGATAAGTGTGATGAATTATATTCAAAGCGTGAGGTTAGTCCTGATTGTGAAGATATTGTAAGATCAGCTGCTGGGCCGAATGGACCATTAATTTTGAAAAATGCAGTTGATGCATATGATAGTCAATCTCTATTAAATTATGATTTAATAGTTAACGCGAAAACGAACAAACAATTTTTATTTAATTATACACCTATTATATCTAGTATATGTGCTGGTATAGTAGCATGGATAATTTTGATTTTCTGTATTGATATAGCAATTCGTGTTGTAAAACTTGGGTTCTTACAACTTATTGCTCCGATACCTATCATTTCATATGTAGATCCAAAAAGTTCAAAAGAGGGGATGTTTAAAAAATGGACTAAAATATGTTTCTCAACATATGCAGATTTATTTGTCCGTTTGATTGCAATCTCATTTGCGATTTTCATTATAAACATAATAGGAACCGGAGAAATAACTAAGATTAGTAAACCTGATGAAGTTATTAGTTTTACTACACATCCATTTGTTAAGATTTTCATTCTCTTAGGAGCATTAATGTTTGCTAAGCAAATACCGAAATTAATTGAAGATTTAACTGGTGTTAAAATGGGTGATAGTTTCACTTTAAATCCTATGAAAAAAGTAGGAGCATCACCATTTGCTGCTGCCGCATTAGGTGGTGTTGGTGGTCTTGTAGGTGGTGGACTTGCTAATGCTTATGCTGCTGGTAGTAATATGAGAAAGACTATTGGTGAAAAAGGATTACGAGATGCATTTACTGGAGGGAAAACTGGTGTTAGAGGATTCATGCATGGTGCTGGAACAGTTTTTGGTGGAGCCGGTACAGTTATTGCTGGTGGTGCAAGTGGTATGTTTAGAGGTGGCGGAGCCGCAGCTAAAGATAAAAATGTTGGCGGAGGTATTGTCAAAGGGATTAAGGGTTCTGTTGACGCTCGTGATATACGTGATGCAAGGCAAGAAGCAGACTATGGTATAGCAACTAGAGGAATGGATACTATTAGAGGAATGGCTGGTGTAGATACGCAAGCTAAGGAAAGAGCAAATGAAATAAAAGGTAAGATAACTAACTTACAAAGACAACAAGCTCAATATGATAGTATTGCCGAAAATATTGCTGTTACAAACAATTATACTCCTGAGAAAATTACTCAACTTTCTCAAGCATCAAGACAAGAGTTGCCTGGAGGAGTTGTTCAATACCGTGATGCTGCTGGTGCAACGATTACAGATGCTAACGAGATTAAATACTTAGAAGCAGTTACACGTTCTAGCAAAACAAGTGTTGAAATTATTAAAACTAATAAAAAGTTAAAGATTTATGAAGCTGAAAACAATAAAAAGACAAGTTAAATAAAAAGGGTGTGATATTAGGTGAATAATCAATTTTTGATACCTGCGAATTCTAAAAGGTCAATTTTATATTTTGGTCTATTTAACAAATTTGATTTAGCACTATTTTCTTCAGGATTAGTGGTGACGTTAATACTATTATTAATAGTCCCACTAAACAACTTAGCAATTACAATTATGGCAATATTGCCAGGCTTTATTAGTGGATTTTTGGTCATGCCAGTACCAAACTATCATAATGTACTGACGATACTAAAAAGTGCAATTGGATTTTATACTAGCAGGCAAAAATATGTGTGGAAGGGTTGGTGTTTCCTAAGTGGCAAAGAAAACGAAAAGTAAGTATACTAATGATGATATCCCGGTTAAAAGTATTACAAATGGGATGATTATATTAGATAATAATTTTAAAGTTACGGGTGTTAAAATAATGCCTCGTAACATATTTATTCTAGATCAAGATATGCAAAACAGTATAATCGCAAATTTAAAAAACGTTTATAACATAATTGATTATGAATTTTGGATAATGGCGGCTGATAGACCAGTTGATATTAATGTCTATTTGTCTCAGCTACAATTGCTGTATAACTCAGTAACTAGTCAAGCAAAGAGAAAATTAATCATGGAGGATATTAACAAAGCAAATATGTTTATGAACAACAATGTTGTTGATACAGAATATTATCTTTTATTCAAGGAAAAAGATAATGAGTTAATTCAAAAACGAATTAGGGTATTGATTAATTCGTTCGCTAGTGCAGGTCTTTCTTCACATCAAGTTACTAATGATGATTTAAGAATGATTTTAGATAACTTCTTAAATGGTGGACAAACAACTGATTTTGGGACGGTGATTGGATAATGGATATAAAGAGTCAAATTGCGCCTAAGGGTCTAGAGTTTAGATCAGCTGATTTTATTATCAGTGATAAACACGCAACAATTTTATCAGTTATCTCTTACCCTAAATTTATTAGTCCTGGATATTTAGCTTCATTGACAAGTATGTCAGGAATAAAAGTTGTTATAAAACATATTCCGCTACCTTTTAGTGTTATAACAAAGATGTTGAATAAAGAAATTGCTGATTTAAAGCAACGTTATCAAGAAGAAAATGATAAAACAATTCAAGAAAGAATAAGACAAGATTATGAATCGTTAGAGTATTTTATTACTCAATTGGCAGCTAGCCAATCTAAAATTTATGATTTTCAAATGCATGTAATGGTTACTGCTGATTCTGCAGATCAATTGATTAGTAAGAAGTTACAGGTTAAAAATTATTTAGAAGCAATGGAATTGCGCGCATTTCCATTACGTTTTGAACAAGAAAAAGTACTTAAATCTATTATTCCGATATATCCTTCACAGGATGTAGAAAGTAGAATAGGAACACCGATACCTGCACCAACTATTGCAGCAATGTATCCATTTATCTTTGATAGTATTAAAGATCCTGGATTATCTACATTGTTAGGAGTAGATTTTTCAGGAGGGGTTATTCTTTTTAATCAATTCTTATATCAAATTCGTAAAGAGCATAACCGAAATAATGCAAATATGATTATTTTAGGAACATCTGGTAGTGGTAAATCTACTGCTGCTAAAATGATGTTAAGAACAAATATTAGAAATAATAATCAACTTGTAGTTATCGATCCCGAGGGAGAACTTGAGGAAATGTCTCGTTTATATGGTGGAGACTTTATTGATCTAGGTAAAGGTGGAGAATATGGGATGATAAACCCATTGGAGGTCGTTCTAGATTTCGATGAAGAGGAAGCAAAACAAGGCCTTGGTTACACTGTATTAACTAGAACTTTGCAAACGATAAAGGCATTCTTGAAATATTACGATCCAAAGGTAGAAGAAGATGTTATTACTTTATTTAGTGAAGTAGTTCAGGATACATATCGTCGTTTCGGAATGGATTTCAATACAGATTACTCAAAATTCACTTCAAAAGATTATCCTACATTTAAAGATGTGTATGCTACTATTAGGGGTAGACTATTATCAATGCCTGAACAAAGTCACGAAAAATCTGTAATGGAGAAGTTAGAATTAAAAATTAGACCAATTGTAAAAGAATTAAAATATTATTTCGATGGTCATACAACTATCTCTCCACAAAGTGAATTTATAGTTTTTAATATAAGAGAATTAATGAATGCTGATATGAACATCAGAAATGCATTGTTCTTTAATATTTTAAAATATGCATGGGGATTAACGTTAAATAAAGCAATTAATACAATATTAATGGTTGATGAAGCTCATGTACTATTGAGTGGTAATAATACATTAGGAGCTGATTTCTTAGCTCAAGTTCAAAGACGTTCGAGAAAATATAATACTGGAACAATAATTATTACGCAACAACCAAGTGACTTCTCTGATCCTAGTGTTATTACACAAGGAAAAGCAATTTTTGACAATGCATCTTATTACCTAGTTATGGGATTAAAGAAGCAGGCTGTTGAAGATTTATCGAAGTTAATTGATTTAAATGATAATGAAAAAGAAAGTATTAAGAGATATAACCAAGGTGAAGCACTATTTGTTTGTGGAAGCCGCAGAATGCGAATTAATGTAATTGCTACTGAGCAAGAACTTGATTCATTTGGAAGCGGTGGGGGATTCTAACATTTAATATGTAATTGGTGGTGAGTAAAATGGATAACGAGAATAACAAGCAGGAACAATCAGGATTGCAAAAAGCTGCAGGCAAGGTTCAAAATGTGAAGAATATGGTTGACAAAGTTAAAAAAATCAAGGCTTTGATGCCTATAATTTCTCTTCTTGCGCCAATTCTAGCTAAAATTGCTATTGCTATTCTAATTATTATTTTAGTCATGATACCAATTATGTATATACAAGACAAAATTGAAAATATAGCTATTGGTTTAGATAAATTTATAAATTTTATTACATTGAATGGATGGGAAGAAAGTGATCAAGTATTCTTTAAAAAATTGCAAAATGAATACGATCGATTTGATAGTTTCCCTAGGAAGCAAGGCGAATTTGATATTCCTTTAATAGCTTCAACAATTCATTACAGTACGCTAGTTACTCCAGACACATATTCATATAATGAATCTGATAAAAACAGTTCTTATCAATATAATAATACTGATCCTATGATTCCAGGTAATCAAATTAGAAATTTCTATATTGTTGCTAATGATAAATTAGGTAGTGCGTTTACTTTAATACCAGGTGAAAAAAAATTAATCGGTCATCTAATAGATACAAAATTCACTACAAAATGTGTTAATGTTCCACAAGGTTGGGCTGCTCTTAATCCTTTTGAATGGGGAGATGCATATGATGCAGCAAAAGAACTTGTCGAAAGTTTATTCTTACATTTTAAGTATGGAGTTGAAGACACTGGCAAAGTATATTTTACGAGATTAAACTTACTTAAAGTTATTCAATTACTTTATAGTTATAATGCTGTAGGTGAGAATAAATGGATTGCTGATATAGAAAACTTAAAACATGAGGTTATAAATGATAATTTTGCTCAGGATTTAATAAGAATTATTAAGCAATCAGAGATGGCAAATACATGTGGCGAAGGACAAGTTCCAATGCCGATGATCACAAAATTTATTAACTATGAATATTATAAAGATTACTTAAGAGGAACAACTATATTAGGGGTCCAACAACCGGGATATTTGGGAATTCAATCTTTTGCTGTATGTGATAGATGTGAATATAAAAATGCAACAGCTGAAGAGAAGAAATTCTTAAAAGAAGTATGGATAAATGAAATATTCGATCAGAAAGATGCATATAACTACTTGCAAGGTACAAGGTCTAGAAATCAATTAACTGAGTACCTGCCAGGGATGTCCACATTGCCAATTCAGGTTGGCGCTGGGGAGAGTTGGAAAACAAATGTTACACGAGGTTTTGCATTAGGAACAGCCAAGTGCTTTAAAAATGGTGTTTGGACTGGAGAAACTACATGTAACCACTTAGGGATAGATTTTGGTTATCCAACCGGAACTCCTGTTACAGCCGTAGCTAATGGTTATGTAATAGAGGCATCATATAATAGTGGCGGATATGGACTATATGTAAAATTAGGACATGACGTTGATGGTGATAATCGATATGATTATTATAGTTTATATGCCCATTTATCTGTTATAAATGTTGCTGAAAATTCGATGGTTGGTGGCGGACAAAAAATAGGTGAAGTTGGATCTACTGGAAATTCATCGGGTCCCCATTTACATTTTGAAATTATGGATGATAAAGGTACTAGAATAGATCCTGAACCTATTTTAAATGGTATTGCAACCGGTGCAGGTAATCCTTTAAATCCATTATCTGGATCGATGACATGTGGCATGTTTACTGACTCTCAATTAAAAGATCGTAATGATGCCTTAGCTCAAAAAGTTAAGGATGCAGGTCTTGGTACTAGAGAGGGAGTTGTAGCGGCTGCTCGATACTTATCAACTGAACTGGGTGTTATTATTCCATATTGGTATGGAGGAAAACACACTCAAAAAGGTTTAAGTAGTGAGTGGGGTTGCGGTAAGGCAATAACAGCTGACCCAGCTACTACGCAACAACCAACTGGAACAACACACCCGTATGGAATGGATTGTAGTGGTTTTGTTTCTTGGTCTGTAAGAAATGGTGGTTATAAGGCTAGTACCATTCCAGCTGGATCTACAAATCAAGGTAATTTCACTGATGATAAGATTCCATGGGGAACTGAAAGTATTAGTTATGCTAAACCAGGAGACTTGGCATGGAATTCATCTCATATCGGCGTTATTATAGCCGTTGATAGTGCAAAATGCAAGTACTATGTAGCTGAAGAAAGAGGAGCTGAATATGGTTTGGTAGTCACTGAAAATGACTGTACTAGTAGAAGATATACTCATATTGTCTTAATGGACGACTATTATAATAATAGTAATAATAAGGAGGGCTAAATGAACAAAAAGATAGTAACTAAGTTAATATTATTGTGTTTCTTTAGTCTCTTTTTAATTGGTTGTAATGCCAAATATGACTTGACAATATATAGTGATAATTCAGTGAAGGAAAACATAAAAATAACAATCCCGAATCAGTTAATACTATCAGAGACTAAAAATATAAAAAGTTATTTAAATGATAAAATAAAATCGTATAAGAATATTAGCACCTATAACAATTATAAATTTGATAGACGTGTATTAAAAAATTATTCTTATGTTAATGCTAGTAGATACTATGATACATTAAGTGATTATGCAGAATCTCCACCAGTGAATAACTTATTTCAAAATCTTATGGTGGTTGAAAATGAGTATTATACGATTTTTCAAACAGTTGGAGAATATTATTATGATTATTTGTATGGAGCTGAAAGTGAAGGAACAAGTCCATTAGCTGATACTGCAATGAAAGATGTTGTTGTTTCTATTAAATTACATAATAAAATAATTGAAACGAATGCTGATTTAAGGGATGAGAAAGCTAATGTTTACACTTGGAATTTAACCCCAAATGACAAATTAAAAAGTATATATATAAAGTATAGTACTGAAAAAAGATATGACGTGATAATTCTTTCATATATTATGAATAATATTGTAATAGTGATTTTAGGTGGAGCAATAATAATTGCCTTACTAGTAGGGTTGATAATATTAAAAACTAAATACCTAAGCAACAATCGAATTTGATTAGGAGGAAAAGTAATGTATAAATTGAGAATAATATATAAAGGTGCCGAGATATGAAAAAAACTAAATTGATGTTACTAATGTTGATCGTGTTTACTATTACTGGTTGTACTATTGATTATAATTTAACAATTAATAGCGATAAACAAGTTGAAGAAACAACCAAAATCATAAATAGTAACGAAATGATTCTCTTGCACAATGAAAGTGTTAATTTGTTTTTGACAGAACAAATCAATACTCATAAGCAAATTGATATATTTAGAAGATATGTTTTTGGTAAGCATCTTGGAAAAGATTCTTCATATATTAGCATAAAAAGAACATATGGAACATTAAAAGATTATATTACTTCTCCTACATTTAATCATTTATTCGAGAACGCTACAATAACAGAAACAGAAGAATATGTATCTTTTCAAACAACTGGAGAATATTATTATAATAATGTTTATGGTGAACAATCCGAACCAGACTTTTATGTTGGAGATATAAATATCCAAATTAGATTCCACAATAAAATTATTGATAGTAATGCCGATGAAATAGATGAAAAAAGTAATACATTAAAGTGGAAAATAACTGATAAAAATCTTGAAAAATCAATCTACTTTAAGGTTAGTAATGAAAAAAGATATGATATAATAGTAATAGATTACATAATGAAAAATCAATCTACTATTATAATTAGTTTATCAATACTAGTTGTAATAATGATAATCAGTTTATACGTATATGTTAATTTCAGAAAGAATAATACAATATAATGAGGTGAGATAATGAAGTTGAAATTTAGAGCAGATGCTAAAGATATTGCTATATTCATTATTTTTGCACTATTTCTTTTATATTTTGTTTCAATTGGTGTACTTAATATAGGAAATTTTGCTAAAAATAATACACTACATGGATTTAATCCATTTCCGGCTTTTTCGCCAGAATATCTTGCCCCAACTATGGTCTTTTATCTATTATCATTGATTGCTATTATTACTAGCGTATCATCGTATTTCTTTGATCGAGAAAAAGGATTTGGGGTTGTTACTGATCCTAAAACAGATAAAGGATATTCTAGATGGGCGAAAGATAAAGAGATGAAAAGTTTATTAAGTATGGTAACCCCAAATAGTAAAACGGCAGAAGCTGCAGGCGTACCAATGATAAATGATGGTAAAGAAATTTGGGTAGATAACGGTGAATATCATAATTTAATTATTGGATCAACAGGTAGTGGTAAAACACAAATTGTTGTTCATCCATTAGTTAAACTGTTAGCAAAAAAAGGTGAATCAATGATTGTTACCGATCCAAAAGGGGAAATATATGAAGAAAATGTGGAATTATTAAGACAAAAAGGATACAATATTGTCTTATTAAACTTCCGTGATCCTCAAAGAGGTAATGCATGGAATCCACTTAGTTTACCTTATTCACTATACCAAGGAGATAATCAAGATAAAGCAAATGAGTTATTAGATGACCTTGCAATGAATATCCTATATGATGAAAAATCTCAAAATCAAGATCCATTTTGGGAAAGAACTTCTGCTGATTATTTTGCAGGATTGTCTTTAGCACTTTTTGAAGATGCAAAAGAAGAAGAAATAAATTTAAATAGTATTAACTTAATGACAACTGTTGGTGAGGAAAAATATTTAGGAAATACTTATATTAAAGAGTATTTTAGTGATAAAAATCAAGCTTCACCAGCTTATATAAATGTTGCTAGTACTTTGATGGCACCTAGTGATACAAAGAGCAGTATTTTATCTGTATTTAAACAAAAGATCAAGTTATTCTCTTCTCGTGAAAATCTATCAGAGATGTTATCACATAATGACTTTGATATGAAGGATATAGGTAGACAAAAAACAGCTGTATTCATTGTTATCCAAGATGAGAAAAAGACATATCATTCATTAGTAACAATTTTTATTAAACAATGTTATGAAACATTAATTGATGTTGCACAAGAGAATGGTGGAAAGTTACCATTTAGAACGAATTTCATTTTGGATGAGTTTGCTAATATGCCACCTTTAAAAGATGTAACTACAATGGTTACTGCAGCTCGTAGTAGAAATATAAGATTTAATTTTATTATTCAAAACTTTGCTCAATTATATCAAGTATACGGCAAGGAAAATGGAGAAACTATAAAAGGTAACTGTGGTAATATCATATACTTAATTAGTAGTGAATTAAGCGCGTTAGAAGAAATCAGTAAGATGTGTGGAGAAGTTAAGTCAAAAGAAAAAGATAAGACTGCTAGTACGCCGTTAGTTACTGTTAGTGATTTGCAACGACTTAAACAATGGGAAACGATTATTCTTAGGACAAGAATGATGCCATTTAGAACGAGATTGACACCTAATTATAAAATGAATTGGGGAGAGACTTTTCCAAAAGGAACATATCCTAGTCGTGAGAAACAACCAATTGCTATATTTGATTTGAAAAAATATGTTGATAATAAAAGAAATGCTAAATTTGAATCAGCAAATGATATTTTAAATGATGGCAAGGAAAAAGAATCTTTATTTAATCCTACAAACTTATTTAATCAAGGAAAAGAAGCAAATGATGGGTTGAACATGGATGATCTTATTAAGCGTATTGATGCAAAAATTGCGGAACTTGAAGAAGAAGAAAGACGCGAAAAAGGTGAGGCTATGGTTAAACCTGATGCTGTCATAAATAATTTGGATGAAGAAAAGCAAAATAACATAGTCGGTTTAAACGAAGAGATAAAGAATAATGATGAAATAATTAGTAATCCGTTTAATAATAATGATATTATTGATACTAAATTTGATAATATAAGTTTTATAAATGATAATATTAAAAGTGAAACAATAGAAGAACCTATTATAGAACAACCAGTAGAGGAAATTGTTAGTGACCGTACAATTGAACCTGTAATAGAAGTTGTCCCTATTGAAAAAATTGAACAACCTATTCAAACAATGGACAAAACACCTAAGATTGAAAAGAATGTTGAAAATATTTCAAGTCATAATAATACAAAATACGTGACAGATGATCAATTTTTTGATGATTTCTTTAGTGATGATGAAGAATAGTATCCAAAAATAAGCAAATAAACTCTATTTAATTGTATGTACTACATATAATGAAGTAGGGTGGTTAATATGATATCGAGTATTTCTATATCGGATTTTATTAAAAGTTCACCAAGTGGAAAAATTATTGATATAAGGAGTATTGAAAAATATAACAGTAATCATATTCCTGATGCCAAGAATATACCAATGGAAAAATTAATAGCCGAACCTCAAAAATACCTTGATAGATATCAGACTTATTATGTATATTGCCAAAAGGGAATAAAAAGTATAAGAACATGCCAAATATTGCAAAGATTAGGTTATAGAGTTGTTAATATTAATGGGGGTTATGAAAGCTGGATATTAGAAAAATAAGATATTTTACAATATCTTATTTTATTTTTAGCATAAATGTATTATAATAGAAATAGAATGGTGACTATATGAAAGAAATAATTGAAGCAATAATTAATTTTTTAACTGAGTTAGTTCAAAGTAGTAGCCCAATTGTTGGAATAGTTATTGGTATGACGATTATAATACTAGAGTCAATTATACCAATATTGCCATTGGCTCTATTTATTGCAATAAACATGTTGGTTTTTGGAAATTTGATGGGTTTTTTGATATCTTGGGTTGCAACTATAATTGGTTGTATTTTAGCATTCACTATTTTTAGGGAATTGTTTAGAACCTATATACACAAAAAAATAAGCAAGAAAACTAATATATTAAAATTAATAGATTCAATCAGCAATATAAAATTTACAACTTTAGTAATTATAATGGCAATGCCTTTTTCACCGGCTTTTGCAATAAACATTGCAGCTGGACTTTCAAAGATTAGTTACCGCAAATTTTTAGTTAGTGTTATACTTAGTAAGGCATCACTTGTATATTTTTGGGGATTTGTCGGTACTACACTAATAGAAAGTATTACTGATATCAAAGTTATAATTGAAATTAGTATGATACTTTTAATAGCATATATATTATCAAAAATAGTTAATAAGAAGTTTAATATAGAGTAGGAGTGATAAAATGGAATATATTATAATTGGCCTTTTAATAGTAATATTAATACTTGTTGTCATGTCACTAGCCAAAAATATAAATGAGGCACATATAACGGAACGATTAGGTAAACTGGAAACAAATATGATTAAAGAAATAAGTGATTTTAAAATGGATTTTAGTAGAAATTTAACTGATGATTTTAATGTACTAAATGATAAAATTGAAAATCGATTAAGATTAATTAATGATAGAGTTAATGAAAGACTAGATGAAAATTTTGAAAAAACGAATAAGACTTTTACCTCAGTTTTAGAACGATTATCAAAAATAGATGAGGCTCAGAAAAAAATTGATAATTTATCCAATGATATAGTTTCACTACAAAGTGTATTAACAGATAAGAAATCTCGGGGGATATTTGGGGAAGTAAATCTTAATCATATTATGTCTAGTGTATTTGGAGAAAATAATAATAGGATATATAAAATGCAATATACTTTTGATAATGGAACCATAGCTGATTGTGTTTTATTTTCACCAGAACCACTAGGAACAATTGCGATAGATTCTAAATTCCCTTTGGAAAATTATCAAAATATGGTTAATAGAAATAATTCTGAAATTATTAGAGTTCAATCAGAAAAATCTTTTAAGATGGATATGAAAAAACATATTGATGCTATTGCTAGTAAATATATTATCCCTGGTGTAACAACAGACCAAGCAATATTATTTTTACCAGCAGAGGCTATTTTCGCAGAGGTGAATGCTTATCATCAAGATATCATTGAGTATTCATATAAGAAAAAAGTTTGGATTACCTCACCAACTACTTTAATTAGTACCTTAACAACAATCCAAATCATTATTAAAAATATTGAACGCGATAAATATGCATCAATTATTCATCAAGAACTTAAATTGTTGGATGATGAATTTAAACGTTATAAAGAGCGTTGGGATAAGTTATCACGCAGTATAGATACAGTTAATAAAGATGTTAAAGAAATTCATACTACAACTGAGAAAATAACGAAAAGATTTAATTCGATAAATCAAGTAGAAATGGAGCAAATAGATTATGATACTAATCAAGATAGTTAATTATCTATTGATAATTGTTACTATTGCAGTTAGTTGTATACTAGGTTTTAATAATATAATAAGTGGTGATTTATATAATGTTTTAATAACCTTATCTATTTTGCCAGTAATGTTAATGCCAAGGATATTACGTAAATGGTTTAAGTTAAAAATTGATCCTGCTTTTGAGATGATTTATATAATATTTATATTTTTTGCCCATTTTTTAGGGTCAGTTTTAAAACTATATAATCTAATCACCTGGTATGATGGGGTAATGCACCTGTTATCAGGTATGTTGGTGCCATTTGCAGCTATTGTTATCTTGATTTCATTTAAACAGTATAACCCAAAAAAATTATGGTTTAATATAGTATTTATCATAGTATTCAATCTTGCAATTGCAGCCTTATGGGAATTTAACGAATTTATATTTGATAATTTATTTAATAAAGATGCACAGCGAGTAATAGCTACAGGAGTTAATGACACTATGAAGGATATGATTGCAGCATTTCTTGGATCAATTTTATTTTGTATTATGTATTTTTATGAAGAAGTAACTAAAAATAAAATAATAGTAAAGCACTTTATTGAGGAGTTGAGAAGTAATGAACGATAAAGAATTATTAAGACAATTAAGAGAATTATTAGTCGAAAGAAAAAACAATGTGGATAGTGATAATACTAATAGTAAGGATGCTGGTAGTCAGACAATGAGCCAATCATATGGTAGCAAGCAAATAAAATTAGGTACACACCCTAATGCTGGTAACCTTTTTGCGCAAAGTACAGAAGCGGAAAATACAATTACTAAAAATGGATTTTCAACAGTGTTTATGTTAGGTTTTTTAACTATGTTTTTCCAGGCATTGTTTTTGGTAATTAGTTATTTCATTTTCAAATAAGGCTCTAAGCCTTTTTTTGTATATAAAAAGATCTTTCTACTAATAATATAAAAAGGTGATAATATGATACTGGTAATGATTGATGATAAAATCTTTTTATCTAAGATAATAAGCTACTTAGAAAGAAACAATATCAAATATACGACTGATATAAGTGACGATTATGATAGACTTTTAGTTGCAGAAATAAACAAAAAAACAATATCATTAATAAAAGAAAATCATAGAATGAAAAAGAAAATTATATTTATCACTCATTTAGAGGAATTAAAGATACAAAAGCATTATGCATTATATAATAAAAGAAGTACATATTATAAAAGCAAACTTTATAACAATTTAAATATGTGTTATTTAGTAATAGTAAGTTTACCTTATTTTAAAAAAATTTTATCAAGTAAAATTAATTCTGCTATAGAAGTGATTGAAAGGGAATTACCATACTACGAGGCATATAATAAAAAAGTGCGAAGTAAAAAAGAAGTAGTATGTGTTGATCCTGATTATGATAATATAAATTATATTTATAAATTAGCTATTGAATATCCAAAATACAAATTTAAAGTTTTAGGATATTCTCCTAGTTATCATTTACCTAAAAAGACAAAAGATTTATTAATTAGTAGTCCTAGTAATATTATTTATATAAAATACTATGATCATTATACTTTTATTGACCTAAATCGTAATAGTTTTATGATAATATATTTTGACCATAATCTTTTAAATTTTAACTATCTATACAGTGCCTTTTTAATGAAAAAAATAGTATTGTTAAAAAATAATGAAATATATGATGATTATATTGTTAACAGTAAAAATGGATATTTATTTGATAAGTATGAAGAGTTAAATATGAAATTTAAAAAGATATCTCACGATAGGGTAGCCAATCTATCTGGGGAAATGTATGAAATGATTAAAAATAATAATTTTGACAAAATAAGTGTTAAATTTGGTAAAAAGTTACAATAACACTATATTTTTATTGTTATATACTTTATAATATAAATAGAGGTGTAAATTATGCAAGACCGTATTTTAGAATATTTAAAAAAAGAAGATAGAGCTTTTTCAGTGCATGAAATTAGTGATGCTTTAGGAATAAAGACTGGTGATGAACTAAAAGAATTAATAGAAGAACTTAAAAAGTTAGAAGATATTATGAAAGTTTATCGTACAAAAAAGGATAATTATATGCTTTTTACTAATAGCCATTTGAAAGTTGGTAGATTAATGGCTAATAAAAAAGGGTTTGGCTTTGTTGATGTAGATGGCGATGCTGATGTTTTTATTGCGCCTTCTAACATGAATGGGGCAATTCACAACGATACGGTTATAGTTGAACTGATTTCTAAAAAAGGCATTGATTTAGAAGGTAGAATTGTAAAAGTAGTAGATCGAAAATTAAAGCAAATGGTTGGAGAATTTTATTATAAAAAAGGTAAAGGTTATATCAATTTAGATGATGAAAAAATAAAACTAAATATTGAAATTGATTCCAAAAGAACACTAGGTGCGATGAATGGACATAAGGTATTAGTTAGAATTACTGATAAAATAAAAGACAATAATTATAAAGGTGAAATATTAAAAGTTCTTGGACACAAAAATGACCCTGGAGTTGATATATTATCAATTGTTAGTAAATATGGAATAAATGATACATTTCCTGAGTCTGTTATGAATGAACTAGAAAATGTACCAAATGAAATCTCAAACGATGAAACTATTTTTAGAAGAGATTTAAGAGATCAAGAAATATTTACAATAGATGGAGATGACACTAAAGATATTGATGATGCTATTTCGCTAGAAATATTAGAAAATGGTAATTATTTATTAGGTGTTCATATAGCTGATGTAAGTTATTATGTAAGAGAAAATTCTGAAATTGACAAAGAAGCCTATGATCGTGGTACAAGTGTATATTTGGCAGATCGTGTTATTCCAATGTTACCCCATAAACTATCTAACGGGATATGTTCTTTAAATCCTGAAGTAGATAGATTAGCTGTTTCGTGTAGCATGGAGATAGATAATAATGGTAATGTAGTTAGTTACGATATTTTCGAAAGTATAATATGTTCTAAAAAACAAATGACATATAAATGTGTTAATGCTATTTTGGAAGGTAGGGAAATTCCAGAAGGTTATGAACCTTATGTTGAAACCCTTCACAAAATGGAAGAACTAGCTAAAATTTTAAGAGCTAATAAAGAAAAACGCGGTTATATTGACTTTGATATTGATGAAGCCAAAATAATTGTTGATGATAAGGGAGAAGCAATTGATGTTAAAGTTAGAGAGCGTGGCATAGGTCAAAAATTAATTGAAGATTACATGATTGCTGCTAATGAGACAGTAGCAACTGCAATATATTTCATGGAATTGCCATTTGTTTATCGTATACATGGTAAACCAAACGAAGAAAAAATTAACAATTTCTTGAAATTTGTAAGTGTACTTGGATATAAAATAAATGGTAAAGTAAAAGATATAACACCAAAAAGTATGCAGTATATATTAGAAGAATTAAAAGAAAAGAAAGAATTTCATATTTTATCTAGTCTTCTTTTAAGAAGTATGCAAAAGGCCGTGTATGACAAAAATAATATAGGTCACTTTGGATTGGCAAGTAAATGTTATACTCATTTTACATCACCAATTAGAAGATATCCAGATACTACAGTACATCGTTTATTAAGAACGTATTTATTTGAAAATAAAATGGATCATGACACTGTAAATTATTGGGATAATAAATTACCATTCTTAACGGAGCACTCTTCACAAAAAGAAAGAGATTCTATTGAATGTGAAAGAGAAGTAGATGACATGAAGAAGGCTGAATACATGATGAAACATATTGGAGAAGAATATACCGGTATGGTTAGTAGTGTAATGAGTTTTGGTATGTTTATTGAATTACCTAATTTGATAGAAGGATTAATTAGAATAGATGATTTAAAAGATGATACATATACTTTCGATGAGGAAATTTTCGCATTAATTGGAAAGAAAAATAAAAGAGGTTATCGCTTAGGAGATACTGTAAAAGTTATTGTTAAAAATGCCAGTAAGCAAGCAAAAACAATTGACTTTATCTTAGCGCCAACAGAACAAAAAGAAGACTAAAGTACATTGTATTTTAGTCTCTTATATTAAAAAACAAAAAATTCTACAATTATTGAATTATTCTGTAGTAGTATTATATATAATTAATAAGTATATAATGGAAAGGGATAATATGAAAAGGATAAATAAACTTTTGTTGTTAATTTCTGCTTTTGTTTTGTTAGTAAGTTGTACAAATAATCAAAATAATCAAGATATAAATAAAAATAATGATGTTAATACTAAATATGAATTATCGATGATAATGGCAGGCGATGCACTTATTCATAATGGTGTTTATTTAGATGCATATGAAGGAAATGATTTTTATAATTTTAAACCGATGTTTGAAGATATAAAGCCTGTAGTTAGTTCTTATGATTTAGCTTTTTATAATCAAGAAACAGTTATTGGAGGAAAAAAGATAGGTTTATCAACTTATCCAAGATTTAATTCACCAGAAGAAATTGGTGATGCTTTAGTTGATGCTGGTTTTAATATGATTAGTTTATCTAATAATCATACATTAGATCGTGGGGAAGAAGCGATTACTAACTCTATTAATTATTGGAAAGATAAAGATGTAGTAACTTCAGGTAGTTATCTTTCATTTGAAGAAAGAAATAAAATAAGTGTTCATAAAAAAAATAATATTAGATATGCAATGCTTGCATATACAACAACTACTAATGGATTAAGAGCACCAATCGGTAAGGAATATTTAGTTAATACATATAATGATGAAATTGTTAAAGAAGATATAGAAAGAATAAAAGATTATACAGATGTTATTATTGTATCAATGCATTGGGGTGTAGAGTATACTCATACCCCTACACAAGAGCAAAAGCGAATAGCTGAGTATTTATCTTCATTAGGTGTAACAATTGTTATTGGCCATCATCCGCACGTTATACAGCCTATTGAATTTATTAATGACACATTAGTCGTATATTCATTAGGAAATTTTATATCAGCCCAAGTAGGCACACCTAAACTAATAGGAATGCTTGTTTCATTAAATATTGTAAAATCTATAGACAATAATGAAATAAGTGTTAAAATAGAAGATGTTAAAGGAGATTTGATATACACGTATTACGATAATTTTAAAAACTTCAAAGTTATTCCTTTCAACAATCTAAATGATGATTTATTAAATAATTATAAACAAATAGAAACACAATATACTTCTATCATAAATCAATATGATAAGACAATAAAAGTTGGTATATTTGAGTAGGAGATGATAGTATGCTTGAAATAAACAATAGAAAAGCTAAATTTGATTATGAAATTTTAGATACTTTTGAAACAGGTATTGTTTTAAAAGGAACCGAAATTAAATCGATTAGAAATGGTAGTGCTAATTTAAAAGATAGTTATGCAATAATTAAAAATAATGAATTGTTTTTATTAAATATGCATATAAGTGAGTATGACCATGGGAATATTTTTAATCATAATGAAACAAGAACTAGAAAATTATTAATGCACAAAAAGGATATATTAAAATTAGGGAGTAAAATAGCACAAGAAGGACTTACATTAATTCCTTTAAAATTATACTTTAAAAAAAATAAAGCAAAAATATTACTAGGATTAGCAAAAGGTAAAAAAAATTATGATAAAAGAGAATCAATCAAGGAAAAAGATATGAAAACAGATATTCAAAAACAATTAAAAGAAAGTTATCGCTAAATTTAAAATATTTACTTTTTATTGAAATAGTGATATAATCCCCATATGGGGTTGCCTGGTTTCGACGGGAATATTAGAGTTTAGGTTGCAAGTCGGAGGTACACGTCACGTACAACAAAAAAATAACTGGAAACAGAAATCAATTAGCTTTCGCTTAATAAAAGAATAGTGAAAGGCTTCCTTTTTTTCCTCTCCCATGGGAAAACTAGGAGGCTCAATTTAATGGGATATATTATTATTTAGCTTAGAGATAATAATGAATTTTATAAGCTCACTAAAAAACGGTTTGTTAGTTGGCATCGTTTTTTAGAAAATTTAACAACTAACTAAACTTGTAGATATTTAAATAGCTATGTTTTCGGACAGGGGTTCGAGTCCCCTCAACTCCACCAAATGAAAATAAAGTTTTTATATAAAGAACGTTTTTATGTTATAATAGTTTTATAAATAAAATATATTGGAGGATGGATACAATGAATAGTGCTGAAGCAATACTAGATAAGCAAAAAGTTTTTGAAATAATTTTTTCTTTAATCGAGCAAGAAAAAGATGTTCAAAAATTAGTGGAAAAAATTTCGGTTTTAGTTGATGGACTTTATAATTCTGGGTTAATAAGTCCTAGTGTAGTAAATATTGCAAAATCATTTGCTAAAAATGAATTACCAATTTATTTGAAGACGAAAGAGTTATTCTCTGAAAAAGGTTTTGATTTAAAGATAGTTTCAAAACAAAAAGAAAAAAATTATACTCCAGAAGAGATAGCAAAAATTGCTGATTCTAGAATAGAAAGAGTTAGAACTTCTATTATAAGCGAGGCAATAGAAAAAGCTAGTTCAGCATCTACTGCTGAAATTTCTGAAACTCTAAGAAAACGTTTATAAAAACTAATTATAAATAAACATAACTTAATTTTAATATAATTTAGGTTTAAGAATGCCTAAAAAAAGAACTAGGAAACATTAACCTAGTTTTATTTATATAAATATAGTGTGCTTTTCAAAAAAAGGAATTCTAAAATAATTTCATTTTATTAACTCCTTATAAACATTTGAGTCCAAAATAAATTACCTTTATCGTCTCTTGCAACACCAACACCAATTTGATTATATGTAGAACTAAGGATATTTGATCTATGCCCTGAAGAACTCATCCATGTATTCATAGCCTCAGCTGCAGTTTTCTGGCTGCTTGCAATATTTTCAGCGGCAGCAGTATATGTAATTCCAAAAGATCTAAGCATATCAAATGGAGTTCCGTATGTTGGTGAATTATGAGAGAAGTAATTGTTATCTATAAAGTCTTGCGATTTAATTCGAGCTACACGACTTAGATCATTTTTTTCAGTTAGTGCAGGTTGACCAGCTTTTGCTCTTTCAATATTAACCAAACGTATTACTTCCGTTTCTAATTCCCTTATATTACTTGGAACACTAGGCACACTAGGTGTAATGGTATCATCGGGAATATTAATTGTTTGACCCGGGAAAATAAGAGCAGAATTAGTAATTTGTGGATTTGCTGCTACTAAATCATTTAATCCAATTCCATGTTTTGTGGCTATACTCCACATAGTATCACCTGGGGAAACTGTATATTTTGATGTGTCAGTAGCAGGAATATTTATCGTTTGGCCAGGGAAAATAAGAGCAGAGTTAGCAATTTGCGGGTTTGCTGCTATTAGCTCATTTAATCCAATTCCATGTTTTGTAGCTATCCCCCACATTGTATCGCCTGGTAAAACCGTATAATTTGTCATAGTGAAACCACCCTTCTATTAATCTAGTTATATTATATGAGTTAATGTGGGTTTGGCAACATCTAGGCTTAAAATAGTAGTTTAATTAGTATAATAAAATAAAAATGCAATTTAAGTAAGGGGAATCTTAATTGTGTTTTTTAAAAACGAAAAATATGTTATACTATATGGGGTGCTATATATGAGGATATTTTTAATTAGACATGGCGAAAGTATGCAAAATAATAAGGAAAACTTTAATTTAAAGTTACCGGATCATAAAGTTTATTTAACAGATAAGGGTAAAAGACAAGCAGATGATGTTGGTTCTTTTTTAAAAAGATATGTTGATGAAAATAATATTGATTTAGAACAATCCACATTATTTGTTAGTCCATATACTAGAACAAGGGAAACTGCTAATATTATTAATGAAAAGTTAAATATTCTGGATGTTAAAGAAGATATTGCATTAATTGAACAGCGTTATGGTTTGTTTAGTGATAACCCAATTAGTGAGTGTAGAAAAAAATTTCCTGAACAGTTTGAACTATATGATAGATATTATCAAAATGATGGTAAGTTTTATGCTAGATTACCACAAGGGGAAAGTCCTTATGACGTCGCGATAAGAGCTAGAATATTTTTAGAAACATTGTTTAGAGATTACAAAGAAGGTAAAGAAAACTTCTTTGTAGTTGCTCATGGAACTACAATAAGAGCATTTTTACTCTCATTTTTTCATTACAGTCCGGAATGGTTTAACAAAGAACCTAATATGGAAAATTGCTCAGTTAGATTAATTGAAAAAATAGATCATGAAAATATAGATTTAGGATATATTCATGGCGGACATATAAAGAAATAAAAACATTAAATTAGATTAATTATTAAATCACTGTTTGTAGTGATTTTTTTTATTTAGTTAATTTGACAAAAGGCATTTAATTTAGTAATATAATGCACATAAAAAAGGGGGGGATTTTATGTTAGTCGAAAATTTCACTACTAAACAATTTAGAAGATTGCAACGTTATATATTGCCTGATGGGGTATCATCTATAGAGTGTGATTTATATCTCCTTGATAAGAAATTAAATCACAGTAAACACCTATTAAAAATATATAAACGAACAAGTGGAGAATATATGGGCAACAAGTTATTAACTATAAATTCCCTAATGGATAATAAAGATAATATAGATATTGATGAATTAGTCTTCCCAGAAAAATTAGCAATCGTTGATAAAAAATTAGTTGGATTTACAATGCAATTGATTGAAAACAATACTAATTTAGCAGTATTATTAAAAGACAAACAAATCACCACAAAGCAAAAAATAGAGTGGTTAAAGCAAGTTGGTAAAATATTGACTAAGGTTCAACATGTTAATTCAGTAAATGGTCAATTTTTATTAGGGGATATTCATGAATCTAATTTTATTTTAAACCACGATACTAATAAAATAATATGTGTTGATTTAGATGGATGTAAAATTAGTAATAACAAAATATATTCAATGAAATATGGTAGTTTTAATGAAAAATTTTATTATTTTCCGAATAAATATCCATTAGACGACGATGATGAACCAATCCCAACTTACAATACAGAGTGGTATTGTTATACTACAATGGTGCTTAATATGATAGCTAATGGTTCAATTCATAAACTTTTGCTTTCAGATTATTACGATTATATTCAATATTTAAGAGATTCTAAATTCCCTGATGAATTAATTGATTGTTTTATCAATATATATACTAATCATGATAATTATTCACCTAGAGATTTATTAGAGCAAATACCAAATAATTTAGATAAAGTTAGCCTAGGTTCGTTTGTTGAAAAAGCGAAAATTAATTATTTAAGTATGAATAATAAAAGACACAAATAGTGTGTCTTTTTTATGTTTATATATCAAAACTATATATTGATAAGCTTTGATTAGTAAATAGGTCAAATCCATTTTTATTAAAATATAGTGGTGTGATGATTATTCCTAAAGTATCAGCTCCATATAATCCAATTACTCTTTGCAAAGCATATAGTTCAAATACACCATCCCTATTAATATCAACCGGATATAAATTATTTAGTGCCAGCACGTATCCATTTATATCTTTTTTCAGTGTTCCATTATTGTTATAAATGGTTTCTAAATACTCTTTACCTTTGTTGGATATATCTATTAAGAAGGATTTTTTTAATGTTTTATTTATTACTTCGACTTTATAATTATCTTTATATTTTACTACGTAATTATAGGTATTACTAAAACTTTCTGAACTAAATACTTCTGTTACTGTATTATTCTTAAAAGAATATATGTAATAGTATCCATAACCCCCACTACCACCTGAGTCAATAGCAACAAAAATATTGTCCATATTCTCATTGGTAAAATTATATAAATTTAATGTTGGATTATATCCCATATTTTCTTTTAATATAATAGGATAAGTATGACCGTTTTTTCCATCTTTAATAATAATAGATATATCAGTTACTAATGGGGATGAATCACTTGATTTCTTCCCAATCAAATAAACAGTATCATTAATCCTATCACCATTTACATCACCATTTTGGATAGCTAAAATAGAAGTTTCGTTAGTTTGACCCTCCATAAATCACCTCATAATAAGTTTATGAATGGTTATAAGAAGAAAGAACGCTGATATAATGTTTGTGTTGTGTTCATAATTATCAATATGATGATATAATAAAATTATAAAAAATAATAATTTACATAAAATCCTCATAACTTGGTGGCATAATGTAAATAATTAAAGAAGGAGGAATATCATGAAAAAACAAGAACTTAAGGTTGTTGGGATGACTTGTGCATCGTGTGCAAAAGCGATCGAAAGATCAGTCGCAAAAGTAGAAGGGGTAAGTAGTGTTAATGTTAACTTAGTATCTGAAAAGATGTATGTTGAACATAGTGATGAAACTACAGTGGAAAACATTAAAAGTGCTGTTTCTAAGGCTGGTTATAAAGTTGTCGATGAAGTAAAAAATAATAATGAGGATCAAAAGGAAAAGGAAATAAGCATTTTGAAATTCAAAGTAATAGTTGCTTTACTTTTTGCAATCCCATTATTTTATATAGCTATGGGACCAATGATTGGATTACCGATTTTTGATTTTGTAAATCCAATGATGTCACCATTAAAATCAGCAATAATTCAACTGCTTTTAACAATTCCAATTATTATTGTTGGACATAAATTTTATACAGTTGGATTTAAAGCTCTTTTCAATGCAAATCCAAATATGGATTCTTTAGTTGTAATTGGAACTAGTTCGGCTTTTCTTTTTAGTATTTATTCGACTATAAAGATAGCTGGTGGAAATATGCATTTTGTGGAACTGTTATATTTTGAAATACCAGGTGTAATACTTGCTTTAGTATTATTAGGAAAATATTTAGAAGTTAAATCAAAAGGAAGAACAAGTGAAGCAATTAAAAAATTAATGGGACTAGCGCCTAAAACAGCACTAGTAATTCGTGAAAATCAAGAAATTGAAGTATTAATAGATGAAGTGGTTGTAGGTGATATTGTTATCGTAAAACCAGGTGAAAAAATTCCTGTCGATGGGATAATAATTGATGGATATACCGCAATAGATGAATCAATGATAACTGGTGAAAGTCTTCCGGTTGAAAAGAAAACGGGCGATAAAGTAATTGGTGCTAGTGTTAATAAAACTGGTTCATTTAAATTTAAAGTAACAGATGTTGGAAACAATACAGTACTGTCACAAATAATTAAACTAGTTGAAGAAGCTCAGGGGTCTAAAGCTCCAATTGCTAAAATAGTAGATATTGTTTGTCGTTATTTCGTTCCGGTTGTAATAGCAATCGCAATTATTTCACCAATTATATGGTTATTAGCAGGACAAAGTTTTGAGTTTGCATTAATTATATTTGTGTCAATTTTAGTAATAGCTTGTCCATGTGCTTTAGGGATAGCAACCCCAACAGCTATTATGGTTGGAACTGGTAAAGCTGCTGAAAATGGAATTTTATTTAAAAATGCAGAAGCATTAGAAATTACCCATAAATTAGATACTGTAGTATTTGATAAAACTGGTACTATAACTATGGGACGTCCTGAGGTAACAGACATTGTAACGTATAACATAGAATCAGAAAAATTATTACAAATAGCAGCATCAGCTGAAAAAGGATCAGAACATCCCTTGGGTGAGGCAATTGTTAGAAAATTTAAAGAAATCAATCTTGATTATTTAAAATATTCTAATTTCCAAGCACTACCGGGATTAGGAATAGAAGTTAAAATTGATAATGATGATGTTTTATTAGGTAATATTAAATTAATGAAGGAAAAAGACGTTAAGTTGTTAGATTCTGAAAATGTTATGGATAAGTTAGCTAATGAAGGTAAAACGCCTATGTTTGTTGCTGTTAATAATACATTAGTAGGTATTATAGCGGTAGCAGATGTAATAAAAGAAACTAGTAAGAATGCAGTTAAAAAATTAAATGACTTAGGTATTAAAACAATTATGTTAACTGGAGATAATAAAAAAACAGCTATGGCTATAGCTAAACAAGTTGGCATAACAGAAGTTATTGCAGAAGTTTTACCAGATGATAAGACTAACAAAATTAAACAATTACAAGAACAAGGATTCTTAGTGGCGATGGTAGGAGATGGAATAAATGATGCTCCAGCCTTAACACAAGCAAATGTTGGTATAGCTATTGGTAATGGAACAGATATTGCTATGGAATCTGCAAGTGTTGTTCTTATGCATAATGATTTAATAGGAGTATCATCAGCAATAGCTTTAAGTAAGGCAACACTAAAAAATATAAAGCAAAATTTATTCTGGGCGTTTTTCTATAATATTCTTGGAATACCAGTTGCAGCAGGTGTTATATATGCATTTGGAGGACCGATGTTAAGTCCATTATTGGCAGCATTAGCAATGTCGCTAAGTTCTGTTTCTGTAGTTACTAATGCTTTACGATTAAATAGATTTAAAATAAATAAGTAATAGATTCAGGAGGTATTTTTATGTCTGGAAAAAAGATTATCATTATAATAGGTGTTGTTACGGTAGGATTTTTATTAATACTACTCTCTAAACAAGGCAGTAATGCTTCTAATGATTTAAATGATAATATAAATAAACCTAATACAAAAGAGGAAATGAGTTATGATGAGGTAAAAATTAGAAAAAGTGATATTACTAGTCAAGCTAGATTTTATCCTGTAACTATAGATGGTGTTGAAATGGAAGTTATTGCAGTTAGAGCAAGCGATGACACTATTAGAACAGCATTTAATGCATGCCAAGTGTGTGCTGATTCTGGTCGTGGATACTATATTCAACAAGGTCGAAAATTAGTTTGTCAAAACTGTGGAAACCAGTTTGACATCGATGAAATAGAAATTGTTAGGGGTGGATGTAATCCAGCTCCAATAACAAGAGATGAAAAAATTGATGATGGTGAATTTATTATAATACCATCTGATACTTTAAAAGCAAACGAGTATTTATTTAACTATTAATTCTCGTCTATAATGTAAGGAAGTGATAAAATGAGAAAGATTACTGAAGAAAAATTAAATATTGATGGTATGTCTTGTCATAGTTGTGAGAAAGTTTTGAAAAGTAGTATCAAAAATTTAGATGGAATAACAAAAGTAAGTGCTAGTTTTAACGATAAAACGGTAACTGTTAAATATGATGAACAAAAAGTCTCGCGAGATGACATAATAGCTGTAATTGAAAAAGAAGGATATACTTTAAAAAATAATTCAAGTAATAATTTTGTAATAATAAGTATTATAGCGATTCTCATTTTATACTTAGCATTAAAAGATACAAATATATTCAATTTCATACCTGAGGTAGATCAAAGTATGAATTATGGTATATTGTTTGTAGTCGGATTACTTACATCACTACATTGTATTGCTATGTGTGGTGGAATAAATATGAGTGTTTCAATTAATCATCAATTAAAAAATAAAGATAAAAGCAAAAAAAATACTATTATTCCGGGTATGTTATATAATCTAGGAAGAGTAACCTCATATACAATAATTGGTGGTATAGTCGGGTTAATTGGTAGTGTTATTAGTTTTTCACCAGATGCTAAAAACTTAGTATCAGTAGTTGTTGGGCTCTTCATGATTGGGTTAGGTATTAATATGACAGGAATTATAAAAAATAAGAAATTATTTAATTTTCCAATTCCTAAATTTATTACCTCATTTCTAATCAAGCAAAAAAGGAGAGTTTCATCACCTTATACAATTGGATTAATAAATGGTTTTATGCCATGTGGCCCATTACAATCAATGCAAGTTTATGCATTGGGGACTGGTTCATTTTTCTACGGAGCTATTTCGATGTTCTTCTTTGCGCTAGGAACAGTTCCTTTAATGATAATAGTAAGTTTAATGAGTAGTTTTCTATCTGCAAAAATGAGTGTAACCTTAAAAAAAATAAGTGCAGTTTTTATTATTTTCCTAGGATTAATTATGCTTAATAGAGGAATTGATTTTAACACACTTATTCCAAAAAACGAACCAACTATACCCAAAAGTGCAATTACTGCTGAAATAAAAGATGGTTATCAAGAAGTAACAACTAGATTTTATAGGGGGCAATATGTACCTATCGTAGTTCAAAAAGGGATTCCAGTTAGATGGACAATTGTAATCAATGGTGGTGATTTAAACGGATGTAATAATAAAATTTACATTGCTAAATATAATCTTACTGTTCCTTTAGACTTTGGGGAAAATATTGTTGAGTTTACTCCGGATGAAAGTGGAGCATTTAGATATACTTGTTGGATGAATATGCTTAGAAGTACTATCTATGTTGTTGATAGTCTTGAAATAAATAATGAATAATTATATAATTATGTTAGTGATATTATGAAGGGCGGTTATAGGTATGATTAAATTTAAAATATGGTGTGTTAATAATGCGCAACTATAGGGTTTTAGTGGTAGATGATGAAACTAGTATTGTAGATGTAATTAAATCATACCTAGAACTTAATAACTATGAAGTTAAATGCGCCTATAATGGTAATGAAGCATTAGAATTATATAAGAAATTCAATCCTGACATAATGATATTAGATTTGATGTTGCCAGATATTTCTGGTGAACAAATATGTAAACAAGTGAGATTAGAAAGCCGTATACCAATTATTATATTGAGTGCTAAAACGGGAGAAGAAAGTATTATAAATGGGCTTGATATTGGGGCTGATGACTATGTTATCAAGCCTTTTAGTCCTAAAGAAATAGTTGCTAGGGTTAATGCTAAATTACGACGTAACAGTGGTGAGATTATCCCCTTGAGTAATAAAATAACTTTGAATAATGGAACAATCATTATTGATAACCTAAAGCACGAAATTATGAAAGATAATAAATTAATTAAGTTAACACCTAATGAATATAAGATTTTTATGACTTTACTTTCTTATCCCAATAAGACATTTAAAAGAGATGAATTAATAGAGGTAGCATTCTCAAATAATTATGAAGGGTTTGATCGTACAATTGACTATTATATCAAAAATATAAGAAAAAAAATAAGTAATAATATTATTGTTACAGTTCATGGAATTGGCTATAAAATAGGTGGTGATAGGAATGAAGAATAAATTAAACGTTAAGTTAGTTGGTTCTTATCTGTTGCTCTCTTTTATAGTTGTTTTTTCATTAGCACTAGTTATAAATATTTCATTTGGAGTTCAGTTTAAACAGTATGTAATGAACATTCAACAAGAAAAAAATCAAAAGATAGTTTCTAGTATTATTACCGAATATGAAAAGGCAAGTCAAAACATCGATTATGATACAATTGATTTAATTGGAATGAATGCATTAGAGGAAGGATTAATTGTTAAAATAATTGATAATAATAATAATGTTTTATGGGATGCAATGGAACATAATAGTGGTATGTGTGTGGAAATGTTATCAAGAATGGCAGAAAACATGAAAAAAATTTATCCTAATTTCAAAGGGAATCATGTTGAAGATGAATATTTACTTGAGAAAAATGGGGTTCTTTATGGGAAAGCAACGATTGGATATTATGGGCCTTATTACTATAACGAGAATGATATAGCATTCTTACAAACATTTAATAATATGTTATTAATAGTTGTTGTTTTGGCCATTTTTCTATCTTTAATATTTGGGATATTAGTGGCTAGAAAAATAACTTCTAATATTACTAAAGTAGTAGATGTTACTAAAAATATAGTTGATGGTAACTACAATCTAAAAATAGTTGATGATACTAAGATTACTGAAATTAGTGATTTGATTTCATCTATAAATTTTTTAGCACAGACTTTAAATAAACAAACTGTTCTTAGAAAAAAATTAACCGTTGATATAGCCCATGAATTAAGAACACCGATAGCTGTTTTGAAGAGTCATTTAGAAGCATTAAAAGATGGAGTTTGGGAAGTTGATCAAAAACGAATAATAAGTCTTCATGATGAGGTTACTAGATTAAGTAAATTAATAAATGGTATTGATAAATTAAATGATTATGACAGCAATCTTTCTACATTAAATAAATCAAAATTTGATTTGCGTGAACTAATTGATCATTTAGTTGTTAATTTTGATAAAGAATTAAAAGATAAAAACATTAAATTACAAGTTATTGGTAATAATATTACTATAAATGCTGATCAAGATAAGATAACAAGTGTCTTAGTAAACCTGATATCTAATGCAATTAAATATACTGATAAGGCTGGTAATATTAAAATAAGTATTAAAGGTGATAAAAAGAATGTTGTAATTGAAGTAAGCGATGATGGAATAGGAATAGAAAAAGAACATCTCCCTTATATATTTGAACGTTTTTACCGAGTGGATAATTCTAGATCTAGAATTACAGGAGGAACAGGAATAGGCCTTTCTATTGCGAAATCTATTGTCGAAAACCATAAAGGAAGCATTATGGTAAGAAGTAAAGTAAATAACGGATCTACGTTCATTGTAACGATTCCTAAAAAATAAAATCTCTTACCAATCTATTTTGACAAAAAAATAATATGATGATATAATTATAAGGCTTAAAAAACGGAATATAGTAAGGTGGTATAAATGAAGATTAACAACGTTGAATTAATTATAAGTGCGGTTAGACGTAGTCAATATCCAACGGATGAAAAACCGGAAATTTTGTTAGTGGGTCGTTCAAATGTTGGAAAAAGCAGTTTTATTAATACAGTAATTAACCGTAAAAATTATGCCCGTACATCTTCTAACCCTGGTAAAACACAGACAATAAATTTTTATTTAGTAAATGAAAGTTTTTATTTAGTGGATGCACCAGGATATGGATATGCTAATTTAGCTAAAAAAAAGAAGAAAAAATTTGGATTAATGATGGAAGATTATTTGGTTAGTCGTAACAATTTAAAACAAGTTTTTATGTTAATTGATTTTAGACATAAACCTAGTAGTGATGATATAATGATGTATAATTTTTTGAAACATTATAAGATTCCTGTTACAATTGTAGCCACAAAGGCGGATAAAGTGGGAATCACTTTACATCAGAAACAAAGAAATTTAATTTTAAATGAACTAGATTTAGTTGTTGGAGATGATTTTATTGTGTTTTCAAATGTAACAAAAGTTGGCCGTGAGGAAATTCATTCTAAAATTGAGAGAACAATTTAAAATGTATCCCATTATCTTCTTTAACTCATAGAATATCTTAGGTGATATTATGAAAGTTAATGTTCAAGATGAAGATAATATTATGCTGTATATAAATAACCTTTACGTAGATAAGGTTATTTTCGATGATAAGAACGAATTAGAAAGATATTTTAAACAATTGTTTGGAAGACTAAAAAAATTCTACAAAATTAATATTAAAGGATACTATAATATTAATGTACATACTGATAGTTTTTATGGAATTATAATTAGTATGCAAAGGGAAAATATTGATTATTGTGACTATTTTGGAAATCAAGTTGATATGCGTATAACGGTTGAGAAAAATAATTGTTTTCTTTATAAAATTAATGATATCTTTATGATTAATAAAAAAATCTTAGATAAAATTAATATATTAAAATATAAAAATAATTTTTATATCAAGGTTTTAAAAAAACTTGATGATATAGAATTTGCTAGTATTATTGAAAATAGTATTATTATATACGATAATGAGGTAAATAATATTATTTTAAATGGGAAATTAGTAGTTATGTAAATGTATTTGTAAAAATACATTTTTTTATTTCTTTAGTAATAGGGAATATTGCTTTATGTAATAATAATTGTTATAATAGTAATATAAAAATATTAATGGGGGATAGATATGTATCAAAGTGAAATAAGTAATATTTTAGAAGCTAGTATTAATGAAATGATTTGGCAAATATTAAGAGATAATCAAAACAAATTCAATCAAACCTTTTATAATACTAAACAACGACCAGATGCAAAAGATTTCGTTAAAAATATTAGAATTACAATAATGGGGAATTTCGGATTAATAAGAGAGTTTCTTCTAAAACAAGATAAAGGTGTAAAAGATATGGAAACATTTGAAGTGATTTGCTCCATGTTGAAAATAGCAGATCCTAAGATTAAATTAGAACTACAATATGCTAAAACAGATAGTTGGTTCAAAGGTCTTCTTGCGGTTGAGGGGAGCATAAAAAAGAAATTAATTGGTTATGAAAAATATTTTGAAAGTGTTCCTTTATCTGATGTGGCTAATTATATTGCTAAAGAAGAAGAAATGAAAAAACAACTGTTAGATGAATTGTATATCAAGTATGGAATTAGCTTGCAGTTTGATACCAATAAAAGATCAATGAAATAAAATTATTAATTTAAATGATAAAACGCTCATATTTATTTTATTATTATAAATAATAAGTATAAGAGCGCTTTTTTGTTTAGGTTTAATGGATTTGTGATATAATATTTAAGAAAAAGAGGTGGATATTATGAAAAAACCAGTTGTAGCCTTAGTAGGAAGACCAAATGTGGGTAAATCAACTATTTTCAATAAATTAGTAGGTAAAAAAATATCAATCATAGAAGATACTCCAGGCATAACTAGAGATCGTATTTATGGTAATGTAACTTTTAATGATTATAAATTTCATTTAATTGATACAGGTGGTATTGACATAAGCGAAGAAATTTTTAATAGTGTTATTAAAGTTCAAGCGGAAATAGCTATCGATGAGGCTGATGTTGTTTTATTTGTTGTTGATGGAAAAGAAGGATTGACGGCAAATGATTTTGTTGTAAGAGATATGCTTATGAAAGCTAACAAAGATGTTATTGTAGTTATAAATAAAATTGATAGTAAAATCTCAAAAGAAAATATATATGATTTTTATGAATTGGGTTTTGACAAATATCTAAATGTTAGCGGTGAACAAAATATTGGGATTACCGATTTATTAGAAGAAATAACTTCTGATTTTAAACGTTTCGAACAAGAAGAATATGATGAAGGTATTGTTAAGTTTTCTATTATAGGAAGACCAAATGTTGGAAAAAGTAGTTTAGTAAATGCTATATTAAATGAAGAGCGAGTAATTGTCAGTAATGAGGCGGGAACTACACGTGATGCAATTGACACTCCGTTTACATACCATGGACAAGAATTTATTGTGATTGATACAGCGGGAATGCGTAAAAAAGGAAGAATATATGAAAATGTTGAAAGATATAGTCTGCTTAGAGCTTTAAAGGCAATTGATCGTTCAGACGTTTGTGTCATAACAATCAATGCCGAAGAAGGAATTATCGAGCATGATAAACATATTGCAGGTTATGCATTAGAAGCTGGTAAAGCAGTTGTCATTGTTGTAAACAAATGGGATGTTGTTGACGAAAAGGATACAGCTATGAAAAGATTTACAAAAGAAATTCGCAACAATTTTCAGTTTATGCCTTATGCTCCAATTGTGTATCTATCAGCATTAACTAAAAAAAGAATTCATACTTTAATGCCGGAAATTATTAAAGCTTATAGTAATAGTAAAAAAGAAATTAAGACTAGTTTATTAAACGATATAATTAGAGACGCATATGCACTTAATCTTCCGCCAACTTATAAGGGAAAAAGATTAAAAATATATTTCTGTAATCAAGTATCAGTTAGTCCGCCAACGTTCAATATTCAAGTTAACAGCAAAGGATTAATTCATTTTTCATATGAACGTTATATAGAAAATAAAATAAGAGAGTCATTTGATTTTGAAGGAACACCAATTGTGCTTCAATTTAAAAACAAAGGTGAGCAATAATAATAACCCTAAAATCCCTTTTACATATACTAAATGTAGGAGGGATTTTTTATGTTAAATTTTTCAGATAATTTTTTTAATAAAATAGAAAATAAAACGAAGGTCGGAAAAGATACAATACTTAGTTTAGCTAATAAACTTCAAAAGTCAGATATGAAAAATGAGAGCACTTTACGTGAAATCATTCAAGAGTTAGGCAAGATGACGGGGAAAGAAGTTCCTAAAGATAAAGAAGATAAAATTGTTGAAGCTGTTGTAAATGATAAAGTTCCAAAAGATTTAAATAAGTTTATTTAAATATAGATATAAGTTATTATATTACACCCTAAAATGAATAGTAAAAACAAAAAAATGAATTTAAATAAATTCATCTTTTTTTAGTGTATTATTTTTTTCTTCTTTTTTAGACTTCTTTCAGCACCAATCCATAAAATTAAAGGAATAATTATTTGGAAAGGTACTGCATAAATTGAATACACTGGCAAAAATTCAAACATTTGTTGTATGTTGTCATATAAAATAGTACATAGCGCTAGAATAATAAGAGCAACACTTACAATAATTGAATTATAATTTTTTATTGAAAATAATTTAGATATTCCCTTTGATGCCGCAATCAAGCATACTGTTATTTTTGTTATACCAGCAAGGATAAAATTAATCGTAATTGATCCCTCAATTCTTGTTAAGAAATCGCTAATACTTATTAACCTAGTTGTGGTATATGAAGGAAAGTAAGATGCTTGTGACATGGGAACTCCTAATACAGTTATATTTCGCATTATTATAATCATAAAAATAATTCCTGCAATTAAAATGGCGTATAAATAAATTTTATAAGGACTATCTTTTTTTCTTATGGATGATGCTATTGTCATAAATAAGATTGTTTCAGCAAACGGAAAACTAAATATATGATAACCCGAAGTAAGCACATCTCCTATTTGATGTTCACTGATTGGAAGAAGATTATCAAAGCTCATATTACCTATCGAAGCTAGTACTGTAAATATGACTACGGCTATTACTATTACAAAGATAATAATAGACCATCTTCCTAAAACCTCAACACCACTTTTAGCTAAATAGATTACTACTAAAAGCATAGTAATCATAATTATTAACTGCGGTGTTTCAGTTAGTGTGGCGATCTGTATGAACTCTGAAAAATTTCTTAAAACAAGTGCACCTAAATGAATTGCATACCAGGTTATGAGGATAATAATAATTTTCCCGAAAATTCTTCCAAACAATTCTTCAGAAACATCATATATGTCTTTACCCGGGAAAATTTTTATAATTCTAGCATATATCAAGGCAAAGGGAATAAAAAGAGCGATAGAAACTCCAATGGCTATCCATACATCTTGTCCTAATTCGGAGTTAACCCCCATTACAACACTACTACCAAATAAAAACATAATTATGATAGCAATAGCTTGTTTCGAAGACATGATTTCTTTTTGAATAATTTATCCCCACCTTTCTATTTTAAGAATATTTTTTCAATAACGTTTTTTATTATGGGAGATGGCCCTGGAACTTTTACTCCTATAGATATTAGAAAAAGAATACTAAAACTAATTAGATACGCACACAAATAGACATAAGTTGCGGTTTTATTTCCCTTTTTAGATAAGGGAATGAAATCTATGATAAAAATTACAATGAACAAAAGTAGTACAATGGCTATTTCCAACTGGCTTCATCCTTCCTTATTTAATAAAAGCAGAATTGACAATTTTTATTTTTGACTTAACTTCAATATCGACATCTTTAATAATATTCTTCCAGTTGCCACTAATATCTTCCCATAATTTTGGATTTTTTTTATAAATAATTTTACCAAAACCTAAGATATCAGTATTGTAATCCTCGATTATTTTTTTTATAATTTTGGTTACTTCTTTATCCAATTTTTTTTGTGCTTCTTTTTGTAAATCTTGGATATCATCATCTTTGAAACTGCTTGTTTGGCTACTATCTTCCCCCAAATAACAATCAAGCTCGATACTAATATTAAATTTAAAAGAACTATCCACTTCTTTAAATGTTGCTTTTGTTTTTGACTTTACTAGCTCTAGTGAAATATTATCTTTATCATCTTTAGTAGTATCTAGAGTTAAAATACCACCTTGTACATTATTAGTAGCAAAAAGGAAATATTTTGTTTCATCACTATCTAGATAACCAATCAATTTATCTGCATAAAACACGGCAACACCGTCCACTTCTACTGTTTCAATGTCATGATTTTCAACACTTTTAAAAGCTGGAATAGCTAGTTCTTCTTTTTGTGAAGTTAAGATATTAAATATTTTATATAATTCAATGTTAATTGTAGAGGCTGTAACTTTATTGTCTCTACTAACCGATTCGCGGATCTCATAAGATGTAATGGGGTCGCCTATACCTTTAAGGGAAATTAAATCTTTTGCTGTTGCTTCCTTTGATATAACGATATTCAAGTCTTCTCTTGGTTCGGCATCTCTAATAAGCCAGTTTACTATACCTAATATACCTTCTTCTTTAGCAATCTGTTCACTTATTATAACAATTTGAGCATTGCCGAAATAGAGTTTATTAGTAATTCTTTTTTTTGCGTTTCTGATGGCATCAAAGATAGTAGTACCTTCAGATTCAACTATAGTAGTTTTCACTCCTTCTTCTTTATTAGAAGTGACTAAATCAATGATTTCAAAGGACAAGTGATATCGATTATTATCATTATTTTTATCAATTGCAATACCAGCTACTATTGTTATTTCATCTAATCCAATATAATTCCAGCATCCACTAACTAGTAATGAATGTAACAGTATTATTAAAATTAAAATTTTTTTTCTAATCATTGTTGTTATCCCCACTGTTCATTCGCTTGCGGTTATTTGTTACTAATTTTGGTCTTAATATCATGTCCCACCAAGGGGCTCTAATTGCTTTGTCTTTGATATTTTGATATGAAACATCACCTGATGCCATTATTTGAGGTATACCAAATGAACGAAGATTAACTAAATGAATAATTAAAACTGCTATTCCTAAAACAAGTCCGTAAAAACCTAGGAAGCTTGCTAGGATTAAAAAGGCAATTCGTAAAAAAATAACCGGTGTATTTACTTTAGGAATCAAAAGACTTGTAATACCAGTACTAGCAACCACAATAATCATAGGTGCCGCAACTAGCTTTGCCTCAACAGCAGCTTGACCAATAACAAGGGCTCCAACAATACTAAGGGCTTGACCAATATTGGAAGGCATTCTAACTCCAGTTTCTTTTAATATATCAAACATTATTAATAACACAAAGGCTTCCACAGCAGCTGGTAAGGGAACGCTTTGCCGTTCCATAGCTATATTTATAAATAAAGAAGTAGGTAGCATTTCGTGATGAAAAGCAACTATTGCTATATAAAATGCTGGAATAAATACGGTAAGTACAAATCCAAGGAAACGCAAAAATCTAGAAAAAGTTGCATAATAATGGCTTAGATAATAATCCTCACTATTTTGAAAATTTTCAATAAAAAGATAAGGTAATGTAATAACAACTGGTGTACCATCTACAACAACAGCAATTCTTCCTTCTAATAATTTACCAACAATTGTATCCGGTCTTTCTGACCCTCCAGTGGTTCTGAACATAGAAAAAGGAGCATCTTTTATTAATTCAACAATATAGTTAGAATCTAAAACACCATCTATATCGATTTTGTCGAGTCTGCGATATAACTCGGTTAACACTTTTTTATTAACAATGCTATCGATATAACAAACACACGCCTGAGTATTGCTTTTCTTACCAAAATTTACGTATTTCATCTTTAATTCATTGGTCCTAAGTTTTCTGCGAATTAAGGATAAGTTAATTAAAAGAGACTCAGAAAATCCTTCTCTTGGACCACTAAGTATTTTTTCACTGCTTGGTTCTTCTATTCCTCTAGTTTGAAATCCCTTTGTATTTAAACTAAGCGCTCTATTAGAATTTTCTATAAATAAAACGGTATTTCCATAAGTGATCTCTTCAATGATTTCTTTTATAGTACTTATTTTCTTTATGTCATTAATTAGAATAACTTGGTTAATTAAAGAATCTAATATAGTTTTTTGTGATATATTTACATTAGATAGCATAAGTGGTTTAATTATATTTTCATTAATAATAAGTGGATCTACCATTCCATCACAGTATACAATGCAGTATTTAAAATTATCATCAAAATTATTAACAATGCTTCTAGTTATTAGTGTGTCATCATTTTCAAATAGCTTTTTAATGGCTATAGTATTTGTTTCAATTGAATCAGACAAGTTATGACTTTCTAAAGTCTCATTAAGTTTCTTTACTTTTGTTTCGACAATTGATTCTTTTGATTTAAAAATAGACATATTAAACCACCTCCATTTAAAATGGTAATTTCTACTAGTATTTGTTTTTCTATATAAAATATACATATATCTATATTTTTGATTGATATAATTAAATGACTCTAAAATAATAATCAGAAAATAATTTGGAATAATTTATCATATATTATTTTTTATATACATATATTTAAGTGAATTAGATGAAAGTAGGGATTATATGGAAAAAATAGACATTATTAAAAGTATAACTGAGCGAACTGGTGGCGATATTTATCTTGGAGTAGTAGGGGCAGTAAGAACAGGTAAATCAACTTTTATAAAAAAGATAATTGAGAACTTGGTTGTCCCTAATATTGCCGATGAATATGAGAAAAAAAGGGCACTAGATGAAATTCCACAAAGTGCGCAAGGTAAAATGATTATGACAACGGAACCAAAATTCGTTCCAAGTAGTGCAGCTAAAATTAACATTGATGATTTTAGTGCAAATGTTAGACTCGTAGATTGTGTTGGTTTTGTTATACCGGGTGCTAAAGGTTATGAAGATGAAAATGGACCTAGAATGGTAAAGACACCATGGTATGATGAAGAAATACCTTTTATAGAAGCAGCAGAAATAGGAACTGAAAAAGTAATAAAAGATCATTCTACAATCGGTATAGTTGTTACGACTGATGGTTCAATTGGGGAAATAGGACGTAATGATTATATAGAAGCAGAAGTAAGGGTTGTTAATGAATTAAAAGAAATAGGAAAACCATTCATTGTTCTTCTTAATTCAACACACCCAATGTTACCAGAAACTGAACGTTTATCTGAAAAAATGCATGATGAGTATGGGGTTCCAGTTATGCCAATTAGTATCGAAAATATGAGTGAAAGAGATATTTACTCTATATTAAGAGAAGCTTTATATGAATTTCCAGTCAATGAAGTTAATGTTAACATGCCAGAATGGATAGCATGTCTATCACCAAATAACTGGCTAAAAAAAGTATACATTGAAAAAATCAGAGAAAGTGTTGTTGAAGTTGATAAACTAAGAGATGTTGAGTGTATAACAAGTCCGTTCACTGATTGTGAATATATTAGTAGGGCTTACTTATCTGATGTTGATACATCAACAGGTAATGTTACAATAACCTTAGAAGCACCAAATGAATTATATAATCAAGTGTTAAAAGATATTATAGGTATTAATGTAACAAGTAGGGCCGATTTATTAACTTTATTCCAAGATTATAATGAAGCTAAAATGGAATACGATCAGATTAAAGTTGCATTAAAAATGGTTAAACAAACAGGATATGGCGTTGCTTCACCTGGATTAATAGATATGAAACTAGAAACACCAGAAATTATTAAACAAGGTAGCCGTTATGGAATAAAACTTAAAGCAGTAGCACCTTCAATTCACATGATTAGGGTAGATGTTGAATCAACATTTGAGCCAATCATTGGTTCAGAAATTCAAAGTAAGGAATTAATTAATTATCTGATGAAAGATTATGATGATTCTCCTGATAATATATGGAAAAGTGAAATATTTGGACGTAGCTTAGATGTAATTGTAAAAGAAGGTATTCAAGCTAAATTATCATTGATGCCAGAAAATGCTAGATTTAAGTTGCAACAGACATTGTCTAAGTTAGTTAATAAAGGTTCAGGTAATCTATTTGCTATTGTATTATAAAGATGATTACTCATCTTTTTTTCTCCCAAATAATCATTTTGCCTTGAAATAAAAGGGAAAACATGGTATTTTACCCTTGTTTTTACCAAATATTACAAAAAATGTAGAAAATATATTGATTTTATTTATAAAAAGTGTTATTCTTTAATTGTAAGCAAAGTAGCTTATAAAAATAGGGAGGTAAAAGAATGACAAAAACAGATTTAGTAAATTTTATGGCTGAAGAAACTGGATTAACAAAAGCTGATGCATCTCGTGCTTTAGAAGCTATGATGAACGGAGTTATTAGTGGATTAAAAAGTGAAGGTAAGGTAACTTTAACTGGGTTCTGTACTTTTACAGCTAAAAAGAAAGAAGCTAAAGAAGGACGTAATCCTAGAACTGGTGAAACAGTTAAAATCCCAGCTAGAGTTGCAGCAACTATTAAAGCTGGATCTAAATTAAAAGATGCTTTAAACTAAAAGGCTTTGTTGCCTTTTTTTAATGACTAGAGGTGATTTATGTTTAATACTGCACTTAAGGTATTAAAAAAAATTGAGGATAAAGGATATCAGGCCTATATTGTTGGAGGATATGTAAGAGATCTTTATTTAAATAAAGAAAGTATAGATGTTGATATATGTACTAATGCCACTCCAAAAGAACTGAAGGAGATATTTACTAAAGTAATGTTACCTAATGTTCAATATGGCTCTATAACGGTTATTTTCAATAAAATAAGATTTGAGATAACTACATATAGAAAAGAAATTAAGTATGAAAATAATAGGCTTCCAGTTGAAATAAAGTATATTAATGATCTATCTTCAGATATAAAAAGAAGAGATTTTACTATAAACACATTATGTATGGATAGTAGTGGTAATATACTTGATTTATTAAATGGTCGCAAAGATCTAGATAATAATATTATCAAAACAGTTGGAAATCCTAAACACAAATTAAAAGAAGATTCACTAAGAATATTAAGAGCAATCCGTTTTGCAACTATCCTTAATTTTGAATTAGAACGAGACTTGAAAAAATATATAAAGAAATATGGATATTTGTTAAAAAAATTGTCATATCAACGCAAGAAAGAAGAACTTGAAAAAATATTTTCATCACCTAATGTTAGGTATGGTCTTAGTCTTATTAAAGAATTAGGACTAGATAAGCACCTAGAAATATCAAATATTGATTCAGTAGTTGTAACAAGTTCAATTATTGGTATATGGGCACAATTAGATGTTTTGGATATTTATCAGTTTAATAACAATGAAAAAGAAATAATTACAAAGATTAATGAATTATACGATAAGGATATTTTAGATTATTCTAATTTATATAATTATGGATTATATATCACAACAATAGTAGGTGAAGTTAAGAAAATTGATCGTAAAATAATTACTAAAAAATATAATGAATTATATATTAATAGTCGAAAAGATATAGATATTAATTGTAATGATATTTGTAGAATTCTAAATAAAAAACCAGGCCCATTTTTAAAAGTTATTTTCAAAGACTTAGAAAATAAACTAGTTGAAAAAAAGATAGAAAATGAGAAAAGATTATTGAGTAAATATATTTTAGAAAATTATAATAATTAGATTTATATAACATACCTTATAATAGGGTGTGTTTTTAAATGAAAAAAGTGTTGTTTATTTTTTTCTTAGTCATTATTTATATTGTAATAATTACAGAAAAATTAGAACCATCATTTGTTGAAAAGATTGATTTAAACTTAAAAGAAAATGAAGTTGGAATTACCTTTATATCTCTAACTGACAGCAAATCATTATTAATTAATAGAGGTAATAGAAAAATATTAGTTATTCTTGAATATTTAAATAGTCATAAAATTAATAATGCTTTGAAATTGTTTGGAGCCGAAAGCTTAGATTACATAGTAATGAATAATAACTATAGTGTAGATATTACAGCTAAAAATAATATAATCATTGGCAATAAAGAAATAGAATTATATGATATTGATTTTTCAATCAAAAACGATGTATTAAAAATTGAGTATCAAGATCATGACTTATGTATTTATCAAAAAGAGAATCCTCGCAAGCTTACTGAAAATTGTCATTATATTTATTTTTTGAAGGTGGATAAAAATCTTAATATAAACGATAGTGTGAATATGATTTTTTATGATGAAGATACAAATCCAGACTATCTAGAAAGTATATTTGATAAGTGGATTGATATATATATGATAAAAAAGAATTACTACGTTACACTTAAATTGGATGAAGATACGTATGATACCATTACATTACCTATATATAAATAGGAATATACAAATAAAGCAAAATAATGTATAATATTTATAGGTGATAATTATGATGGAAAAAGTTATAAATTTATTAAAAAACAATAATCTATCTTTCCCTAGAATATTGTTGTTAAAACATAAGGAATTGAAATTAACAAGTGAAGAGTTAATTGTGCTTATATATTTATTAAATGAAACAAGCTCCATATATAATCCAAAACAAATAAGTGCTGATTTGAATCTTGATGTTATGGAAGTTTTAGAAACAGTCAATTCTTTAGTTAGTAAAGATATATTAACAATCGAAGTTAGAAAAACTTCAAGTATGAGAGACGAACACATTAGTTTGGATAATTTATATAAAAAATTAGCTTTTTTAATTATACAAGATGAGGAAGAAATAAAAGATACAAGTAATATCTTTGATAACTTTGAGAAGGAATTTGGACGTACATTATCTCCAATTGAGTATGAATTAATTAATGCTTGGAAAGATAATGAAATAAGCGAAGAATTAATTTTATTGGCTTTAAAAGAGGCTGTTTTTAATGGGGTTTCTAATCTTAGGTACATTGATCGAATCCTTTTCGAATGGAAGAAAAAGGGTATTGCAACTAAAGAAGATGTAGAGAAACAAAGAGTTAATTTCAAAGGTAAAAAGCAAGAAAAAAAAGAATTATTTGATTATGATTGGTTGAATGATGATAATCAATAAAATAATTGAATACCTAGAGGATTTGATTCCTAATCCGGTTTGTGAACTTAATTACTCCAAAGATTACGAATTATTAATTGCTGTTATGTTAAGTGCTCAAACAACTGATAAGAGAGTTAATTCTGTGACGTCCGTTTTGTTTAGTCGTTATCCCACATTAGAAGCTTTAAGGGACGCTAAAATAGAGGATTTAATAGATATAATCAAATCTATCGGAACGTATCACAAAAAGGCTTTAAATATAAAAATAATAGCGGGCGAATTGCTGTTGAAAAGTAATGGGATTGTTCCTAATGACTGCTTTTTTTTAGAAGGATTAAGTGGGGTTGGTCGTAAGACAACTAATGTGGTTTTAAGTATTTTATATAATGTTCCCTGTATTGCAGTTGATACTCATGTTGCTAGAGTAAGTATTAGACTGGGTTTAGCTAACCCTAAAGATGATGTACTTACAATAGAAAAGAAATTAACCAAAAAAATTCCTGAAGATAAAATGAACACTATGCATCACAGGCTATTATTATTTGGTAGATATTATTGCAAAGCAAGAAATCCACAATGTAGTAATTGTGGATTATATGATATATGTAAGGAAAAAGAAAGGTAAAATCCTTTCTTTTTTTAATCAGTAATATTTACAGTTCTTATGTAAGTTTCATTATAGTTTTGATAACTCACCTGATAAGTTATAGTATAAGATCCAGCACTACTTGTATCTATAGAAGATACAGTTTCATTATCAGATACTCTTTTTATTGTCTTAGTAATGTTTGCTTGAGTTGTTACATCAACTAAATTATTTAAAACAATTACACTAGGACTTGGTTCTATATATGAATGATTTACCTCTAAAGTAACTGTAGAATTACCATTCAAATATGAAGTTATTATGTCCTCGTTACCGTCAAATTCAATAGATAATTCTGTACCTTTACTTTGGTTATCTTTGAAAATAGAATAAGCAGATTTTACTACAAAAGTAATTGGATTAGCAGTCGATGTAATTGTATAAGTATAATGATTATCTTGTGTAAATCCTAATAGATGAAGATTACCGTCTGCTTTCTTTATATAAACGTTGTAACCAAGATCACCTATATTTTTGTTATTGTAATCTAAACGAAGAGCCAGATATTTTGTTTGATCTGCTTCTTTCTTATATAAATTTTTAAAGTATTGTTCTAACTTATTTTTGTCGATAGAAGCAGGTGTTTCAATTACATCCCAAGTTAACGACAATTTATTGCCATTAAGTGAGCTATTTAAATTACTAACATTACTTAATTGATTGTAACGTGGTGAAACTTCAGTAGGTTCTGTACCTTTTTTAAAGATTTCTTTAACTATCATATCTTTTGGAGTATATGGACTTGCTAACATTGCTGGGTAACTTTCTTTTTCGATTTCTACTTCAATAACATCATTTGGTTTATCAAATTTTTTATTTCCAGTAAATATTCCTTTGGCAACAGCTTGGAATAATTTCGAATGTTGATTATTACCAAATTTAGTGACATAGTCTCTATTTATTTTGTCATATCCATACCAAACAGCAATTGAGTATTCGGGATTGTAACCAGCAACCCATAAATCATTAATTGCACCTTTAGGTAAATTAAATTGTTTAAAAGTAGCTTCAGCAAAGTTTGTAGTCCCTGTTTTAGCTCCATATGTAACCCCATTAATATTGGAATAACTTCCTAATGCATATTTTGCAGTATCTACAAGGATATCATTCATCATATATGCTGTAGATGGACTCATTACTTTTTCTTTCTTTGGTTTTTGTTCATAACTTTCTCCGCTGTCACGATAGACAACTTTAGTGAAACTATAAGGCTTGATGTAATAACCACCATTTGCAAAAGCAGCATATGCAGCTGATACAGATAATGGTGATTCTCCATTATATCCACCAATTGAGTGTGCTTCATGAATTAATCCATTCTCGATTTCTGGAGATAACCCTAAGCTAGTAACAAAGTTCCTTATATTCTTATTACTTAAACTTTGGAAAGCTTTTAAAGCAGGAATGTTTCTTGAATATTTTAGTGCATCTCTAAGACTCATTAGCCCTTGATATTTGCCATCCCAGTTATCTAGTTTAATGTTTGTAGAGTAAGTATGTTCCTCGTCTACAAAAGGTGTATATGTAGACCAATTATTATATTCTATACCAGGTCCATATTCGAAAAGTGGTTTAGCGGTTGAACCTATTTGACGCTTAATCATAGTTGCATTGTTAAATCCTCTTTCACCAGTTCTATTACGACCTGCTCCTATTGCCACAATGGCACCAGTGTTAATATCTAATACAGAAATACCTGCATTAACAACGTCGTTTTCCCAAGAAAAGCCATCTCCATTAGTAATATTATATATGTGATCTTGCTTTTCTTTATCCATTGTTGTATAAATTTCCATAGGTATCGTGTAAGGATTATTTCCTGTTAATCTTTCAACCTCTGCTGTAACAGTATCAATAAAACCTTGATATTTGTTTGCTTGGTTATCAGTACTTGCTAATAGTTCAGTAACTTCCATGTTACTTGCGATTTCTCTTTCTTCCTTACTAATATATCCATGACGTTCCATTAAATATAAAACAGTTTGTCTTCTTTTTTCAGTTAAATCGGGATTTATATATGGGTCATATGAATTAGGTGCTTGGAACAATCCAGCAATCATTGCTGCTTCAGCCAAGTTAATATCTTTAGCACTTTTGCCAAAATATGTTAGACACGCTTGTTCAACACCATATGCACCACCAGAAATCATTCCACCTAAATAGTTTGAATTAACATAAAATTCTAATATTTCTTTTTTGGTATATTTCTTTTCAACTTTAAAAATAGCCATATAAATATCAGTAAATTTACGAGTTATCCCTTCAACACCCTTAGATGTTGTTGAGGTAAAATGATTCTTAACTATTTGCATAGTAATGGTAGATGCACCACCAGCATCTGAATGTCCAAGCAACTGTCCAAAAGAAGCTTTAGCAAATCTTGGTAAATCAAATCCATTATGTTGGAAAAACCTTGCATCTTCAGTAGCGATAATAGCGTCTACTAAAACTTCAGGTAATTCTTCATAAGTAATTTTTTCTCTTTTTTCTGCTCCTAATTTAGCAATTATCTCACCTTTAGAATCATATATAATTGTTGCTTCTTTTTGATATAATCTATTAGGATCAAAATCAGGCGCATTTTTAACAATCATCCAAAAGAAAATAAATACTGCCGCTAAAACTAAGATACCAACAGAAAATAATATAATCAAAATGATTTTAAAAATTTTCTTTTTCTTTGCTTTAGAAGCTTTAGTTCTTACTCTCTTTTTTTTCTTTTTCTTTTTTATTAATGTTGGAATAAACAATAATAAGTCAATTGCTCCAATAATAAGAAAAGCAGTTAGCCATCCTATTGCAAATCCTCCAACTATAAATGCAATTAAACTTATAATGCCAATTACAACATTCATCTTATTTTCTAAAATAATTTTTTTTACATTCTTTAATTTATTTTTCATAACGATCTCCTCCAAAATAAATGTTATTAACTATTTCTAAATAGTCCACTCGTGGATTAAATTTAGGTTTAATAATATATCCTTTTTCTTCAAAAAATGAAATCGGAATCGATTTTCTTTGACTAACATTAATAAAGTCTATTAAATCATTCCCGTCCAAATAGTATGTTTTATCTAATGAATTAAATCTAATAATGATAAATCCAATTCCACCATGTGCTATAATTAATCTTAAGTGTTCAAGCTGATGTTTATGAATATTACTTAGCGGAAAGAAATTTTTATGACGCGTTTGTTTTGCTTCAAAATCAATATACTTCCCTCTATATACCCCGTTATAATCAGTTGTAGAAGGTGTTTTGAAATAACCTTCTTTAATTACTGCTTCACATCTAGATGGGTAATCAACCTTTGTAATAGTAACTGGAGTTGGTTTTTTATGAATAGAAGCGATCTTGTTTATTAAATAGTAATTATTACTTTCGTTAAGATCCATTTCTAATGCCATACCACGGTTACTATAACAAATTTTTTTATCATTTTGTTTTTTTAAGCCATTTGGGTAATTCATTTTATCACCTCACATAATTATACTATAAAACTGTATATTTTTCCACACTAAATATTAAAATACAAAAAATGTCATATTTTAATGTATATACACTAGTATTTACTAGTTTTGTCGAAGTGCAACACCTGTTAATGATAATGTGTTAAAGTATATGAAGAGGTGATACATTGCAAAGGCAACATCATATTGAGAAAATGTTTGACGAAATGATTTCTGATATAAAAATTATTAAATTATCTACATATTTTAAAGAAAGGAACAGGTGATTTCTAGTTTTTTTATGGAATTAAATTCTTACTAATATATCTTTTATATCTTGTAATGTGCAACTGAATTTGCTATAATATGGATATCTAGGAGTTTATTAGGAGGGTTTTATTTATGGATTTAAAAAGAATTAACAAACATCTTTTTCTTTACGTAGGTATTATTGTTGTTTTAATTGTTGCAGCAATAATTGTGTTGCTTTTGTTAAATGGGGGAACTAAACTAAGTTATTCCCAAGTTGAGCAAAGATTAAAAGATGCTGCGGTTAAATACTATACCGATAATAGTGCACTTTTACCAAGTACGGATGGTGCACAGGTTAGTGTTAGTGCTTATGATTTAGAGGAAGGCAACTATATTAGTCAACTACAAAAAATGGTTAAAGGTGAAGCTATTTGTAGTGGTGAAGTAAAGGTTACGAAAAATGGTGATTACTATTTATATGCTACTCATCTAAACTGTGGGAATGATTACAATTCATCTGAATTACATAGTGTTGTCGTAGATGAAAAAAATGTTGTTACAACAGGTGATGGATTATATTTAATGAATAATGAGTATGTATTTAGAGGTGAAAACGTTAATAACTATGTTAGCTTTGCTAATAAATTGTGGCGTATAGTAAAAGTTGATCAATCCAATTATATTAAGTTATTATCTGAAGTTGATAAACCAAGTCAAGCTTGGGATAATCGCTTTAATGTAGAACATAATTCTAATGTTGGAATTAATGATTATAAAGTAAGCCGTATCAAAGATTATGTTTTTGAAATGTATAATGATAAGGAATTCTTTTCTGATAATGATAGAACATTTATCGCTTATAAAGATATATGTGTTGGTAAGAGAAAATTAGATCAAACTAAGAATGATAATTCAATCGAGTGTTCAACAATTTTAGAACATCAACCAATCTCTTTATTACAAGTTAATGAGTATATTAATGCTAGTATAGATTCAAGTTGTAAAAAAATTGAGGATAGCCAATGTCAAAACTATAACTATTTATCTAGTTATAATAGGCTATGGTGGTCATTAACTGCGGATTCAACTACTACATATAAAGCATATAAGATTTCATCTGGTGGTGTTTCGGTTGCTAACACGTCATCTATGGGAGCTGTAAGACCAGCAATCTATTTAAGCAATGCTGTTATGTTTAATGGTGGAGACGGTACTAAGCAAAATCCTTATGTTGTAAAATAAAAATAAAAACCATTTGTCTAGTAAAAGTAAATTGACAAATAGGTTTTTTTTTGCGATAATATAGTTGTTGAATTAAAGAGGTGAAAACTATGTATCAAGATAGGATATTACTTACAGTTAAAGATATTTTAGAAAAAGAATTTAAAATTGATACCAGGGGGTTTAGACCGCAAGAGGTAGATAAATTTTTAGACGTGATTATCCGTGATTACGAGGAATTTACTTCAATCATCAAAGAATTAGAAAGTGACAAAAAGGAACTAATAGAAGATAACATTAAACTTAAACAAGAGATTCGTAGTTTAAAAACAAAACTAGATATTGTAAAAGATAGTACAGTTGGAGACGTTAATAACGCTGACCTATTAAGAAGATTATCTAGTTTAGAAAAAATTATCTACGGACGTGAATAAATAATATTTTGACAAACGCTGCATTCGTAGTGATGTAGAGGAAAGTCCATGCTCGCACTACCTGGAATGGTAGTAGTGTTCGTGCATAGGGAAAAAATAACCTATGGTAGGAAATCCTAACGGCGTCGAGGTAACCTAAGTCTTTGATATGGTTATATTAGACATAAAGTGCCAAAGTGACGATGCTTTTTAGAAATAAAAAGAGTGGAACGTGGTAAACCCCGCGAGCGAGAAACCCAAATTATGGTAGGGGAACCTAATAAAAGGGAATAATAACCTTTTATGGGATGATGCAAATCATAGATAGATGTTTGTCGCCTAGAAATAGGAACAGAACATGGCTTATAAAATATTATTTTTTTTATTGTAAGAAAGGTGGTGTTGAATGAAAGAAATTGGTGAAAAACTGAAAGATACTAGAGAAAGCATTGGTATTTCGATTGAAGAAGCTGCCGAAGATTTAAAACTTAGAGCGTCTCAAATTGAGAATATTGAAGCTGGTAACATGGAAGCTTTCAAGGATATATTTTATTTAAAATATTTTATTAGAGATTATTCTAAATATCTTGGTTTGAAATATGAAGATATGGTTGATGAATTTAACGAATATTTATTTGACTATACATCTAAAATATCCATTGAAGATATTAAAAAAGCCAAGAAAAAAATGAAAAATGCTGGTAATGAAGATAAAAATAAAAAAATTGTTTCACCTTATACTTTAGAACACAAGAGAAAAATTGTGATTCCACCACTTGTTACATATATAATGATTATTATATTAATAGTAGTTATTGGTTACCTCGTTATTTCAATAATTGACGAGGATAATTATGTTGATGAAAGTGTTGTTGTAAATATAGTTAAATAGGAGGTTGTTATGAATTTACCAAATAAATTAACAATGTTACGAATTATCTTATCATTCATAATAATAGGAATATTGATTTTCCCTTTTGATGCTACAGGTATTGAATTGACAAAATTATTTATTAATGAAGCTATTGTCGTTGATATAAAATATATTATTGCAGGAGTTTTATTTATTATTGCATCGTTTACAGATTTCTTAGATGGTTTTATTGCAAGAAAATATAACTTAGTTACGGATTTTGGAAAAATGATGGATGCTATTGCTGATAAAATTTTAGTTAATTCAATTTTAATTATTTTAGCTGCCACTGGATTTATTCATCCAATTATTCCTGTTATTATAATTGTACGAGACAGTATTGTTAATTCCATTAAAATGGTTGCGGGTAATAAAGGACATGTAGTTGCTGCAATAAAGATGGGAAAAGTCAAAGCTGCTTGTTTGATGATAGGGATAGCTTTAACATTATTTTACAATTTGCCATTTGAATTATGGAATTTTAGAGTATCTGACTTTTTACTCATTATAGCAGCGGTTTTATCAATTATTTCGGGTGTTCAATATTACAATATGAATAAAGATCTAATTTTTAATAGTGATAAAACTGAACAGTCTGTTTAATTATAAAATAAAAGTTCTTATAATAAGTAAGGACTTTTTTTAAATGTGTATAGAAAAATATACAAAAATTAACAAACAAACGTTCGTTTTAGGTATTGACTTTATTTTAAATATAGTATAGAATTGTAATGTAAGGTTAGGAGGAGTATAAAAATGGTAAAAACAACTAGTGACAAAACATTAGATCAGGTTTTAGCTGATATAGAAAAACAATTTGGAAAAGGTTCAGTAATGAAACTAGGTACTAGCAATCATCGTGAAATTGATGTTATTCCTAGTGGTTCATTATCTTTGGATATAGCTTTAGGAATTGGTGGTTATCCCAAAGGTAGAATTATTGAAATATATGGTCCTGAATCAAGTGGTAAAACAACTTTTGCATTACATGCAATAGCAGAAGCGCAAAAACTAGGAGGACGTGCAGCGTTTATTGATGCCGAGCATTCTTTAGATCCGCAGTATGCCGCTAAATTAGGGGTCAACATAAACGATTTATTATTATCGCAACCAGATAACGGTGAACAAGCATTAGAAATTTGTGAAGCATTAGTTAGAAGTGGAGCAATAAGTGTAATTGTTATTGACTCTGTAGCAGCACTAGTTCCACAGGCTGAAATTGAAGGTGAAATGGGAGATTCGCATATGGGTCTTCAAGCCCGTCTTATGAGTCAAGCTCTAAGAAAACTGTCAGGTGTTATAAATAAAACAAATACAATAGCAATTTTCATTAATCAATTGAGAGAAAAAGTTGGTGTAATGTTTGGTAATCCTGAGACAACACCAGGAGGACGTGCATTAAAATTTTATTCATCAATTCGTTTAGAAATTAGAAGATCTGAGCAAATTAAATTAGGAACTGATATTGTTGGTAATAAAACGAATATTAAAGTTGTAAAGAATAAAATGGCACCACCATTTAAAGTGTGTAGTGTAGATATTATGTATGGAGAAGGGGCTTCAGCAGCTGGAGAACTTGTTGATCTAGCAAGTGATGCCGGTATAATCGAAAAAAGCGGTGCTTGGTATTCTTATAACGGTGAAAAATTAGGACAAGGTAAAGAGAATGTTAAGGAAGTCTTAAAAAGTAATTCTAAGTTACAACTAGAATTGGAGAAAAAAGTCCGTGATTACTACAATATAAGTGCAAAGAAGCAAACTAGTAATCCAGAAAAGTAAAATATGATTTTTTAATTGTGTGATTTAATTTTTATTAATCACATTTTTTTCTTGACTTATTATTCCATAAACATTAAAATAATAATAGAGTGAAATATTAGATTTTGCTTTAAAACATATAATGGGGAGGTATATTATGGATAATATAGCTTTCTCCATTTTACTGGTCCTAATTGGACTTTTTGTTGGAATAATATTAATGTTTATAATTAATTATGTTAAGGGCTCAAGAGCAGAAAAAAAAGCGGAAATGATATTAGAAAGGGCTCAAAAAGAAGCCGATAAAGTTAAGAGAGATTATTTACTTGAAGCAAAAGAAGAGGCACATAGATTAAAAATTGATGTCGATAAAGAAGTTAAAGAAAGAAAAAATGAAGTTAAAGAAGCAGAAGATCGTCTTTTAATTCGTGAAAATAATATGGATAGAAGAGATCAAACTCTCCAAAATCGTGAACAGATGTTGGAAGAAAAAGAAAATATTTTAATTAATAAACAAAAAGATATTCAAGCGGAACAAGTAAAAGTGGAGGAAATAAAAAAAGAACAAATTGATTTACTTGAGAAGATTGCTGGTTTTTCTAAAAATCAAGCAAGAGAAATGGTTTTAAAGAAAGTTGAAGAAATGATGAGTTTAGAAATCGCTGGTTATATAAAAGATCGTGAGGCTGAAGCAAAACTAATTGCTGACAAAAAATCTAAAACAATGTTAGTAAGTGCGATGCAAAAATATGCCGGTGATGTGGTAAATGAACAAACGATTACTGTTGTTACTTTACCTAACGATGATATGAAAGGTAGAATTATTGGTCGTGAAGGACGAAATATCAGAACAATCGAGGCAGTAACAGGCGTTGATTTAATTATTGACGATACACCTGAAGCTATTGTTTTATCAAGTTTTGATCCGTTCAGACGTGAAATAGCTCGAGTAACAATTGAGGGGCTGATTAAAGATGGACGCATCCATCCAGCTCGTATTGAAGAGTTATATGACAAAACATGTGCAGACATGCAGGTTAAAGTTAGAGAACACGGTGAAGCGGCTTTATTTGAATTAGGAATAACAAAAGTAGATCCTGAATTAGTTGAAATTTTAGGAAAACTACATTTCAGGACTAGTTACGGACAAAATGCTTTGCAACATTCTATAGAGGTTGCTCATCTGGCTGGTATAATTGCAGCTGAAATTGGCGAAAACATTGGACTAGCTAAAAGAGCCGGTTTATTCCACGATATTGGTAAAGCAATCGACCACGAAGTAGAAGGTAGTCATATTGAGTTAGGTAGTGAGTTAGCTAAAAAATATAAGGAATGTGAAGTAGTTATAAATGCAATTGAATCACATCATGGTGATCATGAAGCTAAAAGTATAATTGCTGAATTAGTGGCTATTGCTGATACATTATCAGCGTCACGACCAGGAGCAAGAAATGATTCTTTAGAAAACTATATTAAACGTTTACAAGAATTAGAAAATATTGCTAATAGTATGGCTGGTGTTGACAAAACATTTGCTATGCAGGCTGGTAGAGAATTAAGGGTTATAGTTAAACCAGAACAAATTGATGATTTAGGTAGTTACAAAATAGCTCGTGATATAAAAAATCGTATAGAAGACGAAATGCAATATCCAGGTACTATAAAAGTAACTGTTATCAGAGAGACAAGAGCAACAGAAGAAGCTAAATAAGCTTCTTTTTTTGTTGGGTAAAGAAAAATCAGCCTGTTGGCTGATAAAAGAAAAATTCCTACTAATAATATCTACGATATGGACGATAATAGTATGGAGGATATGGTGGGTAATATGGACGTGGATATGGAGCTGGGTATGGATATGGGTATGGATAAGGACGATAAAAACCTGGTGATAATAATGCCCCAGTAAGTCCACCTAATAAAAATGGAGCTGCAAATCCTCCTGCTATTATACGGTCATCGCTATAATTATCCGGAATTTGTTGATATGATTTAGGATTATTTGTAGAAAAATTATAATAATCTGAATACATATTGATTCTCCTTTCATAATATATTATGAATCATATAAGGAAAAGGTGAGATATGAACCCCAAAATAGAGAAATTATGTAGTACAATTGTGGATTATTCGTTGGAAGTAAAACCGAATGATAGAGTGCTAATTACATATCAGCATTCTAAATGTAGTGATTTAGTGAAGTGTTTGATAAAAAAAATTACTGATGAAAAAGCAATTCCATTTGTTAAAATGATAGATGCAAGTATAGAAGCCTTGTTAATGGAAAATACAACTAGTGACCGAGTAGAGGAAATACGAAAAAGAAACTTATTTGAAGTTGAGAATTATGATTGTTTTATCAATATCAGATATTTGATTAATGATTATGAAAATAAGAATGTAGACCCACGTATAAGAAGAGAAATTGGTGAAGCTACAAAAGATATTGACTACGTACGCATAAATGAACGAAGGTGGGTGCTACTTAATTATCCATCAATGTTGGATGCGTATAAAGCAAAGATGCCAGCCGATAGATATTTTAATTATGCGCTAGATGTAATGAATGTTGATTATGAGGAAATGTATGAGCGTATTCGTCCTTTGCAAGATTTAATGCAAAATACGGATAAGGTAAGAATTACCGCGCAAGGGACAGATTTGAATTTTAGCATCAAAAATATACCTATTATTCCATGCTGTGGCAAGTCAAATATCCCTGATGGTGAAATATATACAGCCCCCGTTAAAGACAGTGTAAACGGCACTATAACTTATAATACACCATGTCCATATTTAGGGAATGTATATCATGATGTTAAATTAGTGTTTGAAAATGGTAAAATTATTCAGGCTAGCTGCGCTGAAGATAGCGAACAATTGAATAAGATATTTGATACTGATGAAGGAAGCCGTTATATTGGAGAATTTTCATTAGGTCTTAATCCATTGATATTAAAGCCTATGGGAGATATTTTGTTTGATGAAAAGATTATAGGCAGCCTTCATTTCACGCCGGGGCGTGCATATAAAGATGCAGATAATGGTAATGTTTCCTCGATACACTGGGATATGGTTCTAGTGCAAAGAAAAGAATATGGAGGAGGAAATATTTACTTTGATGATGTATTGGTGCGTGAAAATGGATTGTTTGTTTTACCGAAACTTAAACATTTAAATTACGATTTAAAATAGAAATATATTAACAACAGTATCATATATTTAATTAGGGTGATACGATGAAAAAGTTTTTTCAGACAATAGGAATGATAAGCCTAATATGCCTTAGTTTTATATATACGGAAAAAACTGTTAATGTGGTAAAAGAAGTTGATTCTATAATGATTGAAATAAAAAAAGAAAACAGCAAGTATAAAGAAGAACCGGTTGATGCTATTATTGATAGTAATACGATCATTCCTGGTTTGAATGGTAAGTCAATAAATGAAAATAAAAGTTATGCTAATATGAAAAGAGTAGGAAACTACAACCCAAATTTATTAGAGTATCAAACGGTAAATCCACAAAAGAGTATAAAAAAAATATATGATAAGTATGTTATTAGTGGTAATAGTAAAAAAAGTATGGTTAGTTTGATTTTTATTGTGAAAAACAATGATAATATTGATAATATTCTTAGCATTTTAAGCAGTAAAAATGTTAAAGCAAACTTCTTTATAGATAGTATATGGATGGAAAATAATAATGACAAACTAACCCAACTTATAAATAGTGGTCATAACGTAGGAAATCTAAGTTACAATATGGATTATACCCATAGTGATTTTATATGGATGGATACAATAATAAAAAAAATAGGAAAACAAAAAATTGGATATTGTTATAGTAATGAGAATAATGATGAAGCTTTAAAAATATGTGCTATTCATAAAAATTATACAATTAGACCATCTATCATAACATCTAATCATCCAAGTACTGAGGTTAAAGAGGCTATAAAAAGTGGAAGCATTATATCATTTCCTATTAATACAGTTGTAAATCAACAGTTAAGTACAATCATTAATTACATTAATTCTAAGGGGTATAAAATTGATACATTAACCAACCTGTTAAGTGAAGAAAAATAGACTAAATCATCTGATTTTCTTCATTTTTTAATTTATTATTTTTTTTCAAAAAACCATTTTTTTTTAAAAACTAGTTTTTTAAAAAACGATAAAAAAACATTCTTTTTTCAAAAGAAAAAATTTTAAAAAAACAATTTTATCATCGCTCTAACCCTTCAAATATAACAATAATGCAAATTAATTAATTAATTGTTAACCAAATATATTTCTTTAAAAAATAAAAAAAAATAGACAATTTAGGAAAAATGAATTTAACAAAAAGTTAAAAAAAAGGAAAAACGTTGAAAAATAAGGGCTGAAAAAATCGTAAGAAAAAAAGTTAAAAAAAGTACGAACTTTTGTTTGACTTTTTTTTATTGTAGCGATATAATGAAGTTGTATTAAGATATTGGAAGGATGGTAGAATTATGACAAGCACAGAAGAAAAATTGATGATTTTAAAAGTAGTCAAAAGGGATGGGAAAAAAGTTGATTTTAATGGAACTAAAATTGCGGTTGCTATTAAAAAAGGCTTTGATAGTATAAAACTTGATGAAGAAGAACACAAATATACAGAAAAAGATATAAATAAAGTTTATCTTGCTGTACTTGCTAGAATTGAAAAAGAATATTCAGAAGCTGGTAAAGTAAAAATTGAAGTTATCCAAGATATGATTGAAGAGGAATTGAAATTAGAAGGTTATGATGATGTTTATGAATCATTTTCAGAGTATCGTGAAAGACGATCTCATTCACGTCAAATGTTTTTTGACCAAAAAAAACAACATAAATTTTTAAAAGCTATTGAAAGTTTAGGATTAAAATCGGCTCATGAAGAAGATTCTAAGCGCGAAAATGCCAATGTTGACGGGGATACCGCAATGGGTACAATGCTACAATATGGAAGCACAATTTCTAAGGAATTTGCTAAATCATATTTAATGAAAGGCAAATTTGCGAATGCTCATGATAGTGGGGATATCCATGTTCATGATATGGATTTCATGCCAATGGGCACAACAACGTGTACTCAAATTGATCTAGGAAAACTATTTAAAAATGGATTTTCAACAGGTCATGGTCACTTAAGAGAACCAAACGATATTATGTCGTATACAGCTTTAGCTGCTATTGCTATTCAATCTAACCAAAATGATCAACATGGTGGTCAAAGTATACCTGCATTTGACTATTATATGGCACCTGGAGTATTAAAAACATTTAAAAAACAATTTAAACAAACAGTGTATGATTTTCTTGATTATACCGAGTTTGCTAAATTTATAAATGTTGATAAAATTGTTAAGGAAATTGATAAAATCGAAAGTATTAATTTTGATATAAAAATTTTCGATCAATATTCTAAAGATTGCGATGAAGTTAAAAGAATTTTTGAAAAGGGTTATGAAAAAGCATTACAAAAAACTAATCGCATTACATATCAAGCTATGGAAGCCTTTATTCATAATTTAAATACAATGCATTCAAGAGCTGGAGCGCAAGTACCGTTTTCTTCTATCAACTTTGGTACTGATACATCACCTGAGGGAAGAATGGTTATTAAAAATTATTTATTAGCTGCAGATGCAGGATTGGGAAAAAGTGAAACTCCAATCTTTCCAATATCTATTTTTAAAGTAAAAGAAGGGGTAAATTATAATGAGACAGATCCTAACTATGATTTATTAAAATTATCTTGTCAGGTGTCTGCTAAAAGATTATTTCCAAACTTTTCATTTATTGATTCCCCATTTAATTTGCCAATTTACAAAGAGGGAGATTATAATACTGAAGTTGCTTATATGGGATGTCGTACACGTGTTTTAGCTAATGTAGTTGATGAAGACAAATCAATTACTCCTGGGCGTGGTAATTTATCCTTTACTTCAATTAACCTACCAAGATTAGGTATTAAACACGGGATAGTTACTAATGACGAGGCGAATTTGGATGATTTCTTTGAAGAACTTAGTGAGAAATTGGAGTTAGTAAAAGATCAATTATTAGAAAGATTTGAAATTCAATGTAATAAAAGAATTTACAATTTTCCATTTTTACTTGGTCAAGGTGTATGGATGGATTCTGAAAAATTAAAAAATACTGATAAACTAAGAAAAGTGTTAAAACATGGAACACTAACAATTGGGTTTATCGGACTTGCAGAATGTTTGAAAGCATTGATGGGTAAGCATCATGGAGAAAGTTTAGAAGCTCAAGAATTAGGGTTGAAAATAATTGGATTTATGCGTGAAAAAGCCGATGAATTTGCTGCTAAATATAATTTGAACTTTTCTGTTATTGCAACACCTGCAGAAGGATTATCGGGTAGATTTACAAATATAGATAAAGCTATATATGGAAAAATCAAAGGTGTAACAGATCGTGACTATTATACTAATTCATTCCATATCCCTGTTCATTATAATATTTCGATTGCTAAAAAAATCAAACTTGAAGCACCTTACCATTCATTGACTAATGCTGGACACATCACTTACATAGAACTTGACGGAGATGTTACTAATAATGTTGAAGCATTTGAAAAAGTTGTACGTACTATGAAAGAAGAAGGCATTGGTTATGGAGCTATCAATCACCCTGTTGATCGTGATCCGGTTTGCGGATTTACGGGTGTAATTGGGGATGTGTGCCCTGGCTGTAACAGAACAGAGGATGATGGTGTAAAATTCGAAAGAATTAGAAGAATAACAGGATATTTAGTTGGAACGGTTGACAGATTTAACAACGGAAAACGCGCTGAAGAAAATGATCGCGTGAAACATTCAAAAAATGAAAATTAGATTAGCGCATCCTATACAATCTGATAGTATTGTTGATGGAGAAGGAATAAGAACTGTTATTTGGACTCAGGGGTGCACTCATAACTGTTTGGGGTGTCATAACCCAGAGACTCATTCTTTCAAAGCCGGATTTTTAATGGAATTAGATGATTTGAAACAACAAATAAAAAATTTGAATATTCAAGATGGCATCACATTATCAGGTGGTGATCCATTTGCTCAAGTTGATGCTTGTTTAGAACTAACTAGTTTTTGCAAAAAAATAGGTCTTAATGTTTGGTGTTATACAGGTTACACTTTTGAACAATTAATGATAATGTCAAATAGTAATCGTAACATCATTGAATTATTAAAAAATATTGATGTCTTGGTTGACGGAAAGTTTATTCTAGCCGAAAAAAGTTTGAATCTTAAATTTAAAGGTTCACGAAATCAAAGGATAATTGATGTTAAAAAAAGTTTAAAAAATCAAAGAGCTATTCTTATCAAAAAATATAAAACGGAAAAAAAGTATACTAGTTTAGCTAGTCAAGAAAAATACTTATTTGTATAATTTAGTAAAACAATACTCATTTGAGTATTGTTTTCTTAATAATATAGAGTCCACAGATTGACTTTTATAATATAATTATTGTAATATATATGTATATGATAAGGAGAGGTAATTATGAAATTTAATAAGGGATTCACATTAGTTGAGTTATTAGCTGTAATAATTATATTAGGTGTCATTGGTATAATTGCCATTCCAGCTGTTAATAAGGCAATAAGAAATGCCAAACAACAACTGTATGAAGTTCAGATAAATAATATAGAAATGGGTGCTAAATCATGGGCTGCTGAGAATGTATTTAATCTACCTGAAAATGATGGCGAATTAATTACACTAACATTAGGACAACTAAAAGTAGCAGGCCATGTACAATTTGATATAAAAAACCCTGTAACAAATAAATTATTTCCAAATGATATGGAAATAACAATAACTAGATATATGAATACATATTTATATGAAGTCTTAGAAAATACGGGAACTCCAACTGATGATGATGAGGGTATTGATTTAACTTTACCTACAATTATGTTAAAAGGTAATACTTTGGAATATGTAGAGATAGGAACTACCTATACGGATCCTGGTGTTATTGCTAGAAATAGTGCAGGTGTTGAAATATTGGATATTCAAATCGAAATTAAATCCAATAATCAAGTTGTTCCTATAGTGGATACTAGTAGATTTGGTCAATACAAAATAACATATACTGTTGATGAAGATGGAAAAAAAGCTTCAGTTATAAGAACAGTTACGGTTAGAGATACAACCCCACCTGAATTAACAATTCCTTCAGATACTACTATCTTAGTATCTGAGGCTCCTACATTCGATGTGATGAGTGGAGTAAGTGCGGTTGATAATAGCGGTGAAGATGTTGTAATAACAACAACCGGTAATGTTAGTTCTCTACCAGGGGTTTATACTGTTACATATAAGGCAACGGACATTAAAGGGAATGAAACAGTTAAACAAAGAAAAATAACAGTTATAAATGATTAATAAAAAAGTTCATGATTCTATTTATAATAGAGCATGAACTTTTTTAAAGATAAAAATCATCTATTTCAGTCTTATATTCATCAATGTTTCTAAAAATTTCCCAAATTTTCTTTTGATTATCAATAATTAATTGGTTATCAATATCTGAGTTTATTATATCCGATAAAGATAATACTCCTACTAATTTATCTTTATCTGTTACTAATAAACGTTTTATTTTTTCGACTCCCATTAAATTAACAGCATCTTCAACTGTTTTATCTTTATTAATACTTATAACATTTCTTGTTATGTATTTTTCAATTTCAGAGTCCAAATCAGCATTATTACTAATAGCATTAATTACAATATCACGATCTGTTATAACACCTACGATTTTTTTATCTTCGGCAATTGGTATAAATCCAATGTCGCATCTTTGCATCAAACTAGCTATATCACTTATTGTATCTGTCGTTTGACAAATAATTAAATCTTTACACATTAATTTTTCTATTTTCATGAAATCACCACTAGTATTATTTACTATATATATAATATTATACGTAGACATAAAATATAATAGGTGATACTATGCGAAAGAAAATCCACTTACGAAAAAAGTTTGTCATTGTTAGTAAAAAAACTAAAATAAAAAAGAGTACAATATTAGTATTAACATTAATATTAATTCTTTTTTCGATCTTGTTTATGTTTAAATTTATTAATAATAAAGTTACTCCGGTTTTAATGAATTATGCGGAATTGGAACTTAGAAAATTTTCTACTTTAATCATAAATAAGGCAATATCTAAACAAATTAGTGATGACATGAATATTGACGATTTATTTATTATAACCAAAGATGGTAGTGGGGAAATAAAAACTATCGATTTTAATCCATTAATTGTTAATAAACTTCTAACACTAGTTACTAATAGTGTTCAGTTAAATTTAAAATACATTGAAGATGGTGAATTAGAATTAATGGATATACCTAATAATGTTTTAGTTGATTATGATAAATCTAATCTAAAAAAGGGCGTAATTTTTGAAATTCCTAGTGGTATAGTTTTTAATAATTCCCTTTTATCTAATATAGGTCCTAAAATACCAGTTAAGTTGAATTTAGTTGGTGATATAGTAAGTAATATAAAAACACAAGTAACTAATTACGGAATCAATAATGCAATGATAGAAGTAAGTATAAATATGGAGGTGACAGAACAGGTTATATTACCTTTTGCATCAAAGAAAATAACAGTTATTACTAATATACCTGTTGCTATAAAATTAATTCAAGGTAGTGTGCCTAACTATTATTTTAATGGCATTGATAAAATGTCGCCTAATTTATCAATTCCGGTGGAATAAACTAGTAAACTATGATATACTAATAGTAATAATAAGAATTAAAAATACTGAATATGGGTGAATGAACAATGGAGAAAAAGAATGCTGTTATGAAAAAAGTAGGTATAGGATTAGTTATAGTAATAATTGCTTTTAGTGGTTATTTTGTTGTAGATAAGTTATTAAAAGAAGATATCATCAGCACCAATAAAACTGGTTATATAGCTGGTAGTGTTGCTAAGGTGTCATTGTATGATATGGAATTTAATAAGGTTATTGATGTTGTTAGAGGAAGTAAGGTAGTTGTAAAAAAAGATGAATTTGTAAACGAGTCTGATAACACCAAATATATTAAAATTGAGCATGATAAAAAAGATTATTTAATAAGAATTAATTCTTTAGTATATAATGTTGAAGATGTAGTTTTAGAAGATAAGTTATATGTTAGAACACCTTTAACTATTTATAAAGATGAAAGTAGTAGTTCTATTTTATCTATGGCTAAAAAAGGTACAGAACTAGAAATAATAGGATATGATAAAATTGATGAAGAAGGATTAGTTAACCGATATAAGGTAGTAACGGGTGATTTTACTGGATTTGTTTATGGTAAGTATTTAGTTTCAACTAAAGATGAAGCTTTAAAAAATTATGATGAAGAAGGGACTTATAAAATTCATAGTAGTCGTGGGAATACTCAAGGTGGTGGTGCGGCTTCTAATTTGGATTTTTATCCATATAAGAAACCAGCTTTTGAAAATAATGTTATGCCAAGTGAGGTCCGTTCCTTATATTTAAATACTGGTGTAATTGGTAATGTTGATGCGTATATTAGTTTGGCTAAAAACAGTAATATTAATGCTTTTGTTGTAGATATTAAAGATAATACATCACCGGGATATCCAGCCTTAGCTATGAAAGAATTATCGCCAACAAATTACAAGAAGGCTAATAATAGTTACAATAAATATAAACAAGCTATTCAAAAATTATTAGATGAAGGATTTTATGTTATAGGAAGAATTACGGTATTTAAAGATTCATATTATGTTCAAGATCATCCAGAAGCTGCGATTATGGATAATGACACAGGTCTTCCTTTTAAACATAATGGATCACATTGGCCTACTGCTTTTAGCCGTGATGTTTGGGAGTTTAATATCGAACTAGCTAAAGAATCAGTAAAAGAAATGGGGTTCCATGAAATTCAATTTGATTATGTGAGATTTCCTGATAGGACTTATCAGTTAGAAAAAGCTGGTAAAATGGATATGAGAAATATATATAATGAAGACAAAGCACAAGCTATTCAGGGATTTTTAATGTATGCTTGTGACGAAATTCATCAGTTAGGTGCATATGTGTCTGCCGATGTTTTTGGAGAATCAGCTCATAATTATGTAACGGGTTATGGGCAATACTGGGCTGCAATTTCTAACGTTGTAGACGTTATAAGTGCAATGCCTTATCCTGATCATTTTAGTGCTTATGAATATGGTTTTTCAGATATTGTTTGGACTGTTCCATATGATCTATTATATTTTTGGGGAAATAATTATGCTGCTAAAAGACAAACTGAGATTCCAACTCCAGCTAAAGTGAGAACATGGATACAAGCTTATAATGCGATTAGATCACCATATATTGAATATGATCATGAAAAAGTTTCCGATCAGATAAGAGGGTTGTATGATGCAGGATTGACAGGGGGGTATATGACGTGGAATGCTGGATCAAGTCTAGAAAAATATAAATCTTTAGCCCCTGCGTTTAAAAAGGAGTATTAGTATGCAAAAAAAAGTAAAAATAAATGATGTATTTTACGAATTAATGGAAGATTATAAAGATGGATTTTCAATTAATGATGTAACTGGGAAAGCAACTGAATATTTTGATGGTTATGACTATATAGTAGGTGATTGGGCTTACGGAAAAGTAAGACTAAAAGGTTTTTGTGATAAGGGCAATCCAAATTATAATAAAATAAATGATATATCAAAAAAGGATAGTTATATTAGAAAGAATTGCGCATATGATTGCAAATATTTTGTTCTAAAGAAAATAAAAGTTGGTGATAATAATGAGTAGATACAATAAACTTGTTAGAGATAAAATTCCTGAAATCATAAAAAACAGTGGTGAAGCACCTATTGTTAAATGTTTAGATGAAGAAGAATATAAAGAAGAATTGGATAAAAAGTTATTAGAAGAAGTTTATGAATACCTTGAGAGTGACGACTCAGCAGAAATAGCTGATATATTAGAAGTTATTTATGCAATATTAGATTATAAAAAAATAGATAAAAATCAAATGGAAACTATACGTGAAACGAAGAAGGATAAACGAGGAGCATTTTCTGAACGAATATTTTTAATTGATGTTGAAACAAAAGAGAACTATCAAGATTGATAGTTTTTTTCGCTTTTATATCTTTACATCTTTTGTAAATCCGACCAACTAGTTTTGTTTTTTAGAACTAATTCCTAGAAAAAATATTAAAAAGATGTTATAATTATAAATGATTGGAGGATAGAAATGGAAATAACTGAATTACTAAATATTTACAATGACTATCTAAAAAGAATTGATGAATTATGGAGGTCTCTTTGACCCTGACAATAAACAAAAGAGAGTTGCTGAATTAGAAGTCATTATGCAAAGTAGTGATTTTTGGAACGATAAGAAAAAGAGTGAGACGACTATAGTTGAACTAAATAGTTTGAAAGCCAGTCTGGATAATGTAAAAAAAATACGAGATGATGTAGAAAATAATATAGAAACACTTGAAATGTTGAAGGAAGATTATGATAAAGATATATTTGATTTAATTAATAATGATGCAAATAGTATTGGTGATAATCTTGCTAATTTGGAAGTGCAACTTTTGCTAGATGAACCATATGATGGAAATAATGCAATATTGGAAATTCATCCTGGTGCTGGTGGAACAGAATCATGTGATTGGGCAGCAATGCTTTACCGATTGTATACAAGATGGAGTGAACAAAATGGATATAAACTCGAAGTGATTGATGAACAAGCCGGGGAAGAAGCGGGAATCAAAAATGTATCAATAATAATAAAAGGAAAAAATGCTTATGGATATCTTAAGAATGAAAAAGGTGTGCATAGATTAATACGTATTTCGCCGTTTGATTCAAATTCTAGACGCCATACATCATTTGCATCAGTTGATGTTACACCTTTATTTGATAACAATGAAATAAAAATCGAATTAAAAGATAGTGATTTAAAAATTGATGTATATCGTAGTACCGGTGCCGGCGGTCAATCGGTTAACACAACGGATAGTGCAGTTCGTATTACACATTTACCTACTAAAATTGTGGTTACTTGTCAAAATGAACGTAGTCAAATACAAAATCGTGAAAAAGCACTCGAAATACTAAAAAATAAAATATATCAATTAGAAATTGAGAAAAGAGAAAGTGAATTAAAAAGTTTTAAAGGTGAAAATATAGATATTAACTTTGGTTCGCAAATAAGAAGTTACGTGATGCATCCTTATTCAATGGTTAAGGATCATAGAACAAATGTAGAAACAAGTAACGTTAATAAAGTTTTAGATGGAGATATAAAAATGTTTATTAATGCTAATTTGAAAAGGGGAAGTAAATGATGTTATGGATGAAGAAGAAAAAAGAAAATATTGTTAAAACAGTATATAAAAAAGATCGGTTTTCAAGATATATACAATTTATAGTTGGTGTATTAATAGTTGCTGTTTCATTTAATTTATTTATCTTGCCGAATAATATAGTGTATGGTGTCGGTGGTATCGCTGTAATATTAAATGCTTTATTTAAATATGATCCAGCAACAGTAATTCTAATCGGATCTATTTTTTTGTTAATAATGAGTTACATATTTTTGGGAAAAGAAAAAACGACCAACTCTATACTGGGGTCGTTAATGTATCCATTATTTGTAAAACTTACTGCTGATATTGGAACTATAATTAATATTGGAACATCAGATCCTTTGGTAATTGCTATTTTTGGAGCAGTAATAAGTGGATTTGGTCTAGGTCTTATATTTAAAGCCGGGTTTACAACCGGTGGAACAGATATTCTAAATCAAATTGTTTCAAAGTACTTTAAAATGTCTATAGGAAATGCAATGTTTTTTACCGATGGTGTAATAATAATGAGCGGTGTTTTTGTGTTTGGATGGACTAAATTAATGTATTCATTGTTAACATTATATATTATTAGTGTTATGGCTGATAAAGTAATATTGGGAATATCTCAATCAAAAACATTTTATATTATCACTGATCATGAGACAGCGATTAAAAAGTTTATAACAGAAAGTTTGAATCATGGTGTAACTATTTTAGAAGCCCGTGGGGGATATACTGGTGACAGGCAAAAAGTTCTTATGTGTACTATTCCAACTAAAGAATATTTTATATTCAAGGAAGGGATTCATCAAATAGATAAAAAGGCATTCTTCTTAGCTGTCGATGCTTATGAAGTGTCTGGTGGTGAATAGTAAAAATTGCCAGCACTAAAACAGGTGCATTTATAGTATAATTAGTAAAGGTGGTTGAATAATGAGTTTAATAAAATTACGTAATGTAAAAAAGCAATACAGAAACGGCGTTACAGCTATTCATGATCTTAGTTTGAATATTCAAAAAGGCGAATTTGTTTTTGTTATTGGTTCAACAGGTTGTGGAAAATCAACCTTAATAAAAATGTTATATCGCGAAGAAAAACCGACCAGTGGACAAATTATTGTTGGTGGTGTAGATGTAGCTAAATTAAGGAATAGTAAAGTATTTAAATTGCGAAGAAAAACCGGTGTGGTTTTCCAAGATTTTAAATTATTACCTCGAGCAACAGTATATGAAAATGTGGCTTTTGCTTTGGAAATATTTGGAATGCCAAAACAGGAAATACATGGGAAAGTAATAAAAGTACTTGAACTAGTGGGACTTAAACATAAAGCAAAAAACTATCCAACGAAATTATCTGGTGGTGAGCAACAAAGAGTTGCTATTGCAAGAGCTATAGTTAATGGTCCAAAATTATTAATATGTGATGAGCCAACTGGGAATTTAGATGAATCAACTAGTATGGAAATAATGACTGTATTAGAAGAAATCAACAAATTAGGCACTACAATTATTATGGTAACCCATGATACTGAAATAGTTAATAAATTAAAAAAGAGAGTAATTAAATTAGACGCTGGACGTATATTAAAAGATTATGAGAAAGGAACATATAATCATGAGAGTAATTAGAATATTAGGAAGAAACATTAGAGATGCATTTAAAAGTGTATTTAGAAACTTTTCATTATCTTTAGCGTCTATTTCATGTATTACAATTACCCTAATTGTTGTTGCTATTTCAATAATCCTATCTTATAATGTAAATAATTTCGCAGTATTAGTTGAAAAAGATGTGACAATTGTTACGTTCTTAAAATCAGATATAACAAGTGATGAAATAAGAGAAGTTGAAGATGCGATTAATAGATTAGATTATGTTGAAACTTATACTTTTCAATCTAAATTGGAAATTACAGAGGAAATGATGCAATCATCAGATGTTTTTCAAAACATTATGAGTAATTGGTCAGAAGAAGAAAATCCATTACAAGACACATTCTTAGTAAAAGTTACTGATATTGAAAAAATTAGCGAAGTAGCTAATGAAATCAAAGAAATTGAATATGTTGATGTTGTTAAGTATGGTGAAGGCATGGTTGAACAATTAGTTTCTGTTTTTGATGTAGTTAGAAAAATCAGTCTTGGATTAGTAGGTGCATTAATTTTAGTTACTGCATTTCTAATATCTAATACAATTAAAATAACTATATTTTCTCGTAAAAGAGAAATTGAGATTATGCGATTAGTAGGTGCATCAAATATAAATATAAAAATTCCATTTATATTTGAAGGTTTATTCCTAGGAATAATCGGTTCCCTTATTCCTATCGTTGCAACAACTTATGGTTATGTAGCTTTATATGAAAATTTTGATGGTCAACTATTTTCTCCTTTTATTAAATTAATCAAACCAGAACCATTTATATTTGGAGTGTCTGGGGTACTAATGATAATTGGTATAGCGGTTGGTATGTTTGGTAGCTGGAGAGCTGTAAGAAAACATTTAAAAATATAAAAATGAAAGAAATTTCATTTTTTTTTTGCCCATCAGTAATTTGATCCTTCTAAATTACTACTTTCATACATACAATTAATGGGGTGATTATATGGAATTTAAAATAGGGGACTTAGTAACTAGAAATTCATATAACAATGATATGGTATTTATTATTGTCGATATTGAGGATGATAATTACTATCTAAAAGGAGTTAATATACGGTTACTAGCAGATAGTCCTAAGGCAGATTTGGCAAAATGTGATGAAAAGGAAGATGTTGATGAAGAAGAAGCATTTTTAGAAAGAGTAAAGATTGACATTGATTTAGATCGTAATGATTATTTTTATTTACCGGGTAAAATATTACATATTGATGGTGATGATGACTATTTAAATCGTTGTTTAAAATATTATGAAGATATTAATATATGGGCTGTTGGTATAAACGAAAATGAACTAAACATAAGTTATCGTATAAGGGAATTATTAGATGAGTATAATCCTAATATAGTTGTTATCACTGGACATGATGCATACTACAAAAGAAAAGGAAATATCAATGATTTAAAATCATATAAAAATAGTGTTAATTTTGTTAACGCGATAAAAGAAGCGAGAAAATATGAAAAAAGTCATGAAAAATTAATTATAATTGCGGGTGCTTGTCAATCTAATTATGAAGAATTAATAAAGGCTGGTGCTAATTTTGCATCAAGTCCAAAACGGGTTAATATTCATGCCTTAGATCCCGCTATCATCGCCTCGAAAATGAGTTTGTCGGATATTACTAAAGATATAGATTTGAAAGGAATCCTAGAGAACACAAAATATGGTTCAAATGGAATAGGAGGGGTAAAAACAAAAGGAACTATGTACATAGGTTATCCTAGATAGGAGGAATATATGACTATAGAAGATGTTAAGCAGCAGTTAAATAATCATATTGGTAATAAGGTTGTTATAAAATATAATCTAGGAAGAAACAAATATGAAAAATATGAGGTTACTATAAAAGAACTATATAATAATGTTTTCATTGTTGAATTAAATAGTGAAGATAATACGGAGGTAAAATCTTTTTCTTATTCGGATGTTATTACAAAAACGATTAAAATAGATTATTAATTGACAAAATTTGACATTATGTATTGCTTTTTTTGTAACAATATTGTATAATCTACTTATGTAAGTATACTGAAGGGAGAGATATGCTTGAAAATTACATCTGTAAACGTTCGTAAGGTTGAAAAAGAAGATTCTAGAATGAAGGGAATCGCGTCAGTTTTATTAGATGATTGCTTTGCTATTCATGATATTAGAATCATAGAAGGTGATAACGGATTATTCATAGCTATGCCAAGTCGTAAAACAGCAACTGGAGGATACCGAGATATCGCTCATCCAACTAACCAAGAAACAAGAAAATTATTTGAAGAAGCAATACTTGAAGCTTATAAGAATGAAGCCTAAAAACTCTATATAGAGTTTTTTTTATTGTGTAAAAAAATTGAAGAATATTTATTGGATTTTGTTCATATTATTTATCGATAGGAGGAATACATATGGACAAGGGTAATTCTATAGATGCAACATTTAATCATACTATAACTTTAAATGAAAGAAAAAATATTATAATAACAGGAGTAAAAAAGATTGATAGCTTTGATAATGAAGAATTTTTGATGGAAACCAGTATGGGGTATATTATTATTAAAGGAGATGAATTAGAAATTATAAAACTTGATACCTATCAAGGTAATGTTTCTATTAAGGGAAGAATCAATAGTTTAAATTATATGGAAAGTATGAATAAAAAAGATAAAGAAGATGGTATGTTTAGTAAATTGTTTAAATGATGACATTAAAAATCCAACTGATGATGCTACTTTTTTCTTTTTTATATGGAATCTTTTTTGCCATCTTTTTAAATCTTAATTATAAACTTATATATAATGAAAAAAGAATTTTCAAATTGATATTTACCTTTCTTTTTTTATTAATAAATATTCTTCTATATTTTATTATGTTAAGAAAAATAAATGAAGGTATATTACATCCTTATTCATTTATCGCAATTGCTTTAGGTTTTATTGTAGAAAATTACTTAAAAAGATTTATTGCCAATCGCATAAAAAAATGATATAATTCTAGTGCGAGGTGATACGATGACTACGAGAAAAGTTGGTAAAGCATCTAAACGACGATTAGTAACTTTTGGAACAATATCGTTTATATTAATTGGCTATTTTTTCTTTAGTTTAGGCACCTATGTAATTAGCATTGGAAAATTAAGTAACGAGCAAAAACAGTTAGAAGATAAGTTGTCTTTATTACAATCTAATGAACAAAATTTAAAAATTGAAATTCAAAAATTAAGAGATCCCGAATATGTTGCGCGATATGCTAGAGAAAACTATCTTTATTCAAAAGATGGGGAGTATATAATAAAAATAGAATCAAATAACAAAACCGAAGCCGACAATAAAACTAATTTACAATCAATTGATTATAAATGGATTGCAGGTACAGGAATATTAATCGCATTAATAATAATATTTATAATAAAAAAGAAAACGACTAAGAAATAGTCGTTTTATAATTTAAAATCATTAACAATATCATCTTCCATATTCTTCCCATCAAAGTAGAATTTATTTTTATATTTACATATTTTTGCCACAATATTTGAAGGGAAAGCTCTTACTAATCTATTATAATCGGTAATAATATCATTATAATATTTGCGTGATGCAACAATATCTGCTTCTGATTCACTAAGACTTATATCAATCTTCATAAAACTTTCGCTGTTTTTCAATTCACAATAAGTTTCACGAAATTTATTAAATTCATTAATACCATCATATAATAAGCGATCTAATTCAAAATTACTTAGTTTACGAGATCGAAGTTTAACAATAACTTCTAAAACCTCTTCTTTTATATCACAATTAGCCTTTATTATGCCAATTGATTTATTTAGTAAATCAAATCTTTTACGTAAGGTGGAATCAATGTTAGCTTCCGCTTCATTGATCCTAATAATATAACTTTGATATCTATTATAAGTATTAATATACCAAATAAGTAAAATACATATAACAATTGTAATTAATAACCCGTACATTAATAAATCCATACTATCACCTAGTTACATTATAACAAATATTGTTAAGTATTTCAATTATTTAGGTTGAAAATTTGTAATATAGTTTATCTTTTCATCGAATTGAATATAATCAACATATATCATCAATAATAAATACCATTTACCTGTTGCAGGATCACTCAAAATAATGTGGTCGCGTCCCGATTCCTCTACTATCCCAGAAAATGATTTGTCGCGCCATTCAGTTGAATCAGGAAAGGTCATATACACGGTGACTTTTTTTCCTTTATTCAATCTTAAGATATTTTCGATATATGATTGTTCAAATGGTATTTCAACATCTAAAATACCAGGTGCTGCCTCTTGATTTGGTGTTGGCATGTTACCAGAATAAATAGGGGCCCCTGGGAAGACCGGATTCCCATAATAACTATTATTATTCATATAATCATCCTTTCCTTAAATATATATTATAAATAAAAAAAAATATGAGTATATTGTTAATGATTTTAATGTGTGGTATAATTTTTGAGGAGGTAGATAATCGTGCAGATAAAAGTTGGTGTTTCAGCGAGACATATTCATTTAACTAAAGAACATTTGGAGTTGTTGTTTGGAGAAGGTTATCAATTAGAAGTACTAAAGAATTTATCACAGCCTGGAGAGTTTGCATCGCAAGAAAAAGTAGATTTAAAATCTGATAAAGATGTGATTGAAGGTGTAAGGGTTTTAGGACCATTAAGAAAGTACACACAAGTTGAGATTTCTAAAACGGATGCTGTAAAATTAGGTTTAAACCCACCTGTTAGAGAATCTGGGGATGTTGATAATAGTAGTCCAATTACTATTATTGGTCCAAAAGGAACCGTTCATTTAGCCCATGGTTGTATTATTGCAACCAGACACATTCATATAACTAGTGAAGAAGTTACAAAGTATGGACTTGAGGGTGTATCAGTAGTTAAAGTGAAAATAGGTGGATTAAAAGGTGGTATTATGGATAATGTATCATTAAAAGTATCAGATAACTATAGCTATGAGATGCATATTGATACTGATGATGCTAATGCTCATTTGATTAATCATGGAGATTTAGGAACAATTATAGTAAGTGACGATAATGCCTAATCAATTTAAAGTTTGTGATCGATGTAAAGCAACTAATATAAAGACATTAGTCCCTAAACTAAAAAAAATCGATAATGAGGCGGAAATTATAATAGGTTGTCAAAATTTTTGTGGTATAGGAGCAACAAAGTCTTTTGCTATTGTAAATAATATACCAATAATCACTGAAAATGAAGATTCACTTGTTGAAAAAATAAGAGAAGCAATAAAAAAATGACATTATTATGTCATTTTTTTTATGATCTAATCTTACGCAGTTTTTTTGCGGCTTCAAAAAAATTAATTGATTCATCCATATTAAAAGTTCCAGAATAGTACTTACTACCAGAAAAATATTTTTTATTTTTATCATTTATCTTGTATAATAAGTCAATATCTAGTAGTACTAATGGATTTCTTTTGAAGTGATCCGGTAAAGTGTTTAAAGAAGTACGTTTATTAATATCAGCATCTTTATAACTTTCTAATAAAGCAAAATTATCATTAACAAAGTTAAGAGACTTAGGATCTGTTATTTCTAAACCAGCCATTTGTAAATCCTTAAATAATTCATAAATCATTTGATCAGTTATATTTTGCTCTTTATTGTTTATATATTGTTGTATTTCTATATAGAAAACAGGATTGTTAGAATTATCATGGATAACTTTTCGCTCATAATTTTTTATTACTCTGAAATGTTTAGGACATTTTGGACAATAGCGGTAATTACTTAACTTTATAACATAGTCTCCAATTCTAAAAACAAAAGTTGATACACCTCTATTTACATAAGAAAATTCTTTGTTAATACTAAGTGACATATATTTATCTTTAAGTTTTAATATAGTATCTAAAAGATTATATTTTAATATATTTTCAAGTACCTCATTAAAATAGTCTGAATTTATATTAGTAAGATCCATCATTGTATTTAAAAATGAGTATTTATTATTGATGTTTTCATTTAATTCATTGCGTAGCCTTTTTAACATCTTTATTTTAGAATTATTACACGTATTGAAAATGATATCAAAATTATTAAGTATATATTTTTTGATTATCGGGTCATTAGTTTCAATTAATACTTTACCAACATCATTTTGGGGATAGTTATTTATTATAAGGTTGCTTATATATGTAATAGATTCAGGTGACATATTAACTTTTATTAAAACACCTAGAAGTTGTGCAAGAACTTCTTGACTACATATGTTAACTTTGTCATTGTTTGAATTAGAAAAAAATGATTGTTGACTGAAATTCTTAAAAGGATCTGATAAAATAATTTCATTTAATTTAACATTTTTTTCAAATATAGGGACGTTTTTTAACAATAATTCTTTAACAAACAAAATTCTTATCTTTTCATTTAATCCGTAAAGATGTTTTTCTAAAAAATGAAGTAATGAATTTTCATCTTCACAAAGATATTCACAAATTATTTCAATCTTTTTTTCACTATTCTTACTTAATATTTGTTCCAAATTATGATAAATAAATGCTTTTCCCCATATCGTTTTATAAATCAAATTTTTTATTTGTATTGTACTCAATGTTTCTAAAGAAATATTCCCATATGTTAATAAATAGTAAGTATAGGATTTTAACTGATCAATGTCGTATATAGAATCAAACAAAACGTGTGAACTGATTTTATTTATTATTTTAGGTAATATTTTCATATAAATTTCAATGTAATCTTTATCTTGTCTTACCAACTTTAACATTTCCCTTTGATCGTTATTGCTAGAAAAATGATCGTCAAAAAGGAAATCAACATCAGCATTTTTTAAACGTTCAATTATATTAAACAAAATAACCACCCCGATTGGTGGCTATTTTAACACGATTAATTAAAAATGTAAAGAAATTTAGTTTTCTTCTTTCATAGTAGGAATTAAATCATCTAGATCTTGATCTTGAATATAAGGTTCAGTGCCCTTTATATAATAAAAAATCTTTTTCTTGGTACTATTATCAGTTGCTGGTTTACCGCTTATAGGATCAATTAACACACCGACAACATTTTTAGGAATACTATACCATTCGGGTTTATGATCTTCGAAGTACCCTTCCATTATATCTACCCATATTTGTTTGTTAGCTACACCATCAGCTGTTTCAATCTTACGATTATTATCATAACCAGTCCAAACTCCGACAACAAGTTCTTTGTTATAACCAAATATTAAATGATCAGTATCAGTTGTTCCCGTTTTAATCGCATATTTATTAGTAATTTGAGGTGCTAGACTAATGCAAGTTGGATAGTTGTAATCAACCATTTCAGTAGCATAACAGTTATTTAACATTTCATTTAAAACAAAAACAATACTTTTATTCAATACATTTTCCTTAGTTGGATTATAAGAATATAAAACGTTACCATTTATATCCTCAACTTTAGTTATAAAAAAGGGCTTTACTTTATAACCTTCATTAGCAAATGCAGCATATCCTTGCATCATTTCAATAATGTTTATTTCCTTAGAACCTAGCGCTAAGGAAGGTATAGCCTCTAACTTACTATCTATACCAATTCTTTTTGCAATATCAACTAGTGTATCTTCACCTAAAAAAAGATGTGTTTTTACAGCGTATATGTTGTCCGAATAAGATAAAGCGGCCGCCATGCTAATTGGTTTGTTACCATATTTGTCACCAAAATTTTTTGGACTATAAGTTTTATTTTCGGAAAATGTGAATGTGGTTTTCTCACTAGTAAATGTTGTAGAAGCCGTAAAACCATTTTCTAATGCTGCATAGTAAAGAAAAGGTTTCATAGTTGAACCAACCTGTCTTTGCGAACTGATTGCCCTATTAAATTGAGTTAAAGAATAGTCTCGTCCACCAGCTAGAGCTAGTATTTTACCGGTGTCAGGATCCATTACAACACTAGCAACTTCTAAGTCATTATTTTGATCTATATTGTTTTTTATACTTTCATCCATAATTGATTGAACTCTCATATCTAAATTAGTGTATATCTTTAAACCACCTGTTTTTAAAAACGACGATGGTATTGTTTTTATTTTTTTTAATTCATCCATAACCGCATCTTGATAATACATTAGAGTAGACAAATTACTTTTTTCTTTTGTTCCAAAATAAGTTAGTTCCTGATTGTAAGCCATGTCCATCTCTTCTTCACTAATATATTCATTTTTAAGCATTGCCTTTAAAATAAGCTGTTGCCTACCTTTTGCAGCTTCTTCATTTGATAAAGGAGAATAAAACGATGGAGATTTTGGGATGCCTGCTAAAATTGATGCTTCTGCTAAATCTAAATCTTCTGCACTTTTGTTAAAATAATATTTAGCGGCATTTTCTATTCCAAATATCCCGCCATAATTAATAGTGTTTAGATATCCTTCTAATATTTGATCTTTGCTATAATGTGACTCAAGTCGAATAGTGAGCCAAGCTTCTTCAATTTTTCGACCCCATTTTTTATCAAAATCTAAAAATAGATTTTTGGCATATTGCTGTGATATAGTTGATGCTCCTTGAAGTGTTTTTCCAGTAGTGAAATTTACATATAATGATTTAATAATTCTTAAGAAATCAAAACCCTGATGCTTATAAAAATTTTTATCCTCAACAGCGATAGTCGCATTAATTAAATGTGGTGATATTTCATCCAAACTTATCCACTCTTTATTACTACTGTTTGAATATAAGTTATTATTAATATCATATAGATAGAAACTATTTGCCCTGTCTATTGGTAATTTAGCGGTCATTTTAGCATATAAATAGATTCCCCCGTATCCAATAATAAAAAAAAGAACAGCGATTAAACCACATTTGACCGAAAATTTTAATAGTTTCATCTAATCACTCCATCCTACAATTAGTATTAGAAAAAAAATTAAAAATATAAGTGCTTTTTTAACAAAAGTGTGTTATAATTACATTCAGTAAATATGGAAGAGGTTATATATGGCTAAAATAAAGATAAATTCGTCTTTAAAAACCAAGGATGACATCATATTGAAAGAGCTATTGGGTATATACTTTGATAATAAAATAGTGTACAAAGAAGAAAATATTAATGTAACTATTTTGCTAGAAGATAATAAAATAAAATTGAGTAGAGTTACTGATGAATATGAAATAATAATTGATTTTATTAGAAATAAAAAAACTGAAGGTGTTTATTATATTAAAAGTCATCAGTTGAAAATGGATTTATGTGTGAAAACTAACATATTAGACATAAAAGATAATAAAATAGTTATTGAATATGAGTTGAACTTAAATGGCGAAGATATGGGAATATTTAAATTTGAAATAAAATATGAGGTGATATAATGAATTTGAAAGAAATGATAAAAGCAGATATACACGAAGTATTAAAAGAATACGTAAATATTGATGATATAGTTATCGAAAATCCTAAAGACAGAAAAATGGCTGACTACGCAGTTCCTTGTTTTTCGTACGCCAAAGCAATGCGTAAAAGTCCTATGGATATAGCCTTATTAATAAAAGAAGGTATAAAAAATGATAATTATGAAAAAATAGAAGTAGTAAATGGATATTTAAATATTTTCGTAAAAAAGAATAAAACAACTGAACATATTCTAAATAATATTTTAGCTAATAAAGACAAGTATGGTAGTAATGATTTAGGGAATAACAAAACAATTGTCATTGATTATTCTTCCCCTAATATTGCTAAACCATTCGGAGTTGGGCATTTAAGAAGTACAGTTATAGGAAATGCGTTAAAAAATATTTGTCAAAAGAATGGATATAATGTTGTTGGAATCAATCATTTAGGCGATTGGGGGACACAATTTGGTAAGTTGATATCGGCTTATAAGAGATGGGGAAATGAAGAAAATGTTAAGGAAAACCCTATTGATGAGTTAAAGAAACTATATGTAAAATTTCATGAAGAAGTAAAAACTAATCCTGAATTAGATGATGAAGGTAGAAGTTACTTTAAATTATTGGAAGATGGAGATAGTGAAAGTTTAAAATTATGGGAATGGTTTAAGAATGAATCATTATTAGAATTTAATAAAACGTATGATTTGTTGGGTATAAAATCATTTGATTCATATAACGGTGAGGCTTTTTATAATGATAAAATGGATGCTGTTGTAGAAGAATTAGAAAAAAAAGATTTACTAGAGACTAGTGATGGTGCTGAAATTGTTAGATTAAATGATGAGATGCCACCAGCTTTAATTAAAAAAAGTGATGGTGCAACATTATATATTACGAGAGATTTAGCTGCCGCTTTCTATCGAAAAAATAATTATAATTTTGATGAAGCTTTATATGTTGTGGGTAATGAACAAACGCTTCACTTCAGCCAATTGAAAGCTGTTTTAACAAAAATGGGTTATGATTGGAGTCAAAATGTTCATCATATAAGTTTTGGACTAATCTTACAAGACGGGAAGAAGATGTCAACACGTCAAGGTAAATCAATAAAGCTTCATGATGTACTTGTAGAAGCTATTGAACTTGCACGTAAGTATATTGATGAAAGAAGTGCAGAGTTAGATAATAAAGATGAAGTAAGTCGTCAAATTGGTGTTGGTGCTGTAATATTTAACGATCTTAAAAATTATAGAACAAATGACATAGAATTCAATTTAGAAGACATACTAAGATTCGAAGGTGAAACAGGGCCATATATTCAATATACATATGCTAGAATTAATTCACTTTTAAACCATAAAAAAGGAATTGCAATTAACTTTGAAAATATTGAAATTAGTGAATATATGTGGAATGTCATCTTTAAGTTATATGGTTTCTCTGATTGTGTCAAAAGATCAAAAGAAAAATATGATCCATCAGAGATTGCAAAATATATTATTGATTTAGCACAAGACTTCAACAAACTTTACGCTAATGAAAAATTTATTGGAGAAAATGCTGAATTAACAGAATTTAGATTGACTATTGGTGAAGCAGTAGCAATCGTGTTAAAAGAGGGAATGCGTTTATTAGGAATAGATGCACCCAATAAAATGTAGGAGGAATTTTTTGTGAACTTAAAAAATATATCAAAAGAAGAATTAGAATTGCTTTCATATACTGATTTAACTTATATGTTAATAAAAGAAAATAAAGAATCTATGAATACACCTAGTATTTTTAAAAGGATTTGTGAATTATTAGATTATAGCGATGAAGATTATACTTCTAAAATAGGAGATTACTATACATCTTTGACTATTGACAAAAGATTTGTTTTACTTGAAAATAATGAATGGGATTTAAGAGAAAATCACTCAGTTGAACTAGTTATAGATGATGAAGAAGAAATCGAAGAAGAACTAGAAAAAGAAGATGAAGAAGATGAAAATGATGATAACGAAGATTATGAAGAAGATATAGACAACTCTATTGATGATGACGATATTGATGAAGATGATGACGATATAGAAGATCTTGCAATTGTAACAGACGATGAAATAGAAGAAATTTGAAACAAATAAGTTTCAAATTTTTAATTTTCTATATATAAAATAACAAAAATATGGTATTCTATAGTTAGGTGATAGTATGGATGGCGAAACAAACATAATACAATATCAAAATGTTACAAAAGAAAATTTTGCTTTGTTAAATTTTTTTATGGATGGTAAAGAAGAATTGTTATTAGTTCATGAATTTATGGCAAATGATAAGAAGGATTATGCAGTGATAGGTAAAATTGTAGGTGATAGAAGCAAAGTATCAAGAATTAAAATTTTGCAATGGGTAAGTATAATTCAAGATTTAGTTACTAATTATAAAACCAACAAAAAACAAGAACAAATTGGTTACCAGTATTCATATTACAAGCTATTACTGAATAATATAACTGCATCAGTTAAATTTACACAAGAAGGGTATGACCTTATTACTAATAAATTTTTGTTTACTGATAATAAAATGGAAAGAACAGTAAATATTAATAGGCAGGTAATAAAAGACGGTCTCATTTTTGATAATAAATATAATCTTATTAATGAAAAAAATAGAATAAATCAGCAAACCGCCTTTTGTGATATAAAATATTATGATGAAAATTATTTTTTCACCCCAAGCGAGAAATCTCATTTAGGTATGGACCAAGCCTTGGCTTATATTAGACATAATCCAGAAAAACTAAGAAAAGCATTAATAAGTCTAGATGGACCATGGTATAAGAACATGTATAAAGATTTTAAAAATAAAGAGCTAGAAATGGACAAATTTTTATTACAAGTTATAGATGCAAAGATGGAGTTGCAAGAACAACGTAATAAAACTAAATAGATAGTTTACTATCTATTTTATTTGCTTATTTAAATCATTTATAGTATAATTTTTAATGAATCCAAATAATTTTTAAAGAGGGAGAATTTATGATAGAACGTTTAGAAACAATTGAAAAAAGATATAATGAATTAAACAACGAGTTGATGAATCCAGAAACTATATCTAATATTAAAAAAACTTTAGAATTAACTAAAGAGCAATCGTTACTTACTGATGCTTATGAAGTATATCAGGAATATAAAAAGTTATTATTAGCTATCAAAGACACTAGTGAGATGACTAGTGATCCTGAAATAGGTGAAATAGCTAAAGAAGAATTAAATGAAATGCAAGAACAAAAAAAAATCTTAGAAGACCGAATTGAGATTATTTTGTTACCAAAAGATCCAAACGATGGCAAAAATGTTATTGTTGAAATAAGAGGCGCTGCTGGTGGAGATGAAGCAAATATTTTTGCGGGAGACCTTTATCGCATGTACTTAAAATATGCTGAAAAAGAAGGCTGGAAAACCGAAATTTTAACAGAAGAAAGAAGTGACGCAGGAGGTTTTTCACAAATTGAATTCATGATTAAAGGTGATAATGTATATTCAAAATTGAAATATGAAAGTGGTGCTCATCGTGTTCAAAGAGTTCCAGCTACGGAAACACAAGGGAGAGTTCATACATCAACAGCAACCGTTTTAGTTATGCCAGAAGCTGAGGAGTTTGATATAGAAATAAAAACATCAGATTTAAAAGTTGATGTATATAGAAGTAGTGGAAGTGGTGGTCAGTCAGTTAATACTACTGATAGTGCTGTGCGTATGACCCATATCCCTACAGGAGTTGTTGTAACTTGTCAAAATGAAAGAAGTCAAATTCAAAATCGTGAAAGAGCGTTACAAATGCTTAGAGCAAGAATTTATGAAGAACAATTACGTGCGCATGAAGAAGAAATTGGTAATGAGCGTAGAAGTAAGGTTGGAACTGGCGATCGTTCAGAAAAAATTAGAACATATAATTATCCACAAAACCGCGTGACAGACCACCGAATTGGATTTACTCTAAAACAATTAGATAGAGTAATGTTAGGTGACTTAGGTGAAATAATTGAGGCACTAGTTGCAGAAGATCAAGCAAGAAAATTAAAAGGTGAATAATGGATAAAGACATTGAATATCTAAAAAAATACTTACCAGAACAATTATTAACCAAAGGTATAGAAAGATTAAAAGCAAAAGAACCAGTTCAATACATAGTTGGTAATGTAAACTTTTATGGATATCATTTTAATGTAAATAAGTCTGTTTTAATACCCAGGTTTGAAACTGAGGATTTAGTATATAAGACTATTAATTATATTAAACAATCATTTAATGAATGTTTAAAAATTGCTGATTTAGGAACGGGAAGTGGCTGTATAGCTATCACATTAAAAAAAGAATTGCCAAACTGTTCTGTTACGGCTGTAGATATATCAAAAGAAGCTTTAATTGTAGCTAAAGATAATGCCAAAATAAATAATGTGTTAGTAAATTTTAAGTTAGGTGATATGTTAGAACCGTTAACGGAAAAATATGATTGTATTATCAGTAATCCACCATATATTGCTTATGATGAAGAAGTTATGGAAATAGTCAAAAATAATGAGCCGAATATAGCTTTATACGCAGAAGATGAAGGATTAAAATATTACAACCAGATTCTTATGAATGCTTCAAGATACTTGAACGAACGCAATATGATAGCATTTGAAATTGGGGCTTCGCAAGGTTTGGAAGTAAAAAAAATAGCCTTGAATTATTTTCCGGATAGTGTTATAAAAATTGAAAAAGATATTTATAATAGAGATCGTTTTGTATTTATATTTAATAACTTATAAATTTGGAAAGTGAAGATTAGATGTTTATTAATCTTCTTTTTTTTGGTATAATGAAATTGGTGATAGTATGAATGATAAGCTTAAAATATTATTAGATCAGATTAAATTACCAAGCGAAGATTATCAATATTTTGAGAATGCTTCACTTGAAAAAATAATCGGTAATAAAAATAAAGATACATATAAATTTATAATAAATATTTCTAAAGTTTTACCGCTTGATGTCTATGTAAGATTTTTAGAACTTTTAAAATTAGGGTTTCCTACAATTGAAAAACTAAAAGTTAATTTCATTGTGTCAAGTGTTAGTGAAGAATATGTTAATGACTACTTCAAATATGTGATTGATAAAAATAGTGAGCAATATCCGTTACTTGCATTGTTTAAAGAAAGTGAAATATCTTTCATTGATAAAACCCTTACAATAGAGGTTAGTAATTTAGCAGAAGAGATGAAAATTAAACGAATTGAAGATAAAATAATTAAAGATTTCAAGAAATTTGGTTATGGTGAAATAACTTTCAAAGTTGTTGTAAATAAAGAAAAAAGTGTTCAATTAAAAGAAGAAATTGATAAAAGTTTATTGAGTGATATCCCGAAAGATGTTATCGTAAAAAAACAAGGGAATGACAGCGAAATAATCTTTGGAACCGAAATAAAAAGTAAGACTATGACAATTGATAATATTGTTGGTGAAGATAATAATATAACAGTTGAAGCATATGTTTTTGGGGTTGATTATTTTGAATCAAATAAGAGTAATTTTAGAATCATTACATTGAAAATAACTGATTATAATGATAGTATATACTGTAAAGTTTTTGTCAAAGACCTTCACGAATATAGTACTTTGAAAAAGAAATTAAAAGTAGGTAATTGGTATAAAATTAGGGGTTATAGTAAGAATGATGTGTATTCTAAGGAACTAGTTTTAAATGCTAGAGATATAAGTACCTTAAAAAAAGAGGATACTACTATTAAAGATAATAGTGAAATAAAAAGAGTTGAGTTGCATGCACATACTTTTATGAGTCAAATGGACGGTTTAGTGGATGCCAAAACTTTAGTAAAACAAGCTAAAAAATGGGGGCATAAAGCAATTGCAATAACAGATCATAATGGTGTTCAGGCTTTTCCTGATGTTTATCATGCTGTTTGTGATTTCAATAAGAATCTTGCTGAGGGTGAGGAACCTTTCAAGGCAATTTATGGGGCTGAACTTACAATGATTAATGATTCCGTTAATATCGTTTTAAGACCTGATGATAGCCAATTAATGGAAAATACATATGTTGTTTTCGATTTTGAAACAACTGGATTTAACGCCGGTGGCGGAGATCAAATCATCGAAGTTGGTGCAGTTAAATTATGTAATGGAGAAATAATAGACAAGTTTTCTGAATTGATCGATCCAAATAGACCGTTACCTAAAAAGATTACGGAGATTACTGGAATAACAGATGAAATGTTAAAAGGAAAACCATCAGAAGAAGAGGTAATTAGAAAATTTATTGAGTGGTATGGCTCTTATCCAATGGTTGCTCATAACGCAAAATTTGACGTTTCATTTCTAGAGATGGCTTATCAAAAATATGATTTAGGGACATTTAATAATACAGTAATAGATACTTTAGAATTATCTAGAACAATGGATAGTAATTTTAGCCGTCACAGCTTATCAGCGCTTGTTAAAAGATATGACATTCCATTTGATGAAGATTCTCATCACCGTGGAGATTACGATGCTGAGGCTACAGCCCTTATTTTTCATAAAATGATGAAAAAATTAGGTGATCGAAATTTTGAAAAAGTATCAGATTTAGAAAAATTAGTTTCAAAAGATGAAATTCATAAATTTGGTCGTGCTTTCCACGTTAATATTTTAGCAACCAACAAAGTTGGTCTTAAGAATTTATTTAAAATAATTAGTTTAGCTAACACCAAATATTTATATAAAACTCCTAGAATATTACGTAGTGAAATTACTAATCTAAGGGAAGGGTTATTAATAGGAAGTGGGTGCTATGAAAGTGAAGTTTTCATCGAAGCTCGTTCTAAAAGTGATGAGGAACTAACTAATATAATTAATTTTTATGATTATGTTGAGGTTCAACCATTAGAATGTTATGACCATTTATTACAAATGAATGATTTTGCAAGTAAATCTGAATTGATTGAACATGTAAAAAAAATAATAAGAGTAAGTGACGAAGCCGGTAAGATAGTAGTAGCTACAGGTGATGTTCACCATTTAACTAGGGACGATAAAATTTATAGAGAGATTATTGTTAATCAAAAAGTTCCTGGTGGAGGAAGACATCCACTTGCTAGAAATAATATAATTAATATTCCTAGTTGTCATTTAAGGACAACAGAAGAAATGTTAGAAGATTTTAGTTTTTTAGAAGAAGATTTGGCTAATAAAATAGTAATTACTAATCCTAATAAAATAGCTGATATGGTTGAAATTTTGGAAGTAATTATTGAAACCGGCGGAATTCCATTTTCACCTAAAATTGAAAATTCAGTTGAAACTGTAAATGAACTTGTATATGGAAAAGCTCATGAATTATATGGTAATCCATTACCTAGTCTAATAGAAGAACGGATTAAACAAGAACTTAATGGGATTATAAAAGGTGGATTCGATGTAATATATTTGATTTCTCAAAAACTAGTTAAGAAATCTAATGATGATGGATATTTAGTTGGTAGTCGAGGATCTGTTGGTTCATCATTTGTTGCAACAATGATGGGAATTACAGAAGTTAATCCATTACCAGCTCATTATGTGTGCTCAAATTGTAAACATAGTATTTTTGAACTTGATGGTAAATCTTTAGGTTCGAAATATTCAAGTGGGTACGATTTACCAGATATGGATTGTCCAAAATGTGGAACTAAATTAGATAAAGAGGGACAAGATATGCCCTTTGCAACTTTCCTAGGTTTTGATGCCGATAAAGTTCCGGATATAGATCTTAACTTTTCTGGTGAATATCAGTGGAAAGCACATGAATATACAAAGGAGTTATTCGGTGTAGATAACGTTTATAGAGCAGGTACAATTGGTACTGTTGCCGATAAAACGGCATTTGGATTTGTTAAGGGTTATTGTGAAGATAAAAATATTATAATGAGAACAGCTCAAGTTGAACGTATTGCAATGGGATGTACAGGGGTTAAAAGAACAACAGGACAACATCCTGGAGGTATAGTTGTAATACCAGGATATATGGATGTATTTGATTTTACACCGTTTCAATATCCAGCTGATGATCCTAATTCTTTATGGAGAACTAGCCATTTTGATTATCATGCAATTGATCAAGATGTATTAAAATTAGATATTCTAGGACACGATGATCCAACGGTACTAAGAATGTTGCAAGATCTATCAGGGATTGATGTTACAAAAATAAATATGTCTGATCCAGATGTAATGAAGATATTTTCATCCCCAGAAGTATTAGGCGTTACTAAGGAACAAATAATGTGCGAAACAGGAACATTAGGTATTCCTGAATTCGGAACAAAGTTTGTTATTGGAATGCTTGTCGATACAAGACCAAAAACTTTCTCAGAACTTTTGAAAATATCAGGATTGTCACATGGGACTGATGTATGGTTGGGCAATGCACAAGAATTAATTAGAAATAATATTTGTGAATTCAAAGAAGTAATAGGTTGTCGTGATGATATAATGGTGTATTTGATGTATAATGGTATGGAGCCAAAAACCGCTTTTAAAATCATGGAATTTGTTCGAAAAGGTAAAGCCAGTAAAGATCCAGAAGGATGGAAAGTCTTTGAAACTCAGATGAAAGAAGCAGGAATTGTTGATTGGTATATTGATTCTTGTCAAAAAATAAAATACATGTTCCCTAAAGCCCATGCGGCAGCTTATGTAATGAGTGCTTTAAGGATTGCTTGGTTTAAAGTTCATCGACCAATTTTATATTATTGTGCATATTTTTCAATTCGTTGTAGTGACTTTGACATAGATGCAATGATTAAAGGATATGATGCAATTAAAGCAAGAATGCTTGAAATTAATAATAAAGGTTTTGATGCAACAAATAAAGAGTCATCTGTTTTAGATGTACTAGCTCTTGCTTTAGAAGCATCTGCAAGAGGTATTAAGATAGCAAACATTGATCTTAATAGAAGTGACGCTGTTAATTTTATTATTGATGATGATAATAAAACTTTAATTCCGCCATTTAGAACAATTGACGGATTAGGTGATACGGTTGCTAAAAAGATTGTTGAAGAAAGAGAAAAGGGATCTTTCCTTAGCATAGAAGACTTACAAAAACGTGCTAAAGTATCGGGAACCCTTATAGAAAAAATGCGAATGATGGGTGTATTAAATCACCTTGATGAATCTAGCCAGTTATCATTGTTTTAGTTAAAATATAGTTAAAATTTTACATACAATAACATGAAGATAGCATTTAAAATCATTGATTTAAGTAACATACTGTTATAAAATTTTAATAAAATATGATTGCGAAATTTGTAGAAAATTAGTATATTATAATTAGTTAAAGGGCTCGTACAGACTTTAGGAAAATTTGTGCGAGTTTTTTTCATTATCTTTTTAGTAATCAATAAAAAGATAATGAAAATTACTTTCAAAATATTTTTTATTATTTGAGGTGATATGATGTGATATAATGTAGGTGGTGATAATATGAATGAAAACATTTCTACCATTGAATATATGAAGATAATGTTGATATTATTTTTAATAAAGAATATTGGTGTTCCTGATATTTTAGAATTAAATTTTCTTTTAACAGGAATAATAATTTATTTTGTGAATAGATATGTTATTTTTAAATTAGACTATAATCAAATTGTGAAGAAAAATATAGCATTAAAACACCTAACTGTTACAACCCTATTTAATATATTGATATTATTCTTATTAAAATATCAATATCAATATTACTTTATTATTGTCTTTTCAAATATTATTACATTTATTGTAATAAAACAAAAATATATTGATTTAAAAAAAGTAACTAACAAAAATATAGAAAATTACTTTAAAGATAAAAAGGAGGAATCTTATGTTAAAAAAATACAAAAATAAAACAATCAAATTTATGGCATTTATTTTAATGACTGTGATGCTTTTTACTAATATAGCAGGTGTTCATGCTGCAACAGTTTTCCGTTCATATAATTATAGTGGAACGGCGGCAAGTTGGGGTGGTAAGTATACAAAAATGGATTATTTAGAAGGAATATCCTCTAATTATGTCAAGGTTGTTGTAAATACATCAGGTGGAGATAAATTTGATCTTCGTCTAATGTATACTTATGACTGGCTTTCCAATAGAAAAATACTGGCTGAGAAAAAAGGATTAGTAGCAAAAGGTAATTCTTATACAATTTATTTTATACCGCAAAATGGTACTTGTCCATCCTCTAACTCTAACGATTGCGTTAAGGTTCCAGTTGTTAGTCAAATTTCTGATTCTAGTAATGTGGTATCTTTTTACGACGTTTTATATGGAATTGAAATATATAATGGGTCTATTTTCGGAGGAACGGTAAGTATTAGCGGAACATATTCATTTATAAACTACTAATTTAATTATGTTTAATAGTGTGGAGAGATAGTATGGTAGAAATAAAAAACGTATCAAAAAAATATATTAATAATAATGAAATAGTGAATGCTTTAAGTAATATTACACTTAATTTTGATAAAATTGGTCTTGTTTTCATCATAGGTAAAAGTGGGAGTGGTAAGTCAACTTTATTAAATTTAATAGGAGGATTAGACCAAAATTATAATGGTAATATTGAATCATGTGGTACATTAATTTCATCTCTTTCTGAGAATAATCTTAATAGCTATAGAAATACTTGTATAGGATTTATTTTTCAAGAATTTAATTTATTTGAGAACCAAAGTGTTTTTGATAATATTGCTATTTCAGGAGCATTGCAAAACTCCAAAAACGATAATGAAAAAATTTTGGAAATTATAAAATTTATTGGGCTAACAGGAAAAGAAAAACGTAAACCTAATGAATTATCTGGAGGTCAAAAGCAAAGGGTTGCTATTGGAAGAGCAATAGCTAAAGATTCTAAGATAATTCTTGCTGACGAACCAACAGGTTCATTGGATAGTAATACAGCTAAAAGTATTTTTGATTTATTAAAAGAAATAAGTGATACAAAATTAGTTATAGTTGTTTCACACGACGAATTAAATGCCAAAAAGTATGCAGATAGAATAATAAAAATTGATGACGGAAAAATAATTTCTGATTCTAAGGAAACAGTGAATACTACTATTCAAAAGAAGAAAATAAAAAAATCAAGTTTGTCTACATTTAGAGCAATAAAATTTGCGTTAAATAATTTTAAGAAGAAAAAAATGCGAATTAGTATTATATTATTCTTTTTAATACTAACATTACTTTTATTTAATTTATCAAATTCGATATCAAAATTTGATATAAATAAAGCTCATGCGAAAACAATTATTGACAATAATAGTTATATTAAGATTAAAAAGATTTTGTCAATGAATAACTTGACAGGCAAATATTATGATTATGGTTCAAGATTTAACTTTAATGATAGTGATATAGATAACCTTTCAAAAGTAGTCAATTCAGATCTTATGGTTGGGTATGAACTTACGCATAATGGTAGTTCTGTTGGATTAAATACAAACTGTGAATCCTATAATAACTTTGATATTCCAATTTATTACTATTGTTTCAAAGAAGAATATAAATTCATTGAATTGAGTAAAAAGCAATTTAATGAAATGAAAATAATAGGTAAGATTGCAGTTGATTCGGACGAAATGGTAATCCATAAATACGTAGCTGATCTTATTATTACAAGAGGAATCTTGTTAAATAATAATAATTTTTACAAACCAGATAATTACCATACTATTATCAATGATAATATAACGGTAAATATTGGAAATACACAAGCGAAGATAGTTGGAATTATAGATGATGATTTATCTGAATTTGAGGAATTAAAAAAAGTTACCATGAATAAAATTGTCAATGATAATTCGAAAATATTACCATCAAATATCAATTTAAAAGCGATTTATTTTAATTATAATGTCCAAGAAACAGCTCAAAATATTTATGTGCCAAATTCATTCTTAAATAGTGTAAAATTAGAAAAAGATAATGATTTAAATTTACTTAAAATGAATTTGAAGATAAGATATAATTTGACTGATTATATCTATAGTGATAAAGCAGGTATTCTATCAGATAGCATATCGATTATTTCTTTAGATGGCATAAAAGAAATTAATAATTTAAAAGACAATGAAATTATTATTAATAATTCTTTTTTGAATTTAATTTCAAATGGTGAATTCTCAAAGAATTTATCAAGTATAAATAAACAAGAAATTTCTGAACAATTATTTATTAGTAAATATCTAGAAGACAACAATATTTTAGATAGTTCAATATCTACTAAAATTTCACCATATGAACCAAATGAAGAATCAAAGGAATATGTTTTTAAAGATTTAAAGATAATAGGTTTTAGTTATGATATAAATAAACTATATTTTTCAAGTCAAATATTGAATGATATTTTAGACAAAAATTTAGAAAGAACACTTGTCATTTTTAAAGGAAAAGATTTAAATTCAATAGAATCAGTATTAAATAGCTATAAACCAGGGGAATCAAAATATAAAATATATTCCGGATATTCGGTTGCGATTGACTTGATGTCTGATAAAATTGGTACTATTATTTTAATTGCAAGGTATTTAGGTATATTAACGTCATTAATTTCGTTTCTATTGTTAGTGTCATATATTATAAATAGTCTTGTTACAAATAAGAAAGAACTAGGAATCTTAAGAGCTTTAGGGGCAAGCAAGATGGACATTTTAAAGATTTCAGCTGTTGAAGGACATATTATAGCTTTTTTTGCATTAATAGCAGCGTCGTTACTAAATGTGTGTGTAATAAAATATGTTAATTTTATAATAATAAAGCGAATATATTACCCAATAAATTTTTTGTCGTATAATATATATGAACTAATTTGGTCAATTATTATAACATTTTTAATCAGTTCATTAGCAACATTATTTGTTATTAAAAGAATAACAAAATTGTCTCCAAATGATATAATTAATAATAATTAAAGTGAATAATTAAGATATTTTCGACTTTATTATAAATTAAAAATCACGTTATAAAAGTCAAGTATATAAATATTAAAAATATTTTTAAAAATGTAAAATTCTTATTATAGAAGACTTACAAAAACGTGCTAAAGTATCGGGAACCCTTATAGAAAAAATGCGAATGATGGGTGTATTAAATCACCTTGATGAATCTAGTCAGTTATCATTATTCTAAGATAGCTTCAAAGCTATCTTTTTAATGTTTATAATTGAAAAGTGTCTAAAAAATGTTATAATTGTAATATACTTATGAATGGGAGGCTATATGGAAAAAATATATCAAATGATTAAAGTTAATAAAATATATAAAAATTTTGTTAGTGATAATCATGCATTGAATAATGTTGATTTATCACTTAATAAGGGCGAAATTATCGTCATATTAGGTCCAAGTGGTAGTGGAAAATCAACCATGTTAAATTTATTGTCTGGAATTGACCATCCGACAAATGGAGAAATACACTTTGAAAACGATAGAATAGATAAAATGAGTGATAATGAATTGACAGATTATCGTGCTCTTAATTTAGGTTTTATTTTTCAAAGTTATAATTTAATTTCTAATTTAACAGTTAAAGAAAATATTGAATTAGGATCAAATTTGTCAGATAGACCACTAGATATCGATAGTGTTATTAACATAGTTGGATTAAAGGATCATAGTAATAAATACCCTTATCAGTTATCAGGTGGTCAAATGCAAAGGGTTTCAATTGCTAGAGCGCTTGTAAAAAACCCTAAAGTTTTATTTTGTGATGAACCAACTGGGGCGCTAGATGAAAAAACAGGAAAAACAGTTTTGTCTTCGTTACAAGAAATAAATAGAAAATATAATACAACGATGATTATAGTTACGCATAACCCAAGCATTGCTAATATGGCTAATACCGTTATTAAAATGAATAGTGGTAAAATTGTTAGTATCGAGCATAATGATAATCTTGTTGATGCAAAAGATTTGGGGTGGGCATAATGAAATTACTATTTATAAACGCCTTAAAAGGGTTAAAGAAGAAAAAAGTGCAGATGTTTGGTATTATCGTTATGGTTATGCTATCAACAGGTATTTATACATCAATGAATACGGCATTAGATCGTTTGGAAGATCGTTATTATAATTACTTAGATGAACAAAATGTTGAGGATTTTAGTTTCATACCAGTCATTGATTATATGATTGATGTTACTACTAATGACATCGATTTACTTCGTGAAAACGAGTTATCAACTTTAAATGAAGATGAGAAAGTTATTATAAACAATTATTATGATTGTTTGGAAAATGGAACTGAAGCTTGTAACCAATCTTTATATATGAATGTTAAAAATATTTTTGAAAAATATGATGCATACATTTATATTGCTAATAAAAAAGTAGATTCAATTAAAGAGCAATATGACTTTGAATACCAAATTGAAAAAGCTAAAATTATGAGTCATGGTAGATATATTACAAAAGCAATGCCTTATATAAATAATAAACTAATAAATAAAACATATTTATTAGAAGGACAATTACCAATAAATGATAACGAAATTACAGTTTTACCTAAGTTTGCTAAAAATAATAATCTAAAAATTGGTGATGATTATGAATTAGGAGATAAAACCTATACAATAGTTGGGTATACTTATGCTCCAGACCATGTATATCCGTTGATATCATTTAGTATGCCAATTTTTGATGAAAAGTACAATAACATTATTTTTATGACAGAAAAAGCTTATAGTGATTTTTTTGGAGTTAAAGAGGATGTTTATGTAGCAAAGTTTAATTTTGACTATGATAATGATATTAATGTATCATTTCAACGTAATAACAAAAATACTAATGATGAAAACTTAGATATTTTATCTAAGATTAATAAAAATGAAAATGATAAACTTATGATGTCTTTTTCTACTGTTACTAGAATTATGCGTGTCAACGCAATTCAAATGGAATTTTCTTCTAATAGGACATTTGCGGAAACATTTCTTTACTTATTATTAGGGATATCAGTATTTATTATTGTTGTAATAACTAAAAAAAGAATTGATGATGAAAGATTGCAAATAGGTGTTTTAAAATCACTTGGATATAATTCTTTTGCAATCGCAACAAGTTACTTAGTATATCCAATAATTGGCTCTATACTAGGTGGAATATTAGGTTATTTGATTGGTATTAGTTTAAATACATTTCTTACAACGCAATTTTTAAGTTACTATAATGTTCCGTTAGTAGGTTTTGTTTTTAATATAAATTATTTATTAAAATCAGTTTTTGTACCAATGATAGTTTTATCTTTACTTAGTTATTTAATTGCTATTTTTATGCTTAGAAAAAAACCATTATATTTATTAAAAGAAGGAAGTAATCTAAAAATAAATGTTTTCAGTAAAATAGTTACTAAAATAACAAGTTTTCTACCATTTGATTATCGATTTAAATATTCATTAGCTTTTAGATCATTAGGAAAGTTAATAATAGTATCGCTAACATCATTTTGTACAGGATTATTAATAGTTTTAATTTTGATTGGCTATAATTTATTTAATTCTATGATCGAAAGGTCTTTTGAAGGAATGGATTATAAATATATGGTTAACTATATTACTCCACAATTTGATGAGGACCAAAACGATGATTTAGTTTTAGAAATAAGCCAAACTTTAGTATCAATAAAAGATAAAAATGGCAATGATAAGAAATTGGAAGAAGAAGGATATGATATTACATTAACAGGAATTGATAGTGCTACAAAGTATCTAAACAAAGATAAAAATAAAAACAATATAATTCCACAATTATTCGTTGATGATAATATTATAATTAATGAAAATATTAAAGAGGTTATGAAAATTGAAACAGGAGATACTTTAATATTTAACTATAATGGCTCAGAAATTAGTTATACTGTTGTTGGTGTAACAGAAGAATATATTGGAAGAACAGCTTATGTCGATCGTGAACAGTTGAGTACTATTATGGGATTTCCTAAAATAGCATACACAAAAAAATATAGCGAGCAATCAAAATATGCAAATATGAGTGAGTTATCTGATGAAGAATTATCAGAAATAGCTTCAATTTTCAGTATGGAAGATTTAAAAAGAAATATTAGCAATCAAATGCAAACAGCAAATTCGGCAATTTATTTTGTTATATTCTTCGCATCATTCATGGCATTAATAATTATTGCGGTTGTTGCTAATATAGTAGTTGAAGAGAATAAGAAAACTATTTCTTTGATGAAAGTGATGGGATATAAAAATCCAAAGATTAGTTCAATTGTGCTTAACATATATACTCCGTTTGTAATTGTCGCTTATTTAGCGTCTATCCCAGTGATGATATATGTGTTAAAGAAAATTGTTAAAAGTTTAGTAGGTGATATGGGATTAGCAATTCCAATATCTTTATCACCACTTATGGCTATAATTGGGTTAATTGGATTAGTAGTTTCTTACTATATTGCAATCAGTTTATCTAGAAGAGTTTTAAATAAAGTGCCACTTGCAATAGCACTTAAAAGAGAGTAGGTGTATATGAAAAATTTAATTGAAATAAAAAATGTCTATAAAACTTACTTTGTTGGTACCGTTCCTAATCATGCATTAAATGGTGTATCATTAGATATTAAAGAGGGCGAAATAGTAGTTATTTTAGGACCTAGTGGTAGTGGTAAGACAACGCTACTAAACGTGGTTTCAGGACTGGATAGTGTTACAAGCGGTAAAATTTTATATGACAATAAAAATATAACTAAACTAACTGATCATAGAATGACGAAGTTTAGAAAAGATAATCTAGGATTTATTTTTCAAACTTATAATTTACTTGAACATCTAAATGTTTATGAAAATGTTGCAGTGGGATCTGCGCTTGGAAAAAACAAATGCGATATTAATGAAGTGATTAATGTAGTTGGATTAAAACCTCATAGTCATAAATATATGCATGAATTGTCAGGTGGGGAGCAACAAAGAGTATCAATTGCTAGAGCACTTGCTAAAAATCCCAAAGTTATGTTTTGTGATGAACCAACTGGTGCATTAGATGAGAAAACCGGAAAAAAGGTTTTAGAATCACTAGTTAAGGCAAATAATGAGTTTAAAACAACAATGGTTATTATTACTCACAATCCTGGAATTGCGCTAATTGGAGATAGAGTGATAAAAATGAATAGTGGAAAAATTATAGAAGAGAAAATTAATGACAGTCGAGTTAAACCACATGATATCCCATGGGGATAAGATAAAAAAGGGAAGCTAAAAAATCTTTTGATTTTTTTCTTTTTTTGTCCCAAAATGATTGAAATAATATTATACCAATAGTATAATATTATTCGGCAGTAAATAAAAGGAGGCTAGGTATGGGAACGTTATTGTTTAAAAATGCTATTGTTATAGCAATCGTTCAAACTAACTCTCATAATTCAGTCTTTAATTTATCGATAATTTTTCTACTTCTTGTTATTGTGTTACTAATATCTAGTATTGTATTCGATAATAAAAAATAAAAATTGTATAAAAATATACAATTTTTTTTATTGTTTCCACCACTTTGGTGAACTTTACACAACATTTATAACAAACATTGACAAAATGTGCCAAAATGTGATATATTACACGTGTAAAGTAGGAAAGGAATACGGAAAAATATGAAAAAAACAAAAGGATTCACATTGATCGAATTATTGGCCGTAATTGTTATATTGGCCATAATAGCTTTAATTGCGACACCAATAATCCTTAAGGTAGTTGATGATGCTAATAAGGGAGCTTTTAGAAACTCTGCTTATGGGATTGCAAATGCAGCGGAATTTGAGTTTGCTAAGGAAACACTTAAGAATACAAAAGCAAGTGAAGTGGCATTTATTTATGTAAATGGAGTTGAATCATCAAATCCGGCCGGAAGAAAGTTAGACTATAAAGGAAACGTTCCGCAAAACGGAGTAATATTAGTTAATTATGAAGGAAAAGTCGCGATGGCTTTATATAACGGAAAATATTGCGCTGAAAAAGGGTATAATGACGTTTCAGTTGTTTTGACTGAAAAAACATTGGAAGAGTGTGAACAAACACTTAGAGCTGATTAAACAGGCGCGTCAATTCCAGAATTGACCGAAGGAATGATTCCAATTAAATGGGATGGTTCAAAATGGATTAAAGCTAATACTGATAACTTAATTGGATCTAATGAATGGTATAGTTATAATAACTTTCAATGGGCAAATGCAGCATTAGTTACGTCTAGTACTAGAGATGAATATGTTGATGCATTGGCTGGAACAGAGGTTCCTGAAAGTGATATAATGGCATACTTTGTATGGATTCCAAGATTTAAATATGAGTTATTCAATGTTTCTTCAGCTGATATGACACCAAGAAAAATAAATGTTGTTTTTGAAAATAAAACAACTCCAAAATCAACAGGATCTACTAATGGAACTTATTTGACACACCCAGCGTTTACGTTTGGAACAAAAGAAGTAAATGGTATTTGGGTAGCAAAATTTGAAACAACGGGTAATATGCTAGCACCAACAATCAAGCCAAATTTATCATCGCAAAGATCACAAAGTGTTAGAGAACAATTTGAGATTTCAAGATTATTTCAAAACGAGACAACTTACGGATTAACAGCAACAAACGATCCTCATATGATGAAAAATACAGAGTGGGGAGCGATGGCTTACTTATCACAATCTGATTATGGTAAGTATAGTAACCCAGTTTATACTGGTGCAACAGGATTAGAAAAAGAAATATGGATGAATCCAAATAGTCATTTAACTGGATGTGCTGGTAATTCATATAGCGAAACAGTTACTTTAGAATGTAATTCATATCAAACACCTAATGGTGTTAAAGCAAGTACGACAGGAAATGTATATGGTATTTATGATACTGTTGGTGGCGGTTGGGAATATGTAATGGCGGCTCAATATAACTCTGCTTCTAATACAAATATCCAAATAGCTAGTTCAGGATTTGTACAAACAACAATTGATTCTGCCGATATGAGCAAATATATTAATAAATATAATCATGGTACTACATTTAATGATTCATTAGCTTATGCTAGAAAAATCTTAGGAGATGCAACTGGTGAAACTAAAGGATGGACTGGCTATGCCAACTTCCCTTATTCTATATCACCATGGTCTTTACGTGGAGGGCTAGCAGGTTCAACAGGAAATAGCTTTGGTATGTTCTGTTTCATAAATGGTTCAGGAGCAGCTAGAGGAGATGCTACATTCCGTGTTGTTATCTTTGGTGAATAATTAAATATTAATAAATAGAAAGTATTGAATTAAAAATCAATGCTTTTTTCTTTATAAAAATATAAAATTGCTTTATATATCTAGTTATAAATGCTATAATAAATATAGGTGATAGAATGAAAAAGATAATTTTAGTTGATGGTAATAATCTCTTGTTTAGAAGTTATTATGCTACTGCTTATAACGGTAATTTCATGTATAATAGTAAAGGATTCCCGACGAATGCTTTATTTGGTTTTGCTAATATGATAAACAAAATAGTATTAGAAGAAAAACCAGAATATATGATAGTCGCATTTGATAAGGGCAAGACTTTTCGTCATGATAAATTTGAAGAATATAAAGCCGGGCGTATTGAAATGCCAGATGAATTGAGACTTCAGTTTCCTATAGCTAAAGACTTGTTGACATATATGGGCATTAAACATTATGAAATAGAAAATTATGAAGCAGACGACATAATTGGAACGTTTGCTAAATACTGTAATAATGAAAGTGATTATGTTGGTACTATAATAAGCAGTGATAAAGATCTTCTTCAACTTCTATCTGATGATGTAGATATTAAATTATTAAAACAAAAAGATTATATTAGGTATAATCCTAATACATTTAAAGATGATTATGGGATCGAACCTAAAAAAATAGTTGATTTAAAATCATTACAAGGAGATCCTTCAGATAATATTCCAGGGGTTAAAGGTATTGGTGAAAAAACTGCTCTAAAACTCCTTCAAGAATATGGTAGTTTGGATGGTGTATATACCAACATCGATAAAATAAGTGGTAAGATGAAGGAAAAATTAATCAATGATAAAGATAATGCTTATTTGAGTTATGATTTAGCAACCATCGATTGTAATGTTCCTGTTGAAATAGATATTAAAGATTTAAAATATTTAGGTAATGATAGTAAAAACTTAAATGACTTATATGAATCACTTGAATTTTATTCTTTTTTAAAAAGAGATGAAAACATACAAAAAGAGGCTAAACCAATTGATTTTAAAATAATCAAGGATATAAATGAAATAAATATCGATGGTGAATGTGCTATATATTTAGAAATTTTAGGTACTAATTATCATAAAAGTGAGATTTTAGGCATGGGTGTTTATAATAACAATAGTAGTTTTTTTATACCGTTTGATATTTTGAAACAGAATCCTGAGTTTTTAAAAAGCAACATTAAATATACATACGATTTAAAAAAAGTATATGTCTCTTTAAAATGGAATGGAATAGATTTAGAAAATGTTTCATTTGATACAATGGTTGCTGGTTATTTATTAGATTATAATATAAAAGAAGATATTGCGTATCTTGCTAATCAGTTTGATTATGATATACCTTTTTACGAAAATGTTTATGGTAAAACAAAATTAGTTGTACCTAGTATAGATAAGGTAGCATATAATACGATTGTTAAAGCAAAATTCATATATGACTCACATAGAATGTTTGAAGATAAATTAAAAAATGAAGATTTAATTAATCTATTTAACGATATAGAAATTCCTTTAACTACTGTTTTAGGTGATATGGAGTTTAATGGAGTTAATGTTGATAAAAAAGCATTATTTGATATGGGAGAAGAAATAAAAATAAAACTTGAGTTGATTAGTAAAGATATATATAACGATGCTGGAGCAGTATTTAATATATCATCACCAAGTCAATTAGGAGAAATTTTATTTGATAAACTTGGTTTGGCACATGGAAAAAAAGGTAAGACTGGTTATTCAACTGCTATTGATGTTTTGAATAAATTAAAAGGAAAACATCCAATTATTAGTAAAATCATTGAATATAGGATGCTTTCAAAACTGCATACAACATATATAGAAGGACTATTGAATACAGTAATGGATGATAATAAGATTCACACTATCTATACTCAAACTTTAACAAGGACTGGTAGATTATCATCAATTGAACCAAATCTTCAAAATATACCGATTAGATACGATTATGGAAGACTAATAAGAAAAGCATTTGTACCTAGTTCAAATAGTTTAATTATCAGTGGTGATTATTCACAAATTGAATTACGTATTCTAGCGCATATGGCGAATGTAGAATCACTTATTGATGCTTTTAATAATCAAATGGATATTCACACTAAAACAGCAATGGATATTTTTGGTATTGAAAAAGAACAAGTTACGAGTAATCAAAGAAGAATTGCTAAAGCTGTTAATTTTGGAATTGTATATGGCATAAGTAGTTTTGGTTTGTCTGAAAACTTAGATATTCCTGTAAGTGATGCAAAACAATTTATTGATAATTACTTGGTTACTTATCCTGGTATAAAAGAATATATGGATACAACTATTAAACAGGCTTATGAAGACGGATATGTCAAAACTTTATTAAATAGAAAACGAACTATTTTGGAATTGAAAAACAAAAATTATATGATTCGTTCACAGGGTGAGCGAATTGCACTAAATACCCCTATTCAAGGAACAAGTGCTGATATAATAAAAAAGGCTATGGTCGAAATGGGGAGAAAATTCAAAGAACTATCTTTGAAAAGTAAAATGATTTTACAAGTCCACGATGAACTAGTGTTTGACGTGGTAGAAGAAGAATTAGATACCGTTAAAAAAATTATAACTGACGTAATGGAAAATGCGTATAGCCTAAAAGTTCCATTAAAAGTAGATATTGAGTATGGGAAAAACTGGTATCAAGCAAAGTAAGGTGAATTATGAATAAGGTAATAAAAGTTATGAGTATTAGTTTTATAACTAATATTCTATTAGCTTTGACAAAAATAATAGTAGGTTTTATTGGTAAATCAAGTGCTCTAATAACTGATGGTATTCATTCATTTAGTGATTTAATAACGGATATTATTGCTATATTAGGAAATGGTATGTCTAATAAACCGGCAGATTATAAACATCCATATGGCCATGGAAAATTGGAATACTTAACAAGTTTAATTATTGGTTTTGCTATATTAATTTTAGGGTTAGGAATCATTTATGAAATGATTAATAGAGAAATCTATATTCCAAGTTTTATGGTAATAGTTGTTAGCGTAATAACGATTATTACTAAAATGTTACTGTCTAGATATGTTATAAGAAAAGGAAATGAATATAACAATAATATTTTGATTGCTAGTGGAAAAGAAAGTAGTACAGATGTCATTAGTTCAATTGTTGTTTTACTATCTGTAATGCTTATGCAACTATCAGAGATTAATAAAATATTCCTATATGCAGATAAGGTTGCTAGTATGATTGTTGGAATGTTTATAGTAAAAGTGGGTTTTGATATTCTAAAAGATAATATAAGTACTATATTAGGAGAACAAGAAACAAATCTTGAATACATTAATAAAATAAAAGAAATAATTTTAAAAGAAGAAAAAATAAAAGCAGTTGACAGTCTAGTAATGCTTAAATATGGACCGTATTATAAATTAATTGGTGAGGTTAGTATGGATAGTTCGTTATCACTGATAGATGCTCACAATGCAATTGATAATATTGAAAAAACGATAAAGAAGAAAGATCATAAAATTGCGTATATAACTTTTCATATGTGTCCATATATAGAGGATAATAATAATTTATCTTGATTGTGATATACTAACTTTATATACTGTATTGACATAAAAAAAAATTAATGCTAGAATTATTACATAAATCGTTGATGGAAATTAGTAATAAAAGTAATTATTAATAGAGAGTTAGTGGGTGGTGGGAACTAACAATAATCTTTTATGAATCTATTCTTGAGTGAAATATAAAACATTTCCGGTAATACCGTTATCAAAATTGAGATACACTTTTAGTGTAATTAGGATGGCACCACGACATTATCGTTCCTATTTTGGAATTGTAATGTTTTTTTTATATAAGGGATGTGAATGTTATGAAAAAATTCGAAAAAATATACGAAGCAAATAAAGAATTAGATGATTTATTTTCAGAAGATTTTGACTTCTATGATAAGGATATATTCTCCAAAAATGCCTTAGAATTATTAGTAGAAATTGGTGAATTAGCAAACGAAACTAGATGTTTTAAATATTGGTCAACAAAACAACCTAGTAGTAAAGAAGTTATATTAGATGAATATGCAGATTGCATGTTGATGGCTTTTGCTTTTTGTAATGGCCTAGAAGTATCGCTTGAAGAGGAATTTGAAAACACGATACCAAGAAAAATTCATGAACAGTTTTTGTATTTATATAAAATAAGTTCTGATTTAGTTAATGACTATAATAAGGATATTGTAAAAAGAATTTTAGTTAACTTAGTTTATCTGGGTTCATTACTGAATTTTGATGATCAAGACATCATTGATGGATGTTTGAATAAAATAAATAGAAATAAGAAAAGATTGCAAAATAAATTTGCAGAATAATTAGAAAGAAGGAATAATATGATAGATATTAATTTAATAAGAGAAAATAGCAATTTAGTAAAAGAAAATATAAAGAAGAAATTTCAGGAACATAAACTACCATTAGTTGATGAAGTATATGAATTAGATAAAAAATTCCGTGAAATTAAATTAAATGGAGATAATTTACGTGCTTTAAAAAATTCTAAAAGTTCTGAAATTGGTTTATTAATGCGAGATGGCAAAAAAGAGGAAGCAGATAAAATTAAAGAAGAAATAAATCAATATAATAATAATATATTACAATTAGAAAAAGACGAAAATGAATTAGCGGCTAAAATAAGAGGGATAATGCTACAAATTCCTAACATAATTGCTAATTCGGTTCCTATAGGTAAGGATGATAGTGAAAATGTTGAAGTTGAATGTTTTGGAGAAAAAACAAAATACTCATATGAAGTTCCATATCATTTGGACATTTTAGAAAACTTAAATGGGATTGACTTAGATAGTGCTAGAAGAGTAAGTGGTAACGGATTTTATTATCTAATGGGTGATATAGCTAGACTTCATTCAGCAGTACTAACATATGCTCGTGATTTTATGATAAATAAAGGATTTGTGTATGTAATTCCGCCTTATATGATTAGAAGTGACGTTGTAGATGGGGTAATGAGTTTTGAAGAAATGGATGCAATGATGTATAAAATAGAAGGTGAAGACTTGTATTTAATTGGTACTAGTGAACATTCTATGATTGGAAAATTTAAAGATACAATATTAGATGCTAATGAATTACCACATACACTTACTAGTTATTCACCATGTTTCAGAAAAGAAAAAGGAGCTCATGGAATTGAAGAAAGAGGAATATACCGCATTCATCAATTTGAAAAACAAGAAATGATTGTAGTTTGTGATCCTAAAGAAAGTGAAGAATGGTTTGAAAAAATGTATCAATATACAGTGGAATTATTTAGAAGTATGGATATTCCGGTTCGTGCTTTAGAATGCTGCTCTGGTGATTTAGCAGATTTAAAATATAAAAGTATTGATATCGAAGCTTGGAGTCCTAGACAAGAAAAGTATTTCGAAGTTGGAAGTTGTTCAAATTTAACTGATGCACAAAGCCGTCGCTTAGGAATTAGAGTAAAAAATGGTAACGAAAAATATTACGCACATACCCTTAACAATACTGTTGTTGCACCCCCAAGAATGCTTATATCACTTTTAGAAAACCATTTGAATGAAGATGGAAGTATTAATATTCCAAAAGTTTTAAGGCCATATATGGGTAATATAGAAAGAATTTGTGTAAAAAAATAATGAGAATTGGTGTATTTGATTCTGGTATTGGCGGTTTAACAGTACTAAAAAGTTTAATCAAAAAACACCCTAATCACCAATATTTTTATTTTGGTGATACTATAAATTTACCATATGGCGAAAAGACTAAGGATCAATTATATAGTTTTACTAGCAAAATCATTGATTTTCTTCTTAGTAAAAAAATAGATATAATTATAATTGCATGTGGAACTGTTAGTTCCAATATCTACGATGATATAAAAAATAATTATGATGTTAAAATAATTGACGTTATAAACCCTGCTATTGGATATATACAAAATCAAAGTTATAAACAAGTAGGAATAATAGGTACACATATGACAATAAAAAGTAAAGTTTTTGAAAAGAAACTGAATATCCCTGTTATAACTGTGGAATGTCCAATGTTTGTCCCATTAATTGAAAATTCTTTAGTTGATACTGCTGATTTTAATAAGTATATTAATGAATATCTAAGCGTTTTTAAAACCAAAAATATAGAAGCTTTAGTATTAGGGTGTACTCACTATCCACTTATTACCTCACAGATAAATAAATATCTATCAAAAGATATTAAATTAATTGATTTAGGTGAGGTTATTGCAAATACAATAACAATAGAAAACGAACAAAAACAAGTTGTGGAATTATATTTTAGTAAAGTTGATAATAATTTAATAAATAATGTTCAAAATATAATTGGTGATTATATCATAATAGAAAAGAGGTTATAAGGTAGTTATCAAACTACCTTATTTTAATTAGATGAAAAAAACAATTAAATTTATATTTATAACTATGTTACTTTTCTATTTTGGAAAAGTAAAAGCAGTTGACAATTATAATTTTCTAGGACTTGGAGATTCCGTTACATCTGGTTTTGGGATAAGTGATAATAAAGATTATATATCAATCGTTAATGAATACCTGAAAGACAATATTATTAATAAAACTGTTATACTAGATAATAAAGCTGTTAATGGATTAACATCAAAAGGGCTATTAAATACAATAAAAAATAATGATAATATAAAAGGTCAAATAAAACAATCTGACTTAATCATTTTGAGTATTGGAGGCAATGATTATTTAAGTGAGTTAATAACTAGTATAGGCTCATTAGAAAATGAACAAAAATTTGTAAATATAGGCAATGATTTATTAATGAATACAAAAGATATATACGATAATATATTTTCTTTAAATAAAGATGTCGTTCTTATTGTTATTCCTCTTTATAACCCATATGTATTACTGTTACAAAATAATCATAATTTGATTGATATTTATAATAAAACAAAGGAAGATTTTGTCAATCAAGTTAATGAATATCGAAATAATTCAAATAGGAATATATATATACCTGTTAATTTAATAAAAGAATTAGAAAGTACTAATAATCTTAATACTGGAATTGATCCCCATCCAAATGCAAATGGTCATAAGTTAATTGCTGAAGAATGTATAAAAATATTAAATGATAAAATCGTAAGAATAAACAATATAGAAGAAGATAATATAGAAAAAGATGTTAATTTTATTTTTAAATATAGATATTATTTAATCATAGTAGTAGTTATCATAATTGCAATTATAGCTAAAAGAAGATATAATTTAAAAAGGAAGTGATAATATGCCCGAATTGCCAGAAGTTGAAACAGTTAAAGAAACATTAAAAAAGCAAATCATAAATAAAAAGATAATTGATGTAAATATATATTATGATAAATTGGTCGAATATCCTGTTTTAGAGGAATTTAGAGACAAAATCAAAGACCAAACAATAGTTGATATTAAAAGACGAGGAAAATGGTTGATGTTTGAATTGAATGATTATTATTTGCTTAGCCATTTAAGGATGGAGGGTAAATATTTCATAAAAAATAGTGATGATATAGTACAAAAACATGAACATATTTCGTTTGTATTTCATACCAATGAACAATTACGATATCAAGATACTCGAAAATTTGGTAGGATGCATTTGATCAAAAAGGATTTGGTTTATTCTAGTAAACCAATTAATGAATTAGGGTTAGAGCCTTGGGATAATAATTTGACAGTTGATTATTTAAAAACAAAATATAAAAATAAAAAATTGCCAATTAAAACAGTTATTTTAGATCAAAGTATTATAGTTGGGATAGGAAATATATATGCTGATGAAATTTTATTTTTAAGTAATATAAATCCTTTAGAAAAATGTAATGAGTTAAACGAAATTCAGCTACAAGCGATAATTGATAATACTAAAAGTGTTTTAGAAAAAGCAATCGAAGCAGGCGGTACAACAATAAGAAGTTATACATCTAGTGAGGGTGTGCATGGGAGATTTCAAAATGAATTATTAGTACATGGAAAAAACAAGGAAAATTGTCCCACTTGTAATAATGAAATTAATAAAATTAAAGTAGGTGGGCGAGGCACTTATTATTGCCCTAATTGTCAAAAAAAAGCATAGGATGCTTTTTTTATTGATTAAAAACACGTATAAATTAACCATAATTGTAAAAAATAAGTAAAGTTTAAAAAAATATGCTTTAACCCTTTACTTTACTTATTTAAATATGGTAAAATTACCTTTGTTTTGATTTTGACAAAAAGGAAGTGTAACATGAAAAAAACAAAAATAATATGTAGTATAGGTCCAGCTAGTCGTAATTATGAGACTATGAAAAAAATGATTGAATCGGGAATGAATGTAGCTAGAATTAATTTTTCACATGCTGATGAAATTGAAAAAAGTGAGACAATTGAATTAGTAAATAGAATAAATAGTGATATAAATTCAAGTGTTGCTATTTTATTTGATACCAAAGGTCCAGATTTTAGAACAGGTTTGTTAGAAAATAACGAAATTATTCTAGAAGAGGGTAAAGAAATAAAAATAGTTAAAGAAGATGTTTTAGGAAACATAGATAGAATTACCGTTAACTACAAAGAAGCACTAGATGATATTAATGTGGGCAACACAATATTATTAGAAGATGGATTAATGAAGTTATCAGTTATAGAAAAAGACGAAAAAGGATTAACTTGTAAAATCATTAACGGTGGTGTTTTAGGTAATCGTAAGGGAGTTAATGTTCCAGGGGTAGAATTAAATGTACCTTTCATAAGTGAGCAAGATTACAATGATATTGTATATGCTTGTGAGCACAATGGAGACTATTTAGCTTTATCATTTGTTGATTCTAAAGATGATATTATAGAGGCTAAAAAGATATTAAAAGAGCATAATGGTGAAGGTATGCAAATAATATCTAAAGTAGAAAGTAATACAGCTATTAAAAATATTGATGAAATTATAGAGTATAGTGATGGTATTATGGTTGCTCGTGGTGATTTAGGTGTTGAGGTTCCTATGCAACAACTACCAATATTACAAAAAATGATTATTGATAAATGTCGTATGCAAGGTAAATTTTGTATAGTGGCTACTGAAATGTTGTCATCTATGCAAAAAAATGCTCGTCCTACTCGTGCTGAAGTTTCAGACATAGCTAATGCTGTTTTAGATGGAACAGATGCTGTTATGTTAAGTGGTGAAACAACTGTTGGTAAGTATCCGATAGAAGCAGTTAAATATATGGCTGATATTTGCGAAAATACGGAAATGCATATTGATTACAAAAATCAAACTGATTGTATAAAAAAACCAGATATAACAGCAACTATTGCTCGTAGTGTAGTTGATAGTGCTAATGTATTAAACGCTAAAGTTATAGCAGCTGCTACTATGAGTGGATATACTGCTAGAAAAATTAGTACATTAAGACCAGAATCAATTATTTTAGCTGGTTGTCCAACTAAGAAAGTAGCGCTTTCGTTAGCTCTTAACTGGGGAGTTTATCCAACAAATGTACCAATTTATAATAGTACAGATGAAATAGTTAATGATGCGTTAAAAAAAGCAAAAGAATTTATGCCTTTAAAAGAAAAAGATATTGTTATTATAACTGGTGGTTTTCCAAATAACACAGAGGTAAAAGCAACTAATTTCTTAAAAATCGCAGAAATATAAAAAAGATAAAATTATTTTATAAGAGGTTTATTTATATACTCACTCTTAATAAAATTAATTTTATCTTTTTCTTTTAATATAGAAGCATACACACTTGTTGCTCTAAAATCTAATTCTAACATTTTGCTATCACATTTTGAGTAATTTGTTACTATAGGGATTTCAATATCTTTTTTAATTTTATTTAAATAATTTTTTCCAAGTTCACTAAATCCTAAAACTCTAACATATTCAATATGCTGCATTTTAGCCGCTTCTTCTTTAGTGAAATTACACATAATATGTGTTAACATTCTTCTTATTTTATTATATGTATAGCGTTTTGTTTTTATATTCATAATCAGTTCATTTAAATCTTTTGAATCTATTATATGTTTTTTTATTCTATTTTCAATTCCTTCATCAACGGTTTGATATATATTTAGATTATCTAATTCATTTAGTATTTTATATTTTAAAAATGGGTAGTAATCGTCTATAAAATGTAAATTATTTTGTAAATATTTATTTGTTACAGTTGGGACATATAATGCAACATTTTTATTTTCTTTTAAAGCCTTTCTAATGCTGCTAGCACTAACAACATTAGAATCTAATTCTAAAGAATGATAGTTATTAGTTCTTTTTATACAATAAGGAACAATTTTACTTTCTAATTTTTGTATTTCTCTAATATAACTAATACCTAAAATATCATTAGGAGTATTCACTTTTTCCCCAACTATATCGTGTAGAGCATTAGATAATGCTGTTGGATAATTAGCACCACTATCAATGTGCTTTTTAACATTTTCATTGTATTGCTCATGATTTATTTGAATATTTGCTAATTTTTTCAATAGTTCAATATCGGCAGTTTCACTTCCGAAAATAAGTTTATCTACTTTTAAATGTTCTAATAATTCAATACTACCTCTTGCAAAAATATCCGCACTTTGAGTAGCAAAAACAAAAGGAAGTTCAATAACCAAATCAATGCCGCTTTCTAAAGCTATTTTTGCTTTATCCCATTTATTAATAATACTGGTTTCCCCTCGTTGCATAAAATTACCACTCATTATTAAAACTATAGTATGATCAGGACACATTTCTTTTACTTTGTTTAAGTGATATAAGTGCCCATTATGAAAGGGATTATATTCACAAATAATACCAACGCTTTTCATTAAAATCACCATATATATAATAACATATTTTATTTTAAAATAAAAATTATTTATACTTAAAATAATTTGACAAAAAGTAAGTTAAGTGATAGAATACCTAAATTATAAACGGAGGGAAAGTATGCTGAGTATTTTATTTTTGCCAAAAGATTACGTAGAGAATTATTATGTAGCTGATATTATTGTAATAGAAAAGGGTAAGTTAGAAAATCATCAGATTCTTGAACATGATAAATTAATAAGAAAACAAAAAGATAGCGATTATTTATACAAGGATTTAACTACCGGTTATTATCACCAGGGTTTTTTGGATCTTAAAAAGGCTAGGTTAGGTACTGGTTCGAACGTGTGTTTTAAAATAAAAAATTCTCTTGTAACATATTATCCTTTCTTGGCATTTAAAAAAATAACTGAACAAGAGGCCTTAGAACTATATCAAAAACTTCCAGAAATAAAAAAACTGATAGATAAAAAAGTTGATATTAGTGAACTTATTAAAGAATCTAGAACTGGTTACTCAACTTCTAATAATAAAAAACATAAAATAAAGAAATTAAAATTTTAATATATTCAATAATGGAAATATTAACTATAAAAATTATATTAATATATTGTTGCTTTTTTATTTAATCTTATGTATAATGTTAATGCTGGTGGTGATGCAATGAATATTGATTTAGTAAAACTTAATAATGGTTTAATAAATAGAGTTGATATAGAGCAATCATATCTTTTCTCTGATGAAAAATTAGTCGGTACTGATATACAATCATTGAGCGAAATTAAGTTAAAAGGATATATTGATAAAGATAATTTAGAAAACTATAGAATATACTTAAATGTTAATGGAGTAATGACAATACCTTGTTCACTTACTTTAAAACCTGTAGATTATCCTTTTGATATCGAAATTGATGGTTGTTTACAAGAAATACTTGATGAAATTGACAAAAAGATTAAAAAAGTTGAAAATACTATTGATATTTTACCGATAATATGGGAAAATATATTAATGGAAATTCCCATGAAGGTTGTAAGTAAAGATGCGAAAGACCTGAAGCTAGAAGGCAACGGTTGGAAGCTTATAACTGAAAAAGAAGAATCAAAAGAGATAAATCCAGAATTAGAAAAATTAAAAGATTTATTATAAGAAAGAGGTGTTAATATGGCTGTACCATTTAGAAAAACAAGTAAAACTAGAAAAAGAATGCGTCGTACACACTATAAAATTAGTGAAAATGGAACAACAAAATGTCCTAAATGTGGTGCTGATATAAGACCACACCGTGTATGTGCTGCTTGTGGAACATACAAAGGTAAAGAAGTAATTAAAACTACTGAAGAAGCAACTAAATAGTTGTTTCTTTTTTTATTTACAAATTACTAAAAAGACGTTATAATTATATAAGAGGATAGGTGTTTTTGATGAATAAAAGAAATGGATTTACTTTAGCTGAACTTTTGGGAGTAATAGTAATATTAGCTGTTATTGTTTTAATAGCATTTCCACCGATAGTTAATCAGATAAAAAATACACAAGGAAAGTTAAGTCAGGCTACATTAGATTTGATTTATAGTGCCACTGAAATATATGCACACAACAATCAAAATACTTACCCAATTTACAATGGAAATAATTATTGTATTTCTTTACAAACTTTAGTTAATAGTGGAGATTTAAAGTATCCAGTTAAGGATGCTAAAACTGGTCAAAACATTAGTTTAGATAAAATTGTAAAAATGAATATAACTAATGCAGCTAATATAGATTACAGTATAGTTGACACTGAACAATGTGTCGTGATCGATAATAGACCTATTGTTAACGCTGATAAAACGGGAGTTAATGCCCCTATGTTATCTGATAATATGATACCGATTAAATGGAATGGAATAGAGTGGGTTAAAGCTGATAAAAGAAATCCTGCTGGCGAAAATAGATGGTATAATTATGCCGAGCAAGAATGGGCTAATGTGGTTTTAGTAACATCAGCTACTAGGAGTAATTATATGAATATGGCAATAGGGGAACCTATTAATGAAGCAGATGTTCTTGCATATTTTGTATGGATCCCAAGATATAAATATAGATTATTCAATGTAGAGGCTTTATCTGTTTCAATTCAAAAGATAGATGTTATATTTGAAAGTAAGTCTACTCCTAAATCCAATGGAACTGAAAATGGTCAATTTTTAACACATCCAGCGTTTACGTTTGGAACAAAAGAATTAAGTGGTTTTTGGGCCGGAAAATTTGAAACGACAGGAAATGCTACAACTCCGACTATAAAACCTAATGTAGTGGCATTAACAAACCAAAATATAAAGACTCAATTTGATACAGCGCAAAAATTTAACAATGCATTAACATATGGACTTTCTGCCACAAACGATGCTCATATGATGAAAAGTATGGAGTGGGGGGCAGTTGCCTACTTATCTCAATCTACTTATGGTAAATATGATAATCCTTTATATACAGATGAAAGTGGTCTTGAAAAAGAAATTTATATAAATAATATAAATACAGATACCGGAAGTGGCAATGGGTCTACAGTGACGGGATGTGCTGGAGATAGTGTTAACGCTGCAATGTTACGTAGTACTACTTGTCCAGCACTTAATCAATACGATACAACACAAGGTGTAAAAGCAAGTACAACCGGGAATGTCTATGGTATATATGATATGTCTGGTGGAACATGGGATAGAACTATGGGAGCGATGTATAATATAGATAACACTACTATAATGATATCAAGTTCTGGATTCGCACAGGCAGTTATAGACAGTTCAGATATGGATAAGTATATAAATAAATATACTTATGGTACGACAATGACAGATCAAGCAGCATATAATAGAAGACAATTGGGAGATTCAACTGGAGAAGTTCGCGGGTGGAATTCTGATGGAGCTGATTTTGTATATTCCGGTGGTCCGTGGTTATATAATGGCGGAGCTCATAGTTATGGAATGTCAGCTGGAATATTCTATTTTGATAATGGATCGGGAGCAGCCGGTGGTAACTACTCATTTAGAGTTACATTACTTGGAGAATAATAATAACTTAATAAAATCTCAATTATTTTAAGTGATTGGGATTTTATATTCTGCTAATAACATATAATTTTATAGGACAGTTGGAGGTATTATGAAAAGAAGTCACATTTTAATAATATTATTAGTTTTTTTAATAGTAATAACATTTAATTTTAATAAATATATTCCTAGTAATTATAATACTTTAATTTTTTTATTAGCCGATATAATATCAGTTATCATAGCCGTTTCTATTTTATTAGGTAATAAAAAAATGGAGTCAAAAATAGCATGGACAATGTTCGTATTATTTGTTCCAATAATTGGTTTCTTATTCTATATGATCTTAGGAATTGAATACAATAGATTTAGTAAATTTGATAGGAAAATTGAATTTGATAAAGATATCGATAAACTAACAGCAAAACAAATGGATGATATCGGTATAATAATTAATAAACTTGGAAATAAAAAGGATATTGTTGATCTTATATATAAATTTAATAAAAGTCCTGTCTCACTAAATAATAAGACGGAGGTTCTTACAAATGGAGATGTTAAATTTAAACGTTTATTTGAAGAATTAAGGAATGCTAAAAGTTTTATAAATATTGAATACTTTATTATCAAAGAAGGAAAAATTTTTGATGAACTTAAACAAATTCTAATTGAAAAAGCCAAAGAAGGTATAGAAATAAGAATATTATATGATGACTTTGGTTGTTTAGATTTGCCAAATAAAGTGTTAAAAGAAATGCAATGTTACGGAATAAAAACATCATGTTTTAATAAAATAAATTTTAAACTATTTAGACCAAGTATTAACTATAGAAATCATCGGAAAATTGTTATTATAGATGATAAGGTAGCATTTATAGGTGGATTGAATATTGGTGATGAGTATGCCCATTTAGATAAGTATTATGGTTTCTGGAGAGATACACATTTGTTAATAAGTGGAAGCGCTGTTAGGGACTTAAATATGATATTTGTTAAAGATTGGTATCATACAACTAATGAGTTACTTATTGAAAAAAAATACTTGACTGATTATAAAATTGAGAATGAAAAAAGTGCTATTCAGATAGTTTCTGATGGACCTGATAGTGATTTAGGAATTATGCGAGGAACCTTCTTTAAAATGATTAATAGGGCAACTAAAAGAATTTGGATAACAACACCATATTTAATTTTAGATAATGAATTAATAAGTGCTTTAAAAGTAGCTGCTTTATCTGGAATAGATGTTAGAATTATTGTCCCTGGAATTCCTGACAAAGGAAAAAAGGTTATTTACAAAGCAACCGAAGCATATTTTAGTGAATTATTAGAATACGGTGTTAAAATATATAAATATACAGACCGTTTTATCCACAGTAAAATTCTAATAATTGACGATGATGTTGCAAGTATTGGAACTGTTAACTTTGATTATCGCAGCTTTGATTTACATTTTGAAGTAACAGCAATTCTTTATTGTGATCCAAATATTGCTAAATTAGTAGCTGATTATGAACAAGATTTAACTGATAGCAAAGAAATACTATGGAGAGAATGGAAAAACCGTAAACCATATCAAAAAATGATAGAGTCATTAGTACGAGTGTTCTCGCCTTTATTATAATAAAAACAGCCTACTAGGCTGCTTTTTTGTCATTATATAAACTAATTTTTTTATCTTTATAATTAAGTCTGTCTATATTCATTGTTATAATAGGTTTGTTTTTATTTGTAGCATACTTAATTTCATTTTTAATTTCTTTTCCTGTTGGCTCATCTAATTGCATTTGCTCGCTTTTTACAACTAAGCAAATATCGGCTTCAGCTATTTGTTGTTTACTATATTCAAATTTATCCTTTAGCCAATCTTTATAACCGCGTTTCATTGCTTCTTCGTTTCTTAAGTTTTCAATTTCGTCACGATCTAATAACTCAACACCAGGCAGTGTCATAACATAATCATGACTTTTTATTAAATGTTTGTTTGAGTTATTTATTATTATTCCATCAATATAATTATAGTATTTAAAATCATATGGTAATAAAGGAGAAACATCGTTAAAATCAAGAACTTGGTTCAAGTTTTCAGATATAACCCAGTATAATTCTTTGGAAGTAATAATAAAAATCTTTCTTTTAGTACTATTTTGTTCCATGATTATTCCTCCTTTAAAAGGTTTTTTTATATTAGCACTAAATCTTTATTTTGTCAAGTCAGTTTGTATATCTAAGAGTTTCGTTAGAAATATTGAAAAATACACCTGCCATTATCATATAACTGAGAAGACTAGAACCACCATAACTAATGAAAGGAAGGGTAATTCCGGTAATAGGCATTAACCCAAAAGTCATTCCGATATTTTGAAGTTGCTGATATATGAGCATTCCTACTATTCCGGCTATTATATATTTATTAATATTAGAACGATTGTTAACGGCAATCATAATTAATCTAATATCAAAAAATAGTAACAAACCGAGTAACAAAACAACGCCTGCAAATCCAAAGTTACTTGCATATACTGCAAAAATGAAATCTGTTTGAGGTTCGGGAAAATAAATAGGTGTATTATTAAATCCGTTTCCAAACATCCCTCCAGAACCAATTGCGCTTAATCCGTTTTCTAATTGAAATCCACTCTTACTAGACCAATCTAATAAACGATCTACTCGCAAGAAGAAATTAGTTCCGAATATTTTTACAAATAAATTAGTATCTATGAAATAAAACGTCAATACAACCCCAACAGCAAATAATAACATTCCAAAGAGTATAAGGAACCAACGATATCTAATTCCTGCAATAAACAGCATTACAACAGTGATTAAAAGGTATATTAATACGACTCCTGTATCAGGCTGTAAGAAAGTAAGGAATGATGGAATAAGAACAACAATGCCAATCTTCATTAGAAATTTAAATTCTTCTGCAACTGTGGGATTAGTGTAATCTTCATTAAATTTATTAATCATAGTGCCTAGTGTTATAATCAATATTATTTTCATAAATTCACTTGGCTGAATGGTTCCAATCCCAGGGATATTAAACCAACATTTAGCATCATTTATAGGTATTCCAAAAATCAAAAGAGCAACTAATGATAAAACCCCGATTCCATATAATATCCAGATATTTCTATATATAAATTCATTTCCTATTGTCATAATAGCATATATGAGACAGAATCCTAAACCAAACCATAATAGTTGCTTAATAACTAAGTTATTCAAATAACTAGGCAATAAACTCTGAGCACTATAAATTGTCAAAAGGCTAATTGCGATTAGACAAAAAAGGGAAACTAGAATATATTTATCAACTTTGTATTTAGAAATGTTTTTCATAGATATCACCTTACTATTATCTTACACTAAAAAAAATAATTATTCAATTAAAGAATATAAATTATTTATAAATGAAAACCAAAATATATAATATTAAAATAAATAAAGAATATTGTGTATAAAAAACTTTGTAAAAAATAAAAAATTATAGTATAATTATAGTGGTGATTTTATGGAATATACACAGTATCTAATAATAATAGTAGTTTTAGTAGTTATTGCTTTGGCGATTGCTAAATCAAAGAAGAAAGACTTCAAGATTGAAGTAAATAAATTAGTTGATTATCTAGGCGGAAAAGACAACCTTATTAACTATGAAGTAAACAAATCGCGATTTGTTGTCACTCTAAAAAATGTTGAAATTGTTAATAAAGAAGCAATTCAAAGAATGGGTGCTCAAGGGATTGTTGAAATTGACAATCAATTAAAAATAATATTAGGTACAGAAGCTAAGCAATTAAAAAAGTATATTGATGACTTAAAGTGATAAATTTCATCACTTTTTTTCATTTTTCGACAAACTTTGACAATCATTAATTGTAAACTGATTGTGGGGTGAAAAAATGAATTGTTTTGAAATAATCGTTATAAATATGATAGCACTAACGTTCCCGGTCCTTGTATGGTTGTTTTATGTGACATATAATAAAAATATAGGTAAAAAGGAAAATGAATTATTCTTAGACTTTACAATATTTACAATCCTTTATCTTATAGTAAAATTCTCACCAACAATTTTAACCAGCCATCCATTATTGATAGTTAATGTTCCATTATTTTTAGCATATATGAAAAAAAGGCATATTAGTATAATTGTAATATCTTCTTTTATAGTTGTATATTATAATTATTATTTTGATATTAATTTATTATGGTTAATAGTTGAATACGCTATATATTACTTAATTTTCTTAGGATGGTCAAAAACAAAATATAATAGATATCATTCTTTACTTCTAATGGGAATTATAAAATCTATTATTTTTCTATCATGGGTTTTAACTAGTAGTTATTTTAAAGGAGTTAATGAAATACTATTAACAAAAGCATTATTTTTAGTATTTTTATTGTATATTAGTAGTTATTTTATTTTAAAGCTTTGTAATAAAGGTGAAGAGATCTTAAAATTTCATATGACTTTAAAAGAATTAGAACAAGAAAAACAAATAAGAACATCATTATTTAAAATAACGCACGAAATAAAAAACCCAATAGCAGTGTGCAAGGGTTATCTTGATATGTTTGATGTTAATAATATTGATCACAGTAAGAAATATATACCAATATTAAGAGAAGAAATAGAAAGAACATTGATTTTATTGCAAGATTTCTTGTGTATGACTAAAATTAAGATGACGAAAGACATAATAGATATAAACATGGTTTTAGAAGATGTGACAGATAATTTTATACCTATTTTAAAAGAAAATAATATTATAGGTGAATTTTCAATATCAGAAGATAGTATTTACATGTATGGTGATTATAATAGATTATCCCAAACATTTATAAATATTATAAAAAACAGCATTGAAGCTGCTGATCAAAGTAAGAAGAGTATTATAAAAATATATACTAAATTACTCGATAATCACATAAAAATATATGTTGTAGATAATGGGGTTGGTATTAGTAAAGAAAATATGGAAAGAATTTGTGAACCTTTTTTCACAACTAAATGTAGAGGAACTGGGCTGGGTGTTTCCTTATCTCATGAAATAATTTCAGGTCATAATGGTAAAATTGTATATGATTCTGAAGAAGGAGTAGGAACATCAGTAGAAATAACTTTGCCAGTAATCAAAGAAAAACGATTGTAATATTACAATCGTTTTATCTTGCTTCACTATATACATCTTTTGAATAAATATGTTGATCATTTGGTTCTTTTTCTAATTCTTTAGTTGTAATCAAAAAGTAGTTGTGTACTAAAATTGGTTCATTAGTATCAACAATAGGATCATCCCAAGTCAAATCTAAGTGGTACCAATTGTTATCTAAATAAACTAAATTCCATACGTGATCTTTACTAGCAACTTTATAATTAGGAATACCCATTTTATTTAAGAAAACTGCCATGGCATCACTGTACCCACTACATATAGCCATCCCTTGAAGTAATGTACCAAAAGCTTTATGTGATTCGTATGTATAAGGATAATTGCTAATATTTTTTGTTATTATTTCAGCACGTTCATTATCATAATCGGTAGTATTAATTATATGATCATGAATAGCTAATATTTTATCTCTAGTAGACATATTATCTTTTATTATTGAACTATATATTTCATTAACCTTATTATTAACAGCCGATATTTCTGCTGAAGTATAAAGTTTTTCAATTTGAATAGATATTTTGCCTAAATTATTATAGTTTATTGATAATCTATTATAACTGTTATACGGATGAACAAAATTATTCACATTTGAAAAGATATATTCATCATGAGAAATTCTTTGAATATCATCTAAACATGACTCATATTCAGTGTCACAGTAAAATGTGAACTCATCCCAGCCATTATTTAATACAGTATAAAATATATTCAAAATATCTTCTTCACTTTTAGGAAAAAAGTTATCAGTTCGTTTGACATAATTGAAATCAAGATCTCTTTTATATTCATTTATTTCCTGTATTACAATTTCTTTTTTATAAACATAATTAATCATAATATGATTTACTATTTCTTGTTGGTAAGTTACCGTAAATCCTAATACGATCAAAAGTAGAATCGACATCATCAGTTTTTTCATAGCATCACCTATCTAAATTATATCATGGATACAAAAAAAAGAAGTAAAAATTACTCCATTTCATTAACTTTTTTTGTCAGACGTGATTTATCACGTGCAGATTTGTTTTTATGTACAACACCTTTTGATGCTGCTTTATCAATCTTTTTAATTGCAACTTTTAAAGTGTCATTAGCTTTATCTTTGTCGTTAGCACCCACTGCTTTGTCAACATTTTTAATAGCTGTACGCATGCTAGATTTATATTCATTATTATTTTCTTTCTTTTTAGCAATTACTTTAACTTTTTTTATCGCATTCTTCATATTTGGCATAATTTCACCTCCAAGTCATTTAATACATTAATTTTAACAAAAAAAACAGAAAAAAGCAATAAAAACTAACTTTTTTGGAAAAAATATAAAAAGAGGTGAAAAAAATGAGTCATGAAATTGATTTGAAAAATTATAAAATAAGAACAGATTTAGCTATTGAAGCAATAGAACAGGTAAAAGAAGTAAAAGGAATAAAATCTAAGACTATTGATTTTGAAAATATTAAGGTGACTGATGTATATATTGATAGCGATGGAAGTGTTAAGATTGGAAAAAAAGTCGGTAATTATATAACAATTGAATTTGAAGATGTAACTGATTACGACAATAAAGAGAAACTAAAAAATATTTTTAGTGAACAATTACAAAAAATGATAAGTAAGTTTAATCTTACAGATAATGCACTAGTTTTAGTAATTGGACTTGGGAATGATAAATCAACACCTGATGCATTAGGGCCATTAACAATTAATAATATAATTGTCACAAATCATTTATTTTTAATGGGTGGTTTGGAATCAGGATTTAAAAGAGTTTGTGCAATGTCACCAGGTGTTATGGGACAAACCGGAATAGAAACAAGTGATTTAATTTTAAATGCGGTAAATTCTTTGAAACCTGATTTGGTACTTGTTGTAGATGCGTTAGCAAGTCAGTCTGTTGAGAGAGTTAATAAAACTATTCAAATGACAGATACTGGCATACATCCAGGAAGTGGCATTGGTAACCACCGAAAAGAAATAAGCAAAGAAATGTTAGGTATACCAGTTATTGCGATTGGAGTTCCTACAGTTGTAGATGCAGTTACAATAGTAAGCGATACATTTAATTATATGCATCGCCATTTTTCCTATACAAAGAAAAATATCAATAATCCTTTTAATAAATTAGTACCATTTAGTAATATTAATTATTTAGATAAAGAAGTAACAATTGAGCCAAATGATAAAAAAGAATTGTTAGGCATGATTGGTAGTTTAGATGATCATGAAATCAAACAATTAATATTTGAGGTTCTAACTCCGATTGGCTATAATTTGATGGTAACACCAAAGGAAGTAGACTTTATTATGATAAAATTAAGTGAAGTAATAGGTAATGGTATTAATAGAGCATTGCATGATAAGGTAAAAAATTTATAATCTTATTACAATGTGACATATTGTGCATTCATAATAATTTATAATATGAATAAATTAAAGTGGGTGATAATATGAGAAAAAAATTTAACAGTAAGAAACGCAAAAAAAGTAAAATAAAATATTTACTATATTTAGTAGTTATCTATATTATTTATCAAATGATAATAGGGGTAATTACTACAGTTAAGCTAACAAACAATAATGAAGAATTTTTAAAAGCTTTAATTAAGGATTCTAATCATCACACAATATATGAAACAAACACTAAAAATATAGTTAATAGGATTGCTAACTTTTTGGCAAACGTTGATTTTAATAACCCACTTAGCATAATAGAAAAAAGTTTTGGTTTAGATGCAAGTGCCAAAACGGATAAAGCTAGTCTTGTTTATAATGATGATTATTATGATATATCTGAATTAGAGAAAATTAGTCAGCACATAAGCGATCCATATCCAGTTGATATAAAAAATCCTAGGGTATATATATATAATTCGCATCAACTGGAAACATATAGTTCAAAGAATTTAGAAATATATAACATCAAACCAAATGTTATGATGGCGTCTTACTTATTAAAAGATAAACTTAATAAACTTGGAATACCATCTGTTGCAGAAGAGGCTAATTTGATTGAATTTATGAGAGTGAATGGATGGGCCCACAAGGATAGTTATAAAGCTAGTAGATTTTATATAATCGATACAATTAATAAATATTCTAGTTTAGATTTACTTATTGATATACATAGAGATGCATTAACTAAAGAGGCTTCAACTGTCACAATAGGTGGGAAGAAATATGCTAAAACATTGTTTGTAGTCGGACTTGAAAATAAAAATCATAAAGAAAATTTAACTTTAACTAATAAAATAAATGATATCATTAATAAAAAATATCCAGGGCTAAGTAGGGGGGTGTTGAAAAAACAAGGTGCAGGAGTTGATGGTATTTACAATCAAGATATAAGTCCTAAGATGATTTTATTAGAAATAGGTGGTCAAGAAAATTCTATTGATGAAGTTTTAAATACAGTAGAAGCTATATCTATAGTATTGAAAGAATATCTAGGTGAATAATATGAAAAAAGAGGATAGAATTAAGTTATATAATAATAGTTTTAAAATCTTTTTTTGGATAATGTTAATTACTTTCGTAACTCTTTATATATCACAAGCAACTGGTTATTATGAATATGAATTGCATAAAAAAGTGATTTTAACTGAAGAAAAAATAAAACAATTTGAAAAAGATGTTGCCGATGGTAAAAATGTAAGTATTGAAAATTATTTAGAAAACACAAGTAAAAATTATAATAATAAAACTTCTAATGCTGGATATATTCTATCTAGTACAATTGGTAAATATGTAAGAATTGGAATAGAGGAGACTTTTAAGGTATTAAATAAATTGATAGAGGGATAAAACAAGAGACTTTGTTTCTTGTTTTTTTATGTAAATTCACAAGAATATTGACCTAAAAAACAAAAAAGTGATATACTCTTATCATAGAATATAGGAGTGTGTTTATGAAAAAAAGTGGCTTTACCTTGATTGAATTATTAGCCGTAATAGTAATATTGGCGCTAATAGCCTTAATTACTGTTCCCTTAGTTTTAGGAATAATAGATAGTGTACAGAAGTCTTCTTATAAAGAGAGTTTAAGAAGTATATTTGACGCTACTGATCTTTACCTTGCAAGCAATGAATTTATTGAATTTCCACAAGACGGAATAAATGTGATGGATGAAAGAATTCAAATAAAAAATAAAAACTTTACAAGCGGGAAAATAGTAAAGAATGCAAGTGGTGCATTAGAATTAGACAAAGTAAGTAATGGAAAATACTGTGCTGGTGGAACATACAAAGAAATTATAATAATAGAAGGAAGTTGTGATCAGTTAGACACAACCCCACCTACATTAGAAATAACATATAGTCTAATAACTAGTAGTTCTATTACTATTTTAGCAACTGCTGAAGATTTGGAAAGTGGAATAAATGGTTATCAATTTAGTAAAGATAATGGAGAAACATGGACAAATAAACAAATGAGTAATGTTTACAAATTTGAAAATCTTACTAATAATACAAATTACACATTTAAAGTAAGAGTGTATAACAATAATGAATTATCGACTATTTCAGATGGAATGACTATAGCAACAAATGATTTGATCTTACCTACCTATATTATCAGTTCAACCGATTGGACTGATAGTGTTGTCGTAACGATTAATTTTCCAGAAAGGCAAACGGGATATATATATGAGTATAGTTTGGATAATGCAGTAACTTGGCAATTATTGGAGTCACCATTAACTAAAGTGGATATTCCATTTGTACAAAACGGTAATATCATTAGTAAAATATCTGATGGTGTAAATGAAGTTGTAGGTACTACTTATTCAGTAACTAACATAGATACTGGAGTTCCCGGTGGATATGTTGTTCCAAGTAGTATCGTATCTGTAAATCAAGATATAAATCTGACTTTATATGGCAATAACAACCTAATTCCAGATGGTAGTTTCGAAATGGGGATAAAATACAACCCTTATAGCATGGTATCAAGGGGGATTACAGAAATCGTATCTAGCGAATCTTATGATGGAAATTACAGTTTAAGGCATGAATCAACGGCAAATGATAGTTATCTGTATTACTATACTTCAAGTAAAGCGGTTTTATCGGAAGTTAATGGTGGAGAAAAAATAAAGTTAACTGTATGGGCAAAAGCAGAACAAGAGAACGTAGCAGGTCAACTATATTTGTTTTATCTTGATGAAAACTATAATTACACTACATATGGGTTAACTAGTAAAGTTATATCAATAGGAACTGAATGGCAACAGTATGAACTTGTTGGTACAGTGCCAGCAGGTGCACTTTATTTGAGTGCAAGGCTTGACAATGACACTCCAGGTAGTGTCGTGTATTGGGATTCATGGAATGTATATGAAGATACTGGAATGTCAAATATAAAGCGCGTTCAAAAACCAGATGGTACATGGGTTAATGGCTCAACTACTAATTACACAGTAACGGATAATGGCGTATATAGTTTTGTAGTTGAAGACGAAGCAGGAAATCAAAATACCATCTCCTACGAGGTTACTAATATAGATAGAACACTGGCTGCTGCTCCAAGTATAAGTGATGGTATGATTCCGATAACTTGGAATGGAACAAAATGGGTTAAAGCAAATACGATGAAAGAATGGTACAATTATAATAACCAACAATGGGCTAACATGGCACTAGTAACAAGTTCTAGTAGAAATACCTATAAAAATGCTAATCCGGGAGTAGAGGTTGAAGAAAATGATATCCTAGCTTACTTTGTATGGATACCTAGATATAAATACCAACTATTTAATGTAGAGTCTTCGCTGATTCCTGTTCAAAAAATCAATATTGCATTTGAAAATAATAGTGCAGAAAAATCAACTGGGACAACAAACGGGCAATGGTTAACACACCCAGCATTTACATTTGATGGTAAAGAATTAAATGGATTATGGGTTGGTAAATTTGAAACAACAGGTGATGCCGTCACTCCAACAATCAAACCAAATATTAGATCTTTGACTAATCAAGATATGAGTGCACAGTTCACTACTGTCAAGTTATTTAGCACAAGCACGTATGGTGGATCTATTTCTCTAGATAGTCACATGATAAAGAACACTGAATGGGGAGCTATTGCTTATTTATCACAATCAGATTATGGTAAGTATGGTAATCCAATATATACAGGTGTTGCAGGATTAGAAAAAGAGATTTACATCAATAATGTAAACAGTGATATAAATACAGGTAATGGACCTGGTGTAACAGGCTGTGCTGGTGATACTGTTAATGCTGCCATGATTAGAAGTGTTACATGTCCTACTTTAAACCAATATCATACAAGCCAAGGTGTAAAAGCTAGTACAACCGGAAATATTTATGGAATATATGATATGAATGGTGGTTCTTGGGAAAAATCAATGAGTGTTATGTATAATCCTGATACAATTACACTTAATGTTTCTAATTCCGGTTTCGAACAAGTTGTTATTGATTCATCAAACATGAATAAATATTTAAATAAGTATACGTATGGTGAAACTTATAACGATCAAGAGGCTTACGATAGAAGAATATTAGGAGATGCAACCGGAGAGATTAGAGGCTGGAATGGTGATGAAGCTAGTTTTGTCGGTTCTGCGAGTTCGTGGTTTACCCGTAGTGGAAACTACAACAATGGCGAAGGGGCTGGAATATTCCTCTTTAACAGGGGCAACGGTGCTGCATATACTTACACCACTTTTAGAACTGTTATTTCAGTTGAATAGAGATAAAAAATAAAAAGATATTTTATCAAAATATCTTTTTTTATATGGTATAATAAATATAGAAAAGAGGTATATAATGAAAGAATTAATTATAGGATCGCATGTTTCTTTTAAGAAGAATGATCAATTAATAGGAAGTGTTAAAGAAGCACTTAAATATAATTCAAATACTTTTATGTTTTATACTGGAGCACCACAAAATACTAACCGTGCAATTATAGATAATAAAATATGCCAGGAAGCTTGGGATATGATGAAGGAAAATGGTATAGACATTAATAATGTAGTGGTTCATGCTCCATATATTATTAATTTAGCCAACAATGGAATTAATTATGAATTTGCTATTAACTTCTTAAAAGAAGAAATTAGAAGAACAGAACAATTGGGTATAAAAAACTTAGTATTACATCCTGGTAGTCATGTTAGCTTAGGAACTGAAAAAGGCATTGAAAATATAATCAATGGCCTTAATATGATAATAGATGGTAAAACTAATGTAAACATATGTCTAGAAACTATGGCTGGTAAGGGTAGTGAGATAGGTTCTTCATTTGAAGAAATAAGAACTATTATTGATGGTGTTAAATATAACGATAAAATTAAGGTTTGTTTAGATACGTGTCATATTAATGATGCAGGGTATGATATAAGCGATTTTGATGCCATATTAGATGAGTTTGATAATATAATAGGGTTAGACAAATTGGCCTGTATCCACGTCAACGACAGTAAAAATGATAAAGGCGCTCATAAAGACCGACACGAAAATTTTGGTTTTGGAACATTGGGATTTGATAATTTAATAAATATAGTATATAATCCTCGAATTGCAAATATACCTAAAATATTAGAAACTCCTTATGTTAGTGCAGACGAAAATAGTAAAGAAAGATTATACCCACCTTACAAATTAGAAATAGAAATGATTAGAAATAAAAAAATTAATCATAATTTAATAGATGATATTAGAAATTACTATAAATAATCTTTATACTTATCTTTAAAATAAATATATAACTGTTCTATCTTGCTATACGTAAGTGGATCTATCTCATTTCGTACATTGTCCAAAATTCCCCGTGGATTTCCGTATAAGATAGTACGCCAATCGCTTTTTATGTGATTATAAAGTATTTCAATTTCGTTATTTTTTAATACTATACCATACTGTCTAGCAAAATCATCAATATCTTTAAAAGTCATTCTACTTATATACTGCTTTATTAACATCTCTGTCATGTTATCACCTCTAGAAAATTATATGTGACTTTTTAAGAATAATGTTTAGTAATAAAAATAAAATATAAAAGAGAGGATGATGTTATGTATAAAGTCCCACCATTAAATTATAGTTATGATGCCCTAGAGCCTTATATCGACGAGAGAACAGTTGATATTCACTATAATAAGCATCACTTGGGATATTTAAATAAATTAAATAATATTTTAAATAGTATTAATTATAATTATAACGATTCTCTAGAACAATTAGTACAAAACATAGATCAATTTCCAATAAAATTACGTGGTGACATTCTATTTAATGCAGGGGGTGTACTAAATCATAATTTATATTGGTATAATATGAGCCCTAATAAGAACAATAAACCTGTTGGATTATTGAAACAGGAAATTGAAAAAAAATATGGAAGTTATGAAAACTTTAAAGAAACATTTATAGAGCAAGCTACATCAGTGGTTGGGTCTGGCTGGACATTTTTAGTAATCAATCACAAGGGTGAATTAGAAATAATTAATACAACAAATCAAGAAACTCCTTATTTGTATGGACTAGAACCTATAATGGGAATTGACTTGTGGGAACATTCTTATTATTTAAAATATCAAAATAGGCGTGATGAATATATATTAAATTTTTTTGAAATTGTTGACTTTAATAATATAAATAGATTGTATGAACAAAAGATTAAAAAAGCGTCATCAAACTAATATAAAATATAATTATTATAGAAAATATAAAAATATTAAAGAAACAATTGAAAAAAGATATAGTATATTAATCGGAGTTATTACTTTTATAGTTTTTATTTTATTTGCTAATCTTTTCTTTATTCAAATTATTCAAAAAGACTATTATGTTAATAAAGTAAAAACATTAAGTCAAAATATAATAAATGGAAATAGCGCACCTCGTGGGCGCATATACGATAGGAATCATAAATTAATAGTTGACAATAAACCTGTAAAAATAATTTATTATAAAAAACAACCAGGTGTTACAACTAAGCAAGAGATAGAATTGGCATACCAAATAAGTGAAATGTTAGAATTAAAATACAGTTCTATAAGTCAAAGTGTGTTGAAGGATTTTTGGTTGAAAAATTATCCTGATTTGGGCAAGAGTAAAATTACTTCTGAAGAATGGCAACAGTTAGACGAACGTAAATTAACACGTAATGATATAGAAAGACTAAAATTAGAAAGAATTACGGAAGAGGAACTAGACGAATTTTCTTTGGATGATAAAGAGGCTGCTTACATTTATTCTTTAATGAATAAAGGTTATTCTTATTCTGAAAAAATTATAAAAAAAGACAATATTTCTGATCAAGAATATGCACTTATATCGGAAAATGCACATTTATTAAATGGTTTTAATACTAGATTGGATTGGGAAAGAGTATATCCCTACGGTAATGTTTTTAAAACGATCTTAGGAAGCGTAAGTACTAGTGAAAGTGGTTTGCCATCAGAACTTAAAGATTATTATGTTTCTAAGGGGTATAGTCTTAATGATCGTGTTGGTATTAGCTATTTAGAATATCAATATGAAGAATACCTAAAAGGTGAGAAGAATCAATATGAAGTTTTAAGTAATGGTGATTATAAGTTACTAAAAGAAGGAAAAAGAGGTAATGATATTGTTATTACTATCGATATTGAACTTCAAAAAGAAGTAGAAAGAATTATTACAGAAGAATTAATAAAGGCAAAAGAAGAACCAAATACAGAATATTATAATCGTTCTTTTGTTGTCATTACTGATCCTAACACAGGAGAAGTTTTAGCAATGGCTGGAAAACAAATTGTTAAAACTGGTGATAAATACGAGATATATGATTATACTCCAGGAGTAACTACGTCCCCAGTTGTGGTAGGGTCAGTTGTAAAAGGAGCTTCACATATTGTTGGTTATAATACCGGTAGTTTAAAAATTGGCGAAATAAGAGATGATAATTGTATAAAGATTGCTCAAACTCCATTAAAATGTTCTTGGAAATATCTTGGTAAAATTGATGATATAAAAGCACTAAAATCTTCATCAAATACGTATCAGTTTAATACGGCAATTAAGGTAGGTAAGGGAACATATATATATGATAAACCTTTACGAATTAATGAAGAGGCATTTGATACTTATCGTAGTACTTTTGCCGAATTTGGATTAGGAATAAAAACGGGAATAGATTTACCGGTTGAAAGTTTAGGTTATAAAGGTAGTAGCAAACTACCAGGTCATTTAATGGATTTTTCAATAGGACAATATGACACATACACTCCTATTCAATTAGCCCAATATATAGGGGCAATTGCTAATGGTGGATATCGAATGCAACCATTTCTATTAAAAAGTGTGTATGACTCAAAAAGTGTTGATTTAAAGAATATCATTTTAACTAACGAACCGGTAGTGTTAAATAAAGTTGATACTGATGATAAATATATGAGCCGTGTACAGGAAGGTTTTAAAGAAGTCTTAATGCCTGGTGGAACCGGATATAATTTTATGCCGCCTAGTATTAAACCAGCAGGAAAAACAGGGACTAGTCAAAGCTTTATTGATAGCACGCTAGATGGTATAATTGATAAAGAAACCATAAGTAATGCTTTTGTGGGTTATGCACCTTATGATAATCCTATGGTAACTTTTACCGTTATTTCCCCTGACATTTCACACTATGATAATAAAAGTACATATCAAACAAACGTAAATAGTAGGATAACTAATCAAGTTTCAAAAAAATTCTTTGAAATTTATAAATAATTTGTTATAATAATACCGTATGCATTTAGAAGGAGGGAAAATCATGGCAAAAAAAGGTGAAGCTCGCGAAAGAATAACACTTCAATGTACAGTTTGTAAAGAAGAAAATTATCGTACTGAAAAAAATAAAAAAAATACAACGGACCGTTTAGAACTAAATAAATTCTGTCCAAGATGTAAAAAAACTACAGCTCATAAAGAAAAAAAATAAAATAAGGTGAATATTCCTTATTTTTTGGTGAGAGGAGGATATTATGGTTAATGTTAATGATTTGAAAAATGGAATGACAATTAAGGTTGATAACAATATATATCAAGTTATCGAATTCTTACATGTTAAACCTGGTAAAGGGCCTGCTTTTGTTCGTACAAGACTAAAAAATTTACGTACAGGAGCAACCATTGAAAATACATTCAATGCAGGTATAAAAGTTGAAAAAGCAATTATTGAGAAAAATAGTATGCAATTTTTATATGCTAATGGAGATGTATATAATTTCATGAACATGGAGACATATGAACAAATTGAACTTAATAAAAATCAAATTAGTGAAGATGCGCTTTATTTGAAAGATGGATTAAACGTTGAAATTACTTTTTACGAAGGGGAAATGTTAGGACTTGTTTTACCTGAAAAGGTTGAATATAAAGTTGTTAGAACAGAGCCAGCTGTTAAAGGTAATACTACAAATAATGCAACCAAAGAAGCCGAATTAGAAACTGGTTTGACTGTTAAGGTTCCGTTATTTATAGAAAATGATGAAGTTATAATTGTTTCTACCAGAGATGGTAAATATGACTCGAGGGCTTAATTAAGCCTAATACATTCAATTAATATAGATTTTATTAATTAAATGAATAATTATTGTTGACAAACATATAATTAAAATGTATAATCAAATAGAAATTAAAAAAAAGGAAAGAAGAAGTGTCCACTTCTCACCCGATTACTTCTAGTTTTGGGTTAAAAAGCCATTGTAATTAATAATATATAAATATATATAAATTACGGTTTTAAGGTGGATACTACTTAGTATCCATTTTTTTGTGGAGGTGTCAAATATCGCAAGTAGAGAAAAAGATTTGTATATTAACGAACAGATTCGTGCGAAAGAGGTAATGGTAATTGGTCCAAATGGAGAACAATTAGGAATGAAGGGAATTAAAGACGCATTAACTTTAGCAAATTATGCTGGGTTTGATCTTGTACTCATGAATCCTAACGCTACTCCCCAAGTTTGTAAGATTATGGACTATAATAAGTTCAAATACGAAAACAAGAAAAAGACTAAGGAAAATATGAAAAAACAACGTGAAACTAATTTGGAATTAAAAGAGTATCGTTTATCAGTTACTATAGATAAACATGATTTCGATACAAGAGTGAAAAACTCATCTAAGTATTTGGAAAAGGGGCATAAAGTTAAAGCTTCAATCCGATTCAAAGGTAGAGAAATGGCTCATCCTGAATTAGGGAAAGCAGTGTTATTACGTTTTGCAGAAACTTTATCTGATTTTGCAACTATCGAACAAAAACCTGTTATGGACGGACGTTTTATGTCGTTAATTCTTGCACCAAAAAAAGAAAAATAGGAGGAATATTATGCCAAAAATGAAAACACATAAGGGAACTGCTAAAGTATGTAAAGTGCGCCCAGGTGGAACTGTTAAAATAGGAAAACCAGGTACAAGACATAATACTGGTAAAAAGAATGCCGCTTCTAATAGAAGAGGAAGACAAGGTTCGCTTTTAAGTAAAGCAGATATGAATAGAATAAAAGATTTAATTAAGTAATAAAGGAGGAATATTATGCCAAGAGTTAAAGGTGGTACGATTCACCGCGCTCGTCGTAAAAAAGTTTTAGATCAAGCTAAAGGATATTTTGGAAGTAAACATAGATTATATAGAACAGCTAAAGAACAAGTTATGCATTCATTAAGTTATGCATATCGTGATAGAAGACAAAAGAAAAGAGATTTTAGAAAGTTATGGATTACAAGAATTAATGCTGGTTGTCGTGAAAATAACATCAGTTATTCAAAATTCATCAATGGTTTAACAAAAGCTGGTGTTGGTGTTAACCGTAAAATGTTAGCAGAAATTGCTATTGATAATCCAGCAAGTTTTGCTGACTTAGTTAAAGTTGCTAATGAAGCTTTAAGTGGAAAAGAATTTGAAACTTCAAAAGTTGCTAAAAAAGAAACTAAAGTAGAATCTACAAAAACAGTTAAAGAAGAAAAAACTAATACAGATTTATCTAAATTAACTGTTGCTGAACTTCGTGAATTAGCTAAAGAAAAAAATGTTTCAGGATATTCAACAATGAAAAAAGCTGAACTAGTTGATGCTTTAAAATAACCAAAATATTTGGTTATTTTTTTTTAATGTGTTATAATTGAGGTAGGTGATAGAATGAAGAGTTTATACATCGATTTTGATGGAGTTATCTTAGACACAATAAATACGTCATATAAAATGCTAGAAGAGGCAAAGATAGATCCTAAAGATTCAAAGAAGACAACAGCATTTTATAAAAAAATGGATTGGAAACATATATTAGAAATTACCCCAGTTATTAACGATGGAATAAGTTGTATTGAAAGAATAATTGAAAGCAATTTGTTTGATGTTTCGATATTAACGCATGTAAATTCATTAGAAGAGGCAATCGAAAAAGTAAAATATATTCGTAAATATTTTAAAGATATAACGATTATACCTGTACCAAAAGAAATATCAAAAACTAAAATGGTACACACAAAAGGTTCAATTTTAGTAGATGATTATAGTGGTAATTTAACAGAATGGGCTAGTGAAGGAGGAATACCAATTAGGTTTTCACCAACACTTGATAGCAAGGGATTTACAGTTATTAATAAATTAGATCAAATAATTGATATGGAATTTGCTGATTAACAAGAAGGAGAAGTAGTATGGAAGTAGTAGGATTAATAAATAAAGAAGGTGAGCTAATGGATGAAGCGAAGTTAGATTTATTAGAGTTTATTTCACAAGAAAATGCTGACATCGCGACTCTTATTAAATTATTGTTTGTTAGGTATGAAGAGAAGAAAAAAGAAAATACGTTGTATTCTAAGGATGATTATATACCTCAAAATTTAATTAAAATTTATTATAAAACTGATGGACATTTAGATTTTTCGGAAATAGTTGATAATTTTAAAAATAGGTATATCCGTAACGAAAATGAAATAGAAGGTGTACATAATAGATTAGAAATGAAAGGTCTAGAAGTTGTTTATGATTATATTCAAAGCAACAAGGGTGAAAATTTCAAGAATATTTATATAATTGTTTTATTGCACCAACTTCTATATTCTAAGATGCCGCATACTGACTTTGGAGGAAGTTTTAGAAATACTCCAACTTATATATCTAATAGTGATGTACCCACTTCAGATCCTGAATCTATATCACGTGAAATTTCAGAATTATATCCGGTTTTCACAGATTTAATAAAGTTTGGAGATGAAATAAACAGCTCTAAGGATATGGGAAGGCTACTGGAATATATTGATAAATGTATAGATTTAAAAGTCACATTAATTAGGATTCATCCTTTTCCAGATGGTAATGGTAGAACATGTCGAGCATTATTAAATATCTTATTTAAAAGGGTAAATTTACCACCTACATATGTAAAAAAATGTGAAAAAAAGGAATATGTCAATGCCATGGATAAAGCAATTCGTGAAAACGATCTTTCATCTATAAGAAAATTTTATTATTATAAGATTTGTGATTCAATTGTGGAACTTGATATAAATGAACGTTTAAAAAGAGATAAACAGGAACAAAAAAACATACCAAAATCAAAATAGCACTCCCGCTTGACGAGTGCTATTTTTCGTGATATAATTAAATTATGGATAAAAATTTTTAATATAAATAAACTAATAAAGGAGGAATGCTTATGAATAACAATCAAAATCCGTATCAAGAAAATTTAGAGAATGCATTACAAAAATATGGCCGTGATATCGTTAAAAGTGTAAAAGATGGTAAAATTGATCCAGTAATTGGTCGTGATGATGAAATTCGTAGTATTACTCGAATTTTATCTAGAAAAACTAAAAATAATCCAGTTTTAATAGGTGAACCGGGTGTCGGAAAAACCGCTATAGTAGAGGGACTTGCTGGAAGAATTGTAAAAGGTGATGTACCTAATAGTTTGAAAGATAAGACAATATGGGAACTAGATATGGGGGCGCTAATAGCAGGTGCTAAATATCGTGGAGAATTTGAAGAACGATTGAAAGCTGTTTTAAAAGAAATAAAAGATTCTAATGGTGAGATTATCATGTTTATTGATGAGATACATATGATTGTTGGGGCCGGAGCTTTAGAGGGCGCTATGGACGCTGGAAATATGTTAAAACCAATGTTAGCCCGTGGTGAAATACATTGTATTGGTGCTACAACTTTAAATGAATACCGAAAATATATCGAGAAAGATGGAGCGCTTGAAAGAAGATTTCAAAAAGTACAGGTTAAACAACCATCTGTAATTGATACAATAACAATTTTAAGAGGTCTTAAGGAAAGATTTGAAGTTTATCATGGAGTAAACATTAAAGATAAGGCCCTTGTTACAGCTGCAACTTTATCTAATCGTTACATAACAGACCGATTTTTGCCAGATAAAGCAATAGATTTGGTTGATGAGGCATGTGCAACAATTAAGGTTCAAATGGATTCCGTTCCTATGGAATTAGATAGCTTAACTAGAGAGATAATGCAACTTGAAATAGAAAAAGAAGCATTAAAAAAAGATAACGATGAATTATCTAAAAAACGTGTGTTAGAATTAAAGGATAAAATAATAAATTTAAAGAAGGATGAATCAAAATTACGTACTGATTGGGAAGAAGAAAAAAACATTAATGACAAAATCAATAAGAAAAAAGAGGAAATAGAGTCATTAAAATTTAAACTCGAACAAGCCGAAAATCGATATGATTTAGAAACAGCTGCAAAATTAAGACATGGTGAAATACCGAAGTTGGAAAAAGAACTAGAATTATTAAGAAAAGAAGATAAGTCTAAAATATTAAGCGATACTGTTGATGAAGAAGATATTGCAGCTGTAATATCTAAATGGACACATATACCAGTAAACAAATTAGTAGGCGGTGAAAAAGAAAAATTACTCAATCTAGAAAAGAATATGAAAAATAGGATAAAAGGACAAGATGAGGCTGTTAAACTCGTTAGTGAAGCCATTATAAGAGCAAGAGCTGGTATAAAAGATCCAAATAGACCAATAGGTTCATTTATCTTTTTAGGACCAACGGGTGTAGGTAAAACAGAGGTAGCTAAAACCTTAGCATATGAGCTTTTTGATGATGAAAAACATATGATTAGAATTGATATGAGTGAATATATGGAAAGCTTTTCTGTTTCACGTTTAATAGGATCTCCTCCTGGTTATGTAGGATATGATGAAGGTGGTCAATTAACAGAAGCGGTTAGAAGAAATCCTTATAGTATTGTACTTTTTGATGAAATAGAAAAAGCCCATAAAGATGTATTTAATATTTTGTTACAAATATTAGATGACGGTAGAATCACCGACTCTCAAGGACGTACAATTGATTTTAAAAATACTATTATTATTATGACGTCTAATTTAGGTAGTGAGTATATATTAGAAAATTTAGACAATAGTAATCAATTGGTAATGAATGAATTAAAACGAACATTCAGGCCAGAATTTATTAACCGAATAGATGAAATAATAATATTTAAATCACTATCTAAAGATATCATTTATAATATTTTAGATAAAATAATTAAAGAAATAGAATTTAGATTAAGTGATAAAAAAATCAATATAGATTTAACTGAAAGTGCAAAAAAATATATTATTGAATCATCATATGATGAAAAATATGGTGCAAGACCGATAAGAAGGTTTGTTAGTCGTAATGTAGAAACTTTATTAGCTAATGCTATTATAAGTGATGAAATAAAACATAATTCAAAAGTCATTATTGATTATGAAGATGAGCAATTAGTTTTAAAAAATATATAAAAGAAACCAAAATAAAATTTGGTTTTTTTTTATTGGTTACATCAGATAAATGTGCTATAATTTAATTATAAAATACTAGGAGTGAAAAAATGAAGAAAAAAGGTTTTACATTAATTGAATTACTTGCAGTAATAGTGATTCTTGCCCTAATCGCCCTAATTGCTGTCCCTTTAATTCTAAATTCGATCGAAAGAACAAAATGGGGGGCATATAAATCTAATCTTGATATGGTAGTTAAGGCTACAGAGTTATATTTAATAAGTAATACAGATTATTTGTCAGATGAAATAGGGGAAACAAAAGAGTTATCTATAAAAGAATTACAAAATACAAATTTTTTAAAGGAAATAAAGAATCCTTATGGCCGTGGAATGTGTTCCGGTTATGTATCAATAACAAGATTAAATAAATCAGAATATGATTTTACACCACATTTAAATTGTGAGAATAATGTTAGTAATTCAAATGAAGATGGTTTAATTGCATATTATAAGTTTGATGATTTTCAAGAACCAACGGAAAACTTATACAACAAACATGATTTATTAAGTGGAGGAGAAATACCTTATACTATTACCTATTACACGGGAAGTAGTAGTACTTCGGGACACACAGATCCGTTTGGCGGAAAGCATGCAATAAAATTTACTGGAGGGACAAATCCTGTTCTTCGTTATGGGAGAATCGATGGAACAAATACTGATATTGTTGCTGGTGAAATTTATACTTTCAGTGTATATGCAAAACTAGCTGAAGATAGTGAGGCTCCAAGTAATTTTTATTTGGATGTGGTAGATAGAAATTCAATTGATTTAGCACCACAATTAACTAATACATGGCAAAGATTTGAAGTGACGGTTTTGCATGACAATAATCCAAGCTACGGTTTTGCAGATATTACTATTAATAATGGTGCCTCAATAATGTTATCTAATCCACAAATTGAAAGAAAACCATATAGCACTCCTTATGTTCAACAATCAAGACTTGGTAATGTGAAAGATCATTCTATGAATAACAATGTAATTCCGTTATCAAATTCAACCACTCCTACATGGACTACAAATAGTAAAGTAGGTAAAGGTGCCTATATATTTAATGGAGTTAATACATACATGGATTTAGGAGAAAACGCTGAATTTGATTTAACTAATTCAGGTACAATAAGTCTATGGGCTAAGACGTCACTAGATTATCCTAGTGAGGATGCAACTACTAGATACAAAGGGTTAATATCAAAAACAATTAGTGGTGGTGAAAATGGTCTTAGTTATTGGTTAGATTGGCGTGGAACAAATACAACTAGATTTTTAAGGTTTGGAATAGGAGACGGAACAAAAAATGAACAAATAAATATAAGTAATTACGATTTTAATGACGAATGGAGACACTTAGTAATAACATGGGATGGTAGTAAAATGAAAATTTACTCAAATGGCGATAAAATCGGTGAACGAAATCAAACGGTTGACCCTCAAGTTATTAGTAAAAGTTTTGAAATTGGTAGAGCCTTTAATTATGGTAATGTTCACGTATGGGATGGTTCAATTGATAATGTAAGAGTTTATAATAGGACACTGTCAGAGACAGAAGTTAAAAGCATATTTTTTTCAGAAAAATAAAAAATTATGTAGTGGAGGAATTTAATCTATGAAAAATAATAAAGGATTTACTTTAATTGAGTTATTATCTATTTTAATTATCTTGGCTGTAGTAGCACTAATAACGATTCCAATAATTATTGATTCTGTAAAAGAAGCAAGATGGGGTGCTTATAGAAATAATCTTAGTTCAGTCGTCAAAGCTACAGAATTATACTTAATAAACAATACTGAGTATTTGCCAAGTCAGATTGGAGATACTATTGAAATTTCAATTAATGATTTACAAAATAATGATTTATTAAAAAAGATAACGACACCATTAACTCCTAACAATGAATGTACAGGATATGTTTTAGTGAGTATGATTGGTTTAAATGAATATGATTATAGACCATATTTAAATTGTGAAAATGGAATAACAAATTCAATTGATGATAAATTAGTCGCGCTATATAAATTTGACGATTTTCAAGAATCAACGGAAAATGGTATTATTTCACCAAATTTTTCTGGTAATATAGGTGGATATAATGGAATTGCATATGAAAGGATTGAAGATAGTCAATCTTTGACAGGATATGCTTTAAAAATAGAGCATTATGGAGTTGAAAATCATGCTGCAAGAGTTCGCTTTAATGTTAAAGAAGGTTATGATTCAGGCGTAAAAGTATTATCAGTGTATGCAAAGGCAGAAGGGGATTTCATTGGGAGAAATTTGCAAACTTACACAGGTGAAAATTGGTATACCTTTGAAGGAGGTAGCCTTACAAATTATTATAAAAGATTTTGGCTTGTAGCTCCTGTGGGTACGGAAAGTGGAGGTCCACTTACTGTTTCAACAAGAACTGTGAATAATGGAGTTTACTATGTTCACAGCCCACAAATTGAAAAAAAGACAATCGCCACACCATTTGTTGAATCAACTAGACAAGGTATTGTAAAAGATTATTCATTGAATAATAATAATTCAGTAATGGGACTAGAGAACTCACCTAAATGGGTTAATGAAGGAAAACTGGGAACTGGTGCATATCAATTTAACGGTACTACTTATATTGAGACACCGTTAACAGTTAATCAAAAAGAAAATTACTCAATATCGCTATGGTTATATGTTGATGAAAGTTTTCCCAATAATAAATATAATCGTTTCATTGGGACACAGGACTGGGGACCTGGTCGGTTCGGAATCATGACAGTTAATGGTACTTTATCACTAAATACATATTTTGGTAGCGGTTATGATTATTGGATGCACAGTACCGTAGTCGTACCTAGAAACAAGTGGGTTCATGTTGCTGCTACTTTTGATCGTCAAGGTGAACAGAAATTATACTATAATGGTAAATTAGTGGTAAGTAAAGACATGTCACCTGCTCAGAATATAAATTGGTCTGGAGATAATATTCGTATTGCATGTGGAACTTCTGGTAGTTATTACTATGAACCTCACTATGGAAAGATTGATAATGTTGCCATATACAATAGAGTTTTAACAAATCAAGAAATAGAACAAATATATAATTCTGAAAAATAATATAAAACATTTAATTACAATAGAATAAGAGATACTTATTTTATTGTTTTTTTTTAAGAATTATAGTAAAATGATATTAAACTAGAAGAGGTGAACTATGATTAATATTAAAGTAGATTCAAGAAAAGTTGTTCCTGGTGACACTTTCATTGCATTAAGAGGTGTTAGTAGTGATGGACACGATTATATAGATAAAGCAATTAAAAATGGAGCAATAAAGATTGTTGCAGAAGAAGGTAACTATAGTGTGGATACGATTATAGTTTCTAACACCCGAGAATATCTAATAAACTATCTAAAGGATAATTATAATAAATTTATAGATAAGATGACTATTATTGGTATAACAGGGACTAATGGGAAGACAACAAGTGCATTTTTAACTTCTAATGCTTTAAATATGTTAGGTAAAAAAAGTGCGTACATAGGCACCTTGGGTTTTTATATAACAGAAAAAATATATGGTTTAGATAATACAACTCCAGACATATTAGAATTATATAATATGTTTATGGAAGCTTATGAGCAAAATTGTAAATGTGTTGTTTTAGAAGTAAGTAGTCAAGGCCTAGGTTATAATAGAGTAGAAGGCTTTTTGTTTGATTATGCAGTATTTACTAATTTAACCCAAGATCACTTAGATTACCATAAAACTATGGAAAACTATGCTTTAGCAAAACAAAAATTATTTAAAAAATTAAAGACTAATGGTAAAGCAATTATTAACTATGATGATGAATACAAAAATTATTATATTTTAAATGAGAATAACAATATAACATATGGTTTTGAAGGAGGCGATTATCAGGTTCAAGATTTTAATATGACTAATCTAGGAACCACTTTTCAGTATAATCACAACAACAAAATCCATCATGTAGTAACTCCTTTAATAGGAAGATATAATGTCTATAATTTACTAGTAACAATCATTATATTAAAAGAATTGCAATTTAAAGATAATTTAATCAATGATTTATTGCCAAAATTAAAAGCTCCAGCTGGGAGAATGGATACAATAAAATATGGTACTAATAGTATAATAATTGACTACGCACATACACCAGATGCTATAATTAAAATAGTAAACACAATGGCCGATGTTACTATAGGTAATATATATGTTGTATTTGGATGTACTGGTGATAGGGATCGTACAAAAAGACCGTTAATGACTGAAATTGTAACATCTAAGGCAAAATTAGCAATTTTGACTAATGATGATCCACATAATGAAGATCCATATCAGATAATTGATGATATGACAAAAAATTTAATAGCTAAAAATTATGAAGTTATTTTGGACAGAAGACAAGCTATAATAAGAGGAATAAAATTATTAGAAGAAAACGATGTGTTACTAATTTTAGGAAAAGGCCATGAAGAAGTTATGATTGTAAAGGATCAAAAGATACCTTTTAACGATCGTAAAGAAGCAACTGATTATATTAAGCAAATAAATAGTGTATTGAAAAATTAGGCTTAACACCTTTTATACGTATTTTCATAAAATATGTGTGAGAGGTGTTTTTTTTATGAATATAAAAGTAGATTCAAGGAAAGTTAAAAGTGGCGATATTTTTGTAGCATTAAAAACTTTAAATAATGATGGACATAATTATATCGATGATGCAATTAAAAATGGAGCTAAACAAGTTGTTGTACAAAGAGGCCTATATAGTGTTGATACTTTAGTTGTTAATAATACTAAAGAATATTTAATTAATTATCTAAAAGATAATTTTTATTCAAAAATAAAGGATATAAAATTAATAGGCATGACGGGAACCAATGGGAAGACTACAACTTGCTTTTTATTACATAAATGTTTGAATAAATTAGATAAAAAATGTGGGTATATTGGGACAATAGGATTTTATATAGATGAAAAGGTTAGGGATTTGAACAATACAACTCCTGATATTTTAGAAGTATATGAAATGTTAATCGAGTGTCAAGAAAACGGTTGTGAGTACGTGGTTATGGAAGTGAGTAGTCATGCTCTTGATATGAATAGAGTAGAAGGTCTATTATATGATTATGCGATATTTAGTAATCTTACAAAAGATCATCTAGACTATCATGTAGATATGAAAACTTATGCTCTAGCAAAACAAAAATTGTTTCAAAAATTAAAAGAAGATGGTAAAGCAATTGTTAATAGTGATGATGACTATAAAAATTTTTATCTGTTAGAGAAAAACAAAAATATAACTTATGGATTTAAAGATAGTGATTATCAAATTATTGAGTATAATATTAATACAATGATTAGTAAATTTAAGGTTAAAAGTATTGATAATATAGTTGAGTATCAGTCAAAACTAGTAGGGAAACATAATTTATATAATCTACTTGTAATTATAGTCGTTTTAGATCAAATCCAAGTAAGTGTTGATGAAGTTAAAAAATTAATCAATGAAGTAGATGCTCCAGCTGGAAGAATGGATACAATTAATTATGAAACTAACCGTATAATAATTGATTATGCACATACACCAGATGCAGTTAAAAATGTAATTAGTGCAGTAAAGGAAATTGGTCCCAACAATATTTATACAATAGTAGGTTGTGGAGGAAATCGCGATAAAACAAAAAGACCAGAAATGGCTAGAATAGCAACTGAACTATCAGATAAAGTCATATTAACAAGCGATAATCCGAGGTTTGAAAACCCTACTGAAATAATAAATGATATGATACAGGGACTTGACAATTCTAATTATGAAATTGAGGAAAATCGTGTGGAAGCGATAAAAAAGGGTATACAAATGCTCGATAAAAATGATATACTATTGGTGCTCGGAAAAGGGCATGAAACTTATCAAATTATAGGAGATAAAAAAATAGATTTTGATGATAAACAAAAAGTTTTAGACATAATTAGGAGATGATGATGTGTTAATTTTAACAAAAGCTGTACTAGCAATGATGATAGGATTTATACTATCGGTTATACTTGGATTAGTTTTAATCCCACTGCTAAAAAAATTAAAAGTTAAACAAAGAGTGAGTATTTTTTTAGAAGGAAAACATAAGAAAAAAGATGGAACTCCAACTATGGGAGGATTAATATTTATTATTCCTACAATATTGACAATTATTATATTGTTATTGATGGGTAAAATAGATTTTTCGGAAAATTTATTTATAGTAATGTTTGTATTTGTCGCATATGCAGTTTTAGGATTTATTGATGATTATTTAATTATAAAAAGAAAGAATAATGAAGGATTAACTGAAATTCAAAAATTGTTTGGACAATTATTAATTGCATTAGTATTTTTCTTTATTTTTATGAAAAGTGGTAATGATCCAGTTGTTAATATTCATATTTTAAATATTAAAATAAATATGGGATGGTTTTATGGAATATTCTTATTATTTGTTTTAGTAGCAAGTAGTAATGCAGTAAATATAACAGATGGATTAGATGGTCTAGCAGGTGGTTTATCTGCAATTGCTTTCTTAGCTTTTGGACTTATTAGCTGGAATGCAACATGGACACCTGGTAGTGAAGATATTGCCGTATTTTGTTTCGTATTAGTTGGTTCGTTATTTGGATTCTTAGTTTATAATACACACCCAGCTAAAGTCTTCATGGGAGATACTGGTTCTTTATGTTTAGGTGCGACATTGGCAAGTGTTGCTATACTAACTAATCATGAAATAACTTTAATTATTGTAGCTGGAGTTTTCGTTGTTGAAACTTTAGTGTGTATAATTCAAATGATATCAATTAGATATGCAAAGAAAAAAGTATTTTTGATGACACCACTTCACCACCATTTCGAAAAATTAGGATGGCAGGAAAGTGACATAGTAAAAATGTTTTGGGTCATTGGTTTGATATTAACAATGATGGCAATAGCGTTCGGTGTATGGATATAAAAAGGAACATGTGAAATGATGACTTAAAAGCAGGCACAAAATAAAACGTGCTTGCTTTTTTTGATACAATAAAACCGTAATGAATGACGCTGCAGACATACGTAAATGTTATACATAGTCATTTAATTTGACGAGCAGTAACACATATAGATGATCTCATCATAGAATCTGTAAACATACGAATTAAAGAAGAGGTGAGAGGTGCTTTTCCTTATAGAAATTTTGACAAAAAATTACAAAATATTCCGGCAAATATATACAGAATATGTTTTTAGTGATATAATGAAAACAAAATATATCTAGGCAGTATTTGGTATATTTAATGAATTTTAACGTTATCTTTTAGCTGAAGTGGTGGGAGGTGAAATTAACTTTAACAATTCATTTGTATGATAAGTACTGTTTTTTTATTAGTTATAAATGAGAGAACGATAATGTTATTTTCAAAAAAATGATAATTGAATGAATTCAAATATAAAAGCAATAAAACTGATTTTGGGTATATTCATAATCACTGGATTATTATCAGTGTTTGGTGTAAGCGCTTATGACCAAGTGACATTTACAAACATTACTATTCCATCTTTTTCTGTATCATATACATCACCTCAAGTAACAAAAGAAGATGAAGACTGTCAAGCGCTTTATACTAGTATGATAAAAGATAGCATAACAGGAGGAAACAGAGCTGTTCAAGCACGTGTTATTCAGCAAGTAGAGCCAACATATGGAACCCTTTGGGCAGATATGAATGTTGGGGTTACATTTAATTGGGCAAGTTCAATGGCTTGTACTATAGGGTATCCAAGAATCGAATTAAGAGCAAAGAAATCAACATTGGCATCGATTAAGTACTCAGGCATTTGGTTTTATTAATAATAAAATATTAATTATTTGCAAAGAATTGTGAAAGGAGCAACCAATGAAAAAATTTATAAAAAAAAATTATGTGTTACTATCGGTATTAAGTATTTTAGTAGTGTGGGGATGTATATCGGCTAATCAATATAAGCAATGGTATGATAGTAATCAAAAATTTTATCAACAAGCGTTAGAGATCTGTCAGCATGAAGAGCGTGCCTATTGTAAATATATCGGCGAAAAACTTCCAGAAGCTCCTGACACAATATCTGTATATTTTGATATTACTGCTAATTCAAGTTTAAGGAATTTACAACTATTTGCCCCTATATTAATAATAATAGTGGCGATTTGGTCTTTCCATAAAGAATTACGGAGTGGTTATTACAAAAATGTACTAACAAGAAAATCATATAAGGAATATTTTAAAGACCATTATATCAATTCATTAAAAAGTGTTATGATATTACCTGTGTTTATTATATTTGTATTTATAATGTCATACTTTTTGTCAGGTAACTTTAACTTTGAAGAATCAATGAAAAATTACCCAGGTTATTTATTTATAGACGATAAGTACTTAAAAATATTGCCGTGGTTTTCATTCGTATACGTTCTGAATATAATATTGCATAGTATGTTTTGGATAAATTTGGGTTATATTGCGATGAAAAAAAGTAATCACATTTTTGTGACATTACTTTCGTCTTTCTTGTTGTATATGATGATATTTATAATTTCAGAAATTTTTATAGGTGCATTTCTGTTCAGCAACATTAATGCACAAGATTATTTTAGTTTAGCTAATATATGGGCTTATGATAATGTAGATAATTTATGGGGAATGGTTGTGTTTTCTATAACATTAGTAATTGGTTCGACTTTAATAGTGTTAAGAATTTACAAAGATAAAGAGAATGTAGTGATTGAAAATGAAAAATAGTTTAATTTTATTGAAAGAGAATCTAAAATATGTAATTGAGAGTCAGAGATTTAGATTTATAATTTTATCACTTATATGTATTAATTTATTTGGAACAGCTTATTTAGCATATAATACAAATTATATTGATGGTATACTGACTGTTGTGACTAATAACTACTATGTCGCATTACTAATTTCGCTAATTCTAACTAATGCAATTAGTACATATGAAATGTTTGAAAAAAATAGTTTTTATTTAATACGGTTTAATAATCGAAGTGAGTATTTGAAAAAATTAATACAAAACATTGTTGCCATTAATATAGTGGTAATGATTTTGAACTTGTTGCTTTTATTAATTGGATTAAACATTTTTAATGGTAATGGTTTAATCATAGAGACGGTAGATCACTATAATTTATCCAATGCTGCATATGTCTCATTTTACTTGATTAGATTTGTTATACTGGTTCAAATTATTTGTGTTCTTAGTATATTGATATTAAAATTAGTTAATTTTAAGTTAGTATTAATTTTAGATATTATATTAATTTTATTCATAATGGTTTATCCTAATCCTTCACCTTCCCCTGTTGAAAAAATACCCGATATGTTCATTTTTGTTGGAGAATATTTTAGATTTCATCCTTATAGTAATTTTGCTTTTGAAGTACTATGCTCTACTATTTATATATCAGCTTTAGTGACTGTTACATGGGTATTATTTAAACTAAGTGAGCGTTTTATGAAGAGAGTTGGTATATAATGAAATTTTTGATTTATAATGATATTAGATTTGTTATTAGAAATCATAAAAATATTTATTTTTGGTATGGCATTAGTATAATTTTATATTTTACATTAAAAATTAGTATTAAAGATTCTTTGGTTTTTGATGCTGCAAAAGATTCATTGGGAGTGCAATGTAGTCTAGATAATGCTGATATAATGCAAATTATAATGTATATACTTAATGTTGGTATTTATGCATACATCGCATTGAACATATTTATAAAAGATATAAAAAATGGCGTAGATAACATTTTTTTGAGAGTAGGAACACTAAGATGGGTAACCATTAAAGTGATTTCGATTTTATTAATTTCTACCGTATTGCATGTTATGACAATTATATTAATAGTTTTGATGTTTTATCCTAAAAATTTTGACTTGCATCTAATATATAATATTTTTACAAAAAAAATATTATACATTAGTATAGTTCAAAATATTAGTTTAATTTTTTTAATGTTTTCTATTGTTAATAAATATATAATAATAATTTTTCCCTTATTATTAATGTTATTTTGTCAATTCATTCCAACTAATATGTTGAGTATTGGGTATACAAATTATGGAATCATCATTATAGTTTTATATGTGCTAATATTAGCAATTTTTAGTAGTTTATATGTTACGATTTTCGAGAGAATTAATGGAGGATAATAATGAAAATAGAAGTTAAAAGTGTTGTTAAAGAATTTGAAAAAACAAAAATTTTAAATAATCTAAATGTCGAATTTAATAGCGGAAAAATATATGGTTTAGTGGGACGCAATGGCACTGGAAAAAGTGTTTTTTTAAAAATGTTATGCGGATTTTATAATACTTCAAGTGGTGAAATATTATATAATGGTAAAAATATAATTAAGGATAGATTGTTTCCACCAAATACTAGAGCATTAATTGAAAAGCCAAGTTTTATTCCGGATCTTACTGGGTATGAGAATTTAAAATTATTGGCTTCTGTTCAAGATAGGATTGGTAAACAGGAAATAATTGATAGTTTGGAAAAGGTCAACCTGAAATCTGATATGAATAAAAAGTATTACAAATATTCCCTCGGAATGAAACAAAAGTTAGGAATTGCTCAAGTTTTGATGGAAAACCCTGATATTTTAATATTTGACGAGCCATTTAATGGGATAGAGGAAAAAACTGTAATTAAATTGCGTGAGATATTAGCTGATGAAAAGAAAAAGGGAAAACTTATAATTATTGCTTCTCATATTAAAGAGGATATTGATAACTTATGTGATGAAATATATGAATTTGATGATGGCGAAATAAAAAGAATAGAAAAAAATATAACTAAAATATAATTTAACTTTTCTTATAAGTTGAAACGCATGATAAAATAAAAATAATTAGCTACATAAATTTTATTATAGAAGGTGATTTAGTTGAAAATATATAAAAATATTAAGGATATGAAGCAGGATTATGAAAAATTAAAAAATCACTCAGTAAAAGAGATCATTGAGCAGGATAAACGAAACGCAGCAAAAAGAAAGAAAATAATGTTTTTTATTACTGCATTTATTATATTTATATTTATTTCAATTAAGTTATCTATTGGAATTATTAATATCGCTTTACCAATCTCATATTCTAAGAATAGGTCATATGACGTCACTATAAATAATATTTCAGTATTAACTGGTTTTATAGGAGAAAAAACAATTTCAATTATTCCATCTTTAGTCAACGTACAACTATTTAGTAATAATATTTCTTATGTTGGTGATTATAGTGTAACTCATAATTTCAATCAAGGGGTTAATATTTCAATAGGCATAAATTCATATGAGTGTTTTGTTGATGTTGGAAAAACTGAGACACAAATAGATTGTGCAAATGAGAATTCTAAAACTGTTAAAAATAACGTTGATGATACAATATATTATCTTTACATAAAAGACGCTGATAGCAAAGACAAAATTATTTATGATGGTTTGTTGATTAGTGATATTACAAATTATTTAATGGATCCTGGCTTGTATTATATAGAAATTTTGGGTAAATATAAAAATGTTAATAATAGAATATATTTCTGGATAAAAGTAAATAAATAAAGATTACTTATTTTATCGGATTGTGGATAGTTCAAATTAGGATTTTGCAGCTTTAATTATACATACCATTGAGCGATATTACTGGATATTTAAATGATAGGTATCGGTTTATAGAAAAACAGACTTTTCTAAAGTCTGTTTTATCGTATCAATAAATATTGACTACATATTATAGACTTGGTATACTAAAAACATAAAATAATAGAAGGGATAGAAGTATGAAGAAAAAAGGATTTACATTAATAGAGTTATTAGCTGTAATAGTAATTCTAGCAATCATAGCTTTAATAGCAATGCCATTAATATTAAATGTTATTGATGAGGCTAAAAAAGGAGCATTTAAAAATACAGCTTACGGCATAGTAGAAGCAGGACAACTAGTGTATGCTAAAGATATGTTACAAGGAATTGAAGGAGAAGTAACATTTACATATGTAGATGGAGTAGAAACGGCTAGTGTAGATGGAAAAAAATTAGATTATAAAGGAACCAAACCTAAGAATGGTACAATTACACTAAATAGTGAAGGTAAAATTGCTATTGCTATACATGATGGTAAGTATTGCGCACAAAAAGGGTATGAGGAGAATGTTGTTACATTAACTGAAAAAATACAATCAGAATGTGCTCTTAACGGAGAAGTTTCATATAGTGATTACAATTATAGTAAAGGGGTTAATAAGCCAAAATTAACTGCTGGAATGACTCCAATAAAATGGAACGGAACTGACTGGGTTAGTACAAATGAAAATGATATTGACTGGTATAATTACGATGAAAACAAATGGGCAAATGTAAAAACGGCAGATGGGTCATTTTGGGTATGGATACCAAGGTACATATATAAAATAACAAGTTGCTGGCATGAAAATTGTGATGGAAGTGCCGGAAACATCGATGTTCAATTTAGTATAGGAATAGATGATACTAAAAATGGAACAATTGAATTAGATACTAGTAGTGGCGCAGAGGCCTCTAATAATAAGTGGACTAATCATTCTGCGTTTACATTTGGAAGCAAACAAATAAGTGGAATATGGGTAGCAAAATTTGAGCCAACAGCAGTGGAAGGTGTTGAATCAAATGATTTAATTTGTGATGAACTAGACAATGTAACTAATAAAACTGTTAAAATTGTACCTAATGAAACTGCGTGGAGATGTATAGATATTGGAAAGGCATTTGAAGTATCTAGAAGCATGGAGACTAACCCAATATATGGATGGAATAGCGATGGTATTGACACACACATGATGAAAAATACTGAATGGGGTGCAGTTGCATATCTTTCTAAATCTGTATACGGGAAATATGATGAAGAAATATGGATAAATCCAGACAATAATTTTACGACTGGTTGTGCAGGTAGTAGTGTATCTACCGATGTGTTTGAGTGTAACGCTTATGAGACTGTTAATGGTCAGAAAGCTAGTACAACCGGAAATATTTATGGAGTATACGGATTTAGTGGTGGAGCTTGGGATTTTGTTGCCGCATATGTTGATAATGCTCATCCCAATCTAGCTCTTTATGGAGAAAGTATAGTGAGTGCCGACAACAAATATAAAGATGTATATTTATTGGGAGATATAGATGGTAGACCTGAAAATTATAATGAGGCATTAAACAAAAAAGGTGATGCAGTATATGAAACGAGTTCATTAGGGATAGATTATAATTCATGGAATGAAGATCGTTCTAATATGCCTGTTCTTACTACGCCTTTCTTTAATAGGGGGGGAGCATATAGTCAAACGACTAGTACAGGTGCGTTTAATTTCCTAAGTACTAGAGGGCATGCTAGTAGAGCTGATTCTTTTAGACCAGTCTTAATAGTAGGACAAGGACTATAAAAAGATTATGAAAATAATCTTTTTTTGATTGAAGAAATTATGTTAACATTGACTATACACCCTATACTTGGTATACTAAAAACATAAAATAATAGAAGGGATAGAAGTATGAAGAAAAAAGGATTTACATTAATAGAATTATTAGCTGTAATAGTAATTCTAGCAATCATAGCTTTAATAGCAATGCCATTAATATTAAATGTTATTGATGAGGCAAAAAAAGGAGCGTTTAAAAATACAGCATATGGAATAGTAGAAGCAGGACAACTAGTGTATGCTAAAGATATGTTACAAGGAATTGAAGGAGAAGTAACATTTACATATGTAGATGGAGTAGAAACGGCTAGTGTAGATGGAAAAAAGTTAGATTATAAAGGAACTAAACCTAAGAATGGTACAATTACACTAAATAGCGAAGGTAAAATTGCAATTGCTATACATGATGGTAAGTATTGTGCAGAAAAAGGATATGAAGAAAGTGTAATAACATTATCAACAAAATCGATTGAAGAATGTGTTGGGGATATAGAAATAACTTATAGCGATTATGACGTTATCAAAGGTGTTAACGCACCTAAACTAACAACAGGAATGACTCCAATAAAATGGAACGGAACTGACTGGGTTAGTACAAATGAAAATGATATTGACTGGTATAATTACGATGAAAACAAATGGGCAAATGTAAAAACGGCAGATGGGTCATTTTGGGTATGGATACCAAGATATGCTTACTCTATTGCGAGTGGCTATCATACAAGTACAGAGGGAACAATAAATATAAAGTTTCTAATTGATAAAACAAATGGTAGTAGTGATGGTACAATGATTTCTACTACACCTACATATAGTGGGGATAGCCAAACAAATTATGTGTTACATCCAGCGTTTACATTTGGTACTGATGAAATCACAGGGATTTGGGTAGCAAAATTTGAACCAAGTGTGTCTGATATAGATGATGATTGTTATACGAATCCTAGTACATTAAATTGTAATAATAATACTTTAACCCCCAAAATAGTGCCAAACGTTTCTTCTTGGAGAAACATAAGTATAAAAAATGCGTATGAGGTTTCACGTATTATGGAAACTAACCCAATATATGGTTGGGGAAGTAGTGGGGATAATATAGATACACATCTAATGAAAAATATTGAATGGGGAGTAGTCGCTTACTTGTCTAAATCCAATAAGGGTCAAAACGAAAATGAAATTCGAATAAATAATAGTCGAGATTATATAACAGGATGTGCTGCAACTAATCAACCAACAGAAATATATCCCAACTATTTAGAATATGTATTTGGATGTGATAACACATATGAATCCGTAATTGGTCAACTAGCAAGTACAACTGGAAATATTTATGGAATATACGATTTAACTGGCGGAGCTCGTGAAAGAGTAATGGGAAATTACGATAATTATGGAGAGGGCGGAGGCTGGACAAATGAAGAGGTAGCCGCAATCCCCAACAAGTATATTGATCGATATAGTGGAAGTAATTACGGTTTTAATTCTAACACTTTTGGTGATGCAGTATATGAAACTAGAGAAGGTTCAGTATGGGACGGTAGTGTATGGATAGGAGACATATCAAATTCTTGGTTTGGTGATTATTCATACTTTCCTCATATGACAGCTCCTTGGTTTGCTCGTGGTGGATCATATTCTTATGGTACAGGAACTGGATCTTTTTCTTCACATCACACTTTTGGTGGTGGTCAAAGTATTGATTCTTTTAGACCAGTCTTGATAGTGGGAGAAGGACTATAAAATATTAATTGAATTGACACAAATTTGTAGTATTTGTGTCATTTTAATATATTTTGAAAAAAACACTTTTTAATATCAGAAAAACTTGATATAATTATACTGGTGATAGTATGAATAAAACTAAAATAATAGCGACAATAGGTCCAGCTAGTTCGGACAAAGAGATTTTAAAAAAATTGATAATCAGTGGTATGGATGTAGTTAGGATTAACTTAAGCCATGCTGATTATTCTTTTTGTAAAGATGTGACAAAAAAGATTAATCAATTAAATGAAGAACTTTCGACTAATATAGCAATAATGGTAGATACTCAGGGTCCAGGAGTGAGGATTGGTCGTTTTGCAGGTGGAAGTGCTTACTTGAAAAAAAACGATAAAATCAGAATTTACATGGATGACGTGTTAGGAGACTGTACTAAGTTTTCGGTTAATTATAAAAATTTAATAGATGATGTAAAATTTAATACAATCCTTAAGTTAGATGATGGTAGGATTGAACTTGAGGTAATAGATAAAGGAGATGATTATCTATTATGTGAAGTTAAAAACGATGGTATTATCGAAGATAATAAAGGTTTAAATGTTCCATCAATTAGATTAAATATGCCATTTTTAAGTGATAAAGATAAAGAAGATATTTTATTTGCTCACAAAATAGGTGTTGATTTTATTGCTTTATCATTTGTATCATGTAGTGATGATATCTTAGAGGTAAACGACATGTTGATTGGTTTAGACAATGATCATATAGGAATAATTGCTAAAGTAGAAAATGAGTGTGCAGTAGGAGAAATTGATGAAATAATTCGTGTGAGTGATGGTATTATGATTGCAAGGGGAGACCTTGGAGTAGAAATACCTATGGAAAGAGTTCCTGGAATTCAAAAGTCAATCATCAGTAAATGCCACAATATGGGTAAAATCAGTATTGTAGCAACTGAACTTTTATCTTCTATGGAATGCGCTAATCGTCCTACTCGAGCAGAAGTAAGTGATGTTGCTAATGCCGTTTTAGATGGAGCTGATGTTGTAATGTTAAGTGGTGAAACGACCATTGGAAAATATCCAGCTGAAACATTACAAATGATGGAAAAAATAATTAAATCGGCCGAAGAAGATATTAATTATATCGAACTTCTAAGTAAAGCTATGAGAACAGAAAAACAAGATACAACAGGTTCAATTGCTTATAGCGTAGCTGATTGTGCTAATAGATTAAAATGTAAAGCAATAGTAGCTCCAACAATGACAGGATATACGGCACGTAAAATGAGTCGTTTTCGTCCATCTTGTCCGATAATAGCTGTTAGCCCTGATATACAAACAGTTAAAAGTTTATCGTTATATTTTGGAGTTCATCCTATATTAACTGATGAGTTAAACTCTTTTGATAAGATTATAAAAAAATCGAAAGATGTAACTGTAAAATTATTAGATATACAAAGTGGTGATAAAATTATAATCACCGGAGGATATCCATTTAAAGAAGTAAAACATACAAATTTTATGAAAATAGAAGAATTATAAAAGAAAAAGGGGTGGTATTGTGTACAACCTAGGTGAACAATTCAAAGTTGATTATGAAAAAGCTAAGCCTAATGAATTAAGTGTAATACAAGGTAAGAAATATCGTATTACAATTATGACTGAAAGATTAATCAGATTTGAATATAATGAAGATGGTATTTTTGAAGATAGACCTACGGAATTGATTTGGAATAGATACTTTGAAAAACCAGAATTTGAAGTTAAGCAAGATGAAAAATATTTGGAAATAACAACTAAATATTTTAAAATTTATTATGTGAATGAAAAAAGATTTTATGGTGGAAAAATAAATCCTACATCTAATTTAAAAGTTGAACTATTAAATAGTGATCGTTATTGGTATTATAAGCATCCAGAAGTTAGAAATTTTGGTGCCCCAGTTAATAGTTTGGTTGGCAAGAAGGGAAAAGTTAAATTTAAAAAAGCCTTATTTTCATCAGATGGTTTTGTTAGCATTGATGATTCTGATAACAGCATAATGAGTGAAACTGGCGTTTTATTAGAACGAGAAAATAAAGGAATAGATACGTATTTGTTTATGTATTTAAATGACTATGCATTATGTTTAAAAGACTATTTTACTATGACTGGATATCCAGCATTGTTACCTAGATATGCACTAGGTAACTGGTGGAGTAGGAATGAAGACTATAATGACATGCAACTTAAGGAGTTAATTGATGAATTTGATAATAACGAAGTACCGTTATCTGTTTTATTATTAAATAAAGACTGGCATATAAATAAGTATGAAAATAAAGATAATTTAAATACTGGATTTACATTTAATAAAGATTACTTTAAAGCCCCTTATGAAATGATTGAATATCTTCATAGTAAAGGAATCAGAGTAGGTTTAAATATAGATCCTACTGAAGGGATATATCCTTATGATGAGTATTATAGTAAGGCTAAACAATATTTAGGTAGTGATGATAAGGGAATTATTCCTTTTAATGCGTATGATCCTAAATTTTTAGATGTTTATTTGAAGCTGCTTATTCATCCGTTAGACGCATTAGGAGTAGATTTCTTTTGGCTAGATTTACTGAAAGATAAAGACAGAGATTTATGGATTTTAAAACATTATCATTTTTATGATATGATGCGAAATTATAAGCGTAGACCGATGGTGTTATCAAAGCACGCTGGAATTGCTCCCCATAGATATCCCGTATTATATTCTGGTAGAACTGTTGTTAGCTGGGATACTTTAAAACATATTCCTTTTCACAATTCAAGCGCTGCCAATATAGGTGTAAGTTGGTGGAGTCACGATATTGGTGGTTACCATAAAGGGGTAGAAGATAATGAACTATATACTCGATTTGTTCAATTAGGAGTATTTAGTCCAATTCTTAAATTTGGTGCTGAAAAAGGTAAATACTATAAAAGAGAACCATGGCGTTGGAGTATTAAAACGTATCAAATTGTAAAAGATTATTTACTGTTACGTCATCGACTAATACCGTATTTGTATACTGAAGCATACAAATACCATACAACAGGATTTCCTATAGTTCAACCAATTTATTATAAGTATCCTGAAATGTACGATGATATAAAATACCGTAATGAATATTACTTAGGAACAGAATTATTTATAGCTCCTATCATTACAAAAAAAGATTATGTCATGAATAGGGTTATTCATAAATTCTTTATTCCAGATGGTGTGTGGTATGATTTTGTTACTGGTAAAAAGTTTCCTGGTGGACGTGGATATGTTTCATTTTTTAAAGATCAAGATTATCCAGTATTTGCTAAAGCTGGTTCTATAATTCCACTAGGTGAAAATGATAATATGAACGATACGACTCCACCGAAAAATATGGAAATTCATATTTTCCCTGGGCGTAGTAATTTATATAAATTATATGAAGATGATGGAACTAGTGATTTGCATCGTAAAGGATTTTATCTTTTAACATCTATTGATTATAATTATTTGCCAAATAATTACACAGTCATAATAAGAGCTTTAGAGGGAAAAAGTGGGATTGCTCCTGCTAAACGTAATTATAAGATTCGTTTTAGAAATACAAAAAAAGCTAATGAAGTTATAACATATTTCAATGATTATCCAATTGATCATATATCTTATAATGAAGGACCAGATTTTATAGTCGAAGTAAAAGATGTATCTACCATTGGACAATTAACTTTAAATTGTAAAGGTAAAGATATTGAAATAGACGCAGTTAGATTAATTAATGATGACATAGAGGGAATCATTTCAGATTTGCAAATCGAAACAGAAATGAAAGAAAAAATAGATGATGTTATCTTTAGCGATTTACCTATCAAAAAGAAAAGAATTGCGATTAGAAAGTTAAGAAACAAAGGTTTAGAACGTAAATTTGTTAAATTATTCTTAAAATTACTTGAATATATTGAACAAGTATAATATAATAGTAATAACTTTTAAAAACAGGGAAGAAGAGTAGTAATAATTAAAATATTTTATAGAGAAAAAGTGGTTGGTGAAAACTTTTAAATATTTGATTATGAACTTGCTTTGGAGTTTCATATATGAAAATATATGACGTAATTTTGCGTTAAAAATTTAAGTGCATAAAATATTATGAATTAAGGTGGTACCACGGTTATTTCGTCCTTAAATTATAATATTTTTTTGTTATAGGAGGTATTTTATGGAAGATTTATTATTTTATTTACTAACATTTGTAGCTGTATATTTAATTTATTTATTTTTTGTTATTCTAAAAGGTAAAAGTCGTGAAAGGTATAAAAACAGCACAGAGATTAGATTTTTAGAAAGAAGATATAAAATAGATGTTGATAAAATTGGTTTTAATAAATTAGCACACATCAGTGCTCTATGTAATGCTTTTATTATTGCAAATACAGTTTTAATAATCAGTTTGATTAATAACTTAGTCTTGAAAATGATAGCTGGGTTTATAATTTTAATTCCCATGATTCTATGTATTTATCATTTAATAGGTAAATACTATCAAAACAAACAAAGAAAGAAGTGATTATAATGTATAATTTTAAAGAAATAGAAAAGAAATGGCAAGATTATTGGAATAAAAATAATACTTTTATGGCGAGTAATAAAAGCAAAAAAGACAAATATTATATCTTAGTTGAATTTCCTTATCCGTCTGGATCAGGACTACATGTTGGACACGTACGTAGTTATACAGCATTAGATGTTTTGGCTCGAAAAAAAAGGATGGAAGGATATAATGTCTTATTCCCAATGGGATGGGATGCTTTTGGTTCTCCAGCTGAACAATATGCTATAAAAAATCAAATTCATCCTAAGGATGCTGTTAAAGAAAATATTAAAACATTCAAATCTCAAATACAATCTCTAGGGATATCATACGATTGGAGTCGTGAATTTTCAACAACTGATGAAAATTATTATAAATGGACGCAATGGCAATTTTTAAAATTTTATGAGCACGGATTAGCATATAAAGATAAAAAACCAATTAACTGGTGTCCTACTTGTAAAGTTGGATTATCAAATGAAGATTCAGCAGGTGGAGTCTGTGAAAGATGTAACACTAAGGTTGTTCAAAAAGAAAAAGAACAATGGATGCTTAAGATGAGTGATTACGCCGATCAACTATTAGATGGTTTAAATGACAATCATTTTCAAGATAAAATAAAAACTGCACAAATTAATTGGATTGGTAAAAGTACAGGTGCAGTTGTTGATTTTAAAATTGAAAATACAGATGAAAAATTAACTGTTTTCACAACAAGACCTGATACTCTATATGGAGTAACATTCATGGTAGTTGCTCCAGAGCATCCGCTTATTGATAAATTAAAAGACAAAATAACTAATATAGATGAAATAAAAGCTTATCAAGATGAAGCGAAAAGTAAAAGTGAATTTGAACGTTCAGAATTATCAAAAGAAAAAACAGGGGTTAAATTAGAAGGTATATTTGCTGTTAATCCCGTTAATTCTGAAAAAATTCAAATTTGGACTGGTGATTACGTAATGATGAATTATGGAACAGGTGCAATAATGGCGGTTCCAGCTCATGACGAAAGAGATTATGATTTTGCTAAAAAATTTAATATACCTATTATTGAAGTTATAAAAGGCGGAGACATTTCAAAAGAAGCATATACTGGTGACGGAATTATGATTAATTCAGATATTTTAAACGGTATTGATAATAAAAAAGAATCAATTGAAAAAATAATTAACTATCTTGAACAAAATAATATAGGTACAAGAAAGACAAATTATCGTTTACAAGATTGGGTTTTCTCACGTCAAAGATTTTGGGGTGAACCAATTCCAATGATATATTGTAATGATTGTGGTTGGGTACCAGTTGATGAAAGCGAACTGCCTGTAACCTTACCGGATGTTGCTCAATATGAGCCAACAGACAATGGTGAAAGTCCCCTTGCTACTATCGATGAGTGGTGTAATGTAAAGTGTCCTAAATGTGGTAAAATGGCTCGCCGTGAAACCGATACAATGCCAAACTGGGCAGGTTCTTCATGGTACTGGTTAAGATATATGGATCCTACTAATGAAAATGAGTTTGTATCACAAGATGCCTTAAAATACTGGGGAAAAGTCGACTGGTATAATGGTGGAATGGAACATGCTACTAGACATTTATTATATGCACGTTTTTGGAATCAATTTTTGTATAACATAGGTCTAGTTCCAAATAAAGAACCATTTGAAATAAGAACAGCTCACGGTATGATTTTAGGTGACAACGGTGAGAAAATGAGTAAAAGTAAAGGCAACGTTGTTAACCCGAATGATATTGTTGATGAAATGGGAGCTGATGCTTTAAGAACATATGAAATGTTTATAGGCGATTATGAAAAAGAAGCAGCATGGAACACAAATGGTTTAAAAGGTTGTAAAAGATTTTTGGATCGTGTATGGAGATTACAAGAGAAGATTTCTAATAACGAAGGATATTCTAACGAAGTATTAATTCATAAAACAATAAAAAAAGTATCGAGTGATATTGAAAATATGAAATATAATACAGCGGTATCGGCATTAATGATTATGGTTAATGAATTAGAAGCTATGGAAAGTATTTCAAAAGATGATATGTATATATTATTACTGCTTTTAAGTCCAATTGCGCCACATATTTCTGAGGAGATAAATAGAATAAATAATTTAGGAAAACCACTATGCGAAACAAATTGGCCTTTATATGATGAGTCAAAAACAATAGATGATAATTATGAAATGATTGTCCAAGTAAACGGAAAAGTTAGAGGGAAAATAACTGTATCCATTGATACTAGTAAAGAAGAAATGGAAAAATTATCAAAGGAAATAGACAATGTAAAAAAACATATTGAAGGAAAAGAAATTATTAAAATAGTTACAGTTCCTAAAAAGTTAGTAAACATTGTTGTTAAAATGTAATATATGAGTATTGATTTATATATGTATGAAAATGAACTTTATGCTAATGGAATAAAATTTATTGGTGGCGTAGATGAAGTTGGACGTGGACCGCTAATTGGTCCAGTTGTATCTGCTTGTGTCGTGTTACCAAGTGAATTTAAATTAGAAGGTCTTAATGATTCCAAAAAATTAACTGAAAAAAAGCGTGATCAATTTTATCATTATATTATTGAAAACTGTTTATGTTATGCTGTTGGTATAGTTAGTCCTGAAGAAATAGATGAGATAAATATTTACCAAGCTAGTAAAAAAGCAATGATTTTAGCTATAAAAGAAGTTCAAAAAAAAATTAATTTACAACATGTACTAGTTGATGCTATGCCATTGGAACTTGATATTCCGTCGACTTCTATTATAAAAGGTGATGCCAAAAGTATAACTATAGCTGCTGCTAGTGTTATTGCCAAAGTTACAAGAGATAGATTAATGTATGAGTTAGATGAAAAATATCCTAATTATGGATTTGGTAAACATAAAGGATATCCAACGAAACAACATTTATCAGCAATTAAAGAATTTGGACTTATAGACGGATATAGGAAAAGTTATGGTCCCGTAAAGGAGATAATAGATGAATATCAAAATAGTTAAAGTAGGTAGTTTAGAAACAAATTGTTATATTTTAACAAAAGAAAATAATTGCTTAATTATTGACCCTGGTGCTGATTATGAAAAAATTAAAAATCATTTAAAAAATTATAATGTTAGTGCAATTTTAATCACTCATAATCATTTTGATCATATTGGTGCTTTAAATGAAATAAAAAACAACTATAATGTTCCTGTTTATGATAAAAATAATTTAGAAGAAAAAAATTATAAAATAGACAATTTTGATTTTGATGTTATTTATACTAAAGGTCACACTGAAGATTCAATAACTTTCTATTTTAAGAATGATAAAGTAATGTTTACTGGGGATTTCTTATTTAGAAATACAATCGGAAGAACAGATTTACCAACAGGTGACTATAATGAAATGATGTCAAGTCTAGGAAAAATAAAAAAATATGATTCTAGTATAATAATATACCCAGGTCATGGTGAGGAAAGCACACTAGAATATGAATTTAAATATAACAATTATCTAAATAATTGAATGAGGGTAAAAGAAGATGATAAATAGTCACCTTCTTTTCTTTTTGGTTGCAAGCCTTTTTTTATTGACTACAAAGATAGACAATGTTATAATTTTTATGAGAGTAGGAGAGATAGTTATGAGAACAAAAAAAGGATTTACAATGATAGAATTACTAGCTGTAATTGTTATAATAGCAATCATCGCAATTATAATTGCTCCTAGCATTTTGCATATCATAGATGAAGCAAAAAAAGGAGTTATGGAGAGAAATGCTGAGTTAATGGCACATGCGGCAACATTTTATACTTTTAATAACATGGAGGATTTGCCAAAAGAAGGTCAAAATCAATATATATTTCTTAGTCAATTATATGACGCTGGATATATGAAGAAAATATACAATTCATATGATCCTAGAGAGGAATGTTCAGGTTTTGTAAGAGTATCAAAGAAAAACGGGGAATTTGAGTACACACCTTATTTAGATTGTGGAGGAAATCAACAATTAGAAGTAAGTTCATCATATATCAGATATGGTGGTATCTATAATGATACTTTTACCGAAATGAAGGCAACAACCGATGGAGGGTTTATAGTAGTTGGGCATAGTAATTCGCCAAAGTATAGTCGCCTTACACAAAAAAATGCTGATACTATAGATAATGATGCTTTAATCGTTAAATATTCTTCTGAAGGAAAAATAGAGCATGAAAAAAATTTCGGTGGGGACAATGATGATTTTTTCAATAATGTAATCGAGGTAGCAGATGGGTATATAGCAGTTGGGTTTTCAATTTCATCTGATAATGATCTTTCAAATAGAAGCAAATATGATACTTATGGAATGAGTCAAGCCCAAATAGATAATTTGGAAAGTAACATTGGATCTTTTCAATTTTTACTAGTCAAGTACGATAAAAATTTAAATGTCGTAGATTTTAGAAAATATTATACAACCAATGCATGGTCAAATGGGATAAATGATATAAAGGAAAAAGATGGTAATTTTTATATAGTAGGATCATCTGATTCTCAAAGAGCGCTAATTATGAAATTAGATTCTAATCTCAATATGATTGATAAAAGTGATGCTATATTTGATAGAAACACACATGCCTATAGGATTCATTTTAATCAAGAAGGGAATGTTGTTTTAGGTGGTTACAGATACAGTGACGGGACTGTATTATTTGAAGATATTAATCCTGGATATGGCGGAGCTTACATTATTGAAATGGATATTAATAATTTTGAAATATTAAAAAGAGCTGCTTTACCTGCAAGTGAGACTCGTGGTGATACTAAGATTCATGATTATATAGAATTTGATGATTTTTATATTGCACTAGGAAGAACTAGTGGGAATAGTTTTGAATTCGAAGGTTTAAATAAAGGTGGAGACAATTTAACTACCGATTCATTCTTTATGAAATTTTATAAAAATGATACTTATTTAGCACCAGATACGAATTCAAATGGAGTGACAAGTAATGTTCCTGTTATGCAAAAAGAACTTATCTATATGTTTGGGGGAAGTTCTGATGATGTTATATATGACATTGAAAAAATTAGTGAAACGGAATTTATTGCTGTTGGTTATTCAAAATCACGTGATTTTGATATGCAAGGTATGAATGTATCTAATGAAAACTATAAAGATGCTATTTTAATTAAATTTGATATAAATGGCAATATTTTAGATAAAAAGGTTTATGGTGGAACAAATACTGATATAGTAAAATCAGTAGTGAAGCTAGATAACGGAGACTATTTAATTGTTGGTGATTCATTTTCAATGGATAAGGATTTGGCACCATTTGACTATGGTTATAGTGATGCCATTGTTTACCGTGTTGATAGTAATTTTAATCTAGTTGAAAACTTTAGTATACCAACACACTTAAAAATGCCAAGAGCTCAATTTGTTCAAAATTATGGAACGGAGATTCCGAGTGTTGAAAATAGAGATTCATTAAAACTATATACAACTAATAACCCAGCAATTGATATGGGAAGATGGTGTACAACCGCTACTTTCCTTGATCCATATTCTAATTATAATAATGTTAATTGTATTACTCCTATGAATAGTGATGATGCTGTTAGAATAAATCCTAATGTGAAAGTTGAACTTTCTAATTCATTTGATGTAAATACCGTAAATGATAATAGTTGGATAAGTCTTAATTACAGTTTTGGTAATTTTGGAGCGGCAATTAGTATTTCTAATAATATATTAACATTTGAAGATGGATTTTCGGGATCAGTTGAGCAAGCAGTTAATGAAGGGTATCTTGAACCTTTAGTTATATCTGGGGGAGTAAGGTCTGGAGCCCATTTTTTTGAAAATAGTTTTAATATTGTTAAAGGATTAGAATCAGGAAGTGGTAGTACATATCCTTCTTCTCAAATTTTCATAAAACAAAAAGGAGTAAAATTAACTAATGTATCTTTCGATTCTACCCATTCAGTTATCCTTAATGGTGGGAGATTTAATGTAGTAGAATATAATAACTTTGATGTATCAATCGAAAAAGGAATTTAAAGATAGCTATGCTATCTTTTTTTATGCCATAATTTCCCACATTCTTTCTAAAATGCAACCATAATTTTTTTGTAAAATTATATTAGTGGAGGTGATAATAGAGAAAAAAGAGATCATTTTAAATAACAAAACAATAAATACACTCCTAAATATATAGTTAAAAAGAATGGAGGTGGTAAGAAGTAGAAAAAAAGGGTAAAAAATGTTATACTATTGACGAGGTGTAATTATGTATAAAATATGTTTGGTAGAAGATGAAATCAATCTTAATAATTTAATAAAGTCTTATTTGGAACGCGAGAACTATGAAGTAGTAAACTTCTATAATGGCGAAGACGCGATTGATCATATAGGACAAGAAGTGCATCTATGGATATTAGACATTATGTTAGGTGACAGCATTAGTGGGTATGATATTATAAAAAAAATAAGGAGTATTAATAAGGATGTTCCTGTTATATTTACATCTGCCCGCGATCAGGACTTAGATAAAATTATTGGTTTAGAATTAGGAAGTGATGACTATGTTACAAAACCATATTCACCTAAAGAATTGATCCTTAGAGTCAACAATATTATTAAGAGAGTATACATTCACAATACTGAAAAAATACATTATGAAACATATGATATTGATATAGATAGAAGAATGGTATATGAAAAAGAGAAAGAAATTAATCTAACGACACTAGAATTTGATTTATTAGTTCTATTGTTAAACAACAAAAATAAGTCATTCAGTCGTGAAGAAATTTTGAAGTCAGTTTGGGGAGAAGATTATTTTGGTAGTGATCGAGTTGTTGATGATTTAGTAAGAAGAGTTCGTAAAAAAATGCCTAATATTCATATAAATACTTTATATGGATTTGGATATAGGTTAATATAATTTTATGAAACAAAAATTATTTCGTCAATTAGTATCAATTGCTGTAGTAATGTGTGGTATTGTATTCTTTAGTTTAGGAATACTGCTACCTCAAGTCTTATTACCAGTTTACGAAAAAAATATCTATCAATATTTAAAACAGCCGTTAGAATTAATCAATAATGATATAAAAGATAATGAGATTGCTAATAATGTTGCATATTTATATGTGACGGCTGATAATGAAATTATTGTTTCCGATAATTTAAGTAAAATTATCACGGCAACACCTGGTCAAATTTTATCAAGAATAAAATCACATTGCGGTAAGTTTAAGCATTTAGGGAAAACATATTACTATAATACATCCTATAGTACATATGTCACCAAAATATCACTTACTGATGATGAATATATAAATCAAATAAAAAGAGATGTCTTAGACACAATATTTCCTATTTTAATGATGACTCTTTTATTAATACTGGCACTTATTCTTTGGTGGTCAAGAAGGTTAGTTTTGAAAATTGAACATTTAAAAGAAAAAGTCGATAATCTAGATAATGATGAGTATGTTGATGATTTTAAATATGATGTTGATGATGAATTGCATGCTTTATCAAAAGCAATAGATGATATGCGTTTTACTTTACGCGAACAAGATGAATATAAAAACCAGATGTATCAAAATATATCACATGATTTTAAAACTCCTCTTACAGTGATAAAATCGTACATCGAGGCTATGGAAGACGGTGTTCAAGACAAAGAAAAAGGTGTAAAAATTATTAAAGGGCAAGTCGAAAGATTAGAATTAAAAGTCCACTCCCTTCTATATTTAAATAAAATAAATTATATTAAAGATTCTAAAAATTACAAGGAAGAAAAAATCGACGTTTCTGAAATAATTAAATCGTCTGTTGATAAATTCAAAATCCAAAAACCAGGTATCAATTGGGAAGTCATAATAGGTGACAAAAAAACTATTTTCAATGGTACTTCCGACATGTGGGAGGCTATAATTGATAATATCTTAAGTAATTTTCTTAGATATGCAGAAAAAGAGATCAAAGTCACAATAAAAAATAACCGTATTATTTTCTACAATGATGGGCCCAATATTGATGATACTATATTAGATAATATCTTCACCCCTTATAAAAAAGGAATTAAAGGTCAATTTGGATTAGGGTTAGCGATTGTTAAAAAAACAATATCTCTATTCGGTTATGAAGTAACTGTTAGAAATGAAAAAAAAGGTGTCAGTTTTATAATAAAATAAGAGTTTGATTCATAGAATCAAACTCTTTTTATGTTGAAACATTCTTTAAAATAAAGAAAAAACAAATGTCAATAAATCTAATATATATTGTAAATTTGACATTATTCTCTTTTTTTTTATCTATAAACAAGGTATAATTGATATAAGAATGGAGTGGTCTTATGGCGATTGGCATAAAGATACCTAAATTTAAAGAATTATCAGTTAAAAATAAAATTAGTATATATAACAAACCAAAGTACATTTATATTCCTTTAATTAGTCAAAATGATACAAATATAACAGTCATGGTAAAAAAAGATGATTATGTTTTTAAGGGAAGCATTATTGGAAAAAGAAAAGGTAATTTAAGGATTCCAATTCATTCAAGTGTGAGTGGTACTGTAGTTGATTTTGAAGAAAAACTATACATGAATGGTGAAAAAGTAAAATGTGTAGTCATCCAAAATGATTTTAAAGAGAAAATAGAAACACGAAAAAGCGTTAGAAAAACAATCAATAATTTCACTAAAGAAGAGTTTGTTGAAATCATTAAAGATCGTGGTGTTATTGGATTGGGTGGGGCTGGTTTCCCAACTTATGTGAAATATGATACTACTAAAAAAATCAACACGTTGATAGTTAATGCTGTTGAATGTGAACCATATATAACTTCTGATTATATGCTTGTAAATGAAAAATGTGAGGAAATATTAGAAACTATTGATGCCATACTTGAAATAAATAATATCAAAGAAGCTATTATAGCAATTAAAAAAGGCAATAGCGATTTAAAGAAGATTTTTAATAATTTCATAGGAACATATTTAAAAATAAAGTTAGTAGAAGTTCCTAATTTATATCCAATGGGATGGGAGAGGTCTTTAATTAGACAAGTAAAACATGTTAATTATAAGAAATTGCCTATTGAAAAAGGAATTGTAGTAAATAATATTTCAACAATTTATGCAATATATGAGGCTTTAAAAATTGGCAAACCACTTATTGAAAGAGTTGTAACCTTTACTGGTGATATGTTAAAAGGTCCTCAAAATGTTCTTGTTAAAATTGGTACTCCAGCTAGTGAAGTTGTAGAATTTATAGGTGGGTATAAACGTAATAAAGATATTAAGTTTATTGCTGGGGGACCTATGATGGGAATAAGTATGCCTGGTGATGAATTGATAATAAGTGGGAATTTAAATTGTGTATTAGTTCTAAAAGACAACGAGGGAACTTTACCTATTGAGTGTTTACGTTGTGGAAAATGTGTTTATGCATGTCCTGCAAAAATGTCGCCTGTGTTAATAAAGGACAATGTTGATAATATAGAGAAACTAAAAGAGCTAGAAGCTAATCGATGTATTGAATGTGGTCTTTGTTCATATGTATGTCCTTCAAAAATCAATGTTAGAGAATATGTGAAAAAAGCAAAAAAAAATATTAGTAAAGAGGGTAATTAATTATGAAAGAATTTCATTTAGAACCAGGTCCATATGTAAAAAATAATAATTCGACTAATAAGATGATGTTTCATTTATTAATTGCTTTATTGCCTATTATTGCTTTTAGTTTTATTAAAAATGGAGTTATTCCTTTTACCAACGATAAAACAGGTATTATTGGACTATTTTATCCTTTAATTTTTATAGGGGTTTCAACTTTAACTACTTTCTTATGTGAAATGTTATATGTTAAATTTTTCTTAAGAAAGGAAAAACAAGAACTAAAAGATTATTTGAGGCACTCATTTAGTATATTTCCTGGTCTTTTTTTAGCTCTTGTGTTACCAATAAATACACCCTTATCAATCTTAATATTTGGTGGAATTGTTGCAACATTAATAGGAAAAATGTTATTTGGTGGCTTTGGTAATAATATTTTCAATCCAGCATTAATAGGTTGTCTATTTGTTGTTGCTATGTATTCTGCTACAATAGCAACCAATGGTGGTTATTTGAATAGTCATGAAATAGATGCTGTTACAAGTGCAACTCCTTTATCTAATGTGAGTTTGGTTGAGGGGATTGGTTCTTATGATACATTGGTTAAACCTTATGGGAATCTTTGGAATTTCTTTATAGGTACTATTCCAGGAGCAGTAGGAGAGACAAGTGCACTTCTTTGTTTACTAGGATTTATATATCTAAGCATCAATAAAGTTATCAAGTGGAGAATACCTTTAATATACATATTAACAGTATTCGGAATGACTTATATGATTGGTTCATTCAATGGGCTAGGTGTATGGTATCCATTATTTCAAATTATGAGTGGTGGATTAATGTTAGGAGCTATTTTTATGGCAACTGATCCAGTTACTAGTCCAACAACTCCAATAGGTCAAGTTTTATATGGATTATTTCTGGGAATACTAACTGTAGTATTTAGATATTTAACTCCCTATCCTGAGGGTGTTTTAACAGCCATACTTACTATGAATATGTTTGTATTCATAATTGATCGTATTGGATATAAATCAAGATTTAACTTTAATAAATCAGTTATACCATTTGTAATAAGTTGGATTCTAATTTTAGGTTTAGGATCATATATTGGTAATCGCTATCTAAACGTTCCAGATACAAAGGATCCTAACTATGAAATAATTGATGTCAAAACGGATAACCAACTTGCTACATATACAGTAACTCAAAAAGGATTTTCTGGAAAAATAAAAGCTAAAATTGTTATTGATAATGGAATTATCAAAACATTTGAAATATTGGAACAACATGATTCCTATTTTCAAAAATTAATTGATGCTAACTACATGAACAAAATAATTAATGAACAAAATAATCTAAAAGATGTAGATACAGTTAGTGGTGCCACTATATCTTCTAATGCTATTAAAAAAATGGCAATTAACACAATGGAAGATTACGAGGAAAAGATATATGAAAAATAAGAGATTACAAGGAATTTTAGTGTTAACGATAACAGCGTTAATTTGTTCAACTATTTTATACTTAGTTGTAATGATTGCTAAATAAGGAGGAAAGTTATGAAAACAATAATAAATGGAATTGTTCATGAAAATCCAACATTCGTATTGTTACTCGGCCTATGTCCTGCTTTGGCGGTTACAAATAAATTTGAGAGTGCATATATAATGGGGTTATGTGTTTTAATAATTTTGTTATTCTCAAATTTTGTTATTTCACTTATTAAGAAGTTGGTTCCCGATAGTGTTAAAATACCAGTGTATATATTAATAATTGGTACTTTTGTTACAATTGTTGAATTACTATTGAAGTCTTATGTTCCATCATTATATAGTATTTTAGGAATATATTTGCCATTGATAGTTGTAAATTGTATTGTATTGGGAAGAGCATTAGTTGTGGCTTCTAAAGAAAAAGTTGGTAAGAGTATGCTTGATGCCATTGGAATTGGAACTGGGTTTGCCATATCATTAATGATTATCGCACTTTTTAGAGAAGTGCTTGGAACTAACACAATAACTTTATTGGATGGATTAAGTTCTATCACGGGATATAAAGCAATTTATCAAGTATTACCTACAACTAATTTATTACCAATAACAATATTTAAAGATCCAGCTGGCGCCTTTTTAACATTAGGAATATTACTAGGGGTATTTAATGCTATAAGAGATAAGAAAGGACGTGGGGAACTTGAGTCTAATTAATATATTTATAACAAGTATTTTAACTGGGAATATCGTCCTAACCAAATTTTTGGGTATCTGTCCTTTTGTTGGTACTTCCGATAAAGAGAAAAATGCTTTAGGAATGGGACTTTCTGTAATAATGGTTGTAACAATTTCAAGCATACTTACATATTTCATATATCATTATCTTCTTGTGCCAACCGATACTACTTATTTAAGGACAGTATTATTTATACTTGTAATAGCATCCATGGTCCAGATTACAGAAATGTTATTGAAAAAATATTTTCCGATTTTACATAAGTCACTAGGACTATATTTACCGCTAATTACAACAAATTGTGCTGTTTTAGGTATAACACTATTAAACATTAATAATGAATATACTTTTACGCAAGTCTTAGCTTTTAGTATAGGTAGTAGTATAGGGTTTACTTTAGTAATATATGTATTTTCTACAATCCGTGAGAGAATTGAAACCGCAAATGCCCCAAAAAGTTTTAAAGGATACCCAATAGCACTTATAACTGCCGCTATCATGGCATTGTTATTTAGCCGTTATGGTGGAAACTAATGGCATATTTATTATTATTAAGTCTTTTTATTCTTAATATTTTCTTGTTTAGTAAGAATGATAATAAGTGTAAGGGTTGCGATAAATGTGGGGGGTGTCACAAATGATAGGGATTATTATAATGACGAGTTTAGGACTTATTTTAAGCCTATTACTTGTTAATCTTGATGCATATTTAAATAAAGATTTACCATTAGAAAAGGAATATGAAAATTTATTACCTGGCTATAACTGCGGTGCTTGTGGATTTTCTAGTTGTCCAGGTATGGCAAAAGCTATGTTAGAAGACCCACTTAACTATAAAAAATGTAGACCATTACGAGGTGATGCATTAAGAGAAATGGAAACATATTTGAGAAAAATAAAAAAAGTGAAGTAATTCTTTGCTTTTTTTGTTATAGTAAACATCGATTTGACAAAAGCTAATAGAAAATGCATACTCAAACTGTAATAATAGGTGAGGTGTAGAAGCATGTTCAAGAAACAAGGTTTTACTCTACTAGGACTATTAATATTTATTACAACATTGTCTATTCTTGGGTTAATTGCCATATTTAACATTTTGAAGGTAATTAACGATGCACAACAGGATTTCTTTAAAAATAGTGTTTATGGAATAGTAGAAGCAGCGGAACTAGGTTATACTAAGGATATTTTAGCTGGTGTTGACGGGGAAGTTACATTTACGTATATTAATGGAGTTGAAAATCCAAGTGTAAGCAATAAGGTATTGGATTATAGAGGCGACAAGCCCAAAAACGGAATTATTTCAATTGATGACAAAGGGCGTATTGCCTTAGCATTTTATGAAAAGGGATATTGCGCTGTTAAAGACTACAGTAATAGTGTGATTACTCTAATCAAAAAAGAAAAACAAGAATGTAAATTGCCGTAATTGGATAAAGTGTAATTTATAACCGGTAGGTGGAAATAACTATGAATATATAGTTATTTTTATTGTATATTTTTAATGTATATGTTATAATAACCTGCATTAAAGGACTGATATATATGCTAAAAAACAACCAATTTCAAAGACTTAACTTACCTTTAAAACTAGAGGATAACCGTAATTTATTTGTTAATATCAATAAATTAACAATTTTAAAAGAAGAACTAGATTCCTTTTTGCAAAACAATAAATATATGATTACTAAAGAGTTCTCAGAAAAAATTCTATTTTCACAAGAAATAAAATTTAATAATTCAATTGAAGGTTATAATGATGATGTCGCAATTATAAATGAACTTGTTGCCAATGAAAACAATAAGGAAATTACTTCAGCAGAAAAAAGAAGAAGAATAATAAATTTATACAGAGGCTATAAATATATACTAACTACCCCTGATATTGATAAAGATAATTTAAAACAATTATACACTATGTTATCAAAATGTTTGTTGACGAAACAAGAAATTGATGAAATGGATAAATACTACAGAAAAAATCAGGTTTATATTTATTATTCATCAAATTTAGAAACGCCACCAGACGAGGGAATAAACGCATATGAAATTGATAATTATATGAACGAATTATTCAAATACCTTAAAGATAATAGCAATACCAACACGATGACTGATCATTATATAAAATCACAAGTTGCGCACTTTTATTTTGTATATATACATCCTTATTATGATGTTAATGGCAGAACTAGTAGAACAATGAGCATGTGGTATTTACTCAACAACAAAGCTTATCCATATCTTATTTTTAATAGAGCAATAACTTTGAATAAACCTAGATATTATACAATAATTAGAGACGTTAAGAAGTTTGCTAATATAAGTTATTTCCTTTATTACATGCTTGAAAATGTAAAGATAGAGTTAGAAAAAGAATATATTATGAAATCGATTGAAGATAGTTGTAATTTTAATTTGACATTTTCAGAACGTCAAACGTTACACTACATTTTGTCAAGTAAATCATTGAATACAATTATTGATTTTGCATGTTTCTATAATCGATTTAATGATAAAAAACGAGTAAAACAAATCTATGATGAAATGCTTATACCACTATTAGATAAGAATATAATTACTAAGGTTCGAAGTACTAATTCTAAGATATGCCAAGATCAAATGAATTTTGTTTATGAACTTAATAAAAATTATGTTGATAATGACCCACAAAAAATAACTCGTTTGAAGTTATAAAAAAAATATCTTGTGTAAACAAGATATTTTTTATTCAACTATTGTTGATGCCTTTTTATCAACTTTTTTTAATGTTCTTAACTCTCTAACACTCATCATAACAGCTTGACCGTTATCTAATGTTACTTTTTGTAAATTAGGTTTTTGTGCATGTCTAGTAGCATTAAGAGCGTGAGATCTTCTATTACCAAATAAAGGTTTTTTACTTGTTATTTTCTTTGCCATAATAATTCTCCTTCCGATTTGTTTTGTCTATGCCTTATAACTTTACCATAATATCACTTATAAGTCAAATATTTTATAAAAAAATCACTAAAAAAATGGTATAATTATAGTAGGTTAAATTTTATATATAAAATGGAAAAGGGGGTATATATATGGGATATGTTCCACTTCATATTAAAAGTCATAATTCTTTATTAAGTAGCTTAATTAAAATTGATGAATTGATAAGTTTTGCTAAAAAGAATAAACTAGATGCCTTAACAATAACAGATAATAATATGTATGGTGCAATGGAGTTTTATAAAAAATGTTTGGATAGCAATATAAAACCTATTATCGGTTTGGAATTAACTATTCAAAACAATATCGTTATTTTATATTCCCAAGATTATAATGGATATAAGAATCTATTAAAGCTTACAACACTTGCATCACAACAAGAAATACGAATACCGGATTTACAAGAATATAGTCAAAATCTCATATGTATTGTTCCGTACCATTCAATAGAATTATATGATGATTTAAGCAAAATATATCGTTATATTTTCAAGAGTTATCAAACTTCGAGCGAGAGAGTTAAGTTAAAGGGTGATAACCTAGTTTACATGAATGAAGTTTTGTATTTAGATAAGGCAGATAGACAATACATAAATTATTTGAAGGCTATAAAACAAGGTGTGACAGTTGATAATATAAACATAAATGATAGTGATAACTATTTAAAAACACTAGAAGAGGTTAAAAAAAATTTCAAAGATGATCTAGATAATAATTATAAGATAAATGATTTGTGCAATTTGAAAATAGAGAGATGCGATAATCTCTTACCTGTATATAAATGCCCCGATAATATTGATAGTTTCACATACTTAAAAGACTTATGTAAGCAAGGTTTGAAAAGATTATTTGGCAATACTGTAAACAGAGCTTATATAGATAGACTTAGATATGAGTTAGATATTATTAACAAAATGGGATTTTGTAATTACTTTTTGGTTGTTTGGGATTACGTTAGTTATGCTAAAAGTCAAGGAATTTTAGTTGGTCCAGGAAGAGGTAGTGCAGCAGGTTCATTGGTTTCATATTGTTTAAATATAACAGATATAGATCCTTTAAAATATAATCTTTTTTTTGAAAGATTTTTGAATCCTGAACGTATTAGTATGCCGGACATAGATATCGATTTTGAATATAATCGCCGTGAAGAGGTAATTAACTATTGTATAAAGAAGTATGGTATTAAGAGAGTTGCGCCAATCATAACATTTGGAACTTTAGGCTCTAAACAAGCAATAAGGGATGTTGGAAGGGCAATGGATTTGGATTTGAAGATTGTTGATTATATTTGCAAAATGTTAGATTCAAGAATATCTCTATTAACTAATTATAATCAAAACCCTAAACTGAAAAAATATTTGAATAATGATGAAGAATTGATGAAATTATATAAAGTCGCTTTAAAATTTGAAGGACTAAAAAGACATACATCTATTCATGCTGCTGGAATTGTCATGGCTAACAAGGATTTAGATGAAATCATTCCATTAGATAAAACTCATGATGACTTTTATGTAACCGGATATTCTATGGAATATCTAGAAGAACTTGGACTTTTGAAAATGGATTTTTTAGCCTTACGTAATTTGACTTTAATAAATGATGTTATACATGATATTAACGAGAATGAAAGCATTAATTTAAACTTTGATCATATCCCTATAGATGATGAAAAAAGCATAAGTATTTTCACACAAGTTAAGACAGTTGGAATATTCCAATTTGAATCAGTTGGGATGATGAATTTTCTAAGAAAATTTAGACCAAGTAATTTTGAAGATATTTTTGCGGCTATAGCTTTATTTAGGCCAGGGCCAATGAAAAATATAGACTCTTATATAAAAAGAAAACAAGGAAAAGAACATATTGATTACATTCATAGTGATTTAGAAAAAATATTGAAACCAACATATGGAATTATCGTATATCAAGAACAGATTATGCAAATTGCTAGTATACTTGCTGGTTATTCCCTTGGAGAAGCTGATGTATTAAGAAGAGCAATGAGCAAGAAAAAAGAGAGTTTACTTCTTGAAGAAAAAAATAAATTTGTCTTAAGGAGTGAAAAAAAGGGATACGATAAAAAAATGGCAACAGAAGTATATGATTTGATCTTAAAATTTGCTTCATACGGTTTTAACCGTGCTCATTCAGTTGCCTATGCAATGATTGCATACAAAATGGCTTATTTAAAAGCTAACTATACTAAATATTTTATGAAGGGATTATTGTCAATGGTAATTGGCAGTGATATCAAAACTAAGGAGTACATATATGAGTGTAAATTAGAAAATATTAATATATTAAAACCAGATATTAATTTAAGTAGTAACGAGTATATTGTTGAAGAATTTGGGATAAGGTATCCTTTAAATAATATCAAAAATATTGGTATGAGTGCTGTTAAGACTATTTTGGATGAAAGAAAAAAAGGAAAGTTTTTAAATATTTATGACTTTATAAAAAGAACATATGGGAAGAGCATAAATAGAAAAACAATAGAAAGTTTGATTGATGCTGGTTGTTTTACATCTTTAGGTTTAAATAAACAAACTCTTTATCATAATATAGATTTGATAATAAATTATGGGGAATTAATAAAAGACTTAGACGAGGAATATGCATTGAAACCAGAACTTACAATGATGCCAGAATATCCAAAAAAAGAATTGATGCAAAAAGAATTGGAAGTATTTGGATTTTATTTAAGTAATCACCCTGTAACTGAATATAAATTACGATATGAAAATACCGTTGACCTTAAAGAGTTAAATAATTTCTTTGATAAGGTAGTTAATTTGATTATATATGTTGATCGTATCAAGGTGATAGATACTAAGAAAAATGATAAAATGTGTTTCATAACGGGTAGTGATGAGATAAATACCGTTGATGTTGTTTTGTTTCCTTCTATCTATGAAAAATATAATAATATCAACACAGGAGATATATTATATGTGAGTGGAAGGGTAGAGAAACGATTTGATAAATTGCAGATAATTGTTACTGAAATTAACACAATACTTGAAAATTAGAAAAAAATTCACACAAATCAAAGTGTGAATTTTTGTTTTCATTATATTATAAATGTATTATAGTTAAATCGGCTTGAACAGCAGTTGAACCAATAAAAGTATCATTTCCTGTTGTATTGATTAATTGCAATGTTACTGGAGTTATTAAACTTGCAGTAATGCTTAACAACGCATTGCCTGACATGTTCTCTGACAATATTGGTGAGCTCGCAGTGACACTGTCACCAGCAGAAGTTATAATAGTATAGGATATCGTTGGTGATACTGTAGAACCATCTATTGCTAACCACCAATTCACATAATAAACACCTGATTCAGTTATTGTTATTTCTCCTGTTATAGGATCATAAGTTAATGCGGTAGAAGTATTATTTATGACTGTGTCAAACAAAATAGGAGCGTTATCAGCTATAGTTGTTTCCCCACCTTCAATCAATTGAATTTGTAATCCGGAAAGAACAGCTTCAGGCCCAGTCGGTCCAGTCGGTCCAGTCGGCCCAGTTGGTCCAGTCGGCCCAGTTGGTCCAGTCGGTCCAGTCGGCCCAGTTGGTCCAGTCGGTCCAGTCGGTCCAGTCGGTCCAGTCGGTCCCGGGATAGGAATAACACAACAACGACGTGCTGGTCTACAATTACTGTTGAGATCTAAATTTTTAAAAGAACTCATAAATTCCTCCTTTCATAGTATGGTATGCACCAAACATGCTGTTGAACAAGAGGTTTATATCGATAATTTTTTTATTATTACTAAACTAACAAAAAAATACCAATTATCCTGCTAATTAGTATTTTAAACGTCTAATAAATTTCATTGTAATCCTTTTTTTATTGTATTTAATATATATTCTTTCCCATCATCATCACTATTAATCCATAGTAATTCAAAAAATACACCCAAGCCTGGTAAAGTTATTTCTTCTTTTGATTCAATCCCTGACATAACTGAAGTTTTTATTTCATTGGTATCAGCATCCTTAAAATTCTCAATAATATTTTGTCTTATATCAACATTCATAAAATCATCCTTTCAGTTATATGTTGACTAATTTAGCGAAAATTATACAAAAATATTTATTTTTTCCTTAAAATGGTATATAATGAATATATAGTGAATAGGAGGAAAAAATATGCAAGGATGGATGATTGCTTTAATTATTATAGGTTTTATTACTGTCTTAATTATTTTCTTTGTTATTGGAACATATAATACTTTAGTAAGATTAAGAAATATGGTCAAAGACCAATGGTCACAAATTGAAGTGCTTTTAAAAAGAAGAGCCGATTTAATTCCAAATTTAGTTGAAACCGTTAAAGGATATGCAGCTCATGAAAGTGGAACGCTTGAGGCTGTTATAAGTGCAAGAAACAAAGCTGTGAGTGCTAATAATCCACATGATGAAATGCAAGCTAATGGAGAGTTAACACAAGCTTTAGGTCGCTTATTTGCATTGGCAGAAGCGTACCCAGATTTAAAAGCTAACACTAACTTTATGCAATTACAAGATAATTTAAAAGAAACAGAAGATAAAATATCTTTTGCAAGACAATTTTATAATGATGCTGTGTTGGGATATAAGAATAAACTTGAGATGTTTCCTTCAAATATTGTTGCATCAATGTTTAATTTTAAACCAGCAGAATTTTTTGAAGCAGATGTGGCAGATAAAGAAGTCCCACAAGTTAAATTTTAGGCTTACATTTGTAAGTCTTTTTTTAAAAAAAGGAGTGTATACATGAAAAAGATGTATGTAATTTTGATATTACTTTTATTTACAATATTGCCGTATAAAGTTGATGCCTTAAGAGAAGGAATTACTAATTATTATATAGAAGCTACAGTTTTAGAAAATGGAGATTTGCATGTAAAAGAACTTTTTATATTAAATGGTAATTTTAATGGATTTGAGCGAACTATTGATTTTTATAATCCAAATGCTCCAACATTTGATGGAAGTGTTTCTTCCTTTGGTGGTAGTGATATATATAATGGAGATGGAATAATTTTAAAATCTATCAAAAATATAGCAGTAAATAGTGATGTTACTTTTAATTATTTGTATAATGACGGTGATGAATTTACAAATGTATCTTATGCATCACCAGGCGAATATGGAAAATATACAGTAGAGGAGAACTCAACAGGAGTTGCTTATAGAATTTACAATCCTAGTAATGGAAGCGAAAAGGGATTTTACGTGGAATATATATTGAAAAATATGGGGATACTACATGATGACGTTGCAGAAATTGGCTGGAATATATTTTCCAATCAGTTAAATGAATATGTTAATAATTTAGAAATGATCGTAAATATACCTAACAACCAAAATGAGTTACGTGCTTGGGGACATGGTCCTTTAAATGGTAACACAGACTTAATTAATAAAGATAAAATAAAGTTAACTATTACTGATTTAAACGCAAATACAGCAATGGATATTCGTTTCGTATTTGATAAAAGTGTTATTTCTGAGTCCTCTAAAATAACAAATGTCTCAGCTTTGGATAAAATTTTGCAAGTAGAAACAAAATGGGCTGATGAAGCAAATGAAATCAGGGAAAAAGCTAGAAAACAGATTGAAAAAGAAAAGATGATCGGTAAATTCTTTGATGTTATTAATGTATTATGGATTTTAGGATTAATCGTTGTTGTAGTTAGGGTATATAACAAATATGACAAAGAATATTCTAGTACTTTTAAAACTAGGTATTTTAGAGATTTTCCCGCAACCTATGGACCAGAAATTGTTGGATACTTATTTAAAAAGAGAATAAGCAATAATGATTTATCAGCGTCTATTCTTAATTTGATTGCTAGAAAAGTAATAACTTTTGAAGAGGGGAAAGGTAAAGATTATGTTTTAAAATTGAATGAGAAGGTTAATTCTAATGAAAAATTATCTTTAGCTGAGGTGCGCCTTACAAAATGGTTATTTGAGGAAATTGGTAGTAATGGCATTGTATCAATGAAAGCTATTCAAAAGGATGCTAAAAGTAATTATGAGAGTTTCTTGGGTTCATATAATATATGGAAAGAATTAGCAACCGACGAGGCTATAAAAGAAGATTTTTATGAAAATCACGGTTCTGTAAAAGGACTAGGTTCTTTATATAGTATTTCTGGTTCAATTTTAGCATTCATTGCAATGGGATATCCTTCTTCTGGTATTCTTATTGCACTTGTAATTATAGCGGCAGTAGTATCATTTGTTTACTTTGTCACATTAACCAAAAGAACTAAAAAAGGTAATGAGGATTTTACTAGATGGAATGGATTGAAAAATTTTCTGAAGGATTTTGGGAAATTCGAGAGCAGGGATTTACCACAAATTCATTTGTGGGAAAAATATTTAGTATATGCCGTTACGTTTGGCTGTGCAAATAAACTTGCTAAAACTATGCAAATTAAATTTAATGAATTAAGCAAAGGCAATTATACAGCAACAGATGCTATGTTTGATATATATTATATAAATATGTTAACAGGATTTAATAGGACCCTTAATAGTAGTGTAAATAGCGCTGTAACTACAGCTTTATCTACTAAAGCAGTCGCAGAATCACGTTCATCTTCCTCTGGAGGATTTGGAGGAGGATTCTCCGGTGGTGGTGGTTCATTCGGAGGTGGAGGCGGCGGCGGTCGTTTCTAGACAAATAAAAAGAATAATTTATTAACTTAATAATAAATTATTCTTTTTTTTACATCATATGATAACTAGAATCGCTATATTTATTTCCGCTTGCGTATGGTATTGGTTTAACGTTGTTTACTGCTGACTTTAATTGACTAACACGGCGATCTAGCATATCAATTTGTTGTTGCATTCTACTAAAGTTTTGTTCTATATAATTAGCACCTTGATTATTACCGACTAAACCTGGTTGTTGCATTCCATAACCAGGTCCTGGTTGCGTTCCAGCAGTACTCGGTACAGTTGTAGTAGGACCAACTGTTGTTGGCATACCAGCGGCACCGGGCATCATCCCAGGCATTCCAGCGGCACCGGGCATCATCCCAGGCATACCAGCAGCACCGGGCATCATCCCAGGCATTCCAGCAGCACCGGGCATCATCCCAGGCATACCAGTAGCCCCAGGCATCATCCCAGGCATACCGGCAGCGCCGGGCATCATCCCAGGCATGGTTGGATACGTCGGATAAGGTGGGACCCCACATTGACGATCTTTTTTCAAGTTCAACACACTCCTTTTTCTTCTAATTAATTATATGCTTTTGTTTATTTTTTGTGCTTGCTATGATATAATTATTTATAGGTGATAAAATGAGACTAAAAAATGTGAAGGGCGCAAAAGATAAAATAGAGGCTTCAAAGTATATTATTACTGACCCCTTAAAACATAAAGGAAATTACAGTAAAGTTTTCAATAATAACAATCCAATAAGATTAGAAATTGGTATGGGCAAAGGGCAATTTATTCTTGATAATGCTATAAAATACCCTGGAATTAATTTTATAGGGATAGAAAAATTTGATAGTGTAATAGTCCGTGCAATAGAAAAAATAGAACAGTATGATCTGCCTAATTTAAGATTAATTAAGGCAGATGCATTGAACATCGAAAACTTTTTTTCAAAAGAAATAGATTTAGTATATTTAAATTTTTCTGATCCATGGCCAAAGAAACGTCATGCAGATCGAAGATTGACAAGTTTTGTTTTTTTAAATAAATATGATATTATTTTTAAAAATAAGTCTCATATTATAATGAAAACTGATAACCGTCATCTATTTGAATATTCAATCAAATCTTTGACAGATTTTGGATATAAAATAGAAAATATATCACTTAATTTATATTGTGATGATGTAACAGATAATATAAAAACAGAATATGAAGAAAAATTTCATGCTAAAGGATATCCTATATATAAAATTGAAGTAATAAAAGAATAATAGACAATTCCTTTACATCCATAATATGGAAAAATCTTTTTAAAATCAAAATAATTTGATATAATATAGTGAGAGTGGTGGAAGATGAAAAGAGTTACTATTCTAGTATTAAGCGTACTGCTTTTAACTGGATGTACTGTTGTTCGGATAGATACTAATAGTATAGATAATACTATTGGTGTTGTCTTATCAAAAGAAAATAAGTTGTATAATCAAGTTGGAAAAGGATATAAGTATTATATTCCCAGAGGTGTTAATTATATTGATACTAATGAATTAAATGATAAATTATATTCAAAAGGTAATTATTATTATCTATATATAGATGTTATAAGTTATTATCATAAAAAAACACTTGATTATAAGATTAATGAATATGCTTATTATTCAACAAATTTAGATATAAATGATCGTTTAGGGTACGTTGAAATAAATAAAATGGGTGATAAGTATTTTGTTGAATTCATGTACAATTATGCTAAAATCGAGGCGATGGTAGATAAGAAAGATATAAATGATGTAATATTAAATGCTTCATATATATTATCTACTATTAAGTTTAATAATAATGTTATAAAGCTAATGCTTAATGATGACTTCCTTATTAATAAAGAAGAAAAATATGATATCTTCACATCAAAGAAACAGACAAATAGCTTCTTAGAGTATTCTGAAGAAGAGAATAATGAATGAGGTGGATTATATGGGATTAATGGACAAGTTTAAAAATTTATTCAGTGATGAAATTGAAGAAGATGCAAAGCCTATTAAAAAAGAAGTTATTCAAGTTGAAATAGCATCACCAACAAAAGAAGAGGGAAAAAAAGATCCTGATATTACAGAAAGTGATGTTATAAAAAAGGATGAAAAATTTGTTTTTCCTGTTTACTTTGATGATAAAGATTTTGATACATTAGATTATTCTAAGCCAAAAGAAGTTGTAGAAACAAAACCAAAAAGTTCTTATGCGCTTAACAAACCGGTTGTTAAAGAGGAAAAAAAATTTTTTAAACCTTCTCCGATTATTTCTCCGGTTTATGGTGTTTTAGATAAAAATTATAGTAAAGAAGATATCACACCTAAAGCTAGTAAGAAAGTAGATTACTATCAGTCTTCCAAAGAAGTAACAATAGATGATGTACGAAAAAAAGCATTTGGTACATTAGAGGAGGAATTGGAATCTGAATTATTTAGTAAGAATTCAATTTTATTCAACGATGAGTTAGATAGTGAAGAAGTAGAGAAAGACATTTTCGAAGAACTGGAAGAAAAAGAAGCAGTTAAAGAAGTAGAAAGTATTACGATTGAAGAAGAAATTGCATTTGAAGTATTTGATGAAACCGAGGAAGAAGAAGTTGTTACTGACGATTCTAACAACATGGTAGAAAACGAACTTAATAAAATGTTTGAAGATGATGATACTTTGACCGAGGGGGATTTATTTAATCTAATTGATTCGATGTATGAAAAAGGAGAAGATAAATAATGAATAATTGTGCAGATGCTGTATTTCCAATCATATTATATTTTTTAGCGTCTATACTATTAGTAGCACTAATAGTATTAGTAGTTAGATTGATTAGGACATTAGGTAAAGTAGATAGAGTGGTTGAGGATGTTAGTTATAAGGCCAGTAAACTAAATGGAGTATTTCATTTGATTGATAATGCTACCGATACTTTGTCAATTGTTAGTGATAAGGTTGTTAATGTGGTTGCTAATGGAATAACTAACTTTTTCAATAAAAAAGAGAAAAAAAAGGAGGATGAATAGTATGGGTAAGAGTGAAAAGAAAAAAGGTGGCTTTGGTAAGTTTTTAGCAGGTGCTGCAATTGGTGCTGGATTAGGAGTTCTATTTGCTCCTAAAAAGGGTAGTGAAACAAGAGCAGAATTAAAAGAAATGATTGATGAAATGTTATTAAAAATCAAGGATATCGATGTAGAGGAAGTTAAAGAAACAATCGAAACTAAGATTTTTGAAATTAAAGAAGAATTAGAAGAACTAGATAAAGAAAAAGTATTGAAAATTGCTAAGAAAAAAGCAAGAGATATTCAAGATATGGCTGAAGAGTTAGTAGAATATGCAGTAGAAAAAGGAACTCCAGTGTTAGAAAAAACAGCTAATTCAATTCGTGAAAAAGCTATTACTGTTACAAAAGAAGTATTAGTTAAATTAGAAAAAACAGATGTAAAATAAATTGTATTTAAAAATACAATTTTTTTTATAAAAAATTATTTGAATCATCTTTAGGCATTTTTTTATATAATTTTTTTAATATTTTAGATTGTTTTCTACTAATAGATGATCTTGCCAATCCTAAATTTTCGCCAACTTCTTTTTGAGTTAACCTTTCGTCATTAATAAAACCGTATCTCATTAATACAATTTTTTGTTCTTGGCTAGGTAATTCAAATATCATTTGTTTAATCATTACGCGTCTTTCTTTTTCAAAGTATTCTTCAAAAGGCTCGTCAAAACAGTTAACATATAACTTATCTAGTATAGTAAGTTTAGGCTCATCATCAGACTTATAAATAGGTTCATCTAAACTTACTTCATTACAATTTTTCCTTGTATGTTTTCGCAGAAACATTCGTATTTCATTCTCTATACACTTCCAAAGATAACCAGCTAAAGGTGTCCCTCTTTCAGTATCGTAAGAATCAATTCCTTTAATAAGTCCAATAACTCCTATATTTACTAGCTCTTGAATTTCAATTCCAACATTATGATACTTATTTGCCATAAACATTGCCATTCTTATGTTTGATTCAATCAAAATTCTCCTAGCATCATAATCTCCTTCTTTTTTCTTTTCATATAATTCTTTGATTTCATATGCCGAAAGTGTCTTTGGATCTTTTTGCATTATTCATCTCCCCTTAAATTAATATATTATTAAATTTTATAAATAGTTCTAGTAAATATATATAATTATATTTATTGACTACGTGATTAATATTTTGGTATACTTTACGTATAAAGATATGGTTGTGAAAGGGAATTTGGATGTATGAAAAAAAAGGGATTTACATTAATAGAGTTACTAGCAGTAATAGTTATATTAGCCTTAGTCGCACTAATAACTATACCACTAGTATTAGGCGTGATAGACAGGGTACAAATAGCTTCTTATAAAGAAAGTTTAAGAAGTGTTTTTGGTGCAGCAGACTTATATATAGCATCAAGTGAATTCAGTGTTTTTCCAGAAGAAGGAATAAATGTAGTTGACACTAAGATTCAAATGAAAAATAAAAACTTTACAAGCGGTAAGATACTAAAAAATGAACAAGGTGTTTTAGAGCTAGATAAAGTAAGTAATGGAAAATACTGTGCCGGTGGAACTATAAATAATATAGTCATTGTAACAGGTAGTTGTGATGCACTAGATATAACACCACCAACAATAACAATAGCATCAAATCTAGTAACAAGTAGTTCAATAACAATAGTAGCTAATGCTGAAGATTTGGAAAGTGGAATAAATGGATATCAATTTAGTAAAGATAACGGGAATACATGGACAACAAAACAAATAAGTAACGTCTATAATTTTACAGGACTTACAAATGATACCAATTACACATTTAAAGTAAGAGTCTATAATAATAACGGGTTATCAACAATATCAGAAGAATTAAATGTAGCAACTGTTGATATCCCAATGCCTACATATAGTATAAATCCAGTAGGATGGACAAGTAGTGCGGTAGTAACAATAACATATCCAGAAAGAGAAGATGGATATATATATGAATATAGTCTAGATAATGCATTAACTTGGGAAACGGTTGAAGAACCAGCCATTACTAAAGAAATAACATTTAATGAAAACGGTAATGTAATCGCAAGAATATTAGATGGAACAAATGAAGTAAGTGGAATGAGTTACTCGGTAACAACAATAGATGATATAAATCCAACGGTAACATTCTCAATGGATGGGAATAGTACATATGCCAAAATTAGAGCAACATTAGTAACAGTAAGTGACTTAGAAAGTGGAGTAAATCCAAGTAGTCTAAAATACCTTTGGACAACAAGTACAACAACACCAAGTGAGGCAAGTTTCACATCAACATTTACAAATGGAAATGCGATAATAACACCAGAGGGAGTAACAGGAGGATACTACTTATGGATACTAGCAAGTGATAATACGGATAATAAAATAATAACAAGAAGTAATGTATTTAACTTAGATAATACAGCTCCAGTAATAACAATAACAGGTCCAAGTTCAATAACAATAACAGAAGGAGCAACTTATGTAGATCAAGGAGCAACAGCCAGTGATAATATAAATGGAAATATAACAAGTAATATCGAAGTAACAAGTACAGTAAATCGTGATGTACCAGGTACATATACGGTAACATATAACGTAAATGATTCAGCAGGAAATGCAGCAACTCCAAGAGTGAGAACAGTAATAGTACAAAGTTTATATGTAGCATACACAAGTATAGAACAAACAGTAATAACATCAGTACAAAATTACGTGACAACACATAGTTCAAAACTACCATTAAATGTTGGAAACACAACAGAAATAACATTAACAGAGTTAAGAAGTAATGGGTATATAGGAGTAATAAAAGATCCAGTAAATCCAAGTATAGATTGTAATGGATATATATTAATAACTAAACTTGGAAATAATGACTATGATTATACGCCACATATGAAGTGTGGAAATCAAAATACAATAAGTAATACAACCCAAGATGGGTTAATAGCTCATTATAAATTTGATGATTTCCAAGAGCCAACAGAAAACATATTACCTGAAAATGCTAGATTAATTAGTGATATTAATAGTTGGTCTTGTTATGATGGGATTGCACCACCACATCATACTTGGGGAGTGCGTACAGACAGAGTTGTATATCAAAATGGTTATATGGGTATCGCAAATTCAATGAAAGTATTTAACTTGGATAATTTCTCTGGAACTTTAGGTGCTGTCAGATGGAATCTACTAAGTGATTATCCAGAAAATACCGACTTTACATGGTCTGTTATGGTAAGAGGAATTGGAAGTGGAATTGGTAAAAACTTAGCTATTCATCGATATAGTTCAAACTCTACCCTTGGAGCACAAAGTTCTACTACAAATCATACACTAACCAATCAATGGCAAAAGGTTACTCATTCATGGAAAAGTAGATTAGGAGATCTTTCTCATGTATATTTATTAGCTAACAGTAATGAATTTGAGTTTGAATTTGCATTACCTCAAGTTGAAAAGAAAAGTCATTCAACTCCATTTGTAAATGGAAATCGTGATGCTACTGTAAAGGATTACTCAATCAATAACAATGAGGCTGGATTAACCATGGATACAACTCCTAAATGGATTAATAATAGTTCAATTGGTGGCGGTGCATATCAATTTAGTGGTTCAATTGCCACTAATGCCCCACGAATTGAGACAAATTTAACTTATGAAAAGTTAACAAAATATACACTATCTGCTTGGGCGTATCGAACATCAACCAATAGTTTCCAATTTATAGTAGGTGGAGTAATTGGCAATAATATATCAATGGGAATTAGAGCATTTGATAACGAACGATTTGGACTCCACACATATGATACAGTTGATAAAACACTTGCACTGTCATCACAAGGTGCCTTTCCTCTTAATAAGTGGACACATCTTGTTATTACAGTTGAATATACACATGTAGAAGGAAGTGTTGTATCAGGTAATGCTATTTTATATGCAAATGGTGTGCAAGTAGGTTCAAATTCGTTTGCGAATGTCACTACATATAATAGAGGAATGCTTATTGGATCACCGTATTATAATGGATTAAATAGGGCATTTCAAGGTACAATTGATGATGTTAGAGTATATAACAGAATTTTAACAGCTTCTGAAATAAATGTAATGTATAAAAAACAATTAAACCATTAATAAATAAAATAAGTTTAAAAGCAGGTATTAGTTCACCTGCTTTTTGTAAGTACAATCAATTTAAAATGAAAACTAGAAATTAAAAATAACTAATAATAAACATATAATGTTGTGTGATGAATCTATTTAAAAATGATATATTCCATATGCAATAACATGAGTGTAAAACGCTTTGTTAATTCCTAATTATTAATTAAAAATCCATTAAATAGGATTATATTATGATATAATATTACTAATTGGGTGATGGTATGAAGAAGTATGTAATTATGATTTTATGTCTTTTTATGCTAGTTGGGTGTAACAATAAAGAAAATTTTTCAACAATCGATATAGAATTTGATAGTAATTATTATCAAGTATATAGTCCTTATAAAAAAGGTGTATCGAATAACTATGTTGTAAATAATGTTTTAAATAATTACGACATTTTAGATATTGAAAGTTCTTTAATGAATTTATCTACTGTATATTTCAAGACAAACAACTCCTATTATCAGGAAGGACAATATTTAAAAGAGAGTGAATTAAAGACACTTCTTAGCAATAAGGAGTTAAATAATGCACCTAATATTGTAATTGACGATGTAGATATTGAACCAACTTATATTACAAGTATATATGAACAAAACTTTTTAGCAAGCAATGGACATTTAAAAGGAGTCTCTTTAGCTATTGTTTTAAATCCATATCAGGCTTATAAAAATAGTTATGGAAACTATGTATATAAGATTGTTGATGATAATACTTTAATTGATTTTGGTAAAAAAACAGCAAATAAGTTGATTGAATACATGTATAATAAAGAAGAATTAAAGGATATTAAGATAATAGTTGGATTATATTTTCAAAAAAGCCCTAATTCAATGTTGCCAGGCGGATTTAAATATATAGGAATAACTAATAAAAATATTATTGAAATGGAAGAAGTTGACTATAGCTATCAGTATTTAAATTCAGATTATGTAAATAAAAATGATATAAATACAGCTACTGGTTATAAAAATATTGAAAAATCTGTCAAGAATGTATTTAGTAATGTATACATGAGTGGTAAGGGTTTTTATCAAAATAACACATTAAAAAATATTGAAATTGATGTTAATAATAGTTCTTTTAGTAAAAGTCAACTATTATATTTAAGTCAACTACTCAGTGATGAAATAGGTAAATCTTTTGATAATAAAGTTGATATTCGTATTTTTATAAAATCTAACAATCAGATTTTAGCCCTTATAAGAAAAGATAAGAATACATTAAGAAGTAATGTTTATATAATGAGAGGATGAGATTATGGAAAAATTAGACAAGAAGACAGTACTGCACGTAGCTAATTTAGCTAAACTTAGTATAGATGATAAGGAAATAGAAAAGTATAGTGTACAACTAACTTCTATATTGACTGAAATTGATAAGATAAACAAAGTTGATATTGATTGTAATAAAGATATTTTAATTGCTCCAACTACTAATACTAATTGTTTTAGTGAAGATATAGTTAAAGATATGTTAAATAAGGATGAGGTATTTAAAAACGCTAATAAAGCTAATGAAGAATATATAATTGTACCGAAGGTGATAGAATGAGTAATTATTTAAATTTAAGTATAAAAGAAATAAATGATAGGTTAAAGAAAAAAGAAATAAAGCCAATTGATTTAGTATTGGAAGCATATGAAAAAATAGAAAAATCTAATTTAAATGCTTTTATTACTTTAAATAAAGAACAGGCTATAAAGACTGCTAAAGAACTAGAAAATAAAGAAGTGGATAATTTATTATTTGGAATTCCAATTGCTGTTAAAGACAATATTGTAACTAAGAACTTAAGAACAACTTGTGGATCAAGGATGTTAGATAATTTTGATCCAATATATGATTCAACCGTTGTTCAAAAGATAAAAGAAAAAAATATGATTGTTATTGGAAAAACTAACATGGACGAATTTGCAATGGGATCAACTGGAGAAACTAGTTATTATGGAAATACATTAAATCCATGGAATAATATAAAGGTTCCAGGTGGAAGCAGTAGTGGTAGTGCTGCAAGTGTTAGTAGTAGAATTGTCCCTTTAGCACTAGGAAGTGATACTGGGGGAAGTATTCGTCAACCAGCAAGTTTTTGTGGTATAGTTGGTTTAAAACCGACATATGGAAGAGTATCTAGGTATGGATTAATTGCTTTTGCTTCAAGCCTAGATCAAATTGGTCCTATGACTCGTAATGTTTATGAAAATGCTCTTTTGTTAAACGCTTTAAGTGGTTATGATGAAAACGACTTTACCTCATCAAAAGAAGAAGTAAAAGATTTCACTTCTTTAATTGGTATGGATATTAAAGGAATGAAAATAGCAATCCCTAATTATTACATGAGTGATGTTATAAATGTTGAAATACGTAATAAAATCATCAATGTTATTGATATTTTAAAAGAAAATGGATGTACCGTTGATTATATTGATATTGATTACTTAGAATACGCTATTCCGTTATATCAAGTTATCGCACTTGGTGAGGCAAGCAGTAATTTGGCACGTTTTGACGGTATTAAATATGGTCACGTTACAAATAATTATTCAAATATCGATGAATTATACAAAAATAGTAGAGCAGAGGGATTTGGTACTGAAGTAAAAAGAAGAATTATGATAGGATCATATGTATTAAGTGGAGATAATGCTAATATTTATTATCATAAAGCTTTAGTTTTGAGAAATATTATGACTAATAATTTCAAAAAGACTTTTGAAGATTATGACTTGATTATTGGTCCTGTCAATACAGATGTGGCTTATGATTTAGGCTCAAGAAGTGATGATGCATTAAAAAGTTTTTATGATGATTTATTAACAATACCTGTTAATATGGCTGGACTTCCAGCAATGTCATTACCTGTTGGATTTAATAAAGATAATTTACCAATCGGTATGCATATTATTGGTAATTATTTTAAAGAAGCAAGTATCTATAAATTAGCTTCATATATAGAAAATAAATTAAATTTGAATTTAGAACCACGAGGTGATGAATAATGTTGGTACCTACAATTGGAATCGAAGTTCATGTTGAACTAAAGAGTAAATCAAAAGTTTTTTCAAGTAGTTTAAATGATTTTCATAGTGAAGCAAATTCTAATGTTAATGTTATCGATTTAGGATACCCAGGGGTTTTACCTAAACTTAATAAAAAAGTAGTTGATATGGCTATGATGGCTGCTTTAGCTTTAAATTGTAAAATTAATAAAGAAATGCATTTTGATCGCAAAAATTATTTTTATCCAGATTTACCTAAAGGATATCAAATTACTCAAAGTAAAACACCAATTGGTTATGAAGGATATGTAGAAATAGAAGTAGATGGTAAAAAGAAAAAAATTGGAATTGAAAGAATCCATATTGAAGAGGATACTTGTAAAAGTTTACATACAAGTGATGGAACTTTACTAAATTTTAATAGAGCAGGTGTTCCTTTAGTTGAAATTGTTTCTAAGCCAGACATTGAAAATGAAAAAGAAGCGATGGCATATTTAGAAACACTTAGAGAGATTTTACTTTATTTAAAAATAAGTGATGTAAAAATAGAAGAAGGAAGTATGCGTTGTGATGCTAATGTTTCGTTGAAAGAAAAAGATAGTGAAAAACTAGGAACAAAAACAGAAATAAAGAATATTGGTTCTATTAGTAATGTCGGTACTAGCATCCTATATGAAATTGATAGACAAAAAGAAATTATTGCATCTGGTGGTTTAATTCGTGAAGAAACTAGGCGTTTCGATGATAAAACAAATACTACCGTATTAATGCGAGTTAAAGAAACAGGAAATGATTACCGTTATTTTCCAGAACCTGATCTACCCTACATTCACATAAGTGATGAATGGATTAATAAAACCCGTGATAATATGCCAGTATTACCAAATGTTTTAAGAGAAAAATATAGCAGTCTAGGAATAAACGAAAATAATATCAAAACGATTATTGCTAATACGGAACTAAGTGAATTTTTAGAATCGATAATTGATAAAGTTAATCCTATTATCGCAACTAATTTATTAACAGGTGATATACTTAGTTATTTAAATAAAAATAATTTAAGTTTATTAAACATAAAATTAAATGAAGAAAACTTTAGTGAATTAATTAAAATGCTAGAAGATAAAAAGATTTCTTCAAAACAAAGCAAAGATATAATCCCAATTTTAATTAATGATGGAGGAAGTGTAAGTAAAATAATTTCATCATTAGGTATTGAGCAAATAAATGATGAGAGTTTGTTATTAGGTATTGTAACAAAAGTTATTGGCGATAATCCTGAGTCAGTTGACGATTATAAAGCTGGTAAAGATAGAGCTGTAAAATATTTAATGGGACAAATAATGAAAGAATCAAAGGGTCAAGCTAACCCACAAAATGTCAATAAAATGTTGATTGAGGAACTTAAAAAGTTATAATTTGAAAAATTTTTAAAAATATAGTATAATGTTTAAGCGATTGAGGTGAAATGATGAAATTCGTTAAAAAACATAAGTTTAAATTAATTGGAGCATTTGTTTTTTTGTTATTAATGATTTTCGCTTTTATTGGTATTAAGGAGTTAATATATCCTGATACACATAAAGATTTGTATGGAAATAGGTTAGAAGGAATAGAGGATGTCAGGATCAGTCAGGATAAACTTGGAAAAATAAAACTAAGTTTACAAAGCACTGATGATGTCAGTAATGTGATTTATGATATTAAAGGAAGAATAGTTAATTTCATAATTACAGTTAATTCAGATACTGATTTGATTACTTCTAAATCTTTAGCTGATAAGATAATGGAAGATTTTACTGTTGAAGAAAAAAATTATTATGATTTCCAAGTTTATATTATTAATTCTAAAGATGAAGAAAGTGAATTATATCCTATTATTGGCTATAAACATAAAACTAGTTTAAGCTTTAAATGGACAAATAATTAGTAAGGTGGTAAAGATGAAAAATAAAAAAGTCGTTATTACAAGTATTATTGTTGTAATATTACTTGTTGTTTCTTTGGGGGTATATTATGTTTTTACTAAAGAAGATAAAAATACGACATTGAATTTGCTTGAAAAACAGTGGATTGAAAGCAATAAAAATAAAGTAATAGATATGGGAATTATTAATGAGATTCCTGTATTCAATTATAATGGAGAAGGAATATTTTTTGACTTTTTAAATCAACTTGAAAAGGATACTGGCTTAGAATTTAATAAAGTTTCATATACAATTGATGTAGTACCTAAAAGTGAGTATGCTTTTAAAATAGTCGATAAAAAAGCTGATAATGATATTTTAATTTATCAAGATAATTATGTATTATTGACTAAAAATAGAGTTAAGTATACTTCGTTAGATAAAATAGCTAATTTAACTATAGGTGTAATGGATAGTGATTTAGATAGTGTTAATACCTATTTAAAGGGAACTAATAATGTTTCTTTTAAAACATATGATGATATCAATAATTTATTTAGTGACATGAATATTGTCCCAGAAGAAAATGAAGAAGAAGTAGTTGAAAGTGTCATAGATGCGATAATTTTACCTAAATCTATTTATTTGGACAAAATAATTGCTAATGAAAATTTAAATATAGCTTATAATATTACTGAGTTAACCAAAGATTATGTTTTGTCACTTGGTAATGTTAATAAATTAAATGATATTATTAGTAAATATTATAAAAAATGGGCAAATGACAATTATATAGAGGCATATAATTTGCATTTCTCTAGTAGTTATTTTTCATCAAAAAAAATTGATGAAAAAGAGAAAGTTAAATTCAGAAGTAAAAGATATGCATACGGATTTGTAGAGAATAATCCATATGATACAATCGTTAATGATAGGTTACTAGGAATTAATAATACCTTGATGAAAGAATTTTCTAGGTTAGCGGATGTAGAAATAAATTATAAGGCATATCCTAATATTCCAGAATTAATTAATGATTTTAATAAGAACAAATTAGATTTTTTCTTTGATAATACTGTTACACCAAGTTATGATATGGATACTTACAGTACCGTATCTGTGTATGATGAAAAGGTAGTAATTACATCCTCATTATCAAATGAAGTAGTTGTTAATTCATTAAATTCACTTAAAAATAGTGAAGTTATGGCGATAAAAGGTAGCCAAATTGCTGCTCATTTAGCTGATAATGATATTAAAGTCAATGAATTTGATAATATGCAAACATTGATTAAAAGTAGAAAAAATAATAGTTTAATAGCGCTTGATCAAGTTACTTATAATTATTTTTCCCGTTTAAACTTAGAAAACAATAAAATTGATTATCAATTTATGTTACCTAGTGATTATAAGTTTACAATTAGAGATATAAAAGATAATCAAGTATTTAGTGAGTTTTTCGATTTCTATTTATCATTCACTGTTGAAAAAGGGTTAATGAATAGAAGTTATGAGGAATTATTAAATGTAGATAGCAGTAACTTAACAATAAAAAATGTAGTTGTATTTGGTGGAATTGCTATAGTAATTATAATAACTACAGTTATCTTTTTGAAAAAAACAAGTAAGAAGAAAAAGAAAAAGACAACTTTAACTAAAGAAGATAAGTTAAGATACATCGATATGTTAACTTCATTAAAGAATCGTAATTATTTAAATGATAACATTGAAAAGTGGGACGAGAGTGAAATTTACCCTCAAACTATTATTGTTATTGATTTAAATAATGTTGCTTATATTAATGACAATTATGGCCATAGTGAAGGTGATAATGTTATAAAAGAAGCGGCAAACATATTGATAACTAACCAAATCGAAAATAGTGATATTATTCGTACTAATGGTAATGAATTTTTAGTTTATTTAGTTGGGCATGATGAGAAGCAAATTGTGTCATATATTAGAAAACTTAACAAAGAATTTAAAGAATTAGACCATGGATTTGGTGCAGCAATAGGCTATAGTATGATAACTGATGCGATAAAAACGGTTGACGATGCTGTTAACGAGGCAACATTAGATATGCGTAATAATAAAGAAGAGATTAATAATTAATAAGCAAAGTTTATCTTTGCTTTTTATGAAAGGGTAAGTATGATAAGAATAAAGCAAATATTTTTAAGACTACTAAAAATAATTCAAAAATCAGAAATGAGAATTCTGCCAGGTAATCTAGCATTCTTTTTAGTGTTGTCTGTTATTCCGATTATCACTCTAATTGGTTTTACTGCATCTCTTTTTTCAATATCAATAGATTCCGTAATTAATTTTATGAATGAATCATTTCCAAAAGAAGTAAGCCAGTTATTAATTCCATTTATAGATGGTCGTGGGTTTGATATAAACATAGGTATATTTATGTTAACTGGTTTTATTGTTGCATCTAATGGACCTAATTCTATTATTGTATCTTCTAATACTCTTTATAATATAAATAATTCTGATTATTTAAAAAGACGTATAAAAGCCTTATTTTTAACGATAATATTAGTATTATTATTTATATTTATAGTTATCGTTTTAGCTTTTGGAAATACCATAATAAAAACAGTTTTAGATATAGGTATTTTAAAAAACATTAGCCAAGAATTTTACTATATATATGTACTTTTAAAGTGGCCAATTGCATTCATTTTAATTTATTTTACAATCAAACTGGTATATACTATTGCGCCTGATTTTAATATATCCAGTAGATTTGTAACTAAAGGTGCAATTTTTACAACAATAGGATGGATTTTTATTACAGCTATCTATTCTTATTATGTTAGTAATATTGCTAATTATGACATTTTTTATGGAAGTTTATCAAATATAATTGTTATGATGATGTGGATTTATTTTTTAGCCTATATTTTGGTACTAGGAATTGCCATAAATGCTAGTCAATATGATTTGGAAAAAAATGTTACAAATAATATTGAACAGTAGGTAAATAATAGTATTGGATGTACATCTTATTACCAATGTATATCTAAATACAGACTACGTAATACTCAAAATAGTTTAACAGTGAACTAATCAGTATTAAGTAAGGTAATAATCTCCTTTAAAATAAATAAAAGACTATTTAATAGTAAAGCGATGAGAAATCGCTTTTTTTGTTTTGATATAAGTAATATATATTAATTTTATGAATAAAAAGTAGTTAAATGATAATTGTAAATAGAGATAAAATAGTATGTATAGAATTGAAAAAAAAATGAAAAAGTGTTATACTTATTAGGTATTAAATTTGAGGTGATAAATTGAAAGACTTTATAGATAAATTTAAAAGAAACTCGAGAAGTTATTTGAGTACAAATATTTTGTTTATGACTTTCGTTATAACATCTGTTTTAAATTCTACCTTGCTTAGATTTTTAACAGTTAAAAATTATTTTGAGTTAAAGCCAATCTTAGCTGATTTAGCAGTCGTATTAATAATTGGAGCATTTGGATATTTTATAAAACCAAAACATCAATTTAAATATTTCTTTAGTTGGGCTTTAATATTCACATTTTTATGTGTAATTAATTCCATATATTATACTAATTATGTATCTTATGCATCTCTTTCTTTATTAGCAACATCACTACAATTAGTTGATGTTGGTGATGCAGTTGTAGAAAGCATTTTAGAATTAAAAGATCTTGCTTATATATGGCAAATTGCTGCAATAATATTTGTGCATGTCAATTTAAAAAGCAAAAAATATTATGAGGCAGTAGCTAAAATTGAAGTAGGAAAAGTTAGAGCTTTAAATACTTTAGTTGTAGGTTTAATTGTTGTTGGTTTCTTTATATCAATGCTTACAAGTCTAGATATAGGTAGATTTGGTAAACAATGGAATAGAGAATTTATTGTTATGAAATTTGGTTTATATACCTATCAATTAAATGATGTAATAGCTAGTTTGAAACCGCAAATTAGTCCATTGTTTGGTTATGATGAAAAAGCCAAAGAGTTTAGAGAATATTATGATTCTAAAAGTGATGAGATATTAACAAATAAATATACAAATATTTTTAAAGGACGTAATATAATAACGATTCATGCTGAAAGTATTCAACAGTTTACAATGGAAGCTAAGTTTAATGGTCTTGACGTAACACCTAACCTTAATAAATTAGCTAGTGAAGGTCTTTATTTTTCTAATTTTTATGCCCAAGAAGGTGTAGGAACAAGTAGTGATAGTGAATTCACTTTAAATACGTCATTAATGCCAACTTCCAGTGGAACCGTTTTCGTAAATTATTGGGACCGAGAATATACTACTATTCCTAAGTTACTAAAAGAACAGGGATACTATTCATTTAGTATGCATGGTAATAATGGAACGTTTTGGAATCGTAATGTCGTACATAAAGAGTTTGGTTATGACAATTACTTTTATTACAAAAAAGACTTCACAATTGATGAAAGTATTGGGCTTGGTCTTAGTGATAAATCTTTCTTCAGACAAGCTGTTCCGAAAATAAAAACAGTAAGTGAAACTCATCAAAATTTTTATGGAACAATGATTATGCTTACTAATCATACTCCATTTACAGATATTATTGAAAAAGGTATAGTTGATTTCGATGTAGATTATAAATATGAGATAGTAGATGAAGAAACAGGAGATACCAAAACAGTAAGTGCACCATATTTAGAAGGAACTAAATTAGGTGACTATATTAAATCAGTACATTATGCAGATGAAGCAATAGGGCAATTCATATCAGATTTAGATGAAGCGGGATTATTAGAAAATACAGTTATTGTTATTTATGGTGATCATGATGCTAAGATAAAAAGAAGTGAATATGAAAGATATTATAATTATGATCCTTATACAGATAGTGTTATAAATAAAAGTGATCCTAATTATAAGGCTGTAGATTTTTATCAGTATGAGTTGAATCGTAAAGTTCCTTTTATTATTTGGACTAAAGATCAAAAAGTAAAAAAAGAAATAACTATGCCAATGGGAATGTATGATGTGATGCCAACATTAGGAAATATGTTTGGATTTCACAATAAATACGCTTTAGGTAATGATATTTTCAGTGTTAAAGAAAATATAGTTGTTTTCCCTGCCGGTAATTGGGTTACAGATAAAATGTATTACAATGCTCAAAAAGAAGAGGGAAGACTTTTAAGACCTGATGAACCAGTTAGTATTGATTATATTGAGAAAAATAATAAACATGCTCAAGAAGTTTTATCAATTTCGGATGCTATAATAGTCTATGACTTGATAAGAAAAACAGCAGAAACTAGTAAATTAATTCAAGAATATGGTGGATAGGAGGCTTTATGGCAAAAAGAAAAATAAATAAGAAAAAAGTTCAAAAATTATTGGTCTTAATTATCCTTGCCATTATAATTATTGTTGGTGCTATAGTTGTAATTGACAATTTAAACAAAGAACCGCAAGTAAAAGAATCTGTCAAAGTAATTGATTCTATAAAAGATTATAAGTTACATGAAAACGAAACTGAATATTATAAACAACTTTTTAATCTATTAAAAGAAGAATTAACGAAAGAAGAGATTAATGAAGAAGAATATGCTAAAATAGTTGCGCAATTATTTTTAACTGATTTTTTTACATTAGATAATAAATTAAATAAAAACGATATTGGTGGAACACAGTATGTATACAAGGATTTTCAAACTGATTTTGAAAAATTGGCAAGAGAAAGTGTTTATCATGAAATTGAAAATAATATTTATGGTGATAGAAAACAATCCTTACCAATTGTTACTAGTGTTGATATAGTAGGTATAACACAACAAAGTTATGATTATTTAAATAAAAAGGATAATGAAGCCTTTTATGTAGATTTAAATATTAAATATGAAAAGGATTTAGGTTATCAAGAAAATGTTAGTTTAATTATAATACATAGTAATGATAAACTAGAAATTGCTGAAATGAGTGAATAAAAAAATAGTTCAATTGAACTATTTTTTTATTGGTTATTTTCGTTTTCTAATTGTCCCTCAATTGTGCCTGGTATTTCCGGATTATTATCTTGAGATTTGTAAGCAATATATTTTATTTCTAAATTATTACCAATTAAATCAAAAATGCTTGTTCCAGATGTTTTACTTTGATAAATGATTTGTCCTGCTTTTGAAGCATCATAGTCATCATCACCATCATTGACTTCAACAATGTTAATTTGAATACTATATTTGTAACTATTGTTCCAATTAGTAAATACTGAATAATCTTTACCAACAAAATTTGGTAGTTTACATGAAGTATGGTCCTTATTTTCTTCTATACTACAGTTTGGAATATCACTAGGATTTCCTGGTAAATATGTCACTTCATCAACAACTTTAATATTAATTGTATTAACATATTTAATATCAGTATCAGTTGGAACGCTTTGTTCTATTATCTGTCCAACTTTGTAATTACTATCACTAGTAGAAACATATGAAATATTAATATTAATACCATATTTGGTTCCAAAATTTATTGCATTTTCCTTATATTGTCCAATGAAATTTGGAACTAAAGGGATTTGACTTTCGTTATAGTAACCTTTTCCAACTACTGATTCTTCATATGGATCATTTATACTAAAACTAAAGTGTTTAACCATTTCTTTTTCTTCAATTCCTAAGTTAATTTTCATAGCTTTAATAACAGCATCTAAACTACCTTTGTAAGGTACAAAATTATATAGATTAAGACGAGTCCCCTGATTAGTAATGGCGTTATAATCATATATATATTTATCATATCCACTTATATATAATCTTTGCATGCCCAATAATTCATCAACCGCCGTATCCTTGCTTTTTAATAGAATGTCTTTACCGATATTATAGAAAGATAAAATTTCAGTAGTAGACATATTGGTTTCCATGTTATTGCTTATAGTGTCAAGCAATTTATAAATTGTATCAATACTTCTTATATCCTTAGCTTTGTTCATAACCGATCTAACAATTAATTGTTGATTTTGACCTCTAACAAAGTCGTTTATTGTCTTTCTATGTCTGGATAGTGCTAATGCTTCTTCACCATTTATTGTCTGTTCACCTTTATCTAAACAAATAAGATTACTAAAATTACGGTTGCTATCTTGCTCACAAAATGACATTGGAACATCAACCTCGATGCCACCAAGAGAATCGACTAGTTTAACAACACCCTTGAAGTTTATTTTCAAATAATAATTAATATCAATTCCAGTGAAATTTTCAATTGTAGCTATCATACACTCTTCACCGTACCACGCAGCATGAGTTATTTTGTTTTGTCTTTGCCCGCTAAAACATGCAATTGGAACATAAGTATCACGTGGGATGCTTAGGATAGTTGTATTTAATGTACTAGGATTAAATGTAAGTAATATCAAAGCATCACCGTTAAAAGAACTATCTTTAATATTTTCTTTTTCCGAATCGACCCCCATTAATAAAACAGTAAATGGTTTATCAACAGTAGAATTTTTGCTTATATTTTTCTTCTTAATTTTTTGTTCCTCAGTGTAGATTATCTTTGTTTCTTTTCCTATATTTTCCAAACCATCAATATTTTTAAACATAACAACATAATTAGTAGGTAAGAATATATATTCAATATCTTCTTCATATAACGAGTGAATCATAGTAATAAAATTATCATATAAATCAAGTTCATTAGTCATGTTATTTTTTTTAAGTATATCTTTGGGTATTTGATAACCTTCAATATTGTTCTCATCACTTATAATTCCAATTTTTTTATTTCCAATATCTTTTAAAGAATCAGCTTCATTATCTTTCAAAGTTACAATGCTTGTTGAGTGTACAGTGTAGTTACTACTAATGTTTTCAACTTTAGAGTATATTTGATTAATATTTATTGAAACTACAAAAGAACCAATTATATATATAAGAAGTAAGAATATGTATATAAAAGATCTTACTTTCTTATTTTTTAATATAATTTTGATTCCAATTAATATAAATAAAAGCCAAACAATTACAATCACAACAGCTCCGCAAATTCTTAAAAAGTTTTCAATTCCTGATAATAAATTTATTGTATATAATAAATATAAACTAGCCTCGGTTAATACTAAAAGAAAAAATCCTATAATACTAAACCATAGTTTATTTTTTGTTAATAATTTCCATAAATTTCTCATGATTTCCTCCTCACAGTTCACTTTATAATTATAGACTAATTTACATCAATTAACAATATTTTTATTATAAAGAACCGCTATTTTTTGAAATTTTACACTATTTATTATATAATTAAATAGGTGATAATTATGTATCGAAACACATATGCAGAAATTGACTTAAATAACATTATTAGTAATGTAAAAGCAATCATAAATAAATATAATGATTACAAGTATTACTTTGGTGTCGTTAAAGCTGATGCTTACGGTCATACAGATTTGAAGGTGGTAAAAGCTCTTATTGCAGCTGGGTGCAATTATATGGCAGTATCATCTTTAGAAGAAGCAATAAAAATAAGAAAAAAATTTAATAATATCCCTATTTTATGTTTAGAGCCGATTGATTTAAAATATATCGAAAAATGCATAATATACAATATTACTATTACCATTAGTTCAAAAGAATATTTACAAAACTTGCTAAAAAATAATTGTAGCAATCTAAAAATGCATATCAAATTAGATACAGGAATGAACCGACTAGGTATTAAAGATAAAGAGGAATTTATAAATGTATACAATATGATAAAAAATAGTTCTCATTATCTTGAGGGGATATACAGTCATATTTATTGGGCTCTTAATGATTCGCATACAAAAGAACAATTAAAGAAATTTGAAAATATGATTTGTGACATTGATATTAGTAGTATTCCTATTATTCATATATCTAATAGTGAAACGTTAGTAAAATATAAAAAAATGAATATAGCAAATGGGGTTAGACTAGGTATAATTATGTATGGATTTACTAATGACCAAAGTTTGGAATTAAAATCAACATATAAAGTAATTAGCGAGATAATTGAAATAAAAGAGGTTAAAAAAGGTGAAACAATTGGATATAATGGTACTTATAAAGCTATTAAAGATATAAAAATAGGTATAGTACCTATTGGATATGCAGATGGTATTATTAGGGCTAATAAAGGGCGTTATGTCATTATTAACGATAATAAATACCCGATTGTTGGTAATATATGTATGGACATGCTAATGGTGCATATAGATCAGTCAGTACAATTGTATGATAAAGTTTATGTAATTAAGGACATAAAGCATATAAATGATATTGCTAAACATACAAAAACAATTCCATACGAAGTAATTTGTATGATAAGTAAAAGAGTTAGTAAAAAATATAAAATAAGTAAATAACCTATGGTTTACTTATTAAACAATTAATGTTATAATTTAAAAAATGGAGAAGTGAGTATGAAAAAATTTATAAATGATAGACAATTAGATATACGTAAACTAAATGAAGTAATGAATTTGAGTAGTGGTATTTTAAAAATGCTATTTGTTTTTATTGGAATAATAGGTTTTTATGCTGTTACGTTAATTTTAAAAGAATGGAATGTATTATCAATTATTCTAACATTTTTAAAAATATTATCTCCTTTCTTCTTAGGATTAGTAATTGCATGGATGTTAGAACCATGTATTAAATACTTAGAAACAAAAGGTTTGAAAAGAGTGTATGGTATTTCACTAGTATATGTAGTAATATTAGGGACTCTGTATTTGAGTATAACTACACTTTTTCCGGTTCTTTTAAACCAAATTAATGATTTTCTAGTAATTTTACCATCTGTTTTAGATAAAGCAGTTGTATGGTCAGAAAGCTTATTATCAAATTTTAAAGATGTGACAATTATTGATATTGAAGTCGTAAAATTAGATTTTGTTAATTATATAAATGGATTTATAAGTTCAACAACTACTGAAATTCCTAATACAATTGTAACTTTAGTAGGACATATATTTGCTGCTATAGGACTATTTACTTTAGGACTAATAATAGGATTTTACTTATTATTTGATTTTGAAAATATGGGTAAATTTTTACTATCTACTTTACCAAGTAAAGCAAGAGAAGCAACTAGAAGTTTTTTTCACCAAGCCAACTCATCATTATTTGCTTACTTAAAAGGGATACTATTTATCTCAACAATAATATTTATCTTTAGTACACTTATATTAAGTGTTATTGGTGTTAAAACACCAATGTTATTAGGTTTAATATGTGGAGTTACAAATATTATTCCATATATCGGTCCATTTATAGGTGGCGGGATTGCTGTTATGGTAGCTTTTACTCAAGATGCATCTATAGGAATACTGGTTATTATATTTATTACAATATTACAGTCTCTTGAAAGCGTAATATTACATCCATTAATATTAGGAAAAACAATGAAATTACATCCGGTGACAATCCTTCTCGCACTTTTAATTTTTGAACATTTCTTTGGAGTGATTGGAATGATTATCGCAACACCGGTAGTAGCTACTTTGAAAACACTATTAGTCTTTATTGAACAAAAATATAATTTATTTAATCTATATAAAGATGAATTAGAAGAAATAAAATAAGAAACAATTAATTTTGTTTCTTATTTTTTACATTATAAGTTGATATAAACCAAGTAGTATTATTATTAGGGCCGAAAACATTTCAGAATAGTCAGTTAAATTCTTGGTTAAAATTTTTTTTCCAATTGTATATCCTAACGGGATAAATAGAAAACTAAATACTATTGAACATATTGAAGTAATATATATATCTAAACCGCTGATACTTGCTCCTATACCTAATCCGATATTATTTAAACATAGGATAAAACCTAATACAATAGACTCTTTGAATTCAATATTTTTATTATTATTAGTATCAATTATTTCCGGGGTTTTTAAAATATTTTTATACCCATCCAAACCTGTCTTTGTATAACTTAATTTATTTTTATAGTCAATACTGACAAGATACTCTTTTACTGCTGCAAACAGCAAATAAAACCCTAGTAATATCAATATACCACTACCCAGTAAGTTGGCATATTTAACTGGAATAATAGGCAAAATACTTTTACCCAATAACATAATTATAAAAGTACTTAAACCAGCCATAATAGAAATTACGAAGTTACTAAAAAAATTTATCCTAACTTTTTTAATACCATATGAAAAGCCAACCACAAAACCGTCACTACTAGAAGCAACAGCAAAAACAATAATTGGTATTACAAACATGTAAATCCTCCTAAATAGGTAATTCACATTATAATATGCAATAATCAATAAAATGGGATATAAATATTTTTTTGATACTATTAAGTAAGGATGAACATATAATATAAATATAGAATGATTTATAAAAAAAGTATTGCCGAAAATATATTTATTTGATATAATGTTTATGTTGATGGGGCCGTAGCCAAGTGGTAAGGCATGGGACTGCAACTCCCTGAGCGCCGGTTCAAATCCGGCCGGCCCCTCCAAATAAGAAATAAAAGTTTGTGAAAAATCACAAATTTTTTTATATATTAAATTTGGTGTTTAATCAACTTCATAAAATCCTCATAATTATATGTGATAATTTTAATATACATTTAAAACTGTCAAGAAATGTACTAATGGAGGGATTGCTATGTTGGGATTAACGCACAAAATGATAATTATATTTATATTTTTGTTGCTTGTAACTGGTTGTGTAAACAATGACGAAAAAGAGGAAATAAAAACTTCTGATATAAATACAAATACAAATAGATCTTCGATAACGATTCCAAGTTGTCATTAGTGTTTTAAGATATAGATAATAATTAAAAGGTAGCAATGGAAGGATAGGTAGTACAATGAGTAGAAGAAAAAGAAATAGGGAAATGAAACCAGGTTTTATCATAGGAATAATAATCGGAATAATTATTTTAGGAGTTATATTAATAATTATTAATGGTAATCTAGCAATAGGTGGAAGTAACAATGATGCTAGTGGAGATTGGAAGGCAGCTTTAGCATCTAATGAAAAACAATTAATATATTTAGGGAGTCCAACTTGTAGTTGGTGTAACAAGATTAGACCAAGTCTTAATAATTTAGTTGGCAAGTATAATATAAAAAGCACATATATAAATATGAGTGATATTAAACAAAGTGACCAAAACACTATTTTTCAAAAACTAGATCTAGATCCTAATAATTTTGGAACACCAGCTTTAATTATAATAGAAGATGGAAAAAAAATAGATTCTCAAATAGGGTATTTACCTGAAGATGAGTTATATATATTTTTTGAACAAAACGGACTTATAAAATAGAAGGCATCAAATATAGATAAAAGTTTATGATAAATCATAGGCTTTTTTGTTTTGATAAAAAATAGTATTAGTAATTAAGTATTCAAAGGTAAAAAAAACAAGTATTGACTAATTATAGATAAATATCTATAATTAAGAAGGTACAATATAGATAGTTTTCTATATAATATATTAGGAGGAATAATTATGGAAATTACTAAATATGTAGATATATTTAAGGCTCTATCAGATCCAAATAGACTAAAAATATTATCCATTATAAATACTGAAGGCGAGGTATGTGCCTGCAAATTATTGGAAAATTTCAAGATTACCCAGCCGACTCTTGCATACCATATGAAAATGCTGGTTGACTCACAGTTAGTGTCGTATTATAAAAGAGGTACGTGGTGCGTTTATAAAATTAGATATGATGAATTTCAAAATATTAAAAAATTTATAGAAAAATTTGAAATCGAAGAAATGAGTGTACAAAAATGAAAGAAGTTTGGTTGTTTATTTCAGATAATTTATTAAGTATGAAATGGTTGAATAGATTAATCGGTAGATTGTTAGAAATGTTAGGATTTGATTTAAATAGCACATTAGGTGGAGCATTACAATTTTTTATTTATGATACTATTAAAATTGTTATCTTATTGTGTATATTAATATTTATAATATCTTATATCCAGTCATATTTACCACCTGAAAAGACTAAGAAAATTTTGAGTAGATTCAGTGGGATAAAAGGAAATATCATGGGTGCACTACTTGGTACAATAACCCCATTTTGTAGTTGTTCATCAATTCCAATTTTTATTGGGTTTGTGTCAAGTGGCATGCCGATAGGTATTACTATATCATTTTTGATATCATCACCATTTGTTGATCTTGCCTCATTTTTACTCCTACTATCAATATTTGGACTACCAATAGCTATAACATATATGGTAGTTGGTGTCATACTTGCAGTAATAGGCGGTGTTATAATAGAAAAAACAGGCATAGGAATGCATGTTCAAAATTTCGTGAAAAATGTTAAGTCAGTCGATATTGAAGAAAAAGAGTTGAGTAAAAAAGAAAGAATCAAATATTCTTACAAACAAGCTGCATCGACACTTAGAAAAGTATTTTTATTTATTCTTATTGGGGTAGGAATAGGTGCTCTTATTCATAATGTCATACCGGAGGATGTTATAACAGGTATCATTGGTAATGAAAATCCGTTTGCTCCTATACTTGCTGCTCTTGTAGCAATTCCTATTTATGCGGATATATTTGGTACAATTCCCATAGCAGAAGCGTTATATTCTAAAAATGTTCCAATAGGGACAATATTGACATTTATGATGGGGGTTACGGCTTTATCATTACCATCAATGGTCATGTTAAGTAAAGTAATGAAGCCAAAATTATTGGTAACTTTTATCGCTATTGTTTCTATAGGTATAATTCTAATAGGCTATATGTTTAATCTATTTCAATTTATTTTTTAACAAGGTTGTCTATTTACTATATTCAAAAATTGGTCATCGTATAATTATAAGAAGGTAAAAAATTATTAAGAGTATTGATTATTGTAGCGGATTTATTTGGTATTTTAATTATAAATATAGTTAAAAGTAATAAGGAGACACAAAAAATAGTGAAAATACCATTTCAGGATTTGAACTGTTAGCTGAAAGTGATTTTAACTTAAAGGAAACGCTAGCACTTGGTTATCCGGAATTATTAGATATTGGAGGAGCAGAGTGTATTCCTTGTAAAGCAATGGCTCCTGTTTTAATTGTTCTATTAGCTCTTGTTAGTACAAAAGTGAGTTTGTTTTGGGGTATTTTACTATTGCTTTTATACTCAATAGGTCATAGTTTTTTAGTCGTAATATCAGGAACGTCTATTGGCTTTGTTCAAAAAATAAATAATTCTGAAAAGTATGGACTAGTAAACAATATAGTTAAAGTTGTTTTTGGATTGCTTATCATTGCTTTAGCATTCTATATGTTTTATATTGGTTTTTAGAAATAATATAAAATTGATTAGTAAAAGAATTATTTTATTTTTTGTATTATAATTTAGAGGAGGTGAGAATATGACAATTAAAGTTCTTGGACCAGGGTGTGTTAGTTGCAAAAAATTATTTGAATCAGCAAAGGAAGCAGTTGCTGAGATGGGAAATGACATTGACGTAGAATATATTACGGATATTGAAACAATAGTTTCTTATGGTATTATGGGTTCACCAGCTCTTGTGATAAATGAGGAAGTTATATCACAAGGTAGAACACTTAGTAAGGATGAAATAATAAAATTAACAAAGACCAAAGAAGTGTTGACGGTTAGCGAAAAAAATGGGTGTGATTGTGGTGGTAATTGCTAACAGTTACATTTTATTCGTAAATTATACAATATAGTGTTTATAAAAGGGGATTGTTGAAAATAACAATTTTAGGAAAATACAAGTAATAGTCATAATATATCTTGAATAATAATTAAATATATGATAAAATTTTATTAGTTAATGTAAATATACATTAACTTTATATTGCAGATGTGGTTCAATGGTAGAATGCCACCTTGCCAAGGTGGAGACGCGGGTTCGATTCCCGTCATTTGCTCCAAAAGATAAAATCGTCGCACCAGTGTGATGTTAATTGATTAAATCAATCGAAAGATTGATTTTTTTGTGATTAAGATTACTTTATTAGTTTTTCGCCCATATTTTACTGGGTGACTTGTCAATTATTCTAACAACTTTCGTTATTTAATCCTTTAAATCAAGAAACAACTTATACATATGATAATAATATCATAAAATATGGTGAGTATATAAAATTTCACAATATGTGTAGAGAGGAATGAAAATGAAAAAAATTATAATTGTCATGTTTGCTGTTATTGTTTTTATAATAGGATGTAGCGTTAATAGCAATTCAAAGTCTGAAAATGAAAAATTATTAAAATTAACCTTAGAAAATGAAAAGTTGAATCAAAAAACAACTATATATGAATCAACAATTGAACTATTTAAAAATGTAGGTAAATTTAATATAAATGTTTTTGAAAATATAAAATCATGCAGTTTTACTAGAACTTATAAAGTGTATAAAATATTGAATGAATTTAATTCTACTGTTACCCTTAACCAAAAATATGTTATTCTTACTTCCTTTCAATCAGAAAAACTTATTTTAGTTCTAGTAGATAAAAATTTAAATTTAAGAGAAAATAAAGTTTATGAATTTAAGTTTGATAGTAGTAAAAATTATATATTAAATACTACCAATGAGCAATTACTATTTGAACAATTTAATATAGTTTCTGTGAATGAAACAACTAAAATAGGCTTAGAGCAAGTTAACGAAATTATTATTTGCAATTGATAAATAAAAAATCTACTAATAAACAAAAAGTATTAATTCTAGAGGGTTTTGATAATCAATTTTATTAAATGGTCTTGTAATACAAGATTTTTTTAATTAGCTAGATACACTAAATTGAATAATGAAGTCATTTTTGGCTTTTTCTCCCGATATAAATAAAGTCTTGTAAATCAGAGTATTTTATTTTGTAAATAGTCCCCTTATCATAATCAAATTGCCTCGATAACCAAATTATGGTATAATCTAATCAACTAAATTATTTTAGGGGGGGAATTATGAAATTATATGATGTAAACGAATTTGAAAACATTAAGGAAATGTTGGAAACAAGAGCTGTAACACACAAGGATAAAATTGCTTTTTATCAAAAGAACGAGAACAAAGAGTTTGATGAAATTACATATGAGCAACTAAAGAAAGATGTGGATGCTTTAGGTACTGCACTTTTACATATGGGATTAAAAGATAAGAAGATAGCAATAATAGGTAAAAATAGTTATGAATGGGCTATTTCATATATAGCTATTATGTGTGGTGTAGGAGTTGTTGTCCCGCTTGATAAACAACTAGCTGATAACGAAATTAAAAACTGTCTTCAAAGAATTGATATAGATACTATTATACATGGTAAAGAATTTGAAGATAGATTAAAAGGTATGGAGACAGATACAAAAATTAAAAATTACATATCAATGGAGGATGGTAATTTATCTATTAGTGATTTAATTTTAAAAGGTAACAGATTAATTGAAGAAGGTAATAGAGAGTATATTGACTCAAAAATTGATCGCGATAAACTGGCTTCATTGCTATTTACTTCTGGTACTACATCTAAATCAAAGATAGTAATGTTATCACAAAGAAATATTATGTATAATGTTACAGTTGGTCAAAAGATGATAAATACAAAAGAAGGGGATATATTTTTCTCTGTATTACCTCTTAGTCATACTTTAGAATCAACTTGTGTTCTTTTATATCCATTAGCTTGTGGTTCTGCTATTGTATATAATGACAATTTGAAAAATCTTATTAAAGACATTAAGGCAACTAAGCCTACATCTATGATGGTGGTTCCAAGAGTAGTAGAATTATTTTATGAAAAAATAACTTCTGAAATAGAAAAAAAGAATAAAGTTAAACAAGTTAAGATTGCAATGGCACTTACTGATTTGTTAGGATCATATGGTGTATCATTAAAAAGAAAAGTATTTAAAGAGGTTCATGAACAATTTGGTGGTAATTTAAGATTACTTATAATGGGAGGTGCTCCTGTTAATCCTAAAATATCTAAATATTTTAGAGGTTTAGGAATACTAGCTTTACAAGGTTACGGACTAACTGAATGTGCTCCATTAGTAACATTTAATAGTGATAGAGAATATGCAGATGATTCAGCTGGTATGGCTGTTCCTGGTAGTGAAGTACTTATTGTTAATCCAGACAGTGATGGTATTGGTGAAATTATTGTCAAGGGGCCGCAAATAATGTTAGGTTATTATGAAGATGAAGAGGCTACTAAAGAGGCAATAAAAAATGGTTATTTTTATACAGGAGATTTAGGGAAATTTGATGAAAAAGGATTTTTAAGAATATCTGGCCGATGTAAAAATGTTATAGTATCTTCTAATGGTAAAAATATCTTTCCAGAAGAAATTGAATCATTAATTAATGAAAATCAGAATATAAAAGAATCTGTTGTATATGAAGAAGAAAAAGGTAATGGTCGTAAAAGTTTAACGGCTGAGGTAGTGTTGATAGATGAAATTAAACAACGCATTGAACAAAATCCTGAAGCAACAGAAGAAATAATGGAAATCTTAAATGAATATCTAAAAGAGGTAAATAATAAACTTTCAGATTATAAACAGGTTAGTGGTATTAAAGTAAGAGAAACTGACTTTGATAAAACATCAACAATGAAAATTAAAAGATTTACAACACAAAAAAGAAACTAGAGTTTCTTTTTTTGTTTTTCTGAAATTAATATCGTCATGCTAAATCATATTTTTTTATATCAAATAAAGAATTAAGTACAAGATAATTTTGTGGGAAAAATCTATTAATTGTCCAGTAACTTGCTCCTCCTAAATTATATTTAATAATCAATTGCAATTTAGCTTCAATACTTCTGGCATCTTCAAACCAAACTTCATGTTTCTGCATTCCTATATCCCAATAATTAAAATAGGGGGCTTCAGATTTATAGTCATAATCTATAGATTGTTGATAATTTCTAGCAAGATCAACAGCTTCATAGTTACCTACAGATTTTGCTAATGTTCCTTGTTGATAAGGGGTAATCCAGTCATATCCATAATTAGGAATACCCATAAGTATTTTTTTAGGATTTATATTTTCAACAGCATAATCTAAAACTCGTTCTATTAAATTAACAGGAGCAACTGCTCTTGCTGGTCCTCCAGAATATCCCCATTCATAAGTCATTATTACTACTCGGTCTGCTAATTGTCCAATTCTTTTATAATCATGAGCCTCATATAATAATCCTTTTTGTTCATCACTTGTTTTGGGAGCAACCGCTACAGAAAGCGTATAATTAAATTGCTCTAATTTTAATTTTACTTTACTAATGAAATTAATAAATGCTTCCTTATCATCTGGGTATACGTATTCAAAATCAATATTTAATCCAGAATATCCCTTATTATACATAACATCCAAAATATTATCTATTAATTTATCTTGTATGTCATCATTATTTAAAATAGTGCTTGCTAAATTGCTATCAAATCTACCTTCATCGCCAATATTGGTGATGACCATAATGGGAATTGTTCCATAGGTTTTAGCCATTAATATTAAGTCACTATCATTTATATTTTTTAAACCACCGTTATATTCTACTGAATAACTAAAAATGCTAAGATAAGTTAAACTAGGGAGCACTTGTTGTAATATATCTTTATTAATGTTAGTGAAAGCATAACCATTGACTTCTATTTCTCTAAACTTTTTATCATCATTATTTAAAATAACAACAAGTGTCTGACCAATAACTAAAGTCTGTTCTAGTGGTATCTCATTATCAGATGCTATTTTTCTATAATCAACATTATACATTTCACCAATTTTAGATAGTGTGTCTCCCTGTCTTACAACATGTATTATAATAGTATCACCACCTTTATATATTTCTTATATAGTTTATGCATTATAAAACTAGTATTGCATTTTCTTACAAAAGTTTATAACATTAAATAGTCTTTTATCTAGTGTTTTTTAATAAGATATAATAAAAAGGAGAGATATAATGCATAATGAATATGTAACAACATGCTGTATATTAAATAAAAAAGATAAATTAAATTTATTGAAATTTGCCGATGTTGATATAAGTGAAACTTCTAATTTATTAGAACAAATCACATTAGATTTAATGAATCAGTGTTATAAGCATGTTGATGAATTTCATAAATTAAACAAAAAAAACAAGAGGTATAGCAAATTAGAGCCATTTATTATTGAACAAATGAAAGATATGTTATTTGTCAAAAAAAAATTTATTGAATATTTTTCTAGTACTGGTAAAAAATCAAAAGAGGATTTATATACATATGTTTTAGCATCACAAATATCTATAAATTACTATAGTGAATATTTGTATCATGTACTTGTAGAATCAATAAAAAAGGAATTTACTTTTGATTTTTGGGATAAATATATGTTAGATCTTTTTCAATTACATAATTTTAATTTTTCTGATTACTATATATTAAAAGATAAGGAACAAGAGTGTAGTACTGGTAAAGTTGATATATCATTAGAACATTCCGTTAGTATTTTTGATGAATATACAAAAGAAAAAAGTAAAAGTGAAACAATTGAAAAAAAACTTGCTGTAATAAAGCAAGTAAGTAATGTTTTAGAAAATTTTTATTGTCCCGAAATTAGAAATTTTAATAGACCATATAAAGATTCAATTTTAGAACTAATTGATAACATTAAGGTATATATAAGTATAGATAAACCGAAACAATTGATAAAACGTATTTAGAATTAGATATGTTTTTTTTCTAATTCTAGTAAAAAAATTTTCAAATCTAATCCACCACCATAACCAACAAGCTTGCCATTATTACCAATTACGCGATGACATGGGATGAAAATAGGTATAGGATTTTTGTTGTTTGCTTGACCAACTGCACGGCAGGCATTTTTATTATTTATATCAAGCGATATTTCCTTATAACTTCTTGTTTCTCCATAAGGAATTTTTTCTAAACTTTTCCATACCATTTTTCTAAATGGTGTACCATCAGGCTTTAAAGGGATTGTAAAACTTTTTCGATTGCCATTTAAATATTGATTTAATTGGTTATAAGCTTGTTTTATAAGTTTTGTTTCCTCTATTTCATATGTATCTAAATATTCAACGCTATCAAAAAATAGATTTGTAATGTAGTTGTTAGTATCAACGATACCAACTCTACCAATCTTTGTATCATAAAAAAATATTTTCAAATCATCCACCACTTTCAATATAGCTATTATATCAAAAAATAAATAACAAGTTAATCACTTATGATATAATGTATATATAATAGAGGAGGCATATTATGAAGATATTATTATTTACTCATATTTCAGATGTTGATGGACTAAACAATGTAGTATTATCTAAACAAGCATTTAAAAAAGTAGAATACGTTCTTTGTGAAGCATCTGATGTTGATAACAAGATAAGAGAGAAGATAATAGATTTTGATTTATACGATTACATATATGTAACAGATCTATGTCCTACTGATAATATGCTGTTGTTTATTGATGCAAGCAGGTATAAAAATAAATTTAAGGTATTTGACCACCATAAGGGAGCACTTGAACAATTATCTCGTAATTATGATTTTGTTACCCTTAAAATAGAGGATGACAAAGGCCTTTGCTGTGGAACAAGTTTGTTTTATGAGTATTTAGTAAGCAATAATCTTATAAAATCTACGGATAATTTAAATAAATTAGTTGAGTTAACAAGAAAATATGACACATGGGAGTGGAAAAAAGATAACAATATAGATGCAAGAAATCTAACATGGCTATTTAATGCATGTGGTATAGATGAGTATCTTAAGATACTAGAAAAAAGGGTAATGAAAAATGATTTTTCATTGGAAGAAAGTGACTATGAGAAGATAGAAAAATGGAAAAATGATTTTGATTTACAAATATCAACTATAGTTAAAAGAATGAAATTTATGAGTATTAATGGTTATAAAGCAGGTATAGTATCATCAGCTTATGAATACCGAAATGATATAGCTGATTATATTAGGGATAGAAAATATGATATTGATTTTTTAGCTATCGTTTTTACGGATAAATCCTCAGTTTCATATAGAAGTATCAAAGAAGATGTAGATGTAAATGAAATAGCCAAGTTATATGGTGGAAAGGGGCATGTTAATGCTTCTAGTAGTCCTATAACAGAAAAAGAGAAAAAAGATATAAATAAATATTTTAATAAAGATAGGGAGGTGTAATATGAAAAAGTATGTAGTGGCTTTAGCAATTATCTTTGGATTTTCCCTTGGATTAATTATTTCTGTAATTTTTGAACTTGATATTCTAATTAGTACATTAAGTGGAGCAGCAATAGGATTATTAATTGGTTCTATTATTAGTTCGTATAAGAAAAAACTTAAATAATGTATAACTCTTAACCAAATATAATAATAGTCATATTATAAAATAGGAATGATTAGTATGAGAGAATTATATGACTTGATTTTTTCTTTGCCACCTAGAAGTTTCACATTAATAGCTGTTCTATTTGGATTTATTTTAATTGATGATTTAAATGGTGATGAACAAAATGCTTTAGGCAATTTTATTATCATGGTTGGACAGGTTTTAGAAACTAACTCAGGTCAGAAACAGCTTTTAGAAGATATTGAAACAAATAAACAGATAAATACAATGCAAGAAACTATAAAAAAGTTACAGGATGAAGTTGATATGCTTAAATATTCTAATCATACAAATCAATAATATATATATTTTAAAATCCAGTTTATAAACAAAATAGTATTTTTAAGTTATTTATCACCATAATAAAAATGGTGATTTTTTATGTTTACACATCATTCTATAAAAGAAAAAGATGATACGCAAGTACTATATTTATACATAGATTACAATTTTGAATTTGCTAGTTTTAATAAGATGAGCGATAATAAAAAGAAAAATCTTTATGATCAAATTATAAGTTATATAACAAGTCACAAAATAGATTTTAAAGGTCATGTTGTATATCTTGTTTTAAATGGGTTAATAATTGGATCAGTTCTTTTTAACTATCCACTATTGACACAGGTAGAAGAAAAAAATCTTTCTTATAACTATGTCGGACAAGTGTCTGCAATTTTTAAAATGGAGGATTTTCCGTCAAATGAAAATAAAATAATTGACGAAGTGATAGAAGATAAGAGTGATGTTATTGCTAAACCAGAAGAAAAAAAAGGTGAAGAAAATACTAATATAAAAAATAGTCCTTCATCAGACACGAAAAAAAGTAGTGCTAATGTAAGTGCCCCAAAAACCCAAACGCCAACACAGCCTAAAACTGAAGCACCAAAACCACCTGCACCTAAAGTTGAGGAACCAGTTTCACCTCCATCTAACGAGATTATGGTTACATTATATCGCTCAACTGGTATAGTTATAACTATACCACTAGAAGATTATATAGTTGGTGTTGTAGGAGCTGAGATGCCAGCATCATTCCATTTAGAAGCATTAAAGGCTCAATCAGTAGCAGCTAGAACATATGCATTGAAAATGATGAACGAAAACAAACTTTTAACCGATACTACCGCACACCAAGTATATAAGGATGACGGACAATTGAAAGTAATGTGGGGAAGTGATTTCAGCACCTATTATAATAAAATTAAGAGTGCTGTTTCAGCTACTAAAGGTGAGTATGTATCCTATAACAATAAATATATAGATGCAGTTTATCATTCGACAAATAATGGAAAAACAGAAAGTTCTCTAGATGTGTTTGGAAATTATTATCCTTATTTAGTGAGTGTTAATAGTCCATGGGATAAAGTTGCTTCAAGTTATTTAAGAGAAGTAACCAAAGATTTTAATACTATAAACTCACTTTTGGGTATTAGCCTTAATCAAGATAGCCTTATTACAATTGAATCGAGGACAACTGGTGATAGTATTAATGTGATAAAAATTGATGACAATAGTTTTACTGGTAAGAGTATTAGGGAAAAATTAGGTCTTAGATCAACTGACTTTGATATTATTATAGGAGAAAATGGTGTTAACTTTGTGACAAGAGGATATGGTCATGGGGTTGGTATGAGTCAGTACGGAGCTAATGGAATGGCCAAAGATGGATATAACTATCGAAATATTTTGAATCATTATTATACTGGAACAAGTATAAATAAAATTTAGAAATAGATTTTAAATTGCTTGATTTTAAAAAAAGTGATATAATTATCAAGGTAAATAATGGTAAAAATATAGAAGAAGAGGTGGAATATGCATGATTTACTAGGTTTATTTTTTACTTTAGCGATCGGATTGTTTATTGTATTAGGTTCGATTATTGTTTTTGTTACTAAGAATAATAATAAATTTATACATTTCTCGATTAGCTTAGCTTTTGGGGTTATGGGAGCTTTAGTTGTATTAGAATTATTACCAGAGACTTTTGAATTAATTGGCGAAAATTATTCTCAGTCAATTACCATTGCTTTAGTTGTTGGTTTTGCATTAGTTGGTGTTCTTGGTTTAAAATTAATTGACCATTTTATTCCAGATCATCACGTTCATCATGACGAGAAAAAAGATACAAAAGATAATTTTTTCCATATTGGATTAATTTCAAGTATTGCTTTGATTTTACATAACATAATAGAAGGAATGGCTGTATATAGTAGCCTTACAAGTTCACTTTCACTAGGAGTTTTAGTAAGTATTGGAGTAGGTCTTCACAACATACCAATGGGGATGGTTATAACATCAACTTTTTATAAGGCAAATAATAATATAAGAAAAACGATGTTTATGATCTTTATTATTTCAATATCTACTTTCGTTGGTGGTCTGATTATGTATTTTAACAGTGGATTTTTGATTAACGATACTATATTAGGTATTTTATTAAGTATAACAATGGGAATGCTTATATATATAATTATATTTGAGTTACTACCGCACATTATTCATAGTGAAAATAAAAAGAAAGATATTTTAGGTATTATATTAGGAATATTACTAATAGTAATTAGTGTTTTATTTGAATAATATAAATTGATGTACAAGGAGGAAAAGTAGGAAAAATGAAGATAGCTATTTTAGGAACAGGAGCTTATGGTCTATCACTTGCCTTAATGGCAAACGAGAATAATAACGAGATTGTTATGTGGACAAAATTTGAAGAAGAAAAAGATCTTTTAACAGAAAAAAAGGGTAATCCTAAATTGTTGCCAAACGTTAAAATGCCAGATAATATTGAATACACAACAGATATGAAAGAGTGTGTTAAAGATAGTGACATTATTTTAATAATGGTGCCAGCCGGTTTTGTAGATGATATTAGTAAAGAACTGAAAGATTATTATGATGATCAATATATATGTATTGGTTCAAAAGGTATTGAACAGGATACTTGTTTATTTGTAGATGATGTTGTAAGAAAGAATATTAAAACAGATAAATTGGCAGTAATTTCAGGACCATCTTTTGCTGTTGATATAGCAAGTTATGTTCCAATCGGACTCAGTTTGGCAAGTGATGATAAAAAAACTGCCGCTGTGATAAAAGAAGCACTTGAAAATAAATACTTAAAAATCAGAACTGGTGATGATATTTTAGGTGTTGAAATATGTGGTTCTATAAAAAATATTATCGCAATTGCATGTGGAATAGTTGATGGAATGGGATTACCAGAATCAACTAAATGTATGCTTATAACGGAGGCGATGCATGATATAAAAGAATTGATTCATTCATTAGGTGGTAATAAGAAAACAATTTTATCTTATGCTGGAATTGGAGATTTGATTTTGACATGTACAAGCAGTAAAAGTCGTAACTTTACGTTTGGTAGAATGATTGGTTCTAAGAAAGACAAGAAAGAAATAGATGAGTATATAGAAAATACCACTATAGAGGGTTTATATACTTTAAAATCAATTTATAAATTACTAAAGGATAAAGAAGTCGATATGCCAATTATTGATATTATGTATCAAATAATTGTTGAGGAAGAGGAAATAACCCTTTTAACAGATTTTTTAGTAACTAAAAAGTAGTATTTGTAAAAGATAGAATTCTTTCTATCTTTTTTGATTCTAGACGTCGTATTGACTGATATTATGGTGATGTGTTATTATTAAAAGGTATAATATGAAAGGTAGTGTGAAGTATGAAAAAAGGGTTTACATTAATAGAATTATTGGCGGTAATAGTGATACTAGCAATTGTTGCATTAATTGCGACGCCACTAATACTAAATGTGATTGATGAGGCTAAAAAAGGATCTTTTAAGAGTACTGCTTACGGAATAATAAAAGCAGCAGAATTAAGATATGCACAAGATATGTTGGATGGGACTAATGGAGAACTGGCATTTACTTATTCAAATGGGGTGGAGGAATCAAATCCATCGGGAAAACAACTAGATTATAAAGGAACAAAACCAAAAACGGGAACGATTATCATAAACAACAATGGAAAAATAAAATTTGCTATACATGATGGAAAATATTGTGCTGAAAAAGGTTATGAAGTTGATGAAGTAACTATAAGTACAAAACTGGAAGGCGAATGTATACTAGCAGAAACACCTGTAGTGACATACACGTACTATAATGTAAATAAAGGAGTAAACGCTCCTTTATTAGCAACCGGTATGACCCCTATAAAATGGAATGGAACTGATTGGGAAAATACAACTTCCGGTGATACTCAGTGGTATGATTATGAAAACAAAAAATGGGCAAATGCTAGAACAGAAGATGGATCATTTTGGGTATGGATACCAAGATATGCATACCAAATAGAAGATGGATTTCACACAAGTGATGCAGGAACAATAAATATTAAATTTTTGATTGATAAAACTAACACAACAATAGACGGGACTTCTATAGCGTTAACACCAACATATAGCGGTAGTAGTCAAACAAACTTTGTAACTCATCCTGCTTTTAAATTTGGAGATGATGAAATTTCAGGAATATGGGTAGCGAAATTTGAACCAACAGCAGTAGAAGGAATATTATCAACGTCAGGTACTTGTAATATATCAGATAATGACCCAACAAAAACAATTCAAATTATTCCTAATGCTGTATCGTGGAGATGTATAACAATTGGTAATGCATTTGATATATCGCGTCAAATGGAAATCAATCCAATATATGGTTGGGGAGATCATGGACAAAATATAGATACACATTTAATGAGGGATGTTGAATGGGGGGCTATAGCTTATCTAACCCAATCAAGATATGGAAAAAACGATGAGGTATGGAAAAATTCCAATAACAATTATTTAACTGGCTGTGCCGGTGATGAAGTATCAGCTATGTCAGGAGCAGTATGTAATCAATATAACACGGTTGTAGGCCAACAAGCTAGCACCACAGGAAACATCTATGGAGTATATGATATTTCTGGTGGTGCTTATGAAAGAATAGCCGCATATGTTAATAATAATCATTCGTATTTAGCAACATATGGAAATAGTTTACTTACTGCAGAAAGTAAATATGTAAAAGTGTATGCAATGGGTGCGAGTGATAACGAAGTCGATAATTATGAAGCAAACAATTTAGATTTTGGTAATGCAATCTGGGAGACGAGTTTAACAGCAGTAGAAGCAACATCTTGGTATGGTGATAGTTCTATGATGCCATATAATAGTTTACCATGGCTTCAACGTGGCGGACATGTTGGTAGTGGGACAAATAACGAGGGAACTTTTAATTTTAGTTCGACAGCGGGGAGTAGAAGTTATGGCGCATCATTTCGGCCTATACTTTTAGTAGGTGAAGGACTATAATATAAAAAAGTACAAAATTATGTACTTTTTTGTTTGCGCGAACATTTGTTTTTGGTATAATAGATATGGTGATATTATGGATAGAATAATAATGCATATTGATGTTAATAATGCCTTTTTATCATGGACTGCAGTTGATTTATTAAAGCAAGGTTTTAAGTATGATATTCGTAATAGTTATGCTGTAATAGGCGGGGATGAAAACAAACGTCATGGAATTGTATTAGCAAAATCAACACCCTGTAAAAAAATGGGGATTACAACGGGTGAAAGTTTATATGGGGCTAGAAAAAAGTGCCCCGCATTAAAAATATATGTCCCTAATTATTTACTTTATCAGCAAATGTCAACTGATTTATTTACATTGCTAAGTAATTATAGCCCAGATATAGAAATTTTTTCTATAGATGAATGTTTTATGGATTATGGTAAGGTAAAAAAATTACATGGACCAGTCGATGAATTTGCTTTAAGAATAAAAGAAGAAATACACAAAAAATTAGGTTTTACAGTTAATATAGGAATAGGAAATAATAAGTTATGTGCGAAAATGGCTTCAGATTTTTCTAAACCAAATAAATTGCACACATTATATCAAAATGAAATCGAAGAAAAACTTTGGCCATTACCAATTGAACAACTATTTGGTATTGGTAAAAAAACAAGTAGCAAATTAAAACAACTAAATATTTATACGATAGGACAATTAGCTAAAGCTGATCCCCATGAATTAGCAAAGTATTTTAAAAATCAAGCTAATCGTATGATCCAATTAGCAAATGGAATTGATCATTCATTAGTTAATCCTGAAGCGTCAGCTCCAAAGGGAATAAGTAATTCAACAACGCTTGCTTATGATTACACTAATAAAGAAGAAATATATCGTGTTATTAGTGCGATAGCAGAAAATGTTAGCATCAGCCTTAGAAAACAAAAAAAATATGCTAATGTGGTTGCAATCATATTAAAGGACAAGTACTTTCGATCATATTCTCATCAGATCAAATTAAAAAATGCTACAGATATAACATCAGAAATATGTGAAACTGCAAAGCGATTATTTGATGAGGCATGGGATAAGGAACCAATCAGATTAATCGGAATTAGGTTAGACTCATTGGTAGAATATACAAATCACCAAGTTTCATTGTTTGAAAGTGTAGATACTCGTGAAAAAGATACTAATTTAGATAAAGTAGTTGATGATTTGAAAGAAAAATTTGGCTATAAAGTTATAAAAAAAGCCGCTTTAACAGATAATAAGATTGGCAAAAAATATTTGAAATGAAACACATATATATGTTATAATTTAATAGCAAGATAGTGGAGGTACAAATGAATAAAAACATTATAAAAGAAATCAGTCTAAATCTAAAAGTGAATGAACAACAAGTTGCAACAACTCTTGAGTTACTAAGTGAAGGTAATACAATACCATTTATTGCTCGTTACCGTAAAGAAGCTACTGGTAACTTAGACGAAGAACAAATTAGAAGTATAAATGAGGTATATCAATACCAAGTTAATTTATTAAAAAGAAAAGAGGATGTTATTAGATTAATTACCGAAAAAGGTTTGATGACAGAAGAATTAGAAAATAAAATTATGACTGCTGAAAAATTAGTGGAAGTAGAAGATTTATATAGACCATATAAAGAAAAGAAAAAAACAAAAGCTACTGATGCAATTAATAACGGATTAGAACCGTTAGCCAAACTAATTATGTCTTTTCCAACAACTGGAACAATTGAAGAAATGGCAAAACCATTTATTAATGAAAAAGTTCAAGCGGTAGAAGATGCTGTTACGGGAGCCAAATATATAATTGCAGAAATTATGAGTGATGATGCTAATTATCGTAAATGGATTAGAGTAAATACATATTTGTATGGTACGATTGTAAGTAAATTAAAAAAAGGTGCAGTTGATGAATCGAAAGTATATGAAATGTATTATGATTATCAAGAAAGTGTAAAGCAAGTTAAACCGCATAGAACACTTGCTTTAAACCGTGGTGAAAAAGAAAAAATATTAAATGTAAGTATTGATATAGATGCTAATAGGATTATTAATTATTTAGAAGAAAAAATGATTAAAAACAGTAACTCATTTGTCGTTGATATTGTAAAAGATGCAATTTTAGATGGATATAAAAGATTAATTGCTCCTAGTATTGAAAGAGAAATTAGGAGTGAACTAACAGAGAAAGCTGAGTTAGTAGCAATTGATAATTTTGGAAAAAATTTAGAAAAATTATTATTACAGCCGCCTATGAAAGACAAAATTGTTCTTGCATTAGATCCGGCTTATCGTACTGGTTGTAAATTAGCTATAATTGATAATACCGGGAAGAAAATTGATATAAAAGTAATTTATCCTCATGAGCCTAAAAATGAATATGAAAAAAGTAAGCGAGTAGTTATAGATTTAATAAATAAGTATGATGTTGATATTATTGCTATTGGAAATGGTACGGCTTCACGTGAAAGTGAAAGTTTCATAGTTGATATTATTAAATCGTTAGACCGTAAAGTTGAATATATAATTGTTAGTGAGGCAGGAGCTAGTGTATATTCCGCTAGTAAATTAGCAATCGAAGAGTTTCCTGATTTACATGTTGAAGAAAGAAGCGCTATAAGCATAGGTAGAAGATTGCAAGATCCTTTATCAGAATTGGTTAAAATTGATCCGCAAAGTATTGGTGTTGGTTTGTACCAACACGATGTATCAAATAAAAAATTAACGGAATCTTTAGATTTTGTTGTAAGTAAAGCTGTTAACCAAGTAGGGGTTAATATAAATACTGCAAGTGCATCTTTACTTAAATATGTTTCAGGAATTACTAAGTCTAATATTGATAAAATCCTAAAATACCGTGATAAGAAAGGGAAGATATTATCACGTAATGAAATAAAGAAAGCAAAATTGCTAACCGATAAAGTATATGAACAGGCTATTGGGTTCTTAAGAGTAGTAGATGGTGATAATGTTTTAGATGTAACTTCAATTCACCCGGAAAGTTATGATATAACCTTAAATTTACTTAATGAATTAAACCTTACTGTTAATGATATTGGTAGTGAAAACTTAATAAAAGAATTGGAAAACGTAAATATTGGTGAATATGCTGAAAAGTTAAAAACAGATATATATACTTTAGAAGATATTATTAAGTCTTTGCAAAAACCTAACCGTGATCCTAGAGATGATATGGCAAAACCGTTATTAAAAAGTGATATTTTGCATTTAGAGGATTTAAAAGTAGGAATGAAATTGCAAGGAACAGTTAGAAATGTAGTCGATTTTGGGGTATTCATTGATATAGGATTAAAAAATGATGGATTAGCTCATATTTCAAAATTAACAGATAAGTATATTAAGCATCCAATGGAAGTAGTTAGTGTTGGAGATATAGTTGATTGTTATGTTGATGAAATTTTCCTAGATAAGAAAAAGGTATCGTTATCTTTAATTGAAAGAAAATAGTCCATTTAATGGACTATTTTGTGCTATAATAAGGAAAAGATAAATTATTAGGAGGAAATATGTACGAATTAAAACAAGTGGGCGAAAATACTTATTATATTGAAAGTCCATCTAAAATTGGGATATATAAGATTAATGATAATGATGTTTATTTGATTGATAGCGGCAATGATAAAGAAGCAGGAAGAAAAATACTAAAAATATTAAATAATAATAACTGGAATTTACTTGGAATAATAAATACACATTCAAATGCTGATCATATTGGTGGAAATAAATTTTTACAACAGAGAACTAATTGTAAAATTATATGTTCAAACATTGAAGATAGTTTTATAAAAAATCCTATATTAGAACCTTCATTATTATATGGAGGATATCCATGTAAAGAACTTAGAAATAAGTTTTTAATGGCTGAAGAAAGTAAACCAGCTGATTTTATTGAAGATTTTCTACCAGAAGGGTTAGAATATATTAATCTTAAGGGTCATTATTTTAATATGATTGGAATAAAAACTAGCGATAATGTTTATTTCTTAGCTGATTCTATATTTGGAGAAAACATAATAAACAAGTACCATTTTTCCTTTATATACGATGTAAAACAATTTTTAGAAACTTTAGAATATATAGAAACACTAGAAGGCACATTTATACCTTCCCATGCAGAGGTTACTAATAATATTAAAGAAATAGTAAAAATAAATAGAGAAAAAATTTTAGAAATAATAGATGAAATTATAAGTATTTGTACAAATGGAATGTGTTTTGAAGAAATTTTAAAAGAGCTGTTTGATAAATACGAATTAACAATGAATTTTAATCAATATGTTTTAGTAGGTAGCACAGTAAAATCATATTTATCTTATCTATATGATGAAGGAAAAATCAGTGTAAGTTTTATTGATAATAAAATGTTATGGACAACTATAACTAAGGAGCAAAGTTATTAACAAGTTATTGTTTTTGTATCCCATCGAAGAATATATGAATTATCTAAATAGACCTGGCATAATAGAAAAAATGAATGATGTAATTGATAAAAGATATAGACAAAAGGGATATGAAATTAATTATGTAATTTTTCCTGATAAAGAAGTTAGTTTTTTAACTTTAAAAGATAAAGATAAGATTATAAAAACAGATATTACATTTAAAACACATACCACTCCTATTAAAGAAAACGAGTATATATATCCGGATATTAGCATAATAGCAAGCCAATTAGGCACTGTTGATAATTTGGTAGTATGTGGATTTCATGCGAGCGATTGTGTAAAAAGGGTAGCGAATTACTTTTTTGAATGCAACATCAATACACTTGTTGATATTGAACTAACAGAATACTTTACTGTTTTAGCTAAAAGATTTTACTTTCATGAAAGTACTTATAATCTAGCAAACATTATTGAGTACATGAAAGGTGAGGACATTTTTTTACATGGTAATCAAAAAAGTTATTTTAATATAGATTCGTTATATGAAGAGCCTTATTATAAAAAAGATAGTTTTACACCTACCATTGATGCAACATACGTTATTGATTATCTAGAAAATAATGAGAATAAAAAAACAAGATGAAAAGAGGAAAATTTTATGAAATATAATTGGGAACAGATAAGAAGAATGAGGGATGACTTATTCGAAACCATTTTTTTGAATTATGATATAAATGAATTATCTAATTTAGAAAAAAGGACAATAATATATGATTATTTAGTTAACGGTGTATCTTATAATTATGAATTGTTGGAAGGAAGAAAGAACAGAAGGCCTGTTGATAACAATGGTGAAATAGTAGAGGTATTTACAAAGCAATTAGGAATATGTTCATCCATTTCGCAAGTATACAAGTTGTTGTTAGAAAAAGTTGGAATAGAATCGATATGTTTCTGTTGCAACGATGGTACTGAAATTTATCATCAAGTACTTTTAGTTAAAGATGGTAATAATTATTCATTTGATGATATAACTGGGGTAATTGTTGGTAGGGGAAGTGTTAAGGACTTCTTCGGCTATGACTTAAAAAAGGCCAGTAATCTAAATCAAACAAATTTTTTCGGTCTTCCATCAGAAATGATTGATGCAATGATAAGAAGAGATTCTAAAACATATAATGATGAGGTATATGAAGATGGATTTATAAAATTACCTAATAATATAATAGGTATAGAATATTCAGATTCATATAAGGAAAAGATAAATAAAAGAACAAGAGGATCAATATAAAAAAATAGACAAAAGTCTATTTTTTTGTGTATTTATCTAAATTATTATAATTTGCCTTGTAAGTAGCACTAAAACAATTTTGTAATATTACATTATTCAAGTTAAGTTGATTTTCATCAATATAAATGCTCATACAATCATCAAATTCCTTTGGAAACGATAATATTTTCATACCATCAATATGATATTCAACACGTCTAAAGGTTCTTAAAAATTTATCGGTTATATTCTCCTGAATTAGCTTTTGTTTAGTTCTCAATTCATGAGAATCAAATCCTTTGCCTGACTCAATCATTCTTGTAATTGCATAATCTTTAGCGTGCCATCTAACCGGTAGAAAATCGACAATTTTAATATTTTCAATTCCTTCACTAGCTAACAAACCAATTAGGATGGTTGCTGATAAAACGGCAGATGGTGATACATCTGAAATATTTTCTGGATAGTAATTGGTTTCATTATTTTTATATGCTTTATATTCATCTGACTCTTGTTCAAAAACACCAGCATTTATCTTGTATAACTCTCTAGCAATCTTTTTTTCATATCTAATTTGTTCTTCGGTTTTCTCTTTGTCATTTGTTTTTAAATTTTGTAAACTATAAACATAACAAGTTTTTTTACCTGAATCATCAATATCAATTCCATAACTAACAGAGGGTAAATCATATGATAAAATTCCATTACTTCCTTTTTTTACAAGTGATATATCAAGCCTAAGAGGGGTCTCCATAAATAAACTTTGCTCACTAACCTTTAAAAATATTGAACTATTCTGAAATGAATCTAGAGGTTCAGTTTTTATGCCCATTTTTACATTACCAAAACTAGTGTCATTTAAAAAGCTAGTACTTCTTTCAATGAAAGAAATAGGATAAACAAAATCTAATTGTGTAGCATTAGCAAACAAATAAGAAATAATGAATTTCATCGTATTTTTCTCTTTATTGGTAACAACCGTTGGAAATTTACTTTTTGTGGCTAAAAAAGTTTCGACATATTCATTTAATTTTTTATAAAATAAGTCTTCATCTTTAATTATCAAAGTAGGTAAATTTTCATCCTTTGTTGAATTAAAAATTATATTATTATTATCGTAAATGATTGTATTAAAGCCAATATTAAATGGATCATTATCAATCGTGATACATCTTGATGCAGCTTCTTTAAAAATTTCTCTTGTCAAATCTTTCATAATATACACCTTCTTTTTTTATTATACTACAAAAATTAAAATCTAAAAAGTTAAAATTGTATTGTAGACAACGTAAGTATGTGTTTATGGTATAATTAAAGTATACTAAACTTTTAATAGAATCGGAGGTGGAACAATGCATTTTAAAAAAGTAAAAGGGATTTTATCAGCTCATAATGGTATGAATATTTATAGGGGATGTACACACGGTTGCATATATTGTGATTCAAGAAGCGTTTGTTACAAGATTGATCATAAATTTGAAGATATACAAGTAAAAATAAATGCGCCAGAATTACTTGAGTCTACTTTACAGAAAAAAAGAAGGAAGTGTATGATTGGTACAGGATCAATGAGTGATTCTTATATACATATTGAAGAAAAACTTGAACATACTAGAAAATGTTTAGAGATTATTGAAAAATATGGTTTTGGACTGTCTATACAAACAAAGTCAAACAGAATCCTAAGAGATTTAGATTTACTTAAAAAGATAAATTCTAAAGCAAAATGTGTTGTTCAAATCACGCTTACTACATACGATGAAGAACTTTGTAAAATAATAGAGCCTAACGTAAGTACGACAAAAGAACGATTTGAAGTATTAAAAATAATGCGAGATAATAATATTCCAACCGTTGTTTGGTTAGATCCTATTTTGCCTTTTATAAATGATACTGAAGAAAATTTAGTAGGAATATTAAATTATTGTATTGAAGCTAAAGTTTATGGAATTATTTGCTTTGGGATAGGGTTAACATTAAGGGAAGGTAATAGAGAATATTTTTATGAGAAACTAGATCAAAATTTTCCTGGTCTAAAAGAAAAGTATATGAAATTATTTGGAAATTCTTATGATATAAAAAGTGTTAATCATGGTAGATTAATGAAAATTTTCTATGAAGTTTGCAAAAAAAATAATATAGTATGTAATAATACTGAAATATTTAAATATCTACACGAATTCCCTGAAAATACAACAGTAAAACAACTTAGTTTATTTAACGATATATAAAAAAATTCAATAAGGATATTGTTATTATGGGTTTAATTATGGCATTTTAAAAATAGGAAATAAAAAAAAGAAAAAAATACTGATTTTCTATTTTAGTTGTGATATTTACATGATATAATTAATTGATTGCGATTAAGTTGTTTTTGTATAAAAAAACAACTTAATTTACATTTTGAAGGAGTACGTATTATGAACAAGAACAAAACATATAAATTTAAATTTTCAATAGTGATTACAAATCCTAAGAAAATTGATATAAATAAAAACGCTATTAAAAGTTTATTGAAACAAACTATTGGTTTTAAAGATAACATTCAAATAATAATAATTGGTTTTATAGATAATGAAATAAAAAAATATATAAAACAGTATTCAAATAATATAAAAACGATTGATAGTGAACTTACATATAAAAGTGAACTAAAAAATGAAGGATTAAAATATTGCGAAGGTAAATATATTAATTTTATCAGTCATCAAAATTTTATATCTAAATCAACACTAGAAGAAGTGTATAGTTTTTTTGAGAAAAATAGTAATATTATAGATCTAGTAGCTATACCAACATTTTCTTTTGAAACTAACAAATTAAATAATAGATATATCGACTTTAAAGATGAAAATTATATTGTTGAATTGAAGGGTGAACCACAAAATTTTATTACATCTAATCAATCAGCTTTTTATAAATCATCAATATTTAATAATCTTAAATTCAATACAGAGTTAGGGTTTAATGAGGATATTGACTTGAATTTTAAATTACATAGTCAAAATCAAAAGATTGGTTATGTTGCCAAGAAGGCAAAGTGTATTTACAAAAAAAATAATGATGAGGCTGAAAAAATTTGTCCAAACAAGTTTGTTAATTCGGTTCAAGTGATAGAAAATATTTTAAGCGAAGATTATTCTTATATCAAAGAATATGTAATTTACGAGACACTACATAAATTACATAAAATCAAGAAAGAATTTTTTGATGATTTAAATGAATATAACCAAGTTATAGATAGATACAAAAAATGTCTAGATAAAATTGATGATGAATTTATTTTTACCAATAGTAAAATTTTAAGAGACTTAGACCAAAAATATTTTATTTTGAAGTTGAAAGAAAATAAAACATCTTTGGTTATAAATAATGATGGCAATTTAATATTTAAAGACTGCATATTAAGTTCATTTGATGATATCCATTTTAAAATTAAAAAAATGGATTTAATAGAAAATTATATATTTATTGATATTATGTATAATGATTATAATGTTAGTAACATTGATATTAAACTAATAGATTTTAATAATATAGAATATATCAGTTACTATAATGAGAAAGTAAAATCACCATATGATATAAAACACGGGGAATTTACTTTAAATGAAATCAGACTTGTTAAATTCAAAGTCCCAATAACTGAAAATATATATACAATAAACATTGTAAATAGTTCAGACGTAAAATTTCAAATTTCAAATTTTTCAATGCTTAGTTTCTTGAAGTTTTCATTATATGATAAACAAATAAAACGATTCCATAATGAACATTGTGTATCGTTTGACAGCAAACATATAACAGTGAAAAAGGAAAAATATAATAATTTTATGTATATTGTTAAAACGTTCTTACATATTGTAAGAAAATATAAGTTCTTTGCTTTTTCAAGATTATTAAATAGAAAAAATAAAAAATACATATTAATAAACGATAGACCAGAAAAAGCTGGAGATAATGGTGAGGCTTTATTTAAATACATTCATAAAAATGAAAAAGAATTGGCTAAAAATATATATTTTATCCTTGCGAAAAAGGATAAAGAATATAAGAGATTAAAAAAATATGGTAAAATTGTAATCCAAAATAGTCTAAAACATAAGTATTTATTTATCAATAGTAAACTTATAGCATCATCACATGCTGCTAAGCAATTTTATACACCGTTTAAAATGGAATTACTAAAGTATTATGCTGATTTAGTATCTTATAAGTTTTTATGGTTGCAACATGGGGTAATACATAATAATGTCTCTAGGTCAGTTAATAAATATAATGCTAATATAGATTATTTTGTAGTCTCTAGTTTTAAAGAGAAAGAAGAAATTGAATTAGATAGATACTTTTATGATAAAAAAGATATCATCTTAACAGGATTACCTAGATTTGATTATTTAGAATCTAACCCTAAAAACATTATTTCATTGGTACCCACATGGAGAAGAACTTTATCTGGTAGAATACTAAGTTGTGGGTTTCATGAAACTAAAGAAGGTTTTGAACAAAGTGATTACTACAAAGAATATTCTAGTTTGTTAAAAAATAAGAAATTGAACAAATTACTAAAAAAATATAATTTTACACTTAATTTTAATATACATCCTGGTATGGCAGGATATGAAAACCACTTTCAAAAGTTTGAAAATGAAAGAATTAATATCATATCGGCATATAACGTTGATTATAATAGAATCTTTAGAGAATCAAATTTATTAATAACTGATTATTCTAGTGTTGCATTTGATTTTGCCTATCTAAGAAAGCCTTTAATGTATTTTCAATTTGATAGAGAAGAATTTTATAGACATCAATATGAAAGAGGATATTTTGATTATACTAAAGATGGATTTGGTAAAGTTATTGAAAACGTAGATGAACTTGTAAAAAAACTTGAACATTATTTTTCAACCAATTTCAAAGTAGAGAATGAATACTTAGAAAAAAATGATAGTACTTTTGCGTATAAAGATAAATGTAATTGTCAAAGAATAATTGATAAGTTAAAATTAGAAAATATAATATAAAATGATCCTTATGAATCATTTTTTTATATACACAGGATAGGATATTATTATATAAAAAAATGTTTATTTGACTGGAAATTCATGATATAATAAAATTGATATGCTAGAGCAGTATTATGGTATATCCTGAAAGTTAATATCGTTATCCTCTTACTACTTTAGAAGTGGAGGTGATATGATATCATGTCAGCATGATATCTGGCTTTGTAGGTATTTATAGTGCTTTAGGATTCTTAATTTTATAAATGCTTACTTAAAATTATTATTGGTATTGTGTAAGAAAGAGGAGTAATTCAAAATGAAGAAAAAACATACTGTAATATTATTGGTAATAGTAATTTTATTGTTTTTATGTTTATTGTTTATTATGACTGATTATAGTTTAGCAAAACATAATAAAAAACCTATATTTGCTATACCAATTTTAAGGCATAAAGATGGTGGCACAGTAGAATATTATGGTTTAGGCTATAAAGTAATTAAATATAATAAGTTAGATAACATAGATTCTAATTGCGTAGAATTATATCGACAAAGTATTGGTAATATAGATGGCCAGATAGATTTGACTGATTCAGGATGTGTGGAAGAAGGCAAAAAGGATACTGTTTTTGGATTTTGGACACTCGAATATAAAAAAAATAATTGAAAATGTTATGGTGTTTTAGAGAATGTTTATTTGATTTTGAATATACATTTGGAGGTGTTTATGAAACTAGATAAAAATATGGCTATTATAGGTATTATATTAATAATAATTATTAGTACTTTAATAGTGGTATATATTATTATTAATGAAAACAGGAATAATGATTCACACAATAAATTTTTAATAGAAACACCATTTGAAAAATATTCAGCATCTATGAGTAGTACACAAGGGTTTCCTTTTAAAATAACATGTAATAATGATCAAAAGGTTACAATTATTATTTCTAATGGATTTTTATTAAACGATAATGGCTTGATAGAAAAAAATAGCAATGCTGAATACACAGTAACATGTAATCAAACTGTTTATTGGAATTTTATGGATAAAAAAGGTAATACTGAAGATATTAAATCAGTTACCGTTCATTTTAAATCATCTGATAAAAGTTTAAACGAATATAAAATTACACTTGAACGAAATAATGATAATGTATATTATATATTAGAAAAAAAGTAATTGATTATTGATATCAAAATAAGAATTTAATCAAATAAATTAGGGCTCTTTGTCAAATAGTGTTGATATGCCCAAAAACTAATGATAAATGAGTTTGATATTTAGAGTTCGAAATGAAAATTTTGAACTCTTTTATTATGCATTTATATATATTCCAGAAACAAGTAATATAAGAGGATTAATAATAAAAATTTTAAATTTATTATAGTTCTTTAAAGTTTTTTTCATATGTCATTATCATATAACATATCTTTATCATAAAAATTATCAACAACTTTATTATACATTAGATCTTTCTTGTCCCAACAATCATATGTATCTCATCAGTTTTATTTTCCTTTTATTCTAGCTTTTTACTCAATATATTATTCCTAATAGATTAATAGATAAAGCAACATCATTTTCTTTATACACACCCTTCCTTTCTTAAATACAAAAAAAATCAATCTTTCGATTGATTTTCTTGCCTAAATTCGGAATTATCCGAATGAATATTCAAATTTGGAGCGGATGATGAGAATCGAACTCACGTAGTCAGCTTGGAAGGCTGAGGTTCTACCATTAAACTACATCCGCAATTAAGTAGGCAATATTAATTATACTAGATTTTTAGAAAATGTCAACCTATAATTTTAAAAAAAACAAAAAATTTTAAAATTTTCAAAACCTGTATGATATAATATATTACTATATGGGAGACGATATTATGAAAAAAATGTTAGTTAGTGACTATGATCAAACGCTTCATTTTGATACATTAACTTTTTATTTTAATTTAAGAAAAATAAATCAGTTTAGAGAAAATAATAATTTATTTGTTTTATCAACTGGTAGAAACTATAAATCGATAATGGCAGAAATTATCCAATATAATATACCGTATGATTATTTAAGTTGTTCAAATGGTGCAGAGTTATATGACAGAAGTAACAAATTAGTATATGCTTCATATATAGATAAAATTATTATTGATTACCTAGAATTAGTAACAAAAGATACTAATTTAATTAAATCTATTAATAAAACCGGTGCTTACAATCAAAAAGCACATGACCAAGCAATTAATTGCTTGATTAATTTTTCATCACTAGAATCACTTAAACAAATAAATACTGAACTTAAAGAAACATATAGGACAATTGAAACAGTCAAATGGTTAAAGAGTCTTTTGATTTATAATACAGGTGTTAATAAAAGTTTAACTATAGAAAAAATAAAAGAAATTGAAAAAGTTGAAGACGACAATATTTTTACAATTGGTGATCATAACAATGATGTAAGCATGGTTAGAGACTATAATGGTTTTAATATGTTATGGGCAACAAGGAAGGTTCGTGAACATAGTTTAAAAGGATATTTGACTGTAGGTCAGTTGATTGATGATATAAATACTGAACGGGCAAAAATAAGGATTAAAAAATAGTCTAAATAAAAAAATTCCTTCATATAATGTAGTGTAGAAAAGGGAGGAATAATATATATGGAAACACTTAAAGTTTCAACTAAATCAAATCCTAATTCAGTGGCAGGAGCACTGGCTAACGTTTTTAGAGAAAAAGGAACAGTCGAGATACAAGCAATAGGTGCAGGGGCCTTAAATCAAGCAATTAAAGCAATAGCAATTGCTAGAGGTTTTGTCGCACCTAGTGGCAAAAATTTAATTTGTATCCCGGCATTTACTGATATTGTAATTGATGGTGAAGAAAGAACAGCCATCAAACTTATTGTTGAATCGAGATAATACCCTAATGGGTATTTTTTCTTGCAATTTAACTTGTTATGTATTATAATAATGTTGAAAAAGCAGGTGAAAAAATGGATGAAAATTTAAAAAGAAGTATAATATTGGATCACTATCAACATCCTAAAAATAGAGGATTGGTAGAAGACGATTCATACACTAAAATAAACATGAACAACGAAAGCTGTGTAGATGAGATAAATCTAATGATAAAAGTTGTAGGAAATATTATTATAGATATTCGCTTTGATGGAGAAGCATGCGCTATATGTACGAGTTCAACATCGATTATGATTGATACTTTGCTTGGAAAAACAATAGAACAAGCCAAGGAGATACTTAAAAACTATACTAACATGATTGATGAAAAAGAATATGATGAGGAAATTTTAGAACAAGCTATTGTCTATAGTGACATATATAAACAACCTAATCGAAAAAAATGTGCCTTACTTCCTTGGTGGGGAATAAAAAAGGCATTAGATAAGTATTTAAGTAATGAGGTGTAGTAATGAATTTAGATGTAAGAAGTGCTGTTATAGCTAAGTTTGAAAGTAAACGTATGGATGGTAATATAGTTCATTATATAATAGATGAAGCAACTATTCAAAATATAATGTGCTACTACGATGAAGTTAATAATTTACTTATTGATATTAATAGTGGAAAAGATTACTACGTTTTAAATAGGAATGAACGTGGAAAAATAGATACATCAGAATATAATAAAATTAAGTTAAATGAGAATTATGTCCTCTCGGTTGATAATGTATATTGGCCTAAATATACTTATTCTCAAAAAATGAATATTTTATTAAATTATTATAAATTATTACTAAGTATAAAATTTAGTATAATTGATTACTCAGAAAAGAGTAAGGAATGGGAAAAAAGAGAAAATTGGAAAAATAATCAAAGTGATGAAAATAAATCTAATGGAAAAGTAATGAATCTAACAAATTATCACAAAAAAAACTAAGAAAACACTAAAATATCAAATATTTTACCGTGTTTTCTTTTTATTTTGTTAAATATTTAGTATAATGATAATGGTGATAATTATGATTACAAAATTTAGTAGTTTAGATAAAGATAAAATCATAGAAATATCGCAAACTAAAAATGAACCAAAATGGATGGAAGAGTTTAGATTAAAATCACTTAAAAAGTTTTTAGATATACCGAATCCTAGTTTTGGTCCAGAGTTAAAAATAGATTTTTCTACGATTACTTATTATAAAAAAGTTGCTGATAAAATAGCAAATAATTGGGATGAAATACCAATAGATATAAAAGACACTTTTGATAAAATTGGGTTACCAGATGCTGAAAAAAAGTACTTAGCTGGAGTTGGTGCTCAGTATGAAAGTGAAGTTATATATCACAGTATGTTAAAAGAATTAGAGGATAAAAATATAATATTTTGTGATACAGATACAGCACTAAGAAAATATCCTGATCTTTTTAAAGATTATTTTAACAATTTAGTGAAGTATGATGAAAATAAATATACAGCACTAAATGGAGCTGTATGGAGTGGCGGGACATTTATTTATATTCCACCTAATACAAAAATTGATCGTCCTTTACAAAGTTATTTCAGAATTAATTCAAAAAACATGGGGCAATTTGAAAGAACAATTATTATTGTTGATGAAGGTAGTGACCTACATTACATGGAAGGATGTACAGCTCCTACATATACAACTGATTCACTACATGCAGCAGTGGTTGAGATATATGTTAAAAAGAATGCCAAATGCAGATACACAACGATTCAAAATTGGTCTAGTAATGTTTATAATTTAGTTACTAAAAGAGCTATTGTTGAAGAAGGTGGACTAATGGAGTGGATTGATGGTAATATTGGATCAAAAACCAATATGAAATATCCATGTTGTATTTTAAATGGACAATATGCAAAAGGAAATTGTATTTCTATTGCTGTTGCAACGCATGAGCAAATACAAGATACTGGAGCAAAAATGATACACCTTGCCCCTAATACTACAAGTAGTATTATTAGTAAGTCAATAGCGGCTAGTGGAGGAAATTCTTCTTATAGGGGAATTGTTCATATAGGTAAAAAAGCACATAACTCTAAAAGTTATGTTAAGTGTGACACAATAATTTTAGATGATGATTCAAAAAGTGATACTATCCCTAAAAACGTAGTTTGTAATGATAGTTCCTATATTGAACATGAAGCTACAGTTTCTAAAATAAGTCAAGATAAATTGTTTTATTTGATGAGTAGGGGATTACCAGAAGAAAAAGCGAAAGAAATGCTAATTATGGGATTTATTGATAAATTTAGAGAAGAATTGCCAATGGAATATGCAGTTGAATTAAATGCATTGTTGAAAAATTACTTCTAAAATATTTGCGATGGGAGAGTAAATATGAAAAAATTATTAATTATTATATTAACAGTATCTACATTTCTAATGGTAGGTTGTGCAAATAAGGAAGACAAAAAAATTGATGAGTATAAAAGCTTGATGGAAGAATATTCGAAAGATTATTTTGAAAAATATGTTGTCCAAGGATTAGATAGAATTGAAGTATCAATTGATATGTTGGAGAAAGCTAATCAATATGGCACTTCTAATTATGATTTAGAATTACTTAAAGAGTGCAGTAAAAATTCTAAAGTAATTATATTTTTTAAGAAAGATAGTCAAAAAATAGAAAAATACGAACATATATTAGAATGTAAATAAAAATAAAAAAACTCTATTATTATTTTATTATGTTTCATTCATAAAAGAAATAGAATTTTTGAAGATAAAAATATTATTTTAGTTAGGGTCTATAGAGAAGAAAAGTTAAAACACCCGTTTGCTTTTCTTTTTTTGGTTATGTATATTGTTTGTGAAAGGAGGAATATAAATGTTAAATCAAACAGTAATAGTAGGAAGACTAGTAAGAGATCCCGAACTTAGAGAAACAGAAAGTGGCAACAAGGTTACAAACATTACACTAGCTGTTCCTAGAAGTTATAAAAATATAAATGGCGAATATGAGACGGATTTTATCTCTTGCGTTCTATGGAAAGGGATTGCTGAAAATACGGTTGAATATGTTAAAAAAGGTGATTTACTTGGAATAAAAGGGCGTATTCAATGTAGAAATATTGAAATCGATGAAGAAAATAAAAAGCATGTGGTTGAAGTAGTAGCTGAAAAAGTTACTTTCTTAAGTAGTAAAAGAGAAGAAAAGGATGCCTAGTCCTTTTTCTTTAGGTTATTACAATGAGATAAAAACTGAATTAATTAATAATGAAGTTTTAAAAAAAGCAAAAGACTATAGTAAAAATAGAAGTGATTTAACTACCTATTACAATGTTGGTAAATTACTTTCAGAAGCAAATAATCATTATGGTGAGGGAGTAATAAAGGAATATTCGATAAGACTAACAAAAGAATTAGGTAAAGGGTATAATACAACATCTTTAAAGAGAATGAGGCAATTTTATCATATCATTAAAAAAGGTGCCACAGTGTGGCACCAATTGTCGTGGAGTCATTATAGAATTCTTTTAGTTTTTGACGACGTAAACATTATAAATTATTATTCAACTATTTCAAAAACACAAAATCTAAGCGTAAGAAAATTAGAAGAAAAAATAAAGAATAGCGAATATGAAAGGTTAGACAACGTCACAAAGGAAAAACTGATTAGCAACACAGAAAATAATATAGAAGATTTCATTAAAAATCCGATTTTAATAAAGAATAGTTACGGTTATAAAGAAGTATCTGAAAAATTATTAAGGCAGCTAATTCTAGAAGATTTAGATAATTTTCTAACTGAACTCGGTGATGGATTTACTTATATCAAAAACGAGTATAAAATAAAACTAGGTGATAGATATAACTATATTGATTTATTATTATACAATATAAAATACAATTGTTATGTGGTTGTGGAATTAAAAATTACTGAATTAAAAGCAGAACATATAGGTCAGATAAGTAAATATATAAACTACATTGATAAGAATATAAAAAGAATAGATCAGGATAAAACTATAGGAATAATAATAGTAAAGAAAAATAATCAATTTGTAATGGAGTATTGTAGTGATAATAGGGTATTTGCAAAAGTATATAATATTGTCTAGTAAATGCAATATATGGTATACTTTTTTTGGAGGAAAAAAATGAAAAAAATTGTTATAGTAAATGAAAATGATTTAATTGGAAAGAAAAAGAATGATCACAAGGATTATCAATATACACAATATAAAGTCACGAATAGAGAAGATTTTGATCAATGTTTTGTCTCTATATATGAAATAGAACCCGGAAAATCAAATTATCCGATGCATTATCATAAAGCAAATACTGAGGCATTTTATATCATTAGTGGTGAAGGGCTATTGCACACAATAGATGGGGAAATAGAAATAAAAGCTGGAGACGTGATTGTGTGCCCACCAGGAGAAGAAGGAATGCATAAAATTTCAAATACCTCAAAAGATGCTGTTTTAAAATACATTGATTTTGACACAACAAATTCACCGGATATAGTTCACTACCCAAATTCAAACAAAATAGGCGTGATCGTTCATAACGAGTCGTGCAATTGGTACAAAGAAGGAAACAGCGTCGATTATTACGACGGTGAGTAATACCTAATGGCTTTAATTGGAATAAAAGGGCGTATTCAATGTAGACATATTGAAATCGACGAAGAAAATAAAAAACATGTGGTTGAAATAGTTGCTGAAAAAGTAACATTCTTATCAAGCAAAAACAAGGAGGCGTAAGTCTCTTTTTGAATAAGGGGAATATGAAAGACAGGATAACAATACAAAAGAAAAGGTGATTAGTAAAACCGCAAACAATATAGAAGATTTAGACAACTTTTCAACCGAAATAGGAGAAGGATTTACCTATATCAAGAGAGAATATAAAATAAAATTAAGTGACAGATATAATTACATTTATTTATTGCTATATAATATAAAAAGGCATAATCCTTGTTTTGTATTGTGAAATAATTAACACTTTCTTAATTGTGAAGAAAGTGTTATAATTTTAAAAGAAAGGATGATAAAATGATTAAATCATTTCAATGTATTAACATATCATCAAAAGATATAGCAACATTAGTAGAATTTTATAACGGAAAATTAGGCATACCAATTATTTCAGAAGGATACGGAGACTATGATGGAATAGAACTTGGTTTTATCAAAGATGCCCCTGTTATTTGTATTTGGGATGAAAATAAATGGGGAGCGTATGAAGGTAAGGTGACTTTGGTATTTAAGACTGATGGTTTAGAAAGGACATATTCTGAATTAAAGACAAAGGGTTTAAATGTTGAACCACCATTGGTTGCTGATTGGGGTGGAATGGAAATTAGAATGAAAGACCCTGATAACAACAACATATTGTTATTAGAATAATACTATTATAGAGAGTTTAAATGTTTAAAAATTAAGTGTTAGAAAAAACAACATGCATAAATTTAAGTATGTTTGAAACTATTTATGTCAATAGAAAATAAAGTTCAATAAAATTAACAAATACTAGACACTTTTTAAATACAGTGTCTTTTTTTAAAACAATAAAAGTGATATAATGCATATAGATAGGAGAATTTTATGGATATGTATGAAAGACTTTTGTTAGAATTTTTATGGAAATACAAGTATATAAAAAGGGAAGAACAATTCAATCTAGGTACGGTAAAACCAAAAAATTATTGTATCTCAGAATCTGACTTTAATAATTTGATTTCTGAGCAAGATTTATCTGTTATTAGTGAAATATATAATAAATGCGATAATATAGATGTCTCAAAAATATGGTGGTTAGAAAATTTTCTTAGGGAATATGGGAAAGAAATTAAATTTATCTGTGATAAAATAGCAAAATTAGAAAATATTACTAAATCAGAAAGATACATTTTTGAGAACTTCATAGTTCTTAACTTCGTAGAAAACAAAAATCTTGAATCTTATGATAACTTTATATCTCTCTATACTAATAATTATTTAAATAACCAAATCGATGAATATAATTTAAGAAAAATAGCACTTCTATCTTATAATTTATCTAGGGAAATTAAAAATGAATATAAAAGAACATGTCAAATTGAAATCAAAAATAATAAATACATAGATAGAAAAACACAACTGGAATCAACAGTTAAAGCTAAAAATAAAATTACACTAAATTTTAATAATTTATTTTCTACTAATCTAGATGAAGAAATTCCACAGAAGGATTTTAACATGATTTTAATTCATATGTATTTTGCCATTTTACATGAAAAAGAACATATAAGACAATTTGTTAAGATGTTTAATAATGAACAAGATCTAGAAGTCGAATTGTGGAAAAAAGAAATGATTGTTGCTAGAGATGAACAATTTTATTATAAGTACTCAATTAACTTTGATGTTGAGAAAAAAGCTAACAATTTTGCATTAGATAATTGCATTAATTATTATAGGACAACAATGGGAGAAAATAAAAAAATAGAAACCAATTTTCTAAAAAATCTTTTAAAGCAAATAAAGAAGCAAACGATTGAACAAAATAAATTTAATCGACTGTTAGATGAAAATTATGCAGCAATAGTTAACCAAAATCCAGATGCTCTCCTAATTTTAGAAAACATGTTAGGTGAAAAGACCTCTACCGTAAAAAGATAAAAAATTATAAAATAAAAGTGGTAAATTTAATTAAAAACAAGGAAAATTATTCCTTGTTTTTAAAATCGTTGTAAAAAACATCATCGGGTCTAAGATTGAAAATCATGGCTATTTTTATTGACATATCATAAGAAATGCGGCGTTTATTATTTTCTAGTTGCCAGTAATATGTCTTACTAATTCCTAATAAATCGGCCATTTCTTTAAAACTATAATTATATACTTCTCGATACTGCTTCAATAACTTCATTCAATCACCATCCACAACCATTATAAGTTAACTATTAATTAATTTCAAGTGTTTAAGTTACCTTTTAGTTAATTTTGTTGAAAAAGTGTAAAATATTGTTATAATATTAACAGATAGATAACGGAGGTATACTTATGATTATAGGGGAGAGAATAAAAAAGGAAAGAATTAAAAGAAATTTATCCCAACAACAATTGGGTGATATGCTAGGTGTTTCAAAAGTATCAATATGTGGATATGAAACAGGAACAAGAACGCCTACAATGGAAACTTTTTAAGATATTATCAAAATATTAGAACTTACCCCAGATTATATTCTAGGTAGAGATATAGATGCCGTTAATGAATCAGAAGAAGCATATGCTGTAAAAATCGCAAAAGAAGATCTAGAAATTATAACTGAATTGAAGAATAATCGTGAATTATATAACAAATTGTGCAGTAATCCTAAAAGGGTAGTAGATTTGATTAGTAGAAAGTTAAACAAATAGCGTTTTGAAAAGCTATTTTTTCTTTTGTGTGATATAATTATTATAGGTGATAATATGACAGTAATTGAAATAATTGATAAAAAAAGAAAAAAAGAACAACTTACTCATGAAGAGATAAAGTATGTCATTGATGGATATCTTAATGGTGATATAGCTGATTATCAAATGAGTTCGCTATTAATGGCTATTGTCATAAATGGAATGACTGAAAAGGAAGTTGTTGATTTTACTAACGTTATGTTGTATAGTGGTGATTTAATTGATCTATCAGGTATTGACGGCGTTAAAGTTGATAAACATTCAACTGGTGGAGTTGGAGATAAAACCACACTTATTTTAGGCCCTTTAGTCGCTTCTTGTGGCGTGAAGGTTGCTAAAATGAGTGGAAGGGGACTAGGACATACTGGAGGAACAATTGATAAACTTGAATCTATTGTTGGTTTTAATGTTAGTATTTCAGAAGATGAATTTATTAAACAAGTAAATGATATAGGGATAGCTGTAGTAAGTCAGACTGGCAATTTAGTACCCGCGGATAAAAAGATATATGCTCTTCGTGATGTGTCTGGTACTGTTTCATCAATACCATTAATAGCTGCAAGTATAATGAGTAAAAAATTAGCTAGTGGCGCTGATAAGATTGTAATTGATGTCAAAGTTGGAGATGGAGCTTTATTAAAAACAATTGAAGAAGCACGTTTATTAGCAAGTCTAATGGTCAAAATAGGTAAGCAAAATAATAAAGAGACAGTATGCGTATTATCTAACATGAATCAACCTTTGGGGATGGCAGTTGGTAATGGACTTGAAGTGATAGAAAGTATTAATACATTAAAAGGTAACGGACCTAAAGATTTAGAAGAATTAGTTATTACTTTAGCATCTATTATGGTTAGTCTCTCTAAGAACATTGAAATTGATACTGCAAAACAAGAGGTAATAGAAAAATTAAAAGATGGTTCAGCATATAATAAATTTCTTCAAATGATTTCTACCCAAGGTGGTAATATAGAAAGCATCCATGTATCAAATAAAATTTATTCAATAAAAAGTATAAAAGAAGGTTATATTAATAATATAAATGCTTATGGTATTGGTGAAATAGTAAGAGAAATAGGAGCCGGTCGTTTAAATAAAGAAGATATTATTGATTATGGTGTTGGAATAGTGCTTAATAAAAAAGTTGGAGATTACATAAAAAAAGATGAGGAATTACTTAAACTTTATGTAAATGATAGAAATATGAATATAAATGATATATTAATGTGCTTTACTATTGAAGATGAGTTAAAAGAATTAGAACCATTAATATACGAAATAATTAAGTAGGTGAGAGATGGAAAATATTTTTTCAACATTAGCAGATTCATCCAAAAATTTATTGAGAGTTTTTTTAGAACTTGTTAAATTCATTAGTCCATTTGTAATAGCCCTTATTTTATATTTTGGAATTAAAATTATATATAGATATTATAAATATGGTTATAAGGAATTTAATTTTGTAAAGAAACCTAATTCAGTTAATTATAAACAAGAACTTTTGTTTTTTATGTTAGAAAAAATAGAAGGATATCGTAAGATTATAGTTTTAAATGAACTAAACTCAAATGTTGTTATAATTGATAAAACAGGTATATATCTAGTATACATATATAATCATGATGGTGTTATAATTGGTAATTATGATGATCAAAATTTAGTTGTAAAGGCTAGCAAAAAAGAAAGAACAAAGTTAGAAAATCCGTACAAAAAAATTGAGGAAGATATGAATTTATTACAAGATAAATTTCCTATTTCCGATTTGCGACCTAATATAATTATTAATAATACTTGTATCTTAGATGTAAAATATCAAGGGCTAATTCAAAAAATATATGTAAAAGAATTTTTTTACAAATTCGACTTAGCCTTTAAGAAAAATCCTAAAATATATGATAAGGAAACTATTGATAAATACTATAAATTACTTCGTAATGGTGTCAAATAATGTCAAAAAAATAGTAATCGCTTGCACTAAGTTTGAATATATTATATTATCATATTAGGAGCGTGATAATATGATATATCCTTCAATTGATAAATTATTAAATGAAGTCGGTTCAAAATATTTGTTAGTGAATCTTGTAGCAAAAAGATCAAAACAAATGTCTGAAACTGATTACTATCAAATGAAAGAAAATGAATATACTTCTAAAAAAAATATTGGTAAAGCATTAGAAGAAGTAGGAAAGAATTTAATACACTTGAAATAAGCGTATTATTTTTTTTTAACTTTTAATATAATTTTAGTGATATGAAAAGAAGGTGTTGATTTTGAACATTGATATATATAAAGAATCAAAGCAACTGTTTGATAATCATGTTTTAGAATGTAAAAAAAAACTTAAATTTAACAATAATGATATAAGATATCGTAGATATAAAATGGATGTTAAAGTTAGACATTCATATCGGGTTGTTAACAACATGAAAGATATTTTTAATAATTTAAAGATTAACCAAAGTTACATAAATTTAGGTAAAGCAGTTGGTATTCTCCATGATTTAGGAAGGTTTAGACAAATGCTTGAAACTGGAACGTATTTAGACTTAAGTAGCTTTGATAGCAATAGTGAAATTAAAGATCATGCTGATTATGCAGTTAAAATTTTGTTTGATGAAAAACTTATCTATCAAACAAGAATAGATGAAAAATATTTTCCTGTCTTATATAATGCAATTAAATATCATGGTAAAAATAAATTACCATATTGTCTTACATATAAAGTTAATAATATTATAGGCGACTTTAATAAATCTAGTGTGGACGAATTTTTATCTTCATGTAAGCAAGGAGATTTGCAATATCTTAAGTTTCTTTCAATATACGCCCAGGCAATCAGAGATGCTGATAAAATTGATATATATTATCAGAACCTAACTAATGAATTGCCGATTACAAGACCATATTTTTACTGCAATCCTAAACGCGACAGTCTTAATAAAATAGCTAAAGAATTCGGATTAACTGAAGAAGAAATAATAAGATATAACAATTTAGATAGTAATGATATAAGTGAATTGGAATTGATAAAAATACCGGTAGCAAATATGAATATTAATAAGTTGGCCATATCCGATGAATTAATCGATTTATTTATGAAAAATGAACTCCTGGATTTCAAAGTACTGGTTGAAAATAGGGGATACAATTTTATTACAGCCACCTTAGTAAGGTTAAATTTTTTACGAGATATTAATTTTGTCTCAACATTAATAAGCCTTAAAGAAAAACAAATATTAGAAAAAATATATGATATGTATCCTAGTGAATATAAACCTCTACTAAGCCAGGTCTTTAGATTTGCGCAGGATAACCTAATTGATGGAGTAATAAAAGAAAATGCCGGAAAAATATATATTAAAAAATAATAACATTTTTAAAAAAATATGGTAATTTATGTGTTTATATAATCTACTATTGAAAAAAGAACGTTTGTTTGCTATAATGATATTATTATAGCGAGGAAGTGATATAATGAAAATTGATAAAATCAAGAAGGTTAGAGGTAATAAATATAAATTACACTTATCAAATGATGAAAAAGTCACAACTTACGATGATGTAATAATAAAAAATAATTTGTTATTTAACAGTGAATTAGATAGTGAATTACTAAATAAAGTAGAGACAGACACGCAATATTATAAGGTTTATAACAAGGTTATTAATTTTATAAGTACAAGAATAAGGAGTAAAAAAGAAATTGAAAATTTCTTAGATAAAAATGATGTTGTCGAAGAGGACAAACAAAATATTCTTAATAAATTAACTGAAATTGGATTTATTAATGATCATAATTTTGCAAAAGCATATATAAATGACAAAATATACTTAAGTAATTATGGACCTGATAAAATACGTAAAGATTTATTAGAACATAGTATCGATATAAATATTATAGATACTTTGCTTGCTAAAGTGGATATAGATGATGTAAAAGAAAAAATTACTAAGATAATTGAAAAAAAAGTAAGATCAAATAGAAAGTATTCTAATTATCAATTGAAGCAAAAGCTGATTTTTGAATTGGTTAATATGGGATATAATAGGGACTCTATAATAGAGTGTTTTGATGAAACCGATATAGATACTAATGATATTTTAGTTAATCAACTTGAAATAATACATAATAAATTAAGTAAGAAGTATAGCGGCAAAGACCTATATTTTAAGATAAGAGAAAAACTATATCAAAAAGGTTTTTCAGGAAATGAAGTAGATTTATTAATAAATGAAAAAGTAGAGATTTAATTTTAATCTCTACTTTTCTAATTGCTTAACATTATTTTCATAGTTTTCTTTAATATCAGTATCAACTATATCAAAGTTATATTTTTTTCTGATTTCAGTCCAAATCTTCATATTTATATTAGTATCATCTTGTCTTTTTTTGTTAACAAGTGCATCCATAACAGTATCTTTTGATTCTTCAAGAGTTGGTCTATCTTTAGCGCTTACTTTAAGAATTATATGATATCCATAAGTACTTTTAACTGGTTCAAGTGTAAATTCATCGTTAGCTAATGCATAAGATGCATCCCAGAACTCTGGTACAACACCACTTTTTGTGAAACTAGAGAACAGACCACCTTCATCTTTAGTTCCATCATCGTCAGAATGTTCTTTAGCTAAATCATCAAATTTAGCTCCATCTTGTAATTCCTTGATTAAATTTTTAGCTTTTTCTAAAGCTTTTTCTTCTGCTTCCTTTTTCTCTTCAGTAGACATTGAATCAGTAGTCTCTGGTGAAATTAGAATGTGTTTAACAGTTAAAGCTCCAAATATCTCTTCATTGTAATATTTTTCAATTTCTTTATCTGTAAGTCCTTCTTTAATGTATTTATCAACAATCTTATTTTGTTTATAATCTAATATAATAACATCCTTAAATGCTTCTTCATTTTTGTATCCAGCATTAATCAAAGCTGCTTCAAAATCTTCACCAGCTTGAGTATATTGCAATTTAAGTTGCTCAACTTGTGACTCAGCGTATTGCTTAATATCATCATCTGTTGGAATTTCTTTATTAGCAATGAATGAATCTATAAGATTAACAAGAACGCTAGTCCCAGATTGTTTTTTCATCTCTTTATATAGTTCCTCAGCACTTATCTCCTTACCATCAATTTTCGCAACCAGTTCTTCACCGTTTTGTAGTTTAGGAATTTTTGTACAACCAGTAGTCATAAGTAGACCAATTACTAAACATACATATAATAGTTTCTTCTTCATTAGTTAAAATCTCCTTCCATCGTACATTTTATATAATATCAAAAATCGGTAAAAAACACAATAATTTAGTGAAAGTATTCACATAAATTTCATTTTTCCATAAAATAATGTGAAAAGAGAAAAAAAAGGAGGCATGACTTATGTGTAATACTGGTGTATCTGGAGCAGCAATCGTTTTAGTATTATTTATTCTTTTAATTATCATACTTGGGGCTTATATATAGGCCAAATGATAGGGGGTGCTGAATATGGCTTGTCAAAATCCTTGTAACGATAATGTGCCAACTACTCATTGTGGTAATTACATAATAATAATCGTGTTATATGTTTTACTAGCAATTATTTTAGGGTCATTTATTATTTGTTAAGCAAAAGAGGTTTAACCTCTTTTTTGTTGTAAAAACATGTAAAAAATATTTTTTTTGTTTCCACAAAATTGACTGATAGTATGTGCTATGGTATCATTTATGTATTGTAGAAAGGTAGTGTAGAATATGAAAAAAAGAGGATTTACATTAATAGAGTTACTCGCAGTAATAGTAATTTTAGCAATCATAGCTTTAATATCAGTACCTATTATTTTAAATATAATTGGTAGTGTGCAAGAAGAAAGTTTAAGTGTTATAAAGGGAAATATGGAAAAAGCAGCAGAACTTTATGTGTTTGCTAATTTAGATGAATTTAACCTAAAAGAAGGTGAAAAAGAATATATTCAATTAAGTCAATTAGAAGAAAATTATTTAAAGAAAGTAAATAACCCTGCTGGAAGCGATGCCTGTGAAGGGTATGTTAAAGTAGAAAAGATAGATGGAAATTTATCATATAGTGCTTATCTTGATTGTGGTGATGGACAAAATTTATTGGTTAATTCAAGTTATGTAAATTATGGTGGTGATTATTTAGATAATTTTAATTCAATAAAGAAAACAACTGATGGCGGGTATATCGTTGTTGGTCACACTAATTCAACCTCATATAGTGGAAATAATAATAAAGGAGATAATGTAAATGATGATGCTGTTATAGTAAAATATGATAGCAATGGTATTGAACAGTGGAGTCGAAACTTTGGAGGTTCATCAACAGACCGTTTTTATGATATTGTAGAAGTAAATGATGGTTATGTAGTTGTTGGACAAACTAATTCCAAAGATGGTGATTTGACTGGATTAGAAACTGGCGACCATAATAGCCTTTTAGTTAAATATAATAAACAAGGAATTGTAGTAACAAAAAAAATACTATTTACTCGTAATGGTACAAGTGGTTCTACTGCTAATAACATACTATATCATGATGGATATTATTACGTTGGAGGTAATAGTAGAGGTGTAAACGGACTTGGTGGTAATTTGATGTACTTATCTGTTTATGATAGTGATTTTAATCATGTTGGCGCTAGTACATATGGTGGTACCCGTGCTTCAAGATTATTATCGATGAAGATAAATAGTAATGGTAATATAATGTTAGTTGGTTTTTCAAGTTCCGTTGATGGTGAAATGGCAGACATTAAAATAGGGGCTGTCGCTATCACCGATGCAGTAATGTTTGAAGTTGATAAAGATACTAGAAATATCATATCAAAAGGAATTTTTGGAGGAACTGATGGTACAGATAATTTTAATGACATCGTTGAAGTAAGTGATGGATATGTTATTGTAGGTAATTCTGGTTCAACTGACCATGATATGCAAGGACTAAACATGGGTGGTACTGATGCTTTTGTTGCAAAATATAGCAAAACACCAGATGCTAACGGGATACTACCAAAATTATGGACTAAAGTAATAGGCGGAAGTAATGGTGATATACTAAGAAAAATAGTTAAGAACGGTAATGAATTAGTAATGATTGGGGAAAGTAACTCTATTGATGCGGATTTATCAGGCATAACCAAAGCTAATAATGAGTACTATGATGGCTTGGTAGTGAAAATGGATTTAAACGGAAATATATTAACTAAAAAAACATATGGTGGCTCGAAGAGTGATTATTTAAGTGATATCATTATTGATGAGAATAAGTTAGTCATAATCGGAAGAAGTTTTTCTACTGATGGAGATATCGAACCATTTAATTTAGGTAATAGTGATGCTATTATGATCAATTTGGATTTAAATTTAAATCCAATTAATAATTTTCAATTAAAGACTTTATTAAAAAGTGTGCCAAAAGAATTGGTGAAAAATTATGGTAATGATATTCCACTACCTAGTAATAAGGATGACTTTAATTTATATACAACTAATGATGCTACAAAAGATTTAAATGGATGGTGTACAACTGCGCCATATATTAACCCTAATGCAAACTATAATTATGTTAATTGTCTATATCCATTTGATGATGCTAATATTAAATTACTACATAATGATGTTTTAAGACTAAGTAATAATATAAATATTGATGTAGAAAATAATAGTAATTGGATTAGGTTGTACCTTTATTTTGGGAACATGAACCAAGTAAGTTTAGATAATTTTAAGATAACTTTTCTAGATGAAGAAGCAGTAACTGTTAGACAGGCAGTTGAATTAGGATACATTGAACCCTTAGCACTCATTGGTTCAGTAAGCTCTGGTGCTACTTACTTTTTTGAGAATGTATACAATATAATTGAAGGTACTAGTACAGGAATAGGTAATTACCCAAGTACATATCTTTTGATCAAACCTAAAAATAAGAAACTAGTTAATATATCATTTGATTCTACTAAAAAAGCAGAAATAACTGCAATAGCAAGTATAACTATAGAAGAGTTACGTAATTTTGATATTTCATTAACTAGAGCACAATGAAGATAACTTTAATTTATTTTGATAGTAAACTGTTGATGACAAATTAATATCAACAGTTTTTTTGAAAATACGTAAAAAACAATTTTTTAAACATTAAAAAATTGACTGATGGTATGTACTATGATATCATTTAGTTATAATAGAGAGGTAGTGTAGTAGATGAAAAAAAGAGGATTTACATTAATAGAATTACTAGCAGTAATAGTAATTTTAGCAATCATAGCTCTTATCGCAACCCCAATAATAATGAATATTATTGATAGAAGTAAAGGTGGAGTCTATGATAGACAAAGAGATATGGTAGCTAAATCAGCCGAATTATATTATTTTAAATATAATGATGAGTTAGTATGGGAAGATGATATAAGTTATGTTGAAATAGGAAGATTAAAAGAAACGGGATATTTAAGAGAAAAAATATTAAACCCATTAAACAATCAGGAAATACCAGATGAAACAAAAGTACTAATTTATAAAGAAGATGGGATAGTAAAATATTCTCTCCAATTATATGATAATGATTCATTTAAGTGGTACCAACAAAAAATGGTAGAAAGCGTCAAAAGCATGAATATAGAATTACCAACTGAAACAGGAGAAAAAACAACAGTTGATTTAAACGCATTGATAGATCAAGGTAAAGCAGCTGAAATAAGAATACCAACTGATATAACAAACCGTTGTGTAGGATATGTAGAAATAGAAAAAACAGGAAATGATAACTATGCATATGAAGCATATGTTGATTGTTTATTAGATGCATCAACATTTGCAAGTCACTATGTAAGTTATGGTGGTAAATATTTAGATGTCTTTAATGATATAAAACAAACAAGTGATGGCGGGTATATAGCAGTCGGAAGAAGTAACTCTGAGATTATTACCAAATATGGAACTGGCAATAATGGTAAATATGATGCCATAATTGTAAAGTTTGATAGTGAGGGAAATGTTGTATGGAGTAAAAACTTTGGAGGAAGTAATGATGATGAATATAATAGCGTAATCGAATTTGTAAACGGATATATAGCAGTTGGTAGAACAACAAGTGATGATGGTGATGTTACAGACCACAAAGGCGGTATTGATGACGCATTGATAGTGTCTTACGATCATAATGGTAATGTTTTACACAAAAGAAGTTTCGGGAGTAGTAATAGGTATGAAGCATTTCGTGATATCATGATAGAAAATGATAAAATAATTGTTTCTGGCTATTTAAATACTACTATGGATGGTGATTTGGAGGGACTTACGCCACCTAATGCTGCAGCATATACAGCAGTTAATGTTGTATTTGGATTTGATCTTGAGTTTATAGATATTAATTGGTACGGGGGAAATTCTAATGACCAATTTTACAAAACAAAAAAAATCGATAATAACAAATATATATCGGTAGGATGGACAAGTTCCAGAACCAATCACTTAGATGGAATAAAATGTTCTTCTTCTTCTTCCATTAGAGAAGCGATGATATTAAAACATGATATAGATGGTAACGTTTTAGATATAAGTGTATTTTGTGGAAATGGTTCTAGTTATTTTAGAGATGTTGTTAAAATTGATGATGGATATATAGCAGTCGGATATTCTGTTGCAAATGATATGGATATGGAAGGCCTAAGTAAGGCTAATAATGGATATAATGATGCAATAATAGTAAAATATGATGAAGATTTAAATATCGTTTGGAAAAAGTCGTTTGGCGGAAGCGAGGCAGACATATTTAACGGTATAGAAAAGATAAATAATGAAGAAGTTGTAGTCATTGGATATAGCAAGTCTAAAGATATGGATATGCAGGGACTATCAAATTCTGGTGATGGTTATAATAGTGCAATAATTGCAAAGTATAATACAAATAATGGTGACATAACTAAAAAGAGTGTCTTTGGTGGGAGTAACAGTGAACAATTTACAGGTATAATTAAAACTAGTGGTAATCAATTATTTATATCTGGGGGTAGCTACTCAATAGATAAAGATTTAAAAAGCTTTAATAAAGGGCATCAAGATGCAATAATTGTAAAATATGACAATAACTTGAATTTATTAAAAAGTTTGCAAGAACCAGTTGTAATAATTGATAAACTAAAACAAATAATACCAAATTATGGGACTGAATTTAGTATGAGTTATGATAATATTTATACGACCAATGATGCAACGGTTGATTTAAGAGGATGGTGTACTGCTAGTGTTACTATAACAGGGAACAATAATTATGATTATGGACAATGTTTGAAACCATTCAATGCAGATGATATGAAACTTTTAAATGCAATAGAAAAACCAGAAAATTACAAAAAAATATATGCTGGTGAACAAGAATATACAATTGATAATGCTCCTGATGATCCTACCAACTGGTATCAAATATGGTTTAGACCAATTAATAGTGGAAGCGTAACAATAAGTAATTTTAAAATCAAATTTGAAGATGGATACATAGGCAGCATAAGAGAAAGTATAGATAATTCTTATTTAGAGCCTCTTGTTGTTGTATCAAATATAATTTATGATAGTTCGGCAACATATCCAAATCCTCTAAATATAATCGAATCAGGAGGTATACTTGAAAATTCAACGTATCCAGTATTTTACATAAATTTAAAATCAAAACAAAAGAAAATGGTAAGTTATATATTTGAAACGAACCGCGATATAACTGGAACTGCTGGAGGATTTACAATCCATGAATTACGTAATTTTGATATGAGTATAAATCCAACAAATTAAGAAGATAACAGAGTTATCTTCTTTTTACATTTTTTTACACAATTGTTTGATTGTGTTATTAATATATGGTATCATTTATGTATTGTAGAAAGGTAGTGTTGGACATGAAAAAAAGAGGATTTACATTAATAGAATTACTTGCAGTAATAGTAATTTTAGCAATCATAGCTTTAATATCAGTGCCTATTATTTTAAATATAATTGGTAGTGTAAAAGAAGAGAGTTTGAATGTTATAAAAGATAATATGGAAAAAGCAGCAGAACTTTATGTGTTTGCTAATTTAGATGAGTATAACATAAAAGAAGGGGAAAAAGAATACGTTCAGTTAAGTCAATTAGAAGGAACTTATTTAAAGAAGGTAAATAATCCTGGTGGAAGTGAAGCATGTGAAGGATATGTAAAGGTAGAGAAGGTTAATAATAATTTAACATACACAGCATATTTAGATTGCGGTAATGGACACAATTTACTAGTAGATTCAAGCTATGTAAATTATGGTGGCGATTATTTGGATAATTTTGAGTCCATAAAGAAAACCACCGATGGTGGATATATTGTAGTGGGAAATAGTAACTCAACTTCATATAGTGGAAATACTACTAAAGGGGATAATGTCAATTATGATGCTATTATAGTTAAGTATGATAGTGACGGTGTTGAACAGTGGAGTCGTAACTTTGGAGGTTCATCAAATGATTATTTCTATGATGTGATTCAAGTTGCAGATGGATATGTAGCTGTTGGTCAAACAACTTCAAATGATGGAGATTTAAGTAGCTTAGATGCAGGGGATTATAATAGTCTTTTAGTGAAATATGATAATCAAGGTAATTTAGTTCATAAAAAAATCTTATTCAAACGTGTAGGAACCAGCGGTTCAAGTGCGAATAGTGTGATTTTTTCCAATGGTAATTATTATGTTCTAGGTAATAGTCGTGGTGTAAATGGAGTAGGCGCAAATTTGATGTATATTGCTGCATATGATAGCAATTTTAATGAGATACGAGCTAATACATATGGTGGAACTTACAGTTCAAATGCTCGTTCAATTCTAATAAATGATTCTGGGAATTTTGTTATTGTAGGTAATTCTAGTTCTACAAACAATGAAATGTCAGATATCAAAATTGGTATTCAAGGAAATAGTGATGCTGTAATATTTGAAATTGACAAAAATAATCAATCAATAATATCTAAAGGAATATTTGGCGGAACAGACGGGGCTGATAGTTTTTATGATGTGATAGAATTATCTGATGGATATATTGCAGTTGGTAATTCTAATTCTACTGATCATGACATGGATGGGATAAATAAAGGTGGAACAGATGCTATTGTAGTTAAGTATGGAAAAACAACTGATATCAATGGAGTTTTACCCATCATATGGAAAAAAGTTATAGGTGGAAGTAATAATGATATTTTTAGAAGCATTATTATAGATAATGATGAGTTGGTGGTTGTAGGAGATAGTAACTCTATCGATTTTGATCTTGAAAATATTACAAAAGCTAATAACGAATATTACGATGGTTTAATAGTAAGATTATCTCAAACTGGCGAGATAATAAATAAAGCAACCTATGGTGGAACAAAAAGTGACTTTTTAAATAAAGGAATTAAAGATGATAATAAATTAGTAGTTGTAGGAAGAAGTTTTTCAATTGATACTAATATTGAACCATTTAACCTAGGAAATAGTGATGCTGTTATGATAAATTTGGATTTAGATTTTAATCCAATCAATAATTTTCAACTTAAAACTTTATTGAAAAATAAACCAAAAGAATTAGTAAAAAATTATGGTGAAAATATACCACTTCCTGAGAATAGGGACAGCTTAAAATTATATACAACTAATGATGCTACAAATGATTTAGGTAGTTGGTGTACAACAGGGAATGTTGACCCAAATAGTAATTATAATCATGTTAATTGTCTACAACCTTTTGATAGTGCTGATATGGTAAAATTATATGAAAATATAGTTACTTATAACAACAATGTTGATGTTAACGTTAATAATATTAATAACTGGATAAGATTGTATTTTTACTTTGGAAATGGTGGGGCAAATGAAATTAGTAATGTAAAAATAACATTTGACGGATCTTTGGAAATGACTATTGAAGAAGCAGTGAATCAAGATTATATAGAACCACTAGTTTTATTAGGTAGTAGTCGCTCTGGAACGGGATATTATTTTCCAGATACCTTTAATATAATAAGTGGTGGTAGTTCGGGGACAGGAAATTTCCCTTTAACATATGTACTTATAAAACCTAAGAATAAAAAGTTGATCAATATATCATTTGATTCATCTAAAGAACTTTTGTCCACACAAGCAAATTTTCAAGTACATGAGTTTAATAATTACGATATTTCATTAACTAAAGCAGAATAATGGGCTTTGGTATTAATATGTGAATTAAAATATTGGTAATAGATAAAAAATATTATCAATATTTTTTTATACAAATATGTAAAGAATTTTCTTTTAGAAATAATAAGATTGACTGACGATATATGTTGTGCTATCATTTAGTTATAATAGAAAGGTTTTGGATTTAATGAAGAAAAAAGGATTTACATTAATAGAATTACTTGCAGTAATAGTAATTCTAGCAATCATAGCTCTAATATCAATGCCTATTATTTTAAACATAATTGGTAATGTACAGGAGTCAAGTTTAAACGTGATAAAAAATAATATGGAAAAAGCTGCAGAACTTTATGTATTTGCTAATCTAGATGAATATAACTTAAAAGAAGGTGAAAAAGAATATATTCAGTTAAGCCAATTAGAAGGGACTTATTTAAAGAAAGTAAATAATCCAGCGGGAAGTGAAGCATGTGAAGGATATGTAAAGGTAGAGAATGTAAGTGGAAAAATTACTTATAGTGCGTATCTTGATTGTGGAAATGGTCAAAATTTACTAGTGGATTCGAGCTATGTAAATTATGGTGGAAATTATTTAGATGACTTTAAAGAAATAAAATCAACTAGTGATGGTGGATACATCGTTGTTGGAAGCAGTAATTCAACAACCTATAGTGGAAACACTAATAAAGGTAGCGAAATGAATTATGATGCTATAATTGTAAAATATGATAGTAACGGTGTAGAAGAATGGTCTAGAAATTTTGGTGGATCTAATCATGATTATTTCCACGCAGTAGTAGAAGATAACGGTGGTTATGTAGCTGTTGGCGAGAGTATTTCACAAGATGGAGACATGAGTAATTTAGAGACTAAGCAACATAATAGCATTTTAGTTAAATATGACTATAATGGAAACTTAGTTGAGAAAAAAGTATTGTTTTCATATACCGGAATACCACACTCATATGCTAGAAGTATAATTTATGATGGAAATAATTATTATATCGGAGGAAGTGCTCGTGGTGTGAATACGGCAGCACCTGAGATGTATATAGGAAAATACGATAGTAGTTTTAATCAAATATGGGTAAAGACATATGGAGGAACTAATTATGCTTCATATGAAGGTAAAATTATTAAAAATAGCGAAGGAAATTTAGTTATTTTCGGTAACAGTGGATCAACAAATAACGAGATGTCTGGTCTAAAAATAGGTCCTTTAGGTAATCGCGATGCCGTAATCATTGTTGTTGATGAAAATAATGGTAACATCATATCAAAAGGAATATTTGGTGGAACTAATGGTCCTGATTCTTTTGAAGACATAGTTGAAATATCTGATGGATATATAGCAGTCGGATATTCTGGTTCGAATGATTATCATATGGAAAATTTACACAAGGGTGGTAATGATGCAATAGTAGTTAAATATAGCAAAGTAGCTATTGATGGAATTTTACCAATCCAATGGGTAAAGGTTGTAGGCGGAAGTAATAATGATCAGTTTAATAAATTAATAATAAGAAACAACGTTTTGACATTAATAGGATCTTCAAATTCAATTGATGGGGATATGCAATCTATTACAAAAGCAAGTAATGAATTCTACGATGGTTTTGTAGTAAAGATGGATATAGACGGTAATGTTATTTCAAAAATAACATACGGAGGAAATAAAAGTGACTTTTTAAATAGCGGAATATATAACTTAAATAAATATGTAATAGTAGGAAGAAGTTTTTCAACGGATGGAAATATAGAACCATTTAATTTGGGTAATAGTGATGCAATAGTTGTAACATTAGATGATGATTTAAATCCAGTTAAGGAATTCAAGTTACAAACCTTACTTTTGATTAAACCAAAAGAAATTGTTAAAAATTATGGGGTTGCTATTCCGTTACCAGAGAATAAAGATAATTTAAAACTATATACGACAAACGATGCAACTAAAGATTTAGGAACTTGGTATACTTCATATAGTTACCTTGATCCAAATAGTAATTATAAAGCAGTTAATTGTTTACAGCCGTTTGATGATGCTAATATAAAAAGACTATATAGTGGAGCGGTAAATTATCAAAATACAGTTTCTATAAATCCAGAGAATAAAAACAACTGGGTAAGAATAATGTTTAATTTTGGTAGTTCCAGCGCCGGTCAAGAGATAAATAGTTTGTATCTTAAATTTAATGAAAGAGAAGCAGTTAGTGTGAATGAAGCAGTGTCATTAGGATATATAGAACCTTTAGTAATAAGTGGTGGATTAACAACAGGAGTTTATTTTTTCGAAAATACTTTTAATGTATTAAGTGGTGGAAGTAGTGGATTAGGAACAGTTCCTAGTTTGAATATTTTAATTAAACCACGTGATTTAAAACTTGAAATGGTTAGTTTTAATTCTGCAAAAGAACCATTAATTACACAAGCAAGATTTGAAGTGTAGGAATTTTCTAATTTTGATATTTCACTAACTAAAGCAGAGTAATATGATTCGACACACAGTAACATAAGATGACAAAATTTATTTGTCATTTTTTTATGCCTAATTTTTTATTTTTTTTACAAAAACTATTTACAAAGCTCTATAAAAAGGGTAAAATAGTGGTACACAGTGGTAGAAAGTGGGTAATAGTGGGGGTGATAATATGTTCATGGGTGAATATCATCATAGTATCGACGATAAAGGAAGATTAACTATTCCAGCCAAAGTACGATATGAGTTAGGTGAAAAATTCATTATTACAAGAGGGTTAGATAACTGTTTATTCATCTATCCTCGTAATGAGTGGAATAATATTATTGGTAAATATAAAGAATTACCCAACACGAAAGATGCTCGTAATTTTATGCGATTCTTCTTGTCGGGTGCTACCGAATGTGAATTTGATAAACAAGGTAGAATCAACATTCCTTTTCCATTATCTAAATACGCAGACTTAAAAAAAGATTGTATCATCATTGGGGTTAATGAACGATTAGAAGTTTGGAGTAAAGATCGTTGGGAAGAATTTATCCTTAATAACGAAGATAGTTTATCAGATATTGCAGATAACTTATTTGCATCTAATTTAAATATTTGAGGTGATAATATGCATAAGAGTGTTTTACTAAATGAGTGCTTAGAATATTTAAAATTAGAAGAAAGCAACATTGTAGTTGATTGTACACTTGGATATGGCGGACATAGTAGTGAAATACTAAAAAGAATAAAAAGGGGTTTTCTATTCGCCTTTGACCAAGACATTGATGCTATTAGTTCTAGTGATGCTAGACTAAAGCAAATAGGTAACAATTATGAAATTATAAAAAGTAACTTCTCAAACCTAAAAGAGGAGTTAGCAAAAAGAAAAATTGATAAAGTAGATGGTATCTTATTTGATTTAGGAGTTTCTAGTCCGCAGTTAGATGAAACAGAGCGTGGCTTTAGTTTCCATAACGATGCTAGATTAGACATGAGAATGGATCAAACAAGTTCGCTATCAGCATATGAAGTTGTTAATAATTATTCGTATGCACAGTTGGTTAATATTTTTCATAAATATGGGGAGGAAAAATATGCAAGTGGGATTGCTAATCAAATTGTTAAATCTCGTGAAGAAAAATCAATTGTGACTACGTTGGAACTAGTGGAAATTATAAAAAGGGGAGTTCCAGAAAAATATAAACGTGAAAAACATCCAGCTAGAAAAGTATTTCAAGCTATTAGAATTGAAGTTAACAAAGAGTTGGATGTATTTGAAAGTGCACTTAGACAAGCCTTAGATTTAATAGCAGTTAACGGTCGTATTTGTGTTATAACATTTCATTCTTTAGAAGATAGGATATGTAAGCAAGTTTTTAAAGAAATAAGTAGTATTGATAAAGCACTTGTAAACTTACCAGTTATTCCGTCACAGTATGAACCTAAATTCAAAATAATTGCTTCAATTGATCCAAGTGAAGAAGAACTAGAAGAAAATAATCGCTCTAGGAGTGCTAAGTTAAGAGTGATCGAAAGAATAAAAGAATAAGAGGGATAAACATGACAAAGAAAAAGACGAGAAGAATGAAAATATCAAAGGGTGAAAAATTATTATATTTTAGTGCTGTTATGAGTTTAACATTGACATTAATTCTAAAGGTTTTTTGTGGTGCTAGTGTTGGACATTTAAATATGAGTGTTGAAAAATTAAAGTTTGAAATTACAAACCAAGAAAAGAAAATCGAAAGTTTAACAATGAAGGTCAATGAATTAACTTCATTTGATAAAGTTAAAGATATTGTCAAAGATATGGGATTAGCTTATAATAATGACAATATCATTGTAATTGATAAATAAATGAGGTGTTAGTATGAAAACAAGAAATAGTTTAAATCAACCATGGAATTTTCCAAAAAGAGTGTTTAAAGTATTTCTTGTTTTTATTATGCTTTTATTTGCTCAGTTAACTTATTTATCAGTTTTTCCTAATATTTATGGAATTAATATGGATGCTTTTGCTAAGCAAAGAAATACAGTAGAAAAAAAATTGTATGCAGCTAGAGGTAATATTTATGATAGGGATAAAAATATTTTAGCTCTTAACGTTGCATCGTACACAGTAATAGCGTTTTTAGATGCAAGTCGTACGGGTAGTTCTAAAAGACCACTGCATGTTGTTGATAAAGAAATGACGGCTAAAGCTTTAGCCCCTGTTTTAAATATGACAGAGGAATACCTACTTAATTTACTTAACGGTAAAGGTTATCAAGTTGAATTAGGTCCTGGAGGACGAGGTATAACTGAATTAAAGAAAGAAGAAATTGAAGATTTAGGATTACCAGGAATTGCTTTTATGGAAAATCATAAGAGGAACTATCCCAATGGTGATTTTGCATCATATATTTTAGGTTACGCTAAACAGTATGAAGAAATTAAAGAAGTTGACGGAATAAAAGAAACTATTTATGATATAGTTGGAGAATTAGGTATAGAATCTAAATACAATGATTTATTAAAAGGCGTAGATGGTAAATTAATATTTCAACGTGATCGATTTGGTTATAAAATACCGGATACTAAAGAAACAAGGATAGATGCTGTTAACGGTAACGATATATATTTAACGCTTGATGCAAGTATTCAAAGATTTATTGAAGGTGAATTAAAAAATGCTGCTAAAGAGTTTGATCCAGAATGGATGCAACTAACGGTTATGGATGCTAAAACGGGAGCTATATTAGGAACTTCTTCTGTTCCTTCATTTGATCCTAATATTAGAAATATAACTAATTATGAAAATCCTTTAATATCGTATGTATATGAACCTGGTTCAACAATGAAAACTTACGCATATATGTGTGCAATTGAAAAAGGAACCTATAAAGGTAGTGATACATTTTTATCAGGAACAATTAGTGTAGGTGGACATACAGTAGGTGATTGGAATGGTAAAGGATGGGGAACTATTACTTATGATAAGGGATATGAATTTTCAAGTAATGTTGGAATTGCCAATTTACTACAAACAGCACTTAATAAAAATGACTTAAGAGAATGTTATAATAAATATGGATTTGGTGAAAAAACAGGTATTGAATTACCAAGGGAACAAGTTGGTAGTTTGAAATTCAATTATGAAATTGAAGTAGTAGCTGCAGGTTATGGTCAAGGTATAACAACAACTGCTATCCAACAATTGCAAGCATTAACTATGCTAGCAAACAATGGTAGTATTGTTAAACCTTATATTGTTGAAAAAATAATAGACCCAAATACTAATGAAACTGTATTTGAACATGGTATTCAAAAAAGTGAACAAGTTATTAAGACATCAACTGTTAATACAATGAAAGATTTAATGCATAATGTTATTTATGGTAATGATGTTGGAACTACTGGTGGTTCATATAAAATAGAAGGTTTTGATATTATAGGTAAAACAGGTACATCACAAATATATGATCCAAAAACGGGGAGATATTTAAATGGGACAAATGATTATATTTATTCATTTGCCGGAATGTACCCTAAAGATGAGCCGGAAATTATTATTTATGCTGCTATGAAAAAACCAACATGGGGAAAAAATTTAGCTTTAACTAGAGCAACTACTGGGGTAATGAAGAGTGTAGCGAAGTATTTAAATATGTTTGGTGATAATGAAGAAGAAGGTTCAATAATTAAATATGAGTTACCATCTTACATTAATAAAAACATTGAACAGGTGATAACTGATTTAGAAGAAAAAAATATTGTGCCGATAGTTATTGGGGAAGGAACAAGGGTAATTAAGCAATTTCCAAATCGTTATAATACCGTTTTGTCATATGACAAAGTGTTTCTTGTAACAAACGATTATAATATAAAAATGCCATCGGTTATAGGATGGTCGCGCAGTGAAATAATAAATTTATGTAATTTATTAGGAATCAAATATGAATTAGATGGTTATGGTTACGTAACTGAGCAAAGTATAACAAAGGGAACTGTTTTAACTAAGGAAGATATACTGTTAATAAAACTAGAAGAAAAATTTAAATTAGATGATAAAAATCATCAACAAGAACAAGCACAATGAAAGACTAGAGAATTTCTAGTCTTTTTAAAATATATTTTGACAAATATTAACTTTTTTGGTACAATCATTGTAGAAACTGCACATATAATGTAAAACAACGAAAAGAAATTACTATATTTTAGTTGATTATGGTAAAAAAAATTAACAAATTGACTAAAATTAAAATATAGTATAATAAGTTTAGGGGGAGAATTTATGAACGAAGGAAGAGATTTTTCAATCAAGGATGTAGTATTACAAGGTCTATTTGTTATAGTGTTTGTGTTTATTTTAATTACCTTATTTCCAATGAAAGGTGATGTTAAAAAAACACTAGATCCACTTTATCAAAGAATTTTTAATGAAAACGTGCAAACAATGCAACAAGCAGCTAAAAGTTATTATACAGAAGCAAGATTACCAAAGAACGTTGGTGATAGAACTTATATGACTTTATCAGAGATGCTAGAAAAAAAGTTAGTTTTGCCATTTGTTGATAGTCAAAACAATCAATGTGATCTTAATAATTCATATGTTGAGGTTACAAAGATGGATGATGAATACAATTTAAAAGTTAATTTAAAATGTACTGATAAAAGTGATTATGTAGTGACTCATGTTGGATGTTATAACTATTGTGAGAATGCTGTTTGTGAAAAAGAAGAAGAAACAGAAAAACCAGTAGTTAATAAACCAACAACAACTACACCAACCAATAATACGAACAATAACAATAATAACACTACTACTAAGGGTGTAACTTATTATGAGTATTATACTCAAACAGTTGAAAAACAAGCTGTTCAAACAACTGTTAAAGTTCCATATTCAGTAGCATATTCAGAAAAGATGTGTGTTTATCGTGAGGTAACAAGATTAACCAAGAATTTCTATTCAGTAGGTTATGTAAGTGAATCAGCTGTTGAAAACTCAAGCACTAGTCTTATATCTAGTAAGACTCATAATTATGGATTTAAGTTGAGTAGTGCTGCAACAAATGTTAAGTTAAAAGGTGTTTATGAAGGAACTGGATATTTCAGTTTAAGTACTTATTTATATCAAAAAAATAATAATGAAATATATGATTATAATTACACACCAAGTGCTTATAGTGCAACTGTGCCATCAAGCACAACGACATTTAATAAGTCTGCTTTAAATAGTGCACATATTTCAAGTGTAAGAGTAAATGGTACAACCAATTATAATAATGTTTATGTAGCAAGAGACTGGAATACATCTGATGGATATAAATTTGATTATACATTTAATTTAAGTAGATATTATACTAATATGTCACTTGATAATGGAAGTTTAACTAGTTATTATGATTCTAAACAAGGATATATCTTATTTGTACCACTTAGATTTGCAATCGAATTTGATGTTCTTCATGGTTATACGAAAACTGATGAATGTAGTGATTTAAATAGTGCACAAAAAGATTACATTATTGATAATTATTACACAACTAAATATAAAACAGAATATAAAAATGAAACAAAAACAGAATATAAAGATGTTGTAAAAAATAGTGCTAAAAAATGGACTACTAAGAAAAATGTGTCAGGATATATTTATACTGGTGCAACTAAAGTAGTTAAATAATAAAAAAGAAGACAATTAAATAAAATTGTCTTTTTTTTATGGTTTGTACATATATATTAATAGGTGATTTATATGTTCTTTAAAGGTATTCATAGTCGTATAAAAATTATATTAGTGATTATTATTTTCTTATTTATATTAATAGTTGGAAAAGTATTTTATATCCAAGTTATTGATTATCATAGGTTAAATAAATATGCATCTGGGTTATGGAGTCGTAATTTACCAATTGAGGCTAATAGGGGATTAATATATGATCGTAATGGAGTTCTTCTAGCCGATAATTTAACCACAACCTCACTTGTATTAATTCCCAATCAAATTGATAATAAGGAAGATACTGCCAAAAAATTAAGTGAAATATTAGGTGTTAGTTATGAGGATATGTATAGTCATGTAAGCAAAAGAACATCAATAGAAAGAGTTCACCCAGAAGGTAGACGATTAACATATGAAATAGCTGATAAAATAGATTCTCTTAAATTAGCTGGTGTATATTTAGTAAAAGAATCTAAACGTAATTATCCATATGATACATATTTATCACATACTTTGGGATTTGTTGGAATAGATAACCAAGGATTAAGTGGTTTAGAATTAATGTATGATAATTATCTAACTGGTAGTTATGGGGCAATAAAATATTTTAGTGATGCTAAAGGAAATCGATTACAGCTAACCGAAATATATGAAGAACCACAAGACGGTATTAACATGACTTTAACCGTTAACCATAAGATTCAAATGGCATTAGAACGTGAGTTAAATAATGCTATTGCTAAATACAATCCTGATCAAGCTCTAGGGATTGTAATGGATCCTAATACAGGTGAAATATTAGCTTTATCATCAAGACCAAACTTTTCTCCTAGTAATTACCAAGATTATACAGTTGAAGAAATAAATCGTAATTTACCAATATGGGCTACATATGAACCAGGTTCAACATTTAAAATAATTACTTTAGCTACTGCCTTAGAAGAAAAATTAGTAGATTTACAAAATGATACATTTTATGATTCTGGTAGTGTTCAAGTTGAAAATGCTCGTATTAAATGTTGGAAAGCAGGAGGACATGGACATCAAACATTTATGCAAGTTGTTGAAAATTCCTGTAACCCTGGGTTTGTAGCTTTGGGTCAAAAAATAGGCAAAGAAACTTTATTTGATTATATTCATAATTTTGGGTTTGGTAAAAAAACAGGTGTTGATTTAAATGGTGAAGGTAGTGGGATATTATTTAATCTAGATAATGTGGGCCCAGTAGAACTCGCAACCACTGCATTTGGTCAAGGAGTCAGTGTTACACCTATACAACAAATCACAGCTGTTAGTGCTGCTATTAATGGTGGTTATTTATATAAGCCTTATATAGTAAAAAGTTTAAACGAACCAGAAACCAATAGTGTAATAAAAGAAAACAAAAAACAGGTTGTAAGAAAAGTTATTAGTTCTGATACAAGTGAACAAGTGCGAAATGCATTAGAAAGTGTTGTGTCAAACGGTACCGGAAGACCAGCCTATATTGATGGATATCGAGTAGGTGGTAAAACCGGTACTGCTCAAAAAGTTAAAGATGGTAGATATATGGTTGGAAATTATATAGTATCATTTATAGGTTTTCTACCAGCTGATAATCCTGAAGTGGTAGTTTACATTGCAATTGATAATGCTAAAGGGGTAACACAATATGGTGGAACAATTGCGGCTCCGATTGCAAGAAGTGTAATGTTAGATGCAATTGAAGCACTTAATATCGAAAAAAGAGAAGGTGGCATGGAAAAAGAATACAATTATTTAGATCGTAAATATGCAGATGTTCCAAATGTAGTTGGCATGAGCGTTGATGATGCTATGCCTATGTTAAAAAAATTCAAAGTAGAGTTTACAGGAAGTGGTGAAGTAATAGAATATCAATCACCAAGTAGTGGTGAGCGAATCTATGAAGGTGAAGTAGTTAGATTGTTATTAAAGTAATAGGGGTGGATATATGTTAATTTTAACTAAGTCAGTTTTGGTTATGATGCTAGGATTTATAATATCAATTATAATGGCACTAATACTAATCCCGATTTTAAGAAAAATGAAGGCTAACCAACGATTAAGTATATACTTAGAAGATACTCATAGAACCAAACAAGGAACACCAACAATGGGGGGACTTATTTTTATAATTCCAACCCTCCTTATATTTCTAGTCTTATTTCTTACTAAAAAAATAAATTTAAATTATACAATTGTTATTGTGTTATTCACGTTTATAAGTTATGGATTAATAGGATTTATAGATGATTATCTTATAATTAAACGTAAGAATAATAAAGGTTTAAGTGAAGCCGCTAAAATGATATTACAATTGGCTATTGCAGTAATATTCTTTTATCTATTTATGGTTGCTGGTAATGAGCCATTATTATGGGTACATACATTAGGAATAAAATTAGATATTGGCTGGTTATATGGGTTATTCATTTTGTTTGTTTTAGTAGCAAGCAGTAATGCTGTTAATATTACTGATGGATTAGATGGTCTAGCAGGCGGTCTTTCTGTTTTAGCGCTACTAGCATTTGGAATTATTAGTTGGGGAACTGGGTGGCTAGATGGATATGAAGAAGTTGCATTATTTTGTTTTACAATGATAGGATCTATTTTAGGATTCTTAATATTTAATGTAAGTCCTGCTAAAGTATTTATGGGTGATACTGGTTCTTTAGCAATCGGAGGAGTAATAGGAGCAATAGCTATTGTTACTAGACATGAGTTATTATTAATAATAATTTGCATTGTTTTTGTAATCGAAACAATGAGTTGCGTTATACAAAGAATATACTATAAATTTACTAAAAAAAGAATTTTCCCAATGACACCAATCCATCATAGTTTTGAAAAAATGGGTTGGAATGAAAGAGATATTGTTAAATTATTTTGGATAATTGGTTTAATAGGAGCGATGATGGCAATCATTTATGGAGTATGGTTTTAAATAGGGGTGATTAAATGAAAAAACAAACAATTGATATTCTGCTTATATCAGCAATCATAATAATATCAATATTCGGAGTAATCATAATTTTTTCTTCATCAAGTATTTGGGCAGAATATAAATTTAATGACCCTTATAAATATTTAAAACATCAAGGTTTATTTCTAATAATAGGATTAGTATTAATGGTAATAACAAGCAAAATTAACTACCAAATATATTATCAAAAATCTAATATAATATTACTTGCTTGCTTAATATTACTTATACTTGTTTTAATTCCTGGAATAGGTACAGTTAGAAATGGTAGTCGTAGCTGGTTTGGGATTGGTTCTTTTGGCATTCAACCCAGTGAGTTTACTAAACTTGCGCTTATTATATTCACATCAAAATACTTATCGAAAAATCAAAAAGCAATACGGGATATAAAAAAAGGAGTATTACCAATAATAGGACTAACGCTACTAGTTTTTGGACTGATAATGCTACAACCTGATTTTGGAACAGGAACCATCATTGTAATGACAATAGTAGGTTTGTTATTTGTAGGTGGGGTAGATTTTAAATTCTTTATAAGAATTGGGGTTTTAGGATTAATAGGAGTTACAGGTTTAATTGCCGTAGCCCCATATCGTTTAGCAAGAATATTATCATTCTTAAACCCATGGAAAGATCCATTAGGTAGTGGATTTCAAATAATCCAATCACTATATGCAATAGGACCAGGTGGCTTATTAGGATTTGGTTTAGGTAATTCAAGACAAAAACATTTCTATTTACCAGAACCCCAAACTGACTTTATTTTTTCTATTATTAGTGAAGAATTTGGGTTTCTAGGGGTAATTATTGTTGTGAGCCTATTTTTAATAATAATAATAAGAGGTTTTAAAATAGCCCGTAATTGTCAAGATATCTTTGGAAAATATTTAGCTTTTGGAATAATCTTTGGACTTTCTTTTCAGGCAATATTAAACCTAATGGTAGTAGTTGGACTTATTCCAGTAACGGGAGTTACATTGCCATTTTTAAGTTATGGAGGTTCCAGTTTAATTATTACTTTAATATCAATGGGGGTTGTTTTAAATATCAGTCGTTATCAAAAATAGTTAGTTGATATTTGGTTAACACATTTAATTAAATCATAAAAAAGGGTATTTACGTAATATCTTTTTTTTGTTATAATGTTAATAGTATTCATACATACCGGTATTTTAAAAAGGAGTGAATAAAATGACAGAAGAATTATATTTAAAGGGGTTAATACAAGATAATTTAGATCAAGCAAGATTATTAAGAGCACAACCAGAAGTAGATGCTAAAGAAATAGATGATATTTTATGGCGTGTTTTAGGTTTATCTCTTGAATTAGATGAATTGTATGCAGCTCAAATTAGAGAAGTGGATACAAGAGAAGTTGTAACAATCAAAGAAGAATTGTTTAAACGTCAAGAGATGGTTGAACTTTCTAATCGTAGAGAAGAAGCTATTTCTACGATGTTTGATCGTGACAATGCGGATGAAAACAGTTTGGCTGAACTATTTGAAGATATGAGAAAAGAAACTCAATACACAACAACTTTTTATGAAAGTGATGTTAGATTAGTTCAGGAACAATTAGATGAAGTAAGAGAAGCAAATGATAGAGTGGCTGAATTACGTGCGGAAAGACAAAGTGTTGAAAATCAAATTGCGGCTATCAGAAATAATGCGGTTTCGTTCGAAGATTTTAATGCTTCTTTAAATGAAGATTATGAAAGATTTATCGTAGAAAATGAAATAGATGATATTGATTTAGAACAAACTATGCGTGAAAGAGCTCGTCGTTTAGAAAGACAGGCAATTATTAATAGAAATCGTGAATTAGCTAAGACTGCTACAAATGTTAATGTAAATGATTACAGATATAGTAATGCTTTATCAGATAACGAAGTAGTCTTACATGAGTTAGATGAAAAATTATTCTTATATGAATTAGGTAATTTGTTTAGAATGGAAACTAATTCATATGAAGAATTATTAGAAAAATCTAAAAAAATTCATGCTTACGTATCTGATCGTGAAATAACTAGTTCACGTATTAATGATCTGAGTCATCCAAATGAGATTTCTTATCGTACGGTTGCTTTTGCAATGGATGTAAATAATATTGAAAATCAAATTAATGGACCAAAACGTATTGTTGAACTTGAAGAAAAACTTAATGATATTGATGTAGAAATTGAAAATGCATATAACAATGTTAAAGGAAGAAAATTATTAGATGACATTATTAATAATAAAAAGCCTGAATATCCAGGAATGGAAGTTGATACACCAGATGAAATAGAACCAATGTCAGTAGCTAGGGCAGATAATGGTGAAGAAATTGAAGTAGAAGTTGTAGGACCTGAAGAAGCTAAGAAATTTGCGAATACTAAAGATTCTGATATAGTGGATGCTGAAATCGTTGAAAGCGAAGTAACTGATTTAGTTCCATTAAATGAAGGTGAATTTGAAGTAATTGCTACAGAAAAAGCAAAACCTAGTTTATTAGAAAAAATTAAGAAATACAAAGATAAATTAGTTGCGCTTGGTAAAGGTGCTATTGCTGCTACATTAGCAGGTGGTGCTGCTATTCTTGCAAAATTAAAAGGTAAGAAAGATAAAGAAGCAATTGAAGAAGATATCGAACAAGTTGTAGAAGCTGAAGTAGTAAATGAAGATGCTGAAAAAGAAGAAAATGAACCAACTCCATTAAATGAAGGTGAGTTTGAAGTAGTTGCTACAGAAAAAGCAAAACAAACTTTACTTGATAGAGTAAAACAACATAAAGATAAATTAATATTAGTTGGAAAAGTTGCAGTTGTTGCTGTTTTAGCCGGAAGTATAATTGGATTAGCAAACTTGAATGTTGAAAAAGCAAAACAAGAAGAACTACAAAATAATATTACAATAGAACAACCAGCTGATCTTAATCCAAACATAATAGATTCAGTAATAGATGAAGGTATAGATCAAGTTGTTGAAGCTTATTCACCAACTGTTGGAGATAAAGTTAATGTTGGAGAAGGCGTTAAATACTACAGAGATTCATCAGTAGCACAACTAGAACAAAATAGTTATGAAACAGGTAAGAGTGGATTAAAACCAGGGGATTATAATGTTAATCGTATTGCTCTTCTTGCAAAAGATGCTAATGGTCAACCAACAGGTAAAATAATTGATGTAAATACTACTGCTGGAGTAAGTGCTGAGGCATTAGCTGAATCATTAGGATTACCAAAAGGTAATTATGATGTTATTATGCATATTGGTAGAGGCGATGAAAATGGTAACTACTTAGAAGCTAATAAAGGTAGTCAAAGTCCAGATGATCTATGTTGGATTAAAACTGATGGAACTTACAGTAATGGTTTAAGTTTAACTAAAGCTGCTAGTGAAGTTCTAGAAATGAATGCAGAAAGGGGAATGAGCCGATAATGAATATTAATGTGAATGAAATTATTACACTACATGACAATACAAAATATGTAGTTCTTGCTGAAACTTTATATCATGATTATAAATACTACTATTTGGTTGAAGTTGCAGAAGATGGAGAAGATATAAAAGATAGTTTTAAAATTATGAAAGAGAAAAAAGATGCAGATAGAACTATTATTGTTACAGTTACTGATGAGTCTGAATTAGAAGTTGTTAGTAAATTATTAGGTGAAAATCTAAAACAAAATGAATTAGAAGAAAAATAGTCAATTATTGACTATTTTTTCTATTTATGTTTAAATTTATCGAAAAGGGTTAAAATAAATTTAATGAGGTGAGGATATGATTAGAAGAATCATTACTTTATTATTTTTATTTTTCTGCTTAAATATCATTATTTTAAGCAACAAAAAAACGACTATACCCGTTTTCAACTATTTAGATGATAATTCTGAATATTATGCCATATATAATATATCTTTTAATAATATAAATATCAATTCAAATAATTTTATGGATTATTTTATAGATTTTAAAATGAAAATAATGGGTATTTATCCTAAAATAAATCCTATATATGAAAATAAAATAAAAGACTATGTTCAATATTATTCCTTTAATAATAAAAGCATTGAATCTAATTTAAGTAACTTTGTTAATTATTATACTAATATTCTTAGTAAAAATGGACTTAATAATGAACTTGAAAAAATCCACTTTACAGGAATAAAAATATCTAAAGTAAAAGTATATGCTTCTTTAGATGAAATAAAGAAAATAAAATCAATATATAAAAACTTAACATACGATTAGACAATTTATTTAAAAATGTCTTTTTTTGTTGTATTTCAAGTCACTTAATAGTATAATGATAGTAGGTGATGAATATGTTTTATATATGGTTAGCAATAGTTATACTTCTTACAATAGTTGAATTTTTAACGGTAAATTTAACTACAATTTGGTTTGTTTTAAGTGCCTTAGTAGCTTTGTTATTGTCGTTTGTAACTGATAATTTCCTATTACAGTTTACAGCGTTTGTTGTGCTTGGAGTTGTTCTTTTAATAACGACAAGACCAGCATTATTAAAACTACTTGTCAAACACAAAGAGAAAACTAACATTGATCGAGTTATTGGCATGAGAGGAATTGTTACTGAAGAAATCAAGAAAAACAATTATGGTGAGGTTAAGGTCGATGGTAAAAGATGGACTGCTTATGCTGATAAAAAGATAAAAGTTGATGCTGTTGTAAAAATTTTAGAAATTAACGGTGTCAAATTAAAAGTAGAAGAGGATGGTGAGTAAGAATGGATATTTTAATAATCATATTAATTTTAGTTGGTGTCTTAATTTTGCCTAATATTAAAGTTGTTCCACAAGCAAGAACTTACGTAATTGAAAGAATTGGTTCTTATTATACAACTTGGAATAATGGACTTCATTTTAAAATACCTTTTGTTGATCGTGTATCAAATCAGGTTACTTTAAAAGAAATAGTTAAGGATTTTGCTCCGCAACCTGTTATTACTAAAGATAACGTAACTATGCAAATAGATACAGTTGTGTATTTTCAAATAACTGATCCAAAACTTTATACATATGGAGTAGAAAATCCACTTAGTGCAATTGAAAATTTAACTGCAACTACTTTACGTAATATTATTGGTGATTTAGAATTAGATCAAACTTTAACATCACGTGATATTATTAATTCTAAAATGCGTTCTATCTTAGATGAAGCAACAGATCCATGGGGAATCAAAGTTAACCGTGTTGAAGTAAAAAATATTATTCCTCCAAGAGATATTCAAGAAGCTATGGAAAAACAAATGAGAGCAGAAAGAGAACGTCGTGAAGCTATCTTAAGAGCCGAAGGTGAAAAGAAATCAAGTATTTTAATTGCTGAAGGTGAAAAAGAAAGTGCTATTTTAAGAGCAGAAGCTAAAAAAGAATCACAAATTCGTGTTGCTGAAGGTGAAGCGGACGCTATTATTAAAATAAAAGAAGCAGAAGCACAAGGAATAAAATTATTAAAAGAAGCTAAAGCAGATCAATCAGTGTTAACATTAAAAAGTTTTGAAGCATTAACTAATATAGCTAATGGTCAAGCAACAAAAATAATAGTTCCATCAGAATTACAAAATATTGCTACTATAGGAACTACTATAAGTGAAATGTTTAAAGATAGTAAGGAAAAATAATTTTGAATTCTTCTTTAGATTATTTAAAAAACATATTTAAAGTAATAATTTGGCCAATTCTTTTCGGAATTGGTCAATTTACTATTATAGTAATTTTTACACTGATTTTTAATACTACGCTTAAACTGGATAATGATGTTTTGTCTGCTTATATGGAAACTGAAAGTTATCATATAGAATTGAGTAAATTCTTAAATGATAATAAATTGATTATAGCTCTTTTAACAACTCTTATATTTTTGCCTATTTTTATAAAGACATATAAAAAATATAAACAAAAAAAATCTATAAAATTAACCGTTAAAGATATATCATTATTTTCCTTGTTAGGAATATCAATATGTTTTATATTTAATATTATAGTTTATTACCTTAATAATATTTGGAATTTTACCAATCTTTATTCAGAAAGAATAGTTTTAATTAATTTGGTAATTACTATTATATGTACGGGGATTCTTGGACCTATACTAGAAGAATATTTGTTTAGAGGAATTGTCTATAATAAATTAAAAAAATTTAATACAAAATATAATTCTATGATTATAACTAGTTTGATATTTGCACTACTACATAATAATTATGTAAACATTATATATGCATTTTTAATAAGTTTAATATTAACTTATGTATATGAAAAATATCAAACAATTAAAGCACCAATAATTATTCATATGGTTGCGAATACGAGTGTTATTTTATTTCTTGATCTAATTACGGATAATGGTTATATAATGAATACTATGCTTTTATTAGGCATGAGTTTTATCTTATTTATAGTATTAAAAAATATTTTTAAAAGAGAGTATATAAATTAAAATAGCGGTTATAATAATAATGCCTTAGAGATAAGGCGTATAAAGAGCTATAGGGGTAATCCTATAGCTCTTGTTTTATATTATAATTATCTAATTAAATGTAAAGTCAATTGACAAATATTACTAATAGTTGCTACAATAAAAGGGTATAATATTGGAAGGTAGTGTAGTATATGAAAAAAGGATTTACATTAATAGAACTTTTAGCAGTCATAGTAATTCTGGCTATAATTGCTCTTATCGCAACTCCATTAATTTTAAACGTAATTGATGAAGCCAAGAAAGGTTCTTTTAAAAATTCAGCTTATGGAATAGTTCAAACTGCTGAATTAAAATATACCCAAGATACTTTAAGTGGTAATGAAGGTGAAGCAACATTTACTTATGTGGATGGGGTTGAAACTTCAAATGTAGATGGAAAAAAGCTCGATTATAAGGGATCAAAACCACAAAATGGTGTAGTTAAGATAAATAACAATGGTGAAGTAGCTCTTGCTTTACATGATGGAAAATATTGCGCTTTAAAAAGCTATAGTCAAAGTAGTGTTACAGTAATTGAAGTGCCAAAAGACGAATGTAATTTAGTAGAAGAAATAGCTTATTCTGACTTTAATGTTTTAAAAGGTGTTAATAAGCCTAAATTAGCAACTGGTATGACGCCAATAAAATGGAATGAAACAGAGTGGGTAGATACTACTGAAAGTGATTTAGAGTGGTATGATTATAGTACTAAAAAATGGGCTAATGCTAAAACAGAGGATGGTTCATTTTGGGTATGGATTCCAAGATATGCATACCAAATAGCAGATGGATATCACACTAGTGAAACCGGAACAATAAATATTAAATTTTTAATTGATAAAACAAATAATACAATAGATGCAGTTCCAATAGCAACAACTCCTTTATATAGTGGTGATAGTCAAACCAATTATGTATCGCATCCTGCCTTTAAATTTGGAGATAATAATGTCACAGGAATATGGGTTGCTAAATTTGAACCAACTGCAGTTGAAGGTCTTGATAACGCAACTGTTGGTGACAACGTAACAACAAAAACAGTTAAAATAATACCAAATGTTCAATCATGGCAATATATAACTGCAGGCAATGCTTATGAAGTTGTTATGAATATGAAAGAAAAAACAGATGTATATGGGTGGAATGCTAGTGAAATTGATACTCATATGATGAAAAATACAGAGTGGGGAGCAGTTGCATATTTATCTAAATCAATATACGGTATGAATGAACAAGAAATCTGGATTAATCCAAATAGTGATTATATAACAGGATGTGCTGGTAATAGTGCAGCTGAGGCTGGCTCAACTATTTGTAATGAATATCATACAGTAAATGGTGTGAAGACTAGTACAACTGGTAGTGTATATGGTGTATATGATATGGTTGGTGGTGCTAGTGAAAGAATGTTTGCTAATTATGAAAATAATGAAGCAATGAGTGGTATTGATCCATCAACAGTATTAGACAAATATATTGACAGATATGGAGGAGATAACCGAGGTTATAATGATAGTGTTTATGGAGATGCTGTATATGAAACTAGTTTAGGAGCAACTTATAACGGAAGTTCTTGGGAAGGTAACACAACAGGTGGATGGTATGGTGATACATCTCGTATGCCATTTTCAACAGGTGCTTGGTTTTTCCGTGGTGGACGCTATTCTAGTGGAACTTCTGCTGGGGTGTTTGCTTATTATATAAGTGATGGTGGATCTATTAGTGGAAATACTTTTAGACCAGTCTTACTAGTTGGTGAAGGTTTATAAAAAAATAAAAAAGTCACTTAATAATCGATTGACATTATTGTGTGACTTTTTTTATAAAATTATTTTTATTATTAATAAAAAATGGTATAATAATAGTGGTGATTAGATGATAAAACAAATTAATGATGTCAACATAAATTATGTGACGTATGGCAACAAAGATGGCGAAAATATTGTTTTACTTCATGGTTGGGGACAAAACATAGAAATGATGCGTCCTATTGGTGATCGTTTACAAAAAGATTATCAAATAACTATTATTGATTTACCAGGATATGGTCAAAGTAGTGAACCAACTTATCCATGGACTGTAAGTGATTATGTAGAAGCAATAAAAGAATTATTAGATTTAGAAAAAATTACTAATCCAATACTAATTGGACATTCATTTGGAGGTAAGATTAGTTTACTTTATGCTAGTAAATATAAAACTAATAAATTAATATTATTTGGTAGTCCATTTAAAAAAGAAGTAGAAAAATTATCAGTAAAAGTAAGAATATTAAAAACAATGAAAAAAATACCTATATTAAATAAATTAGAGAATTTTGCTAAAAAACATATAGGTTCTCGTGATTATAGAAATGCAAGTGTTTTAATGCGTAAAGTTTTAGTAGGTACAGTTAATTTAGATATAACACAAAATGTTAAAAAAATTAAAAGTCCAACTTTAATAGTATGGGGAAGTTTAGATAGTGAGGTTCCACTAGAACATGCATATGAATTAGAAAAATTAATTAAAGATGCAGGTGTTGTGGTATATGAAGGATGTACTCATTATGCATATTTAGAAAGACTAGAACAAACAATAAGTGTAATAAAAAGTTTTTTGGGTATTAAGGAGTGATTAGATGTTAAAATTATTTATTTTATCTTTATTTCCGGTTGCTATTTATTTGATTTTTAAATCTAGAAAATCATTACATATGTTACAACAAAATTGGTATAATGATGGATATCGTTATTTAAGATGGTTAGTAAAAAATCCATATCGTGTTTTTTTAGAAGCAGATATGACTTTTATTATATTTATAATCGCATTATTTATTGATTATAAAATAGCAATGTCTTTATTTGGATTATTCTATTTAATAGTAACTTATTTATATTATCAAAAAACAAGTAAAGAACAATCAAAAAAACCATTAGTTATTACAAAAAGAGTAAGAAGATTATATGTAACAACCTTAATCTTATACTTAATACCAGTAGTAACAATCGCATTAACTTTTGATGTTGCTAATATATATATTTATTATTTAATAATTGGAGCACTTACTTACTTAAATTATTTTGTGGTAATGGTTGCTAATGTTATAAATAAACCAATAGAAAAACAAGTTTTCTATTACTATAAAAGACAAGCTTTGAAAAAATTAAAAAATATGAGTAATATGAAAATAATTGGTATAACAGGTAGTTATGGAAAAACAAGTAGTAAAAACATTTTAAATGATATATTAAATATAAAATATAATGCTTTTCCAACACCTAAAAACTTTAATACAACATATGGATTAATTAATACCATAAACAACTATTTAGATAAATTTAGTGATATATTTATAGCTGAAATGGGAGCATTTAAAAAAGGTGAAATAAAAGAAATTTGTGATTTAGTAAAACCACAATATGGTATTTTAACAATCATTGGAACTGCTCATCTTGAAAGCTTTGGAAGTCGCGAAAATATTCAATCTGGTAAATTTGAATTAATTGAATCATTACCTAAAGATGGAGTAGGAATTCTTAACAAAGATGATAAATACCAAGTTTCATATAAATTAAAAAATAAATGTAAAATAGTATGGATTGGTATAGATAAAGAAGATTGTGATGTTAGAGCAACTAATATCAAATTAAATCATAATGGAACAACCTTTGATTGTATATTTAAAGGTGATGATAAAAAATATAAGTTTGAAACAAGATTATTAGGTAAAGCTAATATTTATAACATTCTAGCAAGTATTGCTTTAGGTAAAGAATTAGGTTTATCAGTAGAACAATTACAATTAGGAGTTAAAAAAGTAAACTCAATTGAACACCGTTTAGAATTAAAGAAATATGGTAGTATAAATATAATTGATGATGCTTATAATTCAAATCCAGTAGGATCAAAAATGGCATTAGAAGTTTTATCATTAATGCCAGGTAAAAAAATTATTGTAACACCAGGTATGATAGAATTAGGGCCAGAACAATATGAACTTAACTTGGAATTTGGAAAACAAATAGCTGATGTTTGTGATGAAGTAATATTAGTAGGTGCTGAACAAACAAAACCTATTTATGATGGATTAATGACTAAAGGTTATGAAAAAGAAAAAGTACATATTATAAATGATGTAAAAGTAGCATTTAATTTAATGCAAGAATTAAAAGACAAAGAAACATATGTCTTATTAGAAAATGATTTACCTGATATTTTCAATGAAAAGGAGTGAGGTTTTATGAAAATAAAAGTAGGAGTTATCTTTGGTGGAGAAACAGTTGAACATGAAGTAAGTATTATATCAGCTGTTCAAGCTATGAATAATATTAATGAAGAAAAATATGAAATAATACCAATTTATATTAGTAAAGATCGTATTTGGTATAGTGGTAAAATGCTAACTGATATAGAAGTATATAAAGATTTTGACAGTTTAAAGAAGTATGCTAAAAAAGTAGTTTTATATAAAAAAGATGGAAACTTTAATGTTCAAACTACGGGATTCTTTAAAAGAATTATTAATCAAATAGATATAGCATTTCCAATTGTTCATGGTAATAATACTGAAGATGGAAGTCTACAAGGATATTTAGATACATTAGGTATACCTTATGTTGGAAGTAGAGTATTAGGCTCAGCATTAGGTCAAGATAAAGTTATTATGAAACAAGTAATGACAGCAGAAGGATTACCAATAGTACCTTATACTTGGTTTTATGATATAGAATATATTGTTAATAAAGATGCTATTGTTAAAGAAGTTAATAAATTAGGATATCCTGTTATAGTAAAACCAGCTTCACTTGGAAGTAGTGTAGGTATAACGGTTGCTAAAGATGAAGAAAAATTACATTCAGCAATTGATGAAGCTATGAAATATGATACTAAAATAGTAGTAGAAAAAACAGTTGATAATTTATTAGAAGTGAATTGTAGTGTTTTAGGTAATTATGAATATCAACAAACAAGTGCAATTGAAGAAGTTATGAGTACTGAAGAATTCTTAACTTATAAAGATAAATACATTGGAAATAAAAAAGGTGGTAAATCAAAAGGGATGGTATCTACTGATAGAGTAATACCAGCTCGTATTGAAAATACTATTGAACAAGAAATAAGAGATTTAGCTAAAAAAACATTTAAATCATTAAATTTAAGTGGTTTATGTAGAATTGATTTCTTAGTTGATAAAAAAACAAATAAAGTATATGTAAATGAACCAAATACAATACCAGGATCATTATCATTCTACTTATGGGAACCAGTTGGTAAAAAGTATCCTGATTTATTAGATGATATGATTTCATTAGCTATAAAAGATTACAAGAATAGATGTAAAAAAACTTATTCATTTGAAACAAATATTTTATGTAATTTTAATGGATTAAAAGGAGCTAAAGGTTCTAAAACAAAATTAAAGTAACAAATTGTTACTTTTTTTTGTTTTTCCCTTGAAAAAATATAAAAATAGGTATACAATATTAATATCCATTGGACGATTAGCTCAGTTGGTTAGAGCGCTACCTTGACGTGGTAGAGGTCATAGGTTCGAGTCCTATATCGTTCACCATTAAATATATGTCTCGTTAGCTCAGCTGGTAGAGCAACTGACTCTTAATCGGCGAGTGATAACCGAGTAAAAAACTAGTGATTTTTCTTCAAAATGTCTCCATAGCTCAGTTGGTAGAGCTCCTGACTCTTAATCAGATTGTCGCAGGTTCGAGTCCTGCTGGGGACACCAAAATGTATATAAAGAGTTCTACTAAAATAGAAACTCTTTTTTTATGATATAATTTAAATAACGAGGGAAGTGTAAAATGGGAAATATATTTAAATTATTAGATGACAATAAAATACACATTGGGTTAAGAAGATATACTTATGATGATTGGGCAACAGGAATTGAAATAACAAAATTACTAGAAAATAATAGTATAATTATTAATTATTATAACTCTATTAATGATTATTCCATAACTAGTTTAGAAAACTATATCGATTATATTTTTTTGTATAAATTAGTTGAATACGATACTTATGTTGAGATTGTAAAAGATGAAATGAAACAAGAGTTTAGTAATATAATTACTACTTTTAATGGTATCTTAAACAACTATAAACGAAAAGATATATTTAGTTTCATTAATGATAATATTCAAATAATATGCGAATACGAAGATGATGTCACTCATCATGATATTGATATAAAAATTGAAACTGTTACATATTGTTTGAAGTATAGAAGTGGAATCGATAAAGATACATGGAAATGCTTAATATCTCATTGTTCTCATTTGTTAATAGACAGTTTTGATAGATTTATCAATGTTGTAAAAGAAAACAATGATTTAGCAGATCTGTTCTTTTCAAATGACACATTAAATAAATTAGTTACATTTAGATTGGAAGATATATTTGATATATTAGTTTCTTTACAAAATCAAGCATGGTTTAGTAATAAATTTGAAGAAATAGTTACATTTCTCATAAATTATATTGAAGAACAAACGAAAGATTTAAAAGTTGAGGATGCTATTATAAGTCAAAGTTATGTTGTTAAATTATTTCGATTTTTAGATACAATAAAGCATTCAAAAGCAAAAGAATGGCAATTTAAATTAGATGAACAGAACAATTTACTTGATGATTATTTACAAAATCATGGGCAATCATTTTCATACGAAATAAACATTAAAAGTTATGTTGATATGATAGAAAAATCCGATATTGGAACAAAAGCAGCAAAGATGTTGGTATACTTAACTAATTACTCTGATGGTAAAACATTTACTCATTTCTTTGACCAATTAGTTAGAGATAGCAAACCAAGTATTACTGATTTTGTTTCTATTGCAAATGTTAAAACAAACAAGTTATTTACACCAAGTATACAGACCACTCTAGGTATAGAACTACAACACCATATGTTAAAAGTAAATTACATTTTAAATAATGATGAACTCACAAATATGTTGTTTTCTGAAGTAACTAGAAGACTTACCAAAGTATTCAATTATCACACTGTTAATTTTGTGGAAAATGAAATAATTGAAAATAACGAAATGTTATTTAACCTTATTCTGCTTTATGTTTCTATTATTAAAAGTGATAAAGAACAAAAATTATCTATTCAATTAAGTGCTATTGCTTATTCAATTGAAATGCTTACATGTGGTTTGATTGAAAAATCATTGAGATTAATATATAAAAGCAAGGTCGATGAAAATGGGTATATAAACGAAAATTCTATTTCTTTGGGAGTTTTATTGAATAAAGATAATTCTATAATAAATGATATTATAGGAATTAATCATATAAAGTTGTTAAGGTTTTATTTAATTAATGATGATAATGAAGTAGGCGAGGGAATTAGAAATAATTTAGCACATTTTAAAAATCTAAAAATGAAAGATTTTAATTATGGTAATGTGGAAAAATTACTAGTTTTATATTTTGGACTTATTACTGCAATAGCAATACAAAACGAAAATAAAAATGGCTAATCTGATAGCCATTTTCTTTTGTTTTAACTATTTAGTAGTTTCCCCATTTTATTAGTTACTTCGCTTTGCAGAGTGCTTGAAACATGGCTATAAATCATATCTGTGGTGCTACTGCTACTGTGACCAAGTCTTTTACTAATGATTTTCATGTGAATGCCTAATGCTATCTGCAATGATGCCGAAGTATGCCTTAAAGAATGAAAATTGATTTTTGGTAAATCATATTTATTAATTATCTTTCCTAGAATATGTCTAGGTGTGCAAGGGTGCATATACCAACCTTCTTCGGAAGTAAATACTTTTTTGCAACCTAACCATTTTATACCTAATTTAATTTTTGTTTCTTCTTGTTGTTCTTTAAATTGTTTTAATAAATCTAAAGTTTCTTCCATTAATGTTATTGGTCTTATAGAACTATTATTTTTTGGTTTGTCTTTTTCTCTAACTCCACCCTTAATTGCATATATAACTTTATTAATACTAATATAACCCAAATTAAAATTAATATCGTCCCATTCTAATCCTAATATTTCACCAACTCTAGCACCACTATCAATTGCTAATCTAATTAAAGTCTGATATTTTAAAGGTTCACATTCTAATGCTTTTAACAACTGCTTGGTTTCTTCAACATTGTAATATTTGGATTCTTTCTTTTCCTTTTTAGGTCTATCAATTGCTTCATTTGGGTTATCGCTTATTATCTTCCATCTTTTGGCTTTATTAAGTATTGCACCAATTAAAACATAATAATGTAATATTGTATTTTCAGTTAGTTTTTTAGGTTGTCGCCTTTCTCTTAATTTACAATAAAAATCTTCTAGTATTAAAGGGTTTAAATTGGTTAACTTTCTTTTGCCAAAATTATCATTTATAACTTCTAACATTTTCGAATAACCTATATAGGTTGTAGGGGCTAGATTTTTAGCATGTCTTTCCATATAAATTTTGCTTAATTCTTCAAAAGTGATTTTTGTATAATCAATATCATTAAGAACTTGGTTTTTATACTTTTGTATCATTTCGTTTTCCATAACTTTTGCTTGTCTTTCTGTACCATTGAAAGTTTTATATTGTCTTATTTTTTTGCCTTTACTATCATAACCGATAAAGGCTTCAATCATATATTTATTTTTATCAATTAATTTAACACTCATTTTATTTTTTCTCCATTTCTTTTATTTTTCTAAATAATCTGTTATAATGGAGTCACACAAAGGCTGTCCAAGTTTTTGTGTGACTCTCTCTCTTGTTAGTAGCAAGAGAGTTTTTTTATTCACTATCTTTATTTTCAAGTAATTTTTTTTGTATTGGTGTTAATAAGTAATCTTGCCAATTTTTTACCATATCATTATCTAATATATTAACTTGTGTTAAGAAATTTTTTATTTCTTTTTCGCTTTCTATTTCATTAATGAAACTACAATCGACTTTATCGTAATTTTCTTTAAAAAATCTATCAAACATATTGTTTAATCTAAACAAGTTATATTGATATGTTTCTAATTCTTCGTTGTTTCGCTTTTTAAATTGGTCTTCAGCTCTTTTTTGAATTAGCATTTTACCTATCTTATAAATATATCTTTTGTTATCTATATCAAGCAGTAAATTTAGAGCATTTAAGAACATATAGGGTTTATAATCCAACTTGCCATTTTTATAAACTTCTTGTTTCATTTTTATTAAAGTATCTATTGCTCTATCATTCAAACCAAGTTCACTTAGACTAGTGTATTGGTTTTTTTTATATTCACTTTTACCAAGTAAATATTCAACTGATACTTCAAAGAAATTGGCTATTTCTATTAAGTCGTAACCTTGTGGAAATCGTGTCATACCTTCATACTTTTGAATTGAAGATTTACTAATTCCTATTCCTTTTGATACTTCATCTTGGGTCAATTTTCTTTCATTCCTTAATTCTATAAGCCTATCTGCAAATAATTGATACTTTAGATTTACTTTGTTTGTATTGGTTGACATAACTTTAACTTCCTTTCTTTTGAACTCCACTTGTGTGTTCTGATGACAGTATCGCACACAGTTGGACAAGATGTCAATAGTATTTTAAATAAAAATTAAAATAGACAATTGGACACTAAAAAAGTTAATAATTTTTATTAACGACACAATCAAAAGCAATTGAAAAACCTCACTAAAATTGCTTGAACAAGCAATTGCCTCTAGTATAAAATGAGTATGCTTGTTGCCAAGAGTGTAACTAAAAAAATGCAAGAATACAGTTAGGAGGTGCCGATATTGGCTAGAGATGTTTTTAATGTAAAAGAAGTTGCTATCTATTTACATATTAGTGAAGCATTTGTTAGAAAGTTAATTCGTTCTAGCGAAATACCATATTTTAGAATTGGTAAAAAGATTATGTTTGATAAACAAGACATAGAAAATTGGTTAAAAGAAAATAGAAATAAAGGAGAATAATTGAAATGGAAAAATTAACTAGTGAAGAAATAAAAAAGAAAATTAAAGAAGATTTATTGAAAAAAGAGCAAGTTATTAAATGCTTTGCTAATGTTCAAAAGAAGGAGTTAAAATGGTTGTGGAATGGCAAAATACCAATAGGGTATCTAACCCTATTAATCGGTGATGCAGGACTTGGAAAGAGTTTTGTTACATGTGATATAACTTCAAGATTATCTAATGGTATATCGTTTCCTTTTGATAGCCAAGTATTAGAACCACAAAAGATATTATTTCAAAATCTTGAAGATGACCCAGAACAGATAACAATTTATAGATTGGAGGATAGTGGTGCTGATGTAAATAATGTTTTCTACATTGATAGTAGTATAGAAAATGGGCTGGATTTAAGTGATATAAATAATTTGATAGATAAGATTATCGAGATACAACCAAAACTAATTGTTATTGACCCTTTAACAAGTTATATGAATGGAACTGACATTGATAAATATAAACAAGTGTATGATATATTAACTCCATTAAGTTTAATTGCTAGATACTTTGAAATCGCTATTATTGGGGTAATGCACATGAATAAAAGTAATACTAAAGCACTATATAAAACTATGGGTTCGGCTGGATTTGCTTCAGCTGCTAGAGTTGTTTTAGGCATTACAAGAAACCCTGATAATGAAAAACAAAGGTTATTATGTCCTATCAAGGGTAATTATTCGAGTGAACAGAACCTAAAGGAATATGTTTTTGAAATAACTGATAAAGGTATTGCATGGCTTGAAGAAAGAGAACCATTAAATATAGACGGCTTATTTACCTATGATAACGACTCTACAACGATAAATGCTAAACAATGGTTAGTAGATTATCTATCTTCTATTAATAATCATACTGCACCTATGAAAGAGATATTAGATAATGCAGATATAAGTGGCTTTGAAAGATTATCTATTGAAAAAGCAAGGAAAATAGTTTGCAAAAAACCTTTTCAGAAAAATAAATGTTGGAATTGGGAATTGAAAGAAGAATATATAAGGGATTCAGAAATCAGAAGTTCAGACTAAGGGTACATAATCTGACTGTCTGAAATCTGAAAAAGAAGGTTAATTTGATTAACTTTCTTTTGTTTTTTATTTTAGTTTATCATATTACTTGGTTGCATCAATCACTTGTTAAAAGGCATAACAAATAAAAAAAGTTATTTTAGTAACTTTTTAATGTTTTATTATTTCTCAATACTTCCACTTATTTCAGTAAAATTTATTTCATAAACACTTGGCTTTTCTGGTCTAATAATACTTTGAGAAGCAGTTAAGTTTTTAGTATATTCTCCATTCCCATCTTTATCAAGCTGAATTTCAAATGAAACCATAGGATTATATGAAGATGACCATACAACTTCTGACAATTTTACTTCACCTTTAATAACAACATCATTAACAGAAATGGTGTATTTAGGTTTTAAAGTAATTTTTAGTGTAGCATATCCTCTATAAGTATTTCCAACAATTGTTCTGCTTGTATCAACAGAATAATCATCAATACTATTTGTAATAATAAAATATTTTTCTATGTTGTCTTTATTTAAAGTAATTACTTCTTTTTTATTATTAGTGCAGCCTGTTAAGACAAATAAAACACTAAAACAAATCATTAGGTATTTTAATATTTTCATTTTTACTCTCCTTCCATTTATATTATATTCTAAAAATAAGGGTAATGCAAGTATCTTATTTATAAATTGTATTACAGTTACAATATTTCTATAAGGAAGTGTTGGTAATGATAAAATTAAATATAGTTGAATTATTAGAAAAAAATGGAAAAACAAAATATTGGTTATGTCAACAAATGAATATTACTTCAAGAAATTTAAACAAAATTATTAGAGGAGAAACAAAATCGATTTCGTTTAAATACATAATAGAATTTTGTAATCATTTAAATTGCGAACCTGGAGATTTAATCACTATAATAAAATAGTGATTTTTTGCTTTTGTTGTCATGCTATTTTTTTTATTGAGTGTGTGAAAATATAGGTGGTTTTTATTAAAATGTAAAGTAATAGGTAAATGAACTTTACAATGTATGTTATAATATTTATAGGGTGATTATTTATGAATGAATTATTAGAAAAATATAACAATAATAATCTTAAAATATCATTATTAAATAAAGAATATTCGGCTTTATTAGTAAATAAAAATAATCAATTAATACTTCAATTAATAGATGGTGTTGACAGAGATACATATTTAAAACTAAAAAACTCATTTCCAATTGTAAATGGAAAAATTGAAGGTAGGAACATTACATTTTTTAACTTAGTAAGTAGTTCTAGTTCTGCAAATGGAGCAACTGAATTATTTTCAATGACTTTTAAGATTGATATGTTTGTTGAAGGAATGAAATATACTTCTAAAAAGAACAAAAAGATTAAATCAATTAATTTTGAATACTATGATTTAGAAAATTTTTCAATAAGTCCTTTTTATGACTATGGCGAAAATTTGAATCCAATATTTAAGTATAAACATAACGAATTTAATTTTAATGATTATAAACTTACAATACTTATAGGAAATTTGACAACACATGGACACTCAATATATAAATGTAAAAAAAGAGTGAGTTTTACAATCGAATATAGGAACAAACAGACATTACAAAACACAATACAAGATGTATGGGCTTTAAAATGTTTTATAGGAATAATTTCAAAAAGAATAATTGGAATTAAAGAAATTAAAATAAATGATAATAATATTTTGTTTATGAATTTAACTTACTTTGAAGATAAAGATTACAAAAACGAATTTTTACAACATGAATATGAACAATTTGTATTGACATTAGAAGATTTGGAAAATGATTTTAAACTTATATATGAACAATTTTTAGTTGTTTTTAAAGATATAACTCCAATATTTGATATTTACTTAGATATGATAGAAAAAGAAACATCAAGAATGAATAGATTTTTAAATTGTAATCAAATAATAGAATATATGTCAAAAGAATATGACAATGTTAATGCAAAACAAGTTTGGATTGATAATGGAAAACCTGGTTTTGGTATAACTCTTTCAGATAGAATTGAAAGTATGATTAAAAATCTGAATTATATATGGGGATTTAAAAAGACAAGGATACACACTATATCAAGAAAAATTGCTGATGGTAGGAATTATTTTAATCACCATTCTCAACCATTAAAGAAGATGGAAAATGATGAACTATTTAGGTTTTCATATTTTTTAGAAGATTTACTTCTTGGTTATTTATATAATAAAATTGGTGTTTCACAAAAGACTATTAAGGAACGATTAAATTATAATTTATATTATGATAAAAAGCATATAAAATAATTTTGTATATACAAATTAAAACTAACATATTTAAAATAATTAAGGGGGAATTTAATGGAAATAGAACTTACAATTGATATAACTGATAATACTAACATCCTTATTAAAGAAGAACTTAAAGATATTTATAAAATGTGCATTACAATTTCTAAAACCCAAAATGCTGTTATTTCAATGTTTTGGTTTAATTACTTAAACTTATTAAATTTAGGAATAATTGATTATATAGAAGAAAATTACAATGTTGAATTAAGAAAAGAATTAAGGTATAAAAAAGCCATTAAATCCATTAGAGGTCGTACTAAAAGTGATGAATTACCATTTGAAAAAAGATATGAAAAAATAAATACATTAAATGAACAAACACATGAAGATTTTATTAATATGAGTTCATTTATAAAGGAACATAGGTTTTTAAAAGATTTAGTAGATAATTTAGGTGTATACTACATTGATGTTAAACCGATAGGAAACACATTTCTATTCGCTACATTATATAAGCCCCTTTTGAAAAACAAAGAAGAATTAAATCAACATTTATTTGATTTTGGAAAAGAACAGGGACAAGTATTAAGTGCTTTAATGAAATGCTTTTCTGTTGAACAAAATGACAATATCGATATTAATTCTTTTCTAGTAAAATATAAAGATTTCAATACAACAAAAAATAGTAATGGTTTATTTAAAAATGACATTGATGTTAATATAGGTTTAAGCCTATTAGATATGATATGTAAAATTAACTATTATCAAGTAATAATTTGTAATACACTACCTAGCAAATCAACATTAAGGTATAGACTTGCTTATATTATATGGGACACCATCCATAGTGATATTTCTAAAATGTGTGATAATGAAATATTTGTTAATTGCCCATTTGATATTAAAAAATATAAAGACTTGATAAAAGGACAACAATATTTTAAAAATAGAAACTTTAGGAACTGTATGTTTCATTATGATATGAAAAATAGTATCAACGAAAGATACTATAATAACAAATTAATGTTTTTAGGTTTAATTCAACAAGAGTTCAGCTTTAGTGATAACGATTATAAAATTAAAATTGAAACAGCTCTTAATAATATTTTGGTTTTACTTGAAAATGATATATTAAAATCACAACAATGCCTAAATGATTTTTGAGTGGGTGCCGATTATCCTACTACACTAGTAACATTTATTCTAAATTATTTGTTTTGAAGTGATACCCCCTGGATACTATTTTTATAATAAGTCGGACTTAAATCGGACTAATATATATCAATAAATAATAAAATATATTATTTTGTGTTGTGACTATCATTGATAATTGTTAGTATATAGTATTTTTTATGACTATATACTAAACCATAATAAGTGCCTTTTAAAACTCTTAATCAGTGGGTCATAGGTTCGAATCCTATACGGGACACCAATGAATATAAGGGATTGTGAGAAATCACAATCTTTTTTTATGCTTAAAAAGTAGGGAATTGATGGTATTTATAATGGAAAATAGTAAGTAAATAACTTTACAAATATTTCTGATCCAATCTGATCTGCTCTGACAATCGAAGATGAAATATGTTGTTCAGTTTCCTCTGTGGTAGCAAAGTTCGACGTCGGCGATAGAGATAACCTTAGAATTAATAATCGAGTTTTATTACAACTTGCATTCTAAAAATATGTAAATTCTGATAAAATAAATATATTGAGGTGGTAAAATTGTCGAACAAAAGAAAAAAGCAACATTATGTTCCACAATTCTATTTAAAATATTTTTCAAATTATAAAAAGCAAATTAGTATCCTAAATATTTCAAATGAAAAAATAATAAGTAATGTTCCATACATGAACCAATGTTACGAAAATTATTATTATGGAACAGATGAAATTTGGGAAAGAAAATTATCGAGTTTGGAAGGAGAATGGGCTAGCGTATTAAATAAAATTAATGGCAATACTATTTATTACCCCACCATTAATGAAATAAATAAAATAAAGCAGTTTATACTATTTCAAAAAAACAGAACACTTACCAGAGTAACACAAGTTAAAGAAATGGCTTGGAAGACAATTGATGTTGCTGTTCAAATGAAATATGGAAATAAATTTGATAGTTTAAGTGATAGCGAAAAACAAAAAATCAAAGACGTCTTTTTAAAAGAAAAATTAAATAAAATTCCAGAGATGTGTTTAGAATTAGCTGATAAAGAATTGGGGAAATATATTGTAGATTTAGAACTGCTAATAATAAATTATACTTGTAAGAGCAAACTTATAACAAGTGACAATCCAATAATACATTATAATAATTTTTGCATTTACAATGTTGGTTTGACTTCAATTGGAATTGTAATATTTTTCCCGGTTTCACCAACTAAACTTATAATCTTATATGATAAAAAGATGTATCCTAGAAACAATAATAAGCAAATAATAAACATTAATAATGATACTGAAGTAAAATGGCTTAATATGTTTCAAGTAGTATCTTCAAGAAATCTAGTTTTATTTAATGATGAAATTACTTCAGACGAAATACAAAAATTATTTTGTACATGTAAAAAAGAAAGAACTAAATATTTCGCTCAATTTATTCCAAAGACATTAGGCGTTCCAACAAATCAAATAGTCCATCACCATGAGACAAATCATCCTTTTAAATATAATTTTTCTTTTACTAGACTTATTAGCAGAGCAGAAAAAATATCAAAATATGATAGAACTAAACTAGATAACTTTCCTAGAAAATATGAAGATGGTTGGAAGTTTAAACTAGAAGTTAGAGAAAATGTTTTACCAAAATTTCATTATAATTTTAAAAACAAGGAAAGCAAGAAAAAAATTAAAGAGGTAAATAGGTTCGTTATTGATTATTGGAATGACACCCTTTAAGGCGGGGCTTTTATCGACTGTGTATGATATTCTTTGTATGATAAAAGATTATCTACTATATAGCCACCACTAAATAAAAAAATACGTAGATTATACGTACAAATATGAAATTAAAAAATTGTGAGGATTCACAATCTTTTTTTTATGTTCGAAATAGCAAAATTGGACTTTTGTCGGAAAAATATAAAAAAAGTTATAATGAAATAAGATATTTTGTGATAAAAAGGGACAAATCTTGAAAGTAAGTGGTATAATGTATTTGGTTAAGCAGTACAGTAAACCGATTAGGTTTAATTTGTGCTGCTTTTTTGTTTAGTGTTTACTGTTTGTAGTCATGTGTAAAAATGGACAAAGTGATATAGTAAGAAAGGAGGTGACTTATGGCTAGTTTAAGAATAAAAAAGTATATACTTGCGCTTGAAGGAGAAAGTTTCATTAATTTGAGAAGTATATTTGGAAAGGAGCAGGAAGAACGTAACGTTAACTACTATAATAATGGGGGAGTTATAATAAATAAATTTGAAGAAAAAGATCGTGATATGCTAATACAATTTGCATATGATCGTGAAATAAAACCTGTTTATGGAAATGATTATAGAGAAATAAATGAAAAAGTAGCAGAATTATCAACAGTGTTATTGGTTAGAAGGCCGGATAGAATAGAGGCTTTTATGGAATATAATCATGCTGGCGTTAAAATCAAAGCTATGGAAAGAACTCTTAATAAAGTATTTGGACCTGATATTACATTTTCATTTGCGCAAGACTTGTCTGATATGGCAAGAATTCCATTTCTTGAAAGTTCAGAAATAATTTCAATGGAAATTAACTCAAAAAAAATTAATTGTGACTTTGACGAACCATCTTTCGAAAATATAGTAAAAGGCATTAATAGTACTCTTAATTTTTTTGAAGCAGAAGAATGTAATTTTACAATCAATAGTAGATGGTTTTCTGGAGATTCTACTGGAAACTCAAAAAAAGCATTATTAAAAACTCTTGTTGATTTACACCAAGAAACAAATAACTTGAAAAAACTTAGAGTAAATTGTAAATATGCTCGTGGTGGTAAGGAGCAGACAAAAATGATTAACATTATAGATGAAACGGCGGATGATATTATTTTAAATGTTGAAATTACTTCTCATGGTAGTGAAATGATTATTGATAATTTAAGTGACGTTGCACATGCAAAAGGTGGTGCATATGCATAAAGTTTTAGAAAAAATGTATAAAGTGACAGGTGTATATAAATATATTTTTGTTAGTTTTATTTTGTCGCTTATTTTTAGCGTAAGTGATAATTTTATGAGTTTCTTTTCAGTTGATTTAGATACAATTTTTGAATTTATATTAATAATGACTCCATTCTTAATAACTTTTAGAATAACAGCCAAACCTTTGATAACAAAATTTTATAACTTTAAATCGGATTTGTATGAAGTGTTTCTAATGTATTTTAATAATATGGTTAAATTTACATTCCTCGTGTTTTTACTAGGTGTCTTTAATTTTGACATAAAAATTCCGTCAGAGCTTAAAGATTCTTTATTAATTTTGCGAGAATCAATATATATATTTACGTTTCTATTTCAATTAATGCTTTTAACTCTCATTGTCAGATTATCAATTTTGAGTTCAAAAAAATAATTATTTTACTCTTTTATCTGTAACCAAAATTAAAACAGAATTACTTTTATTTACAGATTTTTTATAAAGATTCAAATACATGACAATTAATATTTTGAATTGGTGTCATTTCCCATGCCAACAAACACTATTACTAATAATTTGGGTTTACTCCGCATCTCTTAAGATAGCTTCACGACGTTCTCTTTTTGAATATTTAATTATATTTTTCCATGGCTGGTAATGGGAGATTATATTATCTGCTTCACTCAATACACTATTAATAATATTTATACTTCATTTGTAGGATATGATAAAGAAACAGTTTTAATCTAGGTATTTTTTTAGATGTTTCATTACCTACATTTTTACAAATTCGTTGTATTGCTTAATTAACTGATATCATACGATTTTTTAAAACAATATGTAATGTTATAAAATGCGAGAAAAAGATAAAATGATAACAATCTCCATAAATATACAAATTTGTTTCAGTTGAAATAACCTACGATGACCCCATTGAAGCACTCTTAATAAGTGAGTCATAGGGCTGAATTCTATAATGGCACCAAATATGAAATTAGAAGGATTGCAAAAAATTGTAATCTTTTTTGTATTAAAAAACACATTTTAATATTTTATATTTGAAGTACTTTATTGTATAGAATATGAATAAAGCAATCAACTCGTTGTAATGTTTTCTTAATAAATAAATTGTATTATAATTTTTTTAATTAAAACTCTTTTTAATTTTTTGGGATAGTGTCGTGATTTTACTCGGCAATAATTTTTATTATAAAATCAATGAGAAGAATATATCTTTATTTGTTTTACAAGCTCTTTTTTTTGTTTTATCTATATCGTTATAAAACAAATAATTAGCACTATTCAGTGTCATTTACAAAAAACAAAATATATTCTAGAAAAAAGCCCAAGTTTGTTATAGAGATGCAGTGTGAAATTTTCTAAAATGCATTAAAAAAACCACAAAATGTGGTATAATTTATATAGAAATTAGTCTGGAGTGATTAATATGAGTAGTGCTTATGAAAGCGAAGCAAGATTAGAGTATAATTTAATTGAACAGTTAGTAAAACAAGGTTACGAAAGAGTAATTATAAATAATGAACAAAATCTTCTTGATAACTTTAGAAAACAAGTTAACAAATTTAATTTAAAAAGACTTGATGGAATTGAATTGTCAGACAGGGAATTTGATAGATTAGTGACAATCATCTCTGGTAAGGGTGTTTTTAATAGTGCTAAAGAATTAAGACAATTACAAAGTATAACCCGAGATAATGGGAAAACTATTTTTATTGAGTTGTTTAATTCTAAACAATGGTGCAAAAATTTATTTCAAATTACTAATCAAACTACTGTTATTGGTAAGTATACCAGTCGATATGATGTAACCATTTTAATTAACGGGCTTCCCTTAGTTCAAATCGAATTAAAAAGAAGGGGATTAGATTTTAAAGAAGCTTTTAACCAAATTCAAAGATATAGGAAACATTCATTTACAGGATTATATAGATATATTCAATTGTTTGTTATTAGCAACGGAGTAGATACAAAGTACTTTTCCAATGGTGATAGTGATTTGAATTTTTCACATACATTTCACTGGACTGATGTTAAAAACGAAAGAATAAGTAATTTAAGCGACTTTGCATTTTATTTTTTAGATAAATGTCATATTTCAAAAATGATAGCTAGATATATGGTGTTAAATGAAACTGATAAGGCTTTAATGATTATGAGACCTTATCAGGTGTATGCAACAGAAGAAATATTAAATAGGGCTACTGAAACCAATAATAACGGATATGTTTGGCATACAACTGGTTCTGGTAAAACATTAACATCTTTTAAAACAAGTCAGTTATTAAAAGATGAGCCAAATATTAATAAGGTTTTTTTCTTAGTTGATAGAAAAGATTTAGATGGACAAACTTTAGAAGAATTTAATAAATTTGATCCTGGTTGTGTTGATACAACTGATAAAACTGATACGCTTGTTAAACAAATAGAAGATCCAGCCAAAAATTTAATTATAACTACTATTCAAAAAATGGCTAATGCTATTAAAAATCCAAGATATAACAGTATATTAGAAAAATATAAAAATGAAAAAGTAATATTCATTATTGATGAATGTCATAGATCACAGTTTGGAGAAATGCATAAGGTCATAAATGTTCATTTTGAAAAAGCCCAATATTTTGGGTTTACTGGTACTCCAAGATTTATCGAAAACAAAGCAATTGATGGAAGAACAACTGCGGATATCTTTGAAAAGTGTTTACATACATATCTAATAAAAGATGCAATAAAAGACGAAAATGTATTGGGTTTCTCTGTTGACTATGTTAGTACTACAAATTATAAAGAAGGACTTGAAGATAAAAGGGTAGAAGCTATTGATACGGAAGAAGCTTTAATGGCAGATGAGAGAATTGCTATAATCGCAAATAATATAGTAGATATTCATAATACCAAAACAAGAAACAGAATGTACAATGCTATTTTTGCAGTTCAAAGCATTCCAATGTTAGTAAAGTACTATGATATGTTTAAAAGTATTAATCAAGATTTAAAAATATCCGCTATTTTTACTTATGGTAATAATGAAGACTCTGAGGGAAGAGATGAGCATTCGAGAGATAGCTTAGAACGTATTATAAAGGACTATAATAAACTCTTTAATAGAAATTACTCAACAGATACCTTTGAAAGTTACTTTAAAGATGTAACGAAAAAGGTAAAGAGTGGTGAGATTGATATCCTTTTAGTCGTTAATATGTTTTTAACGGGATTTGATTCAAAAAGATTAAACACATTATATGTTGATAAAAAATTGAATAATCATAATTTAATTCAAGCCTTTTCTCGTACTAATAGAGTGGAATTATCAACAAAACCTTATGGCAATATAATCTGCTACCAAACGGGAAAAAAAGCAGTTGACGAAGCTATTACTTTATTCTCTCAAACTAACAATGTTGATACTGTTCTTATGAAAAACTATGATGAATATTTAGAGCAATTTGAAAAAGCTTTATCTAAACTTAAAAAGATAGCTCCAACGTTAGACAGTATTAATAATTTAGAAAGAGAAGAAGATAAACGAGAATTTGTCCTAGCATTTAGAGAAGTTGCTAGAATTTTGGTTAAATTAGAAACTTTTCCAAAATTTAATTTTGAATCAAGTGTTAATTTAATATCAAGCCAAGAATATCAAGATTATAGGAGCAAGTATACGTATTTAGCTAGACAAGCTCAAAAAGATGAGGAAACTATATTAGATGATATAGATTTTGAGCTTGAGTTGATGCGCACTGACAAAATAAATGTTTCATATATTTTAGATTTAATTAAAAACTTAGATTTAAGTAATAAAGAAACATTGAGAAAAGATATAAACGATATTGAGGATAAAATAGATAAAACAGATAATGAGGAATTAAGACTCAAATCTGAACTTATTAAAAATTTCCTAAATAAGGTTGTTCCAGTCTTAGATAAGGATAAATCTATCGATGAAGCATATAACAATCACTTAACTCAAGAAAGAGTTAGAGAAATAGAAAGAATGGCTAAAGAATATAATATTTCTTATGAAAAATTAAGTGACTTTATTGAAGAATTCGAGTATAGTGGTGTTATACCTATTGGTGAAATAAATAAAGAAATAGAGTTGCCCTTTTTACAAAAAATAGGTGTAGTTCAGAGTATAAAAGATTTTATAATAAATACCGTTAAAAAATATATGTAGGTGGTGATAAAATGGATGTTAATGTTTTAACAGTAGCTGGAGTATCTACTATTGCTTTAAAAAAATTATTAGGACCTTCCTTTGATATGTTAGGGAAAAAATTGGCTTTTGATCTTGAAAAAAGATATGACAACTTAAATAAGATATTTCAGAAAGCTATAGATAAAAATCCAGAAATAAATTTTGAGAAAAATGAAGATGGTAAAAGTGTAAATCCGAGAATTTTAAACGATGTTATTTATGAAGGAAGTTTATGTGAAGAAGATATTATTCAAGAGTATTATGCTGGTATATTAATATCGTCAAGGTCTACAAATGGCGAAGACGATCAGATGAAGTATTATACTAATATTTTAAGTTCTATGAGTAGTTATGAAATTCAATTGCACTATTACTTATATTATATATTTTTTAAACAATGTCATGGAAATAATTCTAATATAGGTTTAAGTCAAGAATTAAATAGGTTAAAAATTACAAAGCAAACCAATAGTGTGATGAAAGAATTGTCAGAATATAGAACAAGGCTAAATATAAATAATATAGCAAACTACATGAGATGTCTATTTGCAAATTCTCTTATTCGTAATTGGCAAATTGATCAAGATTCATTTTCATTTACACCAACAATAACTGGGATAATTTTATTTGCAATTGCAAATGGATTCTATGATTTAAATGATGAAGCATATTTACTTGATCAAAGAACTAATAATTTAAGTAATTTACTTTCTAAATAAGGAGTGATAAAATGACAACAAATCAAAAACAGAGTGTTCAACAAAAAGAATTACATGCTAAACTTTGGGATATGGCTAATAGTTTAAGAGGCAGTATGGAAGCAAGTGATTTTAAAAACTATATTCTTGGTTTAATATTCTACAGATATTTATCAGAAAATTTGCTTTATTATGTGGAAAAAACTTTGTTAAAATCAGATAGTATTTCCTATAAAGCAGCGTGGGAAAAGAAAGAATATAGAAATGCTTTAATTGAGCAATTACTTAATAACAGTGAAATTGGATATGTTATTCAACCGCAATATTTATATTCTTCATTAATTGAATTAATTAAGCAAAATAAATTTGATATTTCAATGTTAGAAAAGGCAATTAATGAATTGAATGAATCTGTTCTTGGTACAACAAGTCAAGATGATTTTGAAAATTTATTTGAAGATATGGACTTGCATTCTTCTAAACTGGGTAAAGGTGAAAAAGATAAAAGTAAACTAATAGCTACAATAATGCTAAAAGTTAATGAAATCAACTTTAATCATAGTGATAGTGAAATAGATGTACTTGGTGATGCGTATGAATATTTAATTAGTAAATTCGCTGCTACTGCAGGTAAAAAAGCAGGTGAATTCTATACTCCTCAACAGGTATCAAAAATATTAGCTAAAATTGTAACGATGAATCAAGATAAAATAAAAAAAGTATATGATCCAACATGTGGTTCAGGATCATTATTGCTAAGAGTAGCTAAAGAAGCTAATGTAGGAAGTTTTTATGGACAAGAATTAACTTCTACAACATACAACTTAGCAAGAATGAATATGATACTTCATGGAGTGCCTTTTAATAGATTTAACATTTACAATGGCAATACTTTAACTAACCCTTATGAAAAACATTTAAATATGAAATTTGAAGTAATAGTTGCCAATCCGCCTTTTGGCATTAATTGGAGTAGTGATCCTAAATTTTTGGATGATGAACGATTTAGTGCTTATGGAAAATTAGCGCCTAAATCTACAGCTGATTATGCATTTGTTCAACACATGTTATACCTTTTAGATGATAAAGGTGTTATGGCGGTGGTGTTACCTCACGGAGTTCTTTTTAGAGGTGCTTCGGAAGATGTAATAAGAAAATATATTGTAGAAAAAAATTATATTGATACAGTAATAGGATTACCATCAAATTTATTTTATGGAGCTGCCATACCAACTGTTATTTTAGTGTTTAAAAAGTGTAAAACCAATACTGATATTTTATTTATAGATGCTTCTAAAGAATTTGAAAAACAAAGAAATCAAAATACTTTAACAGAGGAAAATATAGAAAAAATATTGAATGCTTATAAAAATAGAAAAGATATAGATAAATATGCACATGTAGCTTCAATAGATGAAATAAAAGAAAATGATTATAACTTAAATATTCCAAGATATGTAAATACTTTTGAAGAAGAAGAGCCTATTGATATAAAACAAGTTCAAAGTGCACTTAAATTTATAGAAGAAGATATAGTTGAGGTCACTAAAGAATTAAATGTATATTTAAAAGAGTTAGGTTTGGAGGAATTATAATGAATACTCCAAGTTTAAGATTTAAAGAATTCAGTGGTGAGTGGAAAGAAATAAGTCTTTCTGAAATAGCAAAACTATCAAAAGGAAAAGGAGTATCTAAAGCATCAGTTGTTGAAAATGGTGCTTTCAAATGTGTGAGGTATGGCGAATTATATACTAAATATAAAGAAAAAATAACTGAAGTAAATAATTTTACGTCTGATGATAAATTAATATTTTCTGAGAGAAATGATATATTAATTCCATCATCAGGGGAGACTGCGGTAGATTTGGCAACTGCTTCGTGTATTTATACTGATGATAAAATTGCAATAGGCGGCGATATTAACATAATTAAAACTAAAGAAAACGGGCTCTTCCTTTCATATTCTCTAAATAATAAATATAGAAATGAAATAGCTAAATTGTCTCAGGGAATATCAGTTATACACTTATACAACAGTCATTTAAAAGAACTAAAAATAAAAACCCCTAGTTTAGAAGAACAAAATAAAATAGCAATGTTCTTGTCATTAGTAGATAAAAGAATAGAATTACAAGAAGATAAGATTGGCAAATTAGAACGATATAAAAAAGGGATGATGCAAAAGGTATTTAGTCAAGGGATTAGATTTAAAGATTATGCTGGAATTGAATATCCAGAATGGGAAAACGGGAAATTAAAAAAATTTATCATTCAATGTTCAATAAAAAATAAAGAAAACAAAAATTATCAAATATTAAGTGTTACTAATAAAGAGGGATTTATTTTACAAAGTGACTATTTTGATAAAAGGGTAGCTAGCACAAATTTAAATAATTACAAAATAATTAACAGGAATAATTTTGCTTATAATCCTTCGAGAATAAATGTGGGATCCATTGCTTTACTTAAGGAATATGACAATGGAGTATTAAGTCCAATGTATACTGTATTTAAAACTAACTTAGATCCAGATTTTCTAAATTATTTTACAAACACCCACTCGTTTAAGGAAGGCATTAAAAGGTATCTAATTGGAAGTGTAAGGCAAAGTCTCTCATTTAAAGATTTAGGGTTATTACAAATAAGTGTTCCAATAATTTCTGAACAAAAAAGAATCTCTAAATTTTTATCAATAATTGATTTCAAAATTGAGAAGGAAAGAGAATTGTTTAGTAACTTAACTCAATTAAAAATAGGGTTACTGCAACAAATGTTTGTCTAATGAAAAAAACGAATATACCATATAAATTTAAAAAGCAACCTATAAATAGTAAAATTAAATTATGGAATAATCAATTCATTAGGTTGTTAATTAAAGAATTTATTAGAATAATTATGGAAAACGAAATAGATAGTTATTTAAAGTTAAATTTAAGTGCATCCTTAAGGATAATAATAGAATCGAATCGATTGTTAGGAAAAGGTAATATTACAAGTGGAATAACTCTATCACGCGAGGCATTGGAATTATTAATGAAAACTGTTCATTACAATCATTACCAGGAAGAAAAATTTTTCACTGAATACAAAGAAGAAATTATTAATAATCAAGAAAAATTTTTTGGAATTAATGTATTTGATAAAATACCGAGTATAAGTGATAAGGCAAATACTTTGCAAGAAGTATATAAATATTTTACTAATATAGCACACCCAGATCCTCTCAAAGATTTGCTAATTAAAATCGAATCTAGTCCTGAGGATGCTATGCTTTTAGGTGGATATTATAGAAATAATAATATATTTATTTTATCTATAATTGCTGGTTATTTAGATAATATTGTAAACTTAAATGATAAGGATACAGAAATTATTTCAAATCTTTGTGATTTAATAATGTTAACTTATTTACAATATATTATCTTTTTATCCAAAAAGAAAAGAGTATATAATGAACTATTGAATTTAGAATATAGTAATTCGTTATTATTGAGAAAATATAATGATAGACTTAAAAAAAGTAAAGATGTAATTATTGAAACAACTACTCAATTTATAAAAGAATTTGATAAGGATAGTCTAAATATCGATTTGATAAATGAGGTTTATTTGAGACACAGAAAAATGAACAAAGATTTGTTAAAAGAAGAAATGAAAATTTTATATAATGAAGGATTTTTACACAAGCAAGCTTATGATGAATTAAAAGGGTTTATCAGTCATTCTAAAAAGATATAATGTTTATTTACAACGCATTGAAATACCAGCATTTTGCCGGCATAATATAAAATATTAGGGAACATTACAAAATATAGATAAAAGTCAAAATGCTATTTAAATAAATGATTGTTACACTTTATGAGGTTTTAAGACAAATAAAAATATTGCTTTAAAGCGACTCTTAATCAGCGGGTCATAGATTCGAATCCTGTATAGGAAACCATTAGATAAAATATAATAAAAAAGAAAATGTGAAAACTAAACCATCACATTTTTTTATTTAATATAAAGCCGATAATATGATATAATTTATATGGTGGTTATATGACAAATAATAAAGAACTAAAAAAATATTTTGATATTTTATGCAATGGAGATTACCCTTTTTTTATAGAAAAATATTTTGATACTATTGAATTAAAAAGGTTAAAAAATATAGGTCAATTCTGTGGATGCGATTATAATAAATTATATAATATAAGATACTGGTATACAAGATTTGATCATAGTATTGCAACAGCACTTATAACATGGAATTTTACTAAAGATAAAGTTCAAACCCTTGCTGCTTTGTTTCATGATTTAGGAACGCCAGCATTTAGTCATTGTATTGATTTTATGTTAGGTGATTCAGTTAATCAGGAATCTTCAGAAAAGAGTGTTAAGGAGATTATTTTAAATTCGCCTGATATTTGTAGTATTCTTGCCTCTGATGGAATATCAATTGAAGATGTAGCAGATGTTTCTAGATATCCTATAGTTGAAAATAAAAGTCCAAAATTATGTGCTGATAGATTAGAAGGTGTTTTGCATACTGTCTATATATGGTTAAATATTTGGCCATTAGAAAAAATAGAAAAAGTATATCAAGGTATAGTTGTTTTATCTAATGAAGATAATGTTCTTGAAATAGGATTCAAAGACATTGAATCTGGTGAGTTATTTTTTAAAGCGGTTTATGAATATAGTATAGCACTTCAAAGTAATGAAGATAAATTTTCAATGCAATATATTGCAGATGTATTAAAAAAACAAATCGATTCAAATAAAATATATTTTAAAGACATATATAAATTAAGTGAAAGTGATATAATAAAAGTGATAAAAGAAAATGAAAAAACATGGAATATATTTTCTGAAGCGAGTTTATTAAAAAGAACAGATGAAGAACCAAAAGGAGTTTATTATGTATCGATTGATTCAAAAAAAAGATATGTTGTACCACTTTGTAAGGCAGATAATAAAATTGTACGTTTAGATAAGGTTTCAAAAGAAGCTGAAAATCTTTTGCTTAAATATAAAGAGTTTAAGGATATTAAATATTGTTATATAGAAGGAATAAATGTAGTTTAAGAACTGCAATGTATTAAAATAATATAAGAAATAGTAATTAAAGGAGCATTTATGAACGGACAAAAAAGATCAAATATTAAGATTGGTTCCCTTGTAAATATTGTTTTAAAGCAGGATCAAAGAACTAACAAACTTACTAAAGGACACGTTAAAAAAATTCTAACTAATAGTACAAATCACCCGCATGGGATCAAAGTAATGATTGAGGAAAATAATGCTGTTGGTAGAGTACAAGAGATTGTTAGTGAGTAGGGTATAGACGGGTACTAAATACGATAGATTACAAAGAAATTGTGGTCTATTTTTAGTAATTGGTATTGCTATGTCCAATATTTCCAAAATATGGTATAATTGATTTAATAATAAAATATTATAGATTATCTTTTGTATAATTTAGGGAGGTTAATTATGTATTGTTATAATTGTGGGAAAAAAATTGATGAAAAGGCTGTCATATGTGTACATTGTGGAGTTAATACTATCAATGTATATATCAAAAAAAAGCCAAAGGGAAAGAGTGTCGCAGGCTTTGTTCTTGGTATTATAGGAGTTTTTTATTCTTTTTTCATGTTCATTGGCTTTTTAGCGCAATTTCTAGAAGGAACATCGGATTTTGCTGTAAATATTATTTGTACTATTTTTATTTATAGTATTACTATTCCAGGATTATGTTTATTATTAATTGCTCGCAAAAAAGAAAAAAATGGTTTAAATACTACAGGATTTATTTTAAGTTTAATATCCATTATACTATCAACAATCTGGTTATTCTATGTATAAAACTATGTGATATTAATATATATAAAGTAAAATTTGATACTTATTTAGGTGTCAGAGGTTTATTATAGATATCGGAATAAACAATAAAGAAAATTGCATTTTAGAGCAATTCTTTTTTTGTAAAAGTTTGTTGCTCAACTTTTATTTGCACATCCAACTCATTTGGTATATAATAATGGCATATAGGGGGGATAATATGAAAACAATATTATTCATTTCAGACATTGAAGGAACTTTTACACCAGAAGATATCAATAGTGATATAGAAAAAAGAAAAGCATACAATCGTTTTACTAATCTATTAGTTGAAATTAAAAAAAGATATGAAGCAGATCAAGTTATTTTTTCACTTGCTACTTCACACTCACAACCTTTTTATATAAAGCATTGTTTAACTAATGTTAAAGAACCATTTGAAAAAAATAATGTTATGGTGGGTAAATGTTTTTTAGATAAAATGAGTTATCAAGATGGTGAGTGTGTTTTATATCCTAAAGAAGAAAATTCATATAAGTTGTTTCAAGTGACTAATTATGTTAATCAACTTAAAGAAAATAATATAGATGTTGTCTGGTTTGGGTTTGCTGATGATACATTAGGAAAAGATGCCCAATTATTATTTAAAGATATTATGAAAAATGATATACCATATGATGTGTTTACTCCTGGTCAGAACTTTGTTAGTGAAAATAACTTATATTGTTCTAAACAAAGAGGAATAAATGGGTTAAATGAATGTTTAATTTCATTTGTAGGTAATTATCGTATTGAAGATGAAGAAGAAATTATAGAAGTTATAGAAGAAAATGAAGTTATTGAAGAAACGAAAGATGTTGGGTTTGTGAAAAGATTAATAAGAAAGTTTAATTTAAATAATAAGAGTTAGTGATATATCACTAATTCTTTTTAGTTGTATGAAAGATTTAAATTTTTAATATATTTACTTTCTTACTATAAATGATATAATTAATGTACAGGATAACATTTAATTCACGAGATGAATAAATTTATATTAGATTAATAGGAGGAATATATGAAAAAATTAAAAAACTTTAACTTAGTTATGGGGATACTTCATTTGATTCAGGGACTTGCAATGGTTATTGTTTCATTAAATGTAGAAAAGGTTGCGAATTTTAAACCAACTATTTATTCTTACTTTTTAAAATTTGATAGTACTTCAATGAAATTAGTTACAGATGTGAAAGAATTATTTGAGCTACCATTTGCCTTATGTGTAAGTGTATTCTTACTTTTATCAGCCTTATTTCATTTTATAATAGTTTATTGTAATAAGAAATATATAAAAGATTTAGAAAAAGGAATAAATAAATTTAGGTGGTATGAATATGCTTTATCGTCATCATTAATGATAACTTTAATAGCCGTATTATTTGGTGTTTATGATATTGGTGCTTTAATACTAATTTTTGGATTAAATGCTAGTATGAATCTTTTTGGATTATTGATGGAGAAAATAAACCAATATACAACTAAAACAAATTGGTCTGCATTTGTTTATGGGTCAATAGCAGGTATCATTCCATGGATAGTAATAACAATGTATGCATTTGGCAATTCAGATCCAGCACAAGTTCCATGGTTTGTTTATGCAGTATTTATTTCATATTTTATATTCTTTAATTTGTTTCCAATCAACATGATATTGCAATATAAGAAATTAGGTAAATGGAAAGATTATATATATGGAGAAAGAGTATATATTATATTAAGTTTGGTTGCTAAAACTATATTAGCATGGTTAGTTTTCTTTGGAATAATGCAGCCTGTATAAATAAAATCCCTATTAACAGGGATTTTTTTATAATGATCGTGTTAGTTGTTATCTATATTTATAGCGAATATTGTTGCATTTTGTCGAAATAAAGTATATAATCATATTAATGATAAGCAGTACACATCTAATGGATTTTTGTGCTGCTTTTTATTTTAGATACAAGTATTATGAAAGGAGTTTTAAGATGGAAGAAGTAGAAAAGTATAATAAAATTGGAGGATGGCTATTATTTTTAGTTTTTGGATGGTGTTTTTCACTATTTAAGCAATTTACTTCTATTTTTGATATTATGGAGATGTTCAAAAATGGTACATTTGATATTTTAAGAGATGTTAATAGTGAATTTTATAATCCTAACGTAGTTCCACTAATTCAATATGAGTTTATTGGAGGAATATTATGTATAATAGGAATATTTTATGGGTTAATGTTGATGTTTAAAAAAAGCATAAAGTTTCCAAAGTATGCGATCATATTTTTGATATTAGTTCAAGCAGCATCAGTTATTGATATAGTTTGGGGTTATGCTATTGGTATTGAAATAACATCGGAATTAGTTGGACAAGTTATTGGTGGTATTATTGCAGCAATTGTATGGATTTCTTATTTGAAAAAGTCAGTTAGAGTTGAACAGACTTTTATTAACTGATAATAAAAAATAGATTTGATATTTTAAAGGAGGAATAATTATGGAAAAATCTTATTTTGATGGTGGTCTTATGCAACTTGTAGGTTGGAAGTTACTTGGAGGTTTTGTAACTCTTATTACATTTGGAATATGTGCACCTTGGGCTATATGTATGATATATAACTGGGAGACTAAACATACTGTAATAAATGGTAAGAGATTACAATTTGATGGAACAGCAATGCAGCTTTTTGGTAGTTGGATTAAATGGATGATTTTGATGCTGATAACCTTTGGTATATATAGTTTTTGGGTAGGTATAGCACTTAAAAAATGGAAAACTAAACATACTTACTTTATTGACTAACTAAAAAAGTTTATATGTTATAATAAAAATAGGTGATAAAATGAAAGTAAAAGATAAAAGAATAATAGTAACAGGTGCGGGTAGTGGAATTGGTAGAGAATTAACACTACAGTTATTATCTAAAGGAGCTTATGTTGCAGCTTTAGATATAAATGAACAAGAACTTAATAAAACTAAAGAAATAGCAAATAATAATCGTTTAACATTACATATAGTAGATATGGCAAACGAGGAATCAATTAATAAATTTAAAGATGAATATTTTAAAAATTATTCTGTTATTGATGGAATAATTAATAATGCAGGTATTATTCAACCTTTTATAAATGTTGATAAACTAAATATGGATATTATATATAAAGTAATGGATGTTAATTTTTATGGACCAGTTAAATTAACTAAATTATTTTTACCTGAATTATTAAATACTAATGTTAAAGTTACTTTAGTATTACCGGGTGCTATAAATACCAATATTACTAAAAATTCTAATGTTGATTTTGGTAATAGTGAAAATAATAGTAAAATCAAAATGCTTTCTTCAACAAAAGCAGCCGAAATAATTATTAATGGAATAGAAAAAGATAAGTTTAAGATTTATGTTGGAACTGATTCTAAAATTATGAATATTATGTATAAGATGAATGATAAGTTTGCGATTAAACTTGTTAATAAAAAAATGCAAGGAAAATAATTTTAATAATAGAAGAATTGATATTCAATTCTTTTTATTATATCATAATATATTATGATATAATTATAACGGAGGGATAAGTATGCAATCAGTTAGAATGCGATAATATCACAGGTTATTTGTGATATATAATTTATTACAATAATCTGTATAATGATTAAAATTGTAATAAAGGAGAAAATAAATGGAAAAATGGAAAAAAACGTTTTGGACAATATGGACTGGTCAATCATTATCTATAATTACAAGTTCAATTGTTCAGTTTGCTATTATATGGTATATAACTGATGTAACTAGATCGGCTTTTTACCTATCAATGGCATCACTTATTGGATTGTTACCACAAGGATTACTTGGAATATTTTCAGGTAGTATTATTGATAAATATGACCGAAAAAAAATTATGATTATATCTGATATAGTTATAGCTATGGCTGGATTAATTATATTTATTTATAGTATGTTTAGTGGGGTAGTTCCAATATGGTTATTGTTTGTAGTGTTAGGTGTAAGATCAGTAGGTTCTGCTTTTCATAACCCATCATTACAAGCATTAATGCCTTTAATTGTACCTGAAAAAGAATTGTTAAAGTATTCAGGATATAATCAAGTTGGTGTATCTATTAGTTTGATTTTAGCCCCAGCTCTTGCAGCCTTTTTATATGCAAGTATGAAATTAGGCAATATTATTTTAATAGATGTATTTGGTGCTTTATTTGCAATCATCACATTAATGATTGTTACAATACCAAAAGTTACACCACAAGAAGAAAAAACAAGTTATATAACTGATATTAAAGAGGGTATTAAAATAATTCTAAAGAGTAATTCAATAAAATCAATTTTTATAATGAGCGTAATATTTATGATAGTATTTATGCCAATTAGTTCTTTATTCCCATTAATGAGTATGGATTATTTTAATGGAAATTCAATTCATGCAGGAATAGTAGAAATAATTTTTGCTATTGGAATGTTAATTGGATCATTAATTTTATCTAGTAAGAAATATTTTCAAAATAAAAGAAAAAATATTACTTTATCTATTATGATAATAGGAATAACATTATTTTTATCTGGAATATTATCTAGTACTATGTTTATTATATTTTGTATTTTATGTTTCTTTATGGGAAAAGCAGGAGCTTTAATAAATGCTTCAATATCAACTATATTTGCGGAAATAGTTGATCCTAATTATTTAGGTAGAGTATATGCTAATTATATAAGCTTATCTGTTCTAGCAATGCCAATTGGTTTAATAATCAGTGGTTTATTTGCTGATATAGTAGGAATAAATATTTGGTTTGCTATTTCAGGATTATTAATTATTTTATTAGGTATTTTTCAAACAAAATTAAAATTTGATAATTAAATAAATTGGGTTGTATATGTATACAATCCTTTTTTTATATGCTATAATATAACGTAATTTTTTAATGCATATATATTTTGTAGGGAAGTGGTATTATGAAAAATTATGCAGAACATTGGACTGAATGTGAAAATTTTATTACTAAATATAAAGTTGTTGGTAACAAAATTATTATTAGGTATGCTGACACTGGTAAAAAGGAAATTCCTTATACTGAAAGTAATGAACAATCAATAATTGATATAATGGAAACTCAAGCTTCTAATGCAGCAGATAAACCATTAAAAAAAGCAAAAAAATATTTTGCTCTTAATTTAATGGTAGCACCGTTTTTATTTTTATTATCAGTTAGTTCAATAGTAATAGCAAAATCTATTATGTCTTATATATATTTATTTTGTTTTATTTTAAGTTATGTAGGTTTGGTAGAAAACTTTAAAAGAATAAAAGAAATAAAGAAAATGAAATTTTTCTTAGATAATAAAAATGAATTAAATTCTAGTGTTGATGAATATGTGGATATTTATAATAATGTTAATGAATATTCAATAAAAAATACTAAAAAAGAAGTTTGTAATAATAAATTCAATATAAATAACATTGATGATTATTCTTTAAGTGAATTAAAAAAAATAAAAGAAGAGATTGTAAATTATAATAATCTTAAACTAAATAAAGAAATAGAAGAAAAAGAAGAAGAAAAAATATTAAGGTTTCGCAGAAAATAATATTTGTTGTAAATTGTCAAAATATGGTATATAATTATAATAGTAATAAAGTAGTACAAATCATTATAATATTTTGTGTTGCTTTTTATTTACATTAGCAGCTTTGTAAATTAATATTTCAAAGTCGCGGTTTATTATAAAATAGGAGGTAAATATGTTAATAGAAATTTTCGAAGCCATATTAGAATTTATTATACGATTATTTAAAGGAAAGCAAAAGAATGCCACAAATACTCCAAAAAGAAACTATTGGTATACCAAAAAGAATATTATGACAGGAACCGAACAAAAATTTTATAATATGCTTAAACATATAGTGGGGGAAGACTATATCGTGTGGCCACAAATAAATTTAGCAGCAGTTATAAAAAAGAATGGTCAAACTAGATACCAAAATGAACTATATAGAAATGTGGATTTTGGAATTTTCTTAAAAGATAGCCATGAAATATTATTATTAATAGAATTAAATGATGAATCTCATAATCTTGCCTCAAGAAAAAAGCGAGATAAATCAGTTAAATCTATTTGTGAGGAAGCTGGAATAAATATTATTAGTTTTTGGTTAAACAAACCAAATGAATATAATTATGTTAGAAATAGAATAATGCAATTTTTAAACACCACTAAAGATGATGCATTAAATGTTGAAGGGGTTAGTAGGATAGGCGAAGAGATTATTACAAAATAAAGAATACGATTTGTATTCTTTTTCAATATAAAAGAACTATATAGTTCTTCTATTTCGGAGTAGTAGAAAAGTAAGTGCACTACCTAAAATAGTACCACCTAAACCATAAGTTACATTCTCTACAAAATCATCGTTATCATCATCTACAAGCTCATCGTTTTCTAAATTGTCATTAATATCGTTTACATCACCTGTGTTATTAAAATCATTATTTGGGTTTGTGTTATAATCCGTATCATCATTATAATCTGGTGTATTATTATCATCATCTATATCATCGTCTATAATATTTTCATCGTTTGTTGTATTATTATCATAAATATTATCTGTTTGATTATTTGGATCATTGATATTTGGATTATTGACATTCGGATCATCTTGTGCAAACGCAATATTGACATTGGAAATGAAAAAAACAATGGTTGCTGTAAATAATAAATCGATAAATAATCTTTTCATGTTTTTCCTCCTCGTCATATATTATCACCAAAATATTGGATTTTATGACTACACAAACGATTATTTACTTGGCCAAATTATGTAAAAAAATACTAATTTTTTCTAGTATTTTTATTTTTTAAAAGTCTTCTAAATATAAACCAACTTTATTATTCACATATGTTCCACCACTATTAATATTTCCATTAAAAGTAAAATTATCAATATTAGTAATACTAGAACGTTCCGTTTTAACACCGACAATTCCACCGACATTTTCACCAGCTGTTATAAAAGCACTTGTTTTAGCCCCGTTTCCACTTAAGGTTGAAACATGCATTCCATACATTCCACCAATACCACCATCAAAATGATCGTTTGGTGTCTCACCAGCTATATTTCCGATAAATTCAATATTAATTAAATTAGTATCGGAAGTACAAAATCCAACAAGTCCACCAATGTAAGATCTTCCAGACATATTAACATTTACTTTAGTGTCAGTAATTGTACTAAAACTTCCTACATCATAACCAATAATACCACCTATATTGTCATTAGAAGCCTTTATAGCTCCTGTTATAGTTGTATCATTAAATGATGTAACGCTTGAGTAGTTAGCTCCAATAACACCACCGATATGTGATTGGGTATTATCAAAATTAACATTATATATTTTTGCATTCTCTAATATAAAATTACCAAAGGTAGAACCAACAAGTCCACCAACATTTGAATTAACATTATCGTAATCAACCATATTAACCGATATGTTATTAAAATTGGTATTTCCATAAGTAGATACTGCAATACTACCAACATCGGAATTAATATTATTAAAACTTATATTATTTAATCTTGCCTTATTTAATGTTAAATCACCATATATAGCACTTATCATACTACCAACTTTTTCATTAGCATTATGCATTTTTATATACTCTGTGTGATGTAATATCATATTTGTATTAGCGTGGGCATCTCCAAATATTCCACCTATACGGCCACCACTCATATTAAGACCAAATGTTTTAATTTTATCAGAGTTAATATTTGCAAAAACGATTCCAGCAAAGCCACCACCTAATGAATTTTGTAATCCTCGCATAGTTGAATTTTTGACACATGAGCTAGTAAGATTAAATTCTCTTACCGCACCAACCATACCACCATAATAATCATTAATATCAGTGATTTTAGATTTTAATACAACCGAGTTGTTAACTTCAAGATCATCAACAAATCCAATAAAACAACCAGCATACTTTGAACCATCAATATCACAAGTAGACATTGAATTTTCAATGTAGGTATCGGCCCAAGACATTCCAGCAAAGCCACCACTATAACCGGTTACATTTTCTGTTTTAATATTAGCTTTAGAATTTATTATCGAAATTGGACCTTCATTTAGTGCAACAAATCCACCAAATGAAGTAGAGTAGCCTTCTATATTTTTCGAATTGGAAATTGCAGTTGAATTTTCAATTGTTGTAGTAGTTTCCGGCGCTATCATACCTATAAAAGGACTAGCATAATAAGCGTTATATATATTAACATTTGCATAACTATTTATAATATTTAAATTACCTTCACCATATTTAAGGGTTACAAACCCAGTAATAAGTGCATCAGGGTTATTAGTTGTAAAACGATTATTATCTTCTATTTTAGAATTAATAATATCTAAGTCACCTGAAGCGTGATAAGCTATTAGAGAAATAGAATCATTACCATTTATATTCATGTTACTAAAACGTAAATCATGAAATTTAGCATTTTCAATATAACCAAATAATGAAAAATTACCATCGTGATTAACATTTAAATTTTGAATATGAAAATTATTCCCATAAATTTCTCCAGTAAAAGGTTGATCACCATTAGGAGCAATAATTTCCCAATTATTTACATTTTGTAAATCGATATTATTTTGTATACAATATTTGCCATCTAAATCATTTTTAATGTTCATAAATTCATCAGCATTTGTTATATTAATACAATCTTGTACAGCACTTGCTACAGTATAGTCTGTTCTAAAACCTGGGTCATATACTTGACAAGTTATGGCATCAAATTCATCAGTGTCTCTAACTGTCATTTGTTTATTTATACCGTATCCAGTCAAACCTTTCCATTCATTTTTTCCAATAACCTTAATGTATATATCTTCATCTAATAAAGAAACTTCAACATATTCATAATTATCATTTGACATGTTAAGAGTTGTTTTAACGGTATCTTTATTTATATTAAAAATATTGAAATCTTGGTCTAAAACCTCTTGATATTCGATTGTTCTAATTATTGCTCGAATGTCATTTTCAAAAGCACCCATTCGTGCTTTTTTAATTATATTAGCTAATAATTGAGTTGCGATTAGTGCAATGATAGCTAATATAACAATTACTGCAAGTAATTCTATCAAGGTAAAACCTTTCTTGTCATTCATATATATATATTCCTCCTATTTTTTCTATTAAATTATATCAATTTTTGTCATATAATGTCAATTTTTTAAATTATTACGTTTTTTGTTTTTTCAGTGTCGAAATATGATACAATATATTTATAATTTGGAGGTATTTTTATGGCATTAATTTATAAAACACTTGGTGCTGTTGGATTAATTTTTATTTGTACTGGTGTTATGACAAAAACAAGAAAAAAACAAGATATACTTTATATAATTGGTGGAATATGTTTAGAATTTTATAGTATATATTTAGGTGATCTAGTATTTATAGTATTGCAAATAGTTTTTATTTTAACCGCATCTTATGATCTTTTAAAAAATACTAAAAAGAAAAAAATAAAAAAGCTTTTCAAATAATTTGAAAAGCTTTTTTATTCATTAATTTCATAGTTGAAATTTTTACTATATTTATTAATCCGAGTTAATACTTTTACTTTTTCTTCATCTTCTAATAATGTTGGTTGATAATCATTTATGTTTTTTTGTGAAGAGATAGAAACAGGTATTATATTTACTTTTTGATCTATTAGTTGATTATCTTCAAAAGTAAATATTTTTTGAAAAATCATAGAATCTTTATCTTGAGGATTTCTGTTACCACCAAATACAAAATTACCTAAAGAATAAACTATATAATTCCCATTATATTCTTCTATACCTTGTAAAACATGAGGATGATGTCCAATAACTAGATTAGCTCCATTATCAATTGCAAACCTTCCTAATGTTTGTTGTTTTTCATTAAAATAATTTTCTCTTTCAATTCCCCAATGAAAAGATACAATTTTAATATCAATGTTATTTTCTTCAAAATATTCTAAAGCTGTTTTAATTTGAGTAGAAGTACTTTTTATATCACCAAATCCGTTAAAACCGGCAAATCCAATTTTTACACCTTGTACTTCTTCTACTAAAAAAACATTATTTCCATAAAAACCTACATTAGCACTCTTAAGAACATCAACAGTATCATTATATCCTTTTTCATAATAATCATAAGTATGATTATTAGCAAGATTAACAACTTCAACACTTCCTTCTAAAAGAATATTAACATAAGACGGATCTCCTTTAAAGTTGAATTGTTTATCTTTTTTTACAGTAGCATTAGTAAAAGTCGTTTCCAAATTAGCAATCGTTAAATCATCGTTTTCTAAAACTTCTTTTACACCTTTAAAAAAATAACTATAATCTTTATCGTTTTTATCAAACACATGTGTAAATGTGTTTGTATAACCAAAGTTGTCATCAGTACCAAGCGTACAATCACCAACAAAACTTAAAACTATTTGTTTTTTTTCTGGTACCGGAATATTAATTATTTCTTCCGGTTCAGTAATAGGTGTTATAATTTCAGTATTTTTATCTTCTTCTATATTATTTTTTGAAATAGTGGGAACGTTATTAACAACGTCTTTATTTTTAGTTTTAGGTATAAACATAGATGATACTATTAAAACAACACTAAGAACGATAATTTTAAATAATTTCAATGTTTTTTTCATAAATTTCTCCTCTTGGTTAAGTATTATACCAAATTTTCCCAACAAACAAAAGTGTTAATATAAATGCTTTAATAAATTGACAGAAAAAGTTAAAAATGTTATACTTTATAAGAAGAAATTAAGAAAATACATGAGGAGGTTAAATATGAAAAAAAAGAAAAAGGGGTTTGCCCTAGTAGAAATTCTTGCAGTAATAATAATTATAACCATAATCATGTTAATAACTAGATTTATATTTTTTGATGCAATGGATAGAGTTTATGAAAAAGTATGCCAAATCAATCGACATAGTATGGAAGAAGCGGCAAGTAATTATTTAACCTTTGATGAGAATGAAACCTTACCAGTTCAAGTAAATGATTTAAAAGAGGTTAAACTAATAGAGTTAATAAATAATGGTTATATAAAGCCAATATTAGATCCTAAAACAAAACAACCAGCCGATGAGTATGAAAGTAAAGTAATTGTAATAAGAGAAACTGATGGATATAAATATGAAAGTTATTTAATAAGTCCAACATGTAGTAAAGATAATACAATTATAGTTGATAAAGGTGAGGAATTAATTGCTAATGGTTGGATGCAATTGATACTATATTACCCAGATAATGCAACAAATAGAAAATGGCGATTAAGCGAAGAAGGCGAATTAAGAAGTGATCCAATGTTAATGTGGCAAAATTATACTGGTCCGATCTTAGTGCCCCTTGATAGAATAGAAGATGTATGGATAAGTTATATATTAGATAACCAAGAATATATAATACCGCCAGCAGGAAGACTACTAGTGGATATATCGCCAGAACCAGTTGGGGTAATGGCAACAAGTGTAAATGTAAAAATAAACTATGATGAAGAAGCAGAAATTAAACAGTACCGAGTAGGTAATAGTGGTTGGATGGACTATATAAGACCATTTATAGTAAGTGAAAAAGTAATAGTAGAAGCAAGAGCATCAAAAGAAGAAAATGTATATGATCAATCAGGTAATTTATTGATGACGAGAAATATATCGGGAAGAGATATGATATATATAAGTAATATAGGTGTAGAAGAAGAAAATTTAGAAGCACCAACTATAGAAAGATTAGACCCCATACTTGAAAATGAAGTAGCGAGGGTAAGAGTAACTTATCCAGAAGGTGCAGCAACCAAAATATTTAAAGAAAATTATGGATTTGAACAAGAATATACAGAAGAAATAAGTATAAAAAAATATGGTACTCATATAGTTGCTTATTATTATGATGAAAATGGTAAAAGGAGTAGAGCAAGGGGAATACTAATAAACGATACAACCATTGAAGAAGCAATAGAGGCAAGTGATTATGACCCAAATGGAAATGTATTTGATAATAAACCAGCAAGTATGGTACCGGCTCCGGTAATAGAAATAGATCCAATAACAATAACTGATCAAGTAGAAGTAAGTGTAAATTCGCCAATAGAAGCAGAAAAAACATATATAAGATTAGGAAGATATGGAAGTTACCAAGAGTATAAAACACCAATTATAGTTAAAAAAAATATGCAGATATATGCATACTATGTAACATATGATGGATATAGGTCGGATAAGGCATTTAGAGTAATAGATAATATAGTTGAAGGAAATAAACCATATGTAAAAATAAATGCTGATCCATATCCGTCTAGTGGAAGATATGGAGATAATAATGTAGAAGTAATTATAAGTGGAGAAAACTATGATTCATTACAATATAGTTTAGATGGGTTATTATATCAAGAATATACTAGCAAATTAACAATAACCGAAAATGGTAGAATATATGCAAGAGGCATAAACGAAAATGGGATAACAGATAGATATTTGGATATAACCAATATAGGAAACTTAAAAGCCCCAAATCCGCTAGAGAAATTAGAAGTAAGTATAAATGTAATCCCAGAACCACTCGTATCAAATGAAAGATATAGTAGTGTAGAAGTTACAATAGATTATGATAGTAAGGCAACTAAGAAATATTATAAGTTGGGAATAAATGGAGAATTACAAGAATATAGTGGAAAATTTAATGTTACAGATAATGTAACAATATATGCATATGCCATATCGGCAACTGGAAAAGGAGAAACATCAAAAAAGATAGATAATTTATTAACAGGAATCTCAGAACCAATTATTAGAGTAGATCCAACCGGAGATGTAAGTAAAGTAAAAGTAACAATCGAATTTGATAAAAATGCAGTTATAAAAAGGTATAGTATAAATGGTTTTCAATTAAGAGATTATGTAAGTGAGTTTGTCATAACTGAAAACGAAACAGTAATAAGAGCATATAACGAAAATGAATTTGGTGAAATTGCTGAAAGTACATATACAATTGAAAATATCATTCCAGAACCGCCAACATATTTAATAGATAAAGGGAAATATTTTATTTTAAGATTAACATATCCTCCAAAATCAACTGATAGAGAATATAAATTTAAGGAAGAAGGAGAATGGAAAGGATATAAAGAAGTAGGTATTTTGCTAATAAAACCAGAAACGAAATCAGAGATGTTTGAAGATGGAGCATTAATAAAAATAGAAGATGAAAATGGAAAAGAGATAATATTTACAGGTGATTACTATTTTATTGATGTGCCACTAAATGAATTAATAGAAAATATTTATATGAGATGGGATAAAACAATCCCCCAACAACCTCAAATATTAATAAATCCAACTGAATCAACCAAAGAAGTAACAGTAAGTATAAATTATCAAAATGATTTAGAAAAAAAAGAATATAAAATAGTTGATCCAGATGGTAATAGTAGTGGATGGAAAGAATATACAAAATCATTTACAATAGATAGAAAAAATACTGTTATATATGCAAGAGGAATGACAACCCAAGAAGTGTGGAGTAAAGAATCGGCGAAAAAAATAACTAATATAGATGAAGAAGCTCCAACGATAAAATTAAATGCTGATTTAGAAACACCAAGTAGAAGTGTAGGAATAAAGGTAAGTGTAACAGATGATACAGAAGTTGGAATGGTAAAGTGGGCAGAAGGAAATAGAAGTGAAAGTTATTTTGAAAATAGCGGAAACACGATTGCGAACAATAGTATTTTTAATGTAAATGCAAATGGGATTTATACAGTTTATGCAGAAGATATGGTAGGTAATAAAACAATAAAAACAATAACTATTTCTAATATAGATAATACTCCACCAGAAATAGATATAGTAGTAACACCGAATAATATAATAGGAACAACAATAAAAATAAATATTGATTATGAAGATAGTGTTATAAAAGAGTATAAAATAGGAGCAAGCAATCTAGTGTGGAGTAGTTATACAGGAGAAATTACATTAACCTCATACGAGGTATTACAAAATGGATTTGAAAATGAGGATAAGACAGTAACAATATATGCAAAAGGAAAAGATTCAGCGGGTAATGATAAAATGGTAAGCAAAAAAGTTGTGAACTTAGATTTAGATATGCCAGAAGCGCCAGTAATCAATTCAAGTTACGGATATCCCGTATTAGCAAGCTATGGAGTTATACTAGATGGAACGACAACGATAACTTATGAAAACAGAAATGATATAAGAAATGAATATAGTCTAGATAATGGAGTGACATGGACTTTATATACAGGAACACTAAATGTATATAGTGGAACAATAACTGCCAGAAGTGTAAAAAAAGACACAGGACTAACTATTAGTGTAAGTAAGTCTGTAACTATGCCTCCAGATGCAATTACATACCAAGTTTATGATGGTGATTTGGATACATTCATGCAAAAATCAAATTCCATTATGGAAGTCGATAGTAGTATGATAGGCAACTATATATATGTTAAATTTAAAGATGATTACGGGACATATATAAAATTTTTAGACAGCAATGATAATTTAATTAGTGAGGATTATACTCATACTGGAGGAGCTACAAGAGAACATATCTTATTAATACCTGAAGGAACGAAAAAGATAAAATATGTCACTAATAGAACTTCTAGTAGGTTATTTGAAATACAACCAAGTAATGAACCAACTTTTAATGCAGTTAGTAAATATATGTTATTACATGCTGATCCAACTAAAGCTATAAAAGAACCATATCAAATGGTATCAATCGATTTTTTCCCAACAAGTGTTGAAAGATTATATAAAATAGGTGAACAAGGCGAATGGATTAACTATACTGATCAAGCAATTAAAGTAAAACATGGAGAAACGATTTATGCTAAAGGAAGAGACAAATATGGATATGAGACTAGAACAATAGCATCATATACATCAGCAGTAAATGATGCTATAACAAAAGAAGCATATGATGGTGATTTAAATACATATATGCAAAAATCAAATTCGTTTATGGAAGTCGATAGTAGTATGGTAGGCAAAAGTATATATGTTAAGTTTAAGGATAACTATGGAACATATATTAAATTTCTAAATAGTAATAAACAGTTGATAAGTGAAGATTATACCTATACAGGAGGAGCAACAAGGGAACATATTTTAGAAATACCTATAGGAACCAAATATATAAATTATGTTATAAATAGAACAACAAGTATGTTGTATGAAATAGCTCCAAGTGATGAACCGACTTTTAGTGCAACAGATGGTTATATGTTATTACATGCAGATCCAACTAAGGCAATAAGAAATCCATATCAAATGGTGAAAATTGATTACTTTCCAACAAGTGTTCAAAAACTATATAAAATAGGTGTTGATGGAACATGGGTTAATTATCAAAATCAAGCAATAAAAGTAAATCAAAATGAAACGATATATGCAAAAGGTATTGACAAATATGGTAATGAAACAAGAACTATTCCTGCTTACACTTCAAATGTGACCGATGCAATGCTTAAGGAGTCATATGATAATGATTTAAATACATATTCAAGTAAACAAAACTCCATTATGGAAGTGCATGGTAGCATGATAGGAACAGCTATATTTGTAAAATTTAAGGATAATTATGGTACTCAAATTCAATTTTTAGATGTAAATAGAAACTTAATAAGTGAGGATTATTCGTACAGTGGTGGAGCCACTTATGAAAAAAACTTAGTTATACCATCAAATACAAAATATATAAGGTATGTTATGGGAAGGCTTGGTAACCCTGGATTGCTATATGAAATACAACCATCTCCATAGAAAAAAAGAGAAAAAAATTTCTCTTTTTTATTATATTAAATAATGTTTTTAAACTCTAAGACCTAATATGATAATTAATAATATAAAAAGTACTAATATAATGGCTCCTTGTGAAATACCTCCGCATCCATACATACTTATCCACCTCCTCAATTTAGTATATTAACAAGCAAAAATATTCGTAATAACGAATAGCTATAAAATCAATTAAAATAGATTAACGGCGACATATATTTTCGGTTAATGAATAGAATATTATCGAATACGTTTTAGCAAGCGCCCCTTAAAAGTGCTAATGCGTATTAAAGTATATTGTAGGAGGTATAAAAGTGAACATATTACCCAAAAATTTCTTTTTAGATGATATTCTAGATGATATTTTAACCATAAGAGATAATAATAGTTTAAAGTGTGATATTTATGAACAAGGTGATAAGTACTATATTGAAATGGATGCGAACGGTTTTAAAAAAGAGGATTTAAATATTGAATGTGATAAAGGATATTTAAATATAACTATTGCTAAAAAGGAAGAAAAGAAAGATGAAGGAAGGACATATATTCGTAAAGAAAGATATTCACAAGAATGTAAAAGAAGTTTTTATGTAGGCGAGGTAGACCCTGATAATATTAAAGCCGAATTTATTGACGGGTTACTAAAAGTATCAATTTCAAAAACAGAAATGCAAAAGAGTAAGAAAAATATTGAGGTTGAATAAGACAATTTTATTGTCTTATTTTTATTTGGAATATATCTAATTATTCCTGAATAAAATTAAATTGACTAATCTAGTCAATTATGATATCATAATAATATGAGAGGATGATGCTATAAGATGTATGCTAATTTTTTAAAACTTGATAAAGAAAAACAAGAACGAATTATAAATGCTGGATTAAGTGTGTTTTCTAAAAAGCCTTATAAAAGTGCATCTACAGACGACATAGTAGATCAAGCTGGTATATCAAAGGGGGCTTTATATCATTATTTTAAAAACAAAAAGAATTTTTTCTTATATCTTTATGATTATGTTACACAAATGATGATTACAAATTTTTCTGAAAAAGTAGATTTTGAACAAAAAGATATATTTGAAAGGTATAAAAATATATTGATAGTAAAATTAGACTTGTTAGATAAACACCCTGATTTGTATGATTTCGTTATTAATACCGTATACGGTGATGATATTGAATTACAAAAAGAGTTAAATAAAAAAAATAGGGAGATAATTTCTAAAAATATGGCTACACTTTTAAGTGATATTGATAGAAGTAAATTTAGAAGTGATATAGATCCTAATGTGGCAATTGACATGATTTTCTTAACATTTGAATCTTATGGCAATAGAGAAGCTATCAAAATAAAACAAACAGGATATAGTAAAGAATTATATGATAAATGGTTGAATGATTTCAATCGATATATTGAAGTTATGAAAAAAATATATTATAAAGGAGAGTAATTATGAATGTTATTGAAGTTAAAGAACTAACCAAATATTACGGAAAGGCTAGAGGTATAATTGATGTCAGCTTTGAAGTTAAAGAAGGTGAAATATTTGGGTTTATAGGTCCAAATGGAAGTGGTAAAAGTACTACTATCAGAACACTACTAGAATTAATCCATCCAACAAGAGGTGAGGCTACGATTTTTGGTAAGGATTGTATAAAAGACTCATCAATCATAATGAATGAAGTCGGATATCTTCCATCAGAAGTATTTTATTATGAAGGTATGAAAGTTATTGATTTATTAAATTATTCAGCATCTTTTTATAAAAAGGATTGTTCAAAAAGAATAAAAGAATTAGCTAAAACAATGGATTTAAATTTAAATAAAAAAATAGATGATTTATCATATGGGAATAAAAAGAAAGTAGGTATTGTTCAAGCATTACTTCATGAACCTAAACTTCTTATTTTGGACGAACCAACTGGTGGTCTTGATCCATTAATGCAACAAAGATTTTTCGATTTATTAAAAGAAGAAAATAAAAAAGGTGTGACTATTTTCTTTTCATCACATGTTTTAAGTGAGGTACAAAGAATATGTGATAGAGTAGCAATAATAAAAGAAGGAAAAATAATAAAAACAGAAAAAATAAGTGAAATAAATGAAGATAATTATAAGAGAATTAAAATTGAAACACAAGATAAAATAGATGATAATTTTTTTGAAGTAGAGGGTGTTAACAACTTGAAAGTAGTTGGAAATATTCATAGCTTTATGTTTAAAGGTGACATTAATAACATTTTAAAGAAAGTAGTTGAAACAAAGATAAACAATATCTGGATAGATGAACCGGATCTTGAAGAAATATTTATGCATTACTACAACAAGGAGGCGTAAATATGAATGTATATTTGTATGAATTAAAAGCAAACAGAAAATTTATTACAACCTGGTTAATTGTTATATTATCAATAGGTCTAGTTATGTTATCTTTTTATCCTACTATTTTTAAAGATATGGATGCATTTATAAAGATGATGGAAAACTATCCTAAAAATATTAGAGATGCATTTGGAATGAATTTAAATACAATGGGATCTCTATTAGGATATTATTCATCATTCCCATTAACTTTTATTACTATATGTGCAGCTATGGAAGCAACAATTTTAGGTGTTTCTATTCTTTCAAAAGAAATTAGAGATAAAACAGCAGACTTTCTGTTTACAAAACCATTATCAAGAATGAAAATTATAACATCTAAATTATTAGCTTCTATATCCTTATTAGCACTTTCTAATTTGATTTTAATATTTGGTGCTTATTTATTACTACTAATGTTTTCAAAAACATCATTTAGTTTTAGTGTATTTCTATTATTGACAAGTGCTGTATTTATCATCCAACTGGTTTTCTTTGCTATTGGGATTTTAGTATCTGTTTTATTACCAAAAGTAAAAGCACCAATTTCTATATCAATGGCAATTGTATTTGGATTTTATGCCTTAGGTGTAATTGTTGATGAGAAAATGCGTTTAATAAATCCTTTTAAATATTTTGATTCCGTGTATATAATAGAAAATACAAGTTACGAATTAAAATACTTATTAGCTACTTTTGTTGTAATAGTATCATCAACAGTATTAACATATATAATTTATAAAAAGAAAGATATCCATTCGGTATAGGAGGTAATCATGAATATTTATTTAAGAGAGTTAAAAGCTCATAGAAAATCAATTATTATATGGTCTATATCGATGTTGATATTTATTGCTATGAGTATGCAAAAATATGATGCATTAATTGGAGTAGAGGGTGGAGGAGCAGAGTTAATTGAAATGCTTGAAGCCATGCCTAAGTTTTTACAATCAATGTGGGGATTATCGATGTTAGATATAACATCACCAATGGGTTATTACTCAGTACTATTTTTCTATTTAGCCTTAATGGCAGCTATACATGCAGGTATGATAGGATCTGGTATTATTGCAAAAGAAGAAAGAGATAGAACCGTTGAGTTTTTACTAGTTAAACCTGTTACGAGAAATAAAATTATAACATCTAAATTATTAGCAGCATTAACTAATGTTATAATTATGAATCTAGCTATTTTTATTCCTTCGTTTATAGTAATTAAAGGAATATCAAGTGATTCAATATTTACATCAATGCTACTTTTTATGATTGGACTGTTTTTTATCCAAATAATATTTATGTGTATAGGTGCATTAGCAGCATCAATAAATAAAAATCCTAAAAAATCAGGAATGATAACAATGAGTATTTTATTATCATCATTCTTTATTTCAATTATAGTAGACATGAATGAAAGTTTTGAAATATTAAGGTTTTTATCACCGTTTAAATATTTTGATGGAAAAATGTTATTATTAAATGGTAATATAAATTTAGGCTACATCTTTTTGACATTTATTATAGTAACTAGTTGTCTTGTACTAATGTATAAAAGTTATAAAAGAAGAGACATGAAAATATAATAAGGAAGAACCATTAAAGGTTCTTCTTTTTAAATATTTAAAAAATATAAAAAAAGTGTTGCAATTAATTTTTTTATAGTTTATAATATTCATGGCCTTGAAAAAAATAGGCATATTAATAATAAACAACGTTTATAAAAAAATGGTAATGGCATATAATTTTAAAAAAAGTAAAAAAAAGTCTTGCCAAAATTATCAAAATAATGTATACTGAAATAGTCATCAAAAATTTTGATGGGCCTGTAGCTCAGTTGGTTAGAGCACACGCTTGATAAGCGTGGGGTCACAGGTTCAAGTCCTGTCAGGCCCACCACTTATGATTGCCTCAATAGCTCAGTCGGTTAGAGCACTTGACTGTTAATCAAGGGGTCGTAGGTTCGAATCCTACTTGAGGCGCCATTTTATTTTTGGCCCGTTGGTGAAGCGGCTTAACACACTGCCCTTTCACGGCAGCATTCATGGGTTCGAATCCCATACGGGTCACCAAAATTAATAATTAGAACCTTTAGTAATAAAGGTTTTTTTGTGTAAAAAAATAGTTTGTTTTTATCTAGTCATTATACGTAATCATTTGTAATGTCATTTTGACAAATTGCATAAAATATGATATAATTAAATTATGAACATTGAAGAAGAGAAGTAATATTATGACTGATTTATAGTGAGTTAGAGATAGTGGAAAACTAACAATTAAAATAATATGAATAACACTTCTGAGTTGCTTACCGAAAATAAACTGAGTAGACTAAGCCGGGTTGTAATCCGTTATCAAATACTAGACTTAATTGAGTCAAGAGTGATCATAGTAATATGATAAATTGGGTGGTACCGCGGATATAACAGTTATTCGTCCCTATAGGGATGATAACTGTTTTTTTATATAAAAAAGGAGGAAAGAATATGTGTAGTATAATGTATAGTAGTGACAAAACAATATCGGAACAAGAGTTTTCGAAAGGATTTTCCAAAATTCAATACCGTGGACCTGATATGACTAAAGTAGTAAAAGATGATAGTGGAATATGGGGATTTCATCGTTTAGCAATTATGGATTTAAGTGAAGATGGAATGCAACCATTTGAACTAGGTAAAAAAAGAATAATTTGTAATGGTGAAATATATCGCTATCGTGATTTAAAAGAAAAATACTTAAATGAATATACTTTTCATTCTAGTAGTGATTGTGAAGTATTGCTGCCATTATATGAGAAGTATCGGTTTGACATGTTTAAAATGTTAGATGCAGAATTTGCTTTAGTTTTATATGATGATGTAGAAAAAGAAATTATAGCGGCACGTGATCCAATAGGAATTAGACCGTTATTTTATGGTTATTCAAAAAATAACAAACAAATAATGTTTGCTAGTGAAGCTAAAGCCTTGACAGAACTATGTGATGAAGTACAACCATTTCCAGTAGGTAGTTACTATTATAAGGAACAATTTATTAAGTATCATGATGCTTCAATATCAAGTCTACATATTGATGCATCACTCGAGGAAATTACATCAGGAATACAAAAAAGATTATATGATGGTGTTGTAAAAAGATTAGATGCTGATGCTCCGTTAGGTTTTTTATTAAGTGGAGGACTGGATTCTAGTTTAGTATGTGCAATAGCTGCAGACTATTTAAAAAAACATAACAAAAAAATAAGGACATTTGCCGTTGGAATGGAGACTGATGCTATTGACTTGAAGTACGCTAAAATAGTTGCCGATTATATTGATAGTGATCATACAGAAGTAATTATAAATAAAGATGATGTAATAGGTTCTTTAAATGAAGTTATTAGGGTATTAGAAACTTTTGATATTACAACTATTAGAGCATCAATTGGAATGTATTTAATATGTAAATATATTCGTAATAATACTGATGTTAGGGTTCTAATGACAGGTGAGGTTAGTGATGAAATATTTGGATATAAGTATACTGATTTTGCACCAACCCCACTAGAGTTTCAAAAGGAAGCTGAAAAAAGAGTGAGAGAATTATATATGTATGATGTATTAAGAGCAGACCGTTGTATATCTAGTAATGGTCTTGAAGGAAGAGTACCTTTTGGAGATTTAGCTTTTGTAGATTATGTTATGGGAATTGATCCTAAACATAAGATTAACAAGTATAATAAAGGCAAATATTTACTTAGAAAAGCATTTGTTGGTGATTACTTACCAGAATCTATTTTAATGCGTGAAAAAGCTGCTTTTAGTGATGCAGTAGGGCACTCATTAGTGGATTATTTAAAGGAGCATGCTGAAGCCTTATATACAGATCAAGATGTTTTAAACGCTAATGAAAAATATGCTTATCATTGTCCACCATTTACCAAAGAATCATTAATGTATAGAGATATATTTGAACAACATTATAAAAATAGAGCAAATATGATAAAAGATTTTTGGATGCCTAATAAACAATGGGTTGGAAATGATATAAAAGATCCATCAGCAAGAGTTTTATCAAATTATGGTGATAGTGGTAAATAAACAAGAAAAAACCGTTGAATTTAATCAACGGTTTAATTTTCTTTAGTGGCGGAGCAGGAGGGATTTGAACCCTCGCACCGGTTACCCGATCTACACCCTTAGCAGGGGCGCCTCTTCAGCCTCTTGAGTACTGCTCCATATACATTAACAGGTACGAATATAATTTTACATTATATATTCAAACATGTCAATATATTGATTAAAAAAATACAAATTAAAACAACAAATGTTGTTTTAATCGTATAATTCATTTTTTAATAATTCCATATTTTCATTCATAATAGATATATAATCTTTATTAGAATTTCTATCAAGTTCACTAATGTTAGATAAAGTATGAAGAGTTACTAATTGAACATTAGTTTCTTCTTTAATTTTTTTGATTGTCTCATTAATTTCTTCATTTTGTTTTAAGAAAATATATTCTATTTGATTATTTTTTATCATCTCTTTAACATCGGCAATTCTTTTATCAGTTAAATTTTCATTTTCTTCTAAAGATATAACATTAAAATCATATTTTTCTAGAAACTTAAATAAATCGTTACTTACAACAATTGTTTTATTACTAGCACTTTCTATCATCAATTTCAATTTAGCATCCAAATTAGATACATCAACTTTGATTTGTTCATATCTCTCATCAATTTCATTTTTTAAATAATGATTATTAATATACTCTTTAAAACCAGTACGAATATTTTGGGCTAACATAAGGAAATTAGATGGATCTAACCATAATTCTGCAATATCATTAGAATAATCTAAAGTTAAAGTTGTATCAATTATTTTTATTTTCTTGTTATGATTAAACATAGGAACAACATAATCTTTTTCTTTGCTAAGTCCATTAAAAATAAATAAACTAGATCTACTGTAATCCTTAATTTGCTTATCTGTTAAGGAATAATCTTCTATATTAATACCATCTGGGTAAATACTATATACATTGCTGTGAGTTCCATAAAGTCGCTTGGTAATATATTCAATTGGATAAGCTGTAGTATATATATCAATATCTTCTAAATTATCTCTTTTTAAACACCCTGTTAAACTTAAGGCTATAACAACTAATAAAGTTAGACTAATTATTTTTTTCATTCTTTCTCTCCTTCTTAATAACTGGATCATAACCACTTGTACCCCAAGGAGTACATTTTAAAATTCTTATAAAAGTTAAATAACTTCCTTTAATACTACCATATTCATTAATAGCTTCAATTCCATAGTTAGAACACGTTGGAATGTGACGGCAACTGTTGTGGAAGTTTCCTGGGATTTTTTGGTATACTTTTATTAATTTAATTAAAATATTTTTCATTTATAACACCACATACATTATACTAAAATTATCTTTAAAAGTAAAATATTTTTACTAATTAGTATTATATTCTTAAGGATATATATGATATAATAAGTTAGGTGATATTATGGAATTGTTAAAACAATTAGAAATAGAAACTAGTAATGAACAGTTATATGAACAGGCTTTAACTCATACATCATATGCAAATGAGGAAAATGTTGCTAGCTATGAGAGGCTAGAATATTTAGGAGATGCTGTTTTAGAACTTGTTATGAGTGAATATTTATATTTGACTACGGATAAAGATGAAGGGGATATGACAAAACTGCGTGCCCATTATGTATGTGAAAACGCTTTATATGAATATTCGTTGAATTTAGAATTAAATGACCATTTAAAACTTGGTAAAGGCGAAAGTGAAAGTGGTGGTAAATATCGTAAAGCAATAGTTGCTGATATTTTTGAAGCTTTCATTGGAGCACTGTTTTTAGATAAAGGGTTAGAAGGTGTTAAAGAATTTATGTATAAACATGTTATCCCTATGATAGAAAGCAACGAAATTGACTTTTTAGGAGATTATAAATCAACTTTGCAAGAACTTGTTCAAACCGACAAAAGAAGTTTAGAATATGTTGTTATAAATGAGGAAGGTCCTTCACATAATAAGATGTTTACGGTTATCGTAAAAATAGATAATATTATATATGGTAAAGGAATTGCTCACAGCAAAAAAGAAGCAGAACAAGAAGCGGCAAGAGATGCGCTAGAAAAAAGTGCTAGATAGGAGAACATATGATAAAAATTATTCGTGAAGATTTCGAGGTAGATAAAAATGAAATTTACGATGTTATAATAGATAATTTAGAAATGTTAGAAATAGCTAACGATGAAATAAAAAACTTGAATATAAAAAGTGGACAACATACTATTATGGTAAGAAGTAAAAGTTTTTCTAGTGAAAAAATTGATTTCAGTATCAATTCTGGGGAAATAATAGAATTTAAGTGTGGGCCAAAATTTACCGAAAGTAACCTATCGAAAATATTTTATAAAACAATATTTGGTGGAAAAGGGTTGTACTTAAGTAAAAAAATGGATTTTTATTTATAATCCTTGAAAAATTAAATAAAATATTGTAAAATATATTAAGTTTCAAGAAAGAAGGAAGATTATGGGAAGAGCTTATGAAGTTAGAAAAGCTAGTATTCAAAAAACCGGAGCAGCTAAAGCAAAGTTATATTCACTTTATGCAAGGGAAATATATGCAGCGGCCAAAAGTGGTGGAACATCTCCAGAATCAAATGCTGTTTTAAAAAGATTGATTGAAAGAGCTAAGAAAGATCAAATTCCATCTGATATTATTAAAAGAGCAATTGATAAAGTAAATAGTGGTGTAGATGAAAACTATACATCAGTACGATATGAATTATTCGGTCCAAATGGGTCTACTGTAATTGTTGATTGTCTTACTGACAATGTAAATCGAACTTTAAGTTATGTAAGACCGGCTTTAAATAAAAATAATGGTAAAATGGGTGTAAGTGGAAGCGTCGTTCATATGTATGATAATTTATGTGTAGTACGTTTTACGGGACTAAGCGAAGAAGAAGTTATAGACGCTATGATCGAAAATGAAATTGATATTGATGATATTGAAGTGGTTGACAATCATATTACAATTTATGGACATCCACAAGATTTATATAAAATAAAAGAAGTTATCAGTTCATTAATATCTAATGTAGAATTTGAAGTTGAAGAAATTACAATGATACCTAAGGCTACAGTTACATTAGATGGTGAAGACTTAGAACATTTTAATAAAATGATAGCTATGTTGGATGAAATAGAAGATGTTCAAAATGTTTATCATAATGTTTTATTATAATAATTTAAAAATATATGGGGGATGAAGATGTATAGAAAACTAAAGGAAATACGCTATAAAAATGCATATACGACAAAACAAATGGCAGAAATGCTAGATATAAGCAAGCCATTTTATTGTCAACTAGAAAATGGTAACAGGAGACTGTCTTATGACATGGCTGTTAGAATTTCTAAAATTTTTGTATCGAAGCCTGATGAAATTTTTTATAATGATCATATAGAAGAAAAAAAATATTAAAAATATCTTTTTCTTCTTTTTTAATATCGTAAAATATGATAAACTAGAAATAGATAAATACTTATGTCATAGGAGGTGTTCTGATGGGAAGAGTTAATTTGTTACCAGCTGATACATATATTGTGGTTAATAAAACTATCTTAAATGATCAAGACCGCCGAATATTGACAATGCTATACCAGCCAATTGTTGGAAGCGACGCTATTAATTTATATTATACATTGTGGTCATATTTGGATAAAAGTGAAATTATTTCATGTGAATGGACACACCATCATTTAATGGCAAGCATGAGAATGAAATTAGAAGTAATTCTTGAGGCACGAGAAAAATTAGAAGCAATAGGATTATTAACATCACTTGTAAAAAAGGGAAGTGTCGATAATTATATATATGAGTTATATTCACCAATAAGCGCTTATGATTTTTTCAATAATCCAATATTGAGTGTAGCACTTCAAAATAATATTGGTCAAACAGAATATGAAAAAGCTGTTGCATATTTTAGTATTCCTAAATTAAAAACAGAGGACTATGAAGACATAACATGTTTATTCAATGATGTTTTTGAGCCAGTTGTTACTTCTCAAATGGAACACATTATTGAAGATATTAAAAGGAGAAATAAAAAAGATTTACAACTTAATTGTAAAATTGATTTAAATGAAGTTATTGCTCTTATTCCAGAAGATTTATTAAATCCAAGGAGTGTAACTAGAGAAACGAAAGAATTAATTTATAAATTAAGTTTTATTTATAGTTTAGATAATGACAATACTGTTGAAATAATAAAGAACTCAGTAGATGATCGTAAAGTTATAGATAAAGAATTACTAAAAAGCAACTGTCGTAATTATTTCAAATTTGAAAATGGTGGTAAACTACCTAGTTTAGCATATAAAAATCAACCTGAATATTTAAGAAAAAATCTAAATGATACTTCTAAAAAAGCAAAAATGATATATACTTTTGAAACTACTAGTCCATCAGAATTTCTTGGCAGTAAAAATAGTAATGGAGTTATTACTCAAACTGATAAGGATATCCTAACTTATTTACTAGTAGAGCTAAATCTAAATCCTGGGGTTGTAAATGTATTAATTGATTACATTTTAAAAATTAATAACAATAAGTTAAATAAACCTTTTGTTGAAGCTATTGCCATTCAGTGGAGCCGTAGTAATATAACAACAGTTGAAGGTGCTATGAACTTAGCCGAAAAAGAATATAAAAACCGTAATAATATAAAAAAGACAAATATCCAATATAAAAAACGTATTGTTGAAGATAGACCAGATTGGTTTGATAAGGAAGTTGAAGTAAAAACTCCTTCTGATTCTCGAAAAAAAGAACTTGAAGAAATATTAAAAGAATATAAGTAGGTGAATCATGAAAAAAGTAACGGAACAACTTAAAAATGTAGGACTAAAAAATGCATATACTAACAACTTAAAAGAGTCTTATTTTGAGGCTTTAAAAGATCCTTCTTTTAAATTATTAGTTAGCAAATTAAAATTAAGTGAAGAAACTTTAATGAAGTATACATCGATGTTAGAAGATTGTAGTAAGGATTATGATCGATGTTTAAAATGCAAGGGACTTTTGGAATGTTCAAATAAACTAACAGGATATGCATATATGCCAAAAGCAAGTGATGATAAATTAGAATTTAATTATATAGCTTGTCGTTTCCAAAAGAAGTTTATTAAAGATACTAGCTATCTTAATAATATCTACTTATTTGATGTGCCTAAAGAAATTAAAGAGGCGCGAATGAAAGACATCTTTAAGGATGATGATAATCGTATAGATGCAATATTGTGGTTAAACAATTTTATTAAAAACTATGATAAAGAGAAAAAACAAAAAGGACTTTATTTATATGGTAATTTTGGATGTGGGAAGACATATATGATTGCAGCAATGTTTAATGAACTTGCTAAAAAGGGAGTTAAAAGTGCTATTGTATTTTGGCCAGAATATTTAAGAGATTTAAAAAGTTCTTTTCAAACTGATTTCAAACAAAAATTTGAATATATTAAAAAAGTCCCATTATTATTAATTGATGATATTGGGGCAGAAAGTACAACTGAATGGGGGAGGGATGAAATTTTTTGTCCAATTATTCAATATCGAATGCAGGAACAACTACCAACTTTTTTTACATCTAATCTAGATTTAAAAAGCTTGGAAGTACACTTTAGTATAACTAAAGATCGTGTATCCGATATTAAAGCTAAACGGATTATTGAGAGAATTGAGCAATTAACCGAGGTTCAAAAAATGATAAGTAAAAACTTAAGAAAATAATAATTTAGCGGGAGAAAAAAATATGAGTAGTAAAACAGAAGTATTAAAAAAGGTTCTTCTTCATAATAAAAAATATGATATAAAAGAACTAAAAGAGAAAATAAAAGCATTTAATAATGAAGAATTAATGAATCTAATGTTAGAACTTTTTAAAGAGGAAATAAATAATTTTGATGTCACATCATCTTTTGATGACTATAAATATCTTTATAAGTGCTTTGCTTATTTTGATGAGTGTTTTGAAGAGTTAAAATATGGTACTGACTCAAAAGTAATTGAAGACTTAAAAGACCTCGATATTAAGATATCTAGACTAATAAAAAAACTTAATCGCAAAAGCTCTAAAGGAGTATATATAGTAAATGATTTTATACTTGAAAAGATTCAAGATAATATATCTATTACAATAAACAATTTTGAACATTTAAAAGAGCAAAACACAATACTAGATCAATACAATGTTTATGATTTTTTAAAACATCTTATTTTTGATGTGAAAAAGTTCACATACATTGAAGAAATTTTTAATAAATTCCCTGAACTAATTAATACTAGTAATGGTAAAAATTCCATTTTTGATGAAATTATTGAGCAATATATAAATCAAGCAGCAATGGCTAATTGTGATTTCAATATGGTTTACTTAAAAAAAGTTATCACTTTTGTAATAACAAATCGTAAACTTAAAATTAAAGAAATTCAAAAGAAGAAACTTATTGATAAATTAAGATTAGCAATCGATAACTTAAAAAGATGTAAGATGGATAAGAAGGAAAAAGAAAAAATTAAATATTTCTTGAATGAATTAATCAAAGAGTTAAAAAATGTAAAGACTAATAATAGTGAAGATGAAATTGATGATATAAAATACAAATATAATCTTCAACAGGAATTTAGTAATGATGCAATTCAGCAAATGTGTAATTTTAAAGATATAAATGGCTTATGTTATAGGGATCTACGTAATAAGTATATTATTACAATAGATGCTAATAATGCCAAAAGTTTAGACGATGCTTTTTCATTAGAGGTATTGCCTAATGGAAACTATTTGCTTGGAATTTACATTGCTGATGTTTCAAGTTACGTTAAAGCCGGAACACACTTAGATAAAGAGGCATATGAACGTGGTTCAACAATCTATTTGCCAAATTTAACAATTCCAATGTTTCCAAATAATCTAACATACAATTTATTTTCTTTAAATACTGGAAGTGATAAGTTAGTTGTTTCCCATTTATTTGAATTTTCTCCCAATATGAATTTAGTTAATTATGAAATTAATCGATCAATTGTAACAATTAACAAGAATTTTTCATATAATGACATTAATAATATAATGGATAAAGGTAATGATATTAATCAGTTTAAATTATTGAAAAATATGTTATCATTTTCTGAAAAATTGAAAAATCAAAATCTTTCTAAAGGTGTTTACCATGAAATAAAACAAATGAGGCGATATGCCAATAACAAAGATACAAATCAATATGATGATAGTGTGGGTTGTGTTATCGTAGAAGAGTTTATGGTGTTATTAAATCATTTTATCGCGTATTATTTTTCTGAAAAAAAATTACCATTAATCTATAGAATTAATTTGTCTAATTGTGATAAAAAAGAATTCATAAAATTAAAAGAAAACTGGAATAATAATTCCAAGATAACAAACATAGTAAAATGCATTAACGAGATGTATGAATCTTCTACCTATTCAACATCTAATTTAGGACATTATGGGCTAAATCTAAATGCATACGCTCATACAACTATTCCAATAAGAAATTATGCTTCATTGATAAATCAGCGTTTAGTAAAAAGGTATTTAGTTGATAACCAACAAATGACAGATGAATATTATTATAAATTAGAAGAAAAACTAAGACTTATAACTAAACATTTGAATGAACGTAATGAATTAAATGAACAATATGTCGAAGAATATTCAAAAATTTTAACAAAAAAATATAAAAGTAATTGACAAATATGAAATAAGTGATAAAATTAGTACATAAATGCACTGATTAGGACATGATTATTAAAAAGTATTTTTAAGCGAATTAGGGGTGGTGTGAGCCTAATAAATAACGTTAATAATTACTACCTATAAGCAGAGTTCGAAAGAAATCTCCGGTTAAAGCCGTTATTAAATTAAGTAAAAGGTAGGATGGTACCGCGTATAAACGCTCCTTAAGTATATTAAGGGGTGTTTTTTTGTATTTAAGGAGGATAATATGTACGTAAATTTAGAAAACAAATCCTTATCAGAATTAATTGAACTAAAGAAGCAATTAGCAGGAACAAATAAGTATTATGCAGTTGATAGAATTTTTAAAATAGAGACATTTATTCCGTATAATAAAATGATTGTACACTGTGAAAAGCGTAGTTTAAGTAAAGTTAAGAAATTTAGATAGTATAATTAGTGCAAAAAAAAGAAAGAGGCGATAAAAATGATAGATATAAAAGCAAATGAAAAATTAAATATTTTAAACCATAGTTGTGCACATCTTCTAGCACATGCTGTAAAAAGATTATATCCTAATGCTTTATTTTGGGTAGGTCCTGTTATAAGTGAAGGATTTTATTATGATATTGATTTACAAGATAAAGTTATAACAGAAGATGATTTAGAATTAATTTCTAAAGAAATGAAAAAAATTGTTAAGGAAAACAAATTAATTAAAAGACTAGAATTATCAAAAAGTGATGCATTAGATATGTTTAAAGATGACGTTTATAAAATTGATTTAATTAATAACATGGAAGAAGATGTTTTAATTACAGCTTATAAGCAAGAAGATTTTATTGATTTATGTCGTGGACCACACGTTGAAAGTACAAAATTATTAAAGTATTTTAAATTGTTAAAAGTAAGTGGTGCATATTATAAAGGTGACTCTAATAATAAAATGTTACAAAGAATATATGGTATTTGTTTCGAGACAGATGAAGAATTAAATAATCATTTAGAAATGTTAGAAGAAGCCAAGAAAAGAGATCACAAAAAACTAGGTCGTGAATTAGAATTATTCATGTTTAGTGAATATGGTCCCGGATTTCCGTTTTGGCTGCCAAATGGAATGATTTTAAGAAAAGTATTAGAAGACTTTTGGTATGAAGAACATACTAAAGAAGGATACCAATTTATAAAAACACCAATTATGTTAAATCGTGATTTATGGGAAGTATCTGGGCACTGGGGTAATTATAAAGAAAATATGTATACATCAGTTATTGACGAAAAAGAATTTGCTATTAAACCAATGAATTGTCCAGGAGGAATGCTTGTTTACAAAAACAGTTTGCATTCATACAAAGATTTACCACTTAGAGTAGGTGAATTAGGACTTGTACATCGTCATGAAGCGAGTGGTGCATTAAATGGCTTATTTAGAGTTCGTAATTTTACACAAGATGATGCACATATTTTTATGACAGAAGAACAAATTGAAAGTGAAATTATAAGATTAATCAATTTCATTGACCGTATATATAAAGTATTTAATTTAGAATATAAAATAGAGTTATCAACAAGACCAGAAGAAAAATATATTGGAACTATAGAAGCTTGGGATAGAGCAGAAAACATCTTAGAAATCGCTTGTAATAAAGCAGGACGTGGTTGTAAAATCAATCCTGGTGATGGTGCATTCTATGGTCCAAAATTAGATTTCCATGTTAAAGATTCATTAGGAAGAGTATGGCAATGTGGAACTATCCAACTTGACGCTAATTTACCTGAACGTTTTGATTTAACTTATGTTGCAAGTGACGGTTCGAAAAAGCGTCCAATTATGCTCCATAGAGTTATATTTGGTTCGATTGAAAGATTCATTGGTATTATTATTGAACACTATGCAGGGGCTTTCCCATTATGGTTAAATCCAGTTCAAATAAATGTAATACCTGTTAATAATGAATATCATCTGGAATATGCTAATGATATAAAAAGAATGTTATTAGAAAATAACTTTAGAGTAGAATTAGATAGTCGTGATGAAAAATTAGGATATCGTATGCGTGAAAGTCAAACACGAAAGATACCTTATAATTTAATTATAGGTGACAATGAGCGTGACAACAAAATGATTAGTTATCGTAAATATGGTAGCAATGAAACAACTACTATAAGTGTGGATGAATTTATCGAACTTTTACAAAATGAAATAAAAAACAAATAATAAATAATAAATAATAAATAATAAATAATATTTTAAAACTAAACTACATATAATATGGTGTTTAGTTTTTTTATTGTTTTTAAACTAATATATATAGTAAATAGTTGTAATAAAATAAAAGAAAGATAATATAATTTATTAAGGCAGTACTAGGAGGGATATTAATGATTAATAAGAAGAGTTTGTGGTTTTTAACGTTATTCAGTTTAATTTTAGTTTTAAGTGTTTATTATGTAACAATGCCATCAGAGTTATTGTTAACTAATAATAATGATCATACCGAAAATGAGAACAATGAACCGACCGCAAAGATAGAAGATAGTGAAATTTTAACAGCACTAAGGGTTGAATCAAATGAACAAATGTTAAAGGAATTAGATGAGTTAAAAATAATTTTGACAGATATTGATGCAACAATTGATCAAAAGAATAATGCTTTTGAAAAAATGAAATTATTAAATGTTAACCGTGGCGAGGAAGAAAAACTAGAAAATAAGATTTTAGAAGAGTTTAAATTAAAAACTTTTATTAAAATAGATGGTGACCAGATCAGGGTTGTAGTTGCTAAAGAAAAACATGATGCAACCATTGCAAACAATATAATGCGTAGTATTCAAAGTAATTATGACAAAAAAATGTATATCTCAGTAAAGTTCCAAAAATAACTCTATATGTAGAGTTTTTTTGTTTTATAGGCTTTTTCTTTCACTAAAAAGTAATATCGTCATAAAATAATATGAGTAAATATAAACCACCCAACTTAGGAAGTGAGGGAAATAATGAGTAAAAGTATATTGACAAAACGCGAAAAAGAAGTATTTGAATTACTTATACAAAATAAATCAACGGTTGAGATTGCTAAAAAACTAGACATAAGCGAGAAGACCGTCCGTAATCATATATCGAATGCCATGCAAAAATTAGGGGTAAAAGGTCGCGCTGGCGCCGTAGTTGAACTTTTAAAACTTGGGGAACTTTCATTATAAAAGTCGCATTAAATTGCGATTTTTTTCATATTATTATGTAGAGGTGGATATATGTTAAAAAGGATGCTATCACGTAAAGTATTTGTTTCTACGGCCGTCTTATTTGCTTTGTTTTTGCTTTATGTAATACCAAAAGATGATAATCATAATCTGAACAATAAAATTCCCCAGGATTTAGAATATGTTAATACGGAAGTAATAACAAGCACGATATATCTTTTGGATAGTCATAATTATTTAGGAAGAGCAAGTGTAGTAGTAAGTAATAGTAATAAGAATATTGAAGCAAAGGCTAGAGAATTAATTGAAATTTTAATCAAAGATGGAGCCGGTGAGAATAAGATCCCAAATGGATTTAGATCATTAATACCTAGTGATACAAAATTATTAAGTTTAAAGTATGATGAAGGTGTAATAAAAGTTAATTTTTCAAAAGAATTACTTGATGTGTCAGAAAATTTAGAAGAGAAAGTTATTTCAGCACTCGTTTATACTTTAACTAAAATTGATGGAGTTAATAGTATTATATTATATGTAGAAGGAGATATTTTAGATAAACTACCAAAATCTAAAATCAATCTTCCAAGCACTTTAGATCGTAGTTTTGGGATAAATAAAGAATATGATATAAAAAGTTATAAAGGAATTAACCAAGTTACAATTTACTATGTTAATAAATACAATGATAATTACTATTATGTACCTGTAACAAAATATTTAAATGATGATAGAGAAAAAATAAAGATAATAATTGAAGAATTAAGTAGTACTCATTTATATAATTCTAATCTAATGAGTTTTTTAAATAATAATGCAAAATTATTGGCCTCAGAGCAAGCCGATGATATTTTACAATTAAAATTTAATTCATATATATTTGATGATGATGTAGAAAAAAGTATACTAGAGGAAGTAATTTATACAATTTGCTTATCAGTAGGAGATAATTATAATGTTAAAGAGGTTGTTTTTGAAGTTAATGATGAAGAAATTTACAAAACTGTGTTAAAAACTATTGAATAATTTTTTTAAATGCGATATAATTTATATGTTCCACTTTTGGAACATGTGTCCTGGTAGCTCAGCTGGATAGAGCAATGCCCTTCTAAGGCATCGGTCGGGAGTTCGAATCTCTCCCAGGACACCATATCGAATACAAACTCTCTTAGAGAGTATTATATAAACTACTAACTAGAAATAGTTAGTTTTTTTTTGTTTTATAAGAAAAAGAAATTTATTAACAATAAATGAACAAATATATTTTTAATTAATGAATTCCATATTTTTATTAATGTGTGCTATAATAATAGTATTAGGAGGGAATTTTATGAAAAATATAATTGATTGGCAAAATATAAAGGAAAAATCTCTGTTTGAGCAATTGAAAGAAAAATTAGAAAAACAAAAAAACATTGATATAATTAATATTCAAGAAGAATGTGATATTGATGAATTAGAAGATGAGATTAATTATTTACAACAAGATTACAATCTTTATAATAGTAAGCTAGAATTAATTACAGAAATAACTAAACTAGAAAATAGTAAAATAGAATGGTATATGCAAACACTATTTAAAATGGATTGTTTGGAAAACATATCAGAAAAACAAAAATTGAAAATGATGTTATCATATGGAGTTTTAGTAAATTATTTTAGTAAAATTCATGAGAGAACTGACGAAGAATTATTTATGCTGTCAGCTTGTTCATCGGGACTTGATTTAGAAGATTATACTTTTTATATTGGAGTATTAAGCGATAAACAAGTATCTGAGACTATTATAAATAAAACAGATAATTTACCTGAACAAGTAAACATTGCTTATTCTGTTATGGATTCACAAGATGAATTTCCTTATGATTTTATAACAAGTGATAACTATAAGATACTTGTTGATAACGGTATTAATGTTGCAAATAACTATAATATTGGACATACAAAATAAAAAAGGGGAGAGATATTTAGTGGGAAAAGAATCAAAGGATAAGATAATTGAATGTAAAGAGTGTGGCGAAAATTTTGTTTTCCCTTATCAAATACAAGTCAAAGATTTATATCAATCAATAACTGAAGAAAAAGCCCATGAGATTTTTGAAAAAAGGAATTCACTCCAAGAAAAGATAGCTAGTTTAACAGAAAAAGGTAAACTTTCCGAAGCTAAAAGATTACAAGAAGAGTTTTCAAAACTTGAAGATATGATAATAAGATTAAGTAATGGAAACAGTCAAGAAGCCTATAATTTTCGGGGATTTACAAATGATCCTGCCAGATGTCCTAAATGTAGAAAAAAAAGTAAAGAAGAAGAAAGCAAAAGAACAACAAGAAAGACATGTGCTAGAAAAAGATAAATTATTATAAAACCGCTTATTTTTTAATAAGTGGTTTTTTTATAAAAAAAGAGATTGTAAATATATAAACCGACAATCTTTTTTTATTGTATGTATTATTATTAACTAGGTATTTTGTATTATATAGGATAATTTCGTTATAATTGCATATGTTTTGTCGATATTAGAACAAACCTAAATAGTATAAATATCAAAATATAATAAATATTAATGATATACAAATTGATATCTATTTTATTTATTATCCTTAATTTTAATATATATAGGATTATATATGATATATAGAAAGGACTGAGCTTATGTAAAAGAAAAAATTGTAGTTATCTTTTAGTATTGTGATTAACATATTATGAATAGGAAGGACTGAACTTATGTTTAAAAAGAATTACATAGTTGCAGTTGCTGTTTTTGTATTTATGTTGTTTGGTATTTTTTCGTATGCTTTAAATAATAATGAAGAACCAGAAGAGAATATCATTGTTAATAACAATGAGACTAAAAATACTGAGTCTGATAAAAGTGAAGATAACAAAAAAGGAGAATCAGTTTACCAAGTAAGCACAGGAGTCAAAGATGGTTTTGTTGATGATGAAAAACCAGTTATCATTCTAAATGGTGACAATACGGTTTATCTAGAAATCGGTATCGATAAAACCTATGTAGATGCGGGTGCGGTTGTATATGATAATTTTGATGAATCAATAGTACCAAGTGTAGTTAACAATGTTGTTATTGATCAATTAGGAACATATACAGTAACGTATACTGCTGTTGACAGCTATGGTAATGAAGCAGTTCCCGTTGTGAGAACAATTATTGTTAGAGACACAACAAAACCAAAGATAACAGGGTTTAGTGTAAAATGGAATTATGAAACAGTAGAAGCAGATAAAACTGCAACATATATTGATACTGCAGAGGTATATACATCAGATAACTCAGATGGTGAGGTAACTGTTGAAAGATTAAGATGTACAGTAGATATGGGAACACCAGGGGATTATAAATGTCAATATAAAGTAAGTGATGAATCAGGTAATTATCAACACTACGATAGATTTATAAAAGTAGTGGACACAACAAAACCAAAGATAACAGGGTTTAGTGTAAAATGGAATTATGAAACAGTAGAAGCAGATAAAACTGCAACCTATACTGATACTGCAGAGGTATATACATCAGATAATGCAAATGGTGAGGTAACTGTTGAAAGATTAAGATGTACAGTAGATATGGGAACACCAGGGGATTATAAATGTCAATATAAAGTAAGTGATGAATCAGGTAATTATCAACACTACGATAGATTTATAAAAGTAGTGGACACAACAAAACCAAAGATAACAGGGTTTAGTGTAAAATGGAATTATGAAACAGTAGAAGCAGATAAAACTGCAACATATATTGATACTGCAGAGGTATATACATCAGATAATGCAAATGGTGAGGTAACCGTTGAAAGATTAAGATGTACTGTGGATATGGGAACACCAGGGGATTATAAATGTCAATATAAAGTAAGTGATGAATCAGGTAATTATCAACATTACGATAGATTTATAAAAGTAGTGGATACAAAATTTCCGGTTGTTTTATTTGAAACAAATGGAAATAGTATATATGCTAAAAACCATAGTACAATAGTAAATATTGATGATGTTAGTAGTTTAAAAGCTAATCGTATAAGATATATGTGGACAACAGGAGCACGACCTGATTGGAATACTTGGTTTTCTGAAGGGAAACAATTTAATAGTGGTGATACAATTACAAATCCAGTTGGGGTAAATGGTGTTTACTATTTATGGATAATGACAGAAGATGTTATTGGAAATAGAGGATATACAAAGAGTAATGCCTTTTACTTTGATAATAATTATCCAAGTGTAAGCTTCTTAATAAATGGGAATAGTACATATTCACAAAGCCACAGCACACAAGTAAATATAACTGACGTGAGTGATTTAAAAGCTAACCGTATAAGATATATGTGGACAACAGGGGCACGACCTGATTGGGATACATGGTTTTCTGAAGGAAAACAATTTAGTAATGGAGATATAATTGATAGTACAGATAATTTAAATGGAGTATATTATTTATGGATAATGACAGAAGATGTTATTGGAAATAGAGGGTATACAAAAAGTAATGCTTTTTATTTTGATAATGAAAATCCAACAATTCAATTAAATGGAGAATCTTACATTGAAGTGGAATTAGGAAGCAATTTTGATATAATGGAAGGAATTATTGCCAACGATAATTCCAATATATTTAATGTTACACATAATAATGTAGATTTTTCTACTATTGGTTTGAAAACAATTACTTATACTGTGACTGATAGTGTTGGAAGAACAGCTAGCTTAGAAAGAACAATAAAAGTAGTAGATACAACATCACCAGCAATAGAACTAGGTAATATTAATTATAGTGCAAACTATAAAAATATTTTTGGATTTAATCTTTTTCAAAATGCTACAGCAACCTTTCATGTTAATGTAAGTGATTTAGGAAATATAAATAAGTTAAAATATTTATGGTTACCACATAATGAAGAACCTAATAGTATTGCATGGTTATTAGCTCCTAAATTTACAAACAATTCTGATATATCAAAAACATTTTATATTAAAGGTTTAAAATGGAAACTGTGGATATATGCAACAGATGAATCAGGAAATGTATCAATAACATCTAGCGAAAAATTTGAAATTGAATAAAAAAGAGCTTAGCTCTTTTTTGTTATGATTTTTTATTTTTTTGACAAAAAAACATGAAAATGTGTTATTATTGTAATAATAGGAGGAGAAAATATGCAAAAGATAGTAGTTATTTTTATCGTAATCAGTATTTTTCTATTAAGCGGATGTAATAATAAAGAAGCAAAACAAGAACAATACGAACAATTAATGCAGCAATATGGTGTTGATTACTATGAAAAATTTGGTCACAAACAAATAAGTAATTTCTCAGTTGATATTGCAGCAATGAAAAAGGCAAATGATAAGGAACTGACTAGTTATGACTTAGAAAAATTAAAAAATTGTGATGATTCTAGTAAGGTTACATTTACAATTGATATAGAAAATAATTGGAGTATAGTTGATACAGAATTTGAAATGACATGTAAATAAGGAACAGTAAATTAATGCTGTTTTTTTTATAAAATTAATTGGTTGAAAAAAACAAAAATTATAATAAATTTTATATTATGGTTCATACTAAATTTGAGGAGGATTAATAAATGAGAAATAACAATAATAACAATCGTTTTGATGCTGATGTCAATACTGCAAGAGTAGATATGAACGGTGGTAATGGATCTAATATGTTTGCAGCAAATAATATATTAAGGCAAACTGAAGATAACTTAGCTACATCAGAGGCAGAAACTGATGAAGAACCACTACGAACAGAGAAAACAACAGAGTTAGAAGAACAAGAAGAAACAACAACTGAAACCCCTGCAGAATTACCTGAAGAATTACCTGAAGAAACTGAACTAGATACTGAAGAAGCAGAATAGTTATCTTATTTCCTTTGATAAGAAATCGACAAAAATTGTCATATATTGACAATTTTTTTATTTTGCGTTATAATCCGTTTAGAAGTAAAAAATAAGAGGCAGTAAAATTATTTGAAGTAGTAAAATGAAATAGGAGATACGCTTTATGAAAAGAGAAAGAAAGCAGTACCAAGGTTTTACTCTAATCGAAGTTTTAGCTGTAGTAATTATATTATCTATATTAGCTGTAATTTGTATACCACTAATAATTGGGATTATCGAAAGGATTAAAGATGAAGCCTTTAGAGTTAGTGTAAGAAATATTTTTACAGCTGTTGAACTTGAAATGAAAATGTCTAATGATTTAGAAAACGGACTAGTAACATCATTAGAAATGAAAAACGGAAAATTTGATGGCGGTTTATGGGAATACTATATAGATGACGATAGTATCGTTTTAACGACCGTTCATAGTTCGGAAAGATATGTTTGTCGTCTTACCGACAAAGAAAAAAATACTAAATTTGAAATTAGTAAAAGGTGTGATGGATTTATAGTAGTAACTGATCCAGAACCCGGTGTTATGGAAGGTTCTGGTACAGAAGAAGATCCATTTATGATTAATAGTATTGAAGATTTAGTTGCTTTTTCAAAAAGTGTAGATGATGGAAATGATTATAAAGAGCAATACATTAAATTAGGATTAAGTTTAGATTTTAATTGGAATTATTCATATGTGGATTATAATACAATTATGTTTGGTGATGTCAATAATGATGGATACATTGCTGGATTAAAAACAGAACTTACATCAGGTATGGGATTTAATCCTATAGGTGGGCGTGTAGATGGTACTTATGAAAATGACAAACATTTTTCTGGAATCTTTATCGGAAATAATAAGGAAATAAGTGGTTTATATATATATAATGAAAGTACCGGTGTTAATGGATTATTTGGTTCAATAGACGGAGCTACTATTACAGATTTATCTATTACTAATGTCAATATTACAACATATAGTTATACGGGAATCCTTGCAGGTAGAGCATATTATGATGAAGTTTTCAGCTCACAATCAAATCTATCAAATATTCACACACAAGGTTCTATAAAATCAAAAAGTGGTGTTATAGGCGGGATAATTGGACGTGGATATGGAACAATTGTCGATAGTAGTTCAGAGGTTAATATAGAAGTGAGTAATAGTTCAAGTAGTATTGGAGGATTAGCTGGTGATTATTATGAAGGATCAATAAATAATAATCACACAATGGGAACAATTGAAAAAAAACATACAACTGACACATATTCACAGACTGGTGGTTTAGTAGGAATTGTAAGAGGAACGACCACAAATATTACTAATAATAGTTCAAGTGCTGTTATTAATAGTAGATCTGGTAATCATGTTGGAGGCTTGATTGGATATAGTTATTCAAATATTGCTTTTTCTAATTCTAGCGGTGCTGTAACCGGTGAAAATGGCACTAATATTGGAGGCTTAATTGGATATATTTCAGGAAGTGTAACAGATAGTTATGCAACAGGTAATGTTCAAGCAAATGGAAGTTATCAAGTAGGCGGTTTAATTGGACAAGCATCATCTTCTACAATAAACAGTTATGCAACAGGTGAAGTAATAAATTTAAGTGCTGAACAGACATATTCAAGGACAGGTGGTTTAATAGGTTATATAGCTAATTCAACTTCGCCTGTTACAAATTGTTATGCAACAGGATCGGTCACCAGCGAAAGTGGAACAAATGTAGGTGGTTTAGTTGGTCGTACATTATCATTAATTGAAAGTTCATGGGCTACAGGAAATGTTACTTCTAATCATACTATTGCCGAAAGTGTTGGCGTAGGCGGCTTAGTAGGATATACAAGTGGTGGTGTGCTTGATAGTTATGCCGAAGGTAATGTTGTTACCAAAACAGGTCATAATATCGCTGGTTTAGTTGGCTTTACTAATAATTTTATAAGAAATTCATATGCAACTGGTGATGCTGAAACAAAAGGAGAGAGTCAAACGTATTCTCAAACAGCTGGCTTAGTTGGGTATGTCTCAAGTAGTGACGTTGTCATATCAAACTGTTATGCAACCGGAAAAGTAACTAGTAGAAGTGGAAAATATATAGGCGGCTTAGTTGGATATACTAATTCATTGATTGAGAATTCACATGCAATGGGTAATGTATATTCTAACGAAGAAACGACAGAAAGCATTGTAATTGGAGGTCTAGTTGGTTACGCAAGTGGTGGAATAATAGATAGTTATGCTGAAGGAAACGTTATATCAAAATCTGGGTATAATGTTGGAGGTTTAGCAGGATATTCAACCAACTTTATTCAAAATAGTCATGCAATTGGTGATGTAACAATGCAAGGTGAAGATCAACTATATTCAAGAATAGGCGGTTTAGTTGGTTATGCTGGAAGTGGTGAATTTACTATAGATAATTCCTATGCAACCGGAAAAGTAACTAGTAGAAGCGGAAAATATATAGGAGGCTTAGTCGGATATACTACTATGCCAATTCAAAACTCCTGGTCAAGTAGTATAATGACTTCTAACCAGCCAAATTATGATTCTATTGTTATCGGAGGCTTAGCTGGTTATTCATCAGGTGGTGTAACAGATAGTTATGCATCTGGATCAGTTAATGTAGATACAGGATATAATATCGGAGGGCTAATTGGATATACAAATAATTCTATAATAAATAGTCATGCAACGGGTGAGGTACAAGTTTCTGGCGAAGGACAATCAAATTGTACAGCAGGAGGCCTAGTAGGTTATTCCACTAACACAGAGTCAACTATAAAAAACTCCTATGCAACCGGAAATGTTTCATGCAAAACAGGTGGATTTATAGGAGGCTTAGCAGGATATTCAGTAGCTCATATTGAAAATACTTATAGTAGTGGTAATGTGAATTTAGAAAAAGGATACAGCCATGGAACTGATGTATCTTATGTTGAAGATCCAGAAAATGGGATTGTTAATGTAACCGGGGATTTTATCGGAGGCTTGGTCGGAAGAACAAATGGTAACAGTATAATAGATAGTTACACAACAGGTCATGTTATTAGTTCAAGTGGTGTTATGGTTGGTGGTATAGTAGGTGGAGCATCTGGTGGGAATATTAAAAATTCATATTCACTTGGAACAGTAACAGGAAGAACCAATGTTGGGGGAATTGGTGGTTTTATTTCTTCGAATGGTCCCGTTGAGATAATAAATTCTTACGCAATAGGTAATATAAACTCATCTGAGGCAGGGATTGGAGGATTAATAGGATTTAATTCAGGAGTCAATGTTAAAAATAGTTATGCTACTGGAAACATTACAAGTACTGGTGAGTCAACCCACGCTAGTAATAATTGTGTCGGAGGATTATTTGGTTGTGTCCAATCGTCAATGGATCTTATTGGTCAAACATCATTTATAAGCAATGTTTATTATGTTGGCAACGTAAGTGGAATTCGTAATGTAGGTGGTATTACAGGTCAGATTGGAATTGGAAAAAGTAATGTTACAATTGAAAACTTATATGTTTCAGCAAACATAAATGCTTCACAGTCTTCTGTTGCAGGAATTGTTCCATTTACAAATAGGACCGTTGGAGCAACCGATGGGGTAATAACGATAAATAAATTATTTGTAGCTGGACATATAGAATCTTTAAGTAGTGTTTATCCATTAACTGATAAAGCAAGTGCAACATATTTAACAACTGACAACTTATACCGCTCATCAACATTGCAAGTTATTAATCAAACAAGTCCGGTTAGTTCATATGGAACAGAGGTAAATGTTAATGATTTAAAAACATCTACGTGGTATACAAACACATTAGGATTTGATAATAATTGGAAATTTCAAAATGATAATTATCCATTATTATATAATATTAATGATAGCGGAGTCCCAACTATGAATTTGTTAAATCATCAGGTAAATAAACTAGTACAGTAAGGAGAAATTTATGAAAAAAATGAAAATATTTTATGTTGTATGCTTGGTAGTTATTGTTGTTGGATTAACTGGTTGTGGAGGAAAAAAAGAACAAGCGGAAAAAATAGAAAAATATGACTTATCTAAAGTAACATCTATAAATGGTGTTGATTTCAAAATAGTTGAGAATGACTATAAAGAAATAACCCAGATTTTGGATAAAATAAAATTTGAACAAGATAAAATAGAAGCAACTGGTAAGTATACACCGTTATATGTTAATTATCATAATGGTTTATACGCCTATGCAATATATGAGAATGGTATTATCCGCTGTACTAAAGGTGAGAAAGTTTTTTATGCCACTGATAATAAAAAAGCAGAACAACTTTTAACTACTATAAAACAGTTAGATGATAAATATTCAGATCAAAATGTATATGAAATTGAGTATAAAAATACTTATTCAAAAATAAATGGAGCTACATTAATCGATTTAAAAAATGGTAACAGTATGATCAAATTAGTTTTTAATAAAGATATAAAAAATCTACGTGTTATATCATTAAAGGAAGAAGATGAAGCACAAGCATCAGAAGATGAAAAAGTAATAGTCGAAGATAAAACATTAAATTATATGAATGAAGTTAGCGCTCAAACAACTGTTGTTATAAAATATTGTCCAGATGATTTTGAAAATGGTGTTGCTATTAAATTTGAAAATGAGTATGGGTATAGATATGTAATAACGACGACTAATGAATCAGATAATATCAGTTTTGTGACCAAAATAGTTGGATAAAAGACATAAAAAAAAATTAGAAAATCTAATTTTTTTATTTGTAAATTTTCCCATAAAATGGATTTAAATAGTTATTAAAACATAATATTTATGGTATAATTGTAATGCTATGAGGGGAGAAAATTGATGAAAAATATTATTAAAATCGAAAATTTAACAAAAAAATATGGAAATTTAACAGCTCTAGATAATTTCAGTCTTGAAGTTAGAGAAGGTGAAATACTAGGCTTATTAGGTCCAAATGGTAGTGGTAAAACAACTGCAATTAACTGTATTTTATCTCTATTAGAATTCCAAGAAGGAAAAATTACAATTTTTGATAAAGAAATGACACCAGATGCTTATGATATAAAAAGAAATATTGGAGTAGTGATGCAAAATGTTGCTGTATTTAATGAATTAACAGTATATGAAAATATAGATTATTTTTGTGGTCTATATATTACTGATAAAGAAAAACGTAAAAATATGGTTGAAGAAGCAATCAATTTGGTTGGTCTTCAAGACTTTAAAAAGTTTTATCCCAAAAAATTAAGTGGCGGATTACTTAGAAGATTAAACATTGCATGTGGTATTGCCCATAAACCTAAAATTATCTTTTTAGATGAGCCTACTGTTGCTGTTGATCCACAAAGTCGTAACAACATTCTAGAAGGAATAAAAATTTTAAATAAACAAGGTGCTACAATTATCTATACAACGCATTATATGGAGGAAGTTGAACAACTGTGTAATAGAATCGTTATAATGGATAAAGGTAATATAATTGCTGTTGGTAGCAAAGAAAAACTAAAGACAATGATTGATTTAGGAGAAAAAATAACTGTTGAAATTAGCAATCTAACAAAAAAACATGTTGAAGGGATAAGTAGTTTGCCAAATGTTAAAAGTATTGTGGTTGATGATGATATTGTATGTATTAATTTCAGTGACAATCATCATAACTTGATAAATGTTCTAGATTACATTAAAGATAATAATTTAAATTGTATAAGAGTTTACTCTGAATTACCAACTCTTAATGATGTATTTTTAGAAATAACTGGTAAACAATTAAGAGATTAGGGGGAGATATAATGTTTAGACACATTTTTGTTACAAGAATAAAATGTTTATTTAGAGAAAAAAGTTTAATCTTCTGGACATTAGTATTTCCACTTGCATTATCAACATTTTTCAATTTAGCTTTTTCTAATTTGTCTAGTACTGAAAAATTTGAACCTATTGATATTGCAGTTATAGATAATGAAAAATTAAATGAAGATGTAAATTTTAAAAGTATGTTAGATTCATTGTCAAAAGAAGACGAAAATCAAATTTTTAATGTTGTTTACCTTACAGAGCAAGAAGCAAAAGACAAGCTAGAAAAATATGAAATTTCAGGGTATATTAATGTAGATAATGAAATTGAATTATTTATAAATAAGAATGGTTTTAATCAAACCATAATAAAATCATTCTTAGACCAATATAAACAAATAAGTTCAACAATATCAACAATTTTAACTATTAATCCAGATGCTATTAAAAATGGTCTTATGGAAGAAATTGCCAATCACCAAAGCTATATACAAGGTAGTGATAATACTAATACCGATGCAGTGGTTTTATACTTTTATAGTTTAATTGGAATGGTATGTATGTATGCAGGTTTTTGGGGCATTAAAACTGTTAATGAATCTGAAGCAAATTTGTCTAGTCAAGGTGCTAGATTAAGTATATCGCCAGTTCACAAACTAAAAGCCTTTTTATATTCATTATCAGCGGCATTCATAATTCAATATATTGAATTACTTATTATATTAGCCTATATGGTATTTATATTAGGAATTGATTTTGGTAATCAAATTGGATATATAATGTTATTATGTTTTGTTGGTTGCTTTGCTGGTATAAGTTTTGGTTCAATGGTTGGATCAATGTTTAGCAAGGATGAAAACACTAAAATTGCAATATTAATATCAGTTTCAATGATATTATCATTCCTATCAGGTATGATGTTTTTGGATATGAAATATATAATAAGTGAAAATGTTCCTATACTTGCTAATATAAATCCGGTTAACTTAATAACAGATGCATTATATTCACTATATTATTACTCAACGCATACCAGATTTTATACTAATATTTTTTACTTAATAATTTTCTCAATTATTTGTTGTGCTGTTACTTATAAATCGATAAGGAGGAAAAAATATGCAAGTCTTTAAAGCTTATTTCAAAATATTAAAACAAATCTACCCAGTAATATTAGTATATATTGTTATATTCTTTGGAATATCTTTACTTGCTACTACTAACGGTTCTAGTTCAACAGCACTCGATTTTGAAGCAATTAAACCTAAAATTGTATTAATTAATAACGATGAGGAAACTCCATTATTAACTTCTTTTAGAAAGTACTTAGAAAGTAATACAACTTTAGTTGAAATGGAAGATGAAGAGGAAAAATTAAGTGATGCTTTATTTTTTAGAAAAATACACTATATAATAAAAGTTCCTTCTAATTTCACTGAATCTTTTATGGAAGGAAATTTAAAAAAACTAGACACCTTAAAATTACCCGATTCTACAACAACAATATTTATAGAATCTTTAATTGATAAGTTTTTCAATACAGCAAATCTATATTCAAAAAGTAGTATAGATGAGAATATTTTAAGTGAAAATATAATAAAAAATTTAGAAACTTCTGTTAATGTTCAGTTAGTTCAAAAAGAAAAAATGGATAATAATCTAAATAAGGCCAATTACTTTTTTAATTTTACTAACTATACCTTTTTAGCACTATTAATATTGGTAATAGGTCTTGTTACCCAATCTTTTAATCAAATAGATTTAAAAAGAAGAAATTTATGTTCTCCGATAAAATTAAGCAAAATGAATTTTGAATTAATGTTAGGTAATATCTCTGTAACAATAACAATATGGATGATATTTGTCCTTGCAAGCATAGTTTTATATGGAGCAACAATGTTTACCACTAATGGTTTATTATTGATATTAAATTCATTTGTATTTATCCTAACCGCATTAAGTATTGGCTTTTTAATTGGTAATTTAGTAGAAAATACAGAAGCACAATCAGCAATTGCAAATGTTCTTTCATTAGGTACATCATTTATATGTGGAGCTTTTGTTCCTCAAATGTTTTTAGGAAGCACCGTTTTAATGATCGCTAAAATATTTCCATCCTATTATTTTATTAGAGCAAATGATATTATAAGTGCTACTCCAACACTAGATAGTAAAAACTTAAATATAATATTTACTTGCATATTGATTCAAGTAGTATTTATGATTGGTATATATATAGCATCATACATAGTGACTCGATTAAGAAGACAAAGGGCTTAATGTAAAACATATATTGCTAAAAATATTTATTTTTTAAAGTAGATATGCTATAATCATTTTAAGATATGCGAAGGAGGAGTAAGATGACTGAACAAGAAATTTTAGAACTTGCCACCCAAGTGATTGATGCAAATGATATTGCATTAGTTGGTACGATTAGTCTTAAACGTTATCCAAATATTAAGGCATTAAAGAAAATGAAAAACGAGGGATTGAAAACATTTTACTTTAGTACCAAAATCAATTCGGCTAAAGTAAAACAAATTAAACGTCGAAGTAAAGGGTCTGTCTACTTTTATGATAGGGAAAATTACAAAGGTGTTATGTTGGAAGGACACTTTAAAGTAGAAAATAATACAACAGTTGGAATTTCTGATCTTTATGAATTGGATGCAATTGATCCATATGATTTTTGTACACTTAAGTTTGTTGCTGAATATATTTATGTTTATACTCACTATCAAACGGTTAAGATAAAATTATAATTTTATAAGTACAAGGAAACTTGTGCTTTTATTTTACAATACTAATAAAAAACAATTATCTGATTAACTTTTATTGGTAAAAATGATATAATGATATAGGAAGGTGAAAACATGTTTGAAAACAATAAGATATTTATATTAGGTATGGCTAGAAGTGGTTATGAGGCGGCTAAAGTTTTAATTGAGCGAAATAACCAAGTGCTTATTACCGATATGAAAGAACAAGACGCTGATAAGGTAAATGAACTAAAAAATTTAGGAGTAAAATATATTGTGAGTGAAAAACCAGAAGATTTATTAGATAATTCATTTGATTACATTGTAAAAAATCCTGGGATCACATATGAACACCCATGTATACTAAAAGCCAATGAATTAGGAATAAAAGTTATTAACGAAGTAGAAGTGGCTTATAATTTATTACCGGAAAATGTAAAAATAATTGGTATTACTGGTTCAAATGGTAAAACAACAACAACAACGTTAATTTATGAATTTTTGCGTACTATGGGAAAATCAGTACATCTTGGTGGTAACATTGGATTCCCATTATGTTCATTAGTTAATAAAGTAAAAAGTGGTGATATTTTAGTATTAGAAATATCTGGACATCAACTGCATGACTTTATCAATTTTAAAACAGATATTAGTGTGATGACTAATTTATCAGAAGTACACTTAGACTTCTTTAAAACCTATGAAAATTATAAATATAATAAAACACGCATTTTTGATCATCATACAAACAAAGATATTGCCATATTAAATTTTGATAACAATGATGTATTAGCTTCAACTGAAAATATAGCATCGCAAAAAATATATTTTTCTAGCACCAAAAAAGCTGATGCATATATTGAAGATAAGGCAATTTACTATAAGGGTGAGAGAATTATTGATATAAATAGTATAAGAGTAAAAGGAAATCATAATTATGAAAATATTATGTGCGCTGTAATAGCAACCAAAGAATTTGGTATTGAAAATTCTGTTATTGAAGAGGTACTAAATAATTTTGGTGGAGTGGAACATAGAATTGAATATGTTAGAAAATTAAATGGTCGTGAATTTTATAATGATTCTAAATCAACAAATGTTAAATCTACTCAGATTGCACTTAGTGCATTTGATCGTCCTACCATTATATTATTAGGTGGATTAGATCGAGGTCACTCATTTGATGAACTTGAAAGTTATATGAAAAATGTCAAATATATTATTTCATTTGGAGAAACAAAAAATCGTATTAAAGATTTTGCAGATCGCGTCAATGTAAACTGTACAGTAGTTGAAAAATTAGAGGACGCTGTAAAAGTGGCTTATAACTTCTCTGATGAAGGTGATGTAATATTACTGAGTCCTGCTTGCGCATCTTGGGATCAATATAAATGTTTTGAAGATCGCGGAAAAGATTTCAAAAAGTGGGTTGAAAATTTAAAATAAAAAATAGAATTGATATTCTATTTTCTTTTTGTATTCATTAATAAATCTATTGTAAAGTTATTTGAATAACTACTACTTATAAATTGATCTTTACTATCATCTAATTGCATCAAATATAAAGATTCGAATTTTTGAAATATTTGTTCAAAACTTTTTAATGTTTTAATTTGATTACTTGTTATTTTATTAGGAATAAAAAGATAAGCCAAATAAGAATCATTTACACTGCAATTTACAAATAGTATATGCCCCTGATTAATTAAGTCAAAGCCTGATTCAAAACTTTGGCTATAATCTATTTTACCAAATTTATATCCTTCTTTATTAAATTCTTTTATTATTTTTTTAATAGCATCCCGATGATATCGTAGATAGGCAGTTTTTTCTGCCGTTTTATAGTTTCCATCAAATATCTTATTTTCTTCATCACCAATAATGACCATTGATAAAACATTATTTAAAAAATTATCCATACTACCACCTAATTTCTAAAAATATGTTGTTGGAATCTTATTCTAATACTAAGTAGAAAAAATGTCAAGTAAACATATAGATATTTATAAAATATGTTAGAAGTGATATAATATATATGTTAGGAGGATAAAAATATGAAGATAAAAGATATTGTAGGAAGAGAAATATTAGACTCAAGAGGTAATCCAACTGTTGAGGTTGATGTTGTATTAGAAAGTGGAATAATAGGTAGGGCTAGTGTTCCAAGTGGTGCATCTACTGGCTCAAAAGAAGCATTAGAACTTAGAGATGGTGGCGATCGTTATTTAGGAAAAGGTGTTTTAACAGCGGTTAAAAACATTAATACAGTAATTAGAGAAATTTTAATTGGAAAAGATGTTTTAAACCAAGAAGAAATTGACCAATCAATGATTAATCTAGATGGGACTGATAATAAAAGCAAGTTAGGAGCAAATGCTATTTTAGGAGTTTCTTTAGCTTGTTTAAAAGCGGCAGCTTTATATAGTAAAAAGCCATTATATATGTATGTAGGTGAAGGAATAACATTACCGGTTCCTATGATGAATATAATTAATGGTGGAGCTCATGCGGATAATAATTTAGATTTCCAAGAATTTATGATTATTCCACAAGCAAAATCTATTAAAGAAAGAGTTAGAATTGGTGCAGAAGTTTTCCATACATTAAAAGGTGTATTAAAGAAAAATGGTTATAATACATCAGTTGGAGATGAAGGGGGATTCGCTCCTAATTTAAAAAGTAATAAAGAAGCATTAGATTTAATATGTGAATCAATTACAAAGGCGGGTTACAAATTAAAAGAAGACGTTTGTCTAGGATTAGATGTTGCAGCTAGTGAATTTTATTCAAACGGTAAATACATTTTAAAAGGTGAAAACAAAGAGCTAACAAGTGCACAATTAGTAGATTTCTATGAAGAGTTAGTTAATGAATATCCAATTACATCAATAGAAGACGGACTAGATGAAATGGATTATGATGGATTTAAATTAATGACAGACAGACTTGGAGACAGTATCCAATTAGTTGGTGATGACTTATTCGTTACAAATAAACAAATATTTACAGATGGAATTAAAAGAGGAATATGTAATTCAATTCTTTTGAAAGCTAATCAAATAGGAACAGTAACAGAAATGCTAGAAACTATTAAGATTGCTAAAGATAATAATTATAAGACTGTTATTTCACATCGTAGTGGTGAAACAGAAGATAGTTTTATAGCAGATCTAGCAGTTGGTCTTAATTTAGGTCAAATAAAAACAGGTTCTTTATCTAGAACTGATCGAGTTTGTAAATATAATCAATTAATTAGAATTGAAGAAGAATTAGAAAGAAATAACTAATTCTTTTTTTATATTGTATAAAAAAAATCAGTATGATATACTTGTATTGAAGAGGTGTTATATGTATAAATTTTGTCCAAATTGTGGTAGTGAGGTAAAAGTTGACAGTAATTTTTGTTCAAGTTGTGGAATAAAAACTAATAATGATTTAGACGTTGATAAAGTAAATGAATACGCTGGTTTATGGGAGAGATTTCTAGCTTATGTTATTGATTGTCTTGTATTAATTGCAATTGGATTTATAATGGGGTTTACGATTGGATTATTATTTCCTAACCTTATTTTAACTACACCAGAAGAAGAACTCGAGCCAATTTTTAATGTTATTGGTTTTATTATATCTTGGATATACTTTGCAGCTATGGAAAGTTCTAATTGGCAGGCAACATTTGGTAAAAGAGCATTAGGTTTAAAAGTAACTAGTTATGATTTTAAAAAAATCTCTTTCGGTCATTCATCTGTTCGTTTTTTCTCAAAGATTATTTCGATATTAATATTATTTATTGGTTATATAATGATTGCGTTTACAGAAAAAAAACAAGGATTACATGACATGCTAGCTAAAACATTAGTTATTAAAAATTAAACGTCACAGAAACTATTAATGAAAATTAATGGTTTTTTATTTTCAAAAAGATAATTTCCATTGAAGTAGTTAATTTGATGTGTTATAATTGTTGTATAAAGTCCAGGAGGTATTAACATGGCAAAAAAGAAAAAGAGAAAAGAAGAAAAAAAACCTAATAAAGGTTATCAAGTAGAACTAACGGGATTATTATTAATATTGATTGCTATTATTGGTTTTGGACAATTTGGTATAGTAGGAGAACTAATAACAGCATTTTCAGCTTTCTTAGTTGGAACTTGGTATAACGTATTATTAGTAGCTGTTTTTATTGTTGGAGTTTATATGATGATAAAAAGAGAAAAACCAGATTTTTTCACTTCTAAATTATTTGGTATATACATATTTATGATAGGCATATTAATATTTTCACATATTAGTTATGTTGAACAAAATGATTTAAAAGGCTTTGAAATTATAAAAGAAACAATCAATAATTTTATGGCCTCAACTCAAGTTATTTCTAATATTCAAGGTGGAGGTATATTAGGATCCTTATTTTCCGTTTTGTTTGTTAAATTGTTTGATATTAAGGGAACAAGAATAGTTGTATGGGCAATTCTTATTTGTGGTCTAGTTATGTTTACTGGAGTTTCAATTATTGATATGATTAGAGCTATTAAAAATAATGCTAAAAAGGTTGTAAAACTTAGAAAAGCAGCTATTAATAAAGAAGAGATTGCTAAAGTTGAAAACGAATATGAAAAAGATAATAAAATTGTTGTATCTAGTGTTGATGAATTAATTCATATAAACGATGAAAAACAAGAAGAAAAAGTGGAAACTAAGAAAGAAGAAACGCCGATTGAAGAAATTGATAGTAAAGGATATATATATCCGCCAATTACATTACTTGCCAAACCACCTAAAAATAAAACTAGTGAAAATCATAGTTCTATTAAGGATAATGTTACTATATTAGAACAAGTCTTTAATGATTTTGCTATTGAAGGAAAGGTAGTAGCTGCTAATATTGGACCATCAGTTACACAATATGAGATGGAAATAAAAGCAGGTACTAAAATAAGTAAAGTATTAAGTATTCATAGAGAATTAGCTTTAGCATTAGCCGCTAAAGATGTTCGTATTCAAGCTCCAATTCCTGGTAAAAAAACTGTTGGAGTTGAAATACCAAACTCAGTGACATCTATGGTTAGTGTCCGAGAAATATTAGAATCAATTCCAAAAAATATGAATGAAAGTAAATTGTTGGTTACCCTAGGAAAAAATATTATGGGAAGACCAATATATTGTGAAATAAATAAAACACCTCACTTGTTAGTTGCAGGTGCAACAGGGTCTGGTAAGTCAGTGTGTATTAATAGTATTATTGTTTCTATATTAATGAGAGCTAAACCAGATGAAGTTAAATTAGTTTTAGTTGACCCGAAAAAAGTTGAACTTAGCATGTATAACGGGGTTCCCCATCTTTTAGCCCCAGTGGTAACTGATCCTAAAAAAGCAAATGTCGCTTTGAAAAAGATTGTTGTTGAAATGGAAAGACGTTATGATTTATTTAGTGAAAGTGGTACTAAAAATATTGCTGGGTATAATTTATACATTGAGAAAAAAAATAAGACATTAGATGAGGGAAGTCAAATTAAACCTATACCTTATATTGTAGTTATAATTGATGAGTTAGCTGATTTAATGTTAGTAGCTGCTAAGGAAGTTGAAGATTCTATTATGAGAATTACTCAAATGGCAAGAGCTGCTGGAATTCACTTAATAGTTGCTACGCAAAGACCATCAACTGATGTAATAACTGGAGTTGTAAAAGCGAATATTCCATCGCGTATATCATTTGCAGTTAGTAGTAGCATAGATTCAAGAACGATTTTAGATATGTCAGGTGCTGAAAAATTACTTGGTAAGGGTGATATGTTATTCCTGCCAATGGGTGAAAATACACCTTTAAGAGTACAGGGTACTTTTATATCAGAAGAAGAAATAAAATCAGTAGTTGATCATACAATTTCTCAACAAAAAGCTCGTTATGATGAAACACTACTTATGGATGAAGAGGAAATGGGAGCAACTACTATGTTAGATGAAAAAGATGCTTACGAAGAACCTCTATATAATGAAATAGTAGAGTTTGTTGTTACACAAGGTAAAGCAAGTGCCTCTTTACTACAAAGAAGATTTAGATTAGGATATAATAGAGCTGCTAGAGTAATCGATTTACTAGAAGAACGTGGTATCATTGGTCCTAATAATGGTTCTAAACCAAGAGACGTATTAGTAAAGTTAGAAGATAAGGAATAAGTGAAGACTTATTCTTTATTTATTGTATACTTAACTTTAAACAAAAAGAATATAATAGAAAGGATATATTTTGATTAAATAGCTTTATTTATGATATAATATTCTACAGGTGATGTTAATGACAAAATATGATGAAAGTTCGATAAAGATATTAGAAGGATTAGAGGCTGTTAGAAAAAGACCAGGTATGTACATTGGTTCAACAGATAAAAGAGGCCTTCATCATTTAGTTTGGGAAATCGTCGATAATAGTATTGATGAGGTAATAAATGGTCATGGTAATAAAATTAAAATTATTATTCATAGTGATAATAGTGTTAGTGTAGAGGATGAGGGGCGTGGTGTTCCAGTTGGTAAGCATAGTAGTGGAATGTCAACACCAGAAGTAATTTATACTGTTCTACATGCTGGTGGTAAATTTGAAAGTGGCGGATATAAAGTATCTGGAGGATTACATGGAGTTGGTGCCAGTGTCGTTAATGCTTTAAGTAAATGGTTAGAGGTCACAATCAGAAGAGATGGTTGGGAATACTATATTCGATTTGAAAATGGTGGTAAGACAGCTGTACCTTTAAAACAACTAGCGAAGACTCATAAAACAGGTACAAGAGTTTTATTTATGCCAGATGATACGATTTTTGGATCAACTTCTTTTTCTTTTACTACAATTTGTGAAAGAATGCAAGAGTGTGCCTTTCTTTTAAAAGGGCTAACAGTTGAAATAATTGATGAAGCTGACAAAAAACAAGAAACATTTCATTATGATAACGGTTTAAAATCATTTGTTGAATATATAAATGAAGATAAGAAGGAATTACATAAAGTTGTTAGTTTCAATGGTAGTAAAGATGATATAAATGTTGAAATAGCATTCCAATATACAGATACTTATTCTGAAAACATTATATCGTTTGTTAATAATGTAAAAACTAATGATGGTGGTTCGCATGAAGTTGGGTTTAAATCTGCTATAACGAGAGTTTTTAATGATTATGCTAGAAGCAATAATTATTTAAAAGCTAAAGATAAAAACTTCGAAGGAAATGATACTCGTGAAGGAATAACAGCTGTTATAAGTCTACAAATTCCTGAACATCTATTACAGTTTGAAGGGCAGACGAAAGCTAAATTAGGAACCCCTGAAGCAAGAACTGTAGTCGAGAGTATTATGAGTGAAAAACTTCAATTTTTCTTAGAAGAAAATAAGGAAATTGCTACTAATATTCTAGAAAAAATGGTTAAGAGTAAAACGGTTCGTGAGGCTACTAGAAAAGCTCGTGATGAAGCTAGAAATGGCAAAGATAGAAACAAGAAAGAAAGAGCTTTAAGTGGAAAACTTACACCTGCTCAAGGTAAAAATCCTGCTAAAAATGAACTATTTTTAGTGGAAGGGGATTCAGCTGGTGGATCTGCTAAACAAGGTAGAGATCGTAAATTTCAAGCCATTTTACCACTTCGTGGAAAAGTTATAAATGCTGAGAAGACTAATCTTGAAGAAATACTTAAAAATGAGGAAATTAACACGATAATTCATACGATTGGAGCCGGTGTTGGAAGTGACTTTGATGTTAACGATACTAACTATGATAAAGTTATAATCATGACCGATGCTGATGACGATGGTGCTCACATCCAAATATTATTACTGACATTTTTCTATCGTTATATGAAACCACTTATTGAAGCTGGTAAACTTTTTATAGCAATGCCACCTTTATATAAATTAGAGATGAATAAAAAAGTTTATTATGCGTGGAGCGATGAAGATAGAAGAGAAATCTTACAAAACAACAAAGGTTCTAAAATTGATACGCAAAGATATAAAGGACTTGGAGAAATGAATGCAGACCAATTATGGGAAACAACAATGGACCCAGAAACTAGAAGCTTAATAAAAGTAAATATTAACGATGCTGCTTTGGCAGAAAAAAGAGTTAGTGTATTAATGGGGGATAAAGTAGAGCCCCGTAAAGAATGGATAGAAGAAAATGTAGAGTTTTCTTTAGAAGATAATTTTAAAATTTAAAGGAGATTTATGGAAGATAGACTAAAGTTTATTTATGAAAATAGTCAGGTAATATTAAAATTACTTGATGAAAATAAAATAACATATTCGGAAGTAAAAAAAATGATTTTTAATAAAGATAATAGTATCAAATTAAAAATAGACAATTATAGTTGTGAAGTTCTTAATATAGATGAGCAGTATTTTAGCAGTAAAGAATTAATAAACTTGCTTATTGACAATACTTTTTTTGCAAAAAGAAAAGAAGTTTTAGAAGAAATACAAACACTTTTTTATAGTTATTACTTTATAAAATTAGGAGAAAATTCATTAAATACAAAACAACTTTTATTAGATAAATTTATATATTTGTTTGATAATAGTGAAGTTATTACCGATTTTATTGATATGTCTAATTGTAATTTAACTAGTTATGGGTTTAGGATTGCCGAGTTAGAATCTTTATTATTAGAATATAGGTTCTTAAGTGAAGATAAAAATCGTGCCATAATTGAAAAATATAAAACAGTTGCTGATAATATCAGTAGTTATGATGTGATTCATAAGATTTCTTTAACTGAAAAATTATTAGATAATTTATTAATATATATTAAAACTCAAAAGAAAGATATTGAAAACAAACGTAAAAAAATAAAGGTAATATTTAGATATTACCACCTTTTGAAACATATAAAAAATGAAGTAATTGTTAAAAATACTTATATAGATAGGGATTCTAAAAGTAATGAAGAAAGAAAAGTAATTGATAGTAAAACTAAAACTCTTTTTTCTAAATCAATATTAAAATCTAATGAGAGATCACAATACAAACAAAGATTGACAAATGGCTCTTTAATTTTAAGAGATGTTGATGATATAGGAGTTAACAATAATAGTTTTATCAGCAATAATGTTTTGTCTGAAATTACTGTTGAAGATCAAAAGAAAATTTTAGAATTTATCGCAAGGGAAAAAAAGTTTGTAAAAAGAATTCGTTATGGTAATTATTAACGATATATAAGTTATAAAAAACAAGGATAATTATAGATAAGATACTTTATCTTTGCATATTCTTGTTTTTTTGATATAATTAGTAAGGTGATGTTATGCAAAATATACTAAAAAAAATATACGACTATTCACTAGAAGAAATAATGGGAGAGCGATTTGGCCGTTACTCTAAAACAGTAATTCAAGATAGAGCTTTACCTGATGTGCGTGATGGTTTAAAACCTGTTCAAAGAAGAATATTATACGCAATGTATAAAGATAAGAATACATATGACAAGGCTTATAAAAAATCTGCTAAAACGGTTGGGAATGTAATGGGACAATACCATCCACATGGAGATTCTAGTATTTATGAAGCTATGGTTCGTATGTGTCAATGGTGGAAACAAAATGCTGTTTATGTTGATATGCATGGGAATAATGGATCTATGGATGGCGATAGTCCAGCCGCTATGCGTTATACTGAAGCTAGGCTTTCGAAGATTAGTAATGAGTTGTTAAGAGACATTGATAAAGAAACCGTCATGTGGGCTCCTAACTATGATGATACATTATTAGAACCAACTGTACTTCCATCAAAGGTTCCAAATCTTTTGATTAATGGTTCAACAGGAATAAGTTCAGGATATGCAACAAATATACCTCCTCATAATTTAGGAGAAGTAATTGATGCTACAATAAAAAGAATTGATAGTCCAAATTGTTATTTAGATTCAATATTGGATATTGTAAAAGGTCCTGATTTTCCAACTGGAGGTATTGTAGAAGGTGCTAAAGGAATTAGAGATGCCTATAAAACGGGTAGAGGTAAAATAATTATTCGTTCAAAACTGCATTTTGAAAAAGAAAAAGGTAAAAATCAAATAATCATTACGGAAATACCTTTTGAAGTCAATAAAGCAAGTTTAGTAAAGAAAATGGATGAAATTCGTTTAGATAAGAAAATTGACGGTATAATTGAGGTTCGTGATGAAACTGACCGTGAAGGGTTACAAATTGCAATTGATCTAAAAAAAGATGCAGACCGTGAATTGATATTGAATTATTTACTAAAAAACACAGAATTACAAGTTTCTTATAGTTTTAATATTGTAGCAATTGTAAATAGAAGACCAATGGTATTAGGTATTTTAGAAATTTTAGATGCCTATATTGAACATCAAAAAGAAGTAATAACAAAAAGAACAGAGTTTGATTTAGAACATGCTAAAGCAAGGATGCATATTGTAGAAGGGCTTATAAAAGCATTATCTATTTTAGATGAAGTGATTGCTACTATTCGTGCTAGTAAAAATAAAACGGATGCCAAAAACAATTTAGTAATAAAATATGATTTTACTGAGTTACAAGCTGAAGCTATTGTTATGTTACAATTATATAAACTGACTAACACTGATGTTACTGATTTAATAGAAGAAAATAAAAATCTTCAATTAATTATTAAAGGATTAGAAGCTATATTAGCTGATCCTGAAAAGTTAAAAAGTGTTATCAAAGATGAACTAAGAAAAATAAAAAAAGAATATGCAGTTGATAGAAAAACAGAAATAAAAGAACATATTACGGAAATAAAAATTGATACTACTCAAATGCTTCCAAAAGAAGATTGTATAGTAGTAGCAACCAAAGACGGATATGTAAAACGAGTATCTCCAAGAAGCTACAGTGCAAGTGATAATGATGAAACACAATTAAAAGATGGAGATTATGTTATTGGATTATACAATATGAATACAATGGATACATTAATTTTATTTACTGATTTAGGTAACTATTTATATATTCCTGTTCATGAATTGCCTGATTTAAAATGGAAAGATTTAGGTAAACATGTAAGCAATATCATTCAAATAAAAGCTGAGGAAAATATTATTTATAGCCTCCCAGTATATGATTTTGATCAAGATATTAATATTGTCTTATTTTCAAAAGATGGCATGATAAAACAAACAAAGCTTAGTGATTTTAAAGTTCAGCGATACTCAAAACCAATGAGCTGTATGAAACTTAAGGATAAAGATAAAGTAATTAGCGTTACCACTAGTTGTGGAGAAGATATTTTAATTGCTACTCATAACGGATATGCACTACGCTATGATATTAGTGAAGTTCCTGCTACTGGAATAAAGACAGGCGGAGTAAAATCTATTAATTTAAAAAATGATTATGTTATTAGTGGTGATGTTTTCAATAACAATGATTATCTAACGGTTATTACTGAAAAATCAACCGGTAAAAGAATAAAGTTAATTGATATTGAAAAAACATCAAGAGCAAGAAGAGGAATTCAAATTATACGTGATGTAAAAACCAATCCATACTATATTATGAAAACGTATATAGTAGATAACAAAGAAATGATTGGATTAAAAACAAAAAGCGACATTAAGAAAATTAAAATTACTGAACTTCCGATTGCAGATAGATACTCAACTGGAACAGTTATATTTAAAGAACAACTAAAGGATTGCTTTATTATTCAATCATTAAAAGATAAAGAGGAACAAATAGAAATAATTGAAGAAAAAGAAGAAATCGAAAAGAATGTTTCATTAAATGAAATAGATGAAAGAATTATGACTATTGATGATTTTCTAGATGATTTTAAAATATAATTATAATAAAAAAATAACTAAGTTTTTATAGGACTTAGTTATTTTTAAATCTATATTCAACATTTAAATCTTATTTCATATACTATTATAGGTGGTTATAATGGGGAATTTAGATACGTTTAAAGCTTTTGTCAAAAAAAATCCTAAATTAATAAATTATGTTAAAAATGGTGAAATGACATGGCAAAAATTTTATGAAATATTCGACTTATATGGCGAAGATGCAAATGCTTGGAAAGATTATTTAACACCACAAGTAGCTGCAACAACTGCTGCTTTGGCAGCTGGTGGAATTGGTATTAATGATGTATTCAATTGGTTAAAGAATGTCGATTTAGATAGTGTACAAACTGGAATTGGTAATATTCAAAGAGTAGTAGGTGTACTACAAGATTTTTCAACTAAAGATGGAAATACGACTAATCAAAAAGAAGAATATAAGCCACGTCCCTTGTATAAACATTTCGAGGATTAATGAATTTAGATATTCAATTTAAAATAAAAAATAATCCAAATTATCAGAAATATATAAGGGAAAATTCCTATTGGTATAAAACTTTAAATAGATCACCTGAGGCTTTTAAAACATTTGAGGAAGAAGTAAAAGAAAAATATAAATTGAGACCAGTTGATAGAATCAACAAAGTTTTAGAAAATATAGAAATGATTCAAGCCTTGATGTCAACTCTAAAATAATATGGTAAAATAGATAAGAGGAGTTGATTATATGAGAGTAGTAAGTGGAAAATACAAAAGAGCTAATCTTAATGGATTTGATATTAATGGAACAAGACCAACAATGGATCGTATAAAAGAATCGATGTTTGCTCTCATACAAGGTTCAATCAAAGATAGTGTATGTCTAGATTTATTTGCCGGCAGTGGTGCTCTTGGAATTGAAGCAATAAGTAATGGGGCCAGGGCTTGTTATTTTGTTGACAACAATAACATAGCAATAAAAACCTTACAAGATAACCTAACAAAACTAAGAGTAAACGAAGAATATCATATTGTTAGTAAAGATTATAAACAGGCATTGCAGCATTTTAAAGATAATAATATTAAATTTGACTTAATATTATTAGACCCACCATACAATAATACGTTTATAAAACAATCAATAGATTTAATCACAAATTATGATTTGCTTAATGATGGTGGTTATATTGTATGCGAATATGAGCAGGAAAACTTTGAAAATGAATTTTTAGAATGTATTAAAGAAAAAAAATATGGTTCTAAAAATATTAAAATATTAAAAAAAGTCTAACTTGATAGACTTTTTTTGTTTGCTGCCTCTTGTTTTATATAACTTTTTACCATAATAATAGTAAAAATTACACCAATAACAAAAAATAATGCAAACATAATTACTAATGGGTATTCTTTTTGTTCAAAAAAGTAACCGGGGCTTTGTATTAAAGTATATAAAAGCATTCCCATTGATAAGAAATAAATCTGCTGTGACCACACTTTATTTTTTAACATTGATATACCTGCAATGACGAGTAGCAAAGCAGTTGAAAATTCTGCTAATAAATGCATACTAATCTGAACTGGTGTTGTTTCTAACTCCGGTATACTTCCTGTTACATAAAACATTATCCAAGCACCAATCATTGATATTCCAATAAAAATTAAGTATGAAGCAACTATTTTTTTCATTAATACTCCTCCAATCTTTTGTTGACTAAATAGTTTACTATAAAATTATATCTTAAATATGATATAATGTAAAGAATGCGTTAGTAAAAGGAGTTAAAATTATGACAAATAAAAGAAATTTAGTTTTGGGTATTGTAAAGCCTGGATTTGAATCAGTAAGATTGGAATTCGAGAATAACTTCAAGAAAAGAGGAGAAGTTGGTGCGGCATGTACAATATATTATAAAGGCGAAAAGGTAGTAGATTTATGGGGAGGATACAGAAAGAAAAAACAATGCTGGGAAGAAAATACCATGACACTTATTTTTTCAGCGACAAAAGGGATAGCTTCCATTGTTATGGCAAAACTTCATTCGGAAGGATTAATTGATTATGAAGAAAGGGTTTCTAAATACTGGCCTGAATTTGCCAAAAATAACAAAGAATATATTACAATTAGACAATTGTTGTCGCATCAAGCTGGTCTAGTTTTACTAGATGAAAAACTACTTATTTCTGAATTATCCGATTATGATAAGGTGGCTAGTATTGTATCATCAGCTAAACCAATGTGGGAACCCGGTAAGCATCAAGGTTATCAGGCAACAATTGTTGGTTTTTATTTAGGAGAATTAGTGAGAAGGGTAGATATAAAGAAACGAAGTTTAGGTCAATATTTTCATGAGGAAATTGCAGTACCATTAAAGTTAGATTTTTATATAGGCTTGCCAGATACTATTCATGATAGCAAGATATCCGAAATAAAGATGATAAACCCGTTTTTGTCATTATTCAACTTAAATAAGATGCCAAAGGGAATACGCCAAGTAATGGTTAACATAAATTCACCTTTTGTAAAATCAATGACACTCATAAAAGGTTATAATCCAAACAGCAGGGATACTTGGAAAGTTGAACAACCATCGGGTAATGGAATTGGTACAGCAAGATCAGTTGCTTATCTTTACAGTATACTATCTACTGGTGGAAAAGAACTAGGAATTAAACAAGATACACTAAATTATTTAAATAATGAGCCAGAAAATCCTGAAAACGGTTACCTAGATAAGGTAATGAATATAAATACACGATATGGGATTGGTTTTATGAAACCCGATCCAACATTTAATTTTTCACAAAATAGTAAAGCATTTGGATTTTTAGGTGCAACAGGTTCTTTTGCCTTCTGTGATTATGAAAAACAAATTGGATATGCTTATTTAACAAGAAAAATGGGATACTATGGAGTAAATGATCCTCGAGAAAAGAGTATACGAGAATGCATGTACAAATGTATTGAAAAATTAGAAATGAAAAAGAAATAATCAAATATATAATAAAATAAATATGGATATAAAAGATGTCTATATTTTTTTATTTGGCAGGAATCTAGACATTTTCTTAGTATGTTATTAGTAAGGAGGTGAGAAGTTGTTTAAAAAATATCCATTTATTAATCAAGAGGGAATAAAAGATTGTGGTTGCTCATCATTGTTAATGATTATAAAATATTATAAAGGTTATATTAGTTTAAATGAGTTACGAGATATGACAAAGACGAGCAAAAATGGTACAACTGCCTATCATCTAATAGATACTGCTAAAAAAGTTGGCTTTGAAGCTAAAGGTATAAAGTGTCATATAAATGATATTAATAAAGAAAATATGGTTTTACCTTGTATTGCTCATGTCATAATAAATGATTCGTACAAGCATTACATAGTTATATATGAAATCAACTTTACTAAAAAACAGATGTTAATTGCTGATCCAGCTAACAAAATTAAAAAATTATCTTTTACTGAATTCGATAAAATATGGAGTAATGTGTTTATTTTCCTTTATCCAATCCAAAAAATTCCGACATATAAGTCAGAGGTATCTATAGCAAGTTTTATTAAAAACACTATCAAAACAAGTAAGAATCTAATATTATCGACACTTTGGTTATCGATTATAGTAACCGGGTTTTCTATTTTAACTTCATTTTTCTTAAAGTACATGCTAGATAGTATTACATTAACAAATTCTAAAAGTAGTTTAGTATATATATTTGTCATCTTTCTTAATCTCTATATACTTAAAATCATATCAGATTTTTTCAGAAATAAACTACTCATATATATAAATCAAAAAATAGACCTCGAGCTAACTAATCAAGCATTTAAACAAATAGTCTCACTTCCGTATCATTATTATTGCAACAGAACAACAGGTGAAATTGTAGAAAGAATTAGTGATTTAAATTTAGTAAGAAATATGATAAGCAAAGTAGCTCTTTCACTGTTTGTAGATTTACCACTAACCATATTTTCATTTATCTTCTTATATTTTATAAGTAATACATTATTCTTTATTTCTATAATAATATTTCTATTATATTGTTCAAACATCATATTTTTTAAACCTATATTCAGTAAGTACATTAAAAAATGCCAACAAAAAAAAGCAGAGGTTACTTCATATATGGTTGAAAGTATAAGTGGTTTTGAAACGGTAAAAGGACTAAACATTGAAAACAAAATAACCTCTAGATTTGAAAAAAAGTATGTTGGCTTATTACGCGATTTATTCAAGTTTGAGAACTATTATAATTATCAGTACTTATTAAAAGAAATAATCCATAATTTAGGTTTCATTTTTATCATATTTTTAGGGTGTATTTTAGTTGTTGACAAAAAAATAACATTTGGAGAACTGCTAACTTTTAATGCTTTACTATCATATTTTCTAGAACCAATACGTAACATCACCGATTTAGATATAAATATTAATCAAGCGAAAAGTGCATTAAAAAGAGTATTAGAACTGTTCTATTCAAAAAATGAAACTGGTATTGTTAATACCAAGATAAATGGAAATATAGTCTTTGATAAACTAAACTATACATATAATGATCGTGATCATGTATTAAAAGATATAAATTTAAAGATAAATGATGGTGATAAGGTTATGATAACAGGTAATAGCGGATGTGGGAAAAGTACCTTGTTAAAAATTTTGAAAGGTTATTACAAAACAAAACGCAATCAAATTATTATTAATGATATCGATATAAATGAATATAGTAGTGATTGTTATAAAGAACAAGTAAGTTATATATCGCAAAAGGAGATTCTTTTTAATGATAGTTTATATAATAATTTGATAGTTAGTGGGTCTTATGATGAAAGCAAAGTGTTATTGACAGCAAAAATTTGTTGTGTGGATGAGATAGTGAGAAATAATAGTTTAGGTTATAAAATGTTGATTGAAGAAAATGGATTTAATATATCGGGTGGTGAAAAACAAAGAATTATATTAGCTAGAACTTTGTTAAAGCCATTTAATTTATTATTAATAGACGAAGGATTAAATCAAGTAGATATAAATCTAGAAAGAAAAATATTAAAGAGTATATTTTCAAAATATAAGAATAAGACAATTATAATTGTCTCACATCGTTTAGAAAATATGGACTTATACGATAAATTAGTGGAGTTGAAAAATGGAAAAATTGAAAGGATAATATGTCGCAATGAATAAAATAGATGTTTTTAATAATTCATCTATTATATTAGAGAGAAAAACTCCATCAAAGATTGTATCTTGGATAACAATAATAATATCTGCGATAGTAATATTTTTGTTTATCAGCATTTTTTACAAATATAATGAGTATTTATACTATGTTGGTACAGTTGTAAAACAGGAAGAAGGTTTTTATGTTAAGTTATATATTGAGGCAGATAAGATCGTTAATTTTTATAATAATGAATTAGTAATTGATAATGATAAAATAGATTATAAAATTATATCTATTAGCGATGATTATTATCATATAGAACCAGGTACAGAGGTATATGAGGTAGTTATTGATTGCTTGACTAATGAACAATCGATGATTAATAGTAATTTAGTTGAATTAAGATTTAAAAAACCCAAAGTAACTTTTATGAATAAAATAATCGAGAAAATTAAAAAGGAGTTGAGTTAATGTATGAACTAACAAAAGATGAACTTATTGGGGTAAATGGTGGAGCAATAAGTTTAGGAATAGGCTGTTTAATTGTAGCCGGAATAGTATTTATAATCGGTGTGATAGATGGCTATACAAGACCATTAAAATGTAATTAATAAGGAGGAAAAATGACTGTAATTGAAAATAAGAATTTATTTGAAATAGAAGGTGGAATAAATATATCTGGTACTCTAATTAACTCATTTGTAAGAGGAATAAACTCGTTATTAGAAGTAGGACGTAGTTTAGGTTCTGCTATTAGAAGAGTGGTAGATAAGAGTATATGCCCACTATAAAAAGATTTTTAGGCAATAAAAAAAAGGTTATTTTAATAGTAGTATTTATTTTATTACTTCCACTAATAATACCTATAGTGGACATAGCATTTCGCTTTATATTCAATTTAGGAATCTATTTTGGGACCATAATTAGGTATGTAATAGAAAAAAAACTATGTTTTTAAAAGGATTGCAAGAAGCTTTATGGCTTCTTTTTTCGCAAAATTGTACAAAAAATGTGATTTTTTAGTTGTACTTTAATTTATTAAGTGATATAATATGTCTAGTTAAGAAGGGAGGGATTTAGATGACAAAGGTGATCGTCAGAAATGGTAATGTTGATGGAGCACTAAGAAATTTTAAGCAAAAAGTTGTTAAAAATGGCCTCCTAAAAGAAGTAAAAGAAAGAGAACATTATAGCAAACCAGGGGTAAAGAAGAGATTAGCTAAAAAAGAAGCTATTAAAAATACTCATAAGCGTGAGAAAAACTATAACTAAGGAGTCTATAAGACTCTTTTTATATAAAAGAAAGGTGAGATATAATGCGTGAACAAATATTAAATGATTTAACTGCTGCAATGAGAAATAAAGATAAGGAACTTTTATCAGTAATTAGAATGATCAAAGGGGCTATACAACTAGAAGAGATAAATAAAAAAAGAGAACTTAATGATGAAGAAATTATTAGTATCATAGCTAAACAAATTAAGACGAGAAAAGAGTCGATTTCTGAATTTGAAAAGGGAAATCGTACTGACTTGATTGAACAAACAAATAAGGAAATAGAGATTATTAGTAGATATATGCCTGAGCAAATGGGTGAAGAAGAAATTATTAAAGTAGTCGAAGAAGCGTTCTTAAAAATGAATCCAACTGCACCAACAGATATGGGAAAAATTATGGGATATGTCACTCCTATTTTAAAAGGTAAAGCTGATATGGGTGTTGTCAGCAAGATAATAAAAGAACGATTAAGTAGTTTATAAAGAAGAAAGTTTTAGCTTTTTTCTTTTTATATGATTGTTTACAATTTTAATAAGTGCTATAATGGGTATGGGTGAGATTATGATTTATTTAGATTATTCGGCGACAACGCCTGTTAATAAAGATGTTTTAGATTCATTTAATAAAGCTTGCACAAACTTTATAGGGAACCCTAATTCATTACATAAATTAGGAACAGATGCTAGAGAATTGATTAGTAGTGCCACTAAACAAATTTCTGATATTCTTAAAGTAAAAGAAACAGAAATTATTTATACAAGTTGCGCATCTGAATCTAATAATTTAGCAATCAAAGGAATTGCACTAAAATATAAAAATCGTGGGAACCATATTATAACAACATCATTGGAGCATTCATCTGTTTATGGTCCACTAAATTTTTTGCAAGAACAAGGATTTGAAGTTGATTTTGTTAATATTGATGACAATGGTTTAATTGATATAGATCATTTAAAATCATTAATAAAAGATACTACTATTCTAGTTACAATAAATTCTGTAAATAGTGAACTAGGTATATTGCAACCAATTGAGCAAATAGGTGAGTTATTGAAGCAATATCCAAAATGTTTTTTCCATGTCGATATGACGCAAAACATTGGTAAAGTTGACGTTCCTCTTACAAATATAGATTTAGCAAGCCTTGATGCCCACAAATTTTATGGACTAAAAGGAATCGGTCTACTTGTGAAAAAAGAGAAGATTGCTGTAGATCCACTTATTCATGGTGGTAAGAGCACTACTGTTTTTAGAAGTGGTACACCAGCTTTAGCACTTATTGTTTCAATGGCAAAAGCCTTAAGGTTAGTGTCTGAAAATATTGATGTTAATTATAACAAAGTTTTAGAGTTAAATAAATATATAAAACAAGAATTACTAAAATTTGAAGGGGTTGCAATAAATAGTAATGAATATTGCATTCCACACATCTTAAACTTTAGTGTGATGGGAATTAAACCAGAAACATTCCTCCATGCTTTAGAAGAATTTGATATATATATATCTACTCAAAGTGCCTGTTCTAGTGAAAAATCGCTTTCAAAATCAGTTTTAGCTTTAACAAAAGATGAAAAAAGAGCGTCTTCAAGTTTAAGAATAAGCTTGTCATATCTTACAACAAAAGAAGAACTAGATACATTCTTAAAATACTTTGAAGTATGTTATAATAATTTGAGGTTAAAGTAATTGCAAAAATTATCTTTAATTGAACCAAAATTAAGCCACACTTTATATAATGATTTTCATAAAGATATGATTGATGAAGATGAGGTAATTATTCAGGATATGGTTATTCAAGATGTTTCATTTGCTGATGTGAGTAAAAGAAAAATTGAATTTAACAGTTGTATTCTAAAAAATATTGAATTTTTTAATTCTGCTTTGCTACAAACAAGTTTTATTGATGTTATCTTTGAACATTGCGATTTATCTAATTTAGATTTAAGTGGTAGTACAATATACCGTTGTCAATTTAAAAATTGTAGACTAATGGGATCTGATTTGAGTGGATCAATTTTTCAAAATGTTTTGTTTGACAACTGTAATAGTAAATATATTAATTTATCAAATTGTAAAATGAAAAAATTAAAAATGGTTAATACTGATTTAAAAGATGCTAGTATTATAGAATCTCAACTTAGTTTTACTACTTTTAATGACTGCAATTTTGAAAATGTTGAATTATTACATACACCTCTTAAAGATATAAATTTAAGCACTTGTAACATTAGTGGTTTAAAAATATCAGGACAGGAATTACAAGGGGCTATAGTAAGTCGCGAACAAGCAATTACATTAGTTAGTTTACTAGGGCTTGTAATTGATGAAAAGGAGTGATTAGATGAAAGTAATAAAATTTGGTGCTATATGGTGTCCAAGTTGTTTAGTAATGAGACCGATTTGGAATGTTATCGAAAAAGAATATCCAGAAATTATGGTTGAAAATTATGATTATGATATTGACAGTGAAGAAGTCAATAAATGGAATATAGGAAAAGTATTGCCAGTTGCGATTATACTTGATGAAGATGAAAACGAAGTTAGTCGTTTGATAGGTGAAAAAACAAAAAAACAAATCATTGATACAATTGATGATTTATATAAAAAGGAGTAACATGAAATATTTAAAATTATTAATAATAACATTTATTCTTTTCATGATCAGTCCAGTGGGAACATTTGCAAAAGAACAAGTTAATTTGTATTTATTCTATTCAGATTCATGTCCTCACTGTGCTAAAGAAAAAGAATTTTTAGAAAAAATGGAAAAGAAGTATGATAACTTAAATGTATATTTATATGAAGTTTCCGATAAAGAAAATGATGACTTAATGATGGAAGTTAAAAAGACATTAAATTCAGAAAATCCATATGTGCCTTTTACGGTAATTGGTGCTAGGTCATATACTGGATATAATGATAATGTTGCTAGTCAGATTGAAGCATCTATAAAAGAATATTCAAATAAAAAACATCGTGATATTGTTGGGGAAATATTAGGAACGTCTATAAAACCAGATGATGAATTAATCGATGATAATCCTAATGATGGTCCTGTAACTTTACCATTTTTGGGTGAAATCGACCCCAAGTCTGTTTCATTACCTGTTATAGCAATGGTTATTGGAACAATAGATGGGTTTAATCCATGTGCTATGTGGGTATTACTATTTTTAATCAGTATGCTCCTTGGAATGAAAGATAGAAAAAGAATGTGGGCCTTAGGTTTAACTTTCTTAGTTACATCGGCTTTCATATATCTATTATTTATGGTTGCTTGGTTAAAAATAACTATGTCAATTAGCTCTATTTCATGGGTTAAAATGTTAATTGCTTTTGTTGCATTAGGTGGCGGATATTTTAACTTAAGAAGTTATTATAGGACTATCAAAAAAGATACTGGATGTGAAGTTGTTGATGATAATAAAAGGAAAAAAATCATCGACCGCATAAAAAAATTCACAACCCAAAAAAGTTTTATTTTAGCTTTATTAGGCGTTATGGCATTAGCTGTATCAGTAAATATTGTTGAACTTGCTTGTTCAGCAGGCCTGCCTTTATTATTTACACAGATATTGGCTCTTAATGATTTAAACGCATTACAATACTGGACTTATATCTTAATTTATATATTATTTTTCTTAATTGATGATATTATCGTATTTAGTATTGCTATGTTCACTTTTAAATTAACTGGAGTTTCTAATAAATACAGTAAATATTCCCATTTAATTGGTGGAATAATTATGGTCCTTATTGGATTATTAATGTTATTCAAACCAGAATGGTTAATGTTTAATTTTTAAAAAATAACTCATATTATCTTCTTAGAAAAAATATAATATTCTAGGAGGTATGATATGAGTTTTTTTAAAGGTAAGCGATTGAAAGCTTATCAATTTCCAATTATCTTATTATGTTCAATTATTATTGGTAGCATTATTGGTATTATTTTAAAAGAAGACGCAGTTGTGCTAAAACCATTTGGTGATGTCTTTTTAAACATGATGTATACAATTGTTGTTCCTCTAGTATTTTTTACAATATCCAGTTCAGTAGCTAATATGGTAGATATGAAAAGATTAGGAAAAATTATAAAATCATTATTCATAGTATTTACAATAACCAGTACTATTGCAGCTGTTTTAATGTTAATAACTCTATTAATAGTAGATCCAGTAGGGAATACTTCAATAGTAATGAAAGCAGGGGAAGAGGTTGCAAAACTGGATATTGGTGCCCAAATCGTTAAAGCAATAACTGTAACAGATTTTTCAAATCTTTTATCCCGTAGCAACATGTTGCCACTTATTATATTTTCAATGATTTTTGGATTTAGTTTAAGTCTAATTGGTAAAGAAGGAAATGCAGTTAGTCGAGGATTAGAAGTATTATCAAAAACAATGATGAAAGTTATCAATCTGATAATGTACTATGCTCCAATTGGGTTATGTGCCTATTTTGCAACGCTGATTGGTGAATTTGGACCAGAACTACTAGGAAGTTATGCTCGTAGTATGCTTATATATTATGTATTGTGTGTAGTTTATTTCTTTGTATTTTACACAATATATGCTTATTTTGCAGGTGGGAAAAACGGAATAAAAACTTTCTATCGTAATATATTACCACCAACTATCACATCAGTAGCAACACAAAGTTCTTTAGCAACTTTACCAACTAATTTAGAAGCAACCAAAAACATGGGAGTTCCTAAGAATGTTAGAGAAGTAACCCTTCCAATTGGTGTAACAATGCATATGGAAGGTAGCAGTATGGCAGCAATATTAAAAATAGTTTTCCTATTTGGTATATTTAATATGTCATTTACTGGAATGGATACTTATTTAACCGCAATCTTAATAGCTGTATTAAGTGGGGTTGTTATGTCAGGTATTCCAGGTGGTGGTTTAATTGGTGAGATGCTGATAGTTAGTTTATATGGATTTCCATTAGAAGCATTCCCGATAATTGCTACAATAGGTTGGCTAGTAGATCCTCCAGCAACTTGTTTAAATGTAGTTGGTGATTCATCATCATCACTAATAGTAACAAGATTAGTAGAGGGAAAAAATTGGCTTAAACGAAAAGTTTTTAATTAATAAAAAAGTAATGATATTTTATTTTATCATTACTTTTTTTATTATTCTACTGTAACTGATTTTGCTAGATTACGAGGTTTATCAATATCGCAACCTTTTAATTTTGCTACCTCATATGAGATGATTTGTAACGGGATTATAGTTAATAGTGGTTGAACAAAGTTATCAACCGATGGAATAACTATTTTATAGTCATAAAAATCAGTTTCTTTATTTAATTGACTAGTTGTAATTAGTGTAACATTAGCACCTCGTGCTTTTACTTCTTTAATATTACTTATTGTTTTCTCACATATCTCCTCATCTGTAACAATGGCAATTACTGGAGTACCTTTTTCAATTAAAGATATAGTTCCATGTTTTAATTCACCAGCCGCATATGCTTCACTATGAATATAAGAAATTTCCTTTAACTTTAATGAACCTTCCATAGCTAAAGCAAAATCAATCCCTCTACCTATAAAGAAAATATCTTTATGTTGATAAATATTTTCAGCTATTTTTAAATAATCATTACCATCTAATAACTGTTGCATTTTATCAGATATATCATTTATACAATCAATTACCGAATTTATCTTTTTAATTGTTAATTTTTTCTTACTTTTAGCGATACTTAAAGCGATAAGAGAGAGCATAGCAACCTGAGCAGAATAAGCCTTCGTTGTAGCAACCGCTATTTCACATCCTGCTTTAATATATAAAACATGTTTAGCTTCTCTTGCAATTGAAGAACCTACCACATTAACAATCGCTAAAGTATCTACATCATTTTCTTTGGCAATTCTAAGTGCTGCTAGAGAATCTGCAGTTTCGCCTGATTGCGAAATAATAATTACTAATGTCTTGCTATTGAAAAATAATTTTTTATATCTGTATTCACTAGCAATTTCTACATTGACTGGCATATCACCATACTCTTCGATTAACGTCTTACCAATTAACCCTGTATGATATGCACTACCACATGCCACGATGTCAATTCTTTCATATTTAGTAAAATCAGGCATCTTATTTCCTAAATTTTTATATCCACCTTGAATGAAAGGTGTAACTGTATCTTTTATAACTTGTGGTTGTTCATGTATTTCTTTTAACATAAAATGATCATAACCATTTTTTAAAGCCGTTTCAATATTCCATTCAAATTTTTGAATTTCTTTTTTTATAACTTTATTTTTAATACCATACACTTCAATATTAGTATCACTAATTTTAGCAATCTCATTATTTTCTAATAAGATATATTTATTAGTATATTTTAAAATCGCAGGTACATCTGATGCAATATAATTTTCATCATCACCAACCGCAACAATTAAAGGACTGTCTTTCCTAATTGCATATAAAGTATTTAGATCATCGTCACAAATAATACCTAAAGCATAAGATCCAATTAATAAATCTTTACATTTATCTAATACTTTAACTATATCATTTTTTTCATTATATAGTTTATCAATAAGTGCACATGCTACTTCAGTATCCGTTTCTGATTTAAATTTATATCCACCTTGTTCTAATATTTTTTTTAGTTGTTCATAATTTTCTATAATTCCATTATGAACAATTGTAATTTTCCCGACTTTATGGGGATGAGAATTTACTACACTAGGTTCACCATGAGTGGCCCATCTAGTATGCCCGATTCCAAGACTTGATTTAATGTCAAAATCGATATTAGTTTCTAAATTCTTCATTTTACCCTGTTCTTTAATAATATTAATCTTTTCACAATCAAGATAAGCTACCCCCGCTGAATCGTAACCACGATATTCTAGGGATTTTAACCCGTCTATTAAAACATGTAAGGCATTTTTATTTTTGCCTACATAACCAACAATTCCACACATATTTATTTCCTCAAACTTTCTTTTGCATAATAAAAATATATGTATGGATATATTTTTTGTCGTAATCTTGATTTTACTCTTTGTAATATATCTAACGGTCACACAAACCGTAACAGCATCCGCCGAATTTTTCGATAACTGTTATCCTCGTCAACCCAATAGGTCCTGGCGCTAATTATATAAGCTATTAGTCTATCCTCCCCACACAAATATAACTTTACATTAATATTATATAATTTTTTTTTGATTTTGACAATGTTTATATAATTTATCAAAAAAGATATTGTTTGACTTTGATACCATCTGGTGATAGAATAATTATAGTATGATAAGGAATATAATGTTAAGGAGGTTGGAAAATGAAAAAAGAAAATATTTTTAAATTTATTTCGCTAGTAATTGTTTTTGTAGTAGGGATAGTTAGTATGTGGTATTTTGGTTTCGGAAAAATTAATGCTGGAGGTATTAGCATAAATGATTTGAGCAAACTTGATAAAAATTATTTTGAGGAAAGAATTGGAACTAAATTAGCTTTACTAAAAAGAGCCAATTATGATTTGACAGATAATGATATTATTAGAGCTTTTGTAGCTCATGATTTATTATTGAATAAAGAGATTTCAGAGCAAGAAATAAAACAATATGTTAAAGAAAACTTTGGAATTAATGATTATTCAATGGAAACAGGTGAATTTACTTTTCCATGCGGACCTTCATATACCGTCACAAAAATAGGTGATACGTATAGTGCTTTTTATGGATTTGGATACGAAGGAGAAAATTACGAATTTAAAAATATTGTAGTTGATAAAGATACAATTGTAGTTAACTATGAATATCTAGAATCGTTAGAAATATCTTCACCAGAAAAAATTTTAGTAGGTGAATTTAATGTACATTTTAAGTTAGTGAATGGTTATTTAAACTATCAAAAAATTGTTTTTGAAGAATATTTGAATCCTAAAAAAATAGTTGATTTAACTGATAATTATATCATTGATTATTTAAAGTAAACAGTAAAAATATTTACTGAAAAGACATATGAATCATTTACCAATAACGAAATTGCAGTTGATATTCTATATTCTTTATTTGCAAATGATAATAGAGTGCATAAAAATTATATTACAAGCTATGCTAAAACAAAATTTGGATTGAATGAATTTAATATTGAAGAAGGTTCATATAAGGATATGTTTGGAAATACTTATACAATTGATTCGGAATATAATAATTATTATGATTTAGTGTATAATCCAATTGCTGAACAAGAAATATATAATCGATTTTATAGCAAACAACAATTAGAAGATAATGTATATGTGGTTACATATCGTTATGGAAAACCATTAGACAGTGAAAAAACGGAGTTTGAAGATTTAGGAGTAACCAAGGTATATTTAGAATTTAATTATGATACTTCTAATTCTCTGCACATCAATGATTTCACTATAATAAAAATCACATATGAAGAAATAAAGTAACACCAAAATGGTGTTATTTTGTTTATGACAAAATTGTCATTTATAATAAGTAAAATTATAGTATAATAGATTTGGTGATAGTATGTATAAAATACTTATAATTGAAGATGATGAAACAATTAGAATGGGATTAAAGTATTATTTAGAACAAGAGTCTTTTACTGTCTTAGAACAAGGAAACTATGTGGGTGGATTAAAAGAATTAAATCAAAATAGTGATATTGATTTGATATTATTAGATATTAATTTGCCAGATGGTAATGGATTTGATTTATTTAGGGAGATAAAAATCATTAAAGACGTACCTGTAATTTTTTTAACAGCTAATGATTTAGAATTATCCGTAGTTAGAGGGTTAGATATGGGAGCTGATGACTATATAACTAAACCCTTTAAAGCAAGAGAACTAATATCTAGAATAAAAAGTGTATTAAGAAGAACTAATAAGACAACTGATAATAATATTATTAGTATAAAAGATATTGTGATCGATATGAAACAAGCAAAAGTTTTAAAAGATAACAAAGATGTTATGCTAACGGCTCTTGAATATAAAATACTTCTTATTTTAGCTCTTAATCCTAATATTGTGTTTTCAAGAGAAAAAATATTATCTGATATATGGGATGTTAATGAGGCATATGTCAATGATAATACTTTGACTGTATATATAAAAAGAATAAGGGAAAAGATTGAAAATGATCCTTTGCAACCTAAAATAATTATCACGGTTCGTGGTTTAGGATATAAAGTTGGTGTTTAAATGCATAATAATGAAATAAAAAAATTAATTGTTATAGAACTTATAATTTTTATTTGTTTAATATTTGTAACGTTGGTTTTAAACTACAACATACACAATCATTACAAAAAGGAATTGATAAAAAATAATACTCATATTATAGCTGCCATAATAAAAGCCCATCCTGAATTAGAAGAAGAAATAATAAGTAACTTGATTTCATCAAGTGGGGATTTTGATAGTGCAAAACAAATTATGAATAAGTATGGATTAGATTCTATATCTAATTTAGAATATTTAACTGATATCAAAAACATTAAAGAAAGAATAACTTTATATAATTTTAGTTTCATGATAATTCTTTTTATAACTATTAGTATTACTTATATTGTTTTTGTTAAAAAGCAATATAAAAAAATAAATAGCATTAATAAGTATATGAACAATATATTAAATGGTGATTATTCATTTGATATTAGAGAGTATCAAGAAGGGGATATTAGTAATTTAAAAAATGATATTTATAAAATAACAGTTAGATTAAAAGAACAAAGTGAACTTCTAGAAAAAGAAAAGAAACATTTAGAGAATGTTTTATCAGATATATCACATCAAATCAAAACACCATTAACAAGCATGTATGTAATAAATGATTTATTAACAAAAGATAATGTTAAACCAGAGTTAAAAAAAGAGTTTCTTACTAAAAATTACCGACAATTAGAAAGAATAGAGTGGTTGGTTACAACTTTGCTTAAATTATCGAGATTAGATAGTGGGTCAATTGTGTTAAAAAAAGAAGATGTAAATATAAAAAATTTGATAACAGATGCAATAGCTCCTTTTTTAATTCCAATGGAACTAAAAAAACAAAAAGTAACAATTAGTGGTGATGATTTTACGAAAATTTCAGCTGATTATAATTGGACCTTAGAAGCGATTATAAATATAATAAAAAATGCCCATGAACATACATCAAGTGGTGGTGAAATAACTATATCATATGACACAAATCCGCTTTATACTGAAATTTTGATTATTGATAATGGTGAAGGTATAAGTAAAGATGATATAAAACATATTTTCAAAAGATTTTACCGAGGTACGAAAAGTAACAAAGAAAGCATTGGAATTGGCCTTAATATGGCAAAGAAAATAATTGACATTCAAAATGGTATTATTAGTGTTAAAAGTGAGATTAACAAAGGGACAACGTTTAGTATTAAAATTTATAAATTAACAGTATAGTGACAAATTTGTAATTGTTTATGTCATTAAAGAGTCATAAAATTTATGTATAATAGAATCATTATTGGAAGGAGTGAGAGTATGAAAATACTGTCAGTTGAAAATTTATGTAAAAATTATGGAAAAGGAAATACATTAGTAAAGGCTTTAGATAATGTTAGTTTTTCTGTTGAAAAAGGTGAATTTATTGCTATTGTAGGGGCTAGTGGTAGTGGGAAAAGTACCTTGCTTCACATTTTAGGTGGAGTAGATAAACCAACTAGTGGAAAAGTTTTTGTTGATAACGAAGACGTATACAAATTAAATGAAACTAATTTAGCTATTTTTAGAAGAAGACAAGTAGGGCTTATTTATCAATTTTACAATCTAATACCTATTTTAAATATTAAAGAAAATATAACACTACCAATTTTATTAGATGGGAAAAAGGTAGATGAAATATATTTAAAAGAAATAATAGAAACATTAGGACTAGAAGATAGAATTAATCATTTGCCAAATGAATTATCAGGTGGTCAACAACAAAGAGTATCAATAGGAAGAGCTTTAATGAATAGACCATCACTATTATTGGCTGATGAACCAACTGGAAATTTGGATAGTAAATCAAGCCGCGAAATAATTGAACTATTAAAATTATCTAATGAAAAGTACAAACAAACAATCATAATGATAACTCATGATCATAGTCTAGCTTTAAATGCCAATCGTATTATCACTATAGATGATGGTAAAATAATTAGTGATGAGGTAGTTAAATAAAATGAATATATTAAATAAATTAACAGTTAAGCATTTAAAGATGAATAGAAAAAGAACAATCGTTACAATAATTGGTGTTCTTTTATCTACTGCTCTAATGGTAGGAATAGGGTTGCTGTTTTCAACAGTCAGAGATTATGCTGTTAAAGAAGTGGTGGCAAGAAGTGGGTCGTATCACATTAAACTATTAGATGTTGATTATGAAAAAATGAATGTTTTAAAACAAAACATTGCTATTAAAGAGGTATTATATGAAAAAGGGATTGGATTCGCTGAATTTAAACAAAGCGATAATATGTATAAACCCTACATATATGTTGATAGTGGGAACGATGAATTTTTAAAAAATTTAAAGTTAATTAAGGGTAATTTACCGCAAAACGGTAATGAGGTAGTCGTTTCAGAACATATATTAAGTGAACATAAGTTTCAAATAGGCGATATAATCAATTTGGATATGGGAGTTAGAATATATCAAGATGAAGAAATAACATCAAATAGCGAAGGTTTTAAAGCTGAATCGGCTATTGATTCAGGGGAAACTTTCGAAATAACAGGAAGTATGGAATACAAAGTTGTAGGAATTGTTGAACGTAGTTTTTATGAATCTTATTCAGCTCCTGGTTATCAAATTTATACAAAATCTACTAATGTACAAAATGATGAATTAGTAAATATTTATTTTACATATAAAAATGTATCTAAAGTATATGATAAAACAGAAAATCTATTAAAAGTATCAGGAATAAATAATAGTTATGAACAAAAAAATTTGGAATATAATGATGCTTTATTAGCTGTATATGGTGAAAGTAAATATTCTAATCTTACTGATAGTTTTATAGGTATTATTTTAATTATCTTAACTTTAGTATCTATTGGTTGTATAATTGTTATATATAACTCATTTGCTATATCAGTAATGGAAAGAAAAAAACAATTTGGTTTATTTTCTAGTATTGGGGCAACTAAAGATCAATTAAGAAAAACGGTATTTTATGAGGCTTTTATTGTTGGGTTAATAGGAATACCACTAGGAATTTTATCAGGTTTTTTTGGAATATGGGTAGTAATAAATGTTATTAACCAATTATTACCAGAAGCGATTGCTGTAACATTTAGTTTATCTGTATATCCTTTATTTATTATTATTCCAATTGTTTTTATGATTGTGGTGCTTATTTTTTCTGCATACTTACCGGCCGTAAAAGCAAGTAAAATTACACCGATTGAAGCAATAAGATTAAATGATGATATAAAAATAAAAAGCAAAAAAGTAAAAACGAATAAATTGGTTTCAAAATTGTTTGGTGTTGAAGCAGAAATTGCTCTTAAAAATATGAAACGTAACAAACGTAAATATCGTATTACCATAGTTTCTCTGTTTATGAGCATTGTATTATTTATATCGTTCTCGTCGCTGCTTATATATGCAACTAGGGGGTCTAGTGAGTACTTAGATGAAATAGATTTTGATATTTCAGTAGGTCTTGCTGATGAAGATAAAGAGCTATTAGAAAATACTATTAAAGATATAATCATTAGTGATGAAGTGGATAAATATATTGTTGTAAGAAGTAATTATAATTTATATACAAAAAGTCTTTCAGATAATGATTACCACAAAGATTATCAAAAAGTTTTAGAAAATCAAGATTCGCGTTGGTCGGGTGATATTCCTGATACAGTATGGAATTATATAAAATCGATTAATCTTGTATCAATAGACAATAAAAACTATCAAAGTTTTTTAAAAGAATTAAATTTAAAACAAGAGCAACCAATACTAATAAATTATTTTAATTCAGTTGTTTATTCTTCGAATAATCGTAAAGTTTATGAGGGAAGATTATTAAAAAGCAAAAAAGAATGGGAATTTTCTATTTGTCCATTGCAAAACATTATTGGAAACGCAGAAGCATCTATTGAAGAAATAGACTGCTCATATAAAATAAATAATGTTTATGAAACTACAAAATTACCATTTGGATTAAAGTTTGCTACCAATTCTAGCCAGCCAATTATAGTAGTCTCAGAAGAAATGTACGATAAAATCATTAGTGAAACTGCGGAGAAAACAGAGCAATTTTATAATATTTTTATTAAAGCTGATAAATATACTAATATAGATAAAAAATTAAATGATTATGCAAGTGAACGAGAATTACAACAATTTTATTATACCAATATTGTTGAACAACAAAAGATGACTAGAAATTTAATTTTAATTATAAAAATATTATTTTATGGGTTTATTTCATTAGTTACATTAATAGGTGTTACTAGTGTGTTTAATACTATCAATACTGGAATAGCACTACGACGAACTGAATTTGCTGTTTTGCGTAGTATGGGGTTAACTCCAAAAGGATTTAACCGAATCTTACGTTTTGAAACATTGATCGTTGGTTTAAAAGCATTATTATATTCCATTCCTGTTTCATTAGGAGTTGTTTATTTAATTGATAGATCAATGGGTGAAATTGTTAGTTTTAGTGATATAATCCTGCCATGGAAAAGTATTTTATTTGCTGTAATCGGGGTATTTATAATAGTTTCTATTACAATGAAATATGCAAGTAGTAAAATAAAAAACGAAAATATTTTAGACGCTATAAGAGAGGAAAACATTTAGCTTCCTCTTTTTTCTTATGTCGATTTATGTACAATTATAAGAAATGGTGTTATAATAAAAAAAATAGGAGGAAGATTATGGAAATACTATCTGTAGTAAATTTATGCAAAACATATGGAAAAGGTAATACTTTGGTAAAAGCTTTAGATAATGTTACTTTTTCAGTTGAAAAGGGTGAATTTATTGCAATAGTTGGAGCCAGTGGAAGTGGAAAGAGTACTTTACTTCACATTTTAGGAGGAGTAGATAAACCAACTAGCGGAAAAGTGTTTGTTAACAACGAAGATGTATATAAATTAAATGAAACTAATTTAGCTATTTTTAGAAGAAGACAAGTAGGGCTTATTTATCAATTTTACAATCTAATACCAATTTTAAACGTTAAAGAAAATATAACATTACCAATTTTATTAGATGGGAAAAAAGTAGATGAAATACATTTAAAAGAAATAATAGAAACATTAGGGCTAGAAGATAGAATAAACCATTTGCCGAATGAATTATCAGGTGGTCAACAACAAAGGGTATCAATAGGAAGGGCCTTGATGAACAAGCCATCACTATTATTGGCTGATGAACCAACTGGTAATTTGGATAGTAAATCAAGTAAAGAGATTGTTGAATTATTAAAATTATCTAATGAAAAGTATAATCAAACAATTATTATGATAACCCATGATCACAGTTTAGCTTTAAATGCGAATCGTATTATTACAATTGATGACGGTAAAATAGTCAGTGACGAGGTTAATAAATGAAGGTTTTAAATAAGCTAACATTTAAGTACATGATTAAAAATAAAAAGGCAACAACTACATCTATAATTGGTGTTGCTTTAGCAAGTGCTTTGATTTTTGTTATTGGATTAGTTTTTTCAACTTTGAGAGAGTATCAAATTAAGACAACGATAGATGATGTTGGAAGTTATCATGTTAAATACGAAAATATCCCTTTTTCCAAAATTGGGGTAATTAAAAACAATAAAAATGTTGATAAATATGAATTGATTAGTATTGAAGGTACTGTTGAAAATGAAACTATTGATGGATTGAATTTAATCGCAGCTGAAGAAGAACAATTAAAAAATCTTAATATAAAAATTGGTAGATTACCACAAAATAATAATGAGATAATTGTTTCACAGTATTATTACGGAAAAGAAAAAATTTCTATTAATGATAAAATTGTAATCAATATTAATAATGAAGAAGAAAGTTTTTCTAAAAAATATGAAGTAGTGGGAGTATATTTTTCTAATTTGGATTTTAGCTTATATACATATGAGACTAATTTTGAAAATAAGAATGTTAATATTACCGTGTATTTCAAGAAAATAAACAATAAAATACTAGAATATTCTAATTCTTTAGCAAGTGCTTTTGGATTAGAATCATACTTTGATTATGATCTTAAGGTTGATACTTATCGTGGGATGAATTTAAATAGCCAATTACTTGAACTATATGGAATTGCATATGATTTAAATCAACTAATTTATTTATCAGTAATGATTATTTTTATGTTAATAATTTTGTCAATTATTTCACTTGTTTGTTTTTTTGTCGTATATAATGCGTTTGAAATAGCAATTAATGAGCGAAAAAAAATGTTTGCTACTTTATCTAGTATTGGGGCAACGCCTAAACAAATATTTAGTTCTATATTTTTAGAGAGTATACTTATATCCGTTGTTGGAATAGTTATTGGATTTGCAATTAGTTATGGAATGGTTTATGGATTAACTGTTTATATTGACAAACAAATTGGGGATTTATTAATATATAACATTAATATAGGAATATATCCAATATTTATTTATATTCCTGTGATGTTTATTACTTTTGTTATATTTTTAGCCACCTTATTTCCAGCGAATAGAGCTAAAAATACTACCATCATTGAAGCGATTAGACAAAATGACGAAATAGTTTTAAAATCAAAAAAAATAAAATCAAATAAAATAATACGTAAATTAGGAATCGAAGTTGAATATGCACGCAAAAATGTTAAAAGAAACAAACGGAAATATGGAGTAACATTAGTGTCAATTGTTATTAGTATAATTCTCTTTATTAGTTTTTCAACAATATTTAATATATTTATGAAAATAGTAGATCAAGGGTTAGAAGAAATAAATGATATTTCTATTTCCTTTTCTAATACAAATAATAGGTATGATGCTTTATTAAAAGAAATTTATACTATTAATTCCTTTGATAATATTTCTATTAGTAGCAGTTCAAGATATAAAATTGATACAAATCTAGAACCAATTATGACAAATGATGCTAAAGAATTACTTAATGTGAAAAATGAAATTATTATTATTAGAGTGGATTCTAAAACATATAATAAATATATTGAAAAATTAGGGATAAGCGGTTATAACGGAGTTGTGTTGAATGATAATTATTATTTTAACGAAATAATTTCTGATACTATGAAATACAAAGTTTTCAATTCGAACTCTATTAATTCAATTTCTATTTGTAATTATAATTCAAATGAAGATAATGTTCAAAATACTTTGCCTTCATGTGATTATCAATTAAGTAATTTATATGTATCAGACATTTTACCGAATGAAAATGTTTTCACTTCGTTTGGTCTTGTAAAAATTATAATTGATGAAACAAAATTTTCGGATATTCCAAGAATAAGTTTGTTTAGTTCTTATATTCCTTATTTTATTAATGTGGAAACAAAAAACTATATCGATTTTGATAAAGATTTTAGACTATTAATGAAGGACTTGGGATTAGAAGATGATATAGATAATATTTATTATAATAATGCAATTAATAATCATAATATCATTAGAATTCTTAATGTAAGTCAAACTGTCTTATATACATTTATAATTTTTATTACATCTATATCAATTGTTAGTATTTATAGTACCATTACTACATCTTTGAACTTAAGACGTCGTGAATTTGCAACTCTAAGAAGTGTTGGCGTTACAGGATTTGGTTTTGATAGAATATTGTTATATGAGAGTGTAATGTTTTGTTTAAAGGCAATCATTATATCATTACCAATAGCATGGTTAATTATAAATGTTATTTATAAAGTTTTGAATTTTGAACAAGCTATTACTGGTACAGATACTTTAGGGTTGAGTACAATATCAGTACCATATAAATATATAATTATTAGTTTTGTAGCAGTATATATTATAGTTATGTCAACTACTTTTTTAGCAACAAGAAAAATTAAAAATGATAATATAGCAGATATAATAAAAACCGATATATAAAACAATAGTATAAAAGATAGTTTACATGCTATTGTTTTTTTTTGTAACTTATTAATTATAAAATACTATTATTTGGAAATAATAGTGTTATAATGGCAAACGAAAATAAAAGGAGGAATAAAATATGAAAAATAATAGTGCGTTTACGCTTATTGAATTATTAGCTGTAATTGTGATTTTAGCAATCATAGCTCTTATCGCAACCCCGTTAATTTTAGATGTAATTAGCGAAGCTAGAAAAGGAGCATTTCAAAATTCGGCATATGGAATTGTAGAGGCGGGAGAAATGGGATTTGCTAAAGACATGCTAAAAGGTACTGAAGGTGAAGTAACTTTTACATATACAGATGGTGTTGAACAATCAAGTGTTTTGGGAAAACAACTTGATTATAAAGGTACAAAACCTAGAAGTGGAACGGTTGTTGTTAATAGTAGTGGACAAGTGGCAATTGCTATTCATGATGGAACATATTGTGCTGAAAAAACTTATGAAGAAAATGTAGTAAGTATAAGTTCAAAATCAGCAGAGGATTGTAATTTAGAAGGGGGAACAGAAACACCAATAGTAACTGGGGAACCTAATGAACCAAACATTCTTGATGGAATGATTGGAATTACATGGAACGGAACTAACTGGGTAAAAGCGGACACTAGCGACCAGTGGTATGATTATGATAATAAACAATGGGCAAATGCTGTTCTTTTAACAGATGCAGCAAGAAGTGCTTATATCAATGCTGATGCTGGTTATACAATAACAGAAGCAGATGTTCTTGCTTATTTAGTATGGATACCAAGATATCGTTATAAGTTATTTAATGCTACTTTTCAAGTAAGTAGTCCACAGGAGATTGAAATAGAATTTCAAAATAGAACAACCCCAAAATCTAATGGTAATAGTAATGGTGAGTGGTTAACACATCCAGCATTTACATTTGGAGCAGATGAATTAGATGGAATATGGGTAGGTAAATTTGAAATAAGTGCACCAACAACATCTGATTGTTATACAAATACACAATCATTGTATTGTAATGATCCTAGTATAATGCCAAGAATTAAACCTGGTGTAAAACCATTACATTTGGCAAGTGCAGGTACACATTTTTCAATCATTCAAAATTTGAATGATACATTCTATGGATTAGAAGCTAATACTGATGCTCACATGATGAAAAATACTGAATGGGGAGCAGTAGCATACTTAAGTCATAGTATCTATGGTAGAAATAATCAAGTTTCTATCAATGCATTTCTAGACTCATGGAGTGCTACTGGTGGCGGACATGGTAATGCATATATAACCAATGTAAGTCAGAGTACAACAGGTAATGTTTATGGTATTTATGATATGTCAGGTGGTCAAGATGAATATGTGATGGGAGCTATGTATAATAGTAATAACACAACTGTTAATACTGCACTTTCAGGGTTCTCATCAGCAGTAATTGATGCACCAAATTTCAGTAAATATATTGACAAGTATACATATGGAACCACAACGACAGATCAAACAGCCTATGACCGTAGTATATTAGGTGATGCAACTGGAGAAACAAGAGGATGGTATAGTGACTATCAAAACTTTGTTTACCCATCATCTAATAGAGCGTGGTTTGGCCGTGGAGGTAACATAATAAATGGTTCAAGCGCAGGACAATTTGCTTTTAGAGCCGAAGATGCAAGTGCTGCCTATGCTTCAACAGGTAGTTCTAGAGCAGTTATTCCAGGATTTGGGCAATAATATATTTTATTAAGAAGATTATAATTTCATATAATCTTTTTTTATATCATTTTCCTTGTTCGTATTAGTAGCGTCTAATTTTTCTTGTAATCGAATATAATTATGATATAATGGTGATAGGATGTGATTACATGAAGGTAGTTATAAGTGCCGGTGGTACTGGTGGGCATATATATCCCGCTTTAGCTATTATAAATAAAATCAAAGAAAAAGAACCTAATAGTGAATTTTTATATATTGGAACACATAATAGGATGGAAAAGGATATAATCCCTAAACATAATATTCCGTTTGAAGCAATTGAAGTGTATGGATTTAATCGTAAAAAAATATTTAAAAATTTTAAAACTATTAAATCATTTATAGATAGTTATAGAAAAAGCAAAAAATTAATTAAAAGTTTTAATCCAGATGTAGTTATTGGGGTAGGTGGTTATGTAACCGGACCTGTCATTTATGCTGCAAAAAAGATGGATTATAAAACTTTTATCCATGAACAAAATAGTATTCCCGGAAAAGCTAATTCATTTTTAAGTAATTATGCTGATAAAATTGGTGTTTCATTTAAATCATCAATCAGATCTTTCCCAGAATATAAGACTGTTTTTACGGGAAATCCATGTAGTGAAGATGCATTGAAAAAAACAGCAATAGATAAAAAAGAACTAGGACTTAATCCAAATAAAAAATTAATTTTATTTGTAATGGGATCATTAGGTTCATCAAAAGTTAACGAAATTCTTGTTAAAACGATGTCTCTTTTTAATAACAAGGATTACGAAATTTTATTTGTTACAGGAAATGATTCATATACTGATATAAGCAAAAATAAATTCCCTTCAAATGTTAAAGTGGTTCCTTATATTGAAAATTTATCAAGAGTTATGAAAAAGACTGACTTAATAGTTTCTAGAGCTGGTGCTTCAACATTAAGTGAAATAATTGCTTTAGAAGTTCCTTCAATATTAATACCCAGTCCTTATGTTCCTGATAATCATCAATATAAAAATGCTATTGATTTAATAAATAAACAAGCAGCTATATTAATTGAGGAGAAAGATTTAAAAAGAGATTATTTAGTTCGTGCTATAGATAAAATAATAAATGATGAAATAAAAATCAAAGCAATGAAAAATAATTTAAAAGAACTAGGGGTTAATAATAGTGCAACTAAAATATATGAAATTTTAAACGAAATGATAGATAGGAAGTAATAACATGAATATAATTAAAGACCTACAAGATATGAAATGTGGGAAAGTTTTAGCTAATGTTAATGTGAAAAATTATAATACTTATAAAATAAAAGCAACAGCATTGGCAATTATTATTCCTAATAATATAGAAGATCTAAAAAAAATATTAAATTATATAAATCAAAATAATATAAAATATAAAATACTTGGCAATGGTTCAAATCTTATATTTTGCAATGAATTTTATGATGGTATATTAATTAAACTTGATTCATTAAACGAACTAAAGATAGATGATACTAAAATTGTTGTTGGAGCTGGATATAATTTAATGAAATTAGCCTTAAGTGTATCGAGATTAGGACTAACTGGTTTAGAGTTCGCAACAGGTATACCAGGTACAGTTGGTGGCTCTGTTTATATGAATGCAGGTGCTTACAAAAGTGATATGGGATACATAGTTAGTGAAATTAAAGTTTTAACACCAAACTTAGAAATTAAAACAATGTATAATAATGAACTTGATTTTCATTATCGAACATCATTTTTACAAAAGAATCCCGGTTATATATGTTTAGAAGCAACTATAATTTTAAAACACGGAGATAAAGAGGCCATTATGAATGTTATCGAAGACAGAAAAAAACGTAGGTTAATGACTCAACCTTTAGAATATCCTAGTGCGGGTAGTGTTTTTAGAAATCCTGATAATGATTTTGCAGGTCGTTTGGTGGAAGAAATTGGATATAAGGGTAAAAAACTAGGTGGTGCAGAAGTTAGCGAAAAACATGCTAATTTTATTATTAACAGTAATAATGCTACTGGTAAAGATATTAAATTATTAATTTCAGAAATAAAAGAAAAAGTAAAAGGACAATATAATATTGATTTAAAAGTTGAACAAGAATTCGTAGAATAGGTGATAGTATGAAAAAGAAAGTTAAAATTAAGAAAAAACGTCGAATTAATTTTAAAAGAACGTTTATTTTTTTGCTAGGAATATACCTATTAGGGCACTTAATGTTTAACTTTTTAAGATTACCAATTAAAAATATATATGTTTATGATAATACTGTTTTGACAGACCAAGAAATAATAGATATGGCTAATATTAGTAATTATCCGTCAACATTTCAAAATCTATCGCCAAAAATAGAAAAGAAAATTAAAAAGAATATTTATATCTTGGATGCAAAAGTATATAAAAAGAACTTTACTGAAGTACATATTAAAGTAGAAGAAAATAGACCTTTATTTTTTAATAGAAGTTTAAACAAAACCATCTTAACCGATGGAAAAGAAGTAAGCAAACAGTTTATGGTTCCAACATTAATAAATTACGTTCCAGATACAAAGTATAGTGAACTAATAAATAAAATGGCTGAAGTAGATGAAAATATATTAATTCGTATATCAGAAATTCAATATAATCCGAATGAAGTAGATGACAGCCGATTTTTGTTAATGATGAATGATGGTAATTATGTATATTTAACTTCATCTAAATTTAATAATATTAATAGCTATATTGATATTATTAAGAAGTTTGACAATAAAAAAGGAATTCTTTATTTAGATTACGGTAATAGTTTTACAATTCTTGAAGATTAAGATTATTACTTATCTTTTTTTTGTTATTTTTTTTCTTTTTCTTTTACTTTTTCTTAAAAATATAGTATAATGATTGTTAGATTGTAGGAGATGATAGTGTGAAGAATATTTATACTAGTGTTGATATTGGTTCTGATACAATAAAAATTGTTGTATGCGAACTATTTCGTAATAAATTGAATCTACTTGCCGCATCTTCTGTTAAATCTCGTGGTATAAAAAAAGGCGTTGTAACAGATATAAATGAGGCAACAATTTCGTTAAAACAAGCATTTAACGAAATAGAGCTAATGTTAGGGATAAAAATTAACAAAGTAATTGCTTCAGTACCTAGTTATTTTGCTGACTTTGTTTTTACTAAAGGTGAAACAAAAGTTAATCATGAAGATGGTATAATTGGTGGATCTGATGTAATTAAAGTATTACAGGTTGCTATGCAATCAAAGATGACACCAAATAAAGAGATGGTAACAATGATTCCAATTGATTTTTCAATTGATAACCAAGATGGAATTAAAGACCCGAAAGGATTAGTAGGTTCCGTATTAGAAACTAGAGCTATAATGGTAACCACACCCAAGAAAAATATTTACTCAGTTGTTGGATTAATTGAAAGCATTGGTATTGAAGTAGTTGATATTTCACTTAATTGTATAGGTGATGCGTACGCTTTTAAAAATAAAGCCATGGACGAGCATATCGGTGCAATTGTCAATATTGGCTCTGAAACAACTTCTGTTTCCCTATACAACAAAGGTATTATTGTTAAAAATTCGATTATTCAATTAGGTGGTAAAAATATAGATAATGATATTGCGTATATTTATAAAATTGAACCATCAGTAGCAGTAAAAATAAAAGAAAAATTTGCACTAGCTCATAAACGTTATGCAAGTGTTAATGATACCTATGAAATAACAACTCCATATGATGAAACAATAAAAATAAATCAATTTGAAGTATCAGAAATTGTTATGTCTAGAATTGAAGAAATATTAAATTTAGCAAAAAAAGAAATAAACATCTTAACAAATAAGAAAATTCAGTATATAATAGTAACTGGTGGAACCAGTAATATGGCACATTTTAATTACATTGCCGAAGAAGTTTTTGGAAAAGAAGTAATTATTGGCAATGTCAAATTAGTGGGAATTAGAAATAATAAATATTCATCTGCTTTAGGCAATGTTGTATATTTTATTAATAAATTAAAATTAAAAGGTAAAGAATATTCAATGTTTAGTAAAAATGATGTTGAAGAATTATCATCAACTAAAAAAAATTTAATTAATGTTTCAAATGAATCGATGTTAGGAAAAGTATTTGGATACTTTTGGAGCGAATAAGGGAGGATAACTATGTTTGGATTAGAAATGGATCAATTAGCAAAAATAAAAGTCATTGGAGTTGGTGGCGGTGGTAATAACGCCGTTAACCGAATGATTGAATCAGGAGTAAAGGGAGTAGATTTTATTGTTGCTAATACTGATTTGCAAGTATTAAATAATTCTAAAGCCCCAGTTAAAATACAAATAGGTACAGAACTTACCAATGGATTAGGAGCTGGTGCAAACCCACAAGTTGGTCGTGAAGCTGCTTTAGAATCAAAAAACGAAATTGAAGCTGCTTTAGAAGGTGCTGATATGGTTTTTGTTACTTGCGGTATGGGTGGAGGAACTGGAACTGGTGCTGCACCGATAATTGCAAGCATAGCTCAAGAAATGGGAGCTTTAACTGTAGGTATTGTAACTAAGCCATTCTCTTTTGAAGGTAAAAAAAGAATGGAACAAGCTGTTTCGGGGTTAGATGAATTAAAAAAACACGTGGATACTTTGATTGTTATTCCTAATGATCGTTTACGTGAATTAATTGATAAGACAACTCCATTATTAGAGTCATTTAAAGAAGTTGATAATGTCTTAAGAAGAGGTGTTCAATCAATTTCTGATTTGATTGCTGTAGCTGGATTAATTAACTTAGACTTTGCTGATGTTAAGGCAGTTATGGAAAAACGTGGTAATGCGTTAATAGGAATTGGAATAGGTGTAGGAGAAAGTCGTGCAGCAGATGCCGCTCGTCAAGCTGTTTCTAGTCCCTTATTAGAAACAAGTATCAGCGGAGCTACTGATGCGATTATAAATGTTACTGGAGGCTCTAACTTAACATTATTTGAGGTAGAAGAAGCTGCAGAAGTTATTCGTTCATCTGCTAATACTGATATAAACACTATTTTTGGTGCTGTAATTAATGAAAATTTAAATGATGAAATAATTGTTACTGTTATCGCAACTGGATTTGAAGATAATAGTGAACCGTTATATCATTCTTATGCTAGACGTGATGAATTAAAAAAAGAAATAGAAGATACAGATGATGCAGGAGAAATTCCATCATTCTTAAGAAAAAGAGGATTTTAACTATAAAACGACACAATAACATGTGTCTTTTTTTTATACTTATTATGGTGATAGTATGAAAATATATCTAGATCTTATTTTGATGCTCAATTTTGCGTTCGATTTTATTTTATTATTAGGAGTATCTATACTATTAAGAAGAAACGTAAAAATACTTAAAGTAGCATTAGGAGCACTTGTAGGGAGTTTAAGTATATTCATATTGTTTTTAAGTATAAATTCTTTTCAATTATTTATAATAAAAGTTTTAATTAGTATCCTAATGATAATAATAACTTTTGGTTATAAAGATATTAGATATTTTCTTAGGAATCTTTTTTACTTATATACTTCAAGTATTATTTTAGGTGGTTTTTTATATTATTTAAATGTAGAATTTTCATATAAGCAAGATGGTCTAGTTTTTTATCACAATGGGCTAAGTGTAAATGTTATATTTTTAGTTATATTTTCACCAATCATTATATATACTTATGTTAGACAAGGCATAAGACTTAAGAATAATTATGCACATTATTATGAAGTAGATTTATATTTAAAAGGTCATAAAGCTATTAGATTAAATGGATTTTTAGATACTGGAAATAAGTTGAAAGATCCGTATAAAAAAAGGCCAATTATTTTAATAAATAAAAAAGCATTAAAATATAATATTGATGAATTTGATTTTGTATTAGTACCATACAATACCGTAAATAATAAAGGATTATTAAAGTGTATAGTAGCTGATAAGATTCATATTAAAGGTCATGGTGAAAAAACCAATTTTCTAGTAGGTGTTATGGAAGACAAAATAAAAATAGATGGTATTAATTGCATTTTGCATTATCAATTATTGGAGGGATAGAATGTTTAAAAAATTTATCATTAATATACTTAGAATCTTCAATGTAGAAGAAGATATATTTTATGTAGGAAGTTCAGATAAACTACCAGAACCATTAACTAAAGAAGAGGAAGTACATTATGTTGAACAATCGATGTTAGGGGATGAAAGAGCACGTAGTAAGTTAATAGAACACAATTTAAGATTAGTAGTTTTTTTATCAAAAAAATATGAGAACACTAATCTAGATTTGGAAGATTTAGTAAGTATTGGAACAATTGGACTAATTAAAGGAATAAATACTTATAAGTTAGATAAAAACATAAAACTAGCAACCTATGCGTCAAGATGCATTGATAATGAAATTCTAATGTTCCTTAGAAAAAACAAAAAAAGAAGAGGGGAAGTTAGTTTTGAAGATAGCTTAAGTTATGATTCCGAAGGAAATGAATTACATTTAGAGGATATATTAGGAACAGAACCGGATATTGTAACTAAAGGAATTGAAAGTGAAACTGAAAAAAAATTATTATATCAAGAAATTAATAAACTAAGTGGTCGTGATAAACAAATAATGATTCTAAGATATGGATTATATAACTATGAAGAAATGACTCAAAAAGATGTAGCAGAGTTATTAGGAATAAGTCAATCATATATATCTAGAATTGAGAAAAAAGTTATAAGAAGACTTAAAAATATTGTTAAAACATAACATTATATATTTTAGTTAAATTGTATAAAAGGTCTCTTTTCGTATCATAAAAGATATGAAAGGAGATTTTTTATGGCACGTCATAAGGTAGAAATAAGTGGCGTGAATACTGCGGATATTAAAGTTTTAACCAACGAAGAAATGACTGTATTATTTAAAAAACTTAAAAATGGTGATATGTTTGCTAAGGAAGATTTAATTAATGGCAATTTAAAGTTAGTATTAAGCATTCTAAGGAAGTTTAACAATAGGACCGATAATATGGATGACTTATTTCAAATTGGCTGTATTGGACTAATTAAAGCCATCGATAATTTTGATTTAAATCATGAAGTAAAATTTAGCACATATGCTGTTCCTATGATTTTAGGTGAAGTAAAAAGGTATTTAAGAGATAACAATAGTGTTAGAATAGCAAGAAGCATAAAAGATATCGCATATAGGGCCCTTCGGAAAAAAGAAGAATTAACCAATCAATTTGGAAAAGAACCAAGTGTAAAAATGATTGCCGATGAAATTGGCCTAACAGAATATGAGGTTAGCAATGCAATTGATTCTATGAAAGATACACTAAGTATGTTTGAACCCATATACAATGATGGTGGTGATACTATATATCTAGCTGATCAACTTCAAGATAAATCAAATCAAAATTATAGTTTAGAAATGCACATATCATTAAAAGAAGCCCTTTCTAAATTAAAAGATAAAGAAAAATATATTTTGATGGAAAGATATATATATGGGAAAACCCAAATGGAATTAGCAAAAGAAATTGGAATATCCCAAGCTCAAATATCTAGGTTAGAAAAAAGTGGCTTAGATAATATTAAAAAGCTTATTGATTAGTTAGTAATTATATTAATCATTTATAATATAATTAAGTAGGTGGTAATATGCGGTTATCTGATTTACAAAATAAAGATGTTGTAAATGTAATAGATGGTAAAAAAATTGGAAACATTATTGATATAACAATAGAAAATGATGGTAAAATGAATGGATTAATAGTTGAAAAATCTAAATTTTTACTGTCAATGTTTACTACTCGTGATGAAGTTTTGATAAAATGGGAGCAAATAGAAAAAATAGGTGAAGATGTTATTCTAGTCAAAGTAGTTGTTTAATTTTCAATCAATAAATATTATATTATTTATTGATTTTATTTTAATATAACAAAACAGTCATAAATAAGTCACATTAAAGTAAGATTATAGTGATACAATTCGGTAGTATTTTAAAATAAACTATGATATAATAAGTAAGGTGATAGGATGAAGATATTATTACACTCGGATAAGATGGAAGCAATTGAAAAAAGTGGTGTTGGTCGAGCGATTAAACATCAGATGAAAGCATTAGAATTAAATGGGGTTTCATATACCACTGATCCTAATGAAGATTATGATATTATTCATATAAATACAATTTTTCCAGAGTCTTATGCAATGGGTAAAAAAGCAAAAAAAATGGGTAAAAAAGTGATTTATCATGCTCATTCAACAGAAGAAGATTTCAGAAACTCTTTTATTTTTTCTAATCAAGTAGCGCCGTTATTTAAAACATGGCTAAAAACATGTTATTCATCGGCCGATTTAGTAGTAACTCCAACTCCATACTCAAAACGTCTTTTAGACAATTATGATTTAGGTAAGGAAGTAGTTGCTATATCCAATGGAATTGAGTTAGAATTTTTTAAAAAGGATAAAGAAGCAGCCAAAAAATTTCGTGAGGATTTTAATTTTAATGAAGATGATAAAATAATAATGGCTGTTGGTTTATATATTGAAAGAAAAGGTATTATTGATTTCGTAGAATTAGCACGTAGGTTGCCTGAATATAAATTTATATGGTTTGGATATACGAATCTTAATACTGTCCCTTATAAAATAAGAGAGGCAGTAGAAACAGATTTAGATAACTTATATTTTCCTGGGTATGTACCAAGAGAAGTATTAAAAGGAGCCTATTCAGGTGCAGATTTGTTTATTTTCCCAACATTTGAAGAAACAGAGGGAATAGTATTATTAGAAGCGCTAGCAACAAAAATTCCTGTATTAATCCGTGATATTCCAATATATGAAGGCTGGTTTAATGATGGAACTAATGTTTACAAGGCTAATGATATTGATGAATTTGAAGAAAAAATTGAAGGCATATTGGAATCAAATCTTCCTTGTTTAGTTGAAGAAGGTTATAAAGTTGCAGCTGAAAGAGATATAAAAAATATTGGTAAAGAATTAAAAAGAATATATGAACAAGTGTTAAGTGAAGAGAAGATGGATATTAAGTAGATTTTCTCTTTTTTTTTTGTTATAATTAATGAGGTGGTAAGATGAAAAGAAATATAATTTATATAATAGTTAGTGTATTAATGTTAGGATTTATAATTTGGACTATTTTAACTCCTAAACCAACTCAGGAATTTAGTTCCAATTTATTTTATATGGATACTTATATTAATGTTAAAGTATATGGTAATGATGCCGATAAAGCCAATGAGGTTTTAGATGAGGTAGATAAAATATACAAAGAATATCATGAATTAACAGATCGTTATAACGAATATAACAATCTAAATAACATTTATTATATTAATAATAATAGATCTGATATTGAAAAAATCAAGATAGATGAGAAACTTTATTCTGTTTTAGATTATGGAATCAAATGGAACGGAATAAGTAATCAACTTTTAAATATTAACTTAGGAAATGTTATTGATATTTGGAAGGAATATCGCCAAAACAAAGATGGCATACCAACTATTGAAGAATTAAAAAATAGCGGAAGTATTAATATTGAGGATATTGTTTTATTAGAAGATAATTATATTTTAAATAATCATCCAAATATTGATTTAGGGGCAATATCAAAAGGTTATACAACTAAAATAGTAGGGGACTATTTAAAAGAACAAGGTTTTGATAAATTCCTAATCAATGCTGGTGGAAATGTATTACTAGGGGAACATTATCACAATGATGTTTATAAAATCGGAATTGAAGAGCCTAATGGTACAGGTGGGATTTACCAAATATTAAAAGGTAAAAATATTGCCGTTATAACAAGCGGAAGCTATGAGAGATTTTACGAATATGAGGGTAATTTATATCATCATATTATAAATCCAAAAACCTTAATGCCAACTAATCATATGAAAAGTGTCACTGTAATAACAAGTGATAGTGCTTTAGGTGATATTTTATCAACTATATTATTTTTAATGCCAATTCAAGACGGTCAGGAATTTATTAAACAGTTTGAAAATGTAGAGGCAATATGGTTTGCTAATGACGATACAGTTATAAAAAGTCCAGGATTTAGCAACTATGAATAAAAGTGATATAAAATTAATTATAACGTTAGTTTCTGTATCATTAATAACACTTCTTTGTTTTTATATTTTTCAAAAAAATGGTGATAAGCAAGCATTGGTTTACTATCAAAATGAATTAGCACTAACAATTGATTTATCAATTGGTGAAAGAAAAGAATATAATGTTAGTGGACATAATGGGAATGTGTTAATTATTAGTGAAAACGGAAAAATTAAAGTCGAAAGCGAAAATAGCCCCCTTAATTTATGTTCAAAACAAGGATGGATTGAATCGTCGTATGAAACCATTATTTGTCTACCCAATAAAATAGTTATAAAAATTGATACAATAGAAGATATAGATGCAATAGTAAAATAGGTGATTTATGGAACTTAAAAAATTTACGAGATTATCAATGCTTTTGGCATTATCAGTAGTATTAAATATTATTGAGAGTGTCATTCCTTTTTTTAATGGGTTTATTCCAGGATTAAAGTTAGGGTTAGCAAATACCATAATTCTACTAGTTATATACTTATATTCCTTTAAAGATGCCTTATATATTTCTATTTTAAGAGTTTTTATTGTTGGTATATTAAGAACAGGATTATTCAGTGTAAGTTTTGCTTTTAGTTTTGGTGGAGCAATATTAAGTGTCATATTTATGAGTTTGACAAAGAAGTATACCAAATTATCTATTATTGGAGTCAGTATTATAGGATCAATTTCACATTGTATCGGACAAATAATTATGGCTGTATTTATGTTAAATACAGTTAATATCATTTATTATTTACCATGGTTATTAATTTTTTCTATTCCAACTGGGATAGTAATTGGAATTATTAGTAAAGAATTAGTAAAGTACTTTGAAAATAGGTTGAATTTTTAATTTGTTTATTGTATAATTTATATGTATTATAGAGGAGGATTTAAAAATGAAAAAAGTAGTTATTAATTTAGTTTTAATTGGATTATTATTTGTTACTGGTTGTACCCCAGTAGCTGAAGAAGGAAAATATAAAGAAGGTACATATTATGGATATGTTGAAGATACTAAAGACGGAGTAGTTACTATTACAAGTGCCGTTGTTTATGTTAATGAAAAAGGGATGATTAAATCAGTTTTCATCGATAGCACATATAATAAAGATAATAAGAATACAACAAAAAAAGCATTAGGTGATGCTTATGGAATGAAAGCAACATCAGCTAACTTAGGCGTTATTCCTGGTGGAGCAGAATGGGATGAACAAGTAAGTAAATTTGAAGAAAAGATCGTTGAAGAACAAGGTTTAGAATGGTTAGTATGGAGCAATACTGAAGAAACTAAAACTGATTCAGTAAGTGGAGTTACTATTACAGTATCATCATACTATAAAGCAGTAGATAATGCATTAGCACAAGCAAAATAGACGAAAGTCTATTTTTTTTATTGTAAAGGAAACTTTTGTACTATCTAACGAAAAAAAATGCTATTTAGTAAATTGCATACCGATGGTACTAATCCAATATTTCAACAATTCCGACAGAAACCTTGACTAATAGTACATGTTGTGATACTATTTAGTTGTACAATATGGAAGGTAGTGAGTTTATGAAAAAAAAAGGATTTACGTTAATAGAATTATTGGCAGTAATAGTAATTATAGCAACCATTGGATTGATCGCAACCCCGTTAATTATGAATGTAATTGATGAGGCGAAAAAAGGAGCATTTAAAAACACAGCATATGGAATAGTATCAGCGGGAGAATTAAAATATGCTCAGGATATTTTATCTGGGACAGAAGAAGAAACAACATTTACTTATGTAAATGGAGTTGAAACTTCTAACTCATTAGGTAAACAACTAGAATATAAAGGAAGTAAGCCTAAAAATGGCACAGTAAAAGTTAATAATGAAGGACAGGTATCTTTAGCAATACATGACGGGAAATACTGTGCTAAAAAGAATTATGCTGAAAGCACAGTTAGTATAATTGAAAAAACACAAGAAGAATGTGTTTTAGAAGAAACACCAGAAATAACATATGAATATTATAATTAAACAAAAGGAGTAAATGCTCCAGTATTAGTAACAGGAATGACACCAATCAAATGGAATGGAACAGATTGGGAATATACAGATGAAGCTGATACCCAGTGGTATGATTACGATAATAAACAATGGGCAAATGTAAGAACAGAAGATGGATCATATTGGGTATGGATACCAAGATATGCTTACTCAATTACAAGTGGATATCATACAAGTGATGCCGGAACAATAAATGTTAAGTTTTTAATTGATAATACAAATATAACAATAGATGAGACAACAATCGCAACAACCCCAACATATAGCGGGGATAGTCAAACGAACTATGTAACACACCCAGCCTTTAAATTTGGGACTGATGAAATACCAGGAATATGGGTAGCAAAATTTGAACCAAGTGTAGCAAATCAAAGTGATTTGTGTTATACAAGTGCAAGTGCAGCAAATTGTGATAAAACAGACTTAACAGCCAAAATAATACCGAATGCTAAATCATGGAGATATATAACAAATGGAAATGCGTTTGATGTATCATTAGCAATGAAAAACAATGATGTATATGGATGGCAAGCAAATGAAGTAGATACCCATATGATGAAAAATAGTGAATGGGGAGCAGTAACATACCTTTCAAAATCAACATATGGAAAAGTAGATGAAGTATGGATAAACCCAGCAAATGATTATACAACTGGATGTGCTGGAGATACAGTTTCATCATCAGCAACAACCGGATGTACAAACGAATATAATACTGACAATGGTCAACAGGCAAGTACAACAGGAAATGTATATGGAGTATATGATATGTCAGGTGGAGCGTGGGAAAGAACAGCTTCATATGTAGATAATGGACATGCTAATTTAACAATATATGGAACTAGTATATTAAGTGCAGATAGTAAATATAAAGATGTATATGTAGTGGGTGCAACAGATACAAGACCAAACAATTACGAAGCAAATGTAGGTATATTTGGAGATGCTGTATATGAAACAAGTAGTACAGGAAATAATAGTACGTCATGGTATGGAGATTACTCGCACATGCCATACGCCTCGGGTCCGTGGTTCCGTCGTGGTGGCTACTGCTCTAACAGTGCTAGTGCTGGCCTGTTTTACTTCAGCGCTGGTGGAGGCAATGTCTACTACAACTATTCGTTCCGTCCTGTTGTGCTTCCCCTCGAATAATAATATTTAAAAAAGCATAACAAATTTAATTATTACTTTAATATCAATGTGCGTTGTTTAAAACATTAGAATAAGGGAGTGAAAATAGGAATGAAAAAAAGAGGATTTACATTAATAGAGTTACTCGCAGTAATAGTAATTTTAGCAATCATCGCATTGATTGCAACGCCATTAATCTTAAATGTGATTGATGAAGCAAAAAAAGGAGCATTTAAAAATACAGCATATGGAATAGTATCAGCCGAAGAATTAAAATATGCTCAGGATATTTTGGCAGGGACAGAAGAAGAAATAACATTTACTTATACAAATGGAGTTGAATCATCCAATCCATTAGGTAAACAACTAGAATATAAAGGAAGTAAACCTAAAAATGGTACAGTAAAAGTTAATAGTGAGGGACAAGTAGCCCTAGCAATACATGATGGAAAATACTGTGCTGAGAAGAGTTATGCTGAAAGTGCAGTAAGTATAAGTGAAAAAACACAAGAGGAATGTGTTATAGAAGAAACATCAGAAGTAACATATGAATATTATGATGAAGCAAAAGGAGTAAATGCTCCAGTATTAGTAACAGGAATGACCCCAATTAAATGGAATGGAAATGATTGGGTAAATACAACCGAAACAGATACACAGTGGTATGATTATGATAATAAACAATGGGCAAATGTAAGAACAGAAGATGGATCATATTGGGTATGGATACCAAGATATGCATATCAGATAGCTAATAATTATCATACAAGTACAGCTGGAACAATAAACGTTAAATTTTTAATAGATAACACAAATACAACGATTGATGATACGGATATAGCAATAACTCCAACATATAGTGGAGATAGTCAAACAAATTATGTATCTCATCCATCCTTTAAATTTGGAACAGATGAAATACCAGGAATATGGGTAGCTAAGTTTGAGCCAAGTGTAGCTAATCAAAGTGATTTATGTTATACGAGTGCAAGTGAAACAAATTGTAATAAGACAGATTTAACAGCAAAAATAATACCAAATGCAACGTCATGGAGATATATAACAATTGGAAATGCATTTGATGTATCATTAGCAATGAAAAATAATGCTGTATATGGATGGCAAGCAAATGAGGTAGATACTCATATGATGAAAAATAGTGAATGGGGAGCAGTGACATACCTTTCAAAATCAACATATGGAAAAGTAGATGAAGTATGGATAAACCCAGCAAATGATTATACAACTGGATGTGCTGGAGATACAGTTTCATCATCAGCAACAACCGGATGTACAAACGAATATAATAAGGCTAATGGACAACAGGCAAGTACAACAGGAAATGTATATGGAGTATATGATATGTCAGGTGGAGCGTGGGAAAGAACAGCTTCATATGTAGATAATGGACATGATAGTTTAACAACATATGGAACTAGTATATTAAGTGCAGATAGTAAATATAAAGATATGTATGTAGTACATGTAACAGATGTAGGACAATATAATTATGAAGCAAATGCAGGTATATTTGGAGATGCCGTATATGAAACAAGTAGTTCGGGGGGGGATTTTACCTCATGGTTTACCGATTATTCTAACAAGCCATTCTCCTCGACTCCGTGGTTCAATCGTGGCGGCCTCTATTATAACGGTGCATATGCTGGGCTGTTCCACTTCTATCGCACTGGTGGCAATGTCCACAGCGGCTCTTCGTTCCGTCCTGTGTTGCTCCCCCTTGAACAATAAATCCAGTCAGGAATCCAATACATATTATTGTGATTTAATGATTTTTAAATTGTGAAATGAAATTAACTTGAATTTTTAGAGTTAATTTTTTTATATGTTACATAAATGTTATATTCTATCAATGGTATGTCATTTGTAATTATAATAAAACATAGTTTTAAACTTAGTCCACAGTTGTCTGATCTTTATTATTAATTAAACTATTAATTTTACTCTAATTTATGGTATAATGTTCTTGGTGAAAATTATGATTAAAAAAATGCTATTGATTAGTTTTATCTGTGTTATTATTGATCAAGTTTTAAAAATAATTGTTGATAGTAAAATGGTTTTAAATACTAGTAAAGAAATTATTACTGATTTTTTTAACATCAGTTATGTTCGTAACTTTGGAGCAGCATGGAGTATATTAGCGGGCAATCGTTTTTTCTTAATATTGGTTGCTTTAGTTTCATTGGTAATATTCTATTTATACTTTGTAAAAGATAAAAAATTATCTAAATTAGAAACTCTAAGTTATGGTATTTTGATAGGTGGAATTTTAGGGAACCTAATTGACCGAATTATCCATGGTTACGTAATTGATTATTTAGATTTCATGATTTTTAAATATGACTTTCCTGTTTTTAACTTTGCTGATATGTGCATAGTTATATCAGTGGGGCTGATTATTATAAATATGTTTATAGGAGATGATAATAGTGAAAAAATACATAGTTAACGAAGAATCTAGTGGACAAAGAATTGATAATTATTTAATAGATGTTCTGGATTTAAGTCGTAGTAAAATACAAAAGATGATTAAAAGCGATAGTATTAAAGTAAATGATATTTGTGTAAAAAATAGTTATACACTAAAAGAAAATGATAATATTACTGTTGCTGAATATATAGAAGAAGAGATGGATGTTAATCCAGAAAAAATGGATTTAGACATTGTACATGAAGATGAAGATATAATTGTTGTGAACAAAGATAATGGGATAGTTGTACATCCTGCAATTGGCAATAATAATGGTACTTTGGTTAATGGATTAATGTATCATTCAAAACAATTAAGTACTTTAAACGGAGAATTCCGTCCTGGTATTGTACATCGAATCGATGCTTATACAACAGGGCTTTTGGTAGTTGCTAAAAACGATAAGGCTCATGAAATTTTATCAAAACAATTAGAAGAGAAAACAACGCATAGAAAGTATTATGCTTTAGTATGGGGCGTTATTAAAAATGATACTGGTACAATAGATGCCCCAATTGGTAGGGATTCAAAAGACCGTAAAAAAATGGCTGTAACTTCTTCCAATAGTAAAGATGCAATTACGCATTTTAAAGTAATCGAAAGATTTAAAGAGGCGACCTTAATTGAATTACAATTAGAAACAGGAAGGACACATCAAATTAGAGTTCATATGAATTATATTGGGTACCCAATTGTCAATGATCCTGTTTATGGAAGACGAAAATTGATCGATGAAACGGGGCAATGTTTACATGCAAAAGAACTAGGATTTATTCACCCTAGAACTGGTAAGTATGTTGAATTTAGTAGTGAACTTCCAAATTCTTTTATCAATATTTTAGAAAACTTTAAAAATTCATAAAATATATAGTTAAACTTAATATTGTTGCAAATATATTCCAAATGACATACGGAACTAAAAGTTTAGAACTAGTATCATTTAATTTCTTTGTTTCATAGTATAAGAACAGAGAAGTAATTAGTACTATTATAGCAACAATGAATCCCAAAAACGGACTTTTCAAACTAAAGAAGACATATGAAAATAATTGATTGAAAAGGTAGTTAAGGGCTAAAGTTTTGTTGTATTCGCCAATATCTTTACATTTATATTCTTTATATATTTTATAGATACTAATAGCTATAAGGATATAGAGAATAGTCCAAATTATTGTAAATACTATAGCAGGTGGAGCAAAAAAAGGTAAATTTAAATTTTGATAATACGCATTGTTACTATTAACTAATATACTACTTAAGAACCAAGGCAGTAAAATAACGATGAATGTTAGTATTTTCTTCAAATCGTAACCCCCCTTTACACATTATACGAGAAAATACAAAATATTATGATTGAATGAGGTGAAAATATGGATGAATTAATTATGAGTAAAAAAGACGAAATGATTATGAAATTATTACATTATTTTATAACTGAAGAGGGATATAATCCAATTGTTTTACATGGCGCAAAAGATGAAATCTGGTTAGAAAAATTAAATGGGGATTATAAAATAGTTAGAATATCATCTAATTATATTCATAATGATGAACAATTAGATTTTGATATATATAAAACTAGACAAATTATGAAAAACATTAAGAAAAAAACCTTTACAATTAATATAAACGCTTTAAATATTTTTCTCAATTTGGGGGATAATGTTCATATAACCAAATTAGAGAATGAAGATTATGGTAATATAAAATGTGTTAATATTAAGGAAATTGATGATTTAAGTAGATATGATTATATAACTAAACATTTTCCAACCATAACAAGAAAAACAAATTTTAAAGAAAAAGGGGCTGAGTTATTTATGAAGTTAACTGGTGACATTAATAAGAAAAATGAGGAAGATACACATAAAACAGAAGATATTTTTAAAATTAAAAAACCGATAATTAGTTATGGACTAATTGCTGTTAATACGCTTATTTTTCTAGCAATGTATATTCTAGGTAATGGAAGTTATGATGTTGGAACATTGCTTAATTTTGGAGCAAGTCACCCTGATTTAATTAGATCAGGTGAATACTATAGACTAATTACAAGTGCATTTTTGCATATTGGCTTTATGCATTTTCTATTTAATAACTATGCAATATATATAATTGGACCACAATTAGAAAGTTTTTTTGGAAAGACAAAATTCATAATAATATATTTATTTAGTGCAATAAGTGGAAACTTATTATCTATGCTTTTTACAAATAGTATTGGAGCAGGAGCGAGTGGTGCGATATTTGGATTATTAGGTGCATTATTATACTTTGGGCATCATTATCGAGTATATTTAGGAAGCGTTATTAAATCACAGATAGTTCCGCTTATAATTATAAACCTTTTAATAGGATTTAGTATCCCGGGAATCGACAATGCTGCTCATATAGGTGGGCTGATCGGAGGACTACTTATTACTATAGCATTAGGCGTAAAATACAAATCAACCAAATTTGAAGAAATAAATGGATGGATAATTACTGCAATATTTACAGGATTTTTAATTTACATGGCTTTCTTTGGTGCAATTGCATAAAAAAAAACAATCAAATTGATTGTTTTTTTTGTTTTATAGTTTACGGTATAATCCGACTGCTTTTCCCAATACGGTTACATTATTAAGAATGATTGGTTCCATCGTATCATTTTCTGGTTGTAATCTAAAATAACCATTTTCTTTGTAAAATGTTTTTAGCGTAACTTCATTTTCATCAGTCATGGCTACTATTATTTCACCATTTCTTGCATTATTTTTTCTCTCTACAATAACAATATCTCCATCGTAGATCCCTACATTAATCATACTTTCTCCACTTACCAATAAAGTAAAAACTTCTTTGTTATTTGGTATTAAGTATGCTGGTAAAGAAAAATATTCGTCAGGTCTTTCAATTGCCTCAATAGGACTACCTGCCGTGATTTTTCCGAGTAATGGAACTTCTACAACTGCATCATCTCTTTGATCATACTCATTTTTAACTAATAATTCAATTGCTCTATTTTTTGTTTCCTCTTTTTTTATGAAACCTTTATTTTCAAGGTTAGATAAATGTGCATGTATAGTAGCAGGTGATGAAACCCCAAGAGCCTTACCAATTTCTCTAACTGTTGGTGGGTATCCATATGAAACAATATATTCTTTTATGTAATTTAAAATTTCTGCTTGTCTTTTTGTCAATTCTTCCACAACATGACCTCCTTTTTACATTCCATAGACATTATAGCACATCATTGTTGTAAAGTCAAACAAATGTTTGCAAAAGGTATTGACACGAACAAATGTATGTGTTATTATTGATGTAACAAGGAGGTATAAGAATGAAAGAATTATTGAAAAGTAAAATTATGATAGGATTTATCATATTTGTTCTAGGAATTACCTATATTGATTCTGTTAATGTCAAAAAAATGGAAGAAGATACAAAGGTAGCTCATGACAACTTAATCGTTATGAATATAAAATAATGAATATTTTCTTTATTATCTATAGAAATTTTGATATAATAATAATGGATAATAAAGAGGTGGAAGAATGGAAAATAAGATCAGTAAAGATCAGAAAATTATAAATTATATAAAGACTTTAGGTATAGATATGATAAATGCAGCGGGTAGTGGCCATCCGGGAATTGTTTTAGGCGCTGCCCCAATTATCTATACTTTATATGCAAAACATATCAATGTTAGTGCTAATGACGTTAATTGGATTAACCGTGACCGTTTTGTAATGTCTGCAGGACATGGTTCTGCACTTTTATATGCAACTTTATATATGGCAGGATTTAATATTACAATTGATGATTTGAAAAATTTTCGCCGCGTTGGGTATAAAACACCAGGTCACCCTGAACATGGGATAACACCTGGTGTTGATATGTCAACAGGACCGTTGGGTCAAGGAATTGCAAGTGCAGTAGGTATGGCTTTAGGCGCTAAAATATTAAAAGACCAATCGACTTTTGAAAAGGAAAATCATCTTTTTGCTAAAGAGAAAGCATTATTTGACTATCATGTATATGTTTTATGTGGTGATGGTGATTTGATGGAAGGGATTGCTAATGAAGCAGCTTCTTTAGCAGGAAATCTTCATTTGAATAATTTAATTGTATTATATGATTCAAATGGTATAAGTTTAGATGGAAATACTGATAATACTTTTACTGAGAATGTTGTAGATCGTTTTAAAGCTTTAGGATGGAATGCAGAATTAGTAAAAGATGGCGAAGATGTTAAAGCGATAGACCAAGCTATATCGAGAGCAAAAACATCAAATAAACCTACTATTATTGAAGTAAAAACGGTTATTGGTCGAGGGACGTCTCTAGCTGGAACTAGTGAGGTGCATGGGAAATTACTTTCTAAGGAAGATAATGAGCAATTAAAGCGCCTTTTACATGTGGTTGAGGAACCTTTTGTTGTCCCAGAAGATGTCATCCATGAATTTAGAAAAATGATTTCTGAACGAAGCTCAAAAAAATATGATGAATGGGCTCAACTTTATAAGAAATTCAAAGATAATGCCACATTGGGTTCAACAAATAACTTTAATTATTTATTTAATTCAAATATTTCTATAGATTTAAATCAAATCGATTGGCATTTTTCTTCTGAAACTAAAGAAGCAACTCGTATTACTAATGGTAATATTATGACTAAATTAGCTAGTGAAATTCCCAATTTTATTGGTGGAAGTGCTGATTTAGCAAGTTCTGCTAAGACGTATTTGAATAAACAAGCCGATATATCTAAAGATAACTATAATGGACGTAATATATGGTTTGGAGTTAGAGAACATGTTATGGGAGCAGTATTAAATGGACTTGCTTTGACGGGATTTCGTCCGTTTGGCTCAACATTTCTTGCTTTTGCTGATTATATTAAACCAGCAATACGTATGTCTGCAATTATGGATTTACCAGTTACTTATATATTTTCTCATGACTCGATTAATATAGGGCAAGATGGCCCTACACATCAACCAATTGAACAATTAGCTATGCTTAGGTCAACTCCTAATTTAAATGTGTTTAGACCTGCTGATCCTAATGAATTAGTTGGTTGCTGGAATAGTATCTTAAACAGTAATAGTCCTAATTGTTTAATATTATCAAGGGCAGATGTTAACTTACTTCCAACAACAAATGGTAAATTAGTTGAACAAGGAGCATACGTTGTTCGAAAAGAAAAAGAAAACATTCATGGAATAATTATTGCTACTGGTAGTGAAGTTCCAACTGCATTATACTTAGCAAATGAACTTTATAATTCTAAAAAATTGGATATTAGAGTTGTTAGTATGCCATGTATGGAGTTGTTTTTGAAACAAAGTGAAGATTACCAAGAATTAATTTTACCTAAGGGTTATAAGAAAATTGTTATTGAAGCTGGTTCATCGTTTGGATGGCATAGGTTTGTCTACAGCGATAAATATTTAATAACAATTGATAAATTTGGTGTAAGTGGGACAAAAGATGAAGTTTTAGATTATTGTGATTTCACTTATAATAAAATAAAAGATAAAGTAGAAAAACTATTAAAGTAATTTCTACTTTTTTCACCATTTTTTTTAGAACTTATAAGATATTATAATAAAGGTGATATTATGCGTAAATACTATTTGTTTATAATAAAAAAAGAGTTTGCTCAAGTGTATAGAAATAATGCTGATATATTATATAAAACTATAGAAAATTTGTATTATATAAAAGAAGAAAATTTCAATTATGGAATATCTTTATATAATCAACTATGTTTAACTTTTAATGTGGGCATTCTAACTAATTATTTTCAACACCATTCGTTAGCTAAAAAAAATAAATATAAATACCTATTTAAAAATAAAAAAGAAATAACTTTAATTGAAATTAATCATTCCTGCTGTACCGTTATAACTAATTTAAATTTTCCAACTATACTTAAAATATTTGATTACTATTCTAAGGATATTTTTGTATGCGATTTTGAAAATAAAGACTATTTTTGGTTATCTAAACAATATAATAAAAAAAGAATTTATGAATATAATTAACTGTAACCCTTGAAAATTAATTTAATATTTAGTAAAATAGTACTAGAAAGGAATGGTAAGATGGACTGGACAGCCTTTTTATTAGATTTATTAAAAGTGCTAGGTGGGTTGATTGCCGGAGCAGTTATTGGCTTTTTCGTAGCTCGTAATTATATGAAAAAGTATATGAAACAAAATCCTCCTATTAATGAACAAATGATTAAAGCAATGATGACACAAATGGGGAGAACACCAAGCCAAAAACAAGTTAATCAAATGATGAAATCAATGACTAAATATATGGACTAGTCATTGTTTTTTTGTGGAAAGGAGATTTATGAAACCTATTATTGGTATTATAACTAGGCCAGGAAAAAGTAAAGTTGGCCATGATACGATGTTAGTTTATAAGCAAGTAAGTGATGTTGTGATAAAGTTTGGAGGTATTCCTATAGGAGTTATTCCACCGATAATTGATGAACTTTATGATAAAACAATCGATAATACTAAGGCAATGACAGAAAAAGAGTATACTGAGTATAAAAGAATTCTTGATTTATGTGATGGTATTATTTGCCAAGGTGGTGATGATTATTATGATTATGACATAAAAGCTATAAAATATGCTTATGACATAGATAAGCCATTATTAGGAATATGTTTAGGTATGCAAACCATGGGAGCGTTATTTAATGGTTATATAGAAGATATGGATACAAAGTTTCATCTACAAAAACACGCTGAATATGTTCACTTAGTTAAATTGAAAAAAGATTCAATATTATCAAAAGTATATCATCAAGATTATGTCTATACAAACAGCCGTCATAAAAGCATGGTTGTAAAAACAAATTTAGATATAGTAGGCTATAGTGATGACGGCATAATAGAAGCAATAGAAGATCCTACTAAAAAATTTTTTATTGGAGTTCAGTGGCACCCTGAGTCAATGATTGAATATGATATATTGACAAATAGGTTATTTACTTATTTTATTGACAAATGTAAATAGGGGTGATAGTTTGACCATTGCTAACATTATAAATATCACTAATGGTAAAGTGATTAATAAAGTAATTAGTGATAATTTAATTACTGAGATGAAAATTGATACTAGAAAATTAAATGAAGGGGATTTATTTATAGCAATCAAAGGTAATAATTATAACGGTCACGATTATATAAAACAAGCAGTTGAAAATAAAGTATGTGGAATTATTATTGATGAGGATATTAAAATTCCCAAAACAAAAATACCAATTATCAAAGTAGAAAGTACATATGATGCCCTAATCTTAATAGCAACCCATATTCGCTTAAAACATGATGTACCATTGATTGCTGTAACTGGAAGTGTTGGGAAGACAACAACAAAAGAATTAATTTATGATATTTTATCAAATAAATACAATGTTTTAAAAAATATAGACAATAATAACAATCATATAGGTCTGCCACTAACACTATTTAGGCTAAAGGATGAACACGATATAATTGTTACGGAACTTGGAATGAACCATTTTGGTGAGATAAAAAGATTGTCCAACATTTGTAAACCTAATGTATCAGTTATTACTAATATCGGAACATCGCATATTGGGAATTTAGGATCTAAAAAAGGTATTTTTAAAGCAAAAATGGAAATTTTAGATGGTATGAAAAAAGGAATTCTTGTTATAAATGGCGATGATAAATATTTAAAAAAAGTAAAGAACAACAAAAGAATAGAAATTTATAAGTGTGGTACTAAAAACAACAATCATCTTAAAGCCCAAAATATTAAGTGCTATTTTGATAAAACTACATTTGATGTTAAAATCGATGGAAATATATATGAGATTACTTTTAATGTACCAGGTCGTCATTTAATAAATAACGTTTTATTAGCACTCCAAATAGGTATTTTTTTCAATGTTGATATTAATGATATGATAGAATCTATAAAAAACTATCAATCAGTTGATAAAAGAATGAGTATTATTAAACTTGATAATAATATAACTCTAATTGAGGATTGTTACAATTCTAGTTATGAGTCTTTAATTGGTGTATTAGAATTGATCAAAGATGTTAAAACTCATAAATTAATAATTCTAGGTGATATATTGGAACTAGGTAAATATAGTCGTAAAATTCACTTGAAAGTAGGAAAATATTTAAAAAAAATAAAGAATTCTACAATATTATTAGTAGGTAATGAAATCAATGTTGTAAAAAAGAAAAGTCAGCATTTTACAAATAATAATGAGTTAATTGATTATTTAAACAATATATCAATAAGTGATACAATTATACTTATTAAAGGTTCTAGGCGATTACATTTAGAAGAAATAAAAGCTTATTTTCAAAAAAGATATTAAGCTTTTTATTTTGGATAAATAGTTGAACTATGGGAAAAAATAATATATAATGACTATGCGAGGAAGTGATACAATGAAAATTAAATATAATTTATTAAAAAAAGAAGATAATACAAATGCTAGATTTGGTACTTTAGAAACTAACCATGGGACATTTGAAACGCCTATGTTTATGCCAGTTGGTACTTTGGCTAATGTAAAAACATTGACTAAAGAAGAATTAAAAGAAGCAGGAAGTGGAATCATACTTTCAAACACTTATCATTTGTGGTTAAGACCAGGAGAAGATGTTGTTGAAAAAGCTGGAGGATTACATAAATTTATGAATTATGATGGTCCTATTTTAACAGATAGTGGTGGTTTTCAAGTGTTTTCTTTAGCCGAAAAGAAAAACATTTTAGAAGAAGGAGTAATATTCAAAAGTCATTTAGATGGTCGTAAACTATTTTTAACACCTGAAATATCAATCCAAGTTCAAAATAAACTTGATAGTGATATTGCTATGAGTTTTGATGAATGTCCACCGTTTCCAGTTACTTATGACTATATGAAGGCAAGTGTAGATAGAACCTTGAGATGGGCCAAAAGAGGCAAAGATGTTCATAGTAATGAAAAACAATCATTATTTGGAATTGTTCAAGGTGGAGAATTTGAAGATTTACGTAAATATAGTGCGTTAGAAACAGTTAAAATGGATTTTGATGGATATTCAATAGGTGGAACAAGTGTTGGTGAAGATAAAGAAACAATGTATAAAATGGTTGATTATGCTATTAATTATTTACCGGATAATAAACCAAGATATTTAATGGGAGTAGGAGATCCGATTGATATTATTGAAGGAGTTATTAGAGGTGTTGATATGTTTGACTGTGTGCTTCCAACAAGATTAGCCCGTCATGGAAACGCTTTTACTAAAGATGGTAGAATCAATTTAAAAAATGCCAAATTTAAAGAAGATTTTAATCCAATTGAGCATGATTGTGACTGCTACTGTTGTAAAAACTATACCAAAGCATATATAAGACATTTGATTACATGTGATGAAACCCTAGGTGGAAGATTGTTATCGATACATAATATCCGCTTTTTAATAAAACTAACAGAAGATTTAAGACAAGCTATCAAAGAAAATACTATACTAGAATATAAAGAAGAGTTTATTAAAAGATATCAAAGTACTAAATAAATAGTATTTTGATTTTTTTTATATTATTTACTGAATTTGACAGAATTAATTATTAATATTATAATAACACTGCTTTTAAAAAAAAGAGGGATTTTATGTGAATATAGAAAAAAACAATTATACTATTAATAGTATAAATAAAGATATTGGAAAAATTAAGATTATGATGTTTTCTGATATTCAATACAAAAGAAACTTTTGTTTAAATAAGCTTAATTACATAGTAAAAAAAGCCAAGAAAAAAACACCGGATTATATTTGTATTCCAGGTGACTTAATAGATAATAGTTGTGTTGTAAATAGCGCTTTAGATAGAGAAATTTTAATTGATTGGCTTAGATATTTATCCGAGGTTGCTAAAGTTATTATATCAATCGGTAATCATGATATTATGCACAAGGTTGATAACAAATGGCAATTACACATTAATGAGGAGTGGTTTAGTGATATTAACAAGTTATCCAATGTTGTTTTACTTCGTAACAGCATATATGAAGATAATAAATGTCGATTTATTGGTTTTAATCCGTCGTTTGAACATTATGAAAAAGACAAAGAAGAAGTAATTTCATTTCTAATTGAACTTAATGAAGCATTTCCAAATATAGTTGATAATGATTTATATAATATTATGTTGTGCCATACACCAACAAATATATTCAAAAATGATGTTATAAAGTATTCACCTGTATTAAAAAATGTTGACTTAGTTTTTAGTGGGCATATTCATGGTGGTTTAACGTTACCATTAATAAGAAAATACTTAGGAAATAATCAAGGATTTATAGACCCTAATGGTCGATTTTTCCCAGATATAGCTCATGGAATAATAGAAAAAAGTAATTTAACAGGTGTAATTAGTACTGGTGTCACAAAATTAGGTGAAAGTACTGGATTATTAGAAAAATTAAATTTTTTATTTCCTATGAATATTAACTATATTGAAATAGAAAATGATATAAAAACAAAAAAATTCTAAATCAGAATTTTTTTTATTGTTCTAAAGTTTTTTTGTTAATACCAATCATACTTCCGAACATAGTTGAAATAGTTAATATTAAATAATATATTAAATCAGATATTTCAACTTTACTATCTAGACCAAAAAAATTAAATAAAATCAGAATCATTAAAAAGATAAGTGCTAACTTAAGTCCTGCAAACCATCCTTTTGAATTACTTCTTTTTCCCATTAGAAACCCACCAATAAATAGTGATAATATAGGAATTATAATTTTAAAAATAGTGACTACTTTATAGTTTATAATATTAAAAAAATTAAGTAATGTTAAAAGAAATGTGAGCACTAGAATTCCGCCAATTATATATAGTAATGGTTTAATACAATTTTTTAGATAAATCATAATATCCCTCCTGTTTAAACTTATTCTTTGTATAAAAAAATATTACTATCACCATAATAGAGTAGGTGATATTATGTATTTAACTATTATTATAAAAACTACAATTTTATATTTTTTTGTTATAGTTGTATATAGAATAATGGGGAAAAAAGAGGTTGGACAGTTGAGTATCATCGATCTTATTGTCTCATTGTTAATTGCAGAATTGGTAGCTATATCTATTGAGGATCATAACAGTTCAATCTTTTTTTCTATTGTTCCCATAAGTATATTAGTTTTTTTTCAAATATTTCTTAGTTATATTAGTTTAAAAAGTAATAAAATTAGGCAAATAATAGATGGTAAACCAACTATTATTATTAAAGATGGGAAATTAAATTTTAGTGAAATGTCAAAAATTCGTTATAATCTAGATGACTTAATCATGCAACTTAGAGAGCAAGGAATTAAAAGTGTTGAAGAGGTTAATTATGCTATTTTAGAAAATAGTGGCAAACTATCGGTATTTGAAAAGAGTACTGATTATCCCTTGCCAATTATTCTAGATGGAATTATTGATTTCGAAGTATTAAAAGAAATAAAAAAAGATAGTAAATGGGTTAATAAAATGCTTGAAGCTAACAATATAAATCTAAGTGATGTTTTTTATGCATTTTATACTAAACAAAAAACTTTCATAATTAAAAAAGGGGACTTGCTCTAATTATATTTAGAGCTTTTTAATTTGACTTTTGTCAAAAATTGGTATATTCTATACGTAATATGGAAAAAGAGGTGAAGAATGGGGCAAATTAAAGATGATAAAATCTTGAATTTGATTGAAAACAGTAACGAATATGATATTGAAAACACAAAAGAAATGTCTTCAATCGTTTGTGTTGGTGATATTGTTTCTTTAAATTTAATTTATCCAAAAGACGATAAAGTAGAATTAACTGTCTTATTAGTATCTGGTAATCCAGATATTCATAGACCTGATATAAAAGAAACATCAACTAACAGTCCTATTGGAAGTTCTATTAGAGGACAAAAAATTGGTGATGTAGTAAGCTGTAAAACTCCCGATAGTATTATGCAAATAGAAATATTAAGTATTATAAAAGCACCTTTGAAAGAGAAAAAAGACAAAATATTAACTAAGAAAAAGGATAAGTAATTATCCTTTTTTTAAAACCTTTTTAACCGCGTGCCATTGGTGGATTGTAACATATACAATGTTGAATCCAGATGCGATTACTAATCCCCATAAACCGATACTTAAATGTGAACATCCAAATAATAGAATCGTTCTCATAATCATACCTTGTAAAGTTCCACTCATTGCTAGTTTTGCTTTTCCCATAGCCTGTAGACTACTGGTAAGCGGGGCTTGGATATAGTGAAGGAGGAAAATTGGCGCTAAGAATCGTAGATAATTAACACCCTCAGTAGTATTATATATAAATTTTAGTGGGACATATGGAAATAATTCAAAAATAATAGTCATTGGAATACCAATCAATAATGAAAAGAAAATAGCTTGTTTTATCTTGTTTTTTGTATATGTAATATGATTATTACTATAAGCATTACTAACGGCTGGAATTAACGCCTGCGATATAGCCATTGTAAAAAAAGAGGGCAATAATAACATAGGCATTATATATCCATTTAAAATTCCATATTGATAAACAATAAAACTGTTAGAATATCCGCAATTTAATAATCCGAATGTTAAAATAATAGGTTCTAAAAAGTAACCAATACTACCAATTAGGCGACTACCAGTAGTAGGTAAACTAATGTTAAAAACCTCTTTTACATTAGATATATCAGGAATAAAATCTTGTTTAGAAACTTTTAATCTTCTAGGCAAGAACAAAAATAATATAATAATAGTGGTTAATTCACTAAAAATATATGTTATTACTAAAAATGCAACAGCAAACTCAAGACCTTTAGTTAAAAAAATTGGTATTCCTATAATGATTAGAATCAATCTAACTATGTCTTCAGAAATATTTGAAAGGACATGAGGAAACATTTTTTCTTTTCCAAAAAAATATCCCCTCATAATACTGGAGATACTGATAAAAGGAAGAACAAATCCAATACAAATTAGAGCATAATATGTTCTTGGTTCTTTCAACATATTATTTGCTAGATAATGACTAGAAAATAGTAAGAAAATAATTATTATTATGTTTATCCCCATTGAAAAAGGAATTATACCAAGTATTAATTTTTTGTTATTATTTTTATTTTCGCTAACTAACTTAGATATGGCAACTGGTAATCCTAGTTGTGCTAAGGCAATAAGTAGCATAAACGTTGGTAAAACCATCATGTATATTCCTATTCCTTCTGCCCCAATTAGTCTTGTCATAACTATTTTTATAAGCATACCTAGCAATTTTGTAATAAAGCCCCCGATTACCAAAATAATAGTTGATTTAACAAATTTACTTTTTTTCATAAATTCTCCTTTAAAAATGTTTGCTTTTCATATATAATATATATGTAAGCATTATTGAATTTATTTATAGGAGGATATATATGGATGTTACTTTTAATTCTTTAGAAGAATTGTATGAGCGTATTAAACCTGCATTAATTACGAAAAAACAAGAAATGAAAAGAAATGGTTTTAACTATATCAAAGAAGAAGATATATGGAACTATTTAAAAGAAATTAAATGGAAGAATACAAGAAATTTATCTTTATATGAGATGGTTAATGATGTATTAAATTGTGAGGATTATACAATTGATCGTTATTTAAAAGAAAAATTAAATTTAAAAGATCGAAAAGTATATTTTGATGTAAGTGAATAATTTTAGGAGGATGTTATGAAACAAAATAAAAAGAAATTGATAAAAAACCTTGTTTTTGTTGTGGCTATATTATTAGTAGTTGGTAGTTTATTTACACCAATATTAAAAAATATTAAATTTGGTCTAGACCTACAAGGTGGTTTTGAGGTACTTTATCAAGTACAAAGTATTGATGGAAGTAAAGTTACTAAAGATATGGTAACTAGTACTTATAAGACAATAGAAAGACGAATTAACGTTTTAGGGGTTTCAGAGCCTAGTATTATTGTTGAAGGAAATGATAAGATTCGTGTTCAATTAGCAGGTATTACAAATCCAGAAGAAGCAAGAATGATTTTAAGTCAAGCTGCTAATTTAACTTTTAGAGACACAAGTGATAACTTACTTATGAATAGTGATGTACTAAAAAGTGGTGGAGCTAGAGTAGGTCAAGATGATAGAGGTTATCCCGCTGTAGCTTTAAGTGTAAAAGATAAAGACAAATTCTTTGATGTTACAAAAAGTGTTAGCCAGAAAAATGATAATCGTATCGTTATTTGGTTAGATTATGAGGAAACTGATAGTTTTGCAAAAGAAGAGATTAACTGTGGTAGTTTAAGTGCTTCCAAGTGTTTATCAGTAGCAGCTGTTTCACAAGGTTTTGCAAGTGATGTTATAATCCAAGGTAACTTTAGTTTAGAAGAAGTAAAAAATATAGTTGAATTAATTAATTCAGGTAGTTTACCAACTAAATTAGATGAAATATCATCTAAAACAGTTGATGCCTCATTTGGTGCTGATTCATTAAATAAAACATTTACAGCAGGTGTTGTTGGTATTAGTTTAATTATGATTTTTATGATTGCTATATATAAATTCTCAGGTTTTATTGCCAGTGTAGGATTATTTATATATACTTTCTTAATCTTTCTAATTTTCTGGCTAGTTGGTGGTGTTTTAACATTACCAGGTATTGCGGCTGTCGTTATCGGGATTGGTATGGCAGTTGATTCATCTGTTATTAGTTTTGCTAGAATTAAAGATGAATTATTAGGAAAATCGAGATTAGCAACCGCTTTTATAAATGGTAACAAAAATAGTTTTATGACTATATTAGATTCTAATATTACTACTTTACTTGTAGCTATAATCTTATTTATATTTGGAGAAAGTAGTGTAAAAGGATTTGCAACAATGTTAATAATCAGTATTGTTGTAACTATGTTAGTTATGGTTTTAATAACTAGAGTATTATTGAAATTATTTGTTAAATCAGGATATTTTGATAATAAGTTAAATGCATTTATTGGCTTTAAAGAAACTAATAAAGTAGAAACAAAAAAATCTAAAATTATTTCTACTCAATATAGTAAAATAGACTTTGTTAAACCTGCTAAATGGTTTTATCTATTATCTGGTTCATTAATTGTTATTGGAATGGCATTTGTTATTCTATTTGGCCTAAACTTAGGAATTGATTTTAAGGGTGGGTCATCAATAACCTTAAAAACTGATACAACTGTTTCAAAAGAACAATTAAAAAATGATATAGAATTATTAGAACTTAACTATTATGAAATTGAAACTTTAGATAATAAAACATCAATTATAAAAGTTACTGATACTTTAGATAAAGATTTAGTTTTAAAAACCGAAAAATATTTCAGTGATAAGTATCAAGCTGAAACTGATATTGGTGTTGTATCTAATGTAGTTAAAGAAGAATTAACTAAAAATGCTATTTTCTCGCTAATTATAGCGTCTATAGGTATTGTTATATATATATCAATTAGATTTAGATTTAGTTATGCATTGGGAGCTATTGTCTCATTATTACATGATGTATTTATCATTGTAGCTTTATTTAGTGTATTAAGATTAGAAATAAATAGTATATTTATTGCGGCTTTACTTTCTATAATTGGGTACTCAATAAACGATACAATTGTTACATTTGACCGTATAAGAGAAAATATAAGAACTATGTATAAAGATAAAATTAATAGTAAAGATGAGTTGGTAGACGTTGTTAATACAAGCTTAAGACAAACATTAACACGTAGTATTATTACAACTGTGACAACTTTAATTCCCGTTGTTGCTTTAATAGTATTAGGTTCACACGAGATAATTAATTTCAATATAGCTTTATTATTTGGACTTTTATCTGGAGTATATTCTTCAATCTTTATAGCAAGTCAAATATGGTTAGAAATTGAAAAGAAAAATATTGGTAAACCAATTAAGAAAAAATGGTATGAGGAAGATGAGAAAGAAGTTGAAGAACTTAAAATCAAGGGAATTAACTCATAATTAAGGAAAGTGATAAAATGATAAAAAAAGAAAGTAGCTTAACTTTTGATGATTTAAGAGATAAAGTAGTTACATATATAAAAAATAAAAAAGAGGTAGATTTAATTTCAAAAGCATATTTATATGCTTTTGAAAAACATTTTGGTCAAAAGAGGTTAACTGGTGAGGATTATATCGATCACCCTTTAAACGTGGCCTACATATTGACTGGTGTATATGCTGATAGTGTAACTATTTGTGCTGCTTTACTTCATGATGTTTTAGAAGATTGCGATATCACAAAAGAGGAATTGGCCGATAAATTTGGTAACGAGATTACATCTTTGGTAGAAGGTGTTACTAAAATTAATAAGTTGAATTTTAGTGGTGAAAATGAAGCTGTACTAGCAAACCATCGTAAAATTTTAGTTGGTTTATCAGAAGATGTTCGCGTAATTATTATCAAACTTGCAGATCGTTTGCATAATATGAGAACATTATGGGTAATACCAGAAAAATCACAAAAAGAAAAAGCAAAAGAAACACTTGATATTCTAACACCTATTGCCCATAGATTAGGGATGAATCAAATCAAAAGTGAATTAGAAGATTTATCTTTAAGATATGCAAAACCAGATGTTTACTATTCGATTGTTGAAAAATTAAATCAGTCAAAAGCAGAGCGTGATAATACTGTTGTTGATATGAAAAACAAAGTATCACAAATGCTTACTGAGCATAATATTAAACATGAAATAAAAGGTAGAGCTAAAAGTATCTTTAGTATATATAAAAAATTAGATAAAGGTAAGAAGTTTAGTGATATATATGACTTATTAGCTTTAAGAGTTTATGTTTATACCGAACAAGATTGTTATCAAGCATTAGGTATAATACATTCTAAATATAAACCATTACCTAAACGTTTTAAGGATTATATAGCTATGCCTAAGACAAATATGTATCAATCATTACATACAACTGTTTTTGGTTCTGAAGGCAATTTATTTGAAATTCAAATTCGTACATATGATATGGATAAAATAGCTGAACATGGTATTGCTTCACATTGGTCTTATAAGGAAAAAAGAAATAATAAGGCTGCAATGCAAAATGCGATGGAACAAAAATTGCAGTTTTTCCGTTCTATTATTGAATTGAAAAATGAAGATTCAAATGATGAAGAGTTTGTTAATTCAGTTAAAGAAGATGTGTTTAGAGATACAATTTATGTATTTACTCCAAAAGGGGATGTAATAGAACTTCCTAGTGGTTCAACGCCAATTGACTTTGCATACAAGGTCCATAGTGGAGTTGGTGATAAAATGGTAGGTGCAATTGTAAATAACAATATCGTTCCTCTAGAATATGAACTTCAAGATAATGATATTATTAAGATAAACACTAATAAAAATTCATCTGGACCAAGTAAGGAATGGATGAATATTGCTAAAACAACTCAAGCAAAAAACAAAATAAAAGCCTTCTTTAATAAGATTGATAAAGAAGAGCATTTAAAAAAAGGTGAAGAAGTTTTCAATAAAGAATTAAGGAAAAGAAAAATTGCCTATAATGATTTTTTAACTAATGAAAATGTTGAAAAAATCCTAAATGAGTTTAAATATAATGGGATAGAGGAGTTGTATATCAACATAGGTAATAACAAATTACCAGTTAGTCAAGTTATCAATATAATTTATAACGATAATGATACAAAAGAAGAAATTATATTAAGAAAAACTCAAAATAAAGAAATTGTTTTACCTACTATAAAAAATGACATTATAGTTGAAGGTATTGATGAAATAAAAGTAAATATAGCATCTTGTTGCAAACCAGTTCCAGAGGACCGTATAGTTGGTTATATTACTAAAGGTTATGGTATTACTGTTCATAGAATGGTTTGCCCTAATGTTAATGAGTTAGAAGAAAGAATTATTGATGTTAAATGGAATGACACAACAAGTAAGAAATATCCAACTAATATTTTAGTTCATGCAATGGACAGCAAAAATATTTTATTAGATATTATTTCTAAAACCTCTAATAGTGATATAAGCGTTCAAAGTATAAATGCTATTAATACTAACGAAAATTTTATGTATGAAATAACTGTTTTAGTTGAAAATAAAACCAAATTGATGAAATTCATGAATGATATTAGAACAATTCCTAATATTTTAGATGTTGAAAGAACTATTAAATAATGCGTGTTGTAATTCAAAGAAGTCTAAATTCTAGTGTCACGGTTGATTCTAAAATAGTTGGAAGCATAGAACATGGTTTAGTGGTTTTAGTAGGATTTACTCAAGATGATAGTGTTAAGGATATTGAATACATTGTTAATAAAATTATCAACTTACGTATTTTTGATGACGAAAATGGTGTTATGAATAAATCATTACTTGATGTTAATGGGAGTATTTTAAGTATCTCACAATTTACTTTGTATGCTGATACTAAAAAAGGTAGAAGACCTAGTTATGTAGAAGCATTAGAACCTACTAAAGCAGTCTTATTATATAATACATTTAATGATCATATAATTAATCAAGGTATTAAAGTTGAAACAGGTATATTTGGAGCTGATATGAAAGTAAATATTAATAATGATGGACCTGTTACCATCGTTATGGAAAGTAGGAGTTAAAATGATTAAAAATAAAATAGACTTTAAATTAATTAATTTGGCCCTTCTTGCTTTAATTGTCTTCTTGTTATATCAAACTGGCTATCTATGGATGGGGATATTATCAAAATTATGGAAAATATTAATGCCTTTTTTCCTAGCATTTATAGTTGCATATGCACTACATCCATTGTTAAAATATTTACAAAGTAAAAAAATACCTAAAGGTATTGGTGTTGCTATAATCGTTACTATTATATTGGGGATTATGGCATTTGTCATTTTACTAATTGCTCCATTATTAGTAGAACAGTTAACTAGTTTATTTAATAATATAATTACTTTTTTGAAAGAGGTATCTACAGATTATGATATTAATTTTGGACCATTACAAGAGTCTTTAACAAAAAGTTTTAATGATATTATTCTAGCACTAGGTAAATATGTATCTGATGGCGCTATTAACGTTATAAATGTTTCATTAGGGGTTATCACAACCTTCCTTATTTCATTCTCCGCAGCAATTTACTTTTTGATTGACATGGATATGCTACGTCAACGTTTCAAAGGTTTCTTGCTAAGAAAATCTATTAAAACATTTCTTTATGTTAAACTACTAGATCGTGAAATGAAATTATATTTAACTGGATTTGTAAAAATATTGTTTATAACATTAATCGAGTATACAGTTGTTTATTATATTATAGGGCATCCTAATGCTTTACTATTAGGTTTCTTAGCCGTTCTTGGTAATCTGATACCTTATTTTGGAGGTATGATTGTAAATATCATAGCGGCTATCACTGCCTTTGTTGCAGTACCTTTCCCATCAATTTTCGTAAAAACAGTGATTGCATTCTTTGCTTTATCTGCCGTTGATGGTTATGTAATTAATCCTGCTGTATATGGGAAAACAAATAAAGTACATCCTATTATTGTTATATTGTCTGTTTTTGCTGGTGGAATCTTATTTGGATTTATAGGAGTTATGCTTTCGCTTCCGCTAGCTATAATAGCCCTCACTACATATAAATATTATAAAACAGATATAACAGAAAAAATTGAGGATATAAAAACAAACAAGAAAAACAATAAAAATAAGTGTGAAGATTAAGTTTAGTTATAAGTATTGACTAATTAGCTAAATAACTATATACTTTATTTATATTTATTATTTGTTTAGACGAGTATTTATTAATTAATATATAGAGAAAATGTGGTTGGTGAAAACATTTATTAATTAGTATTGAAGACACTAGGCGATAAATAATCGTATCTTTGCGTTAAAAAGCTAAGTGTATAGACATAGTCTATAAATTAAGGTGGTACCACGGGAAATCTCGTCCTTATATTATATATAGGGACTTTTTTCTTACAAAGGAGGAAATATGGATATATTAGATGTTATTAATAATAGGCGTAGTGTTAGATCATATTGCAATAATTCTATTAGTGATGATAAAATAAAAGAAATATTGCATTACGGTACTTTGGCGCCATCTGCTAAAAATAAGCAGCCATGGATATTTGTTGTAATTAAAGAAGATCAAAAATTGAAAAATAAAATAGTTGATTTAATGATTGAAAAATCAGATCAAGTCGAAAAATTTGATCCAACCGTAGTAGCAACCGCTAATACAATAAAACAAGCACCAATATTAGTGTTGGTATTTAATAAATTTAGGGAATATCATTTAGTTTCAAACACTTTATCAATTGGTGCCTGTATAGAAAATATGCTTTTAACTGCTACAAATTATAATATAGGAAGTTTATGGATACGAAATACTGATATAATAGAAGATGAAATATGTAAGATGCTTAATAAAGAGGATATGACTTTAGCATCTGCTGTTGCATTAGGAATTGCTAATGAAGACCCTATAGCAAGACCAAGATTAAAAATTGAAGAAATAACTGAATGGAAATAAAAAAGGAGGAATAAATATGTTACAAAAACCAAAAGGAACATACGACGTATATGGCGAATATGGTAAAAAAATATTATATCTAGAAACGTTATTAAAAGCGTTAATGGAAAAATATAATTATCAATATTTTAGAACACCTATTTTTGAGGTAAGTGAACTTTTTTATAGGGGTGTTGGAGAAGAAACAGATATTGTTTCAAAAGAAACATATGATTTCAAAGATCGAGGTGACCGATCAATGACTTTAAGACCAGAAGGAACAGCAGGTGTAGTTCGTAGTTTCATTGAAAATAAGATGTATGGCAACCCAAGTATGCCGCTTAAAACTTGGTATTATGGACCTATGTATCGTTATGAAAGACCGCAATCAGGACGATTCCGTGAATTCTATCAATTTGGTGTTGAAGTGTTTGGTAGTAATGATCCGTTATTAGATGCAGAAGTTATTAGTATACCTGTTAATTTTTATGGTATTCTTGGTTTAAAAGGAATTAAAGTAAAAATAAATAGTTTAGGTGATATGGAATCTCGTAATAATTACAGGGAAGCATTATTAGAGTATTTTAAACCACATTTAGATACTTTGTGTGAAGATTGTAAAAAAAGATATAGTAAAAACCCACTTAGAATTCTTGATTGTAAAGTAGATGCTGAATTAGATATAATGAAAAACGCTCCAATTATAACAGATTATTTAAATGAAGAAAGTAAAAATCATTTTCAAAAAGTTCAAGAATATTTGAAAACCTTAGAAATTGAATTTGTTGTAGATACTAGTATTGTAAGAGGATTAGATTATTATACTCATACAGTATTTGAAGTAGAAGCAAGTGTAGAAGGATTTGGAAGTCAAAATGTTTTATGTGGTGGTGGACGCTATAATAACTTAGTAGAAAATGTTGGTGGACCTGCTACACCAGGAGTTGGTTTTGCCCTTGGTATGGAACGTTTACTTACAGCACTAGAATATGAAAAAATTAATATTGGAAATGAGCAAGGTTTAGACGTTTATGTAATTCCTATGAGTAGTAATGAAAAAGAATATGCCTTTAACTTAGTTCAAACTTTAAGAATGAATGGATTTAACTGTGATATGGATTATATGGATCGCAATATCAAAAATAATTTCAAACAAAGTGAAAGACTTGGAGCAAAATTCGTTATTATTATTGGCGAAGAAGAAACCAAAGAAGACATATTAACAATTAAGGATAATCTAACAAAAGAAGAGTATAAGATTGACGGATGTTATATTATAAACTTTTTAGATGAGAAAGTAGGAGAAGTAGATGAACATTAAGGAAAATTTTAATAAAATAATTACTGTAAGCGGTTTTGTTGAATCTCTTAGAGATTTACAATACGTACAATTTTTAGTAATAAGAAATGGTAGTGAAAAACTACAAATTACAATTGAAAAAGAAGATGAAAATATGAAGGACTTAATTCCTATTGTTTCATCTTTGAGTTTAGAAAGTACTATTAAGGTAACTGGATTATTAAAAGAAAACGAGAAAGTAAAGTTAAATGGAATGGAATTAATTCCAAATAGTATTATTGTAACTAGTGTATCAGAACCAGAGTTACCAATAAGCATTAAAACAAAAGATGCATCATTAAGAGAAACTAGACTAGATTATCGTTTTATAGATTTACGAAGAGAAGATAATAATCTATTCTTCAGATGCCAAACTACTTTATTAGCAGCAATGCGTGAATATTGGGTAAATAATGATTTTATTGAAATAAATTCTCCTAAAATTTCTGGTGCATCTGCTGAAAGCGGGGCAGAAGTATTCAAGTTGGATTACTTTGGACAGCCTGCTTGTTTATCTCAATCACCTCAGTTTTATAAACAAATGGCAATGGCATCAGGATTTAATAAGGTGTTTGAAATAGCTCCCGCATTTAGGGCAGAAAATTCTCATACTTCATACCATGCGGCAGAAATTCAAATGATTGATGCTGAAATATCATGGATAAATAGCGTTGAAGATGTTATGGATATGGAAGAAAATTGGTTAAGATATGCATTTTCTAAGTTAAATGAAAAGCATAAAGAAGAAGTGAAAAAAGTTTTTGGAATTGATATAACAGATGCTTCAAATCGATTTCCACGTATAACTTTAGAAGAATGTAAAAAAATAATTAAAGAAGAATATAATTATATATCTGAAAAAGAAGATGATTTAGAAAGAAAAGAAGAAGAACTAATTTGTAAATATGTAAAAGAAAAATACAATAGTGATTTTGTTTTTATAACAAAATGGCCGTTTGAAGCAAGACCCTTTTATCATATGAAAGATGAAGATGGTTATTCAATGAGTTTTGACCTTTTATATAAAGGATTAGAAATAACAACTGGAGCCCAAAGGGAACATAGATATGAAATTCTAAAAAATCAAATCATTGAAAAAGAAATTGATCCTAAAGAATTAGAATTTTATTTAGATTTCTTTAAATATGGATGCCCTCCACATGGAGGTTTAGGTTTTGGCCTAGCTAGATTAATGATGCAAATTTTTGAAATAGATAATATAAGAGAGGCAACATTTATTTATCGAGGACCAACTAGATTAAATCCATAATAATATCAATATTACGATCAGAAAGAGGAGACTTAAAATGTTAAGAGGAATATTAACTATAAAATCAGATGTTATTTTTGGTAGTAGCATTGTAATAGAAAAAGATAATGGACATAAATCATTATCTAATAATAATATTACATTTAATGAAAAACCAAAAGTAAAAAAACTATCGTATTATAATAGACGTCCTAAAAGTTCTAAGAAGACTGAAAGAAGGGCAGTATTAGAAACAGACTAATTACTGAAAACTTAAACATTTGTTTAAGTTTTTTTATACCAAAACTTGACTTGTTTGTAACCCTTTGGTATAATGCAATTGTATTATAGAAGGGTAGTGAGTTTGTGAAGAAAAAAGGATTTACATTAATCGAATTATTAGCAGTAATAGTAATTCTGGCGATTATAGCTTTAATTGCAACGCCATTAATCATAAATATTATAGATGAGGCGAAGAAAGGGGCTTTTAAGAACTCAGCATACGGGATTATAAAAGCTGGTGAATTACAATATGCTCAAGATATTTTAAGTGGTTCAACCGGGGATGTTATATACACTTATTCAAATGGGATAGAATCGTCTAGTATAGATGGTAAAGTATTGGAATATAAAGGTCAAAAACCCAAAAGTGGTAGAGTTATAATTAACAATGATGGTCAAGTTGCGATAGCTATTCATAATGGAAAGTATTGTGTTGAAAAAGGATATAATGATTCTGGTGTAACAATTAGTTCAAAAACTGATGATGAATGTATAATTGAACCTATTGATGATGCTGAATTTACTAAAATTTTTGGCGGAAGCTATTCAGAATTTTTTTCTAAAGTTGTTTCAGTTTCTGATGGTTATGTAGCGGTTGGTAGTAGTTATTCTACAGATGGTGACTTAAACGGATTAACAATGTCATCAAACGACGCTATAATAGCAAAATTCAATAAAAATGGTGATTTATTATGGGCGAAAAACCATGATGTAGAAGAAAATGATGATAGTTATAACGGTGTTATAAATGTAGGAGATGGTTATATTGCTGTCGGTGAGAGTATGTCTGCAGATACATATATAATTAATGCGATAATGGCAAAATACGATAATGATGGTAATATATTATGGGAGAAAACTTATGTTGGTGCTCCAGAAGATACATTTAATAATGTTATTCGTGTTTCGGACGGATATTTGGTAGTTGGTTATTCCTATTCTGCGGATGGCGAATTAAATGACTATATTAATGAAAAATACGGACTTGTTATGAAATTTAATTTTGATGATGAATTAGTATGGAAATTAAATTATGGCGGAAGTGGCGGAGAAGGATTTTCTGATGCTATTCAACTAATAGATGGTTATATTTTAGTTGGAGCTAGTTCGTCAACAGATGGAGATTTGGTTGATGTAAATAATAAAGGCATGTCAGATGCAATAATAGTAAAAACTGATTTAAGTGGTAATCCATTATGGACTAAAAACTTTGGTGGAAATGGACGAGATGAATTTAGTTCGATTTTGGTCGTAAACGACGGGTACATTTTTACAGGACGTAGTAATTCAACAGATGGAGATATGACAGGTTTAAACAAAGGTGATTACGATGCGATTATATTAAAATATGATTTAGATTTTAACTTGGTTTGGAATAAAAGTTATGGTGGAAGTGAATCTGATTATTACAATAAAGTAATTTCAGTTTCAGATGGGTACATTGCATTTGGTACAAGCAGATCAACAGACGGAGACGTGAATGGTATAGCTAAAGGTGGTCCCGATGGAATAATAGTTAAATATGATTCAGCTGGTAATATTTTAAGCAATAGTAATTATGGTGGTACAGGTTTTGATTCAATCAATAGCGCGATATCTGTGGGAAATGGTTATGTTTTTGCAGGGTTTAGTGCCTCAACAGATGGAGATATGACAGGTTTAAACAAAGGTGGAAGTGATGCTTTCATAGTAAAAGTAAGATAATAATATAGGAATAATTTAATAATATTTTAAAGATTTAACTATAGTTTAAATCTTTTTTTCTTGTTTTTTCATTAGTTTTAATGTATACTATCGTTGGTGGTAATATGGAGAGATATAGAGAAATAGAAAAATCAATAATAAAAAAATTTCGCAAAGAAATTTGGAGTAAATTCATAAAAGGAATTAAAGAATATAATTTAATAGAAGAAAATGATAAAATAGCAGTTTGTATAAGTGGTGGTAAAGATTCGATGTTACTTGCTAAATGTATGCAAGAGTTAAAACGTCATGGACAAATTAATTTTGAATTAGAATTTATTACAATGGATCCAGGTTATCATATTGATAATGTTAATATGATAGAAACTAATTCAGAAATATTAAATATTCCTATTAAAATGTTTAAAACAGATGTTTTTGATGTCGTTAGTAAGTATGGAATGAAAGAGCCTTGTTATTTATGTGCTCGAATGAGAAGAGGGCACTTATATGCTAAAGCTAAAGAATTAGGGTGTAATAAAATAGCACTTGCCCATCATTTTGACGACGTAATTGAAACTATTATGATGAATATTTTATATAATGGTAATTATAAAACAATGATGCCAAAATTAAAAAGTGATAATTTTGAAGATATGGAACTTATTCGTCCTTTATATTTTGTTGATGAGGAAGACGTTAAAAGTTGGGTAAAATATAATGATTTAACTTTTATAAATTGTGGTTGTATGATAACTGTATGTGCTAGTTCTTCTAAAAGAAAAGAAGTAAAAAATCTTATTAAAGAATTGAATACTTACAGCCCTTATATTCGTAAAAATATATTTACTTCTAGTACTAATATTAATCTAGATACTGTTATTGAATATAAAAAAGGAAATAAAAGGTATAACTTTTTGGATGAATATACTTCAAAAAAATAAAAAAGTGTGTTATAATTAAAATACCTAGAAGAATGGTTTGCCAATTATAAAAACCTACTAATTATAACGATTGGGAATCTAATTTATAGATGGTGTTGAAAACTTGCATTTATGTAAGGATCCTAAAATCTATAATGTGATGCCCACCTGGGAGACTAGGTTTTATCGTTAATGGTACCCATCTTCTGGGTTTTTTTTATTGGTAAAATATATCTTTTATGGTATAATTTTAATGGTGATAAAATGAAACAATTAGAAAGATTATCTTTAGTAGTAGGAAAAGATAATATAAGTAAAATAAATAATAAAACTGTTTTAATAATAGGTCTTGGTGGAGTAGGGAGTTACGCATTAGAAGCAATTGTAAGAAGTGGTGTTAATAGATTAGTTATTATTGATAAAGATATAATTGATATTACTAATCTAAATCGCCAACTTATGACAAACCATAATAACATTGGACAATATAAAACTGATGTATGGGAAGAAAGAATTAAATCAATAAATCCTTTATGTGAAGTTATAAAAATAACTGAATATATTACTCCTGATAATATTGATTTATTATTTAAATATGATATTGATTATGTCATAGATGCTTGTGATAGTATTCCGACCAAAAAAGAACTGATAAGACAATGTATTAAAAGAAAAATAAAATTTATAGCATCCATGGGAATGGGGAACAAAGTAGATCCAACAAGATTGAAAATTATGGATATTCGTAAAACCAATTATGATCCGCTTGCTAGAATGATTAGAAAAATGGTTAAAGATGAAAGAATAAAGGAAAAAATCATGGTAGTTTGTAGCGATGAATTACCAATTAAAAATGATTCAAATGTTATTGGATCTACATCATTTGTTCCAGCAACCTCTGGTTTAATGTGTGCTAGTTATGTTATTAATGATATTATAAAAGAGAAATAGTGGTGGTATTAGTGAAAAAGGAACTTTTAAATAAAGTAAAAGAAGTAAAAGGTAATTTATTAGTAATTGGTGTAGAAGATAACCAAATTATTAAAGAAATTGAAAAAAATAAACAAATAACTATCTGTAATTCATTAGATTCTGATATCGTCACTAAAAACAAGAAAAAGGGACGTAGTAAAAGAGTTAGTATAAAAAAAATAAGACGAGTATTTAAAAAGAAAAAAGTAGATTATATAATTTGTAACGTTGGTCAAATCAATAAATATATGCGTTATTTTATTAAAGATAGTGTTTATATTGCTAAAAAAGAAGTAATTTTATATGGTAATATTAATGATTATGATTTAGATGTGTTAGTAAAAAGGTATAAAAGGTATAAAGTTACAGTAGAAATAAAAACTTATAAAAAAGATTTTATTTTAACTATTGATGTAGAAAAAGCTAAAAATAATAGATTAAAAGATATGTTTTATTTTATTAAAGATACATTTAGTGAAATAAGTGATTTTATAACTGAGGTATTAGTTAACTAGTTTATTGTTTTTTCTTTTGTTATATGGTAAAATTGATATTGTTTAGAGGGTGTTAGTATGTACTTAAAGGAAATAAAAGCTCATGGATTCAAATCTTTTGCTGACCGCATTAGTATTGAACTTAATAATGGAATAACGGGAATAGTTGGACCTAACGGAAGCGGAAAAAGTAATGTTGTGGATGCTGTTAGGTGGGTATTAGGAGAGCAATCTGTAAAATCATTGCGTGGTGAAGGAAATATGACTGATGTTATATTTTCGGGTAGTAAATCACGTAATAGTTTAAATGTTGCTAGTGTAACGCTAATTTTTGATAATTCTGATCGTTATTTACCACTTGAGTTTAATGAAGTAGCTATAAAAAGAAGAGTTTATAAAGACGGGACAAACGAATATTTTTTGAATGGTGATAAGTGTAGGTTAAAAGATATAACTGATATTTTGCTTGATAGTGGGATTGCAAAAGAAAGTTTTAATATTATTTCACAAGGAAAAATAGAAGAAATCTTATCTAATAAACCAAGTGATCGTCGAGTTATATTTGAAGAAGCTGCTGGAGTATTGAAATATAAAAAGCGTAAGGAAGAGGCCTTACGTAAGCTTGATAAAACTCATGATAATATGAATAGAGTTAATGATATTATTAGTGAATTAGAAGTTCAAGTTGAACCTTTAAAGGAACAAAAGGAAAAAGCATTGGAGTATTTGAAAGTAAAAAATGAACTAGAAGATATTGAAATTGCTTTAATAACCAATGATATTACAAACATTAATTATAAATATCAACAAAATAAAAAGAGAATAGATGAACTTAATGAAGAAATAGTTACTATTGCTACTACTAATAATACAAATGAAGTAAAGATAGAGGATTTCAAAGCTAAAATAAATCAGTTAGATGAGAAAATTAGTTCTAACCAAAAGATGTTACTAACCCTCACTTCTAAGGTTGAACAAATTAATAGTCAAAAACAAATTATTTTAGAAAGAAAAAAATATGAAGTTGAAGATAGTAAACTTCATGATAATTTAGTTATATTAAAAGAAAAGGAACTAAAACTTAAAAATGATATCAATAATATTAAAAATGATATTATTAATAAACAAAAAGAATTAGAAGAAGTCTCAAATGACTATAATAATGAAAATAATAATATAGCTAAAACTAAGGAGACTAAGAATAATTTATTATCTGATTTATCAAACCAATTAAGATTAGAAACCGGTTTACAAAATAAGATTGATAGATTAAAAGATAGTATTGAAAGTAATAGTTTATTGCCTACTTCAGTTAAAAATGTTTTGAACAATCCTAAATTAAGGGGAATTTATAATGTAATTGGAAACTTAATTGAAGTTGAAGAAAAATATTCTACGGCTATTTCTACAAGTTTAGGTGCAGCTAGTTCTTATATAGTGACCGATAATGAAATCACTGCTAAAGAAGCAATTAATTATTTAAAAAGTTCTAATGCAGGAAGAGCTACTTTTTTTCCACTAAATATAATCAAACCAAAAGGAATTGAACTAGATGTAGTTGATTTATTACATAATATCGATGGTTATATTGATATAGCATCAAATTTAGTAGAGTATGATAAAAAGTACATTGGTATAATTAAAAATCAATTAGGTAATGTAATAGTTGCTCGTGATATTGATAGCGCCAATAACATAAGTAAAAAGATAAACCATCGTTATAAAATTGTAACGTTAGATGGGGAATTATTACATGTAGGTGGTTCTATTACGGGTGGTAACAATAACCGTAATAGGAATATAATTAGTGAAAAATATGAGTTGGAAAATACTCTTAAGGATTTAACAAATTTAATTGATGTAATTAAGAATATTGAGGATATGATAAATAATAATGATTATTTATTAAAATCACAAGAAGATAAATTGTATGTTATAAATAAAAACAAGATTAATATTAGTGAATACATTAATAGTAAAAATAAGGAACTTGAAGATTTAACGAATAACTTAAATAATACTATTAATGAAATTAATGGAACAAGTAATATTATTACTAATTCATTGAGTAAAGAAGAGGAACAAGTATTAAATGATTATTATGCAGCTTTAAAAGAGCGAGATGAAGTAAGTAATTCATTAAAAATATTAACTGATAGAAGAATTTCATTAATTGAAAATCTTGAAGAATTTGAACATTTTATAAAAAAGGAAAATAGTCTTTTTAACAGTAAGAATAAAGAATTAAAAGATTTAGAAATAGAAGTAAATAGAATGGATGTTAAATTAGATAATTTACTTAATGTTCTAAATGAAACTTATAGTATAACTTATGAAAAAGCTATTAATAATTACAAATTAGAAATAGAAGAAAGTATTGCTAGAACCAAAGTTAATAGCCTAAAAAGAGTATTAAAAGATATTGGTGTTGTCAATCTTGGGGCACCAGAGGAATATGATCGTATAAGTGTTAGATATGAATTTTTGATTAAGCAAAGAGATGACCTGCTAACGGCTGAAAATACTTTATTAGAGATAATTAAAGAGATGGATCAAGTTATGGAACAAGAGTTCCTTACAACTTTCAAAATAATCGAACAAAATTTTGAAGCAACTTTTAAAGAATTATTTAAAGGTGGTAAAGCTGAATTAAGATTAACTGATCCAAATAATGTATTAGAAACAGGTATAGAGATAATTGCATCTCCTCCAGGTAAAAAGTTAACGAGTATTTCATTATTATCAGGTGGAGAAAAAACGTTTACTGCAATTAGCTTACTGTTTGCTATTTTAAAATCAAGGCCAGTACCATACTGTATACTTGATGAAGTAGAGGCAGCATTAGATGAGGTTAACGTTGATAGTTTTGGTCAATATTTGATTAGATTAAAAGAAAAGACACAATTTATTTTAATAACACATAAAAAGAAGACAATGGAATATGTAGACAATTTATATGGAATTACTATGCAAGAGTCTGGTGTTAGTAAATTAGTAAGTGTCAAATTAGAAGAGATAAAATAAGAAAAAGATTTAACAATTGTTAAATCTTTTTTTAGAAAACAACATATTGATTCAAATCATAAATAGTACCATTTATTTTCATGTAAAGGTAGTATTTTCCACTCAAACCAGTATCATTGATATATTTATATACTTTTATCCCATTTTGCAATTCTTCCTCATTAAATATGTCAATACACATAGCTGTATAAGGCTTTTTAGAAACTTTTAATTCGTATGTTCTTTTAGAAAATACACTATCAAGAATAATTTCGACTTTGTCTTCTTTTTTAAATATTCCCGATACTACTAAACGATCATATTCTTTAATAAATTCAACATTGTGCTTTTTAAACTCATTATTTATATTACGATTAAACATTACAATAGATGTGTTTTTAACAGTAGGAGTAACCCCCATATTACCTAAATTTTTCCCAACTCCTAATTTAAAATTAGCATTTGAATATAAACTCATCTTTTCAGCGCGGTAATAATTGGCTGAAAGGTGCATTTCAAATATTACCTCATCATTAAGAATTTCTACAGTTATACTATTTAATGTATCTGCTTGCACTAAACTAGCAGGGTCATTTTGAACTTGTCCATCTTTGTAAGATATTCCACCAGAATGTACTAGATAATGATTATTATTAATAAAATCAACATCAGAAATATAAGGTGAATAAAAATCGCTTCCTCGATCTTTTCCGTATTGCCAAACTTGGTTTATAGTCATATCATTTTTATTTAGTTCATATATAACAGCACGACTATAATTATCAATAGCCGCTATTGCACCATCCTCATTTTTAGAACGATTATTTCCATTATCAAATAAGAATAAATTGCCATTTGGTAATATCATTGCAGCATGTTGTGCCCATTGCCACTCTAAATCATTAGTAGGAGTAAAGAAATATTTTTGCATACTTTCACTCCATTTATCGTTATCGCCAACAATCCAATTTAATTGCTTTGTATCATAATCTATATTTATAACAGAATCATTATGGCGCCCTGATAATGTTATTGAATTCGTTTTTTTATCATACCAGACTGAATTATTATGAAACCAATCATAACTAGTAGAATAAAGGTTATTTCCTTCATTGACTGGTAGTATTTCTTGTAAATCAAAATATTTAATTATTTTACCAGTTTCACGATCTATTTCAACAATATAATCCTCAACTGTGCCTGCTTCAAAATTATCACTAGCAACTAATAAATTCCCGTTTTCCATCTCGTAAACATCATGGTGATACCCGCCAGGTAGTGAATATTCATAATAAATTTTACCAAGTAGATCCATTTCAACTAATCCAGTATTGTAGTACGGTGGATTAATTAGACGGTCAGTACCAAGCATAATATTTCCGTTATTTAATCTTTGAATATCCCATCCATAACTTTCTGTTAAATACCAACGAACATCACCATTCATATCATATGCAGATGTATATCCTACTGATGCAGGAGTAACAAAATACAAATCATTGTTCAATTTATTTTTATTGTTTAGAATTGTAGTAGGTAATTTGAAATCATCAGGTAATTTATCTGTTTTAATATTTAAAGTCTTCATTTTTCCATTCATTTCAATAATAACTTCATTGTTATGATCAGCATAAAGTCCATATACAGGTAAAATATGCTTTTTACCCGGAATGAATGTTTTAGAATAGGTAGTTTTTTCATCTTTTCCTTTAACTGTTAATTTGGGTGTTGTTAAATCTTTTGTTTCAAAAATAACAATAGCTGTTAAAGGTGAAATTTTATATGGGTTTAAAATAACTTTAGGATTATCAAATGTGTAATTAAAGTCGTCAATAAAACCTTTTTCGATTTTTTCTTGAGTGATTAAAATGTGTTCTTTTGTATCTACTGGTAATACCGTCTCGACATTATAGTAAATAGCAATTGAACTAAGACACGCAACCAAAACTAATATTATAATTTTATAATTTGATTTCATACTATTCCTCCTAAATCAATCTAATTTCTGTTTCAGAAAAGAAGGGCTTCTTTTTATCGATTCTGTCATAAAACATGATTCCATCTAAGTGATCAATTTCATGTTGAAAAGCAATTGCTAAATCTTCTCGAGCTCTAACTCTTATTTTATTACCATCCTCATCGTATCCTTCAATTGTTATTCTTGCATATCTTGGAACATGTCCATCTACTTCACGATTAACACTCAAACATCCTTCGCCAGCTTCTGCGGCAATAACCTCAGTTGAGTTACTAACAATAACGGGATTAATAAAAACATAATTGTCAAAAACATTGTCATCTACTTCATGAACAACGACTATAATACGTTTGTTAATACCAAGTTGGGGGAATGCTAATCCCATGCCTGGCCTTAAGTCGTACTTCTTTTCATATTCCTCAATTTGACTATATGTTAAATGATCAATCATTTTTTGAATTAATTTTTTATCTTCTTTAGAAAGTGGGAAAGTTACTTCTTCGCTTACTTTTCTTAGTCTTTTATCTTTTTCATCTATTATATTAAGTTTTTTAAACATAACACCAACTCCGTTCATATATATTTTATCATAAAAAATAAAAAAAGGAAGTTTTTTTCTTCCCTTTTGTTATTGAACTATTGCTCTTGAACCGATTACAATTACTAATAAAATAAATAATACTAAGATGATAGCGGCACCGTATCCGTAGCCTCCACCGTACCCGTAGCCTCCACCATATCCACAGCAAGGATTAGTAGGGAAGCAGCAGTTACCGTAGCCACCTTGGTATCCTCCATAATAATACATATTATTACCTCCTTTATCTAGTTCTAGTATAGTGTATTAAATTTTAGTAAAAATGTTTATTAAAAGCACCTATTTTTTTATTTTTTCCTAATTTAGTTTCCCAAAAATTAATAAATATGGTATTATATATAAAGTAAGGTGATAGTATGAGATTAATTACGAAAAAAATAAGAAATATAATAAACGATATGGATAAGCCATTGTTATTTGTTACAATCGTTTTTTTTATCTTTGGTCTTTTAAATATTGTCACAGCGTCTAGTAGAGAAGCTGTATCATTAAATGTTCCTTTATATTATTACTTTTTTAAACAATCAGAAATGTTATTGATTGGACTTGTTGGTGCGATATTTATTATTAACTTTGATACAAGGAAATATTATAAGTATGCTTTTATTGCTTTTGTAGTAATAACTGTTCTTTTATTATATTCACTTGCGGCGGCAAATGAAACTAGAGGAGCATTAAATTGGATTAATTTATTTGGTTTTACATTTCAACCTAGTGAGTTTGCAAAACCAGTTATAATCGTCTGTTTAGCTTTGATTTTCGAAAAAACTTCTAGTAAACTGAGAGATAAGAGTGCCCCACACCGGGATATTATAGCTACTATTATTGTAGCTGGATGTGCTATACCTGCAATTATATTTTTGCAAAAAGACTTTGGAACAATGTTTATAATATTTTGTATTTTTTTAGTTATGTTTTTTGCTAGCCCTATTTTAAGAATTGAAAAAGTAAAAACAATTGGTTTATTAACTGGACTCGTATTTGTAGCCGGTTTTATGATGTTTAGTATTAAAGGACATATCTTAACCGAAGCTCAACTAGCTCGTTTTAGTTTTTTTAATCCCTGTAGTGATTATGAACATGGTGGTTATCAGGTATGTAATGGTTTTATTGCAATAAATGATGGAGGCCTATTCGGTTTAGGAATCGGGAAAAGTAAGCAAAAATATTCTTATATTCCAGAACCACACACTGATTTAGTTTTTTCAATAATAGCTGAAGAATATGGATTATTAAAAGTGTTTCCAATTTTTATAGTATATTTATTCATTTTATATAGGATTTTGAATTTATCATCAAAGGCTAACACAATACGAGGAAGATATATGTGTCTTGGAGTAGCAACCTATATATTTATGCATATTTTAGTTAATCTTGGCGGGTTATTTGGAGTGATGCCACTAACGGGTGTATCACTGCCATTTCTAAGTTATGGTGGGTCATTTACCATTACCTTAATGTGCTCATTAGCCCTTGTACAAAGAGTTCATATAGAAACACGTAACCAAAAAATAAAGATAAAATAACTGTAGATGTAATTATTACATCTTTTTTTATTGTTATAAAGGAAGGAAATAATTTTTAATGTATGTTGATATTAAGGAGGTGTAAATGAAAACATATATAATTAACTTATTAGAAAAGACATATATAAAATATGTTGCTGTTTTATTAATAATTGTTTTAAGTGGCACTATATATATATTAAGTAATGTTAGCGGGAATGATGAAAATTTAGTTTTCGCAAGTGATATTAATATAAATAATGAAGAAGATGAACCACCATTAGTAGAAGTTATAGAAACTATTTATGTTGATGTAAAAGGGGCGGTAAAAAAACCAGGAGTATATGAATTAAAGAGCACTGAACGTGTTAATGATGCTGTTTTAAAAAGTGGCGGTTTAAAAGAAACCGCTGATACTAGTATTATTAATTTAAGTAAACGATTAACGGATGAAATGGTTATTATTGTGTATACAAAAGAAGAAGTTAAAAAAATGACTGAAAATAATCCAATAATTAAATATATTGATAAAGAATGCCAATGTCCAGAAATTACAAATCAGGCATGTATAAATAATAATGAACAAAGTAATGATATAGAAAATAAAACTAAAATATCATTAAATAATGCAACTTTAGAGCAGTTACAAACACTACCTGGGATAGGGAGTAGTAAAGCTATAGAAATAGTAAATTATCGCGATAATAATGGTGGATTTAAGTCAATAGATGAGTTAAAAGAAATTAGTGGAATAGGTAGTGCTACTTTTGAAAAACTTAAAGATCTCGTTACTATTTAAATTAATATATGTTGGTTTTGTCTTTTTTTCATTAATATATACAACATATATATTAAAAAATGAACTATATTTTTCAAAGTATAGTGGTGAAGAACAGAAGTTAGTAGGGTATATTAAGAATATAAAAATTGATGGGAACAAAGTTAGTATCAATTTAGGCGCTAAAGAAGAAGTTATTGTTACATATTATTTAAAGAGTAAAGAAGAAAAAGAAATTTTTACTAATAATTATCTTTTGGGGGATTATATAGAAGTAGAAGGGGTGATGAAAGTTCCTTCTAAAAATCGTGTTTTTAACTTATTTAATTATCAAAAGTATTTATTAAGTCAAAAAATATATTGGCTATTTAATAGCGATGCTATTACTAAGATAAGTAATAATAAAAACAAAATATTTACACTAAAAAATAAAATGATTACAAGGATTAATAAAAATAAAGATACTTCAGATTACTTAAAAGCCTTTATTTTAGGAGATAAATCGGAAATTGATAGTGTTACACTAAAGAACTACCAAACAAACGGTATTAACCATTTATTTGCTATTTCAGGCATGCATATTACATTGTTATCTATTTTTATATTAAAAGGTCTAAGTTTTATTAATAAAAGAATTAAACTAAATTATATTGCTACTATTATTTTGTTGATCTTTTATTTGATATTAATTGGTTTTCAACCTTCGGCAATGAGAGCAACTTTTTTATTTATTTTATTAACTATAAATAAATATCTCAATTTAAAAATAAAAACTATATATTATTTACTTTTTTTAGTTAGTGTCTTATTATTAGTAAACCCTTTTTATGTTTATAATCTTGGATTTGTATTTAGCTTTGTTATAAGCTTTTACTTGATTGTTTTTCAAAACATAATAAATAAGCATAACAATTACATAACAAAGATATTAACAGTATCATTAATATCTTTTCTAGCAAGTATTCCTATTTTAATAAATAATTTTTTTCAAATTAATTTACTAAGTCCTGTTATAAATATAATATTTGTTCCTTATGTTAGTTTCCTATTATTTCCACTATCAATATTAGTATATATATCCCCGTTATTGAACAATATATTAATTATCAGTATTAAATTATTAGAAAATATATCACTGTTTTTTTCTAACATAAATATGTTTATTGTTATATTAAAAAAAGTACCTATTTTGGTACTAATAATATATTATTTAATAATTACATTATTACTTGTTCAATTGCAAAAAAATAGATATTATCCTTTTACTATATTATTTATAGGATTATTATTTCATAACAATTATGAATACTTTAATAAATATCCCATATTATCTTTAATAGATGTTGGGCAAGGTGATTCTATATTAATACAACTTCCTTATAAACAGGGCAATATTTTAATTGATACTGGAGGTATTTTAAAGTACAATAAGGAAAATTGGGAAAAATCCAAAAAAGAATATTCACTTGCAAGTGATTTAATTATTCCATATATTAAATCATTAGGTGTAAAGAAAATCGATTATTTAGTAATAACTCATGGCGATAACGACCACATTGGTGAAGCAAATGAGCTAGTTAATAATTATAAAGTAAGAAACGTTATATTAAATAGCGGGTATAATAATAAATCAGAAATGACTTTAATAGAAAACTCTAGAAACTTAGGTATTAAATATTATCATTTCGATAAAGATATTTTGACTGTTGGGAATTATAAATTTTATTTTTTAAATGATGTTGATCAGACAAATGAAAATGAGGATAGTCTAATTATCTATACAAAATTAAATGATAAGAATATATTATTAATGGGAGACGCAGGAAAGATAAGTGAGAAATATATAATATCAGAATATAAACTACCTAAGATGGATATATTAAAAGTAGGGCATCATGGTTCTAAGTATAGTACAAGTGATGAATTATTGGAAGTTATAAAACCAGAGTTAGCTCTAATATCGGTAGGTGCTAACAACCGTTTTAATCACCCGCACGAGGAAGTTATTGATAAATTAGGAAGTTATAATATAAAATATGTCATGACAAGTATAAATGGTACTATTAAACTTATAATCAAAAATAAGATTACTATTTATACTTGTTTATAGTGGTACGCTAATGCATTAGCGTTTAATATAGATAGGAGCCATTAGTGGCTCCGCTTTTTTTTGACAAAACATAGTAAGTTATGTATAATATATAACCGGTGATTATTATGTCTGAAACGGCTATTAAAAATGCGTATGCAAATATACAAAGAGCAAATAAAGAGTTTGCTAAAAGAGTTAGTTTTGAAAAATTTATTGAAATGGTTGAATGCTTAAATATAATAGAAAGTAAATATTTGACTAATGAATTTCAAAACTGTGACAGTCTTGTTTTTAGAAATATTAAGATGATAGAAAATTGTCCTGCTATAGCTATAAGAAGTAATCCAGATAAAGTAAACGAAGTATGCCAAGTTTTAAAACAACATAAAGAACTTGAATTACTAGCTGATGGATTTTCACTGCTATATTCTGACGCCACTAATTTATCTAAAATGTTATCTTATTTAAAAAAACAAAATTATTATTCATTTTTAGGTAAAAAAACGACTTTATTAACCAATGGTAATTATATGGATATGGTTAAAATTAGTGAATTATTCAAAGAAGTTTTTACTGATGATGAGCAAAAAAACTTTTTTTCAAGAGCATCAATAGTCTTATCTAAGAAGTTTGAAACAGTAAAAGAGATCTTTTTATTACTAAAACGACTGCATATACCAAATGATAATATTATTTTCTGTTCATCAATATTTACAAGAAATGATGCCAATAAAATAAAGGATTCATTAGAATCAATGGAAACTTTAAAACAATATTTTATTGGTGAAAATGATTATAAAGAGTTTCTAGAAGAAAATTTAAGTATTTTAGCAACCTCTAAAACTAATCATTTATCCGATATTATTGTTATTATCAAAGAACAGTTAGAAAAAAATCCTGACGTTTTTACAAACATAACTTTAGGTGACTTTATAAAAGATTGTTCATCAATTTTATCTAGAGGAAAAACTGAGGTAGTAGGTAATGCTTTTAATACTTTTAAAGAATATGAAAAATTATCTATTTTAAATTACGGGAAAAGACCTCTTATTGAAGAAAGAAGAAAAATATGTTCTTTGATGGATTTAATGATTGAAGAGGGGCTAGAGTCACAAATTAGTGATCATACTTCAGTTTTTCATAAAAACTACGGAACTGTTTTTTCAAGAATTGGCTATTTAAAAGAAGAAAATATATTTAATCCTAATGATGAAAATATAGTGAAAATAGTAATGGCTAAAGATTTTCATTGGAAGGGTTCAAAACACAGAAAACTAGATTTATACATATCAACTTTGTATAATTCATATGTAAATGCTGAAAGACAAAGTAAAATATTAGATAATAAGGATTATGAAAATTTAATTAGAAAAGCTAAAAAAGAAAATTACCCATTTAAACATAATAATGAAATTACAATTGATATTATTAAAAAATTAGATGAAAATTATAAAACGTCAAACACTATATATAATATATCAGGAGAACTGATATCTAGAATTAAGGTAATTCGAAATCTTAACATTATAATGGAATGTGATGGTATTGATATAAATAAAGCAATATTATCATCAGTTTTATTTTGTAAGATAGCTGATGAATCTGTTATTAATAAAATAAAGCAAGAAATTGAAACTTTAAATATTACTGTCAATAAAGATAAGAGTAAATAGACTTCTTATCTTTTTTACATATCATAGTAACTAATTCCGTATTTTTCATGTGATTTATCATAAAACAAGTCAGTTTTTATTGGGTGATAAGTTAGGTATCCAAACACAATATAACTTATCCCAATTAATATAACAGGTATAAATTGAAAATTGTATTGTTTTTTTATCATCACATAGTAACCTAATAATTGTATCAAAATAATGGTTATTATCAAGGTTGAAAATATCAAGATTTCACTTTCACCAAATAAGTATGAAAAGGGTAGAAATAAAGATAGATATATTACAATGCTAAACAATGATGATAAATATAAAGATAAAAAAAAGTTAGAAAATTGTATCTTATAATATTTTAAAAAAATATATTCAATAAATCCATAAATCAATACAGTTGTAAAAAGCATTTTCATGTGTTCCCAAATACTTTCATTTACGGGAAAAAATATTGCAAAAAAATCATTTGGGAAAATGTCGTAGATAAAATGATTTATAAAGCATAAACCAAATATGCCTATAATCCCAATTAATTTTATTTTCTTTAGGTTCATAAATTTATCCTTTCTAGACATAATAAGAAAAGGTGAATATTATGCAAATAAGATTAGGTTACGTAGCTGTTCCTTTAAGTATAAAAGCAACATCATCGAGTATAGTTACATATTCTCACTATAAAAAATTAGGTGTAGCAAGAGGAAATGAGAAGTTACATAAAGTAATAATGTCAAACTTTGAAGATTTAAAAAAGATACTAAATTACAATATTAAAAATGAGATTAGTTTTTTTAGAATGACTTCTAATTTAATCCCCTTAGGAACGCATCCTGAGGTTAACTATGAAATTTTTTTAACTTATAAAGAACAATTCATAGAAATTGGCAATATTATCAAGCAAAATGATATGAGAATTGATACTCATCCAGATCAATTTTGCGTTTTAAATAGTATAAATGAAGTAGTTGTAACATCCAGTATTAATATACTCAAATTTCATCAAAGTATGTTTAAAGCAATGGGAATAGATGGGAAAATGATTTTGCATGTAGGTAGCAGTGCTGGAGGTAAAAGAAATGCAATGAAACGTTTCAAGGAGAATTTCTTAAAACTAGACCCTTTATTACAGAAGATGATAATATTAGAAAACGATGATAAAGTTTTCAATATACGTAACACTTTGAAATTATGTGAGGATTTAAAAATACCAATGGTACTTGACTACCATCATCATTTGTGCAATAATAATGGCGAAAAAATTACTGACTTTATTGAAAAAATATTTGCCACATGGGATAATCAAACACTAAATCCCAAACTACATTTTTCATCGCCAAAGAATAAAAAAGAAAAAAGAAGTCATAGTGAATATATCGAACATGAGGATTTTTTAGACTTTATTGAAAAAATAAAGTTCACCAATAAAGACATAGATATTATGTTAGAGGCAAAAGCAAAAGATGAAGCCTTATTTCGTCTTATTAGACAAATAAAGTATGAAAAAGAATATAAATTCATTAAAAATACTGTTTTTTTAATATAAAAAAAGGATATAAAAAAGTTTTGTCGTATATTAATAGTAGGGAGTTTGATATTATGAGTATACTTTCAAATGAAGAAATAAGTACTATCCGAAATAGTGTTGATATAATTGATGTTATCTCATCTTATATCTCACTTACGAAACGCGGAAAAAATTACTTTGGGGTTTGTCCATTTCATGACGATAATAATCCTAGTATGAGTGTATCGCCTGAAAAACAAATATATACCTGTTTTTCATGTGGAGCAACAGGTAATGTGTTTAATTTTGTAATGGATTATGAGAATGTAACTTTTCCAGAAGCGTTAAAGATTATCGCTGATAAATCAGGAATTGAAATTAATATCGGACAAGCCAAGTCATATAATAATAAAAATAATGATTTATATGAAATATATGATATAAGTCAAAAATTTTATCAAAATAACATTAACACTGCCGATGGCAAAAAAGCAAAAGAATACTTACATCAAAGAGATATTAATGATGATATCATTAAAGAGTTTGGAATCGGTTTATCTTTGAAAAAAAGAGATATATTAACATCGTTATTACAAAAGAAGCAATTTGATTCGCCACTTTTGTTAAAAAGCGGGCTTGTTGTACATAATGAATATGGTTATAATGATATATATTACAATCGTATTATGTTTCCGTTATGGGACATTACTGGTAAAATAGTTGGTTATAGTGGACGAATATATGAAGGCGAGGATACGTCCAAATATATAAATACTAAAGAGACTGAAATATTTAAAAAAGGTGAGATACTTTATAATTATCATCGTGCTAAAGATGAGTGTCGTATAAAACAAACTGTTATTATTATGGAAGGATTCATGGATGTTATCAGGGCATATAGTGTAGGTATAAAAAATGTTGTTGCAACCATGGGAACTGCGGTTACTAAGAATCAAGCTATTTTAATAAAGAGATTAGCTAAGGAAGTAATATTGTGTTTTGATGCTGATGCAGCTGGTGCAAAAGCGACATTAGCTTGTAGTGAGGAATTAAATAAAATTGGAATTATACCTAAGATAGTAAGACTAGAGGATAATTTAGATCCCGATGACTATATTAAAAAATATGGAAAACACCAATTTTTACAAAAAATAGAAAATCCTATCAATATTATGGATTTTAAAATATCTTATTTTAAGAATAATAGAAATTTAACTGATAATGAGCAGATGGCCCAGTATTTAAATAAGATTATAAATGAGTTATCAAAAATAGATGATGAGATTTTAAGAGAATTAACATTAAAGAAAATAAGTGAAGAGTCGAAAATCGACATCACCATTTTACGAAATAAATTAAAAAGTCGTACTAAAGAAGAAAAAACTGAAATTGAGAGTCCACGAGAACAAAAAAACATTAAAACTAATAAATATACTAAATCAGAACAAAATTTAGTTTATTATATGTTGAAAAGCAAGGAAGTAATAAAAATATATAACAAAAAAATAACTTTCATGCCAACTGAAAAATATCGTCATTTAGCAAAAGAAATAAGTTATTTTTATAAAAGTTATAACTATATTAATATAGCTGATTTCTTGAGTTTTGTTAGTGATAGTCCGTCTTTATTAAAAACAATAGGCGAAATTGAATCATTAAATTTAAGAGACGAATACACTATTGATGAGATAAACGATTATATTAATGTTATTAAAGAGTATAATATAAAATTTGAAACTAACCGTTTAAAAGAAAAGATGAAAGCAGAAGTTGACCCAGTTAAAAAGGCAGCAATTGCTCAAAAAATAGTAGAATTAAAGGTAAAAGGAGAACAAAATGATTAATGAAATAAAAACTTTTGAAGACAGAAAAAATGAACTTGTAAAATTAGGAAAAGAAAAAGGAATTATAACATATGAAGAATTAGCTAATGCCTTAAAAGGATTAGAATTAGATGCTGATTCTTTAGATGAATTATATAATTTATTTAATGAAAATGATATAGCAATTGTTTCTGAAGATGAGGCAGATAATAATTCTGGAGCTGACAAACTATTATTAGATGACACTGTTTTATCGAAGGATTTAACTATAAATGATCCAGTTAGAATGTATTTAAAAGAAATAGGACAAATAAAATTATTAACAATGGAAGAAGAACTAGATTTAGCTGACCGCATTATAGCAGGAGATGAGACTGCTAAGACTGTTTTAGCAGAAGCCAATTTACGTCTTGTTGTTAGTATTGCGAAAAGATATGTTGGTAGGGGAATGTTGTTTTTGGATTTGATTCAAGAAGGTAACATTGGTCTAATGAAAGCTGTTGATAAATTTGATGTCACTAAAGGATATAAGTTTTCAACATATGCTACATGGTGGATCAGACAGGCCATAACTCGTGCTATTGCTGATCAAGCAAGAACAATAAGAGTACCAGTTCATATGGTTGAGACAATTAATAAATTAGCCAGAGTTCAACGTCAACTTACACTTGAATTAAACCGTGAACCATCGGAAGAAGAACTTGCAAAAAAAATGAATATATCAGTTGATAAAATTCGTGACATCTATAAAATTTCTCAAGAACCTGTAAGTTTGGAAACGCCTATTGGTGAAGAAGATGATTCGCATTTAGGTGATTTTATAAAAGATGAAAGAAATATGAGCCCCGAAGATTATGCAACTAATGAAATGCTTAAAGATGAAATTTCAGAGGTTTTATTAACTTTAACTGAAAGAGAAGAAAAAGTTATTCGTTTACGTTTTGGACTTGAAGATGGTAAGTCAAGAACATTAGAAGAAGTTGGGCAAATGTTTGGAGTAACTCGTGAGAGAATTCGACAAATTGAGGCAAAGGCTTTAAGAAAATTAAGACATCCTTCGCGTTCTCGTAAACTAAAAGATTATATGGGTGATTAAATTGAAACTATCATCTAGATTGCAAACTATCGCTGATTTAATTGATGATAATAGTAGAGTGTATGATATAGGGTGTGATCATGCCCATTTAGACATTTATTTAACGTTATATAGACATAATATAAAATGTATAGCCACAGACATAAATCCTAAAGTATTAGAATATGCAAATTTGAATATAAGAAAATATAATCTAGAAAATAATATAGAGGTTATTAAATCAAATGGCTTAGATAATCTTGATGTAATTCCAACTGATGTAATAGTTATATCAGGATTAGGAACATCAACCATTACTAAAATAGTTGAAAATAACATTAGAAAACTACCTAACACAATGATCATTCAAACTAATAATGATGTTGTTAGGATAAGAAAGAAAATTGTTCAATTAGGCTATTACATTGAACAAGAAAAGTTTATTTATGAAAAAAAGAAAATCTATGTTATTATTAGGTTTATAAAAGGTATTAGTAATTATAAAAATATTGATTATCTTTTGGGGCCAATCTTAAAAGATGATAAGAAATTTTTACAGAAAAACATAGATAAACATAAGGCTATACTTAGTAATTTACCTAATAAATATTGGTTAAAAAGATTGAAAATAATGTACATTGTTTATAAATTAAAAAAAAGGTTATAGTATAAGACATAACCTTTTTTTAAACGAAGAAAGTAGGACCGCTAGTAGACTCTATATTGATAGTCTCGTTTGTATTTGTGTTTTTTCTTTCCGCAGAGGAAGATGTAGTATTTTTAGTTTGAACAGCTACTTTTTCATCATTTGTTTTTGCGCTAGCTGTCGATACTGGAGTATCAACCCTTTTAAATTCATTCATTATTGCAAACATTGTTTTAGCATTCTTAAACACAGGTGCTGCTTGTTTGAAAACTGGTATTGCTTGGTTTACTATCCCTAATGTCTTTTGTGTATTTGTTAAAATTGAGCCCCAATTTAGGCCACCTTTAAAAAGACCACTCAATAGCCCTGTTTTAGCGGCAGGCATGGTTGCATAAGGATAGAAATTCATATATGGATTGTAATAGTTCATTTTGAATACTCCTTTCTAAAATATTATATGAATTTACAAAAAAATGTTTTACAAAATTCAAATTTATGATATAATTTGTATATAACATAGAAGAATAAATAGGAGATTGGTGGTGTTTTTGTTGTGAATAAGCCAATTGTGTTTTTACCTTTTATTTATATATATAAAATGGTTTTATTTATATTTAAACTACCACTAATGCTAACTAGATATGTGTCATTGGGATTTTTCTTTGCTGGATACCTATTTATATCATTAGTAGTAAATATAGTTATCATTTTAGGTGAATATCTCTTTAAGGGATTTGTTTTTTCGTGCTATTTGGTACACGTGTTTATTAATAAGATTTTTCTAAACTCATTAATCTCAACACTAGTATATGCAGTTAATGGTATAACTGTTTCAGCATATTTGATATATAAGTATATTTTTGTGCTAGGTAGTAGAACAATTGTTAAAGCGATAATTTATAATTTAAAGGGATTCCTTTATATTTCTTATAAATTATATCGTTTTATTAAACTCGTTTGTTTTGGCTTTGCATTTCCGTTTGTATTTGTGTACAACATATTTGGGGCCATCTTATCTTTCTTTAGATTATCAAAGCAAAAACAACAAGATAATATTCAACGTAGAAAAGATATTAAGATACGTGAAGAAAAACGTCAAGAAGAGGATAAAAAACGTAAACAAGAATTGGCTCAAAAACGCAAATTAGAGTTAATTAATTTAAGAAAAAGACGAAACAGAAAAGAAGAATATATAAATGAAAATGTAGAATTCAAAAAGAAAAATCTAAAAGAGTATATTGAGGATTATATAAAATATATAAAAGATATTCCTCAAAACATTAAAAAATTCTTTATTGATAAATATAACAATTTATCACTTGTAAAGAATGCCAAAAATGCTAAAGACATTAATCGTCAAGTATTATTGATTAATTTTGAAGGCGCAGATGCTGAAAAAAGTGATACTAAAATATTATATGAGTATGTTGCTAAAAATACCGAAGGGAAATTGGTCAAAGGTTACTTTGAAGCTTTTTCAAAAGTAGAGGTACACTCGTTTTTACTTAGTGAAGGATTTGAAGTTTATAGTATTAAAACAAATAAATGGATAACTTTGTTACATGGTAGATCTTCTGTTAATAATACGAAGATTAAATTAAAAGATTTAATTTTCTTTCTTACACAATTATCTACTTATATTAAATCTGGTATACCATTAGTTGACTCACTTAAAATATTGACTAGACAATATAAAAACAAAACATATAAAAGAATTTTTAGAACTATTATTTATGATTTAACAATGGGAGACAGTTTTAGTGATGCCCTCACTAAACAGGGGACTGCTTTTCCAAGATTATTAATAAACATGGTAAAGGCTGCTGAAATGACAGGGGAATTACCTGAGGCTTTAGATGATATGGCTGATTATTACACTGAAACAGAAAAAACAAGAAAGCAAATGATTACTGCTTTGATGTACCCAACGATCATCTTTGTTATATCACTTGCTGTTATAACATTTATTATGGTATTTGTTATTCCAAGATTCGTTGAAATATATCAAAGTATGGATAGTGATCAAATTCCTGCTTTCACAAGATTCGTAATATCAGCAAGTAGTTTCTTAGAAAATAATCTTATGTGGCTATTCATTATTTTATTTATAGTTATTATAATTATTAGATACTTATATATTAATGTTAAAATCATAAGAACATTTATGCAATGGGGAATGATGCATATGCCAGTTTTTGGTAATGTTATCATATTTAATGAAGTAACAATGTTTACCAAAACTTTTGCATCATTGCTTTCACACAACGTTTTTATAACTGACAGTATGGAAGTTTTAAATAAAATAACTAATAACGAGATATATAAGATGCTTATTTTAGATACTATTACCAATTTAGCTAAAGGAGATAAAATTTCCTTAGCATTTAAAAATCATTGGGCTTTCCCAATCCCCGCTTATGAAATGCTTGTTACCGGAGAGAAAACTGGTCAATTAGCTGAAATGATGGGGAAAGTTTCCACTTATTATCAAGAACTACATAAGAATGCTGTTACACGTATTAAAACATTTGTTGAACCTGTCTTAATTATTTTTCTAACAGCAGTTGTCGGGGTTATTATCTTATCGATAGTTATACCTATGTTTAATATGTATACAACAATACAACAATAAGGAGTACGATACAATGGAATTATATTATGCAATTACGTTTTTCATCTTTGGAACAATATTAGGATCTTTTTACAATGTGGTAGGTTACAGGTTACCGAAAGGGGAGTCAATACTGTTTCCTGCCTCTCATTGTCCTAATTGTAATCATCAATTAAGACCTCTGGAATTGATTCCCATTTTTTCATTTTTCCTTCAAGGTGGTAAATGTAAAAAATGTGGACTCAAGATTTCTTGGTTTTATCCAATATTTGAATTTTTTACTGGTTTATTATTTGCTGTTTCCTATTTAATATTTGGGATGTCTATAGAATTTTTAATAGCGATTACATTTGTTTCTATGGTTCTAATTATTGTAATTAGTGATTATCAATATATGATTATACCTGATGAAGTTTTAATAGTTTCAACAATTCTATTATCAATTGAAATATTGGCTTTAAAAGGAATTTCTGGACTAGGTCTTGCACTTCTTAATGGAGTTATTGCTTTTACAATAATGTTTTCATTAAAGAAATTTGGGGATTTCCTATTTAAAAAAGAGTCTATGGGTGGGGGAGATATTAAACTACTGTTTGTTTTTGGATTAGTATTTGGCTGGCAAATGGCAGTTATGTCAATCTTTATTGCATCCTTTATTGGGCTTCCAATCTCATTGATAATATTGTATAAAAATAAGAATAATATTATTCCGTTTGGTCCATTTTTAAGTGCAGGAGCATTAATGATTTTATTTACACAAATAGATTTTAATTGGATAGTTAACTTATTTAGATAAAGAAAAAGAACATTGAATTTAATGTTCTTTTTTTATATTTTGAATTCTTCGATATCAGCTTCAATAATTGGAATTGGCTCAACAATTGGATCTTCGTCCTGAATTTTTTCTATTGGATCTACTGCAACTGATTCCTCATTAAATAATTTATTTTCAAATATGTCAGGTTCATTATTAGCGTCTACCTTTATATTTTCATCAGTTTCATTTTTTGTTGGTTCAATATTTTTTTCTTCTGTTTTTGAATCATTTATAATTTCTTCTTGACCATTATTGTTTTCATTTGCCTCCTTAGCAAGATTAGTATATCTAAGTGCAGCTTGTAAGTCATATTGTTCATAACCAAAATCATCATCATCAAGTTCTATTAATTTTAATACTTCCTCAAAAGTAGTAAGCCCACCAGCAACTTTTTCAAGTCCATCTTGTAAAAGAGTAGTAACATCTGATTTATAAACCATATCTCTTAATTTCTCTTTTTTAATACCACCACTAATTGCATCCTTAATTTCTTGATTAATTAATAAGACTTCATGAATAGCAATACGTCCGCGATAACCATTACCACATTCATCACAACCATCACCAACATAAACAACATCTATATCTTTACCAAGAACTTTTCTAAATAATTCTTTTTCATAATCATTTGTTTTACGCTCAGTTTTACATGAATCACATAATTTTCTAGCTAACTTTTGTGAAATAATTCCAGTTAATGCACTCGCTAATAAGTATCTTTCAACTTCCATATCAAGTAAACGTTCAATAGTATTAAGGGAGTTATTTGTATGCAGTGTCGAAAGAACTATGTGCCCTGTAATAGATGCACGAACTGCTATTTTAGCTGTCTCAGTATCACGAATCTCCCCAATCATAATAACATTTGGATCTTGACGTAAGATAGATCTTAAAGCGGCAGCAAATGTAAGACCGATTTCACTATTAGTTTGTATTTGGTTAACTCCTTCGATATCCATTTCTATTGGATCTTCAACTGTAATAATGTTTGTATCTTCACGATTTAATCTTTGTAAAACAGAGTAAACTGTAGTCGATTTACCACTACCAGTAGCCCCAGTTACTAAAATAATACCATTAGGAACACCAATCATCTTTAGAACTTTACGATAATTACTTTCGCTAAACCCTAAATGTTCTAGTCCATTTAAACTCATTGAATAATCTAAAATACGGATAACAATCTTTTCACCCTCATTAGTTGGAATTGCAGAAACACGCAGGTCAAGGTTCATACCTTGAAGAGTAGCCTTAATAGCACCATCTTGAGGTAAACGCGATTCTGTTATGTTCATTCCAGAAATAATTTTTATACGTGTTACTAAATTCTTTTTGATTGTATTAGGTATTTCAGCATAATTTATTAATTGTCCATCTATTCTTATTCTAATTTTCATGTGTTCTGCTAAAGGGTCGAAGTGAATATCACTCGCACCACGCTTAGAAGAATCAACCAGTATTTCGTTAACAACTTCAACGACTGGCATCTTTTCAAAGTCAAATTTCCTTAACATAAAATTTTTCATCCCCTTTATTCCATTTTGGACTAGTATTTATCCTGAATATATTATATAATATATTTAAGATAATTTCAATCATAAAGGAGCGAGTTTATGAAAAAAAATAATAATCGTGGATTTATGTTAGTTGAAACATTAGTAGTATCGACTTTCATTTTTTCCACTTTAATATTTTTATATGTTCAATTTAGAACTGTAAATAATAGTTATAGTGCGACTTTTAATTATAATACAGCTAACGGGTTATATGCTGTAAATAATGTTAAAGAATATCTTTTAGATGTTGGCTATAGGGATCTTGCATTAAAAATAGGCGAAGAAAAGTATATAGATATCACTTCTTGTCCAATTCAATATATAAGTGAGTTATCATATTGCCGCGCTTTATTTGAAAAATTAAACATTAAGACCGTTATCTTTACAAACCAAGATTTAAGTGAATTAAAAGGATATTTGTTGCAAGCTAGACCTTTTGATGAAGATCTAAATAAATTTATAAATTTTATAAAATATGATGATGCAGATAACGAGTATAGATTAATAATTGCATTTAAAGATGATACATTTGCAACTTTAAAAATAGTATAGAAGGTGATAATATGAGAAAACAAAATGGTTTTACTACAGTAGAGTTGATTATTTCATTTGCTTTAACAATGGTAATAATGGCCTTTCTTTTTGAAATCCTTTTATCACTTAAAGAACTCTATGTATCAACAACTGCAAAAACCGATTTGTTAACTAAACAAATATTAATTAGTAGAAAAATAAATGATGATATTTATAATAAAACGATAACTGACATAACTAATTGTGGGAATGAGTGTTTAAATTTTATTTTTAGTGATGGTACTAATAGTGAACTTAGTATTGACCGTGATAGAAAAATCTTTAAATATGGATCTTATACAACTAAGTTAATTGAATTAAGTGAATACGGAACACCAACAGTTAATAGTGAGACAATATACGATGTTGGTGATGGAAAAAATAACACCATAATTCAAATAAAAATTCCTATAACTCATCCAGCATATAAGGATGAAGATTATGGAATTAACGTTATATATCAATACGATAATCGTATTTATCCAATTGCAGATTTTAGTTTTAGCGATTAAAGCAAAGCAATCCAAAAATCAAATAAAATATAAACTAAAAATGAGGAAATAAAACCATGCATAATACGGGCAGTGAGAAAAGGTAAATATTTAATTTTAGTATCACTTAAGATACTTATTACTTGCATATGAACACTTAACCCTCCAAATGATATAATCATAGTAGATAATACACTTTTTAGTTTGAGAGGGATATTTAAAAGACTTACGTATTTAAGGCCTTGTGTCATTTCAACAAAGCCATTTAATATACTTTGGCTGTAATTGTTTATATTTATATTGTTGTCAATAATTGTTGTCATAACCAAAAACATTGTTACAACACCTAAAATCAATAATAATGTATTTATACTATTTAAAAGAGAATTAGTAATTATTTGCCCAAAATTCTTATCATTATTAATTCTTTTATTATGCATATTAATAATAGCTCTTTTTAAAGAAATCTTTTCTTCTTCTTTTTTAGAAGGATGATAATTTCTAAAAAGCAAACCTAAAATTAAATTACTTACATAATGGCAAATTAATATTAGAAACCCCACTTCTTTGTTGTTTAAAAATAATAAAGAAATAGTCCCCATTATGAACAAGGGATTTGAGAAATGACTAAATGTCAAAATTTTAGTTGCTTCGTGTTCATTTATTAACCCTTTTAGATGTAATTCTCTAGTATATTTCGCACTACTAGGAAAACCTGATATAATACTCATTATAAAAATAAATGCGCACTTACCATTTATTCGAAACATCTTATACATAATAGGTTTAAATAATTCTCCGATTAATTCAACAAATCCGTAATTTATTAAAATTTCGGATAATACAAAAAAAGGAAATAACGAAGGAAATATATTGTTAATAAATATATTAAATGAAAAATTGACTGATTCTAAAATAGTGTCAGACGTTGTTAATACTTCAAAAACTATGAATAATAATAAACTCATAATTACGATACTAGTGAATATTTTTTTCATAAATGCCACCTTATTAACTATATTTTATACTAGAGAGGATGTATTAAATGCTTAATAAACTATATGATAAAATAAAAGAAATAATTTACTTAAATCACAAACTCATACTATCATTTTTTATACTTCTATCTATCCTGACATTTCATTTGCCGTTTTATATTAACACTCCTGGTGGTATTATTGATATATCACAAAAAATAGAGATTGAAAATTCATATGATGTTGAAGGATCATTTAATTTTGCCTATGTTTTAGAACTAAAAGCTACTATACCAACTATGATTATTGCTTATTTTAACAAAGATTGGGATATTTTAAAAAAAGAAGAGGTAATTTATGAAAACGAAAGTGACGCTGATGCAGAATTCAGGGATCATTTATTATTAACTGAGGCTAATCAAACAGCAGTAATTGTTGCTTACAATAAAGCCAATAAGAAAGTAGTCGTTAGTAATGAACAATTATTTGTAACCTATGTTGATTCTAAAGCTCTAAGTGATCTAAAAGTAGGTGATGAAATTATCGAAATTAATGGCGAATTAATTTTAAATAAAGAACATTTAAGTAATGTAATTGGAAAAAATAATATTGGTGATACAATAAATATAAAAGTAAAAAGAGATAGTAAAACAATTGATAGAACAGCTGAAATTATGGAAAGCAGAAATAAAAAAGTGATCGGTATAATGGTGTCTCGAAAATGCGATTTAGTAGTAGAGCCTAATATTAAATTGAATTTTAATGCTTCTGAGTCAGGTCCATCAGGCGGATTAATGATGTCACTGGCTATTTATAATTATTTAACTGAAGAAGATATAACATATGGTAAAAAAATTGTTGGAACTGGCACTATTGATGAATATGGCAATGTTGGAAGTATAGGTGGAGTAGAGTACAAATTAAAAGGTATTGCCAAGGAAAAAGCAAGTGTTTTTCTTGTTCCGGCTGGTGAAAACTATGATCAGGCAATAAAATTAAAAAATGAAAAAAATTATGATATAGAAATTGTTGCTGTAAGTACATTTGATGAGGCTTTAGAATATCTAAAAGGGCTAAGCAATAATTAATTTAATAATAAAAGAGGTTATTCGATAGACTTCTTTTTCTTTTTTTGCTAAAATAGATGTATAGGTGATTACTATGAAAAGAAACGAAGTTGATATAAATAAAGTCACTCCAATGATGAGGCAATATTTGGAGATTAAAGAGAAGAATGAAGATGTTATTCTATTCTTTCGGTTAGGTGATTTTTATGAAATGTTTTTCGAAGATGCTATTAATGTGTCAAGAGAATTAGAACTAACACTAACTGGGAAAAATGCTGGTTTAGATGAGAGAATACCAATGTGTGGAGTCCCTCATCATGCAGCAAATATCTATATTGAAAAATTAATCGATAAGGGTTACAAAGTAGGTATATGCGAACAGTTAGAAGACGCAAAAAATGTTAAAGGTATTGTAAAAAGAGATATTATTCAAATTGTTAGTAAAGGAACTTTAATAACAAATGACTCTTTAATTGAATTTGAGAATAACTATATTGGTAATATTATTGACTTTAATCATGCATATGGTATAAGTTATGCTGATATTTCAACAGGTGAAATTAATACAATGTTACTTGAACATAATCCTTCTAAAGTTGTTAGTGAGATAGTTAATTTAGGAATTAAGGAAATAATAATTAATGACAAAGTAGATAAAAATATCTATTCAATTTTAAAAAACCAATTTAAAATAATAGTTAGCATTTATAATGAAGTTGAAAATTATAATGAATATGACTATATATATAGTTCAATAAATGATATTAGACATATTGAAACAATTAAACATTTATTAACATATATTACAGCTACTCAAAAAAGAAGTTTATCACATTTGCAAAAAGCTGTTATTAGAGAAAATAAAAACTTTTTAAAGATGGATATGCATACTAAAAGGAATTTGGAATTAACAGAAACCTTAAGATTAAAACAAAGAAATTATTCACTTATTTGGTTACTTGATAAGACTAAAACGGCAATGGGTGGTAGATTACTTAAACAATATATTGAAAATCCCTTAATAGATGAGACTGAAATCAATAAAAGATATGATGTTGTTGAAACTCTATTAGAACAATTTATTTTAAAAAGTGACTTGCAAAACTACTTATTTGAAGTATATGATTTAGAGAGATTAAGTGGTAGAATTGCTTTTGGTAATGCCAATGCAAGAGATTTGTTACAATTAAAAAACTCCTTAAGAGTTTTACCTGATATTAAAAAAGTTTTAAATCAAATCAATTTTTATAAAAACATAGACGATTTACCGCAATTATATGAATTGTTAGAAAAAAGCGTCCATGAAAATCCGCCTGTTACAATAAAGGAAGGCTATCTAATAAAAGAAGGCTATAATGCTGAGTTAGATGAATTAAAAGATCTTAGAAAAGGTGGAAAAGATTTTATTGCTAGATTTGAAGCTGAGGAGAAGATAAAAACTGGCATCAAAAATCTTAAAATAGGCTATAATAAAGTATTTGGTTATTATATTGAGGTTTCAAAAGGAAATGTGTCTTTAGTAAAAGATGAATATGGATATGAACGAAAACAAACTTTAAGTAATTGTGAACGTTATATAAGTCCGATTTTAAAAGAAAAAGAAGCATTAATATTAAATGCTGAAGAAAAGATAATTGAGTTAGAATATCAATTGTTCTGTGAAATAAGGGATAAAATTAAAGAATATATACCAAAGTTACAGGAAATATCAAAAGTAATTAGTGAAATTGATGTTTTACAATCATTTAGTACTGTTACTGAAGAAAATAATTATGTAAGGCCAACTATTAGTAAAGATAGAACAATTAGTGTTATTGATAATCGTCATCCAGTTGTCGAAAAAGTTATTAATGAAGAGTTTGTCCCTAATGATATAATTATGGATAACAACACTGATATTGTACTAATTACGGGGCCTAATATGGCCGGTAAATCAACATATATGAGGCAAACTGCTATAACCGTTATAATGGCTCAGATTGGTTGCTTTGTACCCGCAAAAAAGGCAACCTTACCTATATTTGATGCTGTTTTTACAAGAATTGGTGCTAGCGATGATTTGGTAAGTGGTGAATCAACTTTTATGGTCGAAATGAATGAGGCTAATAATGCTATTAGTTATGCGACAAATCAAAGTTTAATTTTATTTGATGAATTAGGTAGAGGAACAGCAACTTTCGATGGTATGGCGCTTGCTCAAGCAATAATAGAGCATATCCATGATAAAATAAGTGCGAAAACTTTATTTTCTACTCACTATCATGAATTAACTGATTTAGAAAACACTTTAGAAAAGTTAAAAAATATCCATGTCAGTGCATATGAGCAAGATGGAAACATTACTTTTTTACATAAAATAAAAAGTGGAAGTGTTGATAAAAGTTATGGTATTCATGTCGCAAAATTAGCGAACTTACCCACTAGTTTAATTAACCGAGCTAATCAAATATTGGAAGTATACGAAAATAAAGAAAAGAACCGAGATATAAAAATACAGCAAAGTTTATCATTAGAAGAAGTTATAATAAAAGAAGAATCAAAGATTGAAAAGGAATTAGAGAAAATTAATCCTTTAGAAATTACCCCGTTAGAGGCACTAAATGTGCTATATAAATTAAAAGAAGAACTAAAAAAAGTTAAATAATATTAATAAAAAGTATTATAATAGTATTGGAGGAGTATATTATGAAAATATTAAAAAGAGAAAATTGGTGGATTTGGTTAATACTTATGTTTGTTTCAAATGGGGTAAGTAACATAGTACTAGGAGCATTATTAGATGTGTTTGATAAAAATGCATGGTATGCAAAATGGCAATATTGGGTTATAGGGCTTTTGTGTTTTATTTTCCCATTCTTCATTATGATGACAGTTTTTGTAATTCAAATATTAGCCTTAACAGCGGCAAAATTAAAAGTTCCAGGAAGTGAGTTATATCTTTCGCCGTATATATGGATATTGTGTTTAATTATTCCGGTTATTGGCTGGATCATGATTCCAATTATGCTTTTATATCTTCAAATTTGGATTATCGTTATGTTATTTGAAGGTAAAGGCGAAGAATATATAAACTAAAAAAATAAGTTGTTTTATTTAAAAATAGTAAATAAAATAGTTACTATTTTTTCTTTAGTTTTTAGTCCGTTTATGATAAAATGATAGTAGGTGATATTATGGAACAACTAAATAGAAGTGAATTACGTAAACTAATTATGACAATTTTATATCAATTGAACGTATATGACAAAAATAAAATGTCCTACCAAGTAGAGGAAGTTATTAAAAGTGTTGTTGATATTGAAAATGAATTTGTTAAAGAAGTAGTTTATGGAGTTATTACTTATAAAAATGAAATAGATCAAACGGCAAATAAATATTTGACAGGATGGACAATTGACCGTTTAGGAAATACTGATCAAGCTATATTGAGAATGGGAATATATGAACTTTTATATACTAATATCCCCGAGGTAGTAGCAATCAATGAAGCTGTTGAACTTGCAAAAGCATATAGTGATGATGATGTTAGAAAAATGATAAATGGTGTGCTAGATAAGGTGTATCATAATAAGTAGGTGATAATATGAATAATGAGAAGTATTTAACTGTTGGAGCGTTAACAAAATATTTAAAATATAAGTTTGATAGTGATGAAAACTTGAAAAATGTATTTTTAAAAGGAGAAATCTCTAACTTTAAATCTCATTCGACTGGACATTTTTATTTTTCAATTAAAGACGAAACTAGTAAAATAAATGCTATTATGTTTAGTATGAACGCTAAAAAAATAAATTTTGTACCAGTAGATGGATCAAAAGTTCTAGTTGCTGGTAGAATAAGTGTTTATGAAGCTACTGGTAACTATCAAATATATGTTGATGAAATGATCGAAGATGGAGTAGGTGGTTTATATGTAGCTTTTGAGAAATTAAAAGAAAAATTATCAAATGAAGGGTTATTTGATCCAGTACATAAAAAACCAATTCCTAAAATACCTAATCGTATTGGAATTGTAACAGCACCAACCGGAGCTGCTGTAAAAGATATATTATCAACAATTAAAAGAAGATTTCCAATTTGTGAAACAATTCTTTTTCCAAGTTTAGTACAAGGTGAGAATGCTGCACCCGATATAGTTAAAAAAATCAAACTAGCCGAAAATTACAACTTAGATGTTTTAATTATTGGTCGTGGTGGTGGCTCAATTGAAGATTTATGGCCGTTTAACGAAGAAATTGTTGCCCGTGCTATATTTGAGTCCAGTTTACCAATAATAAGCGCTGTTGGGCATGAAATCGACTATACAATTAGTGATTTTGTAGCTGATCTTAGAGCGCCAACACCAACTGGAGCTGCTGAAATTGCTGTTCCTAATATAATTGACTTAGAAAAATATACTAGACAATTAAATATAAGACTAAATGAAAATATTTATAAAAAAATAAATTATCAAAAATTATATTTGGATAGTATCAAAAATTCTTTTGTTATAAAAAACCCAATGATAATGTATGAAAACAAAAAACAAAAATTGGATAATATTTTAGAAAAAGCAAATAATATAGTTAAATACAAAATCGAAAGAAAAACAGTTCAATTAAATAATTTAAAAAACAATAATATCTTGTTAAATCCCACTCTTTTATATAAAAATGTAATTAATAACTTTAATCATTTGATTGAAAAACTTGAAATTGTTAACCCTTTAGGAATTTTGAAAAGAGGTTATACTTTGGCTTATTTAGATAATAATATAGTTAAAGATATCCAAGATATAAAAACTAATGACCATTTAAAAATAAAATTTTATAACGGAACTGCTTCAGTTTTAGTTAAAGAGATAATGGAGGTAAAAGAGAATGGCAAATAAAGAAATGAAGTTTGAAGAAAAAATAAGTGAACTTGAGAAAATTATCAATGAATTAGAAACAGGGAATACTGATTTAGAGGATTCAATTGATAAATATACTAAAGCTATGAAACTTGTAAAAGAATGTGATGAACAATTAAAAAAGATTGAAGAAAAAGTTAACAAAATAGTTTTAGAAGATGGAACTTTAGAGGAATTTAAAGTTGATAACAATTAATACCATAATGGTATTTTTTTGTTAAAATAATTATATTAAATGAAACCATAATAATACTGTAGTCTGTATTTACACCAAAAGGAGATGTTTTTATGTTTTTTAAAAAATTTAAAAAAACATGTCTTGCAATACTTCTAACATTACTTATTATACCTAGTTGTGCCTTTGCTTATTCAGATTACATTATCCCTGGTGGTGAAAATATCGGAATTGAATTAAATTCCAAAGGAGTTATGGTAGTTGGTCTATATAAGGTCAATAATACGTATCCGGCTAAAGATGCAGGTCTTAGCGTTGGGGATATAATTTTATCTATTAATAACACAAATATTTCCAATATAACAGAACTTGTGCAAGTTATTGATAAACACACCAGTAGTGGACCTGTAAAAATTGAATATAGAAGGAATAATGAAAAGAGAACAACTCAGCTGTCCCTCTATAAAGATAGTGATAACGTATATAAAACCGGTTTATATGTTAAAGATAGCATAACCGGAATCGGAACATTAAGTTTTATTGATCCAAACAGTAAACTTTTTGGTGCCCTAGGGCATGAGATTGTTGAAAAAGCTACCGGTAAAATATTAGATATTAAAGACGGTAAAATATTTGAATCATCAGTAACTAGTGTTGAGCGAAGTGAAAATGGTAGTCCAGGTGAAAAGAATGCTAAATTTTTCTCCAATAATGTTAAGGGGAATGTAAAAGAAAATACATCCCAAGGTATATTTGGTACATATACTGAAACTCTTCCGAATAAGAAACTATATAAAGTAGCTCAACCAAGTGATATAAAATTAGGTAGTGCTAAAATATTAACCGTGCTAAAAGATGCAGAGGTTAAAGAATATGACATAAAAATTACAAAGATTAATACTAATCTTAACCAAAAAACAAAAAATATTCTTTTTGAAATAACCGATGCAGAACTTATTAGAATAACCGGTGGTGTTGTTCAAGGTATGAGTGGTAGTCCTATTATACAAGGTGAATATATTATAGGTGCAATAACTCACGTTGTTGTAGATGATCCAACAAGAGGTTATGGTATATTTATAGTTAATATGTTAGAAGAAGCAGAAAATTAAGAGGTATAAAGCCTCTTTTTTTATGATTTGGCAAAAAAAGGTAAAAGTGCTATAATATTTTTGTTTTCTAAAGAGTAATTAGGAAATTTTATAAATTAGTTGTAAGGTGTATATGCAAAAGAAAAGGAGAAACATATGGAAACCGTTAAGAAAATTAATTTTTTTACAATTACCAATTACGAAGAATTAGAGTATTATAGTTGCAATATTAATTTGTTGAATTTGGTGCATTTACAACAAGAAATAGATAATTGGACTTATCAAGAACAATTAAAAAACAAGAAAAATCAAGAAGAAAAACATCCTTTATCTATAAAATGTAACGATATTATGAATGTAGACAATGAAATAGCATTTAGTTATCTATTAAGACAGATAGTAGAGTGGGATACAGACAATATTAATGAATTAAAATTCCAAAAAGGGATTTTAAATACAATGATATTTACAAAAATTAAATACCACGATATGGATAAATTATATAATGAAAAACTCATTCAAGCCTATCCGTGGTTAGAAATATCCTTTAATAAGTTAGATTTTTGGAAGGAGATTAGAAGTTTCTTTTCAAATAAGAGAAATATATTTACGAAGATTAAAATAAAAAAATGTTTGATTAAAAATTTGCCATATTCTAATAATATAGTAACATTCTAATAAAAATAAAAAAGACTTTTTAGTCTTTTTTTGATATAATTTAATAGGTGATAATATGAATTTTGAAAAAATAATAAATAATTTAGAAGAAAACATTGATAAGTATATCTATATGATAAAAGATGGTAAGACTCCTGTAATGCTTACAGCTGTTCATACCGTTAAACAAATGAAAGAAACGGGTCTTAAAGTATCTGAACCATACACTTCGGCAATATGTCAGTATGTAAGTGAACAAACAGGGTGTTATTTTCTAATTAAATCGATTGATAATGGAGTTGATTCAAATTCTACTGTTGAAGATGAATTTAAACAATTGTTATTAAAAAAAATAAAAGAAAATAATATAAAACTATTGATTGATATTCATGGAGCAGCTCTTCATAGGGAATTTGATGTAGAATTTGGTACATTAAAAAATTTAACAATTGATATAAATACCCAAAATACCCTAAGGGATTGTTTTATTAAAAATGGTATTACTAACATTCATTATAATGATCCTTTCTTGGGTGGCGGAATAACCAAATATATATACGAAAATACTGATATTGATATTGTTCAAATTGAAGTTAATCATAAATTTAGAGATCATAAAAATATTTACGAATGTGAGAAAATTTGTAATTCATTAATTGAATTCGTAAAAACTTTTTCTAATTATAATTAAAAAAAACGATTTAATTCGTTTTTTTCTATAAAAATAAAAATGATGAAATATACAGAGCAATCATCGCTATCAAAAGTAAAATTGCAACTGCCTTTTTAATGCTTGATCTCATAAATTCACCTCAATATAAATATTATAATATAAATTTCATTAAAATGGAATAAAAAAGTGAAATTTTAATATTATTAATTGAGGTGACACATGAAAAAGAAATTGGACAAACTAAAAGAAATGTTAAAATTGAATAAAAAAATGCTCGTTTTTTTATTGGGATTATCTATTATAGCAATTGCTACAGGGGCTATTTTCGTCACAATATTAAGTAAAACGGATCAAGAATTAGTAAAGGATTATATTGCTAAATTTCTAACTAATATTGATTCTAATAAATTAGATTATTTAGCAGCATTCAAAAATAGTTTTATTTCAAACCTAATATTTATTATATCAATATGGCTATTAGGAATTTCGGTAGTTGGAATACCAATTATGCTTTTTATGTATTTTACTAAAGCTTTTATTATTGGATTCTCTATTTCAAATATAATTTTAAATTATAAATTAAAAGGTTGTTTATTATCATTAGCATATATATTTCCACACCAAATAATCAATCTTTTTATATATATATTATTAATTATTTATGCTTTTGCTTTTTCTTTAAGAATAATAGATGCTATATTTAAAAAGAAAACAATAGATTTTAAATTTATAGTAAATAAATATTTAATTGTACTAGCAATATGTATGTTGGGTATTTTACTTACTACATTAATAGAAGTCTTTGTTACACCAGTTATTATAAAAACAATATTACCGTTAATTAAATAAATTGTGGTATAATATTACTGGTGATTTTTATGAAAAAAGTAGTAATTGGCATGAGTGGTGGAGTAGATAGTAGTGTAGCAGCTATATTGTTGCAAAAACAAGGCTATGAGGTAATTGGCCTTTTTATGCGTAATTGGGATAGTAGTATAAATAATGATATTTTAGGTAATCCTACCTTAAATAATAACATATGTCCACAAGAACAAGATTATAATGATGCTTTAAAGGTTTGTGAAAAATTAAATATTCCTTTACATAGAATCGATTTTGTTAAAGAGTATTGGGATTATGTTTTTAAGTATTTTCTTGATGAATTAAGCAAAGGTAGAACTCCTAATCCAGATATAATGTGTAACAAATATATTAAATTTGATATGTTTGTAAAAGAAGCTTTAAAACTAGGTGCTGATTTTATTGCAACTGGTCACTATGCTAGAATAAAAGATAATAAATTGTTAAAAGGTATTGATGACAATAAAGATCAAACCTACTTTTTATCACAATTAAGTAAAAAACAATTATCTAATGTATTATTCCCAGTTGGTGAATTAGAGAAAAAAGATGTTAGAAAAATAGCTTTAGAATATGATTTGATTACTGCAAAGAAAAAAGATTCAACAGGAATCTGTTTTATAGGTGAACGTAATTTCACTAATTTTTTAAAAAACTATTTACCTAATAATCCTGGTAAAATAGTCAATGTGGAAAATAATGAAATAATAGGTGAACATGTTGGTTTAATGTATTATACAATTGGTCAACGTAAAGGACTTAATATTGGTAATAAAACAGAAAGAACTTTCGTTGTGGGGAAAGACATTGAAAAAAACATATTATACATCGCGTTTAATGATGAAAATGAATACTTATTTACAGACGAAGCAGTTATAGATACTGTAAATTGGATAGGGGAAGAAAAACCAACCCAATGTACAGCTAAATTTAGATATCGTCAAAAAGAAATACCTGTTGAATTAGAATTTATCAATGATGATACTATAATTGTAAAATATGAAACAAAAGCAAAAGCTGTAACACCTGGCCAAGCATGTGTGTTTTATCAAGGTGAAGAGTGTCTAGGTGGTGGAATCATTAAAGAAGTACGCAAAAACGGGAAAAAATTGTGGTATTTGTAGGTATACTATTGCTTTACACTTGACATTTGACACAGAAGTGATAAAATGATAGTAGGAGGTTTTAAAGTATGGATAGATTAAATGAAATTTTACATGAATTAGGCATTTCAAAAGTTAAATTAGCAAAATTCTTAGGAGTATCTAGACAAATGATTTATAATTATTTAGAACTAGACGATATTAACAAGTGGCCAAAGGACAAAAAAGTTTTACTATTAAACTTATTAGGTGTTAAGTCTGCCGATGAGATTGACAATATCAAGGTTGACACTGATTACATCATGAATGTTGAAACTCGTGTTAACAGTTTGTTTGAAAACACGTCACGAACTGAATTAAATGAAAATAATGTTATATTCAACGGATTAGGTAAAAAACAAAAAGAATTAATGTGTAATATTGTTGAATTAATGAAAGAAAAATTGGACGATGAAAAGGATCAAGAAGCGTATAATACTTTGAAATATATGTATCACTTTTTACAAACTATGGATAGTTCCCGTGAACTAAAATATATGTTAGGATACATATCAAAAGCTGCAGGTTTCGTTAAACCATTGGAATTCGCTTTCGATGAAGACGAGCAGTTTATTTTCGAGAGTATCTTATTCTCAGCTATGACACTATATCATAACGGTGGAGCGTCAAAATCTAAAATAGCTGAATCGCATAAGAGATTCGTTAATCAAATCGAACATAAAATAGAAGAAAAGATGAGTCGTACTTTAGAACTCAATTCAGCTAAAGTTCAAGCGTTAAAAGAACTAGGATATACGGAAATTAATGAAAAAAATGCTGCTGAAGTATTAGAAAAAATAGCTGAAATTCAATCTAGAAAAGTATCAAGTTATTAAAAGGAGAGGTAAGTCCCCTTTTTTCTTATTAAAAAATTTAAAAGAAGGCTAATATCTTCTACAATTACTACAACTGAAACAACTAAATATTAAATTTAAAAAACATATTAACAAAAATACCGGCAATAATATAATTATTAGTATAACTATAACTGGTAAAAAAATGATAAATAAAAACATAAATAATAAAAAACACATAATAATTACTCCTTGATATAGTTAATGCTAATAAAGAAGTTCTAGTAATAATGAATGCCATAATTTAATATTTAATAATGATTAATGTATGATACAATAGTTATATAAAGATTTGATATTAGTATGATCAAATTGGCTTGTAATATAATACATAATATTTTAATTACAATGTAATACTATACAAACATAATAATAATTACGGTATTTAATAACATAAAACGATAATTAAACAACTTCCTATAATGTATATTATGTTAACTTATGTGTATAGTAATAATAAAAAAAGATAGACTATATTAGAGTAGTCTATCTTTTTTTATTATTAAATATTTTTTACAATAGTAGTAGTTGGCATAGCAGAAATTACTTGTTTGATTTCTAATTCAGCATAAGAAACAGTATAATATGCTTGATGACCTGTAGCAATTATCTCATGGTCTTCTTTTTTTCTTAATCGCCAGTAATAAAGTCCATCTTTACTACTTCTGTAAATTTCAAAATATAAATTCATAAATCTTTCTTCCTTTCTAGCTAGAAGAAAAACAATCAATACTATACAACGACTACAGATATAATAATATATTTCTTTTTTCACTTGACTTAATGTATATAAAAATGATATTATTAAATTGTTCAATATATAATCACTGTTAGCAACTTGATGTATTTTCCATACCTAACAGGATAATTATAACATAGTTTTCAAAAAAACACAAACAATAGTTCGTGCTTTTTTGTTTTTTTTCTAAATCTTTTTATATTCTATAAATTGTAGTGGATTGATACTTCCCTTCTTATTATTAAAAATAACAATTTTTAACAATTAATATATGTAGAATATTTTTTTAAATTCTACTCATAATATTACTGGGTGATAGAATGAAAAGAAATAAGAACGTGCAATCTAATGGTAATAGTAACAATAGAGCCAAAAACAACAACAATAATAATGTAAAAGGTTGTGTTACTAATACTAATAAGACAAATGTTTCTAACCGTCAAAATGTTGGTTTCGATGTTAAATCAACTGATTCTTTTGAACTTGACGAAAATAATGAACATTCGTTTGAATTAAGAGATTAGCGCTTAGCCCAAATAAAAGAGATACATTGTATCTCTTTTATTATTATCTCCCCTCTTCTTCATTTATGTTAATTAAAAAGTAGGTGGTTTATTATCATAAATATACAACCTATTATTAAAAATAAGTAAAATATACGGTAATTATGATATTTTTTGGCTGTTGGTAATAGTTCATAAAAAGATATATGTAACATTATCCCTGCAATAATAGCTAAAAGAATGCCCATAATTGCATTATTAACATACTTACTTAAGAAAAAATATGCTATTAAAGCACCAAATGGTTCTGATAAACCTGAGATAAAAGTGTACAGTAATGCTTTTCTTTTTTTATTAGTGGAATAATATATTGGTGTTGCTATACTAATTCCTTCTGGAATGTTATGGCATGCAATTGCAACACATAATGATACACCTAATTTAATATCGGTTGTTGTTGTCATAAAAGTTGCTATACCTTCAGGTATATTGTGCAGAATAATAGCTAGCATTGAAATTATACCTACCCTATACAGACTACTATTTTTTGATGTATTATCAGGCAAATATTTTTCTATTAAAATTGAAAATAGTATTCCTACAACCACGAAAATTGAACTTATGACCATTGTTGGAAATAGTACAAATTTTGTACTTAATAAATTAATTGATTCGGGTATTAGATCTATGAGTGATATAGTTATCATTACTCCAGATGCAAAGCTTAATGCTCCTATAATAATATTATCACTTTTTTTCTTTATAAAAAAAATTATAATTGCTCCAAGTAATGTAGACAGTCCAGCAATGGTTGTTAGGATAAATCCATATAGAATATTACTCATAGTATCACCTATATAAAATATATGATAAAACAAAAAAAATAAAAGTAAAACTTTTATTTTAAACTAGCTTTTAACATCCATAATTGTTTTTCAAAAAATCTTATATTTTCCGTCATAAGATCGATTGTATTAGCATCATCAATTTCATTAGCATATGTATAAATAGCATTACTAAAGTCTAACATAAAATTAAAATCATTAACGACAACCTCAAATGCTTGTTGTATAGTATAGTCTTGACTTATCATTGACTTAATTGTAGAACTTTCTTCATATTCTACAAGGGATGTAATTGGAAATTTACCTAACATTTTAATGCGTTCTGCTATATCATCATACATAATTGCTACTTGTTCATAATATTCTTGCAATTTTTCATGTACTTGAAAAAAGTCTTCCCCTACTACATTAAAATGTAAATTATAAAGGTTGTTATTTAACACTTTTAAATTAGATAAATACTCATTTAATATATCACTCATATCAGCATTATTGAAACAATTTTTCATAAAAAACCTCCCATAATATATTATGCGAGGTTTTTACCTATGTTATTACATTTTATATTTAATTAGGCTTTCTTTTTGTTTAGCAGTTACTCGATATGATTCTCTTATTTTTTGAATAGCTTTGTTATTAGTCCATTTATCTAATACTTGCCTTTTAAAGACACTTTCAGTTGTATCTGGATATTTGATATAACAAATAGATAAAAGCCAGGAAATTGCCATTTTTACGTAATAATCATCACTTTTAATGTCACAACTAATATCTAATAGTTTATTTATATATTTATCATTTATATAATGATCCAATAGTAATATCAATCCAAATCTTATAGTCCAATTATTATTAGATTTTAAGTATTCATTTATTATAATAAATCCAGCTTCTTGCTCGTTTTTAAATACTTTCATATTAGCAGCAACAATGTCATTAATTGCCCAATTATTTATATAAGGAATAAAATTATCTAGCATGTTTCTTATAATATTTATATCTTCTTTAACATATCCAATAATTAAGCCATGAATAATAATTTCTTCATAACTATTATGCTGATTTAAAGTAATAAATTCGTTATAATTCCCCTTGCTTATATATGAGGCAATATTTTTTAAAATTGGTGTTCTAACACCAAAAAAATTAATATCAGAGTTTAATAAATTTTTATGAAATTGTTGATAATCTAAATCAATATTGTTTTCTAATAAATCTAAAAAAGATTGATAATCCTTTTTAGTCCAATTATCCAAAATCATCAAATTAATGTATTTAGTAAATTAACAAATTCTGTTTGAAGTTCATCTAGTCTTTCTTTACTATTTGCTTCAAATCTAGATGTTAAATTAGGACCAGTATTTGAAACTCTAATTAAAACCCATCCATCTTCGAATTCAACCCTTACTCCATCAATATCGATAAATGAATAGCCTTTATTAATACAATATTGTTTTACTTTCTCAACAATATCAAACTTACTTTCATCAGTAACTTTAAATTTTAATTCTTCAGTTGAATAGTATGTATTAATGCCTTCAAGTAGAGAACTTAATGGTCTATCAGTCTTAGATAATATTTCGATTAATCTTAAACCTGCATATATACCATCATCAAATCCTGGGAATTTATCTCTAAAGTATATATGTCCAGCATACTCACCACCAAAATCAAAATCACCTTCCTGCATCATCATATTCATATATGAATTTCCAGTTCGATACATTACTTTTTCAATATTTAATTTATCTAATTCATCGATTAATGTTTTAGAACATTTTACATCAAATAATGCTTTCTTATTACGCATTTTAGATGCAATATTACGATATACTATAAGCATATATAAATCGGCACCTATAATATTACCTTTTTCATCAACAATACCTATTCTATCAGCATCACCATCGATACCAATTCCCAAATTATAACCTAATTCAATTACTTTTTTACCTAAATCAACCATATTCTTATGAACTGAAGGATCTGGATGATGATTAGGGAAATTACTATCACTTTCACAGTAAAGTGGATAATATTCAATATTTAATGCATCCATTACATCTTTAACAATAATAGAACCAGTACCATTACCACAATCAACAACAGCTTTTATTGGTTTATCGCCAAAGTCAATAGAATTTTTTATTAAATCTATATAATCGTTGCGGATGTCTCGTTCTTCCACATTACCTTGTCCGCTATCAAATTCACATTTATTCGTAAAATCTCTAAAATCGGTAATAAGTTGCCCGTATGCGTTTCCTATTTCAGAGAAAGCCATTTTAAAACCATTATATTCTTTTGGATTATGACTTGCTGTAATCATAATTCCAGTATTAATTTGATAGTGATATCTAGCAAAATAATACATTGGTGTAGTAACTAATCCAATATTAATTACATCTACTCCACTTTCAGTAATTCCCTTTATTAATGCATTAGATAAAATTGGTGATGATTCACGATTATCATACCCAATAATTGCTTTTTTGTTGTTCTCCTTTTTAATATATGTACCATAACTTTTTCCTATAGTGTAGGCTACATCCTCAGTAATTTCTTTACCGTAAATACCTCTTAAATCGTATTCACGAAAAATTGTTTGATCAATATTATTAATAATTTTCATATATTCCTCCTTATTTTAAATTATATCTACTTTCCATGCGGATGAAAATTTTTATAATTTTCTTTTAACTTCTCTGTTGATACATGTGTATATATTTGAGTAGTAGATATATTTGAATGACCTAGTAATTCTTGAATGCTTCTTAAATCAGCCCCATAATCTAATAGATGTGTAGCAAATGAATGCCTTAAGGTATGCGGAGAAAAATCAGTTTTAATATTTTTTTCTCGTGCCATTTTTTTAACAATCTTAAAGAAACCTTGCCTTGTCATTTTTTTGCCATGATTATTTAAAAAAATATAATCATTATATTCTTTTTTTAATAGGCTTTCCCTATAATAGGTCAAATATTCACTCAAGGCTGATAAAGCGTAATCCCCTATTGGGATAATTCTTTCTTTGTTACCCTTCCCCATTGTTCTTACTAATGCCATTTTGATATCAATATCCTGAACTTTAAGATTAATCAATTCAGTCACTCTTAGTCCGGATGCATACATTAGTTCAAGCATAGCTTTATTTCTAAAACTAAAATTATCCTTCAAATTTATATCTAAAAGTGACTCTATTTCTTCCTTTGATAAAATTTTTGGCAAACTTTTTCTAATTTTTGGCATTTCAATAAATTCCATTGGATTATAAGTAATATCTTTTTCCATTATCATGTATTTATAGAAGCTTCGTAGACAAGATATATGTCTTGATACACTTTTATCATTTAATTTTTCGGTTCTTAAGGACTTTAAATAATCATCAATAGTTTCTTTTCTTATAGCATTAATTGTTATGTTTTTATTACTACAAAAAAAATAGAATCTATCTAGGTCTTTTTCATATGATTCAATAGTATTACTACTATATTTTTTGTCAATTAATAAATAATTTAAAAATTCATTTATTTTATCCTTGAACTCTCTCATCTTATCCACCTATTATAATTATACCAAAAATACTATTAATTTGCTATAATATTTGGTAAAATAATAACAGGTGATAAATATGAATGAACCATTAGCAATTAAATTAAGACCTAAATGTATTGAAGATATTATTGGCCAAAAACATTTAATTGGAGATAATAAAATTATTAGTAATCTAGTTAAAAATAATCGTCTTTTTTCAATGATTTTATATGGAAAGCCTGGAATTGGTAAGACAAGTATAGCTGTTTCTATTGTAAATCAACTTAGTTTAAGGTATCGTTTGTTAAATGCAGTTATTAATAACAAAAAAGACTTTGATATTGTTGTAGAAGAAGCTAAAATGTATAATGGTATGGTTGTTATAATGGATGAAATTCATAGATTAAATAAAGATAAGCAAGATTTACTGCTACCCTATTTAGAAAGTGGATTAATTACTTTAATAGGAATGACTACATCTAATCCATATCACAAAATTAATCCTGCTATCCGAAGTCGTTGTCAGATTTTTGAACTTAAAGAACTTAATGAAGAGGATATAGTAGAAGCTGTTAATAAAGCTATTAAAAGTAATGAACTACCGGATATAAAAATTGATGATGAAAGTATAAGTTATATTGCTAAATTATCAGGTGGTGATTTAAGATATGCGTACAATATTTTAGAAATGGCTTATTATTCTACTAATGATTTTAACATTAATTTAGAAGTTTTGAAGAATATTAATAGTAAACCTGCCTTTTTTCATGATAAAAATGAAGATGGTCATTATGATGTAATAAGTGCTTTTCAAAAATCAATTAGAGGCAGTGATGTTAATGCTGCATTACATTATTTAGCTAGATTAATTGAAGTTGAGGATTTGGATATTATATATAGAAGAATGACTGTTATTGCCTATGAAGATATAGGTTTAGCGAACCCCTCTATGGGACCTAAAGTTGATGCAGCCATTAATGCATGTGAGAGATTGGGATTACCAGAGGCTAGAATACCTTTAAGTGTAGTTGTAATTGAACTTGCTTTATCTCCAAAATCAAACAGTGCATATTTAGCCCTAGATGCCGCTTTAAATGATATCCGAAGTGGAAATACAGGAAATGTACCTTCTAATATCAAAACCAGCTCTAAGGAGTATCTATATCCACACAACTATCCAAATGGATATGTTAAGCAGCAATATATGCCGGACAAATTAAAAAATAGGCAATATTATAGTCCAAAGACAACTAGTAAATTTGAAACAAGTTTAAAAAGTGTTTATGATAACCTAAAAAAAAGTAGTTAATAACTACTTTTTTAAATGCTACGTCTAATTATATTATCTAACTGCTCTATTGTTGGCTCATTACCATTTCCATACAACTGTGTAATATTAAATCCAAAGGTATTTTTAAAACTGTATGTTGTGTTTGGAGTTCTAAAATATAATGAGAAAATACTTTGATTACTTTTTGTCGATCTTTGAGTAAGAGTAACAAACTGGTTGTTTGTATCAGTTATATTTGGTCCGAATGTGTTACCAATTTTTATATTGATATACCCTTCTCCTTTTACCTCAGTATAATAGTAGTACAAATCTGTATCACTAGTTATACATGAATTTGATGGAAAATAGGCAAAATTAGCAGACGATACATCACTAGTCGTTATAAATGTATGAATACCATTTGTAATAGTATAATCAGTAACTCGATGAGCGTAATAGTTATCATAATTAAGAACTAAATTTAGTGAGTTTATAGTAAGATAAGAATCACAAACGATTTCAGCTACACCACTACCATTAATAACTGCTTTTTGACAAATTTTTTTCGTGATCGGATCAATAACATCCTTACCTATTAAACTATTTATTGTTTTTTCTGTTGAACCGGTATATGCTGCAATAGCTGGATTTATATAATTATTTTCCATATATGTTTTCAAATAATCATTTACAATAACTTCTCTTGTTACTTCTTGCCCTATATTGCCAAATTGGTCTGTTGAATTATATCTTATTACATAACTTCCTGGTGTGTGTGTGTCTACTGAACCTGTTATTTCAATAGAACTTCCATCATCAGTAAATGCACCAAGTTCATTATAATTAGAGCCTAGTTCTATTGTTAAATTAGAACTTCCATTTAGCGTAATGATTGGGGGTATTGTGTCAATATTCATCACATGATATGTCGTGCCACTAACTACATTAGTTCCATCTGTAATTCTTGCGATTACACTACCGTTATCTGTAAAAACTAATTCTTTTGTGGCATTTGGGGCATGCACTTCTTCCCAAGTTAAAGCATTATCTAGACTATACTCATAAACATAATTTGGTAATCTAATTGGGTAGTAAATTGTTACGGTTGCAGCATCGGTCCATCCATCCGGGGTTATGCTGTAAGTTGGTAATGGAATATCACTTGTTCTTACTACTAACTGTTCTGATACAGTTGATAATTCATTGTTGTTATATACTTTTACTTTAAACGTGTAATTTGTATTATTTGTTAGTCCTGTAAAATTATATACATTACTAATTTGTTTTGGTGTCCAAGTTACTCCATCATCCTTACTAAATTGATATCCATTTATTCCGCTTTCTAAATCTTCAGCAGTAGCTAAGATAGTAATTGAACTACTTGTTACTAGATTTGATGTTATTGATAATATAGGTGGGGTTGTATCTAACTGATCACAACTTCCTTCTATTATTATAATTTCTTTATATGTTCCACCTGCACAATATTTTCCGTTACTCACTTTATCTAATTCTAATATACCATCTTCGTTTTTTAAAATTTTACCGCTTGTAAAATTTTTATTTTTCATTTGGATTCTATCGTCCATTACATTTATTCCATCATCTGGAAAGACTTCAAATTCATTTCCTGCTATATATAAATCTGCGGCTGAAAAGACACTTCTTAAACTTTCCTTATAAGAAGATATTTGAACTTTTTTTATTACACCTAATACTAAAGGTACTGATATTAGTGCCACTAATGCTAATATCACTATTACTGCTAGTAATTCTATTAAAGTAAATCCTTTTTTCATTTGTTGACTCCTTTATCTTATCTTTTAAAATTATATCAACATTATTGTTAATAAGTCAATGAAAGGCAATTTAAATAATAAAAAAAGAAGGATGTTCTTCTTTTATAAGCCTAAGATAAATAATTCTAATCCAAGATTTTTATCAATTAATCCGCTTTTTATATTTATATCCAAATCAGCAAGATCATTTAAATGTTGCAGTAAAGCACTACTCTCGTACTCCCTACTCTTTTGTAAGGCTAATCTGATGCGATAGGGGTGTATATTTAAATTGCTTGCTATATCTTTTTCGGTATAACCTTTTTTATATAATTCCTTTGTTTGATATATTATTCTGATTTGATTTGCTAGTATAACAATTATTTTAATTGGTTCTTCATTGAGTTTAAGCATCTCTTTATATATTTCAATTGCCCTACCTTTATTTTTCGCAACAATATGTTCAATTAGTTCAAATAAATCAGTGTCTATTGTTTTACATGTTAAATTAAAAATATCATCTGCGTTTATTTGCTTATCAGTATCTTTATAAATTTTGATTTTTGAAATTTCTTGATCTAATATACCTAAATTTTTACCAACTCTATCAATTAATAAATTAATGTTTTCATTACTAATATTATAATCTTCAAATAGTTCTTTAACAATACTGTTAATATTATTTGGTTTATTAAAATCTTTTACAACACCAGATTCTTTTATAAGTTTAACAATTTTTTTTCTTTCATCAAGTTTTTCGCTATTAACTATAAAAATAATAAGGGTGTTTGGATTAGGATCTTTTAAGTATGATACTAGCATATCTAAATTATGGTTTATTTCACCTTTTTTTGATACACCTGTAAAAATATAACTATCGGAGACAATAATTGCCTTGTTGTCGCCAAATAAAGATATCATCATTGCATCTTCAAGTATATTATCTATAAGAGTAATACTTAAATCATAAGTATTAATATCTATATCACTAATATTTTTTTCTTTTAAAATATTCTTTACTTCTCTTTCGATTAAAAAAGTTTCTAAACCATATAGTAAATATATCACATTATCACTACCTTCTAATCAATTACAATATAGGGGTTATTAATACTTCCTTTGCCACTAATATTAATATCACCATTTAAATAAATAACAGGGTAAATTAAATATCCTGGTGTTTGGGTTTCAACGGAGATTAATAGCCCGTTACTTTTAATAGCCCATGCATTTAAATTTCCACTAGCAGTAGCAGTAAGTGTCCAAAAACTATTATTTCTAACAAGAAAATTGTTATTTTTACATACCTCTGTTGAATCATATGCACCCATTTGACAACTGATTTTTAAGTAATCACTAGCTGTAATTAAACCTAGTTTGCCAGAATATACAGGTGATTGTACGGTGGTTGATATTATGTTGTTTTTTTCTTGTTCAATATCAGTACTTAAACTTTGACTAATGAAACGCACTCCCCCAATATACCAATTTGCATCTTCAATTTTTGAGTCTGCACTAGTAAAATCAATAGATATTGTATCAGCTATATTATTGCTGTTAACCCAACTTTCAAGTTGATCTTTTATTGTGGAAGTTTGCCAATCGTTTTCATTTGTATCATTCCATACATTATTATTTATTTCACTTAGTTCATCTGTAGTAGTAGAACAATCATTATTACTAGGTTTACCATAGTACACCATTTTGATTGAATTATTTTGAGCTATATTGATAATTTGCCAACACCTGTTTTCAAAAACTATAAAGTTATTAGGGTTTTTACCTTTAAAATAATATTTAGATGAAAATGGTGAATCTTCATCTAGTCCGGTTGCTATTGTATCTAAATATAACCCATCACCGTCGTTTACAATATTCTCTTTAATTATCTTTTCGCTACCACTTAATAGATAGTTATTTTGGATTAAGTAAATCCCACCTGCTATAACTATCAAGGTTATTAATAAAACAATAAATATTAATCCGTTTCTCTTTTTCATAGGCCACCACTTTCATTATTTTTTAATATAATCAATGTAGATTACTAATCTTATTATATCATTAATTATACCGTTTTTAACAAAAAAATAAATAATTTATCGTTTAATATCATTGTAAATAGAACGTAATGTTTTTGTAAATAAAAAAGAATTATTAGTTAATTCTTTCATTTATTATTTTCTAACTTACCATTTACCAAGTAATATAAGATATCGACAGATTCTTTTACTTTATTAGAATGGGATACTATTATTACACATTTATTATCATTGTGGGCAAGTTCAATTAGAAGATCAATTATTTCTGTTTCTGTTTCTTTGTCCAAATTACCAGATGGTTCATCAGCTAAAATTACCTCTGAATCATATGATAAGGCTCTTGCAATTGAAACACGTTGCTGTTCCCCGCCTGATAGATGTAATATTTTTCTATTTGCTTTAGCTTTATCGAGTCCCACCTTATTTAATAATTGGTATGCTTTTTGTTCTCTGTTTTTAACTTTAACATTACTTATATCCATTGATAATATAACGTTTTCAAGTGCTGTTAAGTGTGGTAATAAGTTGTAACTTTGGAATATAACGCCTATTTCATTACATCTATAATTATCTCTATTTATTTTTGCTAAATCGGCTTCTTTGTACGTAATTGTACCTTTATCAGTGACCTCTAATCCAGCAATAAGCGATAAAAGTGTTGTTTTACCAGCCCCACTTTTACCAAATACCCCATATACTTTTCCAGCTTCAAAGTCCATATTAATGTTTTTCAAGACATATTTTTCATTGTCGTAACTAAAACTGACATTATCAATTTTAATAATACTCATATTTCTCCTCCTACGCTCTATTTTGTAATATTTTATTTGGCTCATATTTATTAACAAACATAACTGATATTAAACCACTAATAACCGTTAAAAATAAACTAACAATCATCAATTGAATAATCGTAATGATATCAACATTGACTTCTAATAAACTGATATAATCTGTTGGTTGATTATTTCTATTAAATGCGGGATTAACTCTTCCAAAACCAGCACGATTAAAGTTACCAGGTCCAAAGTTATTTTGTTGGTTACTTATTTTTTCCTCATAACTAGTAATTTCTTGTTTTAGCATTTGGTTTGTAACTGGTTGCGACAATATAGTCCCTATTGTTGTACCAATTGCGAGTGATATTATTGCAACAATAAATATTTCAGTTATTAGTTGGGTCGCTACTTTCTTTTTACTCATACCAATTGCTCTTAATACACCAATTTCATATTTTCGTTCACGAATGTTTATCATATTGATAATTCCTAATACTAATCCCCCAACTAGTAAAATTACTATAAGAAAGCTAAATGAAAAATTACTTAAGTTTTCAATTGGTTTTATTTTTTCTAAAGTAGCACTCTCATTTGTTGTTATTGCATACAAATTGTTCAATCCTTTACTTCTTACTTCTTGTTCAAAATTAGTAATATCATCAATATTATTCAGATAGTATTTTGCAGTAAGTCCTTGTGAATTTCTCATTATATTTCCATTAGTATTAGTAGTATCATCTAAGAGTTCATCTACACTATTAATATTTGTGAATATTTGATTACTACTATTCATGGCATTCATATTCATAAATCCATTACTTTGTATCTCGTTATTATCTTCAAAAATACCTATAATTTCAAATTCATATTTTTCTTCTTCATTATTAGGTGAATAAATATTAACCTTATCTCCTATCTTTAGGCCGTTTTCTAAAGCCAATTCTTCACTAATAACAATTACTTTATCTGTACTATCTTTATCAATCATTACGCCATCAATTATCTTTCTTATTCCCTCAACAAAATCATTTATATAAGCGGAATCTGAATATGCAGAAAGTCTAAAATCTCCTATTGATCCAATTTGTCTTCCACCAAATCCACCACTTTGATTAGTATTACCATTTATTTCATCATATGTGACAGCTGCAACATTTTCAATTGAAATAGTTGTTTCCAAAGTATAGTAATAATCACTTACATAAGTAGAGTCACCATAATATTTAACTTGGTCTATATCAAGTGTTTGAAAATTTGCCCTTTCTTCTTCCGTTGCATCTCTAAAATTCATTGAATTTAAAGTGAAACTTATTTCAACAGGGTTACTATATCTATAACTATCAACTAATGTAGTACCAGATTTATTAATGGTTAAAGCAACGCAAGCACTAATAGTGATGGCAGTTATAATAATTCCAATTAAAATGTTTCTTCCCTTACCTCTAATAATATTTAAATATGCATTTTTTACAATATACATAACAATCACTTTTCCTTTCCTAATAATTTTATTTTTTTTATGTGTAATTATGGTGAAGATATATTGATAAATAAATGAAAATATTTAATTGTAAAATTTAACAATGGGTGCTATAATATTGGCAAGGGAGGTTTTGAATATGATAAAATTAGGAAAATTACCAAATGGTGTTGCCCTTTTTGATATGAATGAAAGAACTAAAGTAGTCATTCAAAAGGAAAATGAGCAGAATATTTTAGTGTGTTTTGATACTACTGAATATGATAAAGTTAATTCTTTAGAAAACTGGTTTGTAAAAGATTTTGATATTTCAAGAAAAGATAATCCAGATATTTGCGAGGCACTAGATAAACTTTATATTCAGTATTATAATATGGTTAAAGAAAACCGTAACAAATTTTCGTTTGTTGATTATAAAGCACCAGCTAAAAAACTTTATTTATTTAGAACCGTTTGTGGAGATAAGATAGAATTATTGTACCCTTCAGAAGATAATGCTATTGAAAATAGCACTTGGCTTGGATTAACAAGATTTGAAAATCGAGGTTATATGTTAACTTTTCATAAATCGGTTACTGATAAAAATAAAAAAAGTGTTTTAATAAGAAACAGTGGTTCAAGAATACCCGATTTATTTCCTTTATATGAAAAGTGCTTTAATGTGATTGAATTATTAGCTATTAAAGATGTTAAAGAATTAGATCGTGAGTTTTATCAAAATATTGAGAAAGAACAACTAAATGCAAAACATTTAAATTTTACAAAATAAAAAGGATTATGATGATTAGATATCACAATCCTTTTTTTATTTCAAAATGAAAAGTAGTTCCTTTTCTTTTTTTTGATTTAACTCCAAATTTAAAATTATGTAATTGCAAGATATTTTTAACGATTGCTAAACCTAAGCCAGTACCAATTGTACTTCTTTTATGATTTTTATCAACCTTATAGTATTTATCCCAAATAAAATTAATATTTTTTTCATCTATACCTTTACCAGTATCAATGATTTCTACTAAGTATGAATCATCTTTTGAAATAACTTTTATTTCAACTTTCTTATCTTTCCCAGTATAATTAATAGCATTATTAATTAAATTATATATAACTTGTTCTATTTTTTTCTTATCTGCAGTTACAATTACACTTTCTTTATGTTGAAAAATAAACTCATAACCTTCTTTTTCTTTTAATATTGTATATCTTTTTAATATTTTATTAATTAGGTCAACTATATCAAAATCTTCGTATTTAAGTGTACTTATTTTCGATTGCATGCTAGATAAATCCAAAATATCATTTACAAGGCAATTTAATCGATCAGATTCTTCTATAATAATATTTAGATTATTATTTCTTTTTTCCTTATTATTATGGGTTAAATCTCTAACCATTTCCGCGTATGCCTTAATCATTGTCAACGGTGTTTTTAAGTCATGAGAAACATTTGCTAGCAACTCTCTTCTTAATTCATCTGTTTTGTCTAGTTCATCTCTTGCATAGTTTAAGGTATCTGCAAGTTCATTTATTTCTGCTATATTTTCATTTGTTTTGAAAACAACGTCGTACTGGCCATTTGCCATTTTTTTAGCAGATTCATTTATTTTAATAATAGGATTTGCAATTTTACGCGATATAAAATAAGCAATAATAAACGATAACAAAAGAACAATAATTGTAACGTATATTAATTGATTTTTCAAAATCATTATAGTAGAATCAAGTGGTTCTAAAGAAGCATTAACAAATCCATATGTATTATCATCTAACTTCATACCATATATTAAAGTTTTATTATCAAAACGAGGATTAATTACCATATAACTTTTTTTTGTTAAACCACTATTTATAAATTCAATTTTATAAGTAATGGATAATTGAGGTGATCGCGTTTCTAATATACAACCACGGTTGAAGTTATTAGAACTATAAATTATATAATTGTTTTTTACTACGTCAACACAAACGCCTTTTTCATATGCAATATCTTCAAACAGTTCTTCATAATTTTGAACATTTTTTGTTTCTAATATTTTATCGACTATGTGTCCTAATTCTTTTGTTTTTACCCATTCATAATATGAATCTAAAAAAATAACTTGAAATACCCATAAAAAGGCTAAAATTGTTACTGAAAATATAATTAAATATAACCAAACTTTGACTTTTAAACTATCTTTCCTTAATTTCAAGTTTATAACCCATCCCTCTTACTGTAACAATTAAATCGCGATATTTTCCGAGATTATTTCTAAGCATTTTAACATGAGTATCAATCGTTCTCGCATCCCCATAAAAATCATAGCCCCACAATTTACTTAATAACTGTTCTCTTGATAAAGCAATATTTTTATTTTGGATAAAATAGCATAATAGCTCATATTCTTTTGGAGTCAATTTTATTTCATCAGACTCAATAAATACGGTATGCCCTTTATAATCAATTAATAAATCATTATATTTAAAATTATCATCATCAATCAATTGATTATTTCTTTTCATAATAGCTTTAATTCTAGCTATTAATTCTTTAGGACTAAAAGGTTTTGTTATATAATCATCAATCCCAAGTTCAAAACCAAATAATTTATCATATTCATCATTACGAGCTGATAGCATAATTATTGGTATGTTTTTAATTTTTTTAATTTCTTTGCAAGTCGTAAATCCATCCAATTTTGGCATCATGATATCTAATACAATTAAATCAACATCTTGATTTTTTACTATTTCTATTGCTTCGATTCCATTATCTGCCTCAATAATTATGTATCCTTCATACAAACAATATTCTTTTATAACGTCTCTAATTAATTTTTCATCATCAATGACGAGTATTTTCATATTAACACCCACTTCTATTTATTATTATACATTTTTTTGTGTATGTTTTGTGAAAAAAAGTAAGTATAAAAAAATAAAGATAAAATTTAATCTTTATTTCAATTTCAATTCAAGTTCCTCTAAAATATTTTCTACCTTTGGAATAAATCCTTCTTTATTAGGTAAATAAATTGGAAATTGATAATAGTAACCTGGATATGGATTACCTTCTACTAAACATGGTCCATTAGGAGTAACCGCAACATCCCATCCAATATATTTAATATTTGGACAAATTTGACTTGCTTCTTCTACTAGTTTAACACATGCCTCCCAGTCTTTAATTTCAATTCCAACAAGTTTTTCTTCAGTTGTTGGATGTTTATAGTAAACATGTTCTAATAAATCAGTTGCAGGATAAATTGTTTTACCAACTTTTTCATCAATAGGAATTACCATTCCTCCACTGCAAGTATTATCAACAAATCCACCATTTCCAACTCTTAAAAAAGAAGTTAAAATAAATGTTTTTTTATTATTGGTAATAGTTATAATTCTAATTGTATTAACCGATTTATCATAAATCTTATTTAGATAATCAACTTGCTCAATAACTTCCTCAATTAAGTTTAATTTATTTTCTTTTAAATAATTTAATAGTGTCTTAAAACATGAAAAATCATCAACCTTTAGTTTCTTAATACCTACTCCACCACTACCATTATTGGGCTTTGCGATAACGATTTTTTTATCTTTAATCCACTCATGAAATTCTTGTTCATTATTGCCATCTAGATAAAACCATTCTCTTTTAACAAATTTATCAAATAATTTATTGAATTCATTTTTATTATCTAATTTATGCATGTCGTTTTTGTTGTTTAAAAAGGCAACTAGTTTGTTATTATATCCTCTTGTAATATAAGTTTTTCGATCTTTATGATTTAATTGATATAACCCAAAGTGCAGGTAATCATTATATCCAGCTCCATATTTAATAGCACACCAAATAATATCAACTAATACTAAAAATGACCATTTTTTCGTTCTTTTTCCAACTTCTTTAGCAGTCTCAAACATTTTCGAAAAATTAATTTTGTTAAAAATTCGCATAATATACTTAATTCTCTTCATACCATTACTCCTTTATTTGCTATATTACATTTATTATATCACTTAATTTTATATTTTTAACAAATTTCGATTTATTTTTCACTTAAAAAAACAAAATAAACCCTATGTGTAAAACACATAGGGCTATACGTCATCATTTCGATGACACTATTATTATATCCAGTTTTCATAATATATTCATAAAAAATATTTATTTAAATATCCAAATAATTACTATTAATGCAAGAACTAGGCGATACCACATAAATATTTTAAAGTCGTGTTTTTTAATATAACGAAGTAAGAATTCAATACATAATAAGCCAGAAATAAATGCAACTAATACACCAATTATGAAAGTTGATACATTTGAACTAATTATTTCCATTGTTCCATCTTTAAATAAAGTTAGAATGACTGCTCCAAGTACAACAGGTGCTGATAAGTAGAAAGAAAATTTTGCACTATCTTCTCTATTTAACTTCATAACACGTCCAGCTGCAATTGTTGTTCCTGATCTGGAAAAGCCTGGTATTAAAGCAAAAACTTGTGAAAAACCTATAACTAATGCATCTTTAATACTCATTTTTGAAAAATCTTTAGATGTTGAAAAATTTCGGTCAACAGCATATATAATAATCCCCATAACAGCAAGTGCTAAAGCGATAACGATATAATTTCCTCTTATCACACTGTCAATAATGTCTTCGAATAAAAGACCAAATATAGCGGCTGGTATTGTGGCAATTACTATGAACCAAAATATTTTCCCTTCATTATCTTTAGGTCCTTTAGTAATACCTTTGATGAACATATTTAAAAAATCTTTAAAAAAGTATACAACTATTGCTAATAGGGTTCCTAAATGCAGTGCAATATCAAAAGATAATGCCATATTGCTTCCAATTTGGTCACCTATATTAAAAATATCACGAAAAATAATTAAATGAGCAGAACTTGATATAGGTAAAAATTCACCTATTCCCTGTACTATCGCTAAAATTATTACTTCAAGCATGTTTATTCATCTCCTAACTTATATGCAGTAAAATAACCTGTTAAACCTAAAATTAGGCCTATTATAATTTGAATTATATCTACATTCAATTCAAATAATGGTTTTATTATCATTATAATTGAGGCTAAAACTATACCAATGATAGCAAAGTATGTTTTTATTTCATATTTTTTTAATAAAAATTCTATCATTTTTGAAATTACTACTACTCCAATAATAATACCTATGCCAAAAGGCACTAAAATAATAATATTATTTGTTAAGTTATCAAAATTAGTTAAGTTACTAACAGTTGTAATTATCGGTTTATAGTAACCTAAAAGAATTAAAATAAATGAACCACTAATTCCTGGAATGATCATTGTAGCAGCTGCTATTAATCCAACTATAAATAATTTAAAATAACCAAATACAGTTAAGTTATCGAAACTAACTACGTTATTGTCATTACCTAAAACTGTAATTAATAATACTAATGAAAACGCAATTATTAATGTAATTAAATTAGAAAAATTTTTATTATTAGTTCCCGTTTTTCTATATAACATTGGTAATCCTCCAACTATAAGTCCAACAAAAAATATAGTTGTTGGGAATGGATAATTGTCTAAGGAAAAACCAATTAACTTACTAGCAAGTAGGATTGCTAAAACAGCACCTATACCAATAGGTATTAGGAATTTCATGTTTTCTTTAAAATTTTTAAAAAAATGACTGATTGTATTAATTAGCTTTTCATATAACCCCATTGTAATAGCAATTGTACCACCGCTAACACCAGGAATGATATTGGCAAGCCCAATGAATGCGCCTTTTATTATAAGAGTAAGATTGTTCATTATTTATCCTCTTTTCTTTAAAATAATCTATATAATTATAACATAAAAAAAAGAAAAAGTGTTTTTTCTTTTTAAATTTTATACTAAACTTGTTCAAATTGAGAGTTATATAATTTTGCATAAAAACCATTTTGACTTAATAAATGTTCATGATTACCTTGTTCAACAATATCGCCGTTATCCATAACTAAAATTAAATCAGCATTTTTAATAGTAGACAAGCGATGAGCAATTATAAAACTTGTTCTACCCTTCATTAATTCATCCATTGCTTCTTGGATTAATATTTCTGTTCTAGTGTCAACACTACTCGTAGCTTCATCTAAAATTAAAATTTTAGGGTTTGCTAATATAACTCTAGCAATAGTTAATAATTGTTTTTGTCCTTGAGATATATTACTTGATTCTTCATTTAAAACCATATCGTAACTATCAGGTAAAGTTTTAACAAAGTGATCAACTCTAGCCGCCTTAGCTGCTTTTAGTACCTCTTCATCAGATGCATTTAATTTACCATATCTGATATTTTCTTTAATAGTTCCATTAAATAACCACGCATCTTGTAAAACCATTCCAAAGATATCTCTTAGTTTATTGCGATTAAAGTTTTTAATATTGTGATTATCTATTAATATTTCACCATCATTCACATCATAAAAACGCATTAGCAATTTCACCATTGTTGTTTTACCAGCACCAGTTGGGCCTACAATAGCAATCTTTTGGCCACTTTTTATTTTATCATTAAAGTCATTGATGATTATTTTATCTTCATCGTATCCAAATTTAACATTATTAAAGGTTACTTCTCCTTTTATTTTTTCTATAGAAACAGGATTTTTAACAATTTGCTGTTCCTCTTCTTCATTTAGAAATTCAAATACTCTTTCAGCTGCAGCAGCAGTTGATTGCATCAAATTAACAACTTGTGCTACTTGAGCTAAAGGTTGAGTGAATGAACGAATATATTGAGTGAACGACAAAATGGATCCTACTTCTATTTTGTTTTTAATTACTAAATATCCACCCAAAATAGAAATGACTACATATCCAATATTACCTATAAAAACCATCATTGGCATCATCATACCAGATAGAAATTGACTTTTCCAAGCTGAAGAGTATAAAGTATCGTTTATTTCATTAAATGACTTTACTACATTTTCTTCATTGTTAAAAACTTTAACAATATCATGACCACTAAATGTTTCTTCAACTTGACCATTAATATGTCCTAAATATTCTTGTTGTTTTTGAAAATGTACTTGTGATTTTTTAACAATAAATCCAATTCCTCCTAATGATATTGGAAGAATTAAAAGTGATGCTAATGTCATAATAGGACTTATTGATAACATCATGAAAAGGACTCCAATAATTAAAACAAAAGAAGATATAACTTGTGTCATACTTTGATTCAAATTTTGGCTCAATGTATCAACATCATTAGTAATGCGAGATAGTATCTCTCCAGTTGTATTTTTTTCAAAATATCGCATTGGCATTTTATTTATTTTATGAGAAATTTCTTTTCTAAGTTTATAAGATAATTGTTGTGAAATATTGCTCATAATAAAATTTTGAATGAAAGAAAATACTAAACTAAGAACATAAAGAATAACTAAGAAAAATAATATTTGACCTATTTTATCAAAGTTAATGCCTCCTCCAGCTACACCAGTTACTTTTTTTATTAATCCATTAAATATTTCGGTTGTTGCTTCTCCTAAAATTTTTGGACCAACAATCGAGAAACAAGCACTACCAATAGCAAAAATAATTACTAATAAAATTCCTATTTTATAAGCAGATAAATATTTAAAAAGTAGTTTCATAGTCTGTTTAAAATCTTTAGCTTTTTCACCACCAGCGAAAGGACCCGGACCACCCATTGGACGTTTGGGGAAATTTTTCTTGTCATTATTCACAGTCTAGTTCCTCCTTTGAAAGTTGTGATTCTGCAATTTGCTTGTAAACATCACAATTTTTTAGTAGTTGTTCATGTTTCCCAATTCCGACAATTTTACCATCGTCTAAAACAATAATCTGTTCGGCGTGCATAACGGTACTTATTCTTTGGGCTACAATTAATACAGTACTTTTCTTTGTTTCTTTTTTTAGGGCTGCTCTTAAAGTAGCATCGGTTTTGTAATCAAGTGCAGAAAAACTATCATCGAAAATATATATATCTGGTTTGGTTGCTATTGCTCTAGCAATTGATAAACGTTGTTTTTGTCCTCCAGATACATTAGTTCCACCTTGGGCAATTTTTGAATCAAATTGTTCACTTTTTTCCGAAATGAAATTAGTAGCTTGTGCAATATCAGATGCTTTTTTCATTTCTTTATCACTTATGTTTATATTTCCATATTTAATGTTTGAAGCAATTGTACCAGAAAAAAGAATTCCTTTTTGTGGTACATAACCTATTTTGGATCTCAACTCATGTTGTGTAACATTTCTAATATCTACTCCATCGATTAAAATAGAACCAGTAGTTACATCAAAAAATCTAGGAATTAAATTTATTATAGTAGATTTACCGCTTCCGGTACTTCCTATGAATGCTGTAGTTTCACCAGGTTTAGCAATAAAATTAATATCCGTAAGAACATCAGCATCGGCATCCGGATATCTAAATGTAACATTTTTAAATTCGACATATCCTTTATTTTTAGATTTAAATGTTTGTGGTTTTGCAGGATCCTTAATCGAATTTTTTGTTTCAAGCACTTCATCAATTCTGGCAGCAGATACACTAGCACGTGGCAACATTATAGAAACCATTGAAATCATTAAAAAAGCCATAATTATTTGCATAGTATATTGGATAAATGCCATCATATCCCCTACTTGCATAGTTCCATTGTTGATACTATGTGCACCATTCCACACTATGACTATAGCGATGACATTCATAATAAACATCATCATCGGCATCATTAAAGCCATAACTCTATTTACAAATAAATTAGTTTTCATCAAGTCAATATTAGCTTTATCAAAGCGTTTTTCTTCGTGTTTTTGAGTACTAAAAGCTCTTATAACTGAAATACCGGTCAATATTTCGCGACTTACTAAATTTAATTTATCAATTAACTCTTGAATTAATTTGAATTTAGGTATTACAACCATAAATAGGAATAAAACGATTGATAGTATTGCTCCGACGGCAACCCCTATAATCCACGCCATTGAATTATTAGTACTAAAAACTTTTAATATACCTCCAATACCTAAAATTGGAGCATAAATAACAATTCTAAGCATTAATACTAGTACCATTTGTACTTGTTGTATATCATTAGTACTGCGTGTTATTAAAGAAGCGGTAGAAAATTTCTTCATTTCTGATGAAGAAAAAGATACTACTTTTTTAAATATATTACTTCTTAAAGTCTTGGCTACAGTTGCAGCTACCTTAGCGCCAATTAGTCCCACTACTATTGATGCAACCATACTTAATAAAGCAATTACTAGCATTTTTGTACCAATAAATAAAATATAGTTAGTTTGTTTTTTGTTTATATTAATACCAATTGTTTTATATTCATCTTTTATATAGGCAATTGCTCCTTGAATAATAATATTTTCCGGTAAAACATCAATACTTTTTTCAATTTCAGAAAATAATGCCATTTTTTGTTCTTCTGGTACCATACTTATCAATGTTAGAAAATCAGTGTTTTCATCAACATTAGGTATTGATGGCATGCTACTTAATAAATTTTTCTTCATAACGTCAACTTGATCACTATCACCACTTAAGCCACTAATTATCATTAACGGTTTAAGTAAAATTGAATTCATTTGTTCGAGTTTATTACCATCAACATTATTTAATTCATATAAATTTTCACTTTCTATTAAAGGATACTTCTTTTTATAATTTTCAAACTCTGTATTAGATAAATCGTTTTTATTTAATAACTTATAATTGTCTATTACAAATTGTCTATCACTATCATTTAAAAACAATAATAAGTTGTTGTAAGTACTTTCTTTAATAACTGTAGGAGTAACATTTTCTATTCCTCCTTGCTGTATTCCTATATTTACAATCTTAGAAGTATATTCCGGTAATGACAAATCACATGTTGCCTGAATAAGTAATAATATTATTATAAATATAATGGGCATAATAGATTTTTTTAGATATTTTAATAATTTAAACATTTAGTTTCCACCTTCTACTTGATATAAATCCCTTGTTTTAACATTCTTAATTGGTTTTTATATTTATTTTGAATCAAGTCAACTGACTCTGGTTTTTTAACTATTTTTACTAAATTATGAATCGTTAACATCATAATCATATTTAAGATATCAATTATATCATCCTTAGAATCTATATTGAGGTTGCTATAATCAATTGATTCTAAAAAACATTCTAATTCTTTTTCCATTTTTTCAGGAGAATATTTTGAAAAAATAGGATATTCGTTTTTAAAGTTAACGTTCATTAAAACGTTTTTAAAAAATGACTTATTTTCATCAGATAAACAAAAAGATACAAGATATTCAAAAAAAATATTAAAACCAGTAATTAAATCACCATTGTTCTTTTTGAATATATCTTTTGCCACATTAAAAAATTGTTGGCGATTTTGTTCTAATAGATAAAAATAGATATCTTCTTTATCTTTAAAATACATATAAAAACTACCTCTTGATATATTTGCTTCTTTAATAATTTGATTGATTGAAGCATCCGTTAAAAGGACTCTAGTAAATTCGTTTTTAGCAGCACTAATTAATACTTGCTGTTTAGAAATTGGTAAATTTAAGAATGTTTGACTAGGCATTATTATCACCTCTATTAATATATGACACATTGTCATAACTTACTAATTATACTACCATAAAAATTTTTAGTCAATAAAAAGAAAGTACAAAATTTACTTTCCATTAATTAGTTTTTCTAAACTATCTATTAAATTTATATCATCAAAATTAGTCCTTTTTTTAGGACCTTTTGTTTTAACGCCATTTCTTCTAAGAGTAGCATTTATATGCCTTTCTGTTAGCATAATATCCAATGATTCATTTGTATAAATTGTTCCTTTAGGATGAAGTGCATTAGCATTTTTAGTTAGTGCGATGAGTGCTAATCCATAATCTTGAGTAACTAAAATATCATCCTTTTTTAAGCTGTTTGATATTAACATATCGACATTTTGATATCCCTTATCAGCAATTATAACTTTAGCATAATCGCTTTTTATGTTATGTGTGTTATCACAAAAATATATTGCTTCGATATTAAATGAAGAGGCTGTTTTTTCTATTAAATTTAAAGCAGGACACGCATCAGCATCAACTATGATTCTCATTTTTTTTCTCCCTATTTAGACTTGCATCATACGAAAATTTACAACCACAATAATCTTGGCGATACAATTTATAAATTTTTGATAATTCAATAGATCTTTTATAGCCATCTTTCTTCTTGAAATCAGCATATAAATAATTAGTGTTGTAAACGCTTCCTAATAACTCCCCTATTTCATTTAGTTTTTTAGAATTTTTATACGGACTTATAGATAAAGTGGTAGTAAAATAATCAAAATTTAATTCTTTAGCTAATCTAGCTGTTTCTTCTAGTCTTAAATTATAACATTTAAAACATCTTTTGCCACCCTCTAATTCATCTTCTAATCCTACAGTTATGTTATAAAATTTTTCTTCGTTATAAGTTCCTTCAATAAATCTTATTGGGTATTTAGTATTTAATTTTTGGATGAATTCTTGTTGTTCTTGTGCTCTCCTTTTATATTCTGTATTTGGATATATATTAGGATTATAATACAAAATAGTTATTTCAAAATAATTTGATAAGTACTCTAGCACATAACTGCTGCAAGGTGCACAACAGCTATGTAAAAGTAATGTAGGTATTATATTGTTCTTTTTATTATTTTCAATTATTTCTTCTAATTTAAGTTGATAATTTATATTCATAACATCACCTCATTCATTAATTATATCATAAAAATAAAAAACTCAACATGGTTGAGTTAATATACATATTCATCCTTAGGTTTATCAATTTTCTTAACATCCGTTATTGTTAGAAGAGCAATATGAAAATTAGATTGTTCCGTTTTAGAAATAATACCCGTCATTTCATACCATTCATTTGTTTTTATGCTTTTATAATCATTATATTCTGCAAGAAGACCAATTAAATAAGCATCTGCAGCACAACAAACCATGGCCATTCTACCAATAATAAATTGATTTTCTAGGGTACTATTATCTCTATGAATAAATCCATGTATAACAACTGTTTTGCCCACATTTTTGTCAATATTGTATATTAAGTCGAGAGTATTATTATAATATTTATCTTCACTTATAATAATTTTATCTACGGTATCATCTATTTTTGTGTTAGTGTTTTGTGAAGGCTGATTTTTACCTATGTCAACACCTTTATTTTTGATAATACTATTACTTAAATTAGCACCATTTATAAAAAAGATAAGCAGTAAAGGTAAAAGATATATAATGTTTGATTTTCTCACCTCATCGTTTTTATTAATAAAAAATTCAAGTAAGGCGAAAAGAAGAATTATAAGCGCAGTGATTAAAACAAATACATGCATTCTAGGGTGAACTAATTTTTTTATTATTCCACTAAAATAATAAAAGAAAATTATTCCAGAATAGCTAAGTAAAATAAAACTTTTATAATATTTTTTTAAATTATTCATAAATCCTCCCTATCTAAATAGTAATAATAATTGAAGATATAAATACGACAATAAATATAGCTAAAATTAATTTTATTACGAAATCTTTCTTATAATTTCCTAGTAAAACAACAGTATTTTTTATATCTATCATCGGACCTAGTAGTAGAAAAGCTAAAATTGCATTATTACTAAATTGGTTAACAAATGTTTTTGCAATAAAAGAATCCGATGTTGAACACAATGATAAAAGGTATGCGAATATCATTAAAGATATAATTGATAAAATGTTATTACTACTTATAGACAGTAATATATCTCTTGGAATAAAAACTTGCATAGCACTGGCTATAAAAGCACCTATGATTAAAAATTTACTTATATCCCAAAATTCATCTTTAGCATGATTTATAATATTTCTTAATCTGTTTTCTTTTATATTTTCATTATGAGTATGTGAGCACCCGCAATGATGACAGTGTTCATGGTGATGCTCCTCTTCAGTATCTTTTAAAACATCGATCATTTTTTTACTTCTTCCAATTATGAAACCAACAAAAATAGCAATTAAAATTCCGATAACAGATCGCATGAATATCATTTTAGGCACCAAAGTTCCAAATGCATAAAAAGTAGATAATAAAACAACTGGGTTTATTATCGGTGATGCTAACATAAAAGTTACTGCGACACTAACTGGGACACCTTTTTTAATTAACCTTTTTGCAATTGGAATAACAGCACAGTCGCAAGCAGGAACAAAAAAGCCCATTATTACACCGACAATAGAACCTAAAATAGGATTTTTAGGAATCATTTTGGTGAAAAAATCAGGCGTTACGAACTCCTCTACGACTGAAGAAATGAATACCCCAAATAAAATAAACGGAAATGCCTCTAATAAAATTGAAGAAAATATAATAGATAAGTCTTGAATATGTCCGATCATAATTTTACACCTAATTTCTTTTATGTAATAAATTATATCATTCATATTTAAAATTATCAACAAAAAAACTCTCTTATAGAGTTTCTTTATATACTAAATAATAATGGTTAAGAGGATTTAAGTTTTTATCCAATTCATAAACTAATGGTACACCAGTTGGAATGTTAAGTGCTGTGACTTCTTCGTTAGATAAATTGTCTAAATATTTAACTAATGCTCTTAAACTATTACCGTGAGCTACAATTATTATTTGCTTATCATCTTTTAATTCGGGAACGATATATTCATTCCAGTAATTTATTACCCTTATCATAGTGTCATTTAAATTTTCAGTAAGTGGGATTTCACTTTCCTTTAAGTCTTTGTATTTTTCATCATTCCCAGGATATCTTGCATCGGTTTTTTCAAGTGCTGGTGGATGTGTATCTGGATCTCTTCTCCACAAATGAACTTGCTTTTCACCATAGATTTTTGCAGTTTCTGCTTTATTTAATCCTTGTAATGCACCATAGTGTCTTTCGTTTAACTTCCAACTTGTTTTAACAGGAATATCATTTAAATCAAGTTCTGATTGTACAATTTTTAAAGTATCACTTGCTCTTTTTAAAAAAGAAGTAAAAGCAATATCAAAAGTATAACCTTTTTCTTTAAGAATTAAACCAGCTTGTTTAGCTTCTTTTATTCCCTTATCTGACAGGTCTACATCTGTCCAACCTGTAAATTTATTTTCCTTATTCCAAACGCTTTCTCCATGTCTTAATAAAACTATTTTAATCATAAATTCCTCCTTTAATTGTTCTAATTTTAAGATAATATTTTGATGATACATATGCTGTAATAGGAATAATCATTATAGCTCCTATTCCGCTAAATAAAATTTGTATAATTTCATCTACAAATACTTTAGAATTAATTATTTTGACTAATGAATAATTTAATTCGTTAAACCATATTAACAAAGCTATAAAGCCTCCTATATAGGCAAAATATAGTGTATTAGTGGTTGTTCCAATAATGTCTTTTCCAATATTTATACCAGATAAAAATAGCTCTTTTTGTTTAATATTAGGATTATGCAAAAGTATTTCATTCATTGCTGATGATATGGATATAGAAGCATCAACTACGGCTCCAATTAGGCCTAACAATATAACAGAAATAGTTACTTTTATAAAGTTAGTATGAATATATAAATTATACGGACTAATAGCGTCAAATTCTTCATCACTAAATCCTTGTACTTTAAAAGTATCTCCTACTTTATATATAATAAGAAGTAAAATTAACAAAGTTATTATAACTGATATAAAAGCAGTTATTGTTTTTTGATTTACTCCATTTATAAAAAATAACATAACAACACTAATTATCAAACACCCTACTAATGACACAATAATAGGGTCAAAGTTATACGCTATTAATATTATTATAACAAATAATATTATAAAATTTAAATATAAAGTGAAAAAAGATTTTATTCCTCTGCTACCACCTATAAAAAACATTAAAATAAATAAGATAATCGAAAGTAATAATTTAACACTCATAACCTATTCCTCCTAATTTTATCTTTATTTATGAAAAATACTGTTACATAAATACTAATAGGAATACTAATGACGATTCCAATACTACCAGTAAGGGCTCTAATCATTTCAAGTGATAAATTTACATTTATAACATAATCAAACAACATACCGTTTTTCAACCATAGTAATATCATAGGAATACTACCGCTTACATATACGAAAAATAAAACATTTATCATTGTACCGGTTATGTCCTTACCTATTTCAATTCCTGATTCAATTAGTTTTTTCTTACTTATTTTAGGGTCCTTATTATATAATTCATATATGGATGATGCCATAGTGATACAAATATCCATAATAGCACCCAATGATCCAACTAATATTTGTGCAATAAATATTTCACCTGGAGGTTTAGTTAAAAATTGCATTTCTTCATATCTTATGCCTTGCCCATTCGTTATTTTTATAACAATTAATGCAATAAGAATTGATATAATTGTTCCGATAATAGTACCAACAATAGCAGAAAAAGTTTTGCGATTTATTCCACTAACTAAGCTAAGAGATAAAATTATAAATAAAATACAGGCAATAGAAGAAGCTAGTATTAAATTAACACCTCTAAGATATAAATCAATCGTAAATGAGAATATAAGTATATTAATAATTACACTAAATAATGATAATAAACCTTTTAACTTACCAACTAATATTATTAGGAGAATGAAAACAAGACTAATTGAAATTACGTATTTATCTCGTTTTACACCTTCTATTTCACCGGAATAATATCCCTCACTATCTTTAGTTGAAGATACTGAAACAAATATTTCATCACCTTTTTTATATCTTATATCATAAGCACCTGAGTAAGAGGCGGTGTTCTCAAGCTTAATCTGATTATTTTTATATTGTCCATTCATAATTATTGCATTAATTTTTTGTTCGTAAATTATTTCTTTTTTTCCAGTTATATCTTCTTTGTCGTAAGATTTTTCTTCGACAACACTATCTACTTTAGCTATAATTTCAGTATAAAATTTATGATTATAATTAACAAAAATTAGAACTATTACTGATAAAAGTAATAACCCCAAATATAAAAATGTAAATTTTTTATTATTTATATAGTAGCTATTAAGTCTATTTTTAATCATCTTCTCACCTACATTACAAATACAATTATATCATTTTTAATTTCGTTTTCAAATAATATAAAAACAAAGACATTATTTTGTCTTTGTTTTTTGATGTTCTTTTAAAACTGGTTGATATTGATTATTGTTGAACGCTGATTCAATAGTTGGAATAGATAAATCATAATGTGCAATTAAAGAGTTAGGTTTATTAGTGTAATCATCTTGACCAAATGGTATAAAATATATTCCTTTTTGATTTAATAATCGCATTATATTTTCACCGTTTAATCCTAAGCCATCATTAGTTGATATACCAATTACTAAAGGTTTTTGATTACGTAAAGTTGCTTTAGCTGTCATCGTTACTACATTATCGGTAATACCGTTTGCTAGTTTTCCGATAAAATTACCAGTTGCTGGCGCTATTAGTAGTAAATCAAGAGGTTCTTTTGGACCGAATTTTTCTGCCTCTATTATTGTAGTAACAATTTTATGTCCAGTAATGAACTCAATTTTTTCTTTAAAATCAGATCCTTTTCCAAATCTAGTATCGCATTCGATTACTGACTGTGATGCAATTGGAATGACATCATAACCAGCCTCAACTAACGCTTCCATCTGTCCTAAAACCTTATCAACAGTACAATAAGAAGATGTTATTGCAAAACCTATTTTTTTCATTATTTACTCCTTTCTAAAATAGAATCAATTTTATTTACCAAGATTAATCCTGCTGTTTTGGGAGCAACTTTACCAGGAATTCCAAGTAATAATTTATTTTTAATTTGTAATTCATTTGCACTATCAAAATCAACACCATGTGGATGTGAAGATATATCTAAAATATAAGCATCTTTATTTACTACTTTTAGATATTCTTTATTAATAATAAGATCTGGAACAGTATTTATAATAATATCACTATTATGAACAAGTTTTTGCATCAAACTTTGATTATTGGTGTATATACAATTTAATCCCTTTTTAGCAACCATCTGATATTCTTCAAATAGTAAAACTCCTACTGTTATATTAGCTCCTAAACATTTTAGTTTGTCGACTAGTACGGTCCCTACATTACCATAACCTAAAACAAATATATTAGATCCATTAATAGTTTGATCAGTATTATATACAAGATCACCAATTATTCCTTCTACTGTAGGAATACTGTTTTCTTTTTTTACCTGATCATCTTCCATTAAAGCAATGGTTTTTTTATTTGTTTTTAAAAGCATTTCATCTAAACACTGTGTATTAATACCAGTAAAAATTAGTGCCCTACTTTTTACTTCTTTTAGAAAGTTTGGATCTAAAAATATTTTTTCATTTTCAAAATCACTTACAATATAATAATTTTCTTTCACTCCACTTATTGGAAAAAAAATAACATCGTACTCATTTATTTTAATAACATCAACGGTTTTTTTGTTAATATTTTTATTTAAATAAGCCAACGTATATCCAATAACATCTATTTCATATCCTTTTTTATTTAAGTGATTAATAATTTCAATTTGTCTTTTATCTCCGCCTAAAAACAATATTTTCATATTACCTCCTACCTCTTTATTTTATGAAGGAAGTGGTATTTGTTTCGTACTATCATAATTACAAATAGTACATAAACTAAATAAGGAGATGATTATATGTGTGGTTTTACAGGATGGATTAACAACAAGAAAAAAATAGATTCAAAAAAAGACATTATTGTTAAAATGAATGAAACTTTATATAAAAGAGGACCAGATAGTACAGGTTATTATTTTAATGATAACATTTTACTAGGTCATAAAAGACTAGCTATTATTGATATTGAAAATGGTAAGCAACCGATGAGTTATAATGATTATGTTATTGTATATAATGGGGAGTTATATAACACTGATTATATAAGAAATATTTTAATTGATAATGGTTACATGTTTGAAACAACTTGTGATACTGAGGTTTTACTTAAAGGATATATCCATTTCAAAGAAAAAATACTTGATATGGTTGAAGGGATATTTGCGTTTGCTGTATATCATAATAATGAACTTTTTATAGCACGTGACAGATTAGGTGTTAAACCATTATTTTATTCTAAAAAAGACAGTGATTTTATTTTTGCATCAGAAATAAAGGCTTTATTAAAAAGTGAAATAATTATGCCTATTATTAATAAACAATCACTACGAGAACTATTTGCTTTAGGACCTTCCAAAACACCTGGTAGTGGTGTTTTTAAAGACATTTATGAATTAAAACCAGGGCACTATTTAAAATATAAAAAGAACAAAATAAAAATATATAAATATTGGGATGTTGTTAACAATGAGTTTGGCGATTCTTTTTTAGAGTGCAAAAATAAAATTAGAAACTTAGTTGAAGGTGCTATTGAAAGACAAATGGTATCAGATGTTCCTATTGCTACTTTACTTAGTGGTGGTTTAGACTCTAGTATTATAAGTGCGGTATGTGCCTTGAAAATGGCGAAAGAAAATAAAAAATTAACTACTTATTCAATTGATTATGAAGATAATAATAAGTTTTTTGAAAAAAATGATTTTCAAGTTTCAGAAGATAATTATTACATTGATTTAATGAGCGAAAAATTTAATACAAAGCACTTCTATAAAGTTATTAGTCAAAAACAATTAGCTGACACTTTAAAAGAAGCTATGATAGCAAGAGATTTACCAGGTATGGCAGATATAGATTCATCCCTTTTTTGGTTTAGTAAAGTTATAAAAAAACACCATACGGTTGTGTTAAGTGGTGAATGTGCAGATGAAATATTTGGAGGATATCCTTGGTTTTACAAAGAAGATTTATTAAATAAAAAACATTTTCCTTGGATAAGTAACTTGAAAGAAAGAAATGAACTATTAAATGAGTATCTAAAAAGTAAATTAAATTTAGAAAAGTATGCATTAAAACAATATAAAAAGACAATTAAAGATGCTCCTAAGTGCCAAAACAAAGAGGAACAAAAATATAAAAATTTATTTTACATAAACATGAAATGGTTTATGACAACTTTATTAGATCGTAAGGACAGAATGACAATGAGGGCATCATTAGAAGCAAGAGTTCCCTTTTCTGATCATAAATTAATTGAATATTTATGGAATGTTCCTTGGGAATATAAATTTTACAATAATAAAGAAAAAGGATTATTAAGAGAAGCGTTTAGTGATCTATTGCCAGAAGAGGTATTATATAGAAAGAAAAACCCATACCCAAAAACACATAACCCAGAGTATGCTAAAAAAGTTAGTATATTATTGAAAAAAAGATTAGAAAATAAAGACTCTATCATATATAAAATATTTGATATAAATAAGGTAAATGAACTCATAGAAAGTAAAGGATCCAATTTCAAAAGTCCTTGGTTTGGTCAATTAATGACCGGACCACAATTAATAGCCTATCTTTATCAATTTGATTTATGGGCGGAAGAATATAATATAATATTGGATATATAAAATATGTATCTCTTCAATAAAAAAATGCAAATAGTACTTGCTAGATATATTTAATTGGTAACGTTTTATGATGATCAAATAATATGAATTTTAAAAAGAACTGCTAATTAGCAGTTCTTTTTAAAAAAGGCAGGTATTTTTTATATACGATATTTAATATTACATTATCTTTTCAAAAAAAACACTAGACTTTCTATATAACTTTGTTCAGTTATAAAAAAGTAAGTGTTTAAATATTAATTATAAATTAATAATTTCTGTTTTACACAATGAAACAAAAACAGGATTACTCTCTTCTTGTTCGACTATTACTACAACTCCAAATTCGCTAATTAAAACATCGCCATTTGCAACAGTTTGCCCGCCCGCTTTTATAGAAACATTTTGTGTTCCAACGGGTAAATATTCCCGTATTGCTGCCTCACAATCAGCATCACAACCTACTAAAGGAGGTGTTGGTGCCGGTAAGTATGTAATAGAATCATTGTAATCACTGCTAGTAATTCTAATTGATGCAATCCTGCATAGTGAAATTGCTTCTTGTGGATCTCCTTGACTATTAACTAATTGAAATAACCCAGAGTTTGGATTGTCATTTGGTCCTGGAATAAGTGAACCAGCTCTACCACTTGCATTATCACCACTTTCCATTGCTACGACTAAATTATCATCAGGATATAGGGTGATGATTTGTTCAATAATGTTTCTCATTTGTGCTACACATAAACATGATGTAGTATTTGCAACCGGTCCTGTGGGTCCAGTCGGTCCCTGAATTCCTTGAATGCCTTGAGGTCCTGTAGGTCCTTGTATCCCTCATTACCTTGGGGCCCGGTTGGGCCAATAGGTCCTTGAATTCCCTGAATTCCTTGAGGTCCTTGAGGTCCTGTAGGTCCAATAGGACCTTGAATTCCCTGAATCCCTTGAGTACCCTGAGGTCCGGTAGGTCCAATGGGTCCCTGAATTCCTTCAACACCTTGGGGTCCTGTAGGTCCTGTAGGTCCTGTAGGTCCACCAGCAGGCCCAGTCGGCCCGGTTGGTCCGATAGGTCCAATAACAGGACAACAACAATTAATACGAGGCCTACACTTTTGGTCAGCTCTAATTTTTTTTAATGCCTTTTCATATGAATCCATATTTCCCCTCCTAAAATATTTTATGTAACATTTCACTTCATACATATATAATAAAACTATATAATAACAGTAATTAATACATAAAAAAACATTACCTTATAAAAAGAATAATGTTTTCAAAAATTTTAATTATTTGCTCTTCTTTGAAGAAAAATTAGTAAGTTGGTTTTTTAATAATTCAAGTTTATTAATTTCTATAGCTTTTTTTTCTTCATTATCAACGATTAATAATTGTTTTTCTAAATCAAATAACAAATATTTACTTCTAATTGTAGGTAACATATTTAACACTATATTATTGTCTTGACAAAAATCAGCTAACCCATTTAATTTATTATTGATGTGATCAAGATTATGAAAATTCATATTCTTTTCATAATCAATCGATGCACCTAAAGACACCATAACATTGACTTCGCTTACTTGTTTTTCTAAAAATAGTTTTTTTAAATATTCTACTCTAGTATCAAATTTATTATTTTTACCAACTGTTTCAGAAGGAAACATATGAACAAGAAAAGCGAAATTTTTATTGTATACTAGTATATTAGCACAACTAAAAGTTGATGTTGTCACTATAGCCTTTTTATCTTTATCAATTAATTTACAATCATCACTGTCAACAATTTGTATATTATTTGCATATGAACTTATATCGAATCCTTCATATTGAAAGGATTTAATAATTTCCGCTTCTGTCATAAAATCACCTCAATTATTATTTCTTAATTATATCAAGATATTCATCATATGTACACATTTTATCTACATATGTTCCATCATCTTTAATTTCAATTATTCTATTTGCCACTGTACTAAGCAGCTCGTGGTCATGTGATGAGAATAGTATACAGCCTTTATAACTAACTAATTCGTTATTTAATGCAGTTATTGATTCAATATCTAAATGATTGGTAGGATCATCCAAAATAATAGTATTACAACCGTTTATCATCATTTTAGAGAACATACAACGTGCTTTTTCACCACCCGATAATACTTTAACACTTTTAAAAACTTCATCACCTGAAAATAACATTCTGCCTAGAAATCCTCTTAAAAAAGATTCGGAAGTATCATATGAATATTGTTGTAACCAAGTAAGTAAACTATTTTCTTTTTGAAAGAAAGCATCATAATTTTTAGGATAATATTCTTTTTGAACTGATGTCCCCCATTTTATATTTCCTTCAAAATCAGTGATTTCTTCATTAAGTATTTTAAATAGTGCCGTTACAGCAATTTCATTACCAATGAATGCTATTTTTTCATTTGGTGATACTGTTAAATTAAAATTATTTATTATCCTAGTACCATTAATAGAATAATTTATTTTTTGAAGTTCTAAAACATCTCTACCTAAATTGCGATCTATTTTAAAATTAATATAAGGATATTTTCTAGTTGATGGTTTTATTTCATCAAGAACAATTTTTTCTAACAATTTCTTACGAGATGTAGCTTGTTTACTTTTTGAGGCATTAGCAGAGAACCTTCTAATAAAATCCTGCAACTCACTTATTTTATCTTCTTTTTTCTTATTAGATTCTTTCATTTGTCTTAATAATAATTGACTTGATTCATACCAAAAGTCATAATTGCCTATATACATAGTAATTTTTTCATAATCAATATCAACAATATGAGTACATATTTTGTTTAGAAAATGTCTATCATGCGATACGACTATTACAGTATTAGGAAAGTTGATCAGAAACTCTTCTAACCATATTTTAGCATCTATATCTAAGTTGTTGGTTGGCTCATCCAATAATAGAATATCAGGTTCACCAAATAATGCTTGAGCTAATAATACTTTCACCTTTTCGGCACCTGTTAATTCATTCATTAACTTATCATGTAGGTTATTTTCAATACCAATCCCCGCTAGAAGTATGGCAGCATTAGTATCAGCCATCCAGCCGTCCATCTCAGCAAATTCAGCTTCTAAATCACCAGCTTTTATGCCGTCTTCTTCAGTAAACTCTTCTTTAGAATATATAGCCTCTTTCTCTTTCATAACTTTATATAATTTACTATTACCCATTATTACAGTTTCTAAAACAGTATAGTCGTTATAGGCATTATGATTTTGCTTTAATACTGATATACGTTCGTTTTTACCGATTGTAACATCACCTTTGGTAGAATCTATTTCTCCACTTAATATCTTTAAAAAAGTTGATTTTCCAGCACCATTAGCACCAATCAAACCATAACAATTACCATTTTCGAATTTTAAATTTACATTATCAAACAATACTTTAGTTTGAAATTTTAATCCCATGTTGTTTACACTTAACATTTAATAACACATCCATTTCCATTAGATTTTATCGTAAATAAAAGAAAAAAGCAAGTAATACTTACTTTATATTTTTAATTATTGAAATATTTGCTAGTACGGCAAAAGCTCCCATAATTACAAAACTAACAACCAAACTAATAAACTGTTGTAAAGTTATTTGAACACCTGCCATAATCTGACTTGCCGTCATGCTAATTACCATTGGTACAAGTGATGCAGTTACAAATAATAATGGAATTCCAAGAATATATCCTTTTTTATTTTTCTTAAGTATCATAACTCCTGAAACAATAAAAATAGGAACCATGATAGCAGCATCTACTGCATGAGTAAATAACGATGGATATATTTCTAAAACAGGAACAAAATCAGTAAATAAACTAATTGCAGGTTCAGCTACCCATGCAATTCCCGTGAATAGTCCCATTACTATTAAAAATATACCAATCCATTTTTTATTATAATCGTTGCTAAATAAACTTTCTGAACCTTTGCTATAGATATCCTTATAAGAAATTATAAACCCATAAAGGCTTAATGAAAACAAAATTACATAAAGTAGAAAGAAACTGTTATACGCCATTTTAATGGCATATGTAGCGTACAAGTATAAAAATGACACTAGTACACCTGACAGGAACACTTTGGCCTTATTTTTACCTTTTAAATATAAATTTACGGCTAATAAAAGCAAAGGAATGCAAATACCTAAAATAGCTGCATCAGTTCCCCTATTTCCTGATCCTACTAATAATGAATCATATTTATATAATCCTTGATTATATATTTCTACACTTTCGCCCCTGTGTGTAACATAAGAATATGGACTACTACTTTCACTCCAAAATAATCCAATAGCAGCCACTATAAAAGATAAAAATATAATTGAATACGAAATCAACGTTAAAATTTTCTTTTCACTCATAAAAAACCTCTTTCACATTTTAATACTATATAATTATAACATATTAATTATTAAAAAATCACCTATAAATAGATGAATTTTTAATTCATTATAATACTTTTCTTTCATCAGCAGGAGCATATAGGATTAATTTTTTAAGAACCTTCACATCAAGATCATCCTCATTTTTTGGTGGATCTTTAAAATGTTCTAACACATAGTTGGTATATGGAGCATTTTGATAAAGTTTTAAATTAGGTGTACTTTCATTTTTTATATTTCTCAATGTTGTATTTTGATAATCATATAAGATTAACTCACCTTTCGAAACTCTGTTAGTAATGACATCATAAAATTCTTTAACTCTTTCATGCGTTTCTTCATCAGACCCAGATCCATATACATAAATGCTTTTAACTAAACTAATAAGGTTAGTTTGATTCAGATATTGAATTGGATTAGGAATATCAAAAGGATCATTACCATAGACTAAACTCCTAATTTTTGTTGGCCATTTTTCATAAACACAAGCATCATCATAAACTTCATTAAATACATTAATGTGCTTGTTATTTTTAACTTCTTTACAATAATCAACTTTGTTTGGTAATGTCATATTCTCAGCTAGGTTTTTTGCTATATAACCTGTTTTTTCATCATAGTCAGCTAAAGATTTAATGTACTTGTAAAATTTCATATTTCCGCCTAATGATAATATATTAGCTAATTCCTGAAGTTGTAACCCATGATAAAAATCTCGAAGCCATTTGTTGTCAAAATATTTTACAATATTTTTTGTTAGTAAACTCTTATCTTGATAACTCATACTTACTCCAAACATACTAGCTTTTTTCAAAAATAAATATTGTTGTTTGTCATCCAATTTATATTTTTCAAATATTTCAATAGCACTATTAGCAAAAAGAACGCTGTTATAGTCATTCCTAAGCCATTCAATAAAGATCATATCATATTTGGTTTTACGACCAAGCATTTTTTCTTCTTTCATTCTTTGAATTAATTCCTTACCTTTTAGCTTACAAAAAGTGTCTTCGAATATTTTTATAAGTTCATCAAAAAGCAATTCACCTATATTGATTTTTAAATTAATAACATCTTTATTTTTCATAATCCAAAATCCCCCTCTTTTTGAGACTTATTATATCATATATCAAAAATAAAACAATAAAAAAACCTTACAAAGTAAGGTTTGCTTTCATATTTGGTAGCGACGGAGGGGATCGAACCCCCGACCTTCCGGGTATGAACCGGACGCTCTAGCCAGCTGAGCTACATCGCCATTTAAAACTCAAGCAAATTAATTATAGCAAATTTTCTTGAGTTTAACAATACTTTTTGTAAAAAAAATAGCAAATTTATTCTTTGATTTTCTACTATATATTGTTTACTAGATTTATATATATATATTTTTTTATGTATTTTTTAATTCAATGGTTATTGTTAATTTGTTATTTTTTAATTTTGCATATACCTTGCCACCAAGCAGATGAACAAATTCTTTTACAATAGCGAGTCCAAGTCCAGTGTTCCCTTTTGTTCGTGATATATCAGAAGTATAAAATTCATCGAATATTTTATTAGTATCTACATCTTTATAAACAATATTATTACTAAATTCTAATATTAATGATTTTTTATTTTTAACATTAATAGTTAAATCTCCCTCGCCATGTTTTAAAGCATTAATGATTAGATTATCAAATATTCTTGTTAATAAGTTAATGTTACTATTAATCGATAAATTATCAGAAATATTTAAAATTATTTTTCTCTTTTGTGAATTATAATCGTCATAATAAGAAACTACAGAATTTTCTAATATGTTAGTAACGTTTACTTTTGATGTTCTAATTTTTTCATTGCCTGAAACTATTTTAGAAAATTCAAAAAAATCATTTATTAAGTTTGATAATCTTAATAGTTTATTTTCAATTATTTTCTCATATTTTTGTTTTTCTGTTTCACTTAAATCACTGTTTTGTAACAATTCTACGTAACCTAAAGCTGAAGTAAGTGGAGTTCTTAAATCATGAGAAATATTTGTAATAGCGCAATTAAGATTTCTATTTTTTCTTTCAATTTCTATTTTGCTTTCTCTAAAATATTTAATCATAATATTAATTTCATTTACTAAATTGCATATGTTTTTATTGCCGGTTGATGATGTGATTATCGTGTTTGTATCCATATGAACCTTTTTTAGTAAATCATTTTTTATTTGTTTGATGTTATATTCTAAATATATTATATAAATAACAGCAATAAGAAGTATTATTGCTAAAAAGTAAGTAATAATCATCATATTGCTGTCATCTCCTTTTATTTTATTTCACAACGTTTGAAATGAAATATTCCAATTATACTTGATAATAATAAATAAGTAAATCCTAGTAATGTACTTTTTAGTATATATGAATTGGTAAATAAGGTTGAATCTGATAAGTTATATATAATCGTTTCAAATTCAAAATTAAGCACTTTTGCCGCATCCAAACTAAATAATGTGATAATTAAATATAGTGCTAATTGAATACCCATAATCATTGGAATTGATATTCCATTAAAAAGCGCAGTCCTTTTTACAAGGAAAGCAATACATACTAGTACGCTTATTATACCATATAGCATTGGTAGTTGTCTTACCATTATTAAACTAATTGAATCTATACCTGAGGTAAATTTTGCATTATTTATTATTATATTTAAAAAATACATTCCATAAGTATTGATTAGGATCAATATCGTACCTAGTCCTAATGATAATAATAATTTTGATAGGTAATATTTTCTTCTTGAAATGGATGTTGATATGACATTCTTGACTGTCCCATGACTAAAATCTGAACATACTACTATTATAACTATTGCTATAAAGAAGTAGTATAAATAGGAACTCTTCCCCATTATTAACTGATCAAGATTTACATCCATGTTTTCCATCATATACTGTCTCATATCAGAAATACTATTAATTTCCCCTATCGCATTATAATCAACACTATCTACGTTAATTCCTACGTTTAAAGGTAAAAGTGTGTATGAACTCATCAATAATGACATAAATAAAACTACTATCATGACATAAATGGCTTTACCTTTTAATATTCTAAATAAATCAGCTTTCATTAGATTAAGCATTATTTTCACTCTCCTTTAAAATCCCTTTAAAATAGTCTTCAAGTGATATGCTTATTTCACTAATACTATTAAGTTCAATATCGTTTTGTAATAATATCTTACTAACTTTATTAGAGTGATCTAAATATTCATAAAGTCTTATTTCGTTTTTATCAATGACTTTATAATTTTTAGTATTCAATTGTTCTTCTAAAATAACACTTGTCTTTTTAGTATCATCAACCTTCAATACTAGACATCTATTACATTCTAAATCTAATTGTTCTTTCGTTATATCTTTAATAATTTTACTATTTTCTATAAAACAAAACTTGTTAGCCACCAAATACAATTCTGATAAAATATGACTAGAAATTAAAATTGTAATATTTTCTTCCATATTTAGTTTTTTTAAAGTATCTCTTATTTCACTAATACCTAATGGATCTAATCCATTAATTGGTTCATCCAAAATAATAAAATCAGGATTATTTAAAATAGCTAGTGCTATACCTAGTCTTTGTTTCATACCTAAAGAAAAATTCTTAAACTTCTTTTTACCTGTGTCATTTAAATTGACAATTGATAAAACTTTATTGATTTGATTTTTATCAACTATACCTTTTTGAATGCAATAATATTTTAAATTATCATAAGCTGATAAATTAGGATAAAAAACTGGTTTTTCAATCATACTACCAATACGATTTTTATTATATTGGCCATTTTCTTCACCAAACAAATATACTTTACCCGAATCATAGTTGCAAAGTGATGTCATAATTCTCATTAATGTGGTTTTACCAGCTCCATTTCTGCCTATAAGTCCGTATATATCCCCTTTATTTATTTTGATATTGATATTATCCAAGACCGTATTTTTATCATACTTTTTAGTTAAATCAATGATTTCTACAATGTTTTTTTTCATTCGAGTACTCCATTCTATTTATATTTTACTGCTGTTCCGTAAGCCATAATTTCAGCAGCACCACCCATTACTGCAGCTGATGTATATCTTACACCCACAATTGCATCAGCATTTAGTGATTGTGCTTCTTTTATCATTCTACTTGTAGCTATACTTCTTGCTTCGCCCATCATTTCAGTATAACTTGCAATTTCACCACCAACTAGGGTTTTGAAACCAGCCATAACATCCTTTCCAATGTGTTTCGTTCTAACGACGCTTCCTTTTACGATTCCAAGTTCTTCTACCTCTTTATTTGAAATAGAATCAATATTTACTAATAACATCTTTCTCCTCCTTAATTTCTTTTAACCTTTCTTTTGTTACTTTATATACACAATATGCTAGAATAAGCGGGATTAATGCAAATAATAATAAAGGTAAAAAACCTTTTACTCCTGCTAAAATAAGAAATATAGATTGTATTATATAAAATAAAATGAATAGAGTTGCGATTAAAATAACAATTTTCTTTTCTTTTTTCATATTAACTCCCTCCATACTTTAATTATATTAAAAAAGAGTTAAATAACTCTTAAATAAACCTTAAAATTTTCTTAATTTTATTTCATCTTATAACCTATACTCCAAATAGTTTCAATATAATCTTCCTTATCATTAGCCATTTTCAATTTAGTTCTTATTTTACTAATATGAACATTCAAAGTATTATCATCTGCCGAATTTTCAGTGTCCCAAACTAATTCATATAAGTTATTTTTAGTAAACACTTTATTTGGATTGGAAATTAAGACTTTTAATAGTTCATATTCTATCTTTGATAAAGATACGCTTTTATTATTACAAGTTATTTCATATTTGTTTAAATCCATTATTATATCTTTATATTTTAAAATTGTATTATTATCAATAGTGGTATTTTTTTTTAATTTCACTTTTATTCGCGCCAACAATTCTTTATTATCAAATGGTTTTACAACATAATCGTCAGCCCCTAATTCAAATAAATTAAGTTTAGTATCAATATCGCTAATTGCCGTAGTGACTATAACAGGAATATTATGTTTAGCTTTTAAATCAGCTATAATTTCGCTACCACCTTTTCCTGGCAACATCAAATCCAATAGTATCAAATCAACTTCATCATTGCAAATTAATAATGCTTCTGTTCCAGAATATGCACTGATGCATTTATATCCGTTAAGCACTAACAAATCATTTAACATATTGTTAATGTCTTTATCATCTTCAATTATCAATATTTTCTTCATTCTACCACCAAATTCATTTAATATAATTACATTATATCACAAAAAAAACCTATATTTAATAGGTTTTAATTAATTCATAAATATACTATATAATTTTGTTAACATAGCATGAGAAAATGGTGCTCTGTAAATAAAACAAGGATTATCTGAAACGATAGCTTTTTCTAGTTTTTTTACAATAGAATTTAAATTGGTTTTCTCTAGTAAATTAAATACTTTATTTTCACACATTCTTATATTTTCAATTTCTTTTGAAAAATAGGAATCAGTGTGCATCCAATCATATTTGTTATTTAGCATAACTTGGTTAAATCCAGTATGGTAAAGACCTGGTTCTACTAATATAACTTGAATATTGCTATTTACTAGTTTCAATTCTTTTTTTAATAATGTAGTCATTTTAGAAAGACTTGCCTTTGAACCGCAATAAGCCCCTAAAAATGGATATGGCATCACTCCAAATAAGGATGATACATTAATGATTCTCCCTTCCCCTTTTTGCATCATTTTTTTTAATACAATTTGAATAACAGCAAATGTTGAAAAAACATTAACCTCAAAATTACGACGGATTTTATCTATTGGGATTTCAGCCATTGAACCACCCTCACCAATTGCTGCATTATTAACTAAAATATCAATGTCTAGAGTTTCTAAAATCTTTAAATCCTCTTTATTTGTAATATCTAATTTTAAACATATAACATTTTTATAATCCTGATATGTTTCTTTAATTAATTCAAGTTGTTTATCGGTTCTAACAGTAACATAAATTAAATACTCTTTATCTAAAAATCTTTTAATTGTAGCATGTGCAATACCACTACGAGCACCTGTAAATAACACTTTCTTCATAAAAAATCACCAGTATTAGTATTTACTGGTAATCGATTTTTTATAACTATTAATGACATTTTTTAATAACATTGTAACAGTCATTGGCCCAACTCCACCTGGAACTGGCGTAATTAAAGATATTTTATCATATACAGAATCAAAATTAACATCGCCATATAATTTATTATCAATGCGAGTAATTCCAACATCAATAACAACCGCATCTTTTTTTACCATGGAAGCATCAATTAAATGTTTATACCCGGTTGCTACTACTAATATATCTGCTTGATTTGTAAAATTACTTAAATTTGATGTTTTCGAGTGACATACTGTAACAGTTGCACCTTCATTTAAAAATAAGCTAATTAATGGTTTACCAACTAAATTACTTTTACCAATGATAACGACATGTTTTGATTCAATTTCAACTTTATATTCTTTTAATAACTCAAATACGCCAAGCGGTGTACATGATATCAAACAATCTTTATTATTTACAAGTTTTCCAACATTTATATCAGTTAAGCCATCTACATCTTTATTAGAGTTAATAGCGTTTATAACACTTTTTGAATCAATGTGTTTTGGTAATGGTAACTGCACTAATATCCCATTAACCTCACTATCTAAATTTAATTCATTAATTTTTTTAATAATTTCATTTTCAGAAATAGTATCTTCATATTTTAAATGTTTGAAATTAATTCCAACTTCTAAAGAAGCCTTTTTTTTAGCACCAACATATACTTCACTAGCGGGATCATTTCCAACTTGAATTACTGCTAAAGTTGGTTTGAAATCAAAGGTTTCAATTTCTTTTTTTAAATCTTCTTTAATTTTAGAACTAAGTTGTTTTCCATTTATTATTTTTTCCATTAAATCACCTATTCATACAGAGGATATTTATCAGTTATATTCATTACTTCTTGTTTTAATGATTTCAAAATTGTTTCATCCTCTTTATTTTTTAATGCTTTTGCTATTATGTTTCCTATTTCTTTAAAATCATTTTCTTTTAAACCACGAGATGTCATTGCCGGACTACCTAATCTAATACCACTTGTTTTAAATGGTGATTCAAGATCATACGGAATAGTATTTTTGTTTACTGTGATATTAATTGAATCTAAAATAGCTTCAGCTTCTTTTCCTGTAATTCCAACTGTACTTTTTATATCAACTAATATCAAATGATTATCAGTTCCATTAGATATAATTCTAAAACCATTTTCTTTTAAAGTGTTTGCTAGAACATCTATATTTTTTAAGACTTGCTTTTGATATTCAATAAATTCGGGTTGCAATGCTTCGTAAAAGCATTGAGCTTTAGCGCCAATAACATGCATCAATGGACCACCCTGGATACCAGGGAAAATAATTTTATCTATTTTTTTAGCAATCTCTTCATTATTAGTAAGAATCAAGCCACCACGAGGTCCTCTTAATGTTTTATGGGTAGTTGAAGTTACAATATCTGCATAAGGAATTGGGCTTGGATGAAGATTAGTCGCTACTAATCCTGCTATATGTGCCATATCTACCATTAAATAAGCGCCACATGCATCGGCAGCTTCTTTAAATTTAGCAAAATCTATTATTCTAGAGTATGCACTGGTTCCAGCTATTATCATTTTTGGTTTTTCTTTTTTGGCAAGTTCTATCAAAGCATCATAATCGATTAATTCAGTTTTTGAATCAACATTATACTCAACTATTTCATATTCAAGTCCACTAAAGTTTATAGGATGCCCATGAGTCAAATGTCCACCATGACTCAAATTCATTCCCATTACTTTATCACCCGTGTTAAGCAATGCTTTATATACAGCCATATTAGCACTACTCCCTGAATGTGGTTGTACATTAGCATATTTACATCCAAATAACTCTTTGGCGTAGTTGATTGCTAATGATTCGAAAATATCAACGTATTCACATCCGCCATAATAACGTTTACTTGGATACCCCTCAGCATACTTATTAGTTAAAATACTACCTTGTAATTCTAATACATCTTTAGAAACAAAATTTTCAGAGGCAATCAATTCAATATTACCTTGTTGTCTTTTAGTTTCTAACAATAAAGCGTCTTTTAATTTACTATCCATACTATCATCTCCATTATTATTATATCACTTATGTTAATCAAAAAAAACATCTTACGATGTTTTTAATATTTTTTTAATAATTTTCGCTTTTTTCTTCAAAGAATGCTTGCGGATGAGTACATACAGGACACATATTTGGTGCTACTTCTCCGTAATGAATGTGACCACAATTACGACAATGCCAAGCAATTTTATCTTCTTTTTTGAAAACCTTACCAGTTTTAATATTTTCTAACAATGCTTTATATCTTTCTTCATGTTCTTTTTCAATCTTTGCCACACCTTCAAAAAGTTTAGCAATTTGTTCAAAACCTTCTTCTTTAGCAACTTTAGCAAATTCTGCATACATATCAGTCCACTCATAGTTTTCCCCATTTGCAGCGTCTAATAAGTTTTCTTCAGTAGCAGGAATTGCTCCATCATGTAAAAGTTTAAACCATATTTTTGCATGCTCTTTTTCATTACGAGATGTTTCTTCGAAAAATGCAGCCACTTGCTCAAAACCATCTTTTTTAGCTCTAGACGCATAATAATCATATTTAGTTCTTGCTTGTGACTCTCCAGCGAAAGCCGCCATTAAATTTTGTTCAGTTTTTGATCCTTTTAATTCCATAATATCCCTCTTTCTCTTATAATTTTTTTGAGCAATCATTACATATCCCAGTCAGTACAATATTGTTTGTTTCAACTATATGTCCAGTCTGTTTTTCGATTAAATCATTAACATTATTAATAATATTAAAATCTATATCAAAAACAACCCCACATTTATTACAATACAGATGACAGTGATCCATTAATGTTTTATCAAATCGATCACTATTATTAGGCATCGTAATTTTTCTTAATAAACCAGCTTCACATAATTGATTTAGATTTCTATAAACAGTTCCTAAACTAATATTTGGTATATCCTTTTTTATATTTGAATAAACCATGTCAGCAGTAGGATGTTCACAGCTAGATTGTACATACTTTAGAATTAATTCCCTTTGTTTAGAATACTTCATAAATCACCCCTAAATAGTAATAATTCCTATTACTATTTACATTATATTATATACTTACAGAAAAGTCAATGAAATATAAAAAAATGATAAGATTATTTCTTACCACTATAAAAAAACGATACCACTTTTGCAAATTCATATAAGATAATATTACATTTGTTAATAGCAATTGTTTTACCTACTGCTTTACCACCAATAGTTAAGGCAGCTATAAAAGCAGTTATTATCAAAGTTGTTATCATAACATCTATATTTAAATCAGTTGCTAGAGTGCTTGCTATAATAACTCCAGCTGAACCTGATATAATTCCACAAATATCACCAATAACATCATTACAAAATGATGAAACTTTGGCTGCATTTTTTTGAAAAATTACAGCTACTGATGCACCTCTTACTTTTTGTGCACTCATCGAATGGAATGGTTTTTCATCTGCCGTTGTAACAGCAATACCAATCATATCAAATAATACCCCAACAGCAATAAATATTATAACCAAAATTATCCCTACGATAATATTAACATTAGGAATAACACTTTCCGATGTAAACGAAAAGATCAAAGATATAAAAAAAGCTAACACGGTAATTTTTAAAATCCAACCTACATTAGATTTTTGTTTATTCTTCTTTTCTTTTTTTGAACTTTGTTTTTTAAAATTAGCAATCTGTTTTTTTACACTATTACTAGTTTTCATACTTCACCCTTTATTTAATAATATAAAAAAAATGGCTATCAACATAGTAAACTTTACGTCTTAGGTCAAGTAGGATTTCCCTAGTTTCTACTTTACGTTACCATAAAGCGGTTCCCCTTTAAAGAAACTAATATACCGTCTCCGAGTATATGACTTGATTGCCACTTAGTACGCACTGCAATCCTATGTTAATGAGACATTCTAGGAGATTTCCTCACCAAACAATTTATTATTAATTCTTTTTTGCAGACATAGTTTCAAGTTGCAATTCCTAAATAATTTTGGCCAAAAAACTATTTAGTACGATCAACTATCCCCTATGACCCACTCAAGACAAGCTACACTACACATAGCGCTAACCACATAGTAGGTTCAATCCTAATTCGTAATAGATCATAAATTATGCAAAAATAGTACGTATATTACAAGATTAGGTCTCCACGGGTAGTGGGTCGTTTGTCGTATGCCATTACGAGCGCCCAATACCCTATCTTCCAGCACTCACCCCAAACTGGGCGTAAGAAGCAAGCACAAGAAGCTTCACAGGTGTGCCCTTTAGTGGATTTTTAGCCCCACCTTCATAATAAATTGAATTGACTAGAATAATGTGCCATCAATTCATAAAACATTATACCATATTTTTAAGATTTGTCAACTTGTGTAAAGTAAAACATTTTTACCCTTATATTATATGAAAAACAAAAAGATTAATTACTTTCTTTTTTATTATTTTCAATAATTTCTTTTGCAATATAAATTGGTCGTCTCTTAGTTTCTACATAGGTACGTGCTAGATATTCACCAATTATGCCCAGTGCAAATAGTTGAATTCCTCCAAGTAAAAGTACCGTTACTAAAAGTGACGCATAACCCGGAACATCAATGCCATATATAACTGTTTGAATAATTATTATAGCTAAATATGTAAAAGAAAATAATGAAATTATTATTCCTAATAAAGTAGCAAGAGTAAGTGGCCTAGTAGAAAAAGAAATAATCCCATCTAGGGCATAGCTAAATAATTTAGTAAAAGACCATTTAGAATCACCTGTAGCCCTTTTATCAACCTCATAAGGCATATAATAGGTATTAAATCCAACCCAGGAGAAAATACCTTTAGAGAATCTATAATACTCATTCATTTCAATTATAGAATTCACCATATTTCTTCTAAATAGCCTAAAGTCACTAGCACCATCTACAAATTTTACATCCGATACTTTATTAATCACTTTATAAAACAAATTTGAAAATGTTCTTCGTAAAAATTTTTCTTTACGCTTTTCTTGATAAGTTGCTACACTATCAAATTCATCATCACTCTCTAATATTTGTAACATATCTAATATTAAAGAAGGTTTTTGTTGCAAATCAGCATCAATAATAGAAACATATTTTCCCTTAGATTCCTTAAGACCTGCATACATTGCAGCTTCTTTACCAAAATTACGGGAAAAATTAATCACTTTAATATTTTCTTTAGCATTTGAAGAAATATCTTTTAACACCTTAATTGTACGATCAGAACTCCCATCATTAATAAATATAATCTCATAGTTTATTTTTTTCTTTTTAAATATTTTAACTACTTCATTATAGAATAATCTAACGTTTTCTTCTTCGTTATAACAAGGAACTACTATTGATAATTTCATAAAACACATCCTTTACATTTTAAAAATCAATATTATATTATCTCTGTAAAAAATTATTGACTAAGCATTTTTTCAAAGTCGGCAACCGCATTATCCTTATTTGAAAGATTATAAACCTTACTTGAATTAAGTTTATGATCACATTTTTTTAATTTATTGACAACCTGATTATTCATCGTAATAATTTCATCATATTTCTGATTATATAATTTAAATGATCTTATATAGCTATTGGTAAATTTAGAATGACTAACAAACAAGTGCTTTCTACCTTTTATATGTGCGAATAAATTTAAAATAGAAGTTGATTTTCCAGCGTAATGCACAACATGGCTAAAGTTTATATGACAATATAATCTTTTGGCTTCTCTTGTATAAGCCTTATCCAGTTTTTTATTAATATACTTATTAGAAAAACCAAATTTATAATATAATAAATAACTTACAAATTCAGAGAAAAGCCAATTAGCTGAACCTTGAATTGTTAGATAATTAATTTTTTCAGAAAGATCGTTGATTTTTAGTTTATGTCTTTCAACTCTCGTCTTGTAAAAAGTTAAATAATAATTTCTTTTTTCTAGATCAATGTTATCAATAATTTCAAACAACGTAGATGTAGTCATACAATTATTAAGTCCACCCGCATATATCAATACATTTTCTTTATTATTTTTATATTTTCCAGATCCAATAACTTCTAATCTTTCAACCTTATTTTGAAAGATATAATTCAATAATTTTGAAGTATTATTGATACTATCATAAGAACAAAACTTTTTAATAAAATCATTATACATCGTAAATTTATTGACGTTTTTAACCTCATTTAATAAATCTATTTCGTTATCAACAATTGGAAAAGGTAAATCTTCAAGATTAAAGTAAATGCTTCTACCATCCATATATTCCTTTAAGTCGTAAGCATATAAAACAATCTTTTTTCGAGTGTTTGCAAAATCAAAGAATACACTCGAATAATCAGTGATTAAACAGTCAGCTAGATTAAGAATTTCATAGGTCTCATAGCCATTCGGGAAAGGTTTGATGCGCTTGAAATTTTCATAATCTAATGTAGATTCCATTAGATTATGAAGTTTTACATATAAAACTTGATTATCTTTAAGGTTTTTATCCAAATTTTTTAGTAGTGACATTATTTTTCCATAATGATAATCATATTTTTCTTTTGAAGTATTCCTTCTCCATGTTGGCATATAAACAATAATTTCTTTGTTTTTAAGATCAAGGTCTTTTTTTAATGAATTTCTTGCTTGGCTATCAAAAAATATAGAATTTCTTGGATATCCCGATATTATATATTTTCCATTAAAAATATTATCTAACATATAATCGCGTTTCATGTTTTCAAAGGTATAATAATTAGGATATAGCAAAAAATCAGCCATCATAAAATTTCTTTGGTGATTTCCAATCTCATTTGGTGCGTCTTTGATACTACGACCCAATCCTTTTAAAGGCGTACCATGCCATGGGTTGATATAAATTTGCCCTTCTTTCTTTATAAAATACGGAGGAAAAGAAGCGTTATTTATAAGATACTTAGAATTAGCTAGCAATCTACAATATTCGGAACTACCAATTATTATAAACTTTATTTTTTTCATACTTTTATGTCTGAAATTTTTTTTAGTAGCAACTAAATCCTCTTTTGTGGTTGCTACAAATACATTAAAATTCCCATATTTATTATTTTTCAAAAGGTCCATAACCATGTAGTAAACATTTCCTGAAAAATTATTTCCAGCGTAACATTGAACTAAAATATTATTAGTTTTGATTTTTTCATTTTCATAATATTTTGTATATAAGAAACGGATTCTTAAGTCATGAATTTTTCTACGTAGTTTCTTTAAAGGTATTTTTTTTAATTTCTTTTTTAAAAAACGAAACGGCTTAGTAATTCTCCATGGTAAAGATTTGACTACTCTATCATATTTTTGTTGAAGTTTCAAATTTTGTTTTTGAAGTTCAATAACTCTTTTTTCGGTAGACTTCAAAGTTGCCTGCAAAATTTTATTTTCAAGTTTTAAATCTTTATCTACATTTAAATTAATTTTATTATTCATTATTTATCCCTCCGTCTAATTTTTCTAACAATCTTTCTTAATTTCCTTTTTGAGAACGAATAAGTTCTTCTTAAAAAACTTTTTTTTCTTCTATTTTCTTTTTCAATAAAATTACACATTTTACCAAATGTATTAATGTTTGAACCTTCAATTCCACCGACCATATAAGAATAACTAAAATCTGTATAGTCTTTTTTGAAAGCTCGGTATCCTTCACCAGAAAATAATTTTTTTAATGGCATAAACGAATCACGACTAGGTATGTTAAGTAAGAACTTATATTTATTGGCGTGTAACATATACTCTCTAACAAAATCAATTATACCTTGATGTATAAGATTTATTCTATCATAATTTTCAACCTCTGGTCTACTAAAGACTGGTACTACTTCTTTGGTTTCATCGAAATCAAAATATAGAAACGAAGGGGTCGGAGCAGAACTTATTAAAATTTCAATTACTCCAATATTCAACAACATTGTGTCCTTATTGAAATATAAATCACTGTTTATAAGATCAGAAAAAGTATAAGAAATAACATCGTTATTAAGCGCATATGTATCATCAAAAGAATCTTTTTTTACTATTCCAAAATTAATTAATGCAGTTACTTTGCAATTAAATTCCCAATCATTTTCAAACAGTTGTTTTAATGCAATTGCTCCACTAGCACGATAACCAACATCAACAATACATACATTTTTGCACCCTTCAACAAATGGTGCGAAATATGTTTTTGCAGCATCAGAATAATTATTACAAAGGCTTTTAACAATATTAGAATTTTCTTTTATTACATCCATAAATATCTTCTTCGTTTTACTTGTAAAACGAGTTTCAACATCAATATTTTGTATAGAAAACTTATCTACTAAGGATTCTAGATGCATATCCTTTAATATTTCAATTATTGTTATTTCTCGATTTGCTTTTACTCTTCGAGTAACAAATTGCCATACATATCTTTCTATATCCTTGTTGCCAATGGTTTTAAGAGTCGCATGACGAGACCACAGAACATATTCAGTTGGAATATCATCAAATAATAAGTCATATACCTTTTGCAAAATATATCCATCCCTTGCAAGGAACAAAATTTTATCCATTTTATTTTGAACCGCATATTCATGTATCCAATTTACATAACCTAAAATGTTTAAACCACTATATACAAAACCATAATAATAATTAACATCATTATATGGTGAGTCATTTAAAATTCCGTTATTAAAATAATTATTAACAATAGCATTATAAAAACTACCTACAGTATTTGACATTTCACTATGATAATCTTTACCTACATCAACAACCGAAGGATAATGAAGGGAATGCCAACCATATTCTCTTGGTTTCTTTAAGTCGACATCTTTTTTATCGCCTATATGGATAATTTTTTTATCTTTTACATATTCCTCATCTACAAGTTTATACAATTCACCATTTCTTTTACTAACTTTATAATCACAGCTAACATATAATTTAGAATATCCCGTATATCCACAATTTTCTAAGATTTTTGCCATATATTCTTTTCTAATATACATATCAGAAATTATTATTATTTCTTTACCTTCTTGTAACAATCTGTCAAAAACAGCTTTCATGTAAGGATTTGCATAACAAAAATTAAATTCTGCCTCGAATTCATTATTAAACCCCTCTTTTTTATCGATTCCCAATGATTTATATAATTCATTATAAATTTCTTCAAGTGTTACTTCTCTATGCCCATATTCTTTCAATTTCTTCTTTCTTAAATTTCTTTCAGCCGTTATTCGGTAGTTTGCAAAGTTTACAACATTATACTTTGGACTAAGGACTCGAAATAAATCTGTTGGCTTAGTAAATGGCCTAAGAATTAAAGTGTCAAAAATATCAAAAGATATAATGTCATAATCTAATAATCTATTTACCAATGTTTCAATACTTTCTCTTTGTTTTTTTATACGCGACTTATTCACTTAATCACCTCTTCACATACTCTTTCACTCGATTTTTCATCATCTAAATAATTAAATTTATTATTAAATTCTACATATTTTGCATTGTATCTAGAAAAATAACTATCAATATTATTCAACTCTTCAATTAAAATATCTTCAGTCTTTACAATCGGACCGGGCAATTCGCTTAAATCAAAATAAAAATCTCTTAATTTATTTTGATACCTATCTAAATCATACATGTAAAATATTATTGGTCTTTTTAAATTAGCATAATCAAAAAATACACTTGAGTAATCTGTTATTAATATATCACTGATAATATACAATTCACTTATATCATCGTATTGTGACACATCATATATAAATCCCTTATACTTATCAAAATCGAATGAGTTTGATACAAAATAATGGGTTCTAAATAAAATAATGTAATCTTTACCAAATATTTCATTTAATTTATCAAAATCAATCCCTAATTGATATGTATACCCAACTCCTGAAGTATGTTGATCATCTCGCCATGTTGGGGCGTACAAAATTATTTTTTTATTTGTTTTTATTCTTATGCTTTTTTTAATTTTCTCTACATCTTCATTAGTATATTTAAATAAAAAATCATTTCTTGGATATCCTTTTTCAACAATAATATTTTCTTTATTTAATCTTTTTAAATCAAATGCTGATGTAAATTTTTCAGTACAAAAGCTAGATGGTGATAACATATAGTCATATCTTAATGCATCCGTTTCATATTTATTTCTTATATCTTTAATAGTATTAAGGGCATTTCCTCCCTCTACTTTTATATCAAAGCCTAACTTCTTTAGCGGAGTACCATGCCATGTTTGAATATAAACTTGACTCTCTTTCTTTTCTATATGTTCAGGTATTCGCGAATTACTAATCCAATATTTTGCAGTTGCGTAAGCTTTATAATACTCTTTAGTCCCATATTTTACGATGGTTGTCCTATTATTATCCAATAGTAGGTTTGTTTTGCTGCCGGGCTCTTTAAAAACCCACACAAACCTGAAATTTTTATAATTAGGGTTGGCTATCATTTCTTCATACATAGCTCTTGGTGAACAGGCATAACTTCTACCCATATAGGACTCAAGTATTACCAAATTATTATCGACTGGTAATTTCATGTTTTTTTTGTACATAATCCATCTTTTTAAATTTAAAAATCCTCTAAATAAATTTCTGAAAAAAGTGTTTTTTTTAGAAATATCAGTACATATTTTTTTAATTGGTTTGATAAATTTTTTCTTTGTTCTTGTCATCAATTAAGTCACTTCCAATCTCTAATTTATCATATATAATTAATTGCGCTAATAACTTAGCAGAATTTCCTGTTTGATTAGTTATATATTTATTTCTAAATTTAGTCAATAAAGACATATCATATTTTTCTTTTTTTATTGCTCTTATTAATTCATCAGATTTTTTAAATACACATCCTGGCATTTCTTTGTTTAAATCCACATTAACCCCGTTTTTTTCTTCATATTCTATATAATCGTATAAATAAAAATATATGGGCTTATCTAAAATAGATGCTTCAATAGAAATTGCTGAATAATCTGTAATGATATAATCAGCAATACATAATAATTCAATCGAAGAAAACTCAGGGCAAGACATTACCTTATTATTTTTTAATGTAATATTTTTACCTGGGTGAGCTTTAACAATTAAGTTGTAATCATTAAAATCAATTGCTTTAACCAAATTACTAACGTGTGTTCCTTTGTTTTTTCTAAAAGTTGGTACATATAAAATAACTTTTTTCCTTTTAATATTTGGATATTTTTTATAAATTCTCTTTTTAATTTGTTTACGGTCATTAATTAAATAGTCAATTCTAGGAAGACCAATTGGAATAAATTTATTGGCAGTAACATTAAACGCCTCGCTGAAATATGGAATCATTGTCCTTGATCCGGATACAACATAATCGTAATTTTGGTGCATCTGCATTACTTCGGCAAGTTTTCTGTCATGCCCCGATTCTTTATCTAAAGTTTGATATCCAAATTTTTTTATAGCACCCAAAGCATGCCAAATTTGAATTACTTTTAAGTTTTTTTTATGTTTTAAAACACTAACACAAATACAATAAGAATCAATTATACAGGTTTTTGATGTTGCCAAATGATACATTTGTCTATATAAATGAAAATAATACAGCACATAATCTAATACTGTTTTATTTAATTTTTTTGTTAAAGTAACAATTCTGTAATCACTATTATTATTTTTTATTTCTGTTTGTATTAACTTAAAATCTAAAGTATTAACATTTGATTGCCGACTTATGAAAACAATCTTTTTATAATTGGTAGGAATAAACTTTAAGATCATATATATAATTTTTAAATGAAATTTGAACATTATTATAAGTAATTTCATATCATTCCACCACCTAACTAAAATTACTAAAATTATATCATATAAAGCCATTAAAATAAATGGTTTCAAGTCTATTTACTTATAACTTATGATAAAAATGTAAATCTTTTATAAAAAACACAAAAAATAAACCATATTTTGATAATGGTTTATTTTTAATTAAATATTTTTATTTTTAAATCTATTAATTATAACATCTGTAATTTTTTTGCTTGCATATCCATCACCATATGGATTAGATGATTCACTCATCGAATAATACATATTATCATCTGTTAATAATTCTTTAATCATCTGATATATCGTTTCCTTTTTCGTTCCGGCTAATTTTAAAGTGCCTGCTTCTATACCCTCTGGTCTTTCAGTCGTATCTCGAAAAACTAAAACCGGTTTACCTAAAGATGGAGCTTCCTCTTGTATACCCCCACTATCAGTCAAAATAATATACGATTTATTCATAAAGTTATGAAAATCAATCACTTCTAGTGGTTCTATTAATCTTATATTTTTGCAATTGCCTAAAATTTCATTGGCAATTTTACGAATAATAGGGTTTAAATGAATTGGATATAACACTTTTATATTTTCGAATTCCTGAACGATACGTTTTATTGCCTTAAAAATATTTCGCATAGGATCTCCGAGATTTTCTCGTCGATGAACAGTTAATAAAATCATTTTGTTATCACCAAGCCAATCAAAAATAGGATGATAATAATCATTTCTGATTGTTGTTTTCATAGCATCAATAGCGGTATTACCTGTTACAAAAATATTATTAATATCTTTACCCTCTTTTATTAAATTATCGGCACTCATTTTAGTAGGAGCAAAATGCATATCTGCTACAACGCCAACCATTTGACGATTCATTTCTTCTGGAAACGGGGAATATTTATCCCATGTTCTAAGTCCTGCCTCCACATGACCTATTGCTACATGGTTATAATAAGCCGCAAGTGCTCCCGCAAAAGTAGTTGTGGTATCACCATGAACTAAAATAATATCAGGTGATTCTGATTTAATGATCTGTTCTAAACCCTTTAAGACTTTCGATGTTATATCACTCAAAGTTTGTCCGTGTCTCATAATATCTAAATCATAGTCCGGAACTATCTGAAATGCTTCTAAAACTTGATCCAACATTTCACGATGTTGCGCAGTAACACAGATAATTGTTTCTATATCATTTCTAGAATATAATTCTTTCACTAACGGAGCCATTTTGATAGCTTCTGGTCTAGTTCCAAACACTACCATTACCTTAATCATTTAATCACCCATTAAATATAATTTTATTTTTTTAAAGAAAAGAAGAACTTTATATTGTTGTAATAAAATCGTTTTATACGAGTTGGCTCTGATACAAGACGATACAACCATTCTAAATTAAGTTTTCTTATTATTTTAGGCGCTCTTTTTTTGTAACCACATATAACATCAAAAGATCCACCAACTCCGACGAAAATTCCTTTATCAAAATCTGATAAGTGCTTATATATTAACTCTTCTTGTAAAGGAATCCCCATTGCTACTAAAATAATATCAGGTTTTTTTGACTTTATATCATTGAAAATTATATCTTTATTTTCTACATAACCATTAGAACTACCAATGATATTTAAGTTTGGATATTTTACCTTAACTGCGGCAATTAACTGGTCAACAACTTCCTGCCTTGCCCCGAATAAATAAATTGTTTTTCTCAATCTATGACCATGTTTTAGTAAGTGAGTTGCTAGATCAATTCCAGGAATTCTTTCTTCAATCTCAAAACCTAAATAATTAGCTGCCTTTACTAATCCTATTCCATCCGCTACTAAAGTAGTACATGGATCTAACAATAACTCAGAAAATTCATTTTTTTTCTTAGCATACATAAAAGTTTCGGGATTTGCTGTTACTATAAACATTTTTTTATTCTGTTTAAGGTTCCTTATCATTGTTTTTTTAAAAGATTGCGCACTATTTTTATATAATTTTTCAAAATAATCTTTCATTAATCACCCCTGTATATTTTCTAATAGGTTCAACCATCTTTTCTTAACCGTATCAATTGAATAATTTAATGATTTTTTTCTATTATCCTTACCTAATTTATTTCTTAACTCACTGTTTTTAATGATTTCAATGGTTTTCTCACTCATTTTATTAATATCTCTATTGTTAATTAGAAAACCGTTTTCACCATTAGTGATAATTTCTTTAGCTCCTTCAGCAGATGAAAAAGCAATAGCTGGGATACCAAAAGAACCAGCCTCTAAAAGTACGATCCCAAAAGATTCCGTATAAGAAGTCATTAAATATATTGATGATTTTTTTAATAATTTGTTAATTTCGTCTTTACGCAAAAATCCTAATAAATTAATTTTATTTTCTATTTTTTTTTGTTTAATTCTCTCTATGATTTTTTCTTTTTCCGGACCGTCACCAACTATATTTAAAACCCAATTTGGATATTTTGAAGACACTTTTTCAAATACGTCGATTAAATCTAAAAAACCTTTTTCTTTAGAAAGACGACCAATTGATATGATGTTTGTTTCGTTTAAATCAGAAGCGTCTTTAGGTATATAATCCAAACAATGAGGAATATAATGAAACTTCGTTTTAGAATTACTAATGTGTTTTTCATAATATTCAGTTAATTCTTGTGAAACTGGCATCAAATAATCAATATTTTTAATTGCTGTTTTTAATCTCTTTATATACAAAGAATTGTTTTGATGGTGTCGGTGCTCTTGAGCAATTTTTACGCTATTCTTACTACCATATTTAGATAATTTTCCTGTGAACGCTATTCTTGTCGAGATTATAATATCTGATGAACATTCCTTAATATAGTCAATCATTTTATGATGACGATAATATAGTACTTTTATACTCTTAATTCCCTCTTTAAAACATTTATATAATTTACCGCTTTTAAAATAATTCATCCATATAGCTCGGTTTTCTTTCAAATCTCCCATTAAATAATTAATTTTAACGTTATCTGGTATATAAAAAGCAGGCTTATCAGAAACTTTATATAGCACTGCTATTTCTATTTCAAAATCATTATGAAGCATATTACACAAATCAGCTATAGATTTTTCTACTCCTCCATAACCAAGATGAAGAGCCAAAATAGTTATTTTTTTCATATCTAACACCTACTTATACCTTTGCTTAGATTTCTTTTTCATTAATTCAAGACATTTATTATACATTTTTATCCTATTGTGATTTGTTAACCTTAATCTAGTAAATTTATTAATTTTTTTTGTTAAAGTTTTTTTACCTTCAACCCAAGTGCCGGTGAAAATATGAATAGATGTAGATTTAGATGATGGGTTGCACAAAATATAATCAGGATAAACAACTATTCCTTCATTAAGCGTCTGTTTTCTATTGTTGACAACACATCCATATTTACTTATTAGTATTTCAGATACTGTTTTAGTATTAACATTTTTCATTTGATCATTAAAATTAAATGAAAAATCACGATTATTATAATAGTCCAACATATCTTTAACAAAAGGATGTCCTTTTTCAGCACCAAAAACAGCAGTAAATGGATAATTAGGATTTTCAAAACCAACAAACGCCTTATCATTTAAAAAATTATCAAAATCAGAAAGAACTATTACGTCTGTATCTAAATATATTCCACCCTCATTATAAATAACATAAGCCCGAATATAATCACTAACGTATGCCCATTTTTTTGCCTCGTATGCTTGTTTGGCAAAAGGATGAGATTTTATATCAAAATTATCTTCATTCCATTCAATTATTTCATAATCTTTTAGATGTTTTTTCCATGTCTTCATACATTTTTTTATATCTTTTGGTTTGTCGTTGCCACCCACCCATATATAATGAATCTTTTTTGGAATCGCCATTATATTACCTGCTTTCTGATCTTTATTTTTATAAACATAAAGATTTATCTAAATCGATAACCAGTTTTTATCGTTATCATTCTAGAAAAATAATCTTCAGATTACTCTCTTCTTCTAAAATTTACTAGACTATAAAGAAAAATATTGTCGATATAACCATTTTAAATCTGTTTTTTATAATATAATCAATGATTTGAGCTATATTTCTTTTTTTATAAAAGCAAAAAAGGTTTGTATGATTTTAATAGGGAGAATATTCACTTTCTTTTATTATCTAAAAGTGCCATTTTTCAGTTCATATACAAACCTTTCACAAACATTACCATCGTTTAAGTAATTATACTTTTCATTAAATTTATTTAATTTTTCACTGTAGTCATTAATAATATTATCAACATTCTTTACTAAATCATTTAATTCATTTTCATTATAAGCGATTGGCCCAGGCAAATCTGTTTTATAATCTATGTAAAATCCATTTCTTTCCGCCATATATTGTTCAAAATCATACGCATAAAAAATAATTGGTCTTTTTAATAAAACATAATCAAAAATAGAAGACGAATAGTCAGTAACTAACACGTCTGATATAAGTAATAAATCTAATATTTCTGGATACCCAGAAACATTTATCATATTATCTCCTAATCGATGCTCATCCATAAACTTTGATACCAATGGATGTAATCTTATTAATAGCAATATCTGATCATTATTTTTTAATGTTTCAATTGGCAATTCAAACTGTTGATCATCTATATTTCGTTCTCTAAATGTTGGAGCATATAAAACAATAGTTTTGTTTTTTGTAGTATCAATTCGTAATTTTTCCTTTATTTCTTTTACGCGGCTACTATCAAAATTAACCAATTCATCGGTTCTGGCTTGTCCTAAACTAATGATAGGTTTTTGATATCCAGTTGAAGTACGGATTGCTTTAGCGCAATATCTATCTGAAGCTATGAAATAATCCCAATCCTTTACGTGTTCCATAGGTTCCCTATTTTTATCATCAGTAATGTCATATCCGCATTTTTTTAAATTTAGTGCTCCGTGCCATGTCTGAATATAAATTTGTCCACTTCTTTTTTTTAGTATACTTCCCGTACTTTGACTTCTAATTATATATTTAGCAGTCGATAAGTGATATAAATATGTAAAAGTACGATAAAAAGCACATTCCTTTTTATCAATCATTGAAAAATTAGTTTCTTTAGAAATAAGCCAATACATTAAAAAATCATTAGGACAATTTTCCTTAATGTACGAATATATTGCATAAGGATTTCCCTCAATTTTGTCTCTTCCTGATTCGAAAACAATTTTATTATCTTTTATTTTAGTAAATGAAAATACAAAATTAATAATATTAGCTAATATTTTGCGCATTTTTCCCATCTCCTTTTAACGCTTTTCTCAGTATTGAAAACGCTTTATAACAGGTTCTTCTAAAATACCCAAATAAACAGTAATTAATACCTATTAAGATAATTAACAAAATAATTGAATATATACAACAATAAATAAACCATATTAATAAATTGTTAATATTTTGCATCGGATATAAATATGCACTACCATAGCAAATTAAAATAGTTAACAGTATCACAACAAATTGTTTCATATAGTAACTAAAAACTGAAGCCTTAAATATATGATGATATACATAATTAGGTAAATACCAAAAACTTGTTAATACTGATGCGATTATAGTCGCCAATAAAACTCCAACTAAATCAAACTTTTGGATTAAAATTATTGATAAACCGACATTGATACTGGCCTCTATAATTGCCATTATCTGCGTTTCTTTAAATAGTCCCTTGGTATCTCTCATTATCAATAAAGGACGTCTCATTATCCCAAAGAATAATATCGAAACCATTAGAATAAAACCCATTTCAGTCATTATCTTATCTTGTCCAATCCATAAGGTAATAAAACTATCTGTCACATGAAAGATAACGATAGTAAAAAACATAGCCATGAACAAAAATAATGCATTCATTTCTTCAAAAATTGTTCTTTGATCTTGCTGGTTTTCTTTATACATAACATTACCAAAACTGGCGGTTATTGAACTTGCAAAAATATAAACAGCGTCAGTAATGAACTTGATAATGTAATTATATGATGAGTAAATAGCAACCTTCAAAGGCGATAAAAAGGCTGAAATTACTAATATATCGGTATTGTTGTAAACCGCACCCGCTATTTTGTGACCAATTATGTATTTCATTCCTTTAATTGGTACAATTTCATCATTTGGAACTTCATTTAGCCAAGGATACTCTTTGTATATTTTTTTGTTAATATGTAAATTACCCAAAATTCTAATAACTATAGCTGATATTAAAATTAAAATATAGTTTCCATATAAATACAATAATATAATTTCTATTAGTATCTCAATAATTCGATACATACTTATTTTAAAATTTATTTTATATATTTTTTGATCAGCTTGTAAAACAAAACGCGGTGAAAACATAAGATAATCAATTACACATTTTAATATAAATAATATAAAAACAAGTTGCATAAACAAAAGAGACATATTGTTATTTGTAAGCATCTTTAAACCAAACGATATCGCTACCCCTATAATAATTATAATTATAGAAATTTTTCTTAGCAATTTTTTGGAAGCAGTAAATATTCTATTTATTTGACTAGTATCATTCTTAACCAATAAGCGATAATATAATTGAACAATTAAAGAACCGACACCAGCTTCTATTAATGATATATAAGCAAATAATTGAAAGAATAGTTGGTTTAATGCAAACACTTCTACTCCTAAATATTTCATAAATATATCAATACGAACAAACCCTAATATTGCAAGAATAAAATAAGGTATAATTCCAGAAAAAAAGTTCTTCGTAGAATTTTCTTTTCTCATATTTTTTTCACCATCAATCTAGTTTTTTTATAATATCTAGATATTATTATACCAATTTTTCTTAATATTTACTACACCATAAAAAAACATATAAATTTAAATTATATGTTTTACCTTTTCGACATAAATTTTTCATAAGCGTTTATTACAGTTTCAGGATCACCATGGTCTTTTATTTTACCATCATGTAACCATATAATGCTATCACATAAATCTTTTAATGTATCTAAACTATGTGACACAATAACAACAGTTCTTTTATCATCAGTTATTAATTCCTTCATTTTATTGTAACTTTTTTCTTTGAATTTTACATCCCCTACACTTAAAACCTCGTCAATCAACATAATGTTAGTCTCTAATATCGCCGTGATAGAAAACGCTAATTTTGAATACATACCACTTGAATACGTATCAACGGGTTTATATATAAAATCTCCAAGTTCAGAAAAAGCAATTATTTCTTTTAATTTATCCTTAACTTGGTTTTCTGTAAATCCTAATAACATTCCTGATAAAAATATATTTTCATAACCTGTTAATTTCTTTTGAAATCCAACACCAATTGACAGTAAGGAAATTGTATTGCCATGTAAATCAATTTTTCCAGTGTCGGGAGAAAAAATTCCAGCAATTGCTCTTAACAACGTAGATTTACCACTACCGTTTTTGCCTATTATACCAACAATTTTTCCCTCTTCTATCTTAAATGAAACACCTTTTACAGCTTCAAATATATCGACTTTAGATTTCTTAATTTTCATTAAACTTTTTTTGATAGAAAACATTTTTAATGAGCGATAACTTATATGTAAGTTATCAGCAGTAATAGCTATTTTCTTTTTCATTACATCACCTTCGCATAACTATTTTCGTATTTGTATATTAGACTTATACCAATAAGAGATAATACAAGTCCTATCATTAGCCAACCACCCAATATCAAATAATTTGGCATTTGATCATAAATTATTATTTTACGAAACTGAGTAATAATAAATGCAGTTGGATTAGCATAAGATAAAATTTTACCATATGGTTGAGGAACTCTCGTTTCGATCATATAAAAGATACCAGATAGATAAAACATCATCTTTAATACAATATTAATCACATTTGTCAAATCATCGATGAACACCCCAAAATGGGTTAATATAGTACAACAACCAAAAGTAAATATATATAAAACTATCAAAATTGGTATAAAGTTAAATAATTGAACAGAAAATGGAACGTTAAAGATTATCATTAATACTATAATCAATGCAAAAGAAATTAACATTTTGAATAAGTTTACAAAAGTTTTAATAAGAATTAAAACATACTTAGGTATATATACCTTTTTTATTATATTTTTATTACTGTTGACTATTTTTGTACTACTCTTAAGACACTTGTCAAAGAAATTCCAAACTGTCAAACCAATTAATACGAACACAGGAAAATATTGTTCTGTTGTCCTAAATACAATTACTACTACAAAAGTGTATATTAACATAAAAAAGATTGGATCTAAAATCCACCACAGCCAACTTAAATGCGAAGTTGCTACCTCAGATTTCAAATCAGATTTAGATGCATACATTGCATATTTCCAATATTTTTTCCAATCATTAAAAAATTTACTCATACTTACCTCCATAAAACATTAATACGTTAGATTACTTCTAAATGCAATCATCTTTATTTCTATAACTTATCTTACAAGCTTTAGATAGTATAGCATATTTCTTATGCAATTTCAAATGTTTTTTATATAGGAAACTAACAAAATGTAAAGAAATTTAAAATTAAAAATAGAACTATTTAATAATAATAAACTTAACTATAGTAAAAATTTTATATGATTATTTTGTCAAAAGAAAACAATAAATATCAATTTATTGTTTCTAATTCACTCTGTTTTTTTAATTTTAGTAGAAGACTAGACAATATGACAGTTAAATAGAAACTAACTGCCGGAGCCATCAATATATGACCTGAAAAGTATGCCATCCCTAAACCTAATAAAATTGACATAATATATATAGTTATATCATTATCCATAAAATTTTTTTTAAAATTACGAATGAAATAATTCGTGATTCCATAACAAACTAAAATAAGGGGTGCAAAGTAGATAATAAAACCCACAACTCCAAATATATAAAATATGTCATAGTAATCCATTTCAACTAGCTTTTCTCGTGAGTTTTGCTTTGTATTATAATTTACATAGCCCAATCCAAAAGACTGTTGTATAAACTTTGAACTAATCCATTGATTATGTACTTGATTTTTAAATATATCGCGACTACTATAAATAATCTTATTTAAATCGGGTTTTTTTGAAGGATCTATATTGTTATTTTTTTCACTACCGCTGTTCCAGATTGTATTAATTCCAATATTACTAGCTAAAGGCGAAATTGAAAACATAAAACTAGTAATAACAAACATAAGTATAATCGGCATTAGATATTTTTTAAGATAATCAATTCTCTTCCATAATGTTAAGTCAATTATCATAATAAAAAGAATAGTAAAAATGGTAAATGCAATACCTAAAAGTGGTACTTTAGTTCCTATTTGAAGCATCAAAAATGAGAAGATAGCAAATAAAATATATGCATATATTTTATTTTTATATTTGAAATTAATTATCTTTTCCATTATAAATGGCGTAAACAAAACAAGAATTGCCCCTAATTCATTTGCAGAATAAAACCAACCTATGGTTCCTAATTTACCATTACCATAAGATGAAAAATCAAGATTTAATACAAAAGGAATTAATATGAAAAATGAATATATAAAGGCAACTTTAATAAAAATAGTATCATCGAATTTACGTTTTTTACTATCTAAATAATTTACAATTGCTATCAAACAAATAGGAAAGTAAAAACCTTTAAATAACGTTTTGAATTCTTCTAAAAAAACAGAATATCCTTTTAAATATATATTGTTAAAAAGAAAGAATGCTGAATAAATAGCTATAAATCCTAGTAAAAAAACACTTATCTTTTTATATTTTGAGTCACTTTTAAATAATACATAATATATTAGAAATAACATCAAGAGTGATCTTAATAAAATTCCTAGTGTAAATTCAATTTCTAATAATCTCACTGATAGTCCAGTAATCAAATCAACTAACGGACTTATAATTAAAAATAATTCTAAAAGGCTATTAGTAGCTTTTTTCTTTCTTAAAAATGTTATAAAATTGTTCATAAATTGCCTCCATTTAAAGAATATTATATATACTACTATACTTGATAAAACTAATGTTTATTATACCATAATATTAAAAAAAATCTCTTTCAAACAATATTTATATATTTTTTTTTATCAAGTTTACATCTATCTTCACTTTCCATATCTTCCCTATTCCTATTTTCGACAAAATACGATATAATTATAGTGGTGATAAAAATGGATGATAAAAAAGCAAAAGAAATATTAAATGAGATAGACAAAATAAAAAGTTATAAGAAAAAAACAGGGAAAAAGAAGAATATTTTAGGTATAATTACTGTTATTATGTTTATAATTACTCTTTTACTAGGAATCGGATATTTAGGCTATAATATCCTTTATTCCTCTGACAAGACCAATCAATTATATTTGGTTATTAATAGTGCCATTATAGTTGTAGTAATGATTCTCTTTATGATAACTATAGTTATGACAACGGATAAATCAAAAAAAATTATGAGTATAATAACTTCATTATTTTTTATAGGATTTGTAAGTTTTAACTTTTTAGTTACAACTAATAGTATTAATTTACCTACACAAGCAGTATTACAAAACTTTGCTAATGAAAATATAAGCGAGGTTATTAAATGGGCTAATGCTAATAAGGTAACTATAGAACAATCGTATGAATATAGTGATAATGTTGCTGAATATCATATTATTAGTCAAAGTGTGGTCCCAAATACTTTATTAAAAGATGTTAAGAAAATCAATGTAGTGGTTTCAAGCGGACCAAACTATGACAAACAAGTGATTATATCTAATATGGTTGGTTGGAATATTGACGATGCATTAAAATCTATTAACGAAAACTTTTTAAATAATGTTACTATCAATTATGCATTTAATAATGAGGTTGAAAAAGACATGATTATTGAACAAAATGTTAAAGGTCAAATGCGAAGAAATGATCCTCTAACTTTAAAAGTATCCCTTGGTAATAAAGATAATTTAATGCCTGTAGCTATGATAGATTTAAAAAACATGAAATTATTTGACGCTACTTTATGGTTAAAAAGAAATGGCATTAATTATAAACTAGAATATCAATTTAGTGATAAAGTAAATAGAAATTATATTATTAGTCAAAGTGAACAAAAAGAAACAATGATAAATCAAAGTGAAAGTACTGTTACCTTAATTGTTTCTAAAGGAAAAGAAATAATAGTACCTGATTTAAAACAAATGACAGTGGATGAAATAACAAAATGGGTCATTGAAAATAATTTAAAAATAAAATATGAAGATCAGTATGATGCTGATATCGAATTTGGTAAAGTAATTAATGTAAATTATAAATCAGGCGATAAGATTGAAGAAGGCACTACTATTAATCTTGTTACATCTAAAGGACAATTAAGAATGCCTAAGTTTAGTTCAATAAATGAATTTAGAGATTGGGCTAGTAAATATGACATTAAAACTGAGGAACAATATGAATATAATGACAAAGTAAAAAAAGGTAGCATTATTAAATTTTCTCATGAAGAGAATGATATTATCTCCCCTACTGATAAAATTATAGTATATCTTTCTGATGGTGCTCCTATTACTATTCCTAATTTTGTTGGTAAAACAAAAAGTTCTATTTTAAATAGTTGTTATAGTCTAGGACTAAATTGTACCTTTACCTATAGTGGCTATTCTAGTACTGCTAAAGATACGGCTGTTAGTCAAAATAAAAAAGCAGGATCAACTGTTGTAAGTGGAACTTATGTTAATATTGGTTTAAGTTTAGGAACTGCGAAAAATTATACCGTAGAAATTAGTGAAGCCCAACTAACACTTGGAGATGCGGATAAAACTATTAGTACTTTAAAAACTTGGTTTGCATCAAAATATCCAGGAGTTACATTTACATTTTATAAAAAAGCTAGTAACACATATGCAAATGCAGGATTTATACATGAAAATTCACCAATTAAGGATGGTTCAAGTATAACTCAAGGTAAAACATATCAAATATGGATTACAAACTAAAAACCAGTTTTAAACTGGTTTTTCATTTTACTTTATTTTCTAAATTTAATATTTTTTGTTTTTCTACTTTCTCTAAGGTAGATAAAATATAATCTCTTAATTCGCTATACTCATCTATTATTTCTCTAATATTTTTAGAAGGATTTTTAGAAAAATCACTTCCGATAACATAAGCTTTTTTTTCATAAATATTTTCTAAATTATCAATTATACTATACTTATGATATGGACTATAAATTTTTTCATTAACCGCAATAGTAGGTGATTTTTTATCAATAAATTCTGTAGTATCACTTTTAGTTGCACAATAAAAATTAAGTTTTAATTTATATATATAGTTAATAATATCATCATATGAAATAATTGTTTTACCATAAAACATTGACAAATTAGTAAGTAACATCAACCATTCATTGGATATACCATACGCTCCCCCTAATTTTCTAATATCAGATAATTCTGGTATTGGTGTAAATGTATTTTTTTTATCTTTTTGTAACACATAATTACTTTTTAAAAGGGTCCCTAATTTAGGTGTGATTAATAATCTAATTGATTCGCATTGTAAGGTATCAAAATTAATATTTATATACTTTCTAATATTATCATAACTCTGTTGCTCGAACAAAGTTTGTCTACAAATTTTAGGTTGATTATTTAATTCTAACACTACATTCACATCTTGACGCAATCTCTTATGTATAAAATACTTATGATGACTAATGTGTCTAGAAAAATAAACATAACCTTCAGTATTAAAAATAGCTGTACCTATCTTTTCTTGAAAATCTAAATGTCTTCGACTAGATTTAACACTAGGATTTCCTTGAAAACGGTATAATGCTTGCAATTTATGGCTATCTTCTAGTTTTAATGCAATACTTTTAATTGTAGTCATAATATCACCTAATCCCCTTGATAATGCTATATTATACATACTATGTTTTTGATTGTCAAATGATTATAAAAAAGATGAACGAAATTGTTCATCTTATTTATTTACAACATTCAACTCTATACGGAATCGTAAATCTCTATTTAAATTAATTGAATATTCTTTATTATTTATAGTTGTTTTCATCGTTGTAGGTTTAAGGAATATATCATTTAATTCACCAAAATCATCAATATTACCCGTTTTAGTTCTAATATATATAACATAATTACCAACTGGTATATCTGCTAAATCAACCTTATTTGTTGTATCAAACCAACCACGGACTTTTGATTTGCCATCACTTACTCTAAGTGGAATATCTGATCCAACAAAAGATCCAATATTGTAAGTATACCTTTGAAACGTCGAACTATTTTCTAATATCAAATAGCGTTCAACATTAGCACCACTACTATAATCACCATTTATATTATAAGAAGTACCTACAATATTTAATGAATTATTTTTAAATTCTAACGTTTTATATGATGTAAACATATTTGAAAGATGAGTTGGATTGGTTTTAGAAATTAAACCACTCTCTCTTACAAATAATTCAATTGGATATTCACTTTTGTAGTTATTGTTACGGAATAAATAACCTCTTCCACTACTAGATTCAACTTTGCGACTCATATCTTTCCCTAAAATATTACGAAATAGATTAATAGATTGAAAATTACCACTTCTAGCTCTAACATACAGTGTATATTCACCAGATGGTACAAAGGATAAATCAAGGTTTCCCTTAAACCAAGTAGCACTATAATTATATACACCATCATTATAACTACGACTCGGATGATTATCTAACCACCTATCAAGTTCAATTATAATATCATTACCACTTATATTATCAGTTAAAATAAGATCATATTTTATCGTAACATCTTTGGTGTTATTCATGCCAGTGATTGCTAAATAACCAGCAATATCTAACTTTTGTGAATTAGAATTCCAAGTCATCTTTTCAAAATAAAATTCACCTTTTTTATTTGTATAAACTCTATCTTCAACCGTTACATTAATTTCTTTAGTTGTAGTGTTATTTGCACTATCAGTTACCTCATATATAACTTTGTAAACACCTGGTACATTAGAGTCTACTTCATTTGAAATAACTTGAATTAAACTTGTAAGATTACCATCTTCTTTATCGGTTGCGGTAACTCCACTTAATGGAGTAAAAATATCATTTAATTTAATAATCTTGTTACTTGCATTTATTACAGGTGATTCATTGATAATAACCTCAACCGTTATTTCTTTATCTGTTGAAATTCCTAAACTATTTATAACGCGATATGTAACATTATAAGACCCACGAACATTAACATTTACATTATTACTTATTACTTCTATTGAACTTGTAATATCGCCATCCCTATAATCATTCGCGGTAACTCCACTTAATGGATCAAATGGTACGTACTGTGATATAGACTTATCAGTAGCATTAATAATTGGTTTATCTCCCGGGTTTACAGTAAGATTAATGCTTTTGCTAGAACTAAACCTACTATCATCTGTAACTGTGTATGTGATTGTATAAGTACCAATAACATTAACATCATAATCACCTGTTACTGAAATTTTACTAGTTAAATTACCATCTTCTATATCGGTTGCGGTAACACCACTTAATGGATTGAAGCTAGTTCCCTGTTTAATAGTGACATCACTAGCATTAATTACAGGCTGATTATTTGAAACATATAAATCAGATTCTCTAATATATCCATAACTATTATCAAATACATAATCAACATCAGCTATATTTTGATTCTCATCTAAAGCAACATCTGTATATACTTTGTACCAACCATCTATTTTATCAAATACAATTACAGGCATTTTTTGAACACTAAAGCTTTTGTTTTTTAAAGTATATATTACACTGCTAGAAGTACTTGGATTTTTATATATATTAACACTTGTATTTTTAGTAACACCTATTGTGTTAGCTAAAAAATCTTGGTTACCAAAGTTACGATCATTTAAATAAGAATTCTGAGCTTGTTTTTCACCCCAATAAGGATCAGTAGCATAATTAACATTCATACCACTACCTTTATTCCCGTAATGTGACCCGAAATAGTAACCACCATTAGGGTTAGTATAACTAGATGAATTAGATCCTGTAAATTTTGCAAAATCTATAATTGAATCTTTTACAGTAGCATACGTTCTAGCACCATTTACTGGATCACTATCTATAGCGCCTAGTCCAAATAAATTTTTCTTATAAAACGCAATTAAACTAGTACCAGTTCCACTTTCATTAATAGCTGTTCCAAACATCATTAAAGCATTAATACCATACGTATTAGCAACATCAACGAAGTTTTGTCCTTGATTATACATTAATGATATACCGGTTCTAGATACGCCTGATACCCATTCATAGTTACCAGTTGTTGAATTATATTGAACATAAGTAATGCTATCATCCATATTTTTAGTATAATTTTTATTAATAATTATTTGATTAAAATCATTTGCTGTATATCCTGTTTTAGAATGAGTTGATAAATATAAATAATATGGATAATGCGGATTGTTTTTATTAACAGCATTGTTATAAGTACTATTTCTATAATCATCCAACATGGCAGTTAAAGTATTGTAAAAATAAACACTATCAAAACTATAATATGTTTTAGATTGCGTCATAAAATTTGGATAAGGTCCTAAATTAGTAAATCCTTGTGCTATTGACCCACTAATTCTATGTTCATAATAATGAATTAAATTACCAGTTGAATATGCCTCATAATATGTTTGTAATCCAACACTAACACTCTCAACTACCCAAGTAACTCCTAAACTTGCAATCCAACCATCTTGATTATTATATTTTACTCGGTACCATGTATAACCTTCAGCATTTTTCTTTTCGTAATATCTATAAACATTACCTTGATATGCTTTGCCAAGAATAGTGCCTGTTGTTGATGCTGAAGATCTAATATTGATCGGTGTAGAACCTGTTATTTTTATTGTATTTGAAACAAGATCCGTAAGAGGTAAAATAGTTAAATTATCCAAACTAGTCCAACCAGCATAACCACTTATTTTTACCTTTGCTCTATTGCTACTTGGATCATAATCTAAAAAGGCTGCATCACTACCATATGAAGTATGAACAGAGGTATATTTGCTAGATGAACCAGATGTAGGAAACAATGATATAACAAAACCTGGATTAAATTTAGCAATTGCATATTTGGCATTAACTAATTTACCAGTACTATTATATATAACAGCTATATTATTAGAATCCGAATTATGGTTTAACATCGCTTGCTTTGCGGCATTATAATCAGTATGACAACTTAAGTCTTGATTATTCCCATCAGTCTTCACGACTGATACCTTATATCCTGTACAATCATTTGCATATACATCAAAATTAAAAGGAATAAAATAAGATGATAAAATAGCAAAGACTAAGATGATATTTATTATTTTTTTCATTCTATTCCCTCCTTCGACATAGTTTGACATTTTACACTCTAATTATATCAAAAATATATTATATTGTATACAAAGGAGTTTTAAATACCACAATTTCCCACTAAAAAATTGACACATTTGTGTCAATTTAAAATTATGCAATTATCCTTTGTTTACTATTATTGAGTAAGTTGAAGATGAACCGTTGGATGCGATTACTTTAATATCAACAATATTTTGACCTGATGAAACTGGAACTATCAAGGGTTGTCCATCTAAAGCTTGAACTCCATTTTGTGAATTAACAGTAACGATAATGGTAGCTGTCGAGTCAACTAAATAAGGGGTCAAGGTAATGCTTGAAACAATCGGTGACAAATGAGGCGCTACTCCCCATCTAGTAGTATAATTAAATATATCCGATTGAAAACTTGGAGACATGGAAGCAGATGTCATTCCATATCTCAAATTAACAGAAAGCATATATGAACTAATTATTTTGCATTCCTCTTCGCTTTTAGAAGCGATGGAAACTACACTATCATCAAATGTTTTTTGAGCACAATACTTTCCGTCATGAATAGCAACTGAGATTTGACCTTTACTATTCACAACAATTGTACCATTTTGCGGTTTTGTACCCTTATATTCTAACTTTTTACCATCAACATTAGAATTTTCAACACCATCTTCATAAGTGAAAATCAATTCGCCTTCTTCTTCATTAAAATATCCTTGTGCATATTTTAATTCACTTGCACTAACAATACCATATGCCGTGTTTTTAAAAGCACCTTTTTTAGCATCATCGATTACATTCATAATTAGTGGGGTTGCTATTAAAGCAATGATTGCTAGTATTACTATTACCGCTAACAATTCAATTAGTGTAAAACCTTTATTATTTTTCATACTTTTACTCCTTCTATTTTAACATAGTAATTATACCGCTCGGTTACACAAAAGTCAACAATATATTAAAAAAGTTAAACGATTTACATTTAACTTTTACACATTATTTAATTAAAGCCAATCTCTTATTATCAACTTCCATTATATGTTTTAGATGATTGTAAGGACCATTTTGATATTTATCTATCCCTACTCCTTTTTTCTTAATAGAATCAAATCCATAATCGTTAAGTTCAAAATTGATTATATATTTTAATAGGCTTAAAGCTTCTTTTTGATTGCTTTTATATATTGTTCTAAGATCTAATGCTATTAGATAAGAATATAGATATTTCATACTATTAAATATGTCATATTCTAATAAATGATTTAAGTATGATGTCATGTGTTCTTCCGTTGTCATATAAAAATTGCTTTCATAAAATTCATAAAATGTATTTATATCTAATTTAGAATTATTATTTTCAAACTTGATAATTAGATTAAGATATCTCATTAGATCAAAAGATAAAGAATCTATATTATTTATCCTATACAAAAATAGACTATTACAATCTACCAATGAAGGATTCTCATTTGATATTTGATCACAACACAACAATTCTGAAAATATAGCACTACATTCCGTTAGTAAATGATTAAATCCTGAATAATTAGGATATTTGTGATTATTTATAACATTATCAATTTGATGTTGCATTTCATGCGCTAACTTAACATATAGTTTCATATTTTTCGTATCATGAATAGTCACCATCGGCAATCTATTATAATTCATAAAAACGCATTCATCTATTACCATAGGATTCTCACTAAAATGGTAAAGTTTGTGTTTACTATTAACAAGTTGGCTGGCTATATTATAAAAAAGAGGATCCAGATTTTCATAGAATAATAATGTTTTATCAAAAATCTCTCTTCTGTTATTTACTTCCTCTTCAAATATAGTTTCGTGGCCATTACTTTGTCTAACAATAAATTGAACTATATTATAAGTGTAGTATATATTCTCCATACCCATTTTGTTTATTTGATTTATTAATTTCTTTTCAATTCGCTTTAGTGCTTCATCCAAATCAATTTGCTTTTCTTCAGGTTTTTCCCCTAGACATGAAAAAAGATACAATTTATCTTCTTCAAGTAAACCGATTTGTTCCTTTGTAAGTTTTTTAGTTGCAATGATACCATCTATTTTCTTAATAGTGTTTAAAAAATAATTATTATCAAATTGCCACATATTTTCCATAGTATTTCCCCCACTTTGATGGCATTATAATATATTAAATAGTTAAAAAAGTCAAATTTAAACTCATTAAATTGTTATTGTCACTTGTTTAATATTTTCTGAATATGTTTGTTATAATAATCACTTTGAACAGGAAATTTCCCTATAATTATTCCTTGTTTGTTTATTTTGGAAAAATCATAATCATAAAGTTCCAAACGATTAATATATTTTATTATACCCATCGCTTCTTTTTTATCAAAAGTATAAACACTATTAATCTCTACCGATTTTAGATATGACAAAATGTATTTCATATCACTTAAGATATCATATCCTAATAAATAACTGAGATTAGTAAACAAACGATCATTCGATAAAGAATAAAAATTCTCTAGATCGCTAATGGTTAATGGGGTGACTTTATCACAATATTTACACAGTAAATCTATATATAGTTTAGCTCTACTTACCGATTCATCAATGGATTTTTGTCGCCTTTTGTATAAACTCATTACATCACTGTTATTAAGTCCTTGTTTATTTAAATAATCACAATATAACAACTCAAAAAACATAGGTGTGCACTCTACCAATAAATGATTAATTTTTTTGTAATTATATCCAATTCTTTCATTTATTACATAACTTACTTGATGTTGCATTTCGTGTACTAACTTAACACACATTTCATAATTATTTGTATTTTTGATATTAACCACCGGATACTTATAAAATCTCTTAAAAATACACGAGTCAATTGTTTTAGGATCGTTTGAAATATTATATATTTTTTTGGGATATTTTAAAATGCTATTAATTATATTATAAGATTCAATATCAACTTCCTTGTAAAAACTAATTACGTGATTAATAACATCTTTAGAATCAATCGATTTTTCAAATGCAACTTGATAATCTTCCTTTTTATTTATAATATTTTCAATAATAAAAGAAAAATAATATAAATTCTTTATGCCTATTTTTTTTATTTCCGATTTCATCTTTTTATTCAGTTGTTTCAACATCCAAGAAAAACTTTCCTTTCTATACGATACAATTGTTTTTTTTCTAGATATTTCGTAAATGGAGTTTCTTTGTAAAATCAACATATTTCTATCACTAGCAGATAAGGATTGATCGCGGAGGAGATAATTAATATTATTAACTATTTCATCAAAACGTTTGTTGTTATAATCCATCTTATATCCTCCTATGAAATATGATTTTAATATATTTTTAGTAACAAAAAAAGCAGTACCTATAGTTTGAAAACAACTATATAATACTGCTTAGAATTTTTATATTTTGGTGTCAATATATACATATTATACTAAAATCCACATAAAAAAGCGAATTGAAAAGGAAACCGTAGCACTACGAGTTTCCTAGTATATTAACTTTCGTTAATACACTAATATAATATGATAATAGAAAAAATATATGCATATAATTTGACTTTTTTCTATTAAATGATACAATATATAACTTAAGAGGGAGGTATTTATGAATAACTTAATTAAAGCTATAAAACAAGTAGCTAAAGAATTTTTTACTGAAACAAAAGAAGCTTTAAAAGATTTTAAAAGTTTCAAAACAATGAAAAAACAGATTCCTAATATATTTACCTTCTCACGTCTTATGTTGGTTCCATTTATTGTTAGTAATATTCTTGCTGGGAATTTAATTCTTGCTGGATTGCTTACAATTGGAGCATCTCTTACTGATGGGGTCGATGGTTTTTTAGCAAGAAAATTAAATGTAACCTCAGAATACGGGCGCAAGTTAGATGCTTTAATAGATAAGGTATTTGTAGTTGCTGTTGCTCTGCCTTTAACAGTTATGCAACCATTTTTAATACTACCAATAACGTTTGATATTATTATTGGTAGTATTAATGGATATTCACATTTAAAAGGATATAATCCGCAAACTAATAGTTGGGGAAAGAAAAAAACGGTTGCTCTAGATGCTCTTGTTTCATCTTCTTTTTTTACGAGTATTTCAGCTTTCGTACCAATTACTGCAGTGTTATATATTACAACTATTAGTCTTCAAATAAAAACAGGAATTGAATATCATAAATTTTTGGAAGAAAAGAAGAAAGAAGATAACGAAAATAACAAAGAAAATACAACTCATAGTGAAGCAAAAAATGATGAAGAATTTACCAATAAAGTGGAACTTAATAAAGATTTAAGTGATATAGAAATACTTAAGTATTATAAGGAACAATGTTTAAATAACAAAGATGAAGAAAAAGAAAAACAAATGATTATTAAAAAAAACTGATATTTATAAAGTATCAGTTTTTATATTATATTCCCAAAGACTTAGTTTACCATTTACAGCAATTGTATTATCAAATTTTTTTACATTTGTTAATTTCCAGGCATAACCACCATAATCACTTTTATTACCATATATTAATAAGTTAGTATTGAAAATGTCAAGCAAAAGATTATCAACTGTCAAGCAGTCATCTAATCTTACCATACCTATTATACAGCCAGTTGGATATTCTAAATTAAGATGTTTAACTTTGTTTAACATTTCTTTATCAATTTTTTTTCCAGCATGAATTAATAAATCACCACGATATTTTGTTTTCCAACTCCTAAACTCATACTCTTTGTAACCATTAATTATCAATGATGCATACGGTTGTTTAATTGTTATCGTTTTCATATATTAAATCAATTAAGTTAGATACTGATGTTGTAGTTCCTTTACTTATTCTAATTAATTCTGGATGGCCATCTTCCATTGCATATCCATTATAAATTTCATTCATAGAAATATCATTTATATTATCTCCAACTGTATAAACATCTTCTTTTTCTATATTTAACATTTCTTGAATAATCTTTACAGCATTGCCCTTACTTGTCATACTATCGGTAATATTTACCCAGTTATCACTAGTGTATCCATTTACCGAAGGATACTTATTTAAAATTTCTGATAAGACATTTTCTGCTTCATCAATATCAAATGGTCTACCTAAAATAGCATTTGCTGGCATTTCAGTATTATTAACATAATTTACACTATCATCAATGGTGGCAAACATAATGTTCTTATCTTTACTTAAAATGTCAAAAATAGGTTTAACTATTTCTGGATCAATATCTTTACGATATACTACGTTATGATCTTTATCGAAAATAATAGCCCCATCATTACAAATTAAGTATTCATATTTAATATTATGTCCATTTATATCCTCTTTTAAATGAGTTATATTTCTACCTGTTGCGATTATAAAAATATTTCCTTTATCAACAAATTCGTTTATTTTTAAAATGTTTTTTTTATAATCACTCGTAAATAATGTTTTATCAAAATCACTAGCTAAAATTTTCATATCATTTTTTCTCCTTATATATCTTTAAATTTGTCTTTAATAACTGTTGTATACTAACTACATTATCTTGAATTGCAGATCTAATATAGTATTTATTATCTGATTTATCAACTAAATATAGATAATCAATTTGCGTACAACTTAATGAATAGTAATAATTATCATCTTCAGCTACTACTTCTACTTCACCACTACAAAAAGTTGATTCATCAAAAAGTTCGTATATTCCATCAATATTACCCAAATATGTAACATAAGGGTCATTAAATAATCCTGTTTTATAACGCAATTTAATTTCACTTAAAGGTTTGTTTTTTATGCTATCATCATATATTTTATTTATATCTTCATAATAAAAATTATAAGTCTGATCATTCATATAGTATGAAACTAACTCGACATCCTTAATTAAATTAAAAAGAATCGCCGCATCTTCTTCCATTGTTTTATATAATGTATTATCAATGCTGTCAGTATAGTTTATAGTTATTGAAAATGGCTTTAAGTTACTACTAATGCTAAAATCAATCATATGATTTTTACTGTCTAAATTATCCAAAATTTCACTAACAGTATTTTTATCACTGACATATGTTTCTTTATATTGTTCTAACTTATTAATATACGTTTGATAATCATTTTTTACAATTAATTCTGTTGGAAATAGAAATAAATAAGGTGCAGTAGTAATTGCAAGGATTAACGATAATATGGTTTTATGTCTATCACTTATACCTGTATTAATAAAACTGATTTTTTTATTTAAAAAATAAATAAGAACCATACTTACTATTATAGCAAATATACAGAATATCAATGCGTATGGATTATTAAATGGATTGGTTGATAGCGGAGTTGTAAAGTTCTCATAAATAAAAGGATTTGTTCCTAAAAATTGTGACATTAATAGTATTAGTGTTCCGATAATATCAGCTACAAATCCTATTATCCATATTTTTAAAATAACTTTTTTATAAATTGCTTTTATATCATATATTTTTAAAATTTTTAATCCAATAAGTAATATTAAACTGTCAATAATAAAATTAACTGGTAAAATAATAAGAATTAATGGTGGGAAAACAGCTAATAACCATATTGGAAAAATAATGTTGTACAATCTGTTTTTATTCATTTTTACCTCTTTCTATATTAAAAATTATAACATAGAAAAAAAGTAAGTTCAAGTAAAACGCCTTCATTTAGGTACAACAAAAAAAATCCCCCAATATGGGGGATTTTGTTACATCATATTTTCTAGCGCATCATTAGTTTTTTTCATCGTTCTATCAACGACTTTTTCCACTTTTCTCATTACTGGTTTATTATACCTTTGATATGCTAAAACAGCTCCAGCACCTAATGCCATAAGTGCTATATTTCTACCTAATTTCATCTAATCACCCTCTTAGCTAAAAAATATGAAATCGTATGTAGAAATTTATCATACATACAATATTAGTTTGAATTATTTACTTCAAATTATACACTAATTTATTTAATAAATCTGTTTTTCTTAAATATTCATTGTTGTTATTAATTCCATAAATAAAAGCTTTAGGTTCACCTAATAAAATCAATTTTCTTTTTGCCCTAGTAATACCAGTATATATTAATTTTCTAAAAAGCATACGTTGATAACTACTTGCAATTGGCATAATAACTATTTCAAATTCACTTCCTTGTGACTTATGAATAGATACAATAAAACCATGTTTAAGCTTAATTAAATCTTTGTTGTAGTATTTAACTAAAGTTCCATCAAAATCGACGTGAACCTCATTTTTACCACTAGAACTAGTATTTGCCATAACAATATTTTTTATAATACCAATATCACCATTAAAAACATTCTCATCAGGCATATTTACAAGTTGCAACACCTTATCGTTTTCTCTAAATATAACATCACCATGACTAATTTCTTTTTTACTATCATCCTTTGGATTAAAAACTTGTTGTAATTTCTTATTTAAATTATCTATACCGTTTTCGCCTCTATACATAGGAGCCATGATTTGAACTTGTTTGTAATCATAACCTTTATCAATTATTTGATTACATATATTATTTAAACTATTAATAATTGCCCTTGAAGAACATTCTAAAAATTTATAATCACTATGTGGTTCTAAAAAATTTTCACTTAAACTTTCAGTATTTATTTCATGTGCTAATGTTGTAATATAAGAATTTTCATCTTGACGATATAACATATTAAGATATATTGTATCAACACATTTACTTTCGATTATATCTTTTAAAATTTGACCAGGTCCGACACTAGGTAACTGATGATAATCACCAACTAATACTAATTTTATGTTATCCGTAAGACCTTTAAATAAATTATCAAGTAAATTAATGTCAATCATACTTACTTCATCAATTATAATTAATTTACTCATATCTTTATTATATTCATTAATGCCAAACTGATTAGATTCCTTATTCCATTTTAAAAAGCGATGGATAGTCATTGCCGGCATTAGAGTAGATTCGCTCATCCTTTTACTTGCTCTTCCTGTTGGAGCTAATAGACATAATGCATCATTAAGTTGATCGTCTGATAACTTATTAAGTTTTTTATACAATTCCACTATTGCTTTAATAATGGTTGTTTTGCCAGTACCAGGACCACCTGTTATAACTACAATATTATTCTCTAAGGCTTTTATTATCGCTTCTTTTTGCATGTCATTATAAGTAATATCATTACCTTCTTCTAAGTAATTAATATAGCTATCAAGATTTTTGTATTTAGTTTTTGGTAAGTTTTTCAATGTTTTAATTTTATTTACAATATTAATTTCTGCATCATGAACTTCTTTCAAATAGTACTTATCTTCCTCTACTACGATTTTGGATTCTAATTGTAACTCGTTTAAATAAATTCCAAACTCCGAATCATCGATAATTATATTTAAATACTTTATAACACCATTTAATATCTCTTGATAGTTTAAGTAAGTATTACCTGTATTGTTAATTAAAACTTGCATAATATAATGAATACAAGCTTTTATTCTTCTTTCATCAGTCGGACTAATATTAAATTTGGTAAATAATTTATCTATTTTATTGAAAGTGATATCATCAACTTCATCTACTATTCTATAAATATTATGTTCCAAATATGGAATTGTATTATTGTTATAGACATTATATATTTTTAATGCATCTTTCATCGCAAAACCCAACTCACACAAATATACGATCGTTTTATGACTCTCTTCATATTTAGTTAGTATTTCATAAATTTTACTTGCTTTTTTTGCAGATAATTTTGGTACTAATAACAAACATGATTCATCTTCTAAAATACGTTCCAAGGTTTTTTCTCCTAAAGTTTCAACTATTGTTTGGGCTAATTTTTCACCCACACCAGGAAATAAGTCACTTGCTAAAAATTCAACTATACCTTCCTTATCTTCAGGTTTGACTCTTTCATAATCACTTACTTGATATTGAAACCCATAACGTGGATGATCCACTTCTTCACCATAAAATATATATGTATCATCTTCATTTAAATCATGAAAATATCCAGTAAATGTTACGGATTTATTTATGTAGTCTTGCATTGATTCCGTATTAGTGTCTTTAATTTTAAATAGTCCAATTACATAACCATTATCCGATTTGAAAATAGTACGTCTGTAGTTTCCTTTTATATAGTTTCTCATAACATCACCTTATATCATTTTATCACAAAAAAAATGTTCCACAAAGGAACATTGATTAATTGTTATATTTTTTAGCAAAAATTGCTAATGCGCGATCAAATTCTTCATCATTTGATAGCCCAACAAGTAATTTACCAGCTGGATCATCTTTAAGTTTACGGATATAAAAATCCGTTTCATCTTCTACATTAGTTAAGTACACATATGTAATGTCATTATCTGATATTTCATCAATAACAGCACATGTTTTACCATCTTCTAATGTCACTGTTTCTAAAATGCTATTCATAAAATTCCCCTATCTAGTCTTAAAGTTCGTTACTTCTTCTTGCAATTTATTTATTTGTTGTTCTTTTACTAATTGACTTCTAACAGCTTTTTCATATGCACTTAAATCAATAGTCCCATCCTCTTTTACAAAACCTTTTTTTATACAGTAATCAGTAAAATCTTTATAATAATTTATCCCTAAATCCTCTTTACTTGAAGAAACAATTGACCCAACATAAGAAACAACGTCCTCCATTTGTTTAAGTTGACTTGCTTTGTTGTATCCAATCGAAGTATATACACCATATAAGTTCCCATCAAAATTAGCAGGATCCTTTACCAATTCATGAGCAATATCATAAGTTTCATAATAAAAATTTTGATTATCAGAAGTTCTTTTTGTATTCTCATTAACTAATTTCTTTCCATATTGAATATTTTCTTTAACTATAGTTGACGTTTGATACATATCAGTTATTTTGTCAACGGTATAAAATATACCACTAGTAGCAATAATCGCTACTATACTGCCAACTATAAACATTGCCTTTAATCTAGAAAAATGCACGTCTTTTTTCATCTTTACATATCTAACTTGTTTTTGTTCTCCAACACTATTTGTTCTAGCTCGATTATACATTTCATTTGAATTAAAATTATTATCTTTCATACCATGCCCTCCTACAATAAATATACTATAATTAATTGTTTGTGTCAATTAAACTTGCCATAAGATAAGGATAATTAATGCTTTCTATTTTACATTTTACAGTATCATGGTTAAATTTGCCATCTATTTTAGCTTTGACTAATAAGTAATTTCCCGTATGACCGATTAAGTAGCCATCTTTTTCTACCTCTGGTAAAACAGTAACAACAGCACCAATAAAACGATTCATGTAGTTAGTTTCAAGTTCTTTAGATATTTCCATTAATATCTTCACTCTTTTTTTCTTCGTTAGTTCATCAACTTGATTATCCATAACAGCTGCCGGTGTTCCGTTTCTTTTAGAATAAGGGAACACATGCAATTTAGTAAAATTTACTTTTTTAATAGTTTCAATTGTTTCATTAAATTCTATGTCTGTTTCACTCGGAAACCCTACTATTACATCAGTCGTAATTGATATATTTGGTCTAATTTTACGTAACTGTTCTATTTTAGAAATAAAATAATTGGTATCATATTTTCTATTCATCAATTTCAAAATTGCATTAGAACCTGATTGCAATGGAATATGCATGTGATCTACTAGAATATCATTATTTTTTATTATATCTATTATTTTGTCATTAATTTCTGTTATTTCAATAGATGATATACGAATACGCTCTAATCCTTTTATTTTTACTAGATCCTCTAGCAAATTAGCAAATTCATAATTATCTAAATCGACTCCATAATTAGCAGTATGAATACCGGTTAAGACAATCTCTTTGTGGCCAGTTGATACAAGTCGCTTTATTTCATCTAAAACTTGAACAGAAGGCTTACTGCAAACATTTCCTCTTGTATAAGGAATAATACAATAAGTACAGTAATTATTACATCCATCTTGAATCTTAACAAAAGCTCTAGTTTGATTAAAATCACTTAACTGCATATTTTCAAAAGAAGAATTATTAATATCTATTACATTTACTAATCTTTCTTTTTTTTGTATAAATTCTTCAATATAAGCAACAATCTCCGTTTTATTTTTATTACCAATTATTATATCTACACCATCTATACTTTCAACAGATTCTTTTTGATTTTGAACTAAGCACCCAACTACTATAATAATAGCATTCTCATTTCTTTTAATGGCTTGCCTTACTACTTTTATTGATTTACTATCAGCTGTATTTGTAACAGTACAAGTATTGACGATATAAATATCAGCAAAATCGTTAAACTTAACTTCTTCATATCCCTTTTTTTTAAGTAAGTCTATCATAACATTTGATTCATAAGTATTTACCTTACATCCTAAGGTTGCTATTCCAAATTTCATATATACCTCCAAAAAAATAAGCCAAAGGCTTATTCTAAATTTTTTCTAAACTCTTTTAACATATTTAAAAAATCATCATTTCTTTTTATTTCTTCGCTTAAAGCTTTTAAATTCAGCACTTTTTCTAATTCCATATTACTATTAACTGTTGGTATTTCCTCTTTTTTTATTTCTGATTTTATTTCTTTTCTAATATCTTCTTTACCTTCTTTGAAATTAGGGATGGTTGGATATTTTGCTTTATTATCCAATCTCCCATATATCGGTGAAATAAATTCAGTTGTTTGAAATTTTTTAACTGGTACTTCTTCATATGAATCTTCAATATAATTAACTTTTTGTTGTTCATTTTCAACAATAACATCTTTTTTATTTACCTTCAACAATTCTTGATAACTAATTATTGATTTTTGTTCTTGTTCGTCTTCAAACGTTCTTACATCATCTAGATTTTTTTGTTCAATATCACGTTGCATTTGTTCTAACATGTTTTCAATGTCAACTTTTTCCTCATATTTTTCCTCTAGATTAGGAATATCAATTTTAGTTGAGATAACAAAATCTTCTTCAATGTTTTTTTGTTTATTTCTACTTCCGATTATGAATAATAAAACGGCACACAAAACAAATAAAAAACCAATTAATGTATACATAAATACAATATTATCAAATAACTGCATCATTATATCACTCCATATATTCATAATTTAATACACTAAGAATAAATAAGGGAACAGTCTCCACTCGCATTATTCTTTTTCCTAACGAAACAGGTTTAAAACCAATTTCAACAAGCAAATCTTCTTCTCTTTTAGACAGCCCACCCTCAGGACCAATTACTACATTTATTTTATCACACATTTTATTATTTTTCAAATATAATCTTATATTATTATCTTTTTCTGATGTGCTGCAAACTATTTTGTCTCCTTCAAGTAATTCTAATTGCTTAAAATTCATTACCTCACTAACAATAGGAATATCAACTCTTTTAGATTGTTCACTAGCTTCCTTACAAATTTTGACCCAACGTTCTTGTTTTTTTGTTTCTTTTTTTTCATCTAATTTAATAATGCTCCGCTCAGTTATAACAGGAATTATTCTTTTTACACCTAATTCTGTAGCTTTCTGTAAAATAATATCCATCTTATTTTCTTTAAGCAAAGGAATTATTAAAGTCACTTCTAATTTATCTTTTTGAACATCTTCTTCTTCACTAATTATATTTATTTTAATATCACTGTTAATCTCACTTAACTTGCAAATAAAAACTTTATTTTCATACACAACTTCAATTAGATCATTATCTTTCATTCGCATCACTTTTTTAATATGATGTAAATCATCTTTATTAAGTATTAATTGATTGTTTTTTTTATTTTCAGAAAAATATCTTTGCATTTTTATCACCACTTATATTATACAAAAAAGAAAATAATATATCTAGTATTAATGATACTTTTAAATAAAAAAAGAATATTATATATTCTTTATTTATTTGAATCAATCCATCTAACAATTAATTCTTTTGGCATATATCCACTTTGTGATGCCACCAAATTACCGTTTTTAAATAACATTAAAGTTGGTACACTCATAACTCCGTATTGTCTAGCTAAGTCAGAACTTTCATCGATGTCTACTTTAACAATTTTAATTTCACTTCGATCACTTGCCAAATCTTCCAACACTGGTGTTAACATCTTGCAAGGTCCGCACCAAGTTGCAAAGAAATCAACTAAAACTAAATCTCCATTAATTAATTCATTGAAATTACTATTGTTTCCCATTATTTCCATCTAATCATCCTTTCTATATTTTTGCAATACACTCTCTACGTTATCTATTTGTAGTTTGTTTTTTTCAATTAATTTATCTACTGAAGCGATTGAAATTACATTATACTTTAAAAATAAATCTAATGCTTCTAAATTAAATTGATTCGGATTTGTATTGTCCTTGTATTTGTCTTTTAAATCTCTAAATTCTTCCAACACCACTACTGATTTATCAACATATTTTGATAATACAGAAGTATTATTTAATATCTTGTCTTTATATTTACTATTCTGCACCATATCAAAATTAAAAATAGGTATTGTAAGTGCATATAAACATATAAATACAATTACGAAATATTCTACTGCTCCAACGATTGCCCCTAAAAATTTAGAGATTATACCTAATATAATAGTAAGATTAAAGACTGTTTCTAAAAGTCCTGTTGCCATTAATATTAATCTTAGAATAACCATTAAAATAGCCAAAACAACTAGGAATGCAATAAATTCATATAAAGCAATATTTAAAACTGTTACACCTTGAAATATACCTTTAAAACTAAAAAATGGTAAGTTTTGATATAATAAGACGGAAACAGAATTTTTTAAATTAAAAGCCAAGACAACGACTAAGATAAATCCAATTGCACTTACTAACTGTTTAGTGAATCCACGTTTAAATCCGATAACGGCACCAAACAAAATAATTATTACAATTGCTATATCAATTATATTCAACATTTCCTTCTCCTCCTATATAAATTATATTATAAAAACCGAAAAAAAGAAAGTATTTTAATGAATTTTATGGTAAAATAAATACAGATGGAGTGATTATAATGACGATAACTTTAAAGATTAGTGAGAATACAAAAACTAAGATGATTGAATATTTTGCTGATAAAAAACGCCCTAAAACACCACCGTATGCTGTTTTTCAAGCTGATGAAGAAGATACTGTTATTACCTTGTATGAATCTGGGAAAGCCGTATTTCAAGGTGTTAGTGCTGATATTGATGCAGCTATGTGGAGACAAATGGAGCGTCATTTAAATCCTTTAAAACCTATTGAAGAAACTAATAGCGAGACTAAGGAAAAAAAAGATAAAGATAAAAAAGAAATAGTAATTGATCCAAAAATATATAATTCTAGCAGTATTGGTTCAGATGAAGTTGGCACCGGGGATTACTTTGGTCCAATTGTTGTTACTAGCGCATATGTTTCGAAAGAAAATATTAAATTTTTAGAAGAATTAGGAGTAAAAGACTCTAAAAAGATGACAGATGCCAAAATTTTAGAGGTTGTTCCTAAAATAATTGAAAAGATACCATATAATAGTATTATATTAACAAACGAAGAATATAATCAAAAATATAGTACTGATATAAATATGAATAAAATTAAAGCAATATTACACAATAAGGTGCTTATAAACCTTATTAATAATGGATATAGTTACGAATATGTAATTGTTGATGAATTTGCAAAACCTTTTGTATATTTTAATTATTTAAAAGGAGTTCCTAATGTTTACCGCAAAATAACATTTATGACAAAAGCTGAAAGTAAGTCTTTAAGTGTGGCTTGCGCTTCATTAATCAGTAGATATATTTTTATTAAAGAATTTGACAAGTTAGGTGAATCAATTGGAATGTTTTTGCCAAAAGGGGCTGGAAACCAAGTTGATGATGCGGGTTATAAAATAGTTCAAAAATATGGATTTGAAAAACTAAATAAGATTGCTAAAATGAATTTTAAAAACACTGAAAAAATAAAAAATTATAAAAAAGCTTAGTTATTTACTAAGCTTTTTACTTTGAACCTTGCTTTTATATGCAACTTCTGCTTTTTTAACAAAATAATTGCTTTTATCAATGTCTAATTCATATTTGTTTATGTTAGCTATCATTTCTTCAATAGTATTACCGTTATTATTAGAAATGTGTTCACTTTCTTGTTCCATTTCAATATATATACCTTGTTCCTCAACTTGTTGAACCGCAAAATCATTGATGCCATTAGAATATACTGTTATCTTATCATATATTTTAAATAATTCTTGGTACCCTATACCTTCTAAAAAAGATTTCGCATCGTCAATACAATCAATATTACATTCAACTTTACCTTGTTCTAATATGCCACCATTATCAGAATACTTTTTATACTTATATGTCATTTTCTTAACTTTGTTATCAATATCTCTAATTAATACACACCTTTTTAAGATATCTAATATTGATAATTTATCCGTTTGTAATTCACCTGGTAACATATAAATGTCATTTAATTGATATTGATCAACTATTTGAAAACCTTTTTTACTAAATCATTATGTAATTTTTCATATGTAGAATTAACTTTCACCGTTATTTCTAATTCCATTTTCATCTAATCACCCCTATAATCATAACACATAAATAATTGTTTTAAAATAAAAGAAGAACTATCGTTCCCCTTTTTCATTTTTTTCTTTTAATTTATCTTCATATTTATCTTTTAATATATATATATCTTTACTACTCATAAATATTAAAACAGCATTTTTATATTCCAAAAGTTTATCTACTAATTCTAAAGACATGTATTCGGCATTTTCAAGTTGGTCCAAGATAACATCGCATGTTACATCATCATAACCTACTTCTGCTCTATCTACCCCAACATCCATCACATATGCTTTATCGGCTAACTTTAATGCATCAGCAAAGTCTTCTGCAAATTCCTTAGTTCTTGATAAAGTATGTGTTTTTAAAATGGCAACAATTTTTTTATTAGGATACTTTTGACGAGCACCTTTAATTGTTACTTTTACTTCAGTTGGATGGTGAGCATAATCATCTATAGTGACTATATCATCAATAACATTTTCTTTAAAACGTCTCTTAGCGCCTTTAAACGTTTTTAAATGCTTAGAAACTTCTTTAGCTTCTAACCTTTCATAATAACAAACACCAATAACAGCTAAAGCATTTAAAAGCATATGTTTGCCATATAAAGGTAAATCAAAATGACCATAGTAATTTCCTTCTACGAACACGTCAAATTCAGTTCCTTCATCATGATATTCAACATCTTTTGCAATAATATCGTTATCCTCATCTACTCCATAAAAGAAAATAGGTTTATTAACTTCAAGCGAATGAGTATACGGATCATCACCACAAGCAAGAACCATTTTTTCAGCTTTGTTTGCATATGCTTGATAAGCATCTATAACATCAGAAATATCTGAATAATAATCAATATGATCCAATTCTATATTAGTTATAATGGCATAATATGGACTGTAAGATAAAAAATGACGTTTATATTCACAAGCCTCTAAAGCAAAATACTCGTTTTCCTTATTAGCTTTCCCAGTTCCATCTCCAATTAAATAATTGCAACCCTTAATATTGTCTAAAACATGTGCCATCATGGCTGTTGTAGTAGTTTTTCCATGGCAACCTGCAATTGTAATGGTTTCAAACATTTTAGTTAACTTACCAACCATTTCTTGATAAGTATAAATTTTAAGATTATATTCCTTGGCTCTAACTACTTCAGGATGATCATCTTTAAACGCATTTCCTTGGACAATAATCATATCTTCTTTAATATTATCTTTAGAAAACTGTAATACTGGTATCCCTTTTTCAAGCAAGGCTTCCTCAGTGAAAAAATGGTCTGGTTTATCACTACCTTGCACTTTATATCCTAAATCATGCATAATCTGGGCTAAAGCCCCCATTCCTGTCCCTTTTATCCCTATAAAATGATACATATATTCATCCTCCTATATTATATTATACATATTTTATTGTAAAAAATTAATAATAAATGGTCCTAAAATCATAATTAAAATTAATGGTACTACAAAAATAACGGATATTATACTAACTTTATTAGGAATTTTATTAATTTGTTCTTTTATTCCTAGTATTTGTTTATCTCTTAAAAAATCAATTTGGTTATACATTGTATCTAAGATACTATTTCCAAAAATATTAGTTTGAGTAATATTCAAAATTATATTATTAATAGTTTCAGAAGGAATTCTTCTTTTCATACTTTCTAAAGCTTCAATTAATGATTTACCAAACTTTATTTCAAATAAAGCACTTTTAAACTCATTAGATATTTCAGAATCAACATTAAAACATGTGACTTCTAAAGAACTTTCTAGGTTACGACCAGACTCTAAAGTCAATGTTAAAATTTCAAAGAAATGTAAAGCTTCACGATCTAACTTCTTGATTCTCCTTTTAATAGGAAGTTCTAAGGTCAAATAATAATATAAATAGTAATATAACAACATACCAAAAGGTGCATAAACATAACCCAAATCAGTTGTATATAAAATAATTAAAAAGACAATCGGTGTAGTGAGAAATCTCATATTCATAAATTTCACAGCATCAAATTTAACATCATTGCCTAACATATCAATTTTGTCTTGTATTTTTGCAATATCTTTTTCTCGATATAGTTTTCGAAGTATTTGATTTTGAGAATTCATCTTATCACATCCTCACTTTCATTATTTTACGTACGAAGAAAATATAAGTCATATATATTAATAACATCATCCCTGTTAATATAAATCCAACTGTTGTTGTATAAAAAGGTACAAAATAACTAGGATTTATAATACTAACTAAACCAACAAATAAAATTGGAATAAGAGATAGTACATAAACAATCATTTTCGAACTACCAGTTAGAGATTGTAATTCTAGTTTTAATTTTTTCTTATTGAAAAGTGATTTTTCAATTGAAGAGAATACTTTTATTATATTACCTCCGGTTTTATTTAAAATAGTAAGTGATGCAGTTAAGTATGTTACTTCTTCTAGATTTATCCTTTCAGAAAATCTTTTGAAAACAACATCAATTGCTAAACCAAAAGTTATTTCTAAGTGCATTTTCTTAAACTCTTCAGCTATTGGTCCATCTAATTCTTTTGTTACAAGTTCAACTGCCTGGGTTATACTTCTTCCTGATTTAAAAGCATTATTCATAATAATTATTGCTTGTAACAAATCATTTTCGATTTTATTTCTATACATACGATATTTAGAAATATAAATTATATCTGGAACAAAAAATCCTAAGACAATTGGGAAAAATATTTCATAAATACTTAATATTTCATATTGAATAGTTTTAGAAAAAACAGCAACCAACAAGAAGACAAATGACACTATAACTTTACTACAAACAAAATCCATTCCACTTGTATGAATACGATCAATAGCATTGACATATTTTTCATATCTTCTACTATATTTTTTTAGAAAAATAGAAGTAGATAAATTCTTATTTAACATATTAATTAATTTTTTATAAAAAGTAAGTATACTATCAAACGGCGATAGTCCATTTCCTTTGATTGATTGAATACTGTATTTTCCAATTCTTCTTTCTAGATTCATACTTCTTCTATAAATAATTATAATTACTATTAATACAAGTAGCATCGCAATAATAGCTGATTGAATAACAAAAAGACTATTTGAATAATTTTTAGTAACATTAATTTGAACAGTCGCAGTAGTTGTATTACCAGCCTGATCCTCAACTGTATAAATTAATTTTTTAAGCCCAGTTGTTGTGAAATCAAGTTCATTATAATTAGAAGTAACTTCACTTAATAAATCACCATCTTGTTTGTCATATACTCTTATGCCTTCCATAACTTCAAGTTTGGAACCAATTTGCATATTAATACTACTCTCGTTAACTTCAATTACTGGTTTGTCTTTATCAATGTTATATATCCCACTTTCAATAATACCTATATTATTGAAAGAATCAAATGTTCTAATTTCAATTTTGTATATACCTGTTTGGGTAAGGAAAATTGTTGAAGGATGATTATTGTTAATTTCTATATATTCACTCAATTCATCATCCTTAGCTATGCGATATTCATATCTAATTATGGAAGAATCTGGTGTGAAAACAACATTTATATCCTTGTTAGTGGGGTTAGTATGTTCAAAAAGATTTAAACCATTTGTTTGGTTTTCTTCCATAATATCACCTCTTACTCAAAAATATCTTTTAATGATTCAATACCACGAGCTTTGATCTTTTTGTAAACTAATGGTATATAATCGTGTAACACGAATTCACCTATAACTTCTTCATTGGCTAAAATACCTGTTTGGGTATAAGCAAATATTTCTTTTAATTCAATTGTTTCATTTGCAATACCAACAACCTCGCTAATACTGATTATTTTACGACGCCCATCGCTAAGTCTTTCAACTTGGATTACAATATCGATGGCATTTTCGATATATTCACGTATAGCTTTAATTGGTATTTCCATTCCAGCCATCAGAATCATTGTTTCTAGCCTGTTTAAAGCATCAATCGGGGAATTAGCATGCATAGTTGTCAAACTACCACTATGACCTGTATTCATAGCTTGAAGCATATCAAACGCCTCTTTACCTCGAACTTCACCAACAATAATACGATCTGGTCTCATACGTAATGAGTTAATAACTAAATCACGGATTGTTATTTCTCCTTCACCCTCGTAATTGACTAATCTTGTTTCTAATGAAATAACGTGATTTTGATGTAATCTTAATTCGGCAGCATCTTCAATTGTAATAATACGTTCATGACTTTCGATAAACGAAGATAATACGTTTAACAAAGTTGTTTTACCACTACCCGTTCCTCCACATATAATAATGTTTAATTTAGCTAAAACACAAGCTTCTAAAAATCTAGCCATATAAGGAGTTAAAGTACCAGTTCTTAAAAAATCATCGATATTTGCTAAATCATCTTTAAATTTACGAATTGTTAATATTGGTCCTTTTAATGATAATGGTGGAATAACTGCATTTAATCTTGAACCATCTGTTAGTCTAGCATCAACCATAGGGTTAGCTGTATCTATAGTTCTTCCTAAAGGTTGAATCATTCTTTGAATAGTTCTAATTATGTGATCATCATTAATAAATGATACACTATCATCTTTTATAACTCTACCATCTAATTCAACAAAAACCTCATCTTTTCCGTTAACCATTATTTCAGTTATAGATTTATCTTCTAACAATTCACTAATAGGCCCATACCCATTAACTTCGTTATCAATTAAATTATAAATGTAACTTCTTTCTACATTCGATATATCATAACCCTCTAACGTTTTATCTATTTCTCTAATAATAAATTCACTCATAGTAGTCTTTTCTATATGATTATCAATTAAATTTTGAATAATTTTATTTCTAAGTTCATCTAACAAAATTTTATTAGGGAATGCTTCATAATCAGATACTACTTGCATAGAAGGTCTATCAACTTTTACATCAAATTCTTCAACAAACTTTCTCATATTAGTTACCTCCTATTTCTTATCAGATTTCAATAACGCATTAGCAATTAAATTAAAATTTCTAATTGCCTTACGACGTGTTAAATTTATTTTTTTATCTAAAGTTAAAATTTGACCATCAAGTATATATTTATCAATATTCTTAATATAAAAATCACTTGGTATAGTGTAATCAATATTATCTTTAACAATATTTTTTATATCGTATTTACTAAAATGACTTCTTAATTTATCTTTAGACTCATTTAAAATTATTTTGTAATTATCCTTATCCATATCCTTAAAAATAGATACCATTGTTTTCATATTTTTTAAATCGATTGGATCATTAGTCACAACATATAAAATCATATCGCTGTTATCTAATACTACTAAATTCATTTCATCAAGAATATGGTTAGTGTCTATCAAAATCACATCGTATTTAATGCTTGTTTTAGCTAAAACAACACTAAGGTATTTACTGTTAATCTTGTTAGCATACCTTGGATCCTTTGGCGCTGGCAATACGTCTATAAAGTCGTTATACTTAACAATATAGTTATCAATATTACGAAAACGATTGTTATTTAAATCACTAATTAATTTATATAAATCAACTTCGTTTGAAATATTCAAAGAAGCCGCAACTGCACTTCCATATAAATCTAAATCCATGATAAGAACGCGTTTTTTCATCGTACTAAAAATCCCCGCTAAATTAAGTGTAGTTGTTGTTTTTCCAGCCCCTCCTTTAACAGAAGTAACTGTGAAAATTTTTGCTTTGTTTATAGCCATAATGCACCTCTCTATTCTTTAGATATAACTAATTTATTACCATTTATATATCCAGTATAAGTAGTTTTTATTTCATAAATATCTTTGTTAAAAAGGACCGAAAAAGTTCCCTTAATTTCTTTATTTATAGTTATGCTGATATAATTGGTTGATATATGTATCTCTTTATTTTTTATATTTTTAATATTACTTACTAATAGACTATCTATTATTGAGTATAATTGTTCATCATCCGTATCACTTTCAAAACGATATTCTATAACTTCTTTTATGTTATTATCAACATTTCGTTTTTCAATAAAAAGTAGTCCCGTATCTATAATTAGCCCCATTAGCATCAAAACAATCGGTAGTAATAAAATGAACATAACTAATACTTGTCCTTTATTATCCTTCATTGTAAACCACACGTTCCGCCTTTATAACATAAGTATTACCAAGGACTAAATTTAACCCTGGGGTCATTACATTAATAGGTTTCGATAAAATGATAGTAGTCAAATTACCTTCGTTATTATAATTATAAGTAATATTTTTATTACTTATATAGGAGTTTATATCGTTGATTTTATCTTGTTTATGTAAATCGGTAACTAAATCCAAATCATTTTCTAATGTATATTTTTGGTATAATATATTACCAAAATCAATAACCCCTAAAGCAAGAAACATAAAAACTGGTATTATAATAATAAATTCGACAAGTGCCTGCCCTTTGTTATTCAGCATTTTACCACATCCCTATATCATAATAAAATTATATCAAATTATAGATGATATAACAAGAAAAAAATGATATTTAAACTATCATTTTATCTATCTTCACATCTTCCTTCTCCCGGTCTCTCGCCCTCAACATACACCTTGTCAACTAATGTACAAGATGATTTAGTCATTGAGTCTTGTAAATATCCACCCAATAATTTAACAATACTAACAACAACTACGCTAACAACCGCGATAATTAAGAGATACTCTACTAATGCTTGCCCATTATTTTTAAGTTTTAACATCTTATTTACCTCCATCTTACCCTACTATATATAAGTTTATACTTTTTTGCATAATTTGTCAAATATTTTTTAATGTGTTATATTAAATACGGTGATGTATTTGAAAATAAAAGTGTGTAATAATTTTTTCAATAGATTTTTGGGATTGATGTTTAGAAAAAAACAACTTGATTATGGTCTATGTTTTCCTAAATGCAATTCTATTCATACATTTTTCATGTTTCAATCGATTGATGTTGTAATGACTGATGAAAGTAATAAAATATTATATATTTATCGTAATTTTAAACCTTGGAAAGTTATTCTTCCTAAAAAAAACGTATATTTCACGTACGAGTTACCAAGTAACTCAACAATTGATTTGTCAATGAACGACTATTTTAAAATATAATTAATCAAAAAAAGTGTTTAAATAAACACTTTTTTATATTTTATATTCGAATTCAAAATCAAGAATTCTAACGGTATCTCCTTCTTCTGCACCCATCTCAATTAACTTGTCATCAATTCCCAATTTACGAAGTTTATTGGTAAATCTTAATACAGCTTCATCAGAACTAAAGCGAGTCATTTTTAACAATTTTTCAACTTCATCTCCAGTAATAACCCAAACATCATTATCTTTGTATATTTTAAATGGTTGTTCTTTTTTAAATTTATATAAAATATGACTTTCAAATTTTTCTTCTTCATATAAAGGATGTTTTTCTATTTTGTCTAACATGTTAGCCAAAACAACTAAAACATCATCTAACCCCATGCTATTCATAGCGGATATAGGATATATAGGTAAATCAACCTTCTTTTTAAATTCTTCTAAATTTTCTTTAGCTTGCTCCATATCCATTTTATTAGCAATAATAACTTGTGGTTTTTCAATTAATTTCTCATTGAAATTTCTTAATTCTTCATTAATAATCATATAATCCTCATAAGGATCTCTACCTTCAAAGGCACTCATATCAATGATGTGTGCTATAACACGAGTTCTTTCTATATGCTTTAAAAATTGGTCACCCAACCCCTCACCTAAAGATGCTCCTTTTATTAATCCTGGTAAATCAGCTACAACAAACGAACGGTTATCTTTTGTTCTTACGACTCCTAAATTTGGTTTTAAAGTTGTAAAATGATACGCAGCTATCTTTGGTTTTGAAGCAGAAATTTTCGAAATTAATGTTGATTTTCCAACACTAGGCATTCCAACTAAACCAACATCGGCTAATAATTTAATTTCTACTTTTATTTTTTTAACTTCACCAGGCTCACCATTTTCAGCAATGCTTGGAGCAGGATTTGCTCTTGTAGCAAACGCAATATTCCCGCGTCCACCACGTCCACCGTTTGCAACTACAACTTCTTCTTCTTTTTTTGTTAAATCTGCAATGATTAAGTTAGTCTCTAAGTCTGTAATAACAGTTCCAAGAGGTACTTTAACAACAACATCTTCGGCTTTACGCCCATGCATTCCTTTTCCTTCACCATTCGAACCTTTATTACCTTTAATAATTTTTTTATAACGTAAATCAATTAAAGTATTTAAACCTTCATCAACCTTAAAAATAATGTTAGAACCACGCCCACCATTACCTCCAGAAGGTCCGCCTAACTCGACATATTTTTCACGTCGGAAGGCCATACATCCATTACCACCGTCACCGGCTTGTAATTCAATTATTACCTCATCTATAAACATAAAATTCACCTCACTTGCTATATTATACACTATCTATGGTTAAAAAAATAGTCTAATTAGACTATTTCTTGTTTGAAAAAATTGTGCTTGCCACTAGTACAATAATTACTACAACTACTATAATAATTATTAAATTCATACTTTCTGTATTTGTATTGGGTTTTTGTACTACTGCTAAAATATTTGGAATCACTATAACCAACCTAATAACACTGCTGTTAATGGCAATAAATTATAAGTAAATTTAACTAACATCACTAATAAAATATTGTCAGTTTTTATATATAATATTCCCATAATTGCTGATGAAACTATGTACGGTAAAATAACTAATAATTCTATTGTTGAACCCAATTCAGTATAAGCAACATTCATCAAACCATAAAACACACTGCTTACTACTATAAATAATTTATCATTAGAAATGACATCACGAATACTTTTTTTAAAAACAATCTCCTCTACTACAATTGAGAAAACCATTGTTTTAAAAATCATATATATAATTGGCAAATTGATTATTGCCGCTTCATTACCAACTAATCCGTCTATAAAAGTTTTCACTATGCCAACTGCAATTGTTTGTAATACGATTGCTATAAGGAGCCATTTAATACCTAATAAAAACTTTTTCCAAAAATCTTTTTTTAATTTACCTATATCGCTAACAAAAGTACGCCTATATAAATAAAAAATAAAAGCAAAATAAATTATATCTGATATGAAACTAAAAATCCAATTTTCATAAGGATTGCCTAGATTAAAAATTTCAAAAAGCGTGAACAAAAGTTTAGTGTAAATAAAATATGATAATATTACGATAAGTGTTCTTGATAGATTGTTAATTCTTTGTTTGTTCATCAATTTACCTCCTATATTCTACAAAAAAATTATATCAAATACAGTCTAAAAAAGCAAACATTTTGTTTTTTTAAAAAAAGTATGGACATCATTTTATATTTATTGTATAATAAAAACTCCCGCCCGAAACGAAGGGAGTTTAACTCTGTTATAAAATATAATCTGCAAATTATATTTTAAGTAATCTTACCAAAAGAAAAACCAACGCATCGTAATCCCTCCCTTCGTAAAATATCTACCATCTACAGTGTAGCACAAAAATACGCAAAAATCAATGTCGTTGCGCTTTTGTGTTTTTTTGTGTACAAAAAAAGAATGGAATCGTAAACCAACTCCATCTAATATTTTAAAATTCTATCTTTCAGGATATACACTAACTTGTTTCTTATCTCTTCCTAAACGTTCGAATTTTACATAACCATCTATTTTCGAATATACTGTATCATCACTTCCGATACCAGCATTGTTCCCTGGATAGATTTTAGTTCCACGTTGACGATATAAAATTGATCCACCAGATACGAACTCTCCATCAGCCGCTTTTGCACCTAATCTCTTAGAAATTGAATCACGTCCATTTTTTGTTGAACCTTGACCTTTCTTATGAGCGAATAATTGAATATTCAATTGCATTAATTTTGCCATGGATGACACCTCCTTATTTATTAATTTTGATATTTTTTTTGTATTGTTGTTCTAAATTTTCTAATAAATCAATCATATTAGTTAATAGAATATTTACAACTTCATTTTGTTTTAATACGTTGATTTTAATCAAACCATCACTTTCTTGGTACGAAATACTTTCGCTATCTAATCTAATTATTGCATTAACAGAAGTTATTACAATACTAGAAACAGACGCACAAACAATATCTTTACCTTTTTCAGCATAATCAGCATGTCCCTTAATTGAAATACTATCAATCGAGGTATCTTGTTGACTAACATTAATCTTGATCATACTATTTTTCTTGAATTGATTTGATTACTACTTTAGTATATGGTTGACGGTGTCCTTGTTTTTTACGATATTTTTTCTTTGGTTTATACTTGAAAATAATAATTTTCTTAGCTTTACCATGTTTTTCAACATCTCCGGTTACCGTAACGTTTGATAAATATGGATGACCAACTACTCCATTAGCCATTAACACCTTATCAAATACTATTTCTTTTCCAGCTTCAGCATCAAGTTTTTCAATATATAGAACAGTTCCCTCTTCTACATAATATTGTTTTCCACCTGTTTCAATAACTGCTTTCATTTAATTACCTCCTTACATTTCTAAGACTCGCCATCAAGGTACATATTAAATGTTTTCAACCTTTTTTGTGCGGTTGTAGAGTGAGGCTCTACACAATATAAAATTTTATCACAAACACTAATGAAAGTCAAATTTTTTTCGCAAAATTTCCTTTTCTAAGTGATATTTTTTATTAAAGTAAAATAAATGTTTACAATCTCTAGCCATCATAGTAATTTTATTACCATTAATTACCTTTCTTTTTTTAAAGTTAAAATTATATATATACCGTTCAAATAAAAATTTATTAAAAATGAAACTATGTTTTTTATGTTCGTCAATCACTTTAATCAATAAAAAAACTAAAATTAAAATATATAGTAAATTCATCTTATTAACAATAGTAAAAATTAATAACAACGTAAAAATAACAAAAGAAATATACACTGTGATTATATGACTATTTTTAAATGAAATGAATTTATTTAAAAATAAATTTATTAATCTAGCACCATCAAGAGGAAAAATTGGAATTAAATTAAAAAATAAAATAGCATAATGATAATTATTAAAAATAGAATTTATACCAAAAATTGACGTATAAATAAAAAAGAATACAATTTGAAACATTGGTCCCGACAACAAGATTATTAATTCTTCTTTAATAGGCTTATTTAAATGTTCTTTGAATATAGTCAATCCCCCAAATGGTAAAATAATAATTCTTTCAATATTCCATCTGCAACAAATAGAGGCTACAATATGTCCCATTTCATGTACAATGATGATACTACTAAAAATTATAAATTCTTTGAACATTCCTGTTAATATAGCAACACACGCAACAAAGTAATAGAAAAAATGAATATTTACTTTATTTAATATATTCTTTATAATCAAGAACTTTACCCTCTTTTACATAAACTAAATATAAATTAGTATCTATACATTCTCCAAGTAATTTTCCTTTTTCAATAAAATCATATAGTTTCACATTTAATTTATCAATATTCGAGTACCACAGATCAATACCATTAGTTTGTTGGATAATTACTGTTTTTCCATATCCCTCTTTTTCACCAATAAAAATAACGATACCACTTTCTAAAATAGGTACTAAATAGTTTTGATCTACTACTAATTTAACACCATCTTTATATTTATTAGCCTCGGTGTAATTAAGTTTTTCATTAAATACTGGTTCTATTTTATCTTTGAATAAATTTTGAAATGGGATTGGACTTCCAAAGTAATCTTTATATATTTTATTGATAGATGCAAAGGAAATATTAGTATCAAAAACATGTTTATAAAAAGTAGTTTTTAAATTAACATTGCTTTTCAAAGATATTAACGTAATTAACATTAATATTACTGTAATAAAAAAGCGATTTATATATTTTGTTAGAACGATGCTTGTACTTGCAGGTGTTTTTTTTACAACAGTAGTAGCATTCTTACGTTTATCTTTGATATTTTTCTTTACTTTCCATAATTCGCTATCCATAATATCACCTATTTATATATATGAAAAAAAGAGTTTTTTAGAACTCTAATCAATTTTTGATATTCTATATTTTTTACTATAATAATCAGCAATTAAATATACTATTATTGCATAGATAACATTGATAAATATAGATGAATATATACTTTTTAATAAATAATCAAAATCATATTTAAAATATCCAATCGTAACTAAAACAATGTATGTGAAAAAACGATATACTATAATACTAGCAACGCTAATTAAAGTAATATTTAAAGGATTATTAGAAATGAACACATTTATGAGTTTAATTACAACTCCAATCACAAAAAACATGACCATATTTAAGATTAAAGTATTGGTAAATATTATGTCATAACACAGTCCAATTATTGTACAATATTTTAGATAATTAAAATCATTATTATTAAAGTATGGATATATAATAACTAAAGAAATAATGGAAAATAACGGAATAAATATAGAAGAATCGAGTGCTATAAAGTTTGAAATTATACTTTCTAACAACATAGAAATAATAATAATTGGTATTACTATTATCATGAACCGGTATCCTCACGTTTCAAAATGGTAACAACACTTAAATCATTAAAATCTACATCTGATTTTATTTCTATAATCTTTGCTAAATCAAAATTATCAGTTTTAGCACTCTTAACTTTACCTACCATTATACCACTAGGAAAAAGGTTCCCTAATCCTGTTGTTGTAACAAAAGAACCAATAGGAATATCAATATTTTCATCAATACCTTCTATAATAAAAGTATTATTCTTATGATTATAACCAGTTAGAAGACCATATACAAATTGATCATCAACCTTTATTTTTATTGATATTTTATTACTGCGATCTTCGTTAGTAAGAAGTTTTACTGTACTACTAAAGTTTGTTGTACTAATTATTTTACCTATTAAACCTTCACTAACAATTACCGGCATATCAACTTTGACACCATGTTTTTCACCTTTATCAATTGTAATAGTATTATACCAGTACCCAATATTACGATTAATGACAGTTGCATTTAAATATGTGTTTTTAGATAATGTTTTATTTAATTCCAACGTTTTTAGCATACTTTTTAATTCTCGTTCTACCTCATCATATTTAGCCTGCAATAAATCAATTTCATCAATTCTTTTTTGAAGTTTTTTATACTTTTCATGTAAATTATTTTTTTCTTTCGTTTCATTAATTTTCTTATTAACAAAATTTATAGGTGCATATATAACTTTGTTAAAAAACAACCCAGTGTCTTTAATAGTTTGCTCAATTGGGCTTAATTTACGATCCTCATTTACTACTTTAAAAACGATCGCTAAAAAAATAACTACCAATACTAAAATAATTAGTACTATGTAGCGAATTGGCATTTTCTTTTTATTATACATATCATCACCTATATAAATTATAATATATTTTTTTACTTTTGCAAACTAAATATTGTTATTTTCATAGAAACTATAGTAATTAGACTTACCAATAATAATATGATCTAAAATTTTTATCCCAAATAAATTACCAATTTCTACTAATTTATCAGTAATTAACAAATCTTCTTTTGATGGAATCACGTTCCCTGATGGGTGGTTATGAACACATATTATCGAGGAAGCACTAAGTAAATACGCTTCTTTAAATATCTCTCTTGGATGAACTAAACTCTGATTAATTGTTCCAATAAAAAGTAATTTATCTTTAATTACTTTTTTTTGATTGTCAAGATAAACGCAATAAAAATGCTCTTGCATTTTATTTTCAATAACATCCTTATAATAGTTATATATAATTTTGGAGTTATTTATTTTTAAATCATTTATAATAGCTACTTCCCTATTCATTCTTTTACTTAATTCAAAAGTTGCTAGTAACAAACAGGCTTTAGCCTTACCTATACCTTTTATTTTAACTAAATTTTGATAATTAAGGTCTTTTAAGTTTTTGATATCATCAACCGAAGCTAATAACTTGCTCGCTAAAAGTTTTGAAGATACCTGTTTTGTTCCAGTTTTTAACAAAATAGCAAGCAACTCCTCATTACTTAAATTGCTTGCTCCACTATTAATTAATCTCTCTCTAGGTCTTTCATTTACAGGAATATCTTTAATCTTTATATTCATCACCAATTACCAACTCCTCATACTTAGCTAATATTTGACTGCACACCGCTTTTATCGTAGCCTTATCAGTTGTCTTGCTTAAAAGTATATCGTACTGATTAAGAGCTTCCAAAAATTTAGAGTTACTTACAGTTATTTCCTTTACATATATATCATACCCGATATCTTTAAAATAACCTTTTAATTTTTCTACATTTTCACTCTCTTTAGTAATACCAATATAAACATAATATTTTTCGTTTTCAATATTATATATATAGTAAGCAAAATCAGTAACATTTTTTTCCATACTTTCTTTAGAAGAATATACACCTTGTTGAATAAAAAATACTTTTTCTTGATCATTAAAAACAGGTGTTACTTTTTCTTTATTATCATATTGATTTATTAAAAATTGGCCCATAAAAAAACCAACTATAATACATAAAATGATTGGCACAATTAACTTAGTTTTCATCTAATCACCAATATCATTATTATATATTTATCAGTCGGTTCGTGTCGAAATATATTATTTTAGTATTTCTTTTAACCTATCTACTACTTCAGTAGTCTTTAAATCAATAACTTCATCAGTTTTTCTAATTTTTAATTCAACTAAATCATCAATTAACTTCTTGCCGATAATAATCCTAAATGGTATACCAATTAAATCCATGTCATTAAATTTAACACCAGCTCTTTCATCTCGATCATCTAAAATTGTTTCGATTTCCAATTTCGTTAATGAATCATATATCTCATTAGCAAATCTTACCTGCTCGCTATCTTTTGAATTTATTACAACAATAGATACTTTAAAAGGAGCTATATTAGATGGCCAATTTAAACCTCTATCATCAGCAGTTTGTTCAGCAATTGCTGCCATAATTCTTTCAATCCCTATACCATAACATCCCATAACAACAGGTTTTTGTTGGTTATCAGCATCCAAATAATATAATTCCATATCTTTTGAATATTTTGTTCCAAGTTTAAATGTATTACCTATTTCCATACCTTTTTTAAAGATTAATGGTTCTTTACATTTAGGACACAAATCACCTTCTTTAACATTTTTTATATCCGCCTTATAAGAGTACTTGAAATCATTATTATTTACATTTATATAATGATAATCAGTTTGGTTGGCACCTACTATATAGTTTGACATACCTACAATATCATTATCAATAATGATTGGTATATTTAAATCAATTGGTCCAGCAAAACCTACTTTGGCTGATGTTATTTTTTCAACATCTTCAAGTTGTGCTAGTTCCAATTCTTTAACATTAAGTAATTTAGTCAACTTTAATTCGTTAACATCACGATCCCCTGGAATTAAGCACGCATAGAAATTGTTATCACCTTTATAAATTAAGGTTTTAACAAATTTACTTGCTTCAATATTTAAGTAATTCGCGACATCTTCAATTGTTCCTGCATTTGGTGTATGAACCAATTCTTTTTCAAGTAATGGATCATTACTTTCATTCGTTACCGAATTACAATTACTAACCTCTAAATTTGATGCATAATCACATTTAGAACATAACACTAAGGTATCCTCACCAATTGATGTAATTGCTTGAAACTCTTCAGAAAGTAGTCCACCCATAGTGCCTGTGTCAGCTGAAACTATTTTATATGTAATTCCCATTCGATTGAAAATACGTTTGTATGCTTCAAACATTTTGTTATATGACTTATCTAAACTTTCATAATCAGTATCAAAACTATATGCATCTTTCATAATAAATTCCCTTATTCTTATTAATCCAAATCTTGGTCTTGGCTCATCACGATATTTTTTTCCAATCTGATAAAGATTAAATGGCATATCTTTGTATGAACTTATCATTTGATCTGCAGCAATTACAAATAATTCTTCATGAGTTGGACCCAAAACATAGTTACGATTATACCTGTCTTTTAACCCAAACATATTTTTTCCGAAATTTTCACGACGGCCGCTTGCAACATATACATCTTCTGGTAATAAACTAGGCATTAATAATTCTTGTGCTCCTTCTTTGTTCATTTCTTCTCGAACAATACTTTCTATATTTTTTAATACCTTTATACCGAGTGGCATATACATATATATTCCATTACTAGCTTTTTTTATCAGCCCACTTCGCACTAATAAATTTCCGCTTTTAGATTCCTCATCTTTAATATTTTCTCTTATTGTATAAAAATAACTATTGCTTAACTTCATAATATCTCTCCCTTATAAATTTATAACATTATATCATATATTCTCAACTTTATTATTTTATCTATAAATAATTGTATATTTTTAACATTTCGTATCATTATAAGATAGAAATGTAAATGAAAGGAATGATTTTTATGAATAGTGTACCACAAATGATTTCTACTAAAGACTTATCTTATATTTCAGATATGTTTGAGTGGATGATTACTGCTAGTAAAAAAGCTAATCATTTTGTTAATGAAGTACAAGATCCTGAAATAAAAGAACTACTAAAGGAAGTGGCAATGATGCATGCTAAACACTGTCAAAAATTAGTTAGTATTTTACAAGGAGGAAATCAATAAATGAATAATAATACTGTTTCTAATCCTAAGACTGAAGTACCACAAACTGTAGAAATGAATGATCGAGATTATATCAATGATGTTTTAGAAGGCGAAAAGAATATGACAAACAATCTTTCTATTGTCTTAAACGAAGCTAGTAATGAAACATTTTTCAAAGATATTCTTGATATGTTTTCAGAAAATCAGGCAATGGCTCGCAGTCTTTATAACTTGATGTTTCAAAAAGGATGGTATAGTTTAGAAAAAGCTGAACAAACTAAGATTGATCAAAAAGTTAATGAATATTCAGGCAGATTAAGTGAATTGCCACAATAAAAATAAAAAAAAGAAAATTTAAAATTTTCTTTTTTTTATCTATAAAATTTTTTTAATGCCTTATTAGGATCGGCATTTGTTAAATGTCCAAATTCTTTGTTAAAACCTTCCGAATTAGCTCTATCAGTAGTTGACATTCCACCACATCTTAAATCTGAAAAAACTTTCTTTTCATTTAATATAATACCTTTATTATTATATTCATTATCTCTTTTTATAATAATATCCGCTTCTTGTTTATTAAATCCTAACAATTCAAACACAAAAGTTGAAAATCTAAAACTAGACATACTATCACCCTTTCAATTGAGTCATATTATATCTTATTTTTTAAAAATGTCAAATTACTAAAAACCACTTCGTTTAAATAATTTTTCTAAATCATAACTTGAATAAAAAATAATTGTTGGTCTTCCGTGTGGACAGTTGTATGGATTATCGCACTGTCTTAAGTCATTAATCAAATTTTCCATTTCTTTTAATGATATATTTTCATTAGCTTTAATTGATAATTTACAACTTAACATTGTTGCAACATTTTCATTAAATTTCTCAATACTAAAGTTTTTTTCTTGATTAATAATTATATCTATTATTTTTTTAATAGCAGCGTCCTCATATCCTTTAGGTAACCATGTCGGATGTGCTTTAACAATGATTGAATTAATACCAAATTCTTCTACAACGAAATTCATGTTATTTAAAATCGAAAAATTTTCTTTTAAAATAATGTATTCCGTATTTGATAATTCAATTGTAATAGGAAATAATAAAGATATACTATCATTATTAGGACTACCTAGTCTTTTTTTAAACAATTCGTAATTAATTCTTTCTTTAGCTGCATGTTGATCAATCATATACATACCAAGTTCATTTTGACAAATAATATAAGTTCCATGAACTAATCCAACTGGATAAAGTTCAGGTAAAGTGTCTTTTGAAGCAATTTGCTCAATTACATTTTCTTTAACATTATTATTAGTTACATCAACAACTAAATCATCATTTATAATTGGCTCGTATGTGATTTCATTTTCAAATACTCTTTCTAAATTTAAAGTTTGTTCCTCAATAACTGGTTTATCATATTCTTTTATCTCTTCTTTTACTTCCACTCTAGGTATTAGTGAGGTATCTTTTAGTTTATTTTTAATAATATTTTCAACTAATTCCATTAATTCTTCTATTTTACTGAATTTAATATCCATCTTGGTAGGATGGATATTGACATCCACTAAACTAGGATCAACTATTATTTCTAAAACTACTACTGGATAACGATTATCAGGTTTATACGAATGATAACTATCATTAATTATACGATTGATATCAATATTTCTTACTACTCTACCGTTTACAAGAGTAATCATATGATTTCTACTAGAGCGATGAATTTCTGGTAAAGTAATATATCCATTTACTTCATAATCCTCATTGCTACCTGATATAGGTAACATCTTTTTAACAATATCAATTCCATATATACTTTTGATTGTTTTTAATAAATTGCCAGATCCATCAGTATTTAATAAAACATTATTATTATTGATTAAAGTAAATTTAATACCTGGATGTGATAAAGCTAATTTATTTATATAATCTGTAATGCTTGCTAATTCGGTATATAAGCTTTTCATATGTTTTAACCTCGCAGGCGTATTAAAAAATAAATCACTAACGGTTATAATAGTTCCTTTTCTAGCATCACCAGTATCAACATTAATTATTTTACCGCCCTCTATATTAACAACTGTCCCAACATCACCAGTAGAAGTTCTCAAAGCTATTTTACTAACACTGGCAATTGACGCTAAGGCCTCGCCACGGAACCCTAATGTGTTTATGTGATATAAATCATCTTCATCTATTAATTTACTTGTAGCATGACGTGAAAACGCTAAAACAGCATCTTCTTTATCCATACCATTTCCATTATCAGTTACTTTTATTTCTTTAGTTCCTGCATCAATCAATTCTACTTTTATTTCACTACTATTAGCATCAATACTATTTTCTACTAATTCTTTAACAACTGACGCGCATCTTTCTACGACTTCACCAGCAGCAATTTTATTTGCTAAAATTTCGTCCATTATTTTTATAAATGCCATATTATCACCTATTTACATTATAACAAAAAAAAAGAAGAAAACAAATAAAAACCGGAGAATAAATCTCCGGTGCCACTAACCGTGGCATTAATATCATAACCATTATATTTATTTTTATTCATAATTTTTTAAAAAATCTAATAACTTTATCGCAACATTCTCTGGAATAATTTTTGAAAGTTCTGAAATTTCTAGTTGTTTTATTTTTGTAATAGTTCTATATTTTTTTAATAATTCCTTTTTCCTTTTAGTCCCTATTCCAGGAATACTATCTAAAATACTTTCTAAAGATCCTTTACTTCTAATTTGTTTATGATAATTAATAGTATAATTATGAACTTCATCTTGAATTCGTTCTAAATAATAAAATAAATTACTTTTTTTATCAATATCAATCTCTACTAACGGATTAAATGCTAACAATTTACTTGTAGAATGCTTGTCATCCTTTTTAAGTCCTACTACAGGTATATTAACTCCTAATGAATCTAATACCTCTCTAGCAACGTTTATTTGTCCTATGCCACCATCTACTATAATTAAATCAGGTCTAATAAGATTATCTTTTAAAACTCTGAAATATCTTCTGTAGATGACCTCTTTCATAGCACCATAATCATCATTTTTATCAATAGTTATTTTAAATTTACGATATTCATTTTTACTTGGTTTACCATCAATAAATACTACCATTCCTGAAACATTAAAACTTCCAAAAAGATTAGAATTATCAAATACTTCAATACGATCTAATTTATCTAACTTTAATATTTCTTTTAATTCATTATTGGCATTTATTGTTTTGCCTTCATCTTTTTTAATAAGTTCAAATTCTTCATTTAGTGCTATCTCAGCATTTTTATTTGCCATTTTAATCAATTTTAATTTAACTCCTCTAACAGGTTTTTTCACACTAATACCTAAATATGATTCCAATAACTTATTATCTACAATATCTGGCACCAATACTTCCTTAGGAAGTAATATATTTTTTTCATAAAATTTAGCAATATATCTTGTTAATTCTTCTTCAACTTCATCAATCAAGGGTATTATTTTAGAGTGTCGCTCAATGATTTTACCACCTCTAATAAAAAACACTTGAATTGATAAATAGCCTTTATCAACAAAAAATCCAAATAAATCTCTATCAATATTATCATTTATTTCAACCTTTTGTTTTGTCAATGTAATAGTTATATAATCAAGTAACTCTTTTAATTCTTTTGCCTTTTCATAATGCATTTTGCTACTTTCTAAATACATTTCTGATTTAATTTGCTCAGTTATTAAACTATGATCTCCTTTTAGAAAACGAATAATTTCATTTTCCATTTTTAGTATTTTATTACGATCAATATCATAAACACAATAACCCAAGCACTGATTTATATGATAATATAAACACGGTTTTTTAGGATATGTACTGCACTTTCGAAGTGGATACATACGATTTAACAAATTAACAGTATTACGAGCAGCATATACATTTGGATATGGTCCATACATTCTTGTATGATTACTTTTTTTTCGACTCACATTTCTTACTACTAATAATCGGGGAACTTCTTCATTGGTTAATTCAATATAAGGATAAGTCTTATCATCACGAAGCAAAATATTATACTTAGGATCATATTCTTTTATTAAATTTAATTCTAATATTAAAGCTTCAGTTTCACTTCCTACAACCATATATTCAAAATCAACTATCTCGCTAACTAGTTTAGCGGTCTTTCCTGAATGATTACCACGAAAATAAGAACTAAGACGATTTTTCAAATTCTTAGCTTTACCAACATATATAATAACACCGTTTTTATTTTTCATTAAGTAACAACCAGGTCGATTTGGTGTCAAAGATAGTTTTTGTTTTATCATAAAAATCACCATTTATATTATACCATTAAATTAAAAAAAATCATTGCTAATGATTTTTTTATTATTTACTATCTTTTTTTCACTTTATTATTTTTAGTAATAACAGCATCTTTAACAGTAATTAGAATTTCTTTGGTTTCTTCTGGTGTTAATATTCTTAATTGTGGTTGGCTCATAGAAAGTTCACATAAAGTAAGTAAATTAGCAATTTTTTGTTCTTTGGTGTTTTCATTCAATGCATTAATAAGTTTGCCATCTCCAAATTCATTTTGAAATTCTTTTAAACTTCTAACTGCCTTTGGAATCTCTTGTCTAATCGCATATCTAAGATATTCCATTTGATCTGATTCATAACTCATTTTTTATCCCCCCATTAAAATATTTCTAAACGCCGTTATTATAACACATATTGTAAAAATTTTCCATATTTTTATTCAATAATAAAAAACTCTTAAATTTTATTTAAGAATTCTTCATCAGAAATATTATTAGTATAATTCTTCCAATTTATTTTATAATCATTATATCTATTATTAAATTCCTCTTTTGGTGTATTTTCGATATCAAATTTATTAAACAGTTCTTCGATTTTCTCTTTTGCCCTATCTACTTTTGATTCATCGTTAACCATCAATTCAAATTCAACAATATAACCATATCCTATTGAATAATCAATTGTTACTTCAAAATCTTCATATTGTAGTTCTAGTCGTTTGCGGTACCACTTAATTTCTTCTTCATACCCTAAAACATTCAGCATTTTAACTAAATCTGTTTCATATTTCTTTTCAACTACTACATTCATCTCTTCTCTAGCATCATCATGAATTTGACCTTTTTTTAACCACAACTTTAAATAATCCGGTGTATTCATTAATCTAAAATCAGTATCACCTTTAAAATATGTAGTAACTTGTTTTTCTTCTTTAAGAATATAATTATTACTTTTAAAATAATTGATTAATTGCTCGTATTTTTCTTTAGAAACAAAACTTCTTTTTTCAACTTCTATCATAATTCACCATCCTATCGTTAATTATACAATTTATTTGATAAAATGACAAGTTTAAGTTATAATAGTTTTGGTGATAAAATGATCTCTATTAAAGAAAACAATCACAATGAAATAATTATAAATAAATCAAAATTTATTACAAAATTAATCAAGATTAAAAGCGAACATGATGTTGATAATATTCTAAATGATATTAAAAGTGAATATGTTGGGGCCACACATTATTGTTACGCATATGTTTGCGGTAATAAAAAGAAATTTAATGATGATGGTGAGCCAACAAAAACAGCTGGAATGCCTATTTTAAATGTTTTAGAAAGTAATAATCTAGATAATATTTTGTGCGTAGTAATAAGGTATTTTGGTGGAATAAAATTAGGGGCTGGAGGACTTGTTAGGGCATACACAAAAGCTACTACAGAATGTCTAAAAAAAGTAAAATTAGTTAATTTGGTTGATGGTACAAAAATAAAAATAAACTTTGATTATAGTAATTTAAAACAAATTGATTATCTCTTATCAGAAATTAATATTGAAGATAAATTTTTTGAAAATGAAGTTACATATACTTTTAATATTAGTAACAAAAAATTAGAGATAATATATGATGATTTAGTATATAACACAATTAATATTTTAAAAATAGAAAAAATCCTTATTGAAGAATAAGGATTTTTAATACTTCTTTAATACTTTAATTTTACTAATCTCATTGATATTGTTAATGCCAAATTGGTTTTTAAATATATCTAAAACAAATTTAGTTATATGAATAGGTTCAGTATTTGTATGTGTTTTTAAATTATTCCATAATCCTTCTTCATTAAATTCAATAATCGGATTTTCTTTTAATGACAAATCGTCTTCTTGCCACCAAATTATGTGGGTACCTTGAATAGCACTAACTATTTTAAGTAAATAATGAGTATAGTGACTAAAAAACTTTTCTCTTTGTTCAAAGTTGCTTAAATTATCATTTACATAATGTAATAAATCGTTAAGATTATTTATTTTTTTAGATGTTATTTGAAACTTGCCAATATCATCTATCTTTAAAACAGTATAATTAAACAACTCATTTTCTACTAAAATTTTCTTATCAGCGATACTTTTAGTCCAAAAATTATTTTCGACAATTTTCTTATCAACTTTATAATAAATATCGTTACTTTCCATATACATAACCTCCTCTTTTAATTAAACGCAGTGGTATTATAACACTTACCATAGTTTATTGCAATATCCTTTTTCATACGTATTTTTATCTTTATAAAAAATTATAATTTAATAATTTCTTTAACAATATCATTTGCTCTAGAAGCAATAAAGTCGTATTCAAATTCTTTTATTTCATTATTATGTTTAAAATAAACATAAGTTTTATCCTTATCATATTCGTACCATATTAATAACCAGTTGTTTGGTACACTCTTTAAATAATTAATATAATCATTTAATCTATACTTATCTAAACTATTAGCTCTTATAAAAGAACTTTCAAACTCAATATTTTCAAATTTATACTGTTTATAATTCGAATGAAAGTTTATTTCTATTCCCTTATCAAATTCATTAGTCCTGAAATATTTTTCTCTTAGCTCATTATGATCTAGATTTAATTCATTATTTAAAATTTCAAGCATTTTTTTATCTTTTTCTTTGAATCTAGTTGTTTTCAAATATGCAGTATCACTTAAAATTGCTAAAAAGACTAGTAATTTGTCATGTTTACTAAATTGATATACATCCTTATACATGTCATATATAAAAGAAGATGTACTAGCATAATTACTTATTAAACAATTTGTATTATTATTATCTGTAAAATGGTGATCAACGATACCTACTACTCTATTAATATCACCAATAGATTGAATAGGATTATTATGGTCTACTAAAATAAAATAATTATTACTTATTTCTGTATTTTTAATAGTTGTTGGATTATATTTTTCACCTAAAAAATCTTTTATTAAATCATAATCATCAAATACAATTTCATAATCATCTTCTAATTTAGCATATTCACTTCTTATACCAAAATTATTTAAAATTTTTGATAGTAAATATGACGAGATGATTGTATCAGCATCCATATTTTTATGACCTATTATATATATTATAGGATATTTTTTTAATTTATCTATTTTTAACAAATTTATCAACTCCAATAATAATTATACCAAAAAAACTATAGTTTTTTAACTATAGTTTTGGTTTTATGCATTCTTAACTTGTTTCATTACTTCGTCAGCAAAGTTTTCTTCTCTTTTTTCCATTCCTTCTCCAACTTCATAACGAATCATAGAAAGGATAGTTCCACCGTTGTTTTTAACATATGTTGCAACATTGATATCCCCATCTTTAACAAATGGTTGTTCTTCTAAACATACTTCTTTGTAATATTTTTGAATTCTTCCTTCAACCATTTTTTCAGCAATATCAGCAGGCTTACCTTCATTAATTGCTTGTTCTTTAAGAACCGTTCTTTCTTTTTCTAATTCTTCTGTTGGAACTTCATCTCTTTTTACATAACTTGGACGCATTGCTGCAGCATGCATAGAAACATCTTTTGCAACTTCTTCACTAGTGTTTGATAATAGTGTTAAAACAGCTATTTTTCCACCCATATGAATATATGATCCAAATGATTCATTTTCATTTTTTGTAACTAATTCAAAACGTCTTAAACTTAATTTTTCACCAATTTTAGATGTTTTTGAAATAATCAAATCACTTATTTTTCCTTCATTTGTAACAAGTTCTAAAGCTTCCTCAACAGTTTTAACATCACTATCTATTAAAGTTTCAAGAATAGTATTAACCATTGCTTTAAACTCCTCATTTTTAGCTACGAAATCTGTCTCAGAATTGATTTCAGCCACTACAGCCTTATCTCCTTTAACTAAAATAGCTGCTGTTCCTTCTGCGGCAATACGATCAGCTTTTTTAGCAGCTTTAGAAATACCTTTTTCACGCAACCAATCAATTGCTGCATCTATATTAGCATTATTTTCTTCTAAAGCTTTTTTACAATCAAGCATTCCTGCTCCTGTTTTTTCTCTTAATTCTTTTACTAAACTAGCACTTATCATAATATCTCCTCTCTAAAATTAAAGATGATTTATAAAAAATCATCTTAGTAGATTTATTTTAAAGCATCAAGTAACTCAGCTTTTTTCATTGTTGAGTATCCTTTGATGTCTTTTGATTTAGCCATCTCACGAAGTTCAGCAACTGTTAACTTTGACATATCTTCAGTTTGGGCTTTTTCTTTTACAGTTACTTTTTCTTCAACTACTGGTTTAACAGTATTTTGTGGTTCAAATTTAGGTTCTACTTTTTTTTCTATTTTGTTTTCGTTATTATATTCTCTTCTGTTATCGTTTTTAAAATCTCTTCTATTATCATAACGATTATTTCTATTGTATGAATTGTTTCCACGGTTATCGTTATATCTTCTAGGACGATCTTCTTTTCTCTTAACAGTTTCTAACGCTTTTTGCATAATATCTCCAGAATTTTCATTTCTTTGTTTATCTTCTTCATTAACAAAGTCAATAATTTTTCCTCCATTTGCTTCAACAATAGCATTAGCCATTACTCCGATAATTAATTTAACAGCTCTAATAGCATCGTCATTACCAGGAATAACATAATCAACCATATCAGGATCACAGTTTGTATCTACGATACCAAATACAGGGATATTTAACTTTCTAGCTTCTAAAATAGCAATTTCTTCTTTAGATGGATCAACTATAAATAATGCATCTGGTAATTTGTACATTTCACGAATACCACATAAAACTTTATTTAATTTTTCATATTCTTTCTTTAAACCAATAACTTCTTTTTTTGGTAATAAAGCGAAAGTTCCATCTTTTTCCATTCTTTCGATTTCTTCTAATCTCTTAACTCTTCTTCTAATTGTTCTAAAGTTAGTTAAAGTACCACCTAACCATCTTTCAGTTACATAAAAAGAGTTTGAACGTAATGCTTCTTCTTTTGTTGCTTCACTAGCTTGTTTTCTAGTTCCTACAAATAAAACCTTTCCACCATTTGCTGCAATTTTATTTAAAGCATTATATGCTTCTTCTATTTTTTTAGCAGTCTTTTGTAAATCGATAATATAAATATCATCTCTTGAAGTAAAAATATACTCCTTCATTTTAGGATTCCATCTTTTAGTCTGATGACCAAAGTGAACTCCAGCTTCCAATAAATAATTCATTGACACTACTGTCATTTTCATTCCTCCTTTTGTTTTTTTCCTCCGATATCTCAGCTTTAAACACCACCATTTTGGCACTCGGCATTTAAATCAATATCGTGTGTATTTGAAAAAGCCAATAACATTCTACCATAGATTATATGTATTTACAATATATTTTAATAATAATAGAACAAAAAAAACCAATAAATTGGTTTTTTTTATTAAAAAAGTATCATTTAAAACTTTTATAGATGTTTTGTTGCTTGAATAAATTTTTCATCATTAATAATATCATCATATAAGTGATATGTATACGTATATATACTCCCTGGGTAATTTTTAAAATAATTAGCTTTTTTTATTACTTCTAAATCTTTAGCAGTCTGTTTTAGTTCAACCATTTGACATAAAAATTTCATATTATCAGTAGTAAAAAAACTGAGACTTTTCTCTTTACAATAATCATTAATAACTTTTCTTAATCCGTAGGACCCATCATATAAAGATGCCTGAATATCCCCTTGAAACTCACAATTAATTGAATTTATATTGTTATCAAAAAATATTAATTCAGTTCGTCCTAACTTATCAATTAACATAATAATCGTATTTTTACTATCATCGAATACTTCAACATATCCACTAGCATTATTTTCTAAGCATATTTGTATAGTAGCCATTTTAGTTTTTATATCGTTAGGAAAATTAGTAATAACAATCGGCTTGATATAATCATCTTTTTTAATCTGTACACACTTAGTCAAAGCCTGACCTATTAGTTCAAGGGATTTACTATCACCTAACCTATTAATGATGTCTACCATATCAGTATCCCCGCTTAAGTTAGTAACAATTCTCTCGATGGCTGATATTAAAAGAAGCCTACTGTAAGTTGGAATATCATTCAAATTATATTTTAAATTAGATGCATGTTGTGGAAAAAGGATAATATTCGCTGGACAATTCATCCCCATTTGCTCAAATACGGCCATATCAATTCCCCCTTTTTTATGAAAATTATATTATCACTTTTCTAATAATGTGTCAATTTAAAATAAAAATAGACAAAAAAAACATGTTTTAAAACACGTCTTTTTAATTGTTAGTTTTATAATCCATAGTTTAAAAATGGTCTTAATTGTTTTACCTTTATTTTTACCTTAGTAGTTGATACACTTTCAGTAATCTCTTCAAAGTAAGATCTCAACTCAATATTAGTTAACAATAAATTTATAAACACTTTAGAAAGTTCTGGATCAAATTGTGTTCCCATACATCTTCTGATTTCCTTAACTGCTTCTATCATATTCTTTTTCTTATTATATATTCTATCTGTAGTCATGGCATCAAAAGAATCAGCAAGAGTTAATATTCTAGCCTCAAGTGGGATATTTTCCCCTTTTAGTCCTTTTGGATACCCTGTACCATCATATTTTTCATGATGCGCTTCAATTATCGGAATAATATCACTAAATAGTTCTTTCGAAAGTAAATTAGTAGAAATTTGAACATGTCTTTTCATAATATTAAATTCTTCGCTATTAAGCTTACCAGTTTTAGTTAATATCTTATTCTCAATTCCTATTTTTCCAATATCATGTAGTAATCCCGCTTCATATATTTTTTGAATTTTTTCTTGAGAAAAACCAATGTCAGCCGCAATTAAACTAGCATACACGGTAACTCTTTCACAATGTGCTTTCGTATAATTATCTTTTGTTTCAATAAAACTTAAAACCGTTTTTAATTGTTCAATTACTTCTTCTTTATCATGTTCACCTGTTTTACTATCTATATAATTATCTTTTTGTAGTTGTAATGATAACTCATTAATTTTTTCATTTCTTTTAGTATTGGCTATTGTTCTTATTATATTATCAGCTATATTAATACTTTCATATACATCATAAGGTAGTACGTATGTAACATTTCCTTTATACGAAATATTACCATTGCACAAAACCGCAACAATTATTTTCTTTTTCTTTATTACCTTTAACATTCGCTTAGAGAAAAAATCATCAATTGAACTAATATCAGTCAATAAAATATCTGGCGCCATTAATAAATTACACAGTTCCAGATTGATTATATCTTCATTATTTAAAACATCTATTTGTTCATTTTTAAAATTTTGAGAAAGCGTATTAAATATTTTGTTATTTAAATTATACGCCCCTATGATAATACGACTCATGATGCTACCCCTTACATTATTTCAATATTTTTTTCATAAAAAAGAGCTACTATAAAAATAGCTTTTTAGTTACTTTTAATGGTGCCGAAGGACAGAATTGAACTGTCCTCTGATGCTTACCATGCATCTGTTTTACCACTAAACTACGTCGGCATTTGGCGTCCATGATTGGAATCGAACCAACGACCTACAGCTTAGGAGGCTATCGCTCTATCCTACTGAGCTACATGGACATAAAAGACTACATTTAGTAGTCTATTTAATTGAATTTAGTAAAAATACAATATAAAGATTAGCTAAGTAACTAAACTTATATCCAAATTTTTGTGAAAATTCCATTGTTCCTACTGCTTTATCAACTAAATTTACAAGCCAACTTTCTGCATATTTTGGCAAAGTTATATTTATAGGAAACATGTGAGCTTTTATAATGTCTAACTCTTTGTCGCTAACTCCAAATGTTTCAACAGCGTTTTTAACTGCCTTTTTAGGATGATTAAATGTTGATACAAATCTTTTTACTGTATCCTTATCATGATCACTTATAAAAAAGTCATGTAATAACCCTCCGCGGGCAGTTTCAACATAATCAAGCTTTAACAATTTAGCTAATTTATATGAATAGTATGACACTTTTAAAGAGTGATCATATCTACTAATACCATGATGTTCTATATACTTAATCTTATTAAATTCTTCATTTTCTAAAATATGATTGACAATATTAATGTATTTATTGTCATTTTTAATTTTATTCATTTTGTTAAGTCACCTCAAACACTAATACATTATATCATAAAATTATAAAAATTATAATGTCTTTAATTTATTTTTTAAAAACTTTTATTCACTTATTAATAATTTTTGGGTTATAGGTTGAATTTGTATATGTGTATTCCCATCGTTTACAGTTATTTCAGTACCATCAATATATTTATATACGGTTTGTTCACTACGACTTGTTTTATTCCAAGTAATAGGAACGGCAAAACCATTTGTAATATAATATCCGTTCCCGGTACCAACATTTGTCAAATCTTGACGTCCGTAACTATCAAAAGAAAAGTTTTTAACTTTAGCAATAATTATATTTTTTGCTGTATATTGTTTTTTTGTTACTGCATCATTATGCGCTTTATCATTTACAAAACGATTATAAACTCTTAAAACAGGATCGTATACAAAGGTTGTATTAGTAGCATACGAGTAATCAATACTAACATTATTTGCAACAACCGCATCAGTATATCCATCAATATTAACATCCTCAATACTATAATTTAATAATAATTCCTTATTTGTTTCTGCTCTGTAACCTTTCTTACTAGCAAGTTGTTTTATATTAGAAATATTTGTATAAGCTGTATGTTCTGTTGCAACGCCTAGAGTTTTATCTCTCCAAAACCCGCTATCATATAACCCATTTACATTAGCAATTTTTAATGTACTAATATCACTCTTAGCTCTTTCACTCCAACCAAAATGCGTATATATTGCATCATTTTCTAAAGCATAATCTAAATAATAATGTCTAGAACTTCTAACAGAGCCAATTCTTTCTGTTGTTTGATCTTTAAAAATGGCCATATATCTTGTAAAACCACCTTCAACAATTATCTCATACATTATATATGCATCTTGCAATCCGGCATGATGCGGTCTAGCAGCCGGATGATTATTAATCATAACAGCAATCGGCCTAGTTGTAGATTCAACATCTACAATTTTCAATTTAGGTTCTTCTACAATCGGTTCTTCAACGATTGGATCTTTAGTATCATTATTTTTGTCTTCATCTTTCGTATTTATTTTTGTACAACCAGTTACAAGTACTAGCATACATATTATTAAAAGTAATAACTTCCTTTTCATAACTACACTTCTTTCTACTTTAACATTATATCAAACTAATTAAAATTTTTCAAAAACAAGTTGTACAATAGTGTCAATTAAATTGTATGTTTTTTATCTATTAATATTTATCTTCTTTACCATTTTTTTATCAATCATTTCGTCTAATTCATTATATTTTTTATAGTTAATAAATGGTATCAAAGCACCCATTACAGACCAACTGTCATTTGTTGATCTATTGTATATTTCCTCACTATCAGTCAAATATCCTGTTATACCACCTTTAGTTTTATTTTTTTCAGTCCCATTAATTTCTTCAATTAACTTATTAAGTGAATTCCCGCTTTTAACATATTCAAACATCTTTTTTGTTATTTCTAACACTGCTGATTTACCAACAAATTCAATGCCGTCAAAATTTTCAATAACAGCATATGTGACCATATAATATCTATCATTTTCTGCTACAAATCCACCTTCAATACTTATAAGATAATTATATGAGATATCGTTATTAATACATTCCTTTTTAAGATTATGATTTCTATTTCTAGCTCCTAATATAATTTCATTATTTATAGGTTTACTACTAACATTAGACGGAACATCAAAACAGACTATATTATAGTTACCTACTCCTAAATTAGATAGAGCTATTTCAACCGATCTTTTTTTAGACGGATTTAATGATCCTAATATAATATTCATTATGTCCCCCCACTTTCTGACAAAAAAATATTGTCCTTTCAAACGACAATATTATACATTAAATTTAATTTAAAAGCAATTTCTTATTTCTAGTTAAATTTCATTTTATATCTTGTTTCTGTTTCTATAAAGATTGAAAAGCCTAATTTATTATACAAACGTAAAGCCCCTTCATTTGTTTTATAGACCCATAAATATAAAGTTTTTCGTTTTTCCAAACATAAATTTTTAATTTTTTCTATAATCTTACTACCAATATTAAAACCACGATAATCGCTAATTATATATATTTCATCCAATAAATATCCTTCACTATCTTCGTAAAAGCAAAATGTTCCAACCACTTTATTTTCAATTATTACCATATTATAATCATCAATATGACTTTTAATATCAGCACTAATATATTTCGTAATTTTCACATATTCTTCTTCACTAATATCATTATTATTTATAATAGTATCCAATTTGAAGTTATATATTTCATCAATGTTATCCTTTGTTGTTTTTTTTATTGAAAAGTTATCTGATGAAAAAACATTTAGTTTATCAACCATAAAATCACCTATATTAATTATAACACAAAATATAATTCTATTTATTATTGATATAAAGAGCAAATATACACATTTTTATTTTATCTAGCCATACAATATTGAGAAACAAATTTAAGAGGTGAAATAAATGGCAGGGAAAAAGAATCTACCTAAAAATGAGCAATTAATAAATTATATAGATTTGGAATTTAAACAACTAATGGATTATATTAAAAATAAAGACTTTGATGAAATAAAAGCAGCAATAAAAAATAATTTTCTTTATCTTAGGGAAACTGATAAGGCTAATTATACTAGTATTGTAAATTATTATAATAAATATAAATTATGGGGTACAATTGATTTAGATAATGAAGATTATGAATTGATTGAGAACAATACTAGAAGTTTAGTCGAAAATAGAAAAGATTTTGAATGGCTATATAATAAGCTAGGGGACTATCGTTCTAAAAAAATATTACTTTATGTTCTAATATACTGGCTTATGGTAGATTATAAAAAAATAAGTCAATTACAAGATAGTACATATTCACAATATTTTGATTTTGATCTTATAAATTGTGATGAAAATGAAGTATTTGTAGATATTGGGGCATACATTGGTGATACTTTAGTTAACTATACTAAAATGTTTGGAAATAATTGTTATAAAAACATATATTGTTATGAGATTGTACCATCTAACATCGAGTTTATTAAAAAGAATATCGATCTTTTTAAACTTAAAAATGTAATTATAAGGGAAAAAGGTGCTATTGATAAAAATGGATTTTTATTTCTAGAAAATGATGAAGTATCATCAATAAGCAAACTAAAACAAGATGGAAAACATAAAGTTGATACTGTTACAATAGATGAAGATATTAAAGAAAAAGTAACATTTATAAAAATGGATATAGAAGGCTCAGAGGAAGAAGCGTTATTAGGGTGTCGAAAAAAAATATTAGATAATCATCCGAAACTAGCACTAAGTGTTTATCATAAAAATGATCATCTTTGGAAATTAGCTCGCATCATAGATAAAATAGATCCTACATATCGTTTTTATCTACGATACTATGGAGGTCCAATGCTTCCTACAGAGTATTTGCTTTATGCCATATAAAAAAAATCAACTTAGTGTTGATTTTTTTACTTCCTTAATATTTTTTAACAATATTATCAGACATATTAAAACTATAATATTAAATATAGGGAACATAATAATTTCAACTATATTCATATTTACTCCTGCCATAAATTGACTAAATATCATAGCACTTATAGAAGATAATAAAGCAATACCTTTTATAATTACTACTGAAGATAACAAATATCCATAATTACTTTTTTTAATTAAAAGAGTACCAGATAAAATAGCAGTAGGAACAATAAATCCTAAATCCATTGCTTGGATAACTAAAGTCGTATAATGATCCAGTCCAACTGGTACTGTTTGATCTAATAAAGCAGGTACGATTTTTCCAATCCACAATAATGCAATAGCGATTCCTATGAAAATTTGAAAAGATCCTAAGAATTTAACAGGCATTTTATCATTAAAATTTTCTTTTAGATTATTTATATCAATAGTCATAATAGTTAAAACAAAAGCAAATAAACTTGAAGACATAATAGCCACATATGCCAAAAACATCGGGTTATAAGTCCATAAAAATGTATAAGATATATACGTATATAAGAAAAATCCTAACATTCCTAATAATAATAATTTACCTTTTAAACTTCCTTTATTAAATTGGAATAAAGAAAATAGCAAAACACCTATTCCCAGTATCAAGGTAACATAATCTTGAGCTAATCCCTGGGCAGTTACTGAAACTGAATCATTTTGATATATACCTTTTCCATATAAAGTTACTTCTTCTCCAAACACTGAAATAAATATGCGTTCACCATTACCATAACTAGACATGATTCCAGTTAGGGTTGCTATAAAAGCAAGAATAGCAATAATCAACACAAGTACATTAATAGTTTTTTTATTTTTCATAAATATCCCCTTTCCAATTATTTCATTATTTTCACTTTTTGCTTTTCTCTACGAATGACTATCCCTATTGATTGTCCTTCGTCGATAAGATAAATACCAGGAGTAAAAACTCTACTATTGGTAGCCTTACAATAATGATAACCTGCAAGATCATATTGTTCATAAATTTCATTAGCAAGTATATTATTAACAACAATATAATGTCTAACATTGTTAGAATTATCAATTTTTTCTTGTTCTAACGAAAACATAAGATTACCGTTTAATGGTAATATTCCTTCAATCGAAAAGTCAAGAAAATGATCGTCACTATCAATAATAATGTTATCAATATTTGTCTTTATCCTCTTAACTTCACCAGGTTTTACAATGACCTCTTCTAGCATTACAACCTCTTCAATATCATCAATATTATTAATTAATTTTTTTCTTAAATTTGATAACATATGTTTAAGTTTATTAGTTTTTTTTAATCCGAAATGACTTTTACTATCAAAAGTTAATTCTTCTGACAATTCATTAGCAATACATTCTATACTTCTTAATTCTTCAAGAACTTCTTCAAGGATGTTTGATACAACTTTTTTTTCCATATATGAAACCTCCTTAATGTTTATTTAATAATTAATAGTATACATTTATAAAAGAAATATTAGTATCTATCATCATTATTATTTTTTTCTCTTACTAAAATTACTTCAAAATATTTTGCATATCCATACCCAGCTATAGGTGGTGCGAAAACTTGAACTAATTCCCAGCCATCTCTTGCTTCCTTATTAGCTATTTCAACATAATCTTCTTCTGGCTTCCTTAACCATGAAGATAAATTAATTCTTATTTTCTTGTATTCTTTCACTGTAATTCACCTCCTGTATTTTCTTCTTTTTTATTATATCATATTAATGGTAACTTTTTAAATAGTCCTTAAAAATTAAAAAACACATTAATTATAGTAGTTAATATTAGCATTCTTAGCTTGCCTACATAGATTTTTTGTCTCAATCTTATACCTCTTACCATCTTTTATAAAATGTGTGCCACATTGTCTAAATTCAAAATTCACATTATTTTTAATACATTGTTCTCTTATATCCAATACCCAGCTATAGTCAAGTATTCTTGCATTGTAATCAGATTCTCCCCCAACGACAACAAGTTCTATATTATCTAGATACTTTTCTATATTGATCTTTTCTAATAATGGTTGGGCTGTTATACACTTATGTTTAATAGGTAATTTTTTAAAAATAGATAACTTATAATCTGCATTTTTTTGATTTTCTACTGTACAACAAACAATTACATTATCATATCCATCATTCCAATCACTTGGGATACATTTTAAAAATCTATCTATTCTCTTGGTTAAAAATAAAAAAGTTAAATCTGATCTTTCTTTTATTATCTTCCAACAATCATTTCTAAAATCATCAGCCTCTTCAATTAAAAAATCTGTAGAAAAGCACATATATACAATTCCTGATTTAATTTTATATTCACCATCTTTTGTTCTTTCAATAGGCTTACAAAATTCCTTTGTCTTAACGATAATATTTGTATTAACATCTCTTTTAAAGTCACCTTTATGAATATAACAATACTTACAACCATCACTACATTTTTTACAACCCCTCCATGGATTCCACATTGCCATTATAAAACCACCCCATATTTTAAATATATATATTTAAATAATTGTATCACATTTTTTTTATAAATATTATTCTTTCACAAAAAAACTCTACTTATAGAGTTGAATACTATTATGGTGCAAAAGATGGGACTTGAACCCACACGAAACGAATTTCACAAGCCCCTCAAGCCTGCGTGTCTACCAATTCCACCACTCTTGCATAAATATATTATAACAAAAAAAAGTCTAGAGAACTAGACTAATTTTTAATTGCTTTGAACATTTTCTTCCATAAGTCAGAAGAAGAATAATTAAGTATTCCAACCTTATATATCTTTAATCCATATTTAATTAATACATAATTAAATCCTAAAGTTATTACTATAGATATAACAACATCAATTACACCAATTTGACCTAGAACTAATAATGATGGCGATAAAATTGCCGATATTAACGGAACATAAGAAAGGGCTCTTATAAATGCGGCTCCTTCAAACATACCTGCCATCATTGCTAAATAATAACCAATTAGTGAAATTATTATAATAGGTGTTTGTAGTTGTTGGAAATCTTCGATGTTAGTTGTCATGGATGCTAAAATTCCAGCAAGAAGTGAGTAAGCAATGAATGTTAATATCATCAAAATTAATGCAAGAGGAATTATTAATACTAATTGTTCGCCTAATCCTGTTTCTAATACTTTACTAATGATATTATTAAATCCTTCACCTAGACCATTTACTATTTCATTACCACCAATTAATTTTCTAATTAAAAGGCCTAAACTACCAAAAGTAAACAATAATAATCCTTGAAATAATACAAATAAATTACCAGCAATTACCTTGGCAAAAAAATGCGTTTTAGGAGAGACATTAGAAATAATAATTTCCATTCCTCTTGTTGTTTTTTCATCATTTACCTCAGCACCAATCATTTGTACTAAGAAAATTGTCAACATGAAAAACGGTAGTATTATGACTGGAAATACAGTTGCCATAATCATTTCCATTCCTTCATCTTCACTTTTTTTATTTTCATCTATATATACTCTTTTTATTTCAATTGGAGAATATATTTTACTAAATTCATCCGGTGAAATATTTGACTCTTGTATAGCAATAATAATTTTGGTATTGTTAATTGCATTACTAATCAACTGATAATCAATAGTATCGATATACCCTTCTGTAATAAGAGTAGCCTCCATTATATTATCTTCGCTTACATCAAATACTAATACCATATTTTTTTTGCTTTCTTCAACCAATTTCTTAGCTTCATCTAAACTCTTATCATAAAGTATTACCTCATAAGGAGGTTCTGAATCATTTCCTTTTAAAATATTATTTGATTGTTTTATCTGTTCATCAAAAAGGTCATAAGCTATTGTCGTATTATCAACTACATAAATCTTTTGTTTTTCACCAAAATCACCACCAAAGAAATTAATAATACTATCAACATTAATAATCCCCATAATGACAACAGCCAAAATTGCATTTGCGATAACAAACCATTTAGTTTTTATTTTACGTTTTAAGCTAATGCCTATTAAATAATTTAGCTTACTTCTCATAGCTTTCACCTACTTTTGCAACAAATATTTCGTTTAGTGATGGTTCTTCCACAACAAATTTAGTAATATTTTTTTTCTTACTAATTTTTTCAAACACCTTGGAAGCTATTTCATTATTTTCAATTTTAACTTCCCACTCATCAGCTTTTTCAATAACTTGAACAACTCCAGAAATTTTTTCTAATTCATCTTTAGTAAGATCACCTTTGATAAAAATATTTTTCTTACGATATTTTTCTTTTATATCTTTTAAATATCCATCAATAACAGCTTTACCATTTAATAATACAACTAACTTTTTACAAAATAGTTCAACATGTTCCATTCTATGTGATGAAAAAATTATCATGCTGCCTTTAGCTGTCATCTCAACAATCTCACTTTTAAACAATTCAACATTAAATGGGTCCAGCCCAGAAAATGGCTCATCTAAGATCAACAATTTAGGTTCATTAATTATAGCTGTAATAAACTGTATTTTTTGTTGATTACCTTTAGATAATTCTTTTATTTTTTTATCTTTATATTCAGGAACTCCAAATTTAAGTAGTAATTCATCTAATCTACTTAAAATCTTTTCTTTACTCATCCCTTTTAATGTACCATAAAATAAGCATTGCTCTTTTACTGTCATTTTAGTAAGTAAACTTCTTTCCTCAGTCAAAAAACCAATTTGATCAGTAACGCTATAATTAATTTTTTCGCCATTTAAGGTAATATCACCGCTACTTTGATCTAATAACCCCATAATCATTCTAAACGTTGTTGTTTTACCAGCACCATTTATTCCTAATAAGCCAAATATTTCACCTGGCTTAACAGTAAACGATAGATCATCTACTGCTAAAAAATTACCGTAATACTTACTTACATTAGTAACCTTCAACATGTTTTCAACTCCCTTTATAATATTAATCGTGTCCGTGTAAAATTATACTACATATAAGGTTTGTTTTCAACCCTTATTGGTAATAAATAACAATCAAAGCCATTTAGTATTTTCAATATCCTTGATTTTATCTTCTTCATATTGTTTATATAAATTAATCATTATATAAACAATTTCATTACTAATAATATCCTGGAATGCATTTTGAACATATTTATAAAATTTAGGATTTTTTATATATTCATTTACTGAAATATCCAAAAATTCTAATAAATTTTGATTATCCACCCTATTATCACTATCTAAAACGTAATCCTGATAATAATTAATAATTTTTTTAGATACAAAATCATGTACACCATAATTAAAATTAACTATATCGTCATAATTACGAGTAGCTTTAAATACTTTTTCTAAACGAACTTCATTCATCATCGATCGCCCCTTTACAATAAAATTAAAAAGTTTGATATGTTATAATGATGTAAATTATATATTAATTATACTAGAATAAAAAATTTGTTTCAACAAAATTAAAATAATTATCAAAAAATATTTGAATATTTTTTTTAAGAATGATATAATTTAAGAGAGCCTAGAAGTTCTCTAGACTTTTTTTTGTTATTTTGGAGGTGTATGTAATGACAAAATATGTATTCGTAACTGGTGGAGTTGTTTCCGGTTTAGGAAAAGGGATTACAGCTTCATCTTTAGCTTTATTATTAAAATCCCGCGGGTATAAGGTATTTATGCAAAAATTTGATCCATACATTAATGTGGATCCTGGTACCATGTCACCTTATCAACATGGTGAGGTTTTCGTTACCGCAGATGGTAGTGAAACTGATTTAGATTTAGGACACTACGAAAGATTTATCGATGAAGAGTTAAATTATACTTCTAGTATTACAACTGGGAAAATTTATTCGTCAGTCATTGAAAAAGAAAGACGTGGTGACTATTTAGGTGGTACTGTTCAAATAGTGCCGCATATAACAAATGAAATTAAAAGCAAAGTGTATGAAGCTGGATCTTCTTCAAATGCCGATATTGTAATAACTGAAATAGGAGGAACAATCGGTGATATAGAATCGCTTTCGTTTTTAGAAACACTAAGACAAATTAGACATGAACTAGGTCGTGACAACACTTTATTTGTACACACGACATTAATCCCCTATATATTTGGGTCAGGAGAACTTAAAACTAAACCAACACAACATAGTGTTATGGAATTACGTGGACTTGGAATTCAACCAGACATAATTGTTTGTAGAACACCACTTACTTTAGATGATGATATAAAAAAGAAATTATCCCTTTATTGTAGTATTCCTACTGACAATGTTATTGAGGCGATTGATGTAAAAAATATTTATCAAATTCCACTTAATTTCCATAATCAAAATATAGATGAAATAGTATTAAATCATTTCAAATTACCTATTTCTAAAATTGATATTAAAGAATGGGAAAATTTAGTTAGTGTTGTTGATAATCTAGATAATGAAGTTGAAATAGCACTTGTAGGTAAATATGTAGAATTACATGATGCATACTTATCAGTGGCTGAAGCTTTAAAACATGCAGGTTATAAGTATAATACTAAAGTCAAAATCAATTGGATTGATGCCGAAGAACTTGAATGTAATGTTGATTTAAAACAAATATTTAAAAATATTAAAGGTATTTTAATTCCTGGTGGATTTGGTACTCGTGGAATTGAAGGTAAAATAACTGCTATTAAGTATGCTAGAGAAAATAATATTCCATTTTTAGGTATTTGCCTTGGATTGCAACTTGCTGTTATCGAATTTGCAAGAAATGTATGCGGGTTAAAAGATGCCTCTTCTACAGAATTTGACGAGGTTTGCCCAATTCCAATAATTGATTTAATGTCTGATCAAAAATCAGTCATTAATATGGGAGGCACTCTGCGTCTTGGAAATTATAAATGTAAACTTATTAAAGACACATTAGCATATGCTGATTACAATCAAGATGTTATTATTGAAAGACACAGACATAGATATGAATTTAATAATAAATATAAACAAATATTAGAAGAAAACGGGATTGTTTTTTCAGGTATTAATGAGGAAAGTAACTTGGTAGAAATTATTGAATTACCTACCCATCCTCATTTCATTGCTTGTCAATTCCATCCAGAATTTAAAAGTAGACCAACAAGGTGTCATCCTTTATTTAAATCTTTTGTTAAAGCAAGCATTGATAACAAAAATAAAATTTCAACAAAAAAAGTTAAGGTTAATTCTTAACTTTTTTACTTGAATAAACATAATATATCATTATAAGTAATAATTATCATGAGTGACATTAGAAATACAAAACCAACTGTATGAATAATATTTTCTACTTTAGGATTTATTGGTTTACGCATTATTTTTTCTATAATAAGGAATAATAAACGACCTCCATCAAAAGCTGGAATTGGAAGTAAATTTATAAATCCTACGTTGATACTTAAAAAGCCAATTAAATAAATCAAGTTTACAAATCCAGCCTTTGCAGATTCACCAACTATATTAAATATGCCAACTGGTCCTGCAAGATTATTTAAACTTAATTTTCCTGTAACAAGGGCTCCAATTATTAAAAACATTTGTTCAATTAAATTACCCGTTTTTACAAATGCGTATTTTATAGATGGAATAATACCTTTATCAATATCGTTACTTAAAGAAAAGCCGTATCTATAATACTCAGTACCATCTATTTCTTCCTTAACAGGTGAAACTTTAACGTTTTTTATATTGCCACTGCTATCCTTAGTTTGTATGTTTATTTCTTTACCGGTATTAATTTGCAATTCTAAAACTAAACGATCAACCGAACCAACTTTTATACCATTTATTTTTGTAATCAGATCTCCTGATTGTAGTTCTGTTTGAGCAATAGGATAATTACTATCTATTACCCCGATATATGGTTTACTTTCTGGAGCACCATTTATCATTGCAACTGTAAATAATAATATAATAGCTAAAATGAAATTAAATAATACACCAGCAATAATTGTTAAAAATCGTTGCCACCATCCCTTAGATTGCATTCTTCTATCCATTGGAATGTTATCATCAACTTCAATTTCTTCACCGGCCATCTGAACATAACCACCTATTGGTAGTAAACGAATTGAGTATACTGTTTCATCATTTTTTCGTTTAAACTTAAATAACTTTGGTCCCATTCCTAGTGCAAATTCATAAACATATATACCTGCTCTTTTGGCAAATATGAAATGTCCTAATTCATGAATAAAAACTGTTACTCCTAAAACTAAAATGAAATATAAGAGAGTCATTTAATCACCTTTTCTATATAATTGCTATAAAAAACATATAACCTAGCATTACAAATATAATGCTATCCAATCTATCTAAGACACCACCATGTCCTGGCATAAGATTAGAAAAGTCCTTACGACCAAAATATCTTTTGATTGCTGAGAATGCTAAATCCCCAAATTGTCCTAAAATAGATAAGAATGTTGTCATAAGTATTAGTACATTAATTGCTACTGAATCATCAACAACAACATGAAAGAATACACCACTAACGAATACTCCTAATACTGTCCCACCAATTAAACCTTCCCAGGTTTTTTTAGGAGAAATACTTTCTAATAACTTGTTACGACCGATTAAAAATCCCGTAAAATAAGCAAATGTGTCAGTGAATATAGTTATTAAAAATAAATAAACAAGTAGCAAAATATCTGTATTATGTAATAAGATTAGAAGGTGAAAAGATATCCCTAAGAAAAACATTCCACCAATAAGATAAAAAGCATCATTCACACTATATTTAGATTGATCATGATATAAAACTGTAGGTAATAAAAATGTTAAAAATAAACCAGCTACAATTCTATAATCAATCGAAAAGATAAGTTCCTTATTATTTATATTATAAAGAACAAGTAACGTAATAATAATGTACGATATAAATTTAATAAAATTAGGCATTTCTTTTTTAGTTTCCTTAATGTCAATAAATTCTCTTAAAGAAAGAATAGCTAAAATATAAATTGTTAAATTATATATTGTTCCCCCCATTATAAAAATAGGTATAAAAATAAGTAAAGCTATTATTGAACTAATGACTCTTGTTTTCATAGTTTATCCCTCCAAATCTACGATCACGGCTGGTATATTCTATAATTGCTTTGTCAAATTCTTGATTATTAAAATCAGGAAAATTAATATTAGGAAAATAGAATTCTGCATATGATATTTGCCATAACATAAAATTACTGATTCGCATTTCACCACTTGTTCTAATTAGAAAATCAACAGGTGGTAAATCATTGTATAAATATTTGTTAAAATTTTCTTCATTCAAATCATCTATACTCATCTCATTACGCATTATAGCACTATTTATCTTTTTAGCTGCATCAACAATCTCAGCATGACCTCCATAATTTATACACATATTTAATATAGAACCCGTATTATTAGCAGTTTCTTTTGTAACTTTATCCATTACATCTAATACTTTTTCAGGTAGTGGCTCACGCCTCCCTGAGAAAACTATTTTTACATTATCTTTTTTAAACTTATTGAAATCTTTTTTAAAAGTTAGTATAAATAAGTTCATCAAATAATCTACTTCTTTTTGACTACGCTTAAAATTCTCAGTGGAAAAAACATAAACACTTAATATTTTAATTCCTTTTGAAAATATATACTTACTTAGATTAATTAGATTTTTAGAACCTGCTTTATGACCTTCACTTCTGCCCATTCCTTTATTTTGAGCCCATCTTCCATTACCATCAACAATGATACCAACATGATTAGGTATTTTTAAATTGTTATAATCCATAAGTATACCTCACTATCTATACTATATTATAATATATTTTTTCTTTTTATACAACCAAAATGACCTTATATATAAAAAAAGAAGCATTAGCTTCTAAAAAGAATCAATATTTATTTTTACTTTTTTATTTCCATTAGCATATGCTGCAGCTTGAACTATCGTCCTAACAGCATTAGCAATATTGCCACCCCTACCAATTACTGAACCCATATCTTTGTTATCAACAAGAACCTCGATAGTAATTACTTCTTCCTCATCATCAAATTGTTTAACGGAAATCATTTCAGGGTCTTTAACAATACTTTTAACTAAAAATTCAGTTAGTGCTACTAAATCCATAATTATTTACCACTCTTTTCAGCAATTTTCTTATTATGAAATTTTTCCATAATTCCCGCTTGCTTAAATAATGATCTAACTGTATCAGTAGGTTCTGCTCCAGTACTTAACCATTTTAAAGCTACTTCTTCGTTAACTTTAACTTCAGCTGGTTCCACAAGTGGATTATAAGTTCCAACAGTTTCGATAAATCTTCCATCTCTTGGACTTCTTGAATCTGCTGCTACGATACGGTAAAATGGTCTTTTCTTAGCTCCCATTCTCTTTAATCTTAATTTTACTGCCATGATATCCCTCCATTCACTGTTATAATTCTATCACATCAAAAAGAAAGTGTCAACCTTTTTTTGTTGACACTATATTATATGTATTTTTCATTAACAGTATTATCAATTTCTTCTAAAGCCTCTTCGACAGCTTCTTCTTCTACTTGTTCATCTAAATCTTCCCATGGTTCTTCGTCTTCTTCGACTGCAATTTTCATTTTAGTCTCACCAACAATTTCGACACCTAATTCTTTTTCTATATCGAAATTAATGCTACCATCTTCATTGATATTTACTTTTGTACAGTTAGGTTGTTTTAAAGTTCTAACAATTATCTCAGTATCACCAGTTAAATCAGCATTTTCGCGAGTTCTTACATTGAATAAATCATTATAATCAATTTTTTTATTAACAACCGTTGTTTTGCTATCTTGGTCATAAGAATACCAAATATTTACATCATAAGAGCCATCAACTCCTATTTTTTCACCCGATTTATATCCTTTAAATTTGTGATTGATAACCCAACAGCCTAACACAGTAGTCGGTTTATCAGTAGCCTCCAAATTATAATTGTTTTTAAAATATTTTTTACCCTTTCCAACCACAGCTTTAGTAACTATCTCTTTAAATGATGCCATTATATCACCCCTCACTTTAATTTATGCTTACTAGGGATAAAAGTTCACAAAAAAAGTAGTTTTGTGCTACTTTTTTAATTTCAATTTTTACTGTGTTAATACTAAAAAACAAAAGAACTATGTACAATGATAACCTAATCAAATTATTAAAAGTGATGATTTTAATTGACATATATCACTTTATGATATAATAGTAATATATGGATACTTTCAGAAAGGAAATTTTTATGAAAAAAATTATTTATATATCTATAATTCTAATTACTTTTATCGGTGCATTATCCGTTATTAATAATATTTATAAAAATAACGATCCTAAACCTCCCACAGATGAATATAAAAAACCTACTGAACCTTACGGGTTTGATTATCTAAATAGTTGGCAAAAAGAAATTTATAAAATATTAGAGAGTGATAAATTAAAAATTGGAGATGAGTATGATTTAAAAGAAGAACAAAGCATTGAAGATGTTCAATTCGTAATAGCATTATTTTATCAAAATAATCCTTATATGATGTTCAAAAAATACAATGTGATTGAAATTTTAGAGTTGATTAACGAGGATGAGTCGATGTATATTGGCACAAAAAAAAACAAAAAGATTAAACCAGCTGTTTTTGCAGGTGTTAATGTACAAAAAGAATATGAGATGTTAAATAAAATCGAGGATAAAGCAAATGATATCATTTCCTCTTTTCCAGATAGCGCATCAGATTATGAAAAAATTAAAATTATTTATAACTATCTTATCGAAAATGTTCAATACGATTCCAAGACTGCCAATAATATAATAAATGAGGTACCTCTTTCTGATGATAACCAATCAGCCTCTCCCTACGGAGCACTAATAAATCATTTAGCTATATGTTCAGGAATAGCTCAAGCATTTCAATATGTAGCAACTAAGGCAGGGATTTATTCACTCTACATAGAATCAACAGAAAGAAATCATGCTTGGAATATTGTGTGGCTTGATGGTAAATATTATCGATTAGATGCAACTATACAATTATTTTTAACAAAGGATTCATATAATAATGATTACATCACAGGGATATCTATTCCCGAAACTAAGTATTACTTTGAATAAAAAAAACAAGATTGAATTTAGTTATTTAAAAGAAATTTTTCCACCAAACACTGAACATAATTACGAAATTCATTAATAAAACTATCTCATTTTTGAGATAGTTTTTATTATATTGACTCATATTTTATTCTATTAATATTATAATTATTGTCATTCTTTACTAAATATATTACAATTTCACCTATCTTCTCGTATATGGAATTATCGAAATCAACTAAATTGCTGCAATTATATGTCACAATAAACTCATTGCCATTTGATATTATATTTTTTAATTCTGCTTTTTTATCATGTGGATATCTTTCAAAAAGAGTTGATTCATATACTTCATTAACTAACCTAAGTTCATATTCAGTACCGTAAAAAGTAGTATAATGTCCATCTTCCATTATATAGTCATTAATGTTAAAATATTTTTTTGCTAATTCTTTAATACTACTTTTTTTTGCTGTTGTTCCAAAATTTATATACTGTTTAACAAAAAAATCTCTAACATCACTTTCTGAAAAAGAATCAATATTTTCCGAAAGAAAGTGTGAACTAACTGTCAGTAAATATTCAGAGAAGAAATCACCGAATTCTAAAGTAACATCTTTATATACATCTTCGTTATCATCATTTTTCTTTGTTCCCTCATTATTATAAATATACAGTCCGATTGAAAGAATTATAATAAAACTTATTAATATACCTAAAATAATTTTTTTATCTTTTATCATACTTAACACCTATCCTATTATTTCAATTCACTCATAATTTGTCACTTGACCCGTAAAAGTCCCGGCTGGATAAAAAAAAGTTGGATTAACGGCAGATTCAGGATAATTTGAAACGGAATAAGACGTACCTGTACTATCTTTTATAACTTCAAAATGAAGATGGGCCCCCTTGTATGGTTCTTCAGGTGTTGGCTGTGGAAGAACATATCCAGTATTACCAACATAACCAACAACTGTCCCTTGAGAAATTGTTTGTCCAATACTATATAACGCGGGAGACTGCATATGCATATAACCATATCTTATTTTTTTGCCCGTATTGAAATCAATATCATTGGTTTCAATAACAATCCAATTCCCTGCTGACGAATGGTAATCGGATTTCCATACTACTTTTCCGCTTTGAACAGCTCTGATTGGTTTACCGTAAATACCACTTCCACTGATATCTATCCCGTTGTGACCCACGTACACTTTATAGCCACCACCAGTTGTAATATGGGTATATCCCACTACGGGTAATATCCATCCATATTGTTGATAATTGGCTAATGGTTGAGTTTCATAAGTAATAACAATTGCCGGTTTATATGTACTTGAGACTGTAGAATCTGATGAATATAACCAGTTATAATCATTATAATTTTCATCTTGATATTTTAACATAAATCCCCAATTATTAGATAAACCATTGGCATACCAATCTGCAACTGTTGAAGTTACATTAATGTTATATTTATAATAAGGACTGCTATATGTTGGTGTTATTCCACCGTGTAAATATGTTTTTGATATAGAACTATGATTATTCCACGTAACAGTATATGAGTTCCAAGCACTATTTAATCTATATATTTCTAATGCTCCCCATGAATATGTACCACTAAATAAATTAGAAATCAATTTAGCATTAGTTATTGTTGCATTGCCTGGAATTGATGGCATATTTGTAATTTTGATAAATGTCCTGTTACTTCCGGAACTCTTACCTAAAACTAGTTTGTTTGACATAACATAATTGGTACTAGGACTTCCAGAATTTACATAACTGTCCTCAATATTGGTTTGCGCTTGGCTTGAAGTAACTGTTGGATCTACAGTAACAGGATAAACTCTTGATTCATCATTTAACCACTCACCATCACATATCCATTTTCAGTTTCTTCTAAGACAACTTCAATATTTTCATTATATTCTATGCTCTCAGCACTATCATACATAAACGGAGCACTGACCCTAAATACTTCTTTTGTAGCATCATCCACATCATAGAAAATTACATCCTTGTTTTCCTGTAATATTGCAACTAAATTTTCTGATAATACATTATACCTAATATCTTCAAAAGATGGATTTTCATTTAAAATAATCTCCTCTTTTAATGAACTAAATAATAATGTATATCTTAAATTAGAATTACTCAATGCATTTTCATAAAATATTTCACTTGAATATTTATTTAATTCCACCGTTGTAAATACTTTAGCCTCTTCTACACTATTTTTTATAGTGGAGTCGACCTCTTCTGCGTTTTGTAATCCCCAAGTAATACTATAATCGTCAAATTTAACAGTTACTAATTCATCAGAATTAGCCTTTGAATTAAAATTAACCTTAAATGGGTTATCTTTATTTGAATATGTTTTTGTTATTTTATTTTCATTAATTGAACGATTAATTGAACTCACTTTTGAATCTGTTTTTTCAAGTAAAGTATTGTCAATGTCAATCCATTCACCTTTTTCATTTTTATAATGAATTGCGTCATTATATGATGCAACCGTAATTGTTCCATCGTCGTTTTGAAAGTGTTTTTCATATTTCCCCCTTTTTGACACAATTTCACCTAACTCGACTTCCTTAGTATCAATGTTCAGATTTAATGCTGAAACGATGAAAAAATCATGAAGATTTAGTGCGATAATAGCGGTCAAAATTAGGAATGTTGCACTCGTTTTTAATATTTTTACAATCACTTTAGATATCACTAATTTCCACCTCTTTTTAATGTTTTTGAATAAAACAAAAAACTAAATACTAAAATCATACAACACACTACTCAGAATTATTTACTACACTTCACCCCTCCTTCAGAATTCTATAATTTAATGATACCACTGTAACAATTTTTTTTCAAGACAAAATCAGACAAATTTCATCGGTTTGATCAAATAAAGATTTTTTTTGATGACCACAATACTTGAAAAAAGAAAAAAGTAGTTTTGTGCTACTTTTTTAATTTCAATTTTTACTGTATTAATATTACATATATATTATTTTTATTCTTCAATTGCAGTGTCAATAATTGATTGTGGGATTGTAATTGAACCTAATTTATTATAGTCACCAAATTCAAATGACATTTTCATTTTATTAAATTTAGTTCCCTCAACACTTTCAGTAAATTTGATAACATCTGATAAATCCATTTCCATAAATGTTATATAATTATCACTATTTATATAAACATCTACATCCAAATCTCCAATGATTTCATAATCTTCACCAACTAAATCATCACCAGCTAAGCCATTAGATTCTTTTAATAACTTTTCAACACTTTCTTTATTTAAAGATATAACATAATAATCGCTGCCTTCTCTATTAGAAGATTTTTTTTCAATAGTTGCACCACTAGTTACAACACTAATAATATTAGCAACCGACTCATTTTGATCTTCTAAAACATCATAAATAGCAGTTTCTTTATACCATTCATCACTATCACTTGTGTTAGTATAAGTAGTTATATTACTACCATTAACTATTGTATAATTTTTAGCAGAAAAATTCATACCAAGAAATTCCATATCCATATCTATTTCAGTTATCAAGTTCTTAGCATCAATTTTAGAGTCCGCATCAATCTTAACACCAACAGTCATACCTTCTGTTTCAATTTCAAAATCTATAATCATTTTCATTGAATAATTATCTAAATTGTCCATATTTTGATTAGATTTTGCAAGTCTTTTCGCATCAGATAAACTTCCTAAACACCCAGTCAAAGTAAAACTAACAACTAACAACGATAATAAAATTTTTAATTTCTTCATTTAATTATCTCCTTTTCTAAAACTATTATACTCCACCAATCGACAAATGGCAACAAATTATATGATTTCTCCGTCCATACTCCATGTCTTTACATTTGTAATTTTAATTGGAACAATCTTTCCAATATTAGATTCATCCCCAACTACATTAACTAATTTCATAGTATCTGTATATCCAAATAAAACATTTGGTTTTTTATCACTATAACCTTCTATTAAAACAGGAACTACTTGGTCAACATATTTAAGGTTGGCTTCATAAGAATATTTATTAACTATCTCATTTAACTCATATAGTCTTTTATTCTTTATATCTAATTTAACATTATCTTCCATTTTAGCAGCCGGTGTACCAATTCTAGGAGAAAAGACAAATGTAAATGCCGAGTCAAATTTACACTCATTTACAACTTCTAATGTTTCTTTAAAGTCTTCTTCAGTCTCTCCTGGAAACCCAACAATAATATCTGTTGTAATAGAGGAATATGGCAATGCTTCTTTTAGTTTTTTATATAATTCAATATAAGATTCTTTAGAGTAACGTCTTCCCATTAATTTTAAAATATTATTTGAACCAGATTGTAGCGGAAGATGAATATAAGGCATAATATTAGGGTGATTTTTTATAACATCAATCATATTATCTGTAAAATCCCATGGATGGCTAGTAACAAATCTAATTCTATTTATTCCTGTTTTAGCAACATCTTCAAGTAAATTTTCCATATTGTAATCTATATTAAGATCTTTACCGTACGCATTAACATTTTGCCCTAACAATGTTATTTCTTGATATCCATCATCAATTAATCCTTTTATTTCTTCAATAATAAATTTAGGATCACGACTTCTTTGTTTTCCTCTAGTATAAGGAACAATACAATATGTACAGAATTTATCACATCCATACATAATATTAATCCATGCTTTATACTTATTATCCCTTTTAACTGGAATGTTTTCTAGTATATCCCCTTCAATACTTAATACTTCTATTTCTAATTCTTTTTTAGCAAGAGAGGTTGCTAAAATATTAGGTAAGTTATGAATATTGTGAGTTCCAAAAACTATATCTAACCATTTGTATTTATTAAGGATTTCATCAACAACTGCTTCCTCTTGCGCCATACAACCACAAACACCCGCAACAATATGCGGTTTAGATTCTTTTAGATGTTTAATGCGACCGATCATACCAAATACTTTATTATGTGCATTCTCTCTTATTGCACATGTATTTAATAAAATTAAATCAGCATCTTCCATAACCAAAGATTCAGTATAATTCATATCTTCTAAAATGGCTTTGATATTTTCAGTATCGTGCTCATTCATTTGACAACCATACGTTTTCACAAAATACTTTTTGTTTTTACCTAATTCTTTTAAATTGTCACTTATTTTATATTCATCAGTTTTTACTAAAACTTCTCTTTTACCTCTTATTTTGGCTTCATTTAAATTTGGTTTTAACATAATATCACTTCTTTTCTACTTATAGATAATACCATAAAAATATACATAAATCAATTAAAAAGAAATTAATATCACTTAATTTCTTTAGCATTTTTTAACATCTTTTTTGTAACAGAAGGTGTGAATAAATCAAATATAAAACTTGATGCAATTAAAATTGTTTCAATATTATTACCACTATCTTTTAAAACACTAGAAGCTATTACAGCAAGTCCTACTGCCAAACCTGTTTGCGATAACAACGTTGGACCTAAGTATTTAGTAATCTTTACTTCTTCTTTACTAACAACCGATCCTAAGTATGATCCAAATATTTTGCCAACCATTCTAGTCAATATATATAATAAGCAGATTAGCCACACAGACGGAATTAAACTAAAATTTAAACTAGCTCCCGATATAACAAAGAAAATAGCTAATATTGGAGGAATTATATAATCTATTAGATCTAAAACCTTATCAGTAGTTCGATGCTGAAAATAATTGATAAAAACACCACCCATTATCATACAAACTAATAATGATGATACATTATAATAATCAGTTACAACAATAGTTAAAAAAACAAAGGCAATAATTAAAGTAATTACATTATTATCAGATTTAATTTTTTTAACAAACATTCCTAACAATAAACCAGTACCTATTCCGAATAAAATAGATAATATTATTTCGATAAAAGGCTTAGCTAAGTCTGTTAAAACGATGTTATTGTTTGTTAAGTTTTCAGCAAATACTAAACAAAAACCAAAGATAACGATTGCTAAAATATCATCAATCGCAATAACACTTAAGATTGTATTAGTAAGGCTACCTCTTGCTCTATTTTCTTTTATAACAATCATCGCAACCGCAGGTGCTGTTGAAGAAGCAATTGCTCCTAAAAGAAGTGAAAAGGCTAAGTCATTTCCAGCTAAAAACAGAGATAAACTAACTAAAATAAGAGTACAAAGACAACTAAACAAAGTAATTACAAATGGTTTTGCACCTAATTTTTTTATGTATTTTAATTTAAATTGCGAACCTATTAAAAATGCTATAAAGGAAAGAGCGATAATACCAAATGTATCTAATTTGTCTATTTGATTATAATTAACTAAATTTAAAACACTAGGACCAATTACAATCCCTGCTATTAAGTAACCAATTATATCGGGTTGATTTAGTCTTTTTACTAATTTACTGAATAATAATCCTGCAAAAAGAATTATAGCTATGCTAAATAATACATCCATTACTCTAAACTTCCTTGAAGATTATTAATAGCAACCGTAAAGAAAACATATTGATGTTCAGGAACAATTTGCTTTATATCGTCACTTATAGTATTAACCATATCATCCTCGCAAACAATTAATAAAGTACGGCTATCGTCACTAAAGTAATCAACTAAATGACGTAGTGTTCCAAATATTCGAACATCCCTATTTTTGTTTTTATTAACATACTCATTAACCATACTAACGCTAGATAGTACAGTTATATTTTTTACATCATTCTTTTTAAATTTATGAAACAAATCATCCAATAAATCCTCTTCTTTTAAAATAAGTATACACAAAGTCATAATATACCCTCCTATACTATTTATATTATATAATCATTATAAGTTTTTTTCAAGAAAAAACATAACTATATAGTTATGTTTCATTTTATCTAACAAATTGCATATCATTTAAAACTGTTTTTATCAATCGTTTATGTTCCTCCAAATTTTCATTTGGCATTTCAAGCCCACTATCAATTACAATATCGTTTCCATATATAGGACTAATTAAACCTGACTTAATATGAAGTACTCCTCCAAGTTGATATTCATCATAAGTCATAAAATTATCATATATACCTCTACTTCTATTAATACTAGCAAACTCAGCCATTGTTAATCTCTTTCCAAAATAATATCCACCACTACAATTTACTTTTTTCCCAAGTGTTATTTTTCGATTTTTTCTTGTTTCAATTCTATCGAAAAAAACAACTTTAACAAATTTATCAAAATTATTTGCTTCATTCTTCAACTTGTCTATAATTAATTGTGGATCTCTAGAACAAACTTCTAACTCCACTTTTTCATATGCATGCCCCGATTGAATATAAATTTCGATATAATGGCGTACTTTTTCACGATTATAAAAATGAATTGGTTGGCGATTAAAAATAGTTTTAATATAACCTAACACGTTAAAAACTCCCTTAATTTTATATTTTATTAAACATTCTAAATGTAGAATTTTAATAATGGTTTAAAAGAATATAATCAAAATCTCCCAAACGCTTGCTATTATATACTATAAATAAAAAAAATGCAAATTGACAATTTTGATAAATAAAAAGTTAAATGAAATTCATTTAACTCTATTTAATTATATTATACTTCTTGCATTACAACTAAAATCATAGGATTACATTCAGTCTCACGATATAAATATTTTCCTAATTTATCACGGACACCAGATTTTATTTTGTTAAATTCAATATAGTTTGGTTTAGTGTTTTCATTAACAACTTCTAAACATATTTTTTCAGCTTCTTTAATTAAATTAATATTATCTTTAACATATATAAAACCTCTTGTAAGTATCTCAGGGCCTGCCAGAACCTTTTTAGTTGCTCTATCTATTGTTACACTAACAATAACAATACCATTTTGACTTAATGATTCACGATCTTTTAAAACTAATTCACCAATATCGCCAACTGTTTTTCCATCAATAAGAATATCATCTACTTTTACTTTTTCACCTGTATCTTGTAATACTCCATTTTCAAAAGTAATTACTTGTCCATTAAGTTTTAGTAAAACATTATCATCCGCTATACCAACTCTTCTTGCAGTATTAGCATTAGCAACCTGATGACGATATTCACCAATAACAGGGAAATAATATTTTGGTTGCATTAAATCTATCATTAACATTAAATCTTCACTAGAAGCATGATGATCTAAGTGTTTTTTCGATGATAACACAATTAGTTTAGCTCCTATTTTAGAAATACTATCAAATATTTTTGATGCACTTTTCTCCATTCCTTCATATACAGAAGTAGCAAAAACCACTGTGTCAGTTTCTTTTATTTTAACTAATTTATCAAAACCTCTAACTATTCTCTTAATATTAGAGAATGGTTTTTCTCTTTCATCTGATATTAAAACTACAACATTAGGATCATTTAAATGATGAATATTAGTTATTCTTGATTTATCAAAATCAATATATTTCATGTCGATAGCTTTTATAATTATGCTTTCTAGTCTTTTCCCCATTATAACAATATTTCGATTAGTCTTTAAAATTTCCGTAAATAATTCTTGAATACGGTATAATTGAGCTTGAAAAATATTAAATATTATTCTTCCCTCATTTTTATTTAAAGCTTCCCTTATAATTGATGAAATACGATGACTAGGTGAAGTATACCCCACTTTGTCAGCATATAAAGATTCACTTAACAAACATAAAACACCTTGTTTACCAACATATGCAAGTTTCCCGATATCAGTTTTGTATGATCCTGTCATTGTTGAATCAAACACAAAATTACCCGTATAAAATATTGCACCATCTTCAGTATATAAAACATATCCTACTGTGTCTGGCACAGAATGTGTTAAACTAATTGGAAAAATACTGTTTTTCCCAAAATTAATCTTACGGTGGGGTTGGATTTCTATCAAATTATCCGTATTCAACCCTTCTTCAATTAATTCTTTTTTTAATATTTCCATTGTAAAAGTTGTTGCATATATTTTTAATTCAGGAATATCAAGTAGGATGTCCGGTATTGCTCCCATTTGTTCATCGTGACCATGTGTCACAAAAATTCCTTTTATTCTATCTTTGTTTTCCTTTAAATAATCGTAGTTTGGAATAATGTAATCAACACCTAGCATTTTATCATCAGCATATTTCAAACCTGCATCAAAAACAAAAATATCATTATCAACTTCTACTATATACATATTTTTTCCGTTTTCGTTTAGTCCGCCAAGACTAAACATTTTTATTTTACTCATATTTTCTCCTTTCTTTCTAAATTAAAAAAGCCTAATTAATTATATCAAAAAATAATTGATTAGTCTATATATATTTTTTAACTATTAAAACTCGACAAAATTATAAATACTAAATAAAAACAGGTATATTTCAATACCTGTTACTATGTTTTAGGGAATAAATGTTATTCTAGCATATCCATTTCCACTTTTACCAGTCATAGTTCCACCAGCTGGGTTTGGCATCGTTAAGTTTCCTGGTATCATTTCGGTGTTATTAAATACATATCCTGAATAGTGGTTTGGTTGACCTGTGTGACTACCACTTGAATTAATTGCATTACAACCAGTATGTCCTGAGATGAATGATGAACCTCCGCCTCCACCGATTCTATAACAACTGCCTCCTGTAGAAATACCACCAAATCCACCGTAATAGCCGCCACCACCGCCGTGATGACCATGACAGTAACCAAATCCAGTTCCTCCGGTTTGTGGGCCATTTCCACCATTTTGACCTTTACCAAACATATATCCGCTATTTTGAGTAGCACCAATTCCACCATTATCAGGGTAAGCGGTCATGGTATTCCCTGTGTAACCAGTTAACCCTCCGGCAACTCCGTTACCATTATCTAGATTATTTGTCGCAGTAGCCCCAGCAGAGCCAGCTGCAACCATTATTCTTGTTTTTAAAGAATTAGATTCATCCCAATTCCCTCCAGCTAACCTTACATCGGTTGCTCCACCACCAGAACTACCATATGTATATCTATACAAGGTATCGTTGGCAAAATATGGACCACCTGCTAGACCACCAGCACCTCCACCATTAAATGTTGGATACGTTTCATTCGTAATAGTTTCATCACTCTTATAATTTCCACTCATACCCGCCTCTCCAACATATACATATATATTAATTCCAGAACTTAGAGAAATATTTCCTGTTGTATAAGAACCTTTACCAGCAGTTGAATCTCCACCACCTTGTGCCCCCCATAATTCAATTTTATAATTTCCCGAATATGGTACTGAAAACGTTTGGGAATTTCCAGTATAATTAAAATTATAAATTGTTTGAATAACTTCGATAGTCCTTGTTTTAGTGACTGCTTCATTACCGGCTAAATCACTTACATTGTACGTTAATATATATGTTCCTGGTTGATTAACATTCACACTTCCTGTTGTAATAATACTTGATGTGATATTTCCTAACATATCATCAATCGCACTAATACCACTATCAACATAATTACTTCCTTGATATATTGTTACATTTATAGGATTTACTGTAATTACTGGAGGAGTTGTATCGATATTAGTAACTGCATAACTAGCCCCACTTATTTCGTTTGTTCCATCCGATATTCTTGCAATTACACTTCCATTATCGGTAAATGTTATTTCTTTAGTTGTTGATGGTGCTTCTACTAATATCCATGTTATTGCCCCATCTAAACTATATTCATAAACAAGTCCTGTTTGTCTTTCTGGATAACGGATTGTTACTATCTTTTCGTGAGTCCAATCAGTTGTATTAATTGAGTATGTAGGAATTGCAATATCATTTGTCGTTACTACTAATTGTTCTGATACTGTTGATAATTCATTGTTGTTATATACTCTTACTTTAAATGTGTAATTTGTATTACTGGTTAGTCCTGTAAAATTATAGACGTTACTTATTTGTTTTGTTGTCCAAGTAATTCCATTATCTTTACTAAATTGATATCCATTTATTCCACTTTCCAAATCTTCAGCATTAGCTACTATTGTTATTGAACTACTTGTTACTAGATTTGATGCTATTGTTATTGTTGGTGGTGTTATATCTAGTGCATCACAACTACCTGTTACAATGACTATATTATTTATAGTTCCACCGGCACAGTATTTTCCATTACTTACTTTATCTAGCTCTAAAACACCTTGTTCATTTTTTAGTATCTTACCGCTTGTAAAGTTTTTATTTTTCATTTGAATCTTAGTGTCAACTACATTTATTCCATCATCTGGAAACACATCAAATCCATTTCCAGCTATATATAAGTCTGCAGCACCAAAAACACTTCTCAAACTAGCTTCATAAGAAGATTTTTGAACTTTATCTATTACTCCTAATACTAATGGTACTGATATTAGTGCTACTATTGCTAATATTACTATTACAGCTAATAACTCTATCAATGTAAATCCTTTTTTCATAAATCTTTATCCTTCCATACTCCCTATATAACTAGATTTAGTATATCAAATCACCACATAATTAGTCAATTATAATACAATCATAGACAAGAAAAAAGAACTGATCATATCAGTTCTAATATTTATTCTTTTTCTATTGCGATATGAAAGTTATCCTTGCATAACCATTTCCGTCTTTAATTCCCAAAAACATTTGCGATTCTGTAAATATATATCCTGAAAAATGATTTGGCTGACCAGTATGGCTACTGCTTGAATTAACTGCATTACATCCCGTATGTCCTGAAATGAATGACGAACCACCGCCGCCAGAACTATTTATTCCGCCTCCGCCTCCGCCGTAGTAGCCTCCGCCACCACCAGAACCGGCCCAATGTCCTGAACCACTACTTGTAGTTCCTCCCATTCCACCTTGGCCAAAAGTACCAGGTGTCATAGTGTTAGTGTAAGCAGGGTCATTATGCCATGCAGCCCCACCAGAAGTTTGGGTACCACCTGTATAGCCCGTTTCTCTATAGTCACCTTGGCCCTCAAGTCCGCCACCATGGTAGCCAGAGTTATGTGATGCGGTTCCAGCCCCACCGGCCGCTATCATTATTCTATTTACAAGTGAAGTTCCACCAATTCTAACATCAGTGGCGCCACCGCCTCCAGGACCACCTCGCCAAGTTGTGAACTCTGCTATTCCACCAAGTCCGCCACCGTTATAACCACCAAGACCCCTTTCAGTACCAGTCGTGTCTCCACCTTTGCCTCCGACATATACATATAGAATTTCATTTTGAGACAAATGAATTATACCTTGTACCAAGGCCCCTTTGCCTCCAACAAATCCTCTATCATCCCAAGTTCTAAGTCCCCCCTGGGCACCCCATAATTCAATTTTATATTTACCCGTTATTGGTACATTAAATGTTTGGCTATTGCCGGTATAGTTAAAGTTGAATGTTGCGTCAATAACATTAACTGTTCTTGTTTTTGTTATAGCTGCATTCCCGGCTAAATCGCTTACATTATACGTTAGTACATAAGATCCTGTTGTAGATGTATCAACATTACCTGTTTTTATAATCGAACCTGTTATGTCGCCTAACATATCATCATATGCGGTAACACCTAAATCATTATATATACTTCCTAATCCAACAAAAACTGTTTCAGGATTTACTGTAATAACCGGGGCTATTTTATCTATATTTGTTACTTGATAACTTGTTCCACTTATTTCATTTGTTCCATCCGCTATTCTTGCGATTACACTTCCGTTATCATTAAATGTTATTTCTTTAGTTGTTGATGGGGATTCTACTAATAACCATGTTGTTGCCCCATCTAAACTATATTCATAAACAAGTCCTGCTTGTCTTTCTGGATAATAGATTGTTACTATCTTTTCATGAGTCCAATCAGTTGTATTAATTGAATATGTTGGAATCGCTATATCATTTGTTCTTACTATTAGTTCTTCTGATAATGTTGATAATTCATTGTTGTTGTATACTCTTACTTTAAATGTGTAATTGGTATCATTTGAAAGTCCTGTAAAATTATAGACGTTACTTATTTGTTTTGAGGTCCAAGTACTCCCGTTATCTTTACTAAATTGATATCCATTTATTCCACTTTCCAAATCTTCAGCACTAGCTACTATTGTTATTGAACTACTTGTTACTAGATTTGATGTTATTGTTATTGTTGGTGGTGTTATATCTAGTGCATCACAACTACCTGTTACAATGACTATATTATTTATAGTTCCACCAGCACAGTATTTCCCGTTACTTACTTTATCTAGTTCTAAAATACCTTGTTCATTTTTTATTATCTTACCGCTTGTAAAGTTTTTATTTTTCATTTGAATCTTAGTATCAACTACATTTATTCCTTCTTCTGGAAAGACTTCAAATTCACTTGATGCTATATATAAATCTGCAGCACCAAAAACACTTCTCATACTTGCTTCATAAGAAGATTTTTGAACTTTATCTATTACTCCTAATACTAATGGTACTGATATTAGAGCTACTACTGCTAATATTACTATTACCGCTAACAATTCTATTAATGTAAATCCTTTTTTCATACTTCGTTTTATCCTTCCAAATTTTACTATTTTATTAAGTTTAGTATACCAAAACGCTACATATTTAGTCAATGTTTATAATATTTATAGTATAAAAAAATAGAAATAATTTTCTATTTTTTAACACTAGGGAATGAATACTATTCTAGCATACCCATTTCCGTTATTACCGATCATAGTTCCACCACTTGGATTTGGCATCGATGAGTTACCAGATATCATTTGGGTATCACTAAATACATACCCAGAATAATGGTTCGGTTGCCCAGTGTGAGTGATATTAGTAGAAATAGAAGATGATGAGATTGCATTGCATCCTAAATATCCAGAAATGAATGACGAACCAGAACCTCCACCTCCCATGCTTGAAGATGTAACTCCAGAACCGCCTCCGCCGTAGTAGCCTCCGCCTCCGCCTCCGCCGTAGGCACTATTACCACTTCCTCCAACACCAAATATACCATTGGTAGGGGCTGTTCCACTCCAACTAAAATATCCTGCTAATCCTCCACTTGTTTGACTAGCTCCTAATCCTGCAGTATCTGGACCCGAACAAACTCCATTCACTCCTTTTAAACCTGTTAAACCGCCGCCAGGAGCACCAAAACCACAGTGAGAATTTCCTCCACCTCCAGCGGCTACAATAATTCGAGATTTTAAACTATCAAAATCATTCCACACACCGTTTACCAAACGTATATCTGTAGCTCCTCCACCATTGTAACCGTCTATTTGAATACCATTTATAGAATGGTGACCTCCACCATTATATCCACCTTCTCCCCCTCTTTGTCCAATATAGATATAGAAAGTTGTATTAGCAAGCAGAGAAATTCTTCCAGACACATATGCACCTTGACCATCACTACTGCTACCACCTCTTGCTCCCCATAACTGAATATTATAATTTCCGGTATATGGAGCTGTGAATATTTGATAATTACCAGTATAAGTATAATTGAAAGTCGTCTCTAAAACATTCACCGTTCTTGTTTTAGCTAGTGCAGCATTACCAGCAGAATCGCTTACATTATATGTTAATGTATATGAACCGGCTACATTTGTATTTACATTCCCACTTGTTACTATACTTGATGTGATATTCCCGTTAATATTATCGGTTGCTGTTACACCAGTATCCATATATGTTGTTCCTTTATATACAGTTACCGTTGCTGGATTTACTGTTATTACTGGAGCTGTATTATCTAAGTTAAATACATTACTTCTTGTTATTATTTTATTATCCGTATTATCACTTGCTAGTATCCATAAGTAGTATTCTCCTGTTACTCCCTCTGGTGTTATTATCGCATTTCCATTTGTAAATGTTGATGTGAAACTAGCTTCACTTGGTGTTGTTGTACTTGTTGTCCAAAGGTATTTTAGACTACTTGGATTTACTCCACTTTCTAAGTCACTTACTGTTACTAATGTTGCTCTAATTTTGGCATATGTACTATTCCCATCCATTGAGAATGTTACCGTTGGATTTATATCATCTATTGTTGTTACCGAGTAACTCATTCCACTTACTTCATTTGTTCCATCTAATATTCTTGCGATTACATTACCGTTTTCATTAAATGTTATTTCTTTAGTAATGGCTGGTTCTTCAACCGTTTCCCAAGTTAATGCATTATCTAGACTATATTCATATATATATCCATCTTCTCTTTCTGGATATGTTATTGTTACTACCGCACTACTTGTCCATCCTACTGGATTTATACTATATGTAGGCATTGGGATATCAACAGTTGCTACATTTAATTCTTCTGATATTGTTGATAATTCATTATTGTTATATACTCTTACTTTAAATGTGTAATTTGTATTATTGGTTAGTCCTGTAAAATTATAGACGTTACTTATTTGTTTAGTGGTCCATGTATTCCCGTTATCTTTACTAAATTGATATCCATTTATTCCACTTTCTAAATCTTCAGCACTAGCTACTATTGTTATTGAACTACTTGTTACTAGATTTGATGCTATTGTTATTGTTGGTGGTGTTATATCTAGTGCATCACAACTACCTGTTACAATGACTATATTATTTATAGTTCCACCAGCACAGTATTTCCCGTTACTTACTTTATCTAGTTCTAAAATACCTTGTTCATTTTTTATTATCTTACCGCTTGTAAAGTTTTTATTTTTCATTTGAATCTTAGTATCAACTACATTTATTCCGTCTTCTGGAAAGACTTCAAATTCACTTGATGCTATATATAAATCTGCAGCACCAAAAACACTTCTTAAACTTTCTTTATAAGAAGATTTTTGAACTTTATCTATTACTCCTAATACTAATGGTATAGTTATTAGAGCTACTATTGCTAATATTACTATTACAGCTAACAATTCTATTAATGTAAATCCTTTTTTCATACTTCATTTATATCCTTCCAAATTTTACTATAATATCAAGTTTAGTATATCAAAATGTTGCACATTTAGTCAATGCCGTAAATAATTAAATTAAAAAACCATTTCAGTCTATAGTCATGATTCCATAATCATTATCTATAGTGTTAATGTTATATAAAATAAGGATATCTTTTATTAATTTATTTTCCTTTATATACATAGATATACTCTCTTTATAAAATCTTGGATCAATAACATGAACCTTTTGATAATGACTCACTAAGAACGGAATAAAACTATTCGCATAACTATCTTTAATAACAGCTACTTCTGTATTATTTGTTAAGTTATTATTAGTTATGGTAATTAAAGGATGATTGTTATCTAAAAATACTGCATATTTATCTTTTTTTTCTAGATGATTTTTCTCATAAACTGAATTAGTGGTTTTATTTGTCATAACGTATTGAACAGTAACATCTAAGCTATTCAAATTAAATAGATGAATTTTATCTGCCTCAATAGAATTATCTAATACCTTAGAATAAATAGTACCTCTAAAATTATCAGTTACTTCTTCTATTTCAAAATCACTAATATTAATTGGCTGAATTTGTCTATTATAGCAATATTCCAAATATGCAAAGTATGCACCAAACGTAGTCCAATGATGATCTAAACGATAAAACATCTGATAGTTACTATTCTCTTTTTTCAAAACATCATATATATTAATTGTATTAAAATTAATATTGCTGTATATATAATTTATACTATCTATTTGACTAATTACTGGGGTATATTTATGAAGTTTCTCTCTATTAATAGACAAACTAGTAGGAACTAGCATCAGTGACAGTTCAACATGATCAATATTTGTATGAAAATTATTTAATTTTGAAATTAACGCATCTTTGTTATTGGGTTTTGCATATTTTTCTATTAAATATCCATCAGCAGCTATATATACGTTGTTTATTTCTTTTTTGCCGATAATCTTTTCAAAAGATGTTTTTATACGAATAAATCTGCTTCTTAAAGGAAAATGATCAACTAAGTAATCTTTAAGTTTATCCATATAGGTTCCATCTTTTAATCTTTCAAATTGAAAACGAGGAAAATTAGATAAATATCTGTTTTCATTTTCTGAAAAATATTCACGGTCAGTAAAAATAAATACCAATGGTAACAATATAATTAATACAGTAATAAAAATAGCTAATATTTTTTTATGATTTATCATTATTTCACCTCAAAATCTAAAGTATAAAAATGGATTATAAGTGTCACTTACTAAATAAGAAATTGTTACAAGTAGTAAAAATAAGTATATTATCAATAAAATACCTAAAATAAAATAATTATATTTTTTTATTTTACTTTTTTTAAATAAACTTAGGATATATGGATAAGTTGGTAATGAAAATATAATTGCTACTGTAAGAATAGTGATATTATTGATAATAAAATAAACACTTGAACCGTCAATAAATTTAGTACCGCTCAGCCCAAACATAACACTTGCATAATTAGCCAGACTATTAATATCATCAAACGCAAATATCAACCACCCCGTTATAATAAAAAATAAGGAATATATGTGTTTAAAATAAAGAGGCCATTTCTTTATAAAATTTTGGAATATAAATTTTTCCAATATCAAAATGAATCCATAATATAAACCCCATAAAATAAAATTCCATGCAGCACCATGCCATATTCCCGTTAACAACCACACAATCATAAGATTTCTAATTATTATAATTTTTCTTACTCTACTACCACCTAGTGGTATGTAAACATAATCTTTAAACCAAGTAAATAAAGAAATATGCCATCTACGCCAAAAATCTGTTATGGATGAGGCTACATATGGATAATTAAAGTTTTCAGGATAACTAAATCCAAGCATTCGTCCCATACCTATTGCCATATCACTGTAACCGCTAAAATCAAAATAAATTTGGAAGGTAAAAGCTATAATTCCAATCCAAGCGGTTAAAAAGGATATTTCATTGGCAGGAGTAGTACTTATAACGCTCCATAAATAACCAACATTGTTTGCAATTAAAACTTTTTTAAATAACCCATGGGTAAATCTTATTAATCCAGATGAAAAAGAATTAAAATTTATATCTCTTTTATGTAATTGCACACCTACTTCTTCATAGCGTACAATTGGTCCGGCTATTAGCTGAGGAAACATTGACACATATGTCATAAAATTAATAAATTTATGTTCAGCTTTAACAGTTCCTCTATATACATCAATACTATAGCTCATTGTTTGGAAGGTAAAAAAACTAATTCCAATAGGTAGTCCGAGTTTTAAAAGTGGAATAGATAAATTAAATATGTTGTTTATATTGATAATTATGAAATCACTATACTTAAAAAAACCTAACAGCAATACATTTATAATAATTGAAGCTATCATAAATATTTGTTTTCTTTTTCTATTAGTAAAATTTTTTTCTATTAAAAGTCCATTAGTATAATCTACAACTGATGAAAAAATCATCAAAACTATATAAACTGGTTCACCCCATGCATAGAAGATTAAACTAAAAATTAAGAGTATTATATTTTTAAATTTAAAAGGTACAATATAGTAGATTAATAGAAAAAGAGGCAAAAAATAAAAAAGAAAAGGAATGCTACTAAAAACCATAATATTGCCTCCTTTTTTAATTAATTATTTTCTTTAATGTAATTTAAAACCTTGTTGTTATCATTAGAAACAATGTAGATTAAATATTGTCCATAACTTGTTTGTAATCGATTTTTTATCAGCGCCTCTTCTTTTGGAAAATATAAAGCCCATTCTTGTTCGTATTTTATAAAAAAATTTTCAATTTCATTATTGACTTCATCTTTCTTATTTTCCTTTGGCAATACAATTATATACATACTTGCCTGATCCATTTCTTTAGGTATAGAGAAAAGAATTTTATCTATATTACTTATATCTAAATCATATTTAGATTGTAATTTTTCATTGTCAATTATCTCATTATTAAATAAAGGTCTAATTTGATTATTACTATCCTTATAATTTAAAGATTCTATTCCAGAGTATAGTTTAATTAAATCCAATTCAACTTCTTTTTGATTACAACCAACTAATAATACCATTACGATAAATACAACAATTTTTTTCATATTATCACCCTTTTTATTAGTATTTAAAAAAGAAAAGAGGTTTGAAATCAAACCTCTTTATATATTATATTATTTCTGTACTTAAATTTGGATTAAGCAAAACTTCTACCAAACGATCTATTTCTTCTTTTGTATTATAAAAGTATAAACTAATACGACATGTATTTTTTATTCCTAAATCATCTTGTAATATTTTAGCACAATGATTGCCAGCTCTTACACAAATATGATATTTATTTAAGTATATTGCTAAATCTTGTGCGAAAATACCATCGACATTAAAAGTAATTATTCCACTTTCACCAGTTTCGTTATATATAATAATGTTAGAAACCTCTTTTAATTTCTCGACCGCGTATTTCCTTAAAGAAATCTCATAATCGTGTATCTTATCCATTCCAATATTTTTAAGATACCCAATTACATCACTAAAGGCAATAACGCCAGCAATATTTGGAGTTCCTGCTTCTAACATATGTGGTAAATCCATATATTCACGATAACCTGAATTATTGAAAGAAGCATTCATTCCTCCACCAAACATAATAGGTCTAATATTATTTAATAATCTTTCTTTCCCATATAAAACTCCAACTCCGGTTGGACCACACATTTTATGAGCAGAAAACACAAGAAAATCTATATCTAAATCTACAACATCTATAGGCATATGGGCTACACTTTGGGCACCATCAACAACTACTAGTATACCATGTTCATGAGCAAATTCAGTAATTTCTTTTATCGGTCTAACATCACCTGCCACATTTGTTATATGAGCTAGACTAATAACTTTTGTTTGTGGTGTCATAGCTTTTTTTACATTTTCAATTGTAACTTTTAAATCTTTGGTAAGTTCAATATATTTAATTTTAAAGCCAATTTCCTCTGATAATTCAAACCAAGGTAATACATTTGATGCATGCTCACTTTTAGTTAATAAAATTTCGTCATCTTTCTTTAAATAAAATTTAAAATAACCAAATATTATTTTATTCAAAGAATCAGTAGAACCACTTGTAAATACTATTTCTCTGCTTTTTAAAGCACCTATAAAATCACGTACCATATCCCTAGCGTTCTCATACTTAGTATCTACTATTAAACTATTATCATAATCACCACGATGAGCATTAGCAGTATATTTACTATAGTAATCATTAGTGCTTTCTAGTAAAATTTTTGGTTTTAAAGTCGTTGCACCATTGTCTAAATAGATTAATTCCTTATTTAACATTAAAAAATCGTCACGATTCATTTTTCACCTCCAATAATTATCAATTATTTGATTTACTCTACTTTTTTGGTCATCATCTATTGTTAATCCATCAATTAAAAATCCCTTTATCAACAAGTTAAGAGCTAATGTTTCAGATATTCCCCTACTTTGTAAGTAAAACATTTCTTCATCACTAAATCGACCAATTAATGCAGAGTGATTAGCTTCAACATCATTTTCCTCAACTAGTAAATTAGGATTAACTTCACATTTATTATTATTTAGATTGACAATACGATTATTTTGATTTAAAAGGCACCCTTTCTTATCATTTAATACTATGCTTGTAATATTAAAAACTAAACTACCATCTTTTATATTAACACCATTATTATTGATGTTACTAACTGTATTACGATAATTATGATAAATCATTAAATCATATTTTTCACAACCAGTACTGATAGTTTTAAAATTATAATCAATTTGTGCCCCCACCCCATTCAAATTAATAATATCTAATTCTTGAACACTATCACTAGTATAAAATTTATTAATTTTGGAATAACTGTTTTCTTCCAAATAATATTTATATTGGACCTTCGTTTTATGTCCACTACGATGTTCAAAAAGATTGAAATTAACATTTTCAAAAACATTAATAAATATATCAATTTTTACATCATCATCACTATTATATTCTATTTCTAAATTTGTATCTTTAATTATCTTCAATTTAATACTGTTAACACTGAAAAAATCATTTTTCTCAAGGACAGTTACTTCTATACTATCGTCTATAGATGAATCAATTATAATATCATTAACTATTTTTATTTTATTCATCCTTTAACATTTCCTTCACGATACAAGTCCCAATAGAAATACTTTTTTTATCTTGACTTAAATTATTATAACCAGACTTTTCAATTTCATTAACTAAACTACTGTCACCACTTTTTACAATTTTTCCATCCATCATTATATGTACATAATCAGGCTTTATGTAATCTAGCAATCTTTGGTAATGTGTAATTAACAAAATACCTGGTTTTTCATCTTTATGATACTTTGTAATAGAATCACCAACAATTTTTAAACTATCAACGTCTAAACCAGAATCTATTTCATCTAATAATACCATATTAGGTTTTAACAAAAACATTTGAAGAATTTCATTTTTCTTACGTTCACCACCTGAAAAACCTTTATTAACAACACGATGGACCATATCTTTATTCATTCCTAAATCTTCAATAGTTTGATCCATTTTTTTTACAAAGTTAAACAGTTTAAATTGATCTCCCTCTTTTATATGTAAAGCTGTTCTTAGAAAATCAGCATTTGTAACACCATCTAATTCTAGAGGCATTTGCATTCCTAAAAATATTCCAAGTCTTGCTCTTTCATCTACTGATAACTTATTTAAAAGTTTATCATCAAAGTAAATATTACCATTAGTAATCTTATAATTAGGATCTCCCATTATAACTTTCGATAATGTTGATTTACCAGTACCATTAGGACCCATTATCGCATGTATTTCTCCACTTTTTATTTCAAGTGAAAAATCATTTAAAATTAATTTATTTTCAATTGTAACACTTAAGTGTTCAATTTTTAAACTATGCATACTATCATCTCCATTATTAACATTTTATCATTAAAACTAATTTTTAACAATAAAATTACTTAAATAACCTTAAAAAATATAGATTTTTCTTATTATTTTTATTTTAAATAATTATCAAACTATTGAATAAATTTTACCTATGTTTACCATTATATAATAGGATATTCGCAGATATTCACTAAAAAGAGTTTAACTCTTTTTTTATTTTTGTTATAATAAAAATAGGAGATGATAAAATGAATTGCATATTTTGTGAAATTATAAAAAATAATATTCCTTCTTATACTATATTCGAAGATGAAATTGTTAAGGTTTTTTTGGATATTAATCCTGATAGTAATGGTCATACTTTAATTATTCCCAAGAAACACTATTTGGATATAAGTGATATTGATACTGATGTATTAAATCACATTATGACTACAGCTAAAAAAATTAAAACGTTACTTGAAGAAAAACTAAATATAGATGGTTTAACACTTATTCAAAATAATGGTGATGTGCAGGAAATTAAACACTATCACCTTCACTTAAAACCATATTACAAAAATAAACAAGGTATTACAGACGTCAAAGAAATATATAATTTAATAACAAAAGAAAGTTAATAATTAACTTTCTTTTATTTTTTGTAAGTATATTTGGTTGTCCATGAATTAATTTCAGCGACTTCTTTTCGTATTCTGCCTTCGACATATAAAGGTAAATTAATTGTTATTGTTTGATTATGTAATAAGTTTACTGTATTAGTACTACTAATATATGGTTGAAAAGTAGTTGCTGTATTACTCTTTTCCAATTGTAAACTCAAATTATTTAATGCCGATGTTCTAGTCGCAGTAGAACCAAACAAATCGTGAACTACTCTTATATATTTTGTAGTTGATGAAGTGGTAAAACTTAATATAGAACGGTTAGTATGACCACTTCTAACAATAAAATTGAAATTTTCATCATATTCGAAATGCCATGATTTTGCATTAGAATCGAGTCCACTAAACGTATAAGCAGTATTCGGTTCTACAACGATATATTCACTTCTAAAACCATACGAAAATGATCCACCATCAGTTATGTTTTGTCCATAAACATCTACACTACCATTTTCTGCTTTCGCCTTATTAAATAGATTTTTTCCTTCACTTATAAAAGTAACACTGGTATTTTTGGTATTATCAAAGTATTTTGGGAAAATAATATCCGATTCGGCCTTTGTCGGTTCATTATTAATTCCAAAATCAGAGGTTAAATCTATAATTCGCCATTTTCTTGTTTGGATAGTAATTCCCGGATTAGCATTGTATAATATTACTGAATTAACTGTATTGGTCGGAATATATATATTAGCTAAAGTTTCAAATAAATCGCTTCCTGTATGGGTTGCCCAAGAACCTGTTGCGGATTCAGTCGTTAAATATGTTCCAGACACTGGTGATTTAACTTCAGCTACAGTGTAATACTTGTTTCCAACTACAACAGGTTGAACATATTTTGATTTAGCATAATAAATTCCATACGATGTTGTAAAACTCTGAACATTATTAGATAAAATAGGATTGGTAGCTTGATATAAAGCAAAATTATCAGCTACCCCATTACCACTTGTATCAGTAGAAAAATCACCATATGATCCTATTACATTAGTAGCAGTAACTCCTTTTATTTCTATATCAACTGATTTATAATAATTATTACTTGTATATATGTTAGGTAAGATTTTATTATCTGAAATCGGATCAATCGTTACAATTACTGTTCTTGTTTTTGTTGTTGCTTCATTCCCGGCTAAATCAGAGACATTATAAGTCACCGTATATTCACCAGGATTATTTAAATCAAGATTACTTGTAACTTCTATTTCACTTGTTATATCACCTAACATATCATCAAGTGCGGTTACCCCATTATTTGTATAAGCACTTCCAACTTTTACATTTACAGTTGTCGGATTAACAGTTATAACTGGCGGTGTTGTATCAATATTTGTTACTTCAAATAAAATTCCACTTATTTCATTTGTTCCATCCGTTATTCTTGCGATTACACTTCCATTATCGGTAAATGTTATTTCTTTAGTTGCTGATGGTGTTTCTACTAATAGCCACGTTATGGCTCCGTCTAAACTATACTCATATACATATCCAGCTTTTCTTTCTGGATAGTTAATTAGAACGATAGCACTTGTCGTCCACCCTGTAGGGTTTATACTATAAGTAGGTATTTCTATATCAGTTGTTGTTATTGATAATTCCTCTGATACAGTCGATAATTCATTATTGTTATATACTCTTACTTTAAACGAATAACTTGTATCATTTGTAAGTCCTGTAAAATTATAAACATTGCTTATTTGCTTTGTTGTCCAAGTACTCCCGTTATCTTTACTAAATTGATATCCATTTATTCCGCTTTCTGAATCTTCAGCGGTAGCTACTATTGTTATTGAACTACTTGTTACTAGATTTGATGTTATTGATAATATTGGTGGGGTTGTGTCTAAAGCATCACAACTTCCTTCTATTATTATAATTTCTTTATATGTTCCACCGGCACAATATTTTCCATTACTGACTTTATCTAATTCTAAAATTCCGTCTTCATTTTTTAGAATTTTCCCACTCGTAAAATTCTTATTTTTAATTTGAATTCGATCATCTATTATATTTATTCCTTCTTCAGGAAATACATCAAATTCATTTGATGCTATAAATAAATCTGCTGCACCAAAAACACTTCTTAAACTAGCTTCATATGAAGATTTTTGAAATTTACCTATTATCCCTAATACAAGAGGGATTGTTATTAATGCAACAATAGAAAGAATTACTATTACTGCAAGTAATTCAATTAATGTAAAACCTCTTTTTTTCATGATTTCCTCCTACACTTGTGTAATAGTGATTATTTTTGTGTCTCATATATAGCTTTAATTTCTCCGTCACTTAAGTTTCTATTAAACACTAAAGCTTCATCAATTATTCCATCATATACATAGTTATTCAAATATGATGTAGACCATTGACCTACAAGAATTTTATTGTTTGTAAATTTTATAGGCTTAGTTACTAAATGTTCAGAATCTAAAGCACCATTTATGTATATTTTTATTTTGTTATTAGCGGAATCATATACCATTGCTACATGACTCCAAACATTTAATGGAATACTTTGATTACTAATCTTTGTAGAATATTCTCTTGTTTCATCAGTATAACCTATTGACAAGGATAATTTATTCCCAGTTAAGTTCAAACCCAAGTTAGAATTAATCGAATGATTATGAACAGAAATAATTCCTTTTAATCCGGATAGAGTTGTAGGTTTTATCCATGCAGCAAAGGTTTGGCTACCGTTTAAAGTAATATTGTTGTTAGATAAAATATAATCATTTACTCCATCAAACGAATATGCACCTGCTCCAACTTTACTATCTGTAATCCATCTAGGAGTATTTGAAAGTGACAAAGAAGCAATATAGTTATTGTTAGAATAATCTTGTACTGTTCCAGTTCTAGTGTTAGCTGTAAATGGTGTATCATATGGTTTTAATTCAATTTGTGGTTGTGTCATATAAATATATGACCCAGCTGGATTAGCTCCATTTGCATAGCAAAATATTCTTAAATTATATCCGCTAGTTACATTATCATCATTATGAGTTTTTAGCACTACTTCTCTTTTTACCCATGTTCCTTTTGGGGTAGTATTATTCCAATCTTTATTAGTATAGTTAACTTCAGAATAATGATGGCAACTTCCACCAAGACAAGCTCCATCAGGTAAAGCATGACGGTGTATTTCCCAATTTGATGTCAAAGTAACATCATTAGGAATATAAATCCACATACTCATTGTAGCAACCGTATTGGCAGGAACTCTTATTGATGTTGTAGCTGCTATACCACCTGTTCCATCTGGATTAGCCATCAACTTAATTACCGGTTTATTATTAAATTTAATTTCATCAGTTATTTCATACGTTACTGTACTATATGGAGACCACCCTGATAATGAAAAACTTTCAAAAGTAGTATCAATTACGTTTGATAATAAATTTTCAGTTGGTTCTTGAAAATCATCAAATTTATAATATGCTGATGAGGTTGCTAAATTCAAATTATTCATTTTTATTACGTCACTTGTTTTTACTGATTCATTACCAATATCATCTATTGCTTTGATATGTAAATAATATTCTCCAGTGACACCACTTTGTGTAATAGTATTACCAGTATAAGCCGTCCATCCACTACTTGGGGTTTCGTTTGAGGTATTAAAAACATAGTATTTTTTAGCTTGAGAAAAATTCGGTTCTACTATATTAATAGTCATTGTATGACTTGTATTATAATTGTTATTATCTAATGTTATTGTTATAACTGGTGCAGTTGTATCTACATTCATTACTGAATATGTAGCACCACTAACTATATTGGTACCATCCTTTATTCTGGCGATTACATTTCCATTTTCTTCAAATAAGAGGTCTTTTGATGTCAGAGGTTGTTCAACTTCCTCCCAAGTTAAAGCGTTATCTAAACTATATTCATATACATATCCTGTTTGTCTTTCAGGATAATTAATAGTTACAACAGCACTAAGAGTTGGAGTTGATGGATTTATACTGTAAGTTGGAATTGGTATATCATTTGTTGTTACGACTAACTCTTCTGATATTGTTGACAATTCATTATTGTTATAAACTCTAACTTTAAATGTATAACTTGTATCATTTGTAAGCCCAGTAAAATTATAAACATTACTTATTTGTTTTACTGTCCAAGTACTCCCGTTATCTTTACTAAACTGATATCCATTTATTCCGCTTTCCAAATCTTCGGCATTAGCTACTATTGTTATTGAACTACTTGTTACTAAATTAGATGTAATAGATATTGTGGGAGGCGTTGTATCTAAAAGATCACAACTTCCTTCTATTACTATAATGTCCTCCATTGTACCACCAGCACAATATTTTCCATTACTCACTTTATCTAATTCTAATATTCCATCTTCATTTTTTATTATTTTTCCGCTTGTAAAGTTTTTATTTTTTATTTGGATTTTATCATCCATTACATTTATTCCCTCATCCGGAAATATTATAAACTCATTACTAGCAATATATAAATCAGCAGCTGCAAAAACACTTCTCATGCTTGCTTCATAAGATGACTTTTGAACTTTACCTATTATTCCTAGTACTAAGGGTACTGATATTAGTGCAACTAACGCTAGTATAACGATTACCGCTAATAATTCGATTAATGTGAAACCACTTTTCTTCATAGTCTTACTCCTTTAATATAGTCTCTATCTTCATGTACATTATAATATATTTCTACCTTTTTAGCAAGAAAAAAGAAAACTATTTATTTATAGTTTTCTAAATGTTTCACTTATTTTTTATAGTTATATGTTGTCGTCCAAGAGTTAATACTATTAACTACTTTTCTTATTCTGCCATCTAAATAAAGTGGTAAATTTATTGTTGTAGTTTGATTGTGATTTAAATTAACAGTATTTGTAGTACTTATATAAGGCTCATACGTTGTAGCCTCAGCTCCCTTTTCTAACTGAATCTGTGAAAAATATTTTATTGCAGAATCAGGAACTGATAAAGGTTGTGCCTGTATTGCTATTTGATTAAAATCTGCAGGGGTCGTAAACGTTAGTTTAGATATCCCAGATGAACCAGCTTCAATATGATTTCCAAAGTAGTATTGTGTCCCATTATCAATATTTATTCTTATACGGTTTTGACCAGCTGATGAGGCTGTTGCATCTATAAAAGCCGATAAAGTATAAGTTGTATTTGGTTCTAATTCAACTAATGTTACAGTCGAAGGTGAATTAGTAACCGTTTTATTATTTATAACAGATAAATTTTTACCCTCACTTACGAATGTAACATTTGTATTTGCAGTATTATCAAAATATTTTGGAAAAATTGTATTGTAATCAAATAAATTTATATCATTGTCAACTCCAAAAATTTCCGTTGTATTGATAAAAGTCATTCCATCAAAATACATTACATCATCTTCAACATTAGTGGTGCTATACTGTCTTCTTGGGTAAAATGAAACTGATGTTGGATTATTCACTGTAAAAGTTACAGATTGTTTTTGCCATATATTAGTCGTATTATTCATATTACTATCTATTGTATTTATAGAACCTGAATAAAAACTATTTGACGTACTATGAATGTTGGTATTTGGAAACAATGTGTAATAACTAATGTAATACTTATCAGTAGAATTAGGAATATTATATGCAAATCTCAAACCATGTCCGTTTAATGTTGTGTTAAATGTTACTTTTTGTGAATAATTACCACTTACCTTATAAAGGGAATTTAATTCACCATGTTTTCCATTATAAATATAAAAGTTATCAGCAATACCATCTAAATCACTATCAATTTCAAAATCACCATAAGTTCCAAATAAATTAGTTGCAGTAACACCTTTAACTTCTATATCAACTGATTTATAATAATTATTATTTGTATATACATTAGGAAAAATCGAATTAGATGCCAATAAGTTTAGAGTAACAATTACTGTTCTTGTTTTTGCCTCAGCAACATTTCCTGCTTGATCGCTCACATTATAAGTAATTGTATATTCACCAGGATTATTAATATCTAGATTACTTGTAATCACTATATCATCAGTGATATCACCTAACATATCATCAATAGCAATAACACCTATATCATTATAAACACTTCCTGCTGTTATATTAACAATAGTTGGAGTTACTGTTATTACTGGCGAAATTGTATCTATATTGGTAACTTCGTACGATGTTCCACTTACCTCGTTTGTACCATCTAATATTCTAGCTATAATATTACCATTTTCATTAAAAGTTACTTCTGTTGTTATTGAAGGTTCTTCTAATTCTTGCCAACTAATTGCACCATCTAAACTATATTCATATATATATCCTGTTTGTCTTTGTGGATAATTAATAGTAACAACAGCACTTTGTGTCCATCCTGATGGATCTATACTATAAGTTGGAATTGGTATGTCACTTGTTGTTACAACCAATTGTTCTGATACCGTTTTTAAATCATTATTGTTATAAACTCTAACCTTGAATGTATAATCGGTATTATTGGTTAAGCCCGTAAAATTATAAACATTACTTATTTGTTTAGAAGTCCAAGTAATCCCGTTATCTTTACTGAATTGATACCCATTTATTCCGCTTTCCAAATCTTCAGCTGTTGCTACAATAGTTATTGAACTACTTGTTACTAAATTAGAGGTAATAGATATTGTTGGTGGAGTTGTATCTAATTGATCACAGCTTCCTTCAACAATTAAAAGATTGTCAATTGTTCCACCAGCACAGTATTTTCCATTACTTACTTTATCTAATACTAATTGACCTTCTAAATCTTCAAATATTTTACCGCTAGTGAAATTCTTGTTTTTAATTTCTATCTCAGCATCCATTACATTTATTCCTTCTTCTGGAAAATCAATGAAATTTTTACCAGCTATATATATATCTGTAGCTGTAAAAAGACTTCTCAAACTTTCCTTGTAAGCAGATTTTTCAACACTACTTATTATTCCTAATACAAGGGGAAATGTGATTAAAGCAACAATCGATAAAATTACAATTACAGCTAATAATTCTATTAATGTAAATCCCTTTTTTTTCATACATCCTCCTTTATATATCCTTTGTCATATGTTAATTATAATATATTTATAGTTAATTAGCAAGAAATCCAATAAAAAAAGAGGTAATTAATAAATCCTCTTTTTGTTTTTATTTAATTGCTTCTTTTCGTGATAAATTAAGTCTTCCTCTTTTATCATATCCTAAAGATTTAACAATTATTTCATCTCCGACTTTAACAACATCACTAGGTTTTTCAACTCTTTCCTCAGCTAAGTGTGACACATGGACTAAACCATCACATCCCGGCCATAATTCAACAAAGCATCCAAAGTCTTCTACTTTAACAACTTTACCAGTATATATTTGTCCAGTTTCAACTTCACGGATTGTATCTTTAATTAACTCCATTGCTTTATCTATAATACTATAATCTGAATGGTATATAATTACTCTACCATCATCTTCTATATCTATTTTGACAGCATCTTTATCATTTACATTAACAACGTTACTAGCTTCTTGAATAATTTTTGTAATCGTTTCTCCACCTCGACCAATAACATCTTTAATTTTTTCAGGATTAATTTTAAATTGTCTTATTTTTGGAGCATATTTACTTAATTCTTTTCTAGGTTCACTAATAACTGATTCCATTAAATCTAAAATTTGCATTCTTGCTTTTTTAGCTTGAGTTAACGCTTCTTCTAATATTTCTTTAGTTACACCTTTAATTTTGATATCCATTTGTAAAGCACAAATACCATTACGAGTACCAGCTACTTTAAAGTCCATATCACCCATATGATCTTCTAGTCCTTGAATATCTGTTAAAATTGTATACTTATCATCTTTAGTTATTAATCCCATTGCAATTCCAGCAACAGGAGCCTTTATTGGTACACCAGCAGCCATTAATGATAAACATCCTGAACATATACTTGCTTGACTACTTGATCCATTACTTTCTAAAATTTCCGAAACAACACGAATTGTATATGGAAATTCTTCTTCACTAGGTATTACTTGCAATAAAGCTCTCTCACCTAGCGCGCCATGACCAACTTCACGACGTCCTGGTGAACCATACCTACCAGTTTCTCCAACACTAAATTGAGGAAAATTATAATGAAGCATAAATCTTTTTTCTTCTTCAATTCCTAAACCATCTAGTATTTGATGTTCACCAAGTGCTCCTAATGTAGTTACTGCTAAAGCTTGTGTTTGTCCTCTTGTAAACAATGCAGAACCGTGTGTTCTAGCAAGTAAATCGATAGAAGCAGATAACGGCCTAATCTCATCCATTGCTCTTCCATCAGGACGTATATGTTCTTCAGTAATTAATCTTCTAACTTCATAAGATTCAATCTCATCAACTACCTTAGAAACTTGTTTTAATATATTAGTCAATTTTTCGTTGCCTTCATAAACGCTAGTAAAATGTTCAATCGCATCTTCCTTAACTTTATCAATAGCCGCATATTTTTCTAATTTTTCTTTAATTTGAATTGCATGTATCATTTTATCGGTTGCAAATTCTTTTACAGCAGCTTCAACTTCAGGATCAATTGTGTCTAAGCTAACAACAATTTTTTCCTTTCCTATTTCTTTCATAATCTCTGTTTGGAATTCAACTAATTCTTTAATAGCATCGTGTCCAAACATTATAGCATTAATCATATCTTCTTCAGATACTTCCTCACTTCCAGCCTCAACCATGTTAACAGCATCTTTAGTACCTGCAACAGTTAAGTTAATATCACTTTCTTCTAATTGGTCAGCTGTTGGATTTATAACAAATTGTCCATTAACCCTTCCGACAATAACTCCAGCAACAGGGCCAGAAAATGGAATATCACTTATTGATAAAGCTAATGAAGACCCAAATAAAGCAGTCATTTCAGGAGTGTTATCTTGATCAACACTCAAAACAGTATTAATAACTTGTACTTCGTTTCTAAAACCTTCTTCAAATAAAGGTCTAATTGGTCTATCTATCAATCTTGATGTTAAAGTTGCATTTTCAGTAGGTCGTCCCTCCCTTTTAATAAATCCACCAGGAATTTTACCAACTGAGTACAGTTTTTCTTGATATAAAACCATTAATGGAAAGAAATCAGCAGTAATCGCATTCTTACTCATTACAGCCGCAGTTAAAACAGCAGTATCACCATACCTAACTAATACCGATCCATTTGTTTGTTTTGCTAATTCACCAGTCTCAACTATAATTGTTCTTCCTCTAAAATCTAATTCGTAAACTTTCTTCATATTTACCTCCCTTATTTTTGCAAAATAAAGACACTCGAAAAAGAGTGCCTACTATTTTATATTTAATTATTTTCTTAAACCTAAACTTTTAATAATTTCACGGTATCTAGTAACGTCTTTCTTTAATAAGTAATTAAGTAAACTACGTCTTTGACCTACTTTTTTAAGTAAACCTCTTCTAGAGTGGAAATCATGTTTATGTTCTTTCAAATGTTCTGTTAAAGTACTGATTTCTTCTGTAAGAATAGCGATTTGAACTTCAGCAGATCCTGTGTCCTTTTCGTTTCTTGCATACTTTTTAACAATACTCTCTTTAATTTCTTTTGATAAAGCCATAAATATTCTCCTTTCAAATCATATTCACTTAGACCGAGACTAAATCGGAGACGTTTAATCCAAGAATAAGTACAATAATAATATACACCATATTGGTAAATTATGCAAGTATTTGGATACATATTTATCTTTTTATTTAACTATAATAGACTTTATATAAACATTTTCCAAGGTTTTATCTTATTAGTATCTTTTTCGTATTCATGATAAAGAGCTAAAATGTTACCACTTTTATCAATAAATAACATTTCTTTAACACCATAAACATTATTGAATATTTTGCCGTTTCTTATGTCGCTCTCTAACTTTTCATCAACTACTATTTGTTTAATATTAGGTATACAGGCACGTATATCAATTAAGTGATAATTGTTATTAATAATATCATCTATTTTAAAACAATCATCTAAATTTATTATACCCTGCTTTGTTCTAATCAATTCAGACATTACACCAATTGTATTTAATTTTTGGGCAATGTCATTTATCAAACTTCTAATATATGTACCTTTACTTACTAAACATTTTATTTTAAAAATAGTCTTATCGTCTTTGTACTCAACATCATCAATTAGTTCTAACTTTTTTATATTAACTATTCTTTTAGGTAGTTCTACTTTTTCGTTATTACGTACATATTCATAAAGCTTTTTCCCATTTATTTTAACAGCTGAATATATGGGAACTTCTTGTTCATATTCTCCATTAAAAGAATCTATTACTTTTAATATATTCTCTTTTTTAATATTAGCTACCTCTTCTTTTATAACTTTACCAGTTATATCTAAAGTATCAGTTAATAACCCCAAAGTAACTTCTGCAATGTATTCTTTATCTTTATTAGTTATGATATCAACTAATTTAGTTGCTTTCCCAACACAGATTACTAAAACACCTGTAGCCATTGGATCAAGAGTTCCTGTATGTCCAACTTTTCTAGTTTTTAAATGTTTACCAACAATGTTAACTACATCTCTACTAGTATATCCTTTTTCTTTATGTACCAATAATATTCCATCCATTTTATCACCTTACTTATTTTATTATAACCACTATCTAATTAAAACGCAACAAAAAAGACACAAAATTAATCGCGTCCTCTTGCCATTATTATAAGTCTTAATAAGTTTATAATAGTTGCGACTACACTTGCTACATATGTCATTGCTGCAGCATCTAACATTCTTTTTGTTTGTGTAGATTCACTACTACTAATAATTCCTAACCCTATTAATTCTTTATTTGCTCTTTTTGATGCATCAAATTCTACAGGTAGCGTTACTAGTTGAAAAACAAGTGCTGCTAAAATTATTAATATACCAAACATTAAATAGGTTGTTATTCCTGCAAATAAAGAGATAAACATAACAAAATAACCTATGTGAGTTACTATGTTAACAACGGGTGCTAACATACTACGAATGCTCATATAAATATATTTTTGTTTATGTTGAATAGCATGCCCAACTTCATGAGCTGCTACTGCAACAGATGCAATAGAATCACCATGAAAAATTTCTTTTGATAGCCTAATTACCTTTCGGCTTGGATCATAATGGTCTGTTAAATTACCTTTAGTTTCTACTACATGAATATTTTCAAGACCATTTTTATCTAATATAAGTCGAGCTACTTCAAAACCACTCATTCCTTTTGTTGTCTTTACTCTTTTGTATTTGTTGAAAGCACCATTAACCTTAGATTGTGCTACTAAAACAATAGCTAAACCAATTATAAATAAAGATATTGTAAACACATTTTCATAACCTAATAACATTAAATCCATTATACCACCTCAATTATTTTATTATCTCGAATGTCGTTCCCTCACGAGTATCGTTAATAATAATTCCTTCTTCTTTTAATTTATTACGAATAGCATCAGCTTCTTCAAATTTTTTTTCTGACTTTGCCTGATTCCTTTTTTCAATCATATCATTAATATATTTTACCAATTCATCATCAATTTCTAATTCATTTTCTTTTAAAAGACTTAGTGACAATACACCATCAAAATCAGTAATCAAATATAATTTTGTAGCATTGTTTATATTATCATCCTTTATAACATCATATAAAGTTGTTAACGCACTAGATGTATTTAAATCATTTTCTAAAGCTTCTTTAAATTGTTTTTGATATTTTAAAACAACTTCTTCATCAATGTCGCCATGTACATTTTCCTTAATAGTATTAACTTTATTCAATAATTTATTATACGCATTTGTTGAACCATCTAAGCCTTCATAACTGAATACTAGTTGATTTCTATAATGTGATTGCAAACAAAATAAACGATATACTAAAGGATTATATCCTTTTTCTTCTAATAAAGATAAAGTTAAAAATTCTCCTTTAGATTTACTCATCTTACCAGTATTATCATTCAAGTGTTCACCGTGACACCAATAATTACACCACTTATGACCTAAATAACTCTCACTTTGTGCGATTTCATTAGTATGGTGAGGAAAAATATTGTCAACACCACCACAATGTATATCTAATTTATCGCCTAAATAATTAAGAGCGATTCCCGAACATTCAATGTGCCAACCAGGATATCCTTCACCCCATGGACTATCCCACTTCATTGCTTGATTTTCAAATTTTGAAGTTGTAAACCATAAACCAAAATCATATGGGTTTCGCTTATGTTCATCTTCTTGAACATCCTCACGAGCACCAATTATTAATTCTTCACTCTTTTTACCAGATAATTCATAATATTCATTTGTCTTAGTAATATCAAAATAAACATTACCGTTTGAGATATATGCATAACCATCGGCTAATAATTTAGTAATAATTTCAATATACTTATCAATATGATCAGATGCTTTCTCAACTATTAGTGGCTTTCTAATATTAAGTTTTTCAGTATCTGTAAAAAATGCTTGAGTATAAAAATCCGCAATCTCCCAAACCGTTTTACGTTCACGAATTGCACCTTTAAGCATTTTATCTTCACCAGTATCACCATCGCTAGTCATATGACCAACATCAGTTATATTCATTACTCTTTTTACTTCATAACCTAAATATTCAAAAGTCTTTTCCATTATATCTTCAAAAATATAAGTTCGAAGATTCCCAATATGAGCATAATGATAAACCGTTGGACCACAAGTGTATATTGACACTTCATTGTCAACGTTTGGAACAAATTGCTCGACTTTCTTTGTTAAAGTATTATACAGTTTCATAAATCACCTTTTCTTTCATTATTATAGCATATTCATTATTTAACTTCAATAAACTAAAGTTAAAAAACATAATATCTCATAATCGTATTTTTAAACATTAATAACACTATAATTTAATAGCTTTATTTGATTTGAAATAAAATTAGAATTTAAGTCTATCTCTTTTAATAAATCAGTTGATAAATATTTTTTATTATCATCAGGAAAAATAGTTACAACATTTTTATTTATTTCTTCCTGCAATATTACAGCACCTAACATATTAGCTCCACTGGATATTCCAACACCTATTCCAAGATATTTGGATATGCATCTTGCCATATTGACTGCATCATCGTCATTTATTAGAATTATTTTATCAATAAAATTTCGGTCAACTAGATCGGGAATGAAATCATCTCCAATTCCCTCTATTTTATGATTTTGATATTTTGTACCTTGTGATAATATTGGAAGTTTATCTGGTTCAAGTGCCGCAATTATAATACTATTGTCAACCTCTTTTAATCTTTTACCAACACCCATTAATGTCCCACCTGTTCCAATTCCCGAAATAAAACCACCAACAGATATATCTTTTAATTGATCAATTATTTCTTTTGAAGTTTTTTCATAATGGACATTTATATTATCAATATTAGAAAACTGATTAGGTCTAAACCCATTTAATTTTTCAGAAAGTAAATCAGCCTTATTAATACATTCTATAAATCCTCCTTCTTCTTGCGAAACAAGAAATACCTTAGCTCCATAAGATTCCATTATTTTTATTCTCTCCTGACTAGCCCAAATCGGCATATATATATACACAGGATGTTTATAATATGAGCCCAAAGCAGCAAATGATATACCAGTGTTGCCACTAGTAGCCTCAATAATAGGCATATTTTCTTTTAATAATCCACCTTGTTTTGATTTATCTAATATGTAATAAGCCATTCTATCTTTTATACTTCCAGTCAGATTATAATATTCCAATTTGACATAAATACTCTTTAATTTTTCTTTATACATATAATCAATTTTTATCAAAGGGGTATTCCCAATTAAACCATTCATAGCACATCTCCTTTACTAAAAATATATTTAAAATTAGGAATAATATTATCATGATGGCGATTTTTGTTATGAATTAACAAAAAAATATTGCATAAAATTAATTAATATGTTATTATATAAAAGCAATGACATAGACGGACCCTTAGCTCAGCTGGTTAGAGCATCCGGCTCATAACCGGACGGTCGTAGGTTCGAGTCCTACAGGGTCCACCATTGTAAAAATAATAGATTACAGAAATGTAATCTTTTTTCATGTAAAAAAGAAATGTCTCATTTCTTTTTATTTACGAATAGCTCCATTTTCGCATTTATTCCCCCATGCATCAATTAATTCTTTATCTCTATGTATACAAATTATTTCACAGTTATTAGCACATTTCTTACACTCTACTCCCCTTGTTTCGAAATGCATATCAGTTAGAGCAAAATCAAAATCATTTTCTTTTTTTGAATTTTTAGCTAATATTGCAACGCCTAATGCTCCCATTAAATGTGCATATTTATCAACATGGATTTTTTCATTAGTTGCTTCTTCAAAAGCTTTAATGACTCCAATGTTTTTACTAACGCCCCCTTGAAATACAATAGGTGGTTTTATATTTTTTCCTTTTCCTACGTTATTTAAATAATTAGTAACAACCGCTTTACATAAACCAGCAATTATATCTTCTTTTTTATGCCCAATTTGAGCCTTATGAACTAAATCACTTTCAGCGAAAACGGTACACCTTGCAGCTATTTTGGTGGGATTTTTTGATTTTAATGCCCAATGTCCAAAATCTTCTACCTGTAATCCCAAACGTTTTGCTTGAGATGATAAAAATGAACCTGTACCAGCTGCACATAATGTATTCATCGCATAATCTACTACTATTCCATCATCAATTAAAATTATTTTAGAATCTTGACCACCTATTTCAAAAATAGTTTTAACATCAGGATAAACAGATATCGTTCCAATGGCGTGAGCCGTAATTTCATTTTTAACAATACAGGCATTTAGCATAGTTCCAACTAATTTTCTAGCAGAACCCGTTGTGCCAACTGCTTTTACTATTATATTAGTATTTTTTACTTGTTGTTTTAAATCATTGATTAAATTTTTTACTGCATTAATAGGACTTCCTTCGGTCCATATATATTTTTCAGCAATAATCTTATTATTTTCATCAATTATTACACCTTTAGTAGATATTGAACCTATATCTACACCTAAATAAGCCTTTTTCATCATCTTTTTTCCTTTCTCATGCTAAGCATATCATGGAATGCTTCTAATCTTGTTTTAATACCTGTCTCACTTGTTTGTGAATCAAAACTAAAATATAATACAGGTATTTTATAGTCATTACTTATTTTTTGTAGTGCCGGCATAGCATTTATTTCAGGTATGCAACCGAAGGGTTTTACATGAACAACACCATCATAACCTTGTTCAGCCAATAACTTTGTTCTTACTACACTATCAGTTCCATCAGCACCAATTTCATATTTCAAATATTTACCTGCATTTTTCATCAAATATTTTTTTATTTTACTATGATTAAATAATAGATATGTAACCGTTATAAACCGACTTACTACCATTCCTTTTTTTGCTAATTCTTTTTCAATATAGTAATTACTAAAAGGCTCCATCACTACATATAATTCTCCTACTACTCCTACTTTTAATGGATTCTCTGGTTTTTCAACTTCAATATTACGAAACATTTTATTATATTTTTTTGATATTTTAAAAAGATGTATAAAGCCTTTTACTTTTTTTAGTTCATTCAAAAACTCTTTCTTCAATTTTTCAAAACTACCTTCTTCAACTTCAAAACCAATATTTGATCTTATATATTCATCTATTTTATCCATAAGTACTATCATTCGTGCGGATAACAAAAAATAATAAGTAAATTTTATAAATGAAAGCCTATTATTTAACCTTTTAAAAGTTTTATAAAGTGAATGAGGTGTAATATCATCAGCATTAAGTAAACTAATAAACTCAAATTCATATCCTAAATCTCTTAAAATTTGTTCTTGAATTTCTCCATAGTATCCAAATCTACAACCCCCACCCGCTTGAACCAACACATTTGCTTTCTTTTCTAACGCTTCGATATAGTTACCTAAATTATATTTAAAAGGTACACAGACAAAATCAGGACTATATTTAGAACCTAATTCTAATGTCTTTTTAGTTATTGGCGGTGGTTTTAAAATCTTCAAATCAGTCGTATGTTTTAACAGATATTCAATTACGACATGATAATCTCCCATGTGTGGGAAGCTAATTATTTTTTCTTTATTTCCCAATTATCTTTCCACCACCTTTTTCTTTTCTGTTATAATATCAATAAAACTTTCTATTCTAGTTTGCAATCCAGCTTCCGCTTGTAATTCATCAAGTATTATATTTGCAATCGGAATTTTTTTTATCTTTCGCTGACATAATTCAGTAACAAGCGAATCAGGCCCACATGGGAAAGTTGTAATAAAAATAATACCATCTATTCTTTCTTGGTAATATTCAATAGCTCCTATTAATTCCTTATTATAAGTCCAATATAATCCTTTTGATATATTTATAGACCTTTTTATTGTCTCATGTCTGTCAGCTATATCAGCAAATACAGGAAGAACTCCTAATTGTTCTAAATGCTTTATTATTGGATAACCAAGCAATTTATCATATGTATTATATGGATGAGATACAATCAATATTTTAAGTTTGTCAGTACAATTTAAAATATCTTCTTGCCTTGTTGACATACGAATTTCCTCTTCTATTTCCTTTTTTTTAGCACAATCATAAGCTTCTAATGTTGTTTCTAGATCCTTATTTAATATTTTGCCCATGTTTATAAATGCATCTAATTCACTTTGATTTTTATTAACATCAACATTATAGTCTAGGATTTTAACGTTTGAAAATGTGTTATTAACAATATCATATAAAGCATTAAATTTTGTACAAACAACTTCGTTTTTTCCAAAACTGACAATCCTTGGGATTAAAATATAATCAACTTTATTAATTAAATAATGAACATGTCCCATATAAATTTTTGAAGATAAACAACTTTCATCAATTGAAAAATTTATACCGTTTTTTAATATTTCTCTATTTGTTTCTGGGCTTAATATAATTTCACAACCAATTTGTTCGAAAAAAGTTTTCCATAGATATTGATACTTATAATATAAAAAAGCTCTTGGCAAGCCTATCTTTATTTTGTTTTGCATAATATTTTCCTTTCGTGTAATATTAAAATTAACTCATAATCTCAATTCCCATTTTATGCTTCTTATAATTCATTTATTACGAATCATCACTATAAAAAATATTTTTTTATTTTTGATAAATTATCTATTGTCAATAAACATATAATAGTGTATAATTAATGTTGCAGTGGATATTTCTACTATTTGCGGGTGTGGCGAAATTGGCAGACGCACTAGACTTAGGATCTAGCGCCTTACGGCATGGGGGTTCAAGTCCCTTCACCCGCACCAAATAATTGATAATTAACCATTTATTCAAAATATAGATGGTTTTTTTGTGCTATAATTAGGTTATAAAAAATGTTTGGAGATGGTTTTAGTGGAAAATAGTACTGTTAACATTATTGCTAATAAAATTATGACTTTAATGAATGATATTCAATATGGTTATCTTGATAAGGATAATATTAAGCATTTATACATTGATGATTTTTTTTCTTCAATGTATAAATTGCAATCACCGTTTGAAATATTGGAAAATAAAATTGGAGTTTGTTGGGACCAAGTAGAACTGCAAAGATATTATTTCGAAAAGGAAAATATTCTATGTAAAACATATTTTATTGTCTACTATGATAATGATAAATGCCCTACCCATACTTTCTTAGTTTACAAAAATAATGATTTTTACTATTGGTTTGAACATTCTTGGGAAAAATACCGAGGTATTCATAAATATAGTTCATTAGATGAACTATTAACTAATGTGAGAAAAAGATTTATTAAAGAAGAATTACCCTCAAATTTCAATAATAAAAATTTATGTTTATATGATTATAAGAAACCAAATTATGGCATATCTTGTATGGAATTTTATAAGCATTGTGAAATGAGCACTAATATTAATGTGGAATAATAAAAGAGCTTGTTATTTTTCTATACCAATTTAAAAAGATTAGTTAAACTAATCTTTCTTTTATCTTCTTTTTGTCTTTATTTTAGCTTTCATTTGACCAATAGTTTCAGCCTTTGTTTCCTCTTGTAAAATGGATAATACTTCATAAAGATAATTGTTTCTATTTTTTGTCTTTTTTGAGACTTGTTCAATAAATTTTGAACGATTGTGAATTAAAAAAGCTATCATTTCTGCATACCAATCTTGTGATATTAAACCACAAATAATACTTTCATTTATTCTACCTATATTATGTTTATATATTGTTTCAGGATCCAATTTTTCACTATATATATATCCATACGTGTCAACAAAAACATACTGTTCATTAATGTTGTCCCATATAATATTATCAATGTTTAAATCAACTGGAACTAATTTATGATTACTTAATAATTTAACATTATTACAAACAGTATTTGAAGCCTCTATAATTGAAGTAACTTTTTTGTCATCGCAATAGTGAATATTTTTGCCATTTACAAAGTCCATTGTGTATCCGATTGGTTTTTCATCTGTATATACTACATCATTTGGAAAAACAAAATTAGATAAATTTAATGATTGGAAGAAACTAATTTTTGACTGATTATATTTAAATTGCTTAAAATATATTTTATATACTACATCTTCAATTAAATATAATCTTGCTTCTTTTCCTTGATTAAATTGGGTATAATTATTAAAAAAATCGTTATTTATAAAAATGCTCATATTATCACCAGAAAACTATTCTAACACATTTTACTGTAAATTAAAATAAATAGTCCTTCTTTTTTATAATATTTCTTTTTTTGCTATTTTAGTTTATAATATTATTATTTAAAGGATGTGATTATTATAAAGCTTATACAAAACGGTAAAATTATCATAGAAGATAATTTTGGGAAATTATTTAAGATTGAACCAAACGAAAAATTTAACTTCGGATATATCTTGTTCATTCCAAAAAATATAAATAAAGAACCAACTTTAATAGTTGAAGGTCTTAATACAGGAACTTGTAGTGAATATGAAAAAGCAGTTATTGAAATATATGAAACGGCCGTTAAAGATTTGAAACCTGGAAGATTTCCGTTTTTTTTATCACAAGATTTAGGGTATCCAATTATGATACCATTGTTTCCAAGAACATATGTAGATAATAAAGCTATATATACTCATGCTTTATCTAGTGATACTTTAAAAATTACTGATCACATATTACAAGGAATTGATTTACAATTAATAGAAATGATTGAAAGTGCTAAGCAATTTTTACTAAAGATAGATATAAAGGTTAAAGAAAAGATAATAATTGATGGGTTTTCAGCATCCGGAAAGTTTGCAAATAGGTTTACATTGCTGCATCCACACATCGTAAAAATTTGCATTGCTGGTGGAGTTGGTGGTGCTCCTACTTTACCAATAAGGGAATATGATAATAAGGAAATTATATATCCAATTGGAATGTATGATATTCTAGATTTTGATTTTCATGAATTTAGTAAAGTTGCAGTATTTTATTATATGGGCCAGTTAGATGAAAACGACAGTTCTTTATATGAAACGGCTTATAAACCTAATGAAAAAAATCTTTTAGATAATATATTGGGTGAAAATATGATGCCAGACAAGTGGGAAAAAAGCAAACTAATCCATAAGGAACTAAATCTTAAAAATATAAGATTTAAAACTTATACAAATTATGGTCACACTAGAAGACCAGTGTTAGGTGACGTAATTAAATTCATTAAAGAATCAGAGAACATAATTAAATAAACTATATACGTAGTTTATTTTTATAAAAATTTCCATAAATTTAATATATTTGTTATAATATATTTGGTGGTAATATGGGGAAACTAAATAAATATTTTTTATTGATATTAACCTTATTTTCTATATCTTTATATAAAGACGTAGAAGCGATGAATTTTAAGGCAGCAATTGATATAACTACTTTAAATGTATATGAAATACAAGATGCAATTGATAAAGGTTATTTAACTTATGAACTATTAACTAGATTATATTTAGATAGAATAAATGAATATGATAAAAAATATAATGCTCTTATATCAATAAATGAAAAGGCTATTGAACAAGCAAAACAACTTGATCAAGAATACAAAAAAAATGGCAGAAGAAGTTTACTTCACGGTATTCCTGTTATTGTAAAGGACAATATCGATTATAAAGATTTACCTACGACTGCCGGCACTATAGCATTAAAAGATTCATATCCTTTTAACAATGCGGCAATTGTAGATAATTTAATAAATGCTGGTTGCATTATTCTTGGAAAGTCTAATATGAGTGAATTTGCTTTTTCGGCATATAGCTCATATAGTAGTTATGGGAATGTCAGAAATGCTTACAACTTAGCATACACGCCTTATGGTTCTTCTGGTGGGAGTGCTGTTAGTGTTGCTGCTAGCTTTGCAACCTTAGCAATCGGAACAGATACTAATTCATCAGTTAGACTTCCATCAGGTGCTAATAATATAGTTGGACTTAGACCAACCTATGGATTACTTAATAATGACGGTATAATTACTTACGATGCCGAAAGAGACACAGCAGGTCCAATGACAAAAACGGTTAGTGATAATGCTATTCTTTTATCTATCTTAGCTGATAATGGAATTGATTACACTACATACCTAAAAGAAGATGGATTAAAAAACAAAAAAATCGGAATACTCACACAATTTATTAATGAGAACATTAATTCATCACTACCTGTTTTCTATTCATATTACAACGAAATTGATAACATGATGAAAGATGCTATAGCAATAATGGAACAAAAAGGAGCGACTATAGTATATATAGATGACTTCTACTCAAATTATTATCAGTCAATTAATAATAATACTAGTTTAATCCTATTATTGTGTTATGATTTTAATCAATATATAAAAAATACTTCTAGTAGCACTAAAAGTTTTGAACAACTATTAAAAAATGGCGGATTTATTCAGCCTTTAAATCAATACGATGTTAATTGCAATAATGATTTAAGAAAATCAAAATTAACTAGTGTTAATAAAGAAAAAAATATATATAGATCATATGTAGAAAATACAATGAAAAAACATGATGTTGATATTTTAGTATATCCGCAAACTAAAAACAAATTAATAAAATTGAGCGACATATACAAAACTACACTCGCTAATAACACTCGAACTATTGCACCTACGACTGGCTTCCCTGCCATTTCTATACCGCTTGGTTTTGATAGTGATGATTTACCATACGGAATAGAATTTCTAGCCCTTGCCAATCAGGAGAACATTTTATATGAAATATCTTACTCATTTGAACAAGCTACGAATTATAGAAAAAATCCTTCCATCTCACCTAGTTTATATACATACCAAGAATCAGTAGTTAAACTAAAAGATTACTATGAAAAAAATATAATAAATAGATTCGATTATGAACAAGAAGCATATAATGATTATGTTGTTATTTTTCAAAAAGTGAAACACTTATTATTAAATTATAATAGCTATGACGATGATATAATAAATGATTATTCAAATGAATTATTAAAAGATTATGAAGAACAACTTGATATTTTAGCAAATAATAAAATACAACCTACTGATAATGGTCAAGATGAAAATAATAATACATTATTAATAATTATATCTTCAATATGTACATTATTAGTAATAATATCCGGTTATTATATGTTTATAAAAAGAAAAAATAATATTAAGTTAGTGTTATATAATTTTATATAAAAGGAGAAATATGGACAATAATGAAATAAAGCAGTTAATCACGCAGTTCTCGCATTCTAAACCAGATACAATAGGGATATTTGGATATGGATCTGGAGTAAATAAACAAGCTGGTTATACAAATAAAGATAGACCACAAATCGATTTAATTATGGTAGTAAATAATACGGAAAAATGGCATCTTGAAAATATTAAGATTAATCCTGATAATTATTCTCTTACTTCTAAATTATTCTTTTCTAAGATAGATTCAAAATGGCAACATTTTGCAACTGACATATGCTATTTACCATATATTAAGGAATTAGGGCACACTTTTAAAATTGGTATTATAAGTAAAGATGATTTATTGAATGATTTATACAACTGGGAATCTTTTTATTTAGCAGGAAGATTTCAAAAGATTATTTTACCAATTAAGAGTACTGCAGAGTTAGATGTAGCAATTTCTAAAAATAGAGAAAAAGCTATAACTATAGCTTTACTATTAATGAGAAAAAAAGAGTTGAATTTATATAATCTATTTAAAAAAATATGTTCGTTATCATATCTTGGGGATATAAGAATGGGAATAGCAGAAAATCCAAAGAAACTAGATAATCTAGTTAAAGGTGGTTATGAAGAATTTAAAAAAATCTATTCTAACAGTAACTTATTTCAAATAGATTCAAATGAAAAAATAATCATTAATCACGATTCATTATATTCATCTATGGAACAATTGCCTAAGAGTTTAATAACTCATTTAGAAACTAATAACTACTCATTAGAACAATTAATAACATTAAGAAAATTGTTAATAGATTTTTTTACAGAGAAAAATAAACATGTTAGTAGAGACCAGGCTATAAAAGGTTTTTTTACTGCTGGTCCAGTTAATTCTATATCATATTTAACAGAAAAAATATTAAAGAAAATCAAAAAATAAAGACGAAATGTCTTTATTTTTGTATCATATTTAATAAATTTATTTTAAACATGTCCTTATCAGAATTTTGTTTTGAAACCATAACTCCCTTATAAGTAACAAGTTCAGATTGATGACCTTCACTTAATATATCGTGTGGCGTCAATTTATCTAACATAACTATTGAATCATTTTCATAAACAACGTAATGTAGTTTTATATTTCCATGAACTTTAGCAAACATCACATCTGTTGGTAATTTTAATTCATAAGTTTTTGTACCATTAGTTTTATTTGTTGAAACTAATTCACCTAAGAAATTACCCTCTTTTAATGATGGATAAAATTCAAAATACAATTTTTTGTATGCCAACATATTATACTTTTTTAATGAACGTTCTAATTTTTTAAATTCATTTTCGTTAACATAATCAAAAACGTAAGTTCCTTTCATAGTGTACCCCCTTTTATTGTTCGACCGTTTATATATCTAAAGCCTAATAATGATAACATATTTTTTTTATTTTGTCAAATTAAGTATAAAAAAAAGAAGATTAAATTAAATCTTCTTTCCACCTTCACTGATTGTTATATCAGTGTTTTTTATACTTACCGCAACAACACGTAAATTCTTTAATTCTTCAATAGTTTTTTCTCTGCTAGAAGTTGTCTTAACTTCTAAACCAGTACTATCATCAATAAGTCTACCTTTATCATCATAGTGATATCCAGGAGCAGCCTCATATCTTTCATTAATTCCATCATTTTGATTTTGAATTGAAGTATTTGAATTATAATTTGTATTATAATTTGTATTGTTATTTAGTTCACGATTAAGTTGTTTCTTCCCGTCATAATAACCTGTACTATAGTTTTCAGTGTAACTTTTAGTAAATGCATCCCTATAAACTTTATCACCAGAAATAGCACCAAAATTATCATTATATCTAGCACCGTTATACCCATCTGCATATCCATCTGCATATCCAGATTTTTTTCCATCTCTAATTCCATCAAGTCTTAATTGTTCATTTGTCTTGCTAGATGATTTTTCATTTTCAAGTTTCTTTTGACCTTCAGCATATCCAATTTTATATTGAGCTTTAAATCCTTCAATATATGCATCTCTATACTTTTTCTCACCAGATACTGAACCATAATTATCGTTATAAGTATATCCCTTATAACCATCAGTTAACCCTTTATCATAACCTTTTTGTCCACCATCTTTTAAACCTTCTGCTCTTAAATCAACAACTTTATTTTCATTTTGACGTTTCTTTTGACCTTCAGCATATCCAACTTTATATTGAGCTTTAAATCCTTCAATATATGCATCTCTATACTTCTTCTCACCAGATACTGAACCAAAACTATCACTATAAGAATATCCTTTATAACCATCTGTAAAACCTTTATCGTATCCTTTTTGTCCACCGTCTTTTAAACCTTCTGCTCTCAAGTCAACAACTTTGGTTCCTTTTTCACGTTCAAGTTTCTTTTCCCCATCGCTATACCCTACTTTATATTGTGTTGTATAACTTTGTTTGAAAGCGTCAACAAATATCTTATCTCCAGTTACAGTTCTATATCCTTTATCATTATATGAATAACCTTTATAACCATCATTTAAACCGTTATCATAACCCATTTGACTACCCGCTAAAACACCAGCTACTCTTAATTCCTCATTTTGGTTTTCTTTTTTTAATTGCTCTTCTATTTTCTTTTGTTGTTCTTGTTTTTCTTTTTCTGTTGGATCTACAGCAATAAATTTTTCACCAGTATTTTTATCAGTAACAATCTTATCTGTTGATTGAACTTTTTTGTCATTTGAAGTTCCTGTTTTAGGTTTATTATCAATAATTGCTTGTTCTAAACTTGGATTTGGTACATATTTAGCATTTAATAAATCAATTTTCTCTTGAATCTTCATTTCAATTTCTAATCCAGTTAATAACTCAATTGCAGAAACCCCATCGTTATTACTTTTAATGTTTTTTGCTTCTTCAAGTTTAGCTGTTAACATTTCTTTAACATTGGTTTTTTCACCATTATATTTAGTGTTAGCAGTTGATTTACTTTCTAAATTACAATTTTCACCTGTACCAAAAATAATTTTACTCATACTAGCAGTAGGTACACGATAATTATTATTAATCGTCATTCTTTCCATAGCTAAAAGTAATTTGAATCTAACAAGGTTAGAAGCTGCATCTGTTGATTTATAATTTTCAGTTGCAAATTCATTTTCAACAAATTTATTTAATTCTCCTGCTACAGTTGATTTACTATTAGATGTATTAAAAATAGCAATTTTTTCTTGTAACTTCTCAACAGCACTAGCTGAATCTTTATCAGCAACAAGACTTGCAATATCAACTATTGTAGAAGGTGTTGATGTAATTGTATCATCTAGTAATGTGTTTGCTACAAAATCAAAATTACGAATAATTGATTCTTTTGTCTTAGTAGCAAATTGCAATCTTGCGTAATCACTTGGTTCAATATCATTTATATTAAGCACTGTATAAAAATCTACCCATTGCTCTATAGAAATATTATTAATCCCTTTTGTTAAAGCATCAACATAAACATCTGATATTCTATTAATCATTTCTTGATTACTATTAGGATCAAATGCCATATTTGGCGCTAAATTTTTTTGATTTTCTTTATCAATAGTAATACTGTTTGGCACAGCAGATCTAAAATTTGCTTTTTGAATTGCATATGAACCAAACACTACTGCTGCTGCAGTAGTAAGTGCAATCCAAGTAACTTGTGATTTTGTAAAAGTTTTTTCTTTTTTTAATTCTTGTTCTGTAATTTTTTTCTTATTATCCATAAATAAGACCCCCTTCTTTAGTACCATTATTTCTTAACAATTTTATTACCTGTTAATTGATACCCTTGTTTCAATAAACTAGTATCATTATTATGACTCCATTTAACTGTTTTACTTCCGTTTACAATATTTCTAGTTCTATAACTATAATAAGTTGTTGTTATTGGTGTTTTGACAATTCCATATACCGGATCTTTTTTAGTTTTGGTAACATAACCTGTAAATACTTCTCTAGTCATATAAATTGGTGTCTCTTTATTTTGATAAACTGCACATTGTTGTTGACCATTTTTAACTTCATATTTAGTTCTTGTATAAACTTTATAAGTTGCATACGTTCCAGAACTACAATTTCCACAATCATAATCACCGCTTGACCCTGAAACATAAACATATTGTTTTAATTCAGTATCTTTAGGTGTTGTTGAGAAAACCTGAACACCTTGGTAAACCCAATCTGTGTATTTATATGTTCCTGTTCCTACATAAACAGTCTCATACTTTGTACAAACTTTTTCTGTTTTAGTTCCAACTTGAACTTGTTGATTTTCATATGTAGCTTCTTGATAAGATGTTGTCTTGTAAGCAACAATTTTTTCTTCTTCTTTATAGTAAGTAGAAGTTGTTGTTTTAACATCAGTTAAACTATTTGAGTATAATCTGTTTGTTGTCCAATTTGACCAACTACTCCAATCCGTATACGAACTTCCAACAATCTTTACATATTCATATAGATATTCCGTTGTTGGTTTTGTCGGTGTCGGTTTTGTTGGTGTTGGTTTTGTCGGCGTTGGTTTTGGTTTCGTTGGAGTTGGTGTTGTTACGACTGGCTTTGTATCTTCTTCTTTTTCACATATATCAGTCTCACAATAGTTATAGCACCCCATGTGAACTATAATATAATCTTCTTTATCAGAGCATTTTAAATTAATTTTCATCCTGTATTCATCATCCATTTTTGTTATATCAACAAATGAATTATTTGAATCACATTGTCTACCTTCGCTATCAACAAATGGTAATACTATTTTTTTCTCTAACATTTCTGATAAAGTTATAGAAACTTTATCGCCAACATTTTTTGGCAATCTTGTTGTAGTAAAGTAATCTTTAGCAGCTTCACGCATACTCATAACATTTTCATTATAAATACTAACATATAATGGCTCAACTGCCTTTTTTACTGCTCCCTTAGTTGGAAAAAGCCAAATCAGTATAAAAATGAATAATGCAACAAATAATATTTGCAAAACTACATCCCTTATAGAAAAGGTTTCTCTTCTTTCATTATACATATTAATTCCCCCTTAAATTTGCCCATATATTACCATAAAGCAATATATTTGTCAATCAAATTTCCTAGTATAATTGTTTATATAATTTTTTGTTACACTGTGTTTTAAAAAAACACAGAAAAAACCTAAATATTCAGTAATATTTTACCACCAGTGTAAAGTTTTGTCAAATTTTCACCTTGGCAATTGTACAACCATTATTATAATAATATGTCTTGAATTCTAACACATTACGATTATGTTTTAAACAGTCATGAGTTGCTTGCCTGAGTATTCCAGAACCAATGCCATGAACAATCACAATAAATTCATTTTTCATTTTGATATTGTCATTAACAAAATCATTAACTGCCACTCTCGCACTATCCCGATCATATCCATGCAAATCCAATTTTGGTAGATTATCTATAAAAATGAGATTATTCAAATTCACTGTAAAATTCTTTCATTTCTTCTTTACTAAATATAGAATAACGTCCACCAATTCTAGTAACTGATAATGCTCCTGCAATATTAGACATTTTCAATATTTTTTCGTATGCCATGTTTTTAGCAATACCATAAGTAAATGCTCCATGAAAAATATCCCCGGCTCCTGTTGAGTCAATTGGTTTAACTTTGATAGAAGGCATTACTTTTATATTATTATCATATTCATATAAACATCCTTTTGATTCCAATGTAACTACAATATTGGTTTTAAAAATTTCTTTCATCTTATTATATAACCCAATAATAGTATCATTATTTTCAAGATCGATATCTATACTAGTAACAGTCTCAGCAAAAACCTTAGAACAAACAACATAATCAACCATTTTTGATAATTCTATTATTTCTTCTGTTGGTCTTCCTGCATCAATAATACTAATTGCATTAGGATATTTATTTAATATATCTTTAGACAACTCATATTCTTGTCCATCTATTAAAATAATATCAGGTTCAAAATCAAGAACAATTGGATCCATCTTCATTTCGCTAGGTCGATATGTCATAATTGTTCTACTACCACTTTCTTTGTTAGCAATAATAAAACTAGTAGTAGTCTTACATTCATCACTAATTTGTAAATATCTAGTATCTACTTTAACATTAGCAAATTCATCTTTTATTTTTTTTCCAAATTCGTCATTGCCAACTATTCCAGCAAATGTTGTATCCATTCCCCATTTTCCAAGTAAATATGCTGCATTTGAGGCTGGCCCCCCACCACATTCAAGTCTCATATCTACTCTATTTTTTGTATTTTCTTCTGGAAATGTTTCAACTGGAAATGTCACATCATACGCGGCATGACCAATACATAATATTTTCATCTAATCACCTATTCTATTATCTCAAAAAAATAGGATATAAGCAATTATTTTTTCATAATTTTAACAATTGTATTATGTTTATCTTTAGTTATTTCTTCTTCATTTAATAAAGCAAAAAATTGATTTATAAAACCTACTGGATTTTCTTTTTTTAGTATTGTTGCATATACAAACTTTTTTATTTCTTTGTCAATATTTAATTTTTCTATTATAGTTTTAAATTTTTCTTTACCGTATTTATAAATGAAATGTTCAAAATCTGTTCCGTATAAATATGAAAACACTAATATTATACTATTACATTTAATTAAGTGTTTGGCATGCTTATATTCTGATTTGCTTGAAATTCCCTCAATTGCACTACCATCCATATCTACTATTTGTAAGTCATCGTTATAAATCAAAAGATTGTATAAATTAATATCATCATAACAAATTCCCATTTCTTCTAATTTTTTGACGGCTTGAATAAGCTTATTGCATATTAATAATCTAGTATTATAACTGACACTTTCATCGTGCAAAGTGGAATATAATTGTTTATAACGAGCATAAAAATCCATTCTCATACCAGCAAAAATATTATTAATATAAATTTTGCTGTTAGGCATTACGCAATTTTCAACATAACCAATATTCATTAAAAAGTCAGTAATTTTTTCTTTTTCATCCCTATCTTCTTTGTTAAATATTTTATATAAATATTTATCGTTTTGATAAAGTTTTCCCTCACTACACATTTTCGATTTGCTGTATATTTTCAAATTTTTTAGTGATTTGTTAGATAAAAGTATTTTTTCCATAAATACCTCCTGGACCTATAGAATACCATGTTTTGCCAATTTGTCAAACAAAAAAAGAAATAATTTATATTTCTTTTAATTAATATTTGATTTTACTTTAGCTTGTGCAGCAGCAAGTCTAGCAAGTGGCACTCTATATGGAGAACAAGATACATAGTCTAGCCCTATATGATGGCAGAATTCTACACTTGATGGTTCTCCACCATGTTCACCACATATACCAAGTTTAATATCAGGTCTTCCCATTCTTCCTTTTGTTACAGCCATTTCGATTAATTTTCCTACACCGGTTTGATCAAGTTTAGCAAATGGATCAGTTTCAAATATATTTTTTTCATAATAATCATTTAAAAATTTAGAAGCATCATCTCTTGAAAATCCATACGCTAATTGTGTCAAATCATTCGTTCCAAAACTAAAGAATTCTGCTTCCGTAGCTATTTCGTCAGCTATAAAAGAAGCTCTTGGTACTTCAATCATTGTACCAATATGATACTTAACTTTAGTGTTAAATTCATTCATTACATCTTCTGCTGTATCAATCACTATTTTTTTGATATATTTTAATTCTTTAACATCACCAATAAGAGGAATCATAATTTCAGGCACAACATTCATCCCCTCATTATTAACGTTGATAGCTGCCTCAATTACTGCTCTAGTTTGCATTAATGCAATTTCTGGATAAGTAACTGCTAAACGACATCCACGATGCCCCATCATTGGATTAAACTCTTTTAATGAATCAATACGATTTTTTAATTGCTCAAAAGTCATTCCTAATGCAACCGCTAAAGGTTTGATATCTTCATCACTATGTGGCAAAAATTCATGTAGTGGTGGATCTAAATAGCGAATTGTAACAGGAAATCCCTTCATTTCTCTAAATAGTTTTTCAAAATCTCCTCTTTGCATTGGCAGTAGTTGTTCTAATGCTTTTTTTCTTTGTTCAACAGTTTCTGAAGTAATCATCTCACGCATTGCGAAAATACGATCTTCTTCAAAAAACATGTGCTCTGTTCTACATAAACCTATTCCCTCTGCTCCAAACTTCATTGCCTGAATAGCGTCTTTTGGAGTGTCTGCATTAGCCCTTACTCCTAAATCACGAACATTATCAGCCCAATTCATAAAAGTTTCAAAATCTCCGCTTATTTTAGGTTCAGAAGTTAGTATTTTTTCACCATAAACCATCCCTGTTGATCCGTCTAATGATAAGTAATCTCCTTCTTTAAACACTATCCCTTCTTTTGTAGTTAATGTTTTGTTTTCCTCATCGATAATAAGATCCCCACAACCACTAACACAACATCTCCCCATTCCACGGGCAACAACCGCAGCGTGTGAAGTCATTCCTCCACGGATAGTTAAAATTCCACGAGCATCATTCATTCCTTGAATATCTTCCGGTGAAGTTTCTAAACGCACTAGAATAGTATCTTCACCATCATTAGAAGCTTCAGTTACATCCTCAGCCGTAAAATAAATTTTACCAGTTGCAGCGCCAGGTGAGGCAGCAAGTCCTGTTGCTATTACCTTAGCATTTTTTAGTGCTTCAATATCAAAAGTTGGATGCAGTAATTGGTCTAGTTGTTTTGGTTCTACTTTTAACAAGGCTTCTTCCTTTGTAAGCATTCCTTCATTTACCATATCAACAGCTATTTTTAAAGCAGCATGTGCTGTTCTTTTTCCATTTCGTGTCTGCAACATGAATAATTTACCATTTTCAATTGTAAACTCCATATCTTGCATATCTTTATAATGATTCTCTAACGTTTTAGCAAATTTCTCAAATTGTTTATAAACATCAGGCATGACATCTGCTAGAGTACTGATTGGTTGAGGTGTACGAATTCCGGCAACAACATCTTCCCCTTGTGCATTTATCAAATATTCACCATATAATTTATTTTCACCTGTTGCGGGATTTCTTGTAAAAGCAACTCCCGTCCCACAGTCATTACCACGATTCCCATATACCATCTCTTGAACATTAACGGCTGTTCCCCATGAACTTGGAATATCATTCATTCTACGATATATTATCGCTCGTTCATTATTCCATGATCTAAATACTGCGGTAACCGCTTCTATTAATTGAACTTTAGGATCCTGTGGAAATTCACTATTTGAGAGATTCTTATATACCTCTTTAAATTTCATAGCAACTTCATACATATCTTCATCATTTAAGTCAGTATCATACTCTACTCCTTTTTCTTCTTTTATTTTATCTAATAAACGTTCAAAAGAAGATTTCGGATATCCTTTTACAACATCTGCAAACATCTGAATAAAACGACGATATGAATCATATGCAAATCTTTTATTATTTGTTGCTTTGGCAAACCCAGATGCTACTTCATCATTTAACCCAAGATTAAGGACTGTATCCATCATTCCCGGCATACTAGCACGAGAACCACTCCTAACAGAAACTAATAACGGATTGTCAAAATCCCCCATTTTTTTACCAGTTAGTTTTTCTAACTCTGATATTTTTTCAAATATCTCATTTTCTACATCAGAACTTATAACTTTTTTATCTTCATAGTACTTATTACAAGCTTCAGTAGTTATTGTAAACCCACTTGGTACTGGTAAACCTATCGAGGTCATTTCAGCTAGATTAGCACCCTTACCACCTAATAAATTTTTCATTTCTTTATTACCTTCACTAAAGGCATATACATATTTAGACATATTAATCTTTCCTCCCGTATTATGACATAACAATTATACCAAATATACCTATACAAAACAAGAAAAATGCCAATTGTTGACATTTATTTACTTTATTTATTAACGACTTTTTCTAAATAACATTTGCCACATAAAGATTCATATGTAACATTATTTGTTTCATCAATAGCGACTTGATCTCCGTCACTCACAAATTCACCATTAACCTTACGGGCATTAAACTTTGCTCTTTTTCCACAACGACATATAGTAATTAATTCTTCTAGTTCATCGGCTAGTTCCATTAATCTTGCACTACCTAAAAAGGCGTTAGTCTTAAAGTCACTTCTAAGACCATAACATATAACTGGGATATCATGTATTTTAGTTATTTTCCATAGATCAACCACTTGTTCGCCTGTTAAAAATTGTGCTTCATCAACTAAAATACAATTAATAATATCCATTTTTTCATTCAATTCATTAATAACACTTGCATTTTGTTCTAGTAACAAATCAACTTTTCTTGTTAAACCAATCCTTGAAACTAAACAATCGCCACCTTTTGTATCAATAATTGATTTAATAACAACCACTTCTTTTTCCCTTTCTTTGTAATTGTGTGCAACTTGCATTAATGCACTTGTTTTGCCACAATTCATTGCTCCATATCTAAAATATAATTTAGCCATCAATCATTACCTCCTTTTTTTGCCCGTGGATGACTATTCAAATAAACACTTCTTAAGCGTTCATTTGAAACATGTGTATATACTTGGGTAGTAGCCAAATTGGCGTGACCCAAAAGTTCTTGAACCGTTTTTAAATCAGCACCTTCATTTAACATATGGGTAGCAAAAGTGTGCCTTAATACATGGGGACTGATATGTTTTTTTATCGCTCCTTTTTGAATAATCTTATCTATAATTAATCTTATTCCTCTATCTGTTAGTGAGGTACCATTTTTATTTAACAATAAATAATCACTATTATTTTTGTTTAAAAGCTTAATACGTCCATCATTTAAATAGATTTCTAATGCTTGTTTACATACTTCGCCATATAAAACATACCTTTCTTTATTACCTTTACCTAAAATTTTTATAGTTTCATTATATATATTTATATCATTTATTTTAATATTTACTAATTCACTTACCCGGATTCCCGTTGAGTAAAGTAGTTCTAAAATAAGGAAATCCCTTTGACCAAAACTTGTATTTTTATCAGGTATATTTAAAAGTTGTTCTACTTCAGGATAATACAAAAAATTGGGTAATTTTTTGTCTTCTTTAGGATTAGTAATCAAACTAGTCGGATTTACTTTAATTTTATTTTCTTTAAGAAGATACTTAAAAAAACTTCTTAAACTACTAATATGTCGACTGATTGTCTTTTTAGAATATCTTTTATTATAAAGTTCTTGAAGATACAATCGAATTACCTTATAATCAATATCTTTTACTTTTTTTATTTCTTCTCTCTTTAAAAAAAATATAAATGTATCCAAATCTTTCTCATAATTAGCTACGGTATGAAACGAATAATTTTTCTCGTTTTTTATATAATCTATAAAATCATTTATTAATACCGTCATATTATCACCATTATTATTGTAGCACAAAAAAAGAACAAAATCTATCGTTCTAATTTTTTTACCTTATCTTTATCTTCATACAACCCATCAAATATAGGTTTACCTTCTATTTCTCTATTTTGTAAATCTTCAATATCAAACATAGCTCTTACTTCTTCTATTGTAAGTCCATTTAATTCCTCATCATCAGTATTAATATATTCTGGTCTAATATTGTCTGATTCGATTTTAAAATCAATATTTTCTTTTGGAATATTATAATCTAAATTATTAAATTTATCTTTCCCTAAAATATATCCTCTTATTACCTTATAGCGAGAAAATTCTGTTATTAAACTACTCTCCCTAAATAATAAATTATCATAAACATATTCATCTACCAATGTTTTTAATCTCTTATTGATATATCCATTTTCAACCATATAACGATAAAAACGTCCTTTTTGCATATCTGATATAAAACCACGGTAAACATTCAAAAATTCTCTATCATTTGTATTTACATATGTTGTATATTTGGAAGCAAAGTATTTAAGTTGCGGTTGATCAGCATAAATAACATCTAGCATTTTGGTTTCTTTACTTTCTTTATAAGTAATATATATTTCACCGTGTTTAAAATTAATGTGCCCCTTACTTTCGAGATAAGCTAATAAATGATCTTCATCATCAAAATCAGTTGTTCTTGCATCAATCGTCGATAAAAAAGCTTTTTCTTTAAAAGCAATTTCATTACTTTCTTCATCAATTTCTTTAAACTTTATTAGATATTCTTGAAATGATACAAAATCATTTACAACTAGACTATAGCGGCGACGCCCTTTTGTACTACTCATAATATCACTCCTAATGACTAATTTCATCACTTTGGTTGATTAACTATTTAAATTATATCAGACTTTATCTTTTTTAGCAAACAAAAAAAGTAGATAACTTCTACTTTTCATATTCACAACTACTACATTTTATCTTGTCTTTTTTCTCGACTAACATATTTTTACATTCAGGACATGACTCTCCAGTTGGTTTATCCCAATATGCTGTTTTACACTTTGGAAAATTATTACATCCATAAAAAACTTTTCCTTTTTTGCTACGTCGCTCTACTATTTTACCATCACAATTAGGGCAATCAGCTACAGCAACAACTTCTTTAGGTTCACTTTTTATATACTTGCATTCAGGATAATTGCTACAAGCGACAAATTCACCATATCGTCCTTTTCTTATAACTAAATCGCTACTGCAATTAGGACAAGCCTCGCCCGTTTTTTCAGGTTCTTTCTTTTCCATATTATCAAAAGCTTTTTTTAAATATGGTTCAAATTCTTTATAAAAATCATCTAAAGTTTTTGTCCATACAATAGTTCCTAAAGCTATTTTGTCTAAGTCATCTTCCATGTTAGCTGTATACTTGACATTAATTAAATGACTAAAGAATTCTTGGAGTTTATCAGTAATTTCGATTCCAATTTCAGTAGGAACAAACTTTTTATCAACGATATTAACATAACCTCTTGTTTTCAAAGTATCCATCGTTTTAGCATATGTACTAGGTCTACCTATACCTAATTCTTCCATTTCTTTAATCAATTTAGCTTCAGTATATCTTGCTGGTGGCTTAGTAAAATGTTGTTCTTTAGTTATATCGTTAGAAACGATTACATTTGATTTATATGTATCAAAAGGTGGTAATGTTTTTTCAGTTGTATCTTCATAATCACTGTACACTTTCAAGTAACCATCGAAAATCAATACTTGACCAGTTGTTTTAAATTGATAATTATTATTATCTAAAATAACTGTTGTATTTTCTGTTTTAGCATCTACCATTAATGAAGCTAATGCACGATAGTAAATCATACGATATAATTTATATTCATCATTTGATAAAAACTGTTTTACACTTAAAGGAGTACGTCTAATACTAGTTGGTCTAATTGCTTCATGAGCATCTTGTACATTATCAGTTTTCTTTTTTTGTTTTACACTACCTAAATATTCTTTACCAAAATTACCTTCAATATATTTGTAAGTTTCACTAATAAATTCAGTAGAAAGACGAGTTGAATCAGTACGCATGTAAGTAATCAACCCTACTGTTTCATCAGAAAGTTCAATTCCCTCATATAGTTTTTGCGCAATGCTCATTGTCTTTTTGGCACCCATACCTAATTTGTTTGATGCATCCTGTTGCAAAGTACTCGTGATAAATGGCATCTTTGATTTCTTACTTTTAGTTTTCTTATCAACGCTTTCAATCTTAAAAGCATTACTTAATTTATCCAAAATCTCATTTGCTTCAACTTCATTGTTTATTTTGATATCCTTATGGTTATAATTAAACAGTTCCGCATCAAAATCTTTAAAAACAGCACTGATAGTCCAATACTCTTCTTCGTTAAATGCCTCAATTTCTCTTTCTTTATCGACAACCAATTTCAATGCAACACTTTGAACACGACCAGCACTACTACCATCTGTTTTGGCTTGCATTAACTTACTTAATCTAAAACCTATAATACGATCTAATATACGTCTTGTCTCTTGAGAATTAACTAGGTGCTGATCAATTTTACGAGCATGTTTAAAAGACTCAGTAACAGCTCCTTTGGTTATTTCATTAAAAACTATACGCTGATAGTTATCCTCAGTTAGTCCTAAAGCATCATATAAATGCCAACTAATTGCCTCACCCTCACGGTCAGGATCGGTTGCTAGATAGACTTTATCTACTTTTTTAACCTCTTTTTTTAGTTCATCAACAACTTTCTTTTTACCTTTTATTGTTGTATAGTTAGGTTTGAAATTATCTTCTAAATCAACACCCAATCCATATTTACCTTTTGTTGATAAATCTCTAACATGACCCTTACTAGATACTACTTTGTAATCCTTACCTAGATATTTTTCAATTGTCTTTGACTTACTAGGTGATTCCACTATAACTAAATTTTTCGGCATAGTTCACTTCCTTTTTTTTATCAATATAATTTATACACTATTATTTTAATGTTGTCAACATCTATTATATATATACTATAATTATTTATCTGTTCCTTGTTTCATGTGCCATATGTCTAGAACTAGTTTTTGAAACATTACTATTTTTTTTCTTCATCTCTATCATATCATAAAAAGCTTCAATTCTAGTTTTAATTCCAACTTCAGACGTATTTGAATCAAATGAAAAGAATATTATAGGCATATTATAATCACCACATATCTTATTTAAAACAGGCATTGCGCCTATTTCAGGTGTACAAAATGAAGATTTTATATGAATAATACCATCGTACCCATTTTCACACAAATACTTAGTACGTGCTATATTATCAGTTGCATCAGCCCCCATTTTATACTTTACATATTCATAGGCATATTTGATTAATTTTTTTAATTCCTTTTTCTTTTCAAAGACTAAATAATGTACATTTGTATATCTTTTAATTTCCATTCCATAACTTGCTAATTCTGTTTCTAAATAGTAATTAGCATATGGTTCCATTAATGTATATAACTCCCCTATTAGACCTATTTTTAAACAGTTATCTGGTTTGTTTATTTTTAGAGACTCAAATTTCTTTTTATATCTTTTATAACATAATCGTAGTCCTATATATGTTTTTACTTTACTAAAATCTTTATACATTTGCCTTTGAAGTTTTATAAAACTATTCTTTTCTACCTCAAATCCTATATTTTGTCTAATATAATCATCAATTATATCCATATATTTTATCATCTTAGATGTTATAAAAAGATAATACATTGCTTTAATTGGGTTAAATTTTTCATCTATATTCTTTATTTTTTTATAGATTTTTTTCAAATCTGTCTTTCCACAACTAACTAAATTTATAAAAGTAAAATCGTAACCAAGGTCCTTCAAAATCTGTTCTTGCAATTCACTATAATAACCATATCGACAACCACCACCAGCTTGAATTAATATAGTAGCTCCTTTTTCTAAACTTTCTATCAATGTACCTATTGTATATTTAAAAGGAGTACAAACAAAATCCGGACTGTATTTAGTTCCTAATTCAATTGTTTTCGCACTTATTTTAGGCGAAGACATTATTTCACAACTCACTATTTTTTTCATTAAAAATTTAACAGGAATATCATAATGACCCATGTGAGGAAAAGCAATAATTTGTTTAGTTGATGCTTTGTTTTTTTTGTCCAAGTATATCAACAAAACTTTCTAATCTAGTTTCTATTCCTGTTATTGAATTGATATCATCTATGATTAAATTGACATATGGCAAAGAGATTCTCCTCATTACTAATTCGTTTACTAATGAATCTGGTCCACACGGAAATGATGAAACAAATACTATACCATCTATTTGACGTTCTACTAATTTAATTGCACCAATCAATTCTTTGTTATACTTCCAATATAATGTTTTGGACAATGATTTAGATAATTTATTGGTGACAACTGCATCAAAGCGATCTGCATATATTATTTCAACATCTAATTTTTTTAAAAAATTGGTAATTGGCATCCCCACATAATTGTCATAAATATTATATGGATGTCCAACTACTAGTACCTTAAGTTTATTACTACTTAACTTACTATAGTTAGTTAAAATTTGTTTTTTTCGTATTTTGTTTTGCTTTATTAAAGCTATTTGGTATGCTCTAATAACCTCAAATCTACTCTTTTTTAACTCTTTACCAATTTTTATCAACCCGTGTAACTCACTATTACCACCATTAGTATCTATATTATAGTTGATAATTTTCACTTTGAAAGTATTGTTAACAATATCATAAAGACTTAAGAAATTAGTGCACGTTTGATTAGTAATACCATAATTATCTATTCTAGGTATTAATAAAAAATCACATTTATCTTTTAAATAACTAACATGTCCCATATATATTTTTAAAGATAAACACATCTCATCATTTGTATATTTGATTCCCTCATCTATTATATATTTAGTGGTATTGGGACTTTCTACTATTTCACAATCGAGTTCTTCAAAAAAATAGCGCCACATATCGATAAAATAATAATAATATATACTCCTAGGAATTCCGATTCTTATCTTGTCCATTTTATCACCTATATAAATATATTAACAAACATATTATTTATGAATAATTTAAAATAAATCGATAAAGATAATACTAGGTGATAAAATGCATAAGGACTCCAAAATAGGACACCAATCAATTTTATGTTCAGTTTATGATTGCATACATTGTAATCGTGAAGATGAATATTGCCAACTAGAGAAAATTAAGATATGTGATCATGAAGGACATGAATCAAAAGAAGCTACAATGTGTGATAGTTATGACAAAAGATAAGTCAATATGATTTATCTTTTAAATTTGGCTTTTTCCTTAAAATATGGTATAATATAATAATTTCTAGAGGTGATAATATGCAAATAAAACAATTAACCAATGAAGAATTTAATAAGTTTTCTAGTCAGTACAACTTATATTCAATTTATCAAACAATTGAGTATGCTTTTGTTATGAATAATCAAAATTTTGATAGTTTATTTTTAGGTCTAATCGATGAAGATAGTAATATAATTGGTGCATCATTAGTATTAATTGAAAAAAGATATGGATTTAAATATGCATACGCCCCAAGAGGCTTTTTAATTGATTATAATAACTTTGCTTTACTACAAACATTTACTTATGAGATGAAAAAATATTTAGGACGCTTAGATGTAATAGCTATTAAAATTAGTCCATTAATAACTAAAGATGTATATGATCCAAATTATAAAATAAACGAGGATAATAATTATTATAATTCTATTTTTAAAAATTTAATCGATGTTGGTTATTATCACCTAGGTTATAATAACTACTTTGAAGCGTTGAAGCCTCGTCATGAAGCCATTATTGATATAGACATGCCCTACTATTTATTGTTTAAGAATATCAAAAAAGAATTTAGAACTAAAATTAGGGGTGCTGAAAGAAATGGTATAAAAATATATAAAGGCAATGAGGATAATCTTGATTATTTATACCTACAAACTAAGAAAAAATATCCTAGGGATTTAAAATATTTCAAGGATATATATTTCTTCTTTTCTAAAAGAAACATGATTGATTTTTATTTTGCTAAACTAGATACTGAAAAGTTTTTGAAAATAACACAAAAAGAATATGAGAAAAATGAAGAAAATAGTGCCTTTATCAATAATTTAGTTATGACAAATCTAAGTAAAAATAATAATAAAATGATTAATAGGAAAATTAGTGCTGACTTTGCTTTAGAAAGATATAAAAAGCAACTTGTTAGTGCTACTAATCTATTAAGGGATTATCCAACTGGTGTTGTCATGGCTTCTGTCTTAGTAATAAAATATAGGGATACTGTTCACCTATTGATGGATGGTTATGACCCTAATTATAAGAATTTTAATGCAAAACATTTATTGTTTTGGAAACTTATTGAAAGATACTCTAAGATGGGCTACAAAAAATTTAATTTAGGCGGTATCAGCAGTTTAAATATTGAAGATAACAAGTATCAAGGATTAAATGAGTTTAAATTAAATTTTGGTGCTAAGGCATACGAATATATTGGAGATTTAGAATTAGTTACAAATAGTCCACTTTATTTTATGTATCGTAATGCAGCGCCAATTAGAAACATATTAAAAAAGTAGAATATACATTCTACTTTTTTTGTTTGTTATTCAACGATTTCTGAAACGTTACCAGCACCAACTGTTCTACCACCTTCACGAATTGAGAACTTAGTTCCATTTTCGATAGCGATAGGAGAAATTAATTCAACAGTCATAGTGATGTTATCTCCTGGCATAACCATTTCCACACCTTCTGGTAATTCAATAACACCAGTTACATCCGTAGTACGGAAGTAGAATTGTGGACGGTAGTTTGAGAAGAATGGAGTATGACGTCCGCCTTCTTCTTTGCTAAGTACATAAACTTGTGCCTTAAACTTTTTGTGAGGAGTAACTGAACCCGGTTTAGCTAAAACTTGACCACGTTCAACATCTTCACGAGAAATACCACGTAATAATACACCAGCATTATCTCCTGCTTCAGCATAGTCTAATTGTTTACGGAACATTTCGATTCCTGTAACAACAGCTTTTGCTGTATCTTTAATACCAATGATTTCGATTTCATCATTTAATTTTAAATGACCACGTTCAACACGTCCTGTAACAACAGTTCCACGACCTGTGATTGTGAAAACGTCTTCAATAGGCATTAAGAATGGTTTTTCAGTATCACGAGCTGGAGTTTCGATCCAAGCATCAACTGAATCCATCAATCCAAGGATTGCTTGTTCGTATTTTTCTTCTCCCTCAAGAGCTTTTAAAGCAGATCCACGGATAACTGGAGTATTGTCTCCATCAAATCCATATTCGCTTAATAATTCACGAATTTCCATTTCTACTAAATCTAATAACTCTTCATCATCAACCATATCACATTTGTTCATGAATACAACCATACGAGGTACTCCAACTTGACGCGATAATAAGATGTGCTCACGAGTTTGAGCCATAGGCCCATCAGTAGCAGCAATAACTAAGATTGCTCCATCCATTTGTGCTGCACCAGTAATCATATTTTTTACGTAGTCAGCATGCCCAGGACAGTCAACGTGTGCATAATGTCTAGCATCTGTTTGATATTCAACGTGTGCAGTATTAATTGTAATACCACGTTCTCTTTCTTCTGGGGCTTTATCAATTTGGTCATAAGCTTGGAATTCAGCTTTACCAGATTTTGCTAATACGTTAGTAATAGCAGCTGTTAATGTAGTTTTACCATGATCGACGTGTCCAATTGTACCAATATTAACATGTGGTTTTGAACGATCGAATTTTTGTTTTGCCATATTAATTTTCCTCCTTTTAATTATCTACATATTATATTTTATATCAACTAAGTAAAAATATCAAGTATTTTTACTTAGTTTCCACCATTTTTCTTAATAATATCTTCAGCGATATTTCTAGGAACTTCTTCATAATGATCAAATACCATAGTAAATGTTCCACGACCTTGTGTATTAGAACGTAATGAAGTTGCATATCCAAACATCTCTGAAAGTGGTACCATAGCATCTATTGCTAAAGCATTACCACGTGATTCTTGACCTAATGGTCTACCACGACGAGATGTAACATCACCCATAACATTTCCTAAATATTCATCAGGAACTACTACTTGAACTTTCATAATTGGTTCAAGTAAAATTGGTTTACATTTACTTTTAGCTTCTTTTAAAGCCATACTAGCAGCTATTTTGAAAGCCATTTCTGATGAATCTACATCATGGTATGAACCATCAAATAAAGTTGCTTTAACATCAACCATTGGGTAACCTGATAAAACACCTGTTTTTAAAGCATCTTGTAATCCTTTATCTGTTACTGGAATATATTCACGAGGAACAACTCCACCAACAACTGCATCAACGAACTCATAACCCTTATCAGGATTTGGTTCAAATTTGATCCAAACGTGTCCGTATTGTCCACGACCACCAGATTGTTTAATGTACTTACCTTCACATTCAGCCGCTACTGTTAATGTTTCACGATAAGAAACTTGTGGTTTACCAATGTTAGCCTCAACACCAAATTCACGACGCATTCTATCAACAATGATATCAAGGTGAAGTTCACCCATACCAGCAATGATAGTTTGCCCTGTTTCATGATTAGTGCTTGCTCTAAATGTAGGATCTTCTTCTGATAACTTTTGTAAAGCCGTCCCCATTTTATCTTGATCAGCTTTTGATTTTGGTTCAACTGCTAATTCAATAACCGGTTCAGGGAAAACCATTGATTCAAGAATACAAGCTTTCTTTTCATCACATAAAGTATCTCCTGTTGTAGTATTTTTAAGACCTACTGCTGCTGCAATATCTCCAGCATACACTTCACTGATTTCTGTACGAGTATTAGCATGCATTTGTAATAAACGACCAATTCTTTCTTTAGTATTCTTAGTTGCATTTAAAACATAAGAACCACTAGTCATATGACCAGAGTAAACTCTGAAGAATGTTAATTTTCCAACAAATGGGTCAGTCATTACCTTAAACGCTAATGCACTAAACGGTTCATTATCTGAAGGATGTCTTTCGATTTCATTGTCATTTAAATCAATACCTTTAATTGATTCAATATCACTAGGTGCCGGTAAGTAATCAACAACAGCATCTAATAATAATTTAACACCTACATTACCTAAAGCAGTTCCACATAATACTGGGAAAAACTCAACTGCAAGCGTTCCTTTACGAATTGCTTTTTTAATTAATTCAACAGAAATTTCCTCGTCAGCCAAGTATTTTTCCATTAATTCATCATCAAATTCAGCTACTGCCTCTATTAGTTCATTTCGTTTTTCTTCAACTAAATCAACTAAATCAGCGGGAATATCGATAATAGTTGGTTCTTCTTCTTGTTTACGATCATATTGATATGCTGTTTTTGTAACTAGGTCAATAACACCATTGAATTCATTTTCTGCCCCAATTGGCCATTCAATTGGTTTAGCATTTACGCCTAAACGGCTATCAATAGTACTTAAACTGTATTCAAAGTTCGCACCCATTTTATCCATTTTATTAGCAAAAATCATTCTTGGAACTTTGAATTCAGTAGCTTGACGCCAAACTGTTTCTGTTTGTGGTTCAACACCAGCTTGAGCATCTAAAAGAGCAACTGCTCCATCTAATACTCTAAGTGATCTTGATACTTCAACTGTAAAATCTACGTGGCCCGGAGTATCAATGATATTAAATCGGTGATTTTTCCAAAAAGCTGTAGTAGCTGCTGAAGTAATAGTTATACCACGTTCTTGTTCTTGTTCCATCCAGTCCATTTGAGAAGCTCCATCATGAGTTTCCCCAATTTTATGGATTTTTTTAGTATGGAATAATATACGCTCAGTACAAGTTGTTTTACCTGCATCTATATGCGCCATAATTCCAAAGTTACGTGTTTTTTCTAAACTATATTCACGAGCCATACTATATTTCCTTTCTTATTTATAAAATTACCAACGGTAATGAGCAAATGCCTTGTTAGCTTCTGCCATTCTATGGGTATCTTCACGTTTTTTAACTGCTGCACCTACACCATTAGAAGCATCAATAATTTCATTAGCTAAATTCTCAGCCATACTATGTCCACCTCTAAGTCTTGCATATTGCACTAACCAACGTAATCCTAAAGCTTGACTACGGTCAGCTCTAACTTCAATTGGTACTTGATAATTTGCACCACCAACACGACGAGATTTAACCTCTAATGCTGGTTTAATGTTAGTAATTGCTTTATTAAATACTTCCATAGGATCTTGGTCTGTTTTTTCCTTAATCATATCAAAAGCATCATATAAAATAGTTTGAGCTACACCCTTTTTACCGTCTAACATCAAACGATTAATTAACTTAGTAACTAATTTTGAGTTATACATAGGATCTGCTAAAACATCTCTTTTAACTGCACGTCTTTTACGCATAATAATCCTCCCTTCGTTTATACATGTAAACTATATTTTTTATTTTTTATCTTTTGGTCTTTTCGCACCGTATTTAGAACGGCCTTGACGACGTTTTTCAACACCAGCAGTATCTAATGTACCGCGAATTATATGATAACGAACACCAATTAAGTCCTTAACACGTCCACCACGAATTAACACAACACTATGTTCTTGTAAATTGTGACCTTCACCACCAATATAAGCAGTAACTTCATATCCATTACTTAATCTTACACGGGCATATTTACGAAGAGCCGAGTTTGGTTTTTTCGGTGTCATTGTTCCAACACGAGTACAAACACCACGTTTTTGAGGGGAATTTAATTCAGTTTCTTTCTTTTCTTTACTGTTAAATCCTATACTTAAAACTGGAGATTTACTTTTCTTAGTTTTTGCATTTCTTCTTTTTCTAACTAATTGATTAATTGTTGGCATAAATATTGTCCTCCTTCCATTACACACATCCAGGTGTTTCAAATTTATACTTAATTAAAGATTTACCAAAGTAAACCTTAATTAAATGCAGTAATACTATAACACTTTTAGTGTATGCTTGTCAATTATTTTTATTCATATTTTAATTTTTTCTAATTATTATTATCTAGTCTTTCTAAATAACCACTTGTTTGATACCTCTCCCCACATTTTAAATAGGGTTCATAATTTTCTATGCTAGAATCTCTTAGGACGTTAACATAACCACTACAAATAATATTATTATTTATTGGATCATTGATTACACCAATAAAATTATCTTTTTGCAAAGACTTTACTGTTATGGTTAATCTTGTGCCGACAGGTACTCCTAAAGCATAATATTTATTAATATATTCTTGAGTAGCTTTGATCATCGTTCCCTCTACCTTACGATAACTGCTAATATTTTCATTATTAATATAATTATTTCCAGGTTTATTATTATTGTTGTTACGAGCAGTAATTGGATTAGTAATTGGTAACTTATTAAAATTTTTATTAATTGTAACTGCCACAATAATTATACAAAGAGCCAAGATTCCACAAAATCCCAACATTGCTCTTAATCCCCATCCGTGGTTATTCATAAGAACCTCCCTAAAATAAATTTCTTTCTTTTATTTCCTCTTTGAATTGATATAATTTAGCAGGTCTACCATTAGCCCCTTCATTCTTATATCCAGTGTCTTCAATTAGACCCAAATTAATGAATTTTTTACGGAAATTTCTTCGGTCCAATTCCTGACCAAGTATTTGCTCATATACCCTTTGCAATTCTGGTAAAGTAAAATCACTTGGGAATAGACTCTTTAACACATTACTATTAACTATTTTCTTTCTTAAATGTTCAATTGCATTTTCAATTATAATTTCATGATCATATCCCATCTTAGGTATGGCATCAATCGTAAACCATGAACTTTCAATGTTAGACCTTTCTTCTCTTTTTATTTCAATACTTTTACTATCAATTAATCCAATAAATGAACATGCAATAATTCGTTCATCCGGATTACGATTGATTTCACTAAATACATGAGCTTGTTCTATAAATAAATTAGGTATTCCACATTTGTCAAATACAACATCACTAATATTATCTTCCAAAGTTTCTGTATCAGTCAAAAATCCTCCTGGTAAAGTCCAGTATCCTTTGTAAGGTTCAGTTTTTTTACGTAATAATAAAACCTTTAACTTTCCTTTATCGATCGTAAAAATACTTATTAATGTTTCTACAATATTACTATATTCCTTACTAGAATCATTCATTTTCTATCTCTCCTTTTGTGTTTTAACTACACAGCTATATTATAATATTTTTAGAGGATAATGTCAATTATGATTTTACATATACACTTATTATGAGGCAATTATCTATAAATATTATATATAATTAAGAAAAAAAAGTTAAATAAATGTTTAACCTTCATTTCTTAATTTGTTGGGGTTATCGACATATCAAAATTACGTAACTCATATATTGCAAAACCTGCTTGAGTTCCTGTTATATCTTTATTAGTAGTAAAAATTATACTTTGAATTTTATGCTGCTTTGGTTTTACCGTAATATAGAATACAGGATAAGTTGAATCAGCTAAAATTCCATTAGTCTTAATAATATCAATTGGATTAGAATAATGATTAGCTGGTGTATAAAGAGAGTTTGATACAATTACTAACGGTTCTAAATATCCACTATCAACGCAATCTTCAATACTAGCGACATATCCATCTTCAAATTTTATTTTAAAATTACTAACAGTTACACTTCCACTATTATATAATCTAAAAAACATTTGATTCCAATTTAATTTGTTATCAGGCTCATTGTCAACTAAATATTCGCGTTCTCCAGCAAATACCTGTTTAACATTACCAACTTTTTCAATGTTAGTTAACATTTTACTATCATCACTATTAAACGGTCTTAAACATTGACCATAATCATAATTATTATTACCAATTGTTTCAAATGAACTACACCAACCTTTTAAATCTTTGGTTGGATCATTGCTTGTATATATATTATCGTAGTTCATACTTATATCACTTCCATAATTAGGTTGTATATTTTTTAATTTTTCAATTAATACTACAGGTTCTTGGAAAATTTTAGATAAATTTAAATTACTATCATAACTAACCAACATAGCATCACTATGTCCTTTGTTAAAGTTTTTTAAATCCATATTAGAAGAATAAGTACTTCCTGATACTATATATTGACCATTACCTGCTTTTATCATATTTCTAAATTTTTCACTGTTATCTCCACCAAATACTTTTTTAGAAATTACATTTCCATTAGTTATATTATACTTTACAATAATTGCATTACTATATCCTTCATTGGATTTAGATATTCCAGTCATATCTAAATCGGATGATTTGCTATACCCTATTACTACAACTTCGTTATTGTCGCTTTTTTCTATTGCATAAAATACGTCATCATTACTTCCTCCAAATGAATTTTTCCACAAAACCGTATCTAAATTTTTATTATATTTTATTATTACAGCATCTACATAACCATTACTTGCCTTACTTAATCCGGACATATCCATATTATTAGCGGCACTTTGACCAACTACTATGTAACCGTCTGATACTTCAATAACATCATAAAAATAAGTGTGTCCATCACCACAAAAAGTATTCTTTGTTAATATATCTAAACTACTATTGTATTTTACAATTATACCAATGTAATTAAAATTGCTTGGACATGTTGTTCCAGCCATATCACCATTTACTGAAGCTGAATTACCTACAACAATATAATTAGAGTCAGCTGAAGCTAACAGACTTTGATATGCATCAGCGGACGCCCCACTAAATATATGATGATCTATTATATTTAAATTTAAATCATATGACATTATTATTGCATCCAAACTACCAGGAACAGCTGGTCTTACTAATGAAGCTACATCTCCATCAAATGTAGAAGACAGTATATGGCCAACTACTACAATCTTATTTTCTTGATTAATTACTTTTATAAATGTTTCATAATTATTGTTTGATGAACCAAAAACTTTATTAATAATTACTTCACCTTGCTTATTGTATTTAACAATAACCGCATCACTCGGACCACCTTTATAATCAACTATGTCACCGTCACTACTTGCCGTTGTACCTACAGCAATATAACCGTCCACCGTTTCTACAACTGAATTAAACGAATCCTCATTGCTTCCACCATAGTTTTTACTCCATAGGACATTGCCTTGATTATCAAACTTTACTATAATGGCGTCAAAACCACCATTATTACCGGTCCCATATTTTGTTATTACTTCAGAATTACTTTTACCAACTGCTATATATCCGCCATCACTTGTTTCTTTAACATCATTAAATTCATCAAGATATTTACCACCATAACTTACATAATGACTCGCAAATGTTGAGGCATCAAGTAGACAATCTACATAAGCATTATAACCATAACTATCAGCACCAACTTTCTCAATCTCTACATAACCTACACAACGATTTGTTAAATCAGTTGGGATTCTTATCTCAGCAACTTTTTCTTCATCAATTAATAAGTTAAGATCAAGCATTGTTGTTTCACCAATCTCAGTTGGCAAAGTAACATTCATACTTTTGGCACTTGCAACCATTTTCTGTTGGTACCATTTAAATGAATCATTATCATAAAGTTGTAACGAATAATTAACTATCCCATTTTCCTTATAAATTAATACTTTTGTTTCATCTGGTATTTCTTGATTATTTAAAGGGTTTAAAATTTTTCCCCTTAAATATCCCGTTTCTTTTAATCTTCCTACTTCAACATAAGTTGTATCTCCTTCCCATACTAACTCATCATTATATTTAAAATAATATAATTCGGCTGATTTGGCAACCATGTCTCTTTGTCTGTCATAGACTCCACCTTTACTTCTATCAATAATATTCATTATTATTGGGGTTGCTATTAGGGCTATGATTGCAAGAATCACTATTACTGCAAGTAACTCTATTAAAGTAAATCCTCTTTTCTTTTTCATACACTTTACTACCTTTCTATTATACATATAAATAATAACACACCTGCTGTTTTTCGTCAATTAAATGTATATACATATATATTGATTGAAAGAAAAAAAGAGTTAAACTCTTTTTAATTGGTCGGTGTTATTGACATATCAAAATTACGCAATTCATATATTTGTAACCCGTCAGTGTTATTAATAATTTGACGATTAGAAGTAAAAATTACACTGCTTAATTTTGATTTTTTAGGCTTTATTTTTATATCTATATTTGGATAATTTCCGACTCCTGTAGTTCCTCCCGTATTAATAATATCCAATGAGTTAGGAAAGAAATATGTAGTTGAGTTTAATAATAAAGAGGATACAACAACCATTGGCTCAATATAATTATTAGCTAATGCATCGCTAATACTAGCTACATAACCGTCTTCAAATTTAAGTTTCAAATTTGAAATCTCAATTGTATTTCCACCACCGCTTAAAAAATACAAATATATTCTATACCAATTATAATTGTTGTCTGGTTGTTTTTCTATTTCATATTCGTGTTCTCCTGCATATACAACTTTAAAATTAGAAGTATTTTCACCATTAGTTAAAAGTCTAATATCATCATTATTAAATGGGAATAAACAATAACCATAATTATGATTAATATTAGGAGCATAATTAGTTCCAGAACTACACCAGTTGCCAATATCAACACTAGGATTATTAGATGTATATACATTGTCATAATATGAAGAAATTTCAGTACCGTAATTTGGAACAATCGTTTTTAATTTATCAATTATCACAACTGGTTCTTCGAACGTTTTAATTAGGTTCAAGTTACTATCATAACTGACTAAGATTGCATCTCTATGTCCTTTATTAAAGTTTTGCAAGTTATAATTATTTGAATATGTTCCACCTGCTATAACATATCTATTATTATCATTTCTTATAATAGCATTAAAAGCATCACTATTACTTCCACCGAAAACTTTCTTTTGCAATACATTTCCACTTCCATTATATGTAACTAAAAATGCATTACTATATCCACTTCCTGATACAGTTATACCATTCATATCCATATCTTCTGATTTACTATATCCAACAACAGCAAATTCCTCATTACTAATTTTTAATATATCTCTGACATAATCTTCATCCGAACCACCAAAACTCTTTTTCCAAACAATATTTGATAAGTTTTTATCATATTTAACTATGATACCATCATATATTTCAGAATCTGTTTTACTCAAGTCAGTCATATCTCCATTAATAGAAGCGCTATATCCCACTGTAATATATCCATTATCAACTTCAATTGCACCATTAAATAGTTCTGACTTACTTCCCTTGAAAGAATTTTTATATTCTAGATTACCATTACTATCATATTTTATGATTATCGCATCGCTATCTGCATAGGTAGTATCATATGCTAATCCAAGCATATCGTGGTCAAATGAACTCGAACCACCAGTAACAAGATATCCATTATCACTTGTTTGCATTACGGTGTTAAAGTTTTCATAATATGTTCCTGAGAAAAAACTTCTCCATACGGTATTAAAATTATTATCAAATTTAATAATTATACCGGCACTTCTCGTTCCTGGAGCAGTAACACCTGTCATATCTCCGTCTTTCACTAAGATACATGAACTTCCTACAACAATAAAACCATCATTAACTTTAATAATATCTCTAAATGCATCAGTTCCATTTGTACCAGATGAACCATAACTTATTTTATTAACAACATTACCACTTAGATCATATTTAACTAAAATAGCATCATCAGTTCCACCTTTATATATACCTTCTAAATCTACATCATTTGAATTAGTATATCCAACTGCAACATATCCGTCAGTAGTTACAGCAACTGCACGAAAATAATCATGACTAGTACCACCAAAATTTTTGCTCCATTCAACATTACCTTGACTATCAAATTTAACAATTATTGCATCATATTTTCCTTTAGTAGTATTTCCATATTTTGTTATGACTTCAGAATTACTCTCTCCTACTGCTATATATCCGCCATCAGCAGTTTGTTTAACATCATTAAACACATCTAAGTATTTTCCACCATAACTGACATAGTGACTTGCAAATGTTGATGCATCAATTAAACAGTCTACAAATGCATTATACTCATAATTGTTATTACCAATTTTTTCTATTTCTACATATCCTACACAACGATTTGTTATATCGGTTGGTATTCTTATCTCGGCTGATTTTCCCTGATTAATTAACGTATTTAAATCAATAGTTGTTGTTTCTCCAACTTCGGTTGGTAGAGTGATATTCATGCTTTTCACACTTTCTACCATTTTTTGTTGATACCACTTAAATGAATCATTATCATATAACTGTAACGAGTAATTTACTAGCCCGTTTTCCTTATAGATTAATACCTTTGCATCATCTGGGATTTCTTGATTATTTAATGGGTTTAAGATTTTCCCCCTTAAATATCCTGTTTCTTTTAATCTTCCAACTTCAACATAAGTTGTATTCCCTTCCCATACCAACTCATCATTATATTTAAAATAATATAATTCGGCTGATTTGGCAACCATGTCTCTTTGTCTATCATAAACTCCGCCCTTACTTCTATCAATAATATTCATTATTATTGGGGTTGCTATTAGAGCTATGATTGCTAGAATTACTATTACTGCGAGTAATTCTATTAATGTAAATCCTCTTTTTTTCATATGTCAACTACCTTCCTTATCATTACATATAAATAATAACATAACCATATTGTTTCGTCAATTATTAGTATACAGATAAATGAAAAAAGAGTTTGAAACTCTCTTTAATTTGTTGGTGTTATTGACATATCAAAATTACGTAATTCGTAAATTGATATTCCCCTATCAGTTCCCGTTACATCTCTATTAGATGTAAAAATAAAACTATCTATTTTCTTTTGTCTAGATTTTAAATTCATATAGAAAACAGGGTAAGAAGAGCCATCTATTTTTCCATCTGTAAATAAAATATTATTTAGATTGTTGTAAGTTCTATCACTGTATGGAGGATATGTAAGAATATTCGAAACCACAACTAGAGGTTCAATATACCCGTCACTAACACTTTGTTCTATACTACCTATATACCCATCTTCAAATTTTATCTTAAAACTACTTAATTCTGTATTGTCATTTTGCATCCTAAAATATAGTTGATACCAATTAGTTTTAACATTTGGTTCATTGATTATAGGATATTCATTTTCACCTTGATAAATTATTTTAAAATTCGGATTGTTTTCGATGTTATTTAATAACTTCATATCATCAGAGTTAAATGGTCTTAAACACTGACCATAAGGATAATTACTTTCTCCATTTGGCAAGTAATTGCTACACCAACCGCTTAGATCAACTTCTGGATTATTGCTAGTAAAAATATTTGAATAATTTAAACTAGTATCAGTTCCATAGTTAGAAACTATTGTTTTTAATTTTTCAATTATAACAACAGGTTCCTGAAATATTTTTGACAAATTAAAATTCATATCATAACCTACTAGAATTGCATCACTATGCCCTTTATTAAAGTTTTTTAAATATCCGTCACTAGAGAACGTTTGCCCAGCTAATATAAATCTATTACTACTAGTCTTGATAATACTTCTAAATATATCACTGTTGTTTCCGCCGAAGATTTTTTTAGAAACAATACTTCCATCAGTAATGCTATATTTTACAATAACAGCATTACTGTAACCATCTTTCGATATAGCTAGTCCACTCATATCCATATCTTCAGACTTACTATACCCTACCGCTACTACCTCATTCGCATTAACAGAAGTAACAGCATAAAATACATCATCATTACTCCCACCAAATGACTTTTTCCATATTATATTTTGTAAATTTTTATCATATTTAACAATTACTGCATCATTGTAACCATTACTGGCTTTACTTAAATCTGTCATGTCTAAATCAAACCCATTTGAATGACCTACAACTATATAGCCATCTGATACCTCAACTATATCATTAAAAGCACCACGACTATTATTACCACCATAAAATTCCATACTTGATACCATTTCCATATCGTTATCTAATTTAAATATATATGATGTATATCCACCTTTATATGTTGCTACTCCGATATACCCATTATCTGTAGCAATAAATTCTTTAAAATCTCTATAACTGTGAGCATTATGAAATTTAGTTGTCAATATATTAAAGTCAAAATCCATTGTCATAATAATAAATTGAAAACGCCCACCTTCATATATAGCATTTAGATAATCTCCGTCCTTGGTATATATATCAGCATTTCCTGATATTATAAACTTATTGTCTTTTATCATTATGTGGTTAAAACTTTCACCACCATCTAGGTTTGTTCCACCATAAGTTCTTTTGTATACTACATTTCCTTGTTTATTAAACTTGACAATTATAGCGTCTGTCGGACCTCCTTTGTAATCATCTATATCGATGTCTTCACTAGATGTAGAACCTACTGCTACATAACCATCAGCTGTTTCTAAAACTGAATTAAAAATGTCATTATTGCTTCCACCAAAATTTTTGCTCCAAAGAACATTACCGTTTGAATCAAATTTTACGATTATCGCATCATACATTCCATTATTACCAATTCCATATTTTGTAATAACTTCCGAGTTACTTCTTCCAACCGCTACATAACCACCATCAGTTGTTTCTTTTACATCATTAAATTCATCAAGATATTTACCACCATAACTAACATAGTGACTTGCAAATGTTGATGCATCTAGTAAACAATCTACATATGCTTCATATGCATAATTATCATTACCTATCTTTTCTACTTCAACATATCCTACACAACGATTTGTTATATCGGTTGGTATTCTTATTTCTGCTGCTTTACCTTCGTTTATAAGAGTATCCAAATCAACTGTTGTTTTTTCTCCTATTTCAGTTGGTAATTCTATATTCATGCTTTTGACGCTTTCTACCATTTTTTGTTGATACCACTTAAATGAATCATTATCATATAATTGAAGTGAATACTTTACTATACCGTCTTCTTTATAAATTAGTACTTTTGTTTCATCTGGTATTTCTTGATTATTCAAAGGATTTAATATTTTTTCTCTTAAATATCCTGTTTCTTTTAATCTTCCTATTTCAACATAACTTATATCTTCTTCCCACACTAACTCATCATTATATTTAAAATAATATAATTCGGCGGATTTTGCTACCATATCTCTTTGTCTATCATAGACTCCACCTTTACTTCTATCAATAATATTCATTATTATTGGCACAGCTATTAGGGCTATGATTGCAAGAATCACTATTACTGCTAAAAGTTCTATTAACGTAAATCCTCTTTTTTTCATATGTCAACTACCTTCCTTATCATTACATATAAATAATAACATACCGATATTGTTTCGTCAATTATTACTATATAGATAAATGAAAAAAGAGTTTGAAACTCTTTTTAATTTGTTGGTGTTATTGACATATCAAAATTACGTAATTCGTAAATTGATAAACCGTCTCATAAATTATTATAATTTTTAGAACTTGTTAAATATATTGAATTCAACTTTGATAATTTAGGTTTAAAAATTAAGTAAAGTGATGGTGAAGATCCAACACCAGTTCTTCCACCTTCATTTATTAAATCTATAACATTTGGATAAAGTGCAGGTGGATAAGTTGTAGTTACATACGAATTTACAATTACAAGTGGCTCTATGTAACCTTTTTCTATTGCGTCTGTTATATGACCAATATAACCATCTTCAAATTTTAACTTTAAATTAGATAATTCTAAATTACCAGTACCAAAGCTATTATAGGCACGTAACAAATGCCAATTATTATTATTTGTTTGTTGATTTATTACCTCATATTCATATTCACCCTGATACATTTTAGCTCCATAACCTAGTTCTGAAACTGTCAATAATTTTTGATCATCCATATTAAATGGTCTTAGACAAAACGCATGATAATAATTACTTGTATTGCCGGTAGTATAAGGGACATTGCTATTGCACCATCCTAGTAAATCTTTTGTGGGATCATTACTAGTGTATATATTATCATACTTTAAACTAATATTAGAACCATAATTGCTTTGGATAGGCTTGATTTGATCTATTAGTACAACTGGTTCTTGGAATATTTTAGATAAATTAAAATTATTATCATAACTAACTAAGATTGCATCCTGATGACCTTTGTTAAAATTTTTCAAATCCAAGTTGTTCGAATATGTAGATCCGGACAATACATAAGCACCACTACTAGTTTTTACGATACTATGGAATTTATCGCTATTCGTTCCACCAAATGTTTTTTTAGAAATAACATTTCCTGTAGCTATGTCATATTTTACTAAAATAGCATTGCCATACCCATCTGTTGATTTAGTTATTCCGCTCATATCCATATCTTCAGATTTACTATATCCAACAATTACAACCTCATTATTATTCACTTTTTCGGCTGAATAAAAATAATCGTCATTACTCCCGCCAAATGTTTTTTTCCATAATACTGCTTCTAAATTTTTATCATATTTCACGATTACAGCATCGAAATAACCATTGTCAGTTTTACTAAGACCTAACATATCTTGATCAGATGATTTACTATATCCGACAGCTATATAACCATCTAATACTTCTACTACATCATAAAAATAATCCTGTTTACTTCCACGCAAGGAATTTTTTCCAACTAAATTTCCTTCATCATCAACCTTTATAATAATGGCTTCCTCTTGATAAGTATCAGTTGTATAACCAATACCATCCATATCATAATCTTTTGACGTAGAAAAACCAGTTATGACATAGTTATTATCACTAGTCTTGATTCCTTTATTGAATTCTTCATTATAATGGCCAGTAAAAATATTCATCCATTCAACCTCTAAATTTAAATCAAACTTTATTGTTAACCCCTCTAAAGATCTAACTAGTCCTTGAACATCTGTCATATCTCCGTCATTATTACTGCCTATTCTAGCGAAAACAACAACCGAATTACCAGATGATACAACTCCCATAAAGTGTTCCCAACTTTGACTTGTTCCAAAATTTCTTTTAGCCAAAACTTCACCTTGGCTACTATATTTTACTATTAAACCGTCACTTGTTCCACCCCAATAAGAATCAATATCTAAATCATTACTAGATGTTGAGCCAACTGCAATATATCCACCCGGAATTTCAACTACACTTCTGAATATATCATTATTACTTCCACCAAAATTTTTACTCCAAAGGACATTACCATTAACATCAAATTTTACTATAATAGCATCATATTTGCCATTATTTCCAATTCCATATTTAGTTATTACATTCGAATTGCTTCTTCCAACAGCTAGATATCCTCCATCACTTGTTTCAATTACATCATTAAATTCATCTAAATATTTGCCGCCATAACTAAGATAGTGGCTTGCAAATGTTGATGCATCAAGTAGACAATCTACATATGCTTCATATGTATAATTATCATTACCTACTTTTTCTATATCTACATATCCTACACAACGATTCGCTAGATCAGTTGGTATTCTTATCTCTGCTGCTTTACCTTGATCAATTAATGTGTTTAAATCAACTGTGGTTTTAGTACCAATTTCAGTTGGAAGTTCTATATCCATACCTTGGACACTGGCTACCATTTTTTGTTGGTACCACTTAAATGAATCATTGTCATATAATTGCAAAGAATAATTTATTTTACCATCTTCTTTGTATATTAATACTTTTGCTTCATCTGGGATTTCTTGGTTATTTAAAGGGTTCAATATTTTTTCTCTTAAATATCCCGTTTCTTTTAATCTTCCTATTTCAACATAACTTATATCATCTTCCCATACTAACTCATCATTATATTTAAAATAATATAATTCAGCTGATTTGGCAACCATATCTCTTTGTCTATCATAGACTCCACCTTTACTTCTATCAATAATATTCATTATTATTGGGGTTGCGATAAGAGCTATGATTGCTAAAATTACTATTACTGCTAGTAATTCTATTAATGTAAATCCTCTTTTTTTCATCTACTACACTACCTTTCTTACAATATATAAATGATATCATATTTATATAATAACCGTCAATGTTAGAACAATACTATTTCATTCAAAATAAAAAGAGTTGAATCTTGAGTTCAACTCTTTTTGGTTAATCCATTAATTCTTGTTCTAATGCTTCTAATGGTTCTTCCTTTAGTAAATCTAGTTCTAAATCATAATCAAACTTTTGATATTTTTTAGCACCTGTTCCTGCTGGAATTAATTTACCAATAATAACATTTTCTTTTAACCCGTTTAAGTGATCCACTTTACCATGAATTGCTGCATCTGTAAGTATTCTAGTTGTTTCTTGGAATGATGCTGCAGATAAGAATGAATCAGTTTCAAGTGAGGCTTTAGTAATACCTAACAATACTGGACGACCAGTTGCTGGATTTTTACCTTCAAGAATTAATCCTTTATTAATATCTGTAAATTTATTTATGTTTACCATTGTTCCTGGTAATGATAATGAATCACCTGTATTAATTATCTTTATTCTAGAAATCATTCTTCTAGCTATAACTTCAACGTGTTTATCACTAATATCAACACCTTGAGAACGATAAACTTTTTGAATTTCTAATAAAATGTATTGTTGTACAGTAATTGGATCTGTTACGATTAAAAGTTCTTTAGGACTAATTGCACCATGTGTAAGTCTTTGCCCCGCTTTAACTTCTTCGTTTAGCTCAACAGCTAATTTAGAACCATAATTTGATGTATGCTCTTTTGTTTCAACATCGTTTGTTACTGAAATAACAAATTTACCATTTTCTTCTTCGATCTTAGATACTCTACCGTTAATATCTGAAATAGTAGCTTTACCTTTAGGATTACGAGCTTCAAACAACTCTTGAACACGAGGTAAACCTTGTGTAATATCATCCCCGGCAACTCCACCTGTATTAAATGTACGCATCGTTAACTGTGTACCCGGCTCACCAATTGATTGGGCTGCCATAATACCAACTGCTTCTCCAATTTCAACAACTGATCCAGTTGCTAAATTACGACCATAACATTTTTGACATACACCATGGTCTGTTTTACATGTAAGAACAGTTCTGATAGGTACTTTTGTAATTCCTGCTTTAATAATCTTGTCGGCAAGTTGTTCATTAATATAAGTATTTCTCTCAGCAATGACTTCTTTTGTTTCTGGATGAATAACTTTTTTATTAGTATATCTTCCGATAATACGATCAGAAAGTGATTCAATTATTGTTCCATCTTTTTCATTAGTAAAAGCTGCAACTAACACACCTTGTTCAGTACCACAATCTTCTTCTTTGACAATTATATCTTGTGATACGTCAACTAAACGACGAGTTAAGTAACCAGCATCCGCTGTTTTTAACGCTGTATCAACGGCTCCCTTACGAGCACCATGTGTTGATAAGAAGAATTCAGATATTGTTACCCCTTCACTAAATGAAGATTTAACAGGAATCTCTACATATTCTCCACCCGGCTTAAAGAATAATCCACGCATACCAACTAATTGAGTATGACTTCCAATATCCCCACGAGCTTTACTCATCATCATGATAGAAATTGGATTTTCTTTATCTTCTTTAACCATTGTTTCTAATTCCTTAGAAATTTTTGTTTTAGCGTTTGACCATATATTAATAACTTTTTCATATCTTTCTTGATCAGTAATTAAACCTCTCTTAAATTGCTTATTAATAGTGTCTACCATATCTTGACTCTCTTTTAAGACTTCAGGTTTAATAGTACTTTCTTTGATATCTGTAATAGCAATCGATATTCCAGATAAAGTAGAATATTTAAATCCTAAATCCTTTAGTTTATCAAGCATAACTGATGTTTCAGTTGTTTGATATCTTTTATATATTTGAGCAATTATCTTACTTAAAGCCCCTTTATTTAAAGCATCAATCAGTGGCATATTTTCAATTTCTTCTTTAATGTTTTTACCACTATCAATAAAGAATTTGCTAGGAGTAATTTTTTCAATATTCTCAGAACTTCCTTCGTTAATATATTGGAAAGTATCTGGGAAAATTTCATTAAATAATAATTTACCAGGAGTTGTTGCTAAATACTTATTCATATAAGCATCAGGGAAAATTTTGTATTTAAATGATCTTACTGGTAACGCAATACGTGTATGAAGAGTTATTTCTCTTCTTTCATATGCCATAATTGCTTCGTTAGCATTTTTAAATACTCTTCCTTCACCAGGTAATCCCGCTTTTTCAATTGTTAAGTAGTAATTACCTAAAACCATATCTTGTGACGGTGTAACAATTGGTTTACCATCTTTGGGACTTAGGATGTTATTAGCACCTAACATCAAAATACGAGCTTCTGCCTGTGCTTCTTCACCAAGTGGTACGTGAACTGCCATTTGATCTCCATCAAAGTCGGCGTTGAATGCCGCACAAACTAATGGATGCAATCTTATAGAACGACCACTAATTAATTTAGGTTCAAATGCTTGAATACCTAATCTATGTAATGTAGGAGCACGGTTTAATAACACTGGATGCTCTTTGATCTTTTCTTCAACAATATCCCAAACTCTAGGATCTTGATTTTCAATCATTCTTTTCGCAGCTTTAATATTAGAAGCTATTTCCTTAGTTACTAATCCATTAATAACATGTGGTTTAAATAACTCTAATGCCATTTCTTTAGGTATTCCACACTCATACATTTTTAAGTTTGGACCTACTACGATAACTGAACGTCCTGAATAATCAACACGTTTACCTAATAAGTTTTGGCGGAATCGACCTTGTTTACCTTTAAGCATACTACTTAATGATTTTAACGGACGATTTCCAGCCCCTGTGATATTTCTACCGCGACGACCATTATCAAATAAAGCATCAACAGCTTCTTGAAGCATACGTTTTTCATTTTGAATAATGATAGACGGAGCTCCTAAATCCATTAATTTCTTTAAACGGTTATTTCTGTTAATAACACGACGATATAAATCATTTAAATCACTAGTAGCGAAACGTCCACCATCCAATTGAATCATAGGACGTAACTCTGGTGGTATAACTGGTAGTGCATCTAAAATCATCCATTCAGGACGATTTCCTGATTCCATGAATGCACTTAATACGTCTAATCTTTTTATTAAACGAATTCTTTTTTGTGAAGTAGAATCTTTAATTTCTTCAATATCTTTTTTTATTTGTTCTACTTCTGGTTCAAGTACTACTTGTTCCAATAATTCTTTAATTGCTTCCGCACCCATTCCTACTCTAAAAGTATTACCATATTTTTCATAATAAGCACGGTATTCTTTATCAGAAATAGTTTGTTTTTTCTCTAATGGGGCTGCTCCTGGATCTAAAACAACATACGATACAAAGTATAATACTTCTTCTAAATCACGTGGAGACATATCTAGAACTAATCCCATTCTTGATGGAATTCCTTTAAAGAACCAAATGTGAGATACAGGAGTTGCAAGTTCAATATGTCCCATACGCTCACGACGTACCTTAGAACGAGTTACTTCAACTCCACATCTATCACAAACAATATTTTTATATCTTAAACGTTTATATTTACCACAAGAACATTCAAAATCCTTTGTTGGACCAAATATTTTTTCACAAAATAGTCCGTCACGCTCTGGTTTTAAAGTTCTGTAGTTAATAGTTTCAGCTTTTTTTACTTCACCAAATGACCAAGATCTTATTTTATCAGGTGAGGCAATTGCGATTTTTAAACCTTCAAAGTTGTTAACATCCATTAGTCCTCATCCCCTTCCACTAAGTCATCAGATAAATCTGGTTGATCATCATCAGATTCATCTAAAACATCATCAAATTCATTTTCAGCATCATCAGCCTCTTCATTGTCAGGCTCATCAGTTTGTTTACTTTTTTCACCTGCTAACAAATTAACATCTATGCTTTTTTCAAATTCATCAGTTGTTAGGAAACTATCTTTTTCAGCTTCTTCTAATTCTCTTAGTTCAACATAATTTCCTTCTTGATTCAATACTGTAATATCAAGACCTAATGCTTGGAATTCTTTAATTAAAACTCTAAACGATTCAGGAACACCAGATTGAGGTATTGGTTGACCTTTTACTAATGCTTCATAAACTTTAACACGTCCAATAACATCATCAGATTTGATAGTAATCATTTCTTGTAAAACGTTAGCTGCTCCATATGCATAAAGAGCCCAAACTTCCATTTCTCCAAATCTTTGTCCACCAAATTGTGCTTTACCACCCAATGGTTGCTGTGTAACTAGTGAGTAAGGACCAGTAGAACGTGCATGTAATTTATCATCAACCATGTGATGAAGTTTTATCATATACATAATACCTACGCTGACACGATTATCAAATGCTTCCCCTGTACGACCATCATATAATAAAGCTTTTCCATCTTCGTCTAAATTAGCTTCTTTCAAAGCATCTATAATTTCTTCACGATCAGCTCCTGAGAATACTGGTGTAGCTACATGAATATTAAGTTGTTTAGCTGCCATACCTAAATGCATTTCTAGAATTTGTCCAATATTCATACGGCTTGGAACCCCTAGTGGATTAAGTAAAATATCCACAGGTTCACCATTTTCCATATATGGCATATCCTCTTCTGGTAAGATTAAAGAAATAACACCTTTATTACCATGACGACCAGCCATCTTATCTCCAACTGTAATCTTACGTTTTTGAGCTATATATACTCGAACTATTTTTGATACACCTGCAGGAAGTTCATCAGAATCTTCTTTAGTAAATATTTTAACATCATGGACGATACCTTCTCCACCGTGTGGTACACGAAGAGATGTATCTCTTACTTCCCTTGTTTTTTCTCCAAAAATAGCATGTAATAATTTTTCTTCACTTGTAAGTTCTGCCATCCCTTTAGGTGTAACCTTACCTACTAAAATATCATCATCTTTAACTTCAGTACCAATACGAATGATACCATTCTCATCTAAGTTTTTACGAGCTTCTTCACCTACGTTAGGAATATCTCTTGTAAACTCTTCAGGTCCTAGTTTAGTATCACGGCACTCAATTTGATAATCTTCAATGTGAATTGATGTATAAACATCATCTTTAACTAAACGTTCACTTAAAATAACAGCATCCTCATAGTTATAACCATTGTAATTCATAAATGCTACAGTAATGTTTTTTCCAATAGCCATTTCACCTAAATCAGTACTTGGCCCATCAGCAATTACCATATCTTTTTTTACAATATCACCATTTTTAACTATAGGAATTTGATGATAACATGTACCATTATTACTTTTTTCAAATCCGTTTAGATAATATGTATCTGATCCACCAACTGTTTTTACAACAATCTTACGAGAATCAACATAATCAACAACACCATCAGCATTAGCAATAATAACTGCACCAGAATCTTTAGCTGCTACAGCTTCAATTCCTGTTCCTACTAACGGAGCCTCTGTTTTTAATAATGGAATGGCTTGACGTTGCATGTTAGCACCCATCAATGCTCTTTTTCCATCATCATGTTCCAAGAATGGAATACCACTTGTTGTTATTGAAACAACTTGTTGTGGTGAAACATCGATGTAATCTACTTGCTCTTTATCAACGATAACATTTTCACCGCGATAACGAACAGGTACACGTTCTTCGATAATTTCGTCATTTTCATTTATTTCAACTGTTGCTTGTGAAATGTTATAATCTAACTCTTCATCAGCAGTCATATATTCGATTTCATCTGTCAATTTACAATTATTTACACGACGATATGGCGTCATAATGAAACCATAGTCATTAACTCTTGCATAACTTGCTAAAGCTGTAATAAGTCCGATGTTTTGACCTTCTGGTGATTCGATTGGACATAATCTACCATAATGTGATGGATTAACGTCACGAACTTCCATACCAGCACGATCACGAGATAATCCCCCTGGCCCTAATGAAGATAAACGACGTTTATTTCCAAGCTCGGCCATCGGATTTGTTTGATCCATGAATTGTGATAATTGACTACTACCAAAGAATTCTTTAACAGCTGCAGTCAAAGGTCGAATATTAATTAATGATTTAGGAGTAACATCTGCCATTTCTTGAGTTGACATACGATCTCTAATTACTCTTTCAATACGACTAACACCAATTCTAAATTGGTTTTGTAATAATTCCCCAACTTGACGAACTCGTCTATTTGATAAATGATCTATTTCATCAAAATTACCAATACCTTCTAATAAATTTAAATAGTAAGATACTGATGCATAAATATCAGAAATAGTTAATCTCTTAATATCAATTTCACGATCATTTCCAATAATATTAACTATTTTTTCTGGGTTTAACTTAGAATACACTTTAATAACTTGAACTTTATTATAAGTATCTAAATCAGGATTAATAGAAACTTCTTTAACCCCATAACCATCAGCTAAAATATTTTTTAATTCTCTTAAAATATCTTTTGTAATTAATGTGCCAGCTGGATATAAAACTTCTTTATTAACTTTTATATCTTCTGCTAGAACACAGTTTAATAAACGATCCGCTACATCTAATTTTTTGTTAAATTTATAACGTCCAACTTTAGCTAAATCATAACGGAATGAATCAAAAAATCTTGTAATTAATTGATTTTTAGCACTATCTAAAGTTGATGGTTCTCCTGGACGTAGTTTTGAATGAATATCGATTAAAGCTTCATCGGTATTCTTATTTGCATCTTTGTCAAGTGTTCTTCCGATATAATCATCTTCTCCGTATAAGCTAATAATATCTTCATCGTTTGATAAACCAATAGCACGAAGTAATGTAGTAACTGGAACTTTTCTTGTTCTATCAATACGAACATAGATGACATCTCTTGCATCTGTTTCATATTCTAGCCAAGTTCCTCTAGTTGGAATAACTTGTGCTGCTACGACTAAACGACCATTTTTATCTATTTCTTTAACAAAATATACACTTGGAGAACGAACTAATTGTGAAACAATTACTCTTTCTGCCCCGTTGATAATAAATGTGCCAGATTCAGTCATGATGGGCATGTCTCCAAGATAAATATCTTGTTCCTTAACTTCCCCTGTCTCTTGATTAAAAAGTCTAGCTGCGACCTTTAAAGGTGCTGCATAAGTTGCATATCTCTCCTTGCACCCTTTAATTGAATATCTTGGTTCTTCAAAAGAATAGTCACCAAATTCTAACGACAAATTTCCAGTGAAACTTTCCACTGGAAAAATATCATCAAATACTTCCTTGATTCCATCAGTCATAAACCAATTATATGACTTTTTTTGGATTTCTAGTAAATTACCTAGTTCAATAGCATTTTTTGTTTTTGCATAACTTCTTCTTTCACGGTGATCACCAAATTTTTTAATTGTATAAGCCACTCTTTCACCCCTATAAACTATATTTACCAAAGAACATAAACTCGATTATAAAGTATATGCCGCCAATTTATAATTTTATCAGTATATATACAAATTGTCAATTGTTTCGGGCACAAATTATGTAAAATCCCTTGATTTTATCAATAATCTGTACACTATATTCTTGTTCTAAATCTTTAACTAATGACTTGGCTCCCTGATCCTTATTGATAACAAGCCATAACTCGCCGCCACTAACCAAATGATTTTTAGCCTCAAATAGAATTTGATACAATATCTTTTTGCCAATTCTAATCGGTGGATTAGTAACAATAAAATTATATTTTTCATTAATATTACTGTAAATATCACTCGCAAAAACATTTACATCCACTTTATTTAATAAAGCATTTTTTTTTGCTAAAGCAATACTTCTTTCATTCACATCAATCATATCAACTCTAATCTTGGTATTTTTACCCAAATAAATACCGATTGGTCCATAACCACAACCAAAATCTAAAATTTTTCCTTCTAACCTTTCTAAAGGAATACTTTCTAAAAGTGATCTAGTTCCAAAATCTAGACCCTTTTTAGAAAAAACACCATTATCAGTTAAAAATGAGTAAGATTGGTTATTAATGTCTACTTTCACTTCTTTCGGTTCACTTGGAAGATTGGAATTGTTTGTAAAATAATGTGCCATTTCTACTCCCCTTTTATAGACGGTTAAAGCCCATACTAAATTTTTAGTACAGGCTCAAACACATATTATTAATTATTTTAATTCAATAGAAGCTCCAGCTTCTTCAAATTTAGCTTTTAATTCATTAGCTTCGTCAGTTGAAACGTTTTCTTTAACAACTCCACCGTTATCAGCGATGTCTTTAGCTTCTTTTAATCCTAAACCAGTAACTTCACGAACGATTTTGATAACCGCTAGTTTGTTAGCACCAGCACTTGCTAATACAACATTAACAGTTGAAGGTCCTTCTTCTGTAGCTGCACCAGCTGCAGGAGCAGCTACTGCTACCGCACTTGGATCAACACCAAATTCCTCTTTCATTGCATCAACTAATTCTTTAACTTCAAGAATAGTCATTTCTTTTAATCCACTAATAAATTCTTCTTTTGTAAATTTTGCCATTATTAAATTCCTCCTTATTTTTATTTATTTTTTATTTTTCTAATTCTTGACTATATAAATCTAAACTAATAGATAAGTCACGTACAACACCAATTAAACCACCTGCAAGCATTGTTAATAATCCTTCTCTTGATGGGATTGTTGCTAGTTCGTTTAAAGTTTCAATTCTTGCGATTTCTCCATCAACGATACCCACTTTAATTTCTAAAGCTGGATGTTTTTTAGCAAATTCGCTTATCACCTTAATAGGAGCTATTGCATCTTTACCATAAGCTAAAGCTTTTGGTCCAGTTAATTCTTCATCTAAATTAATATCTAAAGTATTTAAAGCACGTCTAGTTAAAGTGTTCTTATAAACTTTTAAATCTGAGTCATTTTCTCTTAAAGTACGTCTTAATTCAGTCATTTCACCAACTGATAAACCACGATATTCAAAAAATACTACTGATGATGATTCCTTAACGCAATCTGCGATTTCGTTAACGACATTTTGTTTTTGTTCTAAAATCTTTTGATTAGCCATATCACACACCTCCTCCTTTTGTGTAATACCGTTAAAAAAGTCCCTACAAAACTAACTTCCGTAGGGACTTTTGAGAATACTTAAAATAATTTAAGTTCCTCGGTAGGAAATATTAAGCTTAAAGCTCCTACTGTCTACGGCACTTGATTAATTTTCAAAACGTATTTATTATAACATACTAATTCTTAGTTGTCAAAACTATTTTCATCAATTTTAATTCCAGGACCCATTGTTGAAGAAATAGCGATATTTTTAATATACTTTCCTTTAACAACTGATGGTTTAGTCTTAATAATTAATGAAATGAAGGCTTGCATGTTTTCAATCAATTTTGCTTCATCGAATGAAACCTTACCAATGATAACATGAACGTTACCATAACTATCAGTACGATATTCAACTCGACCTTTTTTAACATCATTTACTGCTTTAACTACATCTGTAGTAACAGTTCCAGTCTTAGGATTTGGCATTAAACCTTTAGGTCCTAAAATTTTACCAATTTTACCTAATGCTGGCATCATATCTGGAGTAGCAATCATAACATCAAATTCGAACCAATTTTCTTTTTCGATTTTTGTTAAGATATCCATATCACCAACGTAATCAGCTCCAGCTTCCTTAGCAGCTTTAGCTTGATCTCCTTTAGCAATAACTAATACTCTTTTAACTTTTCCAGTACCATTAGGAAGAACTGTTGCTCCTCTTAATTGTTGGTCAGCTTTTTTTGTATCAAGATTTAATCTAAGTGCTAATTCAACTGATGCATCAAATTTTGATACTGATGTTTGTTTTACTAATTTAGCAGCTTCTTCTTTAGTATAAAGTTTATTCTTTTCTACTAATTTAGCAGCTTCAACATATTTTTTACCTTTTTTCATTTTTTTACCTCCTTATGTGGTATATGCGGACTTTTCCTCCCACATAGGTCTAACCTATATGAATTTAATTATTTTCTATTATTGTTCTACTTTTACGCCCATGTTACGAGCAGTTCCTTCAACTATTTTAACAGCTTCATCAATTGCATATGCATTTAAATCTGGTAATTTAATTTCTGCAATTTCACGAACTTGTTCTTTAGTTAAAGTAGCAACAGTTTCTTTAGATCCTTTAGCAGATCCTGATTTTAACTTTGCAGTTTTCTTTATCAAGAATGCTGTTGGTGGAGTTTTAATTACGAAATCAAAGCTTCTATCATCATAAATAGAAATTTCAACTGGTAAAATATCTCCCATTTTATCTCTAGTTGCATCATTGTATTTTGTACAGAATTCTTGTAAGTTAATTCCGGCTGGTCCTAACACCGTTCCAACTGGTGGAGCTGGTGTTGCTTTTCCGGCAGGAACTTGTAGCTTAATTTTTTTAGTAACTTTCTTTGCCACGAAAAACACCTCCTATATTTTTTTTCGCGAGTGGTTCAAATGCTTTAATCCGCGCTCCCACTTGTTTTAATCTATATAAAATAATATAGCCAATTAATAATAACACATTTTACATACTTTGTAAACTATGCTTTTTCGATTTCTGTTAAATCTAATTCAACAATCGTTTCTTGCCCAAATAAGTCAAGCGCAACTTCAAGTTTTGCATTTTCCTTATCAAGACTTTTAACTTTACCATACATTGATGCAAATGGCCCATTAACAACTTTAACCATATCATCAACATTAAGTTCATTTCCAATTTCTAAACGGCTTAATCCCATGCTTCCTAAAATACGATCTACTTCAACTGGCGTTAATGGAAATGGTTTTGCCCCCTTACCAGAAGAACCTATAAATCCGGTTACCCCAGGTGTATTACGAACAATGAACCAAGCTTCATCAGTCATAATCATTTCTACTAGAATATAACCAGGAAACATCTTTTTAAGTTTCTCTTTTTTTACACCATCTTTAATTTCAACTTCCGTTTGTTCTGGAACAACTACTCTAAAAATGTAGTCTTCCATTCCCATGGAATTTGCACGCATCTCTAACTTCTCTTTTACTTTATTCTCGTGTCCTGAATATGTGTTAACTACATACCATTCTTTTTGCATTAACCCACCAATGTCTTAATTCCAGCTAGGACAAAGTCCATCACAGAATAAAAAACAGCAAAAAAGATAATAAACGAGATTGTTGCGATTGAATATGTAAGCATTTCTTTTTTCTTTGGCCATCTTACCTTAGCCATTTCCTTTTTGACACCAATGAAAAACTTAGTAACTTTTTTCATATATTCACCTACTTTTAATAATATGTTTTTTTTCAAATAAAAAACACTATTTCGTGTCTAATAAAAGAATACCATACTCTCTTATTAAAGTCAATATCTATTAGTAATTTTAAAAACAAAGTTTTTTATTAATTTTTGCTTAACTTAATATATATTTATTTACTTTCTAATTTCCAATTCTTCCTTAGCTTTTAATTTGATTCTTTGCAAAGCATTATCAATAGCCTTAGGAGTCTTATCAAGTATTTCAGCAATTTCTCTATAATTGAAATCACTGATTTTAAGTTCGAAAACTTGTCCCTCAAAATCAGTTAATCTTTTTTTTATATTTTCAATAAGTTCTATTTCCTGTTCGTTATTAATAATTAATAATTCAGGATCAGCTTTACTATCACTAATAAATGCTTCTAACCCAACTGATTTACCATCACCATCAGATCCTTCTAATGATAATGACTCGTTTAATATTTTATGTTTTAGTCTTTTAGTTCCCATAATAACACTAATCATTTTTCTTTCTATACATTTTTTAGCAAACGTATAAAAAGTTGTATCTTTTTGTTCGTCGTAATGAGTTATAGCTAAATTGAGTCCAAGCATACCTTCTTGAATCAAATCATTCAACTCAAGTCCACCATGTCTACAATACTTATACATCTTTTTAGCAGTGCCCATAATTAACGGCTCATACTTTTTAAATAAAATTGTATTAGCTTCTTCATTACTTTCACTTATATAAGATATTAATTCATTATCATTAAAATTTCTGTAGTTCATAATTACCTCCGTACTTTTATTGCCTCATAAATAACGATTGCAGTAGCGACTGATGCATTTAAGCTATTTATCTTTCCTCTCATTGGAATACTAGCAATAAAGTCACATGATTCTTTTACCAAACGACTCATGCCACTTCCCTCATTACCTATTACTATACCTATTTTACCTTTATAATCTATCTTATCGTAACTTGTTCCATCCATATCAGTTCCAACAATCCAAAAACCTTGTTTTTTTAAATCCTTGATTATATTAGATAAATTAGTTACCATCGATATTTTTATATTTTCTAAAGCCCCTGCACTAACTTTCATAACAGTTGAATTAACTTCTACACTACGATCTTTAGGGATTATAATCCCATCTACACCAGCAGCTTCGCAGGTTCTAATGATAGCTCCTAAATTATGTGGATCTTCTAAATGATCTAATATTACTAACAACGCATCTTCGTTAGTTATTAATTCATCTACATCGTAATATTTATAATCAGGCACTTTCAATATTACACCTTGATGATTTCCATTTGCAAGTTTGTCTAATTCAAATTTTTCTACATATTTTATATCAATATTCTTTTTTTGTAAGGCTGAAATAATTTCTTCATCTTTAAATTGTTTATAAAGATATACTTTTTGAATTATTTTATTATTTTTTAAAATTTCATTTGCGACATTTTTACCATATACATACATATTTATTCTCCTATTATATATTTCATTATTTCATCTATTCTTGTGTTTTTATTTTCTAAATATAAATAACCGATTAAAGCCTCAATTCCTGTTGCATATTTATATGTAACAATATCCGTATTTTTTGGATGAGAACTACCTTTATGATTACGAGCACGCATAATAATTGAAACTTCCTCTTCGTTAAAAAAATCAATGTCTATCATCTTTTTTAAAAATTCACATTGTTTTCTAGCACTCACATAGTTAACAGCTTCTGCTTGTAAATCTTTAACTTTCACAAGCCCTTTTTTCACCAAATAATCTCTTATATATATTTCATATACACTATCACCTAAATAAGCCAAGGTTAAGACATTCATATCTTTATTGTTCATAATCACCATTATAGCGATCAAATGTAATATTTTTAATATGTGCATCTTTTATGTCATTAATAATAACTGATATTACCTTATCGTAATCAATTTCTCCACCTTTAATTAAGCAACCTCTTCTTTTGCCTATTATGTCTAAGGTTGGAAGAATATCTTCAAAATCAACTTCGGTTATTCCATAACGTTCCTCTAGTTTATACGGGTAATATTCATATAATGTTTTAATAATATACATTGCAACATCATCAATTGGTAAAATTTCTTCTTTTATAGCAGTTAAACTAGCTAAGTTAAGTGCGACTTTATCTTCATCAAGTTTTGGCCATAAAATACCCGGAGTATCTAATAATTCTAAATCATCATTTATTCTAATCCAATCTAAATTTTTAGTAACACCTGGTCTATTTCCGACATTAACAGCTTTTTTACCAACTAATCGATTAATTAAAGTTGACTTTCCAGCATTAGGAATTCCAACAATCAAAACTCTTGTTTTACGCTTTGTCATTCCTTTATCTAATCTTTTTTGATTACGCTCTTGCATAATTTCTTCCGTTGCACTTATAATTTTATTCATATTAAAATTATTTTCTAAATCAACAGGAACTACTTTATATCCTTGTTTTTCATAGTGCTTAATCCATTTATTGGTTTCACTCATATCACATAAATCTGTTTTAGTCATGATTAATATGCGTGGTTTGTCTTTTATATATTTATCTAAATCTTTGATTTTTGAAGAATAAGGCATTCTTGCATCAATTATTTCATACACAACATCAATTAGGCTAATTTTTTCACTAATTAAACGCTTAGTTTTGGCCATATGACCAGGATACCAATTAATATTTGCCATTATTATACACATCCATTCTCTTTATTTTAACTTTGTTCTTTTTAACTTGTTTTTCTATTGCTTCTTCGGTTCTTTTTATTTCTTCATCTTTTTCCCTTAATTGCTCTATAACCATATCAAGTTTTTTAAATACATAATTGTATTCAGGTAAAACATCTTGATATTTTTGAAACTTATATTTAAATTCCTCTTTCAATTTTTCAGTTTGGTTTAATGAGTCATTTAATAATGAACCAATATATTCAAGATCATCTTTTTGGTTATACAAATTTTCATTTAATTCCTTATATTTTAAATAAGTGCTTTGCATTTGTCTTTCAATAAAATTATTGTTCATTATCTTAATAGTATTATCTAATACTATTCCACCTATTAATAAACCAATTCGTTTGTTTTTTATAGCATATATCAAAAACGACATTTTAAAAAGATTATAACTCATTATTTTCAAACCTTTTAACTTAAACTCATCTTGATATTTATCTTCCATTTTACTTAATTTATACTGTAAATTTCTTATAAACTCATTTTGAGCTTCGAAGTTACTTCTTATTTGCTCATTAACATCACCTATTTTTTTAGTCTTTTGTTTATGATTTTCAAACTCTTCATCCCTTTTTTCCAATTCTTGTTTCTTTAATTGAAGTTTTTTATTAACATTTTTCTTTTGCTCATAAACATCAATGATAGTTGCCATTTTATCTATCTCTTTTTTACAAGTTTTAGCTAAATCACTAACCATTTCGCTTTCATCAACAATGAATTTATAATTGCTGATTTCATCTAATAATGCCTCATCACTAAGTTCATCAAAATTAGTAAAGTCGGTATTTTCAAGAATAATACTATATTTTCTTTTTAAATCAGTTACTTTTTTTTCAATTTTTATTAATTTTTGCTCATATTCACTTACTTTTTCAGTACTACCTTCTTTTTGAATATCATCCTCAATTTTAATAACTTCTTTTGAAACTTCACTTATTTCTTCCTTAGCCTTTTTAATAATTACATTTACTTTATTTGAAATAGCTATTTCTGTTTCTGTTTGATCAATCCCCTTTTTGATACTAGCTTTTACCTTTTTTACTTCACTTTTGTTTATTGTAATTATAGGCTCTGCTTCTGGTTCATATACAACATCAGTGTCCTCTATATTATTAATTACTACAGCATCTTTTAAAACTGAAATATCAGTATCCACACCTTTTTTTGAAGTAGTTAAATCAATAATTTTATTTGCTCTTAGTAAAATAGGATTATCATTATTTTTTATTTCAATTAATTCATTAATTTTTTTAAGTCTACTACTTTCATCTTTTTTACTTTTAATTTCATCTTCTTCAATCTTTTTTTTCTTTTTTATATTAAAGTTAATTATTTTTTTTGTTATCAAAAAATCCCTTAGTCCACCCTTTTGCCCTCGCATAAAATCACCCAATTAATTGTATCATAAAAAAGGAATAAACAAAAGTTTATCCTATAAAACCAAATCTATTAAATGGAAAAAGAGAAAATGTGGTTGTTCCTAATATATCATCAATACTGACTAATCCAATTACACGGCTATCTGTTGAATTATTTCTGTTATCACCCATAACAAAATAATAACCATTTGGTATAGTTGTATACCCTAATGTAGATATATCAAAATCATTAGTTGTAGCAACAATAAAATCTTCGTCTATTTTTTTGTCATTAACATATAGGGCGCTATCAACGTATTTTATTTTTTCTCCAGGCAAACCAATTACTCTTTTTATTAATCTTGAATTATCATAGTTTAAAACAATGATATCAAAACGTTCTAGTTTTTTATCATATTTTTTTAATAACAAAATCTGGTTATCGCGTAAAGTAGGATCCATTGAAGTACCATTTACCTTTACTGGAGTAACTATATAGGATCTAATCAATATAACCATTAAGATAATAATTACATAAGGAACAATTTCTTTAATTATTTTCATATTTCACCTATACAAAAAATAAGGCTTGACACGCCTTATTAATTTCTTTCTTTGATTTTTGCTTGTTTTACTAAGCTTCTTATGTAGTTCAATTTAGCACGTCTAACTTTACCTTTACGAACAACAGTAATGTTTTCAACGACTGGTGAATTCATAGGGAAAGTTCTTTCCACTCCAACTCCACTAGACATTTTTCTAACGATAAAATTTCTACCTATACCACTACCTTTAATAGCCATAACGATACCTTCAAAAGCTTGAATTCTTTCACGTTTTCCTTCAACGATACGAACATCAACTTTTACAGTATCCCCAACACGAAATTCAGGTAGATCTGGTCTAATTTGACTTTTAGTTATTTTTTCAACTAAATTCACAATGTCACTCTCCTTTTTTAATACTATAATCATAAGTATAAAGACCCAGCGGATTACGTCAACATTTAAGATTTTAACATATTTAAAATAAATTTGCAACTCTTATCTTGATTTTCTTGATTTTTCTTCTTGCTCTAAATATTCATAGTTATTATAACTAGCCGCAAGCACTTTTGATTTCAACTCTTGTTCTAATAAAGCAATTTTTTTCAATAATAATTCAAAATATTTATCATCTAAATATCTTCTATATTTATTTCTAAGTAAGCGTCGATATCTTTCAACATCATTTAAAACGATTGCTAAATTAGATGCATCTGTATCATCGCTACTTTCAATAACACTAATAATATATTGCAAATAAGTGTCTAACTTTTTTTTAATTTTTCTTTTTAATGTTTTTTCGATAAATGACGGTTTAATAATAATCATTTTATTAACCAATATTCCATCATATTTAACATTATTTTGCGGTTTTATTTTAAAGCCATCCAACTTATTATAATCAATATAGACTATTTCTTTATTATTATTGTTTTTGACTAACAAATAGTTTTTTTGTTTCATCTAATCAACTCTTTTCTAATAAATCTGGACGACGTTCTTTTGTTTTTTCCAAGCTCTTTTCTAATCGCCATTCGGCAATTTTTTTATGATGTCCTGATAATAAAATTTCAGGAACTTCTAACCCTCTAAAATTTTGAGGTTTAGTGTAAACCGGATAATCTAATAAGTTATTATTAAAAGAATCATTTATATGAGAGTTCTCATCAATAACACCATCAAGCAATCTAACAATGCTATCTGTGATAACCATACTTGGTATTTCTCCACCTGTTAAAACATAATCACCAATACTTATTTCCATATCAACAATAGTTCTAATTCTCTCATCAAAACCTTCATAATGTCCACATATAATAAGAATATGTTTTTCATTTGTTAAAGTGTATGCTAACGGTTGTTTATACGGAACACCTTGTGGAGTCATCATTACAACCAAGGTATTATCACCTTTCAAATCTTCAACCGCATCAAATATTGGTTGTGGCATTAAAACCATTCCATTTCCACCACCAAAACCATAATCATCTACTTTTTTATGTGGATCTTTAGAATAATCTCTAATATTATGAACTTTAATAATTACCCTATTATCATTGATTGCTCTTTTTATAATTGAAGTATTTAAAAAACCTTCAAACATTTCTGGAAATAAAGTTAAAATATCAATCTTCATTAATTAAACCCTCTATGTTATTGATGTATAATCGTTTTTCTTTTAAATCTACTTTTTTAATAAATTCTTCAACATTAGGAACCAAATGTTTTTTATCTCCATCAGTAACGACCAATATTTCATGGGCTTTACTTTCCATAATGTATTCAACTTTACCTATTTTTTTATCATCTATGTAAGCATCCAAACCAATAATATCTTCATTAAAGTAACCTTCAACAGCTAAATCATCACGATTAATATAAACTTTATCTCCCTTATATATAATTACATCATTTATATTATTAAGGTCAACAAAAGTAACCATATCATATATTTTATGCTGTCTATAACTATTAATAACTAGTTCATCTTTAAATCTTCCTACATAAACTTTAAAGTTCTTTTTGAATACTAAATCTTTATATCTAAATTCAGATATAATTCTTACTTCTCCCTTAATACCATGTGTGTTAACAATCTCTCCAATATAAATATAATCCATAGTCCACCTACTTATCTAATTCATATAAAATAATGCTTGTTGCCACCCCAACATTCAAACTTTCACATACTGCATTCATGTCAATATAAATAAATTCTTCACAAAGGTCACTAACCTCTTCAGTTAAGCCATTTCCTTCATTACCCATTATTATAACAAATTTTTCTAATTTTTCAATCTTTTTTATACTTTTTCCATGAGTTACTTTCGTTCCCATTATTTTATAATCGTTTTCCTTTAATTTTGGAATCAAGTTTAATAAATCCTCATTTATAATATTTATATGAAAAATCATTCCTTGACTTGCTCTAATAACCTTGGAATTATATAAGTCTACAGAATTGTTACTTAATACGATTGTATCAATATTAAAAGCAACGGCACTTCTTATTATTGTTCCTAGATTACCAGGATCTTGAATATTATCTAACATTAATATTTTATTACCAATATCCGTATTCTTTTCTTTTTTAGTACATAGCCCCATAATATTTTGAGGAGCTTCTACATCGCTTATATAATTAATAATATTATTAGTAACATAAGTTGTTTCAACATCTAATGGAAATATTTCATCTTGTTCAATTATAAGTTCTTTTAAATATCCTTTTTTATAGGCTTCTAAAACAAGATGTCTTCCTTCTACTAAAAACATACCCATCTTATCACGATATTTCTTATTGTGGAGTTTTTTAATATCCTTTATTTTTTTATTATCTATTGAAGTATATAACATAATATCACCTAAGTAGTATTGTATCAAAAAATATGAGACAAGTCTATTTATTTGTAATATAAGATATAAACTTAGGGTACATTCATAAATTTATAGACTTATAAAAAAAATAAGGTTTCCCTTATTAATTTATATGTTTATCAACTATATCTATAATTGTTTGCTCATCTGCTAAACCTATCATTCCATCTACTGACTTTCCATCTTTAAACACTATCATAGTAGGAATTGATTGAACTCCATATTGCATCGCTAAATTTTGATTTTTATCGATATCTAATTTAGCTATATCAAAATCATTTCGATCACTTCCCATTTTTTCTAAAATTGGTGCTAGCATACGACATGGACCACACCAATCAGCATAAAAATCAACTAAAATTAATTTTTCATTTTTCAAAACTTCTTGTTCAAAGTTTTGTTCATTAACAATCTTTAACATTTCTTTCCTCCTATTGTACTATTTTACTATGTTCCCATTATAATCGATTATTCCCCCAACATCATAAACATTAGTATATCCCATTTCTAATATCTTATTAGTAGCGGTTTTACTTCTATTTCCGGATCTACAATAGACATATATAGTTTTATTTTTATCCGGTTCAATGTCGTTTATTCTTTCAATTTCATAATCGGGTATTAGAACACTATTTTCTATATGTCCTTCATTGTATTCAACTAAAGTTCTAACATCTACTATTAAGTAATTATCATTCTCTTTAATTTTGTCATCCATTTCATCAAAACTAATCTTTTTATACGTGTTACAACAATCGGCTTTATTAATATTACTTAAAAACACAACAGCAATTACAGCTAAAAAGGATAAAATTATCGTCATCTTTTTATTCATTACATTCCCCTATCTCTAATTTTTTAATAATAGCCTTCATCTTTTCATTCGAAATAGAATAATAAACCTCATTGCCAACTTTTCTAGAAGTTATAATACCTAATGCTTTCATTTTAGATAGTTGTTGTGAAACACTCGATTGTGAACTTTTCGCGCAGGCTTGTAAATCACTTACGTTTTTTTCTTTATTTTTATATAGGTTAATTAGTATGCATAATCTTACTTCATTTGATAATATATCAAATGTAGAAGATAATTCTTTTATACTTTTTACCATAAAATCACCTCATTAATACAACATATTACGATTTATCTTTATTATTTCTTAAAACCGTACTTATTTCTTTACTAGCAATAATACCATCTGCTACTGCCTTACCTATTTGCAATACTCCACCAATAACATCACCTATTGCATATAATCCTTCGATATTAGTCATGAATTTTTCATCAACTTTAATAAACTGATTATTCATAGCAATACCCATTGTTTTACTAAATGATGAAGCTCCAGCAACACCTAATGCTATAAATATTCCATCTAACTTGATTTCCTCCATATTATCTAAAATTAATCCTTCAACTTTAGTATCACCTTTTATGTTTTTTATCTTGCTTGTTATAATCGGAATATTTAGATCACTAAAATCCCTTTTTAATTCTTCACCATTAGTAAATAGTGTCACATTTGAAGATAAATGCATTAAATGCTTTGCCTCTTCATAAGCAAGATTCCCATTACCTATAACACCTATTTTTTTTTCCCTAAAGAAAAAACCATCACATGTTGCACAATAACTAAGTCCAACGCCTTCATATTTAGATATATCAGGAATTTTTGATGCTACACGTCCTATTCCGGTTGCGATAACAACGATTTTGGACTCATATTCACTCTTATTAGTATAAACTTTAAAAGTTTCTAGTTTCTCCATCCTAACAACTTCTTCATCAATAACTTCAACACCTACATTTTTTAATTGTTCTATTCCTAAATGATATAATTCATCCCCAGCAATTGATCTAAAACCATAATAATTTTCAATGGCTCCTGCTTTTTTAAGAATACTATTATTATTTGATATAACAACAACTTTGTGATTACTTCTTTTTAAATAAAGAGCTAATGAAACACCAGCGGGTCCTGCTCCTACAACTATAACATCATTCATTTTATTCCACCTCATCTAATTGTATTTTTACTTACAAACCTATCACTACATTATAATATTATAATATACTAATATGCTTTGTCAATAGAAATGTTCCTAATAACTTCACATAATATAAAATTAATTATCTTTATTATAATTTTATACATAAAAAGCGATTATAACCATGTATAATCGCTTTTATTTTCTAAATTTACTTTAATTAATCCATTTTCGATATTTTTAAATTCATCATTGATAAGAATCATAATTATTATATTTTTTTAACTAATTTTTTCTGATATAAATATTCCTCAATGTGAACTTGATGATTTTCATAATCATAATTTATAAGTTTATTGTATATTCTCATGAATATTTGATTAAAAGGTTCATACCTACTTCCACTATTCCTAAATCTAATCGAATAAGTTAAATATAGATCATTATTCTTGCTTTTTTCAAATATAACAACAAAAGTTTCTTCCTCTTTTTTTATTTTTACAACACTAGAATCTTCGTAAGAAAAGTCATCACAATGCCATTCAATAATTCCATTACGAAAAAGTCGCTCTCTATTATATTTTTCCGCTTCTCTTAAATCATTATTTCTTTTTTCCTTTTCCAACTTTTTAACTTCTATTTCTTCTTCACTTTCACAAAAATTAATATCTAATTCATCTAAAGTAAAAACATTGCAATTTTTTACATTTTCATATAATTCATGAAACAATGAATATAAATAATAATTTTCTTTAGTTATAGTAAAAACCTTAGAATCAGATTCTTCTAATAAATTCCCACAATATATATTTCTCCAGTATAAGTCAAGATTGCCCGCAAAACTTATTTCAAATTCACCCTCATCAGTTGAAATAATAAAGTAATAACCATGGTCAGTTTTCTTCCTCGTAATTTCTTGCATAGCTAACCCTCCACATAAATATTGAATATTATATCACATATAAAATTTAATTTAAACAATTTTTATTTCCCCTGAAATAGACGCTATGCTCTATTTTTGTTGTAAATTAATGCAATGTTAAAAAAAATACATTTAACAGTATTCTTCATAGTGTATAATTGTATTAGAAAAAACAATTTATGTGAGGTGAGACATGAAATCAATAGAAGAATTATATAACAGGTTAAAAAAACATGATAGCGATAATCAATTATCTATCTCTAATGATAATAACAGATTAGAATTAAAGGTAAACATTCATGATAAAGTTATTGCATTTGATGACTATGTATCAATTGAATCAAAGGGGGAGCCTACAACTCATTTTCATCCAGATTATAATGAAATGTATTGTTATTTTTATAATATTATGAAAGGGAAAGATGAAATTCCAACAAAAAAAGAAGTTAAAAGAACACAAATACAACATACACTAATCGCCATTACTTCAGCAATGATGTCTATTGTTTTTTGGGGTTCTGTTGGTGGGTTTTTAGGTGGATTTTTTATTATTCCTATGATAGTTGTTTCTGTAATCATTTGTATATTACTAATTTCTTTACCAAAAAAGCTAGTAACATTTATTAGATTAACACAAGTAGAAAAAAAGGATGTTCAATTGATGGAAAAATATATTTCTTTCCAATATCCTCACTCTATTTGTGCCAGTGATTTTTATTTAACATTTGATTATCTAAGAATGATTAGTATTAAGTTTTTAAAACAACCAAATAAAATACATCTCCCGGAGCTATTACAATTTAGTGAACAAGAAGATAGTGAAATTAAAGAAATAACTAAAAATAGAAAAAAAGATAAAGATGCAGAAAAATTATATGAATATTATTATATTTCATTAGATGCAATTAAAATTATATATAAATATTATAATGAGAATGGCATTCGTAAGAAATAGCATACTAAAATTACCCCTTAATTACCCCTTGAAAAATTTAAAATAAGTAAAGGTAATAATTAACATTAAGAAACGAATGCTTATACAATAATATAAAAGTGAAAATTAAAAATTATGTAATAATCATTCACTTATTTTTCGACAAAAAATAGGGTCATCTTTTTGGATTTTTTTATTATGACCAAAGAAAAAAGAGCATCCTTGCCCATTCATAATTAATCATTCCAATCAATGACTTTTAATTTAGGCCACTTTTCAACCCATTTTTCGGCTCTTATAACATAGTTTTCTTCCTTAAACTCCTCTTTAATAGGCCTAACTATCATATTAAAAATATCATTTAAACCATAAGGTGCAAATACAATTAATTCATCTCTTTCTAGTCTTACACCGACACATGTAATAGTAGCACCCCATCTACTGATAGCTTCTTCAGTATTTCTATAAGGCTCTATTTCAAAGCCAAATTTTTCTTTATACCATAAATGAACTCTTGCTTCATTTTTAATATCCACTTCAACTTCAACATCTTTGATTAATTTTTTTATTTCTTTAATTATTTTATCTTCCTTTTCATAGCTGGTATCTTCATCATAATACACAATATCAAAATCTTTTATCCCATATTCTAAATCAAAACCATGATAATAATTAAACACAGTTTGATTTACTGCCCCAGCGCCAATATAATAATTTCTTAAATTAGAATTTTGTAGTAATTCTAAAACTAGTTTTAACTTTTTATTTTGAAGAAGAATTTGTTTTAATATTTTAATTTGCTCATTTATAGGTTTGTTTTGTCCAATTATACTCATTTTCATCACCATTAAAATTATACCACAATTTAACTTTAAAATTTTATTTTTAAATTAATACTGTCATCAAATTATATCCCCAGCATATAGCAACTGCCATTTTTCCCTTATAACAAAAATGGAGCCTTCTCTCGAAAGCTCCTTCAGGGGGTTTTGGTCGAGCACTCTCACACTTTATACCGTAAGAGTGTTCTCGCGTGAACTAGTCACGCTATAATAATTATAAAGATTTATAGATTAAAAGTCAACTGAATTTATCTTATTTTTATCATTAATTTTTTTTAATCTAAATTAGTTGCACTTTCAATCAAGTTTCTTATATAATCATAATTTTTATTATTGACATATTCTTGACTATTTAAAAATTCCAGACTATCTTCTTTGGCTTTTAATAAAATATTGAAATCTCTTTTTATATCAGCAATTCCAAATGACATATCACCACTTTGTTTATTACCGAAAAGATCTCCGCTACCACGCAATTTAAAATCTTCTTCACTAATAAGGAATCCATCATTAGTTTCAGTGAGAACATTTAATCTTTCTGTTTCTTTATTACTAATCAAAATACAATAAGATTGAAGATCATTACGACCTACTCTTCCTCTTAATTGATGCAGGGTTGATAATCCAAAACGATAACTATCAAATATAACCATCATTGTTGCATTTGGCACATCTACCCCTACTTCAATAACAGTTGTGCTTATTAAAATTTGGATGTCGCCATTTTTAAATTTAGCCATTACTTCTTCTTTTTCATTTGCTTTCATCTTACCATGTAGTACTCCTATGTTATAAAGTTTTCCAAAAGCTTTATTCATTTTCTTTTCTAGTTCATCAGTATTTTCTAGATCTATTTTATCACTTTCTTCTATTAATGGTGATATTACATAAACTTGATGTCCTTTTTTCAGTTCAGTAAACATCATTTGCAAAACTTCTTTTATTTCTTTTTCACTTTTCAATAAAGTTATTATTTCTTTTCTACCATTTGGCATTGTTTTTATGCTAGATATATCCATATCACCATATAAAGTAAGCGCATAAGTTCTTGGAATTGGTGTTGCACTCATATATAAAATATCCGGTTTTAACCCTTTATTTTTCAGATTGCCTCTTTGGTTAACTCCAAAACGATGTTGTTCATCTGTGATTACTAATCCAAGATTATTATAACTTACTTCTTCAGTTATTAAAGCATGGGTTCCAATTATTATATCTATGTTTCCATTATTAAGATTATTATATATTTCTTTTTTTTCTTTTGCTTTTAATTTTCCAGTTAATAAAGCAACATTAATTCCATATTTAGTAAAAAGTTTCGTTATATTAATGAAGTGTTGGGAAGCTAAAACTTCAGTTGGCGCCATTAATGCACTTTGATATCCACTTAAATAATTAATATACATACTTATAACAGCAACTATAGTCTTCCCACTACCAACATCACCTTGAAGTAATCTATTCATTCTTTTTTCATCAATTAAATCTTTATAAATCTGTATTACACTTTCATTTTGATCTATTGTTAATTTAAAAGGTAAACCATCAATAAATTTTTCTACTTCTTTATATTCAACATTTCTTTTTAATCCTAATTGTTTGTCTTTATTTAATTTTAAATAATTCATCTTTAACATAAATAAGAATAGTTCTTCATATTTAAGTCTTGTTCTTGCTTTTTTTAAATTATCTAGACTATATGGATTGTGGACAGTTCTAATACAATGTTCATAATCTAAAAAATTATATTTATCAACTAAATACTCTGGTAAATAACTTTTTAATTCAATAGGATCTTCTAAAATCTCATCAATAAATGTTTTTATTTTTTTTGAGGTTAGTCCATATGTAGAATGATATACACCTTCTATTTGTTCTTCTTGTGTTATCATTGAAAATCTAAGATCACTTGCCACAATAATATTATGTTTTTTATCATATTTTCCTATAACTGTTATACCAATACCAGGAATTAATTTATTTTTTAAAAATCCTCTATTAAATATTACTATATTAACTAAATTAGTGCCAACATTTAATCTAAAATTCATTTTATTCATTTTGCGATTAAAATGAAAAACACTAGGTATATTTTCTATTATTCCGTCTATTATAATTTTATCATCCTGATTTAGACTATTAATATCACTTCTTTTTATAATATCATATCTAAATGGATAGTAAGTTAATAAGTCATGTGAATTGGTTATTCCTAACTTAGATAATAACCCTAAATTTCTATTGCCAATACCCTTAATTTCCATGATATTCTTCATTTTATCACCTACTTTATTAGATTATAGCACATTTTGTTAAAAAAAGTATTGACAAATAAGGATTTTTCTATTAGTATATACATTACCAATTCGGAATTAGGCGAATTGGAGCTAGTATCACACTAGCCAACCCCTTTTTATTCTTTTATGGAACTGTTCTCAGGGGGACAGTTCTTTTTTTGTTATATACATAATTTATTTAATGTGCTATTATAATTGATAGGAGGCATATATGATAAAAAGATTATATAAACAAGTAGTAATTGCTTTATCTGTATTAAAAAGTATACCTGGTCTAATCAAAATAAAAAAAATGAATAGTGACAATACAACTAAGAAAAAATTACTGGTTATGGAGGCTACTAAAAAAATTAGTAGCAGAATAATGAATGCTACGAGTGCTGATATTGTTGTAAATGGGCTTGATAATATTCCCAATAATGAAACCGCTTTATATATTTCTAATCATTTAGCAGTCTATGATATTCCATTATTAGTTAAAATCATCCCCGATCAAATTGGTTTTATAGCTAAAATTGAATTGAAAAAGGTTCCCATTATAAATTCATGGATAACTGAAATGAATGGTTTATTTTTGGATAGAGAAAATAAAAAGCAATCATTGATTACTATTAAAGAAGCAATTGAAAAATTAAAAAACGGTCATAGTCTAGTAATATTTCCTCAAGGAACTAGGGAAAAGGAAGAAATTATTCCTTTTAAAGGTGGTAGTTTTTCAATAGCAAGAAATGCTAATGTTCCAATTGTACCAGTAGCAATCAGTGGAACTAATAATATTTTTAAACAGAATAGCAAATCTAATATAACAGTAACATTCTTAAATAAAAAATATATTTCTAAAGCTGATAATATTAATGATGTTGCACATACGGTTGAAAATGAAATTAGACAGGAAATAGAAAGACAAAAAGTTTTAATAAAAAAATAAAGATTCTTTGGAATTAACCAAAGAATCTTTTTATTTCTATTTCCGCATTTTCTACAGAATCAGAACCATGAATTAAATTACAAGTTGTACTAAATGCAAAATCTCCTCTTATAGTTCCAGGCATAGCCTCAAACCATTTAGTAGGTCCCATTAAAGTTCTCATTCCTTCAACAACACCATCACCTTCAATAATCATTCCAACTACTGGACCAGATGTCATAAAATCTACTATTTCTGGGAAGAAAGGTTTATCTGCTAAATGAGAATAATGATCTTTTAATATTTCTTCATTTAAATTTAACATTTTCATATCCTTAATAGCAAATCCTTTTTCTTCAATACGGCTAATAATCTTACCTACTAATCTTCTTTCATAAGCGTCTGGTTTTAACATTATATAAGTTCTTTCCATTGTTTTCCTCCTTCATGTATATATAAAATTATACATTATATTTTTTTTAAGTACAATATAATTTTATTTATAAATCACTTTTACTAAGTGATTTATAGTATTTATATTTTCTTATTGCATCTTCTTTATTTAATTTAAATAATTCTTCTGCTTTATCTGGATTAATTGCTTTTAACATTGAATATCTAGTTTGACTATTTAAAAATTCTTCATATAAGTCAAAATCTACATCTTTACTATCAAGTGTTAATTTACCATCAATCGGGTTATAACGGAATGTTGGGAAGTATCCACTTTTAGTAGCTAATTTCTCATTTTCTAAGCAATTTTCTAAACCACCCTTTATTCCATGAGCAATACATGGAGTGTATGCTATTAAAATTGATGGACCATTATAACTTTCGGCCTCATTCATAGCTTTTATTAATTGCATTGGATTTGATCCTAAATTAACTTGAGCAACATAAACATGAGGATATGACATTGCTATACGAGCTAAATCCTTACGATGATTTGTTTTACCACTAGCAGTAAACGCTGCAATGCTCCCTATTGGACTTGCTTTTGATGATTGACCACCAGTATTAGAATACACTTGGCTATCAAGAACTAGAATATTGACATTGTTATTACTTGCAAGCACATGATCAATTCCACCAAAGCCAATATCATAAGCCCAACCATCTCCACCAATTGTCCATATTGAACGTTTAGCAATATATTCTTTTAATTCATTTAATTCTTTTGGTGCATTATCATAATCTATATTTTCATACACTTCTTTTGTGATTTGATAATCATCGTAGTTTTCCAACCATTTATTAAATAATTCTTTATTTTTATTTTCTATATTCTCTTCCATAATTTTTTTAACACGATTTCGCATTAAATCACTAGCGATTAACATACCATAACCATATTCAGCATTATCTTCAAATAATGAACTAGCCCAAGGTATTGTATACGGCATGCTTGGTGCACTAGCACCATAGATTGAAGAACATCCAGTGGCATTAGCAATTACCATTCTATCGCCAAATAATTGAGTTAGTAATTTTATATAAGCAGTTTCACCACAACCAGCACAGGCTCCATGGAAGCAGAATTTAGGTTCTTTAAATTGACTACCTTTAATGGTATTAACATTAAGCTTTTCTTTATAACTAACATTTTCAAATAAATAATCAGCAATTTCTTGTTCTTTATTCTTTAATTCTAGATCTAATTGTTTAGGAATTAAGGCCTTTTCGCCACCTCTACCAGGACATGTTTTGATACATAGACCACACCCTGTACAATCTTTTACAGATACACCAATAATAAAGTAATGATCTGCTAGGTTCTTTTCAAGCGGTTTAATACATCTGTTTTTTACATAATCAGGTGCATTATCATATTCTTCTTGGTTAAGTAAAAATGGTCTTATAACAGCATGTGGACAAACAAATGAACATTGATTACATTGAATGCAATTTGAACTGATCCAACTTGGAACTATATCAGTTATAGCTCGTTTTTCTAATTTTGTAGTTCCTCCTATGAATGTTCCATCTGGTAATTTTTCAAAAGCAGAAGTAGGAAGCTCATCTCCCATCCTTCTTCTCATCATTTCAAAAACATCATTTTTATCAACTTTATTTGGTTTTTCTTTTCCATATTCAGTAATAATAACTTCTTCTAAATATTGGATAGAATTATCGATTGCATCATAATTTGCCTTAACTATTTCTTCTCCTTTTTTAAAGAATTTTTCTTTTACTATTTCTTTCATATGGCTTTTAGCCATATCATAATCAACAATATCAGATAGTTTAACAATAACACTTTCCATAATAGTACTAATTTTATTTTTAAGTCCAACTTTACGAGCTAGTTCATAAGCATTAATAATATAAAATTTAATATTTCTTTCAACAATAATTTTTTTAATATCATCATTTAAAACATCAATTATTTCTTCTTTTGTTTTTATGGTATTTAATATAAATATACCATTTTTAACTATTTTGTCTAAACAATCAAAATCATCTAAATAGCTATCTTTTGTTACTACTACTAACTTAGGAGTTTCTACATAATAAGTAGATCTAATTGGATTATCACAAAATCTTAATTGACCTAACGTAACCCCTCCTGATTTTTTAGAATCATATTGAAAATACCCTTGTACGTATTTATCCGTATTATCACCAACTAAAGTAATAATTGATTTAGCAGCACTAATCATACCGTCACTACCATAACCATATATTAAAAATTCTAATGCTTTACTTGTTTTATAACAACTGTCTACAACTAAACTTAAATTAGTAATATCATCATTTATACCAATTGTAAAATTATTTACAGGTTCATTTTCTAACATATCATATACAGCTTTAATTTGACAAGGAGTGGTGTTTTTACTTGATAAGCCGTATCTACCACCTACTATAGTAATATCTCTTCCTTTTAAAGCACTAACTACATCTAAGTATAATGGTTCACCAATACTACCTGGTTCTTTAGTTCTATCTAATACAGCGATTTTTTTAACAGTCTTAGGTAAAACTTCTTCTAAATATTTTATACTAAATGGTCTATATAAGTGAACTTCTATTAAACCAACTTTATATCCATTGTCGTTTAAGTTATCAATTGTCTCTTTAATTGTCTCATTAACAGATCCCATAGCAACAATGATGTTACTAGCAGTCTTATCACCATAATAATTAAAAGGTGCATAATTAGTACCCGCTAACTTATTAATTTTTTGCATATAATCATTAACAATATCCGCAGTTTGATTATAATATTTATTTCTAACTTCCATTGATTGGAAATATATATCATCATTTTGGGCTGTTCCTCTAGTTATATTAGCTTTCGGTTTTAATGATTTATTTCTAAAATTAGATAAAGCTTCATAATCAATCAAGTCTTTGAAATCTTCTTTTTCTAAAACATTTATTTTTTGAAGTTCATGACTTGTTCTAAAACCATCGAAAAAATGCATAAATGGCAATGATGCCTTAATAGCTGATAAGTGTGCAACTCCTGATAATAAAGCAGCATCTTGAACAGATGAAGATGCGAGCATTACAAATCCTGTTTGCCTTGCAGCATATATATCTTGATGATCCCCAAAAATACTTAAAGCATGAGTTGATATTGATCTAGCTGCTACGTGAATAACCGCTGGCAACATTTCTCCCGCCATTTTATACATGTTAGGAATCATTAATAGTAATCCTTGGCTTGCTGTAAAGGTGCTTGTTAAAAGTCCAGTTTGTAAAGAACCATGGACCATTCCTGCAGCACCTGCTTCACTTTGCATTTCCACTACTTTAACAGTATCATTAAACAAATTAAGCCTACCTTGTCTTGCCCATTCATCCAAATGCTCAGCCATCGGACTAGATGGAGTAATTGGATAAATTCCTGCTACTTCTGTAAACATATAAGCTGTATTACTGCAAGCTTCATTTCCATCAATCGTCATTATTTTTTTCATCATATTCCCCGTTTCTATTATTTTTATTGTTTTACTATTTTAATTATATCAAATATTTTAAGAATATTCCATAATGTAACCCCTTAAATATAAATTATAATTTATCCAAAAGAAAACAAATCATATTGAAATATGATTTGTTTGAAAACTAATTTATTAATTTGTTGGATTTATTGACATATCAAAATTACGTAGTTCATGTATACTAAATCCTCTATCAATATTAGTCGTCATAGTTCGACTAGACGTAAAAATAAAATTCTTTATTTTTGCTTTAGGTTTAATAACCATAGAGAAATCAGGATATGTTGAGCCTTCTAATATTCCCCCAGTATATAAAATATTAGTAACATTTAAATATGTTCTTTCATTATATGGAGAATATATTAAAACATTAGAAACTGCTACTAATGGCTCTAAATAACCATCATTTATAGATTCTTCTATACTTCCAATATAATTATTTTCAAACTCTATTTTAAAATTACTTATAGCTGTACTTCCATCAATGACTCTAAAACGAAGTTGAAGCCAATTTCTATAATCATCAGGTTCAACATCAATACTATATTCTTGTTCTCCTAAAATTACCTTCTTATAAACATTTGGAGTTTCTATATTATTTAATAATTTCATATCATCTGCATTAAATGGACGTAAGCATGGTACATAATCATAATTGTTAATCCCACTAGGAGGATTAGTACTACACCATCCTTTTAAATCTATAGATGGATTATTAGTTGTATATATATTATTATACTCTAAGCTTAATTCTGTTCCATAATCAGGTTGGATAGTTTTCAATATATCAATTAAAATAACCGGTTCTTGGAATATTTTTGCTAGATTTAAATTTAAATCATGACCAACTAAGATTGCATCTTGATGTCCTTTATTAAAGTTCTTTAAATCCCTATCAATTGAAAATGAACTACCTGCGGTTATATATCGACTACCATCAGTTTTTATAATTTTAGTAAATGATTCACTATTAGATCCACCAAATATCCTTTTAGTCATTATATTACCGTCGCTATTATATTTTATAATAATACCGTTTTTATAGCCATTTAATGATTTTGCTATCCCATTCATATCCATATCATCTGACTTAGAATAACCGGCAACAACTACTGAATTATCATCCATTTTACTTATACTATAGAATCTATCTTCTTCAGTTCCACCAAACGATTTTTTCCATATTATGTTTTCAAAATTTTTATCATATTTGACTATTATTGCATCCTGTTTTCCATTAGTTGTTTTATTAAGCCCTTCCATATCCATATCTACTGCGACACTATAACCAACTGCTATATATCCATCACTTACTTCAACTATATCTTGGAAATATGAATGTCCTGTTCCACAGAAGAGTTTAAGTTTTTCAATATTAAATTCATTATCAAATTTGTATATTGTTGCGGCATAATTAAATCCTTCTGTAACACATTTTAACCCAGTTATATGACCAGTCGTAGAATTAGTATATCCAACAGATATATATCCACCATCACTTGTTTTTTTAGTTGTATAAAATGTTTCATACGAATTTCCACCAAACCATTTAATATCAAGCATATTTAAATTGAAATCAAAAACTACATTGACTGCCATAAAGGAACCACCATTAGGTGTTGTTAAACCTTGTAAATCACCATTCATAACAACTTGCAAATCACCAGTTGCTATTATCTTGTTGTCATTTATAATTACATCACTAAAGTTATCGTTATGACCGCTACTTCCAAAACTCTTTTTAATTACAACTTCACCATTATAATCATACTTTACTATTAGAGCATCTGATTGTCCGCCCTTATAATCAACTATATCACCATCATCACTTGATGTTGATCCAACAACAATATATCCATTGGCTCCCTCAACAACAGATTTAAATGCATCGTTCTTACTTCCACCAAAATTTTTGCTCCAAACAACATTACCGTTTGAATCAAACTTTACTATTATGGCATCATACATTCCGTTATTACCGGTTCCATATTTTGTGATAACTTCTGAATTACTTCTACCAACTGCGATATAACCACCGTCACTAGTTTGTTTGACATCATTAAATTCATCTAAATATTTACCACCATAACTGACATAATGACTTGCAAACGTTGATGCATCAAGTAAACAATCTACATATGCATCATATGTATAATTATCATTTCCTATTTTCTCAATATCTACATACCCTACACATCTATTAGATATATCAGTTGGAATTCTTATTTCAGCTGCTTTACCTTGATCTATCAATGTATTTAAATCAACTGTTGTTTTAGAACCAATTTCTGTTGGTAGATCAACATCCATGCTTTTGACGCTCTCTACCATTTTTTGTTGATACCACTTAAATGAATCATTATCATATAATTGAAGAGAATATTTGATTATCCCATCTTCTTTATAAATTAGTACTTTTGTTTCATCCGGTATTTCTTGGTTATTCAAAGGATTTAAGATTTTCTCTCTTAAATATCCTGTTTCTTTTAATCTTCCTATTTCAACATAACTTATATCATCTTCCCATACTAACTCATCATTATATTTAAAATAATATAATTCAGCTGCATCGGCCACCATGTCTCTTTGTCTATCATAGACTCCGCCTTTACTTCTATCAATAATATTCATTATTATTGGGGTTGCTATTAAAGCTATGATTGCAAGAATCACTATTACTGCTAAAAGTTCTATTAATGTAAATCCTCTTTTTTTCATCAAATCCAACTACCTTCCTTATTATTACATATAAATAATAACATAACCATAATGGTTCGTCAATAAAATACTATAAACTTGGCCAAACAAAAAAGAGTTAAAGACTCTTTTAATTTGTTGGAGTTATTGACATATCAAAATCTCTTAATTCAATTATACTAAATCCGTCATATCCTAAAGAATTTTTGTTACTAGTAAAATAAACACTAGCTAATTCGGATTTTTTCACCTTGATATTAATAATTAATCTAGAAGATGATGAGACAACTCCAGTGCTACCATTTTCCTCTATTATATCCATAACAGTAGGAAAAAGATATGAACTATTATTATAACGTGACCACGCTGTAACAGGAACTAAAGGTTCTATGTAACCTTGTTCAATAGCGTCTCTTATATGTCCTATATAACCATCTTTAAATTTTAGTTTCAAGTTGCTATATTCTAAACCAGCAGTATATCCTGAACAATTAAAATATAATTGATACTAACTTTTTGTATCTTCAGAAGGTGTCGTTATAACGTACTCATGCTCTCCTGCATTTATTTTTAGTCCCCTTGGAACTTCTAAATCAACCAACAATCTACTATCATCAGCATTAAATGGTCTTAAACATTTGCCATAATAGTAATTACTTGGATTTTCATCAATATGCGGAACATCTAAACTACACCAATTTAATAAATCGACTGTGGGATCGTTGCTAGTATAAATGTTTTCATATTTCATACTTATATCTGTTCCATAATTTGGAACAATCGTTTTTAATTTATCAATTATAACAACAGGTTCTTGAAATATTTTTGCCAAATTCGTATTAATATCGTATCCTATTAAGGCTGCATCACTATGTCCTTTATTAAAATTTTTCAAGTTTCCATCATTTGAAAAAGTTGCTCCAGCGACTATAAATTTACTACCACTATCTTTGATAACAGTATTGAAAACTTCACTATTCGTTCCACCAAATGATTTCTTACTTACTAGTGAACCATCACTTATATTATATCTAACTAAAACAGCTGTCTTATATCCATTACCAGATAAAGTTAATCCATTCATATCCATATCAGTAGAAATACTATAACCAACCACTAGAACTTCTGTTTCATTAGCTTTTACTAATGAGTTAAATACATCTTCATTACTTCCACCAAATGATTTTTTCCATATTATATTTTCTAGATTTTTATCAAATTTTACTATTATTGCATCATTATATCCATTATCAGCTTTACTAATATCTTCCATATCCAAGTCATTAGCTCTAGCTGAACCAACCGCTATATATCCATCACTTACTTCAACAACTTTAACAAATTGGTTGACTCCACTTCCATTAAAACTAAATTTCCCTAGTACATTAAAATCACTATCATACTTTACTATAATTGCACACTGATTTTCAAGACCACCTAAAGGACAGTCAAACTCTAAAACATCAATATTATTTGAAGCATATCGTCCTACATTTATATAATTTGCTTCACTGTCAATAATAATATCTGAAAAATGTTCTTCACTTGTTCCCCCAAAGTAACTCGTATCAACAACATTTAATTCCTGATCAAAGACAACATTTACTGCCATTCTACTTCTATACTCGTTAGGGTTTGAAAATTCTTCTAAATCGCCCGTGTATGATAATAAAATATTACCAGTAACCACTAATTTATTATTATCATTAACTATTGCACTAAATGCTTCGTTACCATTTCCAGCAGTACCATAACTTCTTTTAAATAAAACTTCACCCGTTTTACTAAACTTCACTATCAATGCATCAGATTGTCCACCTCTATAGGTTTCAATATCACCATCATTACTACTCGTTTGCCCAACTGCCGCATATCCATCAGCTAGTTCTACTACACTGTAAAAGTAATCATTATTACTTCCACCGAAATTTTTACTCCAAAGGACATTGCCATTAATATCAAATTTAACAATGATTGCATCGTAGCTTCCTTTTCCTTCAGTTCCATATTTTGTGATAACTTCTGAATTACTAGAACCTACAGCTATATAACCACCATCACTAGTTTCTTTAACATCATTAAATTCATCTAAATATTTACCGCCATAACTTACGTAGTGACTTGCAAACGTTGATGCATCTAATAAACAATCGACATAAGCTTCATATATATAATTGTCTGGACCTATTTTTTCTATATCAACATATCCTACACAGCGATTTGTTATATCAGTTGGAATTCTTATTTCTGCTGCCTTTCCTTGATCAATTAATGTGTTTAAATCAACCGTTGTTTTTTCACCAATTTCAGTTGGTAATTCTATATCCATGCTTTTTACGCTTGCTATCATTTTTTGTTGGTACCACTTGAATGAATCATTGTCATATAATTGAAGAGAATATTTTATTATTCCATCTTCTTTATAAATCAGTACTTTTGTTTCATCTGGTATTTCTTGATTGTTTAAAGGATTTAAGATTTTCTCTCTTAAATATCCTGTTTCTTTTAATCTCCCTACTTCAACATAAGCTATATCATCTTCCCATACTAACTCATCACTATATTTAAAATAATATAATTCAGCTGCATCGGCCACCATATCTCTTTGTCTATCATAGACTCCACCTTTACTTCTATCAATAATATTCATTATTATTGGTACTGCTATTAGGGCTATGATTGCTAAAATTACTATTACTGCGAGTAATTCAATTAATGTAAATCCCTTTTTTTTCAATTTTATCACTACCTTTCAAGACTATTATAAATAAATGATACCATAGATTATCATAATGGGCAAACAATCTATGTAAAAAATTGTCAAAAAAAGAAAAAATGATTACAATAAATAAAAAAAGAGAACTTTATTCTCCTTTTTGCAATCTATTTATTTGCTCTTGATAATCATTAGCACCAGTTATATAACTGCCAACTACTAATATATCAGCCTTTTTACAGTAACTAATTGTTTCATCGTTTATACCACCATCTACTTCAATTAAATAGTTATATTTATTTAATTCACGTAATTGATATAACTCTTCTATTTTATTAGTAGAATTAGGAATAAATTGTTGCCCTCCCATACCTGGTTCAACACTCATAACTAAAACTAAATCTAGATATTTTAAATATGGTTCAATTTCACTAATTTTAGTATTAGGTTTGACTGATATTCCAACTTTTATGTTACTATCCTTTAAATATTTAATTACTTTTAAAGGTTCACCAGCTGCTTCTAAATGAAAGGTAATAAACGCTGGATTTAAAGTTTTATACTCATCAATATATTTAAAAATATCTTCAACCATTAAATGAACATCTAGTGGTTTTTTTGTATCTTTAGTAAATTGCTTGATTTCTTCTATGTTCCACGTTTTATTTGAAACAAAATTACCATCCATAATATCTAAATGTAGATAATCAATTGATGTATTATCTAATTTTAAAATATTATCAAGCATATTCTCTTTTATCGAAAGAAACGAAGCTGATATTTTCATATAATCACCTCTTAGTTATGAATTTTAAATAATTTTCGTAACGTGTTTTTAAAATAGTATTATCATCAACCATATTTTTTATCTTGCAATCATCTTCATTTTGATGCATACAATCTTTGTATTTACAGTGGTGTCGATATTGATTAAATTCAATAAAATTATCTCTTATATCACTATTAGTCATATCGTGAAAAGATATAGCTGAAAAACCAGGAGTGTCTGCTACCAATCCATCAAAGAGTGGAATTAATTCAACATGTCTTGTTGTATGTTTTCCTCTACCTAAGGCAAGAGAAATATCATTTGTTTTAATGTTTAAATTTTCATCTAAAGAATTTAATAAAGTTGATTTACCAGCTCCGCTTTGTCCAGTAAAAACGGTTATTTTGTCTTTAAATAAATTCTTGATTTTTTCAATCTCTGTATTGAAATAAACTTCATACCCGATTTTACGATAATAATCAATTTGTTCTGTAATACTATCTATTTCATTTTCTTCTAACAAATCCATTTTTGTTATACAAATAATAGGTTTAATATTATTAAACTCAATTATAACTAACAATTTATCTAATAAATTAGTAGAAAAATCAGGTTGCTTAACACTAGTAATTATTACGGCTTGATCAACATTACATATGGGAGGTCTAACTAAGGAATTTTTCCTTGGTTTAACCTCCATAATATAATTATTTTCAAAATCAAATAATACCAAGTCACCGACTAACGGACTTATATTCATATTCCTGAATTTCCCTCTTGATTTGCACACATATAACTTATTATTAGCTAAAACGGTATAGTCATTGCTAATAAGTTTAACTATTCTACCCTGCATATTTCACCTATTGATTTGGCAACAAATCATCAAGTGGATCTGTTTCTACTGGAGCTGTTGCAACTACAATTTTTAAACTTGTGTTGCTCATTACCCTAGTACCAGCCGCTCTACTTTGCGACATAATTGCTCCCTCATTATAATCAGTTGTTTCTTTATACTCAATTGATAGGTTAATATTATATTCTGTACAAAAAGCCTTAATATCATTTACAGTCCATGTTTCTAAAACAAAATCAGGATATTCAGTTATGATATCTGGAATAACTAATGTAACGGTATCGCCTTCTACTACCTTAGTACCTACTCCTGGTTTTTGCTCTATAATTTCATTTTCTTTAACTTTATCCTTATCATCCACTTCTTTTTTTTCAGTTAAAACATAAATGTTTTTTTCTTCAAGCATAGCCTTAATCTCATAATAGTTTTTACCAACATAGTTTTCCAAAACCAATCCAGTTGAACCAATCGATACTACTAATGTAATAGATGTCCCTTTTTTAACACTTCTATTAGCAATCGGTTTTGTTCCAATTACATTTCCTTCTTCAATATCACTATCATTTTTTTCTTCTACTGCCGAATTCACTTTGAAACCAAGATCTTTAAGTTTTTGTTCAGCTTCAATGACCGACATATTAGAAACATCAGGTATTTTTATTTCTGGAACTTCTGTAAATTTCGGAAAAAGAATTGCGATTACTCCAATTAATACAGCTAAACCTATACAAATTGATCCAACAATAATAAGAATAATATTTGTTTTCTTATCTGCTGAATCTTCCTTTTGTCGCTTATTGTCATTTTCTTTGACACTTGCTTTACTTAAGTCAGGCATCTTCTTTGTTTCTTCCAATTCTTGTTCTGGATATTTATAAACTATCCTTTTATCATTTAAATGTTCTTCTTTTAATGCTTTTTCTAACTCATCATGCATTTGCCCAACATTATCATATCTATTTTTAGGATTTTTAGCACACGCTTTTAAAATGATATTTTCTATACTTTGTGGAATATCAGGATTTATTTTACATACACTAGGTATTTGCTCTTTCATTTGCTTAATAGCAATCTCAACAGCATTATCTCCTTTAAATGGAATTTTACCAGTTAATAATTCATACATTAGAATTCCTAGTGAATATATATCACTTTTAATTGTTGCACCAGACCCATTTGCTTGCTCTGGTGGTAAATAATGAACTGAACCCATTACTGAGTTAGTTTGTGTTAATTCATTACTATTTAAAGCCATAGCAATACCAAAATCAGTTATTTTAACACGACCATCGTCTAGTATCATAACATTTTGTGGTTTTATATCGCGATGGATTATATAACTATCATGAGCACTTGCTATTCCACTAGTAAGTTGCATCATAATATCAACTATTTCATGAAGCGTTAATGCTCCTCTTTTTTTAATTAAGCTTTTTAATGTCTTTCCATCTACATATTCCATGACAATAAAATATTTGCCGTCATCCTCACCAACATCATACATTTCAACGATATTAGGATGACTTAGTGAACTAGCTGAAATTGCCTCACGTTGAAATCTTCTAACAAATTTTTCATCATCTGCAAGATCCCCACGCAAAATTTTAACAGCCACATATCTATCTAAAATAGTATCTTGGGCTAAATAAACATTAGCCATACCACCTTCACCAATCATTCTAATTATTTGATAACGATCATTTATTTTTTGTCCTTTTATAATCACACTAATCACCAACCTTTACTAAATAAGCAATTGATATATTATCATTACCTCCACGGTTATTACTTTTAATAATCAATTTATTAATCTTCTCTTCACATGTTAAATCTTCATTTAACACTTTGTTAATTTGTTCTTCTTCTAACATATTAGTTAAACCATCACTGCATAACATAATACCCTCTATATCAGTTTCGACATCAAAAATATCCATTTCAACTGATGATGTGGCCCCTAACGCCTTCATTAATACATTTTTTCTAGGATGCTCTTTTGCTTCTTCTTCTGTTAATTCACCCGACTTTACTAGCAAATTAACAAGTGTATGATCAGTTGTTATTTTATGCAACTTTTTATTTTTGATAACGTATCCTGAACTATCTCCGATGTTACCAAATAACAAATAATCTTCAGTAAGGACAGAAAGAACAATTGTTGTACCCATTCCTATACTTTCTGGATTGCTTTCAGTATATTTATATATTAAGACATTTGCTTCACTAACAGTATCCTTTAACCAGTTAATAGCATCTTCCTTGCTACCTAAACTTCCAAGTTCCTTAAACCTTTTTCCGAGATGCGAAATAGCGATACTAGAAGCGATTTCACCACCTCTATGTCCACCCATTCCATCAGCAACGGCCATAAGGTATTCATCGTTAAAGTTTTTAACTATTATTACGCTGTCTTCATTATGATCTCGTACCTTTCCAGGGTCCGTCAAATAATAATATTCCATTATTCTTCCTCCTCATAGTTTGATCTAAGTTGTCCGCATGCTGCCATAACTTCCTTACCAAACTCTCTTCTTACTGTTACATTAATTTTATTTTTCTTTAAAATATCATAAAATTTCATTACTGATTCATTTGAACTTTTCTTATATTCTATATGACTAGTTTCATTATAAGGAATCAAGTTTACATAACAATTTATTCCTCTTAATAATAAACTAAGTTCTAAAGCTAGGTCCTCACTATCATTTATATCTTTAAGCATTATATATTCAAAAGTTACCCTGCGGTTAGTTTTAGCAATATACTTTTTTATAACACTTATTAACTGTTTTAAATTATATGCTTTATTAATAGGCATTAGTTTATTACGTAAATCATCATTTGGTGCATGAAGCGATATTGCCAAGTTTACTTGTTTACCCTCTTCAATAAATTGTTCTATTTTTGGTACTACCCCACTAGTTGATAAAGTAATATGACGGGCACCAATATCTATACCTTTCGAATCATTGATAACATTAATAAAAGAAATAACATTATCATAATTATCAAATGGTTCTCCAATTCCCATAAGAACAACATGGGATATTCTAATATTTAAATCGGCCTCAATCTGAAGAATTTGTAACACCATCTCGTGTACTTGTAAATTACGAACTTTCTTTAGCCTACCACTTTCACAGAATGTACAACTCATATTACATCCTACTTGTGTAGAAACACAAAGACTATTTCCATAATCATGTTTCATAAGTACTGCTTCTACTTTATTATTGTCTTCTAATTTAAATAGGTATTTATAAACATCTTTTCCAGATAGTTTACTAATAATTTCAATTTTGGATATAGAAAAATCACTCTTTAATAATTCTATAACATCTTTTTTTATATTTCTCATATCATCAAAACTATTGATTCTTTTTTTATACAACCACTCAAATACTTGAGTAGCTCTAAATTTTTTATCATCTTTTTTTACAAAATAATCTTCTAAATTACTTAATGTATATCCATATATATTCTCCATATTCACACCCTATAACATATTATAACAAAAAAAAGAAAAAAATAATAGAAAATATTCTATTATTTAAAAGCAGAGCTCGTTTTAGTACTAATGAAATGTACAGTCAAAGTAAACTTATATATCACTTGAATTTAATAAACAAAAAAAGTCTAAACATAGTTTAAACTTCTTAGAATCCCATAAATAAACATATTAGGAAAAATGCAACACCAAGTCCTAGAGTTAAACGACTAATAAATAGTTCGCCACCCCTTTCTTTTCTGTTTGCAAATAAATCACTATTTCCTCCAGCAATTACGCTAGAAGCACTTTCCGCTTTACCACTTTGTAAAAGAACAATCGCAATTAACAAAAGAGATATAATTAATAATAATACTGTCATGTTAACCTCCTTAACTAGTTAATAATTTACCATATATTTGACATAAATGCAAGTGTTTAATTAGTTTTAGGGTTGATGATAACATAATTATTATTATCGAAAGAAATATTTTTTATAATATCATTTAATTCTTCAAGATTATAGTTACTTATTTCATGATAAGTATCAGTTAAAACCTTGTTTTCTTTAATAATATTATTCATAATTTTATTATTTATTTGATATATGTTATCACTCATAAAAATATGTGAACTTAATAACATTTTTTTCTTACGATTAAATTCTTCTTCTGTTATAGATAAATCTTTTAATTCTTCTTTTATATATTCAATTAGTTTTTGTGGTTCTTTTGTATCAGCCATTAACATAAGTAACAAATGATTATCTGCTTCTATATAAGTTAAATCCAATCCTTCAGTTAAAATATTTAATTTTTTCATTTTATCATTAAACTCTGAAGTCATGCCTAACTTAACATCTAAAAATATACACATGTAATTAATTATATTTCTTTTTAAAATATTTTTAATCTTTGAAATATTGAATTTATAATTTAAAGCTAATTTAGGAATAGTTACATTCATTGAAATATAATCTTCTTCCTTATAAACCTTATCTGGTTCAGTATATTTTTTTGTTTTAATACTAAATTCTTGTTCGAATTCCTTTTTACTTTGATTGTTTTTTATAATTTCATAAACTTCATTCGGATCAACATTTCCAGTTACTACAACAAACATATTTGAAGGATGATAAAAAGTATTATAACATTTATATAAATCATCTTTCGTAATTTTGTTTATACTTTTAACTGTTCCAGCAATTGGTATTCTGTTGGGACTATTAACAAAACTGTTAAATAAACTTCTTTCAAACAATCTAGAAAATGGATTATCTTGATACATTTGTATTTCTTGTTCAATTATTCCTTTTTCTTTTTCAACGTTCTCATCAGTAAAATATGGACTTTGTACATAATCTAATAAATAATTTAAATTTTCCTCAAAAAAAGATGTTCCAGAGAATAAATAAGTTGTTTTCAAATTAGAAGTGTTAGCATTAGCATCAGCTCCCCTTTCACTATAAAAAGTAAAAGGATCAACACCATCTTTCTGTTCAAAAACTTTATGCTCTAAAAAATGGGCTATGCCTTCTGGAACTGTAATCATTTTTCTTTCTCCTAATGGAACAAAAGAATTGTGAATTGAACCATACTTTGTTGAAAAAGTAACATATATATTGTTAACAGTATTCTTAGGTACTACATAAATTTCTAGTCCATTATCTAATTTTACTTGATAAAGATCTAAATCTAAATTAATTAGAGGTGTTTTTATCATCTAAACTACCTCCTTCTAATAAAAATATTGTATCTAAATGTATTTTTTTAGCAAATTTAACTATCATATCCTTTGTAATTAAGTTGATTTGCTCCATTCTATTCTCTAATAAATCAGTTTTTAAGTATTCATGAGATACATAAGTATTTATTATATCTCCAGGTGAATCTAAAATTTCTTTACAACTATTGTAATAAGTAGCTTTTGCTTTATCTATATCACTATCATCTAACATTCCTTTTTCTATATCTTTAAGTTCTTTTTTTATTAATTTAACAGCCTTATCATAGGCTTTCTTATCAATACCTGCATCAACTATTAATATATTTGATACAACTCTTACACCAGATGATATAGAATAACATAGTGAATTTTTTTCTCTCACCGCTTTAAATAGTTTTGAATCTGGCCCACCACCTAAAATAAATGAATAAATAATACTTACATATTTTCGTTCAAATTCATCTAAGTTATCTAACTTACATCCTAGTACTAATCGACTCTGATTGATGTCTTTAATCTCTTTAGCAATTTTAGGATTTTTGCGGAATTTATCGTGCTCGATAAAATGTGAAATACCAGGTTTTTTCAATGTATTTACTTTTACTCTTTCAGTAATTATTTTCTTTATAAAGTCATTATCTACATTACCTATAATAAAAATATCTAATAAATCACTTCTCATTACAGTTTCATAATAGTCGTATAATTTCTTTTCATCAATCTGTTCTAAATCTTTTAAATATCCACACGGCTGATATGATATAGAAGACTTTTCATCCATCGCTTCTAACATTTTAACTAAGCTATAGTTCTTTGGATTGTCTTTATAGCTTTCAATCTCATCGCGAAGGGCATTTTTAGCAACTTCAAAACTTTCTTTATCAAATTGGTTATTTTCAATTTTAGGATCAAAAATCAAATCACATAAAAAACTAATTGATTTATCAATCATTCCTTTTTCAGTATGTTCTTCATGTAAGAAATTACTACCAAATGATATTATAGAGTAATTCCCAGATATATGAGATCTCCCACTTACTCTTAAATCATATAACTCTTCAGTTTGAATTTCTAGTAATCTTCTAGTTGGATATTTCTTAGATGACTCTACTAGTAAATCATTTAATAAATTACGATAAGTTATTTCCTCTTTCACCAACTTACGTTTAAAATTAACTTTAACCGTTATTGTTTTAAACTTGTCCGTCTTTATAACATGTAAATTATATGGCCCCATCTCATATTTAGTATATTTCATAAAGTCACCTCTTTTTTAGTATATGCCATTATCTTATTTTTATAATACCGATTCTAAAGCCAATTCAATCATATCTTTTAAAGCTTTTTCTCTTTGTTCAACAGTAGCCTGTATTTCTTCATCATGTTTATCAACAATCGTAGCCAAACAAGCTGCCTTTTTATTTAACTTATGAGCTGTATAAAAAAGAGCAAATGCTTCCATTTCAGCGCCTATAACATTAATATTAGAAGGTATTCTTTTTAGCATTCCATCTAAATTAATGTAAAAATCAAATCCTTCACTTGTTAGAATTGTTCCCTTATGTAATTTTATATTCATATTTTCAGAACTTTTAACTATTTTTTCATTAAGATCTGTAGACGATTCAACAAGATGACAATCTGTGCTGTCAAAAGTAAGGGCAAAATTTCCTTCTGTGTATGCGCTGTCAGCTAAAATTATATCAAATAATTTTGAGTCTTTTGCATAACCTCCGCATGAACCAATTCTTATTATACTTTCTACATCATAAAATTTATATAGTTCATAACAATAAATTCCCATACTTGGCATTCCCATTCCAGAACCCATTACAGTAACTTTTTTATCTTTATAAAATCCCGTATAAGCAAACATATTTCTAACTTTATTAACTAATTTGTAATCAGTTAAATAATTTTCTGCTATAAATTTTGCTCTTAAAGGATCTCCAGGCATAATAACAATACTTGCTATTTCTTCTTTCTTCGCTTCAATATGTGGTGTCATAATTACCTCCTTTTATTATTACAATAATAGTATACCATATATGTCTATTTATATAAACAAGTTACGGAGAAAAATAAAAAAGGAATTATTAATTAACTCCTTTTTTCTCTATATGCTTTGATCTATTTTGCTTGACTAATTCAACTAATTTATCGTATTGTTCAAAACTTTCAAATAAATCTTTTCTAAATACTAAAATTGATTTACTATTTTTTGAAAAAAGCATAATATATTTTTTAGTTTGTTTAATTTTTTTTACATCATTCCAATTTAATACATACTCTTTTTCATTAATTTTTTGAATAAATGCTTCATCATTTATTTCACATAAATACTCTCCATATGGATAATCCATTACTTTATCATTCAACTTTAAAATTATATAAGTAAAGACTCTGTTTATAAGATAAAGAATTATAACCATCGCTAAAAGATAAAGAGTATATGATATTAATATTAACCAAAAATTATATCTTATTATATTAAAACTTATTATTAAATAAAATAATGAGAAAAAACAAAGATAAAAAATACTAGTTTTAAAATATCCTTCTTCCAAATGTTTCTGATAATCCTTACGGGACATTACATAAGTAAATTGCATGTTATTCCCCTTTCAACAAAGGTTTTAAATATTTTCCAGTATAACTTTCTTTTACTTTAATAACTTCTTCTGGTGTACCGGTAGCTACAATATTACCACCTAAATCTCCACCTTCTGGCCCTAAATCAATAATATAATCAGCAACTTTTATAACATCTAAATTATGTTCAATTACAACTACTGTATCTCCATTTTCAACTATTCGTTGTAAAATTATTAGTAGTTTTTTTATATCTTCACTATGTAATCCAGTTGTTGGCTCATCTAAAATAAATAAACTTTTTCCAGTAGGTCTACGTTGTAATTCTTTAGCTAATTTAATTCGTCCTGCCTCTCCTCCACTTAATGTAGGAGCGCTTTGACCTAACTTGATATATGAAAGACCAACATCCATAAGCATTTGCAACTTGTCTTTTACTTTAGGAATGTTTTCAAAAAATTCTAAAGCCTCTTCAACTCGCATCTCTAATACATTATGAATATTCTTTCCTTTATATTTTATTTCTAACGTTTCACGATTATACCTAGTTCCGTCACAAACTTCACAAGGTACATATACATCTGGTAAAAAATGCATTTCTATTTTTTTAACTCCGTCACCTTGACAAGCTTCGCATCTACCACCTTTAACATTAAATGAGAAACGCCCTTTTTCATAACCACGAATTTTGGCTTCTTTAGTAGCTGTAAAAACATCTCTTATGTCATCAAAAACACCAGTATAAGTAGCAGGATTACTTCTTGGAGTTCTACCAATTGGAGTTTGTGATATATCAACTACTTTATCTATATTTTCAAGACCCTTTATTGTTTTAAATTGACCAGGTTTATCTTTTGTTTTATATATATTACTTGCAACTGCTTTATAAAGAATCTCATTAACTAAACTACTTTTCCCACTTCCACTTACTCCTGTTACGCAAGTAAATGTACCAAGTGGAAATTTAATATTAACTTTTTTAAGATTATTTTCAGATGCACCTTTAATTTCTAAGAAATTTTTATTACCTTTTCTTCTAGTTTTTGGGACCGGTATTTTTTCTTTGCCACTTAAATAACGTCCAGTTAAACTATTTGGATCTTTCATAACCTCAATTGGTGTTCCTTTTGAAACTACATTACCACCATGTAATCCAGCACCGGGTCCTATATCAACTAAATAATCACTTGCTAGCATAGTATCAGTATCATGTTCTACTACAATTAAGGTATTACCTAAATCACGCATTTCTAATAGTGAGTTTATCAACCTTTGATTATCTCTTTGATGTAACCCAATACTAGGTTCATCAAGAACATATAATACGCCTGTTAATCTGGAACCAATTTGGGTTGCAAGACGAATTCTTTGTGCTTCCCCGCCACTTAATGTACCAGCTGTTCTATTTAATGTTAAATACTCTAACCCAACATTAATTAAGAAACTCAACCTTGAATTAATTTCTTTAATGATTAACTTTGAAATTTCTGCTTGTTCTTTATTTAATTTTAAATTAGTAAAAAATTCATATAAATCACGTATACTCATTTGTGTTAATTCATATATGTTTTTTTTATTAATTAGTACAGCTAAAACTGAACTATCTAATCTTGCTCCACTACATGTTGGACATGTAAGTTCAGTCATATACTGTTCAATCCATTCTCTTATCCAACCACTTTTTGTTTCAACATAACGTCTTTCTAAATTAGTAACAATTCCCTCATAGTAATCTTTACTATAACGAGTGTTTCCGCTTTTAGAAACATATTTAAAATCGATCATATCCTTAGATCCATATAAAACAATTGCCATTTCTGCTTTGGTTAAATTTTTTACTGGTTTATTCATATCTATTTTATAAAAATTACACGCAGCTTCTAAATTAGTGAAGAAAATATTAGAATCAGTGTTATTAAGTGGTAATATTGCTCCTTCATTTATACTTAGCGTACGGTCAGGAATGATTAAATCCTCATCTACTTTTAGTTTTACACCTAAACCTTTACACTCTCCACAAGCTCCATACGGTGCGTTAAAAGAAAACATTCTAGGTTCTAATTCAGGTAGGGAAAAATCACATTCAGGACAAGCATAAGTCTCACTCATTAGTATCTCATCACTACCTATAACATCTATTATAACTTTACCCTTAGCTAGTTTTGCGGCTATTTCGATAGACTCATATAAACGACTCCTTATATCTGGTTTCATGATTAATCGATCAATAACAACATCTATATTGTGTTTTTTATTTTTGTCTAATTCTATAGTATCCATTAAATCATGTTCGTTATCATCTATTTTAACACGTGCATAACCATCTTTTCTTAATTGCTCTATTAAATCCTTATGTGTTCCCTTTTCTCCACGAACAATTGGGCTTAAAACTCTTATTTTAGTATTATCTTCTAATCTCAAAATTTGATTAGTCATTTCTTCAACACTTTGACTACTAATAGGTTTATGATGAACCGGACAGTAAGGAATACCTATTCTGGCATATAATAAGCGCAAATAATCGTATATTTCAGTTACTGTTCCAACTGTACTTCGTGGATTTTTATTAGTGGTTTTTTGATCTATACTAATAGATGGGCTAAGTCCTTCTATACTATCAACATCAGGTTTTTCACTTCCACCCAAAAACTGTCTAGCATACGCACTTAGACTTTCCACATAACGTCTTTGACCTTCTGCATAAATAGTGTCAAAAGCTAAACTACTTTTACCACTTCCACTTACACCGGTCATAACTATTAATTTATTTTTAGGTAAATCGATATTTATATCTTTTAAATTATTTTCTCGAGCACCTTTTATTATTATTTTATCCATAACGTCACCTCAAACATAAGTATTATATCATATCTGTCAAAATTTATCTTACTAATTAACTGTTAATTTTTAACATCAATACTTTACAAGTTTATCAAACAAACGTTCGTTTGTCAATATTCTTTTACACCAAAAAATAATGAATAATAGTATTCCCATTATCCATTACTTATATTCAAATTATTTTTATCTTCTTTTTAATAAAATTAAATAACTACCTGTAGCCCCAAGTAAAATTCCAGCACTACCAGATAATAAACCTATAAGAAAATTATTATCTTTCTTTTCTTCTACTGACGTTGTTGTTAATGCATCTTCTTCTACACCAGTAGTTCTATATGCTTCATCAGTATTTTGAGTTGTTAAGTAAACTTCACCTTCATATGGTTCTTTTCCGCTTGGTTCTACATCCCTAGTATTAATATCTCTAGGTAAGTCATAATTAGGCTCAACACTTTTTCCATCACTGCTAGCGTTACCTCTTGTTTCATCACTAGATACAGTATCATCAGGTGAAGTCATTATAATAAATTCTCCATCTTTGATTTCTCTATCGATTGGTTTACCATTTTCATCAAGCATTAATACAGCATTAGGTTTAGATGGAAACAACGTGAAAGCCAAAAATAACGTTCCAACAAATAATATTTTTTTCATATATACCTCTTTCTTCTTTTTTTATCGGTTTTATTGTACGATTCTTCTATATACTAACATTTTATTATTAGTTTCAACAATTAATACCATGTTATCTTCATTAGCCCTTACAGTTGATATAGTAATATCTTCACAACTATAAACAAAAGCCCCATCATTTTCATATGAATCAAAATCATTTTTTAATTTTTCAGTTGTGTTAATTTTTTTTAGTGTACCAATTTTTTTTCCTAGTTTAAATAAAGAGGCATCAGCGTCATTCACTAAATAATAAGTATGACCACCGTACAGAAATTTATCATTAGTACTTTCAAAAACTGTAAAACTATCAACTCTAACACTTAAATCATTAGGGTATTCTGATTGATTGTCAGTAACTAATACAATTATAAAAATAGTTGCAAAAGCAAAGGTGAGCGCTCCATATTGCATAAATTTATTAACATAAACTTTTTTAGTTTTTCTTTGTTTTAATTTTTGATAAGCTACTTCTTTTAACTTATCATCAATTTTAATATTATCAAATGCATCATATATTTTTTTCATTGCAGTCACCCCCTATTAAATCCTTCAATCTTTCTCTTGCCCTTTTTAACCAAGTTCTAATTGTTGCATCTCTTTTTTTTAAAATCCCCGCTATTTCTTTAGAAGAATAGCCCTCATAGTAATATAGATATAAAACCGATCGATATTGTAAGGGAAGTTTTAATATTTGCTTGATTGTATCATCTTCATTAATTGTTTCTGATGCTGTTATACTTTCATCAATCAAAACATGTTTTTTTATAGCATTATATCTTAAAATATTTTTACAATGATTAGATGTTACTTTAATAATCCATGCTTTTTCATGTTCATCATTAAGAAATTCTGGTGCACGCTCGAATATCTTAACAAATATATCTTGATAAGCATCTTCAGCATCAAACTTATTTTTTAGATATACAAAACAAAGCCTATATATCATATTGCTATGCTTGTCGATAATTTTTAAAATGTCTTTTTCTTCACAATTTTGCAACATGATATATTCCTCCTTACATTATTAATACAAAATAGATCCTCAAAATGTTTCACTATTTTAAAAAATAGTTAAATTAATTACTATTATAAAAAAAAGTTGCCAAAAAGGCAACTTAATCTTTAGGTTTAAATATAAGAGATAAGAAAAAGGAAATTACGATTGCTGCAATTATACCAGATGATGTTAAATCAAACATTCCTACAGCCAATCCCATATAGCCTGTGTTATATGCTTCTGCTAAGGCTCCATGAATTAGTAAATGCCCAAAGCTGGTAATAGGAACCAATGCTCCACCACCAGCCCAAAGGACAAGTTTATCGTATAAATCGAATGTATCTAGAAAGGTCCCAAAAACAACAAATAATGTTGTTACATGACCAGGTGTAAGTTTAGTATTATCTAAAATAATTTGGCCAATTACACATACAAAACCGCAAAATAGAAAAGCATTTACATAATTCATTGTACAACCTCCAAACTAACAGCATGGGCTATTGAAGGAATTGTCAACTTCTGATTTACCATCGTTGTTGAAAGCAATGCCCCAGTTGCTACTAATAAAACCCTATTTAATTCTTTCTTATGCATTTTTTTAAATACATAACCATAAGTAACTAATGGAGCACATGCAGGTCCACTACCACCGGCATAAACAGGTTGATTATTAATATCATATATCATAGTAGCAGTATCATCATAATTTTTCAATGTAATTCCATATTCAGTTTGCATATAATCAACTAATATTTTTTTACCATATACACCTAAATCTCCTGTTAGTATTAAATCGTAGTAATCGATTTCTCTTTTGGTATCATTTAAGTGTTGGTAAATAGTATCACCTGCGGCTGGGGCCATTACAGCACCCATATGAAATGCATCTTTTATTCCTAAATCCTGGACTATTCCAATTGTTCCACTATCTATTTTTATACCCTTTTTATTGTAGGATAAATAGGCACTTGCCCCACCTGTTGTTGTAAAAGTCGCCGTTTTTGGTTTGGGTCCACCATATTCAACGGGATATCTAAATTGTTTTTCAGCTGCACTATTATGCGATGAAACGCTACAAATACAATTTTTAATTTGCTTAGCTTCAACCATATTAGCGCCTATTATTAATCCTTCAACACTAGTGGCACAAGCACTATAAATGCCTAATAAAGGAATTCCAAGACGCGCTGCTGCATAGTTTGATGCAACAATTTGATTTAATAAATCACCTGATATATGAAGTTCAATATCAAATCTAGTTTTACCTATTTTTTTTAATAGCAAGTCAACACTTTCTTCAATTAGTTTAGTTTCAGCTTGCTCCCAAGTTTTTAATCCTATATATAAATCATCATAACTTTTATCAAAAGTATTACTAAGCGGTCCTTTTTTTTCATAGGGTCCAGTTACAGTACTAGTATCATTAATGTATACATTATTATATTTAATTGTCATATATTAACCTCCAAATAATATTAGCCTTAATAAACCTACTATATATGCGCTAACAACTCCAAATATAATTACTGAACCAGCCAATTTAAACATGTTAGCACCAATTCCGGTTACTAAACCTTCTTTTCTATATTCTAAAGCAGCACTCATCATAGCATGAGCAAACCCTGTTATTGGAACAATCAAACCTGCTTTGGCAAAATGTACCCACTTATCGAAAAAGCCAAGACCAGTTAGTAAACATCCAAGGAAAATCAAAGTTATAATCATAAAAATGGTTGCCTCTTTAGTTGGAATATTAAAATAATAAGAATATACCTGTAATAAAAATTCACCTAGCGCTCCCATAAAACCACCAATAATAAAAGCTATCATAGCATTATATAAACGATTTTCTTTAGGAGTATTTTTTGTAATTAAATCTTTATATCTATTTTTCTCCATAATATCACCTATCTTTATTATGAAAAGGAATTTCCAATATATACAAAAAAACAAACTAATTTAATAGTTTGCTTCTTAATTTAGTTAAAACTTTTTGTTCTTTTCTTGATATTTGAACTTGGCTCATTCCCAATGCTTTAGCAGCTTCACTTTGAGTCATATCACGCATATAACGTGTATTTATAATACTTTTTTCAAATGGAGTTAGCGTATTTAACTCTTCTTTCAATTGAATTAAACTATTTAAATCCATCTCATTTATATTACACACAGTATCATGCAAACTCATTTGTTTTCCATCGTTACTATTAATAGGTTCATCAATACTTTGTAAAACATTAATAGCTTTTAACGATTCAACTAAATATGATTCAGGTATTTCTAAATAATGAGATAACTCATTAATAGTTGGTTCACGCATTAATTTTTGGGATAACAAAATAGTTGCTTTTTCTATTCGTAAATTAAGTTTTGTAATATCTCTACTTATTTTTATTCCCTTGTCTTCCCTAACATATTTTCGCATCTCACCTAATATATACGGATAAGCATATGTAGTAAATTTCACACCCAACTCAGGGTTATATTTTTTATATGCATTGATTAAACCAATTGCTCCAACTTGAAATAAATCTTCTTTGCTGTTATAGCCATCAAAATAGTGTGTTATTGAATGTATTAAGTTTTGATTATCCATTATCAGATTCGTAAGTTCTTCAGTCATATATTATCTCCTTTATAAATTCATGATATTAAAAGCACCCAACTCATCACTAGTCTCATACATATATTTTAATAATCGGCTATTTTTAATTCGATGACTTACCAAGGTATTATCAATTCCACATACACAACTTTTGCCATTATTATTTCTTGATAGTTCATAATTATATAATAAAGCGTTAATTCCCTTCATATCAATTGTTTTAAGACCTTTGATGTTAAAAACAACATTTCTAATACCATTATCTTTTATTAATGTAGTTACATCCTCATTTAACTTAGAAACAGTATTTTTAGTTAATTCACCAGTAAGTCTAATAAATAAAATCCCTTTTCTAAATTCCGTACTAATATCCAGCATATGATCACCTCGTCTACTATAATTTAGCACACAATTATTCTCTTTTATACACATTCGACAAAACTAGAATTTATTTTAATTCGACCTTTTTTTGTTTATTTTAATTAGCCCAAAAAAGACAAAAATTAAAATAGAAAAAAGGCTTGTTATAAAAGGATAATCGGTAATAAAAGTAGACATTTTTTTTATACTCATTTCTTTTTGATTATTAACTTCAGGAAGAAAATCATTTTCAAAACTAACTTCATTTAATGATTCTATAGTTGCCCTTTGTTCTTGTAATTGATTATATAAAGATTTAATCTCGTTATCATACATTAACATAAGATCATTAATCTTTTTTAAGTTATTATTTATCTTAGATATATCCAGTTCTTTAACTATAACTTTTAAATCTTTATTTTCTTCTTTTAGTTTCATTATTTTATTATCTTTAATTTTTATCTCCTCAACTAAACTGGATATTTCTTTAGTGTAATCAATTATATTATTTTCAGGTATATCTACTGTAACTTGTTTTATTATAGTATCAAAAGGCAAAATAAATTTAATTTCATAAATACCATTATTGTTAATATCAATATCACTATGAATTTCAAAATCTGTTGTACAATCAATTATAAAATCTTCTAGATTTATATTTTTATCTTTTATAATTAAATCACTTTGGATAACAACTTTATCTCTTTGTTGGTATCGGTAATAATCTTTAAACTGATTCTCATCTTTTATATTACACTCAACGGGTTGTTCCTTATAATAATTTTCACAATAGATTTTTTCAGTTTTATAATACCTATATAAAAAATCTTTATATTGAAATTCTTGTTTTTCCAAAACAAATCTAGTTATATTACTGTCAACATGATTAAAAGTTATTTTTTTATCATACCACTCAGGACTAATAACATTCATATCAAAGGCACTATAAGTAAAGGGTACAATTTCATTTAGATAATTATAACTAAAATTTTTAGATATATTCAAAGAAGTATATACGGGACTACTAGAATACATATCTCTTGTCATTTTTATTGTATACTTTTTTGTTTCTGTTCCAACATCAAAAAGATAAAGTTTGATTTTCACACTATCTAATGGGTAATAGTTATTTAAATCAATTCTTAAATAACCACCATTATTAATGTTAGACATATTTTCAATTGTTATCCCATTATTAATATAATTTGAAAAATTACTATTACATCCTTGGCAATAAAAATTGTAATTAACTTTATTATTACCAGCAAATATTTCAATCTCACTTATTCTTAATGCTCCATAACTTCCTTGGATGTCACTTATATGTATATACCTAATTTCTTTCATATCTTGGTATTCAAAAAAATATCGGTCGTTAATAATTCTATTTGGTTTATCTTCTGGCCTTGTTAAATTCCAATCACTATAATCAGTTTCTATATAATCATTATAATCGATCAATGGATATTCATTATCATTAGCACCTTCAATATAATAGTCACCCAAAATATTTTCTTCTTGATACCACATATGTCTTCTTTCTGTTTCAACCAGTTTAGTATCACTTTCAAAAATTTCACTTTCAGACCAGGCAGTAGATGGAAAATATTTAGAATAATAAATTTCATTATCAGCAATCACATGACTAGCACAAAGAAAAAAGAATAAAAAAAAGAAAACAATTTTTTTCAATATATCACCTCCTACTAACAACATACAACAATACAAATTGTTATCCTTTTAATATAAAAAAAAGATTTAAAAATTAATTTTAAATCTCTTACATAGGCTCTGGATAATCTGAGAATCCAAATGCCTTAACCTCATTATTTGATACAATAACCATTCTATTAGCTCTAGGACGGATATTATACGCTCTTTCAAATGATATAAGTTTGACATCGGTAATTTCTAAAACTTGCGTTAAGGTGAAAATGGTTTCTGAATTTTCTATAACTAATTCACCTTTACTATTTTCACCAGCAACAAACAGATTACCATTAGTATCTACTATAGCTGTATGTCTATTGTTACCCGCAATCGCTATTGCATTTATGCCTGGGATCGAAACCGGAGTTGTAATCTCTTCCCAATCTTCATGTTCTGTTCCAAAGACTCCTGATATATTTGTTCCAACAACTTTCACTGTTCCATTATTGGATAAAACTAATGCATGTTGTTCTCCTAAAACAATATCCTTAACATCAGTAAAATTTGGATTTATAGTTGGAGTTGTTATATTATTGGTATGTCCCAATCCTAATTGACCAGAACCGTTAAATCCCCAAACGCTAACTGAGTTATCATTATGTAGAGCATAACTAAATCTTCCATCCCAAGCATCATGATATATCGCCTTTACATTTGATAATCCAGCAATTGTTGTTGGTATTGAGACAAAATCACCTGCACCTTCTATTGGTACCATTCCCCAATCTGTCCATCCCCAACCTTTTACTGTTCCATCATTCATTAAGGCAAATCTAGTTTGTTCTGTTAAAATTAGTTCTTTTACATTGGATAACGTATTTATTCTTGTAGGAGTATATAATTTACCTTCGGTTCCATTTCCTAAAAATTCGTTAAAATTATATCCCCAACCATAGACATCACCATTTTCTAATAAAACGTAAGTATCATCCATAGTAGAAAATACATTTTTAACATTAGATAATCCTGGTACTTCTGTTATTGTTTGTGCAGTAATAGGAAAATCTATTCCATCACCCCAAGGATCATGAGAACCAAGGCCCGGGTTTTCACCGATTGCTAATAATTTACCACTATTCATTATGAAAAATGTAGTATCATTATAAGTAATGTGAATATCTTTTACGCCTTCTATATTAACCTTTTTCAGGTTTGATCCATTTTCACTTGATTGAGAAAATATAAGATTGTGTAGTTCATCTATTGTGCCTTGATGAAGTGACATGAATGCTTCATTATCATATAAACTTGGGACAAATTCTGGGTCTTGAAATTGCTGTATAATATCATCCATAAATTCATCATCATTATTCATAAATGCATCAAACCACTCATCAGGATATGCATATACCATATATACAATCGTGAGAATTTCCATGTTATCGGTTACAAACTGTTCAAATTCAATTTCACTCATTCCATCCAGACCCCACGGTGAAAAATTATATATAAAACCGGCTATATCAGTAGCACCATTTCCACTAGGTCTCATATCACTAACTAAAATATATGAACCATATCCACCACCATATGATTCCATATATACATCACCATTATCAGTTAAAAGCAATGAAAAATTATGTCCTGGTATAATTTTGACAAAGTCGATATCTTCCTCATCACCTATGATGCAATCTTCCTCATTTGTTCTTGTTAATATTACTACGCTTTCCTCATAATCCTTTTTAGCGCACCATTTACCATTGTATATAGCGATTGCTACTTGTCCACTGTTGTTTATAAGTACCTTTCCACTTTGTGGTCTTGTTCCCTTATATTCTAGATTTTTTCCACCAACACTTACTTGTTCTATACCATCACTATATGTAAAAGTAAGTTCACGATTTTCACCACTAAAAACATCTTGGGCATATCTAAATTCCCCTGCTTTTATTATTCCGTAAGCTGTGTTTTTAAATGCCCCTTTTTGAGCCGAGTCTATGATGTTCATAACTATTGGTGTTGCGATTAAAGAAACTACTGCTAAAATAACTATTACTGCTAATAATTCAATTAAGGTAAAACCCTTACGTTGCATATTATTACCAACCTTTCCTATCATAGTTACATATTATCACACCATTAAGATAATTGTCAATTTTTGGCATTGATTTTATATGACAAACTTAAATATATTGTAAATAAATGTCAATAACTTTACATATATATCTTTTAATAAAAAAAATAGTTTTAAACTATTTTTATTTTATTAAATCAATTGTATTATCATTTGCATATATAACAATATTTCCTTGAAATAATTTAGTATAGTTATAGACTCTATCTTTTTTTAATTCATTAATAACTAAATCTACTAAATTTCTCTTATTTAACCTTATTGGTTCAACTGAAATATTTATTGTGCTGTTACTATTATAAGAATAAGTTTTTTTATTTACTTTTACTAATTCATTATGGTATGTAACCTCTATACGAATTTCACCATCTTCTAAGTCATTGTTTACAACAACTTCTTTTGTCCCAGTATCATTTAAAATATATGTTTTAGTATTTATTTTTTCATTATAAGTAACTGTCTTTTGTTCAAAATTATTATTTGGTAATGAATCATAATATGTTAAATTTACAACTGTATCAACTGCTAAAACACTTCCAAACACTAATAGTATCATACCAATTACAAAAGGGAAAAAGAAAATTCTCTTTTGACAAAATAAGAAATTAAATATAATTGAGCTAAAATGACCAATTATAGTTATTAAACCTATTATGACTATAATAAAACCTAATACATTTAAACCTTTGATTAATAGGAATAACGCTACTGCTAAAGCTGATACTAATCCTAAATTAATAAAAAACATTGGAATCAAAATTGATATTGTAACAAATATTTTTATGATGGTTAATAAAACAGACGTTGAAGTATCTGATGACGTTTTTTTATTAGTTATAATCTCCTCTTTAACTTTTTTTTCTTCTTTAAACTGATTTATATCCTCTTTTTTTTTCTTATTATTATCAGTTGCTTTGTATTTCATATTTTTATTTTCATAGTTAAAATATTTTTTAAATACAATAATAGCTATTAAAACGCATGTCACAAAATAAAGAATACTAATTAAAGCTGACCACATAAATATTAAAACATGATTAACAGGAACAAACGCTACATCTAATATGCTTATTCCTAATTCCTTAATAAGCCAAAAAGGTAATCTTAATATTGCAAAACCAAATAACATTATTATAGCTTTAATCATAATTTCAAATATTAATTCAATTGTAATATTGTTGTCTGATTTTTTTACATCATCAATAACGTTTTTAGTAAAATCAGATAATTTTTTGGCTCCTTCTTTAATTAAATCTTCTCCGTTATTAACCATTTCTTTGGCTTTTTCACCACTTGTTTTTTCATTACTCTTATTGTAATTAGGATTGATTTTATATGCACTTAAAATTTCTTTCGATAATTCTTCAATACTTCCAAAATCAGCTATTGCTTCTTTTTCTGTTTTACCATGCTTAATTTTTTCAGCAATCATATCTTTATATTCGTTAAGAATATCTTGCTTTTCTGATTCATCTAAAACATTTAGACGTTTTTCTAGTTCTTCTAAAAATTTTCTTTTAGTCATTTTTTCCACTCTCCTCAATAAACTTATTAACCGCTGAAGCAAAAGAAGTCCAAATCTCGGTTAACTCTTCCATTCTTTCAGTACCAAGTCTAGTAATCTTATAGTACTTTCTAGATGGCCCTTCATTTGATTCAACTAAATAGGTATCAAAATATTTTTCATTTGTTAGTCTTTTTAGTAAAGGATAAATTGTCCCGTCATTAACATCAACAACTTTAGATACTTCTACAATAAGTTCATAACCATACATATCTTTTTTACTAACTGAGACTAATACAATAAGTTCTAATACCCCTTTCTTAAACTGTGTGTTCATAAACCACCTCACGATATAATTCTATACCAACTACTATGCATTGTCAAGTACTAATTAATAAAATATAATAAAAAAATAGAATTTTATTCCTATTTTTCATAATATGATGCCACTGCATCAGCAATAGTATATCCAATTTGCATTTGATTTTTAACAATCCATAAAGCATCATCCATGTGATCGTGAAAGGCTATCTCAACTAATACCCCATTAGTAACATTTTTAGGATTAGTCTCTCTCATTCCACCTAGTGATGTACTATATCGAACACCACGATCACCTTTTTTATCATAATAAATATTCATCAATTCCGATTGAATAATGTTAGCAATATCAATAGCTGTTTTCTGATTTTCATCGTGAACCCAAGTTTCTACTCCTTTATTTTTACCGTCAAATAAATTTGAATGGATAGCCAAATGCATATCAACATCATGTTTTGATGAATCAACAACAATTTGCGATAATGTCATATTAGGGTTATTGCGGTACACAACTATTCCCTTTTCTTTTAGCCTTGCTTCTATATAATTACCTACTTTATTCATCATATCCATTTCATTAGTATACCCCGATAATGCAATTCCCTTATTTTCTGTTTGAACAGAAGGACTAAGGTAAATAGCAATCGGTTTTTCTTCAACCTGATAATTAAATTCTACAATATCACTAGGATTCATTTCTTCTTTTATAGCAATAGCTTTTATTGTCATATTTTTATCAATATATATAGAACCATTATATAAGTTACTATTGTTATTTGGCTCTGTACCATCAGTAGTATAGTATATATCAGCATCTATGGTATTTGTAGATAGTCTAATTGCTCTATTAACACCAATTACACCGCTATCTTTTGTACTAATTGGCCTACTTACTTTGTTTAAACTAGTTACAGAAAAATTAATCTTTGTCTCTTTTTTTATAGATGCATCAGATTGGTGGATTCCACCTACAATTAAAGTATACTCGGTATTGGGGTTTAAATTGTCTACACTTAAATTAATTTCTCCCTTAGTAGAAATATTATCAGTAACAATTATATTATCATTATATAGCAAAGTAAAATAATAGTCTTTAGCATTTTTTCCACCGGTGAACTCAATTAATAAATCATCAAAAGGAACCTCACTACTATTTATAGGTTTATTAATAGTTATTTCGGTTATTGGTTCTAATAATATATTTAGTGTTGTCTTACTAATTATTACACGTTCGTTTTGATAATCAGTACAAAGTAGAATATCATATTTTCCTAGTGAACTATCAAGTTGTTTTAGAAAACTAGAATCTATTACGATGAAATCATCATCTACACTATTAGAAAATATATCTTTGTTATCTTTGTTAATAACGTAATAATATCCTTTAGTATCAATATTGTTATCAAGTATATTTATATTAATATTGGTAACATCATTATCATTTAAAATATACATATTTGGTTCCGATATTTTGACAATTGGCAATTCCCAGTTATAACTTATTGATGAATTAGCTTTTCTTTTATTTCCCTTTTTATTATGAGCAATAACATCTATTATTACAGTATCATCAAAAGTTATATCAAGATCATTTATAACAAGGAAATTTTTATTTGTTGTTATTGCTTTTATAACTTCGTTATTATTTTTATATATTATAACATCATATTTTACAGCACTCTTACTTTCAGACCAAGTCAGTAAATTAACAGTTCCTGCTTTAATATCTTGATTAAAATTTAATATATCAAATTTTCCTGGTTTAATGTTTAAAATTAAAAAAACTACAACTACAATAATAATTCCTATTAAAGTACCAATAATAATATTCTTCTTATTTATTAAATGCATTTTTAACACCTTCTTATAATAAATCTTATCAAAAAGAAAATTTAATGTCAATTAAAATAAAAACTAGCAATTTTCTTGCTAGTAATATTATATGTTAATTTTTTGTATTTATAGCCCCGTTATCACATTTGTTACCCCAAGCATCAATTAACTTTTTATCTTTATGAATACAAATTATTTCACAGTTATTAGCACATCTTTGGCATTCTACTCCTTTTGTTTCAAATACTATATCAGCAATATTAAAATCAAATTCAATTTCTATTCCTGATTTTTTGGCTAAAATGGCAACACCTAAAGCTCCCATTAAATGTGAGCTTGGATCAACAATAATTTTTTCACCAGTTGCATCTTCAAAAGCTTTTATAACACCAACATTTTTACTAACTCCACCTTGAAAAACAATTGGAGCAATTACTTTTTTACCTTTACCAACATTATTTAAATAGTTAGTAACAACTGCCTTACAAAGTCCAGCTACAATATCCTCTTTTTTATGTCCGATTTGCGCTTTATGAACTAAATCACTTTCCGCAAAAACAGTACATCTAGCTGCTATATTAGTTGGCTTCTTGCTTTTTAATGCAAGTGGCCCAAATTCTTCTACCTCAAGGCCTAACCTTCTAGATTGACTTGATAAAAAGGATCCTGTACCTGCTGCGCATAATGTGTTCATTGCATAATCAACAACGATTCCATCTTCTATTAAGATTATTTTGGAATCTTGTCCACCAATTTCAAAAATAGTACGAACATCTGGGTATAAACTTGTTGTTCCAATTGCATGTGCAGTAATTTCATTTTTTACAACACTTGCATTTAACACAACACCAATTAACTTACGAGCACTACCAGTAGTTCCAACTGAAACTACTTGAACTCTTTTGTTTTCTACTTGTTTTTGTAATTCAGCAATCAAATTTTTAACAGCTTGAATAGGATTACCTTCGGTCCATATATATTTTTCAGCAATAATATTTTCATTTTCATCTATTATAATTCCTTTAGTAGATATTGAACCAATATCTACACCTAAATAAGCCTTCTTCATTACTTCTTCTCCTTCCGCATAACTATCATGTCATAAAATGCCTCTAACCTTGTTTTTATTCCTGTTTCACTAGTTTGAGAATCAAAACTAAAATATAAAATTGGTATTTTATAATCATTACTAACATTTTGTAAAATAGGCATAGCATCTATTTCAGGTGTACACCCAAATGCTTTTACATGAATAAGTCCATCATATCCATCTTTAGCTAAAACAATCGCTTCTTTTACAGTATCAGTTCCTGTTGCGCCAATATCATATTTTAAATAACCCTTTATTTTTGTAACAATTTCTTTTGGTTCCCTAAAAAAGAAACTATTTGATATATTCATACGTCTTGTTATAACAATACCTTTTTTGGCTAGTTCTTTTTCTATATAGTGATTACTAAAAGGTTCCATAATAGTATAGTATTCGCCTATTACTCCAACTCTTAATGGTTTTTTTGGTTTATCAACTTTAATTGCTTTAAACTTTTTAAAATAATCATGAGATAAATGCTTAAGTTGTTTTTTTGTTCTAACCTTACGTAATTCTTCCAAAAATTCATTATGTAAGTTATCAAAAGAACCATTTTCCACTTCAAAACCAACATTCTCTCTAATATAATCCTCTATTTTATCCATAACCTTTACCATTTCAATAACAAGCATAAGCGTTTGAGTTATCTTTTTTAATGATAGTTTAGGGTTAATCTTCTTGAATTCATTATAAAACGTATATGGTTTAGCATAATCAGCTTCAGCCATATTTATAAAATCAACCTTATAACCTAGATCTTTTAATATCTGAGAATGTAATTCACCATAATAGCCAAGTCTACATGCTCCACCCGTTTGGATTAATGTATCTGCTCCCTTTTCAATTGCTTCAATATAGTTTCCTAAATTATACTTAAATGGCGAACAAACAAAATCTGGACTATACATACTACCAATTTCCAAAGTTCTTTTAGTTATCGGTGGTGGTGTAACATAATCAACATCAAGTGCTTGAGTAAATAACACCTCAATTGGGATACAATAATTTCCTAAATGCGGAAAACTAACTTTCCTTCTTTTCTTCATTTAATCCCCCCCTCTTAATTCTGATAATATCAATGAAACTCTCTAATCTTGTTTCAACTCCAGCTGTACCTTCCTGACCATCTAAAATTAGATTAATAATTGGTTTATCTTTAGTTCTTCTAATTATAACTTCATTAACTAAAGAATCAGGTCCACACGGAAAAGATGTCATTAAAATTATTCCATCAACTTTATCTTTATATAATTCAATCGCACCATATAATTCCTTATTATAAGTCCATGGTAATGTCGGACTAGCTTGCTTAGCTTTAACTTTAGCCTCAGCCCTAGGTAATACATTAGCGATTATAGGAATACAATCTAACTCCTCTAAATAGTTCAAAATTGGTTCACCTATTAACTTATCATAAATATTATAAGAATGTGATACTAATAATATTTTTAATTTTTCTTTATTTTTTAGAAGTTCTTCTTGTTTTTTTAGTTCAATTTGATCATATGTTTTTTCAGCTTGTTTTGCCATGAAATATGCTCTTAAAACATCAAATTTTTTCTTTTTCAAATCTTTTCCCATTTGCATAAAAGCCTGAAATTCGGTTTTCTTCTTTTTAACATCAATATTATAATCAAGTATTTTAATTTTTTCTTCTTTGAATGTATTGGATACTACATCGTAAATAGCTTGAAATTTAGAACATACTATTTCCTTATCTCCAAAATTAGCTATTCTAGGTATTAATATATAGTCACATTCTCCTATTAATGAGTAAACATGTCCCATGTATATTTTAGATGATAAACAACTTTCATCAATTGCATAACTAATACCATCTTTTAAAATTTGCTTATTAGTTTCAGGACTAAGTACAATTTCACATCCAAGTTCTGTGAAAAAAGTTTCCCATAAATGTCTATAAGTATAATATAAAAAAGCTCTTGGAATTCCTATTTTCATTTTCACACCTCTACTCCTTATAAAATTCTAACATAAAATTACTATTTGTTCAACAAAAAACGCCATTAAATGACTTATCTATCCTTATATTCAATGAAAAAGATGTGAATTATCACATCTGTTTTTTATTTTTTCTTAAAACTTTTGTTTCATTATAATTAAATGAAATTTTTTCCATATCACTATCAACAGTTAGTACACCTTTTTTCAAGTTACTTGCAATTGATAAATTTATAATTTCACTTAAGATAAATCTTTCAAGTACTCTTCTTACTTCTCTTGCACCATATTTATTAAACTCCATTTTAGTAAGTAAATAATCAAGCGCACTAGGTGTAATTTCTATTTTTATTTCCATTTGTTTTGTGTCTGTGATTTTCTTTTCAATATTTTTTATCTGTTTATCAATAATAACAGCTATTTCCTCTTTTTTTAGTTCATTAAAAACTAATATCTCATCAATTCTATTTATGAATTCTGGTCTTAAATATTTTTCAAGTGATTTTTTATATGTTTGACTTTTTTCTTGACTTCTATCACTTTTATTATCAAAGCCCATTGGATTTTTCTTGACTTCAAAAGATCCAATATTACTTGTCATAAAAATCATATTTTTACTAAAATCTACTTTCTTTTGCTTATTAGTAGTTGCTTGCCCTTCATCAAAAATGTGCAGAAATACATCTAAAACTTCAGGATGAGCTTTTTCTATTTCATCTAGTAAAATGACAGCATTTGGTTTAGCTTTAATTTTATCAAATACAGTGTTGTCTTCTCTATCATCAAACCCAACATATCCAGGAGGAGCTCCTAGCAATTTACTTACTGTGTGCTCTTCTTTATATTCACTCATGTCAATTCTTATTAAATTATTTGGATTATTACTATTATCACCAATATTTTTACTAATTAATTTAACTACCTCAGTTTTTCCAACACCAGTTGGTCCTACTAGCAAAAATACAGCTTTAGCTCCAGCATCTTTTGAAACACCAAAGTCAGCTACTTTAATCCTTTTAATAATTTCTTCTATCACGACATCTTGACCAATTATTTTATCTTTTAATAACTTTTCTAAATTTATATATGATAAATTAATATTCTTTGTTTGTTTATTAGTTTCTCCTTTTGTTTCCTTTTTCACAGGTTGACTTGTACTATCTGTATCTTTTTTTTCAACAAAATTTGTAGAAAAACTATCATCTCTTTCAAATACAAAATAATTCATTAATTCTAATATTTCATCATAATGAACGTCATGATTAGTTAAAACCATTTCAACAATCTTATCAAACACTACCTGTTCATATAGTTCTAAATCCTCAAAAAATGGAATTTTTTTCTCATGTATACCTTGAACTAGGTTTAACTCAGAATATTTTAATAATTGATATTGTTCCTTATTTGCCTTAGCTATTTCTAAAAATATTTTATTAAGACATATATTTATTACTTTTCTATTATAATCAACAGAACAAGTATATTGTGTTTCAATATCAGAACTTGCTTTAAATTTTAATGTATTTATAAGCCTCTTATTAATTAATGCAAGATTATCTAAATTACCCTTATAAGCATCATCAATATAAGAATTCAAATTTTCATCGAATCTTTGAAGTAATTCCTTTAATATAGGTAGCAACATTTCCTTATCTTCATTTATAAGGTTTGCAACTCCAAAATATATAGTAAGAATTTCACCTTTCAAATTATATAAATCCAAGTGTTTAAAAACTTTATTCATATTCTTAGTTGAATCTTTTAATTCCGTAACCAAAAATAAGAATGGATTAAATAAACTTGTATGATCTAAGTTGAAAAGTTCTGCAACATCCTCCTTTGAAAAATCAGTATCTTCAAGTGCTTTAATTATGATATCAACATCTAGGTTGTTTTCTTCAATGTAGTTTAAAAAAGTTTTTGGATCGATTTCAAACTCTTTAGAAAGAAATTCGATCTTATCTTCATATTTCTCTAACATACCAAAACCTCCTACTTCTAATAATTTTATTATATCATAACCAACTAATAATTTCATAATAAAAAAAGATCAGTCGACCTTTTTCGCTGATTATCTTTTAAAACTTTCTATATTATCCAAATAATATTGCTCTTCTCTAATCATATGATCTGGTATGATTGGTTTTAATACTCCAAGTAATTTGCATTGACTAACAAGATTTTTAATTCTACCTAAGTAATCAATAAATTCAGTTATTTTATTAAATGCTTGCTCATTTAGATAATCTAACACTCCATTAGTAAGTTCAGTTCTTTCTAACATCTTACCAAGTTCATCTGCTTTGATAAATAAGCAATTAAAATCTTTTTCAAATTCTTCTGCTTCTTTGATGTGTTCTTTTTCAACTGGATCTAAATCAGCCGCTATTGATGCAGCATGACCGGCAGCATCTGGTAACCAAATTTTGTGCAAATTAATATTTTCTCTAATCGGATCTATAGTAACAGGTCGTTTAATCTTATTTAGGTCAGTAAAAAATTCCATAGCTTCATTAATCATATGGTTTATAAAGCTAGACGGCAAACTTATTTCAATACTACATGTTAATAGTCTTCTTAAAATAAATTGTTTAAATTGGATAAACTCTCCTAATAAATTCATCACTCTATCAATAAATTGATCATTTATTGGGTTCCTAGAAGCATCTTGAATTTCTGTAAACTGCAATTTGAAATATTCAGCAGTATTTATAAACTCTTCTTCTCTAGATGATAAATTCATTAAAAAAAATTCTGCATGGTCTTTCATTATTCCTGACCAAAAATAAAGTTTTTCATTTTCATTAAGCATATATTCTCCTCCATATTTGTGTGCTAATATAATATATGTTATTTTAAATATAAAGTTAAATTATTTCATTATTATTAATTATGGATAAGTATACCTCATATCATTAAGTAGGAAGTGATTTTATAATGTGGAATTTGCTTAAAAAAATATTTAAGGATTTTTATATTTTTACGGCTGCTTATTCAAATAATGTTTTTCCCGATCCTTTATCTAAAGAAGAAGAAGAAGAATGTGTTACGAAGGCCAAATTAGGCGATAAAAATGCCCGTAACAAGCTTATAGAGCATAACTTGAGATTAGTTGCTCATATTGTTAAAAAATATGATCATAGGCGTGAAGATGTTGATGATTTAATTAGTATTGGAACTATTGGACTTATTAAAGGAATTGATTCTTATTCGCATAAGCATGGTACTAGAATAACTACATATTGTGCTAGATGTATTGAAAATGAAATCCTTATGTACTTTAGAAGTGATAAAAAAAATAATAAAAATATAAGTATAAGTGAATCAGTTGGATTTGATAAAGATGGTAATGAAATAACTTTTCTAAATATTTTAAAAACACCTAAACCCGATTTTGCAATGGATATTCATCAACAAAATAATATATCATTACTAAAAGAATATTTTAATATCCTAACAGATAGGGAAAAAGAAATTATATGTAAAAGATATGGATTAAATGGTGGCGATGAAATAACTCAAAAAGAGATCGCTGAGCAATTAGGTATTTCTAGAAGTTATGTATCTAGAATAGAAAAAAGAGCATTAACTAAAATATTAAGAGAATTTATTAAGAATAAAAATAATTGTTAAAAAAAAAGACGCAAATTTTGCGTCTATTTTATGTTACTTACAACATCATGACAACGATTACATACATCACCATTCATGTTGCTTTCTTCAAAGTAGTTCCAGCATCTTTCACATTTATGTCCGTTAAATGCTTCGACCTTAACTTCAATAACATCATATTTTGTTAATTTTTCTTCTGTTAAAACAACATCAGAAACTATTAATAATTGTTTTAAATTTTCACCTAAATCATTAATAACATCTAGATATTCACCCTCAGCATGAATATAAACTCTAGCTTCTAATCCTTTACCAATTAATTTTTCGTTTCTAGCTTCTTCTAAAGCTTTAAAAACATCATCTTTAATCATAAAGAATTTATCGAAGTAAGCTAATACTTCTTTACTATTTTCATAGTCAATTGCTTGTGGATTTTTTTCTAAATGAACACTATCTAACTTTTTACCAGGTAATAATTTATATACTTCTTCACTGGTGTAAGGTAAGATAGGGGCTAATAATTTAATTAATGAAGTAAGTGTTTCATAAAGTACTGTTTGAACACTTCTTCTATTAATCGAATCAGCACCTTCAATATATAAAATATCTTTAGTGAAATCTAAATAAAAATTAGATAAAGTAAATGCAATAAAGTTATTTACTGTTTTATAAATTTCTTGATAGTTATAATTAGCATAACTGTTTTTAACATCCTTTATTACTTCATTTAACTTAACCATCATATATTGGTTGTAAGAACTCATTTTATCATATGCAATCTTATCAGTTCCCGGATTAAAATCAAATAAGTTACCTAACATAAAACGGTATGTATTTCTTATTTTTCTATAACTTTCTTTTACTTGCGCGATTAATTCATCACTTATACGTACATCTTCTTTATAATCAACACTAGCAACCCATAGCCTTAATACATCAGCACCATGTAATTTGATTGTTTTAAGTGGATCAACAGTATTACCTAAACTTTTACTCATCTTTAGACCTTTACCATCTAATACGAACCCATGTGAAACGATTTGTTTATATGGACTAGTACCATGAACTGCAACTCCACAAATAAGTGATGAGTTAAACCATCCACGATATTGATCAGATCCTTCTAAATAAATATCTGCAGGATAATCCAATCCACGTTCTTTTAAAACTCCGGTATGACTAGATCCTGAATCAAACCATACGTCCATAATATCTTCTTCTTTTGTGAAATTTCCATTTGGACTAGCTGGGTTTGTATATCCTTCTGGTAATAAATCTTTAGCATCACGCTCAAACCATACATTTGAACCATGTTCTCTTATTAAATTTGAAACATGCATCATTACATCATAATCAATAATTTCACTACCATCTTCATTGTAGAAAATTGGGATCGGTAATCCCCATACTCTTTGACGAGAAATACACCAGTCTCCTCTTTCTTTAATCATATTAAATAGTCTTGTTTTTCCCCATTCAGGTAACCATTTAATATTATTTTCGATTTGATCTAATAATTCACTACGAATCTTTTCAATACTACAAAACCATTGAGCAGTAGCTCTAAATATAACTGGTTTTTTAGTTCTCCAATCATGTGGATAAGAGTGATTAATAAATTTAAGTTTTAATAGTACTCCAAGTTCATCTAATTTTGTAGTTACTGCTTTATTAGCATCTTCGAAGAATAGGCCGGCAAATTCTCCTGATTCTTCATTTAAGACACCTTGGTCATTAACTCCATTAATCATGCCTAAGTTATATTCTTTACCAATAATAAAGTCATCAGCACCGTATCCTGGCGCAATATGAACTAAACCAGTTCCAGCATCTAAAGTTACGTGATACCCAATAATTACAGGTGATGTTCTATTCATAAATACATGTTGATATTTAACATTAGCAAGTTTAGTTCCATTAAAAGTTGCGACAACTTCATAATTTTCCCACTCAAATTCTTTAGCTAAATCTTCTACCAAATCATTAGCAATAATATAGTTTTTACCATTAACTAATACTTTTGCATAATCGTATTGTTCACCAACTGCAATACCTAAGTTTCCAGGTAAAGTCCATGGAGTTGTCGTCCAGATAACTAAGTTATCACCATTGTTAACAACATCATTTCCTTCAACAACAGGAAATGCAACATAAATTGACGGATCTTTACGATCTTTATATTCAATTTCTGCTTCTGCTAAAGCTGATTCACTACTTGGGCTCCAATATACTGGTTTTAATCCCTTAAAAATCAAACCTTTTTTAGCCATCTCAGCAAATACTTCGATTTGTTTTGCTTCAAATCCTTTATTCATTGTAATATAAGGATTTTCCCAATCACCAATTACATTTAACGTCTTGAATTGCTCTTTTTGTTTGCCTATCTGTTCAATAGCATATTCTTCACATAATGCTCTAAAAGCACTTTTACTCATTTCCTTACGATTGATCCCACTATTAGTAACAGCTGTCTCGATTGGTAATCCATGAACATCCCATCCGGGAATGTAAATAACCTTATACCCTTCTAACATCTTGTAACGATTGATAAAATCTTTTAAAATTTTATTTAGAGCATGACCAATGTGAATATTACCATTAGCATATGGAGGACCATCATGTAAAATAAATGGTTTCCCATCTTTATTGTTTTCTAATATTTTATTGTATAAATCCATCTCATCCCATGTTTGTCTTTGTGTTGCTTCATTTTCAGCTAAATTGCCACGCATTTGAAACTCTGTTTTTGGCATTAATAACGTATCTTTATAATCCATAAATATCTCTCCTATCTATAATTTAAATTTTTGTACAAAAAAACGTCCTAATATTAAGGACGAGGATTCCCGCGGTACCACCTTAGTTTATAAAATATACACTTGATACTATAACGCGTAACCGTTCTTTTCTTATCCAAAAGAAACATCAAGAGTGATCTATATATTACATATCTATTAGCTTCCACCACCCGCTAACTCTCTATAAAATATTATAATATACCGTCTCTATCATTTGTTATAATTCGACTTTCTCAATATCATTAACAACCTCTAATTGTGACTCAATGATATCTTTAAGACGACGTTTGAAAACATTAATATTTCTTCTAAGCATATTAGCTTCGAATTCTGTTTTTTCAGCTCTAAGTAAAGCTTCATTAACTATACGACTTGCATTCTTTTTAGCATCATCAATAATAATTTCACTTTCTTGTTGAGCAGAACTTTTGATTTGTTCAGATGTTTTTTGGGCCATTAAAATAGCCTTATTTAAGGTCCCTTCCATCCTCTCATATTGCTCTAACTTTTCTTTTAAATGATTGTTTTCTTGCTCTAATCCTTCTAATTCGATTATTCTTGCATCCTTGCCTTTTATTTCTGTAACCATATCCTCTACTTGTTTGATTACCTGATCTAAAAAGCTATTAACTTCTGCAGGATCATAGCCACGAAGTGTTCTGTTAAACTTTTCCATACTCTCACCCCTTGGCGCTACCGCTTATTGTAGCACACTTTTTCCTATATTTCAACTATCTTACCATTCAATATTTATATCATCATTATCGTGAATGTCTTTACCTTCTTTTTCATCAGTAATTTTTCCTTGAATATTAACATTGTTTGGCGTACATAAAAATATGCCACCACCTATTTTTTGTAAATCTCCACCAAGTGAATAAATAGTTCCACTTAGAAAATCAACTATTCTTTTTGCCTGATCAGATGTTACTCTTTTTAGATTAACAACTACAGTATTTCTATTTCTTAAATAATCAGCTATTTGTTGTGACTCAGAATATGCTCTAGGTTCTAGTAAAATCATTTTACTACCACCTTCTTGTAAAGCTTCTTCTGGTTTCAAACTATAGTATTCATCACCTGTTCCACTATTACTTGAAAACACATCAACTTCATCATTAGATAACCATTTTTTTATACTAAATCCCATCTCTATTCCTCCCAGTCTGCATTATTATACACTTTACTATAATTAATTCTACCATAATTTTATTAAAAAAGAAACGTTTTTTTACTTTTTTAATACTTTTTTTATTATTTATATGACATATTTTGACTATATTTTTCTATATTTTGTTTTTTACCTATATACCATTTGTGATAATATTAATATCTTTATATTGCATTAGACAGAATTTGAACTTATTAAATAAAAGACACATAGTGTCTTTTTTATCTATTTTCCTTTTTAAAACACATAAACCAATCTAAACAATAGGTATTAGCATCTGGATATTGAAGTCTTTGCTTAGCAGCATTATAGGTTACTGCTGGTGGAATAATAGCATCTTCTCCAGGCATCCAATTAGCTGGAGTTACGACTCCTTCTCTATCAGATTTTTGTAATGCCATTATTATTCTTAATATCTCATTAATATTTCTTCCAGTTGTAAGAGGATAATATAAAATTGTCCTAATTATTCCGTTTGGGTCTATTATAAATACGGCTCTAACTGTTTTAGTACTTGATTGACCTGGCTGAATCATTCCATATTTTTTGGCAATATCCATTGTAATATCTTCAACTATTGGAAAATTTATTTCAACATTGCCCATTCCTTTATAGTTCATATCTTTTATATCTAACATCCAGGCTATGTGTGAATGAATAGATCCTACTGACAAACCTAATAATTTAGTATTTAATCTATCAAAATCATTTTTCATTGAAGCAAATGTTATAAACTCAGTTGTACAAACTGGTGTAAAATCACCAGGATGTGAAAAAAAGACAACCCAATTTCCTTTATAATCCTCTGGAAAATTTATTTCGCCATCTGTCGTTAGCGCATTAAACGAAGGAGCTTTATCACCAACTAAAGGCATTTGATAAAATCCATTTACATTGTTTTCCATTTTATCTCCTTTCAAACTTATAGTCTATTATATATATACGTAAGATCTAAAAATTAGTTAAAAAAAAAAGAAGAAATTTTTCTTCTTAAAATTTTATTTTTTCGTTTACATAATTAATAACTTCGTCCAATGGTAAAGTAATTTGTTCCATGGTATCCCTATCTCTTATTGTAACTGTATTATTGTTTAAAGTTTCATCATCAATTGTTATACACATAGGAGTTCCAATAACATCTTGTCTTCTATATCTTTTACCAATATTACCAGCTTCATCATAAGAAGTCATGAAATTAGCACTTAACAGTTGATAAACTTCCATTGCTTTTTCACTATGATACTTTTTTACAAGTGGTAAAACAGAAACTTTATAAGGTGATAAAGCCGGATGAAATTTCATGACTTCTCTTTCTTCACCATTTTCTAATGTTTCCACGAAATAAGAATCACATAGGAACGCTAATACAACACGATCAGCTCCTAGACTTGGTTCAATAACGTATGGCACATATTTTTCATTTGTTTCAGGATCTAAATATTCCATATTTTGTTTAGAAAATTTTTGGTGTTGCTTTAAATCATAATCAGTACGACTAGCAACTCCCCATAATTCTCCCCAACCAAATGGAAATTTGTATTCAAAATCAGTAGTAGCATTAGAGTAATGGCTTAACTCATCTTTATCATGATCACGAAGACGTAAATTATCTTCTTTCATCCCTAAATCTAATAACCACTTATGGCAATATTCTTTCCAATATTTAAACCATTCTAACTCCGTACCTGGTTTACAGAAAAATTCTAGTTCCATTTGTTCAAACTCACGAGTTCTAAATGTAAAGTTACCTGGTGTTATTTCATTTCTAAAACTCTTCCCTACTTGGGCAATTCCAAATGGCACTTTTAAACGCATGCTTCTTTGAACATTTAAGAAATTCACAAATATTCCTTGTGCTGTTTCTGGACGCAAATAAATTGTACTAGAACTATCTTCAGTAACCCCTTGAAATGTTTTAAACATCATATTAAACTGACGAATATCAGTATAATTTAATTTACCACACTTAGGGCATCCAATATTTTTTTCTTTAATATACTCTAGCATTTTTTCATTTGACCAACCATCAGCTAAAACATCACCTTTTGTAAATTCTTCAATCAATTTATCAGCTCGATGTCTAGTTTTACATTCTTTACAATCTATCAAAGGATCATTAAAATTACTTATATGTCCACTTGCTTCCCATGCTTTAGGATTCATTAAGATTGCACTATCCATACCAACATTATAAATATTTTCTTGGACAAACTTTTTTAACCAAGCTCTTTTCACATTATTTTTAAGTTCAACTCCAAGTGGTCCATAATCCCATGTGTTTGCTAAACCTCCATAGATTTCACTTCCTTGAAAAACAAATCCATATTGTTTTGATAAATTAACTATTTTTTCTAAATTCATATTATTCCTCCTCCAAACTTTTTAAAGTTTCATTTAATATTTTTATACTATCAAGATAAACATATATGTTTTCTTTTAAATTTTCCGTATTAAATTCAATTGAATATACACCTTTATAATCACTTTTAATTAAGTATTCCAACTCTTTTTTCTGATAATTCATATTAGTAAATGGCAAATGATCTACATAATACTTTTTGTCCTTATCTAAGTGAATATTGTGAATATGAGTAAATTTAACTTTATTCATTATTTTTTCAGGTAAATATAATAGTGCATTATTTTCTATACTATTTAATCTTGTATGGCCCATATCCCAACAAATACCAAAATTATCATTATCAATACTATTGATAAACAGATTAAGTTCACTCAAATCATCTCCGATATGATTTCCATATGGATGATTATTAGATAAGGTTTCTATTAAAATTTCAAAATTAAGAATCGTTGAATAATCTGATAGTTGTTTAAAAACATCTATTAAATTTTTTTGATGATTGTATTTAGCACTATCTTTAAAATAATCTAGTCCATGGAAAACAATTGTCGTTTTATATTTAATATTCATCTTTTCTAAGTTATTTCTAACAGTCATTAATTCTTGTTTATAGATTGATAATAACTTTTCATAGTCATCGTTATCATTAATCTTTATTGTATTGCTACTATGATAATGAAATGTAATTGTAATATCGTTATCATTCAAAAACATAACTAATTGTTTTAATTTCTCATCACAATTTAAAAATAATGAAGTATAAAAATCAAAACTAGTAACTCCTGCTTCTTTGAACTTCAAAATATATTTTTTAAATTCATCGATTGGCATTTTTTCAAAATCACTACCAGGAAAACAAATACCTATTTTATGCATACATCACCACCTATAATAAAAAAACTTTTAGAATTATTGTAAGGACGGGCTTACCCGCGGTTCCACCTTACTTATTCTAAAAGAATCAGCTTTAAATATATTACTCCGGGGTTCCAAACCCATCATCGCATTTATAAACAAATATATTTATATTTTATTGTATTATTCAAATTTTGTCAACCATATAATCTATTCTTTAATAAAAGTCTTGTTTTTTAAATCTACTTTATATGTTATGTGTCTTTTTTTAAACATTGAAACCGATGTTTCATCATCAACTTTTTGATATTCATCATAGTATATTTCTATAAACTCATCACCAATATGTTTATAATTATATCTCATATCAAATATAACGTTTGAATCTAATTCATTCAAATATTGGTTATACTCACTTATATCTTGGCTAATGATAAAGTCTTTGGCATATATATACATTATTTTTTGCAATAATTCCTCACTATCACAATATATACCCGATAATGAGGCTACAAAACAAGTTGTTTTAAAATCTTTACTTACATAATATATATCATAGTTCATATCATCTTTATATACTTTTACAATGTAATATGATTTTTTTTCCATTGTATCGTAAAACTCATCTTTTTTAGAACCACTACTTATCTTATAATCAGTGTAAGTAGGTTTTTGTTCGGCTGTATATTTATATATGTAATCATTGAAACTAATTATAGATTCTCTTGTTTTTGTCTTGTTATAAAAAACAAATACATATCCACCAACAACAATAACTAAAGTTATTAAAGTAATCCACATAAGATTTTTTTTATTTTCCATATCCACCACTCTACTATACATGGATAATAACATAGTAACCTTTAAAAGTCAATTTTAACTATTAACATACTATCTAAAAAATATAAAAGTAAAGCTAATGCTAGTTACTATAGCTAAGACCATTCCCATTAATACTTCAATTGGGTTGTGACCAAGTTCCTCTTTTAAATGTTTAATACCCAATTTATATTCTTTATTAATAAGTTCTTCGGCTATTTTGTTTATTGATTCAGCTTGTCTACCACTTTCCATTCTAAGTCCCATAGCATCATATGCCACAACAAATGAAAGCACTAATGCGATTGCGAATAGTGGCGTATGAAAGCCTTCGTTAAGTCCTAACATCATAGCTAGAGAAAAAGTAAATGAACTATGAGAACTTGGCATACCACCACTTCCGTTAAACAATCTCCCCCATTTTAGTCTGTTTTCTCTTTTTGATTCTATAGTAAATTTTATTATTTGAGCTAAAAATAATGTTGCAAAAGCAACAATTAAATATTTATAGTCTGACATAATTACCACCTAACTTATTTTATTTAAATTTTTTAAAAAAGTCTTACTTTTTAAATATAAACCTGTGTACTGATCATAATACTCATCTAAAAAATCATTAATCTCACGTTTTACCTGATCACTAATATCTAATTTTGATATTTTAGAAATATCAACATAACAAAACATTCTTATCATCTTAATTGTTTTAGAACTAACTATTTTTTCGTTCTTGTAGCACCTATTACATATGTAACCGCCCTTATTACTAGATAAAGTAGCAATAGAGTTAGTTGAGCCACATATAGAACAAGCATCTATAATTGGCATTACGCCTAAGTGATCCAAATATTTCAATTCTAATATATTAGAAATAACCATTGGGTCAAATCCTTCATTTATTTTTATTAAACTATTAACAAACAGTTCATATATTTCTGTTTGATAACTTTGTTTCATAACCTGTTCTGTTAAATCTAAAAGAAAACTAGCATAGCTAATTCTTTTAATATCAGTCTTAATATTTCTAAAACTATCAATTACATCAACACTAATTAAAGAAGATAATTTTCCTGGTTTATAATAAAGATTGAAATACCCATAAGTAAGTTTTCCTGTAACACTACGAAGTTCACTTTTCATTGATTTACAACCTTTTGCGATAACACCAATAACACCATAATTTCTAGTAACAACATTTAATATCTTACTGGTCTCGCTATAGTCTTTTTCACTTATAACTATTCCTTCAATCTTTTCTATCATATTACCACGACCTTCTAGTCAATTAGTTCAAAACGATATTTTTGAGAAACCTCTGGATATTTTTCTTTATCTACTTCTGATAAAAACATATCATAATCCCTGACCCATATTTTATTATCTCCGTATTGGGCTTGATATACTACTACCTTTTTAGGTTCATCATCATTATTAGTCTCACTATCATTAGCTATCATTAAAATGCGATATTCTCTTCCTTTAAAATGTCTATAAAGTCCTCCAACTACAATTTCTCTTAGTTTTGTATCCACTAACACTACTCCCTTTCTAAATCTTTTATTTTCATATAATACTCTATCTTACCTGTATTTTTAAATAATTGCCATAAAATTTCTTTATTCATAGTAACCACCTTTCAATAATATAGTGGTTTCTTTTTTTATTCTTTATGCGAATTATTCAAAATTACTATAGCCAAATTCTGTCAAATATTTTTCCTTATCACGCCATTTTTTTATTGTCTTAACGAATAAGTCTAAATATACCTTTTGACCTAACAATTGTTCTATTTCTTTTCTAGATAAAATACCTATTTCTTTTATCTTACTACCTTGTCTTCCTATTATAATCTTTTTTAACGAATCCCTATCTACTATAATAGCTACATTAATTGTATAATTATTTTTACCTTTTTCAATCCATTCTACTACACAAGTCATAGAATGTGGTACTTCTTCCTCAGTTAGATTAAAAACTTTTTCTCTAACTATTTCAGCTATTAAAAATTCAATAGATTTATTTGTAAACTGGTTATCATCAAAATATTTTATACTATCTGGAAGATACTTTTTTATAACTTTTACTAATGTATCTGTATTATTATTTTTCAAAGCTGATAGTGGCACTATCTCTTTAAAATTATATAAATCTTTATACTCATCAATTTTCAATAAAATTTGATCTTTAGATAACTTATCAATTTTATTAATTACTAAAATAACTGGTTTTGTTACTTCCTTTAATTTTTCGATAACGTATTTATCGCCACCACCTAATTTTTCACTTCCATCAACTAAAAAAACAATAACATCAACATCATCTATACTATAGTATGCTTGTCTATTTAAATATTTACCTAATTTATGGGTTGGCTTATGAATACCAGGGGTATCAACAAATACAATTTGTGTTTCTTCTTCATTATATATTCCTTGAATTATATTGCGCGTTGTTTGAGGTTTATTTGAGGTTATAGCAACCTTTTTACCAACAATACCATTAAGTAAAGTTGATTTACCTACATTAGGTCTTCCTATAAAACTAACAAATCCTGATTTCAATTTAAATCCTCAACTGAAAATGGATGAACTATAATATCGCGCATTTTATAGTTTTTAGTTTCTTCTTTATTCATAAGTATTAAATCAGCATCCATATCAAAAAATTCCGCAATAACTTGTCTACATATAAAACAAGGAAAAGCTAGTTTATCACTTGCTACCATAACATATAAAGTCTTAAAATCTCCTTTTTTATATCCTTCTTTTACAGCAGTATTAATAGCGTTTCTCTCAGCACATATAGTAGCACCATAAGAGGCATTTTCGACGTTTACACCACCAAATACTTGTCCATCATTAGTAACAACTATTGCCGCAACATGATAATTAGAATAAGGTGCATACGCATTTTTTAATAATTCACTTAATTTTTCTTTCATAATTACCTCCTTAAATACTACACTAACATTTCAATAATTTTTGGCATAAATATAATTAATCCACTAGCAAAAGCGACTGTTGAAAATACAAACACAGCAGCAGATGCTGTATCTTTTGCTATTTTAGCTAACGGATGGATCTTAGGGCACGCTAGGTCAACTACTGCTTCTAATGACGTATTTATCAATTCTGTTGCTAGAACAAGCCCCATTAATATTAAGCATAAAAGCCATTCTGTTAAACTTATTTTAACCCATAATCCCACTACAATAACAAAGACAGTTATAAATAAGTGGATTGTCATACTTTGCTCGTATTTATAAGCGTACTTTAGTCCATCTATTGAATATCCAAAACTATTATAAAATCGTTTAAACCCTCTTCTTTTTTGTTTATCTCTTGATTCCATATCCATTTAATATCAACTCCTGTTTTTCAAACATTTCTAATTCTTCTTTTTCATTCATATGATCATATCCTAGTAAGTGGAGAAAGCCATGTATTGATAAAAAGGCTACTTCTCGTAAAAAACTATGACCATAGTCATTAGCCTGTTGTTTAGCTTTATCGATTGATATATAAATATCACCAAGCAATCTAATATTTTCCAAGCTAACATCCATATTGTCTTCTAGTGCAAATGATATTACATCGGTAGGACGATCAACATTACGATATTGTTTGTTTAAATCATGAATAGTATCATTATCAACTATAATAATATTAAATTCAATATTATCTAACTTTTCATAACTTATTGCATAATCAATAAGTTTTTTTATTTCTTCTAATTCTTTAATCTCTTCTTTTGTTTCATTAAAAAAACCAATATTATTCATAATCTATACTCCTACATTTATAATTTCTAGCAAATACAATATAATTCCTAAAAGAACCAATATTATTATTATATTATAAATTAGGCTATTTTTCAACAACTTAGGCAAATGTTCTTTTATGTTGTTAAGTCCAAGATAAAGATAAAACCCTACTACACCACCAGTTAAATTAAGCAAAATATCGTCTATATCAAACACGCGCCCAATTATAGATTGCGTTGTTTCAATAGTAGCCGAAGTAAATAAAGTTAGTACTAAAATAAGATAAGGTTTTTTAAGTTTTAAAAAATATGAGACGAAAAAACCATAAGGTACAAACATAATCATATTACCAACAACATTTTTAAAAAACAATTTAGTTCCAAAGTTATATCGGAACATCTCTTTAAATGGAATATAATTAGAAGTTGACCAACTAACGTCTTGAAAAGTTACGACATAAAACAGACATAAAATATATATTACAAAACCAAGAGACAATATTTCTTTATATAAAACTATTTTCTTGTTGTTTTTAACAAGATAAGCAAGTCTGATAGATGCAAGAACAACACAAAAAATTAAAATCATTGGCCAAATCTTTTCAAATATACTTACTAATGTAGCTCTAAGCATCTTACCACCTCTACTCTAACGATTCTTCTGGAATTATTTCTTCTATTTTTTGATAACTTGTTATATTTTCATGAATAGCAAAAAACATCTCTACTTCTATTGTACTATTTCTGATATTAACTTTCAAACAATTTTGATTAATTATGTACTCTTTGTCATTTAATTTACTTTCCATCTTCTTTCGTGCTAATAAAGTAGCTTTATTTATAGCTTCATCTTCTGTGTTAAATTCCTCGATTAACTTAACCTCTTTTTGATTGTCCCATATAAGTTTAATCGGCAACCAACTATTTTCTAATAACACTACTTCTTCACTTTTTTTGTATTTAAAAGACTTAAAATTAAATAATTCTATTTTTCTATTTAAAAATTGCAATACTAAAACCTTTTTCTTTTTACCAGTTATTTTTTCTTCTTTATATACTAATGGATATTCAACTTTAGTCTCATACCACACTTCACCAAAAACAACACCTTCTGCTTTAGTAACTTGTTTTGTCGCATCATTTAGTTTTATTTCACCACTAATTATAACATCACCAGGTCTTACATAATCATTTATTTGTTTTAATATCATACCACTTTGTGCTTCTACACTTCTTATTATAGCACTCCTACTAGCGACAACATGGCGATTCACATCATCATCTTCTATTATGGGCAGTTTTCTTTCTTGAACTCTTATTACATATTTTGTACCAACTATTTCTATTTCTAGCCACTCTATTTTATCTTTATGTTTAGTAATAATACTTTCTTTTATTTCTTGCAATTTACTAAAATTCTTTTTAAAACTATTCTTTTTAATTCCATTGACTTCTAACTCCTTAGAAATCAGTGTTCTTAAATCTTTATTAGTATGGACAATTTCTATTTTAAATATAATATTCGATAAAAAAATCAAAAATGATATACCTAATATTAAAAATAATATAAGGATTCTATTTATGTCTATAACCTTTTTTATTTTTATCATTCCATATGTATCTACTACATATATATCATATATAGTTTTTATTTCCTTTATTTTTTCATAATCATCTTTATATATTTTTATATTCACTTCATTACGACTAGGATAAGTAATATTTAATAATTCTATTTTTTTATTAATGATTTTCCTTATAAACCGTTCAATATTTTTACCCTTTATATTTAACTTTATAACACTTTTAAACTTATATATAAAATCATTTTTCAAGTCTCTCACCTTAATTCTATATTCTTAATTACTCCGGTTATCAACACCTCATCATGCAGTAACTTAGATACAACCAAATTACTCCCGGATATTAAAACTTCACCTTCACTATAAATAATTGATACCTTATTAGAATCAAAGTGACCTATACTTATATAATTAACGATATTAACTTTATTTTTATAAATATTGATTGTAAATTCTTCTTCTAAAATATAATTACGGATTTTACTGATTATCTTCATACGATCACCTATATAAGTCTATTAAAAAAGCAATTTATTTATGAGTTATGAAGGTAAATAATAAATAGAATTGTTTAGGGCATAAAAAAACTAGTTATTATTTTCGATAACAACTAGATTTCCTCCATATTTTATATCATAATCATCAAGGAAACTATAAAATGCATCTGTTTCTATATATGAACTATTCTTAACATCAATTACAATATCATAAATACTATACTCATCAATTATATAATACATCTTTTTTCGAAGCTTTTTTAGATTGTCTTTATTAATAACGCCTTCAATATTTATATATAAGGTGTTTTTACTAAACTCAATATTTGTCTTGAACACATTATCACCTTCCGAGATAAATAATAACACATCTAATTTACAATTATAATGGTTTCGACAAAACTAGAAAAAAAATGTTTTTTCCATATTTTTTACCTACTCCTTTATGTCGAAATGTGTTATAATTTATTAAGAGGTGTTAATATGAGACCATTAATAATGATAATATGTAAAACAATCGGATTTGTATTAAAAAAATTAGGAAGAGGATCTGTTTATCCGGGGACTTTAGCCCTGAAAATGGACGATAGAATTTTAAATTATTTTAAAATGCCTGAGATAACTATTTGCGTAACTGGCACTACCGGAAAAACGAGTATTTCAGGAACTTTAACTGAAATATATAAGAATGCCGGATATAAAGTTGGACACAATTCTAAAGGGTCAAACCTTAGACTAGGGGTTCTAACTTGTCTAATTGAAAATTCTAACATATTCGGTAAAATTAAAAGTGATGTCCTAGTTTTAGAAGTCGATGAAAGATACATAAAACATGTTTTTAAAACTATCAAACCAAATTATTTTATTATCAATAATCTATCTCGTGATCAATTAGCTCGTAATGGACATTTCGATATTGTATGGGATGATATAAATGCTAATATAAATAAAAATGTTCATCTTATTTTAAATGCTGATGACCCTATGATAACTAAATTTAGTATTAATCACAAAGGTAAAACAACTTTTTATGGTCTTAGTAAAACAAAGTATTCTAAGAAGAACAATGATATGAATAATTTAGATTTGCTATATTGCCCGAAATGTAATAAAAAATTAAAATTTGATTATTTCCATTATGGTAATTTAGGATCTTATGAGTGTCCTAGTTGTGATTTTAAAAGAACAACTCCGAATTATGAAGCAAAACTTATTGATGATAATAAATTTATTGTTGATAATGTTGAGATAAAAATGAGTAATAATGCTTTATATAATGTTTATAATTTACTTGCTTGTTATGTAACCGCTGTTACATCTGGGGTATCTAAAGAAAAAATAGTTGATACTCTTAATAACTTATCTTTAAAAATCAAACGCTTAGATGTTGTAAAATTAGATGATAAAGATTGTGTCCTTTTACTAAGTAAAAACGAAACTCCTATTTCATATAATCAATCTTTGGAATATGTAAAAAAGCAATTAGGAAAAAAAACAGTTGTCGTTGGGTTTGATCGCGTGAGTGGAAGATATAATTTAAAAGACTTATCTTGGTTATGGGATATAAATTTTGAACTATTAAATGATGATTCGATTAACAAAATTATATGTGTTGGTAATTTTGCAAATGATATAGCTGTTAGATTAAAATATGCTGATATTGATTCTAAAAAAATTGTTGTTTGTATCTCATCTTCTGAAATGTTAGAAACGGTTAGAAAATATGCACTTGATACAACTTATTGTATGTTATATTTCGATGTTGAAAAAACATTCAAAAAATTATTAAAGCAGGAGGGTTAATATGAAATTTACGATTGGATATTTATATTATGATTTATTAAATTTATATGGCGAAAATGGTAATATTAAGGTTTTGAAAAAACAGTTAGAAAATCAAGGAATTAGTGTCTCTATTAATTTTGTTACTGTAGATGATGAATTAAATTTTGAAAAATATGATTTGGTATATATTGGGGCTGGAACAGAAAACAACCAAAAAATTGCTCTTCGTCATTTATTAAAATATAAACAAGAAATTAAACTTGCTATTGAGAATAATAAGTTTTTCCTTGTTACTGGTAATTCTATTGAACTTTTCGGCAAACATATTCTAGATAAGAAAAAAAGAAAATATCGAGCTTTGGAAGTATTTAAATATAGTGCTAAAGAAGAAGAATTTAGAATGATCGATGAATCGCTATTTAAAAGTGATTTAATTGAACAAGAAATAGTGGGATTCCAGAACCAAGGGAGTGTTATAAAGGATTTAAAAAATCCGTTATTTAAAGTAATAAAGGGTATTGGTAGTTACCCTAATAGTAAAAATGAAGGACTTCATTACAATAATTTTTATGGAACTTATTTAGTTGGACCTATTTTAGTTAGAAATCCAGATTTATTAAAATATTTTATTAAAGAATTAGTATGTAGTAAGAATTCGAATTTTAAATTTAAAAAATTTAATTTAAAACTTGAATATGATGCATATAATACATTCATAAACAATTTTTATAAAGAAGAAGTAAAAACAACTATTTAATAATAGTTGTCTTTTTCCCAAAAATTGTATATAATGTTATATATATATTAAGTAGAATGCATCCGATCTAGAAAGAAGGAAATTTATGTTGAAACTAAGCGATATTGCAAATAATCTTGATGACTTGATTGTAGTAAAAGATAGTAATGGTGAAGTTATTTATAATAATAAACCATATGATAGTTTTGTTGATGCAGTAAAAAATAGCTATAACGGAGAAATAAAGATTGAAAATAAGAATACTTGGTACTCTATTGTTACTAAAAATTTTAATATAGAAGGTAAAAAATATACAATATCAATAATAAAAGATATAACTAGTTTTAAAGAAAAAGAAAGATTGTTATTACAACAAGGAATATCAAATGAGTTAACAGGACTATATAATAGACAAGGAATCATCTGTAATTTAAATCAATTAACCAAAAACTTTAAAGAGTCTCAAAAACCATTCACTGTTATTATGGGAGATATTGATTTCTTTAAAAAAATTAATGATGAATATGGTCATTTAGCTGGTGATGAAATATTAAGTACAATAGGATTTATGTTAAAAACTAGTCTGCGTAAAGATGATTTTGTCGGAAGATATGGCGGAGAAGAATTTATTATTGTTTTATCTAATCAAGATATAAGTCAGATTTTACCTAGAATTGAAGATATTAGAAGTGAAATTGAAAACCATACTTTCTTATATAAAGACACCCCAATAAAATTAACTATGACTTTTGGAATTCAAACATACGATGGAACTAAATGTATGATGGATGTTATCGAAGAAGCTGATAAGGCATTATATTACGGTAAGGAAAATGGTCGTAATCAAATTGTCTTTTATAAAGATATTGAGAATAAATTAGAATAAAAAAAAGATCTAAGATCTTTTTTATTTTGTTCTTAATTTTGCTCCTACTTGCTTTTCTACCTCAGTAATGATTTTACTAAATACAGTTGTAACTTCCTCATCATTCAATGTTTTCATCGGATCTTGGAAAGTCAATGAATAAGCAATAGATTTTTCATCCTCTGCTACATTAATTCCTTCGTATACATCAAAAACATCAACATTTGTAAGTAGTCTACCGCCTACTTTTTTTATTACTTTCATTATATCTAAAGACATGATGTCTTTTTTCACTATAAATGCTACATCTTTATTTACTGACGGATATTTAGTTAATTCTTTAAATTTAATATTACGAACCTTTATTTCCATTAATTTATCAAGACTTAGTTCAAAAACATACAATTCTTTTTTACTTACATTTGGATGTACTTGACCAAAATATCCAATAACATCATTATTTATCATAATAGAACAACTACGATGTGGGTGCATATCTTTAAGCGAATTAGTTATTTCAAAACTATAGCGATTATTTAATCCCATATAATTAAGTAGATTTTCAATAACTCCTTTTAAAACATAAAAATCAACTTTTATATTTTTATTTTGCCATGTATTAGCAGTAAAATTACCACTCATTAAACCGCTAATTTTAGTTTCTTCTAAATAAGTATCTTCTTTTTTAGAATAACATGAACCAATTTCAAATATATTAATATCTTTAATATTTCTAGCACTATTGTAATTATATACTTCAATTAGTGATGACACTAAACTATTACGCATTACACTTTTATCTTCACTCATTGGATCTAATAATCTTACAACTTCATATTCATTATCAATAAATTTATAACTATCTTTTTCATTAATCAAAGAATATGTTATAACTTGATTTAACCCTAATGCTTCTAATCTTAAACGAAGTTTTTTCATTATTGCTGTTTTAGGCAAATATTTTCCTGTTTTAATCGCTGTTTTAGGTAATATTCCAACTACATTATCATAACCGATAATTCTTCCAACTTCTTCAATTAAATCTTCTTTAATATTAACATCCATTCTTCTTGTTGGAACAAATACATTAAATATATCTTTTTCAACTACATAATTAAATTGTAGTTTATCAAATACCTTAGCAATATCTTCTTCGTTTAAATCCATTCCTAATACTGTATTTATCTTTTCAATAGAAATACTGATTTGTTTATCTTCTTTTTCGGTTGTATCATAAGATAATAGACCCCCACTAATTTCACCATTGGCATATATGCTAAGTAAATAGCAAGCCCTTTTTAGCGCTAATAAAGTTCTATTAGGATCAACACCTTTTTCATATCGCATACTAGCTTCACTACGTAAAATACGTTTTGAAGTTTGACGAATATTAAGTGGATTAAAAATAGCGCTTTCTATAACAATATTTTTAGTCTCATTAGTAACTTCAGTTGATAATCCACCCATAACACCAGCTAGCGCAACAGCTTCATTATCATTACTAATTACAATATCATCTGGATTTAAATTTCTTAGATTTCCATCTAATGTTATAATTTTTTCATCTTCTTTTGCCATTCTGACCTTGATAGTATTTCCAAGTTTATCAGCATCAAAGAAATGTAATGGTTGCCCCATTTCTAACATGACATAATTACTTATATCAACTACATTATTGATTGGTCTAATACCACTTGCTATTAATCTTGTTTGTATAAAATAAGGACTTTCCTTAATAACAACATTCTTTACAAGTTTAGCTAAATATATAGAGCAATTTAAAGTTTCTACATCTAACTTATAGTTATCGTTTATATCTTCATTTAACTCTGATACTTCCATTTGTGGGTATTTGACTTTCCTATCATATAAAGCCGCAACTTCATATGCCATACCTAAAATATTAAGTAAGTCACTTCTATCAGCAGTTAACTCAAAATCAATGATTTCATCATCATAACCCAAATATTTAATAGCATCATCACCAACAGGTGCATCATCATTTAAAATATGAATTCCTTTTTTATCTTCTTCACTAAGATATTTAGAATCAATTCCTAATTCATCTAATGCACATATCATTCCCTCTGATTCCATACCAGCTAATTTAGCTTTTGTTATAGTTATCCCACCAGGTAAAGTAGCTCCAATTTTAGCAACTATTACTTTTTGGCCTTCTTTAACATTAGCAGCTCCACATAGTATTTGTTTTAATTCACCATCGTTAATGTCAACTTTACAAATACTTAACTTAGAAGAATCCGGATGTTTTTCACATTCTACTATATGACCAATTACTAAGTTATTAGCATCACTAATTTTTTCAATACTTTCATATTCATTACCAGCAAATACCATCTTATTAGCAAGTTCACTATAATTTATATCTGATACATCTACATAATCATTTAAAAAACTTTTACTTATACGCATTATTCTTCACTCCCCTCTACTCGATTAAAATCATTTAAAAAGCGAATATCATTCGTATAAAAATGTCTTACATCATTTATTCCATATTTTAACATAGCAATTCTCTCAGGTCCCATACCAAATGCAAATCCTGTATATTTTTCAGGATCATATCCACAATTTCTTAAAACATTTGGATGTACCATACCAGATCCTAATATTTCGATCCATCCTGTATGTTTACACAAAGGACAGCCTTTACCACCACATTTAAAACATGAAACATCAACTTCTAAACTTGGTTCAGTAAATGGGAAGAAACTAGGACGAAAGCGAATTGTACGATCCGTTCCAAACATCTTTTTAGCAAACAATTCAAGTGTTCCCTTTAAATGAGCAATACTAATTCCCTCATCTATAACTAAACCTTCGATTTGAGTAAATTGATGTGAATGAGTAGCATCATCATTATCTCTTCTATATACTTTTCCTGGACAAATAATTCTAATTGGTCCTTTTTCGACATTAGCATCCATAGTTCTTGCTTGAACAGGTGATGTTTGTGTTCTTAGTAAAATCTCATCTGTTATATAAAAACTATCTTGAGTATCTCTAGCTGGATGCCCTTTAGGTAAGTTTAACTTTTCGAAATTAAATAAATCAAGTTCTATTTCAGGTCCTTCAACAACATCATAACCCATAGAAATAAATAATTCTTCTATTTCATCAATAACTTTTGTTAAAGGATGCGAAGTTCCAACAACCATTTTAGTTGATGGCAATGTAACATCAATTTTTTCTTCCACTAATTTTTTATTCAATGCAATCTCTTCTAATATGCATTTTTTCTCATCAATCAATAAACTAATTTCATTTTTAAAAGTATTTAATAAACTTCCAAGTTCCTTTTTTTCTTCAATTGATAATGAAGACATCATACTGCTTAATTCTTGAACAGGTCCTTTTTTACCAAGATATAATACACGTACTTCATTTAAATCTGATAAACAATCAACTAAGTTAAGTCTATCATTTATTTCTTTTTTTAAGTTTAATATTTTTTCTTTCATTCTATCCCTCCATTTTTTTAATAAAAAAATCACATCCTAACATAAGGACGTGATTACGCGGTACCACCTTAATTTATAGACTATGTCTATACACTTAATAACTAAAACGCGTTACCGTTATACTTTTAATATAAAGCTAAAAGATGAATTCATAAAAGATTATTGTTAGTTTACACCTTCCACTAACTCTCTATTAATAATTACTTTTACTACTACTTCTTCATTATTGCCCTTAATTAATTATATTCATTATACCACACTTTTTAAAGTTTTCAAGTCTTTTTTATTCTTTCAAGTATTACTTATTTTCAACTTTAAATCGTAATACTGTTTTAAGTTTAGTACTTTTTGTTTTTCTTGGATCCGATATATAAATTTCTTTATGTACTTTTGATAATCTAATTAGATTGTTATTATCGCAATATTTTTCCATTATGTCAAACGTTATATTTTCATTATCATATGACCCAACATGAAGCATTTGCAAACATAACCCCTCAGTAATAGTTTCGAATTTAACTTTATCAAGCATAGGATTATTTTTCTTTTCTTTTACTATATTTATTACCTCATTAGCTAATTTATCAGTAACAAAGTCTGGTTGTCTTATCATAATAGTATATACTAATTCATCCTTATTTAAAACTTTACTTAATCTTCCCTTTTCAGTAAGATCCCATACTCCTTCCAAAGGGAAAACCGTATATTCATAGTAATCATCAATTAAGACACCTTTTTTAGGCAACATCTTAAGAGTATAAGAAAGCGCGTATAATGCTTCTATTGCTAGATTAAATTCTTGCCCATTTGGATTTCCTTGTCCCATTATTGTAAAATATTTAAATGCTGGTACATCAATTAATTCAGGTTTCTCTTTTGGTAAATATATTTTTTTATCATTTTTTTTCCATTCATATTTCATATCTTTCTCCCCTTTTTTTCTTATCCACCATAATTATTATTATAAATATTATAAATCCAACCGTACTAATGTATAAACCAACTTTTGATAATGGAGCCTCATACCTTATTTCAATACTGTAGGTACCTTTTTTTATTGGTAATCCAATAAATGAATCATTAACTTTTCCATAATCATAATTTTTCCCGTTAAGTAAAATATTAAATCCCTTATCGTATGGAATGGTAGTTACTAAATAACCATCTTCACTTACCTCTATATTTCCAACAATCTTATCGCCTTTTGTTTTTTTCATATCAAATGTCATTGCATCAATCTTAGTAACTGCTTGTTTTATATAATCATAATCCATTAAGAATGTCTCTAAATTTATAATATTAAACTCACCTTTTGTAAATTTTATTTCTAATTGTTTTATATTTAATGGTGACGATATACTATATTCAAAACGATAATTACCATTATGATACATCCAACTCTTACAAGTCAATTTATTAATAACTCCATTAATAGAAATACTTATATCTCCATCTTTACAACTAGGGGCTTCTAAAATATCGAATTTTATAAATAATATTTGATTACTAATTTCTTCTTTTAAATCTAAATATATATAATCAGTTTCTTTTGCTATAATAACATATTTTTCATCATACTTTTCAATTTCTAAATTAGATCCAACTGTAGCTTCATATTGCAAATTTACTTTATCAATTGGATTAATAATTTCCTTATTACTATTATTATATACTACTGCATTACTTAGTAAAGCATCTATTTTGTATGGATATTTAAGTTTAGCAAATTCTTCATAATTCATTAGATTACTAGTCGCATAAACTATTGGAAACACATCATTGTTTTTATAAATACCAACATTATTATCTTTTGAAACTAAGTCATATCCAATTGGAACATTACTATCTGATAATATATATTTTACTCCCATCAATGTTTGAAACATTATATTATTAGTTTGGGGTGTAATAATACGATTTCGATATGGTACAGCATTGTTAAATGTATCAAAGAAAAATTGATTGTAGTAATTATTATATGTTGATGAATATAAAGATGTTTGATAATAATTAGAATGGTATATTTTATTTACGGTTGCTAAAGTCTCTGTTAAATTATTAAATCGATATAAATCTTTATCATTGTTAATAGTTTGCTTTATTAATTGTTCATTATTTGAATCAAATTGTTGGTTATATAAATCTTTACTAACTAATTCATCTGTTTTATTAACTGTTAAACATGAAATAAAAGCGATAATAATTATTGGGATATAAAATATATAATCTCTTTTAAATAGTTTGTGAGCAATAATAATTATTGACGTAATTATTATATCTATATAATATATATTTTCACTATATCCTGTTAAATAAAGAATTATATTAAATATTATTAAGACGATAAATAAATTTTTATAGTTTATTTCTCTGTCTAATATCTTTTGTATAAAATTAGCAAGCAATAATCCAATAATTGGAAGAAAAGGAATTAATACTTTAGCCCTTATATATAAAGTTCCGTTTAATATATACATTAAAACTGGGATGAATAAAAATATTGAAACAACAATTCCTAAAAATAATTTCTCCTTTTTTTTACTAAAGAAAATAAATAGTAGTGCGATTATAGTTATTGCTGTAAATCCTAAGGAATAAGAACTATAAAGTAATGGATTTAAGTCAAATTTAGGAAATAACAAACTCCACGTAAATGCTGTATGTTGAATACCCGATCTCCCGTTTAAGATTACACCAATTGTAGGTAAAAGTAATAACGATGCCATTAAGACACCTATAATTATAGGGATACAAAATTTTATACCATCTATAATAAAAAGTGGTAATGTAATTTTTTTATTTGTTTTTAAATACTTATAAATACCATAAATAACAAAAACTAATATTCCGCCTACACTATAATAATAGCTTGTCATAATCATTAAAAACACACTAAGTATATAAACCCATCTTTTTCCACTACTAAAATATTTATCAATCCCTATCAATCCAAGTATTAAAAAAGGGATATAATCAACAAACATTATATGTCTATGACTGTGAAAAATAAGTGGTCCTGACATCAAAAATAATGATGATGAAATCATTGCTGTTTTCGAACTAAAGCTATTATTACGTAACCATTTATAAAATAAAAAGGTACTAGCAAACACTGAAATTATGCTAACAACCATTATGTAGTCAACCATTTTTATAAAAGGAAGTAAATAGGAAATCATTACAATAGGATTTAATAAACCATAATAAACGAAATTATAAATATTCTGTCCTGCTCCTATGTTAAAAGCAAAATTAGGGAAAATATTACCTGTATTATAAAATTCAGTTCTAAAATATTCCGCAAAAGCCCAATGTTGACTAATCCAATCAGTTTTTGAACCATATATATTTTCAAATCCTAATATGATTAAAATAATTGATAAACCTAAAAAAACAAGTCCTACTACATTAATATAATCTTTTTTATTCATAAGGACACCTCTTATAAATTATATCAAAAAAAGAATGACATGTCATTCTTTGTAAATAATTATTAGGATAATTTTGGATATTGTTTAAATCTATCATATTTTTTTATATATTGATTATAATCTAACGAATATTTAGCTTGTTTTACTAAACAACCATTTCTTTTTTTTAACTCATCATCACTTATTAATTCAAAGTCAAAACTTTCAATCATCTTTCTTGAAAATATATTATCTATACTTGCTGATAAATTAATTGATAGGCACTCAAACTCTGCAAAACAAGTATTTATTGCTCTTCCTAATAATTCTGTACCAATGCCCATATTACGATATTTATTAGCTACCACATAAGCAATCGACATTATTGTCTTATCAGGATATGGCTTACCTATTAATAATCCCGCCACTAAAGATAATTCCTTTTTGGCAACATAAAGATTATAATACCCTATTGTCTTATCAATTAAGTATGAAAAATCAATGTCAGCAAAACAATCTCTATTTTTGTCATATTTAATCAGTTTTTCTATTAATTTTCGTAGTTGATAATACTTCATTATATTTAAATTAGAACCCTGATTATGAATTTTTTTGATATAAATATTATCTAAATTCATATAATTGTTCCTTTCTTAAATAATTTATAGCCACTATTATATACAATTTGTACAAAAAAAGAAACTATTTTTTTAATAGTTTTCTTTTAATCTTTTAATTACTAGATCTTTACCTAATAAATGAATTGTATTTGGTAACTCTGGTCCATGCATTTGTCCAGATACTTTTATTCTAATTGGCATAAATAACATCTTGCCTTTAGCTCCACTTTTTTCTTTAGTTAAGTTAATAGCACTAACTATTGAATCAATACTCCATTGTTCAATACTCTCTATTTCAGCAGCAAAGATATCAATCGTTTCTTTAATGCCATCTTGCATCATAAATTCTTTACATTCATCATCTAGAGTAATTGTTTCTTTAAAGAATAAATCAGTTACTTCAACAATTTCTTGTCCATATGATATATGATTTTGATAAATACTGATTAATTCCCTTACCCATTCATCATTTTTATCTGATAAATCATATGCCTCTTGTAAATGACAAACAGTAATTTCTAATAATTCTTCTAAGCTAAGTTTCTTAATATAATGACTATTTATCCAATTAAGTTTTTTCACATCATAAACAGCCGGAGATTTATTTATACGTTTAGGATCAAATATTTTAATTAACTCTTCTAAACTAAATATTTCATCCGTTGTTTCAGGACTCCACCCTAATAAGGCTAAATAATTAACTACTGCCCCTGGAATGTAACCTTTATTATATAAATCCATAAAAGATGAAGCTCCGTGTCTTTTACTTAGTTTTTTCATATCTGAATCAACTACCATTGGTAAATGAATATATACTGGTTTTTCCCATCCAAAGGCCTCATACAAAAGGTTATACTTAGGAGTAGACATTAGATATTCATTTCCTCTAATAACGTGAGAAATATCCATTAAATGATCATCTATAACATTAGCGAAATTATAAGTAGGATAACCATCAGATTTAATTAAAATTTGATCTTCCAATAACTTATTTTCAACTTTTATTTCTCCGTATACAATATCTTGATAAACACTAACACCTTCTTTAGGCATCATCTGTCTAATAACATATTTTTCACCATTATTTATTTTTTCTTTAATTTCTTCTTTAGATAATTTTTTACAACATCCATCATAAAGAAAAGGAATCTTATTTTCTTCGGCTTCTTTACGTTTTGCTTCTAATCTATCCTCAGTACAAAAACAATAGTAAGCTTTCTCTAATTCAACTAACTTAATAGCATATTCTTTATATAAATCAAGTCTTTCACTTTGAATATATGGACCATAATTTCCACCATTATTGGGCCCTTCATCAGGAATAAGACCACATATATTACATGTATTATATATAAAATCTATAGCTCCATCTACTTTTCTTGTTTGATCTGTATCTTCAATTCTTAAAATAAAATCACCATTATCATGTTTAGCAACTAAATAACCAAAAATAGCACTTCTTAAATTACCAACATGCATATACCCAGTTGGGGATGGTGCAAATCTTGTTCTCACTCTTTCCATATATATCACCTTCTTCTATTTTATCATATTTTTTTATAAATTCAATAAAAAAGGTTATAACACGTATAACCTTCTACATACTTTTATTTGAAATCACAGGAGAGACTAAAGTTAAATTAGTTGTTAAATTATCATAATATTGATAAATTCCATCAACTTGTAGATATTTACTTTTGTCATTACCAAATATGGCACTATTACCACATAACTGATTTCTAAAATCTTCAACATTTTCACTTGTTAAATTAGGCTTTTTTAAGAATAGTGCAATTAATCTTTTTTGAATATCAGCTAGCATACTAGTTCTATTAGCTAAATGACGTGTTTCAAAATTATATTTAGCTATATCCATCAACTGCTTTATTTCTTTTGGATCATTATGAATAGTTATAAGGTTACTAACTAATGGTGCAGTATTATTACTAAAATAAGCTGCCTCAATTTCTTTATTAGTTACTATTTGAGATAAAAGATTAACAAATATTTCTTCATCCATATAAGGATTATATTCTCCGTTATTCCCAACCAAATTATTAGCAACTATCGCCGCATAACCTTCATGTATAGCTGTATATACAGAACTTTTAATATATTTTGTTTGTGCATTTTTAGAACTAATAATATTTAATAATTGATGCATTAATATATTTTTACCATCAATATCTTTTGATAATTCTAATGCATTAACTTGTAATACATTATTATTAATATCATATTTAGCAAGATCCTTAATAACATATTTATTAGCTTTAACAATATTTAAACTACCGATTCTATTGTTTAAGTTAGTTAAATCTGCATTAGGAAAATGACCATTAAAAATAACTATTAACTCTTTTAAATTTTCTTTAACTTCAGAACTTAAATTAGTATTACTAGATAAACTTTTAATTACTTCATCAACCGTAATCATATCATCACCATATTAATTATAACATAAAAAAAGAATAAAATAATATCTTTTATTCATTTTCCATTATTTTTTTGCACACATCTACCCATTTTAAACTATTAGAATAAGTAAATAGTTCATCCATTGTTAGTTCTATTGCAGAATTACTACTGCCACATGCTGGAAATACAGTATCAAACCGTTTCAAAGAAACATCCATAAATACTTCTATTGTATTATCAGCAAGGGCAAAAGGACAAACACCACCTACTTCATGCCCCGTTATTTCAAATACATCGTTATAAGCTAACATACTAGGTTTAACACCAAACTCTTCTTTAAATTTTTTGTTATCAACTTTAGTATCCCCAGCTGTTACTACTAAAATGCAAGTATCATTATATTTAAATGCTAATGTTTTAGCAATCCTAGCCCCTTCTATATTTAGAGCTTTTGCAGCTAGTTCAACTGTAGCACTTGATATAGAAAATTCTAAAATATCTTTATCTCGATTATATTTTTTTAGGTATTTTCTTACTGCATCTATTGCCATAAAATCCTCCTATTTTTTTAATATAACATATCATCAAAATTTATTATAAAGATTCTTCATCTTCTTTTGCATACTCTAATAAATCACCAGGCTGACACTCTAAAACCTCACATATTTTGTTTAAAGTCGAAAACCTAACAGCATTTATTTTTCCTGTTTTAATATTGGATAAATTAACATTAGAAATTCCAACTTTTAAAGCAAGTTCATTAAGAGATATTTTTCTATCCGCCATAACTCGGTCCAATCTTAAAATAATCATAATATCCCCCCTATAATGTTGTATCTTGTTCTAGTTGTAATTTATAGCCATATTCAAACACATAGGCTAGTGCAAATATAACAAGTACATATACTATTTCAACAAGGTCTATATACGCAACTGACTCTGATTGGAAATTAAATAGTGGTCCAAAAATACCATCAGATATTTTTGAAAAGATCAATAATATTATCATCATTTTAGCAATCTGTTTTATGTAAGTAACATTTTCTTCAATAAATGGTGTATCACCTTTATGAATATTGTCAAATAATTTATAAACCTTCCTTACTACCATATAAGTAAATAAAAGTGAAATAATTAGGCATATAAACATAATTTCTGCAATAATAGTTATTTCTATATTAGATTTTTTTTGAAACATATCGATTACATTATTAATTCTATTAACTGATATATCATTATTTATTTCCTTATAATCATCAATAATTAATATAGTATCATTTAATGAATAATTATATGTCTTTCCATTAAATATAATTGTATCATCAGTAACTTCCTCAACTTTATTAATAATAAATGGTAAAATTATCATTGCTAATATTGTACATCCCATTGCTATTTTAATAAGAATACCACCTATTTTAGAAATATTACATATTAATTTACTTATTCCCTTCATTTTTTTTATAGATTCATTGTTTTCTTTATTTTTTGTCATAAATTAACTCCTTCCAACAATATAATATTATATTTTTTATTTATTGTCAATATATTTTTAACGTTTAGCATTAAAAATATATTTTTTATTATTAACAAACAAAAAAACATAGTCAAACTATGCTTTTTTCTTTAATTGTTTTAATATTTACATTATCATTACCATTCATAACATTTTCGATAATAATGCTTTCCAATTTTTGTCTTATCAACTTATCTATTTTTCTTGCTCCAAACTCTAGGTAATTTGATAATTCAACTAATTCTTTAATAACAATATTATTAATCTTAAGTTTTACTTTTTTTACATTATACTTTTCTTTTAACTTATCTAATTTATTTTTAATTAAATACTCTATATCATTTTCACTTAGTTTATTAAAAGTTATAATATTATCAATACGATTTATAAACGGCAAACTGAAACTTTCTTTCAACTTTGAGAATATGACATCATCACTTTTTTTATTAAAACCTATATTTATATCATCAAATCCAATGTTTGAAGTCATTATAATTACAACATTGTCAAATCTGATAATTTTACCTGATGCATCTTTTATTTTACCATCATCAAGGATTTGAAAAAATAAGTTAATAATACTATTATGAGCTTTTTCTATTTCGTCTAAAATGATAACTGAATAAGGTTTATTTCTAACTTCTTCTAAAATATTTTTATTATCAGAATATCCAACATAACCAGGTGGAGCACCTATTATTTTACTGACAGTATGCGCTTCTGTATATTCACTCATATCAAGTTTTATAACATTAGCATCCCCCACTAAATTATTACCAAATATTTTAGCAAGTTCAGTTTTACCAACTCCACTTGGACCTGTAAACATCATTGAATAGCATTTACTTTCATCTTTAAATCCTAATTTAATTCTTTTAGCAATGTTAATAATTTCTAATACCGCTTTATCTTGACCAATTATTTTAGAATTTATATTTTCCTCTATCATTTTTATAATAGTTGGTGAATCATTTAAAAGTTCATATATTGGTATTTTAGTTTTAATACTAACCACTTCTGCCACATCTTCTTTAGTAACTTCTTTAATACTATTTTTATATAAACTTAGTTCAATATTATTTATCTCATCCATGATTTTGTTTTCTTCACTTTTATAAGTTGATGCGGTATCAAAATCATTATTAACGATTGATTCATTTTTACTTTTTATAATAACTTGTAATTGTTTATTTAAATCATTGTATCTTTTAATTTCTTTACTTTCTTTCAAACTAACTTTAGCACATACTTCATCTAATATATCAATAGACTTATCAGGTTGATTTCTATCATATACATATTTTTCTGTTAGTTCTATTATAATATCGATAATTTCATCACTTATTGATACGAAATGATATTTTTCATATATACTTTTTAATTTGTTTAATATTTCTTTAACGGTTTGTTTAGACGGTATTTCTATTGTAACTTTTTGAAAACGGCGTTCTAAAGCTCCATCTTCTTCAATATATTTTTTATATTCATCTATTGTTGTAGCACCTATACATCTTAATTTATTTCTAGATAAAGCAGGTTTAAATATATTAGATGCATCTATTGCCCCTTCAGCTCCGCCTGCTCCTACTAAAGTATGTATTTCATCAATAAAAAGAATAATATCATCATTCTCTTCTATCTCTTTTAAAATTTTATGCATACGTTCTTCAAACTCACCACGATATTTTGTACCTGCAACAGTCGAAGCCATATCGAGGCTAATAATCCTTTTATTACGAAGGGCCAAAGGAACATCACCACTAACTATCATTCGGCTTAATTCTTCTACAATGGCTGTTTTACCAACCCCAGCTTCCCCTATCAATAATGGGTTATTTTTTGTTCTTCTAGATAATATTTCTAAAACTCTTTTTATTTCTTTTTCTCGGCCAACGACAGGATCAATTTCATTGTTAAGAGCTTTTTTATTAAGATCAATTCCTAACTCTTCTAATAATAATTTTTTGTTTTTCTTTCTTTTAGAATTATTTGTTAGTTTGTAGGAAAACTCCCCATACAATTCATCTACATCTATATTCATTCCTATCATTACTCTGATAGCAACTCCTTCACCTTCTTCTAACAAACTAGAAAAGAGATGTTCAACAGTTACCTCGCCATTATTATTTTCCTTACTGTCAATAATAGCATTTTCCATTATTCTTTTAAGTAAGGGTGTATATAAAAACCAATTACTAGGATTACTACCTATTCCAATAATTTTAATTATTTCATCTTTTAATAATTGGTAATCTAAATTATAATCTTTTAATCTTTTAGATATATTATTATCCTCTTTTAGGATTGCTAATAAAAGGTGTTCACTTCCTACATATGGATGTTTTAAGTCATACATTTCTTTTTTTGCATCAACTAATATTTTTCTTGCTTCTTCAGTGAAATTACCAAACACATTATCACGCTCCTCATTTATATTCTATGTTTATAATGTAATTAAATTAGTTTTTTTAATCAACAAAAAAAGATTAAATGTTACTACACTTAATCTACTTTTTTATGTTTCTTATTTATAAATGGAAGTCTTGCTTTTATCCCTGCTAGAAATCTATCTCCTAGAATATCATGAACAAGTCTGCTTTTAAAGGCCACTGTAATGTAAACAAATGCCCCAATAATTGAAAATATAGCAACCTCAAATAGTGCTTGTAATCTAGTAGTAGCATCCATCTTGATGAATATATTAACAATCATTAATACAACTACCATTATAGCTGTACAAAGAATAGTTTTACTTGAATTATATAAAGTTGTTTTATAATTTACATTATATTTTGATTTAAGTTTATATATTAAATATATAATAGCTATTCCTTGCGTTAAAAGAGTTGCGATAACAGGACCATAATAAACACCAATACCTATTCTTTTACAAAAATACATCATAGGTATATTTAAAATTACTTTTCCTAAAAAACTTCCGGCCAAAGTAGCAAGCGTTATTTTGCTATTGTTCATCGTTTGGAAAATATTAATTAATATTGTATAAAATGAGAACGTTAATGCTTGAAATATAAATAATTTAAATATTGTTATACTAACCTCATCATAACCATAAAATATTACCCATGTAGGGGCTGCTAAAAAGCTTAAACCTATTGTCATTGGTAAAATAACAAAAAGTAATGATTGAAGTGATTGATTAATTTTTCTTGATACATCTTGCATATCTTGTTTAACAAAACTACTTGCTATATTAGGTATTAAACTAACAATAATTCCTAAAGCAACCGATATGATGATCATATTTAATTTAGTTGCCCAAGTAGATAAAACACCAATAGTTGTTTCGGCAATTTCTCCAAAGCCTAAATTAGCCATGGTGCTAACAACGGTAAATGTATCTACCATAGAATAAGCTGATTGAATTAAATCAATAATAACAAATGGTAATGCATAAAATACTATTTTCTTTAAAATATCTTTAGTTGTAATTTTAGCCTCAGCCCTAGTAATAACTTCATCTTTTTTTAATTTTTCTTTATTTTTTCTTATCTTATAAAGTAAATATAAATAAGCGGAAATAGCTCCAACAGTGGCTCCAAATACAGCTATACCAACTGCTGTTTCTAAAGATAAGTTAAGTACTTTTAAAGCCATAAAACTACCACCGACAATAACTATTACTCTAATTAATTGTTCTATAACGTTAGATATACTAGATGGAGCAATAAATTTATGTCCTTGTAAATAACCTTTTGTTACACTAAGAGATGGTACAATTAATAAAGCAGTTGCAACAACTCTAATAACCATTGTTACTCCTTCAATTGTATTTCCGCCTTCTAAATCTCCTAATATTAAATGCGCAATTGGTTTAGCAAAAATCATTAAAACTATAAAAAAGAAAAAACCTAAAGCCATTATAATTGTAGTTCCAATTTTATAGGCTTTTTCTTTTGTATTATAATACTCTAATGAATTATATTCGCTTACTACTTTACTCATAGCAATCGGTATTCCACTAGATGATAAACTTAAAAAGATGGCATAAATCGAATAAGCATAGCCATATAAGGCTCCACCTTGACTTCCTATGATACTATAAAAAGGAATTACATATATTAGTCCAATAACTTTGCATATTATAATTCCTATAGTTGCTATCATAGCGCCTTCTAGAAAACTACTTTTTCTCATAACTCACAACCTTCATTTTTGATATATAACCATAGCTGAAAAACAGAATATTTGATCTTCTCCATTAACACTTATGGCAACCTGATATTTTATATCTATTAATTGTCCATCAAAGTCACTAAAGAAAGCATTTATAGATGCTTCCAAATCTTTTTCATGATTTTCATCAAATAATTTCACCTTCATTATATCACCATATTAATGATATAGTAAAATACTGTTTCTTTTTGTCATATTTTATAAATATAATATACCATGTTAAATTTATTATCTGAATTGGTATATTCAACTAAAACTTTAAATTCGCCGGTATAATTTTCAATCGTACCATCATAAGGTAAATACCCTACTAACGCAATACCTTTAACATTATTATTAACCTCATCTACAACGTTTGGAATAAGATTAACTCTTTTATCGAAAACACCAATACTTGGAAACATATTATTTGTTATTTTATCATGTATAATTAGTGCTCTAATATTTTTCATAGGTTCGATTGGATTATCAATTATGGCATTGTACATAATCTCATCATCTGTTATCTTATCTAATGATATTTCAATATCAAAAGGAAAATTTCCTGCACTAACTTGTGCATCTTTTAACTGATCAATTAGAAAATAATAATCATTTTCCTTATCACTACTACAACCTGTAAGTATTAATGCTACTAATAATATCAATATTTTTTTCATAATTTTCTCCTTGTAAAAAGAAGGAATTAATATTCCTACTTTTAATACTTAGTTAAACGGTCACTCCAATATCCATTTCCACTTGGTAAATTAACAATGGCTCTTGGATCAAAAATATGTGCCATCAAATCATTCCAATAGTGATAATCTTTATAATAAAGTCCATTAGCAATCGTAAAGTGAAGATGTTGTCCAGTTGTACATTTATCCCAATATTCTCTTGATGGATCTCCACCCATAATACCAATTTGAGTATTACGATCAACTATGTCCCCTTTATTGACTGATACACTTCTCATGTGCATATACACCGTTGTATAGTTTTTACCTTTAACATTATGATGGATGAATATCATAGTTCCACCACAATTTGTTTTATAATTAATAGCAATTACCATCCCTTTTCCTGCAGCATATACAGGTATTTCTCCAGCACCATTAACCATATCAACACCAGAATGGAAATCACAAGTCCATTTACCATTTAGATAAAAGCATCTATTACCAAAATTACTACTAACCCTACCACTAAGAAGCGGACGGTAAAATGCTGTTTCTGGTGGTAATTTGTCGCGACCACAAGTTTTAATATCTTCATGATCCTTACAACCTAGTTCATCTTGATATAACTTAATTGCTTCTCTTTGCATTTTAATATCATCTTCTAATGAGACTGTTATATCTAAAATGTCGTTTAATTTAGTACCTAAATTAGATAATTGTTTTTGTAATTCTTTTTGTTTATTATTTAACTCAATATCTTTTTTTCTTAAATTTTCTTTTTTGGTATTATTATCTTCAATCATATCGTTATATGTTTGAATTAAATTTTTATTGTACTTTGCTAATTGCTCTGATATTGCCATTCTATAAATAAAATCAGTAAAACTTTTAGCGCCAAATGTATACTCTAAGTATGCTGATTCTCCATTAGCAGTTTGAACAAAATTAAGCAAATTTTTTATTTCTTTATCCTTATTTTCAATATCCAGATTTAACTGTTCTATTTCTTCATTTAAGTTTTTAACATCTATTTGAATTTGATTTATATTAACAGTAATATTATCAATTGTTTTATATGTATTATTTATTTGTTGCTCTGTAAGTTTTTGTTCTTCTTTATTATTTCTCATCTCTTCTTCTAATGCGGTAAGTTCTCTTTTTAAATCTCCTACCGTTTTAGCATCCACTTCCATAGGAATAATAAAATATGGAACAACCATAACTAAGGCAAAAAAAGTATTAATAACTCTTTTCATACAAATCACTACTCCTTCATACTCTTACGAATTCTTTTATAATTAGGACTATATTTAGAAACCACTTCCCAAAAATAAGTTGAATGGTTAAAGTGGACTAAATGAGCTAATTCATGAATTATTACATAATCAATTTTTTCTAAGTCCATCTTAATCAATTCAGAATTAAGTGTAATCGATTCACTTTTACGATTACAAACTCCCCACCTTGTTTTCATTTTCCTTATTTTCAATTTGGGATAAGGTATTTTTTCTTCAAATAAACTATAATTTATTTCCAATCTTTCATTAAATATTTTTTTTATTTGTTTACGATACCACTTGTCCAAAATATCTAAACTACCAACAAAAATTCTATTTTTATCTATGTCAACTATTGTCATTGTAGGCACAATAATTATATCATATTTTTGACCTAAATAATAAAACGAAAGTTCTTTTTCTTTTTCTTTAAGTCTTTTTTCAATCATTTTACGTAAATAAGATTCATTTTTTATAAGCAACTCATTAATTTGCTTTTTACTAACCAAATAATGAGTAGTTACTAAAATTGTTAAGTCGGACTTTACTCTGATATAAGTGTTTTTATTAGCCTTCTTTTCAACTATTACATTGTAATCTTTATTATCAATATTAAATTTCAAAATATCTTATACTCCTCTTTTTATAAGTTAATAGAATAACATAAAAAGGTATATAATAAAAATATTTATCACCTTATCATGCTATCAATATTTTATCACAAATTGTCATATTTTTAAAGGCTAAATATTTCCAATTTTGATGCTTTACACAAAACAAAAAGGACTATTAAGTCCTTTTTTAGAATTTCTTTTAAACAAACATAAACATTATTACAACAATAATAGCAGCGATTGCTAAAACTTGTAATAAAAATTTCCAAATATATTTAAACCATTCTTTATAAGATACATTTAAATATGATAACCCACCAACTAATAATAAACTAGTTGGAGCAACAAACATTACTAATCCATACATTGTTTTTACAATCATTCCAATTATTGGATATAGTGTTGCATCTGGATATATTATTGAAATGTTGCTTCCCATTGCATTAAATAAATTCGTAAAATCATTATAGAAGAAACTTCCGATTGCTGAGACAATCGTCATTGTCACAATATTAAGATTTTCTGTCATATTAAAGAAGAAATGAGCAATTGGGAAGAAAATATTTTCACCCGTTGAGCTACTCGCTAATACAACAAAAACTACATTAGCAATTGTTACATAAAACGCAGTTGGTAACATTTCTTTTGCGCCTTTTACAAAACTATCAATTAATTCATTTAATTTAACATTATAAATCCATCCAATTAATAACATTACCATAACTAAGATAATTGACATCTCATAAATAGACCAATTACCCATTGGGTTAATACCACCAATTAAATTTTGAACTAATGGATATCCTGAAATTTCTAATCCCATAAGTGATGTATAAGTATCACCAAAGAATGTTATACCAAAAGAATATTGCCAATTATACATTCCAACTAATAATAATATAATTGTACCAATCATTATTATTACTAATGGCCAAAAACTTTTTTTGCTTTTACTCCCTTTTTCAAATAAAGGAATAACTACTTTTTCTTCATCTTTGCTTTCTTCTTTTTTATTACCTTTTTTAACTTCTACACTACTTACCTTTTTAGTTGAATTTAAAACATAAATAACTGATAAGAAAGTTATGATACCTAAGAAAATAACTTTTGTAAGCATTTCATTATGTACATCTAATGAGAAATAGTAATTAATGTAACCATTTATACTAAAACCATATGTACTTCCTATTATACCTACTAGCATTGATCCTATAGTAGCCATTAAAGCCACTTTCTTATTGTAGTGCATTGATAATAACACTGCAATAAAGAATGGAACTAATATAAATATAACAAATGATAATCCTGTTAAAGATGAAAGAAGTGTAAATAATACCATTGTTGATATTAAAAACGTTTTTTCTTTTCCTTTGAATTTTTTGACTATACTGTCAACTAAACTAGAATAAACACCTGTTTTATTTAAAACTCCATATAACCCACCGATCAATAAAAAGATCATTGCATACTGTATTAGATTAGCAACCGTACTAAGTGGCGTTCTAATTAAATCGAATAATCCTATTGGAAGTGTTTTTCCGGCCGTAAATGTGCCATCATAATAACTACCAGCAGGAATTATCCAAGATAATGTCGCTACTACTAAAAAAGAAATTCCTATAACTTTTAATAAACCATACTTTTTCATATTTTACCTCCATAGTAATTATATCACTTTTAGTCTAGTATATAAAGATTTTTTTTTGTTTTTTATAATTTTCATTATTTTTTCACACTAAAATATAAATCTCTTTTTATAATATATGAAAAAATAATGATATAATATTCCAAGGAAGTGATAATATGAACCTATTTAAATATACAAATAACAATAAAAGATATTATACATTGGATTACTTTTATCAAAATCATTTTAAATCAAAAGTTTTTAAAGTAAGTTTAAACGCAGGATTTTCATGTCCTAATTTAGATGGTAAAGTTGGTTATGGCGGATGTATATATTGCTCAAAAATGGGTAGTGGTGATTTTGCTGGTAATAAAAATAGTGATTTAATCACACAATTTGATGAAATTAAAAACGTTCTACATAAAAAATGGCCACAAGCTAAATATATAGGTTATTTTCAAGCACATACAAATACTTATGCTCCACTAGAAACTTTAAAAGAAAAATATGAAACTATATTAAAACTAGATAATGTTGTTGGTTTATCGATAGCAACTAGACCAGATTCAATTACAGATGAATGCTTAGACTATTTAGAAGATTTATCTAAAAAAACCTTTTTAACAGTTGAATTAGGTTTACAAACAATTCATGAAGAAACTTCAAAACTAATAAATCGTTGTCATACCTTAGAGTGTTTTAATGATATGGTATATAAATTACATAAAAGAAAAATCAATGTGGTTGTTCATATCATAAATGGCTTACCTTATGAAACAAAGGAAATGATGATTGATACAATAAAACATTTAAATACCTTACCTATTCAAGGAATTAAAATACACATGCTCCATATTTTGAAAAATACTAAATTAGGTTTTATGTATGAAAAAGAACCTTTTAAGGTTTTAACAAAAGAAGAATATGTTGATATTGTATGTGATCAGTTAGAAAATATAAGACCTAATATTGTCATTAATAGAATAACTGGCGACCCTAATGCCGATGAATTAATAGAACCAAATTGGCTGACTAAAAAATTTGGTGTTTTAAATGAAATTGATAAAGAGCTTGCTAGAAGAAATACTTACCAAGGATTTAATCTAAATATTTTAAATAAAGCAAAACAACTAATGATTGATAATTTAAAAGATAATGATATTGTTGTAGATGCTACTATTGGAAATGGATATGATACTTTGTTTTTAGGAAATATCATAACTAAGGGGAAAATATATGGATTTGATATTCAAGATAAAGCTATTAGCAATACTAATCAATTACTAATAGAAAACAATATAACTAATTATACTTTATTTAAAGAAAGCCACCAAAATATTAACCATATTTTAAATGATTATATTGGAAAAATAAGTCTTATTATATTTAATTTAGGCTACTTACCAAGTGGAGATAAAAAAATTACAACTAAATATGAATCAACTATTAAAGCAATTGATAATTCATTACTTCTACTTAATGAAAAAGGGAAAATAGTTATAACCGTCTACCCTGGTCATAAAGAGGGATTAGAAGAAAGCGAACAATTAAAAAAACATTTAATCAATTATAAAGAATATCAAATTAATTATTATCATAATAATACAAAAAATGATAGTCCATATTTAATAGAAATAAAAAAATAGATGTAAATTCATCTATCTTTTTTATTTAATAAAATATGCTCTTTTTATTTACATCATATTGCGGTGATATAGTATGTACAATAAACTCTTCTAATGCTGATAAAATAGCTATAATTATAATAAACCAAAAATAATTAATATTGTTTGTGATAAACATAATAGGAAAAAGTATAAATATTAATAACCCTGTTAATTTATTTAAATATGTATGTAACATTACAAATGACTTATATTTACAAGCCGCATATATCAAGCTACTAATACGAATAATAGTTATTAGTAACACAAACGGTAAAAACAACATTATTTTTTCACCTAATACCAAAAATATAGTAAATAGGATAACACTAAACATAACAAAGTCTGCAATAGAATCTAACTTAGCTCCTAATGTAGTTTGATTATTTGTTTTTCTAGCCAAGAAACCATCTAACACATCACTTATTCCACACAATAAATACAATGTAATAAATATTACTTGATTATTTAGAAAATACAATAAAGCAACTGACATAACAATTCTACTTAAGGTGATACCATTAACAACATACTTCACTAATTTTCTCCTTTCTTAAAAACAAAATAGTATTTGCTAACAAATACTATTTCAATAATTATCAAAAAACTAATAATCTATAATTTATTGTCTATTTATAAACCAAATTCTACTAACATCACAACTGTTACTATCAGGTGCTGGGTCTGGCATGTCTAATTTAACAATAACTGGTACTTTAAAAGCAGAACCAAATGCAATACAAGTTCCCGGTTGTAAGATTCTAAGGCGTTTCACAATTTCATTAGTAATATTAGGAACCATTTCTCTAATATATTCAACATCACGTGGATGTAACATTTTAAATATTAAGAAATTACTACATTGCGATAATGTTGTTTCAGACATCTCAGATGGACGTTGTGATATAAGTCCTAATAAAACTCCATATTTACGTCCTTCTTTGGTAATACGTTCGAAGATATTATATCCCAATAAATCAATATCTATATCATTTTGAACATATCTATGTGCTTCTTCTAAAACAATATGAAATGGTAATGAAGATCTTTTTTCCAACTCTTTAGCATAATCAAATAACAATTTAGAATATATTTTTGTTATTGTTTTAGCTAATCTATCATCAACATAATTGATATTAAAGTTAATGATTTGAGCCTTTTTACCATTTGGGGCTGTTAATAAATTTCTAATATATTGTTCTTTAGTAATAAATTCTGGATAATCAAAATAAACATTATAATTACTATTAACCAAAGAATGTAATCTAACTTTTAAAACATTAGCTTGATCATATACACGGTCACTTTTTAATACCCCTTCAGATATCATAGCAAAATCAAATGCATCTCTTAAATCTTTTAACACATATCTAAAAGATCCATCAGGTAATGATAATTCTAAATCATCAGCTAAAAAGCTTTCAATAAATGTCGTTAATAGTTCCATTTCTCTAATTTTTCCTGATGCATCAATTAGTAAACATTGTTTTAATGGTCTAGTATACCCTGGTTGAAAAATTGGTGTTTCTAGGTTTAATTCTTTAGTATTATAATACGATAATACAGAGAAAACCTGGTCACGAATTTGTCCAGGAGGACGCCCACTAGCTAAAACATCTAAAATTGCTCTAGCAATAATATCATTTTTATGTTTTATAACAAGTTCTTCTTCCTGAGCAAAAATTGTTACTAGTTTCAATGCTTTTTCAATAATAGGCAATTGTGAATGACGATCAGCTCCAAGTAAAATAGCTATATCATCAACACTTAATAACCATAATGGTATTTTTAAAACTTCAGTTTCACTGAAATGTAAGTTTGTAGTATAAGTTTTAAAGTTGATTTCTGGTGTTTTCTTATTTAAAGCGCCAAATGCATTATGATATTCTCCATATGCATCAAAAATCAAGATACTAGCACGATAAGCTATCGAATCTTTCTTTTCAAATAAGTTTTGGAAAATACGTGCTACACTACATGATTTACCACTACCAGTTGATCCAAAAATAGCAAAATGGTTACTAAAATAATCATTAATATTTACACCTATTTTAACACCTTCATATATAGGACTTTCACCTAAATATAAATCTTTATCATCTCTATAATCAGAAACCCCAATAATAAATGGTATGCGCTCTTTAGATATAAGTCTAACATTAGCACCAAATGATGGCTTTCTTATTACACCAAAAACAAACTTTTCGTTTTTTATTTCTCCTAACAAATTTATATAAGCAATATCATCTTTTATATCAACAATCTCACCTACAAATTTTTTATTTGGTTCTTCCATAACAACATGTAGATTAATTAAGTTTTGAAATTTATCAAGTTCAACATTTAATCTAAGTAATACAGTGTTTTCCTGAACCCCAATAATAGTTCCCAACATAATATCACTCCTATTCTTCTTTATTATTATACCTTTTTTTAAATAAAAAAAAAAGGGATTTATCCTTTTTTTAAAATAAATATTAATTTAGTCACTATTTTCGTAATAATTAATATATAAAATATTTATTTTTGAAGAAATAAAAGATATTATATTAAAGCTTTTCTAACAAAGACTTCTACATTATCCAAAGTATAGATAATGATTGTAGTTGCTTTTTGAACTTTGATAAATCCTAAATCAGTAATAACTATATCACTATTTTCAGGAACTTTCAGTGTATGTTTTTTTAAATTATTAAGTATGTTTTTTTCTTCATAAATACGTTTAAATTCTAATTCGTTAGACATATAAAACGTAATGTTATTGTTTTTTTTACAATCAACTCTTAATATATCTTCCACAAAAATAGATTGATCAACTTTTATTTGATAAACAATTGGTCTTATTTCTTTTTTAGGAGAAATTTTCTTTAAAGTTTTAAAATCAATATAGTTAATGATACTTCCTTCTTTTAATATACCAGGAGTATCAATAATTGTTAATTCATCATTTATCTTAATGTGAATATTATCAATAGTTGTTGAAGGTAACATACTTGTCGTAATCATACCCTCTTTATTAGAATAATTATAAATAAACTTATTAATCATAGTTGATTTACCAGCATTTGTATATCCTACAACATATACATTATTACTTTTTTTATAACGCATTATGTTTTCTAACAATAAATCAAATTGATAATTTTTATTGCTACTTATTATTAATTTATCAACACACTTAATTTTATAGTCATTAACATAATTAAGTAAATTAACATCCATTACTGATCTTGGTAAAAGATCACGTTTTGTTAAGACAAGCAATATATCATTAGATAAATGTTTTTTTATGACTTCCAAATCTTTTGGCATATTAAAAAGATCTAAAACTAAAACAACTAAATCACCTGATTTATTAATTACCTTTAAAATATTCAAAAATTCTTCATTCTCTTTTACAACTGTTTTATATTCATTATAGTTTTTTATTCTAAAGCATCTTTCACATATACTACTTTCTTCATAAATATTAGAACTTACATATCCAATATCTGAAGAATTAGTACTTTGTAAAACAACACCACAACCAATACATTTTTTAGTCATAATATTTTCCTCTAGCAAATAGATTTTTACTTCTAAGTTTACGGATTATTCTTTTTTCATAAAAACGCATTATCTTGGTTGAAAAAGAATCTTTTGGACTAACTTGATTAATTAAAATCGTCGTTATACCAACTTTGTTTCCACCTAAAACATCAGTTAATAACTGATCACCAATGATAGCTACTTCACTAACATTATAATCATAGTTATCTAATACTGCTAGAAACTTTTTAGAAAATGGTTTGCATGCAGAAGCACAACAATCTACTTCTAATTCATCCTTAAATGGTTTTAACCTTTTTTTAGGACTATTTGAAAATAAAATTATTTTAAAACCTTTTTCTTTTAACTCATTAAATAAATCTTTAATCTTTTTATTTGGGACTTTTATACTAGCAGGTACTAAAGTATTATCTAGATCAAATAATAAGCATTTAATACCTCTATTTTGTAATTTTTGATAGTCAATTGTATAGATACTCTTTTGATAGATATCCGGAATAAATTTTTCCATCGTTACCTCCTACTTATGTAAATATACATTCATTATAGCAAATTAATACATATATGACAATCTTTTTAAAATAAAAACAAGTGATTCCACATTTATGAAACTAAACAAGATTTTTCACGTTGACAAAAATATACATAATTTGACATTTGTTATACCAATGAAAAAAACTTCCAATGAAGTTTTTTTATTGATTATTACCTCTATTAATATTTTTTTTAATTTGTTCTTTTCTTTCTTTTAATAATTCCTCTATTACTTTTTGGCGATCGGATGCTGGAACATCTTTAATACGATCTTCATTTTCATTAGAAACTTCCTCAATTATCTCATTTAATCTAAAAGATGTTTCTTGTAATCTAATATCTTTTTGCTCTAAAGCAAATTGTTTAAAAGCTTCTTTTCCCATCTCTTTTTCATCATATCTTCTATTGACAGATTCTTTTACTTTCTGTTGAATTTCTTTAACAGTTAATTTAGATAATTGTTCTTTATCTAAAGAGTTATTTAAATAATAAGCTCTTTCAATTAGTAACATCTTACCATTAGAAACATTATAATTATCTGCTTCTTCCTTTAATTCAGTTGTCATTATTTTAGAAACTACTTGTCCATATATATTTCTTTGTTCTAAAAATAATCTGGTTTTTTCTAAAACCTTATTTTCGACTTTAGTTCGAAGTTCCTCACCATTTGAATATGCCGTAACTGTTACATAATTATTTTCACCAAATTCATCGATATACCCAATTTCAGTAATTCTTTTTAAATACTTTTCGGTTGCTTCATCAATGTTTAATCCGACTAGTTCTAAATCACTTAAAGCAATATCAGCCTCATCATTTAAAGCATTTACCTCTACTAACACATCTTTATTGTCAATTACAAATTGAACACTTGGATTAATATCAATTGTTACATATGTTAATAAATCCTTTTCTTTATTATTAAATAAATATAATCCTAAAGTTAATACTAAAACACTGATTACGATTACCCCTAATATTTTTTTCATAAACTCACTCCTTATAGTTATGTTCCATAATTATATTATACCATAAATAGGACCAAAAATCAAAATGACGCATCATAAAAAAACATTTTAAAAACCAAGAATATTGTATTCTTGGTTTTATTTACTCTTTAATTTAAATTCATTATATTTATCCAATACGTCATTATTAAATTTAAAAAAGTTATTTAAAATATCTATATTTTTAACCGTTTCATCAGCAATAATATGTTCGATTAACTCCGTTTGTAAAAGTACATCATCATTCGGATTTAAAAACAGTAAAAATTCTTCAATTATATTATGTCTTTTTAATAAAAAAATCCCTAGTTTCTTACCCTTTTCAGTTAAAGTAATTATACCGTATTTTTCATAGTCAATTAAATTAAAAGAGCTTAGTTTTTGAACCATTTTAGAAGCAGAAGAATTGGAAACATTAAGTAACTTAGATAACTGATTTATTCTAATATAATCTTCTTTCAAACTATGACGATAAATCATTTCAACATAATCTTCCATAGCTGGTGTAATTATTTTTTCGTTATAATTTCTTAACTCATACCCTCTTACTGTATAAAATTCATTATCCATTTTCTTCACCGCCATATTTCTTTATATATTTTATGTATTAGATGGAACCGTTATGAAGTGTTTATCATATTTTAGTATAGAGAAAGTTTTTTACCCTAGACTTAATTTGAAAGGAGATAAATATAAATGAATAATGATGATATAACACTTTGTTCTTTAGATATAGGTAAAAAAGGCAAAGTAAAATCTATTATGATAGATGGGTTAATGAAAAGACGTTTATTAGATTTAGGTTTAATAGATAACACATTAATAGAAGCTTTATATAAAAGTCCCTTTGGTGATCCTGTTGCCTATTTTATAAGAGGAACAGTTATTGCTTTAAGGGAAGATATTGCTTCTAAAATATTAATTGAAAAAATTTAATGAAGGAGAATTTTCAAATGGGTTTGACAAATAATTCAACTGGTAAAACGTGCTTTACAACTGATCTTAAAATAGAAAAAAAAAGGAATGATGATTTAATTATAGCTCTAGCTGGTAACCCTAATGTAGGAAAAAGCACTGTTTTTAATAACCTAACAGGTCTTAATCAACATACTGGTAATTGGCCAGGAAAAACGGTTACTAACGCATCAGGTAGCTATATTCATAATGATAAACGTTTTATCTTGATTGATATACCTGGAACATATTCTTTAATGGCTAATTCTGCCGAAGAAGAAGTTGCTAGAGATTTTATATGTTTTGGTAATCCTGATGTAACAGTAGTTGTTGTAGATGCAACATGCTTAGAAAGAAATTTAAATCTTGTTTTACAAACACTTGAAATAACATCTAATGTTGTTTTATGTGTTAATTTAATGGATGAAGCCAAAAGAAAGAATATTAAAATTGATTTAATAAAGTTAGAAAATACTCTTGGTATTCCAGTAGTTGGTTGTAGTGCGAATAAGAGAAAAGGTCTAAAAGAATTAATGGATAAGGTATATGAAGTATCACAAAATGATAGTACTAAAAAAACTATTGACATTAAATATGAAGATAAAATAGAAGAAGCAATATCAGCATTAGAAGAAGAACTAAAAAAATATAATGATTTAAAAATAAATTATCGATGGATGTCTTTAAAATTACTTGATGATGATAATAGTTTTAAAGATGGCATAAAAAAATACCTTGATTTTGATTTAGAAACTTATAGTGATTTAAAAAAAGTAATACAAAGTACAAAAGAAAATTTAAAAGCTAGTGGAATAGATGATAAAGTATATCGCAATATAATTGTATCAAGGTTAGTAAATATTTCAGAAGAAATCTCAAAAAAAGTAGTTATTTTTAAAGATGATAACTATAATGATAAAACTAGAAAAATAGATAAATATCTAACTTCTAAAATATATGGCATTCCTGTTATGATTGGTTTATTAGCTCTTATTTTTTATCTTACTATAATAGGTTCTAATATACCTTCACAAATATTAGCTGATATTTTGTTTTGGTTTCAAGATCGATTAACTGATTTTTTTATGTTTCTAAAAACACCTTTATGGATTCATGATATTTTAGTCCTTGGTATATATAGAACATTAGCATGGGTAGTATCTGTAATGTTACCACCTATGGCTATTTTCTTTCCGTTATTTACTTTATTAGAAGATTTAGGATATTTACCAAGAATAGCTTTTAATCTTGATAAGTTATTTAAAAAATGTTGTACATGTGGTAAACAAGCATTAACAATGTGTATGGGTTTTGGTTGTAATGCAGCTGGTGTTATTGGTTGTAGGATAATTGATTCACCAAGAGAACGTTTAATAGCGATAATAACTAATAACTTTGTTCCATGTAATGGGAGATTTCCTATTTTAATAGCTATTATTACAATGTTTTTTACAGGGGTTATAGTTTCTCCTTTACAACCTATTATTTCCACCCTTATTTTAACAAGCGTTATAATATTAGGGGTTGTAATGACATTACTTGTTTCTAAACTACTTTCTAAAACTATTTTAAAAGGAATTCCTTCAACCTTTACATTAGAACTTCCTCCATATAGGAAACCACAAATAACAAAGGTTATCATTAGATCAATTTTTGATAGAACTTTATTTGTATTAGGAAGAGCTATAGCTGTTGCTGCACCGGCTGGTTTAGTTATATGGATAATGGCTAATATTACAATAGGTGATTTTAGTATATTGTGGCATTGTGCTAATATATTAGATCCTTTTGCATCAATAATTGGTTTAGATGGATATATATTAATGGCATTTATATTAGGGTTTCCTGCTAATGAGATTGTAATACCAATTATTATAATGAGTTATATGTCAACTGGTAGTATGGTTGAATTAAATAGTTTAACCGAATTAAAAGATTTATTAGTTAATAATGGCTGGACTTGGGTAACTGCTATATGTGTAATGTTATTTTCACTTATGCACTGGCCATGTGGTACTACTTGTTTAACTATAAAAAAAGAAACTCAAAGTCTAAAGTGGACATTAGTTTCAATTTTAATTCCAACTATTCTTGGAATAACACTTTGTTTTATAGTAGCAACAACAGCTAGGTTATTCGGATTCATTTAAGGGTTCTTCTTTTTGCTTTACATATACTCTTCTTAATTTATTGATCGCTATATGAGTTCCAACTTCTAATAAGTTCCCAATTATAGCCCCATACATTACACCATAGACAATATTTTTCATTAAATAAACAAATCCAACAATAATTCCAACACTAACTAAAGGAATTAATTTTCCTATAAATAAATCGTAGATATTACGTAATAAAACTATTATACTTCCAATATACATCATTGTTAGATTACCAAAAAGCAATCCGATCAACCCAATTAATACACCTGTTTTTTGCATTACATCTCCAAAATCTCTTATTTCCATTGTATCATCCTCTATATTATCATATCCACCATCTCTTAAAATATAGCCTTTTATTAAAAAGAAAAAAACATTTTATTTTCATAAAATGTTTTTATATTATACTCTAGCTTTATTTAATTCTTCTTTTATCTTAGTAGTTGAGATTCCTTCAGTTCTAGGTAAGAAAACCACTTCAGCATATTCTTTTAAGTAATCAAATTTGTCACTATCTTTCCAGTCATCTCCCATAACAACAACATCTATATCATATGTTTTGATATCACTTGGTTTTTGTTCCCAATTTTCTTCTGGAATAACTAAATCAACATATTTAATTGCTTCAACAATTAATTTTCTTTGTTCATATGTAAAATATGATTTTTTACCCTTTATAGCATTAAATTCATCAGTAGATACAGCTACTACTAAATAATCTCCTAATGCTTTAGCTCTTCTTAAAATATTAATGTGTCCTTCATGTAATAAATCAAATGTTCCATAAGTCAAAATTCTTTTCATCTAACCGTCTCCTCAATAGTCTAATTATAGCACATTTTAGTATCATTTTAAATATTATTTAATATGATTTAGCGAAAATTGCTCTTTTTTTGGTTTTCTTACCAGTTAATATACATTCACTTTCTTCATCCATCTCATCAAGTAAAATACATCTTATTGTAACTTTCATTTCTTTTAAACGTTCATCTTCTCCTATAGAATCATAATATGGTGCTTCTACAAAGAAAACATCTTTTTCATTAGAAAAATATTTTTCTAATTCTTCAAATGAATCTATTTTTGTAACATTAGATTGTAATCTTTCTTCTGCTTCTTTAAGATAAGTATTTTGTATATCACTTAAATAAGATTCAACATTATTAACAAAATCTTCTTCTAATAAAGTATGTTTAATAGAAGGATCTTCTGATCTTAATCGGTACATAACACTATTATTTTCAAGTTCATTTTTACCAATTTCAATTAAAATAGGAACACCTTTTTTAATCCATGACCATTTCTTATCACTTGAAGCAATATTTCTACTATCTACTTTTACTTTTATTTGTCTACCTTCAAAAGTTTTACTTGAACTTATTTTTTTCGATAATTCTTCTGCATACCTATTAATTTTTTCATTTAACTCTTCATCTTTACTATTTAAAAGAGTATTTATTACTATTTGATATGTCGCAATCTTAGGTGGTACTCTCATACCATCATCATCAGCATGAGTCATAATCAATCCACCTATTAATCTTGTAGATACTCCCCAAGAAGTAGTATGCACATATTCTAAAGTTCCATTTTCACTAGTAAATTTAATATCTGCAGCTCGAGCAAAATTATCACCTAAATAATGAGAAGTTCCAGCCTGTAATGATTTTCCATCTTGCATCATAGCTTCAATACAATAGGTTTCAACTGCTCCTGGAAATCTATCATAAATAGGTTTAGTTCCTACTATAACTGGTATAGCTAAAAACTCCCTTACAAAATCGCGATAAACTAAAAGCATTTCAAAAGTAAAATCACGAGCTTCTTTAATACTAGCATGAGCAGTATGACCTTCTTGCCATAAAAATTCAACAGTTCTTAAAAAAACTCTTGGTCGCATTTCCCATCTTACAACATTACACCATTGATTTAATTTTAATGGTAGATCTTTATAAGATTTAATCCATTGTGACATCGATTCACCAATAATAGTTTCAGATGTTGGACGAACTACTACTGGTTCTGATAATTCACTAGAAGGAATTAATTGACCACTTTCTAAATCTTTTTCTAATCTATGATGTGTAACAACAGCCATCTCTTTAGCAAAACCATCAACATGCTTTGCTTCTTTAGAAATATAGCTAAGAGGAATAAATAAAGGGAAATATACATTTTCAGATCCTCTTTCTTTTATTTTATCACCAAGAATATTTTGAATATTTTCCCATATTCCATATCCCCATGGTTTAATAACCATACATCCTCTAACGTGGGCTAATTCAGCTAATTCAGATTCTTTAACAACCTCCTGATACCACATGGAAAAATCTTCATTTCTAGTAACTTTCATTGCTTTTTTATTATTCATAAATAACTCCTTTCAAATACATATTTATATAAAAAAAAGAATAGTACATAAGGGGTGCGAAAAGCACGGTACCATCCTTCATTTTTCTTAATTTTGATAACGGTTTTACCCGAAAATAGTTTTCTATTTTACTCAAAGGTAGGAATTAATAAAGATTATACATGGGTTCTCACTATCCCCACTTCACTTAATATAAGAGCTTTACTAATTATGTCCTCATCAAAGATTTAAAACATAAATATTACTACGAGAATATCACAAGTAGCAAGTAATGTCAATAAAATTTAAAAATTACAACTAAATTTATTCTATAATTAATATTATGCGGTTATCTTATGATTGTTAATTTATTTACTGTTGGGATTATTATTGGGGGTTGTTAATGGACTAATGTAATTTTAAGAGTTCATTAGATATACACTAAATTAGTATTAGAAAAAGATGTGGTTTTGGTTGTTTTCTTTTTATATGTCTAATCTTTATGAATTCCTATTTCTTTGTTATTTAACTTCATGAATATTTCATAATCATTTTTAGATATATCATCTAGACTTTTATAACTACGTGTCTGTCCATTAATATAATCAATTTCAGTAAATCCACTAGTGCCAATTGTATATAGATTTGATGAAGTATGAAAATATGAGTAAACGTTCTCATCTATAACCATTACTCTGTTTCTATCGTACAGCGTCCACTCTACTTTATTATCCCGTTTTCCACTTAATATAGCATATCTACATTCATCACCAAATTCTATAACTGTATCTCGTCCACCATGGCATGCCTTTTGGGCCTCATAGTATGTAAAAATTTTTAACATTGTGAAAGCTAAAATTGGTAAACACAAAATTAAAATTACTTTAGAAAGTGTTTTTCTCATAATTCTTCTCCTCTAATATATAGTTTCAAAACTTACACCCCATTTATATGATGATATTATATTTCCTTTTTCCAATCTATAGCCAAAATTATTCATGAAATTAGAAAAGCCTCCGCCGTATCTGTATTCATCAAAATTATAGTCATCTTCCATATAAACAGTCAAGTGCCAACTATTTCCCTTTTTCGCACCGTATACTCGAATATCTGCTTTCTGAATAGAATAATGTAAATCGCCTGTTGTAAATTCAATTGATGTCAATCCAGTATCAAAATTTTTACCATCTGAACTTACTACTGAATTGTTAACCAAAGTCTTAAACTCGCTTGATTTAGGAACTTTATCTGCAATCTTCTTTTGTTGTGATTTTGAAAGATTATTAACAGGTATCGGGGAAAACGAATTAGCAAAAAGCTCACCAGATAAAGTTTTTCCAGAAATCGCTGATGCGTATTTAACTCCTATATAAGTTAATATTTTAGTATATTGTTCAGTAATCCATTTGTTAATAGGAAATAAATTAGGCATCCCTAAATATCCACTTGGGTCACTCATATTAACTGGATTATTTTCTACATACGAATATAAATTATTCCCTACAAGGTTATTAGTTTGAGCTAATATACTATCTATATTTATAAATCTTCTTATATCTGCATCATAATATCTACTATTTAAATAATAATAGTTGCTATCATTATCATAATAATAACCTCTATATCTAAATGAGTTAATATTTCCAATATGACTCATATCACTAGAAACGTCATTACCTTGATCATCGGTTATGCTTGTTATTACTCCCCAACTATCATATTCATAACTTACTACCCTATTACCAGATTCATCTATTAACCCTATTATATCACCACTTATGTTTTTTTCATAGTAATATATTTCATCATTATATGTTAATGCTACTAAACTATCTTCTGCATCATATGTATAATGAATCTTATTTGAATCAGTTATTTCTTGAATTATTTTATTTCCTGATAATTTATATGTTGTTATTACTTCTTCTAATGTTACTTTATCTACTATCTTTTTTTCTACTCTTATTCCATTATCATTATACTTATAATATATATCTATATCATTTAATTGTTGATTACTTCTATTAACATATTGACTTGCTAGTTGTCTTCCTTTTTCCCATGTAAACGTTCTATATGTTATTCCATCTTTTTCTATTTTTATTGGATTTCCTATTTCATCATAAGTATATTCATATCCATTATATTCTTTTAATTGATCTTTCCAATTAGTATCATAAATATAATTATCTTCTTCTATTATAATAGCATCTTTTATTACTTCTGTTTCTCTAAACTCTATAAATTTATATACTACTTCTGTATTATTTTTGCTTAATACTTCTTCTACATCAGTTGTACTAGTTATACTTATAGCTTCCTCTTCACTTATAGAATTTGATGATAATCTTACATCACTTATATCACCATAGTAAAAGTATCCATTATCTTGCATCCAATAACCTATTATTACTTCAGTCGCATTAATTATTGATGGGGTACCACTTACTATATATGAATCATATTTTATTCCGTCTATATAAAATTCATAGTTTGTTCCATTCCATATAATGGCTAATTTAAGGGATCGTGGACAGATTACTAACTGAGTAGATAGATTTTATTGAGATGGTGCTTGGAAATGGGCAAGGTAATAGAAAATTGTTTTGTATTTATCAAATATTAAAAAGAGACATGAAGTTTTTCATATCCCAATTCATAGTATTATAATTAAGTTTATTTAATTTACTTAACTTTACGAAATGTTAATTATTAATTTCAACAATTTTTGTGTTGCAAATGATATCCCCAATTCTTTTTTTTCTCATTAAAATCAATAAACATTCTAATGGCCATATGATTACAGTTATATTCCGTAATATAATGATAGATATAGGAGGAATTTTATTATCGTCTTTCCTTATTTCTATTTTCATAATTTTTTTACCTATACTTGCATTTTTAAATACTGCATCTTTAAAAATAGTTAATATCATAACTGTTGCTATAACTGAGTTTGTGGCTTCGAAAATATTAAAATCTTTTAACATTGCATAAATATGTAACGGTATTTGACAAATTAAAAGTATTATAATAAAGTCTATTATCATCGCAATTATTCTTTTTTTCATTTTATATCCCATCCTATCTTAATATGACCACCTATTCCAAAATGTAACTCCAATTCTATTCCAACAAATATTCCTTTTTTACTAAAATTTGTGAAAGGAACATCAAAAATATAAGATGTTTTTGCATACGGACTACGTAATAAAGTTTGAGTATGATACGGATCATTTTCCCAATATGTTACATCTTCTGGTAAAGGAAGTGGGTGTTCAAACTGATAGGAAGGACCTATCCCTACAGCTTGAGCGCTAGCATTACTAACAATACTAGTATATGTTTTTCCATTTGCTATTCCCCACGTTTTATCTTTATATGATGTTAAGCTGGTTGGAATTCCTAATGGTGATAAAGTAGCGCCAGAACCTGTTCCGAAACCAACTTCAGCTACAAAATTGTTAATTATTGATTTGGTAATATTCGTAGTCGTATTGACAACCATATTGACAACAACTTTGGTAGTTTTTACAACAGCGCTTGCTGCTTTGTTAATTGTATTACTAATTCCATTTCCGATATTTTTTAAACACTTGTGCCATGTTCCTTCATTATCCACCATGTTAATTTGATTGGTGAAAGCATATTATGCATGGTGTGCCGTAACTGCTAAATTCCAATTTTACAAAATGTACTGTCAGCATTTAAAAAGTGTTTGCACTCAAAGTTATAGTATCTGCTGTTCAAATAGTAATAGTTTCTATCATTGTTATAATAAAACCTCTGTACTTAAATGAATTTATATCTCACTACAATTATTTTAAAATCTCGTATTTTATATCGAAAACATCTTTTAGTTCTGATGAAACAGCAGCAGTTAATTCTCTTGTTTCCTTTGCTTCAATATCCCCTAAAAATCCGGTTACACTAGTTATTTCTTTTTTTGCTTTATCCAAAAAAGTTATTTTTAATTTAATATCTTCTTTATTTGCTTTTGAAGAATTTTTAACATTAACTGATAAAAAAGAAATGGAAATAGAACTATCAAAAGTTATATTAGCATCTGTAATAACCAATCCTTCTACCTTTTTAGTACTATCTAATTTATTTTTCTGAGACATAAGAAAAAACACTAATATACCGATTAATAATATCGATACTAAACCTATTCCTACAATAATTCTTTTTTTATTCATTTTTATAAACCTCCATTGTTATTGCGTATTTAACGTTTAATCTACTATAATTATACCACTTTTTATAGTTATAAGTAAATTACCATTTAAAACAGAAAAAAGTGCAGAGGCACTTAATGGAAAAATTTATTATTTATTTTCTTTCATTTTTATTTCTATCTTGCAATGTATAACGCATATTATTTAAATACTCAATAAGATGATAGAGCTCTAATCCATATTTATTTGGTTCATCATTTTCATCTAAACCATCATTAGAAAATAAATTTGAAATACACTCCACACATATCTCTATTAGATTTTCATCATTGATGAGTTGGTCGTATTCAACTTGTACATATGTATTAAATTCCTTATTCTTTTTTAAACATTCATTTATTAATTTTATATTACTTATATCTTTCTCTTTCATTTTGCTCCCCTCCAATAATCAGAATTTTTAGCCCATGCAGTTACAACTTTGCCAAATTTGTTTAATATTACTGTACCATTTTTACCAACATATTTAAGCCTTCCGCCTGATTGTGGTACTGTTTTTGTTGGATTTTTAATTGTATCTAAAATTCCTTGTTGACTTATTCCGACTCCGTCATGGCTAATCGCTGAGTTAATACCATGTTTTGTGTAACCATTAAATGGTAAAGTATTTTTAATACTTCCATTAATATCTCCAAATTTTTGTATATTAAATCTATGCTCGGCAGTTAATCCTTGTTTTACATCATCCCAATATTGATTATATCTTGCTGCATCTGTTTTACTCATTGCTCCAAATGATGAAGGACTTGTTATTTTATTATAAACTGATTTACCTAACTTATATCCACCATAAATTGTTAATCCTGTTTGAACAGCTGATTTCGAATAATTTTTTATTTCATTATAATTATCCGTTGTTAGATAATTTACAAAATTGTCTACATTAAATGTGTTTTTAAAATTATCCATTACACCAGTTACTAGATTACCAAGTAAATTTATTAAAGTATTACCAGTTCGTGAGAAAGTTTTCATATATTCATCATTAAGATAATTATATGTATCTTTATTTGTAATTCCTAATTGATAAGCATAATAATTTCCTGCTACGCCTATACTTGAACCTATAAATTCGCCAGTGTTATAAGTAAGTGTTCCAATTCCTACCACTGCTTCTACTGCAAGTTCCCCAATTCCATGAACTAAACCTGCTGCTCTTTTTCCTAACCATTCTAATGATTCGATTAAGAAATAACCATTTGGGTCGTAATATATTAATGGGTTGTTGTGAACATAAACATATCTATTTAAAGATAATGGATCACTTAGTTGACCACAATATGTATCTTCACTTATAAATCTTGCTATTTCAGGATTGTAGTATCTACTTAATAAGTAATAATTACCTGTTTCTGTATCATAGTAATAACCTGCATATTTATATGGATTATTTAAGCTTTCTGTTTCACTAATAATTACTCCCCATACATCATATTCATAAGTATTCAATACTTCATTATCAGAGTTGATTATTACAACCGTATCTCCATGACCATTATAAAGATAGTAACCAACTTCATTATTAACTTCTCTACTAACTAAGGCTAGTCCATAGGTATTTCTAGCAATTTCGTTGTTTAAATCGTCGAGTTCAAGAACAATTTTTGTACCCTCATATATAAATTTAGTAATGTCTGAGCCATCTGATTTACTAATTCTTTTGCCTTCTGCATTATATTGATAGGTTGTTGTTTGTTCATTCTTAGTTGTACTTATTAGTTCATTTCTTTCATTGTAAACATTAGTAATTATTTCTTCTATTGTTCCTTGTGGTTCTTCTTCCTCTTCTTCTATAGGAACTGCAATTAAATTAAATTTTTGTGCTGCTGTACCGTTACAGCTATATTGTTGGATATTAGATCCTAATGAAATGTTTCCACCAGAGACATCTATACATCCATTAAAATTTGAAGCTTGCGTTTTTATTGAGTAAGAACCATCTATATTCTGTACTAATTTAAACTGTTGTGCATTTGAATCATCAGA